>Ga0208789_1000003_pt1 | contig 918351 bp, 777 predicted proteins | sample Methanotroph_Enr_FD_187368 | JGI IMG/M metagenome (GOLD analysis project Ga0208789, IMG submission 187368) | Enriched soil microbial communities from Old Woman Creek wetland in Ohio, USA - Methanotroph_Enrichment_5 (SPAdes) (version 2) | ecosystem: Environmental > Terrestrial > Soil > Wetlands...
CAGCTCCCGGCAGATCAGTAACGTCTCCCGGTACACCGGTAACAGTGCCACTTCCACCGCAGTTATCTGTCCATGTATTGGTTACCGTTGCTGGCCAAGCGGGATTACATCCTTCCAGTGCGATATCTGGACCGTCGTTGATAACCGGCAGATTCTCATCCGCCGCTACACCAAAAGCACTCTCACAGGTCACCGGAATTTGATTACAGGTATCAGTTACTTCATAAGTAAAGTAAATGGTATCCCCGCATGTGATTCCTACTGGAAGTAATGGAATATCCCCTATATTTTCCACAATAGGTTCGTTTCCTCCTGTGTAATAAAATCCATCTACCCATGCATTATAAGCAGTGGTTATGTCTGCCATATCACTGCATTCAGGAAGATAAACAGGTGTAGGACAGAATACTTCCAGATCATCCAATGATATATTGGCCTGATATGGTGCACCTGGAAAATCTTTTAATACAGCACTCGTTGACTGAGATGTTTTTGTACGAACAAAAACCGTGCTCAGGTATCCGCATTCACCTTCACCAAATCCCATAACAGCTGAAAGGTTAACTGCGCCTTCTGCATACTGGTTATCAAGATATGCAGGTTGACCATAAGGCATCCATGGCGCAACAGTGAGATCAGTATTGCTGGTGATCAGAATAGCTCCGGTATAATTACTAAGAGGCTGCTCCACATAAGTAAAGTCATCTGGATCAGGGCCAACGAACTCCCATCTGTGAACTACAGGAATTGCAGTAGTCCCTCCGTTTTCAAACTGAATGGTTATTACAATATCACCAACAGTTCTGGTTTTATCTGGTCCATAACCCTGAAAATATCCGGCAGTTGAGTCTGCATTATAAACCATCATAACAGGATTCTGAAGAAACTCAAAGTCAATATAAGCATCCCCGTTGTTGACCATTCGGTCAGCAGCAAAAATGCACCATAGATCCGTGGCTATACCCCCTATGGCAGGATTCCCCCAGGTAAAATGAGCTGATGCATTATTGATTTCATTTTTGTTTGGTACATGCCCGCCTCCCCATGTGAAGGTGGTGTCATATGGATCATATATTTTACTGGACTTTGTAAAAATGGTAGGATCCACACCTTCCCAGGGGTCATTGTAGTGTATACTCAAGGGATAGGTCATGTCATATGGGTCAGGTGTTGCCATATTAAAAAGTGTGGTACCCGGTCCCGGATACAATGGGTCGGAAAACCAGTCTCCGGCCTGAGAAAATGGACCAGGTGTAGGGAAATTTGCCAGTGCATCACCATCCACACCAAATCCAATGAGTGGAGTAATAACAGGCGCAACTCCTTGTTGAGCCTGCACAGAAGAACCAACTAACGCGATGCAAAGTGTTGTTAGCAGCAAACATCGCAGAAATTTCAAATGGGTAAATCTAACGATCTTCATTTTTCTCTTCTTTGATTTTTATAAAGTAAAAGGGTTGTCTTCAAGTCATATATGACTTGCAATTGACTCAAAATTAAAGAGACACTTTTCTGATGGGGGGGGGAGTATGTATTAGAAATCAGATAGACATTGCAGAAGAATATGGCCAATGTCAGAAAAATAGGGAGAGATTCATTACATCAACCTTAATATGATAAAGGTTGGACTCATAACTTGTTAAAATGATTGTTTTGTTTTCTTTTTCCTTTCCTAATTTATCGTTTTATGGTTACACAATGATTCTTCTACATACGATATTTAAGATACTAATTTACGAAGGTGCCACTTTTTATTTCTTACATAATCTGCACATTAAAGCCCTAGATTTGCACATTTTGAATACATTAGATATAAGTAAATATATTATTTAGGAGAATGCAGTATATATATTAGATATAATGAAAACCTACGTAACATTAGGAAATATATTAAACGTATTGATTACGTGCACGTATATATGCATAAATTGACGATAGTTAGATGAAAAATAGAGTGAATTACTTAAAAATGAGATACTAAGAAAAGGAACTGATGCAAAAGAATAAGCATTTTATTCTCTGTATCGAAGCAAGATTAATTTGGTCAATAAATTTCATAAAGTGACTTATTTTATTGAGGTGCGTTAAATCATAATTTTCTTAATTTCGCACAAAAATTACAATAATGCACTGTCGATTGCTTTGTATAATTTTGGTATCTATGGTTATTACATCATGTAATAAAGGAAAATCCTCTGTTGACTTAATTGTCAGAAATGCTGTTATATATACTGTTGATAGTGCATTTACTCTACATACAACCATGGCAATTGATCATGGACGGATTGTTTCAGTAGGTGATGACATATCCATCAATGATATGTATGAGGCTGATTCCGTTTACGATGCAGAGGGTAGGGCAGTGTATCCGGGTTTCATTGACCCTCATAGCCATTTCTACGGATTCGTGCAAAATCATCAGTATGCTGATCTCCGGCCGGCACGCTCCTTTAATGAGCTGCTCCAGATTATTGAAAAGCATCAGTTGGAATCACCATCGCAGTGGATTGTCGGCAGGGGATGGGATCAAAACAATTGGCCGGGCCAGCAGTTTCCCGACAATAAGCTTCTAAATGATGTATATCCGGATAAACCGGTTGTTCTTATAAGAATTGACGGGCATGCCGTATTGGTTAATCAAGCTGCCATTGAGCTTTCCGGATTGAAAGTTGACAGTCTCTCCAATCCGGCTGAAGCCATAATAAAGAAAGGGAAGTTCACAGGTATTTTTACTGAATCATTGGCTGATACATTCCGTAATCTTGTAATATCTCCAAGGGGTGATTTACTTGCCAAGATGATGCTGCAGGCTGCCGAAGAGTGTCATAGCGTTGGCTTAACAATGGTTACTGAAGCAGGTGCCGATCCATGGCTGATTGATTTTTACGACAGCCTTCATTCGGAAGAACTATTGAATATGGCTTTTTATGTGATGCTTAATCCAACAAATGAGAATTACGAGCGCTTTATTAGAAAAGGAGTTCTGAAGCGTGACAAGATGACTGTGAGCGCCATAAAACTTTATGCTGATGGAGCTTTGGGTTCACGAGGTGCCTGCATGCTCAGGCCTTATTCCGACGATCAGGGCAATTATGGAACCATGACCATCACTCCTGAGGAATTGGGTAAGTGGTGCGTAATGGCGTACGACAATGGATACCAGGTTAATACACATGCCATTGGTGATTCGGCCAACCGGCTGGTGCTTGATGTATACAGTAATTATCTGTTGCCTGGAAACGACCTTCGCTGGCGAATTGAACATTGCCAAGTGGTGCATCCGAATGATTTTAAGAAGTTTGGTGAATTCGGAATCATTCCTTCCATCCAGGCCACACATGCAACGTCTGATATGTCTTGGGCCCGTCAACGTCTTGGCAGGCGTATCATTAACGCCTATGCTTACCGCAAATTGATGCGCGAGAATGGTTGGTTGCCTAACGGTACTGACTTTCCCATTGAGAACATAAGCCCAATCTACTCCTTTTATGCCGCAGTTGACCGCAAGGATCTTAAGGGAAATCCTTATAGAGGATTCCAACGTGAAAATGCACTTACCCGTCAGGAGGCATTGCGTAGTATTACGTTATGGGCTGCCAAAGCCTGTTTTGAAGAAGAACGCAGGGGAAGTCTTGAGCCTGGCAAGAACGCTGACTTCGTAATTCTTGATATGGATATAATGCAGGTTAAGGCACGTGAAATTCCTAAGGCTAAAGTCATCAGAACTTATATTGACGGTAAAGCTGTTTATTCGAAATAAGTTTATTTTTCAGCATTATTTCAAGGGCGCTTTCATTTCTCTCATATCTTAGGTTCCTACTCATTAGCGCTTTGATGCCTTTTGTTTCGAACATTTCTTGTTCATCTGCGTTATTAAAGGTCCTATGAGAAAAATACTAATACTACAACTTGTTCCAACTTTTTTACTCTGCTTGGGTATGTTCTCAGGTAGTGCTCAGGGCAAAATAGTTCTAGCTGCATCAGTGATTGAACCAAATGTGCAGGATGTTGAAATCATGTATGGGAAAATATCAGGCATCAGGGTAGTTGATTATGATAAACTGCAACCATTGTTGGAGAAAAGTAATGATACCACCTATATCATCAATTTCTGGGCAACATGGTGCGCTCCATGTATTAAGGAGCTTCCATACTTCCAACAAATACATGATAAATTTGCTGGTAAGAAAGTGAAGGTTTTAATGGTAAGCCTGGATTTTGAACGACAGATTGAGTCCAGACTGATTCCCTTTATCAAAAAACATAAGGTTACTCCGGAAGTCATCGTTCTAAGTGATCCTGCTTCCAATGAATGGATCAATAGAATTGATCCTTCCTGGTCAGGCTCAATACCGGCTACCTTGTTTTATAACAAAGACAAACGCATGTTCTTTGAAAAGGAATTTACTTACGCAGAAATTGAAGCAGTTATAGAACAACTAAATGCTGAAGTAATTGAAAACTAAGGATCTAATATATTTAAAATCATGAATCGTTTATAAACATTACTTAAACTGTTTGCAATTCGACGGTTACTATTTACCTGAGAATTTTAAAAGAAATAATTAGCCGATTACTAACTTTAAAAACAATAAAAATGAAGAAAATAACATTCTTGTCACTAATCATACTGGCTCTTTCTATCAACGCTATCGCACAAGGATACAAGGTAGGTGATATTGCCACTGATTTCAAACTCAAAAATGTTAACGGTAAAATGGTTTCATTGGCAGATTATAAAGACGCCAAAGGATACATCGTGATATTTACCTGCAATCATTGTCCGTTCTCTATTGCCTATGAGGATAGGATCAATGATCTTAACAAGAAATATGCTTCTTTGGGCTATCCTGTTATTGCCATAAATCCAAATGATCCGGTGATTGCACCTGATGATAGTTACGAAAAAATGCAGGTGCGTGCCAAGGAAAAGAAGTTCACATTCCCATACTTATTTGATGAAGGTCAAAAAGTGCTGCCACTATACGGTGCCACACGCACTCCCCATGTTTATCTACTTGACAAAACTAACACGGGTAATAAGGTAGCCTATATCGGTGCCATTGACAACAATCACCAGGATGCTTCAGCTGTGACAGAAAAGTATTTGGAGAATGCAATTGAAGCTCTAAGGAATAACAAACAGCCTGAGCCGAACTTCACCAAGGCAATTGGTTGCACTATAAAGGTAGCTCAGAAATAATCCCTTATTTCAGTAACTATCTTTTAAAGTGAGGCATTTGTTCAGGAATAATAATGGAGATTTCAACCAAACCGGCGACTTCCCCATATAAATGCCATGGAGTCTGATAGATGAGTTTTCTTATACCTTCTTTTTCTATAGTGTAGGTATTTGTAATATCATTAGTTAGCATACCTGCGATTACTTCGCGGGAATGAGGATTATGACATTGATTGAGATCTTTTCCTATCAGGTCGTAACCACCGTATTTTGAAAAGACTTCAGCCGACTTGTCGTTCATTTCAATGATCTTGCCTTCTTTATCTGTTACTGTGATAGCGATGGGGAGAGTATTAAGCCAGGGTATATCCATATTAAGTGATCTGTATTTGAAATTATTGTGATCTTTAAGTTTATTTTTCGAAATTGATGATTAGTTCTGGTTTTTTATAACCACATCAGGGCGGCAAATGAACGGGAAATTTCGATATAAAAGTATAAAAACAATAATAAATTAGACTGGGTCAGCAAATTTGGTCATGAATAATTTGGAATAACGGAAAAATACGTATATTTGCACCCTCTTAATGGCTCCGTGGCTCAACTGAATAGAGCATCTGACTACGGATCAGAAGGTTACAGGTTTGAATCCTGTCGGAGTCACTCAAAATCAACCACTTATAGAAATATAGGTGGTTTTTTTATTCGCAATGGATTGGAAAGTCTACTTTGTAATGTTTTAAAGCTAAATCAGCTGGTAGAGCGATTTATTATCCTGATCAAGAGTGATTTTAATTATAAACATTTCTAAAGCCACATATCAAATTATGGGTTCAATATCGCCCCACAATACTTGCAGTTCATTGCGTCAGCATCATGCCCTTCTTTCAGGCAATGTGGACAAACTTGTGTTGTTGCTTGACTCTCGGGTTTTCGTCGTGAAAACTCGGCAGCAAAAATTCCGGTAGGCACGGCAATGATAGAATAACCTATGACCATTACTATACTGGCAATGAATTGTCCAAGTCCGGTTTGTGGTGATATGTCGCCGTAACCAACGGTGGTTAGTGTCACTATGGCCCAGTATATACCGGTAGGTATGTTCTTGTATCCATTTGCCGGACCCTCGATAACATACATTATTGATCCAATTACTACTACCAGAAGAGCTATGGTTGAAAAGAATACCACAATTTTATGCATACTTGCCATGAGTGCTCTACGCAGAGTGTGAGCTTCATGGATGAATCTCGACAGTTTGAAGATTCTGAAAATGCGCATTAGTCTTAATATTCGGATATCCATCAAGTACTGGGCTCCGGGAAATACGATGCTTATAAATGTTGGCAGTATGGAAAGCAAATCAATGATACCATAAAAGCTGAATGCATAAGACAGTTTTTTACGTACTACATATAGCCTGAGTATATATTCAATGGTAAATAGTATAGTAAAAAACCACTCGCCAACAGCAAAGAAGATCCGTAATGATGGATCCTGAAGGTGTATGCTTTCAAGAATGACGATAAACACACTAATAACAATAGACCAGATTAGTGTGACGTCAAAAATTTTACCGGCTTTGGTATCAGCCTCAAAAATTATGGTATAGAGTTTTACCTTGTTTATTCTTAACCTCTCATTAAGTCCAGCGAAAATCATTTGTCAGTCTTTTGATGGTAAATATAGCTTATTCGCCTCTTTTATTCTTTATATTTGCTCAAAGAAATTCAAAAAACATGGATAACAATATCACATTTATTGCGAAATCAGAGCAGGAAATTCATATTATTCCACAAATGTCCAATAGGCATGGTTTGATAGCCGGTGCTACTGGAACAGGTAAAACAGTCAGTCTTCAGGTTTTGGCGGAGAGCTTCAGCCGACAAGGTGTTCCTGTATTCCTTACGGATATTAAAGGTGACCTTTCCGGAATCAGTAAAGTCGGGACTCCTAATCAGAAAATACTTGACCGTGTAAGTAAACTCGGCCTTACACATTATAATAACCGCGCATTTCCTGTTTGTTTCTTTGACGTTTTCGGAGAAAAAGGGCACCCTATGAGGACCACAATCACAGAGATGGGTCCTTTGCTTGTTGGCCGGATGCTTAATCTAAACGACACACAGGAAGGGGTTCTTAATATAGCTTTCCGAATAGCTGATGATAATGACCTGTTATTGCTTGATTTGAAAGATCTGACTACGTTGCTGGAGTTTGTGGGCAATAACCGTGATAAATTCATTACATCATACGGTAATATTTCTGCTGCCAGTATTGGAACTATCCAGCGTAATCTTCTAATGTTTGAAGATCAAGGTGGCAATCAGTTTTTTGGTGAACCGGCATTTGATATTTTCGACCTCATGCAGACGAATTCAGAAGGCATGGGTATAATCAATATCATGGCAGCCGATAAGCTAATGCAATCGCCAAGGTTATACACTACTTTCCTATTATGGTTGCTAAGTGAATTATTTGAAGAATTACCTGAAGCCGGCGATCTCGAAAAGCCCAAACTGGTATTTTTCTTTGATGAAGCTCACTTATTGTTCGATGAGGCACCCAAGGTGCTGCTGGAGAAAATAGAACAGGTGGTACGACTTATCAGATCAAAGGGGATAGGCGTTTATTTTGTCACTCAAAATCCGCTGGACGTTCCTGATGAAGTTCTTGGACAACTTGGCAACAGGATACAGCATGCGCTTAGGGCTTTTACACCCCGTGACCAGAAAGCGGTTAAATCTGCGGCACAAACATTCAGAACGAATCCAAAGGTTGATGTTGAAGAAGTTATAACTCAACTGGGTGTGGGGGAGGCCTTGGTTTCATTTCTTGATCCAAAGGGTATTCCTTCCATCGTTGAAAGAGCCTTTATTTTACCTCCTTCGAGTCAGATCGGACCGATTACCGATGATGAAAGGTCCCGGATAATTCAGAAATCAGCGGTATTTGGAGTTTATGAAAAAACTGTGGACAGGGAGTCAGCTTTTGAAATATTATCCAAAAGGATGGAAGACGCAGAGAAAATACGAATGGAGCAGGAGCAGGCTGCCAAAGAAACCAAAGAACTGATTCAAAAAGAAAAGGAAGAAGCTGCCAAAGAAAAGGCTGCACGTAGAAACAGAAGTGCCGGAGCTGACATACTTGGCGAATTAACCAAACAAACAGGCCGGGCTATTACACGCAATATTAGTAACACCATAGGTCGACAGCTTGTTAGGGGAATACTCGGATCTATTTTTGGCGGGAAGAGATCCTAGAATAGAGACTCTAGGAATTAAGTTATAACACTGCAGGCTTCTCAGCACTTTTTAGCAGGATGATATGATCATGCATAAAGGAAGTTCTGTTCAGGTACGAATTGATTAATGCGTGAGAGTGAGAAAAAAAGGGGAGATGTTACAACATCTTCCCTTTTTAATTTCTATTAATTTACTGGCTCAGGCGGTGAATTTGCCTGAAATTGCTTTATCCCAGTACTGAGATATCAAACATTTCCTTAGAGTATACTCCGTCATTAAGTTTTTGACGTACTTCTTTAAATGCATTAATAGTGTAGTTAACATCCTCAAGTGTGTGCACCGCCGTTGGTATTAGACGCAGTAATATCATTCCTTTTGGCACTACCGGATATGTTACCATAGAACAGAAAATATTGTGATTTTCTCGCATGTCAACAGTGATCTGAGTTCCTTCTGGTATACCACCTTCCAGAATGACTGGGGTTACAGGTGAAGCGGCATTCCCAAGATTGAAACCAGCCTCACGTAATCCAGACTGTAGGGCATTGACTATCTTCCATAAGTTGTCCTTTAGTTCAGGATGTGTTCTTATCATATCCAGTCGTTTTAATGAACCAATCACAAAGGGCATAGGCAATGATTTTGCGTATGTCTGTGAACGCATGTTATGGCGCAGATAATCAACTATATCAGCTTTTGTAGCAACAAAAGCTCCAATGCCTGCCATAGCTTTGGCAAAAGTGCCGAAATATACATCAACACCGTCCATTACACCCTGTTCCTGGTGTGTACCGGCACCTGTGCTTCCCATAGTCCCGAAACCGTGGGCGTCATCTACAAGCAGACGGAAATCAAACTCTTTCTTCAATTCTACTATTTCCTTCAGTTTACCCTGATCGCCGGTCATTCCATAAACACCTTCCGTTATTACCAGAATGCCGCCCCCAGACTCCTGGGTAAGTTTACGTGCCCGTTGTAACTGGATTTTCAGGTTTTCAATATTGTTGTGAGGATAAACGAATCTTTTACCGATATGAAGCCTTAAACCATCGATGATACAGGCATGTGCTTCTGAATCATATACGATAACATCCTTGCGGTCAACCAGTGAATCTATGATGGACACCATTCCCTGATATCCGTAGTTTAAAAGGAACGCATCCTCTTTTCCTACGAAAGCAGCAAGCTCGCGTTCCAACTGTTCATGATAGATTGTCTGACCCGACATCATACGGGCTCCCATAGGGTATGCAAGTCCCCAGTCTTTGGCAGCTTTGGCATCAGCTTCACGCACTTCAGGATGGTTAGCCAGTCCAAGGTAATTGTTTAGACTCCAGACAAGCATATCTTTCCCTTTGAATTTCATGCGATTTCCAATCTCACCTTCCAGTTTCGGAAACATAAAATAACCATCACCCATCTTGGCGTACTGTCCCAAAGGTCCTAGGTTCATAACCCTCTTTTCAAATATATCCACGGTAATTTAGTTTTGGTTTAAACTGTTTTTATAGTCGTGCAAAGCTAATTAATTCCTGCATTTTACCATGCAATCCCTCAATAAAAAATGGATGAATCTAGTGAACCGGATTTCACTGTAGGCTTAAAATAAATGGAGGTAAGGAATAACATATTTTCGGAACAAAGTATAACTTTGGTTGTTTATGCTTGAATTTCCTGCTTGCATTTATCCAACAACCACCAAGATGCCCATTAATATCTTTTGGTTTAGAAGAGATTTACGATTATTAGATAATCACGGCTTATACCGAGCCTTAAAATCTTCTTCTGAAGTATTGCCGCTGTTTATATTCGATGATAATATTCTGGATAAACTTTCACCGGATGATCTGAGAATACCATTTATACATCAGCAAGTCAGACTATTGGACGATGAATTGCGCAAATACCGTAGCTGCCTTCTTATTAAAAGAGGAGACCCAGTGGTAGTTTTTGAAGAGTTACTGCAGTTGTTTGATATTGCAAATGTTTTTACAAACGAGGATTTTGAGCCCTATGCTATTGAAAGGGATAACTCAGTTCAAAAGTTGCTGAAGGAACATGGCAAAGACTTGCAGAAGTATAATGATCAGCTGATATTCAGGCCGGGTGAAATACTCAAACCAAATGGTAAGCCTTACGAGATTTTCACGCCTTTCAGTAAAAATTGGTTGGAGCGATTCGAAAACCAAGAACTGCAGAGCTATCCTGTAGAACAATACCTGAATAGTTTATACAAGACTGACAGTTCGTACTTCCCAACAATCGAAGAACTGGGCTTTAATTCAGCTAGGAGGGAATATCCTTCCAACCAATTATCAATCAGTAAGATATCAGATTACGCATTAAGCCGTGATTATCCTTGGATGGATGCAACCTCCAGAATCGGGCCACACCTGAGATTTGGTACCATCAGTATACGACGGTGTGTTGAGGCGGCAGCTGAATACAGCAGTACCTGGTTAAATGAGCTGATATGGAGAGAATTCTTTATGCATATTCTTGCACTGTTTCCGTATGTTGCTAATGGAAGTTTCCGCCGGCAATATGATAAGATTGTATGGCTGAATGATGAAAGTCAATTTGAAAAATGGTGTAAGGGGTTAACCGGGTATCCTCTTGTTGATGCCGGCATGCGCGAAATGAATACTACAGGTTTTATGCATAATAGGGTAAGGATGACTGTGGCAAGTTTTCTGGTGAAACACCTGCTGATTGACTGGCGTTGGGGGGAGGCATGGTTTGCTTCGCACCTGCTTGATTTTGATCTTGCATCAAATAATGGCAACTGGCAATGGGTAGCCGGATGTGGTTGTGATGCAGCTCCATATTTCAGAATATTCAACCCCGTTAGACAACAGGTGAGATTTGACCCTGAATTCAAATACATTAAAAAATGGGTTCCTGAATATGGAACTCCTGAATACCCTCTGCCAATGATTGATCATAATTTTGCCCGTAACAGGTGCATAGCAGCCTATAAAAAAGCGGTTGAATAGGTCATAGATTATAAAAAATGTTAACTTACAGGTATAATGATATATTTTTTATGCGTATAAATCGTTTGCGGTAAGCTTTATATGTTTAATTTTGCACAATGATCAGAAAACTTCTACCGCTCCTAATTGCAACGCTGATGCTTGCTTCATGCAGTAAGTACCAGAAACTACTTAAAAGTACTGACAATGAGCATAAATATGAAATGGCCATCAAGTTTTTTGAAGAAAAGGACTTCTACAGGGCGATTCAGCTTTTTGATCAGTTACAGCCATTTTATAAAGGCACTGATAAGGCTGAAAAAATTGCCTTTTATTATGCCTATGCGCATTATGAGCAGGAAGATTACATTCTTGCAAGCTATTACTTCAAACAGTTCGCAGCCAACTACCCCAATAGTAAAAATGCAGAAGAGTCGTCCTTTTTAAGTGCCTATTGTAATTACCTTGATTCACCGCCTTCTAGTTTAGACCAGCAGGTTACTCTTGATGCAATACAGGGGCTTCAGTTGTTTATTAATAAGCATCCAGGTAGTTCACGTGTGGCAAGGGCCAATGAGCTTATTGATGTGCTACGCCTTAAATTGGAAACCAAGGCATTGGACGTAGCAAAGCTATATTTTGAAATGGAAGATTATAAAGCAGCCATTATTAACTTCCAGAATCTGATCAAGGATTATCCAGATACAAAATATAGGGAATATGCTATGTTTCATGTGGCAAAGGGCTCTTATTACTATGCACAAAAGAGTTATGAAAATAAAAAACAGGAACGTTTTCAGGCAACTTCCGATGCTCTCGATAATTTTTTAGCCAGTTACCCTGAATCAGAGTATCTTAAGGAGGTAGTACAGCTTAAAAAGAATACGGACCGTGAATTACAAAATTTGCTAACTATACATAAATAATATGGATTATAAAAAAGTAAAAAGCGAGACACTCGCAGTAACCCGCAATGTTCATGAGTTGATGGAGCCCACTAACAACATCTATGAATCAGTGGCAATTTTATCAAAAAGAGCCAATCAGTTATCAGCAGAGTTGAAAGAAGAGCTAACATCAAAGATCTCTGAATTTGCAGTTCCTAACGATAATCTGGAAGAGATATTTGAGAATCGTGAGCAGATTGAAATAGCCAGGTATTATGAAAACCTTCCTAAGCCAACACTCATAGCCATCCAGGAGTTCCTGAAAGGAAAGATCCATTTCCGTAACCCATTGAAGGAATCGCAAACAGAACAGTTCTGAACGGATGCTTAAAGGGAAGAACATACTTATAGGCATTACCGGCAGTATAGCTGCATACAAATCGCCTCTTCTTGTGAGATTACTCAAAAAAGAAGGAGCCAATGTAAAGGTTGTAATGACCCAATGTGCCACTGATTTTGTTACCCCTTTAACACTGTCCACTTTATCGCAGCAGCCCGTACTCATCGAACCTTACAACAAGGTTGATGGGAGCTGGCACAGTCACGTTGAATGGGGCAGATGGGCTGATCTTTTCATTATCGCCCCGGCTTCGGCAAATACATTGGCCAAAATGGCGAATGGCATTGCCGATAATTTGCTTTCTACTTGCTATCTTGCGGCTAAATGCCCTGTGTTCTTTGCTCCGGCAATGGATCTGGATATGTTTTACCATCCTACAACAGCCAAGAACATAAAGACCCTGTTATCCTATGGTAATTTTCTAATTGAACCACAAACAGGTGAACTAGCCAGTGGTTTGATTGGTGCCGGTAGAATGGAAGAGCCAGAGGCAATTATGAAGGTCATTCTGGACTTTTTTGTCAGGCAGCAGGATCTTCAGAATAAAAATGTTCTTATTACTGCTGGTCCCACTCATGAAGCAGTTGATCCGGTAAGGTTTATTGGTAATCACTCCTCGGGTAAAATGGGATATGCTCTTGCTGAAGAAGCTGCTCAGCGTGGGGCTTCTGTTACATTAGTTTCAGGACCTGTAAATATTACAGCTAAGAATCCTTCTATTCATCTCATCAATGTCACATCAGCCGCTGAGATGATGGAACAATGCAGCAAGGCATTTGATGACAGCAACATTATTATTATGGCTGCTGCTGTTGCTGATTATACTCCGGAACAACCTGCCGGAGAGAAAATTAAAAAGAAAGAATCCTTATCCATAAAACTGAAGTTGACGGAGGATATCCTTGCCTCTATGGGTAAGAAGAAGAAAAAAGGTCAGTTTTTGGTTGGTTTTGCTTTGGAGACAGAAAATGAAAAGGTGAATGCTTTTACAAAACTGAATAATAAAAACCTTGACATGATCGTTCTTAACTCACTTAAAGATAAAGGGGCCGGTTTTGGTACGGATACCAATAAGGTTACCATACTTTTCCCTGATCAGCGTGAAATAATTACAGATACATTGCCAAAAACAGCCATTGCCGGTTTGATTATAGATGCTATTGTAAAACAGTCCTGAGAATTATAATGATGAAAAAGTTATTAGGCGCATTTATTCTTCTTGTTTTATTTTCAACTGTTTACAGTCAGGAGTTTAATGTAGTTGTTCAGGTTACTTCTCCCCAAGTGGAAGGTACTGAAAAGAAGGTATTCGAGACACTTCAGCAGGAAATGAATGACTTTGTGAATAATCGCAAATGGACAAATTTCAACTACAAACCTGAAGAACGGATCGAAGGCACGATTCTTATTACGGTTAGTCAGCGTGTTTCAAGCGATCAGTTTGTCGCCCGCATCAATGTAGCATTACGCCGCCCGGTGTTCAATGCATCCTATAATTCTCCTTTACTTAATTATATTGACAAGGACTTTGAATTCACGTATGTTGAATACCAACCTCTTGAATACAATGACAATACATTTACATCGAGTCTTACCTCAACCATAGCTTACTATCTATACATTTACCTTGGTCTTGATGGGGATACGTTTGCAAGAATGGGGGGAGCTCCCTATTATGAAAAAGCACAGAATGTGGTGAATCTGGCACAAAATGCTCGTGAGAAAGGCTGGAAAGGATTTGAAAGTCAGAAAAACAGATACTGGATGATAGAAAACCTCACCAATCCAACCTATTCTTCCGTTCGTGAAGCCATGTATAAATATCACAGGCTTGGTTTGGATGTTATGTCAGAGGATGTTGAAAGAGGTAGGGCGTCCATTAATGAAAGTCTTGAATTGCTTCGGAAAGCCAACCGTGAAAGACCCGGTCTGTTTATCATACAGCTATTCCTGGAGGCTAAGAGAGATGAACTGATCAATATCTATTCTGGTGCCTCACCTATGGATAAAACCCTCGCAGTAAATATTCTCAAGGAAATTGACCCTGCCAGTGCCGCCCGTTATCAGCGCATTCTTGAATCAAAATAAGAAAAGAAACTCGGCCTTCCTTTCATAGCGTTGATCTTTGGAGAAATTTATTAATTTTGTTTAATAATTAATCCTATCTATGCTCTGCAGGCTTTCCGTCAATAATTATGCGTTGATTCGTAACCTGGATATCGAGTTTGAAAAACCATTCTCTGTTATTACTGGTGAAACAGGTGCCGGGAAGTCCATTATTCTTGGTGCACTGTCGCTTATTTTAGGTAGTCGTGCGGATAATCTTAGTTTTGCTGACAATACTAAAAAGTGTTCCATCGAAGGCACTTTTGATATTTCGAAGTGTGAGCTTGAGCCATTTTTTGAGGAGAATAATCTGGACTATGATTCTACCTGTATTATCCGAAGGGAGATTACACCACAAGGGAAATCAAGGGCTTTTATTAATGATACTCCGGTGAATCTAAATCAGATCAGAGAGTTGACTAGTAGGCTTATTGATGTTCATTCACAGCATCAAACGCTGCTTCTGCGTGAGAATTCATTTCAGTTGTCTGTAGTTGATGCAGTAGCAGATAACAAGAAGCTGTTAAAGCAATACAAAGAAACTTACCGGGAGTTTTCGCAACTTAATAAAGAGCTGGAGGAAACAAAGCTACAAAACCAAAATGCAAAAACTGAGCTTGATTACCTGCTGTTTATTGTTGATGAATTCCGTAAGGCAACCTTGGTCCTCGGTGAGCAGGAAGCTCTGGAGAATGAACTTGACGTGCAGTCACATGCTGAGGATATCAAGATTAAACTTTATAATGCTGCCGGTCTGTTGCATAATGAAGAAGAGAATATTATCGGCAAACTTAAAGAAGTAACCAATCTGGTTAATGGAGCATCCATTCATTACAGTGATATTACCAGTCTTACTGAAAGACTGAACAGCTGTCTTCTTGAATTGAAGGATATTGCAGAAGTTATTACTGATACTGTTGAAAAAGTATCCTTCAATCCGGAGAGAATGGACGAGATCAATGAACGGCTCAGTGTTATTTACAAACTTCAGCAGAAACATCATGCCGTTGATATTCAAGAGTTACTCACAATGGCAGAGAATTTTGAAAAACGTATAGCGGGTATTGAATCGCTGGATCAGCGGGTAGAATTTCTGGAGACAGAAGTGAAGAAATGTTACAGTGAACTCAGTAAGCAGGCAGACATATTGACAGCCCGCAGAAAAGCAAGTTCAGCAGGTATCAAAAAATCAATCATTGAGACTATTGGTTTACTTGGTATCAAGGATGGCAGCTTTATCATTGAATGGCATGAACTCAAGGAACCGGGTAGGGAAGGAAAAGATGAAGTCAAGTTTCTTTTCTCTGCAAACAAGGGTAGCCTTCCTGATGATATTTCAAAAGTGGCCTCAGGTGGTGAATTGTCAAGATTAATGCTTGCCGTAAAGTCCTTGATATCAACAAATAACCTACTGCCGACTATAGTATTTGATGAGATTGATACAGGAATCAGTGGTGATATAGCTGGTAAAGTGGGTAAAATACTTCGGAGGATATCTGAGAATATGCAGGTTATCACCATCACTCATCTGCCGCAGATTGCTGCTCTGGGACTTGAGCATTTTAAAGTTCATAAGCTTACTGATAAGAACAGTACATGGTCGGCCATCAACAAGCTGAATAGGGAAGAACAGATTGATGAACTGGCTCTTATGATCAGTGGAAATCACAAATCACAAGGAGCCCGCGAAGCAGCTCTTGAACTTATGCAAAACAGTGTAAATCAGGCTTCTTAACAAAGGAATTACCTAGCTGACAGCGCACTGTTTAAACATTATCTTTCTATTATTGTTTGAGGAGTTCAATTTATAAGAATTAAACATTTAACAAGATCATTATGGCATACAATCTTTTAAAAGGAAAAAAGGGAATAATCTTTGGCGCGCTCAATAATCAGTCAATTGCATGGAAAGTTGCCGAGAGGGCACATGCAGAAGGAGCAACCCTTGTATTGACAAATACTCCAATTGCCATAAGAATGGGTGAACTGGATGAACTGGCTAAAACTACAGGAAGTCTTATGATCCCTGCAGATGCTACCAGTGTAAGTGATCTCGAGAACCTTTTTGCTAAAACCATGGATGCTTTTGGTGGTAAGATCGATTTTGTGCTGCACTCTATTGGAATGTCACCTAATGTTCGTAAGAAGATTCCGTATGATGACCTGAATTATGATAACTTCGCCAAGACACTTGATATATCTGCTTTGTCCTTCCATAAGATGATACAAACAGCTAAAAAGATGGATGCTATAAAAGAATGGGGATCTGTTGTAGCACTATCATACATAGCAGCACAGCGTACACTATATGAATACAATGATATGGCCGATGCCAAGGCGGTACTGGAGTCCATTGCGCGTAGTTTCGGATATATCTATGGACGCGAAAAACATGTTCGAATAAATACAATTTCCCAATCACCTACACCAACTACTGCAGGGCAGGGTGTTAAAGGATTCAATGCCTTAATAGACTTTACTGAAAGAATGTCGCCTCTTGGTAATGCCACCGCTGATGAATGCGCCGATTACTGCATCACCATGTTCTCTGATCTCACCAAGAAGGTAACCATGCAAAATCTATTTCACGATGGCGGCTTCAGTAGCATGGGTATGAGTGCACGGGCAATGACCCAATACAACAAGAGTCTTGAATGTAAGGAATGCAATCAAAATCCCTTGAACACTGATGGAGATATTTAATGATTCATTGAAGTTTGTTCAGGAAAAGCATAAGAAGTGACGAGATAACAACGTCACTTTTTCTTTTTAGTAACAAGTTTTCATCGCAATTAGTTCTTTAACAAATGGCCTTCAGCACAATCTCTATTGCACTAAGGTATTTTCTGAAATTTAAGTTTGGTTGTATGGTCCAAAGTTTTAAATTTGCAACGCGTGGATTTCTTATATAGAAATCTGCATAAGTGTTAAAATACAGTAGTTTGCACCATATAAATATACTATAATCTATGAGTTTTAAAATTATTGTGCTTGCTAAGCAGGTGCCTGACACCCGTAATGTGGGTAAGGATGCCATGAAGGCAGACGGTACCGTTAACAGAGCAGCATTACCTGCAATTTTTAATCCCGAAGATCTGAACGCGCTTGAATTAGCTCTTCGGATAAAGGATAAACTGGTTGATTGTGAAGTGATTGTTCTCACTATGGGGCCATTCAGGGCAGCAGAGATTATTCGTGAGGCAATGTATCGCGGAGCTGACGGAGGTTATTTGATCACTGACCGTAAATTTGCAGGTAGTGATACACTCGCAACTTCTTACACTATTTCATTGGCTGTCAAGAAACTTGAGCCTTACAATCTTATTTTATCAGGTCGTCAAGCAATTGATGGTGATACCGCACAGGTAGGACCACAAACTGCCGAAAAACTCAATATTCCTCAGATCACTTATGCAGAAGAAATTATTGATGTTAATTCAACACACATAACAGTTAAGCGTCGTCTTGAAAGGGGAGTGGAAGTTGTAAAATCAAAACTGCCGGTTGCCGTTACAGTGCATAGTTCCGCACCTGCCTGCAGACAGAGGGTTACAAAACTTCTAATGAAGTACAAGCACGCCCGTACCGTTACTGAATTACAAAATGAAACCAAGGATTATACGGAACTGTATAGTTTAAGACCTTACCTGCAACTGGCAGAATGGACAGTGGATGATCTTCATGCTGATGTTGAAAAACTGGGACTGTCAGGTTCGCCTACAAAAGTAAAGAAAATTGAAAACGTTGTATTCCAGTCCAAGGACTCCAAAGTGCTCACCTCTTCGGATACCGATATCGATGGATTGATGAAAGAATTGCTCGGCAGTCATGTAATTGGTTAATATCTTAAACAAACTAAACCTGAAGAACAGTGAATAACATATTTGTATATTGTGAGATTACCGACGAAAAAACAATAGCCGACGTAAGTCTGGAGTTGTTATCAAAAGGTCGTAAACTGGCCGATGAATTACAGGTCAAGCTGGAAGCGATTGTAATTGGACATGACCTTAAAGGAATAGAGAAGCAGATTTTTCCTTATGGAGTTGATAAAATACATCTTGCCGATGATGCCCGATTATTCCCCTATACCACTCTTCCGCATGCAACACTGATAATTGACCTGTTTACCAAAGAAAAGCCTGAAATCGCTCTGTTTGGAGCCACATCGGTAGGACGTGACATTGCACCACGCATTGCTTCAGCCATGCGTTGTGGTTTAACTGCCGACTGTACCAGTCTGGAAATTGGTGATCATTTTGAGAATAAAACCCAGACAACCTATAAAAACCTACTTTACCAGATACGCCCTGCTTTTGGAGGGAATATAATTGCCACCATTATAAATCCAGAAACACGTCCGCAAATGGCTACTGTCAGAGAAGGTGTGATGAAGAAGGAAGAATATGATGTGAATTATAAAGGAACTATTCATAAAGTTGATCTGAATGTGCTGACGGAAGATGATTTCGTGGTTGAAATACTTGAACGTCACATGGAACAGAGTAAGGTTAATATCAAGAATGCTCAGGTTATAATCGCCGGAGGTTATGGAGTAGGATCGAAAGAGAACTTTAAACTCCTGTATGATTTGGCTGATGTACTTGGTGCACAGGTTGGTGCTTCAAGAGCGGCAGTTGATGCAGGATTTGTGGAACATGAACGCCAGATTGGGCAGACAGGTGTTACCGTTCGGCCTAAATTATACATTGCCTGTGGTATTTCTGGTGCTGTTCAGCACAGAGCCGGAATGGATCAGTCGGCACAGATAATTTCCATCAATACTGACATTAATGCTCCGATAAACCATATTGCTGATTACTCAATCATTGGCAGTATTTCTGATGTATTACCAAAGATGATAAAGTACTACAAAGCAAATTCAAAATAGAGAAGCAACTTTAAGAAAACTTACGAAATGGCTAATTTTTATACAGATAACGAGAACCTGAAGTTTCATCTTGCGCATCCATTGATGGAGAAGATCGTTAGACTTAAGGAAAAGGATTATATAGAAAAGGATCAGTTTGATTATGCTCCACGTGATTTTGAAGATGCCCTTGACAGTTACGATAAGGTATTGGAGATTGTAGGTGAGATATCTGGTGATATTGTTGCTCCCAATGCAGAAGGTGTGGATCATGATGGTCCACAGCTCATTGACAATGTAGTACATTATGCTCCGGGAACAGTTGATAATTTGGATGCCCTGGTAAAAGCAGGTATGATCGGGATGTCACTGCCAAGAGAGTACGATGGGCTTAACTTCCCCATGACTCCTTATGTAATGGCTGCTGAAATAGTATCACGTGCTGATGCCGGATTTGCCAATATATGGGGATTACAGGATTGCGCCGAAACCATTCATGAGTTTGGCTCAGAAGAGATCAAGAAAGAATACCTGCCACGTTTCTACAAGGGAGCCACAGCAGCTATGGACCTTACAGAGCCGGATGCCGGTAGTGACCTGCAGGCTGTTCAGTTAAAAGCGACTTTTAATGCTGCTGACAATACATGGTATTTGGATGGAGTTAAACGTTTTATCACCAACGGAGATGCCGACATTTCACTTGTATTGGCGCGTTCAGAACCCAATACCACTGATGCACGTGGACTTTCTTTATTTGTTTACGACCGTGCAAATAACGCCGTTAAGATACGCCGTATTGAAAATAAACTGGGTATAAAGGGTTCACCTACCTGTGAGTTGGTGTTCAAGAATGCACCTGCTAAGCTCATTGGCGATACTAAAATGGGTCTGATTAAATACGTCATGTCACTCATGAACTCTGCACGTTTGGGCGTTGGCGCTCAGTCAGTAGGATTGGCAGAAGCCGCTGTACGCGAAGCTCAGAAGTATGCTGAAGAACGCGAACAGTTTGGTAAAGCTATCATTCAATATCCTGCTGTTTATGAGTTGTTGACCAATATGAAGGTAAAGACTGATGCAATAAGGTCCTTGCTTTATGAAACAGCCCGTTTCGTGGATATTTATAAAGCATATACCTTCATAAGTCACGATCGTAAACTGGATCAGGTTGAACGTGATGATTATAAGTACTACCTGAAACTTGCTGATGTATATACACCGTTGTTGAAATTATTTTCCAGTGAGTACTGCAACCAGATTGCTTATGATGCCTTACAGATACACGGTGGTACTGGTTATATGAAGGATTTCCCCGTTGAACGGATATTCCGCGATGCCCGTATTACTACAATCTATGAAGGCACTTCACAATTACAGGTTGTAGCTGCCATCAGGGGTGTTGTTAACGGAGTATATCTAAAAGCAATGCATGATTACATAAGTATTCCTGTAAAGCCTGAACTCCAGTATATGAAATCAGTATTGGAGAAAATGACTGATCAGTTTGCAAAGACTGTAGACAAGGTCAATGAACATGAAGAAACCGAATTCCTTGACTTCCATGCCCGCCGCCTTGTTGAAATGGCAGGGAATGTGATACTGGGGTTCCTTTTATTACATGATGCCAATCGCAGTGATGTCTATACAAAATCGGCTGAGATCTTTATAAGAATGGGCCGTGCCGACAATATTTCAAAGGTAAGTTTAATTAACCAAAGTCATCCCAGGGACTTGGGAGCTTACAAATCGTAAGTAAATCGGCCTGGGAGTATACACCTTTTTTACTACTTGCAAAAAGCGACGCTGCCAATTGGTAGCGTCGCTTTTATTAAACATACAGGCGTAGTATCAACTACTTCTGTAACAGTAAATGCCCCCATTTACATTTTTTTTTAATTCTTACAGGTTTATTAAGATTATTTACCCTCGATCCAGCTGATAATCTTTTCAGAATCAGGCTTTTCTTTAGGAGGGATTACATCTACCAGATGGCCATTTTCGTCAATTAGATATTTTTGGAAATTCCACTTTACTTCTGAATCAAGCTTCCCGTTCTTACTCTTGCTGGTGAGCCAGGCATAGATTGGATCCTGATCCTTGCCTTTTACTGATACTTTTTGCATCATCGGGAAGGAAACTCCATAGTTGATTTCGCAAAATTCAGCAATTTCTTCGGCAGTACCGGGTTCCTGATTCATGAAGTTATTGGCCGGAAAACCAATCACTATAAATCCCTGATTCTTGTATTTATTATACAATGCTTCAAGATCTTTGTATTGCGGTGTGAGTCCGCATTTGGAAGCAGTGTTTACTACCAGTATTTTTTTGCCTTTAAGAGATGAAAAATCAAAATCCTCTCCGGTAAGCGTCTTGGTTTTGAAATTGTGAAATGATTTTTGTGCCTGTACTAAAGTGGCGGTAGATATTAGAAATGTTAAAATAAAAAGCAGTTTTTTCATGGTTTATTTAAGGTTTGTGTGATAACATTATCTGAGCAGAATTGTTCATGATGGTTTCTTATCTTTGTACGAATGAATCTTCTGAAGAACTACTTTTATAATAAAGTTGGTTACAGGGCGCTAGAGCCTAATGAACAACATACTTTCCGACTACATATAGGATTTTCGATTACCGACGGATTGGTTGCAGGTGTGCTTACACTCAATGAGTTTGTATTTCTTCGAAGCCTTAAAGGGAGTTCGTATCAACTGAGTTTCCTTTTCCAGTTCAGTGTAATTGCTTTTATCTTCCTCATCTTTATTTCAGAATGGATGAAGAGGGTAAAGGACAAACAGAAATTAGTAAGAATAACCGGTTTTTTAACACGAATGCCCCTTGCCCTTCTTATATTTTTTCCCGGTAACAGTGATGCCTATACCTTTGATTCCATATATCATTATCTGTTCCTGGTTATCTTTCTCATATACTATCTGGGCAATCTGGTTATATTCCCTACTATTAATCTGTTTTTAAAGAGCAATTTTCAGCATTCAAATTTTGGTCCGTTATTCAGCTATTCAACGCTCGCAGGAAAGATCATCATGCTGGTTTCAGCTTTTCTGTATGGATGGGTACTCGATCTTGATCCCTCCGCTTACCGTTGGGTTTTTATCATTGCTGCTGTCGCCGGAATATTATCTACAGAATTTCTTTCGAGGATTCGGTATACAGAAACAGTGATTTATGAGAAAATTATTGGAGTTTGGTCATCAGTTAAAGGTTCTATGAAAAGCATGCGCGATATTCTTAGATATAATCTTCCTTTTAAGCATTTTGAGTGGGGTTTTATGTTCTATGGTTTTGCTTTTATGAGCACAACTACTGTTATAACGATATTCTTTGAAAAGGAGCTTGGGTTGAACTATTTCAGTGTTGCAGCCTATAAGAATGTTTATAATATACTGGCACTTTTCCTTATCCCTTATTTTGGTCGATCTCTTTCAAGAATAGATCCAAGAAAATTCGCTGCCATTACTTTCCTTTCCATTATGTTGTTCCTACTTAGTCTGGTACTAACCTACTATCTGCCCTCACATACATATGTGCTTGGAATTAAGTTTTATTATTCGATGATTCCTTACATAATATTCCAGGCAATTTTTGCAGCTACCATGTCATTGCTTTGGAGCATAGGATCAGCCTATTTCTGTAAACCATCAGAAGCTGGCGACTATCAGTCGGTGCACCTGTTCCTTACAAGTGCAAGATCATTGTTCGCACCTATCCTGGGTGTAATCTTCTACGAATTATATGGGTATGTATTTACATTTATGGTTGGAGCAGGATTTTTGGTGATTGCCATATCGATCATGATATGGTCGTATAAGAAAGAAGGTAAATTAGAAATTAAAAGTTAGGTTTGTTATGATAATCCATCGAAATTCAGTAGGATGGACATTAAAAAATAAATTGTAGAAAACAGTTATGAGAACAATCACAGAAGAGAGGGAGTTAAATGTTGGCATTGATTCGAGCCAAGCCATTTTGGTATATTTCTATAATGACACATGCGCACCTTGTGTTGCTCTTCGTCCTAAAGTACAAGAAATGATGGATAGTAATTTTAAGAAAATGAATCTATTATTTATCAATTCTGCCCAATTTCCTGAACTATCTGCTAATTACAGTGTATACGCCAGTCCAACAATAATCGTATTCTTTGAAGGAAAAGAAAACTTCAGGGTGAGCAAATTTATTTCAATACCAGAACTGGGCATCAAGATTCAACGCTATTATGATCTGTTGTTCGGTTAATATCAAAAAAAACCTCCGTTTTATGGACGGAGGTTTCGCTTATATAGTGTGTGTGCACTAGTTTAACAAGAAAACTGGTTTGATGATTTCTTTACCTTTGGCAATAGCATTTTCATTTTCAGGAATCATGTTATGATGACGCGCTGGTAAAGACTTCTGTAGTCCTTTATGGATGAATTCAGGTTGAACAACAGGCTTTATTTGTAAAAATCCTCCTAAAACCACCATATTAAACACCTTTGTCATACCCATTTTAGCAGCCTCATCAGCAGCTTCAATAGAATAGATACTTATATCTCTTCTTGAAGGATGACGGGTAATGCCATTTGGATCATAGATCAGAATGCCACCAGGTTTAACTGATTCTTCAAACTTATCCATCGATTGTTGATTTAGGATAATCGCTGTATCGAAGGAGCTTAAGATGGGTGAACTGATACGTTCATCACTAATTATGACAGTAACATTAGCAGTTCCACCGCGCATTTCAGGACCATAGGAAGGCATCCAGCTTACTTCTTTATTGCCCATTACACCTGAGTAGGCGAGGATTTTGCCCATGGAGAGAACACCTTGTCCACCAAAGCCTGCTATTAAAATTTCTTCAGTCATTGCTTTAAAGTTTTTAATTAATCCTCATTTACTTTTATATCTCCCAGAGGGTAGAACGGGAACATATTGTCAACCATCCATTCATTAGCCTGATTTGGTGTCATCTTCCACCCGGAATTACAGTTGGAGACTATTTCCACAAAAGAGAGTCCTTTATTCAGTTTTTGGTTTTCAAATGCCTTACGAACAGCTTTCTTTGCTTTACGCACTGCACCCGGAGTATGAACAGCCTGGCGGGTAACATAAATAGTTCCCGGAAGCGTTGCAACAAGCTCAGTCATTTTGAGGGGATTTCCCATTGATTTAATATCACGGCCATAAGGAGAAGTAGATGATTTCATACCTTCCAGTGTAGTCGGGGCCATCTGGCCGCCGGTCATACCGTAAATACCGTTATTGATAAAGATGATGACAATATTCTCACCACGGTTACATGCATGAATTGTTTCAGCAGTACCGATAGCAGCAAGGTCGCCATCACCCTGGTAAGTAAAAACGAACTTATCAGGATTCAATCTTTTTACAGCAGTGGCAAGAGCAGGAGCACGACCATGAGCAGCTTGCTGCATGTCGATATTCATGAACTCATAAGCCAAAACAGAACAACCAACTGGTGCAATACCTATAGTTTTATCCTGGATGCCCATTTCTTCAAGCACTTCCATGACAATACGGTGAGCAGTACCATGACCGCAGCCTGGGCAATAACTCAAAGCCTTATCAGTAAGGAGATCTGTACGCTTATAAACTATATTTTCCGGTTTACGGATATCTTCTTTTGATATTGTATCCATTTCTTATCCTCCAATTAATTTTGATTCCAATGCTTCCACGATTTCTTGTGGAGAAGGTATAATACCTCCCATACGGCCAAAGTGTTCCACTTTAACTTTATCACCAACAGCAAGACGTACATCTTCAACCATTTGTCCTGCACTCATTTCAACGCTTAAAATGCCCTTAACACGTGTAGCTAATTCAGCAATTGGTTTGGTAGGGAAAGGGAAGAGAGTAATTGGACGCAACAAGCCTAGTTTTATTCCTTTGGCTCTGGCTATATCCACTGCTTTTTGACTCAATCGAGCACTAGTACCATAAGCTACAAGGATATAATCAGCATCCTCACACTGGAAAGTTTCCCAGCGTGTTTCATTCTTTTCTATTTCGCGGTATTTCGCCTGAAGATGAATATTGTGTTCTTCCTGAACGTGTGAATCAAGATTCAATGAAGTTATGATATTGCGCTCACGGTTGGCAGTTTTGCCTGTAGTTGCCCAAGGGGTATTTTTAATGATTTCTTCTTCGGTAAAACGTGGACGTTGTTCTTGTAATTCAACTTTTTCCATCATCTGTCCTATAGCACCGTCAGATAAAATCAATACAGGATTTCTGTATTTAAAAGCCAGGTCGAATGCAAGGGGTGCAAAGTCAGCCATTTCCTGAACAGATGACGGAGCAAGTACAATCAGCTTGTAATCGCCATGACCACCACCTTTGGTAGATTGGAAATAATCGCTCTGTGAGGGTTGGATAGTACCTAAACCTGGTCCTCCACGAACAGCATTGAGTATTACGCATGGCAATTCTGCACCGGCGATATAGGAGATTCCTTCCTGTTTCAGGCTCATGCCCGGACTGGAAGATGAAGTCATAACTCGCTTTCCGCAGCATGCGCCTCCATAAACCATGTTAATGGCGGCGACTTCACTCTCTGCCTGTAAAACAATCATGCCGGTACGCTCATGTGGCTTTTCAGCCATAAGGTATTCCATAACTTCTGATTGCGGGGTAATCGGATAACCAAAGTATCCATCGGCACCTGCTCTGATAGCTGCTTCGGCGAAGGCTTCATTGCCTTTCATTAATCTCAGTTCTTTCATACTCATTCAGTAATTAGATTTCTTTACTCAATTCTTTTCCTGTACACAGTGATAACTCCATCGGGACAAACTACTGCGCAGTTAGTGCAACCGGTGCATTCCTCATTTACAGTTTCGACATAGTTGTAACCTTTGCCATTCACGTTTTTTGATACTCCAATGACATCAAACGGACATGCCGGAATACATACCTGACATCCCTTGCATTTTTCTATGTCAATGACAATATCACCTTTAACTTTTGCCATGATAAACAGATTTATTTTATACTATTCTGGCTACGAAATTAGTAATTATTTACCATTCGGAACCTAATAAAACTATTGAAAATACTTATAATCAGCTAATTTAAAACCATTATAAACAGTACAGTTTAAGCAGGATTTGAAACCAGCGCATGATGCTCACTGAATTTCTTTAACCTTAGTTCAAGATCAGGGAACTGTGATGGATTGACCAGAGAAACACAAGCCCTCAAACCTTCTGTTCGGGTACTTCCGGTAATAGAGAGCGAGATAGCACTGATCCCATAATAAAACAGCTCTTCTATCAATTCAACCCCACTGAATCCTGGATATGCTATGGTGAAATAGAAACCATCTGCTACAGGTTTATCTATATCCTTATCATAGACAATATGGAATCCGTTGTTCAGAAACAACTGTTTCATGGTATGGGCCTTATCAGCATAGATTTTCACTTCTTCAAGGAAGTTGAAATTTCCGTCATTGGCAGCCTTCAGCATGGCAGTCAGGGCATATTGAGCCGAATGAGCAGTACCCGAGCTTAATGCATATACAGTTCCGAATATCATAGCTCTACCAAAGATATCACTGCTGTAATAGTTCAATAGATGTGATGACTTTTTCGCAAACAGTTTATTGGAAATTACCATCATGCCAATACGCTGACCGGCATAGCTGAATACTTTGGAGCTTGAAATAAAAAGAATATAGTTGTCAGTATAGTTAGCAACGGATGGTTGGTAGGGAGGTTGACCCGGTATGGAATAATCGTGCCTGAAATCCATACCGAAGTATGCCAGGTCCTCACAAATTACTACGTCATATTTGTTGGCAAGTTCTCCGATTATACGCAGTTCTTCCTCTGTAAAACATATCCAGGATGGATTATTTGGGTTAGAATATAGAACTGAATGGATCTTTCCGGTTTTAAAATAGGATTCAAGCTTATCTCTCAGTTTCTCCCCACGATAATCATATACATCAAAACTCTCAAATTTCTGCCCAAGTACTTTATGCTGTTGTTTATGAACAGGAAAACCGGGATCAATAAATAATGTAGTATCGCGGTTTGCATCAAGACGGGCCAGTGTAAGGAAAGCGGCGAAACTACCCTGCATACTGCCGACTGTAGGAATACATGCATCAGGATTCACTTCAATATTCAGGAAGTTTTTAACGAAACGGGCTATCTCATTTTTCAATTCATGGTTCCCATCAATATCTGGATAAATAGCAGCAACACCGTTACGTAATGCCTGAATCTCTGCTTCAGTTCCAATAGTTGGCGGCTTCAGTCCCGGTATTCCCATTTCCATTCGAATGAATTTGTTACCGGTCTGTTTCTCAATCATGTCAATGATCTTTTTGATTTCCCTGATACTGGCATTGCCTACGCTTGGGAGATTCAATTGGTTGATAACTGATTGAACTACCTCATAATTGATTGGTGTGTCGTTTCTGAATTGTTCCTTCATTACTTCTGATTTTCTTTGAGTTATATGTCTGTTTTCTTTCTTCCTTATTATGTAAAGACTATAATGCCTTTTAATCTGCTGCAATTTATACAATTAGTCTTAAATGGGATGCTTTAAGTGTAAAAAAATGAAGGCTTCTGAATCAGCGGCCTTTGAGTGAGGCAATTGCCAGAATGAGTCCAAGTGCTATACCAAGTAGTGCTGCAAAAAGCACCTGGAATTCGGCTGGTAACAGGAATGTTATTGTATGTGCCGGGTACCAGAATAAAGGAATAGTTCTCTTGAACACAAAATTCCACTGAACATCCCAATTCATTGTCTTCAGTATCTGTCCAACGTTGATCTTTGAGAATAATCCGCTCACTGTCCCCCCCGTATTCAGAATATGGGTATCAGTAACTTTATGAGTAGTCATCATGACCGGGGCAAATATGGTATTCATCATAAAGCTAATGCAGAAGGCAATAAATAATTTTTGCAGAGTGAAATCAGCTTTATAAACACTTGCAGGATTATCCATTCCCATATAAGTAAGGAATTCAAGAGTGCCTGATGTGAAGACAATGAAGGCAAGCTTGATGGTTATCCCAAGTAACCCCCATACAATGGCTCTTGGCAAGATTCCAAATCCTGGAGCATTATATTGTCCAGTCTTGATCCTGAGTCCAATAACCTCTCCCAATGTAGCAAGTATACCAAACTTGACAAAGCTCATTATGAATCCATGATCTCTGTTGAGATTGTTATACAAGTCGTATAGATCGTCGCTCAGGAAAAAAGGGACAAATAGAATTAAAACAAATAAGATAAAGAGTAGGTCATTCCGTTTCATTACAGCACATTTTCTGCTGCAAAGTTAGAATGGTTTAATTGGTTTCCAAATAGATTCAGGAATTCATTCCCCCCTTTTGATCTGATGGAAAAAGTCCAACAGTTCGGCCTTTCTACCTGAATTGAGAGAGTGCCATCTTATTCCCTGAACTGCACCCTCTAATGCATACAACACATTGATGCATATTGTTTTGTCTATTGTATTTAAACGTGTAAAAACAGCTTCACTTCCGAGATCTTTAAGCTCCTCGATAGTAGGGATGCTAGCCTCGATTAATTTTTCAGCTAAATATTTGCCAATATTTGGCTGAGCTGTTAATAGTTTTATTTTTTCCTCATTCATCTATTCAATAATTGGATCAAACATAAATGAAAGATCAGGATTTATTTATCAAAGTTAGAAATAATGTATAATCTCTTGTAATGTCAGATTATCATATCAATTCACATATTGAATTAAATCTGCTATAGCTTTATTGCTCTCTTTCTCCAGCATTAATAATTGGTCGAGACTATCGTAATAAAGTGAAAGCTCAAGCATATACTCCAGCAAGGATATTTCACCTGCATCCAGGGCTTTCTTCAGTAATTCAGAATTATTGTAGAGCTTCATAGTCGATCGATAATTGTCAGTATTTTCAACAAGTTTTATAGCTGTATTATATTTGGATTTCATATTGAGGTAGAACTGCAGCTTATTATCTTGCTGAAGGCTCTGTATTGCTGCTAATCTTGCTGTTGTTGATTTAACAGTATTCTTATTCTCAAATAAAGGAATAGTGAATCCCATTGAAATGCCGCTGAATTTTTCTCCGGGTAAGTTCTCACTCATATAACCTACAGAGATTTTAGGTAATGCCAAAGCCGAATTTAATCTAACCTGACGGTTGGTAATTTCATTCTCCTCTTGAATCCATTGCAGGTCAGGATTATTCGATTCAATTGCCTTGTACCATTGTTCAAAGTCAGCACCAATGATAGGTGACTGGTATTCCGTATTGCTAAACTCCATTGGAATACCACCATTTAGTGCGGTAAGTTCCATCAGCAATCTTTCCTTTTCTATTTGGAGGCTCTCTGATTGTTTCTGTACATTTAAAAGATCCAGTTGTGCTTTGTTATATTCAAGGATATTGGCATCTCCACTGTTGAATTTTGATTGGTAGGCATCTGCAACAACCTGCGAATTCAGTAATCTTCTGTTACTTTCTGAAATTGCAGAATTAATATAAACGAGTTGAATGCAGACAAGTCGGGTTTCATGAAGTAATTTTAAAAGTTCATGACGGTATCTAATGTCTGCCTGATTATTGCGCAGATTGGAGATGGCTGATTTATGAACATAGGCGGAAGGGAAATCAAAAGTTTGGGTAATACTGAAATCTTTACGATCTCCAAAAATTGCAGGATCTCCCCATAAATAATTGAACCCGGCTTCTGGATTATCAGGATAAAGACCTGTTAAATTCTCAAGCCGGTCTGCTTCTGTCATCTGCTTCATACTCTTGAGGTGGATATTATTAGCTTCAACTTCATGAAGTACCTGATCTATCGATATTTGAGCCTTGGCATTTAATAGCCAGAGCAAGGATATGGCAATTAGAACTGTTCGTTTCATTCTTTTTCTCTCTTTAAGATACCCCGGTTTGATAATATACTGAATACAATTGGTACGATATATATGTTTAGAAGTGTTGAAGTAAGTAATCCTCCTAGAATCACCTTAGCCATAGGGCTCTGGATTTCATTACCTGATAAATTTCCTTTAAAGGCCATAGGTACGAGAGCCAAGGCTGCTGTCAACGCAGTCATAAGTATTGGATTCAATCTGTCGGCTGAACCTGTGGTAATAGTTTCAAACAAAGAGGTTCCCTGCTTTTGTAGATGCGTGTAATTGGAAATGAGTAAGATGCCATTTCTGGTAGCGATGCCGAAAAGAGTTATGAACCCAATAATAGCCGGAATACTTAAAATACCGGAAGTGAAATAGATGGAAAACACCCCACCGATCAATGCCAGCGGCAGGTTGATCAGAATAATACCTGCCAGCTTAATATTCCTAAATTCCTGGAACAATATGAGCAGTATAATAAAAATGGCAAGGATGGAAGTGAGCATCAATGTGCGTGAAGCCTTTGCCTCACTCTCAAATTGTCCACCATATTCTATACGGTATCCTTCCGGCAGCTCAATATTTGAACTAATCTCTTTCTTGATATCATTAACTACTCCGCGCAAGTCACGTCCCGCTACATTGGCTGCGATGACTATTTTTCGTTGTACATTCTCCCTGCTGATAGAACTGGGTCCGGCAACAGAGACAATCTCAGCCACTTGTTCCAGAGGTACTTTCCTGCCATCATATGTGTCAATCAGTGCACCTCTGATTCCATCAATGGATTCAGTATAGTCGGGTGTAAGCTTCAGCACCAGATCAAAGCTACGCTGTCCTTCATAGACATCTCCAAGTTTTTCATTACCAAATGCGAGATTAACGAACTCATTAAAGGCATCTATGCTAATACCATAGTAGGCAAGCATATCTCTGTTAGCTCGTATCTGTATCTGAGGTATTTCAACTTGTTGGTCCACATTTACATCCACCAAACCCTCAACATCAACAATAGCACTCTTGACCTGATTACCGATACTGTACATCTTACCTAAGTCATTTCCAAAGAGTTTAATGGCAATATTAGCACGTGTACCCGAGAGCATATGATCAATTCTGTGACCTAATGGCTGACCTACTGTAGAAGCTATCCCTGGAATACCTGCCAGCTTCATGCGCACTTCATTTAGGAATTCTTCCCTGGTGCGGTCACTAAGTTGAAAGTTGACATCAATTTCAGCACTATTAGTTGTCTGTGAATGTTCATCCAGTTCGCCCCGTCCAGTTCTTCGGGCAGTACTTGAAATCTCTGGTATATCCAATAATTCCTTTTCAATAAGGTTACCTAGACGATTGCTTTCTTCCAATGAAGTGCCTGGTTTTGTGATGACAGAAAGTGTAAGCGAGCCCTCATTGAATTCAGGCAGGAAGCTCCTACCCATTGAGAAGAACATGATGAGTGTTATAACCAGCAATCCAAGGGTTGAGAAAAAAATCATCTTCTTATGAGAGAGAGACCAGATTAATGATTGCTTATAGTGTTGTGTAAGTTTTCTTACCAGCCATTTCTCTTTCTCATTCCTAATGAGATAATTATCATCGGTGAGAAGCATTCTGGATAGCAGGGGAGTAAGAGTCATTGCAACAATTAGGGATATAAACAATGATACGATAAAGGAGATACCCAGAGGTTGCAGCATCCTTCCTTCCATACCTGTCAAGAAGAAAAGGGGAATAAAAGCAACGATGATTATCATGGTAGCATTCAGAATGGAAGCGCGTATTTCAATGGATGCCTGAAGCACAACCTGAAAGGTTGATTGCCTTTCCACTGCAGGTTTAGCCCTGTTCTGCCGAAGTCTTTTGTAGACGTTTTCCACATCAATGATTGCATCATCCACCAAGGAACCGATAGCAATTGCCATACCTCCAAGGCTCATGGTATTAATATTCAATCCCATGAACTTCAATACTAGAATGGCCCCTAATAATGAAAGGGGAATAGCCACCAGGGATATTAATGTTGTTCGGAAACTGCCCAGGAAGATGAATAGAATCAATACAACGAAAATAGCTCCTTCAAGTAGGGCATTTTGTACATTCTTTACGGATGTTTCAATAAAATCAGCCTGTCGGAATATCTTTGTATCCAATCTTACATCAGGTGGTAGTGTTTTCTGCACGGTTGCCAAATTGCTCTCAATACGTTTAGTTACATCCAGGGTATTTGTGTTAGGCTGTTTCGATACAGATATGATGATTGCAGGTGTAGCATTTTCTGAGGCATATCCCATTTTTACACCACTACCTATGGTGACCTGTGCAACATCATTTAGTCGTATTGATTTGCCGTTTATGGATTTGACATACGAATTGCCTAGTGCTTCAACATCATACGTTCTGGCTATTCCTCTAACAACATATTCATTACCATATTGTCGTACTACTCCTCCCGTTGAATTTTGGCTAATTCCCTTGCAAATACCTGCAAGTTCATTCATTGAAACATTATAGAACTTCATTTTATAAGGATCGGCTAGTACATGGTACTGCTTGTAATCACCACCTATAATGGTTACTTGTGAAACACCGCCAGTGGACAATAAGATAGGTTTTATATTCCATTCGGCAATGGTGCGCAAATCCATCATACTTGTGCTGTCTGATTGGATGCCTATAAAGAATATTTCCCCCATTACACTGGATTGCGGAGCCAATACAGGCTGTCCTATACCCATGGGCATCTGAGCAGTGACACTTATTAATTTCTCGCTGACAATCTGTCTGGCTTTAAAAATATCTGTTCCCCAGTCAAATTCCACCCATACGAATGAAAAGCCCTGGGAAGAAACTGATCGCACTCTACGGACGTCTGTTGCACCATTTACTGCCGTTTCAATTGGGAAGGTGACCATTCGTTCCACTTCTTCTGATGCCATACCATGAGCATCGGTCATGACAACTACTGTTGGAGCTGTAAGGTCAGGGAAAACGTCTACGTCCATATTAATGGCAGTCCTCAACCCTGTAACCAGGAGCAAAAGTGAGAACAGTAGGACTAAATACTTATTATTCAGTGAAAATCTAATGATACTATTTAGCATGGCTCCCGGGTTTAATGTACGTGTCCTGCGTGTGGATCCAAGGCACCTGATGATTGTGAGAGTTTCACCAGGATAGCTCCTTTCGTCACAACCCGTTCATTACTCTGTAATCCACTGATTACTTCAGTTCTTAATCCATCAGTAGCTCCGACTTTAATTTCTCTTTTTTCAAATAACTCCGGTGTAATTTGCACAAAGACAAAGAAAGCTCCCTGATCCTCTAATAATGCTCCATTTGGAATTGTAAGGGATTTTGTACCGGTAAGCGTTTTGAGGTACAACTCAACAAACTCACCGGGAATAAAAGCACCCCTATTTTCGATCTGCAAGCTTATAGGAATAAGAAAATTGTCGTTACCAAGACTCTGTCCAACCGACAATATTTTACCATTTAATTCTTCCATTGTATAGGTTTTACCGTTACTGTTAGTGATTACGGCTGAAGAAATAGATGATAGGAATGGTGCAAACCGTTGCCTGACGTCAGCTTTAATAAGGAGATTGCGATTCTGGGTTATAGCTATAATCGGTTGACCTGCTTCTATATACTGTCCGTTCTTAATAAAGATCTGCCTGATATATCCAGCCATCGGACTGCTGATTTTCTGTCCTGAAGAGCTGAAATTAATACGGAGATTATCGTAAACAGCCTTGTAATTTTCATATTCTGTCTTAGCTGACAGCAGTTCTTTCTCTGAAACTATTTTGTCTTCCGCCAATTTGCTGAGACGCTCATAATTTCCCTTTGACTTCTCGTAGTTATTTTTCGATTCTGCATAACGAACAGCACTGTTATTATCAGCCATATTGTTTCCGGTGATTGTAAGCAGGGATTGTCCGGCAGTCACAGATTGCCCTTCAGAAATGATGCTTCCTGTGTAACTGATTATTCCATTTGTCCTAGATGTGACTATTATCTCATCACCCTGTGCCGGCTGTATCTGTGCGGAAGTTTTTATAATCTGACCAAAAGGTATCAACATTGGGAGTTCTGCGGCAAAATCAACTTTCCAGGATTGTTCTTTTGTAAATACTACAGTATTAGTCATGGATGGCTGTGCCTTTTCTGCAGCTTCATCAGCTTGCTCTTCTGTCTTGTATATGGTAACACCTTTAATTTCAAGGGTTGATACTTTTTCATTCTTCTTTATTTCGAAGATCAAGGATGCACTGCCTGAAGCAACCGGTGTAATATCAAAGCTATAGATACCTTTTCTTGTGGGTTTAATAAGTGTTTGTTGAGCTAATTGACCGCCTGTTATACATTTTACAGTAATAATACCTTCCTCCAAAGCTTTAAAATCAGGTAATGTAGAAAAATGTGACAGTATGTTAGCCGATTCCCCAACAACAAATGCATCAGTTTCTATAAAAACTTCATAGTCCAAATTATAGGCTGTGAACTGTAATTTGGGCTCTTCATGATCATGCTCATCCTTCAGATCTTCATGCTTTTGGTTGCATGCTGAGACAGCTAAAGCAAACAGCAGGATAGTAAATACCTTGTATTTCATCATTGAATTTGAATTAGAATGTAGTAATTAATGAACTCCAATGCGAAAGTAACCTCGCAGGTAAATAGATGGGAAAATGTTAGGCTGAAGGAGGAGCTCGGAGTCCGGAAATACAGCCTTCATCAGAAGGCCTGAATACCAAAGGAGAATTACCGTATCGGAAAACAGCGGAAGAAATAATCTCAGGTAATAGATTGATTTTTATATTTATCAATCCCTGGTTATCAAGATTGTCAGATGTAAATAGGAAAATGTTGATCAATTCATGGTACTGATGCACTGTAGGTGTCATCAGTGCCTGTTTCAATTTACATGAACCGCAATCGTCATCACTGCCATGATTATGACTGGAAGGAGCAGGGAATTCGTCAGCGTGATGATCTGAACTGCAATGCGAAGAATCAAAACAAATGGTTGAACCGTGATGGTGATGAGGAATAAAATAATCAGCCAGAAAAACAGCGGTTGCTGTTACAATTAGAAATAAGGCTGCTATCCGCTTTATCATCTGGTCTATTTATAGGTTCACAAAAATAGAGAAAATAACTATTTGGTACATACTTTCCACAATAAATGCAGTTTTCTGCTTGTACTATAAAAAGTATAAATGTCAAAAAAAAACAATGCCATCAAGTAGGCATTGTTTTTTATCTTAATTATTTTGAATCAACTAATTCAGACAATAGTTGAATCTATGGTTAAATTTATTCAGCCAATTAAGAATTTTGCATTTTAGGAGAAACCTCAATTGTCTTAGTTTCCTTGATTTCCTTGTCGAGAATTATCTTTTCTTCCCTGATTTCTTTCAATTCATTTTGCTTGTTAAGTTCCTCTTTACGCAATTTTTTTGCTTCTCTTTCTTGTTTCTTAAGTGCTCTCAATCTTGCTTTTTCAGCTTTTCTCTCAGCTTTTGCCATTTTCTTGTCTGCCTTATTTATCTTTTTTGCTTCCTTTACAGCTTTCTCATTTTCTTTAATGGCAATCTCAGCTTTCTTTAGTTCTTTTTTATCTTTCTTGATCTCTTTCTCAGCCTTTTCTATTTCTTTTTCAGTCATTCTATCATCATTCTTATCCCAACCTTCCTTTTTGCCTATATCGCCTGTTTTTTCATATCCTTTTTCCTTATCACCAGGCTCGGTTTTCCCAACTTGTCCAGGAGGAACAGGTGCATTAGGCGGAATCGGTGCTTGAATTGTCGCACCAGCTTTATTCTTTTGTTTCTTTTCTGCTTTTTCGGTTTTTTTCTTTTGATCTGCTTTTACGTTTTGTGCAGATAAGCTAACCGGCATAGCAATGGCTATAGCAAATGCCAGTAGTGCCGAATAAATAGTAATCCTTTTCATGTTATAGTTGTTTTTGGTTTTTTAATATACAGATTGTTACCTTTCAATAATCGTGCCTTAAAGTTAATTAAAAAATATTGCTGTCCGACAAATACTAAAATTATGTGTTGATCAAAATCAAAAAAGTTCTATGCAAGAACAAGTTTTTTAGCGTAATCGGCATAATGTACTCGTATTTTCAGTAATGATTGTGTTGTTGCTAAGATGTTGTAAAAATGATTACCTTTGTACCCCTTTTGAAAAAGAACTATGATTAATATTACTTTGCCCGATAATACTGTAAGGCAGTATCCAGAAGGTACCAATTCGCTGGACATAGCGAAAAGTATAAGTGAAGGACTTGCCCGTAATGTGCTCTCAGCCACTGTAAATGGTGAAATATGGGATATTAACCGTCCTATTAACAGTGATGCCCGGCTTAAGCTGAATACCTGGGATTCCACAGAAGGTAAATTTACTATGTGGCATTCATCAGCACACTTATTGGCGGAAGCGGTAGAGCAATTGTATCCCGGTGTGAAGTTTGGAATTGGTCCAGCTATTGAAAATGGCTTCTATTATGATATGGATTTCGGCGATAAGCAGATTACAGCTGAAGATCTGAAAACCATTGAAGATAAGATGCTTAACCTTGCCCGTGAAAAGCAAACATACACGAGGAAGGAAGTATCCAAGAAAGAAGCACTGGATTATTTTGCACAGAAAAAGGATGAGTATAAAATTGAACTGATACAAGACCTGGAAGATGGTCAGATTACCTTCTATGAATCAGGAACATTTACTGATTTATGCCGTGGTCCTCATCTCCCTGATACAAGTACAATAAAAGCTGTAAAACTTCTCAATATTGCCGGTGCTTATTGGCGCGGAGATGAAAAGCGCAAGCAACTCACCCGTATATATGGTATTACCTTTCCCAAACAGAAAGAACTTACTGAATATCTTGAACTGCTTGAAGAAGCTAAAAAGCGTGACCACCGTAAACTCGGTAAAGAGCTTGAACTGTTCACATTCTCTCAGAAAGTAGGGCAGGGGTTGCCTCTCTGGTTGCCAAAAGGTGCCATGCTTCGTGAGCGGCTTGAAAGGTTCCTTCGCAATGTGCAGCAAAAGGCTGGTTATCTTCCTGTAATTACACCGCATATTGGGAATGTAGAGCTTTATAAAACTTCAGGCCATTTCCAGAAGTATGGTAAAGACAGCTTCCAACCAATAAATACTCCAATGGAGGGTGAACAATTCATGCTTAAACCAATGAATTGTCCACACCATTGTGAGATATATGCTTCCAAACCTCGTTCTTATAAAGATTTACCGATAAGATTTGCAGAATTTGGAACTGTATACCGCTATGAACAAAGTGGGGAATTACATGGACTGACTAGAGTGCGAGGATTTACTCAAGATGATGCTCACTTGTTCTGTATGCCTGAACAAATCAAAACTGAGTTTATCTCTGTTATTAATATAGTGTTGCATATATTCAAGACACTGAGCTTTAACGATTATACAGCTCAGATTTCACTTCGTGATCCTAATGACAAGGAAAAGTATATTGGAAGTGATGAGAATTGGGAAAAAGCAGAACGCGCTATTATTGAAGCCGTTGAAGAAGCTGGATTAAATGCCGTTGTTGAGTATGGGGAAGCTGCATTTTATGGTCCAAAGCTTGACTTCATGGTAAAAGATGCATTGGGACGAAAGTGGCAACTTGGAACAATCCAGGTTGACTATAATCTACCTGAACGATTTGAGTTGGAATATATTGGAAGTGATAATCAAAAGCACCGTCCCGTGATGATCCATCGGGCACCATTTGGTTCCATGGAGCGTTTCGTAGCGGTATTAATTGAGCATACCGGAGGAGATTTCCCTCTTTGGCTTAATCCAGAACAGGTAATTATATTGCCAATCAGTGAAAAATACATGGATTATTCAAAAAAACTTTCAGATATCCTAAATAATTACGAAATTCGCAGCCAAATTGACGAAAGAAGTGAAAAAACCGGTCGGAAGATCCGGGACGCTGAAATCAGTAAGATTCCTTTCATGCTAATTGTTGGTGAAAAAGAAGAAGCTGAGGGAACCGTTTCAGTTCGTCGTCATGGTACAGGTGATCTGGGATCATTTACAATTGATGATTTCGTAAATCTTATAAATAAAGAAGTTAAAGAGGCCATGCAATAAATGCCGGCTTCAATTATTAATTAATCAAAGGAGGAATAGATATAGCAACGCCGTTCAGAAGTCCAAGAGGTCCAAGGCCAATGCAAAGGAAGCAAGAGGATCCGCACTTCATCAATGAAAAAATCAAAGCTCCCGTTGTAAGGGTAGTTGGTGATAATGTAGAACAGGGTATTTACAATATTAAAGATGCCCTGGCAATTGCCCAAAGACTTGAATTGGATCTAGTGGAGATTTCTCCCACTGCCAATCCTCCGGTTTGTAAAATAACTGATTACAAGAAGTTCCTTTATGAGCTGAAGAAGAAGCAAAAAGAGATTAAGGCAAAGTCGGCCAAGATTGTTGTGAAGGAGATAAGGCTTGGACCTAATACTGATGAGCACGACTTTAATTTCAAACTTAAGCACGCTATTAAGTTTCTTGAAGATGGTGCCAAGGTAAAGGTGGAAGTTCTATTCAGAGGAAGAAGTATTGTTTACAAGGATCAGGGTGAAATCAAGCTGCTTCAGTTTGCATCACTACTGGAAGATTATGGTAAAGTAGAAAAACTTCCGCTCCTTGAAGGCAAAAGAATGATAATGATTATTGCTCCTAAAAAGTAGTAAGTTTTTAAATCTCAATATAAACCCAATTAACAAATTCAGTAATGCCAAAAATGAAGTCTAAATCCGCTGCCAAGAAAAGGTTTGATTTAACCGGCACCGGTAAACTGAAAAGAAAGCATGCTTACAAAAGTCACATTCTGACTAAAAAGTCAACCAAACGTAAACGTAATTTAACTTACTCTACGATTGTTGATAAGGCAGATGCGAAAAATGTAAGAGAAATGCTTCAGTAATTTTGTGTTAATCTATTTATTAACCCTTGCTTTCAGCACCTAAGAGTTTACTTGTGAAAGTTAAACCGCGAAAGTGAAAAACAATTAAAAAATGCCAAGATCAGTAAACGCAGTTGCCTCAAGGGCACGCAGAAAAAAACTCCTCAAAGCCGTCAAAGGACAGTTTGGAAGGAGAAAAAATGTTTGGACGGTTGCTAAAAATGCATACGAAAAAGGCATGGTGTATGCATACCGTGACAGACGCCAGAAAAAACGTAATTTCCGTAGTTTATGGATTACCCGTATTAATGCAGGTGTACGTGAATTTGATATGTCGTACTCTGTATTTATGGGTAAACTCCACGCTAAGAATATTAATCTCGACCGTAAGGTTCTTGCCGACCTTGCAATGAATCATCCTACAACATTTAAAGCAATTGTGGATGCAGTTAAATAGTTTGTGTTAAGATTAAAAACCTAAAAAGGCCTGGTATTTCTATCAGGCCTTTTTTTTTGAATTTGTAATATTTATTGATCGTCTACTTGTTTGATCCCTCTAAAGGTTTATTCTCATCCTTTGTGAGCTTAAATTTAATTGGCATGTTGAACTGCACTGGCACCGGTTCTCCCTTAATTTTACCAGGTTCCCATTTAGGCATCTTCCTTACAACCTCTAAGGCTGTTTCATCCAATCCACCACCAACACCACGCAGTACTTTCGCATGAGTGATTGATCCGTCAGGCTGCACAACAAAAGTGATATAAACAGTACCCTGAATTCCGTCCTTTTTGGCTTGTTCTGGATATGTTATGTTCTTATTGATGAATTCAATTCTGGCATCATCACCTCCGGGAAATTGTGGTGCCACTTCCACAACAGTAAAAACCTCGCTGCCTTCTTTTTTCTGAGGTGTAGCATTGTCATTTGACTTCAATAAATCAGCTTTCGTATCTTTAGTAACCTGGTCTTCTTTGTCGTCACTTAGTTTAAACTTAAACGGCATTGTCATTTCGAAGCTGGCAGGCTTATTGTCAATCAATGCCGGGATCCAATCAGGCATTTTGTTGATTACATCTAATGCTGCTTTATCAATAGAAGTGGACACTCCCTTTAGCACTTTAGCATTTGTTATTTTACCGGTGGGTTCAATGATGAACTGAACATATACTGTTCCTTCAATACCTGCTTTACGGGCATCCTCCGGATAAACCAGATTGGACACAATGAATTTATATTGTGCATTATTTCCTCCCGGATATTGAGGTGGAGAGTCGGGAATTGTTTTCACAGTCTTTTTACCTTGTACTGCTTTACGGATAGTATCAGGAGAATTGATCACTGATGTGGTGTTAATTTCATTTTCGTCATCTATAGCTACTTTTTGTATAGCGATTGAGCGTTCATTGATAGGTTGTGATGTCTGGGTTGTAACCATTGATGTTAGCAATACTAAAGATAGCGAAATGCCTAATCCGGTCAATATTCGTCCGTACCTTAACCTGCTGAATTTTAAATTGTTGATCATGTTGATTCGGTTTTTAATGTGCAAACTGAAGTTATTTGATATTCCTGATGAGTGTGGATTCATGTAGAAGGAAAGTATAAGATCACTGTAATCATTTTTGTCATATACTCCAATGACTTTCGAATCTGCCTGATATTCATGCACCTCAGAAAGCAAACGTGAAGTAGCATGCGCGAAGGGACTAAACCACAATACAGACCTAAAGACTCCTGAGAGTATCCTGTCAATACTGTGCTTTTCCCTGACATGACAGAATTCATGCTTTAATATCATATCCAGCTGTGGATGTGTAAGATCTGATGGTGAAAGAAATACCCAGGAGAAAAAAGAGAATGGACTTTTTACTGATCGTTCGAGCTCTACCTTACCGAATAATGTGTGGTGTTGTTGGGCCCTTAACCGTTTTTGAATAATCGAAATGATGGAAATTACCATTCCAACAATTAGTAATAGTGAAACACCATAATATAATATGCGGGAGAGATTTGTCCAGCTGAGGCTGAAGCCAACGGTGTTTTGAGTAATGACAGTTTCAGGTAGACTGATTCTAATGACAGGTAAATTAGCTGAATTTTGCTGGAATTCAAAAGGGTAGGGGATTAATGGAAATATAAGGGACAACACCATAGAAAAAAGCAGGGTAGCTCTCATCAATCGGAATCTGTTTGATTCCCTTAGCGTAAAGTAGTAGAAAGCTAATATAATAGCATTAATAATGGCAGCTTTGATCAGATAAATAAATAGTTCACTCATCTCACTTTTGCTTGTTTTGAATTTGATTATCAATGAGGCGTTTCATTTCTTCCAGTTCAGTAATTGTCAGTTTTTCATCATGTGCAAAGAAAGAAACCATCTGTTTGTAGGAGTTACTGAAATAGCCATTCAATAGTTGTCCCATCGAATGTTTGGTATATTCACTTTTGCTGACAATTGGGAAGTAGATGTAAGATTTTCCATCTGCTTCATGGTCAATAAAACCTTTCTTTTCAAGAATTCTCACTATGGTTGAAACAGTGTTGTAAGCAGGCTTTGGTGTGGGAAAGTATTCCAAAAGGTCATTTATATAGCCCTTCCCGAGTTTCCACAAGATCTGCATTATTTGCTCTTCTGCCCTGGTAAGCTCTTTCATAATGATTGACTTTAAATTACAACTAAATATTTAGTTTAAATGATACACAAAGTTACAACTAAAAACTTAGTTTGTCAAGTAATTTGTCAATTATTTTTGACTTCACTATATATCAACGCTTTACCATTAACGCTAAGTATGTTCTTACACATATAATTAATAGAGTGGGAAGGCGCATCCAATATTGCAACAGATCGCCCGATTGATTTAAGGGTATAACTTCTATAAAAGCAGACTGTTTCGAGAATAGGCAGCATGAGGAAAAAGAAGCCCTGATATCGTTGAAAAGGAAGACTATTGTAAAAATTAATCTTCAGGCAACATAAACCTGATAGGAAGATTAACTTGAGTCCGCACTGTTTTACCTTGTATTTTGCCGGCTTTCCATTTAGGCATTCCTCTTACTGCATCTGACGCAACTTTATCCAGCGCTTTATGAATTCCTTTGATAACTTTAATCCTGCTTATACTGCCATTCATATTTACAATAAATGAGACAATAACAGTCCCTTCAGCTTTATCAACCAGAGCTTCCCGCGGGTAGAATATTTTCTTAATGAGGTAATCATTCATGGCATCAGTACCTCCCGGAAATTCAGGGAATTCATCTACACTAATAAAGATGTCGGATTCATCATCTGACTCAGATACTTTCACCGTATCAGCTAACATCCCCGGTTTTAAGGTGTCGATTGTCTGCTTTGGTTTATCAACCTGGGCAAATATAGTTGTCCCTGTTAATAAGAAGAGATTTAAGATCAACATTGTGTGAATGAGTGATTGATATCGATTATTCATTCCTTTTTTAATGCTTAAGTGGTTCATGAGCTGCTTATTTATAGTTCATTAACTCCTTGACTAAGTTCATTAATTCAATTGATCTAGTCTAATCAAATTCATTTTCAGAATTTGAATGGATCTTCCAAATACAACCTCTCCAGAATTGCTTTCATTTGTTCAGTCATAATCCGTTTGGCTATGATCTTCTTATGTTCATCTATCATAAACATTACCGGCGAACTATGAACATCATACAACTCCCTAAAATCAGGTGTCATGCTATAATAGCCATTGACATTTATCCAGTTCATTCTATTCTTTATGATATAAGCTTTCATAGCTTTCCAGGAAGTATCCATGCATACGGCATACACAGCTAAATCGTATTTGTTCTTAAATTCATCGTAAAATGATTTTAAAAGTGGAGTCTCTTTTTTACAATGACTACACTCTGGATCCCAGAAGTAAATTATGGTGTATTTGTTATTGACAGTATGAAGTGAGACAGGTCTTTGCAGCGTATCAAGGAGAATCATTTCAGGTGCAGTTTTACCTATCAGAATTGGTCGTAGAGCGTTGGCTCTCTTGATTAGATTTTGTTTGACGGTAGCATTCATCCATGATATTCTCCTATCACCATAATAAGTATCGGCAATATGAACGAATATTGCATCATGTCCCATGATTTCCGATGTTTCATATTTAACCGTGAGATACCAGATCAGATATTTAAAAGTCTCATAATTATTGCCTGATAATCGGATTATTCGGTCAATTGCCACAATAATAGAATCAGGAACGGGAGGTGTAAGTTTAGTGAGGTATTGTTCTACCTTGCTGTGTATTATCGGAGTCCTGATAACTCTGTCGTCCGAAAGATCAATGTTATCCCAGAAATGTTGTTTGAATTGGTGAAAAGCAAAAACAGAATCAGGCCGACCGTTAGGAAGAACAGGTGTTTCTGGAACTATGGGATCCTGAAGTGAATTAAGAAAAACAGAAATAAACTTGCCGCGATGGCTGTTTATCAAACCTTGGATGTATCTCTCAACCTCATCATTTAATAGATCAATTTGGTTCATTACCAGTTTAAGACTATCACTCCCTTCGTTGTATTGCCTTGCCTGAGATTGCAATTGTGACATCTTTTTCTGTCTGGAAGAGAGGAAGTTGATATAACTAAAGAGAATACTGTTTTCACTTTTCTTTTTAGACTTCAAACTTCCGGGAAGCTTAGTCCTATCACCGGTAATAGTGATTTTTTGCTTTCCTGAGATTATAAAATCAAAGAGTTTGGTCTTGTTGGATCCGGCAATTATATACATTCCATCAGGAAGTAATGAATCACCAATAAACCGATAATTAAACTGTTTGTCGGCATAGGCAGTGTCAACTACAAACTGTTTGTCGCCTCTGTAACTTGCCATTAACAGAAGACTATCGGTCATTCCTTGCAATTTAACGGTAATTCTATAATGAGCCTGACTATATGAACTGTATGTTAAAGTATTTATAATCAGGAATAAAATAGCTAATCTGAGCAGCTTCATACGAGTAATCATTTACCACAAACTTACATAATATTTAGCATTTATAACATGGGTTGTAAGCACTTTCCTGAGTAGATTCTGTATAGATCCTTTAGAGATCATTTATGTATCCTTGATAGATTCTTTAAAGATCCGTAATAGATAGTTGTTGTTAAGTCTCATTTACGCATTGACATAAAGTTGCGTGAGTTCAGTGCCTGGAATCAGAAAGTGTCATATATAAAACGATTTTTGAAGAAACTTTATTATTTTTGTTAAAAACCACTCAGTATGAAGACCATTAGTACATTATTCCTTTTATTGATATGTTTGACCTCAATTGCTGATAATAGTGAGATTCAACGATTACTAAATGAGCGGGAAGAACAGTCAGTTATCTATCATTCATTGATTGATTCAGTGATCCCGGGTAGGTTATCCAAGATGTATATGCTGAATAACCAACTTCAGAATATCGTTTCGAAAGACGATAGTATCATTTTGCACACATACTCATTATTGGATAACGAAGCTTCTGCCGCTGATTCAATAAATAAAGTAAACCAGCGTCTGGCATTACTTGCTTTTGATAACGACCGACTGCAGCAACGCACAACAAATGACATGAAGATGCTCTTAATACTTAAACTGGCGGTTGCTTTGCTGTTGGTGTCCTTTTTAATCCTTTTATATTTTGCCACAATTAAACTAAATCGCAAAAAATCAAGCACAGAAGTTCAATTCGGACTATTAAGCGGATTAGAGAGTGAAAATGCAAATCTCAGAACCGAACTTGAACGAATTAAAGCCCGCGAATTCAATTTGAAAGATGAACTTGATCGGGGTATTCAGCTTCATCAGGATAAATACGCCTTACTTACCGAAAAATTCAATCAGTTATTGGCAGAAAATCAGAAACTCAAACAAATGCCAAAACAGCAATCCATACCTGAAGATAAGGAAGCAAGTGAACTAATAGACCTATTGAAAATTGAAAATAATAATCTAACGATTAAGCTTAATGGAATGCAACAGCAACTGGATGAATCGCATGCCAAGAATCAGTCAATCCTGAAAAAGATTGAAAAACTGATTAATGATTTATCAGGTGTTGGCTGATAATAAGGGCGGTATTAATTGAATGGCAGCCAAGCCTGATGCTGCCTTGATTCCCGACGCTTAAATGGACTTTTAGGAGTTCCACAGGGAAGCGAATAATTATGATACTTACGGTTTGAATTAATCAAGTAACTCAATCCGACTGAAATATAGGAATAGTAGTCGTTTATACCTGTATTACCCATTTGCGCATCCAGCAAGTCATTTCCCGACAACATAACGACAACTTCAGTGCCTGCGTTCCATTTATCACCCATTTTATAATTAAATCCAATGCCAGCCTTGATAACAGTTGAATTTGAGATGCTCTCAGTATTAAAGAAATTAAGCTCCTGTTCTTCCACAATAGCATTATCAATGATCTGCCTTTTTACAGCATGTGATTCCAGTGATCCTATACCACCTGTGGCATAAAAATCAATTGGTGAATTATTATAAGGGAATAGAATCCTGAAAAAGCTAATATCCGTAGTCAGATAAATTTCATGGAAACTATTGTTGAAATACATCTGGAAGGCTTCATTTCTTCCTTTTAAATTACCTGATAAATAACCCAGTTTAATAGCAAAAACAGGGCTGACCTGTTTCCCTATAAATATGCTGTAAGCCAGATCACTTTCTTCAGACAGTTTATCTATAGGTTTTGAATCATAGACACTAAGGTCACCAAAAAATGATGTTGCGCCCCCATTAGCACCGATAAGCCAATTTTCATTGAATCGGTATGATTGAGCATTGGCGGTTCCACAAGTTGATATCAATGAAATGAACAGTAAAGCAATACATTTATTTAACCGAAGAAGGATATTCATTATTAGTAATTTAGATTAGATCGCCATTGAGTGTAATAGGAAAATCGTGGGATGTTGTCAACCTCCTGCCTGTTAATCAACTTTTATGCGAAAAGTAATATTTGAGCAACTGTTTAGTGGTAGTTTTTCTCTCCTGCAATTATCCTGATATCCAGGTGATTCTCACGGGGTGGGATAGGGCAGCTATATCTTTTACTGTATACACAATAAGGATTATATGCCCGGTTAAAATCAAGAACGATAGTATTGTCTTTTGGAATTCTCGCATCAATATACCTTCCACCTCCATAAGATTCCATTCCAGACGTCTCATCAGTAAAAGGAACAAATAAATAATCCTCAAAGCCTGATTTGCTCATTAGTCCAACATTTCTGTAAATAGTAAGCGTCTCCTTTATGCCATCAATGGTAAAGGTTGCTGTTCCATAAACGATATATAAAGGCAGCCTTTCAGTTGTTGTTTTCATTTTTATTGTGTCGGAGGTAGATTTCCTTTCCAATACAGCGGAGATCACCATCGAATAATTCGGTTTGAAGTACTTTAAACCTCTAAAAGCTTTTATCTCCTCGGCAGCTAGAGGTGATTCCTTTGAATCCAGAAATTCTATATCCTTCTCCTTTCTTTCCTTTTTGAGCGCCTTTTTATAACTTTTGAAAGATTCCTGTGCCGATACACTTATAAAGCCCATCATCAGCAATAAGAAAATCAACTTAAGTGGTTTCATCAGGTATTTTTTTATGCAAAAATACACTTTTGCGAAACCTGAAAGCTCATTTGAATGTTAATTGCTCCTAATACGGTTGTTATGAATATCTCTGAAATAAGAAAAAATTACTTGCTCCATCATCTGGAAGAAGAAACTACTGGTAACGATCCTATAGAGTTTTTCCTCCAATGGCTTTCAGAGGCTCTTGAATCACAGGTAATTGAACCGACAGCCATGGTGCTCTCCACAGTCGGCAATGACTGTAGGCCATCTTCAAGAGTTATTTTACTGAAAGGATGTGAAGAAGGCGAATTCCATTTTTATACAAACTATAACAGTGCCAAGGGTAGGCAGATTGAAATACATCCAATAGGTTCATTGGTTTTTCATTGGAAAGAACTTGAGCGACAGGTAAGAATAGAAGGCATTATAACCAAGTTAACTCCTGAAAAATCCGATGAATATTTTAACAGTAGACCGTTGGAAAGTCGCCTGGGTGCATCCATTTCACCCCAGAGCGAGGTTATTGAGAGCAGGGAATTCCTGGAAAGGATGTTTCAACGCAAGAGCGAAGAAATCAATGCTTCAGGGTCTATAAATAGACCTGTAAATTGGGGAGGATACGCCTTAAAGCCCGACGTTATCGAATTCTGGCAGGGGAGGGCTTCCCGTTTGCACGACAGGTTGCGATTCCGCTTATACGATGGTAAATGGATCAGGGAGCGCCTGGCCCCCTGACAATCAACAAATTTTCGTTAAATTATTAAGTTTTCCTTAGGGAGATTAGACTAAGCTGGTTGGTGCTCCTTACGCAAAAGATCATTGATAGTCTTGACCGGATTGAACGTAATGATCGGGACTTCTACAAATACAGTTATCCAGTCAGCCATTGCTCCATTCCAGAGTCCTGGTAATTCCTGTGCTTTCAATTCCCTGCCATCCTTTGACTTGATGGAAATAAAACCGGTTAATGGATCAATGAATTCACGCAAATCAAATGGATCACCATTGAAATTTCGCACATAACATACTAGATCTACTGGATTAAAATGTGTTGATTTCTCAAATATCTTTTTTTGATCAGGATCGTTAAAGTTAATCTGTGAAGATTCAACAATTTGGAGTGATATTTCCCCCGTTGAATTATTAACCCAGAATGGACCTCCACCAGGCTCTCCTTCGTTCTTGACCATTCCGCATAATCTAATTGGGCGATCCAGTTTTGTATATAGAAAATCGATCTTTTCTATGTTGGTAAAAGTTTCAAATTCATCGGTAAAGCGTATAAATAGCTTTTCATTGCAGAAATGGACTATTTTTTTTAGTTCATTATCACTTAAACTGCCATCTTCCAGTAATTCCAGATATTCCAATATCTTATCATGTAACTCAATCAGGTAACCGCCCAAAGCTCGTTTATACTTGTAGGTAGTTTCTTTCAGTCGGTCGGGTACTACATTATCAATATTCTTTATAAATATTATTTCACCTTCCCGATCATTAAGATTCTCAATCAAGGCTCCATGTCCACCTGGCCTGAATACTAAATTGTCATTGTCGTCCCTGAAAGGTTTATTATTACTATCAACAGCAATGGTATCAGTAGATGATTTCTGAACAGAAAAGGTCAGTTCATAGGTAACATCAAATAATTCTTCGTATTTGTCCTTGATCAAATTAATTTCCTCGATGAAGCTATCAGCATGTTCCGGTGAAACGGTAAAATGAACGGCAACTCTTCCGTCACTGTTAGCGCCATAGTTGGCACTTTCAACCAGATGTTCTTCCATTGACATTCTTGCTCCATCCTTATAGTCATGGAATTTGAGCATTGCCTTTGGCTTGGCTGCATAGCCGAGTCCATGGTCATTAAGCACAAAATCGACGATAGTCTTATAGTCTTTATCCTTTATTGCATTCTCCAGGTTTAAATGATTTTCTTCCATAACTTTCTTCAGGTCCTCAAAAAATGCAAATTTCCTGAGGTTGGTAAAGAAGTTATATGCAGAATTGAACCCTTTGTCTTTTTCCAGCAATTCTTCGGGAGAAGATGCATTCTCCACCTGATCCAGAAACTCAAAAAGTGCCTTGAACATCCTGCTGGCAGCGCCGGATGCCGGTACAAACTTGAGTACCTCATAATCGCCGAAATTCTTGTTATAGAATTTCTGTAATTTATCAATCTCAACATCAGTGAATACCTTAATGCCGTTTTTTACAGTTGCTGCATCAACAAGATCAATTAAGGGGAATCCCTTCTTAAAGTTTTCTACCTGTTGTTCTATGGTCTTGATATCAATCCCTTTTGACTGAAATAATTTGAGGTCATTGGCATTAAACATAAAATGATATTTAGTTTTGAAGTACTATTATGCACTAGTTATGCACAAAGATAAGTAAACCGACGATAAATTCCAATAAATGTTGAAATGTGAAAAGCTATTTGAGTGCATAAGCATCTGATTTATTTCAAGATATGAGAAAGCACTAAAAAATTATGTAAAATCTACAGGAAAACGGAAATAAATTATATCTTTGCGCACTCAATTGCCCAGGTGGTGAAATTGGTAGACACGCCAGCTTGAGGGGCTGGTGTCCTTAAGGATGTGCAAGTTCGAGTCTTGTCCTGGGCACAAATCCGACAAAGGTCGGTGGCAGTCGAAAGACTGCAATTTTTTTAATGATAATTGTCTATTGCCCGGATGGCGGAATTGGTAGACGCGCTAGTTTCAGGGACTAGTGTACTTACGTGCGTGCAGGTTCGAGTCCTGTTCCGGGCACATCAGCTCAATTAAAAGAAGCCCTACAGATCTATTCTGCAGGGCTTCTTTAGTTTATAACCTATCTTACTGGTCTGTTTATTATTAACTGGTAAAATTAATTTCTCATTCCATAAACCATTGATTTTACCCATTGGGCTGCATCCAGGTGGTTGTGATTTTTTTCTAATTCAACATGCGTTATGGGCTTTCCGATCCTGACTTTTATGGTTCTGTTTCTCTTATTGAAGAATTCATGCGGCAGTAATGCCAATTCAAGTGTAGCCTTTATTCCAAGTGTCTTCCTGATTAGATAGACAGAATAGAATAGTATGGAATTCCTGCCATAAAAATACAAAGGCACAATATCTCGCTTGCATTCAATGGTTTTGGTAATAAAGCTTTTTTGCCATAGACTGTCTCTTACTTTGAAATTATGTAATCGTGAGACTAAACCGGCTGGAAAATGGGTAATGGGGATATCAGATTTAAAGACTTTGTCAAGCTCAACCAGATAATCCCTTCTATTTGTACCAAACACATTAACTGCTGCAATTAGAGGGCGAAGTTGTGGAATCATCATAAATACCTCATTCCCAATTGCTTTAAAATCACCGTACTTATTGGAAACTATACTGGTTAAAACTAAACCATCGACTATTCCAAATGGATGGTTGGCCACAAAGAAACACTTGCCATTTTCTGGAAGGTTTTCCAAACCTGTGACATCCATTTTAATGTTCATCTCATGAAGTATTGCCGGCAAAAACTCAATGCCAATCTTATCTTCATACTTTGTAAGCAGTCTGTTTAACTCGTCCTGGTATGCCATCTTTGCCAACAACCTGATTCCGAAGTCAGGCATTTTACTCAGCAACCTGGAATTACTATCCTTTATCTGCTTCTTGATATCAATTACAATCATAAAATGCTTTCAGTTATTATTAAAATTCAACCGGATATTCGCCATCGTCAGCAAGTTTACCAATCCTGTCAATAACCAGAGGCTTGTCTTCTTTATAGGTTATTCCAAACCACTGGCCTTTATTCGGAAGTACTCTAACTCTTGCCTCATTGGATTTAATCAGAGCGTCAACAGCACTTGGGATATAAAATTCAGCCTTTAAGTCATGTCGATTATCCTTTATAAATCGGCGGAAATGTGCATCGAGTTGATCAAAGAAAGCAGGTTTGAAACACCAGAAGTTCATTGAAACCAACGTGTTGTCATCCAATGGATTTTTTGATTCACCGGGTTCTGTATTGAATATCTGAAAATCCTCTCTGGCTATTTTTGTATGTTCTACCACACTTTCCAGCCAATGAGCATTATCTGCCTTGCAGACTCCTCTTGAAACGGTGCCAAAATCAGAAAGGGTATTTTTTAATTCATAAGCAACCATTGCATAATCTGTGGCTTCCTTATCAGTATTAAAATACTCAACAGCCTTTTCAAAGGCTTCACGTCCATAAAAATCATCTGCATTGATCACTACAAAAGGTTCCCTGATCTTACCGGCTGCCATAAGAACAGCGTGCCCTGTTCCCCATGGTTTGGTTCTTCCTTGAGGAGGGTTAATTCCCTCAGGCAATTTGTCAATTTCCTGAAAAACCCAATCAATATCAATCGTTTTACTGAGTCTGTCGGCGAAAACTGATTTGAAGTCTTCCTCAATATCCTTTCGTATGATAAAAACGATTTTGCCGAATCCTGCCCGCTTGGCATCGAATACAGAATAATCAAGTATGGTTTGTCCTCCCGGTCCAACAGGATCAATTTGTTTCAATCCGCCGTATCTGCTGCCAATGCCTGCAGCCAATATCAATAGTGTAGGTTTCATTATTTTATTATTGTATGATACTTTATTAACCCGGCAAAATTACCTCAATTTATGTCCTTTAACGGCAAAATAAAGTATATAAAGATAAAAAGGCAACATGATCATGTAAGCCTGCCTGTTGCCCATTACATCCACTAGTGAACCATAAATTAATGGAATGATCGCACCACCGGCTATACCCATGACCAACAATGCCGATCCAGCTTTGGTGAATTTTCCAAGATCTGCAATGGCCAATGGCCAAATACTCGGCCACATCATAGCATTTGCAAAACCAAGCAAACCAATAAACAATACACTGGTAAATCCGCTAGTTAACAGCGCGGCTATGGTAAACACCATTCCCAATACAGCAGAAACAGCCAATGCCTTATCTTGTTTGATATATTTCGGGATGGTAATGATACCTATGATATATCCTATTACCATGGAGATGAGCGTTAAGCTGGTGAAGTAACGTGACATGTCAAGTGAAATACCCAATGATTTTCCGTAAAGGACTATTGTATCACCAGCCATTACTTCAACACCCACATAAAAGAATATAGCAAGGAAACCAAGCAATAAATGAGGGTACTTGTACCAGGCACTCTTCACGCCATGGACAGATTGGTTGTTTATATCTTCCTTTTCTGGATCAATTTCAGGGAGATGAGCAAACCTGATCATAAATGCAAGGAGTGTAAGCACAATAGCCATTACAACATAAGGCATTATTACCTTGTTTGCCAGAGCATCAAGCATTAGTTCTTTTTCGGCACCGGTTACAAGGTTAACCTGATCCATCAATTGGTTGGCACCGGCCAATATAACTGCACCCAATATGATTGGGCTGATGGTACCTGCTATTTTATTGGCAATACCCATAATGGCGATTCTTTTGGCAGCACTTTCACGCGGGCCAATAATCGTTATATATGGATTTGATGCAGTTTGAAGCAAGGCAAGTCCTGATCCCTGAACAAATAAACCGGTAAGAAACAGACCGAAAGTGCGACTCATGGCAGCCGGGATAAAAATCAAGGAACCTACTGCCATCAACAGTAATCCTAATGCCATTCCATTTTTGAATCCTACCATTTTCAGGACCAACGAGGAGGGTGGTGCCATAAACAGGTATGAAATATAAAACGCGAATGTTACAAAATATGCCTGCAGATTACTCAGTTCGCAAGCAATTTTAAGAAATGGTATGAGTGTCCCATTAAGCCAGGTTACAAACCCGAAAATAAAAAAGAGTATACCAATCGTTCCAATGGAAATCATGTACGATCTCCTGTCAGTCTGCAGTGTAGTGTTATTCATTAAGTGGAATATTTGTTGAATTTCATGAGAAGATCTTATTCATAACAAGTGCCAGCGATCCCATTATCCGGGCATCTTCACCCAGATGGGAAACCAAGATTTTGGTGTCTTTCCTGATTCGGTCTATAGTATGCACCTCAAGATTTTTTTCAATAGGATTGATCAGTAAGTCAGCTGCTCTGGATAATTCTCCTCCAATAATGATGAGCTCAGGATTGAAAAGATGGATAAGCACTGCAATACCTCGCCCCAATGCTTCGCCAGCCTGATTTATCAATTCTATGGATAATTGATCACCGGCTTTTGCAGCATCTATAATTAAAGAAGTTGTCAGTTTATTTTGGTTAATTGCCGATGTTGCCTTAAGTATAGTTTTTCTACCTGTTAATATTTGCTGGTTTGCTTTGTAGATCAATGATTTACCTGCTGCCTTGGTTTCAATGCAACCATGCTTGCCGCAATGACATGGATCACCGTTATTATCAATTTGGATATGGCCAAATTCTCCGGAATACCCGGAATGTCCCTTGTAGATTGTTCCATTCAGAATCATACTAAGACCAATTCCCGATCCAACATTCAGGCAAAGTACATTGTTATGACCTTTTGCCAATCCAAATGCCTGTTCACCCCATGCCATCAGTTTAGTGTCGTGTTCTATATAGGTTTTTATGCCGGTTAGTTCAGTCAAATTTTCCGATACCGGTTTTTTATCTATCAGATAAGTATGCGAAAGGCCGGTGTGTATATCAATTAGACCGGGTAATGACACGCCTATTCCAAGTACTTTATTTTTACTTATTTTATTGTTTTTAAGTAATTCATCCACTTTCTCAGTAATAAAATTGAAAACATCAGGAAGTGTATCTAGTCCTTCGCTGAATTCGCTGATCTTGGATGCCGGGTTATTGGCGCAATCAAACAATCCCATTCTGATAAAGGATCTTTCCAAATCAATTGCGAGCACATATCGTGAAAACGGATTGATTGAATAGAGACCCGGTCTTCTCCCACCTGATGAGCTCCCAGTGCCAGATTTGATTACCAGCTGTTGTTCAATTAGTTCCTCAATCGCTTTTGCAATGGTTGGTGCACTTAATTTGACTGTCTGACATAGGTCATGAATGGAAAGTTGACCGTCCTTATAGAGTCTGTTTATAAGCTGCTGTTTTATTCTTGCCTGACGCAGGCTATTGTTGCTGGAAGGTTCAAATGGATGGGAATATGATTTATTGACTGTCATTTATTCCGAATGAATTTTAACGCTAAAGTATAAAAAATATCAGGTATAGGGGAATTATTGTAATAGGCTTCCATTTATTAATGATCAGAGATCATGATCTGTTTTTGGTTTAAGCGATGTTTAAGCGTTATTTAAGCGTTGTTTAAGCGTTAAAAAACGGATGAATATTGTGTAAATATTGTGTAAAATATGCTTATGATAAAATCTGATCTATAATTCTAACCATTCTCATATTGGATGCATGTCTTCAGGTATACTTCATTATCGCTACTGGTACAATTTTTGCCTGCAAATTATTTATATTTGTCAAAACTGAGAAAACCAGTTTAATTGGATACATGAAAATCATGTAACTGTAATATATTTAACTTCTGCAAGGGTTACTTTTACTGTGTTTATACATAAATAAGAGAACTAGAAAAAGCGCAAGCTATACTTAAGCCAAAATACCGGCATGAATAATACTTCTAAATATACTGATCAGGAGGCTCATAATGACTTGATTAAATGCTCTATATGCCCCCGTTCATGTCGCGCAAACAGGGAAACAGGCCCACAGGGTTACTGCAATACCGATTCAGGGTTTAACATTAATACCATTTGCATACATAAAGGCGAGGAGCCTGTGATAAGCGGTCCTCAAGGCATTTGTAACGTTTTTTTTAGTCATTGTAACCTGCAGTGTGTTTTTTGTCAGAATTACCAGATAAGCCAAAATGACACAACCAATTCCTCTATCGGAACACTTGAAGAGATAACTGAAACCATTATCACATATCTTGATAAAGGTTGCAGATCAGTAGGATTTGTTTCGGCTTCCCACATGGTACCTCAAATGGTGATGATCATCAATTCCCTTCACCGATGGGAGAGGTACCCAACTATAGTTTATAATTCAAATGGTTACGACTCAGTGGAAACGCTGAAACGACTTGAAGGTCTGGTTGATGTATATCTGCCCGATTTTAAATATTCTAATGATTCCATAGGCAAACCATTTTCTGATGTTAGAAATTATGTCAAGGTAGCCAGTGCTGCTCTTAAGGAAATGTACAGACAAATGGGGCCCAATGTTATTACGGATGAATCAGAAACTGCTGTACGTGGTATGATAGTGCGTCACCTTGTTTTACCCGGTCATGTTGAGAATAGTATCAATGCTCTGAGATTTATTGCCAGTGAATTGTCTCCCAAAATCAGCCTGTCACTAATGGCTCAATACCATCCTGTTGCTAAGGTAATTGGGCATAGTTCCCTCGGAAGAACCTTAACAGCCGAAGAATATTATATTGTTCAGAATGAAATGGAAAGTCTTGGATTCTCCAATGGATGGATTCAGGAGTTGGAAAGTAATGCCGAATATTTACCTGATTTCAATTGGGAACATCCTTTTGAAAAAACTGTGTAACATAACTAATTATTTTGTATATTGAATGACTTTTTACACACGATAATGAAGATTAATAAACAGCGATTCTTTCTGACTTGTTGTTTGGCACTGCTGGTGCCCTTTATTGTTTGTGGACAGTCAAAACTAGACAGCCTTGAAAGTTACCTGAAAGCATTACCAGATACGGCTTCCAAAGCAACTGTTCTTAAACAGATTTCCCGCACTGCATTTGAAGATGGCAACTATTCATCAGCTATTTATTATCTTCAACAGGAAATTGACCTGCATGCCAAATCCAAAGACTCAGTTTCATGGGCAAATGCTCATTATAGCCTGGGTATGGTATATACAGTTACGTTGAATTATGAGGACGCAAGGAAACATAGTCAATCCGCTCTGAGCTTTTTCGAGCGAAAAGGAATGCTGGCGCCTCAGGCAAATACCTGTATTAACCTGGGGTTTATACATAATGAACTAAAACAGACCGATAAGGCATTCAATTACTATCTGCGTGCTTTAGGAATATTCCACAGCCTGGTTGATCAACAGAATCTGGATGCTTCTTATTTTAATCTGGGTGTCATGGGTAGGAATTTGTCAAATATGGGCAGGTTCCGTAAAAATATTGAAGAAACTCAAAATAGTGCCAATCGTTTGAATGCATCCTCACTATCCCTTGTGTATTCAGCCCTAGGGGTGCTCAGCATGAAAAAGAATGATCTGGTGAGTGCGGAGGATTATATTTATAAGGGGTTAGAAATTTCAGTAAAGAGCAACGATCCGAATTCTATTGCAAATGGTCAGGTACTGCTAGGAAAGGTGTATTTCAGTAAAGGGATGAAACCGGAAGCCTACAGACTGACAGAAAAAGGTTTAATTACAGCGCAAGCAGTAAAAAACAGGCCTTTGATAATGGATGCCTATTCACAATTGGCGCGTATATCCATGGCACTCAATCAACCGGGTTTGGCTTATTCCTTTCTTGATCAGTACATTCAATTAAAGGATAGTATTTATAATGAGCAGATGGCCGCTCAACTGAACAGGGCTAATGGTCGTTTCGAAGTTTCAGATGATACTATGGATCCGGGTAATCTTCTTCGGCAGAACCTTGATCAGTCATTGAATATTCAAAACAGTTCACGACTTAAAATTGCGCTGTTTATCGCCCTCGTTATAATTTTGGTTTTACTTTTCTTCTTCTTCAAGAGGTATTATCTGAAATCAAGGGTAGCCAGTGAGCTTCAGGAAAAGAATAAAGTCATCGAGGAACAGAAAACTCATCTGGAAGAACTTATACAGACAAAAGATAGATTCCTGTCAATCATAGCGCATGATCTGAAGAATCCGTTCAATTCATTGCTGGGATTTGCAGATCTGGCTTATAATGACTTTGATGAGATCACTGATAATGAGAAGAAATCTTACCTGAATGTGATAAGGCAGTCGGGTCAGCATATTTATACACTGCTTGATAATCTGCTTAGTTGGTCAAGGGCTCAGTCGGGGCGTATAGACTTCTTCCCTGAGCCTGTAAGTTTAACTGAAAGCATTGAGAATGCTGTTGAACTGGTGAGGGGATCTGCTGATAATAAACAGATTGCTCTTTTTTCAGATTTCTCGAAAGATGTGATTGTGAAGGCTGATAAGAATATGCTTTCCACAATTCTGAGAAATCTTCTTACCAATGCAATAAAGTTTACGCCCAATGGAGGATCGGTTACAGTAAGCAGTAGAATAAATCATAAAAAAGTTACAGTGTCAGTTACTGATACAGGTATAGGCATAGCACCTGAGGATCTTGAAAAATTATTCAAGCTTGATGGTGGATTAAAAACTCCGGGAACTGCCAATGAAACTGGTACCGGATTAGGACTGATACTCTGTCAGGAATTTATGAGTCTGCACAAGTCAAAAATAATAGCTGAAAGCACTCCCGGCAAGGGAAGTACCTTTAGCTTTACGCTCGATTTTATTCAGCAGCTTTAGAAAGGCAATCCTCCGTTTTCGTCTTCTTCCTCAAGCTTTGTATAACCTTCATAAGAAGGCAGGTTACCGTTACCGGCCTGCATTCCATTGACAGTTCCTATCTTCCAGGCTTCTAGATCCATGAAGTAACTTACGCGTCCATCCTTTTCGTACTTACGACCTTTAATATTGAATGAAATATTAACATCCTGTCCCGGTTTGTAAGAATCCAGCATGGTGACCTTATCACCGGTGAATTGAAATTTCAGGTATTGCACATAGGCACCTGAAGGGTTGTCTTTATATTCTACGATAAACTCACGTTTTTTAAATTTATCAGTAATTGTTTGAGTGGCGAGAATTTCAATGATTTTACCTGTTAATTCAAATGACATCTTGTTGTTTATTTAATGGTTAATATGGTATTTTCCTGTCTTGTGCAATCCAGTTTTCAAATACAATTTGTGCTTCTTCTCTCAATAATTGATGAGTGGCAATTTTACGGTCAGGGATATTGATACTTAGTTCTTGATAGATAAAATCATCATCAAATCCTGCATTTGCAGCATCAGCACGGGTTGCTGCAAAAAATATCCTGTTCGGGCGTGCCCAGTAAATAGCTCCAAGACACATGGGACAAGGTTCACAACTACAGTAAATGTCACAGCCGGATAGCTGAAAATCATTTAATTGCAAACAGGCCTCTCTGATAGCTACTATTTCTGCATGTGCCGTAGGATCGTTATTCAGGGTGACCAGGTTAGAACCCCGGGCAATAACTCGGCCTTCCTTAACAATCACCGCACCAAATGGACCTCCTTTATTTTCACTTAGATTCAACCGGGCCATTTCTATGGCTTCGGCCATAAAAGTCCGGTGTAAATCCTTCTCTTTTGATATATTCATTCCAGTTCCCTCTTAATGTATCATATTGTAAAGCCAATTCCAGTTTATCAAGATATTCGTTCCGTGACAGGAGTATGGCACCCATGGATTCCAGATGATCAGTATGCATTTGAGCATCGACGAAATGGAATTCATTCCTTTTTAAAAATTCAAAAAGAAAGTACATAGCGGCCTTGGAAGCATCAGTTTTTAGGTGAAACATTGATTCACCAAAAAAGGCTTTGCCCAATGATACTCCAAATAAACCGCCTGCCAGTTCATTATCACTCCAAACTTCAAGGCTATGAGCAAATCCCGCTTTATGAAGTTCGGTATAAGCTTCAACTGTTTCATTGAAGATCCATGTACCGGCTTCTCCCTTACGCTTAATAAGCGCGCAGTATTGCATCATTTCCTTGAAATGCAGATCGAATGTAAAAGTAAATGTTTGTTTATTAAGTTTTTGTTTAAGACTGTGAGAAATCTTCAAGCCATTCAAGAAGAAGATGCATCTTTCCAACGGAGAATGCCAAAGAATAGGGGAGTCGATATCATACCAGGGAAAAATACCCTTGCTGTAAGCTTCAAGTAGTCTGGTAACACTTAGTTCACCTCCATATGCTATAACGCCTGAATCATGACGATTATGTAAATCAGGGAACTTCTGATTTGCATCCAACCTTACTATTTCACTCTCCTTCATTCTGAACTGCACCAATATTTCACTCAAAATTAATGAATTTTACTCTCTTAATGTGAAAACACAAAAAAAACCGGCTGACATTAGCCGGTTTAATTTTGATGATCTTAAGTTATGCATTTTCCTTCTCGAAATCTTTCATACAATCAACAAGTGCCTGCACACTTTCAATTGGTAAAGCATTGTAAGTTGATGCCCTGAAACCACCAACAGAACGATGGCCCTTTATGCCAACCATTCCATGCTGTTTTGCAAATTCCATGAATGCATCTTCCTTATCTTTATATTGTTCCTTCATGACAAAGCAAATGTTCATGAGTGATCTGGAATCTTTTTCTGTGGTACCAACAAACATCTTACTGTTGTCAATAGCATCATAAAGTAAATTAGCTTTAGCAATGTTCATTTTCTCAATAACCTTGATACCTCCAATTTCCTTTATCCATTTTAATGTTTGAAGTACAGTATAAATAGGCAGAACAGGAGGAGTATTGAACATTGAACCCTCTTTGATATGAGTTCTATAATCCAGCATGGTAGGTATCTGACGTTCAACTTTTCCGAGAATATCTTCGCGAACGACTACAAAAGTTACACCGGCAGGTCCCAGGTTCTTCTGTGCACCACCATATATCATTGCATACTTTGATACGTCAACCGGACGGCTCAAAATATCAGAAGACATATCGGCAACCAGATTTACCGGACTATCCATATCATATCTAATTTCAGTACCATAAATGGTATTATTAGTGGTAATATGGAAATAATCAGCATCAGCCGGGACAGTGAAATTCTTGGGAATATAAGTGAAATTCTTTTCAGCTGAACTGGCAACAACATTTACTTCACCAAACAATTTGGCTTCTTTAATAGCTTTTTTTGCCCATACACCTGTTTCGAGATAGGCTGCTTTTTTATTGAGCAGATTGAAAGGAATCATGCAAAACTGCAGACTTGCTCCTCCACCCAGGAAAATTACCTGATAACCTTCAGGTATGTTCATTATTTCTTTGAACAGGCTTACTGCTTCATCTATTACAGCCTGAAAGTCCTTGCTTCTGTGAGAGATTTCAAGGATTGACATTCCAATTCCATTAAAATCCAGAATAGCTTTAGCTGTGTTTTCGATGGCAACCTTTGGCAGAATAGAAGGCCCGGCATTGAAATTGTGCTTTTTCATGATAGTGCTTTTTTTTGATTGAATGTATGTATTTTATACTTGTATATTGTAAGTTCGTCCCTTTTATTCCGGCTAAAAATCACTACAAAGGTAGAAAGTTTAATAAGATTTAAAAACCGTAAAAATATTATTTCAGGCTTGTTTGAGAAACTAATTTACCTCCAGGGATAGACGTGAAAATAACCCTGGATAACAAGATTTTGTCTTGAAACATATGAAGCTTATTGTGGAAGTAATTCCAGATCAGGCTTAACTACTTTTTTCTTGTCTTCCTTTCTGATTGCAGGATTACGTGCATTAATGCCTTCAACAAAAGTCCAAAAACCCTTAAAATAAATATACCCGTCATAAATGTTCCCTACGGGGACATAGGCCCAGCGTTGGCCTTCAAGTCCTTCATTAAGGGGTGCCAGACGATCGACAACAATAATACTGTCGTTTACCTTACTTTGAGATTTCCGCACGCCGGTTAGTGTGAGTTTTTGCTTACTGTAGTGTAATGCCAGATTGGCAGTAGAAGCATATTCAATGATAATTCTGTTGGTCTTACCTTCCTTTATTTTGAATACTTCTTTTCCAAAAACAATGGCACTGTCATTCAGAATTGTAATGGCTTCAATTGTTTTGCGTGTGGTTTGACGGCTGAATCTATCCCATCCGAGTAGAAGGTAATAATTGTCGTTCTTGGTCTTGGGGCTTATTATTTTATAATACAAAGCTCCGGGCCAGGAATTGGGTCTATATATCGAATCAGCATTCAGGGACGATTCAGATGTTCTGACAGGCAAGGCAATGGCTGAGTGTGTTGATGGGAAATACACAATTGCACTGTAAAGATTCTGACCTTCATTCTGTTGGATATTCCAGTTGTAGAATATCAATTTCCCGTCGTCAGAAGCTGATTGGCCAATCTTTAGGCTTTTTATGGAATCGGGTACAAAGGATGGTTGTTTTATCAAACCATAGAGCTCGTCATAAAACATAGAATTAAGGACTAACCTGATAGAATCATTGCGCTCTCTACGGGTACTATCAAGTAATTTTTTCAGCACCTGTGCATTTAACTGGCTGAATGCTGAGAGGTTGAGAATAACCAGCAGAAATAGTAGGATTTTTTTCAATTTATCTTAATTAGATGGCATTTGACACCATTACAAATGTATTATTTTTACGGCTAATTTTCAATATGGGACTTAATAATACTAACGAACAGATTAAGGATTTAGCATATACACTAAAAGAAAGCATTGCTAGATACCGTCGGGGTGAGGTTGAAACCACGTCTCAGGATTTTATAGTTTATGACATTATCAGAAACTCGCACCAGTATAATCCTTGGTTTATACCTGAACACATGTTGTTTGCCTTGGAGCTTTTTCTATACGATCTCGATTATCTGCTCAAGAAGAATACTATTGGTCTGATAGTTGATTTGGAAGTTTTGACACTTACAGAAGAACAGTTTATTGATACGCGCGAAGCTGACGTTTTAAAAGATTCTTTATCAAAAGTGAAGGGGAATCTGGCCTTCCTGCTGAGAACCAACGTACCATTGGAAGGTATGTCCGAACTGTTTCTAATGGCAAGTATAGGGTTTAATTGTGAGTTTAAAGTTTCCCCTGAATTAAAGCAGCTTTTCAATAAATTCTTATCCTTAATAAAATCGACAGAATTCAGCGGTCTGAAAATCAGTGAGACGGAATCAAAATTTACGGAAATAGGGGCTCTTATTTCAATGGCTGAATTGGGAGAAACTACCAAGGATTACTTTGGGAAATATCCGGCAATTCAGTTATTCAGCAAAGGAAAGTCATTTATTATCAGTGGTGATGAAAGTGATGAGTTGATTGATCATATCACCGGCTTGGTCTGTATATATTTTGGCAGAAGTACCCGAAATGTTAAAGTACTTTTCGTTCCTGAAAAATATGATATTACTCTTCTGAAATCCAGTTTTGAACAATACACTGATCAATTAAATCACAATCGCTACTACAATAATTTTGAGTATCGCAAATCGGCCATGATTATTAATCATATTGACTATACAGAAGTCGGACCTTTACTCATCACAGAAGACTCCCGACAAGCCGGATACACCGGAGTACTCTGTATTCAGCGATATAATAGCATACATAATATCAAAAACAATAAGCTTGCAGAAGAATATCCCTTAATAAATAAAGAAGGAGAGTTGATTAATATTCACGACAAAAGAATGAATTTATCAGCATTTATTGATAATTATCATGAGCTTTCTTCATTTTTTGGTTCATTTTAGTTTAAAGAGATAAAACACCGAATCATGGGATGTCCGGAGGATACCGGATAAACAATAAATTGGAATATCAGGTATTCAGTGAAAATAATTGCACTTTTATTTTGTTATCTTAAGTAAAATGAATACTTTTGCATTCCCAAAAATTGTCGGGTATATGCAATATTCAGTTATCATGCTAACCCCGTCAACAGTAGGTAAAAAAGGGCATTCATTCAAATAAACTGATCAATGAAAAAAGAAATCCATCCTAAAGAATATCGTTTGGTAGTCTTTAAAGATATGTCAAATGAAGAAACATTCATTACAAAGTCCACCGTTGCGACAAGAGACACCATCACAATGGAAGATGGCAAAGAATTTCCACTTGTGAAGCTTGAAATCTCAAACACATCGCATCCATTCTACACAGGTAAGATCAAGCTTATTGATACTGCCGGCCGCGTTGATAAATTCAAGACCAAATATCAAAAACATTTCGAAAATCGCACTAAAGCTGAATAAAGTTCTCATCAGTTTATTGTTGAAAATATTTGCTAAGCCCTTTCCCAAGAAGGGCTTTTTTTTATTATTTTTGGTCACTGTACTGTATATATTTAAACCGACCTGTTATGAATTATGTTCTCTTTGATGAATCGCGGAGGAAGAACCTTTTACCATTGACCTTTCTGAGACCAGTAGCTGATATACGTTTTGGAATTTTGACTATCCGTGAAAAGTGGGAAATGTACTTGAATGTTAAAACCTCCACACTTACTGAAAGCTACCTTGCTGAAAAATACCCTGTTATTCAGGGTGAGACAAATATTATTATCAATGGTGCTATCTGTCCTAATGATAAACTCGTCGATGAAATAAAGAAACTGAAACCAGGTTTTGCATTGATCAAAAATGAGACTATTCTGGCCATGTGCCTTAATGAAGAAGACTTCAAAGCACAGTCCAATGCAATTGAGGAAATTGAAACTGACGTTGAATACCTTGAAATTCTCTACACTTGGGATATATACTCACGCAATGCAATTGCAATAAAAGATGATTATACCAAGTTGACTGCCGGTAGGAAGTCACAGCCAATACCTTCACATTGTATAGCTTTTGCACCTGAGAATATTTTCATTGAAGAAGGTGCCATTGTGCTAGCCTCAACACTGAATGCTACGGATGGTCCAATCTATATTGGAAAGAACGCCTGGGTTATGGAAGGAAGCAATATAAGGGGGCCTCTTGCATTATGTGAGCATTCAACCGTGAAAATGGGTGCCAAGATCTATGGTGGCACTACTATTGGTCCGCATTCTAAAGTTGGTGGAGAGATAAACAATTCTGTGATATTTGGATATTCAAATAAGGCTCATGATGGATTTATGGGTCAGTCTGTAATAGCTGAATGGTGTAACATAGGCGCAGATACCAATATTTCAAATTTAAAGAATACTTATGATAACGTGAAGTTATGGAACTATGCTGATGAGACTTTTGTAGAGACAAATCAGCAGTTCTGCGGAACAATCATGGGTGATCATAGTAAATGCGGCATTAACACTATGTTCAATACGGGCACTGTAGTAGGTGTAAGCGCAAATATCTTCGGATCAGGATTCCAGCGTAATTTCATTCCTTCTTTCAAATGGGGAGGAGTTGCAGGATTGCAGACTTTCAATCCCAAAAAAGCCATTGAAATTGCCAGAGGTATGTACAAGCGTCGTAGTCTTGAATTTACTGATATTGATGAGAGATTATTGGAAGCTGTGTTCAACCTCACTCACGAGTACAGAAAAATCTAAACCTTTTAATATTACACTTGTTAATCGGATGACTTTTGTCAAATATCAAGTCTTGAATGGCATAGATTTTGACAAGGTGTGAATTGCTATTGCAGAATGAGTTTGTGATAGGTTAAATTAATTAAGATTACTAAGCAACCTTATATGAGTAATGATAAATTCGGGCTTACTGACCTGATAGAGAATGATTCAGAGTTTATACCTCTTCTTTCCAGTGAAGATGAGGAACAAATGAATGCTGAAGAAGTGCCTGAAGTACTGCCAATATTGCCGCTTCGGAATACTGTACTGTTTCCGGGTGTTGTTATACCTATTACCGTTGGAAGGGATAAGTCCATTAAGTTAATTAAAGACTATTATAAGGGTGACAGAATAATCGGCGCTGTTGCTCAAAAGGACTTTGAAACCGAGGACCCTTCCTTCAAAGACCTTAATGAAATAGGAACTATTGCCTATATCATTAAAATATTACAGATGCCCGATGGAAGTACAACAGCCATCATCCAGGGTAAAAAAAGGTTCAGAATGAAGGAAATGATTCAGGATGATCCTTATTTCATTGCAAAAGTCACTCCCTTTGAGACTGTAAAACAGGTTGTTAAAGACAAGAAGTTCAATGCTTTAATGTCTTCAATTAAAGATTTGGCCATACAGATTATCAATCTGTCGCCTAATCTTCCATCTGACAGTGTTTTTGCTATCCGCAATATAGAAAGCCCTGTTTTTTTAGTGAACTTCATATCGTCAAATCTGAATATTTCTCTTGAGGAGAAACAAATGCTTCTAACTATCAACGATCTGATAGACAGGGCAAATACAGTACTTGGATTACTTACTAAAGAGTTACAGATTATTGAACTTAAGAACCAGATCCAGAATAAGGTTAAAATTGATCTTGATAAACAGCAGAGGGATTATTTATTAAATCAGCAACTCAAGACTATTCAGGATGAGCTAGGTGATAATCCGCATACACAGGATATAGCTGAACTTAAACAGAAAGCTGCCAAAAAGAAATGGCCTGCCAATGTGGCTGAAACATTCGAAAAGGAATTGTCAAAATTACAGAGGGTTAATCCTGCAGCCATGGAATATTCCATGCAACTGAATTATCTTGATGTATTACTTGATCTTCCATGGCAAGAGTATACCGTTGATAATTTTGACCTTAAAAGGGCACAGAAGATACTTGATCAGGATCATTTCGGGCTTGAGTCAGTCAAAGAAAGGATAATTGAATACCTTGCCGTATTGAAATTAAAGGGTGATATGAAGTCACCAATCCTATGCCTTTATGGCCCTCCGGGTGTTGGAAAAACATCTCTTGGCAAATCCATTGCAAGAGCTGTAAATCGCCAATACATCCGTATGTCCTTGGGAGGGTTACGAGATGAAGCAGAGATTAGGGGCCATAGAAAAACATACATAGGAGCAATGCCAGGCAGGATACTTCAGAGTATTCGTAAGGCTAAAGCTTCCAATCCGGTATTTGTACTTGATGAGGTCGATAAAGTAATAGGTGCAAATATCAACGGAGATCCCTCAGCTGCTTTGTTGGAAGTGCTTGATCCGGAGCAGAATAATACTTTCTATGACAACTTTGTAGAGTTGGAATATGACTTGTCAAGGGTTATGTTTATTGCCACAGCAAATAATCTTAACACTATTCATCCTGCATTGCGCGACCGTATGGAAGTCATTGAAATCAATGGCTACTTATTGGAAGAAAAAATAGAGATCGCACGCAGACATCTGATTCCTAAACAACTAGCAGAACATGGGGTTAAAGCCAATCAGATCGAATTTTCGAAAAAAATAATTGAAACAATCATAGATAAATACACTCGTGAATCAGGAGTGAGGTCACTTGAAAAGAACATAGCCAAAGTGATCAGACATCAAGCAAGGTTCATTGTTACCGGTGATGCGTATAATATTAAAATTACCGATGCTGATTTGTCTAAAATTCTAGGCATATCGAAGATTAAACATGAGATTGATGACAATATTCATGCTCCGGGAGTTGTAACAGGTTTGGCCTGGACTCCGGTAGGAGGCGAGATACTTTTTGTTGAAACCAGTTTGAGCCGTGGTACCGGGAATTTAGGAATTACGGGAAATCTTGGCGATGTAATGAAGGAATCAGCAACCATAGCTTATGAATATCTAAAGTCAAAAAGTGACAAGCTTAACATTGCTCCTGAGATGTTTGAGAAAAACAATGTTCATATTCATGTACCTGAAGGAGCAACACCCAAAGATGGCCCTTCAGCGGGTATAACCATGTTTACTGCACTTGCATCGGCTTACACGCAGCGACCAGCTAAAGCCAGACTTGCAATGACAGGTGAGATCACCTTGCGAGGTAAAGTTTTGGCAGTAGGAGGGATCAAGGAGAAAATATTGGCTGCACGACGGGCAGGTATAAAAGATATTATTCTGCCTGCAGATAACAGGATGGATATTGAGGAGATAAATCCTGTTTATATTAAGGGTTTGACATTTCATTATGTAGAGCAAATGATTGATGTAATCAACCTTGCATTGGATAATAAAGTGAAAATCAAAAAAGAAACGGTTAGTTCAAAGGATAAAAACTAAGCAAGTTGATATTGTACGAGATAAATTGATAGCTCCGAAAAGCATATTGATATAACCCATAACGATTATAAAGATCAATAAACGAAGAAATCACATACCGGCAGTATGTGATTTCTTCGTTTTAAGGTTTTAAGGAGATATCAGACCTAAGGGATAAGACTTTTTATTGCTTCCTAACCGATATCAGCATTATTTTAGGATGACTACTTTTTCGGTAAATAGCAATTTGTCACCACTCAATCTCAAAAAATAGGTGCCCTGACTTTGACCGGATAAATTAACGGTGAGGCTGTTAATCCCTTTGGTAGTTTGTACATTTTCGTTTAAAACAACTTGACCCTGCGGGGAAAATATCTGTAACAGCGCTTCTGTAGACTGCTCACTTTCGAATACTAATTCAAAATGACCATCTGAAGGATTAGGAAGAATCTTTATGTTGGTTGCCAATTGCTCAGGAATTGTAGCTGTTCTGACAACAAGGTTTGCGTTTTTCAGAATGATTTTATTTAGTGGATCAAACTGCATGGAAACAGGGCGTTTATTAAAAATGAACGAGTAATTCTCATCGTTGTTTTCATTCATTACAGTAAACAAAGTATCACCTTCCATAAAGTTTACCTTCAATTCAACAGGCATCTTGAAGAAGCCAGTGTTGGTTTGAGTTTGCTTGATGTTGAATTTCACTTCCCATTGAGATGCTGATAGTTGAATTATATCATAGGTATTGAAATAAACAGGATGGTTTGGTGTATATAGCCATTGATCAAAGAAATAATTCAGATCCATTCCGGTTGTTTCATTCATTTTATCAACAAAATCGGGGATGGTAGCTGATTGATATCTGAAATTCACAGTATCATTGGCATATTCGTATAAGCTATGGAAGAAAAGGGAATCGCCCACGACATTTCTGAACATATAGAGAATACATGAACCCTTCATATAGGTTATGGCATAGTTAAACAGCACATTGTTTGACGGAGGGTTTATAGCCCATTCAGGATTGGATATTGCCCACCCTGGATTATTGTTCATATAATTGGAAGCATTATACTCTAGCTCAGCCACATATTCATCATAACCACTGACCTCGCCTGTCCAAAGCGCCTCTACATAAGTGGCAAAGCCTTCATTCAACCATATATCAGCCCAGGTAGCACATGTTATCATATCACCGAACCATTGATGCGCATATTCATGAGCAATAAGACTGGAATACCAGCATCCTGGACATAAACTTGTGAGTGTCTGGTTTTCCATACCACCCCATGTAAATTGAGGACCAACTGTGGCAAACCCGTTCTTCTCAAAGGGATGTTCTCCAAACAGTGAAACATAAAAATCAGTTAAAGGAAGAATCATTTGTATCATGCCGGATGGATTTTCACCCTGGTTATAGTAAAAACGGATGGGCACCGTGTCAGTAGAATATTCAGGATTGATCCAATTTACTATATTGAGTTTATAATTTACTTTTGATGAAATAACCATGAGGTATGTTGCAATAGGATCACGGCTAATCCATGTATACCATAAGGAATCGGCAACTATAACAGAATCGGCAAGTCTTCCGTTCGATCCAAGTTTGACATTTAAAGGTACTTTGGCGCGTAATTCAAGGGTTGCCTTGTCACTAGGCTCATCAAAACATGGAAACCATTTACGTGCTCCCTGTGGTTCTGCATCAGTAAAAACAAAACCATTGCTGACATAGAAAGCATTATCTGTTACATTCAAGTGGTTATAGGTAATGGTAACTTCAGCTATTTCACCAGGCTGATAAGTTCTATCGAGGACAATATTAAGCCTGTTAAGCTGATGTGTAAAAGAAACTCCTGCGCCACTGACTGATTCCACCTCAATGGAACTGTTAACGGCATGTAGAACAATAGAGGATAATGTACTGTCAATTTTGAACGTAACTGTATTGGTTCCGGTGAAACTTTTTGGATACGGCGAAATATAACAATTAAATATATCGAGGTCCAGACTGTAATTTATGACATCAAATGAGTGACGAGGTGAATTTGGAGATGATATCAGGAGAGGAGTATGATTGTTTTGCTTACGCTCAGCACATATTTCGCTTCCCCGCATATTACTGAAATTCTGAGCAATCAATGCAAAAGATATCAGATTCATCAGAATGAAAAATGTAAAGTTCTTTCTCATAAGGTTTGTGTTAGAAGCATCAAATATACTATTTATGAAGCCACCAGTAATTGAAATGCAACCATTTTTGTAATACATTTGCCTAAAGGTGTATGATTTCATGAATAGGTTAACCTGTTTCTTCTTTTCCCTGCTATTAATTAGTATAACCGGATGTCATAAATCTGACAATCAGGATGCTGATCTTACGGTATTCAAGTATAATGAATCATCTGGAATCACTTCACTGGATCCGGCATTTGCAAGGAATCAGGCCAATATTTGGGCAGTTAACCAGCTGTTTAATGGTTTGGTTCAACTTGACAGCACCCTGAAGATACAACCATGCCTGGCTCAGAGCTGGGATATATCAGATGATGGGAAAGTATATACCTTCCTATTGCGAGATGATGTTTATTTCCATGATTCACCTGCTTTTAAAGGCGGTGCTGGTCGAAAAGTTACAGCAGGAGATGTTGTTTACAGTCTAAGGCGGCTTGCAAACAACAGACTTGCTTCGCCTGGAGCATGGATAATGAACCATGTGGAAGAAACTGATGGTGAAAAGCAGGTAGAGGCAATCAATGACAGCGTTGTGAGGATTACTCTAAAACAATCTTTTCCACCTTTTGCCGGTATGCTAAGCATGCAGTATTGTTCTGTTATCCCAAAAGAAGCTGTTGAGTTTTATGGAGAAGAGTTCAGGGTAAATCCCGTTGGTACCGGTCCTTTTATCTTCAAGATGATGAAAGAAGCGGTAAAACTGGTGCTTGTAAAGAATCCGGAGTACTTTGAAAAAGATTCTCAGGGTAATCGACTTCCATACTTGGATGCTGTTTCAGTCACTTTTATCATCGATAAACAGTCTGCCTTTCTGGAATTTGTAAAAGGAAATCTTGATTTTATGTCAGGACTTGATGCCAGTTATAAAGATGAATTGCTTAGCCCATCAGGTAACCTGAAGAGCAAATACAAGGATAAGATCAACTTAATAACACAGCCATATCTGAATACAGAGTACCTGGGTATACTTTACGACAAGGATAATCCTGTAATGAAAAATAATCCATTGGCCGATATCAGGATTCGTAAAGCAATCAATGTTGGATTTGACCGTGAAAAGATGATCAGGTACCTAAGAAACCGGATCGGTAAACCGGGAACCGAAGGGATTATTCCGGTAGGATTGCCCGGGTATAATGAGCACGCTGGCTATGGTTATAAATATGATCCGGCCCTGGCAGCACGTTTGCTTGAAGAGGCAGGTTACCCCGGAGGAAAGGGAATACCACCGATAACTATCTCAACCAATGCTTCATATCTGGACATAAGTCAGTTTATTCAAAGTCAGCTATCCCAGTCTGGATTTGATATCAGGATTGATGTTTCACCACCGGGCACTTTACGGGAGAATATTGCACAGGCTAGAGTTTCCTTTTTCAGGGGATCATGGATAGCTGATTATCCGGATGCTGAGAATTACCTGTCGCTATTTTATTCTCAGAATAAAAGTCCTGCCGGACCAAATTACACACAGTTCAAGAGCCTGGAATTTGACAGGCTTTACAAAAGAGCCATAAATGAAACCAATGATTCGATTCGATATAGCTTATATGGTTTAATGGACAGCACAATGATGGAGCAATCACCAGTGGTTGTACTCTTTTATGATCAGGTTTTACGCTTTACCGGAAAACAAATATTCAATCTTGGATCCAATCCAATGAACCTGCTTGATTTAAAAAGGGTTGTCAAGATTAATAAGAAAGTATCCAAAGATTAATAAGTACAATATAAAACGCTATGGAAGAAGATTACACCGATGAAGTTATGAATTCGAAATTCAAGGAGATAAAATCAACAGCATTGTCAGAAAATGCAGTGCAATTGATTGGAAATGACTGGATGCTGATAACAGCCGGAAGCAAAGAACACTTTAATATAATGACAGCGAGCTGGGGAGGAATGGGAATGCTCTGGAATAAACCTGTCATGTTTATTTTCATCAGACCGCAGCGATATACATACGAATTCGTAGAGCGCGAAGACTCATTCACATGCAGTTTCTTTGAAGAAAAATATAGGAGTAAGCTTAGTTTTTGCGGCAATTATTCAGGACGTGACTGCAACAAAATAGAAGAGGTCGGTCTGACACCCTTTTCTTTAGAGCAAAGTATAAGTTTTAATGAAGCCAGAATAATCATTGAATGCAGGAAGATCTATTTTCAGGATATTAACCCTGAAAACTTTATCCTTCCAACTATTCAAAAACATTATCCTGACAATGATTTTCATCGGATGTACATTGGTGAGATTACCTCAGTTCGTGTCAAAAATGAAGATCAAGAATAATTTAACATAAATAACCTGCAATCCGTTAGTTTTTATAATTTTATGCCTTCGGGATTGTTTATTAATAATAACGAGTAAAAGACTGACACTTTGGATTTTATAACGAACATACGGATTTATTTCGGTAAGCGATTTCTACGTGGTGAATTAACTAAAATATCCCGGAATAAGAAACCGGTAAATCTGAAAAATGCCCATAATATAGGGATAATCTATTTACTCACTTCAGAAGAAGAGTATAACAGGGTAAGCTTATTCACAAAGAAACTTCAGGATGATGGGAAGAAGGTGCAGGTAATAGGCCTGTATCATTATAACAGGACTCCTGTCTTTTATATTCCTAAACTGTCTTATGATCTATTGTTGCCAAAGGACATTGATCTGTTCTTCAGACCCTCAGCACCTTTCGTGAAGCAGTTTATCAATGAAGAATTTGATATGCTTATTGACTTAAGTAGTCCGGATAATTTCACACTTCACTATATAGCTTGTCTTTCAAAAGCTGAATTCAAACTTGGAAGAAAGATAGATGATAGACCCTTACCTTATGACATAATGATTGATGCAGGCCCTGAAATTGATAGTCAGGAACTTATTGATCAGATAATTCATTATACGGGTAACTTAGAATTTATTTCACCTGACAGGGTAAATACACCAGAAATAGACCAACCTGATATACCATGAAAAAGAAATTAAAAGGGACAGGGGTAGCCTTAGTAACTCCATTTCACAAGCAAGGAAACATTGATTTCGGATCATTTGAAAAGTTGATTGAATATACCATTTCGAAAGGCATCGATTATCTGGTTGTTCTTGGTACCACAGGTGAAGCATCAACACTCTCAAAAGATGAGAAAAAAGCGCTGATAGAATTTGCCATTGAAGTCATTAATAAGCGTGTTCCTCTTGTTGTTGGTGTTGGTGGTAATAATACTCAGGAAGTAATTGATCAGCTCAAGCTAACTGACGATGACGGTATTGACGCAATATTATCAGTTACACCATATTACAATAAACCCACCCAAAGGGGCTTGTATTTGCATTTTAGGCAGATAGCATATTCAACTCAATTACCCATAATACTATACAATGTTCCGGGCAGAACTAGTGTAAATATGAAACCGGAAACCACCATACAACTGGCTACCGAATTTGATAATATTGTAGGAATAAAGGAAGCTTCAGGTAATTTCGCTCAAATAATGGAAATTATCAGACAGAAGCCCAAAGACTTTCTGGTAATATCCGGAGATGACGCCCTTACTATGCCTTTAATTGCAGCAGGAGCTGATGGAGTAATCTCAGTGGTTGCAAATGCTTATCCTGGAAGCTTTAGTACTATGGTAAATGCTGCACTGAAAGGGAACTTTAATGAAGCAAGAGATATACATTACAAACTGCTCCCATTTATAGAAGCATTATTCGCTGACGGAAGTCCAGGTGGTATCAAGGCAGCGCTTGAACAAATGAAAATTGTACTTAATCACTTACGTCTTCCTATTGTTAAGGTTAATAAATCAACACAGAATACCATTCTCAGTCTGATAAATGAATTAAAAGAGAAGGGTATTGAAAACTAGTCACCGATGATGAGAACTCAACTTACTACACTACTTGTCCTGATTTCAATTATATGTCTTGCTCAAAAACCGGTTTCGGAATACGACACAAAGCAAGTATTTGGTGAAAGGGGAGAAATTTACTTTCGTCTGGAAAATGCTGCTGCTGAGGCTGATAAGCTAACAAGAATAGTAAGTATAGATAATGTTATCGATGGTGATATATACGCATATGCATCGGTGAAAGAGTTTAATAACTTAAAGGCAAACTACCATTACATTTTTTATAATTTGCCAAAGCCGGGTGAATTAAATGATCCTCCAATGTCTGACGCCCCGAGGGAAGTGCTTGACTGGAATTATTATCCAACTTATGGAGCATATCTTCAGATCATGCAGGACTTTGCAACTAATTTTCCTGACATTTGTGATATTGATACAATTGGTACATCTGTTGAAAACCGTCTGATTATAGTTGCCAGGATCAGCGATAATGTAGGAGTGGAGGAGGATGAACCCGAATTTTTGTATACTTCCTCAATTCATGGCGATGAGACAACTGGCTACATTCTTACTCTTCATCTGATTGATTACCTATTACTTAACTACGGTATTGATGATAGAGTAACCAATATAGTCAATAACATGGATATTTGGATCAATCCTCTTGCAAATCCTGATGGGACTTATGCTGGCGGAAATAACTCGGTTAACGGTGCTATGCGTTATAATGCCAACTATATTGATCTCAATCGCAATTATCATGACCCGAATGATGGTCCTCACCCCGATGGGGAGGAATGGCAAGCAGAAACTGTAGCTTTCATGGATTTTGCAGAAAACAGGAATTTTGTGATGTCAGCCAACTTCCATGGTGGTGCTGAAGTTGTGAATTATCCTTGGGATACCTGGAGTAAATTGTCGGCTGATGATACATGGTGGAGATTTGTTAGTCGTGAATATGCAGATACAGTTCACGCCAATGCTCCATCAGGGTATTTTACCGACCTTCAAAATGGTGTTACCAATGGCTATGCCTGGTATACAATTACAGGAGGCAGACAGGATTATATGAATTACTTTCAGCAATGTAGGGAAGTTACACTTGAAGTATCGGCAACTAAACTATTGCCTGTTAATCAGTTAGTAAATTTCTGGAACTACAATTATCGCTCCATGTTGAACTATATGGAGCAAGCACAGTATGGTGTAAGAGGAATAATTTCAGATACTATTACTGGTGAACCATTGAAAGCTCAGGTGTATATAAGCGGACATGATATTGATAGTAGCATGGTATTTTCAAGTTTACCCGTAGGCAACTATCACAGGTTACTTGATGCTGGCACATATAATATCACATTTTTTGGTGAAGGTTATCTGCCTAAAACAGTCAAAAATGTTGTGGTGAACAGAAAAGAGACAACAGTCCTGAACGTGAGATTATGGGATGGAACACCAATACCGGGGATAGTATCCTCAGATACGCTTATTGCTCCGGAAGGTACTATTCAATTCAATGATGTATCAGGAGGAGCACCTAATTCCAGGTTGTGGACATTTGAAGGAGGAGTCCCGTCTACTTCTACTGAGATCAATCCCGTTATTTCATACACACAGGAAGGTACTTATGATGTTACATTGCTTGTGACGAATCAAATTGGAAGTAATACTATAGTACTTGAGGATTATATAACAGTTCAGGAAGGTGTTGGTGTAAAAATTCATCAGGTTCAGGGGATTAACATATACCCAAATCCTGTAGTCAACAGTAACATCTATATCCAGTCTGACGAAGTGCTTACCGGTTATTCGTTGAACGACTTGACGGGCAAATCATTGCAAGAGTATACTCTTTCAGGCAAAAGTGCTAACATCAATCTAACCAGCGTAAACAGGGGTATTTACTTGCTAAAAGTGCAAAATTCAAAAGGAATTAAAATATTCAAATTGATAGTAAGCAGATAAACCTGCTTTAGAAACAAGCACAAAAAAAGAACAGCGGGATGTATCCTGCTGTTCTTTTTTGCTTAATATTTACTGGTAAAGTGTGGTTTGTGGATTCCAATTACTCCAACCCGAAGTCCAGTCGTTAGTACCAAAAGCTCCTGTAAATGTGACCTTTTCAAAGAATACACTGGAAGCTTTAGGAGTATTGTCCCACTTGGCAGCCGTTAATAACATGGATCCAGCATTGGGAGTTACTTTCGGACTGACTGATGTGTAAATACTCTGATCAATACCGGTATCTTGCCATTTAGAAAGCACCTTATTATTATAACTAATGGTATTATACCAGGTATTCACTTCAAAACCAGGTGCAACATTGGCATTCACTTGTCTCAAAGGCGCGTTGGCATTGGTTGTACTTCCTCCCCAACCGTTATTCCCCCAGTTTTCAACACCTGCGAGTATTACATTTCTGACTTGTAGTTTCTCATCCATAGCATTCTGACTTACACCCTCTTTTGTATCATCCATGAAAATTCCAACAGGGAATCCTGTAAAAAATGAGTTATAGATACTTGGCATGCTGTTCCTTCTCAAATGAGCAGCATTCTGAAGAAGAGGGTTTACTGTATTCTCAGAGGTGTATTTAGCCCCAATTACAGTAACATTTGCAAAAACAGTCTGAGTAAGTGGCAGAAGGGGAGTGCCGGCACCATCATTATCGATCTCAATGCCATTTGAGTAAAACTGATCTGCTATGTCAGCATCTCTTATTGCCAGGGCAAACTGAATAAAGCCCTGATGCCCATAATCCATATCGAAATCATCATCCTTTACTTTGTATGATATGAGGTTTCTAGCATTAACAGTCCCTCCAAAGAATTCAAACGAGTCATCCAAACCAAAGGAACATTGAATATTTTCTATAATAGTACCACTTCCAACACTTGCGAGTGTGAGTGAGTTTTTCTCCTGATTGTTATTGATTACCTGACCGGCAAATTCTATGCGAACATAGGTAAGTATCCCGGAATTGTCTGCAGTAATGGTACCTCCATGTACAGCACCGTAGTCTCCTTCCAGAATTATGGAATTACCTTGATTATTAGGTGCTTTGCCACAGATTACAATACCTCCCCAGTCACCGGCAGCCCGACTGCCAGGTGCTTTATCAGAAGTAAATACAATAGGTTGACTCGAGGTCCCCTCTGCCATGATTTTTCCTCCGCGTTGTACCAACAGTGTTCCTTTCGTATCAGAAGCACCTATAATAATTGTACCGGGTTCGATAGTTAACGTTGCGCCATCCGTAACTTTTACCAGGTTGTTCAATCGCCATATTTTATCAGATGTCCAGAGTGTATTTGCTGAAATATCTGCAGTAACCTGAATTATTTCCTTTAGGATTACTTCCAATATTGTTACTGTAAACAACTTCTGATCAGATTGACGGTTTAGTGAATCAACAGCAATGAATGTAAAGATAAGATTAGGACCAGGAGTCAACCCTGCTTCAAGCGTATAAGTAAAGTTATAGGTTGCAGTTTTTTCGAAGTTATAATTTATCTCAGTATAAGGAGTGCCGTTTTTCAGGATAGTTAGTTTTTTTAGCCCTTCAGGAGCCGTTATTGATACCGTTGTACCAACATTGTTACCGGGTGAAGCTGATACTTCAGCCGTTGATAGCTCAATTGAAGGATAAGCTTCGAGCTGAGGATCATCGGAATCATCCTTACAACCTGTGATTAATATTGTAAAGGTTAGGAGCAGTATAGTGCTTACCAAAAGATGAGATTTCTGGATCATGAGTTTAATAGGTTTATTGGTGCAATAACAGAATCTGATTTGAATTGAATGCTGATTGGATTTAACAATCAATCAGGGCACTAAAATAGTTAAATGTTTGTATACGAATATCACTTTTTAGATTTATTCCTTTCTCCAAATATAGCAGTTCCTATCCTTGCCATGGTGCTGCCTTCTTCAATGGCAATTTTGTAATCTCCCGACATACCCATTGAGATTTGTGTAAAGTGATCTTTATCAGAGAAGTACGATGCTTTAATTTTATTGAATATTTCTCTTAATGACTGAAATTCAAGTCTGACCTGATTCATATTATCAGTAAAGGTTGCCATGCCCATAAGACCAGTGATTCTGACATTTTGAAGACTGTTAAACGCTGCAGATGAAAGAAATGAATTGATTTCTGCTATATCCAGACCAAATTTAGTTTCCTCTTTTGCAATATAGACTTGCAGCAGGCAATCGATTACCCGGTTGTTCTTCTTCGCCTGATTATTTATCTCAAGTAAGAGTTTCAAACTATCAACACTGTGGATAAGATGCACAAAGGGTGCAATATATTTTACCTTGTTTGTTTGAAGATGGCCAATCAGATGCCAGTTTATATCTGATGGCAATAATGGCTGCTTGGACAGCAATTCCTGAACCTTGTTTTCACCAAAATCAAGTACTCCTGATTTATATACATTCAATATCTCTTCTACGGAGCGTGTCTTGGTTACCACTATCAACTTAACATTTGGTGGTATCTCAGCGAGTATTTTAGTCAAATTAGAACTCATATTGGTTTCCTATCCTCCTTGCTGAACATCTTTTGTAATCCATCTTTAATAGAGTAATGTGGATGATAATCAAGTAACTTAACGGCTTTTGTTATGTCAGCATAGGTGATTTGAACATCACCTGGCTGTATAGGTTCCTGTATAATGTGTGCCTTTTTACCAACAGTATCCGCAATCAGATGAATTAAGTCAAGAAGCTTGACAGTATCATTATTGCCGAGGTTTATAATTTCATACCCCTTCACCCTGTCTATGGATGTAATAATTCCTGCTACAATATCATCAATAAAAGTATAATCACGACGTGTACTTCCATCACCATACATGGTAATGGGTTTGCCTTCTTTAATGAATCTTCCAAATTGCTGGATTGCCATTTCAGGACGTTGATTATGTCCATAAACAGTAAAGAATCTTAAGCAGAAAATATTAAAGTTATACAAATGATGATAGGTATAGCAAAGCAACTCGCCTGTTTTCTTGGTGGCTGCATAAGGGGATATCGGATTGTCAACATTGTCAGACTCTGAAAAAGGTATCTTTTCATTATTCCCATAAACAGATGACGATGAAGCAAACACAAGGTTATTGATGCCACATTCTTTCATAACTTCAAGAAGTATGAGAGTTCCGTTAACATTCACATCATAATATAATGCCGGATCTGCAATGGAAGGTCGTACTCCGGCTCTTGCAGCCAGATGGACAACACAATCAGGTGCACTTGTGGAAATTACATCAGTCAGAAATTGCCTGTCTCTGATATCTCCTTCATAAAGAGTGAATCCGGGAGAGGTTAAAAGGTCTTCCAAATTAGCTCGCTTCAGATTAACGTCATAAAACATGTCAAAGTTATCAATACCAATGACCTGTTTGCCATTAATCAATAATTGCCTTACTAAGTTTGAACCAATGAAACCAGCTGCTCCGGTTACTAATATCTTATTCATAGTGAGGTATTTGATTGAACATACGACTCATCCTCAATTTGAAGATCAAGTGCCTTTGCATTCATACTGAAATAGAGTCCTCCGAGCGATACAACAAGTGTAATAATATAAAATATCAGACTCAACGCAACCGAAAGGTTGATATCCAAATGTAATAATTTTGCTCCAAAGAGAAAAGTTATCTCCCTTGAACCTACACCTCCAATGGTAATTGGTAGTGCCGCGACAATGGATGAGATTAGAAATAAAAACAAATAAGCAGCTGGTTGTTCAATAGAGCCATTTGCAAAGAGTATAAATAGGGCTGACAATAACTGTAAGATCTGAACAACTACAGAAAGCAAGGTAGTAGAAACAATTACTCTGTAGAAGCGCCTCAAAAACTTCCTGTTTACAATAATATATACCAACAGACTTATCGGAATAAGTAAAACCGCATACAATTCAATATTATTGCTTAAGGAAAGGAAGGGAACCATCAGTAATGTAAGCAGGTACAATACAAAAACCCCATTCACTCTGTCAAGTAACACTCCCCAAAAAAGATCTTTAATTTTAGTCTTGAACTTTTTATTCAGGATCCAGACTTTATAACCATCGCCTCCTATACCACCCGGCAAGAACAGGTTATAGTACATACCAAGAAGATATAGACGCAAATTGCTCTTATTCTTAAGCTTTGTATTAATCGATTCAAAAAAATAATTTAACCTCCATGCAGAAACAATCTTTGATAAAATAAAGAAAATCAATGAAGCAATCAGCAACAGGTAATCTACACTTCTGAAAATAGCGACTACCTGATGTACATCTATTTTTGTAAAAACATAGTATAAGGCAGCAACCGAAAGCAATATTTTGAGGAATGCTTTAAGAAAAGGTTTCATCTACTTAAGGAAAGTATGGATTTTTCGGATTGTATAAGGCCTCTTGTTCTGTGACTCGTAGTAAGTACGCATTTGAACATCTGCAATAATGCCCACAGTAATCAACTGAATACCTGCAAGAACCAATAAAATCCCCAACAAGAGCATTGGCTTTCCCCATATATCATGCCCCATGATCTTTAAAACAAGGAAGTAGGAATTAATAATAAACCCGATTAAGGTTAATATTAAACCAAGACCTCCAAAAAGATGCATTGGTTTTTGCATGTATTTCTTGAAGAAAATCATTAATAACAGATCACTTATAACCTTGAAAGTTCTATTTATGCCATATTTTGACTTTCCGAATTCTCTGGCATGATGTTTAACATCAACCTGAGTAATTCGAGCACCTTCAAGGCTAGCCAGAACAGGAATAAACCTGTGCAGTTCACCATACAAGGCAAGATTTTTGGCAAGATCACTTTTAAAGACTTTTAAAGTACAGCCATAGTCTTTGATTTTTACACCTGTGCTGTTTCTGATTATGGAATTGGCAATCTTGCTGGGAATTTTTCTTAAGAACATGCCATCCTGCCTGTTTTTCCTGGCGCCAGCCACAAGATCCCAATCATGGTCAATGGCTAGTTTCAGCATCCCGGGTATGTCGGATGGATCATTCTGCATATCTCCGTCCATAGTAACCATATATTCTCCTTTGGCCTGTTCAATACCAGCATAGAGAGCAGAACTTTGTCCGAAATTTTTCCTAAGTTCCACCAAAATGACTTTCTCATCTGAAAGTTCTTTTATCTGTTGAATAGTGGAATCAGTAGAACCATCATCCACATAAACAATCTCGTAATCTATATCCTTTAATGAATCATTGATCCATTTGTTCAGAGGTTTTATGTTCTCTTCTTCATTATAGACACAAATAATAACACTGAGTTTTGGTTGATTCATTTATATGATTGTTACTTAACAGGATAATAGCCGGGGTAATAATCCGAAATAGTTTCTTTTCGTGATTTTGCCTTGATTTATGCAAAAATATCAAGAATTTCCTTATCAACTAATTAAATGGGTAAGGATTGAAAAAACGCATGAGAAAATCTGCATTTAATTTAACTGCTGATGGAGAAATCAAAGAATAGGCTAATTTTGTCGTTCTTAAATAATTATATACCTGATGAAGAAGATAATTGCTTCGTTTCTAGGACAACTTGCTTTCTGGATGTTATTTTTCTTTATTTCGAGAGCTATCTTTCTGCTTTATAATATTCAATTGATCAAAGTAGAAGGTATAGGTATAGGTGAAGCCCTGGCAGCATTTTGGCACGCCCTTCCACTGGATATTGCAACTGTTTGCTATTTAATTCTGATCCCTTTTCTCCTATTACTGATTCAGAGTTTTTATAGTGCCAAGTGGTTGAATAAATTAAACCTGATATATACAACACTGGCTATTATAATTTTCTCATTATTGATTACCGCAGAACTGGGTATTTACCCGGAGTGGAAGACAAAAATGCCGTATAAGGCATTGATGTACTTACAGCAGCCATCAGAAGTATACAACTCGGCTTCGACGTCTGTTTTTTTTATTCTAATAGTCCTTTTTCTGGTTTTAAGTTATGGAAGCTATTGGATGTATAAGAAGTATTTCTTCGTCAGGATATTAGAACCAATAAAACGCTGGTATATCTATACCCCGCTTTTTGCTATATTAGCCCTACCGCTAATATTTTTAGGTGGGAGAGGTGGATGGCAACAAATTCCAATTAACCAGAGTGAATCCTATTACTCGAACCACACCATCCTTAATCTTGCAGCTGTAAATTCAGGGTTCAATATTTCCATTAGTATTATTGAGAACTATAAGAATTTTGGTAAGAACCCCTATGATTTTTATGATCTAAATGAGGCTCAAGGACGCGTTAATAAATTATATGCGTTGCCGAAGGATACTACCATTAAGGTTTTGAAAAACAATAAACCCAATATTGTTCTTCTCATACTTGAAAGCTGGTCGGCCGACCTTATAGAGTCAATTGGAGGAGAACCTGGTATAACCCCTGAATTTCATGAACTAGAAAAAGAGGGAATCCTATTTACAAATCTTTATGCAACCGGCCCAAGAAGTGAGCAGGCGATGGGTAGTATTTTCAGTGGCTTCCCTGCTCATCCAATATCTTCAGTTACTGTACAGCCTGAAAAGTTCAGCAAACTCCCCACGATTACAAAAAGTTTAATTGATGAGGGTTACCATACTTCCTTCTATTTTGGAGGACAATTGCGTTATGGAAATATCAAAGGTTATATCCTTTATAACGGTTTCGAGAAGGTAGTAGAACATAACGATTTTGGAAATAATGTGCTTCGTGGTAAACTTGGTGTCCACGATGAATTTGTACTGGCACATCAGTTAGCTGACCTGAATAAGGAGAAAGAGCCTTTCTTTTCAGGACTTTTCACCTTAAGTTCCCATTCTCCTTATGATCAGCCAATGGAAGATGTGTTTGACTGGGGAGCCAATGAAAACGCCTATATTAATTCTGCCTACTATACTGACCGATGTCTCGGTAATTATTTCAGGGAAGCCCGAAAGCAACCCTGGTTCTCCAATACATTATTCATTATTGTGGCTGACCATAGTCATAATTCATACAGGAACTGGAGCTTTACAACGCCTGCATACCATAAAATACCTCTATTATTTTGCGGTGATGTCATCAAGGATGAATTTAAGGGCAAGAAGATCAGCAGACTATCAAACCAGATGGATCTGGCGACAACACTTATGAAACAACTGGACATGAACAGTTCTCCCTTTAAATGGAGCAGGAATCTATTTAATCCGTATTCTCCTGAATTTGCTTACTATTCTTTTGAAGAAGGATTAGGTTGGATTTCAACTAATGGACATTTTGTTTATGAAGCTAGGACTGATCATTACAGTGAAGACACTGTTCCTGATGAGAAGAAAGAAACTGTCAAGAAAGGTGGGAAATCATTCCTACAGGTCCTATTTCAGGAGTATATGGATTACTAAGCATTATTTGCTGAATCTTTATAGTACAATGATTTGCATTAGGATATTGCCCCTTCATAATGAATTAAAAAAAAAGAGCGGTCCAATACCGCTCTTTTCTATGATTTCAAAATTTCCTATTTCTTTACCGTATAGAAACATACCTTGGGAGAAATAATCTTTTCAGCCTGCTTCAGTTTCTTTATAGCAGTGTCAACATCTTTTTTGTCCATTTTTGCTATTTCTGCAATCTGAGCAGATTTCAAGGGTGCTTCTGATTTTGTCAGAACATCTAATACTAAAGCTTCTTTTTCCATTTTTTTGTATATATTAAGTTAATCAAGCAAATGCACTACCAGGCCACTGCGTAATTTAGGTTCAAACCAAGTTGTTTTCGGCGGCATAATATTTCCTGTATCAGCAATATTGATCAACTGTTCAAGAGAAACAGGATAAAGTGCAAATGCTGCAGCCATTTCTCCAGTATCTACTCTTTTCTTTAGTTCACCTAATCCTCTGATACCACCAACAAAATCAATCCGCTTTGATGTCCTGAGATCCTTTATATCCAGGATCTGATCGAGTACTAACTGTGATAAAATTGTAACATCAAGTACTCCTATTGGGTCACTATCATTATAAGTGCCTTCTTTTGCAGTAAGCGAATACCACTCATTTTCAATATACATACTGAAATTATGTAGCCTGTCAGGTTTATAAATCTCAGTTCCTTTATCCTCTATCACAAATACTTTTTCCAATTTCCTGAAAAAATCTTCTTTGTTCAGGTTATTCAAATCTTTAATTACACGATTGTAATCAATAATCGTCAATTGGTTTGAAGGGAAGTGCACAGCCAGAAAGTAATTGTACTCTTCACTTCCATTGTGCTGTGGATTATTCTTTTTCTTTTCATTCCCAACCAATGCAGCTGCGGCAGTGCGATGGTGTCCATCAGCAACATAAGTATAAGGTACTTTGCTGAAAAGCTCTGTGAGGCTTTTTATTGTGTCCTTATCCCGTATTACCCAAAAGTGATGTCCAAAACCATCAGCTGATGTGAAATCATATTCAGGTTCTTCTCTAGTAACAATTTGATGGATAATAGCATCTATTTCCTTAACAGCAGGATAAGTAAAAAATACGGGTTCCATGTTTGCATTTGTAATGCGAACATGCTTCATTCTGTCTTCTTCTTTATCAGCTCTTGTAAGTTCATGTTTCTTGATAATTCCATTCAAGTAATCCTCAACACCTGCACAACCTACGAGTCCATATTGAGTTTTCCCATTCATAGTCTGAGCATAGATATAAAGGTATTCATCATCATCCTGGACAAGCCATTTGTTAGAGCGAAATATATCAAGGTTGATCTTTGCCTGATTATAAACTTCAGGTGCGTGCTCGTCCATTTCAACCGGTAGATCAATCTCAGGTTTAATAATGTGTAATAAAGAATAAGGATTACCTTCAGCCTCAACTCTTGCTTCTTTTGAATTCAAAACATCATACGGACGTGAAGCAAGCTGACTTGCAATGTTTTTAGGTGGACGTAATCCCTTAAACGGTTTTAAAATTGCCATGCTGTAAAATTTTTAGTATAATTAGTAAACTTAATTAGCCATTAAAAGCTGCATTATATTGGTATAGAATGAGACAAAATTATGTAATATAATTCTAAAGGAAAAAAAATGTTCCGAAATAACCGGAACATTTTAAATAAGCATTAAAACCAAGGATAACTACCTTGATATTATACTAATTGACCATTGCAAGAAGAAGATAATTAATCAACATCCTCCATATTCAAATCAGCAGCACGTTGTAATGAACCAATAAGTGCTCCGATCATTTTAGTCATCTCCATCAACTGTCCTCTTGATTCTTCAACTTCCTTGTCTGAAAAATAGTGTAGTTTCCCAGCTAATGAAGTATAAACAACGCATTCCCTGACAGCACTTTTAGCCATTTTAAGATAATAAATAAATTGATTCTTATTTCGGGCAGATCCTTCAGAAATATTGAGCGCAATTGCTTGGGCAGCAAGGTTAAACCTTGAAGAGAAGCCTGCCTGACTTTCAGCAGGGAATTTGAATGTTTTTCTGGCAATCCACTCAATATAATCGAGTGATTTGTGATAAATACGCAAATCTTCAAATCTGAAGAATGTAACAACTTTTTCGAGTTCCTGGTCCATGGTCAATAGTATTTGTTGGTTGTGAAAAGTGGTTTTAGTTCAGTGGTCAATCAATTGTTAGCAACAGCATGCTTATTTTGATTGATTTTCAATAATTATTTGTTTACCTGAAAAGTAGTATTCCCATTTTCAAGAAAATCAACTATCTGTCTTGCTGCTGCCAATCCTGCATTTACATTGGCTTCAGAAGTCTGAGCTCCCATTTTCTTAGGGGTAAAGAAATATCTGCCTTCAAATTTCTCTGTAATTACACTTTTATTATCAGGTTCAATGTCACTCAGATATTTGAAATCAGGTCTTTCTTCCAAAATCTTCACCAAGCCTTCTTCATCAATAACCTCTTTACGGGCGGTGTTAACAAGAACTGCACCCTTAGGCATTGATTTTAGTAATTCGTAACCAATTGATTTCTTCGTTTGAGCATTGGCTGGAATATGAAGCGAAACGTACTGACACTTGGAATACAATTCATCTACTGATCCAATAGGAGTAACTCCATCCTTAATCATATCATCAGCTTTAACGAAAGGATCAAATGCAAATACTTCCATTCCAAATCCTTTTGCAATAGTTGCCACATATTTGCCCACATTTCCATAGGCATGAATTCCCAATGATTTTCCTCTCAATTCAGTACCAGATGTGCCATTATATGCATTACGCGCCATATAAACCATCATACCCAAGGCTAATTCGGCTACAGCATTTGAATTCTGACCTGGTGTATTCATGGCTACAACTTTATGTTCGGTTGCAGCTGCAAGGTCAATGTTGTCATAGCCGGCTCCTGCACGCACTACAATCTTTAAATTCTTAGCAGCTTCGAGAATCTCCTTGTCAACAATATCACTTCTGATAATAACAGCATCAACATCTTCTACTGCATTCAGGAATTCAGCTTTCGAGGTATACTTTTCCAACAATCGGAGTTCATAACCTGCTTTTTCTACAATTTGTCGAATGCCATCGACAGCAATTTTTGCAAATGGTTTGTCAGTTGCTACAAGTACTTTTTTCATAGAGTAGTGAAATTTTAGAATTAATGTATAAAAGTATACAGTTTATTTTCGAATACCAAATTTATTAGCAAAAATATGTTCAATTTCGTTCAAAACATTAAAAATATGTACATAATCGCACACAACCCCTCTTGTATCAAGTATTACCGATACCTCTTTCAATCATATTTCTTTTGTTATTTTGAAGAATTTAGCGGGCTACGTTATTAATCTTAATAGTAATATAGTCTGCAAGCTTAGGGGATAAATAGCACAAATTCGACTCAAAATTGTGGAAGTTCATTAACAAATCAGGATAGTATTAATATACTTTTAAATTATCTATATCCTTTAAGTTGCTGTATATGATCCGCTTTTATTGTTGAATATTGGAAATTACTCTTTAACATTATATTACAGGCAAGTTCAAAGAAGACTGCTTTTTGAATAACATCCTTAAAACTGTTACCGGTTATCACCTGTCCGTGGTTTTGCATCTGAATTACTCCGGCATTAACAGATGCTTCAGCCACAGCATCTGCCAGTTCCTGCGAACCTGGTTTTATAAATGATACATGCTTGATATTGCCGATATAAATTGGCACCTCGATAATCACATTATAATCAATATCCTGTGGTATCATGCATGCTATGGATGTTGCTGCTGGTGATTGGCAGTGCAATATGGTATTGATTCCGGGATTTCGATTCATTACCGCAAGGTGTAAAAGCAATTCACCTGTAGGCACATTACCTTTCAACACTTTCCCATCAATGCAGCTGACCTGTACAACCTGGTCTATATTTAGGTTACTTAGCCAAGAGCGGGATGCTGAAACCAACATGGTCCCATCGTCCAATCGATGGGATAAATTACCACTGCTGCACTTGGCCAGATCATACTTTCCGGCTTTTCTTGCCCATCTGGCAAACTCCTTAAATTCTGACAATAACTCTTGTTCGGTCATGATTGTTTCTTTATACCAAGTAAGTATAGTTCAATTGCCCAAAACTATCTAATAACTTATGCTGATTTCATCAGAGAATATCCAGGCTTTATAGCCATGACCTTTATGATCGGCAGGACATTCCTTTATATTGACAGCCTTAACCTTGAGATACCTGTCGGTTAATCCATCAACGTCAATCCTGAAATTCTTTAAAATAGTACCCCATTGATTCTGGGGAATGTCATTTATAACCTTTCCAACAACCTTGTATTCTTTTCCATCCGCTGAACTCCACAATTCAATATTTTCAGGCATGAATATCCAGGCATTAATATCCTGCATAAATCCCATTTCCACTGACCTCACCGGATTATCATTACTCAACAATATGTCTGCTTCAATATTTACTCCCTGATATCCTTGCCACCCTCCAAGTCTAAAATCTTCACTTCCTTTAAGTCCATCCACAAGTGTATTAACCCCATTGCCGGAATATTGCGGAGCGTAATTTGTTTTGAGTGTCAGGGTTATTCCTTCCGGTCTTTTTGTATAAACGCATTGCTGTATGGATGAAGGCAGGAATCCTTCCTTATACCCACGGTATTTAATGGTGGTTGTATTGTCTATATTGAATGGCTTATTATACACTGCTGATTGTTCGTTTGGTTCGGAACCATCTGTCGTGAATCTAATGATTGTATTATTGTCGTAAGAGCTGAAAGACACACTAGCAGATTTATCAAATAGCTGATTCATATTTTCAATAACCGGGGCAGGAGTCACTTGAATTGATTTTATGCCGGTAGTTGGTTCATTGCCTTGTCCGATCCCCCATTGCTCATTAGGTTTATTTCCCATTGTAAATTCTAAAATGCCACCCTTCATAATGTCCTCATGCATTATGTAGGATTTATTATATGGCTTCCTGTTAAGGGTTGCTGATTGAACATAGAGGTTAACATCTGATAGATTTGCACCTTTAATAGTAAAACTTTTACCATTTTCAAGGTTAATTATCACTTCCTCAAATTTAGGTTTGCCTATTACATATTGGTTGCTACCGGGGCAAACAGGGTAGAAGCCAAGGGCACTGAGCACTGCCCAGGCTGACATCTGCCCGCAATCTTCATTTCCAATCAGGCCGTCGGGATTATTGGTGTAAAAATTCTTCAGGATGTAATTTACTTTTTCCTGTGTTTTCCAGGGTTTTCCGGCAAAATTATACAGATATGCAATGTGATGACTAGGTTCGTTACCATGTGCATATTGCCCGATTAATCCTGTAATGTCTGACTGCTCTCTTCCAGTTGTTTCTCTTGGTGCAGTGAATAATGCATCAAGCTTTAGTTCAAGCCCCTGTTTCCCTCCATGCATCTGAATAAATCGGTCCATATCATGAGGCACATAAAAGCTATATTGCCATGAATTAGCCTCGGTATAGTTGAAGTTAACCTCTCTGGCATCAAAGGGCACAAACCAGGCACCATTGAATCTTGCTCTCATAAATCCGGTATTCTGATCAAAAAGGTGCTTGTATCCCTGAGCTCTGATCATGAAGGAGTCAGCTATCTGCTTTTTACCCATTGATTCAGCCATGTTTGCTATGCACCAGTCATCATAGGCATATTCAAGTGTCTTCGATACTGATTCATGATCAGAATCAGCCGGAATAAAACCAAATTTCTTATAATACTTTAATCCGAAGTGATCCTGATGGGCGCTGGCAAGCATAGCTTTGAGCGCTGTTTCAGTATCATAATCACGTATGCCTTTCATATAAGCATCGGCAATCACAGGTATTGAATGGTAACCAATCATGCAGTATGTTTCATTACTGCTCAGTTCCCACACCGGTAATAAGCCTCCTTCTTTGTATTGCCTGATGAAAGTCCTGATAAAGTCATTGGTCCTTGTTTGATCTATGATCGTGAGCAAAGGATGAAGTGCCCTGTAGGTGTCCCATAACGAGAAAACGGTATAATAATCATGATCGGTTTTATGCTCCTTAAAGTCACGGCCTAAGTATGAACCATTAACATCACTATAGAGGTTTGGACTAACCATTGTATGGTAAAGTGCCGTATAAAAAACTGCCAGATCATCAACATTCTCATTTTTAACTACAATTTTGCCTAGTTCTTTATTCCATAGATCAGTTGCTTTTGCTTTTACCTGATCAAAATTCAGCTCTTTTATTTCAGTTTCCAAATTCAGCCTGGCATTCTCCACACTTATTGCTGATATACCAACTCTAGCATAAAGAGGTTTGCCAGCAGCCATACCAAAATTCAAGATGGCTTTAACATTTTTACCTTCAACTATGGCATTCTTTATTATTGGATTATTATTCAGAGCTATGGATGAAGTAGTTATCTTTTCTGAGAATATTATAACGAAATATACACGCTGATCATTAGCCCAAGCTGTTGAACCTCTGTATCCTTCCACTTCATAATCAGATATCAACCTCATCCATGAGTTTGTAACTATGTCGCGATGTTCCAGATCAATCATTACCTTTTGAATATCACCCTTTCTGAATAAATATGAATGAAAGCCGGCTCTAGCTGAAGCGGTCAGTTCAACTTCAATATCATCATCCTGTAATTTTACTCTGTAATAGCCCGGTGATGCATTCTCATCCTTATGTGAAAACCTGCTTCTGTATCCCGGTTTACCATCATAACCATTATTCCAATACTCCTCACCAGAAAAAGGCATGAGTAAAATATCGCCATAATCAGGTATACCCGTGCCACTCAGATGAGTATGGCTAAATCCATAAATCAAGCTATCACTGTAATGATATCCTCCACAACCATCCCAACCTTCCAGCCTTGTATCAGGACTTAATTGAACCATCCCAAATGGAACTGTAGCTCCTGGAAATGTATGTCCATGACCTCCGGTTCCTATGAACGGATTAACATAATGTGCCGGTGTTGACTGGGCAAAGCTATTACCCTGTAGTGTTAATAATACTATTAAGATTGATAATGTATTACTTAGCCGCATAAATGAGATGTTTGATTTGTTAAAGTAAAATGCGTTGGAAATAGAGTCGCATTTTTTCTTCAAATTTATAAATGATTTTGTATTAAAACTGCTGCCAGGATTAATATCCTAGTTATAAATCCTTTTTCTCAACTCCAGTTCAAGTCCAGTATATGTCCAGTTCAACTCCTGTAAATCCCGGTTTTTACTGGAGTTGAACTGGAGTTGAACTGGATATGGTAAAAAGGAAGTGCTAACAAATTACTCTTATTTCACTCGTTCCTGAGCTTTGGGAACTTTTTAAGTAGATATGAAGGTGAGGCTTTCTTTAAGTGAGCCTTTATAAATGTATCACGGTATGTTAGTCTGACAAAGTATCAGCTAAAGAACAGATTGCTTCAACTTTATTGAGATCAGTCTGAGGGTAGGAGGAGGCAAAAACAACTGAAAGTTGACTGTTCTCATATTTCATTTTACCAGTGTACATGCCTGATGCGGATAAATGATACTCACTACATCCTGTTGCCTCAACAAGTTCAGCAAAGTTCTTTTCATTGATGCCGGAGCCAGGCATAATGATGATACGTTGTCCTGCTTTTTGAACCAATTCTGAAATTACTGGACTGCCAATTGTAGCCTGTAAAGAACCTCCTGATGTTAGTATTCGGTTGCATCCAAGTTCAATAATCTGCTCGAGTGCTAAAAATTGGTCTTTAACCATATCAAATGCCCTGTGAAAGGTAACCATCATTGGACTGCACATCTCCATAACTTCTTTCATCCGGCATGTATCTACCGTACCATCTGAATTCAGCATTCCTATCACTATACCGGCTGCGCCTGCAACTTTGGCTGTAAATATATCAGACTTAATGACATTAAACTCAGCACTGCTATAAAGGAAGTCACCACTTCTGGGACGAATAAGTACAAAAACAGGAATTTTCAGATGTGAAGCGGCATATTCAATCATACCTTTGGAGGGTGTTAAACCACCGGCATTCAATGCACTGCATAATTCAATACGATCAGCACCTCCTTTTTGAGCAATAAAGGCAGATTCAATACTGTCAACGCAAATCTCGATCAGAATCCTATTATTCATGTGGGCAAATTTAAATTAAAATCAATTTACAAAATCATTCTATTTTTTAGTGTTGCCAAAAGCTTTCCTGATGATAGAATATCACACTAAAGTTCTCCATATATTTGTCATGAATTTCAGTTTATTTGAATAATTTTAATCGAGAACACAGATCATGAAAAAGTTACTCTTAATTTCATTTTTTGCAATAATATGTGCGTTTTTAAAAGCCCAGGATATTAGTGGAGCATGGAATGGCGTACTTAAAGTCAGAGGTACGGAACTGAGAATTGTTTTCAACCTCACTAAAGTTGCTGATGGATTCACAGCTACAATGGATAGCCCTGACCAGGGTGCATACGGTATCCCGATGACAACAGCCGAATTTGAAAACAATCAGGTAAAATTGACGCACTCGGCGGCTACTATAATATATACAGGGTCACTCTCTGGAGAAGAAAAGATCACAGGTACTTTTACTCAGGGTGGACAATCATTTCCAATGGATCTAACCAGAAGCGTACCTGAAAAGAAAGTTGTTGTACATCCACAGGAGCCTATAAAACCATATCCCTATTATTCTGAAGACGTTGAAATACCAAATTACGCTGATTCATTAACACTGGCAGGAACATTGACTCTTCCGGCAAAGGAAGGTAAATACCCTGCAGTAATACTCATCACAGGTAGTGGACCTCAAAACAGGGATGAGGAACTATTGGGTCATAAGCCATTCCTTATAGTGTCTGATTATCTTACAAGAAATGGAATAGCGGTTTTGCGTTATGATGATAGGGGTACGGCGAAATCTACAGGAAACTTTAGTTCAGCAACTTCGGCAGACATGGCCAATGATGTTGAAGCAGCAATTAGGTATCTTAAAACACGTAAGGAAATAAATCAGTCGCAAATAGGACTTGTTGGACATAGTGAAGGGGGAATAATTGCGCCTATGGTTGCTGCCCGATCTAAGGATGTTGGATTCATTGTGCTAATGGCTGGATCAGGTGTTAGAGGCGATGAATTACTGTTGATGCAGCAAGAAGCTATTGGAAGAGTGTCAGGAACCTCTGAGGAGGATTTAAAGAAAATGAATTCTATAAACAGAAACCTGTTTGATATTGTGTTGGAATCCAACAATCCTGATTCCATGAAAGCCAAATTAAGCCAATATATGCATCTTGTAATCAAGGAAATTCCTGATTCACTTAGACCCCAGGGAATGAGTGAAGTAGATTTCATTGATATGACCATCAAACAAGTAGACAATCCATGGATGCAATACTTTATCAGACATGACCCTGTTAAAGATCTTCAAAAGGTTAGATGTCCGGTGCTAGCAATCAATGGATCAAACGACTTGCAGGTGCCTGCAAAGGTTAATCTTGGTAATATTCAAAAAGCATTGCAAACAGGAGGAAACTCCAATATTACCATCAAGGAAATACCCGGATTAAATCACCTGTTTCAGGAAAGCGCCACTGGCAATCCTGACGAGTATGCTGAAATTGAACAGACTTTTTCTCCTTTAGCATTGAATGAAATAGGAAACTGGATAAAGAAAATCACCTCGGAATGAAAATCCTATTAGTGGGTTCATTTAGTCAGCTCAGCCAAAAAGGAGATTTGTCTTCAAATAAAGTGTAACTTGCACTAAATTTTTTGGGTATATACAGTGAAAGGTAAAGTGGTAATAATCACCGGCGGATCGTCAGGAATTGGTTATGCATTGGCAGGTGAATTCGGTAGATTAGGGGCTAAGATTGCTATAGCTGCAAGGAATGAATCTAAGCTTGAAAAAGCGTGTGTCGCTCTTCAGGATAAAGGAATTGAAGTAATTGCAATTCCTTGTGATGTAAGCAAAGAGAACGATTGCCAAAATGTTATAGAGTCTGTGGTTAAACAATACGGCAAAATTGATATTCTAGTTAATAACGCCGGTATATCAATGAGGGCCGCATTCATTGCAACAGAAACTTCGGTGCTGCATAAATTGATGGACATCAATTTCTGGGGAACTGTTTATTGCACAAAATATGCACTTCCGTATCTTTTAAAAACCAAGGGTAGTATTGTTGGCATAATATCAGTTGCCGGACATATAGGATTACCAGGAAGAACCGGTTATTCAGCATCAAAGTTTGCTGTCCGGGGTTTCCTGGATACACTAAGAAGCGAGCATTCACAAAACGGACTGCATGTTTTGGTGGCAGCACCTGGATTTACTGCAAGTAATATACGCAACACAGCGCTGACTTCAAATGGAACAATACAAGGTGAAACACCCCGTAATGAGAGTGAAATGATGTCGGCAGAAACCGCAGCAAGTAAGATTGTTAAAGCCGTTATCAAGAGGAAGAATTCCTTGGTTCTCACATTCCTGGAAGGCAAATTCACTGTATTTCTAAATAAGTTCTTCCCTTCACTTGTTAGTAAGTTGGCATATAACCAAATGAAGAAAGAACCTAATTCACCTTTTAAATAAAAACTATAATTCAACAACGATAATTTAATCATTAATAAACCTAATAGAAATGGAAAAACTTAATATGGAGATTCTTCTCCTTGAAGGGCTCAATGACCTTAAATTTGGCGATACTCCTGCTACCGTTGAAAAGACATTAGGCAAGCCACAGGAAACTAAAAAACTGAGTGAAGAAGGTGACGAAGTTGATGAAGAACTCGACACTATTCTTTGGGAATATGATAACGAAGGTTTAACGGTTTTCTTTGAAGGAAAGAATAATCATGTGCTTTCCTGTTTCGAAACAGATAATGCAAAAACCACCCTTTTTGGAAAGAATGTTTTTGAAATGAACGAGAAGGAAATCATTGATCTGATGAAAGAAAACGGCCTTACTCAAATAGATATGGAAGAAGAAGAATGGGGAGAAAAAAGAGTATCTTTTGATGAGGGATTAATTGATTTCTATTTCCAGGACAAAGAACTTATTACTGTCAATTGGGGCGTATTTGTCAATGAAGATGGCGAAATAGAAGAGTTTGATGATGAGGAGGATGAAGACTAAAAGGTTCTTTAGCTTTCTCTAATTAATAATTATCCTTGTTAAGAGGATGATACTTTAGAATATTGTCTCTAAGGTATTCACGGTCAATATGGGTGTAGATCTCCGTTGTTGTAATAAAAGCATGTCCCAACATGTCTTGAACTGCACGGAGATCTGCACCATTTTCCACCAGGTGCGTAGCAAATGAATGCCTGAAAGTGTGTGGACTTATTGTTTTAGTTATTCCTGCCAGCCTGCCGGTTTTCTTCACAATCTCAAATATCATTGCCCGAGTTAGCTTCCTTCCGTAGTGATTCAGAAACAACACATTCTCATGTCCATGTTTTATCGGTAGGTGAACTCGTATGTTATCCTTGTAGCGAAGTATTTGTTGGGTTACTCTCGGTCCGATAGGGACTAATCGCTGTTTATTGCCTTTTCCTATAATTATAACGTATCCATCATCAATGAATAAGTTTGTCAGTTTGAGCTCTGTCAGTTCACTGACCCTAAGACCACATCCATATAAAGTTTCAATTATAGCTTTATTTCTCTCACCCAGAGGATCACTAAGGTCAATAACATTGATCATTTTCTCAATCTCCTGCTGGGAAAGTACTTCCGGTAGTTTTCTTCCAATTTTAGGCATCTCAAGCAATTGAGTCGGATCATCCTTGATAATATTTTCCATTATCAGGTATCGGTAGAATGAACGAATGCCTGAAATGATCCGAGATTGACTACTGGCCTCAATATCTATCGAAGCAAGAGCTTTTACAAAATCCTGCAGATGCGCAAGTTTAACATCCCCAGGCAATACATTAATATGCTGAGAAGATATGTATCCGGAAAGTTTGTCAATATCACTGCAATATGCTTCAATTGTGTTAGATGAAAGGGAGCGTTCAACCTGTAACCAGGCACGAAATCCTTTTATAAATAACTCCCATTGCATATTCTGTAAGCTTAATATTGTTACCTTTGCCACACATAGGCAATAAGCAAATTTAATGCATTCAGCCACTTGATGGATTAAAAAAACATTGATGCAGTTTTTTTTACTCCTATGTTTGGAAGATTCAATATTTTTTGTATTTTTGCAGTCCTAAAATTTAAAGGCTTTACAACAATGGCTAAGAAGAGCAAAGAAGCAAGAATTCAGGTGATTTTGGAATGTACCGAACATAAAACCAGCGGCATGCCGGGAACTTCAAGGTATATTACTACTAAAAACAAGAAAAATACCCCTGAAAGACTGGAGATTAAGAAGTATAATTCTACTCTCCGTAAAATGACTATACACAAAGAAATTAAATAATACAGCACCATGGCAAAGAAAGTTGTTGCTACCCTTAGAACTTCTTCGGGTAAGGATTATGCAAAGGTTATCAGAATGGTCAGGTCAGAGAAAACCGGTGCCTATTCATTTAAAGAGACTATCTTACCTAACGATCAGGTTAAAGATTTCCTTTCAAAAAAATAATTCCTACAGATTTAACCTAAGCAGGGCCTTTTCTTGTTGATAGAAAAGACCCTGTTTTGTATTTTTATACAGACAAGTCTTTCCCTTTTGTTTACTTTTGCCTTAATTATCATACATTTAGTACTATGGGCTTATTCTCCTTCTTCACAAAAGATAAAAAACAGGAACTCGATAAAGGACTGGAAAAAACAAAAGACAATTTTTTCAGTAAATTATCCAAGGCAGTTGTTGGTAAGTCGTCAGTTGATGAGGAAGTTCTTGATAATCTGGAAGAGATCCTTGTTACTTCAGATGTTGGAGTGGAAACTACCCTTCGTATTATTGATAGAATTGAGAAAAGAGTGTCGCGCGACAAGTATTTGGGAGTTAGTGAGTTAAATAAAATATTGAGGGAAGAAATAATTGAATTGCTTGATGAAACAGAACATCCGGACTTAATCAAGGATTTTGACTTTCCCAAGCGGGACAATCCATATGTTATAATGGTTGTTGGCGTGAATGGCGTAGGGAAAACAACCACAATAGGCAAACTTGCCTACCAGTTCAAAAAGGCAGGAAAGAATGTTGTTTTAGGAGCCGCTGATACCTTTAGAGCAGCTGCTGTTTCTCAGCTTGAAATATGGGCCGATAGGGTAGGGGTACCCTGTATTACGCAGGGTATGGGTGCAGATCCCGCTTCGGTTGCTTACGATGCTCTTAAATCGGCTATCTCCCGTGAAGCCGATGTATTGATAATTGATACAGCAGGACGACTTCATAATAAGGTTAATCTAATGAATGAGCTTTCGAAGATCAGAAAAGTGATGCAAAAGTTGTTACCAGATGCACCACATGAAGTTCTTTTAGTTCTGGATGCATCAACCGGGCAGAATGCTATTGAGCAAGCACGGCAATTTACTGCTGCCACTGAAGTAAATGCATTGGCCCTGACAAAGCTTGACGGCACAGCCAAAGGTGGTGTTGTTATTGGTATCAGTGACCAGTTTAAAATACCGGTTAAGTATATTGGCATTGGAGAGAAGATCACTGATCTTCAGCCATTTGTTAAAGAGGAATTTGTTGATTCCTTATTTAATTCCTAAGATGTCCTTTATTATTTCTTACATAATGCCAGGTGATGCAATTTGCCAGGTATTCCGTAATAAATCCTTTTTCAATTTGTGCCTTAATCATTAAATCTCGTTGTAATTGAAGACAAAACTTGTTAATCATAAATCGGTAAATGTAATAACGCTCGGATGTTCTAAGAATCTGGTAGATTCAGAGTTCATGATGAGACAGCTCAAAGCTGCCGGGTTTGAAGTAAATCATGATACTAATCTTGTATCGGATGTTGTCATTATCAATACCTGTGGTTTCATAAATGACGCTAAAGAGGAATCCATAAATACAATCCTGTATTGGTCAGATCTTCGTAAAGAAGGGAAAATTGATCAATTATACGTAATGGGTTGCCTTTCTGAAAGATACAAGGAAGAACTTCAGGCTGAAATTCCTGAAGCTGATGGCTTCTTTGGTGTCAATGATCTGAACGGATTATTGCAGACATTAAATGCACCATTCAGAAAAGAATTGCTGAGTGAACGCATCATCACCACTCCATCACATTATGCCTATTTAAAAATATCTGAGGGATGTGACCACCAGTGCGCATTCTGTGCAATTCCTTCTATCAGGGGCAAGAATATTTCTAAACCTGTTGAAGATTTAGTCAAGGAAACTGAATTCCTTGCCAGCAATGGTGTAAAGGAAATCATGCTGATTGCCCAAGACCTTACTTGGTATGGCTTAGATTTGTATGGTAAAAAATATCTGGCACAATTGCTTGAAAAATTGTCTCAAGTAAATGGAATTGAATGGATTAGATTACACTATGCCTATCCGCTAAAATTCCCTATGGAGGTTCTTGATGTGATGAAGAATAATCCCAAAATCTGTAAGTACATCGATATCCCCTTGCAACACATCAATAACCGTATTCTGAAATCAATGAAGCGGGGATTAAGTGGTGATGATACCAGAAAATTGATTGAAACCATAAGGAAAAAAGTCCCGGGAATTGCCATCAGAACTAGCCTAATAGTCGGATATCCGGGAGAAACAGCAGAGGAATTCAATGAGTTGAAGCTGTTTGTTAAAGAAGCTCGATTTGAACGATTGGGTGTGTTTACGTATTCACATGAGGAAAAGACTCCGGCCTATAAGCTTGCAGATGATGTACGCCCGGCTGTGAAAGCGCGACGTGCAGAGCAGCTTATGACCATGCAACAACAGATATCTGAAGATATAAATGCAGCGCTTCATGGTCAAATTATTAGAGTAATTCTTGATCGAAAAGAGGATAATACCTGGATAGGTAGAACTGAGTTTGATTCTCCCGAAGTAGATAATGAGGTAATAATAGCTATGGATGAAGGAATACATGCAAAAAGTCAACTCCAAACCGGTAAATTTGTACAGGTGAGAGTCACAGGATCAGATATGTATGATCTTTTTGGAGTTATTATAGAATAATAGAAGTTCAAGCCGTTATGAAGAAAATATATAATCCTTTCGTAAACCGAGAAGGTTATAGGTGTTTTGGCTGCTCACCTGATAATCCATTTGGTTTAAAACTCAGTTTTCTGGAAGAAGACGAATTTGTAACTGCAATCTGGGAGCCTGTTGATCATTTCCAAGGATGGAACAACACCCTGCATGGTGGAATTCAGGCAACTATGCTTGATGAGATTGCAAGCTGGTATGTATTTATTAAGCTAAACACATCTGGAGTCACTGCTGAAATGGAAGTCAAGCTTAAGAAACCCGTTAGGATGAATGAAGGCAATCTGTTTCTTAAAGCACAGTTACGAGAAATGAGAAGGAATGTTGCTATAATTGATACATGGCTGTATAACAGCAAGATGGAAGTGTGTACTGAAGCAGTTATGCACTATTTTACTTTTCCTGAAAAGCTGGCCAGGGAGAAATACTGGTACCCTGGAAAAGAAGCTTTTTATATTGGAGGCACTACTGAGTAAATTCAAGGAAATTTATCCAGTTTACAACCTCATACTAATCTACAATTCAAGGTTAAGGTATAAGCAATTAACCGAACTGATTGATCGTTTTGCTAACAACGCATACAAGATCACTTATAGTGCCCTTGGGTTTAGTTTTATTTCAGTTGATAGTTGTGATTATCAGTATCAATATTCACAAAGAATTGTACCCAGTTTACTTTTCCCTTATTTTTCCCCATTCTCACAATGATAAGATTTTTAGAAGGATCACAGAATACAAACTGTCCTAATATTCCCTGTGCCCAAAATGCACCTGATTGGAGTCTTCTCCACTGATAGGAGTAAGTATAGTCCTTTCTTGCACCGGCATTTTCATCATTGGTTAGTGATTTCTCAATCCATTGTTTTGAGATCAATTGTTTACCATTCCAATTTCCCTCATTAAGATATAACCTTCCAAATTTGGCATAATCACGTGCTCTTGCATTCAGACAACAGAAACCTTTTATGGTATTATGTTTACGTGAGTCTAGATTATATGTAGCATCAAATTCCATTCCCATCGGGATCCAAAGTTTCTTTTCAAGATATTCATTTAATGGCATTCCTGTGGCTCTTTCAATGGCTAGTGATAATAGTAATGTATTGACACTTATATAATTAAACTCCATATTAGGCGCTTGTTTTGCTCTTAGCCTGGTGATATACTTCAACAGGTTTGTGCCATAATAATACTTAGGCATATCGACAAATGGATTTGAATAGCTTTCATCATAATCCAATCCTGATCTCATGTTCAACAAGTGTTTGATGGTTATCTGTGATAGGCTAGTATCCAATTCAGGAACAAATTTAATGACTTGCTCATCCTCATTTTTAATATAGCCCTCATCAATTGCGATGCCCATTAGTGCTGAGACTAGAGATTTATTCACTGAGAAAGAGGTTAATAAAGAAGTTGTATCATACTTTTCATCATAATACTCATAAATAAGGGTGTCGTTTCGAACAATCAAGAAGGCTACTGTATTCGACTCCTCAAGGAAATCAAAAAGCGTTTGTTGGACATCAGTAGGGAATGATCTTAAAAGTTGTGGTAAGGTATTATTTACAGCATTATTAAAATGAAATTCTGCATTACCGGTATTTATGGGGACTTGAGGAAACTTCTTGTAATCATTGATACCTGCATAATTGAAATAAAAGAAACGTCCAAGGTGACATGACGACATCGCAGTGGAGACTATAATGAAGACGATTAGAATTATGCTTTTTCTTTCCATGTTATTATGACTAAGTTATTTTGTAAATTTAACAAATATTGAACTAGAAAAAGTTGGAGTATCATGATACATAATGTAGATATAGATTGGATTGGAGGGGTTGCATTCAATGCTAACGCTGAAAAGCATAATATTACCATAGACGCACCGTTTGAATCAGGAGGTGAAGACAAAGGAATCAGGCCAAAGATGCTTATTCTAGCCTCTTTGGGAGGATGTACAGGTGTAGATGTTGTCCTCATACTTCAAAAAATGAAAGTAAGCTTAACAGGCTTAAAAATTGCTGTAGAAGGCAAGTTAACCGAGACCCATCCAAAGGTTTATGAGTCCATTGTACTCAAATACATCTTCAGCGGAAAAGACCTAGAGAGGTCCAAATTACAAAAAGCTATAGAACTCTCTCAGGAAAAGTACTGTGGCGTAACCGCAATGCTCAGGAATTCAGTGAAAATCAGCTATGAGATTGTGATTGAATAGTTGAGACTGTGATTGAATGGTTGAGTTTGTGATTGAATGGTTGAGATGTTGATTTTGCTGGTTGGCTTAAGTCTCTACTTGTAAGACTTTGGTTACAATTTGAAGACGGATGTTTTTTCTGCTACAAGTATCAGTTCACTTAAGATCATAGCTGTAGCACCCCAAATAAGATGACTGTCGATCATATAACCGGGGACCTGGAAAAATTGCTGGTCATGGGTATTAATGGTATATGTTCCTGTCGCTCCATTACTTAAAAAAAAGCTGAAAGGTACCGTTAAGATTTCAGCAACCTCTTTCTCATCCGGAACAAATACAGGGTGTTCATGCATAGCAGCAACAACCGGGAAAATGATGAAATTACTTGGTGGTACATATAATTCGGTGAGAACACCAAGTGTTTCAATCTTATTACGTTTAACCCCTATTTCTTCTTCGGTTTCCCTGTAAGCTGTATCGAACAGATCTTTATCGTGTAGCTCTGATTTACCCCCGGGAAATGATATTTGTCCGGAGTGAACACCTTTATATTCAACTCTTTTTGTGAAAATAATAGATGGGTTATTGTCATTATCAGGGAAAAATAGGATAAGCACGCTGCTCAGCAGAGCCTTTGATAAATCAGCATTCTGAAGTAGTAGATTTTTTCTGTGCTCTGGAGCCAGCATATCATGGGCAGGTGATCCTGGAAGGGGAGGAGTAAGTGCTATTTTCAACTCGGCGATAAAAGAATCAAATCCATTAGAAATCATAAACTTAAAATAGATAGCTTTGAACGTTCAAATATAATTTATTAAAACACTACGTGTATCAGTAATTTGATTAATTTTATCCATTGAATTATCAATTGCTTATGGTTAAAGAAAAAGATATCCCCAAATCAACAACGGAAGAAATAACAGGCAGTGTATATGAACTGGTGTTATTCAATGATAACGTAAATGAATTTGGTTTTGTTATTGATACTTTAATTGAAGTTTGTGATCTTGAGCCAATTCAGGCCGAGCAGATTACTCTTATTGTTCATGAAAAGGGCAAATGTGGAGTGATTGCCGGTTCATTGGAAGAATTGAAGCCGAAATACGAGATTCTGATCAATAAAGGACTAACAGTTTCAATTGAGTAGTCCATTAATAAGTTTGTAATTATAGCTGTATGTCGTTAACACTAATATTTTTATTGATTGCTCTTGGATTAATTCTTCTGCTGATAGAAATATTTGTTATTCCGGGAACATCCGTTGTTGGAATTGCTGGCGGTGTGCTGATTGGGTTCTCAATATGGCAGGCATATAGGGTTTTCGGTTCAGACAAAGGTCATTTGGTAGTATTTGCAACACTAGTTCTTATTGGTATTACACTGGTATTAGCCTTTAAATCAAATACCTGGAAAAGAATGATGCTGAACACTAATATTGAAGGAAGGGTCAATGAGATTGAGGAGAATAAACTTCATATTGGAGATACAGGAAAGTCTATTTCCAGAATTTCACCGGCCGGAACAGCACTATTCGATAATGAACTATATGAGGTTCACACACAAGGTGACTTCATTGATCAGGAAACTGAGATAGTAATAACAAAAATGGAAGACAATAAAATAATTGTAAAACGTAAATAGAAAACTATGGAACCAGGCATCTTATTAGTATTGGCAATTGGAATTGCATCCATAATAGGCTTATGGATAATCTTTTATTTCATTCCTGTAGGACTATGGTTCTCTGCCCTATTATCAGGCGTAAGAGTTTCGCTTTTACAGCTGGTATTTATGCGTTGGAGGAAGGTACCACCTTCAGTAATTGTCACTGCCATGATTAATGCCACAAAGGCAGGATTATCAATTACACGGGATGAACTGGAAGCTCATTACCTTGCCGGTGGACGTGTAAAACTTGTAATAAATGCATTGATTTCTGCAGATAAGGCAAATATTCCATTGAATTTTAAAGCAGCAACCGCCATTGACCTTGCCGGACGCGATGTATTTGAGGCTGTTCAAATGTCAGTTAATCCCAAAGTAATAAATACTCCTCCCATTGCTGCCGTTGCGAAAGATGGTATCCAGCTTATCGCAAAAGCACGTGTAACAGTTCGGGCCAACATAAAGCAGTTGGTCGGTGGTGCCGGTGAAGAGACTATTCTTGCCAGGGTAGGTGAGGGTGTTGTATCATCTATAGGTTCTTCATTATCTCATAAAGCTGTATTGGAAAATCCTGATTCGATATCAAAGGTGGTACTTTCAAAAGGACTGGATTCAGGCACTGCCTTTGAGATCCTCTCTATTGATATTGCTGATATTGATGTTGGGAAAAATATTGGTGCACAACTTCAGATGGATCAGGCAAATGCTGACAAGAATATTGCACAGGCCAAAGCAGAAGAAAGAAGGGCAATGGCTGTGGCTCTAGAGCAGGAAATGAAGGCTAAAGCGCAGGAAGCTCGTGCTAAGGTTATTGAAGCTGAAGCAGAAATTCCGCTGGCAATGGCTGAATCATTCAGGTCAGGTAATATGGGAATTATGGATTATTATAAGTTCCAGAATATTCAGGCAGATACAAAGATGCGTGAATCAATCTCAGAACCACCTAAACCAAAACAAGGGCCAAAGGGGCCGGAAGCTCCGATCAAATAACAAGATTCTCAAGCGCCCTCAATTACAGGGCGCTTTTTTTTAATCATTTACGTACTAATTTTGTTGTTATGTATTACTTAAATCCGAGGAAAGAGTGAATACCAAAACCAATTACAGGCAATTACTCGATATATGTCTGCCTTTAATCAGTAACAAAGACAGAACGCTGTTGCGAAATGCCTATACTTTACTATGTTCTGAGTATAATAACCGGCAATCACTATGCAATGAGCCAATGCTTGATCATGTTATCAAGTTAACAGGAGTTGTGGTGAATGAACTGAATCTTGGTTATATATCGGTCTTCAGCACCTTATTTTGCTACTCGAATACTAAAAATGAAGTTGTTGCCAGATTCCTCAATGATAATAAGCTCTCAGAGGTTATTCCGATAATAGAAAGTTTTCAAAAGATAGCCGACTTGCCAACAGAACGTTTGATAAAGAATGTAGATAATTTTACTGGTATAATGTTAACTATTGCCGGTGATGTCAGAGCTATCCTCTTATCACTGGCTGAAAACCTTTACCTGCTTAGAAATGCCGATTCAATCGACCACAAAAATTACACCAGTGTGCTTAATAAAGTTTCTAATATTTATATTCCACTCGCGCATAAACTGGGTTTATACCGTATAAAATCTGAATCAGAAGAATTGACCTTCAAATTGCTGCAGCCTGAGACATATAAAAGGCTGGCTAGTGAAATAGAAGCCGAAATTAACCGCAATAAAGATTTCATTCAGAAGTTCACTGAACCGATTATAAATGACTTGAATAAGGTGGGAATCAGATTTACTGTCAGAAGCAGGACTAAGTCAGTTTCATCTGTACATACAAAAATGACTAAGCAAAAGGTCCCCTTTAGTGAGATATATGATTTATTTGCTATTAGAATTATCATAGAGAGTGATCAAAAAGATGAGAAAGCTGACTGTTGGAAAGCCTATTCAATAGTTACCAATCTCTATGATCCGGAATCAAGTAGAATGAGGGATTGGATCACTCGTCCACGTCCAAATGGATATGAATCACTTCATATTACAGTTAAGGATAGGACCGGCAGATGGGTTGAAGTGCAGATCAGATCACAACGGATGGATAAAGATGCTGAACTTGGAAATGCTGCTCACTGGAAGTACAAAGGGCACAAGGGTACTATAGATACATTGGATTGGATGAATTCAGTAAGGCAGATTCTGGAAAATCCTGACTACACGGAAGAATTATTGGTCAATAAGAATATTTCATCGAAGATACCTGAAGATATCATATATGTATTTACTCCTGCCGGTGATCTCATAAGAATGAAAGAAGGGTCTTCAATTCTGGATTTTGCCTTTGAACTGCACACAGTAATTGGCTCAAAGTGTTCTGGTGGGAGAGTTAATCACAAGATCGTACCTATCAGACAAAAGCTGAAGAATGGCGATGTTGTTGAAATAATCACCTCTAAGAATCAAACTCCGAACAGAGACTGGCTTAGTTGGGTTGTTTCATCCAGAGCAAAAAACAAGATAAAACGATACTTGAAAGAAGCTGAATATAAGCAGGCTGAAGAAGGTAAGGATATACTGCGACGTAAACTTAGCCAACTCAAGATGCCTTATAATGATGAAAATGTCAGTAAATTGATTGCTCATCTTAAATTTGAATCAGCACTTGAATTATACCAACAACTGGCCGAAGGTAAGATTGAGCCCTCCTTAATCAAGGAGATTTTAACCGGACAAATAAAAGAAAATGTGGAAGCTCCTCAGGTAAGAGAAGTTCCCAAGCCACTGAATAAGACAGCCGAAAACACCATTATCGTAAATGAATCTGCTGAACTACAGGGATATATACTTGCTCAATGTTGTAATCCTGTAATGGGAGATGAGATTTTTGGATTTGTAATGGCAGTAGGCGGAATAAAGATCCACAGGGTTACTTGTCCCAATGCCCCTCGACTTAGAACGAGATATCCATACAGGGTCATGGATGCTCAATGGTCAAAAGTTGCTGAGGGATCCCATTTTATTTCATCTTTGCATGTAAGTGGCATTGATCAGTTAGGTATATTGAATTCAATTACTGAATTATTGTCGAATGAATTGAAGATTGATGTAAGAAATATATCTTTTAACAGCAAAGGCGGTAAAATTGAAGGAAATATTAAAGTAAGTGTCAGAGATTCAAGGCATATAGACTCATTAATGAAGAAGATTGAAGGACTAAAAGGAGTAACAAGGGTAAAGAGAATACAGTAGAATTGTAATGGAAATATCAGGATACTATAATAAGGGTAAACTACTCAAAGAGGGGTGCTATTACTCCTTTAAATACGTTAAATGCGTCACTTTGGAGGATAATAACCAATACATGATCTTTGAAGATCAGTATGGGATCAGACATTTCCTTGAGCATGAATCATATAGAGCTTACAATCTCACGGTTTCCTCTGATATTAAATGTTTAGTCGCTAAAATCAATTGTACCGGGAGGATTTATCTTGAGCCGGAACATCCTTTGTACATAACAGGAAATCAATACCCTTTTATGATTTCATCAGCAATAGAATTATCAGAAGGTGTTCAACTCACGGTGAAGGACTGTTTTAATAACCTGATAAATATCCATGTCAACTGTAAAATTCAGGATTTACCTGTAATTGGGAATACTATCCTTGCTAAGGTAGTAAGTATAAAGAAGGGGATACCTGAATTGGTAACAGAACCTGAATTTTAAGATATTTCAAATAGCAATTGTTAATAATGTCTATTAATTTTCATGCCTATGGCAGTAATGATAATGCTTTTCAGTTGTTAACAATTGTTAATAACTACTGTTGGTATTACGTTAACATTTTTTATGTTAAAACACTTGACAAAGGCTTCCAAATGTTGTAATTTTACCACATCAGGCCAACGATATGGTGAGAATCAGGAGATGAGCCTGGAGTGAAAAACCGCAAGGAAAATTAGCTCTGGCAACTCAGTTTTTCGCAGGATGGATTGAAGTAACCCTCAAAAGTTAACATTGAAATCCGGAAGACATACCTGACTATAAGAATAGCATGCAGATGTTATCCGCCAATGGTAAGTGACGCACTCTTTACGAAGCAGAACGTCCACGAAGCACCGGAACAATAACCTGAAGTCTTAACCCAGTTACGATTGGTTTAAGGCAGGAGGGAAGCCACTTGAAAGAGTAGTTTCCCTCCTTGTTTTTTTGTATAGTTTTGTCGAATATTTATTCCACACATTAAGTAGATGAATCTTCGTGAAATCCTGCATCTAGAGCAATCAAGAAGAAATATAGATCAAATTATCAAAATCGTTAACAGTAACCCTGAACTTTTTGATTCACTCTGGTCTATTTTTATTGAAAACAATAACCCTGAAAGCATAAGAGCGGCTTGGGCAATAGATGTATTAAATGAGGATTTGACCTTTCTTGATGTGTCACATCTGAAAACTCTGGTGCAAATGCTCCCAACTTTCAGACATGACGGATTAAAGCGTCATTCATTAAGGATTCTTGAACGAAATATAATCCCAGAGGAATGCGAGGGAGAATTAGTTTCAATTTGTTTTAATTGGCTTGAGTCTCCGGATTCACCTGTTGCTGTTAAGATGTACAGCTTAAAGATATTGTCTGGAATAGCTGACAAAGAACCTTCCATCTGCAGAGAGTTGATAGATATTATTGAAATGCAGATGGTTGAATCCACCCCAGGATTTAAAAGTATAGGAACGAAAGTTATAAGAAAACTCCTAAAGCTATCAGCTTTTCAAAAGGTAGGAAAGAAAGATTTCAACCAACAATAATTATGGATTGAACCTGAATTATTCCTCTAATTCAGCAGAATCATTATCAGCTATATTCTCTTCTGCTTCCTTTTCATCATTCAATTCATCCAATGCCTCATCTTCATTGAGACCTTTGGTATCAATCTTCACAGGCACCTTAACCAGGTAACTGGCTGTCTCAGTATCTACTGTAATAGCATAAAAGAAGTCCTCTCCCTGGGTTTTTACTTTAATAACATGATTTGTATAACCCAGGGGGTATTTTTTACGGATTGCCTCCATAACTTCTGCAGAGACATTATTATAACTGATAACCAGTCGTTTACGTTCCATAAAGGTATTTATTTTCAGATTTGCAATATTAAGACAGAAATTTTACAACTAATAGTCAAATATGTTAAAAAAACAAAAGAGCTTAATTTTTAATGCTGGTATTTTCCAAAAGGACAGCAGTTCTGTTAGTTAGGTATATTCTCAGCTTGTTAGACCGACTCTCATTATCATAAACTGACAGATATTCAATTTCTTCATCCAACCTGTTGTGCCCTCCGAAAATTGCATTATCAGAACAAAGAACAACTTTATAGGCTCCTGGTTCAGATACATAGAAACTATAATCAGGAATACTATTAAAAGGGTGGAAATTAAAAATGAATATTAGGTTCTTTTTACTGAAAACTACTGTTTTGTTTGATTCATCAAGGTTTAATAACTGTGCAAACTCATAGTCAAGTATTCCTTTTTGCTTAGCGACTGTGATCATTGCTTTATCAAAATCTGACAGGAAGTGATACTTTAAATTCTTATCATCTTTTAACGACCATTGACGTCTGGCATAGAGATAACTCCATTCGTTGCCTTCACGAGGAAAGTCAATCCATTCAGGGTGGCCGAATTCATTACCCATAAAGTTTAAATATGCTTGTCCACCAAGTGATAGGGTGAAGAATCTAAGAAGCTTATGAAGGGCAATTCCCCGATCAATAATAAGGTTATCATCACCCTTAGTCATATTCCAGTACATGTATTTATCCATTAGCCAGAAAGCAAGCGTTTTATCACCAACCAAAGCTTGATCATGAGATTCTGCATATGCAATAGTTTTTACACCAGGTAATCGGTTATTCAAAACATTCCACATTTCTGCTATGTTCCAATCCTCATCTCTGGATTCTTTAAGTAGTTTGATCCAGAAATCAGGTATACCCATACCAAGCCGATAATCAAACCCTATGCCACCATCCATCACATCAGACGTCAACCCGGGCATTCCAGTAACATCTTCAGCTATCATAATGGCTCTAGGATTTAACTCATGAACAAGTTCATTAGCCAATTGCAGATAGGTAATAGCATCCCACTCAACACCATTTATAAAGTAGTCCAGCGGTCCGTTAATAGGATTGCTTCCATGATGGAAATACATCATAGATCCAACGCCGTCAAACCTAAAACCATCAAACTTGAATTCTTTGATCCAATACTTTACATTGGAGAGGAGGAACTGAATAACTTCAAGTTTACCATAATCAAATAACATGGAGTCCCATTGGGGGTGTATTCCTCGTTCACCGGAATGAAAGTATTGGTGATCCGTTCCATCAAACTCGTTTAATCCTTCCAATATGTTCTTTACAGTATGCGAATGGACAATGTCCATTATAACTGTAATTCCCATATTATGAGCTGTTTGAATAAGGAACTTGAGATCTTCAGGGTCACCAAATCTGGAAGAAGGAGCGAAGAAGTTAGAAACATGGTACCCAAATGAACCGTAATATGGGTGCTCCTGAATCGCCATAACTTGTATTGCGTTATATCCCAATTCTTTAACCCAGGGTAATATATTTATAGCAAACTCTCTGTATGTACCTACACCTTCTTTTTCCTGAGCCATGCCTATATGACATTCGTAGATATATAAGTGTTTTTCAGGAACGTGCTTATCAGCTCTGTTATCCCACTTAAATTCATTAAACCAAAGTTGTCCTGAGTAATTTTTAGTATCCTCATCCTGGATAACTTTAGTAATATAAGCAGGTATTCTGGGTAAAAATCCATTAGCTGCTTCAACCCAAACTTTAATCTTACTTCCATGTACAAAGCTGTCTTTGTACTGATTGTAATCTAGAAAGATTTCCCATGTCCCTTTATCATTTTTTTGGAGTGGGTGAGACCTGTTATTCCAATTATTGAAATCACCTGTTAAATACAGCCCATACGCTTCAGGCGCCCATTCACGAAAGAACCATCCATTTCTCTTGGAGTCATATGTGATACCAAAATATTGGTAAGCGTCGGCAAATTCAACAAGTGAATTGCTTTTACTCTTGATTTCATTAAGGCGGTCATAAAATCTCTCAATACGATTAATGACTTGTTCTGTAGCAGGAGCAAGCCATGGATCATTTTCTACAATACCGGGAACTGGTTTTTTCATTAAAGGTATTTTATTGGATGCCAAACAAACAAAGTTCGAAACAGTTCACAAATTTCAATAGATTAACTCGTGAGATGTAAATATAATATAAAGATACGTCATCCAATAGGCTTTTCTTTTCTGATCCTAAATATTTTTGTAAACATTTTGCAGGTGATTACATCTGCTTAAACAAATATTGTTTGGTAGTGAGTTTTGGGGAGAAAGGAGCCAGGATATGCTAAATAAGATGGAGAATGGACAAATGCTATTTTACATAATGCAAATTATACCACAATGTAATATATAAAGAAAGCCGGCAAATACCGGCTTTCTTATAATTATAAACATACAAGCTTTTATAAATCCTGTAATTTGGAATTAACATCCTTCAATTTTTCGTACATACCTAATCTGGTGTATATTTCCTTTAGTGCCAACAAAGTGCTTTTATCTTTTGACTCTATAGATGTAGCAGTTTCCAAAAATGGAAGTGATTTTTGTAAAATACCATCAGCTTCCTTTTTCATAACATCATAATTCGGATCGTTCAATTTGAGCTTATTTGCTTCATTCTGAATTTCTGCAGCCTGGTTGACATATAATGCTCCTAGGTTATAATTAGCTTCAAAGTAATCTGGCTTCAACTCAATTGCTTTTAAATATGCTTTTTCAGCTTCTGGCTTGTTGCCCATCTGATCGTATGATGCTCCAACAGCATAATGAATTGTTGGATTCAGAGGATCAGTTTTAACTGCTTCCTGCAAATTAGCCATGGCTTCAGCTGTTTTTCCAGAAGTTAAATACAAATTGGTCTCAGTTATAAGCAAAGCGAAATCTTCAGGATATTTTACTCTCCCTTGCTTAATAACTTCAAAAGCTTTTGTAGTATCTTTTGTGTTAAGATAAATATTTGACAATGAACTGTAAATCAATGGCTGAGGATAATTTAACTCAATAATTTGATTATAGTGTTTTATTGCTTTGGGGTAATTGGCAGCATTTTCTGCAGAAAGTCCAGCATTAAATATGGCTAAAGTGTCTACACTACCATAAGTGCTAGATACATCAGATGCACTTTCAAAATATTCAAGTGCTTTATTATAGTCAGTCTTCTTAAACTCTTCTACGCCCTGGTTATAAAGCTGTTCACTTATTACAAGCAGATTCTGAATAACTTCAGTGTAATATTCCTTTTTAGTATCAAGCTCTAACATATGCTGGTATGATTGATACGATTTACCGAGTGCATCAGGATCAAGACTCTTGTATTCAGGCTTATCGCTCATGTGAATCTGCAAATAAATGTTTCCTCTGTAGAACCAGGTTTTAGGATCATTCATGGTAGTTGGGTCTGCAATAGTCGGCTCAATACTTTTCAAAGCTTTATCAAGCTGTCCTTTGCGAAGATAATTGAATGCATCAGTTCTAGCAGTTTTCTGTGCAGTTGCTGCTCCTATTGCAAACAATAAAATAAAGAATACAGTCAATTTTTTCATCGTTGTCGTTTCTATGGTTTTGCCTCAAAATGAGGAATGCAAATTTATGGTGTTTATTTCTCTATTACAATTTCCCTGCCAAATTAATTGAAATCAGAATAATTACAATGCTTGAAATCAAATACAGGTTATTTCACTTGACTTCTTTAATTATAATTTATCATCATCATCATCTTCTTCTTCTTCTTCTTCTTCCTCCTCTGTATCTTCTTCAGATAGCTCAAGAGACTTAGGATTTGTCTCATTGTCGGCATCATTTTCTACAGGCAATGTATCAAATTCATTGGCCACATCATCTATGACAACTCCATCTCCGTTTTCTGCTTCAATGGCTTCCTGTTCAGAAGGATCAACTTCTACTTTGGTAACTGCAGCTATCGAATCATTATCTCTCAATGCAATGAGCCTAACTCCTTGTGTTGCTCTGCCCATGACTCTTAAATCAGCAATTCCCAAACGTATAATTAATCCTGACCGGTTAATTATCATTAAATCGTCATTATCAGTGACAGAATCAATTGAGATAAGGTTACCTGTCTTCTCAGTAATGTTGATTGTCTTGACACCTTTACCACCTCTTTTTGTGATTCTGTAATCCTCTAGTTTGGATCTTTTACCATAACCATTCTCTGATACAACCAGAATTTCAAAGTTATAGTTTTCCATACAGATCATTCCAACTACCTCATCCTTGGCGTTATTCAGGGTGATTCCCCTGACACCGGATGCATTCCTTCCCATTGGCCTTACATCAGCCTCATTAAACCTAATGGCTCTGCCTGATTTAAGGGCCATAATCACTTCATTCTTACCATTTGTTAGCCTGGCTTCCAGTAACTGGTCATCTTCTCTAACTGTGATAGCGTTGATTCCGTTTTGTCTGGGTCGGCTGTATGCTTCAAGTGAAGTCTTCTTTATAATACCTTTCCTTGTGCAGAGTATGATGTAATTCTCATTGATGTACGACTCATCCTTGATGCTTTTCAGATTTATAAATGCTCTTACTTTATCACTAGGTTCAATATTTATCAGATTTTGAATTGCCCTGCCTTTTGATTGCTTTGTTCCTTCGGGAATTTCATAAACTCGTAGCCAGAATGCCTTACCTTTTTCAGTAAAGAAAAGCATATAATTGTGCATTGATGCAATATAGAGGTATTCCAGGAAGTCCTCATCCCTTATATCAGATCCTTTTGCACCACGACCTCCCCTATTCTGTTTGCGGTATTCGCTTAATGGAGTTCTTTTGATATAACCCATGTGAGAAATTGTAATCACAACATCCTCATCGGCAATTGTATCTTCAATCCGGAAATCATTGGCTGAATATACTATCTGCGTTTTAGGTTCATCGCCATAATTGGATTTTATCTCAATTAATTCGTTCTTTATAATCTCCATCCTGATATTTTCATCTGCCAAAACTGATTTATAATATTCTATCATTTTCAACAGTTCCTGATATTCCTCTTTTATTTTATCTCTTTCTAATCCTGTGAGCCTTTGCAGACGCATATCAAGTATTGCTCTTGCCTGAATTTCTGAAAGATTAAATGACTCTATCAATCCATTACGCGCTTCTTCAGGTGTTTTTGAAGCCCTGATCAAGGCAATTACGGCATCCAGATTATCGAGTGCAATCAATAGACCCTCAAGTACGTGAGCTCTTTTTTCAGCTTCCCTGAGGTCATATCTTGTCCTTCTGACAACTACTTCATGTCTGTGTTCAACAAAATAGTGAATCAGTTGCTTAAGGTTAAGCAACATAGGCCTACCTTTAACAAGACAGATATTATTTACACTGAAGGAAGTCTGCAGTTGAGTATATTGGAATAGCTTATTCAGAACAACGTTTGTGATGGCATCCCTTTTAAGCTCATAAACAATGCGCATTCCAGTTCTGTCAGATTCGTCCCTAATATCTGAGATCCCATCTATTTTTTTATCATTTACCAGGTCGGCTGTCTTCTTGATCATGTCTGACTTATTCACCTGGTAAGGAATTGCTGTTACTATAATACTTTCACGTCCATGCTGATCTGACTCAATTTTGGATTCAGCACGCATTACAATTCTTCCCCTGCCTGTTTCATAGGCATCTTTAACTCCGTCATAACCATATATTATACCACCTGTCGGGAAGTCAGGAGCTTTAATGAACTTCATGAGTTCAGGTATAGTTATGTCATGGTTTTCGATATATGCAATAATACCATCTATTACTTCACTGAGATTGTGAGGAGGCATATTCGTAGCCATACCAACAGCAATACCAGAAGCACCATTTATAAGTAATTGAGGTATTTTAGCCGGTAAAACTGTAGGCTCTTCAAGTGTATCATCAAAGTTTAACTGAAAATCAACGGTATCCTTGTTAATATCTGCAAGCATTTCTTCGGCAATCTTCTGAAGGCGGGCTTCAGTATACCTCATAGCTGCAGCACTATCACCGTCAATTGACCCGAAGTTACCCTGTCCATCAACCAGTGGATATCTCAATGACCAATCCTGAGCCATACGTACCATGGCATCATATACTGATGAATCACCATGGGGGTGATATTTTCCTAGCACCTCCCCTACTATTCTGGCGCTCTTTTTATATGAACGACTAGCTGTTACTCCTAACTCCTGCATTCCAAATAAAACACGACGATGCACAGGTTTCAAACCATCTCTCACATCGGGTAAGGCACGCGCCACAATGACCGACATTGAATAGTCAATATAGGCCGATTTCATTTGATTCTCGATGTTAACTTTTACTATTCTTTCGCCATTGGCATTATTTTCCATTTTTCAGTCTAATTTAGTGAAATGAGCTCCTAAAAGGGGACACGAAGGTAAGGATTATTCCTTTAAGATAAGCTGAAATTATCTCTGAAAAACATAAAATTTGTCTGCTTGAACTTAATTTTTTAATTAGCGGCATTGTATTTGTGCCTTATATTAAAACTTTAGTATTTTTGGTTGATTTCTGTTCATTTTAACAAGTACATTTGACAACTATGTTTTATGAATTTTGTTAATAAGGTAGCCAATAATACTGTAAGGTTTGTTAGGAAAATAAAGTAACTTATATATTTTATCAATGGAAGCAAAGTTCTCACAACGTGTTAAAGACGTACTAACATATAGCCGCGAGGAATCACTTCGTTTGGGTAATGATTACATTGGAGTCGAGCATCTCCTTCTTGGTATATTCCGTGAAGGAGAAGGTATGGCCATTCAGATATTGAATTTACTTACTGTCAATATCGCTGAAGTAAGGAAAACCATCGAAAAAGCGATCAGTGTCTCTGTTAAACGCGACAAAATGGCAGACAATCTGCCACTCGTAAAACAAGCAGAAAGAGCATTAAAATTGACCTATCTTGAAGCCAAAGTTTTCAATAGCGAATTAATCGGTACTGAACATGTTTTATTGGCCATCTTGAAAGATGAGGATAATCTCGTTTCACGTACTTTAAGCAAATATGGCGTTGATTATGATGCCGTTAGAGATGAGTTAAAGTCTATAATGAACAATGAGGACAACTCTACCTTTGAAGCACCTAAAGATGAACTACCCGGCAGCTCTGCAGATGATGATGCAGAAGAAGGCAGAGGTTATGGCTCAGGTGTGCGCCGTCCTTCTGATTCTAAATCCAAAACACCTGTACTCGATAATTTCGGGAGAGACTTAACCAAAGCAGGTGAAGAAGGTCGATTAGATCCTATTGTTGGCCGCGAAAAGGAATTGGAAAGAATTGCTCAGATTTTATCCCGTAGAAAAAAGAATAATCCTATTTTAATTGGTGAGCCTGGTGTTGGTAAGTCAGCTATTGCTGAAGGTCTTGCACTTAGGATTATTGCCCGAAAAGTATCCAGAGTCCTGTTTAATAAAAGAATATTTACGCTTGACCTCGCTTCACTGGTTGCCGGAACAAAATATCGCGGACAATTTGAAGAGCGAATGAAAGCCGTTCTTAATGAACTTGAGAAGAACCGGGATATCATTCTCTTTATTGATGAAATCCATACTATTGTTGGTGCAGGAAATGCCTCCGGCTCGCTGGATGCATCAAATATGTTCAAACCTGCTCTTGCCAGGGGTGAAATTCAATGCATCGGTGCAACTACACTTGATGAATACAGGCAATATATTGAGAAGGACGGGGCTCTTGAACGCAGATTCCAAAAGATTCTGGTTGACCCAACTTCAACTGAGGAAACAGTGGAGATTCTCAATAATATCAAGGAAAAATATGAAGACCATCACCTGGTTCAATACACTCCCGAAGCAATAAAAGCCTGTGTTTCCCTTACAAACAGGTATCTCACTGACAGGTATCTGCCCGACAAGGCTATTGATGCTCTTGATGAGGCAGGTGCACGTGTTCATATTACTAATATGCAGGTTCCAGGTGAAATACTTGACCTTGAGACCAGGATTGAAGAAGTTAAAAAGCAGAAGAATAAAGCCATACATAGCCAAAAGTTTGAAGAAGCAGCCAAGTACCGTGATAATGAGCGGAAACTACTGATAGAGCTTGAAAATGCTAAACGTCGCTGGGAAGAAGAGTCCAAGATTCACAGAGTACAGGTAAATGAAGACAATGTAGCTGAAGTTGTAGCTATGATGACTGGAGTGCCTGTGCAACGAATTGCACAAAATGAGAGCGAGCGCCTCATTACCATGGAAGATGACCTGTCAAATTCCGTAATTGGTCAGGCTGACGCTATCAAAAAAGTTGTTAAGGCAATTCGTAGAAATCGCGCCGGACTTAAGGATCCTAATAAACCAATCGGTACATTCATTTTCCTTGGACCTACCGGTGTTGGTAAAACTCACCTTGCAAAAGTCCTTGCCAAGTATTTATTTGATACGGAAGATGCTTTAGTACGAATCGACATGAGCGAGTATATGGAGAAGTTTGCCGTATCAAGACTCGTTGGAGCACCTCCGGGATATGTTGGTTATGAAGAAGGCGGTCAATTGACCGAGAAGGTTAGAAGAAAGCCCTACTCTATCGTTTTATTGGACGAAATAGAAAAGGCTCATCCTGATATATTCCATATCTTGCTGCAAGTGCTTGATGATGGTGTGCTGACTGATAGTCTTGGAAGGAAAGTGGATTTCAAGAATACCATAATTATCATGACTTCAAATATCGGTTCACGTCAGTTAAAGGATTTTGGACAGGGAGTTGGATTTTCAACAAACGCCAAGTTATCTACCAGTTCAACCTTTGCAACTGGTGTAATTGAAAATGCACTTAAGAGATCATTCGCTCCTGAATTTCTGAATCGTATTGATGATGTGATCATCTTCGAATCACTTGAAAGAGAAGACATTCACAAAATAATAGATATTGAGATCAAAAGTCTTTTTGGTCGTATTTCTGAAATGGGCTACCAGATGTCGATCACTGAATCGGCCAAGGACTTTATAGTTGAAAAAGGATGGGATGCTCAATTTGGGGCAAGACCTCTGAAACGTGCTATCCAAAAATATATTGAAGATGCATTGGCTGAGGAGATCATCAAGTCAAAAATCACTGAAGGAGATGTAATCCTGATTGACTACGAAACCAATAATCCTGAACTTAAAATTTCTATCACCAGCCACTTAGCAAGTGAAGAAATCGCTCAGGAAAACTCATAACAGTATTAAAATATTGTAAAAGAGAGGGGTCATACTCCTCTCTTTTTTTTGGAATCTACAAACTCATGTAATAGGATTAATCCTTATACACAATCCCATGCTAATGGGTTGAGTATGGAAGTTCCTGTTTATAAGTATAAGCATGAATGTTTCTCCTCCTAATAGTAAGAAGTCTTATTTACTATTAATTATTTACGATTTCTTCCGCAAACGCTTTAAGGTTCAATCCATCAAAATCACCTGAGCTCATCATCAGTAAATTAGTATTGCCTGTTACAGTTTCCTTTAGGTAACTGGTCATCTCCTCTGTCTCATTGAATACTTTTATATCATCCCTTAAAAAGGATTCAATCACTATTTTCTTATCAAAGAATGGCAGTTTTTTAAGTTCCAGCGCATGACGGTTATAGTATACTATGGCTATATCAGCATTATCCATACAACCTGAATATTGTTGCAGGAATTCAGTATTCAGGCTGCTGAAAGTATGCAATTCCATGCAAGCCACCAGTATACGATCAGGAAATTGAGTCTTAACAGCATCAATAGTTGCTTTCAACTTTGAAGGACTATGGGCGAAATCCTTGAATACATTGATGTTTGTAGATGATTTAATGAGTTCCAGTCGTTTTGATGCCCCTTTAAATGTACTTATTGACCGATAAAATAGCGCAGAATCCACTCCTATTGATTCCAGAACATTCCTCGCCCCTTCCATATTAAGCATATTATGCTTCCCAAAGACCCCCAATGGAATTTCTTCATCCAGCCATTTCACATAGGTTATTCCATGTTGAATAAAATAATCAGGTAAATCATACGGCTTAATGATTATTGGTTTCTTTAAGTTTTGTGCTATGTCAACAACATTCTTATCGTCTTTGCAGTAAATTAAAGTACCATCCATAGGTATCATATTGGCAAATATCCTGAACTGGTCCATATAATTCTCAAAAGTTGGGAATACGTTTATATGATCCCAGGCAATACCGCTTATCAAGCCGATATAAGGTTGGTATAAATGAAACTTAGGCCTCCTGTCAATAGCGGATGTTAGGTACTCATCCCCTTCAAATACCATATATTTTGCCGTTTCAGTCAGCTTTACCATTACATCAAAACCTTCCAATTGTGCGCCCACCATGTAATCTGTTTCAATGCCCAGATCTTTCATTACGTGCAGAATCATGGCTGTTATAGTGGTCTTTCCATGACTACCGCCAATTACGATTCTGATCTTATCCTTCGATTGTTCATAAAGGTATTCAGGATAAGAGTATATCTTAACACCTGATTGCCTGGCTTTTATAAGCTCAGGATTGTCATTTTTAGCATGCATTCCAAGTATTACAGCATCAATGTCTTGTGTTATGTTTTCAGGATCCCATCCAATCTTCCCAGGTAATAGACCCCGTTGTTTAAGTCTGGAAAGAGCAGGTTCAAATATTTCGTCATCTGAACCGGTTACCTTATATCCCTTATTATGAAGGGCAATTGCAAGATTATGCATAGCACTTCCACCTATAGCAATAAAATGTACTCTCATATTGGGTGTTTTATCCTTTGTATTATGGTCAACGAAATTACAAATTTTACTTCTCTTAACAGGCCTTACCTAATAAAGTCCTTTTAGAGAAGTTAACTATCTTTGTACGCTTACATGTTAACAATACAGGTGATATGGAACAAGGGGAAATGCTGGCCAATGAATTGAATGATCTGCTTTATTCAAAGTCTTCAGAGGAGATTCTGGAATACATGTTTAAGTCCTTCGAAGGCAAGGTCGGATTTTCAACTAGTCTTGGTTTAGAGGATCAGATCATAACGCACATGTTGTCTTCCATCAATAGATCAGCTTATGTATTCACTCTTGATACAGGCAGATTGTTTCCTGAAACTTATGATCTGCTGGATTTGACCAGTAAAAAATACAATATGGTTATAAATGTCTTCTTCCCTGATGCAGTTAAAGTGCAGGAAATGGTGAATTCAAAAGGCATTAACCTATTCTATGATAGTATTGAAAATCGAAAGTTGTGTTGTTTCATCCGAAAAGTTGAACCACTGAAAAAAGCGTTTTCAGGACTGAATGCCTGGGTCAGCGGAATACGTCGTGGACAGGCTTCAACAAGAAAAGACATGAGAGTGGTTGAATGGGATAGCAATTATAACTTGATCAAAGTAAACCCACTCATCGAATGGAGTGAAAGTCAGGTATGGGATTATATTCACAATAATAGTGTTCCCTATAACCGGTTACATGATAATGGATTTCCCAGTATTGGATGTCAACCTTGCACCCGTGCCATAATGGAGGGTGAAGATATCAGGGCCGGACGTTGGTGGTGGGAGAATCCTGATACCCGTGAATGTGGCCTACATAAACGATAATAACTTTTAGGGAACACCTTACTGCAAATTACATAAAAAATAATAACCGAATTATCATTCCCCTCTTCAGCCTGATCAATCCCATCAACTCTGTTGCAGGCACCAATTATTCAAACCTGATAGCCCTGATCGGACTTATATATTTAATTACTAGCGAAGGAATCAGCATCATAATAAAGCAGACAATCAAAGTAACTGCATTTATGATAAGTATCTCCCAGAGATTGATTGAAACCGGTACTTGTGATAAAAAATAGGATTCAGGCGGTAAGGGTATTAATCCGAACGTTTTCTGCGCCCATATTAGAATCAAGGCTACTCCATTACCCCAGACTAATCCATATAAAGCAATATAGGCTGATGTATAGAGGAAAATCTTTCTTACGCTGTTAACCCTTGCTCCCATCGCTTTCAATATCCCAATATCACGTGTATGCTCAAGAATGAGAATTAGTAAGGTTGATATTATGGTAATACCTGATACAAGAGTCATCAGAATAAGTATAATAATAACATTCAAATCCTGAATCTCTATCCAGTCGAATATCTGAGGATATAGTTGCTTTATGGTCTGTGTGTTAAGATCAAAACCTATAGTAGAATATACCTTTTCCGATATCCTGTCGAGGTTTTTAAAGTCATCAATCAATACTTCATATCCTGAGACTTCACCTTCAGTCCAGTTATTCAATCGACGGATATGCCTGATATCACCAAGAATATACATTTCGTCGAATTCCATCAGGCCGGTATCATAGATTCCTGAAATCTTGAACTTTCTTCCTCTTACACTATTATCAATGATAAAATATACCCTGACATCATCACCTGCTTTAAAATTCAGTAAATCAGCTATCTTTTTTGAGATCAGCAGGTCATTGGTAGCTGCAGAATCCTGAAGAACAGGTGCTTTACCTTGTAAAATCTTCTGTTGGAAGAATGACCAGTCATAATCCTTATCAATACCTTTAAGTACAATTCCATGAATCTGCTGATCAGTCTTTATAATTCCGGCTTTTAATCCAAAAGAATTAACATGCTCAACACCTTCAATTGCCTCTATCTTTTTAAGGTCATTTTCTCCGATACTTATAGGAGTTGGTTCATAAGAATTATTGGAATCAAAATGAGATATCTGGATGTGAGAACCGAAGCCAACGACTTTCTGTTTGATCTCTTTCTGAAATCCATTAAGAATGGCAACTGAAATAATCATAACAGCCAAACCAAGGGCAATCCCTGCAATTGACACCTTGATTATAGGTCGGGAGAATGAAGCTCCTGATTTTAAACGTATACGTCTGCTTATGAAATACTCGAAGTTCAACTAACGTCAATTTTGGCAAAGTTAACAATAAGACTTAGATTTGCGATTATCAATAATGAATAACACTGATCATGAGATTTAGATTTCTGCCATATATCCTAACAAGCGTTTTACTCACAGGCTGCATTCATTCCCGAAAAGTACAGGAAACAGAAGTTCAACATGTGGCAATTAATTCTTCAAAGCCTATAGCATCGCTTAAAGTTGTAATTAAACCTGCTGCTGAAAGAACACATAAATACTTTCACAACATTAAAGGAGAAAAGAATGTAGCCGTAGTTGCAAACCAGACTTCACTTATCAAACACACACACCTGGTAGATAGTATGCTGAATGCCGGTATCAATGTAGTGAAAGTATTTACTCCCGAACATGGCTTCAGGGGATCAGCAGATGCAGGCGCAATGGTAAATGATGAAACTGACGAAAAAACTGGCCTCCCAATCGTTTCACTTTATGGAAATCATAAAAAACCTTCTGCAGATGATTTGAAAGATATTGAAGTGGTTGTTTTCGACCTACAGGATGTTGGTGCCCGGTTTTATACTTATATATCAACAATGACATTAGTCATGGAAGCCTGTGCTGAACAGAAAATACCACTGCTGATTCTGGATAGACCAAATCCTAATGGATTTTATTTGGATGGGCCTATCTTGGAGGCAAAGCATCAATCCTTCATCGGAATGCACCCTGTGCCTGTAGTACATGGTATGACGATGGCAGAATATGCATACATGGTCAATGAAGAAGGGTGGTTAGCTAATGGAGTTAAATGTGATCTTGACTGGATTGAGTGTTCGGGATATAATCACCGTTCATTTTATAACCTACCCGTTAAACCCTCTCCTAACCTGCCCGATATGAATTCAGTAATCCTATACCCATCTATTTGTTTCTTTGAAGGAACGCGCGTCAGTGTTGGGCGTGGAACTGAAATACCATTCTCCGTAATTGGTTATCCGGAGTATACTGATAAAAGCTTCAGTTTTACTCCATTGAGCCGCCCTGGTGCTATGAGTCCGCCGTATATGGAACAATTGTGCTATGGAATAGACTTCAGAGACTCTGTTCCTGCACTTAAAGAAAATCCGGGATTAAGACTTCAATGGTTGATAGATATGTATCAGGCCGATACCAATAAAACAACGTTTTTCACTTCTTTTTTCACCAAGCTTGCAGGTACTGAAATTTTACGGAAACAAATTGAAGCCGGTATGGATGAATTATCAATAAAGCAAACATGGGAGGCTGATCTACTTAAATTCAATGAAATTAGATCAAAATACCTACTATATAAAGATTTCTAAGATTATATAGTAGCTGACTTCTTGACGGCAAAATAATTACAAACCGACTTACAAATTATTAACAGTCAACTAAAAACGAAAAACACAGAGAGGTCTCTGTGTTTTCTATTTTTATGAAATGTTTATTACCTGCTGGAACCAGCAAGTGTAAATTATTTAATCACGCCGGGATATACTTTCAATGCTTCCTCCAAACACTTTACGGCATTCTTCAGATCTTCGAGTTTAAGCACATAAGCTATACGAGCTTCATTCTTACCTAAGCCTTTGGTAGCATAAAAACCTGAGGCAGGTGCAAGCATGACGGTTTGCATATTATAATTGAAATCTTCCAACAGCCACTGACAAAAATGATCAGCATCATCTACCGGCAGACTGATTACCGAATAAAACGCACCTTTAGGCATTGGTGAGAATACACCGGGTATCTGGTTTAGAGCACCAACAACATAGTTGCGACGGGCGATATACTCATTGTAAACTTCCGTAAAATATTCAGCTGGAGTATCAATTGATGCCTCACCAATAACCTGTCCAAGAGAAGGAGGACTTAGTCTGGCCTGGGCAAATTTGAGTGCCGCTGCCATAAGGGCTTTATTCTTTGAAATTAGAGCTCCTATTCTTACACCGCATTCACTATATCTCTTTGAAACAGAATCCATGAGGACAGCATGTTGCTCCAATCCTTCGAGATTCATTACACTAAAGTGCTTTTCACCATCATAACAGAATTCTCTGTATACTTCATCAGCAAAAAGGTAAAGATTATGTTTCAAAACAAGCTCCCTTAAATGCAATAACTCTTCCTTACTATATAAATAGCCTGTTGGATTATTGGGATTACAAACCATGATTGCCTTGGTGCGGGGAGTGATGGATTTCTCAAACTCACTGATTGCTGGTAGTGCAAATCCCTCTTTAATATTGGAAGTAATGGGAACAACTTTTACACCTGCATCAAGTGCGAAAGCATTATAGTTAGTATAAAATGGCTCTGGAATAATTACTTCATCACCTGGATTAAGGCAACATTTCAATGCAAAGGAAATAGCTTCAGATCCCCCTGTAGTGATAATAATATCATTGTGATCCACATTGATACCAATGTTTTGATAGTAACCTGCCAACTTACGACGATAAGTTTCATTTCCGGCAGAATGACTGTATTCAATCACCTTGTCATTGTATGTTCTGATTGCTTGCAGCGCTCCCTCAGGTGTTGGGATATCAGGTTGACCAATATTCAAGTGATAAACTTTAATTCCTTTCTTTTTAGCTGCTTCAGCAAAAGGTACCAATTTACGAATTGGGGAGGCTGGCATCTGTGTGCCACGTTCTGAGATATTAGGCATTACATTTAGATTTAAACTTTGCAGCAAAATTAGGACTTAAAAACTGTTAAATAAAATTTTTAACCCTTTATAAAAAGATAAAGCAAAAAAAAACTGCCCGATGTTATAGGCAGTTTCACTTAATTATTTTATCCTTACTTTGCTGTTGGAGATGCGCCTGAATTCAAACTTTTTTCAGGAACAGTACTTTCTTCCACCTTTTTAATGATGTTTCCGGTGATCTTCAGAACAACAGGAGAATTCTTTCCATTTGACATCACAGTGATGGTCTTGTTAATCGGACCAACTCTACCGGTATCATACTTAACCTTAATAACTTCCTTTTTACCTGGCATGATAGGTTCTCTCGGCCAGCTTGGAACAGTACATCCACAGGATGATTTAACACTGGAAAGAATTAATGGCTCTTTACCTGTGTTTGTAAATTCAAATTCACTGTTTCCATCACCGCCAACAAAAAGGGTTCCATAATCATGCACAGTCTTGGTAAAGGAAATATCTGCGGCATTAGGGTTGTTGACTACTGCGGTAGTTGCAGGAGTGACTGGTTTATTGGCTTCCTGCGCAATCACAAATGTCATCGAAAACAAAAGCAAAGCGAGAACAAAAATTGACTTTTTCATTTTTTTATCATTTAAAGTTTTATAATTGGTGTGTTGGTCAAATGTTTGAAACAAAATTAATATCTATTTGCCTCCTACGAAAGTTTTTTAAGGTCTATTTTAATACACAATATTCGTACCAAAATATTCTAGGATGAAATATTCTGTATAAGAACTTTCCATTTTGCTATCTTTGCTTTAATAACATAGAAATATCCTATTCATTATGAAAAAAAAAGTTACCCTATTATTAGTCTTAACCATAATCTTCATGAGTTTGGAAGGTTGTAAACCAAAGCAGCAGGTTGCAGCTGTCAAAGGTAAACCAATTCTGGCAAATGCGCCGGTAATCGTTTATAAAACAAAAGCCGATTATTCTCAGCATGTGCCTGTAGGCTTATCCACCGATAAAATGACTATCGTTTCGTATCCTGCTCCGGGTGATGTTTATTATGGAGGCGATCTGGCATATCCTGTTTCATTGGAACAAGGTTATTATCTAGATAAAAGAGGAATTGATGAAAATGCCGGTTTTACAAAATGGACTTATTATGAGTATAGCAGATTAGCAAAAACGCCTACTCAGGCAGAGATTAGGAACATGCTTCTTGATGTTGATCCTTTTATCGAACTATATAACTGTGGTACACGCAATGATTTTGATAACCTGGAAGAAGATCTGAACAGTATAATCAAAAAAGGTAAATTATCTGACTTTAAACGTCTTAAATAAATGATCTACCTATTTCCATAGGTTGTATTTTAAGGTCATTTTAATTAAATTACCAATATCTTTGCATACTTAATGTAAAATTAGAAGAATGGCAAATGTTACAACCATTTGTTATCTTTACATGAAATAGGATTGAACTTCACATTAAAAGTACCCTTGTATTGGAGCCACAACAAAAGTCAATAACCATTCTCGACGGCAAAACGCTTTACTATAGTTTTCTGGCAGGAGCGCAAAAGATATTTGAAAACCAGGTTCAAATTAATAAGATCAATGTATTTCCGGTAGCCGACGCCGATACCGGCACTAACCTGGCATCAACAATGCGTTCCATTGTAGATACACCTATTCCTACTTCCGATCTCAGAGTTACTGCAGCTGCCCTTGCTGATGCTGCCCTGACAGGCGCAAGAGGGAATTCAGGTATTATATTTGCCCAATTCATCTATGGATTTAGCAATGAACTTCAGAAGTATGAAACAATGAGCGTTGAGGGCTTTGCTGAAGCACTGCGTAAGGCTGTTACATATGCTTATGAAGCAATAGCCAATCCGGTCGAGGGTACTATGATTACGGTTATCCGCGAATGGGCAGAGTTCGTCTATATACTAAAGGATACTATAAATGATTTTATTGAATTACTGGCATTGGCTTATCAGAAGGCCCTTGAATCTCTTAATGCAACCACTGCAAAGCTTGAAGTTCTTGCCAAAGCCAAAGTAGTTGATGCGGGTGCAAAAGGTTTTGTTGTATTCCTTCAGGGTATTGTTGAATTTGTTAAGGCAGGTGAGATCAGGAAGATGCTCTCCGGTCGTGATACCATTGTTATTGCTGATTCCGAATCTGTTTCACATGAAGTGATTACATTCCGCTATTGCACAGAAGCCATGCTTGCACTGGATGAAAAGAAAAATGTTGATCTTACACAGGTTCGCAAGTCAATAGCTCATATGGGCGATTCAATGGTTGTTGCCGGTTCCCCACGTAAACTGCGTGTTCATATCCATTCTGACCATCCGTCAAAGGTTATGAAAGTCCTTAGCAGGTATGGTTCTATTTCATTTCAGAAAGTGGATGATATGATCATGCAGAATAATATAGCAGCTCATCCGCATCTGCCCGTTGCCCTGGTGACGGATTCTACCTGTGATATTCCACAGGAACTGATAGAAAAACACCAAATACAGGTTGTTCCTTTAAGTGTTCATTTCGGTGATTCATATTTCCTTGACAGAGTTACTCTGCTCCCATCTCAGTTCTATAAAATGCTGGATAAGGAAGCTAATTACCCCAGTACTGCCCAACCTCCCTATAAAGAGTTTTTTAATAAATATTCTTTCCTCTCAAGTCATTTTGAGTCAATTATTGGTATTCACATTAGTGGAGCAATGAGTGGTACTTTCTCCAATAGTAGCAAGGCTGCTCATACTGTTTCAGAACATACAGGTAAGAAAATCGATATTATCAATTCAAAGCGTCTTTCAAGTGGCTTGGGAATTGTGGTTCTCCGTGCAGCTGAAGCCCTAAGTCAGGGTGTAAGTCATCAGGAATTAACAGATTTAATCCCTATCTGGTCAGCAAATACTAAAATGTTTGTCACTTCCAAGACTATCAAATACATGGTGAAGAGTGGTAGGGTGAGTTATACCAAAGGACTTATCGGCTCTCTCCTGAATTTGAAACCAATCGTTACAGTCAACAATGAAGGCCGGACAGAAACATTTGGCAAACCATTCACCGAAAAAGGATCTCGTTTCCTTGTAATGGAAAGTGTTAAGAAGATGGTCGGCAAGAAAAAAGTTTGGGGTTATACTATTTCACATGCCAAAAATATTGTTTCAGCCAACTGGTATCATGATCAAATGGTCCAGATAACCGGATTGGAGCCACTGTTTATCAATGATGCCTCCCCTGTGCTGGGCGTAAATGCCGGTCCGGGTGTTGTTGCTCTTTCCATTATGTTTGAGGACTAATCTAATCATTGCCTCAAGACCCATTATCATTGTTCAAATTCTTTTGATCATTTCTTTTGGGCCAATGATCATTACTTCAAACCCATTGGTCCCTGTTTCAAGACCATTTATCATTGTCTAAAGACTATTAATCAAGAGTAGAGGCCTGATTGATCAATAATTTCCCTAAACAATAATTCATATCCCATTTCAGTTGCTTGTTTTTCCAAGAGCAGTTTTTCCTCTTTGCATATTTTCATACCTTCGCCCTACCTTTATTTAAGTATATTATTTTACTAACTCATTCATTATCATGATTAATCAGCAGTTGATCGATCCCAAAAGCATTGTTGTTATCGGTGGATCAAACGATGTTACCAAGCCGGGCGGCAAAGTATTAAAAAACCTTCTCGACAATAAATTTCCCGGTAAACTCTATGTCACTAATCCAAAAGAAACAGAGATTCAGGGAATTAAGTGCTATCAGGATCCTGCTGATCTTCCTGAAGTAGATCTTGCCATCTTGGCTATTGCTGCGAAATATTGTCCTGCAACAGTCGATTTACTTGCCAATACCAAAAACACACGCGCATTTATCATCTTTTCAGCCGGCTTTCATGAAGAAAGTGAAGAGGGTGCCCAGTTTGAAAAGCAGATTGTTGATACCATCAATAGTGTGAATGGCTGTTTAATCGGACCCAATTGCATTGGCATGATGAATCATCATCACACTTCGGTGTTCAGTCTTCCGATTCCACGAATGGAACCTCATGGTGCTGACTTTATATCAGGATCAGGCGCCACTGCTGTTTTTATTATGGAAGCCGGCATGACAAACGGTCTCTCTTTCAGCAGTGTTTACTCTGTTGGCAACAGCGCCCAGATGGGAGTTGAAGAAGTGCTGAAATATCTGGATGAAACTTTTGACCCTCAAACAAGTTCAAAGGTGAAATTGCTGTATGTTGAGAGCATATCTAAACCTGAAATGCTTCTTAAGCACGCTGCTTCACTTATCAATAAAGGTTGCAGTATTGCTGCCATCAAATCAGGAACATCCTCAGCAGGAAGTCGTGCAGCCTCATCACATACAGGGGCCCTGGCAAGCAGTGATACTGCTGTTGATGCTCTATTCAGAAAAGCCGGTATTGTGCGCTGTTACGGTCGTGAAGAACTGGTTACAGTTGCTGCTGTATTCATGCATAAGAAACTAACCGGTAAAAACATTGCAATTATAACACATGCCGGTGGACCAGCCGTAATGCTCACCGATGCACTTTCAAACAATGGTTTTGAGGTTCCTCATCTGGAAAGTCCGGAGCTATTGGCTAAACTTTTTCCGGGATCATCCGTTGCCAATCCTATAGATATGCTGGCAACCGGTACCGCCGAACAATTAGGTGAAATCATAGAGCATTGTGATAAGAAATTCGACAATATAGATGGTATGGCTGTTATTTTCGGTAGTCCGGGATTGTTTGAAAACTATGAAGTCTATAAGGTACTGCACGAAAAAATGAATACATGTAATAAGCCAATTTTCCCAATACTACCATCCATTGTTAATGTTAAGAATGAAATAGATTACTTCATCGGATTGGGAAGAATAAATTTCCCTGAAGAGGTAGTCTTTGGAACGGCACTTACCAAAGTATATAATACACCCGCTCCTACAAAGCCTTCTCCCCTGCCCTCGATCGATCACAAATTAATCCGAAGTGTCGTTGAAAATTCTGAAGATGGCTACCTATCACCAGAGAAAGTCCAGCAATTACTTGATGCAGCCGGCATACCAAGGGCAGGTGAAGCAGTTGTAACTTCAGCTGATGAGGCGGTCAAAATGGCCAACAAGCTTGGATATCCCGTTGTTATGAAGGTTGTTGGACCTGTTCATAAATCTGATGTAGGCGGTGTGGTACTTAATGTGAAAGATGACATCACAGCAGCATCAGAATTTAACAGAATGATCCAGATAAAAGATACCACGGCAATATTGATTCAGCCCATGCTTTCAGGTACTCAGATATTCGCCGGAGCAAAGAAGGAAGGTGAGTTTGGACACATGATACTTTGCGGACTTGGTGGCATTTTTATCGAAGTACTCAAGGATGTACAGTCGTCACTGGCGCCGGTTTCAGCAGAAGAAGCACTGACCATGATAAAATCACTTAAATCATTTAAGATCATCGAAGGTGTTCGCGGACAGGAAGGCGTTAATATTCCGGCATTTGCTGAAGTTATTGTACGCTTATCGGCACTATGTAAAGCAGCACCTGAAATAGTAGAGATGGACATCAATCCACTCTTAGGAAATGCAAAAGGAATTACTGCTGTTGATGCAAGAATCAGAATAGAGAAAAAGTAAGCTTATTTAGATGAATATGAGAAGATTGATCGTTTATTATAGCATTTCGACAATTCTCTGAATCTTTAATTTCACAACTTACCAAACAAAACAATAAGCGCCTAATTATCAACTAATTAGGCGCTTATTTTCTGAATCTTTTTTGAAATCTTATTAAATTTCTATAAAGTACTGGCTTATATCAACTTATAGCGTTTTGGATGCTTCTTAACTCTCCTACAATCGATTCTTTTAAGCCTTCATGTACCTTTGCCAGTATGGTTTAATTCCTGAGCATTTTGTTGCCGAAAAAAATAAAACAGATACATCAATCAACTAACCAATAATCCGATTCCTTATTTGTAGATCAGCTTTTCTCCAGTGTCTTTAATCACCTGCTTTTTCCAGGATTCTGAATAACCAGGGAACATAGGCGATGGAGTGAAACCCCATTTGTTCCGCAGGAATCTTCCATCCTTTTCCTTCTTGACATTCCCGTCGAGGTACTTAACCAATAAATAGTTATCAAGTTCTTTCCAGCGTTTGATGGTTCTATTAGCTGCCGTTTCAGAATAATCGGTAAGGAATTCACGGGCTTTCAATGGATTGGTATTGTATAGAGCCAATGCTTCAGCGTCGACTTTCTTGGTTTCTCCGGCAAAAGTCTCTTCCAGTTCATCCTGTACTTTCTTGAGATCAGGCATAACCCTGTTGTAGAATAGATATTTGAAATGAGCAACCCTGTTAAATACCCAGAAGGCTGCATCATCAGAGTATGTCAGCATATCACCGTTTCCTTCTGCATAAGCATGGGGAACCTTGTTTATTCCACAATAGAACGGGACATAAACGGTTGAACCGGCATCGTCCACTCCAAACCAGAAAATACCACCGATATGACTTGGCAACCAGCTTCTCATCTGCGCTATAAAGGAAAAACCGGTCTGCTGCGTTACAGTTACGCGTTCATTAAAATACTCCGTGCCATTGTATTTCCATGTCAATGGCCTCCAGCGGTATGGTGATCCAAAAGGACCTGCACCGGCGTCTTTCGACATATCAAGATCAGTCCCCTGCAGGTAATCACGCTTAAATCCCATTAGGTCTCTGGGGCTAAGTTTACGATCAGGTTTAATGTAAAGAGGCATCCTATCCTTGGTCACATCTCCTTTTGCATAGTCATAGTACTTGTCCATGTCGCTGTTGACATCCTTAAAAGCCGACCATACCCTGATTTCACAAAAACGAACATTGTCAAAGGTCAGAGGAGCATATACATCACTGAAGCTAAACTCGGCATCTTTACCCATGAAATAACCTTTTGAACGTGCAAAGCTGATCATATCATGAGAATAGACAAAGTCAATCGCCGGATCATTAATATGCTTGAAGTTCTTACTGCTAATGGAAGTCAGCTTGTCTTCCGGTTTGAAGAAGTTAATTCGGGCCTGATTGGCATGGGCTGAAATATACCCATCAGGTATACGTACTGCAACCCATACTGCCCCCTTGTTCCCATTAACTATCTTTTTTGACTTTTTGTCAGGAACCATATTGGTGCCTTTTCCCATGATTTCCATGATCCAAACCTCATTGGGATCACCTACTGACAAAGACTCTCCGGAACTGGCATATCCGTATTTTTCCACCAACTCTGCTATTACCTGTATAGCCTCACGTGCTGTTCTTGAGCGTTGCAATGCGAGGAACATGAGACTTCCATAATCCACGATACCGGTTGTATCTTCCAGTTCAGAACGGCCTCCAAAGGTTGTTTCGCCAATGGCAACCTGGTATTCGTTCATAAAGCCTATTACCTGAAAAGTATGGCTGGCCTGAGGTATCTGTCCAAGTGGTTTGGCTGTTCCCCTGTCATATAACGTTACCATGGTGCCCTCTGGCCAATCGGCTGCAGCACGCCAATACAGCTCACCATATCTTACATGAGAATCTGCCGCATAACTGATCATCGTGGAGCCGTCAAAAGAAGCTCCCTTCGTGACCAGGTAATTGGTACAAGCTGAAACCGGGCCAATTATATTCAGCATCAAAACAGTTATTACTACACTTAACTTAAATTTCATTTCCTATAGTTTTAGTTTATTCAAATTATCTATTTAACAGATTGATAGCTATATAGTAATATCTGAATCATTACTAAATCAGCTCTTTCTTTTTTCAATCGGATGGCTAAAGTACAACAGAGTTATGAATTAAACGACATTTTTAGTACACAAGTTTCAGTTATCAAGTCTTGCACAGAACGCCAATATGCTTTATCATTGCACTAAACAAATCATACTATTTCAATGATCATTTCACATGATGCTACTTTAAGCAGGATCGCCATCCACAAAACCGGCAATTCAGGAAAGGATGAAGGTATGCGTATATCCAAATCTGAATTGCATGTGAGAGATGAAGTAAAAAGTCTGCTAACCAAGTACTTCCTCTCCCCGTTCTCCAAAAACGAATACTTCAACCTGTTTCATGAGACTGATCTCCAGCTCAATGAAGTATACCATTACGCTACCAATATTTTTGAACATCCGAGCAGTCTTTATATAAATTCAGTAAATTTTGCCAAGCATCTTTACGCAAAGTCCACTCATCCCATGATCAAGCCCGGTGAGTTGTATGTTGCCTACTTTAATAACCTGTTGCTTGATGGGGAAGAGGTTGATGCCATTGGACTGTTTAAATCAGAATCGCGGGAGACTTTTCTTAAGGTTTATCCTGTCGACGATAACTATCTGGTAGATAAGGAAGATGGTATCAACATAAACAAACTTGAAAAAGGCTGTCTGATTTTCAATACCGAAGTGGAAGAAGGTTACGTGTGTGCCGTAATCGACAATACAAACAAAAACGCCGATACCCATTACTGGTTTGATGAATTCCTGAAACTCAGGGAAAGGGACGACGATTACCATCAAACACGCGAAACACTTGACTTGTGCAGAAAATTCGTAAATGAGAAGTTGCCTGAGGATTTTGACACCGATAGACCCGGACAAGCAGAAATGCTCAATAAATCCATGAAATTCTTCAAAGAAAAAGAGAATTTCATAATGGAGGAATTCGTGTCGGAAGTATTTGCTGAAAAGGACGTTATTGAATCATTCCACGAATACCGTAAGGACTTTGAATCTGAACGACAGACCAAGATCATGGATGATTTTGATATCTCAGGACAGGCAGTAAGAAAGCAGTCCAAGGTTTTCAAGAGCATACTTAAACTTGACAAGAACTTCCACATTTACATTCATGGTAACAGGGATAATATTGAGAAGGGATTCGATCAGGAAAGAAACATGCACTTTTATAAGGTCTTCTTTGAAGAAGAAAGTTAGAGGTGGTAACTAATACGCAGCTTTTCATTTAACAGGTTTTGATAACATTCCAATGTCATGAAATTTGCCTCTCGTTTATTAAGCGTAATAATCCTGTTGAGCTTAAACACTGTTTATGCTCAGAATAGCAGCTTAAATCCGGTTCAGTACGTTAACCCGCTCATTGGAACTGCCAGCGATTTTTCCCTATCCAACGGCAATACCTACCCTGCTATTGGATTGCCTTTCGGAATGAATTACTGGACACCACAAACAGCCAAGAATGGCGATGGATGGCAATACAACTATACGGCTAAAAAGATTACCGGTTTCAAGCAAACACACCAACCAAGCCCGTGGATCAACGATTATGGATGCTTCTCCCTGATGCCTGTTACCGGGAAGCCGTTTATTGATCCGCTGAAGCGCGCCTCGTGGTTCTCTCATAAAGCTGAGAAGTCAGCTCCTCATTATTACAGTGTTTATCTTGCTGATTATGATGTTACGGTTGAAATTACCCCCACTGATAGAGCTGCCCAAATGATTTTTACATTTGGTAACGATGATACCGCATACGTTCTTATTGATGGGTTTCATAAAGGTGCCTTTTTAAAGTACATTCCTGAAGAAAACAAGGTCATTGGATTCAGTAGTTACAATAGTGGTGGCGTTCCTGCCAATTTCAAGAACTATTTTGTAATCACTTTTGACTCTGACATAAAATCAGCCAGTGTTTGGAATGACACTGTTATTTATCCACAGTCTGAAATAGAAGCCAAAAAGTGCGGAATGATACTGCAGTTTAATATTTCAAAACAAAAAAACATAACCGCACGCATAGCATCTTCCTTTATAAGCCATGAGCAGGCACTACTGAACTTACAGAGGGAATTGGGTGATGACTCCTTCGCTCAAACCAAAGAAAAAGCTGCCGATATCTGGAACAGTGAATTAGGTAAAATTGAAGTGGAAGGCGGCACTGTGGCTCAACTGACTACCTTCTATACCGCGCTTTACCGTACACTTCTTTTCCCCAGAAAGTTCCATGAATATGATCAGCAGGGCCAAATGGTGCATTACAGTCCTTTTAATGGAAAAGTATTGCCGGGTCCGCTATTTACTGATAATGGTTTCTGGGATACCTTCAGAGCTGCATTCCCCCTATCTACCATCCTGAATCCTGAGCTGAATGCCCAGATTATGGAGGGATTGGCAAATACATACAAGGAAAGCGGCTGGCTCCCCGAATGGGCAAGTCCTGGTCACCGTGACTGTATGATAGGATCCAACTCTGCAGCTATTATAGCCGATTCTTATTTGAAAGGTATCAGAGGTTATGATATTGAAACCTTGTATGATGCTATACTCAAGAACTCTGAGAATGCCGGTCCGCTTTCATCGGTTGGCCGTTTTGGGGTTGATTATTACAATAGTCTGGGTTATATCCCCTATGATGTTGATGTAAATGAGAACGTTGCCCGAACACTGGAGTATGCTTACGATGATTATACCATCATGAAACTGGCTAAGGAACTGGGCAGGCCCAAGGAAGAAATTGACCTCTTTGCCTCCCGTGCCATGAATTACAAGAATGTCTTTAATCCGCAATCTCGCTTTATGCAGGGCCGTAACCAGGATGGATCGTGGCAAACACCCTTTGTCGCCGAGAAATGGGGCGATGCCTTTACTGAAGGCTGTTCATGGCATTATACATGGTGCGTATTCCACGACATCAAAGGATTGCAGAACCTGATGGGTGGTAGTAATAACTTCACAGCTAAATTGGATTCCCTATTTACTGCCCCTCCCCGATTCGATTTCTCCTATTACGGTTACCAGATTCATGAAATAACTGAAATGCTTATTGCTGATATGGGACAATATGCACATGGTAACCAGCCGGTGCAGCATGGCATCTATCTCTATAATTATGCCGCTCAACCATGGAAAACGCAATACTGGGTGCGTGAAACCATGAACAGGTTATATACAGCGCAACCTGATGGACTATGCGGTGATGAAGACAACGGACAAACATCAGCCTGGTATGTATTCTCAGCCATGGGCTTCTACCCTGTTTGTCCGGGTTCAGGTGAATATGTACTGGGAGCACCCCTATTCAAGAAAATAACACTCAACCTTACCAATGGTAAAAAGTTTATCATCGCTGCTCCTGAGAACAATGAAAACAACCTTTATAGGAATGAAACCAAACTAAATGGAAAGCCTTACAGTAAATTGTTTATTTCACATAACGATCTGATGAAAGGCGGAACAATGAATATCACCATGGGTAATCAGCCTGATAGTGCCATTATTGTTAATGATGATGATTTGCCATTTTCGGTCAGCAAATAGTTATAGAAAACCTGATTGATTTGTTTTAAAGATACTATTACTTAATATGCTGCTGTGTAAGAGGATCCTATGGTATAATCAAAAATGATAATTAAACCCAATTCCAACACTCCATTTACTGTAAGGTAAACGATAGTTGGTATTAGTGAATTTATATAGAAGACAGGTCCCGAGCTTCAGATTAAACTTTAACTTTTTACCTCCGATTCTTATCATGGCATTTGGTTCAAGAAGAAGGCTCTTGTCATTATATAGTGTACCGGGTTCCGGATAGATATAATCCGTTTCCCAATAGCCATGATCAAGCATACTAGTTGTAAGTAAGCAGCTTTTCAGACTAATGCCATAATCGAGATTTGCAAATCTTCTGTCTGTTCGTCCAATGTTCCACTGAAGGAAGTATAGTTTATAACTGCCTTTGAGATATCCGTGGTCACCATGTCGTTTATAGCTTGTTTCCCCATAACCGTATCCGCCGTATAATTCTGTAATATTTTCATTTAGGTGCTTTTTGAAAATACCGGCTGAGCCCTGGAGGTAAAATTCATCAACATCATTGCCATATCTCCCAAATACCTGAACAGCTACCTTATCTGTCAGACCATAGGATATGGTTCCATGTGCCGATATTCCTGTAGATATACCTGCATCAACACGCAGATCATTTTTCTTGCTTATTAGTGGAATATCAGTTGCTTGTGGGTAATATACACAACCTGAAAGTACTGTTATTAGTGCTGTAGCTATAAGATTGAGACTCCTGAAAGCACTTTGACACATAGTGATTATGCTAGGGTATTCATTTTGATGTTCATTACCAGTTGGCATCAATGTTTATATCTCTTACCATCAGCAGAAATCGCTCCTTAGTTTGCGTACTTTCTATCTCAATTACCACATCTACAGGTATATCCGTATCCCACTCTGGCCCGTTGTTGTTTAGTTTGTTGAGTTTAAAGTCGGGAACGTTAGGTTGAACACCTTGATTAAGTGCAGCGTACCATATTAAGTCATTATTAATCACATAGAACGTTTGTACCTCCAGATTGGGTGAAACAGGCAGACTGTCAATGTTTACCAAATAGATTGAAGCAACTAATGGTCTTTCTTTTGGTACCGGTCCACCGGGAAAGAAATCTCTGGTTAATTCAGCTTCCAGAATATATCTGCTTGATTCGAAGTGCAGTGTGTCTAAGGATCGCGAATAAATATCTGCTTTCATTTCAGAATCTGACACAACATCTACACTATATCGGTCTTTCTCGCAAGACCCTGATAAAATAGCTAAACAAAGTAGCATTATAAGATTCAGGGAGATAATTAGCCTATTCTTCATACTCAATGGTTAATAATCAATTTTGGAATATTTAACGACACTCCTGGTCAGCTTGGTCGTCTTAGTTCTTTAATTCATATTATTGATATGGGATTATTTGTTGACCGGTATGATACTATAGACTATACTTTCCCAGTTTAGTTGCATAATCCTATAATACCTTCCTGATTTTCACAACAAATTCAATTTCTTCCCGGTAATCCATCACAAATTAATCAGCTTCGCAACTATTTCTTCATTCCTTTTCTCAATATCAAGGTAAATTTCCTGCTTGAACTCATCAAACTCCGACTTGCTCCTGGAATATTTTATATTTCCTTCCTCCAGGTAACTTATGTCATCACATAGATTGGTAAGGGTCTCTATAATATGTGATGTGATAATTATCGTCTTCCTGTTTTTAAGGTTGAGGAGTATGGAGCGCAGGACTCTGGCCGTTTCAATATCCAGCCCGTTGAATGGCTCATCCAGAATCATGACTGGCTTATCCTGCTTTAAGACAGCCATTAAGGCCAATTTCTTTTTCATACCGGTGGAGTATGTTTCTATGAGTTCTCTTAGCGGCAGCTTGAATAGTTCATTCCAACTAACAGTGTCAAAATTTGTATTCTTAAATATCTTCAGATGCTCCTCGCCGGTAATATTGGGATAAAAGTAATTTTCTGTTTCAAGGTATGCTATTTGTTTCTTGTTACTCTTTTGCCCTTCAATAGAAATTTCCCCCGTATCAGCTTTCTTCAGTCCATAAATGGTATTGAGAAGGGTGGTTTTACCTGAGCCGTTTAATCCTACTATTCCATGTATCTTTCCCGATTCCAGTGTAAGTTCAAGCGACCGGATAACCGGGTTGTTTTTTGTATATGAAACTGACAGGTTCTTAATGGTGATCATTTAATTTTAGTGCTTAAGTAATTAATTAAAATCTTCAAGATACGGTTTCAAATTACTTATCGACCTGAACCAGAATCTTATTATCAGAAACAGTACAACAGGCAGCAGGAATGGTAGAAATGCACTAACGGTTCCGAATATATTGAATAGTTGTCCTGCACTTCTGGTATTGGGTTGATAGAAGGCGTATTTGCACAGAATGGCATAAGCGTTTACTATCAGGAATATGAGATATATGGCAACGGCTATATACCAGTATTTGATATGCAACAGAATATATACCAGTAGCAGTGGAATTGTAATTACAGAAAACAGCATTAGTTGGTTTTTGATCTTGAAGTTTAAGAGTTTCCCCGGTCCTTTTTCAAATTGCTGCAACAATGTCAGTGGTTCATTTTTTTCAGTGAATCCAAGGGTTGCTATTCCTATAATTACCAAAGCAACCGGAATACTTCCAATCCAGAAGGAGGTCAACAAGCTTGCCAGCCAAACTGGAACCAGGTATAGCATGGAACTCCTTATACCACTCTTCCATTCGAAGCACTCATCAGGTATAAAGCGCTGTAGAAATGTATTCAGAACGATAGTTTTTGTAGGTCTGTTTACAAATCCAATCAGTGCAATCCCTGATACCAACAACAGCAACATCAGATACTCTTGAAAATACAATAGTCCAGTCACAAGAGGAATCGAAATCAGCAGATACTCTACAAATAGCAGGAGATGATAGTTCTCCACATGACTTTTCAGAAATCTTATATCTTTCCTTTTTATTTGGATAAATACAAGCAACAGTAGTACCGCCAATAATGCAATGTGTGTTCCCGATTCCTGCTTTGCTGCCAGAAATAGTGGAAAGGAAGCGAGTATATAAATAATGATGAGGAACAGGAATCTGCCTATCCCCAGATCGTTTATTATTCTAATTCCTTGCTTGAGTCTTATGGTTAAAAGTGCACTGATCATTTCCCGGTTTTGCAGTTAAGGCAATATCCTTTGTGTACGCAGGTCAATCCAATTATCATTCTCCAACAAACCTTAGGGCACATAAAACTTTTCTAATTCTTTTGTAGTGTAATTCTTTATATAGATTATCAAAAAATTCCTTGATGTAAGCGGGAATTGTAATTGGCATATCCCCTTTAAAATGCATGTAATGCAGTAATAAACAACTCTTTGCAAGTAGGGAAAGCAAATATAAATATTTCAAGTTAAAAGCCAGCTAATCATATCTGTCAATTGGTGTTAAATTTTATTAAATAGCTCATTATGAGTAGTTAACCAAGGAATAAAAGCATTCACTAATTAATTAATATTTTGAAATAAAAACTCATTGCTCTTATTACTTTAAAATCATTGAGAATAGGATCATTATTAATTGATTTTCAAGAATTTCTCCGAAAAAATGACTATATTTGTCATCAACCCCGGGAACCAATTATGAAAGCTAAAGACAAATTATCGCCCACAGTGCCTCAGGCAACTGAGCAGGACTTTCCCATCGTAGGTATAGGCGCGTCAACGGGTGGACTCAGTGCATTCAAGAAGTTTCTTAAAGTGTTACCTGAGAAATCAGGGATGGCCTATGTTATCGTTCAGCACCTTGATCCTGACTTTGAAAGCATTCTCCCTTCCCTGCTTGCAAAAGTGACAAAAATTCCTGTGAACACCATTGAAGATGATATCCACTTGGCTCCTGATAATATTTATGTCATTCCTTCCAACAAAACACTGACGACTTTTGATGGGGTGCTAAAACTTACTCCCCGCGAAAACGTAGCAACCAATGCCTTGATTGATGTGTTTTTTACATCACTGGCAGAAGTCCATCAGTCACTGGCAGTAGGAGTTGTGCTTACCGGCACAGGAACTGATGGTACAATTGGCCTGAAGGCTATCAAAAAGTATGGTGGCATTACATTTGCACAGAATGTTGACAGTGCGTATGCTGAAGGTATGCCTGGCAGTGCCGTTGATGCCAATGTGGTGGATTTTATTTTACCTGTGGAGGAAATCCCGCAAAAGCTCATTGATGTATTCAAACAGCAAAGTGACAGGATAACTGAGATTTCAGGAATAAAAGAGCAGGAGGTATCAGGTAAGATACTGCTCCTGCTGCAGAAGCATTTTAATATCGATTTCACGCATTACAAGCAAAAGACCATTCAGCGCCGAATAGCCAGACGTATAGCAGTGACCAATGAAAAGAACATTGAAGACTACCATACATTGGTTTCCAATGACAATGAGGAGCTTGATGCCCTTCATAAGGACCTGCTGATCCCTGTTACTTCTTTTTTTCGTGACCCAACGTCATACACTGTATTGAAGGATGAAATATTACCCTTAATATTCAAAGGAAAAACACCTGATGATATTATTCGTATATGGTCTGCCGGATGTTCAACCGGACAGGAAGCATACTCCCTTGCTATGCTAGTATATGAATATATAAAGGCGAATCGTGAAGAAAGACAAGTCCAGGTATTTGCAACTGATGTATCGCAAAGCGCCATAATATTTGCCCGCAAAGCCGTTTATACTGCCGCTGAAATTTCGATGTTATCAGATGTCAGAAGGAAAAATTTCTTTATCAGGAAATCTGAGGATCATTACCAGATTATTAAGCCATTGCGTGATATGTGCATCTTCGCAGAACATAACTTTTTGAAAGATCCTCCTTTCTCAAATATTGACCTGCTAAGTTGTCGTAATGTGCTCATTTATATGGAGCCTTACCTGCAAAAAAAAGCACTGACAGCATTTCATTATGCATTAAACCTTAATGGATTCTTGCTTCAGGGCAAATCAGAAACCACTGCTAATGCCCCTGAATTGTTTTCTCCCTACAATGCCTTTGAAAAAATTTACAAAACTAATCCTGTCCAAAAGAATATCATTGATTATACAAATGAAAGTAAGGTAACTATCAATGATGACCTCAAATCAAATAAATTACTGAATTCACGTACTGATTTCCGTAAGGTTGCTGAAACTCTGTTGCTTAAGGATTATACTCCTGCCAATGTGATTATCAACGACCAAATGGAAATTGTTTATATACATGGTGATATTAGTCCGTTCCTGCAGCCTTCGCAAGGTAAAGCAACCTTTAATCTGCTTAAAATGGCTCGTGAAGGCCTTGCATTTGAACTTCGCAGTACTTTGCATAAGGTTAAAACAAGCAATAAAGCTGTGATTAAGGAAGGTATTCCAATGATGGATAAGGGTAAACTATTATATGCAACCATTGAGATCGTTCCTCTGGAAAATGTCATTGACCCATATTACCTTGTAATACTCAAACAAACGGTAACAAATAAACTAAATACATACGCGGGTGAAGATGAATTGCAAGCGAACCAGGAATATCTAATAAGGATTGAGCAACTTGAAAAGGAACTGGCACATACCCGTGAGGATATGAGGTCCATTACTGAAGATCAGGAAACCGTTTCTGAAGAGCTTCAAAGTGCCAATGAAGAGATGCTTAGCAGCAATGAGGAGCTTCAAAGCCTGAATGAAGAATTGGAATCATCCAAAGAGGAATTGATAAATTCAAATGAAGAACTCAGGATTTTGATTGAACAGCTACAACATAAGAATAAACTAATTGATGCTATCAATCAGTATACTGAAACCATCCTGAGTACTATCCGTGAACCTTTGATTGTAATAGATTCTGAATTTATTATTAAAACTTCCAATAATGCTTTCTACGAGAAATTTAATATCCTTGATACTAATATTGTTGGTCAGGGGCTATTTGATATCAGAAATAATGTATTTAAAATTGCTAAACTAAAAATTGCCCTTGAAAAATTTGTCAATCAAAGAATACCTTCACTTGATAACTTAGAGGTAGATTTAAAACTTTCAAGTAATATCATTGCGGCCCTTCAATTAAATGCAACTAAAATCATAAGTCCTAATAGCGATGAACATCTGATTCTTCTTACTTTTTTAGATATTTCTGAACAAAGATCCAATGAAAAGCAGTTTAAAAAGTTTTCTAATGAGCTGGAATCAAAGGTTGCTGAACGCAACCGTTCTCTTGAACTCATAAATAAACAACTTGAACAATATGCACATACGGTAAATCATGAATTTCAGGAACCTCTTAGGAAACTGATTACTTTTTCAAAGATTATCAGGAGAATGCATGAAGAGAAAAACTTTGATAAAGAGTTGGAATATATAGCTAAAGTTGAACTTGCTGCTTCCCGTATGTCAACCCTGATAAATGATATGCACAACTACGCCAGTGTAAAACATCATGAAAAGCTGTTCCAGAAAACTGATCTTAATCAGATTATTAAAGATACCTTGATTGACTTTGATTTGCTCATAAATGAAAAACAGGCTAAAATCATCATAAAGAATAAACTACCGGAGATAATAGCTGTTCCATTTCAGATGAACCAATTGTTCTATGACCTGATAAGTAACGCTTTAAAGTTTACTGTAAATGGAGTAGACCCTATCATTAGAATCAGTTCATCCAGTCTCGGTAAAGACAGTCTGTTGAAATATCCAATGCTGAATCCTAAAAATACCTATTACCAAATTGATATCGCTGACAATGGCATTGGATTCAATCAGAAATATGCAACACAAATATTTACAATCTTCCAGAGGCTAAATTCAGCTTCCGAATATCCCGGCACAGGTATTGGTCTGGCATTATGTAAAAAGATCGTAGATGACTATCACGGACATATATTTGCTGAAAGCGAGGAAAATAAAGGAACTGTATTTCACGTTATCCTGCCCGAAATTCAAACTTTAAAGAAATAATTTACCTGTTACAACTATGTCAATACTATTTCAACCCCTTACTATAAAGGAGATAACTTTCCATAACCGTATTGTAATTTCACCTATGTGCCAGTACTCGGCAACCAATGGATATGCCAACGACTGGCATTTAGTACACTTGGGTAGCAGAGCTGTGGGTGGTGCCGGCCTCATTATTGTTGAAGCTACCGCTGTTTCTCCTGAAGGAAGAATATCTCCCGGCGACCTGGGACTGTGGGATGATGCTCATATTGCCCCATTAAAAAAGATTGTTGACTTTGTTCATAATACAGGGAGTATTGCAGGCATACAAATTGCCCATGCCGGGAGAAAAGCATCACATAGTGCTCCATGGCACGGAGGAAATCAGGTACCATTCAATGAAGGTGGCTGGCATACTGTAGCTCCTTCCCCTATCCCCTATGCCGCTGCAGAATTGCCTCCTGTTGAGCTGGATGCCACTGGCTTAGAGAAAGTTATCAGTGATTTCAAAGAAGCAACTATCCGCTCGGTCAAAGCCGGCTTTAAAGTATTGGAGATACATGCAGCCCACGGTTATCTTATTCATCAGTTCTTGTCACCACTCAGTAATAATCGCACCGATGAATATGGTGGCTCTTTTGAAAACAGAATAAGGTTACTCCTTGAAGTTACTGATGCAGTAATGCAAGTTTGGCCCAAAAATCAACCTTTGTTTGTCAGGTTGTCTGCCACTGATTGGTATGAAGATGGATGGTCAGTTGAAGACACTGTGAAACTTGCAGCTATCCTCAGAGATATGGGAGTGGACCTGATTGATTGCTCTTCCGGTGGAAATATTATGGCTCAAAAAATTCAATTGGGTCCCGGTTACCAGGTACACTTTTCAGAGGCCATTCGAAAGACCGGAATTTTGACAGGTACCGTAGGACTCATCACTTCTGCACAACAGGCTGAAGAGATTCTGCAACAGGGTAAGGCCGATCTTGTTTTATTCGCACGCGAGTCACTCAGAAACCCCTATTTCCCTCTAATCGCAGCTCAAGAACTTGGAGATGAGGTTGAATGGCCTGTCCAGTATTTAAGGGCTAAGTTAAAGCATTAACCTTCATTTACGCCCATTCCAAACAAGGCATAATCATACTTCACAGGATCTTCAGCATCAAATTGCCTTAGATTTTCTGTGAGTTCCATTACTGCTTTCCAGTCATTTTGCTTTCGTGAGAGTAGGCCTAACTGTCGGGCGCTTCTGCCTGAATGCACATCCAGCGGACAGCATAATTGTGAAGGACTGATACTGTTCCATATCCCGAAGTCCACGCCTTTATCATCCTTTCGTACCATCCACCGTAAAAACATATTGATGCGCTTCGCTGTGCTTCCTGCAGCCGGATTGGCTATATGTTTTACTGACCTTTCCAAGTGTGGAGCTGACAGAAAAGTTGTTCTGAAATGCATTATTGCAGGGAAAACATCCTTATCCTTATTGGATTTCGTTAGTCCTTTAGAAAATGAAGCTTCCAATCCGCCATGATTCAGATAAATATTGCGAAGTGCTTCCACAAAGAATAAGCAGTCAGTGTCATTGAATGTCCTATGCACGAATTTATTTAGCGTTTTTAGCTCCTTTTCTCCTGCTCCCAGCACAAATTTGTATGGACTGTCATCCATCATTTCCATTAACCGAAGGCCGTTTTTAAGAATACTAACCCTGTTACCCCAGGCAATTGTCGCTGACAGGAAACCGGCAATTTCAATATCTTCCTTTTGTGTGTATCTATGAGGCACAAGCAAAGGATCAGAGATTATAAACTCAGGACGGTTGTAGAATTCAACCTTCTCATCCAAAAATGCTTTGAGCGTATTATATTTCACTGCTGTGTTTTGGATTATGGAATTCAGGTCAATTCAGATTTCAAACACGATTCTTTTTTTTAACTATCTTAAATAATTGGTTAAGGCCAATTTTATCCCATCCTTGATAGGCACCCACTCCACATCACTCAACATTACCGGCATAGGGTCATTGTCAGCATCAGCAAAATATCCAAGGCTTTTTAGAACGAGGAATTCCGTTCCATCAGTATATTTTGTAAGATAAAATTCCATCATTTGTTGTAATGAAAATTCTTTGAGAAGAAACCAAATATCAATAAAGTCTTTTTTTGTCCCACGTCCTGTGATTGCCGCTAATTTCATGGCAGCAATATCCTTCCTGCCGGCAAAACTGATACCATCAATGATCTGTACGTCATCCAGCCAAGGATACTTATACCTTACAATATCTGTTTTAATACCATTGATCAAATAAACAAAAATATTTTTCGATTTCTGAAGTTGATGAATCTGACCTAAGCGATTTAGTTCTTCAGTTATTTCAAGTTCATCAGCATCTAAAAGACCAAAAAGGTCAATATCAATTGATTTTCGATGCCCATATTGAAGTGCAAGAGAAGTACCACCGACAAGTCGAAGATCTTTAAAAATACCAATCTTTTGGAGGCTTCTTAAAAGTTCCAGTGCGGTGGGACTGACTGTTTCAAAGTGTAGCATTTGAATTCTTCTATTGGAATGTTGGTGACTAGAGATAAAAAAGAACAACTTTTCACATCCATGTCCCTGATCTCTTTAGCTAATCTGCCAATCTCTTCAAGGCCAATGTACTCAGAGATGATTCGCCAGTCTGAAATTGTACCATAACCTACTACCCTGCCGATAATGAACTGTTTATGCTGTTCAATATCAATGCTATTTATATCAGTATCCCAAAAAAGATGCGGTGATAATAGTGATATGTAATTTGCATCCGACATTTAACAAAGATAAGTTTTATTGACAAATTTTGAGCTTTGAGTTTGCTATTATTCCGGCTTGTAACAATAACCTGCTTAATTTTATCATTGAAGAAGATCAGGCCTTGAACCGCAAACTTATTAACTCCCCTGCTTTACTTACTACTCTTCTCTTCCAGAAAGAATCCTTCTCTTGAGAGCAGATGATTCAGATTGGCAACTCCGTAAACTACAACAGCAGTAACAACAGCAGCATGGTTCTCGTATTCTTCAATACTCTTGTTGAACATGTCACGTTCCGTATGCCAAATTTCACCGTAGGAGAAATTATACCCTTTTATATCCTCAATACCGAAACTTATAGCTGGAACACCTTCCATTAAAAATGGTGCATGGTCTGACCCTCCTGCGGAGGTTGGCCTGGGACGGGCATCACGCTTTTTAAGAGTAAAAGGAATCTCCGGATTGATGCTATTCAGTGGTTCACAGATTTTAGTGAAGTCATCCCATTGAGCCTCAGACACGCTCAGACTGGTTGGGGCCAACGGTCCGTAATCCCTGTTAAACATGTTGGAGATAAAAGGCAATTTCTCCTTGTTGTTATTCACCCAACTATGTGAACCCACCAATCCAAATTCTTCGGCCGCAAAAAGGCATACGAGGATGGTACGCTTAGGTTTTCCTCCTGCCTGCATTATCAATCTGGCGGCTTCCATGGTAGGTGCTATACCTGAACCATCATCTACTCCTCCTGTGCCAACATCGTAAGCATCAAGGTGTGAGCCCATTATTACATACTCATCGGGATATTTACTTCCCTTTATTTCACCAATAACATTATGGTATTTTACCGGACCCGGTTTAAAATGGTTTCGAATGTCAAACTCGAGAAAGAAATTCCGGCGCTCTGATGCCATCTGCTTGATTATCTCATATTGATGCTCATCAAGCTTGATATCAGGAACTGTAGGCAGATTATTGAATGACATGGAATCCATGTTTTTCCGGTCGTACATTGCCTGAATAGGCACTTTGGATGATTGAATAATTCCCAGAATCCCGGCTTCTTTCATCTGTCGGTAGAACAGTGCCGGTTCTTCATTGTAAGGAAGTAATTCTTTCTGTTCACCACCCTGACGGTTTGCAGTCTCTATTTCTCTGTTTTGCTGTGATATTTTGACATTAAGGGCAATAATACTATCGCGCTTACGATCAGCTTTATATGAAATATCAATAGGATAACCTTGATTGGTACCACCAATAAGCACCCATGCACCTTTCAGGCGACCTTTCATACGATCAAACTCATCCTGTGTCCTGGGCTCAATCAAAACATGACCTGTCTGAACACCTTTCGTCCCCGAAGTATAGCTTGGAGTGGCAAAGTGAAGTGTCATAGAATTCTCGCCAAGTAAGCGACCAAACCATGGCCCTCTGTTAAACCCTACGGGTACACTGCCAGCTTCTTCAATTCTGACTTCCATTCCCCAGCTTCTCATTTCAGCAGCCGCCCATTCCACCGCATTATTATAAGCATCAGAGCCGGACAGCCTTCCTCCTATCCTGTTTGTAAGCACATCCAGGTGTTGCATGGTCCGGTTATCGGATTGTCCAATCTCGATAATCTTTTTAGTGACAGGATCCTGAGCATTTACGGAAGATATAATACCCAAGAAAGAAAAGCAGACAAGAGCACGAAAAGTAGGTATTTTCATAGTTTACTGATTACACGTTTAAAGTGTAAAAGTAAAAAAGAAAAGTCCACTAAAAATTAAAAAGTGATAGTACCGGCCCACTGACTAGCCGATACATTTTTGTCGCTGTTGCTTTTATAGTTATTCTCCCTGATTCTGAATGCCAGAAAAACATCAGCTTTCTCACCTTCCTCAATTGATTCGGGATCTATGACAATGCTACCGACAGAACGAAGTACATAATGAGGACCCAATTTAAACACTTTCGATTTATTCAGGAATATACCTGCCAACACAGTATCCTCGCTGAAATGAGCTTTTCCAGGTTCAGTACCCACCCACTTAATTTCAATTTTCCCATCAGGCAATTTTGTAGCAGAAACTTCATCAGCACCGCTCAATTTACCGTGCGATATCTGTAGCCAACCATAGTTATCCGTGTTATTTAGTCTCAGCGCTTCATAATAATTGCTGAGGTTGACTGATAATGCTGAATGATATGCTGAACGGTTTCTGGTGTGATCTTTAAAGCCAAAAGTCAAAATTGGTTTTAATGTTTTGATCGCTTCCACAACAACCCCGAATTCCGACCTTACCTCTTTCAGTTGATCTGATTTATCAATCCTTTTTTTGGATTTGCCACGCATTATTCCTTTACCATTCATTTCATACAGGACCAAACCTCCTGCTAATCCCGTGTACTCGCCATTAGGTTTACGCTTTGCCATAATGATTTAGATTATTAGTTGAATTGAGTTGATGCCGGATTATCCGGCATAAAGCAAAGGTAAAGAAAATATTTAAGATCCAATATATCAGTAAGCGTATTTTACACAATAATTAAACAATGTTTATACGATAAAAGACGCTTAAATAACGCTTAAATAACGCTTAAACAACGCTTATGATAAAAACTGTTCCTTATTTGTTCCTTATTGGTTCCTTATTGGTTTCTTATTGGTTACAAGATGTCAACTTGAAGTTTCAACAGAACATCAACAAGGTTTTTTCAGAGTGTATTTAGTGTTTTATTAGAGATTGTTAAGTGGTTCTTAATGGCTATTAATTGTCTCACTCATTTTTTTTCTGGTATTTAATAAGTGTCTTTTACAGGTAATGACGAGCAACTTACCCCGTTTTTCCTCCAGCAGTTTAAAATAATAACCAAAGTTTCTTGAAATAATCAGTTTCCTTAATATGTGTCTAATGAATTTATTCCTAAATTGCATGAATTCATAGATTATAGGAAATCACAAACCTTTGTATTAACCACTAAACCTAAAACATGAAAAGGAAATCTTTACTCATTGTCGCATTAATCGCGATAGCAATTTCAGCCAGCGCACAGATGGATAATCTGTCCAACATGAGTGCTAAATGGATTCGCTCCAATGTCCGCAACGCATCCCTTGATGGTGGTGCCGATATGGTAAATTATAATCCGGCCGGTCTGGCTATGTTGGACGATGGTCTTTACATCAGTGTAAGCAATCAGATGTTATTCCGCCATCCGCAACATACTTTTAATTTCGGAGCAGGAAGTGTTATGCGTGAACAGGATGGTATGGATCCATTCCTTCCTATGTTGTATGGGGCCTATAAAATGGATAAAATGGCTTTTTCCACTGGTGTGTATATTTCAGGTGGTGGTGCTTCTGTTAATTATCCTGAAGGTTCTTTCAATACCGCTTTGATTGGCTATAGTCTGTTGCCTTTAATGGCAGAGGCTGCCGGATATACTTCCTTTAAAGATCAATATCTTGAAGCTTCCTCATTCTACATCACAATTCCCTTAGGCTTCTCTTATGCAATCAATGATAATTTTGCTGTGTCACTTGGAGGTCGTTATTTGATGGGAAAGAATAAAACAAAAGCTGGCCTGACATTCACCGGATCACCGGTAGCTCCAGATAATACAATGGATGTAGATTATAAGAGCAGTGCCAATGGTTTTGGAGGTGTCATCGGTCTTGATTTTAAACCTATGGATAAGCTGAACATTGCTATTCATTATGAAACAAAGGTAAAACTCGATTTTGAAGCATCAGATAATGCAGGCACTCTTGAAATGGAATCCGATGGTGATAAAAGCCGTCGCGATCTGCCGGCAGCACTTAATACCGGTATTTCTTACAAATTAACCGATAACCTGACAGCAGCCCTTGATTTAAATTACTACTTCCAAAAAAGTGCCGACTGGGATACAATCTGGGATCCAACCAACGGAAATGATTTCCTGGCATCAGAAGTTGCCGGCGATTGCATTAAGATTGCCCTGGGATTCATGTATGATGTTAACGACAAGCTGCAATTAAGCTTAGGAGGCAATATGACCGATTATCAATATGATAATATGGAACTTTATTATACCAAGCTGGGAATCTATGAAGTACTGAAATATGATAACCTTAACTTAAGCTTGGGATTAGGGTATAATATCACTGAGAATATTCAGGTTGATCTGGGACTGATGAAAACATTCTGGAAGGATCAAACCATCAATTCCCTGAATGCCGGAATTCCTGTAGATGTAAATTCCTCAGCAACAGTTATTGCCATTGGTGTTGATTTCAGATTCTAGATTTTAGAAGAATACAGTTTATCTGTTTATAAGTTTAAGAGGCTGTCTCAAATAATGGGTACAGCCTCTTTTCTATTTGGTATTTATTCATCAAACATCAGCCTTCCCTGCGAAGGGCTCATCTGTTTCTTAAGCTTATCCATGTCACGCTTCAGCGAGGCAACTGTCATGGCCAGTTCATCATTGCGTGTGTTTTGTTCTGGCATAACATTGGCAATGTAATGAACAAACTTCCATACTTCCCTTACATCCTTGGCGTCGATTTCATAAGGTTCATAAAGTGGGTTGAGTGAGATGAGCTTAAGCTTGCCGCTTGTTTTGATGTTGTTATGGACCACCTTGAACATGATGCCGTCATCGAGTGTGAGGATGATATAGGGCATGTTATCGCGAATCAGATTCCAGTTCTGAATGAACTCACCGGTAACCCATGAGCCATCGGGTATAGGATGCATGGAATCACCCGTAATCTGAAAGGTACGGTATTTCTTTTCCTTGGAGAGGAAGGGCATGTGAAAGGCAGGCAGCACCTTGATGTATTCAGGATCGGCAAACCCTGTGCGATAACCGGCTGATGCCTTATGGTTCACCACCTCTATATTTTCATTATTGGTATTGTCGACGGTAGTTGCCAGCACCCTGAGCTTACTGCCGGTGATAAAGATATCATAACCTCTCTCCAGTTGTGAAAGTTCGCTTTCACTCAGTTTGGTGAGATCTACCTTTAATAGGGTATCAATGGATACGCTATAATATTTCGACAGGGCTATCAGAGAATCTATGGCAGGCTGTGCCACTTCATTTTCATACCCACTCAGCGTTGAACGTTTCATGTTGAGCGTTAGCGCTACATCATCCTGGGTACGACCCCTGCGCTTGCGTAATAATTTGATATTCGAGCTAAAAATATTACTCATTTGTTGTACGTTATGATAAAAATGATTATATTGTAGTCGCTAATTTGATTAATTATTAATCAAAGATACAACAGAAAATCATCACTTTAACAAAAGGTATTAAAAAAAATTATGCTGCCCAATTTAGAAAACAGGACGATTGTTCACCTTGATCTGGACACTTTCTTTGTGGCGGTTGAGCGATTAAACAACAGCCGGCTGATTGGTGTCCCGGTAATTGTCGGGGGCATGTCCGACCGTGGCGTAGTAGCAGGATGCAGTTACGAAGCACGCACCTTCGGCGTACATTCTGCCATGCCCATGAGGATGGCACGGGCGCTTTGTCCGGATGCCATTGTAATCCGCGGCGATATGGAACAGTACAGTCGCTATTCAAACATGGTTACCGATATTATTGCCGAGGAATCACCTATTTATGAGAAAGCCTCCATTGACGAGCACTATATAGATATAACGGGAATGGACAGGTTCTTTGGCTCCCTTAAATGGTCGCACGAATTGCGTGAGCGTATCATCAGGGAATCAGGGTTGCCAATTTCATTCGGGCTTTCCATAAACAAGACTGTTTCAAAGATAGCCACCGGACAGGCGAAGCCCAATGGCGAGTTGCAGGTGATAGCACCGCGTGTTCATGAATTCCTCGATCCGCTTTCTATCAGTAAAATACCCGGCATCGGCGATAAAACATTCAAGCTGCTGCGATCCATGGGTATTGCCTATATTGAAACGCTTCGCTTTATGCCTCCTGAAATGGTTGAACGGGTGCTCGGCAAAAACGGCATGATCATCTGGAAAAAGGCCAATGGCATTGACCATACGGCAGTAGAATCGTATTCTGAAAGGAAATCCATTAGCTCAGAAACTACCTTTGAACAGGATACCATCAACATTCCCATGATCAATGACCTGCTGCTTAAAATGGTTGAGAAGCTGTCGTTTCAGCTTAGGACCAAGAAAAAGCTTACTTCGTGCGTAACCGTCAAGGTACGCTATGCCAACTTCGACACCCACACCCTGCAGCACAGGATACCATACACCGCATTTGACCATGTGCTTCTGCCAACGGTGCGGAGTCTGTTCAACCGCCTGTATCAGCGCCGTATGCTGATCAGGCTTATAGGCATCAAATTCAGCTATCTGGTGAACGGCGTACAACAGATAAATATGTTTGATGATCAGCCTGAAACCATCAGCCTTTACCAGGCTATGGACCGTATCAGAAACCGTTTCGGCATAAAAGCCATCACCCATGCTTCAACCCTCGGACGAATCGAAGATGAAGAACTAATCAAATCCTAATGCACTTAGCCTTCAACTCATACTACAGCCTCCGTTATGGTACCATTCCGGTCGACAAGATACCCTCCATAGCCATGGAAGCCGGTGCAGAGGCCGTATTGCTTGCTGATATCAACAACAGCACGGGCATTGTAGATTTCGTGAAGGCATGCAATAAGGAAGGGATAAAGCCACTTGCAGGAATGGAATTCCACGAAGGCAATAAACTTCTGTATACCGGCATTGCAGAGAATAATGAAGGCTTTAAAGAGCTCAATGACCTGATGAGCCGCAGCAATCTCCAACATACGGCCCTGCCCTTCCCTGCCCCGCCATTCCGCCAGGTGGTAGTAGTGTATCCATGGGGAAGCCGTCGCACCGATGAGCTTGCCGAAAATGAATATATTGGGGTTACACCCTCTGATATCACGAAACTGCCGTTGTCAGATTATATCAAATTCCCGGGCAAATACATCATACATTCACCAATTGCCTTTACCGATGAACAGGGTTATGAGCTTCACCGCTACCTGAGAGCCATCAATAACAATATACTGCTTAGCAAACTGACCGCTGATATGGTGGCAGGCAGCGACCGTATGCTAAAAACACATACCGAGCTTACCGGATTGTTCCAGCATTATCCTGATCTTATACGGAATACTGAAAGGATAACAGGTAGGTGCAGAATTGCCTTTGACTTCAAGAGCATCAAGAATAAGAAGACCTTTACAGGAAGCGCTTACGACGACAGGCTGCTATTGGAAAAGCTTGCATCCGACGGACTGGTATATCGGTATGGTACTAAAAATGCCGAAGCAAAAAAACGGGTAAGGCATGAGCTGGATATTATTGACAGGCTTGGATTCTGTTCATATTTCCTGATTACGTGGGATATTATACGGTATTCCATGTCGCGCGGATTTTACCATGTGGGCCGTGGCAGCGGGGCCAACAGCATAGTTGCTTATTGCCTGAGGATTACGGATGTGGACCCGATAGAACTGAACCTCTATTTTGAGCGCTTCCTGAATCCAAAACGAAGCAGTCCGCCCGATTTTGACATAGACTATTCATGGAAAGAACGCGACGACGTACTTGATTATATCTTCAAGCGTTACGGCCGCGAGCATACTGCCCTACTTGGTGCCATGTCAACCTTCAAGGGGAAGTCAATCCTTCGTGAACTGGGTAAAGTGGTAGGCTTGCCGAAGTCTGAACTCGATAAACTGGTAGAATTTCCCCCTGCCCCTGCCGATCAGGACCACATCACCCGCAAAATCATGGAAATTGGCATCCGTATGACCGATTTCCCCAATATCAGGAGCATCCATGCCGGCGGTGTACTTATCTCAGAGGAACCCATAACCTATTATACGGCCCTTGACCTTCCACCCAAGTCGATGCCTGTTACCCAATGGGATATGTATGTGGCTGAAGATATCGGCTTTGAAAAGCTGGATATACTCAGTCAGCGTGGTATCGGGCACATAAAGGAAAGTGTTGAAATAATCAAGGAAAATGTAGGTGTTAGTATAGACGTTCACCAGGTACAGAAGTTCAAGAAGGACCCTGAAGTGAAAAGGCTGCTGAGCAGCGGAGAAACAACAGGCTGCTTCTACATTGAAAGCCCCGGGATGCGCGGCCTCATTACCAAACTTCGGTGCGACGACTATATCACGCTAGTGGCAGCCAGCTCCATCATCCGACCGGGAGTTGCCCGTTCAGGGATGATGCGTGAGTACATTGTGCGTTTTCACAATCCTAAAGGCTTCCAGTACATCCACCCTGTAATGAAGGAGCAACTCAGTGAAACCTATGGTGTTATGGTTTACCAGGAAGATGTGCTCAAAATATGCCATCATTATGCAGGACTTGATCTGGCTGATGCCGATGTTCTGAGAAGGGCCATGAGCGGCAAATACCGGTCACGGGTTGAGTTCCAGAAAATTGTGGATAAGTTCTTTGACAATTGCAAAAAGCAGGGACATCCGGATGAGGTGACCAAAGAGGTGTGGCGACAGATTGAATCCTTTGCCGGTTATTCCTTTTCAAAAGCCCATTCAGCTTCCTTCGCGGTGGAGAGTTACCAAAGCCTGTTTCTAAAGGCCTATTTCCCCGTTGAATTCATGGTAGCTGTAGCCAATAATTTCGGCGGTTACTATCAGAGCTGGGTCTATTTCAATGAGGCTAAACGCTGGGGTGCCATACTCGAACTGCCTTGTGTAAACAGGAGCAAGTATATGAACTGTATTACCGACAAAACCATATTTATAGGACTGGTGCACATATTGGGACTTGAAAGTGAACTGGCGCACCGTATAATAACCGAACGGGAAGAAAATGGCCCTTATTTGGGATTGGATGATTTCAGTCAGCGCGTTAATCCCGGACTTGAGCAAATGGTATTGTTGATACGCACAGGAGCACTGAGGTTTACGGAATTCAATAAGCAGCAGCTCCTATGGCAATCGCACATGATGCTTGGAAAAACCAAGATAGTCACTTCACCGGTACTGTTCAAACAGGGAGTCAGGAACTTTGAGCTGCCGGCATTTGTCCACAATCCGATTGAAGATGCCTATGATGAAATAGAACTGCTTGATTTCCCGGTAAGCATGAGTTATTTTGATATGCTTATTACCCGTTTCAGAGGTGAAGTAATGGCACGGGTACTGAAAAGTTCTGTTGGCAGGCAGGTTAGAATGGCAGGTGCACTCGTCACAATCAAATATGTGCGCACGATCAAGCATGAGATAATGCAGTTTGTAACTTTTATTGACAATGAAGGAGAATTCTTTGATGTAGTAATGTTTCCCGATGTCCTCAAACGCAATCCCACCCGAGGCCGAGGAGTTTATCTGATATTGGGAACGGTAGTGGATGATTTCGGCTATCCTTCCGTTGAAGCCCAGCGAATGGCAAAGCTTCCGCCACAGCCTGATCCAAGGTACAAATAAAAATTCGGTAGAAGAATTACAGGTACTTTCTCAGCGTAGAAATCAACTCCTCTTTTCTGATAGGCTTGGCGATGTAATCATTGCATCCTGCTTCACGACTGCGTTCACGCTCTCCCATCATGGCAAAAGCCGTTTGGGCTATAATAGGAAGCTCCGGTCTGAATTTTTTAATCTCCTGTGTTGCTTTGTAACCATCAAGCACCGGTAATTCAATATCCATTAGAATAAGGTCAATGGATGCATCTTCCTTTGCAAGTTCTACAGCTTTAAGACCATTATTGGCACGGATAATCTCACTGTTCATTTTCTTTAATAGTGAGCTTAGATAGAAATAGTTGGTATCAACATCTTCAACTATCAGAATCTTTTTACCTTTTAGATCAAATGCCTGCCTGAGATCATCACCAACTACCAGCTTTGCATTAGCTGTATGTTTTGTGCCAAGTCGCAGCGGAAGATTAAAGAAAAAAGTTGAACCTTCGCCCGGAATTGAATCAACCCAGAGTTCGCCGCCAAGCATCTCAACAAGATTCTTTGAAATGGTCAATCCCAGTCCGGTTCCTGATAAATTGCGTGAAATAGCTTCCTGCACTTGTCCAAACCGTTCAAATATAAGTTTCTGCTTGTCGGCAGCAATTCCAATGCCCGAGTCCCTGACAAAAAACTCAATGGTGCCGGCTTTTATCCTGTAACCAAATTCGATAAATCCATCATCGGTAAACTTGATAGCATTGCCTATCAGGTTATTAAGTATCTGTTTAAGCCGTGTACAGTCGGTTTGCAAGGCGAAATCACTCTCAGGATGCCCAAGCTGGACATACATATTGAGGTGTGGCTTTTTTTGACGGACCAGTTCCTGTTTGAAGTAGGTCTCCAGGTCGGATATCATCTCATTGACCAGGCAATCAGAGTAATCAAATTTAAGTTGTCCTGCTTCAATCTTTGATATATCAATGATGTCATTGATCAGTCTAAGCAGGTTATCGCCGCTCTTGATAATTACATCGAGGAATCGGTTTTTCTGCTCCCTGTTAAGGTCAGTATCCTGCAGCATCTCAGCAAAGCCGACTATGGCGTTCATTGGAGTCCGGATCTCATGCGACATATTAGAAAGGAAAAGACTTTTCAATCTATCTGATTCTTCTGCCTTACTCTTGGCATCCTGCAAGGTTTCTTCAGCTTTAAGCCTGTATAGGCCTAGCGCAAACATGTTTATGAATCGCTGTCCTATGGCAATTGTCTCCTCCGTATAATCCACTTCGGCATTACCCATGATCAATAAACCCGATAGCTTTTTATTGGTAAAAGCCGGTATACTGATCACCCTGTTGACAGTGGTCTCTTCATTCCAGAAGCCGGGTAATATTAATGTGGATGATTCATTCAGTATTGAGGGTTGCGCTGATACAATAAGCTGGTTCAGAAAGGTGAATTGTTTATCAGTGAAGTCATCAGGATGTATTGCAATTGTTTCATCCTCATTTTCATGATTGAACAGTGTAAATCCACTTCCACTCTCATCGGGTGCATAGATCACTGAGAAACTGCTACCTGACGACTTCCTCACAAAGGCTTGAACAAGTTTGGAGACCTGCATGGGAGTAACGGTATCCTTGAGCAATTCCATGCTGATCTGTGCAATTGCTTCACTTGTATTCAGTTCTTTCATGAGACTGATCTCAGCTAGACGTCCCTCTGAAATATCTGCAATAAAACCTCCAAGACTTACCACCTGATCGTGTTGATCATAAGATGCCTTGCCCTTTTCAGAAACCCATTTTACTTTACCTTGTTTGGTTATAATACGGTATTTAATGTCATAGTGGCGTTTCCTCTTGATTGCCTGTTGTATGGTATCCCATACCATCTGTTTGTCGTCAGGATGTATGAGATCACCATAATGGATCTTGCTGTTGTTGACAAGGTCGCTGGTTGAATAACCTGTGAGCGCTTTGCATCCGGAGCTTGCAAATTCAATGGTCCAGTTGGTTTCATTCAGGCACCTGAAAACCATACCCGGCAGATTGGCAAAAAGATCCTGCAATATATTCCTGTAATTTTCAATCTCCTGCTTACTGATGATTTCATTGGTTATATCACGGTAGTAGATTAGAACAAAATGATTTCCACTCTTTCCTGAAATAACAGGAAAACCATTGATCTCGTAATATAATTTATGTCCGTCACGATCGGTATATTCATGTTCCTCAATAAACGGGACTTTTAATTTTTTAAACGATTCAATAAAAACGCTGTATGGGACTGCACTATTCACAAGGAAAGGCATATTCTCCAAACTCTCATTATCGATTAACTTATTTTCGAGTTCCAGATGGGCTTTGTTCCTGATTAAATAGGATTTGTTATCAATATCTACAATGCAAAACGGAAATCGAGAGGTATTGATAATTGATTTAAACAGGCTATTATCAAGATCATTAGCCTGTTCAATGTAAGATTCCAAATAGTTCTGATCAGAAATTTGTTTTTTTAGCTGGATTATATAACCACTTTCGCCAAGTAAGTTTACAGAGAGAGAAAAAGTATCAGAGGTGTTATTCCCAGCATTGGTATCTTTATTGAGTGTAGGGTCAGATAATTTAGCTAAACAGATAGTAGAATGGTTGAGAGCTTTTCTAAGATCATCGGCATGTACTACATCGTTTATATGGAAGATATCTAAAAAATTCCTTCCAAGTACATTTTCATGAAGCCCAATATCTTCAGTAGTTTGCCGATTCAGGTCAATAATTTTCAGTGCGCTATCAACAACAATCAATGAAACAGGCAGCTCATAAAATGCCTGCTGATACAATGACGGAACGAAATCACCGACTTTATCCTGATCCATAGAGTTGTTAATTACGTCTTCCTGACCGGTCAAAACACCGCAATTTACATCATTTCTTTAATACAGGCGCATTTTAGTAATAAAAGGAATCAATTCCTGCATTGTTTACTGCCAACATATGACGCCATCCATTGAGCAAATTTAGTAAACTTGGGGTAAAAAAAGTTTCGCGTGTTGTATGAATGACCAAAAAATAAAATAATTTTGCATCCGAATTCTTCAGGGCAGGGTGAAATTCCCGATCGGCGGTATAGTCCGCGACTCTAAAGTTTAACTTTAGACTGAGCCGGTTTGATTCCGGTACCGACAGTATAGTCTGGATGGAAGAAGAGATTCATTCTATGAACAATTGGATTAATGGTATCCTTTTGTTTTGCATCGTAAAGCCTGTCCTGAGGTTTTCATCTGGTATATATTATATTAACCTTTTGACAACATGATCAGGAAAATTGTACTACTCATCGGCTTTATTACAACCGCTTCAATGCTATCAATAGCACAGGTTACTTTCAGAGGACAGATACTGGATGCTGATTCGGGCTATCCCATTCCCGGCGTCAATATACTGGTTGATTCAATTCAGCAAGGCACAATTAGTGATGAATCAGGGAAGTTCGCACTGTCCCTAACCACTGGGAAATATTCGTTAAAAGCAAGTTATATAGGCTATGAATCATGGACGGGTATCATTGAAGCTACCGGTGCACATAAGTTCATCAGGATTGAGCTAAATCCTGTGGTTACAGGCCTGGATGAAGTAACCATTCTCTCAAACTATTCAAGAGAGCGTGAAACTCCTGTCGCCATGAGCAATATTAAACCTGCCATTATAGAACAGCAGATGGGTAATCAGGATTATCCCGAACTCATGAAAATGGTACCGGGTGTATATGCTACAAAGCTCGGTGGTGGAACAGGCGATGCTAGAATCAGTATCAGGGGCTTTCAACAGGAAAACATTGCCCTCCTGTTGAACGGAGTGCCGGTTAGTAGTGTTGAAAATGGCTTGGTCTATTGGTCAAACTGGGCAGGCTTGGGTGATGCAACACAGACCATTCAGGTTCAGCGTGGATTGGGTGCTTCACGGGTTGCCTTGAATTCTGTAGGAGGAACCATAAATATTATCACAAAGTCAACTGATGCAAAGAAAGGCGGGAGTGTACGTTTTTCCATGAGTGATTATGGAAATCATAAAACCACGCTCACCTTGTCCACCGGAAAAATGGATAATGGATTTGCCATAACTTTTTTGGGATCACATACGGAAGGACCCGGTTACATTGATGCAACCGGCGTTAATTCATGGGCTTGGTTTCTAACTGTTAGTAAACAGATCAGTAACAAACAGTCAATCGTTTTCACAGGATTGGGAGCACCTGAACGCCATGGCCAGAGAACCTACGGCCTGACCAGGGATCAATATGAGCTATATGGGAATAAATATAATCCTAATTGGGGCATGTTCAATGGTAAGATAAACAGCCTGGCTGAGAACTTCTACCACAAACCCCAACTGGCATTAAATCACTACCTTTCCTTCAATAAAGGGATGCTTTCCAGCTCTGCATATATGTCGTTCGGACATGGTGGAGGGAACTTCTCTGAATCATTCATGAGTGCCCCTGCCCTCTCTTTCCGTAAGAACAATCAAATCGATTGGGATGCTATCTACCTTCAGAATATGCTGAATTCAGATTCCGCACAACTGGAAAACGGACAATATGTGAAGGGATTCTCCAAGATCATACAGACGGAATATATTGCTGACCATGTGTGGTTTGGTGGTTTATCCAATTTGAATTACAACCTTACTGATCGTTTTAAATTAATCACAGGTATTCATTTCAGATATTTCAAATCAAACCTCCGGGAAGAAATCAGCAACCTGCTGGGAGGAAACTACTGGATTGACAATTATTATTGGTCAATGGCCGGTATATCAGGCAGGCAGCAGATAAAAGGAGTTGGTGACATTGTAAACGTTGATAACGATGCAAGGGTGGATATCGGCAGCTATTTCCTGCAATTGGAATATTCGCTTAACAAGGTCAAATTGTTTGCTGCTTCTACCCTTTCACAGCATTGGTATCGGCGCACCGATAGAATAAATTATGTGGGAAACACGGAGAGTGAACTTGTTTCAAAAGGCGGTTTTGACCTTAAGGCGGGAGCTAATTACAACATTACTGCCAATCATAACGTCTACTTCAATACCGGGTACTATTCCAAGGCGCCCTATTTTAAATTTGTATTCGCCAACTTCAGCAATGCAATAGTAGAGAATCTTGCCAATGAGAAAATCAGTGCCGCTGAACTTGGATATGGATACAACAAAAATCAGACGAATGCCAACGTCAACTTCTATTATACATTATGGGAGGACAAGTCGTTGCTTTCAAGAGAGAACATTCAACTGGATGATAACCAGAAAACAAGGGCTTTGATACGTGGCTTGGATGCTGTTCACAAAGGTGTGGAGGTTGAGGCTTCTACTGCACTTACTCATAATTTTGATATGGGCTTTACCTTTTCTTATGGCGACTGGAAGTGGACCAATGATGTTGAAGCTGAACTTTACAATAATGACCAGGTTTTGATAGACTCAACAAAAGTCTTTTCCAAAGGGCTCAGGGTTGGTGATGCACCTCAGCTGCAAACAGGAGTTTATGGTGATTTGCAACTACCCGGCAATATAAAACTTAGTGCAAACTGGTTATTCTATGACAAGCTTTACGCTAATTTTGATCCTGCAGGACGCAATAACCCTGATGACAGAGTTCAGCCATACCGTCTACCCTCCTATCATACCATTGATCTGCATGCATTACACGATTTCAATATTGGAGAAATGAAAGCTACTGCCGGGATAAGTGCCTATAATATTTTGAACGAAGAATCGATTATGCGAGGTGAAGATGGTGCAACACACGAACTGGATAGCTTCATGGGTTTCTGGTCACCCGGAAGAACATTCAATTTTTCACTTAAACTGGTTTTCTGATTACATTACTGCTAAACTCAGAATCAGAGTTCTTTAAGTAATGATTTCATAGTATCCTGCACATTATCCGCCAACTCGTATAATTGCTCGTTTCCAATAGATTTGATGGTACGTTCCGGATTAATTGTGGAAACCAGTGTATGGCCATCTTCAGTTTGTTGAACAACGATGTTGCAAGGAAGCATCAATCCAATATTTCTTTCTTTGCTTACAGCAATATTGGCGAAATTAGGATTGCATGCTCCAAGAATGCGATAAGGCCTGATCTCTGCGCCGATCTTATCATGCAAAGTTTTCTGAACATCAATCTGGGTAAGGATTCCAAAGCCATGAGTTTTTAGAAGTTCGCTTATTTTTCCTATTGCCTCATCCACTGAATAAGCCACTTGTTTTTCAAAAAAGTATTCCATAATCTGCTGTGTTTTTATTTATTGATTGTTAGAATCCGATATAATCCACTTATTTTAAAATCAGCAATGAATTAAAGTAATCATGTGCGCGCCTTCTTTTTGCTTTTGGATATCTCCATGAACTAATAACTATTTACTTCACCTATAGTTTGAAAATGCCCTAATTGATTTTTTTTACCTTTGTGATTGATTAAAATTACAAAATAATGTGCTGTCAAACAAGCACCTGTTGTTGATTGTTCATTCAGGCATTTCATGGAATTGAATTCCATGATATTATTATTAAGGGGAAGGCAGAATGTTAAAAAATAAATCCATCCTGTTTGTTACAACGCTCAGTTCATTTCTGACTCCCTTTATGGGTTCGGCAATCAACATAGCCTTACCTTCCATGGGTAAAGAGTTGTCGATGGATACAATATCCTTAGGCTGGGTTGCAACATCCTATCTGTTGGCTGCATCACTTTTCCTTTTACCCTTTGGAAAACTTGCTGACAGGAATGGAAGAAAGAAGTATTTTCTTGCAGGTATCTTCTTATTCGTTATTGCATCACTGACTACAGGCTTCTCATTGAACGCCTGGATGTTGATAGCATCAAGAATTCTTAATGGCATTGGTGGGGCTCTCATTTATGCAACAGCCATTGCCATCCTTACTTCCTCGTATGATAAGAGCATCAGAGGGAAGGTACTTGGAATCAATGTTGCATCGGTATACCTTGGTTTAACCCTTGGCCCGACAATTGGAGGATTCATGACCATGTATTTTGGATGGAGAAGCATTTTTTACCTTACTGCATTGCTTGGAGCAATTACCATACCATTTGCCATCTCAAAATTACCAGCTGACTCAGTCAGTAATAAAGAGAAACCGTTTGATATGCCGGGCAGTATTGTTTATGGATTGAGTCTTGCACTTATTATATATGGATTTCCACAGATTCCATCTGTCCTGGGATTCGTACTGTTACTGCTTGGGCTTCTGGGACTTTTTACCTTTATTAAGATTGAAAACAAAGCCCAGGAACCACTGCTCAACGTGGGACACTTCAGTCACAATAGAGTCTTTATTTTCTCTAATATGGCGGCATTTATCAACTATAGTTCCACTTTTGCCGTTGTATTTCTCCTCAGCTTCTACCTTCAACAGGTTAAGCATTTATCACCACGTGAATCAGGCCTCATACTTATGGCCCAACCTATAATAATGACCATCTTTTCTCCTTTGGCTGGTAAACTGAGCGACAGGATTGAACCGGCTATTGTATCATCCATAGGAATGGCAATTACCACATTGGGTATGATTCCGTTTATTTTCATAGGGAAGGAAACAGGTATATTATTGATTGTGCTCATCCTAATGCTATTGGGACTTGGTTTTGCCCTTTTTTCTTCTCCTAATACCAATGCAGTGATGAGTTCAGTAAAACCACCTGAATATGGTATTGCTTCAGCAACTTTGGGGACGATGCGGCTGGTTGGACAAACTATGAGTATGGGTATTACCATGATGGTATTTGCTATCCTGATGGGAAAAGGTGAGCGCCACCTTACAAATATTGAAGGATTGATATCGAGTATCCATTATACTTTCTTAACTTTCGCCGTTCTATGCTTTATAGGTATATTCTTCTCACTTAGCAGAGGAAAACTGGATAAAGCTCTTTAATATTTAAAATTTAAAATTCGCATGAGCATAAAAAATAAAACAGCCCTTGTTTTTGGCGCCAGTGGACTGACAGGAAATTTTGTTGTGGAGCATCTTCTTGGAGATGAGCAATATGATGAGATCAAAGTATTTGTCAGAAAAGAATTAAAGGTAATTTCCGGGAAGGTCAAACAAGTAATCTTCACACCTGAAAATCTTGAACAGATTGCAGATGAAGTAACAGGAGATCACTTGTTTTGTTGTATAGGTACAACTATTAAGAAGGCAGGCAGTCAGCAGGCATTCCTTAAAACAGATCACGATCTGGTTGAAAGAATTGCAAAAATTGCCTCTTTCAATAAAGTAAAATCATTTGTTGTTATTTCCTCCATTGGGGCCAATGATAAATCATCCAACTTTTACCTTAAGACAAAGGGTAAGATGGAGGAATCAATCCAAACTTTCGGATTTGAAAATCTGAGTATTGTTCGACCAAGCATGTTATTGGGAATGAGGCATGAAAAAAGATTTGGGGAAGAAGCCGGAAAAACAATAGCGAAGCTTATTACTCCACTGCTGGTTGGCCCAATGAGGAAATACAGACCTATTCATGCAGCGATTGTAGCCCGGGCAATGATTAAACTGGCCAATAAGCCCAATGGGAAGTATCTGCTGGAGTCAGATCAAATAGAAAACCTTGTAACGAATCAGAAATCCTGATGAAACTATGAAATTCATCACCCCTACTGAATTGAAGAAAAAAATTGATGCTAAGGAAGATTTCCAGATCATTGATACCCGCGAGGCTGAAAAATATGCTATAGCTCATATTCCAGGCGCTGTCTCCATGCCGCAAATGGAATTGCCTTCAATGTTGAATCAGGTGGAAAAGGACAAAACAGTAGTAATTTACTGTATCTATGGAGTTAAAAGTGAAATGGTATATATTTACTTGAAAGACAAACTCAAGATAAAAGATCTGTTTATTCTTGAAGGAGGTGTTTTCCAGTATGCCAGTGAAATAGATCCCTCACTGGAAGTCTGATTATTGAGTGATTTTGGAAGCTGATTCTCGATTCATTAAAACGTGCCTAATGCTGTAAACCAATCACTTAAAGACGGAAGATCTGTTTACCCGATGCGTTAAACCTATTTCCTGGATTTCTTGTGCTGGAATCCTCTTCTTTTTGGTCGACTGGTCTTTGGACTATAGGCAGGTCCTTCACCCAGATGTTCAGGTGGATGTTGTTTTCTTATTGGGGTGCCAATTAACATTTCAATACGTTCAAACTGAGCCTGTTCTTCCTCATTTACAAAGGTGATGGCTATTCCGGTTTTTTCAGCTCTGGCAGTTCGGCCAACACGATGTACATAATCCTCGGCTTCATTGGGTACATCATAATTAACTACAAGGTCAATGTTTTCAATATCAATGCCTCTTGAGAGGACATCAGTGGCGACGAGGATCTGTAACTGCTTATTGATGAACTTTAGCAGTACTTTTTCACGTTCAGTTTGTTCAAGATCCGACTGTATGTCAGCAACAGAAAAGCCCTGTTTATGCAGTTCACGCGCGATATTCTTGACTTTAACTTTTGTTGATGCGAAGATCAGCACTCTAGATAAATCGCGCCCCTGAATCAAGGAAGCAAGCAGAGGTGTTTTCTGATTATCATACGTTAAGTAAGCAACTTGTAAAATACCTTCAGCAGGTTTTGAAAGAGAAATGTTTACTTCAGCAGGATTCTTCATGATCTTTCTCGCCATTTCTCGAATTTTCGGAGGCATGGTAGCCGAGAATAGATAGGTATGTCTGTCTTCAGGAAAATAGCTGATTATCTTCATGATATCCTCAAAGAAACCCATGTCAAGCATACGATCAGCCTCGTCAAGGATAAGGTGTCGGAGATTACTGACCGGAGCCAGGTCCATATTGAGAAAGGAAATCAATTTACCGGGAGTTGCCACGACTATGTCAACACCTTGCATGAGGGCTTTCTTTTGTTGCTCCCACTCCATACCGCTGGTTCCGCCATATAATGCGAGTGTGCTAATATTAAGGAAGTAACTGAATCCTTCAATCTGCCGGGCAATCTGTAGGGCAAGTTCCCTGGTTGGCGCAATAATAATGGTGTTTACCCCATCAATGGGATTTTGAATAATCTGATGTAAAACGGGCAATAAATAGGCAGCCGTTTTCCCGGTACCTGTCTGAGCGCAGCCAATAACATCCTTTCCAGCTAAAATATGCGGAATAATTTGCGCCTGGATTGGTGTAGGTATATCAAAGCCAACAGCTTCAATGCCTTCCATTATGCCATTATCGAAGCCAAACTCACTAAAAGAGGTTATCGAAGTAACTACAGGTTCATCGCTCATACTATTTTTAATTATTTACCAGATTCTGAATGGAATCAGCAATAGCCTGTTGTTCCATTGTTACTGTATTAATTGAATCGATTAATCTTTGCTGCTCAAGCACTAAGGCCATTGAATCAGCCTTCCTGATAGAATCAAGACGAAGCTCTTCAGCTTTTTGTTCATTGTTAATGTTGCAGGCAAATAATCCGGCAGACATTAAAACGACTATAAAAAGATTTTTTAATTTCATTTTTACCTCCTAAGGATAATAACAAAAAAAGAGGTGAAATCACCTCTTTTTTATGATAATTGTAACAGTTTTTTAGTCTTATTCAGCAGGTACTTCAAGAACTGTTGTATCAGCAGCCATAGCAGCGTTGATAGAATCCATACGAGCTTGTTCAGCCTGCTGTACTAAAGCGATAGAGTCAGCAATTCTGATTGAATCTAAACGAGCTTGTTCTGCTTTCTGTTCTGCACTTGGACCGCAAGCTACGAATGAAGCTAAACCGGCAATAACTAAAATCTGAGCTAATGTTTTCATGTTTTGATGTGTTTAGTTTAAAAACATGGCAAAGATAAATACTATTTTAAGGTAAATGCAAATTTTTTTAATTTTTTTTTAATGCGGTATAGTATTTAATATCAGGCATTTAACTCATCATCAAAAAATTATTTTCACAAAGGTATTAAAAAGGGCTTAAAAAAACGTCAGATTTTTGGCTTTTTTCTAAAAAAGGTAAAAAAGCGTCCTCTAAAAATACTCTTATCTTTGTGACATAAAAACAGGAACTGATGGTTAGCTTGCCACCCCTGGCTGAACTAATGCGCCCCGGGAGTTTTGAAGAGTACGTTGGACAATCTCATTTGATTGGTCCTGAGGCTGTGCTTCTCCGTTCTGTTGAAAGCGGGAATCTCCCTTCCATGATCTTCTGGGGACCTCCCGGTGTAGGTAAGACTACCCTCGCTTTTCTTATTGCCAAGAAACTCGACCGGCCTTTCTACACATTAAGTGCCATTAATTCAGGCGTAAAGGATATAAGGGAAGTTATTGAAACTGCCCGTGTTGATGGATCGGCAGCAATCCTATTTATAGATGAAATCCATCGCTTCAGTAAATCACAGCAGGATTCATTACTCGGAGCTGTTGAAAAAGGTATTATCACATTAATAGGAGCAACAACAGAAAATCCTTCTTTTGAGGTAATCTCTCCCCTGCTCTCCCGCTGCCAGGTATACATATTAAAATCATTGAACGAGGATGAACTTAATGTTATAATTAAAAGTGCCGTTCAAAAGATTGATGAAACCTACCATATTAAGTTGGATATCAAAGAAACGGATTCGCTGATGCGAATTTCAGGCGGTGATGCCCGTAAGTTGATTAACGCTTTAGAAATAATAGCCACTACTTCAAAGAAAAAGGATGATGTGGTTATAGTGGATAATAAATCGGCACTTCTAATCATACAGCAAAATCTTTCCATGTATGATAAAAAAGGGGAAATGCATTATGATATCATCTCTGCCTTTATTAAATCACTTAGGGGAAGCGATCCCAATGCCGCCGTTTATTATCTTGCCCGGATGATTGAGTCAGGTGAAGACCCATTGTTTATAGCCCGTCGAATGCTTATATTGGCATCAGAAGATATTGGAAATGCAAATCCCAATGCACTTTTATTGGCTAATGCCTGTTTTGATACTGTGCATAAAACCGGATATCCCGAATGTAGGATTACTCTTTCACAATGTGCTGTATACCTGGCGTGTTCACCTAAGAGCAACGCATCATATATGGCTATTGAGGATGCATTGGCGCTGGTAAGGAAGTCAGGTGACCTGCCTGTTCCTCTGGCAATAAGGAATGCGCCGACAAACCTGATGAAAAATATTGGATATGGCGCAGACTATAAATATGCGCACATTTTTACAGGTAATTTTGTAGAGATGGAGTTTTTGCCCGATAAAATTAAAGGAATAAAGATTTATGACCCGGGTAAAAATCCCCGGGAAGAAGAATTCAGACAACGATTACGCAGTTTATGGCATTCAAAATATCAATATTAATTAAACAGACGCGAAGTGAACAAGACACCCGATATTAAAAATCTTAAGCCTTCAGACAACTTCTTTTTAATGGCAGGGCCTTGTGTGGTCGAAAATACTGCAATGCCAATCCAAATTGCTGAGCAAATTTTAGAACTTACTACCAAACTTGATATTCCTTTCATCTTCAAAGCTTCCTATCGTAAGGCAAACAGATCAAAAGCTACTTCCTTCAAAGGAATAGGTGATGAACCTGCTCTTAGATGTCTGGACGAAATCAGAAAAAAACTCAATATTCCGGTTGTTACGGATATTCATACTGCTGAAGAAGCAGATCTGGCAGCCCCTTATGTTGATGTTCTGCAGATACCTGCATTTTTATGTCGTCAGACTGATTTGTTGGAAGCAGCAGGGAAAACAGGAAGGTGGATTAATATTAAGAAAGGACAATTCCTTTCAGCGGAGTCCATGCAATTTGCTGTTGAGAAGGTTTATGAAACCGGTAATCGTAAAGTCTTTCTTACTGACAGAGGTACCATGTTCGGATATCAGGACCTGATAGTAGACTATCGTTCTATACCGGTGATGCAAAAGTTTGGTGTACCTGTTGTGCTTGATGTTACACACTCTCTTCAGCAACCAAACCAACCATCCGGTGTCAGCGGTGGACTACCTTCCATGATATCAACCATTGCCCGTGCAGGAATAGCAGCAGGTGCTGATGGTATATTCCTTGAAACTCATCCTGATCCTGCAAGTGCACTTTCTGATGCAGCCAATATGCTTCCACTAAATTTACTGGAGAAGCTTCTGAGAGATATGGTAATCCTTAGAAAAGCTTATTTGGAGACGCAGTCTATCTAGAAACGATCCGGGGTTTAACTGTAATACCTTTTTCAGAAATTCAATATCCTTATCTGACAAGAATATCCGGGAACAAGAGTGTTGTCAGAAAAGCGAAGCCCATTTCAAGCAAATAATTAACACCTAAGGTCATTATGGCTATGATGAACACAAAGGTTGGGACCTTCAGCGATGCAGTTTTCAGTAATATGGGGAGTCCTTTGGCAAAGAGGTAAAGGGAATAAAAGGCAGGTATCATCACAATGATTAATCGGCGATCTAGGTTGACCAGCATATAGCATAATAGAAAAGGAGTTAGGGCATAAATCACCAGCTTTCCGCTTTTGACGAAATCTTTTTGTGATGCAAATTTTCCCGCCGTTCCATTCACGAAGAAGGTAAGAATGACGATAGTGAGAATCTGCATTATTATATAGAATAATGATTTGACTAAAGGGAACGAGAATCTATACGCGTCAATGTCCAGCACATTTCTGACAAAGAAAAAGTTTCCGATTGCCATTGTTGCAGCACCAAATAGAATCAGATTAATTGCATAACCAGAAAAATCTTCCTTTAGTGTTCTTTTTTCAGCTGCTATGATTTTCCATTCATAGCCGGGATAGAATAAAATGCCCTTGATTCGTTCAATCATGATTTTTTAAAATATTCTCTTATTCCAAAATCAGCGTTCTTAATTGACCATTCTCTGTAAATTCAACACTCGAAAGAGTACTATAAGGCAAGAATGTCAATATACCCATCTGGCTGATGGTCGCTTTTTCTGTTGTAAGAATCTTATTCCCTATAGTTATATCAATGGTAGTACTTTCAGGTATACGGTAATACAATCCTTTAGCCTTACGCTTGATATTCATTCGCTGACCTTCAAATTTCCGGGCTTGGGCATATTTGTTTAAAGGGGTGACAGTTATGTTTACAGGATCTCCCGACTGCCCTGATTTACTCAATATTCCATAATTAGTAGAGAAACGGAATAAGGTATTGAACGAAGCTTCTGAATTTGTCATCGGAGTGTAATAATAGGTATATACTTCTTCAGAAGTTAAAGTGGATCCCTTGAAGAAGGCAAGATATTCTTTCTCCATCCTATTAAGCTGATCGAGCATAAACTGCATGCTTTCCTTTGAGTAATTGACCTCCTGGTATCCAGTTATAAGACTGTATTTACTGTCCTCAATACGGTATATAAGGTCGGCAATCTCTCGGGCCTGTTGCTCTGTAGACTTGACAGAGATACTTCTCTTGAGGACTTTTTCTTCAAAAATATTGGTATCAATGCTCACTTTACGAATGATTGTATCAACTTTTTCAATCAGTACAGGCTTCAGCAGATCACGGAAAGGTGAAGTGACAGCAACTTGATGCAGGTTATCATCATCTTCCTTGTTTACTAATCGGTAACCGGTAATGAAACCCTTCTCTGATAAATTGACCATAAAAGTATGATCATCTTTAAGTTTCTCAGGAAGCTTGGCAAAATACAAATGAGAGGTATCTATTTCACTGACTGTACTTACTGTAATCCTATCAATGCCGTAAAATTCCTGATCCTTTTCAATAACTTCAGTGATGCCAAGCATTTTAGTAGCAAATTCACTGTACATTCCTTTGAATTTCTCAGTTTTGGTAACATGCACATCCACTTTCACAATATTTAGGGGTAGCGCATATATAAAACCTTCACCGGCAGGGTCAGCTGTGCCTGAGTTAAGAGGGTAACTCGTTATTTGAGCAAATGCGGGGCTGAGTATTACCATGAGTAAAATGGCAATCGATGACCTGATCCAACTAATTATTTTCATAGTATAGATTTATGACACCAAAGTTAAAAAGAAAAACCACTTGTAATGATGAATTAACAAGTGGCTTTACTATATTCCAGTGATCCCGCTGGGATTCGAACCCAGGACCCCATCCTTAAAAGGGATGTGCTCTACCTGCTGAGCTACGGAATCGTTTATGGGACTGCAAAAGTACAGTTTTTTACTTTACATCCAAATAAAATGCCAACATTTTTTCACAGGCATATATAACATTCATGGTTTCAATTACTTAAATTATTCAGATTACTATAAATAGTTGGAGAAGTTGGTATGGTTGGATGAAGAGGTTAGTCTGATTGGGTTGAGTGGTTGGTTTAATTAGTTTATAATCTTAGTAAGATTGGTTTAAGATGCTAGTCGAATTAAGTCATAGTGTTAATTTACTATGTACTGCGAGCCAGATACATATTGGCTGAGAACTTGTAAAGGTGACCCTGTGCTTTTCATGTGCTTTGATCAGCAGGTAATCACCTTTTTTTAAGGTAATCTCTCCTGCCCCTTCAAATAATAGCCGTGCTTCACCATCAAGCAAAACCACCCATTCATCAGCATCCTGATCATACCATTCATCGGCAGGGGTAATTTGTCCGGAAGAAATTATCCTCTCAATTCTTGCATCACCTTCAGCCAGAAGTTCGGTAATTTCAGCATCTCCCATTAACTCAGGAAGTTTAAAAATATTTCGCAATTGGATCATACAAGTATTCCCTTCCCTTCACGAAGAATAACCGGCTCGTCTTCAGTACAATCAACAATGGTAGATGGCTCATTGTCGCCATATCCCCCATCGATTACGATATCAACAAGTTTACTGTACCTCTCATATATGAGTTCAGGATCAGTGGTATACTCAATTATCTTATCATCGTCATGTATAGATGTTGACATGATAGGATTACCAAGTTCTCTCACAATTTCAATAGGAATAGTATTATCAGGAATACGGATACCAACCGTCTTCTTCTTGCTCTGGATCAGCTTAGGAACATTATTACTGGCGTTGAGAATGAAAGTAAATGGGCCGGGCAAATTACTTTTCATCAGCTTGAATACTGAATTTGGAATTGGTTTGGTGTAATCGGCAAGCTGGCTGAGGTCATTGCAGATAAAGGAGAAGTTGGCTTTTTCTGCCTTAATTCCCTTCAAATTTGCAATACGTTCAATAGCTTTAGCCTTGAAGATATCGCAACCCAAACCATAAATTGTATCAGTAGGATAAATAATTATACCGCCATCCAGAAGGCATTCAACTACCATTCTAACATGCTTTGGATTTGGATTTTCAGGGTAGATTTTTAATAACATGGCATGTTATCTTTTGAAAGTACGACGCAATTTACATCGAATTGTTCAAATAAAAAAAGGGTAAGCTACTTATATCGCACCGCATCGACCATCTACCCTTGCTTCATTCCTGACCTGGGGGAGTTCGATAGGAGCTGGTCGTATAAGACTTACCCGCTGCAAAGATACGAAATTGTAGACACACTGCAATTGTCTGCCAATAATTTTTATGCTTTACACATTATTCAATACATTTGCATAAACAAAACACCTTAACCATGGAAAATAATGATGGAATGACCACTCAGTCTTTGAATCCAAAAGTATCCGTATTTAAAAATGCACTGACCTACGGATTATATACTGGTATTGCCTACATTTTGGTTTCATTACTCTTTTATGCAGTTGATTTGGATAAAAACACCTGGTTGAATACTTTAACCTATGTTATTCTGATTCTGGGAATAATATTTGCCACACTTAATTTTCGTAATAAGTTGAACGGTGGTTATATCACTTACGGCAAAGCTGTTCTCACAGGCTTCTATATGAGTTTAATTGTAGGAGTTATCATGGCTGTATATACTTGGTTATTCTTTAGCTTTATTAATCCTGACGGCATTAATGAAATGTTGGATTTGGCTGAACAAAAATTTGCAGAAGCAGGGGCATCTGATGAGATGATTGAACAGCAAATGAGAATGAGTTCCAGATTTATGAAAATGCCTTTATTGAATATCCTTACATTCGCAGGCCTGACATTCTGGGGCACAATCATTTCACTCATTACATCAGCTTTTCTCAAGAAACAGGACGATAGTTTCAATACTACATTCAATCAATAATGGACGAACCTATTAACCAGATACAAATATCAGTCGTGGTTCCTCTTTATAATGAGGAAGAATCCTTGCCGGAACTCTGTGAATGGATTAGACGTGTTATGGTTCAGAACGGATTTACCTATGAGGTTATTTTAGTGGACGACGGTAGTAGCGACAATTCATGGCAGGTTGTGAAATCATTGACAGAGGGAAATAAAGCCATCAAAGGCATAAAATTCAGACGGAATTATGGCAAATCTGCTGCACTGAATCAAGGTTTTCAGAGAGCAGCCGGTAATGTTATTATCACTATGGATGCAGACTTGCAAGATAGTCCGGATGAGATTCCCGAACTTTATAAAATGATCACTGAAGGCGGCTATGACCTTGTATCCGGTTGGAAAAAGAAGCGCTACGATTCAAAACTCTCCAAGAACATCCCTTCAAAGATTTACAATTCAGTTACCCGCAAAATTTCAGGCGTGAAGCTTCACGATATGAACTGTGGTTTAAAAGCATATCGCCGGGAAGTAGTGAAAGCCATTGAAGTATATGGTGAGATGCATCGCTATATACCGGTTATCGCGAAATGGGCAGGTTTCAGAAAGATTGGCGAGAAGGTAGTGGTGCACAGGAAACGGCAATATGGCGTAACCAAGTTTGGCTGGGAGCGTTTCGTAAATGGATTCCTTGACTTGATTTCCATAATGTTTGTTTCACGTTTTGGCCGCAAGCCAATGCATCTGTTTGGAACAATTGGCAGCATCCTTTTTATCATTGGTTTTATAATTGCCGGCTATCTGGCCTATGCTAAAATCTTCCTTGAAGAATATAAGATGACCGATCGTCCGCTGTTTTATCTTGGTTTATTGGCAATGGTTATGGGGACACAGGTTTTCATGGGTGGTTTCTTAGGTGAACTGATAACACGTAGCTCCACTGACCGCAATCATTATCTGGTGGAGGAAGAAGTCTGATGAGCAGGAAGGTGGTTATTATTGGATCAGCATTCCCTTTAAGGGGGGGCGGTATTACTACCTTCAATGAACGACTGGCAAAGGCATATCAGGATAATGGAGATGAAGTTGTAATTTTTACTTTCAGTCTTCAATATCCGTCCTTTTTGTTCCCCGGTACAACTCAGTATTCCAATGAAGCTCCCCCGGAAGGATTGGATATCAGGATTTCAATGAACTCAATTAATCCTGTTACCTGGTTCAGAACTGCGAAACTTGTAGCTAAGGAGAGACCTGATCTGGTTATCATTAGGTACTGGCTACCCTTCATGGCTCCATGCCTGGGTACCATTGCCAGATTAATCAAAAGGCGTACAAAAGCAAAAATTGTCTCAATCACTGATAATATTATTCCTCATGAAACAAGGATCGGTGACAAGATTCTTTCAAAATATTTCATTAACTCAGTAAGCGGGTTCGTGGCAATGTCAAGATCGGTATTGAAAGATCTTGATACTTTTGATAAGATGAAACCAAGAGATTACTATCCTCACCCTCTGTATGACAATTTTGGAGACTCAATCAGTCAGGAAACTGCAAAACAACTATTAAATCTGGATGCTGATACTTCTTACATGCTTTTCTTTGGATTTATCAGAGATTATAAGGGATTGGATATTCTACTTGAAGCTCTCAAAAGCGACAGGTTAAAACAGTTGAAAATCAAGCTGTTGATTGCCGGGGAATTCTATGGAAACGAAGAGAAATATCTTAAGATAATAAGCGATTTTAATATAAAGAAAAATATTGAATTAAAAACTAGCTTTATACCAAATACAGAAGTATATTTGTATTTCTGTGCAAGTAGTGTGGTAGTTCAGCCTTATAAGAATGCCACTCAAAGTGGTGTAACACAAATAGCTTACCATTTTGGAAGACCAATGATAACAACTAATGTAGGTGGTTTATCTGAGATGGTACCTGACGGGAAGGTTGGTTATGTTGTTGAACCAAATGCTAGAGAATTGGAGAATGCAATTTTTAAGTTTTACAATGAGAGAAAAGAGGATGAATTTTCAAAGAATGTGAAAATCGAACGGGAAAGGTTTTCATGGAGTGGATTGATTCAAACAATTGATAGATTAAAAATCCTACCATCATGAAAAAGAATTATCTCCTATTGCTAGTCTCTATGTTGGCTTTTCACTTTGCAATAAGCCAAACAATTGATTCACTTGAATTAAGGCCAGGTCCAGATGATGGAATTGATGCAGAAATAAGAACGGATATGGATTGGCCAATCTGGTATGAAGATGATTTTATTGCCAATGCATGGACAGTTCAAGGTATTCCATTCATCCAACGAACATTGTTAAAATTTGATCTCTCTGCGATACCTCAGGGTGCTAATATTATTAGTGCAGAACTTGCGCTCTTTTGCAACACAATGACTGGTCATCATCAATTGCATTCAGGTAATAATGCCAGTTATCTATTAAGAATTACTGAACCATGGAATCAACATGAAGTAACATGGAACACTCAGCCCAATACGACATTTGAAGACTCAGTTTTTTTACCACAAACAACTTCACAAATTCAGGACTATACAAATATTGATATTACTGAAATGATCAAGTATTTTCAACAACATCCTGATGAGAATTACGGATTCATGATGAAGTTAAAGGAAGAAATCCAATTATCCTGTATGGTTTTTTCATCAAGTAACCACACTGACCCTGCAAAAAGGCCTTTGTTAAAAATAATTTATTCCACTTGTCCATTGGCTAATCCCGATTTCAAGTACATCAAGATCAATAATTCCAGTTTGGTCCAGTTTATTCAAGAATCATCTGATGATGCCGATTACTGGTGGGATTTTGGAAATGGCTTTTATTCTGATAAAGGTTCACCTCTTTATTTGTATCCTGAACCAGGTAATTATAAAGTATGTTTGACCGTGAGCAACGCATGCGGTGATTCAACCTTCTGTGATTCTATTCAGATATGTGATGAGATTATTGGTGGTAGTTATACCTATCAAACCGAAGGAAATTTTGCGTCATTTACTCCGGTTACTTTTATAGAGAAAGTTGAATATTTCTGGGATTTTGGTGACGGCTTCTTTTCTAACCAGGAAAAACCAATACATTATTACAAAGATCCCGGTAAATATCACGTTTGTCTTTACGCAAGTAATTTCTGTAATCAATTGATAAATTGCGATACAATATCTATCGGAAATAAACAATCTAAGATTAATTCGTCTGATGTTTTCGTTGCTTATCCAAATCCATCAGCGGGTTTGGTAAGTATACAACACGGTGGTATCAATTCAACATTCCAGAAAATAAGAGTAGTAAATTTCAATGGCACACAAATACTTAATGAAAGCCATTATCGTTTAAGGAAAGATGGAATGGGTTATAAATGTGATTTTACCGGCATGGAAACGGGCATTTATACGATTCAAGTAATTACTGATATTGGAGTATTTATTCAAAAAGTAGTTGTAGTTGACTAAAAAGTAAAATGTATATAAGAAGTAAAGCTCCATTAAGAATAGGATTAGCTGGCGGAGGATCTGATGTTTCTCCCTACTCCGACCTATTCGGTGGTGCAATTCTCAACGCTACTATCAGTCTTTATGCCTATGCTACCATTGTTCCTCGTAATGATGGAAAAATAGCGTTCCATTCTATTGATAAGGAAGAGTATCTTGAATTTGAACCTACAAATATTCTTCCTGTGGATGGTGCTTTAAGCCTGCATAAGGGTATTTATAATAGGGTTGTCCGTGAGTTTGTCAAGAAACCCCTCTCGTTCACTTTATCTACCAGTGTTGATGCTCCAGCCGGGTCCGGTTTAGGGACTTCCTCTACGCTGGTGGTTGCAATTCTGGGTGCTTTTGCAGAATGGCTTAAACTTCCCTTAGGGGAATACGATCTCGCTAAACTTGCCTATGATATTGAACGTATTGACCTTGGAATGGCCGGAGGAAAACAAGATCAGTATGCTGCTACATTTGGTGGTGTCAACTTCATGGAGTTCTCTGCCAATGATAAGGTAATTGTTAATCCATTAAGGATTAAGGATATGTATCTTAATGAATTGGCTCATAATCTGGTATTATTCTATACCCAAACCAGTAGGCTATCTTCCAAAATCATAGAAGCTCAGTCAGCCAATGTTATCAGCAATAACCAGAAATCAATTGATGCCATGCATCAGCTCAAGAAGCAGTCGGTTATGATGAAGGAGGCGCTTCTGAAAGGTAATCTTAATAAAATAGGTGAGATTCTGGACTTTGGATGGACTTTTAAAAAGCAGATGGCTGATGAAATTACCAATCCTTTGTTGGATGAACTATATGAAACGGCCAAAGCCAATGGAGCAACCGGAGGTAAGATCAGTGGTGCCGGCGGTGGTGGTTTTATGATATTCTATTGTCCGGGTGATAATCGTTCACGTGTTATTGAATCTCTTAAACCTTTTGGTGGAGAAGCAAAAAGATATGAGTTCACTACTCAGGGATTGGTGACCTGGAGCTTTTGATTCAGCTGTTTTAGCTTATATTTCTTAACTTTGCACCCTAAAAGAGAATATAATGCACCAAAAAGTCAAGGACGTCCTACAATCTTCCATTTCAGTTAAAAATGATATCATCTCGAACGATGAACTTATAGATAAGATCAGTAATTCAGCTAATGAGATTATAGAAGCCTTTATAAGGGGTAATCGTGTGTATTTCTGCGGTAATGGCGGTAGTGCTGCCGATGCCCAACATTTAGCCGCTGAGTTTTCGGGTAGGTTTTATTATGACCGCCCTCCGCTTGATGCTGAAGCATTGCACGTTAATACCAGCTACCTTACTGCCGTTGGCAATGACTACTCGTTCGATGAGATTTACGCCCGACTCATCAAAGGCAAAGGAATGAAAGGTGATATCCTTGTTGCCCTTTCAACCTCAGGGAATTCAAAGAATATACTCAGAGCCATGGCAGAGGCTCACATTATTGGTATGACTGTTATTGGCCTTACCGGAAATACCGGTGGTTTAATGAAGGAGTCATGTGATATTCTCATAAATGTTCCTTCAACAGATACTCCCCGAATTCAGGAATCACACATTACCATTGGTCATATCATTTGCGAAATAGTTGAAAGTTCCATTTTCCCCCGTAGCTGATGTTTATGCTATACCCTGATATCATTATCCTTGCCGGCGGCTTGGGAACACGACTTAAAGATCAGGTAAGCGATCGACCAAAGGCAATGGCACCGGTTAATGGGAAACCTTTCCTTGAATATCTCCTCAACTATATTTCTAAAGCAGGCTTTCAAAAAGTCATTTTATCAACGGGTTATCTCGGTCAATCAATTGAGGATTATTTTAAAGACAGATACAGGGCAATAGATATTGATTATGCTCTTGAAAAAGAACCTCTTGGCACTGGAGGTGCTATCAGACTGGCGGCAAAGAAAGTTACTACTCCGTATTTCATCGTGATGAATGGTGATACAATGTTTCGTATTGATTTAAAGCGCTTCTTCGAAGATCATGTTGAAAAACTTGCTGAAATGAGTATTGCATTGCGTAACGTTGATGATGCCTCTCGATACGGACAAGTTGAGATGAATGAAGCTGGAATTATTACATCATTCCATGAGAAGACATCTCAATGTAAGCCAGGCCTTATAAACGGAGGTATCTATATTCTGAAGACAAAGTACTTTAAGAAATTTCAACATCCGGATAAGTTTTCATTCGAAAAGGACTGGATGCAAAATAATGTTCAGTCGGGTAATTTTTTAGGTCAGGTTTACGATGACTATTTTCTGGATATTGGTATCCCTGAAGATTATAAACGAGCACAAACAGAGTTCAATGTCTTTAATGATTGATAAATCCTGGACTATATTCCTTGATAGGGATGGCGTTATAAATGAACGTTTACCCGATGATTATGTGAAATCTATTGATCAATTCAAACTTATTGAAGGTACCATTGATGCTCTGGTGATTTTCACGAAGTTGTTCAATCATATTATCGTGGTCAGTAATCAGCAGGGTATTGGCAAGGGGCTGATGTCCCTTCCTGAACTTGAAAAAATACATAAACATTTTGAAGAGGAAGTAACCCGGGTTGGAGGAAGAATCGATAAAATTTATGTTTCTCCTTACCTACATTCTGATCGGCACTTTACCAGGAAACCGGCTGTTGGAATGGGCATCATGGCAAAAAAGGAATTCAGGGATATATCATTCAGAAAAGCTATCATGGCCGGCGACTCTATGAGCGATATGCTGTTTGGTAAACGTTTGGGAATGAAAACTGTATTTATCGGTCAACCGGAACAAACCAGAGAATGGCATGAATTAACTGATTTCTGTTATCCTGATCTCTTGTCTTTTGCTAAAGCGATTAAGAGTTAAAATGAGTTTTATACTACGTGTTCCTGATGTTTTTTTTTAAAACATTTACCTATATAAGATTGTTTTGAGAACTTAAGATAATTCAACCATCCCAAAGATGTCAAATATTCGATTCAAAGCATTGGAGATGTCAATGCAGCGGGTTAAACGTCAATTGCCTGCAATCCCTAACCGCCCATCAGCATATTTCGGCGAACTAACTTTTAACAAATCAGCCATGAGCGACTATTTGTCGCGTGAGGCGTATAAAGCAGTGCAGGCGGCGGTACAACAAGGAGTCAAGATTGAACGACGAATTGCTGATCAGATAGCTTCCAGTATGAAGTCATGGGCTATCTCTAAAGGTGCCACGCATTTCTCTCATTGGTTCCATCCATTGACTGGAGCAACAGCAGAAAAGCATGATGCTTTCATTACTTTACTGGAAGATGGAAAGGCCATTGAGAATTTCACCGGCAATGAACTCGTGCAGCAGGAACCTGACGCCTCAAGTTTTCCACATGGAGGTATCAGGAATACTTTTGAAGCAAGAGGTTATACCGCTTGGGATCCTACTTCCCCAGCTTTCCTTCTGGATGGCACTCTATGCATACCAACCATATTTATTTCCTATACCGGTGAATCACTTGATTATAAGCTGCCTCTTATTAAGGCATTGACTGCTTTGGAGCATGAAGCTACTCAAATATGCCGATATTTTGACAAGAATGTTAACCGTGTACAAGCTACCCTAGGATGGGAACAAGAGTATTTCCTCGTAGATTCAGCACTTTATAGTGCTCGCCCTGATCTGGCTCTTACCGGACGTACCCTCTTCGGGCATGCCAGTGCTAAAGATCAACAGCTGGCTGATCATTATTTCGGTGCAATACCCGAGAGAGTAATAGACTTCATGCGGGAGTTCGAGTATGAAGCCTTGAGGCTCGGTATTCCAGTAAAGACTAGACATAATGAAGTTGCTCCCGGACAGTTCGAATGTGCTCCTGCTTATGAGGAGGTCAATGTTGCAATCGACCACAACCAGTTGTTAATGCATCTGCTTGAAAAGATTGCTAAAAGACATGGATTCACCGTATTGCTGCATGAGAAACCTTATGCCAATATCAATGGTTCCGGTAAACACAATAACTGGTCAATGCAAACTGACTCAGGAGAAAACCTGCTTTCGCCAGGTAAAACTCCTGAAGATAATCTCAAATTCCTAGTCTTCCTGGTCAATATTCTGAAAGCTGTAGATACTCATGCAGATGTTTTAAGAGCTTATATAGCTTCTGCCGGTAATGACTTGCGTCTTGGCGGACATGAAGCACCACCTGCTATTATCTCAGCATTTATTGGCACCCGTCTGACTGAAGCTCTAAATCAACTGGATTCAACTTCGGGTCATAAAGGTTCGAAAAAGACATCCAAACCATACAATATACCCATTATTCCGGAAATACTTCCAGACAATACTGATAGAAACCGGACATCGCCATTTGCATTCACAGGTAATAAATTCGAATTCAGGGCTGTCGGATCCTCTGCCAACTGTGCAGTTCCTATGATAGCACTCAATACTATTGTTGCAAACCAACTCAAGCTTTTCCGTATTGAAACTGAACAACTAGTTGCCAAGAAAATTCTACGGGAAGACGCTATGTATCAAATCCTCAACAGATATTTTAAAGAATCAAAAAAAGTACTATTTGAAGGAAATAGTTACAGTGAGGAATGGGTTATAGAAGCTGCTGCAAGAGGCTTGTCAAATATACCTGATACTCCTCGTGCATTGAAAAATTTACTGACACCTAAAGCTGTCAGCTTATTTGAAGATAACAACGTTTTGACACATCGTGAGATACAAGCCCGTTATGAAATCCAGCTGGATAATTATGTTAGAAAAGTACAGATAGAATCCCGCGTAATAGGTGATCTTGCTGTAAATCATATTATCCCTATTGCTATCCGGTATCAGAATCAGCTCATAGAAAATGTTATTGGGTTAAAGGAAGTATTGGACACCAAGACATTTCAATCTCTCTCAAAAACCCAGACCGATACCATCAGGGACATCTCAGACCATATCATCAACATAAAGAATAAGGTTCAGAAGATGGTGGAGACACGCAAGCAGATCAATAAATACGAGGAAGCGGAACAAAAAGCTATGGAATATCGCGATCGGGTACTCCCCTATTTTGAAGAGATCAAGTACCATGTAGATAAACTTGAATTACTTATTGATGACGAAATGTGGCCTTTACCAAAATATAGGGAACTGCTTTTTGGGCGCTAAAATAGAACTGAATACAGATTCATGTTGATTTCAATACTGTAACTATTCAAACTCTGTTATTATCAATCATAACAAAGGGGCCTATCTGAAGATTGTCCCCTTTGTTTATTTTAGCTTTTGAATAACAATGATCTATGTCTAATTAAAAGTACCTTTCAGGTATTGTTTCGTTATTTCTTCTTTAGGGTTTTCAAATACTTCTTCTGCCGTGCCTTGTTCAATTATTTCACCAAGGTACATAAACACGACATAGTCGGCTATTCTTCTTGCCTGTCTAAGCACATGAGTTACCATTACGATAGTGTACTGTTGCTTTAATTCAACAAATTTCTTTTCAATGACCTCACTTGAAATAGGATCCAATGCTGAAGTTGGTTCATCGGCAAGAATAATTTCAGGATCAACAGCCAGCCCCCTTGCCAGGCATAGTCGTTGCTGCTGACCAATTGATAGTGCCGATGCCGGATCTTTAAGCCTGTCCTTTACTTCATCCCATAAATTGGCCATCTTTAAGTAATGTTCCACCCGCTTATCAAGAAAACGCTTTTTCTTTCTACCGCTTATCCGCAATCCAAATGCCACGTTGTTGTATATATTCATGGGTAATGGATAAGGTCGCTGGGATAAAAGACCCATTTTTTGACGCAATATGGTTATATCTTCACTGGAGTGCAGAATATCATCATTATTGATCATAATGTTACCTGTTACCCTCATTTCAGGGTAAAGATCCGTAAGGCGATTCAGGCTTTTCAATAAGGTGGTCTTACCACAACCTGAAGGACCAAGAATAACAGTAATCTTCTTTTCAGGAATCTCAAGGTTTATGTTCTTGAGAATCTGTTGTTTCCCTATATGCAGGTTTAAATCAGATATGGTGATTTTTGGCTTTTGATCCATGAACTAATTTTTAATTCGGTTCTTTTGATATCTTTTTGAGAAATATCTCGATGAAATACTGACAATCAGAATAATTATTGTCAATACTAAGGCTGATGCATAAGCACGATTCTGTACTTCAGGAATCGGAGAGCTTAATTGGAAAAATATAGCCAAAGGCAATGTTGCCGTTGGTTGATTTAGTGCTGTAGGTATATGATCAGTGTAACCTGTCGTAAACAATACGGATGCTGCATCTCCAATGGCCCTTCCAAAAGAAAGTAATACGGCAGTAATTAATCCCGATATTACCTGCTTCAGGTAAATACGGTAGGATATTTCAGAGGAAGTTGAACCCAACGAAAGAGCTGATTCCATTAATCCTTTCGGAATAGTCTTCAGTACTTCATCCATTCCCCTGACCATAATCGGGATGATAAATAAGGTGACCGTTAAAATACCTGCCAGTAGAGAGGTTTTTAACCCAAAGTATATCATCACCGTAAAACCAAAGGCACCGTATACTATGGAAGGTACTCCCCATAAAAGGTCAAGGAAAAAGCGAATGGAATCTACCAGTCTCTTATATTTGACCAGATGAACATTCATCATCAACGCAACAGGAAGGCCAATCAGGAATGCAAGTATTGTAGAGGCCAACGCGAGGTATAAAGAACCAATTATCGCATTTAATATACCACCCTCTTTGCCAAAATAAAAGCCACCTTTGGGAGTTTGAGTTATCATCTCCCATGTTAGTGAGGGCAATCCTTTGTATAATATGCTTATTATGATCAGAGTCAAGGCAATGACAATAATGCTCGTCGAAAGGAACATCAGTATCCTGAAAAACTTCTCTTCTATATTTCGCATTTTTCTCATCCTTACCCCTTTTCCTCAAAACGTGATATAGCAAAACGTGATCCCATATTAAACAACATTACTACAACAAACAACACAAGGGCAGCCAGCATCAGAGCCGAGTCATACATTGGAATTGAAAGCATTTCACCATAGTTGTTGGCAATGAGTGCAGGTAATGGATAGCCGGGTTGAAATATTCCTTTAGGAATAGTAGTCACATTACCAACTACCATTAGTACGGCAATTGTTTCACCAAAGGCCCTTGAAACTCCTAATCCAAAAGCCGAAATAATTCCCGGAAAAGCTTTCCTTACAAGTACAAGTTTTATTGTCTCCCATTTAGTTGCTCCCAGCGACAAAGATGCTTCTTTCAATTCATCGGGTAAAGTTTTGAAAACTTCAATCAGGATATTCAAAATGAATGGAATGATCATCACAGCCAATACAATGGATCCGGCAAGAATACTATAACCGGAAACCTGTTTTCCGAGAAACGGTCCCAGATAATCAGAAATAAAAGGAACAATGATCAAAATACCCCAAACTCCAAAAATGACGGAAGGAATACCAGCTAGTATATCAATTACAGGATGCATGAGCTTAAGTACCCATGGTTTGGCATATTGCGTTAAATGGATAGCTGTCAACAGGCAAATTGGACCGGCTATCAACAATGAAACAATAGTAACCCATACAGAGCTTAGGATGAATGTAAGGAAACCAAACTTCCCTGCCAAAGGGCGCCAGTCACTTGAAAACAATAACTGAAACAAAGATTGATCCTCCAATAACATCCTGGACTTAATATAAAGTCCTATGCCAAGAATAAAGGGTAGTAGAATAACCACAATCAACCCGATAACCATCCAGGTTGAGTGCAATTTACTTCTCAGGTGTCGTGTGACCCTGAAATAGCTCAACATACTCCTACTTTGCAAGTTTTTGTAGCTCACTCTTGACTTTTTCTTCCGTTAAATTGACATATCCTGCTTTGTGTACAAATTTCTGTCCGTCGGTTACAATCCATTCAAGGAATGCAAGCACCGCAATATTTGTAGGTTTTCCTTTTGAAACAAAATACAAATCACGAGCAGGTGGAGATGGATATTTTCCTGAAGCAATGGCCTCCATTATATCATCCAGGGAATCATAAAAACGTTCATCATCAGTTATACTTCCATCATTATTAAGATCGATAGGTACAACAGCAACGCCAGTGTAAGGTTTTCTGGTGTTCATATCAAAGGCATAATTTACATTGTTGTAGCCCAAGCCGGTTTTATCATTTTTAACTGCATCAGCAATCCCTGGATCACCGAAAACACCCACACCTTTGAGCGACTCCTGGTTACTTCCCAGGAACTTGCCCCACATTTCAGCAGCTCCACAGGCATCTGATCTTGTGTAGGCATTAAGTCTGGTCTTATTATTTGTATTATAAAGCTCACCCCAGGTTTTGATTTTCTGATTCAGATAGATATCAATAAGCATTTCCTTTGTCATTCCTTTTTCAGCAATAAGATCAGCTGATTCATTGGCAGGATTATAAGTTCCAACAACGGCATCTTTAGCAACGGCAATATACCATGCACCTTTGGCTTGTTCTTCAGGCGTTACCTCACGTGAAAACATTCCCAGATCAACCATTTGAGAAAGTGCATCAGTCATTCCCTTTCCTGCGCCACCGGCTGAAATATCTATACGTACATCAGGATTGAGTTTTTGAAATTCCTCAGCCCATAATACAGCCATAGGATAGAGTGCAAATGCTCCGGAAATGGATATGGTACCTTTGATTGTACCATCAGCCTGACGGAATGATTTACTGTCTCTATTACTGCATGAGATGCTCACCAGTAGGACAGTTAATAAAATACCGATCAGAAAAAAATCATTAATGATGCTCTTGTTTCTCATTCTACAGAAATTTAAGAAATTATTTGATGTGCACTTAAGTTATAGCAGTGTGGCCAAATACATAGTGCTAATTGTCAGGTATGATTGTTATTTAGCGCTTATCATCATTTTTTCAGGATTAACAAATCATCTGCCAAGCAAAAATTCTTTATTTCACCTTTCCTGCTTCGAAGTGCTAAATTAGATAAAAAGTATGGATACATACTGCTTTTATGAATTAAATTACCAACCAAAAAATGTTAAGAACACTAGTAAATATTGATATTGTGGAACAGTTTATCACGTGGTTTTTCTATAATTCTTGATTGCCCATGTGTTGAATACCAATGCAATGAATGAAATTATACCGATATGCGGCAGGATGTCCATGAATCCGCTACCTTTTAAGATGATCATTCTGAAAACTTCAATGATATAACTAACAGGATTGACTCCTGCAATTATTTTTGCCCATCCAGGCATACTGTCAATACTGGTAAACAGCCCTCCCAATAAGATAAATATCATGATGAAGAAGAAATTGATGAACATAGCTTGTTGCTGGGTTTCACAATAGGTAGAAATCAGCAGTCCAAGTCCTAATACAGCAAGCAGATATACCCAAATGAAACTGTACAAAACAAGCAAGTTGCCTACTGGAATTATTCCATAAACAAGCCAGGAGACCAACAATCCAATTGTGAACACAACATTCCCTATTACCCAGAAGGGAATTAGTTTCCCTAAGATGAAATACGACTTCCTAATAGGTGTTACATTTATTTGTTCTATGGTGCCAATCTCTTTCTCTCGTACAATGTTAAGGGCAGCCAGGAAACCTCCTATAATAGTTACAAGCAATGCCAGAATACCTGGTACCATAAATGACTTATAGTCCATTTCAGGATTATACCAGTTTGAGTAAGTAATATCTATTACCATACTCTGATTTTGAGTTGATGCATCCAGGAATTTTGTTCGAAGTTTCTGATTATAATTCTTGATAATGTTGTTCAGGTACGAAGCTCCAATGTTGGCCTTTGTCCCATTGATCGCATTTACAGCTATCAATACCTGTTGGCTGTTTTCACGCACAAGGTTCCTCTCAAATCCTGCAGGAATTTCCAGTATCAAATCAGCTTCATCGGATTCTATAAGTTCCAGCGACTGACTATATGATTGGCTATAATCGGCTAGTTTAAAATATCCTGAAGCAATGATGGTTGAAACAAGCTGTTGGGAGAAAGAAGAATGATCATTATCAACAACGGACAGGTTTATATTCTTTATCTCGTAATCAGCAGCCAGTGGGAGAAGCAATAATTGCATTATCGGCATGGCAATAATGAGCCTGAGTAAGGCTTTATTTCTGAATATCTGCTTAAACTCTTTCTCAAGAAGGAATTTTAGTATCCTCATGCCAACCTTACTTTAAAGTTCTTAATACTTATTACGAAAAAGAAAACAGTTATGATTACCAAAGCAATAGTCTCCCAGAAAATTGCATTGAATCCTAATCCTTTAATCATGATAGACTTTACTATTACATAGTACCAGCGTGCAGGTATTATGTTTGAAATCCATTGCAAGACTACCGGCATATTCTCTAATGGGAACATAAAACCACTGAATAATAGCGTTGGCAACAACATACCGATTAATGAAATCAACATGGCTACCAATTGTGAGTCAGTTTTAATACTGATAAAAATTCCTATTGTTAGACAGGTTATTATGAAGAGTGTACTTTCTGAAAATAGTAAAAACAGATTTCCATTAACCGGTAACTTTAATACAAATACACTCAATAAAATTATGGTAATAACATTAACCCATGAGAGCACTAAATATGGTATTGCTTTGGCTATTGTAACCAACCATGGCTTGAATGGGGAAATCAACAAAACCTCCATGGTGCCCGTTTCCTTCTCGCGTACAATGGTTATAGCGGTCATCATGACACAAACGAGCATCAGAACCAGTGCCATCACACCGGGTACAAAATTATGGGCACTCCTCAACTGTGGATTATACAACATACGGGTTTGAGGTATTATATTCAAGGCAGCTGCAGAAATTCCATTAATTTCAACCTGATAATCCTGAACTATTGCAGATAAATAGGTAATCAGCAAATTCGCTGTATTGGGATCAGATGCATCAGCTAATATCTGTATGGAAGCTTTACTTTCGTGCGCAAGACTCAAGTTGAAATTTTGAGGGATTATAAGTACAATCTTTAGTTTTCCTCGTTCAAATACATCTTGTATATGCTTTTCCTCAAGCTGCATATTACTTACATCAAAGTAACGGCTGGCATCAATGCGGTTTATCAGCTTCTGTGAGGCTTGATCCTTTGCTTTATCAATTACAATCAGCTCAGTATTCTTTATTTCATTGGATAACGCAAATCCGAAGATCAGAATCTGCATTATCGGCATTCCAAACAGTATAAGCAAGGTCCTGCGATCACGGAATACATGTGCAAATTCCTTTTTGACAAATGCACTAAATTGTTTCATAAGCTATATCTTAAGATCAGTTATTTTATTCAGCTCTTTTTGCACCACGAGCCAATCGGTAAAATACTTCATCCATATTTGCTGCTTCATATTTCAACTTCAGTTCACCTGGTGTACCTAGTGCGTCAATCCTGCCATCCACCATAATTGATAATCTGTTACAATATTCAGCTTCATCCATATAGTGGGTAGTAATAAATACCGTGATGCCCTTGGCTGCAGCTTCATAGATGAGGTCCCAGAACTGCCTTCGGGCCAAAGGATCCACTCCACCGGTTGGCTCATCAAGAAATACAATTTTAGGTTCATGAAGTACGGCTACAGAAAAAGCCAGTTTTTGTTTCCACCCCTGTGGAATGGATATTACCAGTTTATCTGCCTGTTCCTCAAGACTTAAGCGATTAATCAACTCTTCACTTTTTATTCTAATTTGCTTGTCACTGAGTCCATAGATGCCACCAAAAAACCTGATATTCTCCTTAACTGTCAGATCCTCATACAAGGAGAACTTTTGACTCATATATCCAATGTTTGTCTTGATCTTTTCTGCCTGGCTATAAACATCAATTCCTGCAACAGATGCCTTTCCTGATGTTGGTTTCGATAGTCCGCAAAGCATTCTCATGGCTGTAGTTTTCCCGGCTCCATTGGCACCCAAGAAACCAAAGATCTCTCCTTTGTTTACAGTGAATGTTATATTATCAACGGCAGTAAAGTCGCCGAACTTCTTGGTTAATCCTTCTGTAATAATTACTTGCTCACCCATAAATCAAGCTCTTAGCAGGTGTATAAAACAATCTTCAATGGAGGCAGTATCAGGTTCCATAATTAGGTTCAGATGTTTCTTTTCAATAAGGTAATCTGTTAATTTCTCCGTGTTTACTTCATCTGATTTAAAGGTGAAATGGACGTTCTCACCATAAGGATAGGCATATATTGCATCCGACCAATTCCTGATATCATTTAATAAAGACGAAGTAACGGATGATCTTGCTTTGTAAAGATTCAATGGAAATGAATCAATAATTGCCTGTGGCGTTTCAATAGCCAATATTTTTGACTTTTGCATCAGTGCTATCCTGTCGCACATGGTTGCTTCGTCCATATATGGTGTGGAGACTAAAATGGTAATACCTTCATTTTTCAGGTTCTTCAGCATTTGCCAGAATTCTTTTCTTGACACCGGGTCTACACCTGTAGTTGGCTCATCCAGAAACAGAACGGTTGGCTTATGTATAAGTGCACAACATAATGCCAGTTTCTGCTTCATCCCTCCCGATAATTTGCCGGCTCTCCTATCTTTGAATGGTTCAAGTTGAATGTATATGTCCTTGATGAGGTGATAGTTTTCCTTGATAGTTGTATTGAAAATCGTAGCAAAGAAGTTTAGATTTTCCTCTACCGTAAGATCTTGATACAAAGAAAATTTACCAGGCATATAGCCTATTATCTTCCTTATTTGCTTAAAATCCTTCACTACATCCAATCCATCAACAGTGGCCGATCCGCCATCAGGAAGTAATAAGGTGGTAAGTACCCTGAAAAGGCTGGTTTTACCGGCTCCGTCAGGTCCGATGATTCCAAAGATCTCGCCCCTGTTTACACTTAGTGAGACGTTATCAACAGCAACGAATTTTTCTTTACCATAATGCTTACTAATGTCTTTAACTACTACAGCTCCCATAAAAAAATATTTACATTAGTCCTCATTTGAACTTCACTTCACCATACATTCCAATCTTCAAATATCCATCGTTTGGAACCCTTATTTTAACAGCATAAACCAGATTAGCCCTTTCATCTTTTGTTTGAATAGTTTTAGGCGTAAATTCCGATTTTTCGCTTATCCAGTCAATCGTTCCTGCGTATTCCTTATATCCTTTGGCTGCATCATCCACCATCACTCTAACTGACTGATTCAGCTTTATTGATGGCAATTGATCACCTGTTATATAGGCTTTGAGTGTCAGGTGGGTGATATCGGCAATTTTATACAAAGGTTTACCAACAGCTGCCATTTCATTAACTCTAGAGTATTGTGTCAATACAGTACCTGAGAGTGGATTTACCAAGGTGCAGTTTGCTATCTGGTCCTCTATTTGTTCTATCTGTATCCTCAATGGATTCGTTTCCTCACCAATGCTTCCAGCGGTTATTCGTAAGGATGAATGTAATGCTTCAAGTTGGCTATTAAGTATCAATACCTGTGCATTGATATCATCCATCTGTTTCTGTGTCGCTGCTCCGGCTTTCAAAAGACTTTCAACTCTTGATTGTTCATGCCGAGCCTGCTTGAGCTGTTGCTGCACTGCAGCCATCTGTGCTTTTGAATCCGGACTCTTGCTTAATACAGCCTTAATCTGCGATTGCAATTGTTTTTTCTTTAATACCAGCTGCGTGCTGTCAATGTAACCAACTATATCACCGGCTTTCAGTGTAGTACCCTCTTCCAGGTTAAGTGCTGTTATTATTCCTCCGACTTCAGCAGAGATGATCGTTTCTTCTGCTTCAAAAGTCCCTGATGCATCAAACTCAATGTTGTTCCTTTTACATGCTATCATGCTTATGGCAAGCATGAATATAAGTGCTGTTCTTTTCATATCAGGCGTTATTTAAGTGATTTTGTTCCGGTGACTAACTGATGATTGTATTGTGTTAAAAGCCATTGTATTTCATGTATGGTCTTTGACTGACGGGCATTGTCAGCAGCAGTGACTTCCCGCAGATAATCGGAACTGGTTATCACTCCATGTTCCAACTGGGCTAATGATGCAGTGCGGATGCTTTCTCTCAATGCTAAAATCTCATTGTCGGTAATGATTAATTGCTGAATCTTTTCAAGCTCTGCATTCTGTTGAGTCACCTGGAGTTTTGTGTTCAAAAGAAAGGTTTCACGTTGTATCTCAACTTGTTGCTTCGATATAACATTCATTGATTTTTCTCTGTGCTTATTATAAAAACCTGTAAGTGGGTAGGCAAGTCGCACACCTGTAATATAATAGGTATCGGCATCAGGCTCCAACATATTCAGTGCTGGTGATCCATAACCGCCCTGAAAGAAGAAGTTTAATCTAGGGAGGTTCTTAGCTGTTATGGCTCTTGATTGTATGGCAGTGCTCTCAAGGCGGGCACTAAAAAGATCCAGTTCCGGGCGTGAAATCTCTGTGTTTATCTTAATCGGTTGCGGAACTTCCAATTCGTTTTCTTCATTAATCGGTTGATTTATAAATATACCCAGCATATTCAGATAGGCAATCTTGCCTGAATTAAGTTCTACCAGACGCTGATCTATCTTTAATAACTCAGCTTTCAGTGCATCAACACTACTTTTCAGTACTATGCCGTTTGCAAAGGATGCCTCTGTCTTTTCCAAGCCTGCTTGTATGTCATTCCGCATTAACCGGGTCTGTTCAATCTGTCCTTCGAACAACAATATTCCAAAATAGAGTTGGTTAACACGCTCCCTGATTTTATATAATTCAACCTCCGTACTTTGATCTTCTATCCTCGTCAATAACTCCTGAGCTTTCTTCTGATTATTTATCATTCCCCCGTCGTATAGCGTCTGATTGATTTCCACATATATTTTATACTGGTTATTATCAATTTCCGGAATAGTCAAATTAGGCAGATCAATTGGCAACCCGGTAACATCCGACTGATAGGTATACTGGCCATTAATTGAAATGGACGGCAGATAGCCTGATTTTACATTACTTACCGAATACTCTCCACTCTGCCTGATCAGATCAAGACTCTTTATAAGTGGAAAGTTCTCTCTGGCAAGTTTATAACTCTGTTCCAGCGTTAGCTTTGTATTTTGTGCATAAGCTAAAGAATTACAAAGCACCATGAGCAAAGCCATGACTAGTTGAAAGTTCCTTCCCATATTGTTCATATTTTTTTCTATTTAACCTTTATCGTTCATCGAATTAATGAAAATGGCAGACCAAAGAAGTACTTATATTTTTGTATCCAGAATGGCATTTACCCATAGCGGGATATATTTTTTCCGGTCGTTCATGTGTTGAATAAATTCCGACTTGCTTATCCCTCCCAGACTTATAAAGATTGGTCTGGCAATAAACGGGAATACAATCAGGCTAATGATGGATAACAGGAATTGGATTGGATCAATGGACTTATTTCTGGCATGTATTTGTTGAAAGAAACTTGATTCCAATAATACCGGCATTAATTGCACCTTTACTCCAAAGTCATGTGAATTGTGTTTCAGTTCATTGAACACCATGATAGGAAGATCAGGATTTTCTATAAGCATATCCGTATAGGTTTCAGCTATAATTTCCATCTTCACCTCCAGTGAAAGTGATTCATTTATTAAGATAGGCACAATAGTGCCAAATAGTTGGTACACTTTTTCCTGCATTACAAGTTCGAAGAGCTTTTCCTTGCTTCTGAAGTAATAGTTAACCAACGCCAGATTGATGCCGGCTTCTTCAGCTATATCCCGTGTTCGGGTTCCAAAGTAGCCTTTCTGTGAAAATACTTTGCGGGCTGCTTCCTTGATCTTTTCTTCAGTGGAGATATCCACTTCTACTTTTTTCTTTGCTGACATAACTTTTAATTTTACAGGTGACAAAGATATACTGCTATTTTGTATAAAACAAGCTTTTTAATCATTTGTTTAAATTAATTTTACTATTTTTCACCAGTGAACCTTTTTTAAACAGGATAAATACTCCTATTTGGGTACAACTAACACATTATCTGTATAGTGCAAAAACACATTGGCATCATTAACATAAAATAGATGTTTCAACGTTTATAATTGCAGTTAATAAATCTGAATTTGCTAAATTTTTACGTCCTAAAAGTCATTTACTTCATTTGTTGTTGATATATTTGCTGTTTAACTTAAAAAGTATACAAAAATCAATATGAAAATTACTATAGTTGGAACCGGATATGTTGGCCTTGTTTCAGGAACATGTTTTGCTGAAGTGGGTATCAACGTTGTATGTGTTGATATCGATAAAACCAAAATTGAAAATCTAAAAAAAGGCATTTCTCCCATTTATGAGCCCGGACTTGATGTTATGATTGCACGGAATGTTGAAAAAGGGAGATTGCTCTTTTCAACGGATCTTCCCTCCTGCGTAAATGATACTGACGTTATTTTTATAGCCGTTGGCACACCTCCTGATGAAGATGGAAGCGCTGACCTGAAATACGTACTTGAAGTTGCCCGAACTGTTGGCCAACACATGAACAAGCATATCATGATTGCAACAAAGAGCACCGTTCCCGTGGGGACAGCGCCTAAAGTAAGGAAGGTGATTCAGGAGGAACTGGACAAAAGAAAATTAAACATAAGTTTCGATGTTGCCTCAAATCCTGAATTTCTTAAAGAGGGTGATGCCATCAATGATTTCATGAAACCTGACCGTATTGTCGTTGGCATTGAATCGCCGGTTGCAGAAGAGATCATGACACGACTTTATAAGCCATTCACACTAAATGGTCATCCAGTGATCTTTATGGATGTGCCTTCGGCTGAAATGACCAAATATGCAGCTAATGCAATGCTGGCTACCAAGATCAGTTTTATCAATGATATAGCCAATTTATGTGAGATTGTTGGTGCTGATGTAAACATGGTGCGTAAAGGTATTGGAAGTGATACCCGTATTGGTAACAAGTTTATTTACCCCGGTATAGGATATGGTGGATCATGCTTTCCAAAGGACGTTAAGGCTTTGATTAAGACCGCAGATAACCTGGGTTATAAAATGAGCGTACTTAAGGCAGTTGAAGAGGTAAATGATAATCAGAAGTCAGTCCTTTTCAACAAACTCATGGCCTATTACGATGGTGATTTGCAAGGTAAAACCATCGCTCTTTGGGGACTCTCCTTTAAACCCCAAACTGACGATATGCGTGAAGCACCTTCTTTGGTTATCATTAAAAAACTCCTGGAACATGGGTGCAAAGTGAAAGCTTATGATCCGGTTGCCATGGAAGAAGCTCAACGCAAACTTGGCGACAAGATACAATACAGTCAGGATCCTTATGAAGCCGTGATGGATGCTGATGCCTTACTGCTGGTAACGGAATGGACTGAATTCAGATTCCCGAATTGGGCAGTAGTAAAGAGACTCCTGAAGAATCCTGTCGTTATTGATGGTCGCAATATTTATGATCGTCATGAATTACAGAAACTTGGCTTTAACTATTCTTGTATTGGAGTGAACACACAAAAAGCATGAAGAAAAAGATACTGGTTACCGGAGGTGCAGGTTTTTTAGGTTCCCATTTATGTGAACGACTTCTGAATGAGGGTAATGAAGTGGTTTGCCTTGATAATTACTTCACCGGACAGAAGGCCAATATAGTGCACTTGTTATCCAATCCCTATTTCGAACTTATAAGGCATGATGTAACCATGCCCTTTTTCATAGAGGTCGATGAGATCTATAATCTGGCTTGTCCGGCTTCACCGGTACATTATCAGTACAATCCCATCAAAACAGTTAAAACATCGGTCATAGGGGCTGTAAACATGCTTGGATTGGCTAAACGTATCAAAGCAAAGATACTTCAGGCCAGTACAAGTGAGGTATATGGTGATCCTCAAATCCACCCTCAGGTAGAAAGCTACTGGGGACATGTGAATCCAATTGGTGAACGCGCCTGTTATGACGAAGGGAAAAGAGCCGCTGAAACTCTCTTCATCAACTATCATAAACAGAATAACGTACGAATCAAGATCATGCGTATATTCAATACCTACGGTACACGAATGCATCCTAACGATGGACGGGTAGTATCCAATTTCATAGTTCAGGCATTGAAAGGTGAAGATATCACCATTTACGGTGATGGCAGCCAGTCGCGCAGTTTCTGTTATCATACTGACCTTATTGAAGGTATGATAAGGCTTATGAATACCGGAGATGACTTCATTGGACCTGTTAATGTGGGTAATCCCAATGAATTTACTATCCTTGAGCTGGCAAATCTGGTAATCAAATTAACAGGATCCTCATCAAGAATCGTTATGAAACCACTGCCTTCTGATGATCCGCTACAGCGTCAGCCAAACATTGACCTTGCCCGCAAAGTGCTTGGCTGGGAGCCCAAGGTTGAACTGGAAGAAGGTTTAACCCATACAATTGAATATTTCCGAACAAAAATAAACTAACCTGTAATGTTAAAAATACTGGTTACCGGCAGCAATGGGCAATTGGGAAGCCAATTACGGAAGATAAGTACCTCATTCCGCGATTGTGATTTTCTCTTTACTGACTTACCTGAACTTGACATTACATCAGAAATCAGGGTTGACAGGGCTTTGTCAGAATATAAGCCTGACTGGCTTATTAACTGTGCCGGATATACTGCTGTTGATAAAGCAGAAACTGATCAGGATGCAGTTCAAAAATTGAATGCTGATGCTCCTGCCCTGCTTTCAAAGCTGAGTGCCAAATATGACACACGACTTATACATATCAGTACTGATTATGTATTTGATGGTAGAAATTACCGACCCTATACGGAAGATCATGTAAAGAATCCGGAGGGAATTTACGCCAGATCCAAAGCATTGGGTGAAGAGCTTGTTATTGCCAATAATCCTGAGGCCATCATCATCAGAACATCCTGGTTGTACTCGGTTTATGGAAACAATTTCATGAAAACAGTGTTGCGGCTGGCAAAGGAAAAAGGTACCATGCGCATTGTCAGTGATCAAGTGGGTACTCCAACATGGACAGGCGACCTTGCACTTGCAATAATGACCATGGTTGAAAAGAATACCAACCCAGGTATTTACCATTTCTCCAATGAAGGAGTGTGCAGTTGGTTTGATTTCGCAAAAGCCATAGTAGAATTGCAGGATATTCGGTGTTCCATTGAACCGATAAATACCAAAGATTACCCTCTACCTGCACCTCGCCCATTTTACAGTGTGCTAGATAAATCTTTATTCAAAGCCACTACAGGTTTAACCGTTCCACACTGGCGCGATAGTTTGAAACATTGTCTTAAGCAGTTTAATGAGCAGGGCAGAACTTAGTAAAATACATACCAAAATATTTGAAGCTGCAACAGAGGTCCATACAATTACTGGTCCCGGGTTGCCGCATGCAGTTTATAAGTCGTGTATGCTACATGAGCTCAGGATAAAAAGCCTGATGTTCAGGAAAGAGGTGGTTTTTCCCGTTATCTATAAGGATCACAAAGCCGGTGAAATGATTGTTGAGACATTAATTGAAAACAACACCATACTGGAGATTCTCAATGATACGGTAATTTCACCCTTGCATTTAGCATCCATGCAATCAAAATTAAAAATAACCAAACTTCGTATGGGAATAATCATTACTTTTAATACACTCAATATTATTGATGGTTACCGCAAAGTACTGATTAATCAATAGTTTTGTGAACCAACAGTTAGTATTGCGGCTATCATTACAAACACGACCGATAGAACATCAGATAGTAAGATTTAACGAGTTATTGACTACTTAAATACCCAGAATTATGAGCACTAAAGCAGTAGACCCCAGCATCATTGCAAAAGCCAATGCATGGCTTCAGAACAATTATGACGAAGAGACTAGGACAGCAGTTCAGCATATGCTGCAATTTGATGAAACAGAACTGATTGAGAGTTTTTACCGTGATTTGGAGTTTGGTACAGGTGGACTGCGTGGGATAATGGGTGCAGGCACTAATAGGATGAATAAATATACAGTAGGTGCCGCCACTCAGGGATTAGCCAATTACCTGAAACAAAGCTTTGCTGACCAGCCTGTTATCAGTGCTGCCATTGCCTTTGATTCAAGGAATAATTCGCAGTTCTTTGCTCAGGTTGCTGCCGGAGTGCTAGGAGCAAATGGCATTGTAGTATACTTATTCAACGAGCTTCGCCCAACTCCCGAACTTTCTTTTGCTGTTCGCCATCTTAAATGCCAGGCAGGTATTGTAATTACAGCTTCCCATAATCCAAAAGAATACAATGGTTATAAGGTATACTGGAATGATGGCGGACAATTAGTACCCCCGCATGATGTGAATGTAATCAAAGAAGTTCAGAAGATCAGCAATGTAGATGATATCAAATTCACCGGTGGCGATGAAAATGTTATTCTAATAAGCAAAGAAGTTGATGATCCATATTTAAAGGAAGTTAAATCACTTTCGCTGAATCCTGAAATTATTCAAAATCAGAAGGATCTTAAGATTGTATATACAGCCATACATGGAACCGGTGCTGTAATGGTGCCACCTGCCTTAAAGTCTTTTGGCTTTACCAATGTCAATACAGTTGAAGAACAAATGATCGCTGATGGTAATTTCCCAACAGTACTTTCACCTAATCCGGAGGAAAAAGCTGCCCTCGCCATGGCTCTGGAAAAAGCAAAGGAAATTGATGCCGATTTGATCCTGGCTACTGACCCTGATGCTGACCGAGTTGGTGTTGGTGTTAAAGATGATAAAGGACAGTATATTTTACTTAATGGCAACCAGTCGGCCTCCCTGCTTATCTACTACCTTGTTACACAATGGGAGAAAAACGGCAAACTCACTGGTAAAGAATTCATTGTAAAGACAATTGTTACCTCTGAATTGATAAAAGACATAGCTCTAAGCAGAAATATCAAATACTTTGATGTACTTACCGGCTTCAAGTACATAGCTGAGATCATCCGCCTGAATGAAAATGAACTGACTTTTATTGGTGGTGGTGAAGAAAGTTATGGCTATCTGGTCGGTGATTTCGTTCGTGATAAGGACGCGGTAAGCGCTTGTTGCATGTTGGCTGAAACTGCTGCCTGGGCTAAAGAACAGGGCCTAACCATGTATAATCTACTTATTGATATTTATACTAAGTTCGGATTCTACCTTGAAGACCTCATTTCAGTCACAAAGAAGGGTAAATCGGGTGCTGAGGAGATTCAGGAGATGATGAAAAATTATCGGTCTAATCCTCCGGCAGAAATTAATGGACTAAAGGTGATTTCTGTAAAGGACTATTTGAAACAAATTGAATTCAATCTTATGTCAGGGAAAGAATACCCAATAGATCTTCCAAAAGCCGACGTATTGCAGTTCTTCCTTGAAGGTGGGAGTAAGATCACTGTCCGCCCTTCAGGTACTGAACCAAAAATTAAATTCTACTTTGGCGTGAAAGGTGTTCTGAAAGATAAAAGTCAGTTCTATGAAGTGAACAAAGCAATGAGAGCCAACCTTGAAGGGATGATCGACTCCATGGGATTGCGAAAATAATTCATAAATAATTTAGTAAATAAGGGATTGCCTAAAGCAATCCCTTATCATTAGAATCAACCAAGAATCAACTATAAGAAATAGCCAATGAAAAAGAATGCACTCCTCCTACTATTGGTTGCCATCGTCTCAATTCAGGCAAGCAATGCACAACAAAACTCACCAAAGGATTATACCCAATTTGTAAATCCCTTTATTGGCAGCGGTTCTGTTGATAGTTTAAGTCTTTCAGGCAGTAATTTTCCGGGTGCCACCTACCCTTTCGGACTGGTGCAGCTAAGTCCTGATACAGACGACAATCCCGAGAATCCATGCAGCGGGTATGATTATGCAAATGATACTATTGTTGGCTTCAGTCATACACACCTGAGCGGGACTGGTGTGGCTGATCTATTCGACTTTCTGTTTATGCCGTTCAGGGGAGAATTAGCCTGGGATGCCTTTTCCAAAGAAAAAGGGAAAAAGGGCTATAGCTCACCCTTCAGTCATGATAACGAAATTGCCTCCCCGGGTTATTATAGTGTCCTTCTGGACGAAATTGGAATAAGGGCAGAACTTACTGCTACAGAGCACTGCGGTATGCATAGGTATTCATCCATTGACAAGAAACCATGGTACCTAATGATTGATATGGACCACTCGCTTGATAAGAGCCGTCCTTATTGGGTTTGCCGTGTGCTTGATGCCCAGATTCGTGTAATTAATGATCATACAATAGAAGGCTACAGAACCATAACTGGTTGGGCCAGTCAGAGAAGGGTTTATTTCAGGGCCGAATTCTCAAAACCATTTTCAAAGCAGTATATGAAGGCCGGTGGCCGCGTATATGAGGATCAGCCTATAGCAAATCATTCCAATTTGAAAATGATTGCTTACTTTGATAAAGATCCGGCAACTCCACTGGTGATAAGAGTGGGGCTCTCATCTGTAAGTTATGAAGGTGCCAGAACCAATCTTTTAAAACAGATCACAGGGTTTGACTTTGACAAGATACATGAGCAAACCAAGAATGTATGGAATAAAGAGCTTTCTGTAATTGATATGGAAGGATCTGATAAACTTAAAACCATATTCTATACTTCCTTATACCATACGCTGATTCAGCCTAATAACCTTGCTGATGCCGATGGGGATTGGATAAATGGTAATTATATAAATAGCACTTCTGAAATTCAGAAAGCCATTGATAATAAGCATTACAGCACTTTTTCCTTATGGGATACATATAGGGCAGCCCATCCACTCTATACCATAATACAGCCTACAAGGACTGCCGGTTTTATCAATTCAATGTTAAGGCAATATAAGGATTATGGATATTTGCCCATCTGGCAACTGTGGGGTAAGGAAACGTATTGCATGATAGGCAATCATGCAATTCCTGTTATTGTAGATGCATTTAACAAGAAGATCCCGGGTGTTGATTACGATTTGGCATGGGAAGCTGTTAAAGCTTCTTCACGCATTCCACATCAGGCTGCTGCCTTTAACCTGCTTGATAAATACAAATATTTCCCTGAGAACATACAGTCACAATCGGTGAGCATTGCTCTGGAAATAGCCTATAATGACTGGTGTGTTGCTAATATGGCTGAAAAAACGCATAGATGGGAAGATCTTAAATTTTTCAAGGCTCGGTCGGAATACTATCGTAATCATTTTGACAAAACTATTGGGTTCTTCCGTGCTAAGGATGATCAGGGAAAATGGATAGAGCCTTTCTCACCATTGAAATATGGTGGTAATGGCGGTTATCCTTTTACAGAAGGCAACGGATGGCAGTACTTGTGGTACGTTCCGCAGGATGTATACAGTCTTATTGAAATGATGGGTGGTGACAAGGCTTTCATTGCAAAGCTGGATGAATTCTTCACTTTGGATGTTCTGCCTGAAGATGTTAATGGGAATGCATCGGGTTTTATTGGACAGTATGCACATGGGAATGAACCCAGTCATCATATTGCCTATCTGTACAACTTCACTAGCCAGCCATGGAAAACCCAGTACTATACAGCCAAGGTAATGAAGGAGCAATATACTGATCAACCATCAGGATATTCAGGTAATGAGGATTGTGGACAAATGTCGGCATGGTACATTTTTAGCTCCCTCGGCTTTTACCCTGTTAATCCTGCCAATGGAGTATACTGCATTGGATCACCCCGAGTGCCAACTGCAACCATAAATCTCGAGAATGGCAAGAAGTTTACTGTAACTACTTATGATCAGAGCGATGAGAATGTGTACATCCAGAAGATTGTACTTAATGGTAAGCCATATAAAAAGACCTACATCGTTCATGATGATATTATGAATGGCGGAACCATTGAATTCTTCATGGGCAAGAAGCCAAATACTAAATTAGCTCTTTACGAGAAACCGATATTATAATTGGAATCTATTATTAATTCACTGATGAAAAAAGATAAAGGGCAGAAATTTTCTGCCCTTTATCTTTTTAATATAATACAATAAGCTCCAGTAACTTCTTACCTGCAGTATGACTTTAGCTTCCTAATGTCGCAACCATCACGGCTTTAATAGTGTGCAGGCGGTTTTCAGCTTCATCAAATACTACTGACATGGGTGATTCAAATACATCTTCAGATACTTCCATTGACTCAAGTCCATATTTCTGAAAGATCTCTTCACCTATAGTGGTTTCACGATTATGGAATGCCGGCAGACAGTGCAGGAACTTTACCTTTGGATTGCCTGTTTTCTTGACAACATCCATATTAATCTGGTAAGGGCTTAATAATTTGATTCTTTCAACCCATACTTCTGCAGGTTCTCCCATGGAAACCCATACATCAGTATACAGGAAGTCAACTCCCTTAACACCTTCAGCAACATCTTCAGTAAGTGTAATCTTTGCACCTGTTTCTTTGGCAATTGTGCGACAGGTGGCAACAAGTTCTTCATTTGGCCAACATGCCTTTGGTGCAACAGCACGGAAATCCATTCCCATTTTTGCTGCTCCTACCATAAGGGAGTTCCCCATATTGTTTTTAGCATCGCCCAAGTATGCGAATGCCACCTGATGTAAAGGCTTGTCGGTGTGTTCCATCATGGTCAGGAAGTCGGCAAGTATTTGTGTTGGATGGAATTCTGTAGTTAAACCATTCCAAACAGGAACACCGGCATATTTACCCAGTTCTTCCACAATTTTCTGAGCATAGCCACGGTATTCAATTCCATCATACATGCGTCCTAAAACACGGGCTGTGTCTTTCATTGATTCCTTCTTGCCTATCTGTGAACCTGAAGGTCCCAGGTAGGTAACGTGTGCTCCCTGATCAAGGGCTGCTACCTCAAATGCACAACGGGTGCGAGTGGAATCCTTTTCAAATATAAGGGCAATGTTCTTGCCTTTTAATTTCTGCTGTTCTGTACCGGTGTATTTGGCACGTTTAAGGTCAGAAGCTAATTGTAACAGATGGCTGATCTCCTGTGGGGTGAAATCAAGAAGTTTTAAAAAATTACGATTTCTGAGATTGAATGACATGATAAAATATTTTAATGGTTTATTTGTTTTGTTTCTAAAATTGTGAAGGTTTGCTTCATCTTAAATGATTACAATACGGGTTCCGCCATTATCAATACCCAACTTTTCAGCATTGGTAATGATTGCTTCTTTGCCTGTTCCTTCCACGAAACTTATTGCTGCTCTGATCTTGGGGGCCATACTGCCTTCAGCAAATTGTCCTTGTGCAAGATATTTCTTGGCTTCAGAAATAGTCATACGGTCAATGGCTTTCTCTTCCGGAGTATTATAATTGATGCATACTTTAGGTACATCGGTTAGGATGAAGAACTTATCGGCACGTATTTGCACTGCCAGAAGTGATGAAGCAAGGTCTTTATCAATTACGGCGTCAATTCCCTGGAGTTTATTCTCTTCCACATAGAATTGGGGAATACCACCACCACCAACAGCAATAACTATTTGTCCGGCACGTGCAAGTGTTTCAATGGATTTCTGATTACTAATTACCAGGGGTTTCGGACTAGCCACTACTTTACGATATCCTCGACCGCGAGGATCAGCAGCAAACTTTGCACCTGTTTCAGCAGTTACCTTTTCTGATTCTTCCAGTGTATAATAGGGTCCTACGGGCTTGGTAGGATTCTCAAAAGCGGGATCATTCTTGTCTACCAGCACTTGTGTGATAATAGATATGATATCACGGTCAAGATCATTGGCAGTCATCACATTACGCAGTTGCTGTTCAATGATGTAACCAATGAAACCCTGGGAATAGGCAACAGCTACATCCAAAGGCATATCGGGCAAACCAAACATCTTATTACCTGCGGTATTAGCCAGAAGAATGTTACCTACTTGTGGTCCATTCCCGTGGGTGACAACAATATCATAAGAGCGGTTTATTAAGGCAAGCAAACGCTCTGCAGTGTAATAGGCATTCTGTTCCTGGTCATCAATAGTTCCTTTTTGATCACTTCTTAATAGGGCGTTTCCACCAAGGGCCACAACAGCTAGTTTGTTCATATCAGTAATTTACGTTAAAATTTAGCCTGCAAAATTAGGACAATTTATCGATTAAGCAAGAGGGTGAAAACTGTGTTAAATTGGCGGACTGAAAGGGAAATGATAGAATGATTCTTTATTTTTAAGAGCAATACATCTATCAATACACTCCGACTAATTACTATTTTTGCTTCATGAGCAACGTTCGAAAATCATTCCTATATGCTATTGCTGCAATTCTGCTATGGAGCACTGTTGGCACTGCCTTTAAGATCACTCTTGGATATTTGAATTATGCTCAGTTGTTGCTTTTTGCATCATTGGTTTCAGTAATTATTCTTGGAATTCTGGTGGTGTTCAACAATCAAACCAGCCTAATAAGTAAAACCACCAGAAAAGAGCTTGGCTATTCAGCTCTGTTGGGTTTCCTAAATCCTTTTGCATATTACCTCATTCTTTTCAAAGCATACTCGCTTTTAAAAGCTCAGGAAGCTGTCGCCCTTAATTATATCTGGCCGATGATGCTGGTACTGCTTTCTGTTCCAATATTGAAGCAAAAGATAAAGCTTATAAGTGTTATAGCCCTGTTTGTGAGTTTTGCAGGAGCCATTGTGATTGCTACTCAGGGCAGACCTTTCAGTCTGGATCTGACAGAACCATTCGGTGTGGCCCTGGCTTTAAGCAGTGCTTTATTTTGGGCGTTATTCTGGTTACTAAATGTCAGGGACAAGCGTGAAGAAACGCTTAAGCTATTCATGAATTTCCTGTTTGGTTTCCTTTATACACTTATCTATTGTGCTTTTACGGATAATCTGGTAATACCAGAACTCAATGGCGCGCTTGGTTCCGTTTATATCGGATTATTCGAAATGGGAATAACTTTTGTACTTTGGTTAAAAGCCTTAAAGTATGCTGTAAACACCGCTAAAGTGAGTAATCTGGTGTACCTCTCCCCTTTCCTGTCACTCATGTTCATCTCTGTTATTATAGGTGAAAAGATACTTCCATCTACCTTGGCAGGACTGGTGCTAATTATCTCAGGTATTATATTGCAGCAGCTGATTGCGACACGACAGAAGCAAACTGATAGATAGTTGTTCAGACAATTTACGACAATCCAACTCTTTCAAAGGCTGTTAACAGTTCGCCAATTACGCTTATTTTTGCACAATGGAAAAAAGGAAGATAGCATTTCATACTTTCGGATGTAAGTTAAACTTTGCAGAGACATCAGCCATAGCAAGGAAGTTCACTGAAGATGAATACAGTGCGGTAGATTTCAAAGAGAAAGCCGATATATATGTAATACACTCATGTACAGTTACAGCCCAGGCAGAGCGTAAATGCAAAGCAGCCATACGTCAGGCGGTACGTCGGAATCCTGAGGCATCAGTGGCTGTTATCGGATGTTATTCACAACTGAAGCCTAATGAGTTATTGAAAATGCCGGGTGTAAACATTGTGTTGGGCAACCATGAAAAGTATCGGTTATTCGATGTGATCAATCAACAAAGTGAAGCAACTATTCAGAACCATGATCTGCATTATCATGGTCACCTATCCCCTGCCGATGGTCTTACAGATTATGCTACAGATCAGGAGATTAAAACCTCAAGAGCTTTTGAGCCCGGTTACTCTATAAGTGACAGAACCCGGTCGTTTTTCAAAGTGCAGGATGGATGTGACTATTTCTGCTCCTATTGCGCCATTCCCTTTGCGCGGGGACGAAGCAGGAGTGCCACTATCGAAGAGACTATCGGCATTGCTCAGAAAATAGCATCTACTGATATCAGGGAGATTGTACTCACTGGAGTCAATATTGGTGATTTCGGAAGCCAGCACAATGAGTCCTTCTATGGTCTTGTCAAAGAACTCGACCAATTGTCAGGAATCGACCGCATCAGAATATCCTCAATTGAACCGGAACTACTGGCTGATAGCATTATTGAACTTGTTGGATCTTCAGAGAAACTGATGCCTCACTTCCATATTCCGCTCCAGTCAGGGACTGATCGTATTCTTTCTCTTATGCGACGTAAATATAAGCGAGAAGTGTTTGCAGCAAGGGTCAATAAAATTAAATCACTGATGCCTCAGGCATGTATTGCTGCTGATGTCATCACTGGTTTCCCCGGAGAGACAGAAGATGACTTCAATGATACGGTTAATTTCATTGATTCACTTGAAATCTCCTACCTGCATGTATTTACCTATTCTTCACGACCCGGCACTAAGTCTGCAGAAATGGAAGGTCAGGTAAATGAAACTGAAAAAACCAGAAGAAGCAGGATTCTGCACACACTTTCAGATGATAAAAAGTTGAAGTTTTATAATCAGAACAAGGGTTCTTTGCAAGATGTTCTTTGGGAATCGGACACACAGGATGGCATGATGTTCGGCTTTACCGGAAACTATATCAGATGTAAAACTCCTTATGATTTGTCTAAAGTAAACACAATTGAAAGAGTCAAATTATTGAGCATAGAAGAAGATGGTGTTTTCACGGTTAATCGGGTAAAATAACGTATACGTTTTTAAAGTAGCTGTTGTGGTGAAATAATCTTTGTATTAATGGATAAGCAATAGTATCCCTGATTAGAATCTAATCATCGAACGATATAATCCCTCTTTAAATCTGATAAAATGATAAAAGCAATTGTAGTGACTTTCCTATTGGTATGGAGTATTTCAGGATTCACTCAGGATGTAAACCCTACCTATGATTCAACGCTGGCCAAATCGCTTGGAGCAGATGAATATGGTATGAAATCCTATGTACTGGCCATTTTGAAGACAGGCACCTATCAAACAACCGACAAAGCAATACTCGACAGCCTTTTCAGAGGACATATGGATAATATAAACCGATTGGCAGAAACAGGTCAGTTGATTGTTGCAGGACCTCTGGGTAAAAATGACAAACAATACAGGGGAATCTTCATTCTGAATACTACCTCTACTGAAGAAGCTGCAAAAATGCTTGATAACGATACTGCAATCAGTTCAAAGCTATTAGAAGTTGAGTATTTCCCATGGTATGGTTCAGCAGCACTTCCTGCTTATCTGCCGGTGCACAAGAGAATTGAGAAACAGCAACACTAAAATTGAGTGATATAATCCAGGCCCAGTTGTTTCAACTCCTCCAGAAAAATTAATTGAAGCAAATATACTACCATGAATACACCCTTCATTGAATACGAGTTTATCTGTTTGAGCATGTGTGACTTGAGCAGAAAAGCCGGTGAATACATCAGGGAACAAGGTACCCTGCTGAGATCTGAGCAGGTTGAGGAGAAAGGTGACCATGATTATGTAACCTATGTGGACAAGACCGCGGAGAGGATGCTGGTTGAGGGACTACGTACACTTTTACCCGAAGCAGGTTTCATCACAGAAGAGAACACCGATTCTACAAAAGGTGAGATATTCAACTGGATAATAGATCCGCTTGACGGAACAACCAACTTCATTCACCAGGTGCCCGTTTTCTGCGTTAGTATTGCCCTGATGGAAAACGATGAAATTGTGGCCGGAGTAATCTACGAGATAAACCTTGATGAATGTTTTTATGCCTGGAAGGGCGGAAAATCAATGTTGAACGGTCGGATCATTGAGGTATCTACCAGAACGGACTTTAATACTTCACTAATAGCCACAGGATTCCCCTATTATGATTATGGCAAGTTGGATGCCTACCTGTTGGTCTTCAAGGAAATGATGAAATCAACGGCCGGATTGCGACGTTTGGGTTCAGCTGCAGCCGATATGGCTTATACTGCTGCCGGCAGATTTGAAGGATTCTATGAATACGGACTTCATCCGTGGGACATAGCAGCCGGAATAATCATAGTAAAACAGGCAGGTGGCACAGTCACCGACTTCAAGGGAGGAGACAATGCTCTTTTTGGTAAAGAGTTAATTTGCGGGAATCGCCATATTCACAAGAATATGCAAGAGATAATTTCGCGTTTTTTCAGTACATTCGCATAAAAAAAGACCAAATGTACATGCGATCCTTACTCTTCACGTTGATATCCATAATGCTATTCTTGGCTTCGGGTGCCCAGAATACGGGTGATAGCATGTCGCCCGTTATGGTTCCCACTGTTGAAAAATCTAAAGAGCAAATACTGATCTACCAGTTTGATATTAAGGATGAAATAGCCCCACCGGTGTGGCGTTTCACGCGAAAAGCACTGGATGAAGCGTTACAGTTGAAAGCCGATGTTGTCCTTATCCACATGAATACCTATGGCGGTATGCTTGAATCGGCCGACTCTATCAGAACAGCTATACTGCAGTTTCCAAAACCTGTATGGGTGTTTATAGATAATAATGCCGCATCCGCCGGTGCCCTTATCTCTATTGCGTGCGACAGCATTTATATGCGCAAGGGTGCCAATATAGGTGCTGCCACTGTAGTTGATCAGGCAGGTCAGGTTGTTCCCGACAAGTATCAATCGTATATGCGCGGTATGATGAGATCAACAGCAGAGGCAACAGGAAGAGATGTTGATATAGCTCAAGCTATGGTCGACCCGAAGATTGTGGTTCCGGGGATTTCAGATAGTGTACAGGTAATTACTTTCACCTCAACAGAAGCTATTAAATATGGTTTTTGTGAAGGAGAAGCTGAGAGCATTCAGGATATTCTAAAACTTAATAAAACAACGAATTACAAAATTATTAAACAACAACTCACTGCGGCTGACAAAATCATTGGATTCCTTACTAAGCCCTATATCAGCGGAATCCTTATAATGCTCATAATTGCAGGACTGTATTTTGAATTACAAAGTCCGGGAATAGGTTTTGCTCTCTTAGTTTCAGTAGTCGCAGCAGCGCTTTACTTTGCGCCATTATATCTGGAAGGATTGGCAGCAAACTGGGAAATACTTATTTTCATAGCAGGTGTCCTGTTAATAGGAGTTGAACTCTTTGTAATTCCCGGCTTTGGTGTTGCAGGTATTAGTGGAATTGCACTTGCAGTGATTGGGCTTACACTGAGTCTGATTGGCAATATAGGATTCGAATTCCACGGATTGAATTTTACCAGAATCCTTGAATCACTTTTCATAGTTATTATAGCATCTTTCCTGTCAATTATAGGTTCGTTCTATGCGACAAGCCGGTTATTCGGCAAAAGGACAATATTCGGTGATCTTGCTCTGTTGTCAACACAACAGGCTGATTTAGGGTTTGTATCCTCAGATGCCCATTATACAGAAATGATTGGTAAAACAGGAGTTGCTTACACTATACTGCGACCCGCCGGGAAAATTGAAATAGGCGAAGATGTTTATGATGCTGTAGCTCAAACCGGATATATAGAAAAAGGTGAAGCCGTGCAGGTTATCAAGTATGAGAATTCACAATTGATTGTAAGGAAGCAGTAGTTGCAGCATTAAATATCTTATTATATATTACTTTACAGGATTATAATTCTAACCACTTCCATTTAAAGATATTATCCGTTGAAAAGTAAGCATTTTGCCGAAAAATATAATTTTTCAGGTAATAGTTGCTTTTTTTTCTATATGTTCCTATATTTGTTTTCAGATTACCTCCTCTTCCGAACGATTACACAGTAAGATTCAAGATTTTTTCATTGGTATCTTTTCATTCAATCAACCATAAGAACCACCAACACAACATGAAAAATGAAAACAATCCTTCAGATTTTTGTAGTATTAGTATTTACTAGCCTGACAACTAATGTAAACGCTCAGATTAAAGTAAACGTCAAGAAAAAAGTTGAAAACCAAAGTAATAACCGGGTAAACCAACGTACGGATCAAGCAGTAGGTAAAGGCCTTGATGCAGTAGAAAGCGGAATAAAAGGGGTATTCAAGAAAGGCGATAAAACTGCCGAGGGTCAGGAAGATCAAGCTGAAACCAATGAAGGCAAAGAAAATAAAACCACAGGTAAAGAAGAGCAGGCTCTGCAATCCTTTTCAAAATATGACTTTATTCCAGGCGAGAAAGTAGTCTTCTACGATGATTTCAGCCAGGATGCTGTGGGTGATTTTCCCGTTATGTGGAATACCAATGGAACAGCTGAAGTAGTAACCACCAATTTATTTCCTGGTCACTGGATGAAATTCGTATGTCGCGAATCAATCTGGACTGATGCCTTGTTGGAATTACCTGACAATTATACCATTGAATTCGATATTGTACCGATTAAAGGTGAAGAAAACAGGATGGCAGGATTTCAATTCCAGATGATGCAGGCCAAGAATGCTAAAGCTTGGGATGGTGGATCAGCTCCTGGGCAGGGAGGTCTAAATTTTAATATTGAATATACAGGCCGACCGACTTATAGTACCTGGTTGAATAAAACTGAATGTCAATCCAGAAAGCTCAATGGATATAAAGATGATGCTTCACTCTATCAAAAAGAAAACCAGAAATATCACATCGCCATCTGGGTTCAGAAATCAAGGGTTCGTATATATCAGGGAGAGAATAAACTGATCGATCTTCCAAAGGCTTTTCCAACCGAGTGTATTAAGATTGACAGACTCAGGTTCCAGAGCGGAGCTGCCATGGTTAGCAATGTTCGTATTGCTGTTGGCGCACCCGATATGCGCAGTAAACTTATTACTGAAGGCAAACTGGTTACATACGGAATTTATTTTGATGTAAATAAGGATGTAGTAAAACCCGAATCGTACGGCACACTCAAAGAAATTGCTACTGTATTAAACGAAAATCCTGATGTTAGAGTGAAAATTATTGGCCATACTGACAGTGATGGCGCTGATGCATCTAATCTTGATCTTTCAAAACGGCGTGGCGCTGCTGTTAAAAATGAACTGGTTAAAACATTCAACATAGATGCTTCGCGACTGGAAACTGATGGACTGGGTGAAGGGCAGCCGGTTGCACCAAATGATACACCTGCAAATAAAGCGCTGAACCGTCGTGTTGAGTTTATCAAATTGTAGATCTGTCATTTCCATTTTTCTTTAACATCAGAAATCATGAGAAAACTAGTATTATTCTTATTGATATTAGCCGGGACATACACTACCTATTCTCAGCTAACGCCTGAAGCCTACATCAGGAAAATACCTGCACTGCCAACCGACACATGCAATACCTCTAAAATTGGTATACAAAACTTTACCAACCAGGTGAATAGTCTGAATGAGCAAGTACAAAGTGATGCCAGATTGCGGACAAAACAGGCGAAAGCGAATGCGCAGACAAATGAGGCTGCCATGAAAGAAGGTGCCATGAAGCAAATGTCACAGCAATATGGCATGTCAGAAGAAGACATGAATAAAATGAGAAATGCTAAAAACCTTACTCCTGCAGAAAAGCAGGCCATGGCTAACAAGATGATGATGCAGCAGACCAATATCTCGATGGATGAGGCTAAAAATCTCAAAAAAACGAGTGAGGAAGGCAAGAAAGCTTGGGCTGAAGGTTATGCAAATGAGGCAATGGCTACTTCACAAACTAATCCTAAAACTGATGGTGGGAACTCCGCAATGAATATTTCAACATTGATGGAGGAACAAAATACCCTCAACCTGAAAGTTACATCATGGGAACAAGCTATTGATGCAAGATATCAGCAACTGGATAATGATCCTTCAGGAAAAGCAATGTTAGACAAAATAAGCAAATGGAAGAGCGAATGGACGGCAATGGCAGGGGTTGATTATGGACAAGGTAGTAAAATGGACTCATTGGCAAGTATGATCAGGAATGAGCAAATAGACTACTGCAGAAAATTCACCTCCCAGTATTGGATTATTCTTAAAGAGCATATTGCTAATGTTAATAATTCCTTACCTGAATACCGTCGTATTGAAGCCATCTCCGGCGAAATATTAGAGATCCAGAATAATGTAACATCCCCTGACGCAGGTTCTGACATAATGTGTCTTGAGTCGGTTATCAGATATCTGGATAGGCTTCGGCAAGCTTATAAATACAAACTGTATTATAGTGAGGATCAATAATTTTTCTTAAGACTAGCTTTAGCTTGGTCTGACATAAGCTTAGTTGATCCCACTAGGTTTTCCTTTCTTAGAAATTGATAATCATGAAATGTAAATTCACGATTGCATTCCTCCTATTGTCAATCATTGCAGGAGCACAAAATCAGCCCTCTTCTCCAGAAAAGATCAGGCAACAAATGCAGCAGATCCGCCAAAATACAAATTGGGACGATCCTGTTGCTGCAAAAAAAGCTAATGCAGAAATCAAACTGCTGGTTAAACAATTAAGCGGAGGGCAACCACAAATAAGCTTTGGCGGTGATGACCAAGAGAAAGAGAATAATAAACCGGTCAATATTGAGATTACAACAGCCAATACTAAGGAAGAGGTAATTGCCATTGCGAATCGATTTTATAACAGGTCATACAAGGCAATTGATGCTATCACAAAAAGCCAGTTCGATAATGACTTAAAGGCAGCTGAAAATGAAAAATTCAGCTTCGAAGCAATACATAATCTAACGAGTACAGGCGCAGTATTGATTACTATAGGCAACGATCATAACGTAGCGTGCGTTTACCTTGCGGCAGCAGTTAAAGCAATGCCGACAGATACTTTGAGCATCAATAATTTCGGAGCCTATCTCCGTGTTATTGATTCTACCCGTACGTCCCTTACTGTTTTACTGTATGCCAATCAGCTTTTTAATCAGAGTCCGGTCATCCTGACTCAGATAGGTTGCAGTTACCTTGAATTGAACGACCATGTGCAAGGTGAAAAATACCTGAAGGAGGCTTTAAAAGTTGATCCCGGCTTCGGCAAAGCCCATACAGCCTTGTGTGACCTTTACCTGATGCAGGGTCGACTGGAAGATGCTATTTTGGAACTTTTTGCCGGAGTTAAGGGAATGGGTTGCACATACAGTCAAGCAATGTCAAGCTTTTCACAGATACAGTCAGGTTATGAATCAAAAGGAAATGGTGAAAGTGATAAGGAAAAATTCTGGGAAGAGTCTAAAAAGCAAATAGATCCATCAGATGCCTTAGCTCCATTAGTTCCTCAGGATGACCGGGTAAAGATGCCTTCATTCCCTCTAGCCGGCAGTGCTGAAGACTGGCTTGAAGGTGGAGGCTATTCAACTGCAGTTCAATTATATAAGGGTTATGTGACCTATGTCACCTCTTTTGCAAAAGAGTTTCAGCAGATACAAAAGGAACAACCTTCTCTGCCCGCCGGAGCTGTTCTGCGGGATTATGCCGATCAGCGTTTTGTTCTTGGATGTATTACCGAGATATTTTTCAGGGAATCAAACAATAAAGCGAAAAAGTATCAGGAGGAGGTTGACCAGATCACTGAACGAATAAACAAAGGGAAAGATTTGTACATTGAAGAACTGATGAGATACACCCAGGATCTTGAAAATTGCATGGAGAAATGTAATAATGATCCAGCCTGCTTTCCTGAATGTCATCGACAGTTTTGCCAAAAAGAATGTCCCAATGCCAATCTCTTCAATAAACAACTTAGAGGTGATTACAGTATCTGGGCGAGATTATACAAGCAATATGTTAAGGATCAGGAAAGTACACTGGATGAGTTATATGCCTGGTCCATTCCACGATTGGCTAAGATTGAAAGTCCTTATTGGAATAGGATTTATGCCTGGGAAATAAAGAGAGTGGCATTGGCAATTGTAGGAAATTGTTATGTTTACTACCCCCAACCTTTCCAAAGCTTGTCGAAGAATAACTGTGGAGAAGATTGTACCATATTCGCTACCCCAATTGTATTAACGGGTGGTGAAGTCAATAAAGAAAAACCAAAACCCACCGAATGTCCAAAAGATAATAAAGTAACATTTGGAATTGCCATTTGCAGTGTATCACTTGACTGTGAGAGCATTGAATTTGGATGTTCAGCAGGTGTAGCATTGTCGGCAAAGAAGAATTTCAAGAACGACAGCAGTACACTGTTTATTGGTGCTGGAGGTCAATTGGGACTTATAGGCGGAAGTGCCGGAATGAAAGTGGGTGTTACCATTACCAAAACTGGCTCAGGAGATACAGATCTGGGCGGAAAATTTGAAATGAATGGTGCTTTCGGCGGTCCGGTCTCTGCAGGAAAAAGCTACTCTATGTCGGCAACTGCAATGGAAGGTTTCAAATCAGGCAGTACCAATTTTCTTAAACTGGGCATGTAATCCTTGTAGATTTTAAGAATCCCTGAATTTCTAATGGTGAATATACTTGTTCATTAGGACGATGAATTAAAGCATTTTTGTTTTTTGAGTCTGCGCATACTGGTCGCTAACTGGTCGCATTAGGTTCGCATTTTAGTTATTTTTATGCGAATTTTTTGCGCCTGGTTAGGTCTTATTTTGCGTATTCTCGAAAACTAGATATTCAGCCCTTCGAATCACCTATTTATAATTAGAATTAGCTTAGATATTCGCTAAAAAAAACAAGCGATCTTTAGAGATCGCTTGAAAATGATGTAGTTACCTAAATCTTATAATGGAGCGGAAAACGGGATTCGAACCCGCGACCCTCAGCTTGGGAAGCTGATGCTCTACCAACTGAGCTACTTCCGCATTTTTGGTTCGGCAAATGTACAAAAACAAATATTTCTTTTCAAACCTTCCTAGGAGCGTATTTAGCAAATGAATTTATGTAAATTTACATTCTAAATCACTTCATTAAAGGTTGTTTTATGAAAAAGAAACCACGCCTGTCGTTCTGGCAGATATTCAACATGAGCGTTGGATTTATGGGAATCCAATTCGGTTTTGCCCTTCAGAATGCTAATGCCAGCAGAATACTGATGACCTTTGGTGCTGATGTTGAGCATCTTTCATGGTTCTGGCTTGTTGCGCCAATCACTGGTATGATGGTGCAACCAATAATAGGGCATTACAGTGATAATACCTGGAATCGACTTGGTAGAAGAAAACCGTACTTTCTTTTTGGTGCTCTGATGGCTGCTGCCGGACTGATCCTTATGCCACAGTCGCCAATGTTTGCCGCTTACCTGCCTGCTTTATGGGTTGGCGCAGGAATGCTTATGATCATGGATGCTTCCTTTAATATTGCCATGGAACCTTTCAGGGCGCTGGTAGCCGATAAACTTCCAACAGATCAGAGAACACTTGGCTTCTCAGTACAGACAGCTCTAATTGGAGTTGGAGCTGTAATTGGTTCATGGCTTCCGTACGTACTTACCAATTGGCTGGGAATATCGAACACTAACACTGTGGGACTGGTACCTGATCATCTTTTGATATCATTTATAGTTGGTGCTACAGTTTTAGTTAGTACAATACTTTGGACAATTTTCACTACAAGAGAATATCCCCCACAAGAAATAGCTGAGTATGATTTTCAAGAATCAGGTGTTGAGCATATTCCAAGTAAAGAGAAGGCAAGCATATTTGATATTTTTACCGATTTTGCCAAAATGCCTACTACGATGAAACAACTTGGATTGGTTCAGTTTTTTTCGTGGTTTGCGTTATTCTCCATGTGGGTATTCACTACTCCTGCGCTGGCACAACATGTATGGGGATTGCCGTCAGGTGATAGAAGTTCAGCAGCTTTTAATGATGCTGCTGATTATGTTGGAAATATATTTGGTATTTATAACCTTGTTGCAGCCTTATTTGCTATGATGCTCCCCGTTATTGCAGCAAAAGTTGGTAGAAAACTTACCCATTCTATATGCCTCACAGCTGGTGGATTAGGTTTAATTTCTATTATATTTGTCACTTCCCCCGATATAAAATGGGTACTTAACTTAAGCATGATTGGTGTTGGTATTGCCTGGGCAAGTATCCTTGCAATGCCTTATGCTATTTTGGCAGGCTCAATTCCTGCCCGTAAGATGGGCGTTTATATGGGAATATTTAACTTCTTCATCACCTTCCCTCAAATTGTTAATGGTATTTTTGGTGGTCCAATTGTTAAGTACTTCTACAACGGACATGCGATCTGGGCTATAGTAACAGCCGGTTTCCTTATGATTGCCGGTGCTATTTCAGTAATTTTTGTCAAGGACAAGGATGATGTTGTTAATTTACTGAAATAGTTCAGATTCTTCGAGGTCAAAAGACTTAAGTAATTCGAGGTCAGAAGATCTAAAAAGTGAGCTGTACAGAAAATTGCAACTGTTAATTATCTAGCTTGAAAGACTTTATATCCCCAAGGTTTTAAGTTGAAATAGTAATCATCGTAGATAGTACATTTCTCACCGGAGAATATTTCATGATAGTGTCCCTCCAGCAGAATGTCATTAAGATGAGCGAATTGATCATAGCCGGTCAGGTTTATTACCACTAGTACTTTTGATTCACCTTTTTGCCGAATGTAGGCAATGGTATTCCTGCCATTCCCGGTATCAAGTAATCTCAAACTGCCACCATAAGGTCCATTCCAGAGTGCTTCAGATGATTTCTTAAGTTCTATCAGTTTTGCGTAGAGTGGGAACATTTTATCATCTTTCCATTCAATCTCGTCTTTCTCAAAAAAGCTTAGTCTCTTATATACACCGGCTTCCTGTCCGCTATATATCAAAGGAATTCCTGTGAGTGTAAAATAAAGGACGGCAAAAGCTTCCAAGCCATAATGTAGTCGTTCAATTTCTGAACCATTCCATGAATTCTCATCATGGTTTGAAATGAACATCATTTGATAAGCATGTGCGGGGAATTGATATATTTCCCTGTCAATCATTGATGTAAGGTCCCATGCAGACTTTTCACCTTTAGCTATATCATCAAATGTGTGGAATATATTCCAGTTATAAATGGCATCAAAAGCCCCGTTCAACATTTCCTTCTGCTCAGCCTCAGCGAGCATGAAAACTGGTTTAACTTTATCCAGCTCTATCCGCGCATATTGCCAAAAATCCAGCGGTACAAGGTTTGCCATATCGCATCTGAATCCATCAATACCAATCTTTTCAAGCCAGTACTTCATGGCATCTACCATATATTCCCTTAGAGCAGGGTTTTTATAATTGAGTTCAATAACATCGGCCCATTCAGGGAACGGAGGTTTAAACCCTCCCCTCTCATTGCATGTATAAAAGTGAGGATTCGTAACTGTAAGATTATTATCCCAAGATGTATGGTTAGCCACCCAATCGAGTATAACATACATTCCCATACTATGAATTTTCTCCACCAGTGTAATGAATTCATCCATGGTACCGTAAAGAGGATCAATTGCCAGATAATCCTTGATGCTATAATAACTTCCAAGTGTTCCTTTCCGCTCCTTCTCACCAATGGGCTGAAGAGGCATGAACCATAAGATACCTGCACCTAGTTGCTTTAACCTTGGAAGGTGTGTTTCAAACTCTTTGAAGGTTCCTGAATGTGTGTATTGTCGAAGGTTGATCTCATAAATAGTCAGGTCTTTGGTCCATTCAAGAGGAAGATTCTTTGGCATAAGCTGGTGTTAAGAGTTTGGTAAAAGGGGGAATATACTGACTATTGGGCTTTTCTTACTTTGTAATCCATATCTATTAGCAGGTCAGCTCTATCCTTTAATGACTGCACTACCTGATGCTCTCTCTCAAGCACTTGCATGCGGTAATCATTTTGTGGTTCTTTACCTCTGACAACCTGCGCTTTTTTAGTTTCATGATAGGTCAGTTCAATAAAGATACTTAGGTCAACACCTTCCGTTTTGATGGCATAAAGGCCGTCGATGATCAACATATCGATGCCTTTGAAATCAGTGGTCAGCTGATCAACCTGCTCTGTTACAAGGTCAACGCAAGGCATGGTGGAAGGCCTATTGTTGCGGAAATCATCCAAGTTCTTGTAAATGGTATCCCAATCATATTCAGTGTAACCAACAGCTGTTTGAATACCATTCCTTTTTCTCCATTCAGTTCGTTCCAGAGGAAGTGTTAGATAATAATTGTCAATATGGATGGGTTTGCAAAAGATACCTTCCTTGCGCAGCAAACGTGCAATAACATGAGTAAGTTCTGATTTACCAGAACCGGATTCACCGGATACAGCAATAATGAACTTATCTTTTTTCTTTTCCAGTATGTAAGGCAATATTTCACGGGCTGCAGCCTCATGCTTTTCGCTGATCAACAATACATCACCAAGCATATTTTAATGTTTTAGAATTATAAATAATTTTTATCCACCCAAGCCAATTTTCTCACCTTATAAATTTATGAAAATCCTGCTAAGGAATAACTAGCCGTATCAAAAATAGTAATACTCACTTGAGGGATCGAAGTCGAGGAAGAAATCGGCAGAATTTTTGAGTGATTGAACCACTTTATGTTCCTGCTCCAGTACTTTCATACGGAAATCATCCAATTGTTCTTTGCCTGAGGTTTTCTGAATGGTTAGAGTTTCCTTATAAGTGTTCTCAATAAAGACCTTCAGATTTACTTTTTCAACTTTAACTGCATATAAACCTGCTAAAATCAACAGATCAATATCTTTGAAATCAGTAATCAAGTGATCAATTTGTCCGGTAAAAAGATCAACACATGGCATAGTAGCCTTTTTCTCTTTCAGGAAAGCATCCACATTATTATTGATAGTGTCCCAATCGTATTCTTCATAACCTACACTCTCAATCCCGTGTTCTTTTCTCCATTGAGTACGCTCATTGGGTGGAATTTTGTAATAGCTGTCCATATACAGCATTTTTACTTTGATGTTCTTCTCCTTAAGTAAACGCCCCAGCATATGTGCAACTTCCGATTTACCGGTCTCAACTTCCCCAGAGATGGATATTATGTACTTTCTCTTGTATTCAGGCATCACCCTGTCTAAGATGATCTTTGCGGCCTTTTCATGACCTTTGTTCAATAACAATACTTCATTAAGCATTTTAGTAAAATTTTAGTTTATTTCAACCTTGTCATCTATAATAGTCACAGTATATTGTTTACCACGGAAAGTAACCTTGAATTGTATACTTTTCCATGTTTTAGGGAGCTTAGGATACACCTTTAGTTCCTCTCCATTTATATTCAGCCCTGCATATGATTGAAGTGCAATCAATATAGTACCTGCCATTACACCAAGATGAATACCTTCAGCCGTTGTACCGCCCTGGATATCATCAAAATCACTACTCAGTGCATCTTTATATAGTATCCAGCTTAGATCAGTATCACCTATCATATTTGCCAATTGAGCATGGACTACCCTGCTAAGCGTGGAACCATGAGAAGTACGGGCAAGATAATAATCCATATTCCTCTTCAGAAAATCAGGTTTTAACTTATAACCCATAGATTCTATGATATCTCTTACTTCTCTCTCTTCCAAAATGTAGAAGATCATAAGTGTATCAGCCTGCTTGGCCACTTTATATTCATCGGGCGATTTGCCTTCTGCTTTAAGGATCCGGTCGAGACGATAGATATTCCCGTACTTTGCCCTATAGTAATCCCAGTCAAGTTCCTTTAGCTCAAAATAACCATCGTACTGAGCAATGATACCTTCGGGTGATATGACCAGATTTAATTTATTGGCTATATCATTCCAGGTTCTTAGTTCATCCTTCGTAACAGGAGATTTGATCTGCCCCTGCTGTCCGTTGATTAATGTAAATATCTCTGTAGCTTTTCTGAAGGACCATGCTGTCAGAATGTTTGTGTATGCATTATCGCGTAATCCTCCCTGTTCAGAATCATGGTATTGTTCGTGGAACTCATCAGGTCCCATAACACCGGGAATACTGTACCGTCCTTTTACATTGTTATACACAGATTTACTAGCCCAAAAGCGACATATTTCAAAGAACATCTCAGCTCCATAATTCCTGAGGAAATTGATATCACCTGTAGTATGCACGTATTGCCAGATATTAAAGGCAATTGCCAGAGACACATGTCGCTGGAGGGAGCTATAATCATCGCCCCAGTGACCGGTTAAAGGATTAAGATGTACCACCTGAGTTTCTTCTCTGCCATCACTGCCACTTTGCCATGGAAACATAGCACCTTTGTAACCATACAGCGATGCATATTCCCTGGCTTTATCCAGACGATTATATCGATACATCAATGTAGCTTTTGCTGCATCCGGAAAGTGCAGATTGTAAAACGGTAAAATAAACAGCTCATCCCAAAAAATATGACCCCGATAGGCTTCACCGTGCAGACCCCTTGCAGTAAAACTTGCATCTATGGATTTATTATGAGGAGAAGCGGAAACCATCATATGATACAGATGGAGCCGTAATAATTTCTGATCCATCCTGCTACCTTCAATTGAAACATCAATCTCATTCCAAAGTTTCTTCCAGGCCTCTTCACTCGACGATGCCACCTCAGCAAATCTGGTCGGAACCGCTGCCAGTTTAGTTGCTTCTTTAACAGGATTATCCACATCATCAGGCTTTGATGTATATATGGCCACAATCTTTTCAAGCATAATTGACTGTCCTTGTATTACATCATTGGAAAATTCTTGATAAGCAGATGCTGGGGAAATATCTGTCCGTGGCTCAATTGTTAACTCATGTTCTTCAAGAAATATGCGATGAGAAGCCGCCTCGGCGATAATAATTCCTGATTGGGTAGTCTCCACTGCAACATGAATAATCTTTCCCTGATATCCTTCTTCGCCTGGCTTTAAGTGTTTCTGGTTGAGTTGCTTGTAACGCTCAACCCCTTCATTTATGATCTCGCCGTTAATTCCTGATCGGATAGTGATATGTCCATTATAGCTAAGGGGTGTAATAGTATACTGTAGAGCTGCCTGATGCGGATTAGCCATAGAGGCAAGTCTGTTTGAATCAATGGCTGTAACTCTGCCCAATGAATCTTCTACAACGAGCCTTCTACTATAAACACCTGTCCGAAAGTCAAGTGTTTTAGTGAACTCCAGAAACTTGACCTTAGAAAAATCAAACCATGGTTCTTTGTCAATCCTGAAAAGCACGGGCAGCCAGTTAGGGGCATTTACAAAGTCCTCATTCTCAACTAAGCGGTCACCCACTTTCGATTCCAGACGGTTGTATAATCCGGCAATATAAGTACCCGGGCTATGCGAGGATGATGACTGGGTTTCTTCCATGGCACCTCGTGTGCCGAAATATCCATTTCCAACAGTGAGCAAGGCTTCACGTGTCCGTTCTTTTATAGGATCAAAATCCTGATAAGTGATTGACCATTTTTCATTCTCTATACCTGAGCTAAACCAGTCATTAATTCCTTCCAGAGAGATTTCTGATAAATCAGCAACTACCAGATCAGCACCATTGAGCAATAATTCCCTTTCATTCTCTTCACGGGCAACACCCAACACTAGTCCAAAATCGCCTTTCTTACCTGCCTGTACGCCTGAAACAGCATCTTCAACAATCACCGAACGATCATAAGAAACCCCCATATTATCGGCAGCTGTAGTAAAAATATCGGGTTCCGGTTTACCTTTTAATTTAAGTTCAGCTGAAACAACTCCATCTACCCTGGTCTCAAATAGGTCAAGTAATCCTGCAGCTTCAAGTACCGGTCCGCAATTTTTACTTGATGAAGCCACACCCACTTTAATATTATTTTCTTTGAGCTGTTTGATGAGTTCAACGGTACTGTCATAAACACTCACACCATCAACCCTAAGTATTTCATTGAAAGCATAATCTTTTCTGTTGCCTAGCCCACAAACAGTTTCCTGATCTATATTGTCAGACGGATCTCCAAAAGGTAATTCTATACCTCTTGAAGTGAGAAAGTCCTGCACTCCTTTGTATCTTGGTTTTCCATCAACAAAAGGCAGGTAATCATTTGTATGGGTGAACTCTTTGAAAGGGATGTTTTGTTTTTTTGAATGCTCAGTCAAAAAATCATCAAACATCTTTTTCCAGGCTAAACTGTGGACTAGAGCAGTTTTTGTTATGACTCCATCCAAATCAAAGATAACGGCATCAAATGGCTGTTTTGACATGTTCTATATAGATTACTTTTTGCAGTTATTTAACTTCTGCAAAGATAACCATTAACAACATGTAATGTTATAATGTGATATTAGAACGGATAACCTTATGAAAATATTAAATCAAATTATGAATATTTGAGGACAGGTTTATAAACATGCAGAGTAACGAACATTTATTTGGATTATCTGTTGTTTGGAAAGAAAATAAAAATAAGCTGGACTGAAAAAGATTAATAAATGCCTTAATGGTTAGGAAATCTTATTAAATTTGTGGCCATAAAACAAACCTGCTTTAACATGGAAAATAAATTTTTCACTTCAAGAATGATCTTTGTGATAACTGCAATACTTGTTGCTGTAGTAATGCGCTTAATACCTCATTGGCCTAATTTTACTCCGGTAGCAGCTATTGCTATTTTCGGAGGAGCTTATATTAACAGAAAAGCCCTAGCATTTATTCTTCCAATTATTGCCATGTTGATCAGTGATTTGATTATTGGCTTCCATACCACCATGATTGCTGTATATGCTGGAATGATAGCTGCAGTAGGTATTGGAATGCTGCTCCGTAACAGGGTTAAAGCAGGCAATGTTGCAATTGCTTCTGTATCTTCTTCCGTAATATTTTTCCTGATTACAAATTTTGCTGCATGGTATACCGGGTTAATGCCTTATAGTCGTGATTTCTCCGGAATTATCCAGTCGTATGTGGCCGGAATTCCATTCTTTAGTTACAGCTTAGTTGGAGACTTATTTTACAGTACTGTTTTATTTGGTAGTTTTTATCTGGTAAGTCGTCGTGTTCCATCAATGGTAAATGGCTAATCTTCCATAAAGATATTATCAAGGCCCTTTGCAGAAGCTTAGGGCTTTTTTTTTCAAATAACCGTAATACACCTTCTGAATAATTATACCCTCAATGATGTCTTATAACACACTGAAACAATAATTAATTGATTAATTTTGTTATCTAGTAGGTGAATTTATTATTAGCGGAAAGGTAGAGAAATTAATAAATCAAGAAAGGAGAAACAAGTCATGAAAATAATAGCATTTCATACACCCAAACCCAGACAGTTTAATTATAAACCATTATATTATGATCAGCGTAAGGAAGAACTGGCAGAGCTCAAGAAAAAATATAGTGGTGAAAAATCTGAAAGTGGTGTAAGTCCTGATTTCCGGGAAAAATTGAGAAACTCGTGGAGAGTAAAGGAGAAAAAAACAGGAAGTATCTCTAAAATCACCCTATTGGTTTATCTGGTTTTAGCGGCATTAATCATCTATTATATCTTCTTTAATTAAATGGCAGATTTAATTCGACTTCTGCCTGATTCAGTAGCCAACCAGATTGCTGCAGGTGAGGTTATTCAGCGTCCTGCATCAGCAGTAAAGGAATTACTTGAGAATGCAGTAGATTCAGGAGCGAACCGTATTGAGTTAATTGTAAAAGATTCTGGTAAAACCTTATTGCATGTTATTGATAACGGTTGTGGTATGTCAGTTACTGATGCCCGGATGAGCTTTGAGCGACATGCCACTTCTAAAATTCAAAATGCTAACGACTTATTTAAGATAAAGACTTTTGGCTTTAGAGGTGAAGCACTTGCCTCTATTGCTGCCATCTCACATGTTGAATTAAAAAGCAGACGAGTAGAAGACGAAATTGGGACACATGTTACGATTGAAGGATCATACGTAAAGAGCCAACAACCTTGTGCACTTGAACCCGGAACCTCCATTCAGGTTAAAAACCTTTTCTATAATGTTCCTGCCAGACGACAGTTTCTCAAATCTGATACACATGAGATGAGACTCATAGTAGAGGAATTTTCTAGAGTAGCTTTAGTAAATCCGCATATAAGTTTTGATCTTACCAATAATGGAAAGATTCAAATTCAACTTCCTATTGGTAGTCTTAAGCAAAGGATAAGCAATCTTTTTGGCAATAACTATCAGGAAAAGTTGGTACCTGTTGAGACTGAAACTGAAGTTGTTAAAATCACTGGTTTCATTGGCAAGCCAGAAAGTGCACGAAGAACAAGAGGTGAACAGTATTTCTTTGCAAATAATCGCTTTATCAAGCATCCATATCTGAATCATGCAGTTGAAGAGGTCTTCAGTTCTTTGATTCCTGAAGAACACTTCCCATCTTATTTTATTTACCTAGATGTAAATCCTCAGGATATTGATATAAATATCCATCCAACTAAAACAGAAGTTAACTTTCAAAACCACCAGGCAATATATGGTATTTTAAAGTCGGCTGTTAAACAAGCCATCGGGAAATATAGCCTTTTCCCCACCATAGATTTTGACACAAAGCCTGAATATAATTTTTACTTCCCAAAAGATAAATCAGTTGTTGTACCGGGTGTAAAAATAAATCCTGAATATAATCCTTTTGTAAAAAAGCAATCTCCAGATTTGGGCTTGTCATCATTTTATGTTGGCCCTGAAGTAAGGTCTAAAGAAACGAATGATATTAATTCAATACCTGCCGGTCAGCAGATTCTTACCGTTGGCTCAGACTTTGAATCAGTTGAACAGGAATCACGTGGTTTCCTGCAGTTCAGGAATAAGTACATCATGTCGACTATCAAATCAGGTTTAATGATTATCGATCAACAAGCTGCTCATGAGCGGATTTTATACGAGAAGTTTATTGAACGTATAGAGAATAGACCTGGCAATGTGCAGCAACAGCTTTTTCCACAAACTGTTAAATTATCTGCACCAGATTCTCAGTTGATTACTGATCTGATGGATGAATTCATGAAGCTCGGTTTCTTGCTGGAACCTTTTGGACAAAATTCGTTTATTGTTAATGGAACCCCTGCTGATTTTCCTATGCAGAATATACAACACCTTATAGATGGAGTTCTGGAAAATTACAAACAGAACAAGAGTAACTTAAAAGGTGATAAAATAAAGAACCTGGCAAAATCAATGGCCAGAAATCTTTCCTTGAAACCATACAAGTCTTTGTCAATAGAAGAGATGCAAGGACTGGTGGATGATCTCTTTGCATGTAAAGTACCTGGGATTAGTCCATCGGGTAAAGCAATTATTATAAACATTACTCTGGAAGAGCTAGAGAATAAGTTTCAACAAAACCTGACATAATTCTATGAATCAACAATATTCTCCAAGAGGCTTCAGTATGCTACCACCGGTAGTAAAAAACCTGCTGATAATTAATGGCCTCTTTTTCCTGGCACAGATAATGTTTCTAAATGTTTTTCGCATTGATCTGGTTGATTATCTAGGTATGCATTATTGGGGATCTTCCAAGTTCAATCCGGTTCAACTGGTTACCTATATGTTCTTGCACAGTACATCAGATTTTAGCCACATTTTATTCAACATGTTTGCATTGTGGATGTTTGGATATCTGATTGAGAATGTATGGGGAGGAAAGCGATTCCTGATTTATTATATGGTGACCGGCATTGGCGCTGCAGTTGTGCATATGATAGTAATGTATTTTAGTATTAGCGGATTGCAGGCAGATGCAGCAATGGTAATGTCAGCTCCTGATCCAACTGATTTTTATAATTTCGTGAACGAGCATTTCCCTTATTATCAGAATAGTTTAAATGAATTCATGAATGAGTGGTCTGCCAATCCTGGAAATGCAGATATGATAAACCAGGCATCCAGATATCTTGATGAGTTGGTTGAAATCAGAAAGGATGTCCCTACTGTAGGAGCCTCTGGCGCTGTTTTTGGCATTCTATTGGCTTTTGGTATGATGTTCCCTAATACATTAATCTATATTTACTTCCTGTTTCCCATAAAAGCGAAGTGGTTTGTTATAGTATATGGCGGATTGGAATTATTTATGGGAATAAGGAATAGTGCAGGCGATAACGTTGCCCACTTTGCACATTTAGGGGGAATGATATTTGGTTTCTTCCTGATCAGGTATTGGAATCGAAAAATGAATCAACATAACTGGGACCAAAACTTCTAAACATATGTATCCTCAGACTTCTCCACTGGAAAGAATTAAAATATTTTTTACAAAGCGCGAAGCGTTATCAAGGATCATACTGATAAATGTAGTTGTTTGGTTAGTGATTGTTTTAATTAAGAATCTTGCATTTTTATTCTCGAGTCCTGAAGTAGGTACATCCGGTTTATACAGACAACATCTGGTTGAATATCTCTCATCCATTCTGGCTCTACCTGCAAACATTGATGTTTTCCTTACCAAAGCATGGACTTTAATCAGTTACATGTTTCTTCATTTCGACTTCTTTCATATCCTGTTTAATATGTTGTGGCTTTATTGGTTCGGAATAATATTCGTTCAATATCTATCACAACGGCAACTTTTTGCTACGTATATCTTTGGTGGAATAATGGGGGGATTGATTTATATTCTGGCCTTCAATGTTTTTCCGGTGTTTGATGTTATTAAAAGTTCAGCCTTGGCACTCGGAGCTTCAGCATCAGTAATAGCCATTGTGGTGGCAATATCCTTTTATGTTCCGAATTATACCATCAATTTATTCCTGTTCGGGCAGGTCAAGATCAAATATCTGGCCATTATTACAATAGTAATGGATCTTCTAATGATAAATGCAGGGAATGCAGGTGGCCATATTGCTCATCTGGGTGGTGCCTTATGGGGATTTATATACATCAAGATGATTCCACATTATGATCCATCAAAAATATTCAGTATCTTTTTTGATAATTCAATACAGAAAATCAAGGATAGGAGAAAGAAAAAATTCAAAGTCAAGTATGGCGCTCCACATGTTTCAGATGAGGAATATAATCTTTTGAAAAAGGAAAAACAGCAGAGAATTGATAAGATTTTGGACAAAATTAGCCAGTCGGGTTATAATAGTCTAACAAAGGAAGAAAAGGAACTATTATTTTCGAACAGCAATAAACAGAACAACTGACAACGTGACTCCAATAAGCATAATGAAATCGAGAAAACTAACCTTTGTATCGGGTATTCTCTTGCTAATGAATATATTTGTTCTGTTCCTATTGGCTATTGGCTTTTTGGCAGCATTTGTGCCACCTGATAAAAACTGGTTATTCGCTTTTGCAGGACTAGTTTTTCCTTACGCTGTTATTGCCAATGTATTCTTTGTATTTATCTGGATGTTTCTCTGGCGAAAACTTTTCCTTGTCTCACTTATTGCACTCATTTTCTGTTGGAATCGACTAACTACTTATATTCAGTGGGACCGATCTGCTCCAGAAGATGGAATACAAAAAGAAAAAGTCAAGGTCATTTCCTACAATGTTCAAATCTTTGACTTATATAACTGGAAGTCGGATCATATCAGCGAGAAAGGGCAGAACATACTTAAATTGTTGAAAAATGCTGCTCCGGATATTATTTGTTTGCAAGAATATCATGCTGGAAAAAGAAATAAGGTAGATATCTCAGACTCCATTGAAAGGATGACCGGACTAAAATATCAACATATTGAATTTGTCAAAAAAGACGGGGAAAATATGCCTTATGGTATTGCTACTTTTAGCAGATGGCCTGTTATTAGTAACAAAGTTGTTGATTTTGATAATAATCCTATCAATTTTTGTATTTACAGTGATCTGATTATTGAAGGCGATACAGTCCGTTTATTCAATGTCCATCTGGAATCCATCAGATTAAGCAGGGAAGATTATTTGTATGTCTCTGAATTACCAAAAAAGACTGATACTCAGGAAATATTTTCTGAAAATTCGCGTAAAATAATCAGAAAGTTCAAGAGAGCTTTCATAAACCGTGCTCCTCAGGCAAGAAAGATTGCAGAGCTGATAAATGCTTCACCATTCCCGGTAATAATATGCGGAGATTTTAATGATACTCCTTCATCCTATACTTATCATCAGTTATCTAAAAACCTACTCGATTCTTACAAAGAGTCAGGTCATGGAATAGGCATGACCTATGCTGGTTCCCTGCCATCCTTCAGAATTGATTACATCCTTCATGACAAAAGTCTCAGATCATTGAATTATAAAACAATCAGGGAGAATTATTCAGACCACTTCCCTATCAGTACAGATATAATTATTCACTGATCATCATGAAAACATTACTTAGGCTTGTATCAATTTCTCTATTGATACTATTATTGATGTCAGTATCGGCTGCAGTCATTCCACCTTCTAAAAGTTTAGCTATTGCTTTATCAGGTCTAGGTTTTCCGGTTTTCTGGATAATAAATTCAGTCGTTTTAACTTTTCTATTAATATTTAAGATCAGGTGGTTAAGGCTGATAGTGTTCCTTATTTTGTTGGCAACCACACCTTTGATGCTCAGGTACTATTCACTGCGACTGAATGGCGATAAGAGTAATCTCACTTACAGTATTTTTGACTTTAATGCATTTGGATTAAGAAAGCCTGTGGAGAAATCTGATCTATCAGACAATCAGGATATTATTAATGAGTTCATCAATGATTCAAAATTCACCCTTGCCTGTTTTCAGGAATACCCCATGAAGGGATCTAAACATGCAAAATTTTATGAAAAGTTGCACAATGGACTGAATCTTAACTATAAATGTTTGTCAGAATATTCCGCTGATGAAAAGAGTACTCAAAGGATACTTGTTACAGCTTCAGCTTTCCCTATAGTTAAAAGCAATTTGATTTACTGCAATTCTAAATCGTTTGCTATGGTAACTGATATCCAATTTCCTGAAGGAATAGTAAGAGTCTTCAACATTCATTTGCAATCAGTAAAGTTTACCAAAGAACGCAAACTTCTGATAATTAATAAAAATTATCATTTAAAAGCAATTATAGAACAATTTTCAGGTACTATCATGAAATTAAAAACAGCATTTAATTTGAGGGAGAAAGAGAGCAGGATATTGTCTGATAGTATAAAAGCCAGCCCATTCCCCGTTATTGTTGCCGGTGATTTTAATGATACTCCTGCCTCCAATGCTTATCATACCATCAGTTCAGGTTTGAAAGATGCATCTTCAGGTACTGCAAATGGTTTGAAAAGAACCTACAAATTCAGTACAATGCCACTAAATATAGATTATATCCTTCATGACAAAGATATTTCTAGCTCAGGATATAAACAGATTTCATTAGTAGTTTCTGATCATTATGCTATCAGCACGAAGTTCAGTTTAGATACTAAGTAGTTAGATCATGAATATGTTAAGTTTTTGAACTGAAACATTCTAACTTGGATACCCTGTAATTTGAAGCAACAAAGTTTATCCTTACAATACTTCAATAGCCGGTGTGCTTTATTTGTACATCAAATAATGCGTAACTTTGTAAACCTGAATTTAATTATTGCATTGATTGTCAGCATTATACTGAATCATTGATTAATAATCAATTTATACTGTGGACTTTAAGCTAACATCAGAATATCAACCTACCGGGGATCAGCCACAAGCCATTCAGCAACTGATTGACGGATTGAACCGTGGTGATCCATCACAAGTACTTCTTGGTGTTACCGGATCAGGGAAAACCTTTACTATTGCAAATGTAATTGCCCAAGTCAATAGACCCACACTTGTTTTAAGCCACAATAAGACTCTTGCAGCACAGTTATATGGAGAATTCAAGCAATTCTTCCCAGATAATGCCGTGGAGTATTTTGTTTCATACTATGATTATTATCAACCGGAAGCATTTCTCCCGACAACCAATACGTATATTGAAAAAGACCTATCCATCAATGAAGAAATTGAGAAGCTAAGATTAAGTGCCACCTCTTCCCTACTATCTGGAAGAAGGGATGTAATTGTTGTATCATCGGTATCCTGTATCTATGGAATTGGTAATCCAGATGACTTTGCGGGGAGTGTAGTTAAGCTTAAGGTTGGTGATAAGGTGAGCCGGAAGAAATTACTGTGGACATTCGTAGAGGGGCTTTATAATCGTAGTGAAGTTGAGTTTAGTAGAGGAAACTTTCGGGTTAAAGGAGATACTGTTGATATATTCCCAGCTTATACTGATTATGCCATCAGAATAATGTTCTGGGATGATGAAATAGAGAGTATTGAATCTTTCAACCCATTGGATGGCCATCAGATTGAGAAAATGGATCAAGTCAATATTTATCCTGCTAATATCTTCGTTACTTCCAAGGATAAAATGAAGGATTCTATCCAGGAGATACAATTTGACCTGATGAAGCAAGTTGATTATTTCACGGAAGAAAGGAAACTGATAGAAGCTAAACGATTGGAAGACAGGGTAACTTATGATATTGAGATGATGCGGGAATTAGGATATTGCTCGGGCATTGAAAACTATTCCCGTTATTTTGATGGTCGTACTCCCGGCTCACGCCCTTTCTGCCTGTTGGATTATTTTCCTGATGATTTTATTACAGTAATTGATGAGAGCCATGTTACTGTTTCTCAGATACGTGCGATGTATGGCGGTGACCGTTCACGCAAGCAGACACTTGTAGAGTATGGTTTCAGACTACCTTCAGCAATGGATAACCGTCCTCTTAAGTTTGAGGAATTTGAGGGATTAACAGGCCAGACGATATATGTAAGTGCAACCCCTGCTGACTTTGAATTACAGAAATCAGAAGGTGTGATAGTAGAACAACTAATCAGACCAACGGGACTAATAGATCCACCTGTTGAGGTGAGACCCAGCATTTCTCAGGTTGATGATTTACTTGATGAAATAGAAAAAACAACTAAAAATGGTGGAAGGGTATTGGTAACAACTCTTACTAAGAGAATGGCAGAAGAACTAACCAAATACATGAGCCGGGTTAGTATCAACTGTAGATATATCCACTCAGATGTTGATACACTTGAACGAGTGGAAATACTCCGTGATTTAAGGTTAGGTCTCTTTGATGTATTAGTTGGTGTTAACTTATTGCGTGAGGGCCTCGATCTCCCTGAAGTTTCTCTGGTCGCTATACTTGATGCAGATAAGGAAGGTTTCCTGAGATCAGAGCGTTCACTGACCCAAACATCAGGAAGAGCAGCACGAAATATCAATAGCAAAGTTATCATGTATGCAGATAAAATAACTGATTCCATGCAAAGGTCTATGGATGAGACTAATCGCAGAAGGATCAAACAAATAGCATACAATACAGAACATAACATTACTCCCAGGCAGATTATTAAATCAACTGCATCCATCATGGGACAAACAGCTGTTGCCGGGGCAACTCCTAAAGTAGGCAAAGCATATATAGAAAACGATACACCAAATATTGCAGCTGATCCTGTTGTAAATTATATGAATCGTGATCAATTGGAAAAAGTTATTATTAGTACCAGAAAAGCGATGGAAAAGGCAGCCAAAGAACTTGATTTTATTGAAGCAGCCCGACTGCGTGATGAGATGTTTGCATTACAGGAAAAACAAAAAAGCCTTAGTGCGGCTAAATAAAGCATTTACAGATGAATAAACTTAATACTGACATCTTATTGTTTATGGCCATAAAAGCTTCTGTAGAGGCTGGGAAAGCCATTCTAGTGCATTATAACTCAACCTATGCCATTGAATACAAATCTGATAACAGTCCATTGACAACTGCTGACAAAGAAGCTCATAATTGTATTGTCGAATACCTGAAAACAACTGATCTTCCAATACTTAGTGAAGAAGGTAAGAATATTGAATATGAACAACGAAAATCATGGAATCTGTTCTGGTTGGTTGATCCATTAGACGGCACAAAGGAGTTCATTAATGGTAATGGTGAATTTACCGTCAATATTGCGCTTATCAAGGATAATGTACCTACCATGGGTATTATTTATGTTCCGGTATGGGGTTTACTTTACTTTGGAACACTGGAACATGGATCATACATGATTAATCTGCTTAATAATGACATAAATGAAATTACTACAATTCAGGAAGTAATCAAAAAAGCGGATAAGTTACCAATAGCATACAACAGAAAGATAACCATCATGGGCAGCCGCTCACATCAGACTGAAGAAAATAATGACCTGATAAATTCATTTGCAAGCCATTTTGATGAAGTGAATATAGTAAATGCGGGAAGTTCACTCAAATTCTGTAGAATGGCAGAAGGTGCTGCCGATTTCTATCCACGTTTGGGTCCTACAATGGAGTGGGATACTGCTGCCGGACATGCCATCTGCAAGTATGCAGGAGTCGAAGTCCTTATTTATCAGTCTGAAGAAGAACTGAATTATAATAAAATTAATCTCTTAAACCCATATTTCCTTGCAATACGAGATAATTTGAAGCATTTAATAATTAGATAAATCAATACTCCCTCAAATTGGCAAATAATAAAAATAAAATAGCCGCTTGCGCGGCTATTTTATTTTTATCTGAAGTATCTAAGAACTACTTGACCTCTAAAAGTTCAACATCAAAAATAAGTGTGGCACTTGGCGGAATTGTAGGCATACGACCATTTTCACCATAGCCTAGTTGAGAAGGGATTATAAGCTTAGCTTTTCCTCCTACTTTCATCAAAGCAATTCCTTCATCCCATCCGGGAATAACTTGTTGTTGACCTAAAACAAATTCAAAAGGTTCCTTACGGTCCACTGATGAATCGAATTTCTTGCCATTGAGTAAAGTACCTGTATAATGAACCTTTACTGTTTTTCCGGCAGTTGCCTGAGCACCAGTTCCTTTTTTAGTCTCAAGATAATATAATCCGCTTGAGGTAGGTGTTACTTTTATATTGTTCGACTTGATATAATTCTGAAGATTCGACATTTCTTCTTTCTTAGCTTTAGCTTTCACTTCAGCAGCTTTTCTTTCTTTATCAGCCTGTTCTTTTTCAAACTGAGCCTTAGTAAGAATATCAACTAATTCAAGATCGTATAATAGTGTTGTATATGGCGCTATCATCTGGCCTCTGCCCTGTTCTCCAAAGGCAAGTGATGAAGGTACAATGATGGATGCTTTTGAGCCCTTGGACATTAATGATAATGCTTCGGTAACACCCTTATTATCAAAGTCTTTTCCGCTTTCCCACATCATAGGTTCACCTTGATCATAGGTTGAATACAATACATTGCCATCAATAGTTGATACCTTAAAATGGATTTTTCCAAAGTCACCCACTTTTGGTTTTTGGTTATTTCCTTTTTTGGTATCAATGAAGTATAATCCTGAAGCTAAAGGAGAAACAGTAATATTAGCACTCTTAAGATAGTTCTGTAAAGTGGTTTGCTCAGCAGCCTTGGCCTCTTCCATCTTCACTTTATTTTCAGCTTCAAGTTGTTCCTGGGTTTTTGCAGAAATAATCTTGACATCAAAGAAAATCTCCTTGCCGATAAAAGCTGAATCAGGAACCTCAGGAAGTCTTATAGTCTTCAGGAAAAATGAATCCGCCAGAGTAATAAAAGTAGCGCTATCACCAGGTTTCATCATAGCAAGTGCACTATAAAGGTCACCTTTGTATGTTGGTTCATTTAACGGCAACATGAATTCCTGTGGAATATCAGCTGAGTTGAAAAGTACTGAATCATTGATAGAATATTTTAGTTTAAGATTCAATACCATCCCTTGTCTTAGGGTTGTAGTATCATCTCCTTTAACATGAAACTTGTAATATAATCCATCACTGGTTTTTTTGAAACCACGGTGCTTAGAGCATCCAAACATGTTAAAAGTAACAGCTACTATAAGCAGCAGCATAAAGAAGTTTCTGTATTTCATCCGGTTAATTATTAAATAGAATTAGTGATTATTTTAAATCTAGAAGTTCAATATCATAGATAAGCGTTGATTTAGGTGGAACTTTATTTTGATCACCTAAAAGCCCAAAACCAAGATGCGAAGGTATGATAAATTTTGCATGGTCACCTACATGTAACAATAATATTCCTTCCTCAAGACCGCTCTCAACACCACCTTTACCGATTAAAAACTCCTTGACACCATCTTTTTTTGAGGAATAAACTTCTTCACCGGTGATAAGCTTTACAGTAAAATTCATGATTGCTACTTTTCCTGTTTCTGCCTTTGGACCAGTTCCTTTTTTATAAATAGCATATCGCAGACCTGATCCAGTTTCTTGCATCTGCCATTTATAACGGCTGATGAAATTGTCGATTTGTTCCTGTTCTGCTTTTACAGCCTGCTTATTCGCATTTAATAATGGTTCTTCCAAATTGGGTAATTCTTCACTTCTTTTTTCACTATTAGTCGACTGATTACAGGATACTAATGTCAATATAAAGCAAAAACTCAGAATTAATTTTACTAGTATAAGACCTCTCATAAAGTAGAACTTTTTATAGCAGCATCCACCAGTTTATCTTTATATTCAGGGAGTAGTTCATTAAATGTTTTCAGAGTTTCATCCATTGGAGAATAAGAGTCTCCACCTGCAGCATTCTTATGCCCTCCACCTGCATAGTGTTTCCTGGCAAATTCATTGACAGAGAAATCAGATTTTGACCGGAATGAAATCCTGATACCATCTTTCTTTTCTGTAAAGAGAGCTGCAAAACTAATATTCTTGATCGATAACGCATAGTTTACAACTCCTTCAGTATCTCCGGGCTGAAAGGAGAATTTTTCCAGATCTTCTCTTGTCAGCGAAATGTATGCTGTACAAAATTCATTCAAAACAACCATTTTTTCACTCAGACAGTAACCTAAAAGACGCATTCGATTCTCTGAATAAGTATCATAAACTAACCGGTGTACCTTTTCAGTATCCACCCCCTTTTTTATTAAATCAGCCACAATTTCAAGGGTATGTGAATAATTACTCGCATAACTGAAAGATCCTGTGTCAGTCATCATACCGACATACAGATTAGTTCCAATTGCTGTGTTTATTAATCTACTATCACCAAGTGATTTTATGAAATCATATACTAGTTCAGCCGTGGATGACACAGGAATTACAGAAAACATATAATCAAATTGATTCTCAGGCTCAGGATGATGGTCAATGAGTATCTTTTCCCCTTTAGCCTGAGCTAATTGCTGTTGAAATAAATTAACTCTTGAAATAGCATTATAATCAAGACAAAATATTACATCGGCATCAGCAATTAACTTATCAGCACGTTTAGAATGATGATAATAAATGATGGTATCCTTTAATCCGGGCATCCATTGAAGAAACTGTGGTACATCATTTGGAATCAAAACATTGACCTGATGCCCTTTAAGTATCAAATAATGATATAATGCCAGTGATGATCCAATTGCATCGCCATCAGGATTGTAATGGGTAGTTATAAGGATTTGCGAGGATCTGCCCAGAAGATCACTCACTGCATGAATTGTCTTTTTATTAAACTTGTGCAAATTGAAAATCAGGTTTGAAAAAAAATATGGACAGTAATTGAACACAAAAATAGAAAATATTGTTATTTGGCACAGTAAAATGAAAATATATATATTTACTATACTAAAATGTTAAATACGAAAAGTTATGGCAGGCAAAATTACATTTACAATGATAAAACCAGAAGCTGTTAAAAATCTGCAGTCTGGCCAAATTCTGGATCTCATTATTCATGGAGGATTTAATTTAAGGGCACTGAAACTTGTAAGTTTAAGCAAAGAAAAAGCATCCTTATTCTATGAAGTTCATAAAGAACGTCCATTCTATAATTCCTTGGTGGAATTCATGTCCTCAGGACCAGTTATTGCTGCCATTCTTGAAAAAGATAATGCGGTGGAAGAATACCGCAAATTTATAGGATCAACAAATCCTGCTGATGCTGCTGTTGGCACTATTCGTAATCTTTTTGGTACTTCAATACAGAATAATGCAGTGCATGGATCTGATTCCGATGAAAATGCATTGAAAGAAGCTGGGTTTTTCTTTTCAGAATTTGAAAAAATATGATTTATTCATCTCCCGGGAAATAATCCACAAAACTTTTGTCGTTATAAAAAATTACAATCCTTGAAATTTTCTTGCTCTTGACTAAATTTTGTGCTTTTCTTTCACTATGCTGATGATTTTCTAGTAAGAGATCCTCTATCTCACTTTCGGGTGACAATTTTGTATTTTTCTGATCAGTTTGAGCGTTGCTCGTTGAAACTGTTACAACATCTTGATTTTCTGAGCTATTAACTTCACTTTCTACTGCTCTAAAGTCTTCAGGGTATTCATTATTTTCTTTCAGTTGATCATTGGGTGGAAATAAGTCCATTATTGATGATTGAATTATAGCAGGCTTCTTATTCTCGCCTTTCATTTCTTCCTTTTCCGGATAAGGATTCATCATAGGTCCTTCACCAAACATCAACCATGTCATGCTAATATCCGGGTATCGCTTGATAATTTTTTGAATAAAATCAAGACTAGGCTTATTTCTTCCATTTAGAATATGGGAGATACCTGATCGCTGTACACCAAGGTCATCAGCTAATTGTGAGGGTGTAATATTCTTTGTACGTAGAACAAGGGATATCCTGCCATTCATTGTAAAACAATTATTAGATTACTGTTGTGAATTTAAAATTCAAATATACAATTATTTCGACTGATACGTTTGTTAATATTTGCAATTATATCAGAAAGTAATAGTTTACTTTATATACTACTCTTATATCGCTTATTATCATGCTATTATATTTTCCGAATTAATAACTATTTATACCTTGCAATACTTCAATTTATCTTGACAATAGCTTTATTTATCAATCATAACAAGCTGATTTAGTTGTTATTGAAGTTGATGAATTATATTTTGTGCGATATTTTTGTAACATTACATTTGTTTGACATGCTACATTTGTATCATTGAGCGTTTTACGTCTGTAATTTACATTTGTATACATAAGTAAACGTTATTCCGTTTACTAGGTATCATCTGGATTATATTTCCAAATGGATTCAATTATTTAATGAATTTACCTTCTTATTTAATTCAGTTGCTGCTTGTATATTACTGTATAACAATATTATAAATGATTACTAATTTCCTGATTATTATCTTTCAATTTGCTTTGTTTACAGTTGTAACATCGCATGATTAGTATCGATAGAGGTATCTGTGTTCTTCAAATTATGAAGACTACCCTATTTGTTTTTTAATCAGGGATTATTCGGGGAAAGGACTTATTATTTAGGAGTTATCAATCCTTGGTCCACAGATTGATGAATTAATACTCTAAAAATTTGAGGAGCTGTTGGAACCTTTCTATTAAATTGGGCATAGGACTAAATTACAGCCGAAGTGTTAAACTAAACACTCAAATACGCCTATATAGATGAACTAGAGGACATGCAGTTGAAAATAATCGATTCCTGAAACATCAAATCTGCAATATTCAATACTTAAAGATCAGTAAATCAATGATCTAAATATCTATTAGTTTACTTTAAAAAGATGGTCAGAAAAATTACTTAATGATTTTTTGAGTATTAGTACCGTAAGCATTGGAAACCTGAATGAAATAAATACCCTTTGGGAATAAATCCAAATTATCGAACTGTATTTTATTTGGTCCCTGCTTCAAATTAATGTTACTCGTGGTTTTTAGAACCTTACCCTGAGAGTTTAATAACCTAACTTTAGTATCGGCATTAATCCTGAGAATAAAATCCACAATAATATAATCGGTAAATGGATTAGGATAGCAATTGATTTCATGACTATAATTAATTTCATTAATGTTTCCTACCAGTAATGAATTTGCTAGTACAAAATCAGGAATACCCCAACCTATCAGGTTATCAGGATTAGAAGCCCTGCTCCCACTCTGCTTGATGGCGTTGAATATTTCCATATTGGAATATGTTGGATTTGCTTGCCATAAGCAAGCTGCTGCTCCACTTAATATTGGCGCAGAGAATGAAGTTCCACTCCCCATCCCGAATCCGGCAGGAACAGTGGCTAACCAAGCATTATAGCCCTGCGTAACAACATCCGGTTTGATTCGGCCATCAGATGTTGGGCCTACTGAACTAAAGAATGCATAGTTGCCATCTGCATCAACTGCACCAATAGCCAGAACGCTATCGCCATCAGCAGGCGCAGAGATGTATCTCCATTCTTCATTACCTTGATTTCCAGCACTATTTATTACCAGCAATCCCTTTTTAGCTGCCATATCAGCACCAATAGTTATCACAGTTGTGTTGCCATCCATATCTGCGTAAGTGTGATTATCTGCTGTATCATCAAATACTGTATATCCCAAGGATGTATTAAGAATATCTGCACCCACTGAATCAGCATATTCTGCAGCTTGAACCCAATAGTACTCCTCCATTAAATACTCAGCACTTGCATCTTCTGATCTAAATAAATAATAGGAAGCATGAGGAGCTGTTCCAATTAATTGACCTGGCGAATTCCCCCCCATTGTCGATAATACCATTGAACCATGAGTACTGAGATTACTATTATAAACATTATTGCCAGGTTGGACAAAGTCTCTTGTTCCAAGAATTTTGTTATTAGCTCGCAGACTATCAAATACTTCCATAATATTGACACTATTAAACCCGGCATCAATAACAGCAATAATAATTCCATTACCAGTATAACCCTGATTATGCAGCTGGTCAATCTTTATCATCTGCGACTGATTTGCAGAAGGGCCGTAATTCAAGCTTAAAACGGTTGAACTATTGGAGGAAAATTTTCCTAAATCAACATTTTGAACTTTCTCCTTTTGAAAAAATTCTTTATCAGACCAATGATTAGTTTTAGGTTCAAAAGGATTAGACTTCTTAACTGCTTTTACAAAAGTCAGTTTACTGATTGTGCTTATTTGAGTCTCTTTATCAAGATAAGCAAGGGCTAGATTCAACCATTTTGAAGTATAAAAAACTTCAGCACCTAATTTCTTCAACTCATTCAAGTATTTATCATTAACCGGAAGATCAGACTCATCAAGTGGTATCTGTTGTAATAGACGGCGTTCTAATGACCTGTCCGATAAATACTGACGTGGATTAGATAATGTATTTTTGGATTCCCCTTTATCTTTGAATTTTATTATATAGGCTTCACTGTTTTTTTGAGCAAACAGTGTGCAAGTTATCAGAATTGATATAATTAGTGTAAAAGTTTTTTTCATCCTTAGTGTTTGATTGATTGAACCTTAAACAAAATGATTACAACATTAGTTTGCAAAAATGCGAAATTCGCAATAACCTTTTACTATTCGGAAATTTTATTTTGATGCTTTTATATACCTTGGTTTATCATTAAAATCAAGAAAAGTCATTGCATTAGCATAACCTTTTACCTTAAGTAATTGGATTAAATTATTTTCCTCATGCTCGTTGATTTCAAACCACAGGGTACCACCCACTTCCAGATGATCAACTGCATAATTAATAATGGATCGATAAAATATTAATGGATCCTTATCAGAGACAAACAGGGCAAGATGAGGCTCGAATTCTATCACATTTTCAATCATCAGATTCTTCTCAGATTCCTTTACATATGGAGGATTACTGACAATTATATCATATTTTTTTTCATGATTACGGTTATCAGTTGCATTTGGCACAATATCAGCTGACTTGTATGTCAGAATATCTTTTAGTTCAAAATTGATAGATACATTTTGTTTTTTTGCATTTCGTGCGGCAATTTCTAAAGCAGCCTTCGAAATATCAATGGCTGTTACTTTTGATTCCGGCAGTAAACTTGCCAATGAAATTGCAATAGCACCACTTCCAGTTCCAATATCCAAAATTCGATAACATTTTGAATGGTCAGACTCATTAACAATCATCCTCACAAGTGCCTCTGTTTCTGGCCTTGGTATCAAAACATCAGGCGAAACTTCGAATTCCAAATCACAAAACCATGCTTTCCCCAATAAATATTGAATAGGATTGTGCGCCTTTAGAAGGGGAATAAATGACACTACCTTATCTTCGAAATCAGTAGCCGCTTCATCATTATAATGCATCAACCACTCAGCACTACTCATATTTATAATGCCCTTAAAGAGATGTTGTTGAATTGCACGGGCTTCCCTTTCTCCGTAGATTGGATTAAGTTCATTCCTGATAAGTGCAGCTAATTGTTCATACGTCATGCTACATTTACTAAATTTGATTTACGGCAAAAATAAGCTTTCTTTGCCTACAAGCTGATTCTTGATTAATTGTGAGGACAATCAACTTGTGCAGGACTATCTAATTAGGTCAATCAACTCTTAAATAAAATGAAGCTCGAAATAGGTGTAAATATATACCGGGAAAGACTCTTCTTTCACTTAGTAAATGAGCATAGCTCATCATATACCAATCCTCTGTTTAGTGCCTCAGATCTGCCTCTCATCAGAAATACTGAATGGTTTTTACCATTACTAAGACACGACAAGAATAGATTTCTCGATAGGATAAGCGATAATCAACGCATGGTTGCACTCTATTTTTATCTTCAGGATTATAGTAGTTCGACAGAATTAATGCAACAATGGTTCTTAGATGCAGGATGTTCTTTAGTTGAAGTGGAAAATCTTACTGAACTTGTGTCATTATCTCATCTTGAAAAAATGGAGACAGGACTTGACATACCCGAAAGTAAACTTTCCTTCGCAACCATCAGAACAGAACCAATAAATCTGTCCAATCTTCTCGAACTTGCAAGCAAGGAACAACCCATTCATTGGATTTTTGACTCTTTACCAGTAATCAATAAAGCAGGCTATTTAAAAATAGATCTCAAGCAACTTAGTGAATCAGCCTTTATGATAGAAGATCATAGTTGTATAATAGTTGGTTTCTCTAGTGATTTTACTACATTTCTGGAGCTAATTTCTGGATATAAAGCCTTATTATTGAGCCAATTGTGCAAATTAGTACCGCTTTATCTAAGAGATATTTACTCGGTTGGTCGACTCTTTGATGAAAATCCAAACTTCGTTAATCTGATAATCAATTCCGGGATAAAAGATATTGAATTTTATGGTTTAGATACAGCAGGAAGATTAACTCAATTCCATAATCCAATGTTGATTCAGTATAATTCTTGGAAAAGCGATTTCAATAATAACTTAGCTGAAAATAAGCAACAGAATCTGATACCCCTTTATGCTAAATTTGTAAAATAGTGTCAAACGGGAATAGTATATCTATTTTTAAGAACTTTGTCAATAAACTAAAGCCACATGATAATAGATTGCCCTTTTTGCAAAAATGATGTTATTGCCCATTCTTTTGCAAACGAGTCGGGTTATTATGCCATTTATAACCATGCCCCGGTTACTTATGGACATAGTTTGATTATTCCGGACAAGCATGTTACCGATTTATTACTTTTACCGGAGGCCGAATTTATTCAACTGTTTAAATTTGCCAGAAAAGTAATGGGTTTTCTTAATGATTTCTTTAAGACCAGTGAATTTGACATGTCCCTGCAACAAGGGGTAAACGCCGGTCAAAGCATTGAACATCTACATTTGCATCTAATCCCTCGTAGAGAAAATGATCTGCCTTTCGGCGAAGAATGGTTCCAAAAACTTAGTGAAAATCAATTAAGCACACTTGACTCAAAGGTTCTTCTAGATGATGAAGTATTTAAGGAAATCTCAGATAAATTACGCAGTACCTGGAATTCACAGTTCCGCACCCTTTAAATAAAAAATAAGGAAACCCCTCCTACTGCAATAACAGCACCAATTATCTCAATCCAGGTTATTTTATCCTTCATAATAAAAACGGATGGCACGATAATCAATACTGGAACTATAGAGATTATGGTGGATGCTACACCCGATGTTGTATATTTTACAGCAAGTAATGAGAAAGAAACCCCTAAAAATGGGCCGAAAAATGCTCCAACGCTTATTCTTTTCATAGCTGAGATATTCATAACAGCACTTTTAACCCGAGACCAGAATCCAGTATATGTGATGACGATAATGAAACCAATGATACCGGTAATGACTCTTATTTGTGTTGCAGCAAAAGGATCATAGTTTTCAATACCATAACTGCTTAATACCAAGCCTAATCCTTGTCCTGCCGCCCCTCCTAATGCTAACAGAATTCCTTTTATGGGATATTTAAAGTGTAATGTAGATTTAATTTTTGCATTTGGAGTATCAACTGATTTCCTGGCTAAAATTGCTATACTAATACCGATAAAAGTAAGAACCATTCCAAATATGCTTTTGGCACTCATTGTTTCATCCATTAGAAGCCAACCTGCAATAGCTGCTATGGGAGGTGCTAACGACATAATGAGCATTGAGATACGGGCACCTATTACCACATAGGCTTGGAATAGGAACAAATCACCAAGAACAAATCCAATCAAACCTGAAACGGATAGCCAAATCCAATTATGCACACTTGCTCCTACAGGTAAAAAAACACCTTTAGTAATTAAACTGAAGATACCAAGGTAGAAGAATGCTATGGTTAAACGAATTATATTAACCGACAGAGAGCCAACTTTCTTTCCTGCAGATTCAAAAGCAAGTGCAGTAATAGTCCAGAAGATAGCGGTAGTCAGCGCAGCAAATTCACCAAGATAATTTTGGAACATCGTGATTTTTTAGGCCACAAATGTATGAAAAAGCTTTCCATGATTATGTATATCAATTCTGCATGTGAGATTCATAGGCTTCAATACTGTTGTTTGGTTACAGCGATGGCTTCAAATCATAGTATCTCTGAATAATTGACTCGACTGTTTCCTAATAAATTCGTGATCTAACTTAAAACTGTCTTATCAGGGATTTTCAAGTCTGCGCAATGTGGTCGCATACTGGTCGCATTAGCTTCGCATTTTGATTGTTTTTATGCACATCGTTTGCGCCTAATTACGCCGTATAGTACGCATTCTCGAAAATTGGATATTCATCTCTTCAGTTTACTAAGCTCATACAAAAAAGTGAAGAATCAGAAAAGGTGTTTTATCCGGCATCATTAGCCATCTTACTTATTCTAATTATAAAGGCCGGTAGGTGGTATATTTTCATCAATTACCTGAAATCAGGTAATCAAACAATATATTGAGTTAAATCCTAAAAAAAGTCTTAAGTTTGAAAAACATTGAAATGACATTCGGAATTTATCAATATTGTGCTAAAAGGTTAATAGAATGCTCTTTGAAGACACATATAAAACAATTGAGGCGCCATCTAAAGGCATATATAAAGAAAAGGGAAGCAAATTTCTTTCATTTGCTTACCCAGTAAAAGCTGAATCTGAAGTTAAATTACTACTTGATGAGAATAAACGGGAATATTTTGATGCCAGGCATCACTGTTATGCTTACATATTAGGATACGATAAATCGGCATGGCGGTTGAATGATGATGGTGAGCCATCAGGAACTGCCGGGAAGCCAATATATGGACAATTACAGTCATTTGATTTAACCAATACGCTTATTATTGTTGTAAGGTATTTTGGAGGTATAAAACTCGGGGTTAGTGGGCTAATTAATGCTTATAAAGCTTCTGCCAAAGATGCATTGCAAAATTCAAAAGTCGTTGAAAATACTATTAATGAAATTTACAAGCTTGAATTCCCTTATGAGATGATAAATGATTGCATGAAGTTGGTGAAAGAATTTGGCCTTCAGATAGTTGATTCCAATTTTGACACGAATGCCTATATTGTTTACAAAATAAGACGCAATAATGCCCAAAAAGTGATATCGAAGAGTAAATCTTTATATCGATTTGAGATTATATATATTGGTACGGAATAATTTCTGATAATCAAAGTATATGGGTGATAACCTCTTTTTAGCACTACTGATTTTTTTTTGAATACACAATAGCTAAATCATTTTTTTTTTCACTTTTTTTAAGAGAATTTTGTTGAAAAGAAAAATTGAAGTCGATTTTCAGCATCTTATTGACACAAAGTTGTTAATTAGTTTTTTTAGGAAGCATTATTGTTATTACTTTTAACTACCGTTATATTTTTATTATAGAATGAGAGAAGTTCATCAAGAAGTTTGGGAGAATTGTCTGAAGATTATCAAGGACAATATTAATTACCAAAGCTATAAAACATGGTTTTCGCCTATCAAGCCGGTCAAACTTCAAGACAATGTACTTACGATCCAGGTACCGAGCCATTTTTTTTATGAGTGGCTTGAAGAACACTATATACCATTACTAAAAAAAACTATCAAGCACGAACTTGGACCTACAGGAAGATTAGAATATAGTATTATTATGGAGAATGCCATTGATGAAAATGGGCCATACACCATAAAAGTACCAACCAGCAACAGAAATTCAATCTCCAACCCATCTGTTCAAATGCCAATAGATATTAACAGGGGTTCAGCTAAAGAAATCCCTAATCCATTTGTGATTCCGGGTCTAAGGAAAATTCAAGTTCATTCACAACTAAATGAAGCTTACTCTTTCGAGAATTTCATTGAAGGTGATTGTAACCGACTTGCACGATCTGCCGGTTATGCTGTAGCTACAAATCCAGGCAAAACTGCCTTTAATCCCCTTTTTCTTTATAGTGCGAATGGACTGGGTAAAACTCATTTGGCACATGCTATCGGTATTCAGGTCAAAGCTAATTTCCCTGATAAAACAGTACTTTACGTTACTGCTGAGCAATTCATTCAACAATTCGTCCAGGCAAATATTAATAAGAATCAGAATGACTTCGTCCATTTTTACCAGATGATTGATGTTCTTCTTATTGATGACATTCAATTCTTATCTACCAAGGAAAAAACTCAGGATGTTTTCTTTCACATATTCAATCACTTACATCAAAATGGGAACCAGTTAGTAATAACTTGCGACAAACCTCCGGTTGAATTGAAAGGTATGGAACCTCGTTTACTTTCTAGATTCAAATGGGGACTTGCTGCAGACTTACAGTTACCTGATCTTAATACCAGAATTGCCATTCTCAATAAAAGGCTTTACAAGGATGGAATTGAAATGCCAAAGGAAGTTATTGAATATGTTGCCTATAGTATTACAACAAACGTCAGGGAACTTGAAGGGGCATTGACTTCACTGATGGCACAATCATCCCTTAATAAAAAAGCGATTACGATCGATTTGGCCAGACAAATGATCGACAAATACGTAAAGAACTCCTTAAGGGAGGTTTCCATTGATTATATCCAGAAGGTTGTTTGCGATTTCTTTAATATACAAGTTGATAATCTCAACTCTAAAACAAGAAAGCGTGAAATTGTACAGGCAAGGCAATTGGCAATGTTCTTTTCAAAGAAACATACCAAATCATCACTTGCTACTATTGGTATGCAATGTGGGAACAAGGATCATGCAACTGTTCTTCATGCCTGTCGGACTGTTTCAAATCTCATTGAAACTGACAAAGAATTTAGAGTTTGTGCTGAAGAAATAGAGAAAAAAATCAAAATCTGATTGTTGTCGTTGTTAGTTATCTTCTTTTCTTTATGACTTCCCTAAGTGAAGAATTCTGCAATTCTCAGTGTGTTGCTACGATCAAATAATTGAATTGTCATAATCAAAAATATGGGAATTGCAATATTTCCGGGAATAGAGGAGATTAATACGGCTGTTGAAAGAATTAAACCTTTCTTGCACATTACTCCTGTTTTAAGTAGTTCTGCAATAAACAGTATTGCAGGATGTTCCATCTTTTTTAAATGTGAAAACTTTCAGAAAGCCGGTGTATTTAAAGCTCGGGGTGCTACAAATGCAGTATTTAGTCTTGAAGAAGCAGATCTAAAGAAAGGAGTTGCTACTCATTCTTCCGGTAATCATGCAGCTGCTTTATCCTTGGCTGCATCACTTCGAAATACCAGGGCATATATTGTGATGCCTTCAAATGCCAATAAGGTCAAGGTAAAAGCTGTTCAGAATTACGGAGGTATTATTACCTACTGTGAGCCTACACTTAAAGCAAGAGAAGAAACTCTTGCAAAAGTAATTGCTGAAACAGGTGCTGTTGAAATTCATCCATACAATGATGTAAGGGTAATAGCGGGACAGGCAACAGCAACGAAAGAGTTATTGGATCAAGTGAGTGAACTTCAAATCGTAATGTCGCCGGTTGGCGGTGGTGGATTACTTAGTGGAACTGCTCTATCAGCTCATTATTTTGGAGAAAATATTAAAGTTATTGCCGCTGAACCCGTTGGTGCAGATGATGCTTTCCGATCATTTTACTCCAAAACATTTTTCCCTTCAGTATCACCCAACACTATTGCTGATGGGTTACTAACTTCATTAGGTTCTATTACCTTCGAAATTATTTTAAAACATGTAAATTCAATCATGACAGCCGATGATCATGAAATAGTCGCTGCAATGCGCTTGATCTGGGAGCGTATGAAAATGATTATTGAACCATCATCTGCAGTTCCTCTTGCTGTTATATTAAAAAACAAACAATTTTTTACGGGCAAAAGAGTGGGGATAATTGTTTCAGGAGGAAATGTGGACCTTGATAATTTGCCGTTTTAATTTTGAAAAGATATTTTGTAATCCATAGTTGGTTATGACTTCACAGAAAGGAACACTTTATCTAATTCCAACACCCTTGGGAGATGTTGAGATTACTCAGGTAATACCTGTTTACAATCTAGGTATTATTATGGAGTTAAGTGTATTTGTTGTTGAAGAACTAAGAACAGCCCGTCGGTTCCTTAGAAAACTTGGATATAAAAAAGACTTTGATGAAGTTCAATTCTTTTTATTGAACGAACATACACAACCGGATGAATTGCTTGAATTTCTTGATCATTCTCTAAACGGACTTCCTATGGGTCTGTTATCTGAAGCGGGCTGCCCGGCAGTGGCTGATCCTGGTGCTTCATTAGTGAATTTAGCTCATCAGAAAGGTATCAAGGTAATTCCTTTAACAGGTCCCTCATCTATTATTCTGGCTTTAATGGCTTCAGGATTAAATGGCCAGCAGTTTACATTTCATGGCTATTTGCCTGTTAAGCCACCCGAAAGAAAACAAAGAATTAAAGAGCTTGATAGAATGGTCCATAAACAATCACATACTCAGATTTTTATTGAAGCTCCTTATCGCAATAAATCGATGATTGATTCATTGCTTGAGACATGCAGCGATGATACATTATTGTGCATTGCCGTAAATATTACAATGCCTGATGAATCAATAATAACAAAGACAATAAGGGAGTGGCGGAAGAATATAACAGATCCTGGTAAAAAACCGACTGTCTTTTTAATCGGATAATTAATAATTCCTGATTCTTCTGATCTTTATTTAAGCATAACCACTATAGATATTGAAAGGAGGCCATTGCAGAAACAATGAACGGTTGTTTTCACAACCGTTCATTGTTTAATAATTCTTCTAGTGGTGGTGACCATGAGGTCCATGCACATGACCATGGCTTAATTCTTCAGGGGTAGCATCACGCATGTCAACAATCTGACCTGTAAAATGAAGTGTTTTCCCTGCAAGAGGATGATTGAAATCCATCTTAACAACTTCGCTCGTTACTTCCACTATTTTACCTTCCAGCGGATGCCCTTCATTGTCCTGCATTGGAATTGAATTACCAACAACTAACATCTCTTCATCCAATTTCCCATCAATTTTAAAGATTTCTATAGGTAAATCGACAATTGCCTCACTTATAAGTTCGCCGTATGCATCAGCGGGCTCAAGCATGAATTCAAAAGTGTCATTTACTTTAAGATTCTCCAAATTTGATTCAAACTTAGGAAGCATACTACCTGTGCCATATATAAATATGAGAGGAGCAGAAGCATCTGCCATATCTACAGTTTCACCCTTATTATTTCCTAGTTTGAGTTCGTAGGTCAATGACACTACTTTGTTTTGTGAAATATTCATTGATTTCTATTTAGAATTATTAAAAGATCAACAAGTGCCTATACACTTTGTCAAAGTTGCTGCAAAATTACAAAAGCATTGTCACACATTTGTCGTGAAAACATTTTCGATGTAATAAAGTTCGGAATTACTATAAAATTTTAAATAAAATATTTTCTTGTTGCATTTAAGGCTATAAATGATATCACTCCAAAATTTCAATCAAGTTAAAAGGGCAACGGTTCAATTTGAAGACTATCCACCGATTGATTAACTTCAACCTGTATTGAATCATTAGTATATTTTGGTGAAACACAAGTATATTCCTTTGAGATTTTAATTTCCGGCTTCTTAAATTTACCTCTATAACGCTTAAGAGACTCATCTTGTAAAACCTTTTCCATAAATAATCCATAGGCTGGAAGGGCTGTCCTTAAGCCTTCTCCTAATTGAGACGTTCTGAACCTTATGTTCCTGTGTTCACCACCAACCCAGACCCCTGTAACTAGTTTAGGGGTTATGCCGATAAACCAACCATCTGAAAAATTTGAGGAAGTGCCAGTTTTACCTCCAAACTCTGTATCATAGTTGAAGATATCAAATTCCCATAATCCTTGTGTCGTACCACCGTATTCTGTTAAACCTGACCTTAGCATTACAGTCATAAGAAATGCAGTTTCTTCATCCAATACTTTTTTATCTTGTGGTTTATGGACAAAAAGAACCTTGCCTTCCCTGTCGGTTATTTTAGTCACCAACACCGGTTCATTCAATATACCCTGATTTAAGAATACACAATAAGCATTAACTAGTTCAATTAGACTCACATCACTGGAACCCAAACAAACTGAAGGCACATTCTGCAACTCAGATTCAATACCCATTCTATGTGCTATTTCAATTACTTTATCCCATCCGATTTCTTTGGTCAGTTGAACTGCTATTGAATTAATTGAACGTGCAAAAGCATTCTTGAGTGAAACATTATTCCATGTAAATTCCCAGTTTGCATTATGAGGAGCCCAGGACTTCTTTTCACCCTTTTCAGTGTAATTAATTGTGACCGGTTCATCAATACGCCGATCACAGGGTCCAAGTCCTTGCTCGAAAGCTGAAGCATAAACAAATGCTTTAAATAAAGATCCCGGCTGTCGTTTAGCCTGATTTATGTGATCGTATTTAAAATATTTATAGTCAATACCTCCTACCCAGGCTTTTACAAATCCATTATCAGGATCAATGGAGACGAATCCTGTGTTCAGTAGATGCCTATAGTACTTTATTGAGTCAATTACACTCAGTATAGTGTCAGTACTTCCTTTCCAAGTAAATACTGACATTTGATGTGGCTTATTCAAATAAAAATCAATAGAGTCATTATTACCGACATATTTTTCCTTTAGTATTTTATAAGTAGAAGTTTCATGTACTAAGTCATCAATAAAACCCACTATCTCATTGCCTTTACTATCAACCCATGGAATCTCTCCTTTCCAGTGTTCGAAAAACTTTTTCTGTAGTCTTTTCATGTGAGCAGTAACAGCTTCCTCAGCATAAGCCTGCAATTTAGGATCAATTGTAGTATAAATTTTTAGTCCGTCAGTATAAATATTGTATCCCGATTCTTTGCTCCATTCCTGAAGATTCCTTGCCACTGCCTCTTTAAAATAGGTAGCATCGGATGCATCTGGTAATGGTTGCCGAAAGTTAAGATGAATTGGTATTTTTTGAATAGAATCAGCCTCTGCTGATGTTAAAAAGCCATACTTGCCCATTTGCGCGAGAATGCTGTTTCTGCGTCTAAATGCATTTTCTTTATTTGAAACAGGGCTATAGTATGTTGGGGCTTTGAGAAGGCCAATAATAAGCGATGCTTCTTCCGGTTTTAATTCTGAAGGTAATTTATTGAAAAATGTTCTGGATGCAGCTTTTATGCCAAAAGAATGACTTCCAAAATCAACTGTATTTAAGTACATGGTCAATATTTCTTCTTTTGAGTAAAAAAACTCGAGCTTAAGTGCATTGATCCATTCTTTCGACTTGTCAATAATTATACTCACTCCCGGAACACTTCCAAGGAGCCCTTTCTTGTTCTTGTGCCGGGTCTTATATAGATTCTTTACCAACTGCTGTGTAATAGTACTCCCTCCCCTTTTATCACCATTAACCGTACTCCAGGCAGCAGCCAACGTTGCTTTGATATCTATACCATTATGCTTAAAGAACCTGATATCCTCAGCAGCTAATAAGGTATTAATCAGAACAGGAGAAAGATCTTTGTATTCAATGGGACTCCGATTTTCAATATAATACTTTCCGATAAGGGAGCTGTCAGAAGCATATAGCTCAGATGCTATATTTATGTCAGGTTCCTTGAGATCCATGATATCGGGCGATTGTCCGAATAACCAGAGGAAATTCAAATCTATCGCTAAGATAATCAATACTATTACTAAAAGAAATTGAGCAAACCTAATTAAGATCTTTTGCCACCATCTTTTAGCAAAGGAAGGAATGGAAAATAATTTTCTGAGAAAAGAAACAATCTTTTTCAATGATGAGTTGACTAAAATAGCAAAACTTTAATTAGAATCAGAATAAAAGTTAACTGGATAACTGAATTTCAGATACTTTGGTTAACTTTGATCTATGGTTAAACAAGCCGCAAGATACATTGAATTTACGAATCTTTAAAAGTCTGGATGTAACTTTCTGATCATTTAAACGTCAATAATTTCAGATAATAGAATAAACTCAAAATGCGCATAATTGTTGATTAAAAGAATAAAATCAAACATTGGTTAATATTTTTTGCTTAAATAGTGTCTTATGAAAATAGCGGTGTTTTCTGTCTTGCTCTTCTTTATTTTTACGAGTTTCAGTTTGAATCAAAAAGCAACAGATTATCTTAAAGCAGCCGTTGTAGCTACACAACAGAAGAACTACAAAAAAGCCATTGCATACTGTGACCTGGCAGTTAATTCAAACAGTACATATAATGCTGCATATTTCCACCGTGGATACAATAAGTTCATGTTAAAGGATTATTCAGGCGCCATTGTCGACTTTAGTGTATGTATTGACTTGAATAGCGATTATCTTGATGCATATTTATACAGAGCTCTGTGTAATCAAAAAGCCGGCAACAATATTGCAGCAACAAGAGATTATAATCTTGCACGCCAAATCAATGCCGTTGAAACTTTGGCTTTCATTACCGGTAATATTTTTCGTACAGGATTGAGGTCAGGTAAAAATTAACCAAGTTGGTGTGTTATCAGCAGGCCGTAATTTTGACCTGAAATCTATCCAAACTCTGGGTGTAGTAGCTTAATTTACGCATTTTTGTCCTTCATTAATTTACTAATAGCACCAATTCGTTGCACTAAGGGTGGATGAGAATAGTAGGCTCTAACAAACCAAGGATTTGGGTTTAAGTCTGATAAATTATTAGTTGTAAGAGCTTTTAGTGCTGTGATCAATGATTCTCCCGAACTGTGTTGAACAGCATAAGAATCTGCTTCAAACTCATGCTTTCGCGACATATAATTCAACCCGAAAGAGAGTATAAATGAAACCGGACTGTACAGTATTATGAAAATAATCATTCCAACATGAAAACCTGATTTAGTCCCCAGTGCTTCATAGATAACAGGATTCTCAATGATGAGTGAAAATAGAAATAGCAATAATCCTGTTTGTAATATGGATGTTATCAAACCTTTTATCGTGTGCTTTTTTTTGTAATGGCCAATTTCATGCGCAAGTACTGATACTATTTCATCCTTTGACTGAGTTCCAATCAATGTGTCAAACAAAACAATCCGTTTCCTTGAGCCCAATCCAGTGAAATATGCATTAGCCCTAGTTGATCTTTTTGAGCCATCGATCACAAATATATTGTCGAGTTTAAAGCCTGTTTTTTCTGACAATTCTTTAATCCCCTCCCTCAGTTCTCCTTCAGCTAAAGGAGTTTGCTTGTTGAAAAGAGGAACAATCAGATTTGAATATAAAAGGCTGATTACAATAGAAATAGCAGCAATTACCATCCAAGCTAACCACCAAAAATCAGCTCCAAATTTCCCATAGAGCCAGACTATAAGATACAAAACCGGCAATCCAATGACTATTACCAGAAAATATGATTTTAACTTGTCAAATAGGTAAGTCTTTAAAGTAGAAGTATTAAAACCGTATTTCTGTTCGATTACAAAGGTTTCGTAGATATCAAAAGGCGTAGATAGTATATCAGAAGCAAACCCGATTATTCCGAAAAATAATAGGCTGATAACTATTTCATTACTAACTAATCCCCGTAACCAATTATCTACCATTGCAAAACCTGCATACAGCATAACCAGTATCAGAACTAATGAAAACGAGGATGTTATGACCGAAAACCGGTACGATTCCTTTTTATAGTTTAGGTATGTGATATACCTGTCATGAGTATATACATCAATTAATTCAGGAGGAATAGATTTCCTTCTCCATACATTGTTGTAATACTTTAATAACTCACTGATAAAAAAATTCAGCAGTACAAGTGCAATTATAACGAAAAACAATTGATCCTCCATATATTCATCAATCAGCAATAACCCATCATTTTATAAGAAATGAATCCTATAATCTCATGAATGACGAGATCCCAGTTTTTTAGTGTTAAAACAGAAGGTATAAACAGATGATCAAAGTTATGTAGCCTGTCGCCCGTTATTTTTGAGGTTGGATATTCCTTAACGAGTACTCCTTGCTTTTTAAAGCAGCCTGAAGCTCTTTTCATGTGCAATGAGGAGGTAATCAATAACACAGTATCATTTACCCTTATCTCCTTAAGCAGGGCACTTGTATAACGAGCATTTTCAATTGTATTCCTTGACCTGCTTTCAAAAAAGACATCATCTGCATCTATCCCTATACTGGTAATGTATTTCTTTATAAAAGCCGCTTCTGTTCTGTCTTTGTAAATTAAATGACCTGAACCACCACTGATAATAATTTTCTTGATCTTTCCTTGCTTATAAAGTTCAATAATCTGCAATAGTCTATCTGCTCCAGAACGGAATATAATCCGGTCAGCTGATTTGTCATAGGAAGCAATATCACCGCAAAGCAACACTCCGGCAGTATAATTTCCTACAGGAGTTTCTTCCATAGGCCTTTCCCAAAGCCTTGTCACTTCATCTCCTAAGAATGGATTGGTGAATAGTATCAACATCAGGAAAGAAATTATTAGCAATCTTTTCTTTTTGCGGGAATTTCTGAATACCATTGCCATTGCAAAAGTCAAGATGATCCATGCTAATGGATTGAGAAGGTAACCTAGAACTTTTGAAATATAGAAAAACATATCGTCTTAATAACCACCCAGATATTTTCTGAGAAACCACTCAGCACCAAGCAACAGAAATAAAAGGATCATAATCGGGTAAAAATCAATAAGCTCCATATAGTATTTACGGGAATATACCATTGGTTTCACATCCTCCCGAGTTTTGAGCTGATCAGCTATTGCTTCAAAATCTGAAGGAAAGTATGACTTGCCACCTGACTCCAATGCAATAGTATTGAGCATTTTATGATTTGCAACAAGATTCAAATCCTCCAATTTAACTGCCGTAACTACAAAGCTTCCCCTTTTTATCATCTCTTTTCCGGCTAACTTTACTTTTGCCTGAAAAGTATACATTCCAGGCTGAAAGGAACCTAATTTTAAAGTGTATCTCTGATCTTCTGACGAAAATAAGTAGTCAAATTTTTTATTCGCTTCATTCACAATTTCCAAGGTGATTTCGGGTTCATTGATCGGTTCATAGCTGTCATTAAACAGCAAAGCTCCAAATTCAATATTTTCATTCTCCGCATAAAAATTTTTCCAATCAACTCTGAACTTGCTCTTGTCTGTTTGTGCAGTAAGATATTGAAACATTTTCTGCATCAATTCATCAAAATTACTGTGTGTACTGTTTTGAATAAAGTCAAACATTCGCCATTTCCAGATTCCTTCCCCTACAATAATTCCAAGGCGCTTTTCCATAGATTCATTGAAAAGTATTAATGGCATTTCAGTCTTGGTATTCCCAATCTGCTGATGTGCAAATACATGAACAGAGTTTGCAATGTTATAACTGGCAAAGGGAGAGATTAATGGAGGAACCATTTCAATTAGCTTTTTCTGAGCTTCAGTATAAAGAAATAATGAGAATGCGGAATTTAATGAAGGAACAGATTCATTGAATGATCCCTTAAAATTAGTCAGTACCAATCCCTGACTAAGTGAATTTACCAACTGAATATTACTTTGTGAACCAACAATTAATAATAATGGAGTTCCTGATTTGGTAATACTATTTAACTGCAAAGTATAGGCATTCTTCAATGAAGGCAATTGATTCAGTATGATCAAGCTATAGGATTCAGGTTTTCTTGAACTAAATTCATCCGCCAAGAATAATTCAACTTCAAAATTATTACTGTTTTCAAATACTCTCTGCAGAGCGGCAATATCAGGATGAGGAGAATCGGTTATTAATGCCACCTTAAGTTTACTTTCCTTAATTTCAATATAAATATCCCGGCCATTATTACTTTTATTTACTTCTCCTTCCAAGGGTTCAATTGCTATCTGCAAACGCTTGAGACCAATTTCTTTCGCTTCAATAAAGGCGGGGATTGTAATTATCTGATTTGAAGAACTTACATTAAATTCTTGTGTAAAAAGAACAGTATTATCTTCAGAAATGGTAACCTTTGATTTTTCACCCACTAAATCCATAGCTTGAATGGTGATTTCAACAGGAAATTGGTTGCCTTTAAATGCCGTTTTATTATAACTTATATTCTGTACCCTGATATCCTTCCTTGATGTAGTATCCCCTAGATTAATTGTATAGACGGGATATTTACTGTTTCTTACATTATAAAGAGGATCTGAACCGCTATTGAATATTCCGTCACTTGCCAGTATTACAGCTCCTATATTCCTGTTGTAATACCGTGTATTTATCTCAGTAAACAGTGATGAAATATCAGTTAGTTGATCACTAAAGTCAGGAATCTCATCCATCTTGACAACGTCACCGAAATTAAAAACATGCACATCATAATCATCACCCAAATCCTTTTGTAAAGATTCTATTTTGCTGATAAACTCCGTTTTATAAAATCCGGAATCCGCGTTCATAGTGATGGATGACGAATTGTCAATTCCAATAATGATGGATGGCTTTACAATTGAACGTTTAATGGTTCGAACCATTGGAGAAATGAGCAGAAAGGCAGTTAAAGTTATTGATATGAAACGTATGGCAGCCAATAGCCATTTTATACCAGCAGTGTATTCTTTGTTCCCTTTTCTGAAATATAAAAGAGTTGTTATCAACAACCCGAATATAATACAAAACAAAATGAACCACCAGGGGTAAGCGGTTATTAGTTTAAAGTTCAAGATCAGTTATTTTTAAAATTATCTGCCCTTACTATTTATCATCTTTTTGGAATAATCCAAATTGAATTGATTCAAAAAAAGCACTTGTCAAAATCAGCCCATCCATCAAAGGTAGTTCAAAATTTTTAGGTGTGCATACCACCGCATACACTGATAACCTGTCCTGTCACATAGGATGATAATTCCGAAGCAAGGAATAAAGCTACATTGGCAACATCTTCCGGTTTACCACCCCTTCTTAGAGGTATTTGTTCTGCCCAGCTTTTTCTTACTTCCTCAGAAAGTTTAGCTGTCATATCAGTTTCAATAAAACCAGGGGCAACAGCATTGCATCGTATATTTCGTGAACCTAGTTCCATAGCAATAGATTTCGTAAAGCCAATTAATCCGGCCTTTGATGCGCTATAATTAGCCTGACCGGCATTACCTTCAATTCCAACAACCGAACTCATGTTAATTATTGAACCGAATCGTTGCTTAAGCATGACTTTTTGAACAGCCTTTGTCATATTGAAAATCGACTTAAGGTTTACTTTAATTACTAGATCCCAGTCAGCTTCACTCATTCGCATAAGCAGATTATCCCTTGTTATTCCGGCATTATTGACGAGTATATCAATCCTACCGAAATGCTCAACCACACTGTTGACCAGTTCTTCACTTCCATCAAAGGAACTGGCGTCTGAAGCGTAACCTTTTGCTTTTATTCCATAATCGGATAATTCTTTCTCAAGAGCTTCAGCCTGTTCATCAAATTTAAGATCTGAAAATGCAATATTTGCCCCTTCAGAAGCAAAACAGATGGCAATTGATTTTCCAATACCTCTAGCTCCACCAGTAATAAGAGCAACTTTTCCTTCAAGTAACTTCATAATGTTTGCTTATTTATTTTGTCTATGAATTAATCTTTTGATATCCACTTCACTAAATTAAAGTCCTGCCTATGTGGTAGTAATGGATGTTTTGGATATAACCTGAATGCGAAATCATATACGCCAGCCTGTTCCGTTCTTATTTCAATGAAATAAGTTACTATGTTTCCATCAACTCCGGCTACAGCCATTTCTTCCACTGAGGATATCTTCTTTACTTCATCATTGATCTTCTGACCAAATAATACTTCCATTCCAAGATCAGCAGGCGAAAGCTCATTCACATTAAGTACTATTTCAGCAACGAAGTTCTCACCTAATCTAAGCGGCTTTTTGGTAGAATCAGGCATGCTAACAGATACAATTTCAATACTATCCCACCCTCTTAATACTCTTCGTTTCCACGATGCAAGTTGCCTTAACTTTTCATAATCATTTTCCTTAAGTTCAATTGAACGGGCAATAAGGTTGTTATAATATTTGCGGAAATAATCGTCTATCATTCTTTTCATGGTGAACTCAGGAGCAATTTCAGCAATAGTCTTTTTAACATGCCCTATCCATTTCTTAGGAATACCATCCTTATCACGATCATAAAATGCAGGCACTATCTCATTCTCAAAAGTATTATAAATATTCTCAGCATCCAACTCATCCTGAAATTGCTGATTATCATAAGAGCGTTCCTCTGATAAAGCCCAACCAGCGCCAGGTTTGTAGCCTTCTGCCCACCATCCGTCAAGAACACTGAAATTGAGGACACCGTTCATTACTGCTTTTTCTCCTGAAGTTCCTGATGCTTCCAATGGACGAGTTGGAGTATTTAACCAAACATCAACACCCTGAACTAACTTACTTGCAAGAGTCATATCATAATTCTCTACAAATATGACCTTTCCAAGGAACTGAGGCATTTTAGAGACCTCAACAATTCGTTTGATCAAATCCTGACCAGCCTTATCGGCTGGATGCGCCTTCCCGGCAAAAATAAACTGTACTGGACGTTCTTTATTGTTGACCAATTTCTCCAAACGTTCCATATTGGTAAAGAGAAGATGAGCTCTCTTATAGGTTGCAAAACGCCTAGCAAAACCAATTGTCAGTGTATTATCGTTAAGTAACTCAAGAGTTTTAATAATATTCTTGGGATTATCCTGACGCATTTTAAGATCCACTTTCAATCTGCACCGAATATCCTCTATCATTACATTACGGTGTGACTGCCTGAGCTGCCATATCTCTTCATCCGGCACTTCCATTATCTTTTTCCACCGATCTTTGTCTTGCTGATTTTCTAAAAAGTCAGCACCATATACTCGTCTGTAAAGTTTCTGCCATTCATGTGATGCCCAGGTAGGAAGATGCACTCCGTTTGTAACATAGCCTATGTGAATCTCTTCTGGGAAAAATCCCTCGTACATTCCGTTGAACATATCCCTACTTACTCTTCCATGTATCAAACTAACACCATTCATCTCCTGTGAAAGTCTGGCGGCAAGAACACTCATTGAAAACTTTTCATCCAGTTTATTTTCTATAAATCTACCCAGATTCATAAAAGTATTCCATGAGATATTCAATCGCTCGGCATAATGTGGAATATATGCTCTTAAAACATCTTCACTGAAAGCATCATGCCCGGCGGGAACCGGCGTATGAGTGGTAAACAACTGCGTAGACCTTACAATTTCTAAGGCCTGATCAAATGAAAATCTTTTCTCACTAACTAGAATTCGCAAACGCTCAATACCAATAAAAGCGGCATGACCTTCATTGCAATGGAATATATCAGGATTAAAGCCAAGTGCCCGTATCATCCTGATACCTCCTACACCTAAAAGCAATTCCTGTTTAAATCGGTTATCCCAGTCGCCACCATATAGCTGATGTGTTACGAAGCGGTCAGCTTCGGTATTTTCTTCTATATCACAATCCATAAGATACAAAGGAATCCTCCCTACATCAAGCTTCCATATCTTGGCATAAAGATTTCTTCCCGGCAATGCCACTGTGATGATTAACCATTCCCCTGAGGCAGTCCGTACTGGTTTGAGGGGCATATGAGTAAATTTCTGAGGATTGTAGGTATTCACCTGATCACCATGAGCAGAAAGTGTTTGTTTGAAATACCCATAACGGTACAATAAACCAACTCCTATCATGTTGACATTTGAATCACTGGCTTCTTTCAAATAGTCACCAGCCAATATGCCGAGACCTCCTGAAAATATCTGAACTGTATCATGTAAACCATACTCCATGCTGAAATAAGCAATCTGATGCTTAGGTTTCTTGGTAGCTTTCTTCATGTAAGCTTCAAACTTTTCATAAATTGCATCTAACTTGGAAGTAAATGCTTCATTATGCTCCAAATCACGCATCTGATTGATAGTAAGCGATTCAAGCAATGCCATAGGATTATGATTAAGCAATTCCCATTGCTTTGAATCTATCATACTGAAAAGTTCAGCAACTTCAGGATGCCAAGTCCACCACAAATTGCGTGATAACCGTTTCAAACCATTGAATCGTTCCGGAATGCCTGGTTTAATCAACACCTTATTCCATACAGGTGCCTGAAATCTCTTTTCTGGGAAAGCCATTAGCAAATCAGGCGTGCGCTTATCTCTATATTGATCTTCACGTGAAGCAGCCTTCTCCAAGGCTAAAGCGAACGATTCCTTGTATTTATCTATCAGTTCATGCCATAGTGCAATGCGTGACAGCTTAAAGGCTTTTTTCTGCGCGTCTTCAATTTGCTGTTGATTATAATTACTATACTCCAGCATTATTTCACTAATCGCTTCAACTACTTGAGTAGAATTTGAATCCGTCCTTTCAACAACCCATGCACCCGGTTGTGGAACTTTGTCCTTTTCTTTTATCCAGAGTCCAAATCCTGCAAGTGTTGTAGTGATAGTTGGAATATGGAAAGCTAGGCTTTCTAGTGGTGTATATCCCCATGGTTCATAATAGGAAGGGAAAACCGATATATCAAAGCCAATTAGTAATTCATAATAGTTGAAATTAAAAATACCATCCCTCCCATTGAGGTATGACGGTACAAAAATCAGTTTTACCTTATCTGTTAATTTGTTTGTAAGGCCGACAGACATTGCCTTGGACAAAATGCTGTCGTGCTCTGAATTGTAAAGACCGTGAGTAAGGAATCTTCCTTCTACCGGAGTGTTGAAATCAGCATTATTAAGGCGTTCTATCAACTTTTTGCTTACTCCTGACTGATTAGCCGGAACAGTAATAAAAGCGACTATGGGTCTTATTAATTCTGCATCATTATTTAGCTTGGCAAGTGCCTCAATAAACAAATCAATACCCTTGTTCCTGAACTCATATCTGCCACTATTTATGACAAGCATTGCATCATCCGACAAATCCGTATTGAACATTGCTCGGGCAACTTGCATAAGCTTAGCACGTGCCATTTCTCTTCTTACAGCGAATTCACTGTCTGAAGGTACAAAGGCGTCATCAAATCCATTTGGTGTTACCACATCAACAGACCTGCCCAGAAAATGTGTGCACTCTTTTGCAGTTATTTCACTAACTGTTGTAAATGTATCACAATTAACAGCTGCAGCTCTTTCAAGTGAAAATTTGGAAACAATGTCAAATCGCCTGGCAGTTGAATCGGGCTGATATGATTCCAAGTCCTCATATAGCGGTAAATTATTGCCTGCAATAGCCCTGCCAAGTGCAGTGGCATGTGTTGTGAAAATACAACCGATCTGTGGAACTTTATCATTCAGGTATAAAACGCCGGTACCTGCCATCCACTCATGAAAATGAGCTATAATTCTTTCTCTGGATGAAAGATTATATTCGTAAAAATTTTCAATTACCCGACCAGCAGCATATCCAAATAGTGCAGGTTCTACATAGTCCCATTGCCCTGAAATCGAATCAAGCTGATACTTTTCCCAGAAAGTGGCAAATATTTTATCCTTGATTTGAAAATACTGGGTAAACTCAACCAATATTACTATAGGTTTGCTTTTTATATTCCATCGCCCAATTCTTAAACGTAACCCTGAAGCTTCTGCATGTTCTCTCCATGACCTGTATAAATATTTATCCTCGAGAAAGTCTGGATTACTGTTTGTTTCCTTCCATACATCCGGACCAATCAATAGATAATTGTCTTCCAATTCCTTTTGTATTCCAGGTGCTTTTGTAGAAATTACGGTGTATATTCCTCCAACTTTATTACAAATTTCCCAACTTGTCTCAAAGATATAGTCAGGCTTTAATATATTTTTACTCATGTCTAATTTTTACAAATTGAATACTGATGAACTCCTTTTAGAATCAAAAGAAGCCATCTAAATTTACTTAATCAGCTGAAATACAATATTTAAACAGATAATTCAATTGTTTTCTACCAGCCGGCTAAAATAAATTAAAATACGATTGAAGTTTAGAAGCAATCATTTTTCTGTAATTATCAATGGTTGCTTTCCTGGGTTTTTTAACTTCAGTGACAATTCTCTCCAATTCCTTTTTATAGGCTACTGGAAGCTTTTTCTTAAGTTCTGAAAGCTTGTCATCCGCTTTATCATATAGAGAATATGCAAGCTCTTTAATATCAATTTTTTCAAGAGCTTTCTTCAAATCAGCTTTGGACAATGTAAAAATCAAATCAAAATCAGGTTCAAGACTACCGGCAGATTTTGGCTTATTTACTGTAGAAGCTTTGGAAAGATTAACTTCACTTTCCAGGTCAGTTGGAAAGGAATTCATTTCTTTCATGGGAACTGCATCCAGTCTGTTCTTGAAGTCACTTAAAACGTTCATATAATTGATAAACGCTTCATAGGGAGTGGTGTATGGATTAAAGTACTTATGTACATCACCATCTGAAAACCATTTGGTACACATATAGTAAAAATGATCAGAGGTTTGCAGGTACATCCAGTCTTTTTGAATGGATGGGTCAGCAGAATTCCTTACTTGCTCTTTTAAACTGTAGAGCACATCAAACGCCTCATCCTGAAGTTCATTTCCTAACCATGCTGTAAGATCCCGTTCTTCATCGGCCCAAGATATAGGTGTAGGAACTGAAACAGCAGAAACCGGTTGAAGCTCATCAGCCAGTTCAGAGGGGTTCTTGAAGGTAAAGTTAGTTTTGGAAAAAATCTGTTGTGGTAAAGCTTTCATGAAATTAAAAATACCGGTTTCTGCCCACTGGTGTTCACCAAATGTTTCATAATCCATGAAAATATTCACAACCTGTTGATTCTTATAGGTATTTATCCACTTAGCAAATTTTTCAGCTGTCAATGGCCATTCTATCCAACTTTGATTTGAAAACCTGAATCCAATATCATCGCTCAACTGATAATTTCGTAACAATAGTTTCAGTTTGGGGTTTATTGCATTGCAGTACATATAATTAGGACTCTTCCATCCTAGAATATGCTTGGCACCTTCGGTTAGCATCACGCGATAACCCATTTCAACTACCTTGTTTCCAATCTCATCTGAATAGATCATTTCAGTATTTCGAAATGCAGTAGGGCGCTTTCCAAACAACTCTTCAATAGTATCAGCATGTTTTCTTACCTGCAACTTGAATTCTTCTGGATCCATAAGTAAGGAAGACAAAGAGTGCGAATAAGTTTCTGCCAGGAATTCTACATTACCTGTCTTTGCAAGTTTCCTGAAACTATCCAGTACTTCAGGTGTATACTGCCTGAATTGCTCTATTGCAATCCCTGAGATAGAGAAACTTACTTTAAAAGCTGCGCCATACTCTTTTATCAGATCAAGCAATAATCGGTTCATAGGAAGATATGAGCGATCAACAACTCTTTTTACAATGGTTCTATTTTGGTATTCATCATAATAGTTATGATTGCTTCCAATATCGAAAAACCGGTAAGTTCTTAATCTATATGGTTGATGAACCTGGAAATGTAGGCAAATTGATCTCATAATGTTTCTCTTTATATTAAGAATTTCAAGCTTGGTATACCTGTTGGTAAATTGTTTTTATGTGTTTAGCCGCATTTTCCCATTTGAGGTTTTCAACTTCTGTGGCGCCATATTTTGCAAATGCCTTTGAAAGACTCTTATAATGTAATAAAGCATATATGGCATCAGCCATGGCATCAACATCCCAGAAGTCAACTTTCAATGCATGCTGCAGTACCTCTGCAACACCTGATTGTTTCGAAATAACTACCGGAACATTCGATCGCATCGCTTCTAAAGGTGATATTCCAAATGGTTCTGATACAGAAGGCATAACATATACATCACTAAGGGCAAACATTCGGTCAACATTCTCTCCTTTTAAGAAGCCGGTAAAGTGGAATCTCGACGACATCCGTAGTTTTGCTACACGTCTGATCATTTTTTCTAGCAGGTCACCTGTTCCAGCCATAACAAAACGAACATTTTTATCGCGTTGATATACTTTATAGGCTGCTTCAATAAAGTACTCAGGACCTTTTTGAAAAGTCACCCTACCCAGAAAAGTTACTATCTTTTCGGGTATATGCCGATCGTATTCCTTTAACTCTTCATACTCAGTAGGTTCAACTGCATTGTGTACAGTAAAAACTTTTGAAGGATCAATTCCATAACGTTCAATTACTATATTTCTTGTAAGATTACTCACGGTGATCACCCTATCAGCAGCTTCCATACCACTACGTTCAATCTCATAAACCTGTGTATTGATATTTTCACCAGAACGGTCAAATTCAGTAGCATGCATATGAACTACAAGGGGTTTTCCGCTTGCTTTCTTGGCAGCGACGCCGGCTGCATAGGTAAGCCAATCGTGTGCATGAATCAGATCGAAATCGGAAGTTGTAGCAATTTGTGCTCCTACAAGAGCATAACGTGCCACTTCTTCCAATAAGTTGGCACCATATTTACCTGAAAACTTGTATTGTGCATTGAAAATGGACTCTTCACCCAAAACTTTTTCCGAATCCATTGTCTCAATAAGATTATCAAATGCCTCTGGTCCTACGTAAGGGACAAGGTTTGAATTAACTTCCAGATAGGTTATCTTCTTCCAAAATTCTTGGTCTTCCCTACGTTTTATATCAATAGTGACATCACTGGCATTAATCAATCTGACAGCTTCTTCACTCTCATCACCATAAGCTTTAGGCACTACGAAAAGTACATCCACATCATTTTTCATGAGTCCTTTTGTCATGCCAAAACAGGCTGTACCAAGGCCCCCCGTAATATGCGGTGGAAATTCCCAACCAAACATTAATACTCTCATCCTGTATGTTTATTTATTTCGTTCTTGTTTCTTTAACCTTTATCACCTTCTCTTTAGCTTTCAGTTCCTTCATAGGTTTTTTAGGTGAAGAAGCACTTTCAATATTCTGAATTACAGGTTTCTCATACTGTTTTATCAGCCAACCTATTCTTAAAACTTCTGCAACACACCAGGCCTGTGAAATTGCACCGGCTCCTTTATTTGGTGGATCACCATCATATACTTCCGAGATTGTACCAATCCCATGTTCCTTCATTTCATCCTCAAAGCCATAATAGATTTCCTTAACTTTCTGCAATGCAGCGGTTTGATGTATGGCTAGGAAACCCTCAACAAAATGTCCAAGAAGCCATGGATGAACAGATCCCTGATGATAAGCATGATCCCTTTCAGCCTGGTTACCTTCATATACTCCCTTGTACAACACATTTTTTGGAGCCAAAGAGCGCAATCCTCGAGGAGTCAGGAGTTCTGACTTCACTCTTTCTAAAATACTATTCCGCATTTCCTCTGGAAGAGGCGTATATGGTAGCGAAGTAGCAAGAACCTGATTTGGTCTGACTGAGAAATCTTTATAATCACCATTGGTATAGTCTGCCAAATAACCTTTTTTTTCATCCCAGAAGTTATTAATAAAGGCTTCCGGAAATGCATCCTTATGTTCTTGCCAATCACGCACAAATTCATGATCTTCTGCCTGAGCGGCTAGTTGAAGTGCAAAATTTAAAGCATTATACCATAGGGCATTGATCTCAACACAATAGCCAATCCTTGGAGTAACCGGTTTACCATCAACAACGGCATCCATCCATGTCACTGCATATCCCGGCGCCCCACTGTAGATAAGGTTATTATCATGCAACTTGATGTTATAGGAAGTCCCTTCCTTATAACCATAAAGTATGGCTTTCATGTACTTACCATACTCCTGCCATAGGCGTGAAGTGGTTTTTGTGTATTTACCGTATTGCTGAAGTGCCCAGAAAAACCATAGAGGTGTATCAGCTGAATTGTATATAGCTTTCTCACCAATACCCATGTTTGGGAATAAAGGGCCTTTCAGCTCCTGTACCATGGTATCAAGTACTGCCTTTGCGGTTTTGTACTCACCAGTTACCAGAGTTAAACCGGGTAAAGCGACAAAGGTATCCCTGCCCCATCTTCCGAACCATGGATACCCTGAAATAATCTCCATTTTCTTACCTCGCCTGACAATAAATTGCTGAGCTGCATTCATCAAACAATGTTCAAAGCTGTCACGGGGAGTCTTTTTACTAATCTCATTTTTAAAAACGCGAGCTAGTGAAGAAGCTGCAATAGGCTCAACACCAGCAGAGAAATAGATACTTTCACCTTTTTCTATGGGCATCTCAAAATAACCAGGCACATAAAGATCTTCCAGGTAGTTGTAGCCTCGTCGCTTTTCTTTTGAATATTCAACATTGTAATACCAATCAGGCACATGAACATACTCAGGCTCTTTAGAAAACTGAAGGTGCAAAAAGGAATATCCTCTGTACATTCTTAATTTGATACCATTGTCGATAGTTTCATAACTAGTATCCACATCATAGTTCGATCTGGTAAGCGCATGTATATTTCTGAATGCAAGGAAAGGTTTAAACCTGATTCGTGTCGGTGAGTGAGCTTCAACTAGCGTATATTTTATTATGATTCGTCCATCCTTGTTTGAGAAAAGCATCTCCTTTGTAAGTTCAACCCCTCCCACATGATAGGAAAGTTTAGGAATCGGATCAGCAGTAAAGTCTTTTAGGTATTTATGTCCCTTAGGTGAATAGACATCGCCCTGGTATTTATGAATGGCAAGGTTAAACTCCGCATTATGCTGTATAACAGTCTCATCAAAAGTGGATAAGAGCACATGATTCCCTTCGTCAATTGAAGGTTGCGGCATAACCAGCAGACCATGATACTTTCGGGTGTTGCAATTAATAATAGTACTACTGCTATATGCGCCTTCCCGGCTAGTTCTGATGATTTCTTTTGTGAGGCTGTATTCCAGATTAACTAACTGGTTCTTTTCAAAAGTGATATAGTTCATGGGTGCTGCTTTGGCATTAAAACTTGCATAAAATCAACCATTTATTCAAAATATAGTGGCTATTGCAAAGATATAGCATATTTTACTGAATATCGCTAATTAAATTTGAGTCAATGTTAAGAATAATTAATAATGGCACTGTACGGGCTATTTAACCCGGGAAGCGAGGACTTTTAAAACAAGTGAAAGTGTGAATTGTTTATGGCTGCTGAAGCAAAGAAATTATGATCCTATTTACACCAATATCGCCTGGTTCTGCTCACTGGTCAGCATGCCTGGATTTATATCTCACATCCTTCCCATTCGATGAGCGTAGAGAATCTACCGAACTGATTAATGTTTTTAATGATAAAGGGTATAAATTCATATCCCTCTCAAATAATGATCAATTTATCGGGCTTATTGAAACCTGGGATTTCGATAAGTTTGTATTCCTTGAACACCTGGCTATTTTGCCGGAGTGCCAAAAAAGAGGATACGGCAGTGAAGTCATGCGCTTTCTTACTGCTTCAACCGAAAAGCCTGTGTTATTGGAAGCGGAATCTCCTAAAGATGATCTGTCGCGTCAAAGGATAGTATTTTATGAGCGGGCTGGTTTCATAGTTCTTGATGTTGATTACACCCAGCCTCCTTACTATCCCGGTAAGCAATCAGTATCCATGCTTCTTCTTTCCAATTCCCAGATTCCATTAATTGATGTCGGCGCATTTATTGAAGTTATATCCAAAAAAGTTTATAAAATAAGCTGACTATAGCAATATCTGAGGGGTTCATGCGTATTTATCTAACATTCTTATCTTTGCCCGGAATAAACTTTATAATGAAAAAACTGAATTACAGACTGTTTATCCTGACAGCATTTATTTTATCAATAGTTGCTTGTGTAAAGGATGATGAGATAAATACTGACAGTAGTATAAAGCTTGCATTTTCTCAGGATACTGTTCTGTTTGATACTGTATTTACAACAGTAGGTTCTGCAACCCAGGTATTTAAAATATATAATCCATCTGAAAACAAGATTAAAATAAGCTCAATACGTCTAGGCAAAGGCAGCAATTCTCCATATAGGTTTAATGTTGACGGCATCTCTTCGCTGGAAATCAAAGATCTGGAAATGGAAGCAAAGGACAGTGCATTTGTATTCGTAAAGGTTACCATTGATCCAAATCAGGTAAATGCACCTTTGATACAACAAGACAGCTTGATCTTCCTTACCAATTCAAATGTTCAGGATGTCAAACTGGTTGCCTGGGGACAAGATGCCTATTTTTACAACAGGGCAATTGTTTCTTCCGATTATGTTTTTGAGGCAGATAAGCCACATGTAATTTACAATTATCTCGTTGTCGACTCGCTCAATACATTGGTTGTGAATGCAGGTGCACATATACATCTCCATCCGGGCGCCTTCCTGCTCGTATATAACAGCGCAACTCTTAAGGTAAAAGGCACTGCTGAGCAGCCTGTGATCATTGAAGGCGATAGGCTCGAAGACTATTATAAAACATTACCAGGTCAATGGGGTCGTATTTGGCTTTATGCAGGCAGTATCAATAATGAAATAGACTACGCTATAATCAGAAACGGCGAAACAGGTATTCAGGTGGACACTGTCGGTAATTCAACCAATCCTACACTTCGTATGACCAATTCAATGATCTACAACATGACGGGTATCGGATTGCTCGCTCAGGGTACTTCCATTGAAGCTGCCAATTGCGTAATAGCCAATTGTGGTTCATATACACTTGCTCTAACTTTGGGAGGTACCTATGATTTCAGGCATTGTACCATAGGTAATTATTGGAATAACTACCAGCGGTTTTCCGGATTACTATTGAATAATTACTACATTGACATTAATCAACAAATTCAAACACGGCCGCTTGAAAAGGCCTATTTTGGCAATTGTGTCATATATGGGCAGAATGCTGATGAACTTACCCTTGATAAATCTCCTTCAGATGCCACTTTCAATTATTTTTTTGATCATAGTCTTCTCAAGACTAAACAAAAAATTAATGATCCTGCCCATTTCATAAATTCCATCCAGAATCAGGAACCTTGGTTCAAAAACCCTGAACTATTCGAATTTGCGCCTGACAGCACTTTGTCCTCTGTTATAAATAAAGGTTCAATAGAAGTGATAAACACGTCAGCCTTCGATCTTACCAAGGATATTGGTCAAAAAAGTAGGATCAGCGATGTTTCACCGGATCTAGGAGCTTATGAATATGAAGAAATAAGATAAACAGCAGAGTTTATTTTCAATTCTATTTCAATAATTTTAGCATCATACTGCCAATCTCGGCCGGCGAATCAACTACATGCACACCACATTCTCTGAGAATGGATTTTTTAGCTTCGGCAGTATCATCCTTACCGCCCACAATAGCACCGGCATGACCCATTGTACGACCTTTTGGAGCTGTTGCACCGGCAATAAAACTAACTACCGGTTTCGTACCGTTATCTCTTATCCAGTAGGCAGCATCAGCTTCCATAGATCCACCAATCTCACCAATCATCACAATACCTTTTGTTTCATCATCAGCCATGAGTAATTCAACGGCATCCCGTGTTGTTGTACCAATTATGGGATCCCCTCCTATACCAATTGCAGTTGTTTGGCCTAATCCTGCTTTTGTCAACTGGTCTACAGCCTCATAGGTTAAAGTACCAGAACGGCTTACAATGCCTACTATCCCTTTTTGATGGATAAATCCGGGCATAATGCCAACTTTGGCTTCACCAGGGGTAATGATACCGGGACAATTGGGACCAATCAAACGGCAATTGTGGTCTTTAATGTATTCCTTAACCATAAGCATATCTTTTACAGGTATTCCTTCTGTAATACACACAATCACCTTAATGCCGGCCTCAGCTGCTTCCATCACTGCATCTGCTGCAAAGGCAGGCGGAACAAATATAATGGATACATCTGCACCTGTTGATTTAACTGCTTGAGATACCGTGTTGAACACTGGTTTATCAAGATGACTGGTGCCTCCTTTTCCAGGTGTGATACCACCAACAACGTTGGTACCATATTCAATCATTTGTTGTGCATGAAATGTTCCCTCAGTTCCTGTAAATCCCTGGACGATAACCTTTGAATGTTTGTTGACTAAAATGCTCATGACTTGTTTAGCTTAAGTGAAAATAAAATATACCCCGTAAGAATCAAAAATCGTTAAATTTGTTCAATAAATAAGGCGTTTTAAAATAAAAATTTTATATATTTTAACAGGTTTAACTCAAAAGCCATGAATCTGAGCTACTTATCATCAAACGACACTATCTGTGCAATCTCCACTGCGCAGGGTATTGGAGCTATTGCTGTGGTCAGACTTTCGGGTCAAAAGGCCATAGAAATAGCCAATGAAGTGTTCAAGCCTGCATCAGAAAAGGAGCCTCTCATACATATTCCGGCACAAACTGCTCAGTTTGGCCGGATTTATGACCATGATGAATTACTTGATGAAGTTGTTGTAACTACATTCCGGCAACCTCACAGCTACACTGGCCAGGATATTGTTGAAATATCCTGTCATGGCTCTATCTATATTCAACAACGAATGGTCGAATTGTTGATCAGCCGCGGAGCCAGAATGGCACAGCATGGTGAATTCACTTTTAGAGCTTTTATGAATGGTAAGATGGACCTCTCTCAGGCAGAAGCAGTTGCTGATCTCATAGCTTCCAATACTGAAACTTCCCACCAAATGGCACTGAATCAAATGAGAGGCGGTTTTTCCAGTAAAATTGGTGAGTTGAGAGCCAGATTGGTGCACTTCGCATCTTTAATTGAGTTGGAACTTGATTTCAGTGAAGAAGATGTGGAGTTTGTCAACCGTAAGGAACTTATGAAACTCTTAAAAACCATTCATCAGGAAATTGATAGTCTGAAATCTTCCTTTACCCTTGGAAATGTGATGAAACAAGGCATACCGGTAGCCATTGCCGGAAAACCGAATGTTGGAAAGTCAACATTGCTGAACGCCCTGCTGAATGAAGAAAGAGCTCTGGTTTCAGAAATTCCTGGTACTACACGAGATGCAATTGAAGACACCATAAATATTGAAGGAATTAATTTCAGATTCATTGATACTGCCGGGTTACGTCATACTCAGGATACAATTGAAAACATGGGAATTGGACGGACCTATGATAAAATGAACCAGGCCTGGATTGTACTTTATGTTTTTGATATCAATCATACCTCTGAACTGGAAATTGATGATGCTATTGCTGATATCCGCACCCAACTACAGGATCCTGACAAGACAATTATACCCATTGCCAATAAAACAGATATGCTGGTTGAAGAACCTGATAGTTTTCAGCGTCTCGTAGAACTTGACACCTTATTTGTTTCCGCTAAAAGAAATGAAAACATTAATTTGATTGTTGCACGGTTGCTTGATGCAGTGAAGCTCAATAATCTTTCTGACCAAACCATTGTTTACAACCTCAGGCATTTTGAAGCGCTTGATCATGCAATAACCTCCATTAATGCCATTTCCGAAGGCTTTAGGAACAATGTTGCATCCGATCTAATTGCCATCGATATTAAGCAGACCCTGTATTATCTTGGAACAATAACAGGCGAAGTATCCAATGAAGAGATTCTTGGTAATATCTTCAGCCGATTTTGCATTGGAAAGTAATTATTGGCATATACAATAATAAAGGAGGACAGTGTTTAATTTACACCTGCCCTCCTTTTTGATGGCTGAACAGTTTCTATTCAGCATTTTGCCGATTTAAACCTGAAATTTACCTTGTTTATTCTCCAGTTTGCCAGTTAAGATCCAATAATGAAACAGTGTATTTACCAGGATTTTCCGAATACACAACGCTGTACTGCATTGGATACCAGCCACTCTCCTGAAAAGCATCAGGCTGACTCATCGAGATAACTTCTTCAGGATGGGTCAAAAGGAATGCGGTTGTGATCATCGGTTCAATAAAGATAAATTCACCATCATAGGACCCCCATATCATAGTTCTTGTAAATTCTCCACCTGTAAATTCCGGAGCCATAAGATCAACCCAATGAGCTCCCATTTGAGGAACACCACCGGGAACCTTCATATAATTTTCCGGGATATACTGTTCGGCTGGCATAACGTCAAATAAGGGTGAATTCTCCGGACCAATGGCTAACCTCTCTTCTACCGATATCCAATAAAAATGAAAATCAAAATGCGGTGCACCATAAAATGGTAAATGTCCGTGAGGATTCCAGTCTACAAGCATATGATTATAAAAGTTACCACCCTTATTTTTAGGGAAGTCAAGAACAAATGAAGTGCTTTCTTCCGGAAGATTTTCCAGTGCTTTTTCAGATAGTTCAATACCGACAGCTAAAGGATCTCCATTTCCATTGCCGTCAACCTTTATCCAGGCTCGCACAACTCCATTACCCAATGGCACTGCTGGCCCATAAAATGTGTTTGATCCCTGACTTTTTAATTCACTGGATACGATAGAAGAAGATTCACTCTTTGTGTTGATCGGCTCATCCTTCTGGCATGATTGAATGATGGCAGTAAGAGAAACAATTAACGTTAACATGCTAATTCTCACAAGGTTTTTCATAGTTTTGTAATTAAGTTATTGTTATATAATAAGTTAGTGTAGTATTATTTGAAATCTAACACACACCTTATCTAAATGTTTTTACGAAGTAATAGATAGTTAATCATTTTTCAACTTTTCTAGAAAATCCTTGTGTGGTAGCTGTCAATACTTTCTATCTTATAAATTCCGGTATTTTTGCAATCGGGAAATAGCATCTTCCTACTTCCACAGGAATAAAAGGGCACTTCATCCTACTATTTAACACATACAAATAAACAGATACAAAATGTCAGAACTCATTAATAATTCCAAAGAAAGGTTGACTCTTCTATACAATTTTGCCCATCGACTAATACATGGTGAAAATGGAAAGTTGCTGATGGAAGAATACAAACCATCTCTTGACACTGTAACTGCTGCTGAAGCCATGCAGGTATTCGATAATCTCCTGATGGAGGGTATTTCTTTTGAGCGGGTAAAACAGAATACAGGTAAGATCATTAATGCATTTTACCGGTCCCTTGGTGCACTTGAATGGACCAAACCGACAGAAGGTCACTTCCTGTATTATATGATGCTTGAAAACAGGCATGTCGAAAAGATAATGTCAGGAATCAAGACCATTGTTAAAGAAATATACCACGGTAACCATCCAGATGAAACCGACTTGTACAGAGAGCTTGCCAGAAGAATTAAAAGTCTTGAAGCTTATGAACTCCATTATATCAAGAAGGAAAATATTTTATTCCCATATCTGGAAAAGGCATTTGATCAATATCGTTGCCTGCAGCTAATGTGGTCATTTCATGATGATTTCCGCAAAAGCTTAAAAGTATTACAATCGCTGCTGCAAGAAAACAAACCTGATAAACAAGTTTTAAATAAGGAGCTAAGCAAGCTAACTTTTGTAGTTTATCCAATTATTTTCAGGGAAGAACAGATTGTGTTTCCAGTTGCTCTGAGGGCTATTCCAGAAAAGATATGGGATGAAATGATGCTTGAAAGCTTTGAACAAGGTTGGTGTTATGGAATAACTCCTGTTAAAAAAATTGATTCAGAAATTTCACTGAGTGAATCATCCGGCTTAATCAATCTTGGAACCGGTTTTTTAAACGTTGAGCAGCTCTGCATTTTATTTGAATCACTTCCTGTGGATTTAACGTTTGTAGATGAAAATGATGAGGTTAGGTATTTCTCAGAATCCAGACAGCGCATTTTCCCTCGTAGTAAAGCAATAATTGGACGTAAAGTTCAAAACTGTCATCCCCCTGAAAGTGTTCATATAGTCAATGAGATTATCGCTGCATTTCGCAGTGGTAAAAGAGACCATGCTGATTTCTGGATCAAAATGAAGGGCCGCTTTATTTATATCCGGTATTTTGCACTGCGCAATGAACAGGGTGAATTCAAGGGTACCATCGAGGTAAGCCAGGATGTCACCGAAATCAGGGAACTACAAGGCGAACAAAGATTACTGGACTGGGATAACTCAAATTAACTCCCGGAATATTATAGCACAACATGAAAAACTGGAAAAGAACTTTTGCCTTCATATGGGCAGGACAATTGATTTCCATTTTAACCAGTGCCATTGTTGGTTATGCCATTATTTTCTGGCTTAGCATAGAAACAGGCTCTGCTGAAACACTAGCCATAGCAGCCATGGCAGCCTTGCTTCCTCAATCTGTATTGGGGTTATTCACAGGTGTCTTTGTCGATAGATGGAACCGTAAATTAATCATGATACTATCCGACAGTTTTATTGCGTTGGCTACACTTATCCTGGTTATCTTATTCTATTTTGGTCAGGTTGAGGTTTGGCAGATTTATGTGCTTGCAGCCGCAAGATCAGTTGGATCAGCTTTCCACATGCCTGCCATGCAGGCTTCTATACCTCTTATAGCACCGGAATCACAGCTTCTAAGAATTGCCGGTATAAATCAGATGATCCACTCTGTCAGTGCAATTGCCGGACCAGCCATTGGAGCCTTGCTTATTACACTATTCGACATGAGCTATGTTCTGATGTTTGATATCTTCGGTGCACTTTTTGCTATTGGTGCTCTTTTATTGGTACACATACCTGATCCAGTCAAAGATACAAACGGGAAAACACCCCATGTCTTTAGGGAGATTAAAGAGGGATTGCATGAAATCTATGTACAGAGAGGGCTTTTCCTGCTCTTTATATCTTCGGTAATATCCACATTTGTAATCATGCCCATTGCTGTTTTATTCCCGCTGATGACCCTTAATCACTTTGGTGGAGGAGTTATTCAGATGAGTATTGTGGAAATATTCTGGGGATCAGGTATGCTTGCTGGAGGCGCATTGATAGGAATTATAAAGCACAACTTGAACAAGGCCCTGCTAATAAATTATATGTATATGGTTTTCGGGCTCACTTTCTTTTTATCGGGACTTTTACCATCTGATGGTTTTATTTGGTTTGTTGTTCTTACCGCCATTGGTGGCGTCAGTTCATCAATTTACAACTCATCCTTCATTTCCCTGATTCAAATTAAGATCAACCCTGCAATGCTTGGAAGAGTCTTCTCCACTTATTCCAGTCTAACCATGTTCCCAGCCATGATAGGACTCCTCGCTACCGGTTTCATTGCTGATAAGATCGGATTGGCTCTGGCATTCATTATATGCGGAATAGTGAATTTGATGATCGGGGTGGGTTCCATGATGATTCCTTCTATTCGAAAAACAGGTGAATAGGGTACCCGGGGTGCAATTCATGTGCAGATTTTTTATATCTTTGGACAATTGATCAATGCATTTTAATTAACTATTTGCAGCATCCTTTCCTGTACTTTAATTGTTTCATTTACAAAGAATACGGGTAAGAAATTTTTCATCAAACTATTCATTTGAATGCTTAAAAACCTGGAATCAAAAATCGCCATTACATATGGTGATGCAAAAATATCCTATGCCGATTTAAGACGGAATATAAAGTCTTTCAATGACAGATATACCCTTCAGGCTGGTGGCCATGTAGTTATATTTGCCGAAAACCGGCCCGAGTGGATTTATGCCTTTTATTCTGTTTGGCACAAGCAAGGGATTCCTGTTCCTATCGATAACCTTGCAACAGCAGAAGAAACAGCATACATTCTTAAAGACTGCCAGCCTGAAGTAATATTCACTTCACAAGCCCGTCAGGAAGTGGTTTTGAAGTCAATGGAATTAGGTGGTATAAAGTCTACACTACTTATTATTGATGATCCTGATATTTTACTCATCAATAATAGTTCAACCAAAACTTCAATACCTGATGCTAGCTCAGCTGATGAAAGTCAAAGCAAGGATAAATTATCAGGTGCTGATGATCTGATTAGTTTCATCGAACCTGACCCTCAAAAAACAGCTGTTATTATATATACCTCCGGAACTACAGGCAGTCCTAAGGGTGTTATGTTATCTTACTTGAACCTGACCACTAATATTAAGGCTGTTTCTGAGCATATTCAGATTTATAATCCTGATTCTGTGGTAATGATACTTTTGCCGGTTCATCATGTTTTTCCGTTGGTTGGCTCTATGATCATTCCGCTCTTTATCGGAGCAAAAGTTGCCATCAGCCCTACTATGCTCTCGTCCGACATAATGAGCACACTGAAAGACAATGCAGTAACAATCATTATCGGGGTTCCCCGATTGTATGCCGCTATCCGTAAAGGTATTATGGATAAGATCAATAAGAGTTTGATTGCCAAATTATTATTTGCCATTGCAAAGAAAGTCAATAAACCCGCTTTCTCTAAAAAGGTGTTTGGAACAGTACACAAAAAAATGGGAGGTGCCGTAACGCATTTAGTTTCCGGGGGTGCAGCCCTCGATAAAGAGATTGGTGCTGATTATATGACACTTGGTTTTGAAGTGCTTGAAGGTTATGGAATGACTGAAGCTGCACCAATGATTACTTTCACTCAACCTGGCAGAGTGCGATTAGGCTCACCCGGTGAAGTGGTCCGTGAAACTACTATAAGGATCGTTGATGATGAGATTATTGCATCAGGACCTAATATCATGCAGGGGTATTATAATAAACCCGAAGAGACTGCTGAAGTATTAAAAGATGGCTGGTTGTATACCGGCGATCTGGGTTATATTGATGAAACAGGCTATTTATACATCACAGGGCGCAGAAAAGAGATCATTATTCTTTCCAATGGAAAAAATGTTAATCCCGTTGAATTGGAAGAAAAGATCCTGGAGTCTCCCTTTATAAAAGAATGCGGTGTATTTTATCACGATGAACAGCTCCAGGCTTTAATCGTTCCTGATCATACAGCCATTGTGGATAATGAATATAAAAATTTTCATGAGTTTTTAAAGTGGAAAGTTATTGAACCCTTCAATAATTCGGTCTCTTCCTACAAGAAGATAATGGGCTTCCACCTTACAGAAGAAGAATTACCAAGAACTAGACTGGGTAAATTGCAGCGGTATAAATTTGCTTCACTGGCTGTATTAGCCGATATTGGTGAGGAAGTTCCCGATGATGCTCCTCAAACACCTGAATTTCATTTAATCGCCGATTTCATTGAGAAAGAAAAACTAAGAAAAGTACTCCCAAAGCACCATATAGAAATGGATTTAGGGATGGATTCACTGGATAAAGTTAGTTTCCAAGCCTGGTTGATGCAGACTTTCGGCATTGATATGGACCCTTCTGAAATGACTGCTTTCAATAATATTGGCAAACTTTCTGTTTTTGTTTCAGAAAAGAAGACTAGAATGGAGGAAAGCAAGCTCGACTGGACCGATATCATGCGGGAGAAAGTCAATCTTAAGCTTCCTGCCAACTGGTTCACAGGCCGTTGGATGGTTTATCTTTCCAAGATGTTCTTTCATCTTTACTTTAAATTTAAAACCAAGGGAACTGAAAATATTCCCGATGGTCCCGTTATCTTTGTCCCGAATCATCAAAGTTCCATGGATGGCCTTTTTGTTGCCAGTGTCCTGCAAAAACACAGATTGCGTAATACTTATTTTTATGCAAAAGAACAGCATTTCCAACAAGCCTGGAAGAAATTTCTAGCCAGCCGGAATAATATAATCGTAGTGGATATCGACAAAGATCTCAAAGAGTCCATTCAAAAAATGGCCGAAGTGCTTCGTCAAAAACGTAGTCTCATTATTTTCCCTGAAGGAACAAGGACAAAAACAGGTAACCTTGGACAGTTTAAAAAAACTTTTGCAATTCTTAGTCGTGAACTTGATGTTCCAATAGTTCCTGTGAGTATTAAAGGAGCTTATGAAGCACTTCCTTCAGGCAGTAAGTTCCCAAAACCATGGAAAAGAATTAATGTTGAATTTCTTCAACCAGTATATCCCGGAAACTATTCCTATGAATCCCTTACAGATCATGTAAGAAATCAGATCCAGGGCAAACTTGGAAATTGAATAAAATCAGTGTAATGGAAAAGTCAAAACTAAAGGAAGTCATTCCTCAACTATCCGATGTCATTCATGCTCAATCGGTTCTAAAAAATATTGTAAAAAAGACTCCACTAGAACGCAGCAAATCGTTCTCAGCTATGTCGGGTGCAAATGTTTTCCTCAAGTTGGAAAACTTGCAGACAACAGGATCCTTTAAAGTGCGTGGTGCCTATTATATGATCAGCCGCCTGTCACCTGATAAACTTGCCAATGGAGTTCTTTGTGCTTCTGCAGGAAATCACGCTCAAGGTGTTGCTTATGCAGCATCACAATTGGGTGTAAAAAGCACGGTCTTTATGCCTGTTTTTGCTCCCCCCTTGAAAGTTATTGCCACCAGATCCTATGGAGCTGAAGTAATTCTTACAGGTGATAACTTCGATGAAGCACTGAATGCCGCTATTGAATATGGCGAAAAAAGTGGGGCAACCTTTGTTCATCCTTATAATAATGCCGATATAATTGCCGGTCAAGGTACCGTAGGACTTGAAATATTCGACCAGCTTGAAAAAATTGATGCAGTACTCGTGCCTATAGGCGGTGGAGGTCTTATCTCGGGTATTGCTATTGCATTGAAGCAGCTCAATCCTTCAATTAAGATTATCGGAGTTGAACCGGTGGATGCCCAGTCGATGAAATTGTCCATTGAAGCAAATGAACCAAGGGCTCTCACTTCATGCAATACAATTGCCGATGGAATTGCCGTCAAATCACCTGGTAACCTCACCTTTGAGATCACGCGCAATCTCGTGGATGAATTTCTAACGGTTACAGATGCAGAGATAGCTCAAACTACCTATATGTTACTTCAAAGGGCCAAAATTCTGGCTGAACCTGCCGGTGTTGCTGCCATGGCTGCGGTCCTTTTCAGAAAAACTGATCTTTCAGGTAAAAATGTCGTCCCAGTTATCAGCGGTGGCAATATCAATATGAGTATTCTGGAACAAATTCTCGAAAAGGGTGTCATGGATGTTGGATTAAGGGCCAGAATTCAAGTACTTGTTCCTGATCAGGCCGGAATGCTTATGGGTATTGTTTCCATCCTTGGTAAAGTTCGTGCCAGTATTCATGATATTTATCATGAGCGCACAACTACCAGCGTACCCATTGGTTATGTTATGATCACTATTACATTTAATCTGCAGGATACAACCCAGTTACCGACCGTTCTGGCAGAATTGGACAAAAAGGGGATTAGTTATCAGGTTTTGAAGTAATTTTTAAACCGTCCGCTTCCTTGATTGTTAATTATTACTCATTACTTACTCAGCTTAGTAATAAGTTTGATATCTTTATTATCTAAAAATCAAAATATCACAGCTTGTATGAAATATATAGGAGCACATGTAAGTGCATCAGGTGGAGTGGACAATGCCCCTGTTAATGCGCATGAAATAGGTGCCAGAGCATTTTCCTTTTTTACCAAAAACCAAAGGCAATGGATGTCTGCACCTCTTACAAAGGAAGCCATTAAAGGTTTTAAGGACAATTGTGAAAAGTATGGCTTCGATATGAAATATGTGATGCCTCACGACAGTTATCTCATTAACCTTGGCCATCCCGGGAAAGAAGAATTACAGAAGTCACGCAATGCATTTTTAGACGAAATGCAGCGTTGCGAGCAGTTAGGCATCATTCAATTGAACTTTCATCCCGGCAGCAGTCTTAACCTTGTTGACAAGGAGACCTGCCTTTTAACAATAGCAGAATCAGTTAATATAGCACTGAATTCAACTAAAGGAGTAACAGCAGTCATTGAAAATACAGCAGGCCAGGGTAGTAATCTTGGCTATGAATTCGAACATCTCCGGTTTATCATCGATCATGTAGATGACAAAAGCCGCGTGGGAGTATGTCTGGACACCTGCCACACTTATTCCGCCGGATATGAGATTATAACCCCTGAAGGTTATAATGAAACTTTTATAAAATTCAATGAAATTGTCGGTTTTAACTATCTTAGAGGCATACACCTGAATGACACCAAAAAAGCCTTCGGCAGTCGTGTTGACAGGCACGATAGTGTTGGGAAAGGTTATCTTGGATTGGATTTTTTCAAGAGAATAATGAATGACTCAAGGTTTGATAATATGCCTATTATACTCGAAACTCCCGATGAAACAATATGGAAGGAAGAAATTGAGTTATTATACAGTATGATTGACTGATTCATTGAATGATTGCTTTGATTAATTGATTGACATTTTATTTATCCGTAAACAGCTAAAAATCATGGAAAAGAGTCCTATCTCACCATCTGGCAACCCTGAATCTCCCAGGAACTTTAATGGCATTAAAATTCTTGTGGCTGAAGATGAAGATTCCAGTTTCAAAGTGATCGACAGGATTTTAAATGAGTATGGTTTGAATACTATCCGGGCAGTCAATGGGATGGAAGCTGTGGATCTCGTATCATCAAGTCCCGGAATACGTTTAATATTTATGGATATAAAAATGCCAGTAATGAATGGTATTCAAGCAACCATAACCATTAAAAAACACAACCCGCAGCTACCGATAATTGCAACAACTGCCTTTGCTATGCCCGGTGACAAGGAGGTATTTAGAGAGGCAGGATGTGATGATTACATATCAAAACCTATTAAAGATGAAAAAATCTTCAGCCTTTTAAGCAAATACCTGAGCTAACCGTTGTCAGTCTTTCACCTGTACTAATCTAGATGGAGTGGTATTTCCACAAAAAAGGTTGTTCCACAACTATCTGAATTGAAATAAATCTTCCCTTTGAGGTACCTTGTAGTAAGTAATCTTGCCAGATAAGTTCCCAATCCCCTATTTTCACCCTTGGTTGAAAATGAACGCTGAAAAACCTGATGCTTTACTTCTTCAGGGAGTTCGGCCTGACTATAAACCGAAAAACGAAGCACCTTGTCATGCAATCTTACGCCCGCTTTGACAATCTTAGGTGGAGTAGCCGCCTCAAACGCATTGTTCAATAGATTTATGAGTACTCGCTTAATGATATTCTTATCCGATTGAAAATTTATCGAATGGGAGAAAGGATCCATAAACAATTTACTCCCCCTGGCAATTTCCTGTGTGGAATAATATTGTTCCACCTCTTTAAATAATCTAACGGTATTACAAAGTGAAACATTGGTTTTAAGTGTTCCTTCTTCAGCCTCATTCAGCATTTTCTGTGCCAACAAGTCATTTACCAGCTCGTAATTTACCTTCTCAGCCGTTTCAATAATGGAGCGGTTATCATTATCAAGTCCCTGCTTATTGATGGAAGATACCACATTCTTTAATTCTGATGCCACATCAAAAACATCATTAATATACGAATTCTCCAGTATTGCCAGTCTCTTCCTGTCACTGATATCATTAATGCAGAGAATGGTATATTCCTGATCCTTATACTGAAGAGGACTGGCCTTTATTTTCAGGTCATACGAGATAACTTCCTCTTTTTGCAGCAGTGCCGTTATACGCGCTTCTTTCACCACAGGTTTTCCTGAATACTGACTCTCCAGCACTGCATTGACAATTCCACAAAACCGACAGGCTTCTGTTGTGCCGCAACCTGAAGGCTCCTCTTCAGAGTGAATACAGCTCAGCAAGTTACCCAACCGTTCACCCAATGGCATCTGGTCATCTTCTAATTCCAGGAATCTGATAAGGTTGGTATTCGCATATACAAGCTGACGATTGGCATTGATGATCATTGCCAGGTCAGGCATCGCTTCCTGAAACATTCGAAGTAGAGGGTTATTCTTTAGTGAATGATAGGAACTCTCTATCTCAGCAAATGCAGCCTTATCTGCAGAGGCAAAATAGGTAGCAGGCTTCTTTGTTGAGTTTTTCACGATCTGGTTTTTGAAGTATGATTCAATGTCGATTATTTAGTCAGACTTTTGATTAGTTATTGATCAATTAGTTTCTGAAACAATCACCCCATTTTACATTCCGCATATCACCTGACTTTTCAAATTCCATATGCATTCCAAAAGCAGCTGAAAGGGTGCATGGTGTGTGTGTATCTCCAGCCAGATGCGAATAATCTCTCAACGCTTCTCTGTAATCAGGATGTACACAATTATTGATGATCTCTTCCATTTTTGCCTTCGGCGATTTCGACCTAAGGTCTGCAACTCCTTGTTCAGTTATTACTATTTGCACCGAATGTTCACTGTGATCCGTATGTGATACCATCGGTACGAAGGCACTGATCTTGCCACCTTTTGCCACAGATGGACAAGTAAAGATAGAAATATAGGCATTACGAGTAAAGTCACCTGATCCGCCAATACCATTCATCATTTTCCGTCCCATCACATTCGTGCTGTTCACATTTCCAAACAGGTCACATTCCAGGGCTGTATTGATAGAGATAATACCCAGTCTACGGGCTACCTCCGGACTATTTGATATTTCCTGAGGTCTTAAAACTATCTTATTATGGTAAAATGCCAGGTCATCATATACTTTCTTCAATTGATCGGGTGAAACTGTCAGTGAACATCCACTTGCAAACTTAACCCTTCCTTCAGCAATAAGATCTATAACACTATCCTGAATAACCTCTGTATACATCTCGAAGTTAGGTATTCCTTTGTGTCTTCCAAGAGCTCCTAGTACTGCATTTGCAATATTCCCAACTCCTGATTGCAAAGGCAGGAAAGAAGATGGTATTCTTCCATTCTTTAATTCTGATGAAAGGAACTCAGCCACATTATGTCCAATCATTTCAGTCACTTCATCCGTCTTGGCAAAACCACCCACTTCATCCGGTTTATTGGTAACTACCACTCCCATAATTTTTGACGGATCAACTTTGATGATCTCCTTCCCTGCCCTGTCAGATGGCTTGTAAATAGGCACTTCTCTTCTGTGTGGAGGATCAGCCATCACTATAATATCATGCATCCCCCGCAATTGCTTCGGATGATATGAATTCAGCTCAATAAGAATTTTGTCGGCAACCTGACAAATCGTTGGTGAAATTCCAACTCCGGTGGTAAGCACTATTTCTCCCTGTTCTGTTACATCACAGGCTTCAATTATTCCCCAGTTTATTTTACCGAGAAATCCATAACGAATGTTTTGACCAACTACAGAAAGATGAGAATCAAAATAGTCGGCTTTACCGGCATTGATCAGATTACGCAAATCAGGATTTGATTGATAGGGTGTTCGAAATTTTACAGCTTCAGCTCTTGCCAGTGAGCCATCCAGTGAATCACCGGTAGATGCACCCGTAATTACGCCAATCTTGAATGGACGACCTTCCGCATGCTCTTTCTTAGCCTTGGTTCCGATGGCTACCGGAATTGCCTTCACTGATCCTGCAGGAGTGAAACCACTAAAACCAATTACATCATCATTTTTGATGTATTCTGCTGCCTCTTCTGCTGTAATAAATCTTAATCCCATTATGCTTGTAGTTTAATAGTTAAAATCTACTTTTGTCTGTCAGATATCATCTATCAGATAGCACCTGATTGAATAAAGTACGTCAATTGTTCTGATCTTTGAAAATCAAAGAAACACTGCAAAATTATAAAATTAAAGCTGATATGGATCAATCATTCCGAGCCATTCTTGTGAAAGAAACCCCCGATGGTCAATTTGATGTTCGCATAAGTCAACGGCTAATAAGTGACCTGCCTGAAAACGATTTACTCATTCGGGTCTTTTACTCAGGTCTGAATTATAAGGATGCGCTCTCAGCTTCCGGCAACAAGGGCATAACCAAAAAATACCCGCATACACCGGGCATTGATGCTGCAGGAGTAGTAGTTGATTCAAAAGTCCCTGAATTTGTTAAAGGGGATGAAGTTATTGTCACCGGTTACGATCTGGGCATGAATACCAGTGGTGGTCTGGCTGAATATATCTGTGTTCCAGCCTCCTGGGTAGTCAGGCGACCCGAAAATCTATCTTTGGAAGAAGCAATGATCATCGGTACTTCAGGTTTTACTGCAGCAAGTGGTATTTACGAGATCATTAAGCATGGTGTTCAACCTGAATCGGGCGAAATACTTGTCACAGGTGCAACCGGTGCCGTTGGCTCCATGGCGGTGGCAATGCTGGCAATGGCCGCTTACCATGTGGTGGCAGTTTCAGGAAAACCTGAAGCATCTGAATGGCTCAGACAGCTAGGCGCTGAAAGGGTGATATCCCGGGAAGAGGCTATTGATACTACAGGTAAACCCTTGCTTCCCGGTAAATGGGCAGCCGTAATTGATACTGTGGGTGGAAACATGCTTTCCACGGCTATACGGTCAACCAAAGAACGTGGTATTATAACCAACTGTGGTATGATCGTTTCCAATGAGTTGAATGTTTCTGTTTTTCCATTTATACTCAGGGCAGTGCGGCTTATAGGCATTGCTTCCGCTGAAACTCCCATGCAAAGACGACTTGAGATTTGGGATCTTATCTACACAAAGCTCAAACCCGAAAACCTTTCTCAGATTTCAAGGACTGTATCACTTGAAAAGGTTCCAGAAGAACTCCGCCTGATGCTGACAGGCAAACAGCAGGGAAAAGTGATCGTCAGCTTATAGGGAAACTGATTTAAACCGGTTGACCATAATGCTCGATAGCATCAGTTGCAGAGAATGATATACCAGAATTGGCAGAATTATAACTCCAACAGCAGGATTACCGGCATAAATAAGTCTACCCATGGTACTTCCATGCACCAACGATTTAGTGCTGCCACAGAACAGTGCTGTAATCATGTCAGGCGTGGTCAGTCCCAACTTCTTTGATGTCAGGTATATAATCAAGTTAACAAGTAAAAAAATTAGCAGGAGAGCCCCTATCAGCGCTCCAATATCCCACACTGACAATCCTTTGAATTGATTTATGTAGAATGAATTCGCAAAAGAATAATAGACGATGGACAGTATTACCGTTTGATCAAAATACCTTGTAAAATTTTTATACTTAACAGCGGTTTTACCCACCAAAGGATTTAACAGCACTCCAACAATAATAGGCAATAGTATCTGAAAGAACAGCTTGATAAATACCTGTGCGGTATCGAAGCTTCCACCTGATGTACCCTGTAATACACTTAACATCACAGGGGGTAAAATGATACCAATGATGCTGGAAAGACTGCTATTAAACAAAGCTGCCGGCACATTCCCATTCGCCAGGGAAACCAGTACCGCAGCCGATGACACGGTTGAAGGCATTACGCTTAAGAATATTATACCTTGCCAGAGGTAACCGTCATTACCAATAGTGTACCTTCCAATAATAGCAATTAACGGAAATACTAAGAATGTAGCTGACTGAACAAGGAGGTGGAGCCGCCAGTTGGACATGCTTTGTAGGATCGTCCTAAAATTCAGGCGGAATCCGTATAGCAGGAATATAATCGATACCCCGATCCCTGATAATGTCTTTACCGAAAACGGACCCGTTCCAATGCCTCCCTCCGGCCAAAGGCGGGCAAGTACAATAGCGCCTATAAGGGCAGAAATAAACCAGTCAACCTTAATAAATTTCGATAAAGCCATCTGGCAAATTTACAATAACTTTGCTGCTTTAAAAGAAACAGGATGCGACTGGATATTCTTACCATATTTCCACAGATGTTCGAAGGGCCTTTCAGCCATTCCATTATTCAAAGGGCAGTAAAGAAAGGGCTGGCTGAAATACACCTGCACAATATACGTGACTACAGCAGCAGCAAGCATCTGAATGTAGACGATTACCCTTTCGGCGGTAGTTCAGGTATGGTAATGATGATACAGCCTATAGCCGATTGTATCGAAAAACTGATGACTGAAAGAAATTATGATGAAATAATATTCCTAACGCCCGATGGTGAACTACTAAACCAAGCCGTATCCAACCAACTCAGCCTTAAAGGGAACATCATTCTTTTATGCGGCCATTACAAGGGTATTGATGAACGTATCAGGGAAAAGTACATTACCAGGGAAATCTCCATCGGCGATTATGTGTTATCGGGTGGTGAACTCGCTGCTGCCGTTGTAGCCGACAGCATTATCCGGCTAATCCCGGGCGTGTTGAATGATGAAACATCTGCCCTATCCGATTCCTATCAGGATGGATTGTTAAGTCCTCCGGTATATACCCGTCCTGCCGATTATAAAGGCCTCAGAGTACCTGAAGTCCTTCTCTCGGGGAATGAGAAGGAAATTAAGAAATGGAACCTTGAACAGGCCATAGAGAGGACCAGAAAGAGGCGTCCTGACCTTTTAAACGAGTAGAATGACCGGTTATGAATAAAGAATGGCGGCAAAGTGAATAAATTTTGCTAAGTAGTTTGCTTATTAAAAATATTTTGCCGTATATTTGCACTCATTTTCAGAAACGCCAATAATTAAATACCTAATCAAATGAGCAAGAAGGCATTAGTGAAGTATGTTGAGGATACCGTAGTGGATCTTAAGGAATTCCCCAGCTTTAAAGCAGGCGACACAGTTACCGTTCACTATAAGATAAAAGAAGGTGATAAGGAAAGAATTCAACAGTTTCAGGGCGTGGTTTTAAAACGTTCAGGAGAAAGTGCTACACAAACTTTCACTGTTCGTAAAGTATCAGGCAACACAGGTGTTGAAAGAATTTTCCCGGTCAGTTCACCTTTTATTGAAAAAATTGAAGTTAACAAACATGGCGTTGTTCGTAGAGCACGCATCTTTTACCTGCGCAATCTTAAAGGTAAGAAAGCCAGAATTAAGGAAAAGAGAGTATAGTATTGTTTTCATAAGTGTTGGGGAAAGGTCCGTCTTTAGAGATGGACCTTTTTATTTTTGTAACTTTGTGAAATTGGTACATCAATTGCTGCGTACCATGGTATCTCTTTCAAACTCGGATGATGAAAACTCCCCGTCACGATGTGTATGTAAGGCTGATAATCTTCTGCCTGATCTGCCTATCAGCCTGGCCTTTTGAAATTCGTGCCCAGGTTGATGACACCATTCATATGCCGTTTGACAATGGTCAGAATGGGGAGATGTCCCGAAAGGAATACAAGATGCTCCTTAGGCGGATAAATGCATCGGATGATTTTTTCTTTCGGCTAAAACGAAAAGCCGACAGCGGATATATCTACAAACAGATCTATCCCCTTCTATTCAGAAAACCCCAGACTGCCGAGGACCTTAAGATTATAAACCTCCCTGCAAATGTTCATTTCAAACCATACAAAAATGATGTGATCCGCTCTGTAAGGATCATAAAAGTCAATATATTCGGCAGTTCTATTTATGATACTATACAGGTCGAAAATACCGGGATCATAAAAACTCTCAACAACCTCCATTTTCCTACCCTTGATGCAGTAATCAGGAATTATCTCCTTTTTAAGGAAGGCGATCGGCTTGACCCGGTAGTGATCTCTGATAATGAACGTATTATCCGCAATGCACCTATTTTTGAAGATGCCCGGTTCATAGTTGATCCTGTCAACAAGGATACCGTTGACCTGATCCTTGTGGTGAAGGATATATTCCCGTTGGGTGCTGATGTGAAAATTAATTCTCTGAACAGTGCTTCAATACGTATTCTTAACCGCAATATCTTCGGCCTCGGTCATCAGTTGCACCAGACATTTGGTTACAATAATAAATACAGTCCCTCCTTCTTCCTGGGAGATGGTGCGTATACTATACGCAATATCAGGCACAACTTCATTGATTTCACTGTATTCTGGGCCAATACACCCCTGAATAGGCGGATCGGCTTTGATGTTACCCGCCCATTCCTGACACCGGAGATAAAGCTTGCCGGTGGGTTAAATGTCACGTATCAGAAATCCTGGCTCTTCAACAACCATTATTATGATCGGTTTAAATACAGCTACCGTCTTTTTGACTTCTGGATGGGTCATGCCTTTATCACCCACAGATTAAAGGACATCTCCTCACGACGACAACAGATTGCTTTTACCGGCAGAGTATACCAGCTTGATTACTTTCAAATACCAGATTTTTATCTATTAAACCGTCCTCCCATATTGAACACTACCAGATTGTTATTAGGATTTAATATTCTTCGCAGTGAATATTACCGCACCAATATGCTTTATGGATATGGGCGTACTGAAGATATTCCTTTCGGGCATCATGCCGAAGTGGTAGCAGGTTGGGAGTATACTGAACTCACCCAGCGATTTTACACAGCACTTAAAATTGACTTTCTGAAACCTGTTTCAAACGCCGGATTGTTCGGACTTGACTTTCAGATCGGCGGTTACCTCTCAAATAGCAGTTATTATGAAGAAGGTATATTAAAAACTACCCTGAAAGTAATTTCACCGCTTATTTCTGCCGGCAGGCATAGTATCCGGAATTTTGGATCCCTTGGCTTCACAGCCGGACTAGACAGGAATACACCCGGCACTATTTCAATCAATGACGGCAATTCGGGCAATATTTTCGGCAAATACGATATTTCCGGTTTCAGGCGGCTGCGTGGAAGAATAGAGTCGGTTGTTTTTACACCCTATTATTTCATGGGTTTCAGGTTTGCCCCCTTTGCATTTGCTGAAGCAGCCATGATCTCACGCAAGTTCCAGCCTCTCTTTCACCAAAGTATATACCCTGCCCTGGGAATAGGCCTTCGACTGAGAAATGAAAACCTTGTTTTCTCCACCTTCCAGATTTCACTCTCCTGGCATCCAGTTGCACCTGAAAATGTGTCTGCTGCTGAGTTCCTTTTCTCTGACCTTCCTCCAACAGGACTTGACCGCTACCTTATTGATAAACCTGAACCCATTGTATTTCAATAAGCTGCTATATGACAGGGTATCATTTCTATGATCATTTCATTTATCATTCCTATTATTAATTCTAATGGTTAAATTTGCATTCTAAATCCTCCTTATAGTGGAAAATCCAAATAACCCGGTGTATACAAAGCAGGTAATGGAATTGCTTACCGTTGCCAATGAATTCTGTTTGTTCACTCAGAAAATTGAAGAATACTCAAAAGAAGATATTATCACCTACTATAGGCGGATCATTCCATTATTGTATTTAAAAGGCTCACTTGTAAAAGATGTCGTTCCTGAAAATCCTGATCTGAATGAAAGGTTTGTTCTGGAGGAAGAGTGGGAAACCCTTTTCAATACACTCCGGAACAAACTCTATCCCGACGATCATTTCTGGGTATGTGCTGATCCACATAATGAAGATACAGAAGCTGAGAAAGCAAGCATAGCTGAGTGTATTGCCGATTGTTATCAGGATATGAAAGACTTTGTTATGCTCTACCAAAAGAATATCACCGGTGCCAAAGAAAATGCCGTTCATGAAATATGCGGAAATTATCCCGGACATTGGGGACCTGCACTTACAAAAGCTCTCTATGCACTGCATTTTCTCTACACGGATACCATCTGATTGGAGCAATAATCATATTAAAATATTTAAGACTTTATCCTGTCTGTCCCTTTTTTTTTAAATTTGTCCTATCCAATTTTAATTATGGACAAAAACCTTACACGGTCACAACGGTTTAAAGCAGTCATTGAATGGTATGAGCAGAATATGCCCATAGCCGAAACCGAACTGCATTATCATGATCCGTATGAATTGATGGTTGCCGTAATACTATCCGCTCAATGTACCGATAAGCGAGTCAATATCATCACCCCTCCTTTCTTTAATAGGTTCCCTAATATAGACTCTCTTGCCAACGGTACGGAGGAAGAAGTATTCAGTCTCATTAGATCTTGCTCCTACCCAAATAACAAAACACGTCACCTTCTAGGCATGGCAAGGATGCTTATGAAGGATTTCAACGGTGTTATACCACGGGATGTAAATCTGCTACAGAAACTCCCTGGTGTCGGTCGAAAAACCGCCAATGTAATTGCTTCCGTTGCCTTTGATATCCCTGCCATGGCAGTTGATACTCATGTGCACCGGGTAGCTGCCCGCATTGGCTTGACTTATAAGGCAAAAACTCCCTTGGACACTGAGCAGCAACTGGTTAAATATATTCCTGAAAACAGACTCAATATTGCACATCATTGGCTAATTTTACATGGCAGATATATTTGTATCGCCCGTAAACCTAAATGCCCTGAATGTGGTTTAAGACCAGTATGTAAATTTTATCAGAAACTTATTTCTAAAAACACAATTAACCCCCAATACCAAACATCATGAGCATTCTAAGTCCAGGTGACAAATTACCCAATTTCAGTACAGTAGACCATAACGGGAACCCAGTGAATTCAGAAACACTGAAAGGAAAGAAAACCGTTATCTATTTCTATCCCAAGGATATGACACCAGGATGCACTGCTCAGGCCTGCAATCTAAGAGACAACTACCAAACTCTGTTGGATAATCAATACAATGTCATCGGCATTAGCCCTGATAACAACAAGTCGCATCTCAAATTCGTTGAAAAATACAGCCTACCCTTCCCGCTCATTTCCGATACCGATAAAAGCATCGCCAAACTATTCGGAGTCTGGGGACGTAAAAAATTCATGGGCAGAGAGTACGACGGCATCAACAGAACTACTTTCGTGTTTGATGAAGATCTGGTAGTTACCGAGGTAATAGATAAAGTCAACACGAAGGATCACACGGAACAAATAATAAAATAACGGTATTTCAACTTAGCGTGAAAGATGTTTTCATACCTTTGATTGAACTGAAAACAACGATCAAAACACCCTTAACTTATTGATAATATGAGCAAAGAAGTAAAAGAAATCAACAATGAAAAACTAAAGGCACTACAACTGACTCTTGACCGGATTGAGAAATCATATGGCAAAGGAGCCATCATGAAATTAGGTGGTGCACCAATTGAAGAGCTGCCTTCCATCTCAACCGGATCCATTTCGCTCGACAATGCATTAGGTGTAAACGGTCTTCCAAAAGGGAGGGTGATTGAGATATATGGTCCTGAATCATCCGGTAAAACAACCCTAGCCCTGCACGCAATAGCTGAATCACAAAAACTCGGGGGCATTGCCGCCTTTATAGACGCAGAACATGCATTTGATCGCTTTTATGCTCAGAAACTTGGTGTTAATATCGATGAACTGCTTATTTCTCAACCTGATAATGGAGAACAGGCACTTGAAATTACAGAAAACCTTATCCGCTCAGGTGCCATTGACATTATTGTCATCGACTCGGTAGCAGCTCTTACTCCCCGCAGTGAGATAGAAGGCGAAATGGGCGATTCCAAACTTGGTCTTCAGGCTAGGCTAATGTCACAGGCATTGAGAAAACTTACTTCAACCATAAGCAAAACAGGCTGCTGCTGTATATTCATCAATCAGTTGCGTGAGAAGATAGGTGTAATGTTTGGAAATCCTGAAACAACTACCGGTGGCAACGCTCTTAAGTTCTATGCTTCCGTTCGTCTCGATATACGCCGCATCAGCCAGATCAAGGACAGCGATACCGTCATAGGCAACCGTGTAAAAGTTAAAGTTGTAAAAAACAAGGTTGCACCACCATTCCGTCAGGGTGAATTTGATATTATCTACGGAGAAGGAATCTCAAAGATCGGTGAGATCATTGACCTTGGCGTAGATAAAAACATTATCAAGAAAAGCGGTTCCTGGTTCAGCTATAATGAAACCAAGCTCGGACAGGGTCGTGATGGAGTTAAGAAGCTGTTACTTGACAATCCTGAACTGGCTCAGGAACTTGAAGGTCTTGTTAGGGCATCTCTTAAAGAAGCTCAGATATAACCACATTCTCTTAGATCATACAATCCCCTGCCACAATAGATGGCAGGGGATTTGTTTTTTAATGTAACTTTGCCACATTAATGAATCTTTACCTAGCTATGGCCCTCCTTAAATTACGCACAACAGTTTCCCTTTTTCTGGTTATTGTTATCTCCGGCTTGTTTTTCTCCTCTTGTAATCCGGCACGGGATAATGAACAGGGTAAACCCGCCGTCAATGATTCAATAACAGATGAACTCACACTTCTTACTCAGGCTGTTATAGCAAGTCCTGCTGAAACAAAACCGCTTCTTGAAAGGGCCGTTTATTATGCTCATCATGATAAATTCAATGAAGCACTGGCCGATGTAAATGCGGCTCTTGAAAAGAATGATAAAGATCCTGAAGTATATATAACTCTTTCAGAGGTCTATCTCTATTCGGGTAAAACACAACGTGCGCTGGATGCGCTAAAAAAAGCCAAGGAACTGGCTCCTGAAAATGACAAGGTGGATGTTAACACTGCTCGGGTTTATCTTACCATGAGTGACTATAAACAAACGTTCAACGCACTTCGCGAAGCATTAAAAAAGAATCCTGATAATGCAGAAGCCTTTTTTATCAGCGGATTGGCCAACGAAGAAATCGGCGATACCATCAAGGCTATCGACAGCTATCAGAATGCCGTTGCAAGAGATAAGAAACACTTTGATGCACTGAAACAACTGGGAATCCTTTTCTCTCTCAAACGCGACCCGCTAGCTATAGATTACCTAAGGAATGCTGCTCAGCTCAAGCCTGAACAACCTGAGCCTTTATATATACTGGGAATGCATTACCAGGAAAATGGGCAGCCCGATAAGGCCCTGAGCGTTTATCAGGAAATACTCCAGATAGATTCTACCTTCAAAATTGCCCACTATAATACCGGCTATGTTTACATGGTCTATAAACAGGAATATGCCAATGCCATTGATGCTTTCAGCCGCGCCCTAAAGATTGATCCGGAGTATTCCGATGCCCTCTACAACAGAGGCTATGCTAAGGAACTTTCTGGTAATTTCACCGAGGCACGTAAGGACTACCAACAGGTACTCCGTATGAAAATCAACGACGATAAAGCGGTTCAGGGACTCAACAGGCTTGATGCTTTGGAGAAGTAGGACATTTAAACTCCTAACTGATCCTACACGTAAATGGATTATAAGCTGAGATGTAGTCTCCGGTAATTATTCTGATGTCTGTTGTTGTTCTTTCAGGCTCTTTGCTTCATCAATCTTCTTCTTCAAATCAATAACCGAGCAACCAGAGCAATCAGAGACACAACCGTCACACCCTGACTTTTTGCCTGTAAGTGTCCTGACAAGACTGTAACCAGCCACCAGAACAGCTATCCCGATGATAAGATACACCAATATATCCTGTATATTTTCCATTTCGTTCCTTTAATAAATGCCTGTACTCTTTCAGGCAATCAGTTCTTTAATACCCGGGAAATAATGAACAACCGTATAATAGAGAATAGCTGTCACTAACAATAAGTTTACCAATGCCCAGAATGCTGCAGGTACTCCCGTTGTCTTCTGCAGATTGGTCATATCACCCGATTTCTTTGGATTGGTGAACCCCAATAAAGTAATGAGAGCAGTTGAGGCAATGGTTTCAGTAAATGCAATCATGCAAACAAACCACACAACCATCTGCAACACCGTTTCATTGGCATACAATATCGTGGTAATCAGCAATGCTGAAAAGACGATAAGCCATATAATTCCAAAAGCATTCCGTACAAAGAGCATAAGGTTAAGCAACACAATCGACAGCAATATAAAAACAACCATTTTGTACTGTCCGTTGATAGCCAGAGCCAGTAATCCTGCGCTTGCAATTGCCGCGAAAGGATATCCGGCAAAAGAGGTCAGGAAGGCACTGAAACGCCCGTTAGTCTTAGTCTGAGCTAGTCCTGAGGTATCTTTTCTGAATTCTATTTTAATAACCTCACCGCTAGTTATAATTGCTGCAATGGCATGTCCGCTTTCATGCAGTAGCGTGTTTACCGTCCTGAAGAAAACGCCGATGTAAGGTAATCTGTTGATAATAAAGGAAACAGCAAATACCAGATAAAATGTACGTGCCTCATTTCCTATGATTTCATTGATAATTTCCATCATTGCAATACTACTGATAATAACCTCAATAATTGAGAACAATCCCTAGATTGACATTACCCCTTTAATTACCCTCCAAAAAACAGACTCCCGATCTGGTAAGTCAGCAAGGAGGCAATATAAGCCAGTACGGTAGTGTAAACCACCACAAATACTGCCCATTTAACCGCACCTGATTCTCTCCGAATAGCAGCTACCACAGCAACGCAGGGGAAATAGATCAGTATAAAGAGCATAAAGCTAAAGGCAACCAGTGGAGTGAATACAGGCTTGCCTGCTTTTGGTCCTTCTTTGTATTTCTGTTGACGCAGTTTGGTGATCAGCGACGACTGGTTGACATCATCATCCGTATCGGCCTGATATAGCACACCTAAAGTACCAACAGTAACTTCCTTGGCAGCAACGCCCGTAAGCACTGCCACACTCATTTTCCAGTCAAAGCCCAATGGTCGCATGGCAGGTTCTATCAGGTGGCCCAAACGTCCTATATAAGAGTTCATCTGCCGATGACTCTCCAACTCATATTCAACATTTCTTATCTCCTCACTCTCTTTCTCCTTCAAGGCACTTATTACTTCAGCTTTCTGCTGAGTCTGCATGATCATCGTGCTGTACTGACTCCTGATATCCGCTATTTTCGTATGGAATGTTCCATCTTCAGCAGTTTCTCTCGGGAAATAGCCCAATGCCCAAATGATGATGGAGGCTACAAGTATAACACCTCCCATCTTTCGAAGGTACTGCTCCGCCCTGTTCCACATGTGTTTCACCAGTGTTCTAGGTGTCGGTGTCCTGTAAGGGGGCAGTTCCATAACAAACGGGATATCCTCCTTCTTGAAAATAGTCTTTTTGAAGACCAAGGATGATCCAATTGCCAGTGCCACCCCTATACCGTACATGGCAAAAAGGATGGTACCCTGATAATTGACAAAGAACGCACTGATAAAAAGTATATAGACCGGCAAACGGGCACTGCACGACATAAAAGGATTGATAAGCATGGTAATTAGCCTGTCGCGCTTACTTTCAATGATCCGTGTCGACAAAATGGCGGGTACATTGCAACCGAATCCCATCACCAGGGGAATGAACGATTTGCCGTGCAATCCTATCCGGTGCATTATCTTATCCATGATGAAAACAGCCCGGGCCATATAGCCGGTATCTTCCATAAGGGAAATGAAAAGATACAGCAGTAGGATATTCGGCAGGAAAATGATCACGCCTCCTACCCCACCAATGATACCCTGGATAAACAGGTCCTTAAGCATGCCTTCCGGCAGTAATACAGTTAACTCTGCTGAAATGAAATTAACCAGCATTTCAATCCAATGCATCGGGTACTCGCCAATCTTGAATGTTCCATAAAATGTGAGCCACATCAGGAAAATAAAGATCGGTATACCCCATATACGATGCGTAAGAATAGTATCGATCACTTCACTATTCTTGCGCTGTATCACAGGATTCGGCGTGAATGTCTCTTTAAGCGCTCCAGCAATGAAACCATACTTGGCATCGGCTATCAAACTCTCCGTATCCTGCTTGTAAGTTGTTTCAATGCGAGTGATCTCAACATCCGTGGCCCCCATTATTTCCTTGAAGTTGACCGTCTGTTCAAGGGCTACTTCCGTAGCTCGGTCCTTCTCCAATAACTTGATCGCCAAAAAACGGGAGGAGACCCGGTGCGTCAGTTCATTCACTCCTGATCTGTAAATCAGGTCCTGAATCTTGTTTATAGCAGGTTCAATAACATTGCCATAGCTTATATGTATATGCCGATAAGTGGAATCACGATCTTCATATACCTCAATTATCTTGTCTAAAAGTTCGTTTACGCCTTTACCTTTTGAACCCACTGTCGGTACAAATGGAATGCCCAGAAGTAGACCAAGTTTCTCATGGTGCAGTATATTGCCGCTCTCCAGCAGTTCATCATGCATATTCAGCACACCCACCATCTTGATATCCATATCAATAAGTTGGGTAGTGAGGTAAAGATTTCTTTCCAGGTTTGAGCTGTCGATGATATTAACCACTACATCAGGTACCGCATCAATGATAAAATCACGCACAAACAACTCCTCAGGAGTATATGCAGTAATGGAATAGGTGCCGGGCAGATCAGTAACATTGAATATATAATCACCCTTGCGGAACTTTGCCTCTTTGGCATCTACCGTAACTCCCGAATAGTTGCCCACATGCTCCCTCAATCCTGAAGCATGATTGAATAGCGTGGTTTTCCCGGAATTCGGATTTCCGACAAAAGCTACATTAATGGTTTTCTTTTTTTGCTGAACGGTGGAAGTGAATAGATTACCCACTCTGGAGCTCACACCGAGTTCCTGTAGATCACTGGTTTCTGATTCGGTGAGAATCTCTATCAACTGTGCCTCTGAATTGCGCAGCGACACATTGTAACTCATCACATTGTATTCCACAGGGTCCATCAGCGGAGCCCTCTGAATTACACTGACTTCCTTACCTGCGATGAAACCCATCTCAAGTATCCGCTTGCGAAATGCCCCTCTGCCTCTTACCTTGGTAATGATCCCCTTTTCACCGGGTGCCAGATCAGCTAATGTCATCAGAATTTATTTAGAATCATTTTAAATTGAAGCAAAAGTATCACATTTATGCTTACTTCCATGCACATTCCTAAAAAAAAGAAATTTCACTGCTAACCCAATTAATTCACTCGTATGCAGGATATAAAGGTCTATAATTACGTAACTTCGCTAAAATATTTTGCAACTGTAATCCTTTTACATTCCTTATCATGAATAAAAGCTACATTTTCATCCTGCTACTTGTTTTCAGTATTCCTTCCATGGCGCAGTGGAGTACCAATCCGGCAGTCAACAACGTGATTTCTGATCTTTCCGGGGAACAGGTGATCCCTAAAGTGGGCATTTGTCCCGATGGCAACATTTACATTGGTTTCTTTTCCAATGTATCAGGATTCTATAATGTCAGGTTGCAGAAACTCGACAGTCAGGGCAATGAGTTATGGGCGCATAATGGCATTCTGATCAGTGACCATCCCACAGATTCTTGGGTTACCGACTGGGATATGGCGGTTGATATAAATAACCATGCTGTTCTCACTTTCTGTGATACCCGCAACGGAGGTAATCTAAATACAGTTGCTTACCGGATATCTCCCGATGGCGCCTTCGTTTGGGGAGCTGATGGCATTGCCTTATCCAACAATACCGGTTTCAATGCAGCACCCAAGGTTACCTGTACAGCCGCCGGAAATGCTGTCTTTGCCTGGACTTCCGATGAGGTCATCATCATGCAGAAAATCAATGCTGCGGGAGTCAAGCAATGGGGAGCCGACGGCATTACCCTCAGCTCTGTCAATTCATTGAGCTGGCCGCAGCTAATGCCGGTTGGTGCTGATGAAGTGATCCTGAAATACTTTGATGATGCCGGGTCACTTCCTTATCCTACCCGCCATGTATATGCACAACGTTATAATAGCAGCGGCAGCCCTGTCTGGGCCTCTCCCACGGTTATTTCCAATGCCGGAGGCATCGCATCATGGAATCAGATATTCCCATTCATCAATGACGGAAGTGACGGCTTCTACATCACCTGGCATGATGACCGCGATAATAATATGCTGTCTTCTACATTCGTGCAGCATGTTAATTCTGCCGGACAGGTTCAATTCACTGCAAACGGAGTGGAAGCATCCACTCAGGCCGGTCGTAATCACTTTTATCCTCAGCTTGCCCTCCCGCCGGGATCTTCTGATATTTTTGTCTTTTGGAATGAGATGAACGGCGATCAGAACCTGAACGGTATATCCGGACAAAAGATATCTTCGGCAGGAACCGTACAATGGACTTCCTCAGGTATGACTTTTATTCCCCTATCGGCAACCACCATTACGCCTGAATCTGCCGAGTGTTCAGCCACCGATATGGCTATCCTTTACAGTGAAGGAAATTCTGCTGCCTCAAGTCTTAAAGCAATGCGTATAGGCACAGATGGTTCCTTTATATGGCCTTCCCAATCTATTACTATCAGCTCGGCTGCCTCTTCCAAAGTCCATACTGTTATGAGCCGTTATGCGAGCGATCAGTGGATAGTTAGCTGGGAAGACAACCGTACAGATGCCAATGATGTATATGCCCAGAACTTTTCCATTGCAGGAACACTTGGACCATATGAGATCGTTTTCGGTCATATTCAGGGAAATGTTACACTCAATGGCGGTACAGGCAATATCACCCAGGTAGTTGTGTCAGCAGGCAACAATTCAACCTTTCCCGACCCTACCGGCGACTATATCCTGCAGGTTCAAACCGGCACTTATGACGTAATTGCCTCACTTAACGGCTATTATCCTGATACCGTATCCGGTGTAGTTGTTCTTGAAGATCAAACCACCAACAATATCGACCTCGAACTACTGGCAGTTCCCACTACCGGCTATATCGATGGAATGGTTGAACTGGCTGATGGAACAGGTGATGTAACACAAACTATCGTTTCTGCAGGTGCCATCATCACCAACCCAGATGCAACCGGTCATTATTCCATGGAAGTTGGTGTGGGCACCTGGGATGTACAGGCTACGCTGGAAGGGTACACTCCTCAAATAAGATCGAATGTAGCAGTGGCACCCGGTGAAACCACTTATGACATCGACTTCTTGCTATCACTACTGCCCACTACCGGATTTCTATATGGAACCGTCACCATTGAAGGCAATATGGCTGATGTAACCCAGGCTACAGTTACTACCGGCACTGCTTCAGTCCACCCGGATGAAAACGGCGATTATCTGATGGAACTCCCTGTGGGTATGATAGATGTCACAGCCGGACATCCCTATACGGAAGAGGTCACATCAGAGGTTGATATAACTCCCGGTGGTAGCATTCCGCAGGATTTCAACCTTCTCATGCTCCGTAGAGACCTGATCTGTAAGGTATATCAATACCCAACAACCAATCCACTGCTAGGTTCGGTTGTGCACCTTGAGGGTCCTGAAGGTAGTTATGATGGGACGTTGGAAACTGATTCTCTTGTATTTCCACAGGTACCTTATGGTCATTATACCGGTGAAGCATCTTTTGTGGGAGAGTACTTCGATAATACAGATACAACTATCGATCAGACAAATGACCAGCTTGTTTTCTCAATTATAGTCTCAGCGGCCAAATCCATTCTATTCAAACCGCTTTCCATCAGTCCTAATCCAGTTGCCCCTAACGGCATCCTTAATTTCCAAACTGATGACATCCTCAAAGGAACACTCTGTATCTTTGACTCGTTCGGTAGAAAAGTATCAGAAATTTCCATCGATTCTCAGAACCAACCGTTTTTTCCTGTTACTTTGCTCTTTAATAAACAAGAGGTTCACGAAGGAATTTACTTTTTACATCTTGTTTCAGGTAATGACCATTTCAATGCTAAATTATTAATCAAAAAGTGATGAAGTGCCCTTACCGGCGAGAAAATAAATTAATATTTACACTTAACATTTTACGTTAAATGCGAAAAATCTCATTTTACCTTTTATCCTTTATCCTGCTCATCGCTGCAGGCTGTCAGAGAAAATCTGCTGACCAAGTTGAATTACCTGCAGGCATGCACGCCGCTACTATTCTTGAAGTTAAACAGGCATCAAGCTATTCCTATTTCCAGGTATTTGAAGAAAACCGAAAATTCTGGATGGCTACAACCATTCTCGATGCCAAGGAAGGTGATATCATCTATTATACTGATGCCTTTGAAATGAAGGATTTTAAGAGTAAGGAACTCAACAAGACATTTGAGTCCATTATGTTTGTCAATGATGCATCCCTCACCTTTGAAAAGCCTCAGGCCAAATCTCCCGGTGCAGTAAATCCAAACCAAGTAAGTGATCTGGAGTTAGCGAAAGCCAACGGTGGTATGACCATGGAAGAAATATACAAGAATAAGGAGAATTTAGATGGCAAGGTAGTCTCCATCAGAGGCATGATAGTGAAGTACAACCGGAACATCATGAAGAAGAACTGGGCTCATATACAGGACGGCACAAGCTTTGACGGCCATTACGACCTCACTATCACCACCAATGATACTCTTGCTGAAGGCAACATTGTCGTTTTCACCGGAACCATACATCTGAATAAGGACTTTGGTCACGGCTATGCTTACGACATCATCATGGAAGATGCCAAGGCAAGTGAAGTGGAAGATCCATCAGCAGGCATATAATCCTTTTACATAGCAGAATACAAAATAAAACCGTATTCTTGATCAAATCGGGTACAAAACTCAACCATAAATAAAAGCTGCATCAATGATGCGGCTTTTTATTTATAATGCCGGCGACATAAGCACCCATGGAAAAGCAGCCCTGCAGGAGAAAACCACCGGTGGGTGCATCCCAGTTTACCATCTCACCAATACTGAAGATTCGTGGGAACTTCCTCAAAGAGAAATCCTCCCTCAGATCAGACAAGTCAATGCCCCCAACCACACTAATGGCTTCTTCTACCGGTCGCAGGGATGAAATAGGGACTTGGAGCTGCTTTACGGCAGCGCAGAATCTGGTAGGATTCAAGAATTCCTCTTTACCGGTAAATGCCTTTATAACAGCCATCTGGGCACTGTCCAGTGCTAATTCTTTACCATACATCGATGATTTCTTTCCGTTGATCCTTTTAATCAACTGCTCCAATGTATTCAGCGGCTTAAAGTCAAGCTTCAGTTTGGGTTTTGCCCCATCAGACAAGAGCTGCCTGATCAGAGGTATTAGCGGGTATATTGCGGTACCCTCCAATCCATAATCTGTTATCAGTGCTTCACCCTTTGAGCTAGATCCATTGTCTGATGAAGTTGTTTTTGTTCCGTCTGGCACATTGATAGACCCGGGTGAAGTGCCAATGATATCCGCTGAAGTGAGTTTAGTGCCAGATGGGTCCATTTCATCAGGAACTAAATAAGCAATAGCGGAGGAAGTTTCAATTGAAATCAACAGATTCTTGAGCGGTTTGCCTGCGTGAAACTCTTTTACAGCAGGAGGCCACACAATATTTACCCCGCAGTTGGAGGGTTGAAAAGGCAGAGTGGTAATACCATGGTCGCGAAAAATGTCCACCCATTTGCCATCTGATCCTGTCAGTGGCCAGGAGGCTCCTCCCAGCGCTAATACCGCAAAATCGGCATCATCATACACCATCCGATATTCTTCAAGTCCCTTTTCATTCACATTAAACGTGAACCGCATATCGACGGTAAATCCTGTTAATCGATGGTTCAGATAAATGGTAACACCTCGTTCAAGCAGTGATTCAGTAATCTTTTTCAGTACAGTGGTGACATCCATGCCTTTTTCAGGAAACACTTTCCCGCTTGTACCCTCATACGTATGGATACCCAGTTGCATCAACCAGTCCCTGAAAGCCGCCTGATCAAATTGATCCAACACTTTATCCATAACTCCTTCAGGTGCGTAAACCTTCTTCAGTGTGGCCAGGTCGGCTCTATTGGTAATATTCAAGCCCCCCTTCCCTGCCAGGAGAAACTTCCAGCCAAGATGGGCACTCTTTTCGAATAACTTTACCTCACATGACTCCGCCAGATGCCAGGCAGCCATCATTCCTGCCGGGCCGCCACCTACAACCACGACTTTCTTAATCATTTCCGACGGGATATCAGACTAACATACAATTCCTCAACCTTTTCCCGTGCCCAGGGAGTCTTGCGTAAAAACTTAAGACTTGACTGCACCGAAGGATTTTCCTTAAAGCAACGAATATTGACATAATAACTCAACCGCTCCCACCCGTAATGGGCTTCAAGCTCCACCAATATCTGTTCAAGCGTAATCCCGTGCAAAGGATTGTTAGGTTGTGTTCCCATAATACAAATGTACGTATTTTGGTCACTCTATCGCTCCTTCGCTCTCTGGCCTTGTCACTCCCTTGCTCACCCGTTCCCTCGTTCTATCTCTTCCGCCCTATCAGAGCTATATCGGCAAGAATGGCAGCAACCAGTATCATGACATCCTGATACACCCCAAAATTTAAAGCTGCACTTAGTCCTACAATAGCCCAGAGCGTCGGTATTATCAGCAGGTATTTTGGAAATCGGGTACCTGCCAGCATGAAAAAGCCAAAGGTGTAGATCGTTGTGGGACAAGGCAATCCCAACGCTATGGTATTTGAAAAGTTACCCGCTGCAAAATAACTGATTACAGGGTAAATGAACAATCCAAACAAAAGAAAGAAATAGGCCACATAATCCCAAGGGCGTGCAGAATAGGAAAAGTCCAGCCGGCCTCTGAATGATTGAAACAGTATCAGTATACCCTGCAGTAGGAAAATTCCTCCGAAAACATAAGCCACCTTGTTTATGACCGTAAAAAATGCAATATGGTAAACCAATCCAGACCATATCCACAGAATTCCCAAAAAACCTCCTATCCATTTATCTTTCATAGGTTTCCCCGAATGAAGCAACCACAACATTAGGGCTCCTGCAAGTAAAATTATCAACTGTGCAGGGAACACCGTTAAATTATACTTCTCAAAAACTTCAAAGAACTGCTCAGTGGTAAAAGGTGTTTTCATTGTTCAAAATTATTAAGTGATATATATTTAACGGATTCAGTTTTATACAATTCAGTGCTATAAATTAAGATCCAAGCTCACTCCATCTCTCCCTCGCACCCCCGCTTTCTCTCTCCATCACTCCGTCTCTGCCTCGCTCCTTCACAATCCGGCCCCATTCTCAATATTACGCGTCAAATCTCTTATAAAACGCGACACAGGTGCTCCATCAACCACATCATGATCAATCAGAACCGTCAGAGTGATAAATTCTCTAAGAACCAACTGATCGTCCATCATCACCGGCTTGTGAACTATGTTGCCAATGCCGAAACAAACAGGATGTATGGAGATGGGAATAAACCAACCCGGCGAATTTCCCGATATACCCGGCGATGTAATAGCCACATTGCCCATCTTTTTATACGCCAGATGCGGATGGTTCAGCAGATAATGCCAGAAATATCTTCGCATTAATCCCGGCAGATAATAGTAGCATCGCTCTGCAAGTGTCAGGCGGCGGTACAGCAACATTTCATTATCAGTCAGTGCCTTATCCTTCGAATCATTTATCTGCCTTGTAATGGCTTCAATACTCCTTTCTCCTGTCTTTTCAAGTATCAGCGGAATGGGCACCTTCTGACCATCCACTTGTTTCTCCACTACCATGGAGACATTGATATCATGGAATATAATAACCTTCCGTTTCCCATAGCGATAAGCGGCAATCATTTCGTGACCGGCAATTGTCAGACTGATGGCTTTTATCAGCCAGGCAGTGAAGGATATTCGGCTAACATCATTTTTATACTTCCTGATCTTTTCCCGGCTATCAGTCACATCAATTTCCAATAGCACCGGAATATGATGTTTTTTCTTGCTCACCGCACAAACATCAATAGTCGCAATTCTTGACCTTGGAAACTGATGAATCTTAAATTTAGCCATATATCAAACCCGCTGAGAAATTGACCTTATTTAATGCTTTTATGATGTAAATATAGTGAATTTCTGACTAATCGGACTACACTTGATGATCAGGTTTTATGTCTAATCGTGCTGAATATGATGTACAGAAAACACATTGAACAAACATCTATGTCCCTTGTTATTTCATGTCATAAATCATTAAGCTTCCATTGATTACCCTGACCGGCCTAAAGCCCTTTAGGTACAGACCAACCCTTATATTCACCGTTTAACCAATGTAGTTTATGAAAATCTATACACCCCTATTTATCTTTTTTCTTACTCTTGTCTGTACCACCACAACAGGGGTACTTTCAGCACAGAAACTGCCTGAACCTACCTGGCGGTATTACCGCCCCGGTAATACAGGGATCCAGGGCGATGATGTCACCGCTCTTTGGGTAGATGCCAATGGTAATCCATATATAGCTGCCAACACCGGCATGTGGGGTGAAGGCGGTTTTGCCCGGTTCAATGTAGTTGAGAATAGCTGGACCAACTTCTCCAATGTAGATTGGCCTGTTCTTGGCTCTTTTGATAATGCCGATGTCCAGATCATGGATATCGCTGAAGACTATGAAGGGAATCTCTGGATGGGAAACTTCCCGGGTGCACTTAAATTCAATCCGCAAATAGGCATTACCGCTGCCGTTCAGTTTGGTTCAGGCAATTCACCCCTGCAGGGATTCACCTATGATGTGGATGTTGCCCCTGACAGCTCTATCTGGTTTACCAGTGGAGGATTGGTGCAATATGTGCCGGGAACCGACCAATGGAACTCATGGCCATCTTCAAATGTCCGCATTGCCGTGCAACCCAAACCCGATGGAAGTTATCTGGTTTGGTCGGCTGACACATATTACGGCATTGTAATTACCTATAACAGTGCTACAGGCCTTTTAACCGACTACACCCCATCAGCCTTTGGTGACATTGCCGGATTACCCGGTAAGGATTGTGTGGATGAAGTCGGCAACATGTGGGCGTTACGCATGACATCAGATGGCAATTGGGAAACCATTGAATACCAGCGTCCTGATGGTAGCTGGGTTGCTCCTCAACCTCCCTATGAAAATGCCAGCTATTATATCGATGCCTTCAAGGCTTTTGGCAACGAAATGGCTGTAATGGTTCTTGAAAATGGTGAAACCTGGCTGTTTGATGGAACAACTTGGCAGAATTACGGTGCATGGATGGAATATGCCAACACCTATAGTGTCGACATAGACCAACAGGGGAATGTATGGGTATGCGGCTCCGGTGGAGCTGCCAAACGTGATGTACAAACGGGTTATTGGCAGCGCTACCGAATAACCAATACCTCCCAAATAGACTACTTTGTGGGCGACCTCACCATTGACGCTGAAGGGAGTGTATGGTTTACAGGCAATGCAGGCAGTGGCGTGGGTGGTTTCCAGAAATTTGACGGCACCAACTGGACCGGCTTCAATGAATACACCTACGGATTAGGAAATCCTTTCCCCTATATGTCTGATAACACCGATGCAATCTATTACCGTCCTTCAACCGGCGAAATCATTTTCAATCCAACCTTTAACGGTATACATGCATGGACAGGTTCCAGCTTTTTCCCTCTTGAAGACTATCTCACCTCGTCTGAAGGCTTTGCCGAAGATGACAACAATAGGTTGTGGAGCATTGGAGAATATTACAGCCTTAGATATTACAATGAAGTCCTGAACGACTGGAACTCCGTTCCAATTGTCGGCTGGGGCCTTGACATCATCAAAGATCCAACAGGACAGGGCATTTGGGCATCTACCGACTATGAAATAGTACGTACGGATGGCACCACCACCTTCAGAAGAGGCATAGAAGACTTCCCGGGCAGTGCGGCATGGTTTACCGGGTTTGCTGCAGATGCCGACGGCATAGTGTGGGTTGGCACATGGTCACAGTTCACCTCTACCGGAAGTACCCTCATCCGGCTGGATACCCAAACCGGCTTGTACCAAACATGGTCGTATGATGATGGATGGCCTTTCCCCGGTGAGCATGTTCGTCCGCTTACAATCACCCCCGACGGGAAGCTATGGATGCAGTATGATTCCGAATACCCTTCTACCGAAGCCGGTATCCTCTGGTATGATGGAACCAATATGGGTATATTTCCCTCTGCTCCAGGTGGAATTCCCCAATGGGGTGGACTGCCTAACAGCAGTATAAAGGACCTCGAGGTCAAGGTAATTCCAAATGGCTATGAACTTTGGATGAGTTGTTTGGGGAGGGGTGTTGCTGTACTTACCTATTATACCACCTCAGTTGATGTAGCCAAAAATAACTTTCCGGAACCCATCGGTGCATTTACTGTATCTCCCAACCCGGTGTCTGATGAAGCCAAACTTAGGTTTCCTTTGGAGAACCCCACTTTTGTTGAACTGGGCATTTATGATATCATGGGTAAAAGAGTAAAGGATCTGCTGAGTTCTATCCTACAGAAAGGACCGCAGGAGGTTGTTTGGAATCTTACGGATCAGTCCAATACTAGAGTTCCTGCCGGAATTTATGTTGCACGATTAAAGCAGGCAGGTTCGGTACTCTCAACGAAAATTGTTGTGCAATAAATCCAGCTTCCTGCGACATGCTGCGCATAGTCGATGACTCTTCTGGTCAATATCTTCCACGTAAGTGCTTGATCGCATCACACAGGAGGTATCAATACAATGGATCAGTCCAAAAGTATGTCCCAGTTCATGGATCACCTCTTTTCTGAACCTGTCGGTAAGCAGCTTATTGTCCTTTGGCATTCCATAGTGCTCATTGCTTAGCCTGTGTATGGAGGCAATTCCGGTGCGGCCATTAAGAAAAGCCTGTCCGAATATATAGGTCAGAATAGGAATAAACAGGTCTACGTTAAAAACAGCCACTGTCTTTGCATTGTCGGCTGCATAATTCGCATCCACCTCTTTGAGCAGATTATCGGCGTTGTATTGCCTTCTCCTGCCATCATAAAACCCGCTGATATCCATGTAACCCTCTCTGACAATGACAGGTAGTGCAAACTCCTGTTCAATATCTCCAACGATATCTTCAGGCAGCACCTTTCCGGTATAACCGAAAGGGATCAGCAGTATTCGGTCAGGATTCATGTTTACCTGGATTGTTTCAGATCATATTTTCTGATCTTGTTGTACAGGGTCACCCTGTCAACTTTCAGTGCCTTGGCTGCAGCCGATATATTCCAGGCATACTTGTCCAGAATGTGTGAGATATGATTTTTCTCCAGATCATCCAGACTCTCAACAGAAGGGCTGATCGACTCTTTAACCACCGGAAGGTCTTTTAGTGTAATCTTTTTGCCGTTGCCCACCACGATAGCTCTTTCAATCATGTTCTCCAGTTCGCGTATATTTCCGGGAAACGGGAAATCCTTTATGCGCTTCAAGGCCGACGGATCAATAGGCACGGGAGGTTTATTCATGGCCGTGCAATATTTGCGTATAAAGAACTCTACCAGTAAGGGAATGTCTTCCTTGCGTTCCCGTAAAGGTGGAACTGTAATGGTAAATACATTCAGGCGGTAATAAAGGTCCTCACGGAAGGTCCCTTTTCCAACCATGGTCAACAGATCGCGGTTGGTAGCACATATCACCCTGAAATCAGAGGTAATCTCCTTATTGCCGCCGACCCTGACAAAGGTCTTGGTCTCCAGCACCCTCAACAGCTCCACCTGCATTTTCGGCGATATGGTCCCTATCTCATCCAGAAATATGGTACCACTGTCAGCCATTTCAAACCGGCCTTTGCGGTTATACATGGCTCCTGTAAAAGCACCCTTTTCATGTCCGAAGAGTTCGCTTTCCAGCAGACTTTCGGTCAACGAACCGCAGTGTACGCTCACCAACGGGAAGAACTTACGCGGAGAGTTGGCATGTATGGCCTTGGCCACCAGTTCTTTCCCTGTGCCGCTCTCACCGGTGATGATAACCGAAGCCGTCGACATGGCCACGCTTTCTATCTCCATCAATACCTTGCGCATGGCTTCACTCTCCCCTATCATATTCTCCACATTTTCCAGCGAAACTACTTTCTCCTTCAGCACCTCATTCTCTTCAGCCAGCGTAATCTGCCTGGTGGCATTGCGTATAAGATGCGTAAGATCATCCGGATCAAAAGGCTTGGTCACATAATCAAAGGCCCCATCCTTAAGTGCCTGCACGGCAGTATCTACCGTGGCAAAGGCTGTCATCATGATAACAATGGAATCCTGACGCATCGATTTTATCCGCTTGAGCATCTCCAGTCCGTCCATCCCCGGCATCTTGATATCCGCCAGCGTAATGTCAAAACTGCCCGACTCAAGCATGGATAAAGCCGTCTTTGCATTTTCGGCACATTCCACCAAGTAGCCGTCTTCTATAAACCAGTTGTAAAGGGAGTCCCTTACCGACTCTTCGTCGTCCACGATCAGAATTGAGATTTTTCTAGCCATACATATTCCACTTAAGCCTTTATTATTGGTAATGTAATTATCATGGTAGTTCCTTTACCACGCTCTGATTTAACCCCCAGCCTGCCCTTATGACTCTGTATAATGCCATGTACAATGGCCAGACCCAGTCCTATGCCGCTTTTATTTTCCTTGGTTGTAAAGAAAGGTTCAAATACATGGGAAATATCTTCATCGGCTATGCCTATGCCATTGTCTGAAATTTCAATCCTTAAATGGTTCTCATCAGGATTTAATGTCCTGAATGTCACCTCACCATTCTCGGCAACCGCTTCCGAAGCATTGACCAGTATGGCAATGCAGGCCTGCTTTATCTGGTTCGGACTGCAGTTGACCAGATCGTTCCCTGCCGAGAAATCCGACAGGAAGCTTATGTTGGCTATCTTCATCGGGTGCGACATCAGTTCAAAGGTATCCTTCAGCAGCTCATGCAAATGCCTTGGCTCAAATCCATCCTCGTCCTTACGGGAGAAGTCCAACAGGCCCTTCACGATATCGCCGCAGCGCTTCGTTTCATTCTCTACCAGGCGCAGGTGCTTAAGCATTGTCTCCTTCTTCACCGGATCCAGTTCCTGATTGCTGAGCTGCTTCTGAATAAGTTTTGTATAAATCAGGATGCCCGACAGCGGATTATTGATTTCATGGGCCACGGAGAGCGACAATTTGCCCAGCGAGGCTATCCTTTCAATATTAAACAGTTCATTCTGTGCCTGCCCCAACTCTTCCGACTTTTTCTGCACCTTATACTCCAGCTGCTGCGACCAATTCTGCAGTTCGTCGGTAGCAGTCTGAAGGTTATCCAACATATCATTGAACGCGGAGGAAACCATGCGCATATCTGAAAGTTGCTTTGGCGGCATCTCCAGCCTCATGCTCTTGTTGCCTTCAGAAACGGCAATGCTGGCATCAATCAGAGAATGCAGCGGCCGTTGGATAGTCCTTCGGGTGAACAGTATCAGAAATATTACCAATGCCAACGTCATAAGGGAAGCCATGAGGAAATAATCGGTGGTCGACTTCTGCAACGCCTCATCCAATCCGGTCAGGGGCATCTTTATCATAAGCGAGCCCAGCACCTCATCCTCTTTACTGTGCGCATGGCAGGAACTCTCGTAACAGGAACGGCTGTTCAGCACCGGCGATTTGATCATCAGGTAACGGTTCTCCGTATTGTTGTGATTCATGCTGCACTCACTGTCCACATCAATGATCCGGTATGATTTCTCCTTGAAGGCAAACATCTCGGCAAAATCACTGTGGCAACTTAAGCAGTTGGGGTCATTATGGTCAACCGCATCCTCATTGATGGAAGAATAGGCAAGCTGGTTATTCTTGTCGTACATGTTCACATCCTCAATGCCTGTCATGGAATTGATCACATCCAGCGTGCTTTGCAGCGATGAACGGTCGTTCTCAAGCATCGAACGGTACAGGGCGCCTTCCACCAGATAACCAATGTTATTCCCGTTTTCCCGGATCACAGTTTTCATGTAATTCTCATTCACTGAACGGAAGATCACGCCGAACACGATAAACAGGAAAAACAGCGATATGGTGATAATTATGACAACCCGGCCATAGATGGTAGAACGGAACTGTACAGCTCGCCTGAACACCCTATCGATCAATACAGGATTCCATATTTTCTTAAACCAACTCATATCAGGGACACTTGGTCAAATATTAGGCTAAATTAAACATTAATAACTATATAAACCTACACCGTATTACATAAAACAACGACATGCCGGGCACATCGTTGTCTTACTAAGTATTATTCCCTTTATTTTCCGGTGACGGTAGACCGGGTGAACTGATATTTATCTGGAGCTATCAATGAACTTGGTCTGGAACTCTTCCCATACCTTGGGATCAAGGTCGGCCAGCACATTATCCATGATCTCACCGCCATCCTGCAATACAACCGGTGCCAAAACAGACTGATCTGTTTTGAGGAGCGTGGCAAAGAAGTCGCGCAGGCGAACAAATTCCTTTTTCAACCACTTATCGTAAGTTGAATACATGAACATGAACTCCGTTTCCCTTACCCAGTTGGTGGGAATAAGCGTATACACCCAGCCCTCGCCATAAGGAGCAGCATTTACTAAGGAAGCATCTTTTGCAAGAGCCTTGTTGTGTGAGGTGATGATACCTGAAACGGGCGAATAGATATTGAGTTGTTTACCCGCTCTTATCACAGTGAACAAGGCCTCACCCTTGCGCACGGCATCGCCCGATTCCATCATTTTGATACGTGTCAGCGGGCCGGTCAGATGTTGTATAAAGTCATCGATACCCACCCGTACATTGCCATTCTTTTCCATGAATGCCCACGTGTGCGTCTTATCGTAGTACAAACCCATAGGTGATTTGATGGATTTAATGTTCAGGGCGACCGGCATATCAGGCGTCTCTTCCGCCGGTGTATAGGCTTTTTTGCGGCCGAGCAAAAGAGGAAGTATTATCATCACAGCTCCGGTTACTATTAATGCTATAACCAAGCTAAGCCAGAAAGGCATGGAAGCATCCTTTTCAGCCTCTTCAGTTGCCAACACTGTGCCGGTGAGGGAAGCAAGGTTCTCCTTATTTTGTGAACTCGGCAGTGCAGAATAACCATTGTCGGAAAGTAGTGCCTGTCCGTCGGTCATAATCCATGAGAGGAAATCCAGTTCCTCTTTACCTGCAGGCTTGAATTCAGAAAAAGCATAAATATTCTGGATAAGTGCTGATGGATATTTACCCACCCACACGCCATGAGTGAATGCTTTCTTATCATTGTAAATCTGCTCAAAACCGTCCAAGCGACCGTTGCCATTCTTATCTATCGGCAACAGTGCAACACCCTCCGTAAGTTCCTTACTGTTAGTCTGGCTTATATGCGCCAAACGGCAGAATCCAATGGCATGTATATCCTTTTGAATGGCGGTGACCAGTTCAGCTGGATTGGCAACCATATTTCCCCGCAACAGCGAAGCTTCTGAATTTACAAACCGAGCCAGGCCGGCATTTAGTTTCATATTGTTCATCAGGTATAGATTAACCGGTTCACCCTGTTCTATATTAAGCAAGGTGCGCCAATCCTGCTCATCCGTGCCTGTCAGCAGTTTCCTGAATTCTTCGGAGGAAATACCCTGTTTGCCGATCTCATCCCTGAACGGATTATTGCTATTCATTACTGCCACGATAGCATCTCGACCAATGGTCATATTCCATGGTTTGCTTTCATTCATGTAAAGCACCGTTTCATGCGAAAAAAGCAACATATCGGCACTCCTGGCAGTTAGTTTGTCGGTTGTCTCAATCAATGTGATCTTAACAGAAGGGTATAACCGACTGTAAGCAGCGGTCCATTCTGCGGTCAGGTCCATCAATTCAGGAGCACAGGTAATTTGCAGCTGACCATCGGATGGTTTGGTGACTTTCGTGGTAGGATTATCCTCACCGGCAAAACTGAATGCCATTGGACATAAAATTGCCACAAACAATAGTGTCATTAAAGTTCTTAGAGTTTTCATCATGTATATGGGTTTAGTATTTAAAATCTTCTAGAAACTACTCATCAGACTAGCCTATTCAATAACCTTGCCACAAATATTTATAACTTCTAAATGCTTTATATACAGCTCTTTACAACTATATCTGACCCTAATTTCCACCCCTTGAGTGATGAATATTTCAACACTTAAATTATTAATTACACCTATCTGTCTGTGTATCAACTGCCAAAGGGGTTTTGTATATTTTCTATACACTGTTGCATTTATCAACACTTTTTACCCTTCTACTTTCTATAAAACGCTATTATTACTATATTTCCATGCATTTTGACACATTTAAATAAAATAAAAGAAATAAAAACCGACAATGATTTCCGAAGCCGAGTTTAATAAGCAATAATACTGCGATCAAAACCTGACTTCAGGCAATTATCAATACAATTTTACAAACTATGCAAATGATCTAATTTTGTACTAACTTTGAATAGCCAAAACAATCTTTGAATATCCAAAACAGAAAACCAAAACAGCCCTGAACCATGAGAAAGAATTACGGTGAAACCGGTAACCCAAAGAAGGCGGAGCATATCGCCAACATCATCCTTAATCTGATCTTTTTATGGATATTAAGCAGGGTGCCCTATTGGGATATACCTTTTTTAGGGGACGATTACATGGTAGTAGTGCTGGTGATGAAGATCAACTGCTGGGTACAGATTGCGGCGAATATCGTGTTGCTGGTGCTATTTATACTACCACTGCGGTATCTTGTCAAACTAATAGCCGAAGCAGCAGGATTGGCTGCCCTGATGGTGCTGTACTACCTCTACCCTTTCGACTTTTCCAACTACCACAATATGGGCTGGCTGGATAAGGTACTTCCCATCCTGTTTATCATCGCAATGGTTATATCGGCAATTAAAATTGTCACCTACGCAATCAAAATATTCTATAAGCCCGCTTCCGAGAAGGAATAGAATTTAGTTCAATGTTGTTCAAAGCCTACGGCGTTCAAAGTTGTTCAAAGTGGTTCAAGGTTGTTCAATGCCTGCGGCGTTCAAAGTTTTTCAGCAGTATCAAACTTCCGGTTAAACCGCCGATGATCAGCACCACATAAAAAGGCAATAGCGGATCCCATTTGCCAAACGCCGGTGACAACGCCAACCATATAGTCCCTACAGTCAGCACCAGCCCGTAGGTAAATCCCTTAAGCAGCATAATCATTCCCGTGACATAACCCCACGGATGCCGCTTCCATAAAAGCACAGCTGCCACAATCGACAGCGGAATCACTACCGACAGGTCCAAGGCGAAAACCACGCTGGTAGGATGTCCCGTGAGCTTTATAGTCTCCGGCAAGGCACCTGTCACCAGATAATTCACTATCATGCTCATCTCGGCCATGAATAGCATAATGGCAATGAAACCAATATAGATGCTTAGCGCTTTCACAGGTGTTTTGGCTGAAAACTTCCCGGCCATAACGCTCACAGGAAGGCTTCCCAACCCAGAAATAAGAGCACTAGCCGACAAGGCAACCAAAGCGGCATACAGCACAAAAAACGGATTAAATGCTGCACCAAACAGGTAAAAGGCATAGTTATAAGCTATATAAGCCAGCATGCCCATCCAAACCAACTTCCAGCGCGAGGAACCCTTACTGACAAACCAAAGCGACAATACCATCAAAGGCACAGCCACCAATAGGGTAATGGTGTCATTTGCCAACCAGGCGGTAGTAACAAAGGCGTTATCACGATACAGTCCGTTTATGAGCAGTCCGCCGGCAGCGGTAATCGCCGCAAGCAAGACAATTATTACAGATAAGGCAAATGCCGTCGAATGGTTTTTCATACGGCAATAATAAGAAAAAAAAGTTCAAAATAGTTAACCCGACAAGTCGGGGCAGGCTCCAACAAGTTGGATATGCAAAATTTTTCATAGCTGAAGCGTTCAATGCCTGAAGCGTTCAATGCCTTAAGCGTTTAATGCCTTAAGCATTCAAAGTTGTTCAAAGTTGATGGGTTCAAAGCTCGAACCCCCAGTAGGTGCGCATGTAGGTTTGAATAAAATCATTCCTTCCGTTTGTTTTTTTCTTTTATGTACCATAACTTTGCATCACCAAAACTATTGGATGTTTAACCGTAAGAAGGATCTGGTAAAGTAAATAACCACGGGCATTCTGCTCCTGGTTATCCCCCACGCACTCAGGCATAATCGTGCCCGAGTTATCTTTTTATATTTTATTACAACCGCAGTGAATCCGCGAAAGCGATGAAATTCCCGGGTTAATCATAAAATCCCCGGATCAATTTTAGAATTCCCGGTTTAATCAATCACCCAATAATTTTAATTATCATGAGTAACGAAAATTCCCCCATACACGAATTCGATTTCCAATTAATCTGCGACTATTTCTCAGCCATTGAACGACAAGGACCCGGCAGTCCCGAGGCAACCCTTAAGGCCCTGAGCTTTATTGATAACCTTACGGATGAATCGCGCATTGCCGATATTGGCTGCGGAAGCGGCGGACAGACCATGGTACTGGCACAGCATGCTCCCGGACAAATCACCGGTATCGACATGTTTCCCGATTTTATCAGCATCTTCAACGCCAACGCCCGTAAACTGAATTTGCAGCATCGCGTAAAAGGCATGGTGGGCAACATGGAGCACCTCCCCTTTCAGGCAGGTGAATACGATCTGATTTGGTCGGAAGGCGCCATCTATAACATCGGATTTGAACGCGGCCTGAAAGAGTGGCATAAATACCTGAAAACCGGTGGCTATGTGGCTGTAACTGAAGCCACCTGGTTTACAGCCACACGACCTGCTGAAATCCACGACTACTGGATGGGAGAATATCCCGGTATTAACACCATACCCAACTGTGTCGCCCAATTGCAGGCAGCCGGCTATATTCCGGTGGCTGTCTTCAATCTGCCCGAAAACTGCTGGATAGACCACTATTATGCACCACAGACAGCCATGCAACAGGCGTATCTTGAAAAACACGCCGGCAACAAAATGGCGCAGGGCCTCGTCGATAGCTTGCGGCATGAGAAGGTAATGTACGACAAGTACAAGGAGTTCTATGGATATACATTCTTCATTGGGAAGAAGGTTTAAAACTAACCCCATAACCCATGGTTTCAACCATGGGTTATGAGAATGTGATATCCCAATTCACCCGAATACCCTACCACAATGCCCATGGTTAAAACCATGGGCATTGTGGTTTAACCGTGGGCTCCGGGGTTAATAATTTATTTCACCATCAATTTCCCTGTGATACTCTGGCGGCTGGTGCTGATTGTGTAGAAATACAAACCAGCTTCGAGATTTTCGATATTCACTACCGTTTTGTTGCTTGTAATGGGGATTTCAGCACAAACTTTTCCCAACGTATTGGTCAGTATTATAATACCTTCGTTTATTCCCAGAGTACCATGGTTCATTCCTGCAATACCCTGCTCCATTCCGGGGGTTTCAAATACCACGCTTTTATCGGCAGGATTCGGGTAAACCGCATAAACCGGCTCATCCCCTGGTTCATTTATATTGGTGATTACGCCGAGTGAATTGGTTTTGAACATATAGGGTTGCACAATTTCCCAGGTTTGATCTTTTGCACCGCAGGCAACGTATCCTCCGTCGGCGGCAAGCTTTAAATCCCAGGCCGTGGTAGAGTCATTTCCAATCAATTGTGTCCATAAACTGTCGCCCTCCATGCTTCTGGAATGTAACATTATTTGCCATGTGTGCAAGTCGAATGCAGAGCCTAGAATTACCAGCCGATTATCGTTATTGATCACATATTTATAAAATCCGCCATAATTCGGAAATATATGTTCTGACATAGATACAAGGGTACCATCCGTCAGATATCTTACCACATAAGAAGTATGTGGCGGGTCATTGGGGTCATGAAAGTTGCCCACGCTCAGTATCTCATCTCCTATTACTTTGCTATCGTAGAGTATCATCGGGATGTTTGTCTGAAGTTCAAACTCAACCAGTGTGTCAGAACCTGCAGGCAGGAAATAGAAATCATTTTCAAAAGGTAATGCGGTATAGCCACTAAGATAACTTGCTGTAACAACCGCTTCACCATTATCCTTTACCGCCATGGAGAATATACTGGATTCACCAAACTCGTCGGCAAAACTCTCTGATCGCCATAAACTATCACCTGTGGCAGCATCCATATTATATAGATAACATCCATGGGTGGCCAGCCATAGAGTGTTACCGGTCAATTGTATTTCATAGCTGTAATGATCAATATAAGTTGACCAGATAAGATCGCCGGAAGGACTAAACTTCGCGAGACTCTGCGTACCGCCGTAGAAGGAAATGTACATATTGCCTTCACTATCTTGCGTACCCATCGTGTTGCCCATGGAGGTTATATTAAAGTCAAAATCCTTGGTCCAGAGGGTATCCCCCTCCAGATCGGTCTTTATTAGACAAAAGTATAATTTGTCCTTTCGGCCGATAAAAGCCATCACATAGCCATCATCCTGAGTAAATACAGCATCTGCGAAGGCATTTGCATAGAATGGATATTGCTTTTCAAAAGTAAACTGGGCAGCTGCCACAAGAGTTATGAAGCTGATTCCCAATGTAAAGAAGAGTTTTTTCATAATGTTAGAACTTTAGTAAAGTAACTTTAATATATTATACCGAGAGGTGGAGTAAATATATGAAGTTTTTTAATACAAAAAGAATTAAGGCCACTAGTTTGTACCATTGGCCTTAGGATTAATCCACAATCAAGGATGTTATTTTTTAAACTCCAGCGAATTGAATACGTTCATGGCAATTTTTTCTCCCTGGGTATAAATTAGTTAATACACTAAGAATAAATAGGTTTCAGTAATGGGAATCATCTCATTAACAAACCTTTACAAAAACTGTTCTTATACCATTAAGTTAGATCATGCATGGATCAAACATCTGAATAAACATCACTGAATTCAAAACATGGCAGCCACAGAGCAAAAGCTTAACAAACGCGCCTTCGTATTAAGCATGTTCACCATATTTTACAATGCTGTGGAGGGCTTGGTTTCAATATATTTGGGTTATCAGGATGAAACACTTGCCCTCATGGGCTTCGGTGTGGATAGTTTTATAGAAATACTTTCAGGATTGGGCATTGCCATAATGATAATTCGCATCAACAAGCATCAAAAAAGTGAGCAGAGTAATTTTGAGCGGACAGCCTTAAGAATTACCGGCATCGCTTTCTATCTATTATCCATCGGGCTGTTTGTAGGAATCATATTAAATCTTATCAATCAGCATAAGCCTGAAACGACCTTTTGGGGCGTGGTAATATCGCTGATATCAATTCTTGTGATGACCTGGCTAACGTACGCCAAGAAAAAAGTCGGTAAAAAGCTGAATTCAGAGCCTATACTCGCTGACGCCAATTGTACCAAAGTATGCGTCTATATGTCGGTTGTGTTGCTCGTGTCAAGCTTGATCTATGAGCTCACAGGGTTCGCTTACGCCGATGTTATAGGTTCGGCAGGATTGATTTATTTCTCAGTATCAGAAGGAAAAGAAGCGCTGGAAAAGGCTAGGCTCTCCTTTTAATCCAACAATTGAAATATTTCTTTAAACCGCTCTTCTATTGTTTGAATTTCCGTATTGCTCAATTTGACAAATTCCTTATCTCTTGCACGTTGGGATAGATGACCGTTGTTTTGCTCCAGAAATCTAACAAGCAAGGCAACTGTTTTATCGGGCATTTCAAATTCATCATCGAGGTAACGCTTGAATTCGTCGTATTTAGTAAGGTACTCTATCTCCTTAGGAATAATATTATCCAGGGTATCTTTCACACAATCATATAGAAATTCCGCCTGACGGGTAGCATCAAAAAACTTGTAATAATTGATGGTATTGTTTTTAACTTCTACGTTATGATCCTTTGTCTCTGTCCATTCAATGAAATCAAGCAAAGGAAGGGAATAGGACTCCAACACCTTTCGGTATTGGTTAATATGATTCAGTATAGATGATGAAACCGGGAAGATCATTCCCTGATGTGCAAATTGCTTTTTTGCCAAAATATGGTGAATGAGATACCGGTGGATACGTCCGTTTCCATCATAGCTGCATAGCCAACAATAAAACCGTCCTCGGGTACCAGTTCACCATGAAAAACGGGTGCAGAATGAGAAAAATGGATGCAAACTATCCTAAGGTCAAGCATTGGGTTCAAAAATCCACTTCATGTATTAATTTCCAATTTATTTGTATATTTACCATAAAAACCCACTGCATCATGAAAACAATTCTTGGAATTTTATTAACGATCTCATCGATTTCATGTTTCGGACAATTTCCTGAACCAACCAACTTTGAATTCAATTATGAATATATCATGATTGACGATGCCGGCTATTGTGCCGGACAATATGTGTATGGCCCAACATATTGTTCTCATTTTACATGGAACGCTCCCGACACAAGCTCTACTAATGCTGAATTAACATACTATAACCTTTATTTCTATAATTATTACTCGCTAGACACCACCATTCTGGCTACAACTACAGATCTGTATCTCGATATGGAGATAGGCATTATAGGAGAAGTCTGGGTAACTGCCGTGTATTCAGATCCTGATGGAGAATCAGATTCATCCAATGTCGTTATAAATCAAACCCTCCCAATTTCAGTGCAAACTCAAGAACTGAAAGAGTTGAATATAATCTATGATAATCAAAGCCAACAAATAACCATACTAAATGCCAAAGGCATTTCCACGCTAAACATTTACAATAGTCAGGGAAAATTAATCAAATCAGGAAAAATAGTCGATGAAAGAATCAGCATCAGCCATTTTGAAAAAGGACTTTATATAATTGAGCTATTGCAAGAAAATCAACTAGTTAAAAGGCTGAAAATTATCAAATAACTACACTCAACAAGAGAAACTTAAATTATTCAGCAACTTTCCAGAAAGTGATTTCCGGAGGACCAGCTAGAAAATTGCGTGAATCAGTAATGAACTTCTGCAGGTGAGCGGTCTTCATGTGATCGCCTTTATAATATTCTTCACTTTTCCACTGCTCGTACAGTAATATGTTAGTCGGATCAGCCGGATCAGAAAATACGGTAATACTGCCAAAATGTGGTTCCTCCTTCACATGAGCAATAAGGTTTCTGAGTTCAGCAACAGCAACCTTTTCTTTATCAGGTTGTGCCTTGTACTTCACCAGAACATAAAATTCATCTGATTTTTCCGGTCCCTTATTCAAAAAACCAAAACTTATCAGCGCTGCTGCCACAAACAGCATGGTAAAAAGAGTATATTTCTTCATAATACTTAAGATTTCACGATAAAACTGAAAAAAGGAAGGATTTGTTCAATAAAGAATCACCTGCAAAACAAAAATATAAATAGGTGGAAATGCAATCGCACAAATCATTTATTAATTTCCAATTTATTTATACATTTACCTGATATTGATGAATGTCTTTTCTGTTAAATGAAAATTGAATACACTAAATGACAACCATTCGTTTTAGCAAAGACAAGATCTCCATTCAGAATATCGGTCAACAGAGATTCTGGATTGGAATTTCTGCCGGACTCATCTCGGCAGTTTCAATTTCATTGTTTTTCAATTATTCCAGAGAAGTACTGCGCTTTTTGACATACATTTCGACCGACCTGCTGATATTAAAACCAAACGAACTTCGTTTTTTTGACTATTTCTTTACGTCCCTTGCCTCAACCTTAGGTCTTTCTGTTACCATCTGGATCTGGATGGGCAATAACAATCACAATAGAAGCAAAGACAGATTATACAAGCAGGTTTCCAGGGCAAATGCACTATTGATATTTTGGCTTTTTATCTTTGTAATTAGTCGTTTTGGTTCAATCCTGCCAATAGTTTTATTTAATACACCCGGTTATGACAACTATCTGAACCTCTATGAAGACTATTGGATTATTTTCGTAATCATCCCTATCGTAGTTTTTATGCAGAGCTGGTTAACCGTCAGAATGGTCTATCGTGCAGAAAAGTGGATATTTATTTCTTTAATATTTTGCGCCCTTACCACATTTGCGCTTAAAATGACCACAACCGTCGATCAGGAAAAGCTCAATTGGTCGTACCACCAAAGATTCGAAAAAGACTACCAATTCATAGATCAGACAATCAAAACTGCTTTAGCAAAATACGGGGTTGAATTTGACACAGAAACAATTGATGTCTTGAAAAAATGGTATACCGAAAGTTCCCAGGAGCAAGTGGCACGCGTCAAGATGTCATTCACATACGACATACCTGTTTCCATGGACACCATAATTCTTGAAAAGATTATAATCAGAAACTTCAAACAAGGCGGATGGTACCTTAACAGCATTGGCTACTGGCACAATTGGCATTATGCTGAGCCAAAGGATATTTTGAAGCAGATATATTTATCTGGCAAAGACTCAGATCAGACAAAAGAACTATTTGAAATCTTAAAAGAGCAGATCAACCTAGTGAACACACCAGCCATAGACTGGGATGATCATAGGAATTATACGGAAACAGAAAGAAGAAAAGGCTCTTGGGCTGAATATAGAATTCCCAAGCAAATATTAAAACAGCTGTCAGAAGTCAGGGATAGTTTATCAGTTAATGACAAATATTCAGACTACCTGAAAGAATTACCTGTGATTAAAGAAAGAGAATGACCACTAATTCGCATCTACCGCTCGTTAGACAATAATAACCATATACATTGAGTAACTTATCAAATAAAGAAATCACCTCATGAAAAGATCAATTTTTATTATTAGTGCTTTTTTTGCTTTGAGTTTATACTCGTATTCACAAAACAACAGCAACCTGCAGGCAAAAGCTGACAGCACTGACTTGAAAAACATGTCAACAAATCAATATTCCACCAATGAAGCATGGAGCAACTTCATCAACCTATTGAACGACGCTAATTCTGAATTTGCAAAAGGAGCAATTGGCGAATCGACAAGAGCTGTTTGGTCTCATGGCGATGATGTAACACTCTTCGGCGGATATGGTAGTCTAATCGAACCCGGATGGAAAAATGTTGAAGCACGTCTAGAATTTGCTGCGAAACAATTTTCAAATGGCACTTATTCCTCAAAGGAAATCAAGAAGAATATTGATGGTAACTTTGCATATTTGTTGCAGACTGAACAATATATCTTTCCAGGAAAACCAGCCATTAATTTTCGTGTGACAATGATTTGCAGGCTAGAATCTGATGGTTGGAAAATCATCCATCGTCATGGAGATATGATGAAAGAGTAATTTTCACTTTCTGAGAATACACCTAGAGCAAAGATGATATATAGCATTCGACAATTATGAAATTTCTCCCAGCTGAAAATTTAACATTCAAGACTCACTTGAAGCCAGAAGAAGTAATAAGACGGCTTGCTGACAATATTGAGCCGGAAAAGGTATTTAGGCTTGGTATTTTCAACAGAAACGAGACAAAAGCCTATGAGGGATATATATTAGGTACGACATTTAACATCAAAAGAATTACAAGTTATCGAAATTCTTTTCTGCCAAAAATTAATGGAACTATTGAAGGTGAGTATGGCAGAACAACCATAAAGGTAAAAATGCGACTGCAGCTTTTGGTTATCGTTTTTTTATGTATTTGGTGTGGTGGAGTTGGAACTGGAGCAATCGTTTTCCTGACTGAGGCTTTTAATAAATCAGCATTTAATGTAGAGTCCTTCATTCCGTTTGGCATGTTACTTTTTGCTTACGTACTTACAATGACGGCGTTCAAATTTGAAAGCAATAGATCCAAAAACGACTTGAAGGAGATATTTGAAGCAGAGATATCGAATGAATGAAATCCGACATTAGCCTAGAACATTGTATTTCGACTGTGTGCGTTATATATAATTACTACTTTTGATTGAGAATTTTGCTGCCATGATGATGATCCTTTTATGTCAGCAAGAGAATTAAGCAATACTATGGAAAAAATAAGTGTAAAAGATACCCAGGTTTCAATAATCAAATTTCAAGATGTTGATTACATTTCAATCACTGATATTGCTAAGTATAAATCAGATGAGCCTAGTTCTGTAATAGCAAATTGGATGCGCAATCGAAACACCCTCGAATTTTTGGGTATATGGGAAACTTTGTACAATCCATATTTTAAACCCCTCGAATTCGAGGGGTTTAGAAAAGAAGCAGGTTTAAATGCATTTACGATGTCGCCTCAGAAATGGGTAACAGCAACAAATGCAAAAGGACTGATTGTAAAATCAGGACGGTATGGTGGAACTTTTGCACATAAGGACATCGCTTTCAAATTTGCAAGTTGGATTTCAGTGGAGTTTGAATTATATATTGTAAAAGAATTCCAGAGATTAAAGGAAAATGAAGAGAAAGAAATTAGTTGGTCGGCAAAAAGGGAATTAGCGAAAATAAACTATCGTATTCATACTGATGCTATAAAAAAGAACTTAATTCCGATAGAACTAACATCCAAACAAATTTCGAGAATCTATTCAAATGAAGCTGATGTGTTAAATATGGCGTTATTTGGTAAGACTGCCAAAGAGTGGAGAGAAGAGAATTCAGGCCTAAAAGGCAATATTCGTGACTATGCTACAATTAATGAGCTGATATGTTTGTCAAATATGGAAAGTATTAATGCAATATTTATTCAAGAAGGAATTATTCAAAAAGATAGGTTGGTACGATTAAACAAAATAGCAATTCAGCAGATGATAATACTATCTGAAGTCGAAAATCGAAAATTGCTTAAATAAATTATTTTGTCTATAATTCAAAATCTATTAAATCTAGAATTTATATGGCTGAATATCCTCATACCATAGAATAAGAAATAGAGATTGACTAACTATTGAATTTACCGGATTGATAATCAACAAATCCCATGGAACTACAACCAGCATCAATCATTCTCATTGCAGTAGCAATCATTTTAATAGCACTAATGATATACATTCCGGTAGGTCTTTGGTTTGCAGCCAGCTTATCAGGTGTTAAAATTACCATCCTTGAACTGCTTTTCATGAAATGGAGAAAGGTCCCCCCTGAACTAATTGTTAAATCTATGATAATACTTACAAAAAGCGGAGTCGCATGCACCAGAGAAGAACTGGAAATACATTTTCTTGCAGGTGGAGATGTCCAGAAGGTAACAGATGCACTTGTCCAGGCAAAGGCTTATGGCAGACCACTTTCATTCAAGGAAGCAGCAAAATTGGATCTGACAAAAAAGACCATTGTCTAAGAGGAACCATTCCACCCCTTTCTGCTCTTCTCATTCCAATCAACAGCTGCAACACCTTAGAATCCGACCAAAGCAAACAACAAGGACAGGAATGTTGTTTTAATTCAAAATTGATAGCAACATGAGAAGTTTAGTATATTTTATGCATGCATCGCTTGATGGGTTTGTTGGCGGAACAAATGGTGAGCTCAATTGGGCAACTGTTGATGATGAAATATTTGACTTTGTCTCAACATTGACCGACCAGGCCGATACTGCTTTATACGGACGGGTTACATTTCAAATGATGGAAGACTATTGGCCAACAGCCGGTGAAAAGCCCAATGCATCCAAGCATGACAAAGAACATTCCATCTGGTATAAAAATGTATCAAAGGTTGTTTTATCAAAAACAATGAATGAAACCGGATTGAAAAACACAAAGGTCATAAGCGACAATCTCCTGGAAAACATCACCAAATTAAAACAACAACCAGGCAAAAACATACTGATTTTTGGCAGCCCACGGGCATCTCATTCCCTTCTAAACATTGGATTAATTGATGAATACTGGATTTTTGTGAATCCCATTTTATTGGGACAGGGTATTCCATTGTTTGAACACGTTCCTGGCAAAATCAAACTAAAACTCATAGAAAGCAAAACGTTTACTTCAGGCGTTGTTGCACTACATTATATTTCATCAAACTCTCCACAGTAGCCTTTTTGCCTAACTCAATAAGCTCTTCAGCCTTGTAAAAGTCGAAAGTGCCGCATGCGCCTCTTGAAACCTGAATAAGCATATCGGGTGGGTTCAAATCAAGCGTCAACTTGGTAATCTGGGCCAGCATAATACTTGTGGATTCGCTTATAAGCTTGAAATAACCGTTGTTTTCCTTTTTGTTTTCCGGAAACATGCCGGATATCTTACTTTTGAAACTACTGAGTTTTCCGCTGGTGAGCTTATCCAGGTAACCTGAATCAGCACCTTCCGGCGTCGATTTCTCAAATGGTATATGAGCGCTTACATCTACGGCCACAAGGATATCATTACGATTTCTGAACACACGATTCACGGGAATTGGATTTAGTACTGCCCCATCCACAAAGAGCGTGTCATTCTTTTTCAACGGCGTAATCACCATAGGAATGGAAATAGAAGCACGTATTGCCTCAAACAAACTGCCCTCGGTAAACACCATTTCTTTTTGCTGCTTTACATCCGTTGCAACGGCCGTATACTTAATGGGCAGCTCTTCTATATTATGGTCTGGGATGAATTTCTGAATCTCCTTCAACACCCTGTCAGCTTTAATAATTCCATGCACACTCAAGGTGAAGTCAACCAGGTTGAAAACAGCCATCTTATCGAGTGAGCAGAGCCATGCTTCAAATTCATCCAATTTACCTGATGCATAAACGCCTCCAACCAAGGCACCCATAGAAGACCCAGAGATAGAACTTATATCATAACCATGCCTGATAAGTTCACGAATGACGCCAATATGGGCAATCCCGCGAGCTCCCCCACTGCCCAATACCAATGCTACTGACTTTTTCAAATTCAATACCTTTAACGGAATCACTTTACACAAATAATCAACCAAATGTAATTGATAGCGAATCCAAAGCGTATAACAAAATTAGTATAATTCAACCTTCCCTTATCACCTTCCAATAATCTTTGATATTTTTTTTACATCAAACCAATTTTTATACATTTGTGCAAATGATGAATGAATCAGCCAATAAAGAAAAATGGAAAATAAGATTCTATATAAGATCGATATCAAAAAAACTACTTCATGGCCTTTGGCAATATTTCTTGGATTGTTTTTATTTAGTGGGATAGGCATCCTCGGCACAATTATATATGGGATTATAAGTGAATCTCAAAGCTTTGATGAGTTCTATTTTTTCGCCTTTATATTCTTAGTAGTCTTAATAATAGTTGCAGATATTTTCCTTTGGCAATTAAAGGGAGTTGAATCAATAATTATTGACAATGAAATCAGATTAATTAGACACGGCAAACTTTTTGAAATGAAAAGATCCATAAAGTTTAATGAATTTGAATCAATTCAAGTTGCCAATGATACAGATAGTCCTTTTTGGATAAAGGTTTATGGACTTGGTGGCGGAAAGATTATTTTTAACTATTTAGGAAGAAAGGCAAAAATAGGACAAGACATTTCAATTGACTACGCAGAAATTGTTGCAGATGAAATTGACAGAATTATAACACAATACAAAATCGGTTAAACATAATAACAAATACTATGGAAAGTAAATTAATTCGCGTTTTCGCAGGATCAGAGATAACGGTAAATCTACTAAAGGCCGAATTGGAAATGGAAGGCATTCAAACAAATGTGGTAAATGAATATGAACAGTCTAATTTTAGGGGATTTTCAACCGGCACACCCTATTCGGTTGATTTGTACATATTGGATACAGACCTTGAAAAAGCAGAACCAATTGTGAATGAATTCCTTAAAATAAACAAAATGTAATAAGCACAATAATGGCCGCAATTTGAAAGAGAATAAAATACATAAAGACGAAATTGAGTGGCTGGTTTCAGTATTCAGGATGTTTATGGTCTTTTCAAAGCAATAATTGGCCATATCCTAAGTTTTGAGTAAAAAAATCAACACGTCAGAACTTAATGACAAAATATAACCTGGTAAAAATATCAATAATTACATTACTGACCGTTTTGAGTGTTGAAACAGCATTCTCGTGCAGTATGTACAAAGTGACAGCCAATGGAAAAACAATGGTTGGCAACAATGAAGACAGTTGGGGACGCGATGCAAGAATTTGGTTTGAACCCGGAACAAACGGGAAATTCAGCCTTGTGTGTGTAGGTTATGCGCGTAAACAGCCAAAACCTGACGGAGCAATGAATGAATTCGGGCTTGTTTTTGATGCCTTTACAATGCCTCACAAATCCAATATTCCCCAGAAGGATCCGAATAAAAAGGATTTCGCCTACGCTCATATAAAAACCATAATGCAGCAATGCAAAACGGTTGATGAAGTGTATGCTTTCCTTGAAAAATTGAATTTACACGTGCTGAATGGCAGTCCGATTTTTCATGGTGGGATGCTCCTGTTTGTCGACAGAACAGGTAAATATTTGGTAGTAGAAGCCAGCAAAATGACTTTCGGGAATGACAACAAATTTGCGTTGGCTAATTTCAGTATTGCCGACACCAAAGATTTAAGTACCTTAAAAACAGAACGATATTGCAAAGGCGTTGCATTTTTAAACAATAAGAAGTTAGATACAAGCCTCTCCTACTGCACGGCTTTATCTGATACAATGAGCGTAAACAGGGCAAAAGTGGGCGATGGTACGCTTTATACAAGCATTTACGACCTTGATGAAGGGCTGATTCATCTTTACTTCTTTCACGATTTTAGCAAGCGAGTAACTTTCAACCTTAAAGAAGAACTGGAAAAAGGCGACCATTCTTACAACTTTGCCGATTTGTTTCCCGACAACAATAACTATCAAAAATTCCTCAACTATAAAACGCCACAGAACACCAAGGCTATCTTAATTATCATAGTTGCCTGCGGTCTGCTATTCTTCTTTTCTTTTGCATATTTCCTGATAAGTTTTTTCAAGTCAGCAAATACCAATTTCAGATACTTGAAACTTGGAATGTCTGTATTAAGTATCGCCCTGAGTGTATATGCCTATATTCTACTCAGAAATGAAGGAATTTTTTATTTCCCTTCACCATACAATGACGGACGACTTATTGTAGCAATGACTTCCTATTTGCCCTTCGTTTTACTCCTTGTCATCATTCCATTACTGATTTTCATGATAAAAATCTTCCGACAAAAAAAGTGGAGTGGATTTGCTAAATACCTATTCGTCACCAACAATTTTGCTTACATCATACTAATCGCACTGTCCGTTTACTGGAAACTGTTTGACGTATTCAGCTAAACTTGGAATAAATTAGGGATCGGTTTTAACCCGCTTCGCCTATGTGCCACATCTGCAACACAAGTCCAACACGTCTGGTTCGGGTAAAACGCGAATGGAACCCTTTGCAAACGTGTTGCATACCCGAAGCACATAAAAAGGAATCCCTAACAAAACCCACTGAAAGCCCTCCTGTTTATCCCGTTAAAATCACCCCACCCCATTCCCCTTCCAATAATCCCTGATATTTTTTTATCAAACCAATTTTTATACATTTGTGCGAGTGATGAATAAAACGCCGGTAAATGTTGGACAATAGTGTTTAGAAACCATGACGGTTATATGGAAACCGAAATGAATACATGAATGAATAAATCACCCCAAGGTAAACGATATTAAACTCAATATAAACCAGTAATAATGAATTGATTGATTATGAAAAGAACCGCGATTATTATTTTTTTAATGACAATTTCCTTTACTCTCACCTTTGGACAAACAACCACGGATTCTATTTCAATGAATAAAGTATTTGGTGGATATCAGTTCTATCAGGGGAACCAAAGATTGACCATGAATCAACTGGCAAATGCAATGAGACAGAATGAACAGGCATACAATCAAATGAAATCAGCCCGGTCATCAAGCACATTGGCAGCAATAATTGGTGGAGTTGGCGGATATATGGTAGGTTATCCAATAGGAACGGCAATAGGTGGTGGTGATCCTAATTGGACAATGGCAGGAATAGGTGCCGCATTGATTGCAATTTCCATCCCTATAAGCGGCAATTCCAATAAAAAGGCCAAACAGGCGGCAGATATATTTAATGCAGGATTGCAGCCAATTTCATACCGTGATAAAAGTGAACTAAGATTTTCCATGACTGAGAACGGAGTAGGATTGACACTGAGATTTTAAAAGTCATTACATACAATGATAAAAAAACTAAAGCAGACAATCATACTGGCTTTGATAGTATTTCCAATAGTATTATTTGGACAGGTGAATTATTTGGAAACGGATAGTTTAACAACCATTAACGTTAAGTTGGTTGAAGGATCTGACATAGAGAATTCCCAAGTATGTAAGGTGAAAATTAAAGATAAAGTAACGGAATACTCACCTTATGAGGTCCGTGAATATGGATTTAAAAATGGGCGTGTATACGTTTCCAAGGAGATCCAGATTTCTGATACATCAAAAAGAGTATTTCTAGAGCGCATTCTTAACGATAAAACTATCCTGTATCTATATAAAGATCAATCAAGCAAACTGTTCTTTATTGAAAAAGACAGTAATGTGTTGATTAAAATTTCCAAAGAAAATATGGATGGAAAGAGTTATCGTGATCAATTAGCTAAGGTCTCAAATGATTGTCAAAACACATCTCAACTGGTCCAATTAGTGAGTTATACCAATAGCTCCTTCGTTAAATTCTTCAAATTATATGATGACTGTAAATTAAGGCCCTTCCCTCACTTTAAATTTGGCCCAACACTATCCTATGAGTCTTTTGAATTGATTCAACCGAATGAAAGTCGAATAAAGCAAATCAACTACTTTGATTTCGACAATGATCGCAGCCTTTCCGCAGGGATGTTTATTGATGTCCCAATAATTGCCAGTGATTTCTCTATACATTCAGAAATATTGATTTCAAAACATGGTTTTTCTTATAACAATAATGTTGATGGAAATGATCTGGATTTTGTAACAAATTTATCCTCCTTAAAGATACCCTTGCTTTTAAGGTACACTTGCCCAATAAATAAATTAAGACCTTTTTTGAATATCGGCGTAAGCAATCTATATCATTACCGGAATGAAACCATGATATATGAGACAACCATGATCGATAACACCATAATAATAAACGATGTCATGGATACCTCACCCACCAATGATTATTATTTGGAATATACCCTTGGCGGAGGACTGGAGTACCAGCTAAATTATAAAAACTCGCTGTTTTTTGAACTAAGATATTCAAAAAGCTATGTAAAAGAGTTACTTGGAACAAAAAGCATCAACATTATGACTGGATTTAATTTTTAGCCATGAAAATCGTAAAAATCACCCTACTGTTTTTAGTTAGCATGGTACTCCTGAATTGCGAGAAAGATGCTGAAGTAAAATCGAAGAGCTATCCACTGGTCAAAATAACAAGTGTTACCCCCTATGAATCCGGAGTACAATTTGATGCAGTAATTGAAAATTTTGGCAGCGTTGATATGGATAGTTGCGGTTTCGCATGGGGGCTGGCAAACGATTTTAACCTCAATACGGCACAAACAAAATTTGTCAGGGACATTACAACAAAGGGTGAATACAAATTGGATGTATATTATGATCTGATAGAAGGTGAAACCTATTCGGTGCGGCCTTATGCCATTCAAAACAACAAGAAAATCTATGGTGCACAAAGAACCTTTGAAAGTAATGGCTCAAAACCACCTGTATTGTTGGATTTCTATCCTAAAAGCGGTGACATAGGAGATACAATAACAATCATCGGAGAAAATCTGTCCAACATAAAATCGTATGTCACGGTTACCATAGGTGAGTATAAAGCCAAGGTAATTTCTACCAACATCAACCAGATAAAGGTTGTATTTACCAAGCAATTGATAATACCCGGCGAGGTTAAGCTTGTTGTTTTCATTCTAAACGAAAAGCTAATATCAAACGCCAGTTTTACAATTGAAGGACTTGAGATAACCGACTTTAATCCCAAAACAGGAATAATAGGTGAAACTGAAATATCAATAAGTGGTAGAGGCTTTCTGGATTCGGGCAACAAAGTCAGAATAGGAACCCATGAAGCCATAATCGTGAGTGAAAATGAAAGCCTGATAAAAGTCAAACTACCTTACAAAATGACACCCGGCAGCGTATTTATTCAAGTTCAGGCCAATAATACAATAAACACATCCACTGATCAATTTGTAATCAGATCGAGATGGAAAAAGTTAGCAAGTTTCCCCGGCAGGGCAAGAGTTGGCAGTTATTATACCCGAATCAATGATAAACTATTCTTGATATGTGGTGGCACAAACACTTATTATAACAACTCTCCGGAGTACTTTAGTGATTGTTGGTATTATAATACAAACAGCGATTTCTGGCACCAAATCAACGATTTTCCCGGCGGAGCACGACAAGGTGGCGTTGGATTCACCCTGAACAATGACATATATTATGGAATGGGAAATCATAGCACTGCCGACTTCTGGAAATTCAATACAGAAACCATGAAATGGACTCAACTGAATAATTTTCCCAATGAATCTAAAACCGACGCAATTACCTTCAATATCAATTCCAAAGGTTATATGATTGTTGGAAAGGAAATATGGGAATATAATCCGGTAAACGACCAATGGACATTTTTGCAGAATACACCATCGGAATATGAATTTCCTACTTATTGGACTAACTCTAGTCCGCACATTTCATACCAGGATATTGGCTATATAGATTTCATGTGGGGTGGTGATGGTTCGTATATTTTTGATCCGGAGGACCCTGATCTTTTCTCCAGTATTCCGGAAGCCTCAATGGATTTAGATTGTGATATATTCATTGTAAATAATCAGATAACCTATGGTGGGGATTACAATAAAAATGGTTACTATTTCCAATACAATTTAACTACAAATCAAGTTAAGCAAATTGAAAATTATCCGGGATCACCACATTATGATGGAATTTCCGCCGGGGATGGAACTTTTGGCTATGCCGGACTGGGAAACTATTTACTTAAATTCTACAATGATTTTTACAAGTATGATAGCACCATTGAATAAATTCTGATCTTTCTTCAAACATACTGCCACACATAAGTTTAATAATAACTAAGACTTCGAATGGATTATAACTGGACAGAAATATTCAAAAACAAGACAACCCGAGAATTGTACGATATCTATCTTGGAAAATCTACCTTAGGGCCTGAGCAGATAGAATATGCCCGTAAAGAACTCGAAAGCAGAAATTTTGACTTTGTCAACCTCGATAAGCAAAGAAAGAAATGGGAGCTCGAAAGATTGATTGAGGAAGAGAAATCAACATATTTTGGGCCTTTTAGATCTCCCCGATCCTGGGAATATTTAATTATGGTGTTTGGGGGGCTTTTAACTATATTAATTACCCTGATTTCACTTCTACAGTATTACATAAATCATAAACCAATTGGAGACACCACATCTGCATTTTTTGGATTAATATTCGGTGTAGCTTTTGTATTGGTTGGATTCCTTAATTTCAGGAAAAGCAGGAAAAGGGAAGCATTTAGAAAAAAGAGACAGAGAGAATTGATAGATGAATTGTAAAAGCTTTAATATTTCTTCAGTGTAATCTATTTTTACATCAATCCTTTTTTTATACATTTGTGAGAGAGATGGATATCATCCTATACAATCACATTGACCCATCACCTTTCATTAACTATTTATCATTTAACAATTAACCAATAACCATTATCAATCAATTTTAATGAACAGTGAAATAATTATTTACCAAAATCCCGAGGGCAACATCAAAATTGATGTTCGTCTAGAGGATGAAAATGTTTGGCTTACGCAAGACCAAATGGCAAATTTGTTTGGTAAAGCCAGATCTACGATCAATGAACATATCAAGAATATATTCGCCGAAGGAGAGCTGAGCGAAAAAGTGGTTGTTCGGAAATTCCGAATAACCACTCAACATGGTGCTATTGCTGGAAAAACACAGGAGGTTGAAGTAAATGGCTACAATCTTGACGTAATCATCTCCGTGGGTTACAGGGTCAAATCCCCACAAGGTACGCAATTCCGTATTTGGGCTACCCAACGACTTAAAGAATATATTATCAAAGGATTTGCGCTTAATGACGACCGATTTAAGTCGGGAACTTCGATGAATTATTTCAACGAATTGCAGGAACGCATCCGTGAAATACGGCTTTCAGAACGCTTCTTTTACCAAAAAATTAAGGATATCTATACCACCAGCATAGATTATAATCCCAAAGATGAAAAGACAGTTGAGTTTTTCAAGGTGGTGCAAAATAAATTACTTTGGGCTATTAGCGAGCAAACAGCAGCTGAATTGATATATCGAAGAGTAGATGCGCGTCTGCCGTTGTTGGGCATGCAATCACTGGATAAAAAGAATCCTGTTTCCATCAAGAAATCAGATGTTAGTATTGCTAAGAATTACCTGAACGAAGATGAAATAAAATTGCTTGGTTTGTTGGTTGAACAGTATTTGGCTTTTGCCGAAACGATGGCACAGCAGCAAACTCCAATGTATATGATCGACTGGATTCAACGTTTGGACGGCCTTTTACAACTCAACGGCAGAGAATTACTCTCTCACGCAGGTAAGATTAGTCATAACGAAGCGCTTCAGAAATCGGAAGCAGAGTATGAAAAATTTAAAATTGCCCTCAATGCTTCTGAAAAAGAGCAGAGTTTAAAGGAGATTGAAGAGGATATCAAAAAGTTGAAAAAGAAAGGTCAATGATGACTATTACAGAAACGATCATCGCATTGGAGACAGCTGCTCTCGATGCATGGCACAATGGTAATCCCTCACCCTATCATCCACAGCCATTGGTCGATAACTAAACCGTCCATTGAATGAATTGATAGCGCTGACACTCGTTAACGGCAATATTAAACAACGATTATGAAACACTTATTAAAATTTGTATGCTTTCTGACGCTTGTAAGTGTTTCGGTTGTAGCTTCTGGTCAAACTAACGAGATAAAAATTAGGTTTATTGGGAATTGCGGTCTCTATATGACTGATGGAAATTCAAATATCTATATTGATTTCCCATACAAATCAGGTGCTTACAACCTTATGGAATATGATTTATCTGAACTCGACAGTGTAAAGACTAATCCAATTTTTATTTATACACACAAACATGCTGACCACTTTTCGGGCAAACTGGTAAAAAAATTAGTGAAGAATCTTGGTGGAGAAATTTATAGCCCTTGGAATATTAAAGAACTTTTAAAACTCAATGATAGAATAACAGACTTCACCATTGAAGTATTTAAGACAAAACATCGGTATTCTATTAATCACTATTCCTATCTAATAACTTGGCACAACAAGAAATTATTTATCTCAGGAGATACCGAACAAGCAGAAACCATAGCTGCCTTTAAATGATACAGCAGTTAGCAGCACCTACCCACAGTAAGTGGGATGGTACAAATAGGAAGTGTAGTAAAGCAGTTGCGATTTGTGTTAGCCACTGGTTAGCAACTATTAAAAACACCCAAAAAACTGAGAATTCATATAACAAAGCAAGTCAAAAACAGACTATTACAATTTAACCATCTTAAAATTAACACTATGAGTTTAAATTGCAAATTAGGATTTCATTCTTGGGACGGATGCATTTGCAATGTCTGTAGCAAAACTCGAAATGAAAAGCACGATTATGTAAATGATATTTGCAAAATTTGTGGACAAGGAACATATACCGACTTACGAGACGGAAAAAAGTATAATACTATTAAGATAGGCAATCAAATTTGGTTGACAGAAAATCTTGCCTACAAGCCAGCTAGTGGAAATTTTTGGACCTACCAAGGTAACGAAAGTTATTTGACCGTTTATGGATATTTATATGATTGGAAAACTGCAAAAGAAATAATTCCCCTAGGTTGGCACTTGCCAAGTAATGAAGAGTTTAATATTTTATTAAAAAATGTGGGAGGTACTGGAGTAAAAAAAGCATTTAAATCCCTGATTAAAGGGGGGAATAGCGGGTTTTCAGCTCTTTTCGGTGGCTATAGAGAGCACCATGAAGGTGCTTTTCTTTCAGCAGGCCGAGGTAGATATGCCACTGTATATGACAAAACAGAACGAGGAAATGAATATGGAACATTCAACTACATTGGTGTAATTACGAGGTTTTGGAGTAGTTCACAATACAAATCAGATCCTTTTTATATGGAAATTAATAGCACCAGATACGAAGTTAGTACTCATTGTGGTATGCCAAAAGAAAATGGAATTTCTGTACGATGTATAAAAGACTGATTATTTGATACCAGAAAATAGGATGGTAAATTACAAACAGTTGCTAACAAGTTATCGTTCGGTGCAACCTTAAAAAACGGCTCCGGATGCTGTTACTGGAATAATGACGCATGGTCTTGATTTAGCCCACATTATAATTGGATTTTTTCTTCCTACAGTGGGGAATATTTTAATGGCTATTGCAGGGCCGTTATATTTATTATGGTTTCCGTTGATTGGAATACGATTATTTAGATTAAACAAAATTGAATAAAGGCAGCACCCAACACCAGGTATGACAGTTTTCAGCTTCTAAAGAAACTCAGTAGCGTTTATTAAAATAATTAGCAACCGCTAATTTATTTTTACCACTCAGCCGATAAAATATATAGCTTATTTCTATACAATCATGGAACTTTCATTTCCTTTTTACGTTGTTTCATTTGCAATATCTACACAATGAAAAAAGTTAAAGGAAAAATTATACTGGTTGATGATGAGCCTTATGAAGAGGATTTCTTAAATCGGGCACTGGTTGTAAAAGACTGGAATATTAAAATAGAGTACTTCAACAATGTTGACGATGCTCTTGCGCACTTGAGAGTCAATGCAGATGAGATATTTCTCATTATTTCTGATATAAGTATGCCCAAAAAGAATGGATTGGATTTTAAGAAAATACTTGAGGAAGACGAATATCTGCGTCAAAAGTCAATACCATTTATTTTTGTGAGTAATTCAATGTCTAAAAAGACCGTAACTGCCGCTTATGAAACACATGTTCAGGGATTCTTTCAGAAACCTGTGACTCCGGATGAGCAATCAGCAATGTTTGAAATAATCGTTAAATATTGGATCACTTGCATTCATCCCAATAAGGATGACCTTCCTGACAATCCAAATTTGGATTAATTCCTGACATTAATTACATTAAAACTAAAACTTTTGCCTGATTTCAATGCCTTGAATTCAAGCAAATATGGCCCCGTTGCAAGGTTTTCAAGGCTGGTTTTAATATAGTTGTTTCCGGCATATAGCCCATAGTTCGCCTGTTTAATCAGTTTGCCGGTATAGTCAAAGATGGAAATTACACAATCATCATCTAAAGTAGAAGTATAATCGATGGTTAACTCACCGTTTGTAGGGTTGGGATAACAGATCGGCTCTTTTTCTTTATACCTCAGATTATCAATCAGCAAAGCACTGTTTTTATATTCGCCGGGACTTATAAACTGAGCACGCAAGCCTATCTTTTCAAAATCATCAGTCTGTGGCGTAATTGTAAACTCAAAGGTCCGCCAGGAAAAATGATGTATGATTTCACTTTGGTTTAAAAGCTCTCTGTATCCTGGACCGTAGCATGAACCAGTTATCCCGATAATTTCCAAACGCACCGGATTGTCGAATATGTAAGTCCCCAGATCATACCAACCCTCAAAAGATTCCGATTGAGTAATATCCAAAAGCAAGGTGTATGTATGTCCTTTCCGGAAAGGATAATTCAAATACGACCAAACAGTTTCCACAGAACCCGGTGGGCCAAATTCACGTGTAACCAGTGAGATATAGGATGAGCCCTGTGATGGCTGCATGTGATTAAAGAAGGGACCTGGTTGGGTATCACATGATGAATTACCATCACCGCAGTTATGCCATCCATTGGGAGGTATCCCCTGACTCGGCGTGCCCTCAAAACCATCATTTTCTGTAACAACTTGTCCTGAAACATTAACCATCAAACCGAGAAAAATCGATACAATCAGAAGTTTGCGTAAAATTAAATTCCCCATTTACCTGTGGTAATCTTTATAATATAATTTCTTGAATTAAAAAGACGAGTTTTCATCTACAAATATACAATTAACATCAAAACTTTCATTATATATTTGCATGAGGATTACATTTTTAAACACAGTGCCATTCCTCATTTTGGCCTTTATGTTCTGGAACATGGATCTGAAAAAAGAGCAAATTACTGCGGATTAGTGCATTGTAGCAAGTGACTGTCATGAATTGAATAACCGAAAGAAATGACAATGGAACAAAACAAAAACGAACAGAAACCTGGCGGACAAGGTTCGACTCCTTTTGCTCAAACATATTTTCACGGGACAAGAGCTGACTTAAAAGTAGGTGACCTCATTGAAGTTGGATTTAATTCCAACTATGGACAAAAGAAAAATGCAAAATACATTTTCCTGACTGCTACGTTAGACGCCGCTATTTGGGGTGCTGAGCTTGCATTTGGTGAAGGCCGGGAGAGAATATATTTGGTAGAGCCATTAGGAGAAATTGAAGATGACCCTGACTTGACCGACAAAAAATTCCCGGGAAATCCAACTAAATCTTACCGTTCAACTCACCCGTTTAAAGTTGTTGGAGAAGTAACTATTTGGCAAGGACACCCGGCAGAACAAATTAAGACAATGAAAGACCATCTTGAGAAACTAAAAGATCAAGGGATTAATTCGCTAAATGATTGATCAAAATGCCGAAATAAAGACTCAGCCTATAAACTTAACCACTCCATTTTTCAAAAAAGCACGAACATCCTGCATGAAGGCCTTGGTTGCTTCAGTTAGATATTTATCCTCTTTCCATATCATGTACAACTTGGTATTAAACGCCGGTCCTTCCCATTTTAAATTTATCAAAGTCCCATCCAATAGCTCCTTATCAACCGCGATTTTAGGTAATAAACCTATACCGGTAAACCCGGCCAACAACATCCTTTTTAAAGCTTCAGGACTATTTACTTCTATTGTTTTCTTTAATTTAACATTTGCTTCAATAAGCATTTTTTCAAAAATCATACGGTAACTGCAATCAGACTTTGATAATAACAGTATCCTATCCTGAAAATCGTTTATCGAAACCGTCTTGCCGTTATATACATCTTCATGCGGGGAGGCAACCAAAGCCAGTTCAACATCGGTCAATTCTTCATAATGCAATAACGGCTCACTGAAATTATCACAGAAAAGAAATGCCAAATCTATCACCCCTGCATTAAAAATATCATACACGTTATAACCCACACATCCGTCAAAGTCAAACCCAATATTGGGAAATTTCAATTGAAATTCTCTGATAACAGAAGGTAAATAATAAGTAGCAACCGAATGGGGCGTCTTTATAATAAGATTCCCAATTGTTTCATCCAAATCTTTAAAGCTTCCTAGAATCTCGTTTTCAAGATTAATCAAGCGTTGGGTATATTTCAGCAACTTCACCCCCGATGGTGTCAGCGAAATCTTATTGCCCGATCGGATAAACAATGTTTCCCCAAAACTATTCTCCAACGACTGAATTTGCGAGGAGACAGTTGATTGTGCATAATTCAAAACATTGGCGGCTTTATTAAAGCTTAATAAGCTGGCAACCACCTGAAATGTTTTTAATTCTCTAAACTCCATCCTTATCTGTTTTAACGATTGAGGCTATCGAAAAATATCGTTTTGAATCACATATTCGATTACCTTACTTTGCAAAAGTAATTAAAAACATAAATTTTATTAAAATGAAAAAGATAACTATTTTCTGTTTCGTCCTGCTTTATGCAACGGGGACATGTTATTCGCAAAACAATCAGAGTAGTACAATTACTGAGTCTGATGACACTGAGTCACTTATGACCATTCAGCAACTTATAAAAGATGCTCGTGAGGGAGTAGAATTTATAGATAATGATGGACTTATACAACGTATAAATGCTAATTCAAAAATAATTTTAATTGATGTGCGAGGTAAAGATGAATATGATGCAGGACATCTAAAAGGATCAACTTGGTTGGACAGAGGAGTAGTAGAGTTTACGTTGGCACGAACATTACGTGACCCCAATGCTGAAATAATAGTATATTGCCTGAAAGGAAATCGTTCAGCATTAGTAGTTAAAACACTCAAACGAATGGGTTACAAAAATGTAAAATCTCATATTGGTTTACAACACTGGGTTAATGCGGGCCTTCCCATATATAATTTTTTAGGCGAAATAAAAATTGTTCAACTACGAGAACTGAATGCTGCAACTAATCCGGTTGAATATTATTTAGACAAGAAGTAATTATACGGCAAAGTGGACAACGATAAATGATATATAATTGCTACATTTGATTGAATTATATTCAGGCATTGAATTCAGGAATGCAGAGCTAGGGTTGGTGTTATTTTCTTGTTGGCACCAATTTTAAAAGACGATAACCCATTAATAACAACCATAAATATGGCATTTGGATTTTCACCTAAACACATTCAAGACTTCCAACTTGACAATCTTGACAAAGAACAATTTTTAGTTTTAGCAATAGAAGCCGCATACAAACTCAACTGGAACGTAAGTTTTGTAAGTGAGACCGGTTTTATCGCTTATACTAAATTTTCCTGGAGTTCATGGAGTGAAGAAGTTACAGTTAAAATCAGCAATGGATTTGCAAACCTAAAAAGCGAATGCACCGGTACTCAATTAATGGATTGGGGGAAAAACAAAAAAAATATTGAAGCACTTCTTGCAAAATTGGAAGTAGTCAAAAGCACGATGACTCAAGAAGAAATAGAAACGAAACTTGTTGAATTACGACAAGGTTACGCTACAAAAGAAGATGATATTTTAAGCAAGCCTCCTTCCACATCCAAAGAAAAAATAACAGACTTCTTTTCAATCTTCAAGCCAACGGAAGGATATTTTATTACGCCAATCCTTATTAATATTAACCTTCTCGTTTTTATTGCAATGTTGATTTCAGGTGTCCATGTTTTGATGCCTGAAAACCAGGATTTGTTAAACTGGGGTGCTAATTTCCGGCCACTGACATTAGAAGGACAATGGTGGAGATTGTTTACGGCCTGTTTTGTACATATCGGGATTTTGCATTTGCTTTTAAACATGTTTGCCTTGCTTTACATCGGGCTTTTACTTGAACCATATCTTGGCAGGACAAGATTTTTAGCGGCATATTTAATTTCAGGTATTGCAGCAAGTATAGCCAGTTTATGGTGGCACGACTTGATTATAAGTGCAGGAGCTTCGGGAGCAATTTTCGGGTTGTATGGTGTTTTTCTTGCATTGCTCACAACTAACCTTCTGGATAAATCTGTCAAAAAAGCACTACTGACAAGTATAGCAGTTTTCGTTGTTTACAACATATTGAACGGAATGAAACCAAATAGTGGGATTGACAATGCAGCACACATTGGCGGACTTTTAAGCGGACTTATTATTGGCTATGCTTTTGTTCCCAGTTTAAAACAGTTTGAGAACAAGGCAATCAAATTTTCCACCATAGGTGCATTGACCATTGCTCTATTAATTTCTTCCTTTACAGTTTTCAAGACTGTACCAAATGACATTGGACAATATGAAAAAGAATTACAGCGATTCGTTTCCATGGAAGCAATGGCTTTAGAAGTTTACAACCTACCCGAAGGAACACCAAATGAAAGAATCCTATCAGAAATTAAAAACAGGGGGCTCTATTATTGGAATGAAAACCTAAAACTCATTGACAGCTTCAAAAGACTTGATTTACCCTTGCAGGTAAGAGTAAGAAACAGTAAACTAAAAGAGTATTGCGAACTTAGAATTAGAAGTTACGAACTTATCTATAAGGCCATTGAAGAAGACACTGACAAATACGGAAACGAGATTAACGAATGCAACCAAAAAATAGAAACTATAATTATAGAACTGGCTGGTAAACAATAATAAAAGAAAGAAAAATACGCACTTATAGCACCATTGGCAATTGCTACATTTGATTGAAATATATTCAGGCATTGAATGTAGGAATGCAATAGAGCGGTTGGTGTTAGCCGCTGGTTGGCAGCCATACTAAAATCAGATACCATGAAAATTAAAAATGTGTTTTTACTATTCTTACTTTCCATTAACACAGGATTTTTATTTGGACAAGCAAATATGGATTCTGAATATGAAGTTTCATTAAAAGCTTTAGCGGCAATTAGAGAAAATAATATTGATGCCTTCAAAGCCTTAATGGATGAAAATATTCTGAAAACGGTAAAAGAAGAAACATTAACCCAATATGTCAGCACTGCTTCTGATATTGTGAAAAAATACGATAAAGTAGCTCCCAAAGAATTTGTATTATCAGGAACATCTGCAGTTAATTATCAAAATAAAGATATTAACATTTTATCCTTAATCTTTCCATTTCCCCCTCCAAATAAACCTGAGATAGTGTCCGACCAACAAATCATTTTTATGTTCTCGGATGATATTCAAAAGGGGAAAATTGTTGGATTTAGAATAAGGGATTTTGCCGGACCAGCACTGAAAATTGAAGAAGAAGCTAAGAAAAAACCACATTTGGAAAAATTTAATTTAAAAGCTAACCAAATAGATTGGTTTAGAATTTGGTATGAAAAAGGGCCTGTTATAAATGATTTAGGTAATGAATCAGGAGTTTATGCTCTTTCAGGTAATAAAACTATGTTAAAGACTGCAGAAATCTTTAAAATTTATTCTGAAATCCTAACTCTTGTAAACACAGCCAAAATAGACAGCACTGATATTAATTATAGCTTCACAAAAACAATCGGCAATCCTGAATATTTATATCTCCGTATGACTTTTAATAGTTCTTACTACAAAGATTTAGGGGAATTTTCGATTCTAACAATCCTGACAGAAGAAAAGGGAGTTGATGAATTATATAAAGGATATATTATTGTAAAACATTCAGAAACCCATAGATATTTCTTAAAGATTAGCGAAAATATGGAACTATGGAATAAATTGAATGAATTAGCACATATTGACCATGGAAATTTATTAGAGATAAATCCCTAATAAAAGATTAATTCCCTAAATGATTGATCAAAATGCTTCAGGTATTGAATGTTTGGATGCAATAGAGTAATTGGTATTACCCGCTCATTATAGGGCATTGTTCAGGTGCACATTTGAACAACTTCATGTATGGATTTGACCCTTCAAAATAGCAATAAGTTGAAAAGGACTTTTAAAATATTTGGTCTTTACATTATTGGACTGCTATGCTTAGGACTGTTTATTTACATGGATAATTCTAAGGAATTGATTGACTTTTTGAAAAAGGCAGATGGAGTAAGAACAGATTGGGGATTTGGATTTTATGCAATTGTTGGACTGATTAAAATGGGTTCGTTAATTTCAGGAGTGACAATTCCAGTAGTATTGTCAATCATGTTAATAAGACAAAAATTGAAGAAAAAAGACGCATAATAGCTTAAATAAATTATGCTCCTAAATCCGCCACAAGTCATATACGCAAAACGTTAGGTTGCTTTCTCATAAAAACCACAAGAAAGATGATTTTAAAAATAAACTGCTTTTTGATATTGCTCTTTTCTTTTGCTTGCTGCCAAAGGCAAGAAAACAATGATAGTATTCTCGAAAAGGAAGAAGTATTCATAATAAAGCATTTTGACCAAAATGAAAGTTTTCAATCCTCCTTAGCTGATACTCTCCAGATGTATAGAATTGAATATTATCTTGATTACAACATAATTCTGATTGATACAATTTCTGACATATATTACCATAAGAAAAGGTTTTATTGTCTAACTGGGTTAGAAATGCGAAATAATTTACCATTTTTTAGAAACTTACAACCAGAATATTTTCAGAAGAACACGAGTATTACAGAAATATTAAATCAAGTATTAAGTGATTCAATAAAACCTGAGCGTGTTTATATTGCATTTAATCGTGACACAATAATGGATGAAAGATATTTCCAACTAAAAAACCTATTCATCAAGAACAATATAGTAGTATCCACCAGAAATCCTACTGAGGAAGAAGATGTAGTTCTTAGTTCAATCATTAATAATAGGAAATACAAACCTGAAGAAATCGAGTGGCAAAGAACCCAATATGTACCTGAGAAGAAATTCCTGAAGGGAAACAAATGATAACTTAAATACGCACTAAAAGCAACATTGGTAATTGCTACATCTGATTGAAATATATTCAGGCATTGAATGCAGGAATTCAATAGAGTAGAGGGTGTTAGCCACTCGTTATAGGCTATGTTAGACGACAACAAACTTGACAACGATTAGACGTTATGAATTTCAGACAAATTGTTCGACAATTTATTTTTCAAAGCATTATATTGACAGTGTTATTGTTTGTTTCATTTAACGCCAGAGAAAATGGCGATATGAATGTTGTAATCTTCGGGACTTTTTTATATCTGCCTTATGTACTCATTTTGACGGGGCTAAATTTATTCCTCATCAGTCTCGGATTAAAAATCTTAAATAAAAGACCATATGTGTTTTTGATATCACTATTTACAAGTATTGTCTTGATAACTTGGCTTTTATTAAGTGACGGACAAATTGAAGTAAGGTATTGGAAATTTACATTAACAGAATTCGTGACACTAAACTTTGTAATTCTAACTCTCAACATATTGACATTATCTCGCCTGACGACAAAACAAATAAAAAATGAAACGAACTGACAAGGAAAATAGAAACACAGCCTATAACAGCACCTACCCAAAAGTGGCGGTTCAGTGGTTAAATCAAGCTTTGTGCTTCTATCAAAGTTTCTGCTTGGTTGATAGTGAAGTGCTTCGAAATCGCCACCTTCGGGTAGCTGCAAAACGTTGGGTTCAATGACGGCGGACAAGTAAAGAAACATAAACAGGACCAGGATGTGCACTACTTCAATTGTCTGAATCAGGATTAAAAGATTTGCAGGATAAATGCACCAATCCTGTTAATCCTATAATCCTCTGCATCCTGATCCTGACAATTAACCGGAATTTGCTATATTTAAATTAAATACATACAGGTATTGAATAATGAAATGGATAACCGCGGTCGTTTTGATCCAACTGTTGGAAGTATTTGTAAATAACCATATAACCAACCAATTATCAAAAAACCTCAAAATTATCAATCATGAAGACAATTCGCGTTCTTGCAGGATCATTCCTATTATTAGATGGAATACTACACGTTGTGGAATATCTAAATACCGGTATTATTGGGATTCTGGCCTTTGGAATAATATACCTGATAATAGGTGCATTGCTTTTTAATAAAAAAGATTATCCGGTTTATCTGGGGTTAATTGTACCGTTAATCGGCATGTCGTCATCCCTTATAAAATTTGGGATGCAGGATCTCATTTCATTATCGGCGTTATTTAAATTATTAGGAATAATTGTGGTTATATGTTGTGCCTATATTTTAATTAAACGAAAACAAAAAACTGCTTAATCAAGTCAAGCATCTACTTCCAATCACTTAGCCGTATTTGGAGACGCCACAAGTGGCGTCTCCAAAACACTCCTACACTTCAAATCCTTTGATATTTCGTCAATGCATTTTTTTTACATCAATTCATTTTTTATACATTTGTGTGAGTGATGGATGGGAGGATATATATCCTGTGCAACTACAGCCGGCAAGTAAAGAGTCCCAAATCAGCATAATCATCAATTCAATAGAAAATATCATGGATAAGCTTACTATTACAGAAACAATCATTGCATTGGAGACAGCTGCTCTCGATGCATGGCACAATGGTAATCCACAGCCATTGGTCGATTACTAAACTGTCCATTAGTTAATTTTACTCACACAACATTAACAAGGCTTGAGTAGTTGCTGTTAACCACTCTTTAGCTGTAATTTTTAAAAACCGATAAAAACATTGACTTCCAACAGCAAAAATAAGACGAAAGGAAAATCAGTAGGTATTGACTTAAAACCAATAGCAATAATATTGGGTGTATTAGCACTTTTGCTGACAATTTATATTGGCTATAGAACTTCAATAAGTGACAGAAAGTTATTTTCAGTTAGCCTACTAGCGTTATTTGCAGGACTACTTTTTGAGAGTTTTCGAGTTTCAAACAATTGGAAAAATGTTATTTATATATTTGTTGGAGCTTATTTTCTTAGCTTGGTAAACTTCTTCCCAGGTAAATATGAGAAGATTTATGACTTTGAAAACCACATTGAAACCTGGCCATACTTTTTTATCATCTATTTCGCCATAGCATTCGCAATTATTAACAAAGACAAAGTAACAGCAAAATTAAGTGAAGGAATTACACTTCTTTTGTCGCTTTCACTAATTTATTGGACAATTGACTACGGTTTTATTAACTATCAGAATTGGTTTGCCATTACCATACTTACGATTACTTTTATTCTATCAGCATTTTCAATTTTAAACGCATTAACAAACATCCAACTTTCAAGATCCACAAGACTAATTTTGAGTATTTGGAGTACAATAATTATGTTTGCTTTTGCTATCGACAACATTATCAAGGTGTTTAGCAATCAAGACATTGAAAGTTCAATATATCTATCGCAAGGACTCTATATTGGGCTTCAATATTTTTTCTTAGGAATTTCTGCTGTTTACATAATGCAGAACTATATACTTTTAGCTACATTTCTTCCGAACAAAAATGGTAATTATAAAAACGAGCTTAAAGAAAATGTGAAAGTTCATATAGCCAGATATTCAGACAAACAAGTTTCTATTGGAAGATCAGTGTTTTGTATCTTATATGCAGGTTCAATGTTTGTCCTGAATTATAAATATCAAGTATTACCAAGAAATACTATGGTATGGCTTGTTTTGTTGACTTTCCCCTTAATTTTACTCATAGCAGAATTAATCAATAGAAGAAAAAACTACAATTAAAATGAAGGTTATAACGAATGGCGGGTTTGGAAACATAATTGAATCTTCGTTGTCCGTCTCGTCATCAGTGACGAGATTGGTTGACAATTAAGTACCACACAATCCGCCACTTGTCATTGCTTTAACCTTTGAGTTCAATATCGGCGGTAACCTAAACTGAAAAATCACATAAATCATAAACATGAAAAGAATATTGCTTTTTTGTCTAGCACTTTTTCCATTTGTTGCCTTTTCTCAAAACACTTTACCCACCGTTGAGTCAATAAATTCGCGTTACTATAATTTATTGACAGAGGGTAAATCAAGATTAAGTGTTAAAATCACTGTGAAGGAACTTCATGAAACATTGGAGCCATTGGCAAATCAACTATATCAAAATGGAGATACATTACTGGCCAGGCAATTAAATGACCTACATGCAACCTTGATCTACGACAAAACCATTGATAGTGTCAACATTTTAATATCACCCTTTGAAGTCGATGAATCTTCACCTATGTTTGAAGGGAGTAAAAATATTAAAATTGGTTACCATGATATGATATCAGGAGCATTTATGCAATTCAGATCCATACTGATTGATGGTCTTTTGTCAAGTAATCTAACCGAAAATGGAATTAAATTGGTATCAGATAAGATAACCGTTGATGTTATTGAAGAAGGTAGTCAAACTAAATATACTTTCAGTAATGATTACAAAGAAGTGGAAATGTCAGGCTCATTTGAAAACCAACAATTAACCGGATTAATCACAGCCAGGGAAATAGGTAACCAGCTAGTTTTTGATTATCAGGAAATGGTAACTCCACAAATGAAAAGTATACTAAATATATCTTATTTCCAAGAAGGTAAGACAATACTTCCTAAGGAAATTGTCATGAAAAATGAGATAAAACCAATGAATATAGAATTTACCCTTGTTTTTTCAGAGTGGAAATTTGAATGAATATGAAAGACTATAAAATTCATGAAGCTGAAATTGAAAAAGCTGACATTACCGAATGGGAAAGAAATAGAATCACTAAAGAATGAAACACAGGGTAAAACAAACTATGTTTCCTTGAGCCAAATATGTTTCACTGATTATTGAAGAAAGGCATGAATAGAACAAAAAATCTATCCCGGAAAAAGTGGAATTGCTACATTTGATTGAAATATATTCAGGCATTGAATGTAGGGTAGCATAACTACGGTTGGTGTTAAAACAAATTATAAAAATGAAAAAGAATATTTTACTCTTGATCCTGCTCTTTCTTACAGTAAAAATTTCAGCTCAATCAGATTCTGAAGTATTAAAGAGAGACACTGTTTTTTACAAAGTTGATAAGGGATTTGTTGTTAATTGTCATCGTTCTTATGCTGACGGTTTTAGTGTTTCCAGATCTATCAATTCTAACCCCTATGTAAACAAGATTTATTATTTACAATCAGAGAATCTATTGGCTGAATATGAAGTGTATGATAAACAAAGCATTAATTCCAAGAATAATATAAGGGCTACGTATCCCATTAAAAATGGGAAGTATGAAGAATGGTATCTAAGCGGAGAGAAAAGAGTTTCATGCTTTTATACTGAAGATAAGCTCGATGGTGAATTCAAAGTTTTTTATCAAAATGGCCAATTAAAGAGATTGGAGACATGGCGAAATGGAGAATGGGAGAATGGTGAATGTTATGATGAACTCGGAAATAAAACACAATATTGTTCTTATCAAGAAATGGCTGAATATATTGGAGGCTTACCAGAACTTTATAAGTTCATAGGTCAAACATTAATATACCCAAAATATGCAAGGAGAAATGGCATCCAAGGTAAAGTTTATGTGGGTTTTATAATTGACACCGATGGTTCCATAATTGATGCGCAAATAATAAAAGGTGTTGAGAAGCATATAGATGATGAAGCGATTCGAGTTGTTAATAAAATGCCAAAATGGAAGCCTGGCAGGTTTGAAGGTAACCTTGTCAAGACTGAATTTGTGTTACCAATAAATTTTAAATTTGAATGATCTTACCAAAGACATCATCCTGATACCAACCATGGATTGCGAAGAAGATGAGCAGGCCCTAACGCAAATCAAGCACTTCTTCCCGGCTTATGCCCGAAACAATAGGATAGCGCAGGTCGATTCGCTCGATATAGTAAAAGAGGATGGGGCATTGAATTGCATTAGCTGGATGGTAAAAAGGTAAAGTGTTATAACATACAGATTAGTCTGGCATGCAGCAAACAACTGCCATAAGTCTTAAAATTCACCAGAATCAACAGGCAGACCACGCTCCTACTCCACTCCACCTTCCCACAAAAATCTTAATAACAAAATAACTTTGTTCGAAAATAAATCGATGCATGTATTATTTTCCGATTTATTTTTATATTTACGTGTTGTTAGGAAAGGTCTATTTAAAGTAATCAAGTAGAGGACGAAGTCAATGCAAGGGTTAAAGCAAAGGTTCCTGAAGTCAAGAAATGACAACTACGGTTGGAGTTATCGCATCATTCTGCTTAAACAAATGAAAAACAATCAGAATTAAAAGTAATTCTGTTACTTATTTAAATCAAATTATAATACAATGAGTTGTTTTGAAAAAGGATTTAATGATATTCATTTGTTTGCTAACAAAAATGACAAACAAGGTTTATATAAGAATCAAATTGGAGCAATCGGTGCAGCTTTGGCGCATTTTAGTACAAAGTTTGAACCAGCATTAATTACTATGCCTACAGGAACAGGAAAGACTGCTGTCATGGTTATTCTAAGTTATGCATTAAGCGCAAGAAAAGTTTTAGTAATAACTCCAAGTCAATTAGTTAGAGAACAAATTGCAGAAAGCTTCAGAACTCCTAGATTACTAATAGAAAAAGGAATTCTACAAAACAAAAATCTTCCGAATGTTTACGAATTAGTAACTATTACAAGTGAAAAAGCTTTATGGGATAAGATACTTAAAGTTAATGATGTTGTGGTTGGAATTCCAAAGACACTAAATAAAATATTAGATTCCAATAATCCAATTGATAAAAATACATTTGATCTAATATTCGTTGATGAAGCACATCATAGTAGAGCAATATCTTGGTCAAATTTATTATCTTTTTTTTCTTCTGCAAAGCAAATTTTGCTTACAGCAACTCCTTTTAGAAGAGACAACAAGAATATAAAAGCTAGACTTATTTACAATTATCCACTCAAACAAGCATATGAAGACAAATTATTTAGTAAAATTGAATTCGTGCCAGTAAATACTAAATTATTTGATACAGCTGATGACAAGAATATTGCTATTGCAAAGAAAGCTGAAAATATTTTTAATTCCAGGGCACATAAGGACCATAGAATAATAATAAGAACCGATAGAAAAGTTGATGCGGATAAATTAGCCGAAGTTTACAAAAGTCATACTCAATTAAAGTTGGCCTTAATTCATAGTAATCTTGGAAGAACAACAATTAAATCAAAGATTAAAGAGCTCACAAAAGGAATAGTCGATGGTATAATTTGCGTTGATATGATGGGCGAAGGTTATGATTTCCCTGCCTTAAAGATTGCCGCTGTTCATATTCCGCATAAATCATTAGCCATTACACTTCAGTTTATTGGCAGGATATCACGAACAAATATTAGTAATGGAAGTGTTGCCACTGTGATTGCTGGAGAACAAGAGTTCAAAATAGATTCTCATCAATTATATAAAGAAGATTCAAAAGATTGGTCAATTGTGCTGCCAGATCTGCACAAATCAAAAATTCAAAAAACAGAAAGCGAGCAGGATTTCTTTGATTCTTTTGAGGATTTAACCAATACACATGACAATATACCTTTTGAATTTGAAGAAACATTAACTATTGAAGACGATGATTTAAATCCATTTTTTCATGCCAAGATTTATAGGATAGTAACCCAACTCAAATTAGATGAAGGAAGCAAGCTTATTGACATTCATAAATCAATTGATTTTACCGGCACTGATTGTCTGAAAAACCCAATTATTAGACATCATCATATTAGTTCTATCTATGAAGTTGCAATTTATGTAGTTTCAGAATTGAAAAAACCAGATTGGTATCTTAACAATAAAAAATTTTATAACATAAAAAATGAACTATTTATTATTTATTTTGACAGAAATAATTCAATAATATTTATTGGATCCACTATTAAGGAAAATGAACTTTATGAACATATTGTTTCCCAATATATCGAATCAGGAGTTTTCAATGATATGATACCAATGCCTCATCTCAAAAGAGCAATGGCCGGCTGGATTGAACCTAAAATGTACAATGTTGGGTTGAAAAGCCGCAAAACTAGAGGAAATGGTGAATCATATAAACAAATTATGGGTTCACTTGCACAAATGGCAGTATTACCCACAGACAAGTATGGTTATACAAGAGGACACTCTTTTGGCGGTGGATTTGACCCAGTTTTTCAGAAAGAAATATTACTAGGTATAAGTACCAGTTCAAAAGTATGGTCATTAGAAGACAATAAAATCAAATATTTTGTAGAATGGTGTGCTAACATTGCTAAAAAAGTGAACGACCCTAATATGGATAACTTAGCCACACCCCTGTCAGAACTTGATAGTGGGAAAGTTGTTGATTCATTTTTGAAGGAGAAGATCTTTTTTGCTGATTGGGACTCCAATCAATATTATCATTTTGCAACAATTGTCTTTATTGATAATGATGAATTACCTGTTCATTCAGCATTACTATGTTCATGCAGAATTCATATTTATGATCAAACCGAGGACCGAATTTCCTTTATAATTTCCAAGGAAAACTTCGAATGTAAAATTGATTATCGGCTTTCACCAAGAGTGAATTTTGAATATGCATCAAATACCACTCACAAATTGTCAATAGCAAAAGGTCAGTCTTATGGAAGCACTTCAAGCATTTTATATTTATTAAACGAAAGTCCTATTAATCTATTTTATGAGAGCTTATCTAAACAGATAGGTTGCGTACTATTTGAATTTAGTTCTGAAAAAATCAAGACGATAGATGCTAAACAAATAGTTTTACATTCATGGCCATCAACAGTGAATGTATTTAAGGAATTTTATTCCCAACAAGAAATTAGACAAGGTTTAAATAAGATCCATTCTATTCATGAGTATATAATTGAACAAGCCAAATTGGATTATGATGTTGTATTTTATGATCATGCTTCATTAGAAATTGCGGACGTGATTGGTTTTAAGAAAGGGAAGGTACAATTTTGGCATTGCAAAAAACAAAGTAATCCTGAACCAAATTGCAGTATTAAAGATATCTATGAAGTATGTGGGCAAGCAGTCAAATCTGTAATCTGGTCAAATAGAAAATTATTGATCAACCAAATTTGTAATCGAGCAGACCAAAACAATAGTAGTAGAAGACTCAAAAAAGGAGATTTAGAAACAATAAGAGATATTCTAGAATCCTTTGACAATCCTATTATACCAGTTGACATTACTATTGTGCATCCTGGCTTAAAATCTCAAAATCTTGATCATATACAGAAAATGGCATTTGATAGAATCAAGTTATTGCTATCTGGCGCAAATTCATATTTGACAGAAGTAAGCTCATGCAAGCTTTTAGTGATGTGCTCATAAAGAAATGTCTAAACACAACCGTATTTATAAACAATTGAGGGCTTTGGGAATTCGAAAATCAGTTCACTTGGTTACCTTGTACTCCATAAGATCCAATACACTATGAAAACGCAACTGTTCATACCTGCATACGTTTTTAGCATAAAATATAATAACCAGAAGAAATCAGAATATGGCAACTAGTGTAAATCAAGCTTTTGAAGAATTTAATAATGGTGTTGTAAATCTTATTAAATCAAACACTGACAATGCTAGAAGTAGCAGAGATTGGCTAATCACCCAACTTTTAACATTTCCGGAAAATATTGATGATTTTCCATATGACTACCCCAAAAGGCATATTAAATATGGCTCTTTCGCAAGGAACACCAAAATAAGACCACTTGATGATATCGACCTAATGTATTGTCTAGGTGCTGGGGGCGCTTATTATCAAGTAGATATTTATAACAATCAAAAATATTATATTCATACAGAAAATGCAATTGACAGCTTAAAGAGCCTGTCTAATGAAGATTTTAAATTAAATTCCATCAAGGTAGTAAACAAACTAGTTAAAGCCCTAGAAAGTGTTCCACAATATTCAAATGCTGAAATTAAAAGAAACCAAGAAGCTGCAGTTTTAAACTTAGTGTCATATTCTTGGAGCTATGATATTGTCCCTTGTTTTTATACTGTAAACAACTTTTATCTTATTCCGGACGGCAGCGGTAATTGGAAAGCAACTAATCCAGAAATAGACCATGAAAACATTGAAAGAACTAATATAAATTATGGTGGCAAAATATATCAATTAGTAAGAACATTAAAATATTGGAATGCCAATTTCTCAAGTCCGAAATTAGGTTCATATTTATTTGAAGTTCTTGTGATTAATTTTGTTAAGTATAAAGCTGCTCAGTCTGATTATAACGATGTGAATATTAAAGAATTCTTTAACTACTTGTACTCATACATTTTGTTTGATGTTCAAGACCCAAAGGGCATTCAAGGTAATATCAATTATCTCACAACAGAACAAAGGGAAAGACTTTCTAGTAAAGCCAGAAGTTGTTACGATATTGCTAGTATTGCATTAGACTTGGAACTAAAAGAAAGAAATCAAGAAAAAGCAATAGAAAATTGGAAAAGTATTTTTGGAGACAAATTCCCTTCATATGAATGAATATTACAACCCGTTACGTGAATCATTTAAATTAGCAAAAAAAATTGATTCACTATCATTTAAAATTCTAATTCTATCTGCTATTCTTACTTTACTGAATTTCATATTCAATAAGTATATTATCGGTATAAAAGAATGTGCCGAAATTTTTTCCAATGCAAATACTGTTGTGATTATTTTGTATGCTGTACTAAAATTTGCTGTAAGTTATATAATATATCAAACATCATTTGACAAGCGGTCAGACTTTGTTGATAATTCATTTGGCACGAATTTTTCTTCTAGTAAATCAAGCAAATATTACAATAATGATACTATTGAAAATGGAATTTTAAGAATGGGAGCAAATAGTTTTGAAAGTTGCTACTTCTCATATAATTTGGCAATAAAGGGTTTGAAAGATAAGTGGATTATAAATATATTTATCTCCATTATAGTGTTGTCACTTGCTGTTCAAGGATTTAATAATATTTTGACGATGATATTGCAACTTGCATTACCGATACACTTAATTTCAGACGCAATTAATCATTCTATTTTTTGCTTAAGAGTTAAGAATATTTTAGACAGCTTTTGTAGACTATATAATGACTTGAGAGAAGAAGAAATTACAAGTAAAAAAGAACCCGAGATAATTTTAACAGTGCTTAACTATGAAACCACGTTATCGACTTTTAATCTGTTAATCAGCGAAACCTTATATAATAAATACAATCCACATTTATCAGAACAATGGGAAAAATTAAAAGTACAATATAAACTAAAATAAATTAGTCAAATGACTTTGACTATGTATTTCCATTGAGTGCGAATAGAAATAAAACCATGTTTCAGGAAACAATGCACCTAGTTGCTATTTCCAAGAATATGCTTCAAAGAAAAGTTTACTTATATGATCATCTAAGACAAACTATAGTTGCGAATTATAATCAGCGAAACTTATTAGAAATTAACACCGGATTGGTGCTGTAATACTTTTAACGTGAAAAATGAAAATAGAACTATTGAAAATACTAAATCGAATAAATCAACTTTCTAATGTCTGTATTATCTCATTTACAAAATACATCAAATTCCATTAAAATCCAAGATTGGGAGAGAGAAGCAATAGATACTTCTATCAATACTCTGTCTTACAAACTAGGTCAACACTTTCACAACATAGAATCAAAATTCGTTTTCGGTTCTTATGATAGAGGAACAATCTTAAGAAGAAGTAAAGATCCGAATTCTGATGTAGATTATATGGTTGTCTTCACTGATGGAAATGGATGGACACCACAAACTTTAATGAATAGACTAAAACAATTTGCAGAAGCCAAATATTCTAGAAATGAAATTTATCAATCTGCTCCAACTGTTGTTTTAGAATTAAATCATATAAAATTCGAGTTGGCACCAGCACATAAAAGATGGGGTACTACTTATATACCCGCACCTGCTTCTGCCTATTCACTATGGATAAGTACATCTCCAAATTCACAAAAGGTTGAATTAATTGAGAAGAATAGAAATAACCAGTATTTAATTCGGAAATTAGTACGTCTATTAAAATATTGGAATGTTAAAAATGGCAAAATATACAGTTCCTACGAATTAGAGAAATATGTAATTGACAAATCGTTTTGGTTTTGTGAAAATCTGAAAGAGTATTTCTTTTCAGCAGTTGATGGTTTGAATACTTGGAATATTCCTGAATATAAACTAACAAAAATAAATCGACTTAAAGAAATTGTTTCAAAAACTAGAGAGTATGAAAGTGAAAATAGGCCTATTTCTGCTGAAATAGAGATAAAAAAGGCAATTCCTTGATAAAACAAACCTATTCTCCTAGCAAATACTAGTATGTATAAAATTCTTATTTCGCACGATATTCTTGTTTTAAATTAGAATTTGAGCTCTTCATTGGATGTACAAGAATGAAGTTCCCAGTTTCTGTCACCATGCGTTAATAACTACTCACTAGATTGCATCAAAACTACCCACCTAAGTGGCAGTCGAAATTTCATACCCATGGGTGTTAACCCATTTATTTTCTGCCAGATACAGCCACTTTTCAATATTCTCTGATAAAAATGCCCAAACCAGAACACTTGGTAAGGAAAAATCCGTAATATTGATATGAATTACAATATAGTTAATTTGAAAGATTAACCCTGGAGTTTGAGCTAAGATCAAAACTGATTATTTAAATCAAACTTAGCTTCACTGATTTATTACACACTATTGAAAACTAATTAGCATGTCCTCAAAATTCTTTACTAACCAGCCTGATAATTCACTATTTAAAAAATTTACAGGTGCCTTTGAAAACATTGCCAATCTGTATGCATTTCATGCTGTTGTTGGTTACTTCAGATCATCAGGTTACTTTAAGATTCGTGAACATCTTTTGAAGCTCCATGAAGTAAAGATATTGGTTGGTATTAATGTTGATTTGATCAGCGCAGAAGCAAAGAGAAGAGGCTTGTTGTTTTTTGGAGACTCGGAAGCTACCAGAGATGAGTTTGTGAGATGGATGAGAAAAGATATCAAAGAGGCTGCATATTCAAAGGATGTTGAAGATGGAATTATGCAGTTTATGGAAGACCTTGTAGATAAAAAAATTCAGATAAAAATTCATCGGACTAAGAAATTACATGCTAAGATTTACATTTTCCTACCAGGTGGTTTCAATGAATACACTGGTGGTGAAGTTATAACTGGTTCATCAAATTTGACTGATGCTGGCATAGGGGTTAAGGAAGATTCAAATTATGAGTTTAATGTGGCCCTCCGGGATTATGAAGATGTACAATTTGCTGAAAATGAATTTCAAAAGTTATGGGAACAAGGCGAAGAGTTATTGCCCATTGATCTTGATCGTATTCGTAAAGGTTCCCATATTGGTCAGCTCTATACTCCATTTGAGCTTTATGTAAGACTGCTCATTGAATATTTCGGTAAGCATATTGACTATGATCCCGATTCCGTCGGTGACCTTCCTCAAGCATTTAAGAAGCTCAGTTATCAGATTGACGCTGTTAACCAGGGATATCAGATGATTCTGGAACATAACGGTTTTATGTTAGCGGATGTGGTTGGTCTGGGTAAAACAGTTATCGCTACCATGATTGCCAAGCGTTTCCTTATAGCTAATGGTACATTAAGCACCAAGATTCTGGTTGTATATCCTCCGGCAATTGAAAAGAACTGGAAATCAACATTCAGACAATTTGGAATAGATAAACATGCACGCTTCATCAGCAATGGCAGCCTACATAAAATATTGGAGAACAATCAGGATTACTGGCCAAAAGAAGATTATGATCTTATACTGGTGGATGAATCACACAAGTTCCGTAATCACACTTCTCAAATGTTTCAACAACTTCAACTGATATGTAAATCCCCGAGAGCTGTGGAAGGTGACGTAGTTGGTGGTCGGAAAAAGATAGTACTGATCTCAGCAACACCTTTAAATAATAGACCTACCGATATTTATCATCAATTGTTACTTTTTCAGGATGCCAGGAAATCGGATCTTCCGGAAACTAATCTACAGGCTTTCTTCGCCCCATTGATAAAAGAATACAAAGAAGTACTAGCAGCATCGCGTTTAACAGGGCATCCAGATATTAAAAAACTTCGGAAGATATATTCGCAAATCAGAAACAGGGTATTGGAACCTATAACTGTCCGGCGCACACGTACTGATGTTAAAAACTACCCTGACTACCTTAAGGATATTGAAGAACAGGGAATTAGATTTCCAGAGATAGCAGATCCAAAGTCTATAGTTTATGATATGGATCATGAATTGGAATCATTGTTCTATAAGACTATTAATTACCTTGTAAGTAGTGATAAAATAGGCTTTTACCGTTATCAGGCAATCAATGCTTTATTACCTGATATACAGGATCAATGTGGCTATAGTAATGCAGAGCGTGCTGCCAAATCATTGGCTCAGATCATGATGACACAGTTGGTCAAACGCCTGGAAAGCTCTTTCTATGCATTTCGTAAGTCTATTGACAGGCAGGTTATCTCCGTGCAGCGGATGATCGATATGTTTGCAAAAGGCAAGATATACATAGCTCCTGACATTTCAGTTAATGAGCTAATGGACAAGGACTGGAGTGATGAAGATATTGAAGACATAATCCTAGAATTATCTGCTGAAAATCCAAAGAACAATATTTTTACTCCTGCAGATTTTAATGACGATTTTCTGGATTTATTAAAAAATGATCTAGTTTCATTAACCGAATTAGCAACTTTATGGCAAACAATTGATCGGGATCCTAAATTCGATGCCTTCGCTAATATATTCAATAATGAACTTCTGCGAGAAGACATGAATCCTTCAGGTAAACTAGTTATTTTCTCAGAATCAAAAGAGACGATTGATTATCTAAATAAGCGGTTGAAAGAAATGGGAACATCAAAAATTCTTGTTGTTTCATCAGAGAACCGATCACGAATATTTGAAACAATACAATGCAATTTTGATGCTAATTTCAACGGTGACCATTCCCACGAGTACGATTTCTTGCTCACGACAGAGGTATTGGCAGAAGGTGTTAACCTGCATAGAGCAAATATCATAGTGAATTATGATACACCCTGGAATGCAACCCGCTTAATGCAGCGCCTTGGTCGTGTTAACAGAATTGGAAGTACATCAGACCTTGTTTATAGCTATTCCTTTTATCCATCACGCCAGAGCGACGATCTGATAAACCTGTACAACAATGCTTATGTAAAACTGCAAGGATTTCATACTGCTTATGGTGAAGATGCCAAGATATACACTATTGAGGAAGTTCTTGAACAGGTTAAACTCCATATTGCCGGATCAACGGAGGAAGAGGACAAACGTCTTATTTATCTTCGTTTTATTCGTGAATTTAAAGCTAATAACTTTAACGAATTCAAACGTATAGCCAAGCTACCTATGAAAGCCCGTACCGGGCGTGCAGCAGCTTCAGTAAAAAAGACTGATATGAAAGGCAGTAGTCTTGTATTCATGAAATCTCCATACAAGTTGGAGTTTTACAGGATACATGCTAACAAGAAAATTGAGCCTTTGACGTTCCTGCAGTCTGCGGAGCTTATTGAAGCAAAATATACTGAGCTTTCGTGTAATTTGCCAAGTTATCATCATGAACATGTTCAGATAGCAGAAAATCATTTTGAACAAGAGCTATTGGCAACTTCAGCAGATTCAAACTCAGGAAGTAATTCAGATGCAGTTACAAATCTGGCGAAGAAATTCATTAGAGAACGAAGAGCTGAATGTACTGATGAAAAGTTTCGTGAAGCGGCTACTGCTCTTTATGCTTTACTTGAATCAGGAACCATTTCTATTTTACCTATTGAACTTAAGAAGCTTAAAGCCAAATTTGACAAGAAACAATTAAGTAAGCATCAGACTGAGAATCTCATAATGACATTAGCATTGAAATTTACAAATATCAAGAGTAACGAAGATTTAGGATTAGATGAATTAGGTCCGGAACTCCCTATTGAAATTACACAAAAGCCTGAAATTATAATTTCGGAAACATTCACTAAAGAGTGATATAAGATTCCAAAGGAGCGAAATATTTAGAATTTTAAATTAGTACCCGATGACAACCGATCAACTAAAATCCATATTTGAAAATGATTATAACCGTGAAGACTGGCGAAATGCACTTCAGGAAATATTTCACATAAAAAATCTTTACGCAATACCCAGCTCAGTAGAACTTGGTGCCAATGATTTTGATGCAAAAGCTGTTGAATTGGGAAGTTTTGAAACTGCTGAAGGCTTACAGGTAGGATTATATGAAGTTGCAATTTCACCTGATAAACGACTTGATCGAAATAAAGTAGGATTACGTAATCTTATGCGTAAAGTTTATCAGAATGATGGCGATGCTGCTCTTATTGTATTTACACAAGGACCAACATGGCGTTTTACCTATGCCAGTGAACTTACAATAGTAAACAAGGAAACTGGAGAACGTGAACGCAGACAAACTGATCCAAAAAGATATACTTATGTATTAGGGATAAACCGTCATTGCCGAACTGCAGTTGAAAGATTCTCAGGACTAAAAGCAACCACAGACCTATTTAATGAAAACAAGATTTCTATTGAGGAAATTGAAAAGGCATTTTCAGTTGAAACTCTTACTAAACAGTTTTATAAGGAACTTTTCGATTGGTATCAATGGGCATTATCTGATAATGATGGATTTGCAGTAACCTATCCAAACGATACAAGCATTGCATCTGATGACCGTAAAATAGATGAACATATAATCCGACTAATCACCCGGCTAATGTTTGTCTGGTTTATTAAGCAAAAGAATTTAGTGCCAGATCAAATTTTTAAAATAGATTATTTAAAATCCATACTTAAAAAGTTTGATCCATGTAGTAAAACTAAAGGTAATTATTACAATGCTATATTACAGAATTTCTTTTTTGCTACACTCAACAAACCAATTGACGAAAGGGCATTTGCTGAGGATGGGGATTATGACAACCGAAGAAAACATTATGGAATAAAAACATATTTCAGGAATCCTAAAGGTGAATCCTGGTTCAAAATTTCCAACGAAGATGTTATAAATATTTTCTCCAAAGTGCCTTTTCTAAATGGTGGATTGTTTGAATGTCTGGATAAATCTGCAGATTCATACGGTAAAATTATATACCATGATGGTTTTAGCAGAGAAGAAAGAGTCAAAGGAAAATTAACAAGAGCATTTATACCAAATTGTCTCTTCTTTGATGCTGAAAAAGGACTCATTCCATTGCTTGAAAAATACAATTTTACTATTGAAGAAAGCACTCCCATTGATGTTGAAGTTGCACTTGATCCAGAATTGTTGGGCAAAATATTTGAAAATCTATTAGGCGCATTTAATCCGGAGACAAAAGAAACAGCCCGCAAACAATCCGGTTCATTTTATACTCCACGAGAGATTGTCAATTACATGGTGGATGAATCGCTGATTGCCTACCTTCAAACTAAATGTCCGGAAATTAAAGAAATACAAACAAGGTCGTTATTTATTCCAGATAATGAAATATTTGAATTCACTGAGAATGAGCGTTATACATTAACTTCTGCATTAAAATCAGTGAAAATCCTTGATCCTGCTTGTGGATCAGGAGCTTTCCCCATGGGTGTGCTAAATAAAATGGTTGAATTATTGCGGAAACTTGAAGACGAAGAATCCATTACCCCATATGAGCAAAAATTGCACCTTATTAAAAATTGCATTTATGGAATAGATATCCAGACTATCGCGGTGCAAATTAGTAAACTGCGGTTCTTTATATCCTTAGTAAGTGATCAAACAACTAACTCTAACCCAGCAGATAACTATGGTATTACACCTTTACCCAATCTGGAAACCAAATTTGTTGCAGCCAACACTCTTATTGGTCTAGAGAAGGAATTTACCGATAGACTGGATCTGGGTTTCACTGAGATTCGAGACTTAAAGGACCAATTATGGAAAATCCGAAGTCAGCATTTTTCAGCCCGTAATGCCAAAGAAAAAAACAACTTACGCGAGGCGGATGAAAAACTCAGAAAGAAAATCCAATCTTTGTTAGTTGATCTTACTTCAAAACCTGATACTGAAAAAATCAAGCGGTTAGAATTGGAGATCAATGCACTTAAAGTTGAAAAGGAATTGTATCACGGAGAAAATGTTGTTGAGATAGTTGAGCCTTCCATAAAACAAGGTGTATTATTCGATAATCTAAGCCCTATTGAGCAGTTAACAATTACGATTGACAAAAATAAAGAAGAACGAAAGCGGATTGATAAACTGATTAAGGAGAAGCAGAAAGACATTGATAAGGAACAAAGCAAAACTACTCACTCAGGTTTTGAAAAAGAAGCTGTTCAACTAGCCAAATGGGATCCATATGACCAGAACACTTCCTCACATTTCTTTGATACAGAATGGATGTTTGATGTTAAACAAGGATTTGATGTGGTGATTGGAAATCCACCTTATGGCATAGTAAAATCTACAAATACTGAAAAAGAAATATTGAGAAAATATCAGTTGTACAGAACCGCGGATTTCAAAATAAATCTATTTGCACTTTTCCTAGAAAAAAGTATCTTATTATCCAAATCTGGTTCCTCCAATTCTTTTATTATACCGGACTCTTCATTGAATCTTCCGGCATTTAAAAAACTGAGAGAATATATTTTAACAAATATGTCATTGAAATATATTTCGCATTTCAATGAGGATGTTTTCAAAACAGCAGCTGTGGGCAAATCAGTAATATTACAATATGAAAAGAAAACGACTTGTCAAACATTTTTGTTCCGCTCTTTTAAATCAATTAATAATTGCGTTGAAAATGAGATTGATATTGAAAGAATCAAGAAAGATGCTGATTTGAAATTTGTATACAAATCAAATCATTCAGAGGAAGATGCCCTGTTAAACAAATTAAAGAACATTGAAACAAAATTAAATACATTTTGTGAAGTCTTTGATGGCATAAACCCTGGTAGTGAAGAAATTAAAGACACCTTAATAACTAAAAGAAAAATTGATAAGAACTCAAAAAAAATCATTGATGGAAAGTGTTTTACGAGGTATTCATCTATTGATTGGGACGGATCTTATATTTATTATAATGAAGATTTTGTCGAAAAGTTAAGAAGAAAAATTGAAGCGAAAGGAGATTCATTTACTGCAAGGATAATTAAAAGAAAAAATTTTTTCATCCATCAAAAAATTATTACAAGACAAACAGCAGATTCAATAATTGGAACACTTGATTCAGACAAGTTTTATGTAAAAAATTCTGTACATTCTACACTGTTGAGAGACGATTATAAAAGTAAAGGCAATTTGAAAATTATTTTAGCTATACTTAATTCATCGCTCATTAATTGGTATTATAAAACAGAATCTTTAGAATCTGGTCGATTATTCCCACAAGTTAAAATTGAAAGACTCAGAAATTTGCCAATATTACTCCCATTGAAAGCAGAATTAAAAGCGGAGATTGAAAATATTGTTGATACACTATTATTTTCACTTGATCCTAAGCTAATTCAAAACCTGGACAACTTAATTTATAAACATTACGGACTCACTTATGACGAGGTTAAAAGCATTAATCCTGAATTTTGGTTAAGTGAGGAGGAGTATGAGAAGGTGATTATTGAATAAGACAATATTAACAAAATTGTCACAAATGAAAGAGTTTCATGAATCAAAGGACTTGATAAAATCTGTTGCAGATTTTTTATCAATAAAGGAGAGATGGCTGTATACTTCCGACCTTAAATCAGGAAAATGGTTGTATCGGGGTTTAAAAATTTATACATATCATTTACTCCCCGGTATTGGACGCCTTTTTGGTAAAGAACCGTTCTTGGAAAAGGATAAACTGTTTAAATTTGAAAAGTCAGCTTTCTCTGAGTTTATTATTAACTCAAACCACAAACTACAAGAGAACAATGAATTCATTCTTCTCGCTGTAGCTCAGAACCACGGTATGAAAACCAGGTTACTTGATTGGTCGTTTTCACCACTGGCTGCATTGTTTTTTGCTGTTGAAGATGATCTCTGCTATAATGTGGATGGGGCATTGGTTGCTTATCAGACAAATTTCATGTTTAATGATGTAAAAAATGCTAGATCTCCATTTGCTGAAAAGTTGGAGGAATATCACTTTTTATCCGTTCCTTCTCTATCTCCACGAATTCTAGCTCAAAATGGAGTGTTTCAACTCTTCAAAGATCCTACAAAAGAACTAACAGAAGCACCCAATTTGGGAAAGTTTCGTATCCCGGCAAATTTCAAGTACGAAATTAAAAAAGAACTTAACGAGTTGGGAATCACTTATAAAACACTATTTCCCGATTTGGATGGATTATGTAAATCTATAAACTATGATAAGCTGAAGGAAGCATGTAATTCTGGAAAGCAAACAAAAAATTTAAGGTAAATTTAATCCTGGTTTTTGATTGATTGAAGAGGATTGTGAAGAAGTTAAAATGGATTAAACTTAAAACAACAACTATGTATCTTATAGATAAGAAATCCAATACGATCAGCCGTATTCAGGAAATGACCTTTTCGAAATTAGGCTTTACAGAGCGCAAGAACCTACAGGAGTGGATCGCCAATAATCCATCTTGCCTTGGTGAAGAATTATTAATAATTCAAAAGGAATTTGATGGTTTCAATGATACCAGTGAACGACTTGATCTATTGGCTTTGGATAAATTTGGTAATATCGTAGTAATTGAAAATAAACTTGATGATAGTGGGAAGGATGTTACATGGCAAGTTATTAAATATGCTTCTTACTGCTCCAGTCTCACTAAGGAACAGATTTGTGATATTTTTCAATCGTATCTCAACAAGGTAAATAGTAGTATTTCTGCTACAGAAAAATTATCTGAGTTTTTTGATAATAAGGATTTTGACGATATTATTCTGAATCAGGGCAGTCAGCAAAGATTAATCATGGTAGCAGGAAAATTCAGAAAAGAGGTTACATCTGCTGTTATTTGGTTATTGAACTTCAAACTCAGAATGCAGTGTTTTAAAGTTACTCCTTATGCACATAATGAAAACCTGATGCTTGATATTGAACAGATTTTGCCATTGAAGGACACCCTGGAGTTTACGATAAATATGGCTAACAAAGCTCAGGCTGAATTAGCCGCACAGGAAGGACTAAAATCACGCCATTACAATCGCTTGGAATTCTGGCAATCTTTTATTCATGAAGCAAATGGTAAGAATTCCCTTTTTGCAAACATCAGTCCATCCAAAGACAGTTGGATTGGAATTGGAATTGGAATGAGCGGGGTCAATCTGAATTTAACTGCAACAAAAAAATATGCAGGTGTTGAACTTTACTTTAATAGGGGTACTAAAGAAGAAAATGAGACACTTTTCGATTATATGATTCAATTTTCCGAAGAGATTGAAAAAAAATTTGGAGAAAAGCTTGAGTGGAACAAGATGCCGGATAAAGTATCCTGTCGAATTTATACAAAGCTCGAAGAAGTTGATATATCTGATAAAAAAGACTGGCCAAAAATGATATCCTATTTGGTAGATACCTCTGAAAGACTTGCAGATGCAATTAAAGAACCAATTAAGAAACTGAATAATTACGCTAAGAAAGACTTAAAGCTCAAATAAAATTGTCTATTCCTGCTAGCAACAATTAAGAAAATTAAAACCTTTCATAAGATTTCTTGTGATTTAGATCAACTGGAGCAAAACATCTTTTCTGGCAAAAAGTCGAACATTGAGATTTTCTAAAACGATGGGTTCCGTTACTTCGTGAGGTAAATTGTAGATTCCGGAGCACGCTGCCCCCATTTTACTTAAATATTTGCACTTAAAAATGAAACATCGGTACTGACATTCCGGCATCCTGCCCCCTCCCCTCTTTTCGGAATAAAAGATTAAGCATTATATTAAGATCAACATAGAATGCGAAAGCTTTGAACCAACTAATTTCAAATTTTACATTCTATAATGAAACGAATAAATGAAAATTATATACCTTAGCCGTACCATTAGATAATTTAGAAATTTAATGGTGATTCCAAGAGTAATGGTTTAAGAAAGAAAATAGAATTTCAATCAAACCAAACAAGCTTGGTGGAAGAACAGGCAGGTTTTCAATGAAATGTAACAGGGAAAACTAAGCATAATAGAGAGAAAATGGTCATTTAAATATCAAGAGTTTGTTAGATACCATTTGGAAATATTAAAATGACACCCCCGGAAAAGGTAATACGACAAGAGAGACTTGGGTAATATTACACAAGGTAAGGTTATAAAAAAGTTACAGGCAATTTTTGACAAATCACAAATAGTATGGACAACGATTATCTAATCGAACTGATTTTTGACAAAGAGAGATTTCTACCTGTATTTACAGTCATCTTCACGGTCGTATATTTTTTCGCTGCTACATATTTACTCAAAAGAGTTCGGGAACGAAAAGCACAACAGAAGAATACTTTTATTGAGACTTTTATTAAAGGAGTTTCAGAAAACACAATTGAGAACTCAGAAGACTTGCTTAATATTTATTCAGGAATTACAAATCTAAGCACAGAGGATTTGTCGAATAAACAAGCTCTGAATAAATGGCTCAGAGAAATGTTAGCTAAATTGATAAATAAAGAAGTAGGCAAGGACTTTACTGTTGAACAGACAATTCAAATAAAGTTAAAAATTACTGAGTTCATCAAAAGGAATGAGTTAATAGCACCCTATACAGACTTGCCTGACACAGAAAGAAATATAATAAATGACATTAGCACTTACAATAAAGCTGGTGATAAAGACTCTGTAAATAGAAAAATCAATGAGCTAAGTAGTGTTATAATAACTAGACATGAACAGCAAAAGAAAATTGAAGGCTTAAATAAATGGTCAGTACCACTTGCTGTAATTGGATTGATATTGACTGTAATATTTGGGATACTATCAATCTTATAAAACTAGCTGTAAAATATGATATTTTTTCAGGCGGATTACTACAGTCATTAAGGTTCGCAATTTCTATTTAGACTGTAATAGTATAAATGAAATAGATCTCTAATGCCGCCCGTAATTATACTGTCACTTTTAGCAACAAACATAAAATAGACAATAAAACAAAAAATGATGACTAATTTTCCCGATAATTTAAAACTAGATTTGACAAATTTCGCTATTCATGAGTCTATAGAAAATGGCATTATGGTTTATTCGAGGGATGAAGAACCAAAAAAAATCACCTTACAGGTTTATGAATTAATGGAGTTTCTTGAAACATTATTTATTAAATACCGACTTGTCCATCAGTTTGATCATCGGATTACATCTGAATCAATCTACAAAAGTATTTCCGGCAAAAATGCACATGAGCAATTTAAAAGAGAAGATTATATGCTGCCTTTTTTACATCATCTTGCTATTCAGGAGATGGAACTAAGTGCTGAGGATCTCCAGAACTTTATTTTAAGCTTTTTGAAGAAACATTCACATCTGCTTTCAATACATGATGTAGTTATTTTAAAATCAGGCTCTACTAGGGCAGTAACTAATGTCCGTTTTGCTGTTGATGCACTTCGAAAAGAATACCTTATAGAGAATATGACTGTTAAACATGAACGAAGCGTGTCCCCAACAATACTTGGCATGTTAACTCTAATATTTCTAAAGTTAAATGAAAATGCAAGTAATGTTGAAGACACTCAATTACTAAAACAGAATTTCAAAATGTTTAAGAAATCTATCTATAATTGGCAGGCACCATGGATACTTTGCAAATCACCAGAAAACATTATAAACCTTCTAAATAATTTCCTTTCAACAGCAAAAAAAATAAATGACAAAGAGAGTATAATACATCTGGCAAAGGAGTTCTATGATTTTATAAGTACATGCATTACGATTGATTATAATTCTGGAAAATTAGTTTTGAAACCGGATTTTCAAAAATCATTTGTTTCCTTTATTAATTCTGAAGCTTATAATTGGAATCATTCTGAAGCAATAAAAACATTGAGGAATGGCTATAAGAAACTTTGGGGCATATAGTATCGTAGGCAGTAATTACAACCAAAATGAAGAAATATTGCTACATTTTTTTGATTTCAGTAATAGCTTTAAGTTGTAATAATTCGAAGCATAATGACCTTACCAGCGCTCAAGATTTAGATAAGTTAATTGAATCTAAAAAGGACTCAATTGCTATGGGTTATGGTGGATTTCTAGTTGTTGATGATTCTGTTGTTTTGACTTCTATACTTTCCAGTGAATGCAGACGAAGTAAGCCTTTTTACAACGGTAAATCATTTAACCCTTTAGGCGACATTTATAGAAATGATACTCTTAGGTTATTCGCAGAGTTTTGTCAGTGTGGTGAGTTTGGAGGTAATAGGGAAAATATCCTGATTTATCGCGTTGATAGCACTTTTGAATGTCTTATTACTAAAGACTCAGTAGCTTGTCGTTTTGATGAAAATGGGCATAAGTATTTCCGCATCTTCAACGAAAAATATCCTCTTTATGAAAGTTCAATGGTTGTTGTTATTGATTACCTGGAATTGTTGTTAAGGTACTCATTGAGATCGATAGAAAAGGATGCGCCTGTTGCAGGATATTTCTCTGCTACAATGCATAGAGGGGTTGATTTTAGAAAAGACCTCTCAATTGACATGTATGATGTAGAAGTGAACTGGATATATTTTGATATTTTGAAGCATGAAATACAGACCTCCCACTCAACTGTAAATTCTGGTGATGCTGACCTGTTATCCCAGTGATACTGCACCCTCTTTTTGGGTCAAAATAAGGTTATCGATCAATCATCCTTATTGAACGCATCGCATTGAACTATTTTTAACACGAAGTATTGAACGCTCTAGCATTGAACGCTCTAGCATTGAACTCTCTACCCTTGAACCGCTTCACTCCTCCCCTTCCTGATCAATATAATCGCCAGCACCGTCATCCACAGCATATAGGCATAGATATTGACTCGCTCCTTCAGTCCGAAGAGTGGCGTTGGCAGGTTTGCTTCTATATTTGGGGCATCGGCGCCGGCCCAAATACCAAAGACTGCCATTAACAGGATGGTAAGAAATGAATAGTACCGAAACCACTTGCCATCAGCACCCGATCCAAAACCTATGGCTAACAACAGACTGAGCACTCCAACGGCAGTCAGTATCCCATGCATGGTATCCTGATAGTTGGTTTCTACTCCCCGCAAATGGATGGGGAAGAACAGGGTGACTACCACTCCTAAGATTTCTTTGGTAATTAGGAAGATCCCTGCTAATTTCAATGCCCGCAGTCCTCTGGCCTTACTTATTACTCCAATGCCAAAAGCGTAAAACAGCAGGCTATACACAACTAACAGCGGCACCATAAATGGTCTGGTGGGGGCGTCTGTTGCAATCAGCTCACTGAATGCCTGGGCTGCCATGCTGTAATCATCCCACCTGAAAGCTGCTATTACATCTGCACTAATGTAAAGAACGGCGGCAATAATGCCACACAGGAGAAGAACATTGTTTAAGGAGGACTTGTCTCGCTTAAGAGCGCCACGCTGATAGGTTGTTTCCATAGGTTAAAATTAAAAAACTTTTAGAAACCTTTTAGAAACCTTTTTCCGCCCTTTGCTCTGGGTTTACTGCAGTAACGCTCCAGGTTTGCCGGTGGCTTATCCAGCTGCTGCAACACTGGAGTATAGCTGGAGCGAAGGTGGACTATTGAGGGGAAAAAGGGATCCAAAACATTTCCTTATGTCTATAGGTAAACTATTTCAGTACAATCTTCCCTACCCCCACCCTGTCGGACGACTTGGTCTTGACTACATACACTCCTTTTGCCTGATCGGTCAGATCAATCTGCAGGTTGTGCCTGTTGGTTGGGGTGATGGACCGGATCTGCTCACCAGCCAGATTGAATACTTCAACGGCATCCAGCGGCATTTCACCGGTGAGTGAGAAGAGCCCATTGCCGGGATTGGGGTAGATATGCAGGGGGCTGCTTTGCGCGATCTCCTTCACGCCAAGTGGTTCTCTGCGATAATATCGGTTACTGTCGCCAACCATTAACCCACCCTCTAAATCATAATGCCAGCTGATATCTGAAATCATGAATTTATCCTGATCAAAGGTTTGTCTGCCTATACTGGTTTCCTTCCAAACGAAGCCGTTCCAGGTAAATGCATTGTAGGTAACGAGGTTGTCTTGGTTATCATACGTATTGTTTCTTTTACGTAAGGTGGACCATGATCCACTGTTCCAACCATATTCTTCAATGGTCAGCTGATTCAGACGCCCATCGTAGGTATAATCTGTGCGCATCAGGTTCATCCAGGAAGTTTGCTGCCAATCCTGGTACACATCACTGACTCTATTTCCGTAAGTATCGTTTTGGTATACATGTTGAGCCTTGGAATTATTTACGAAGTTAACAAAATACTCTATCAGCATTTTTACCAGGTAATCGGCATCATCATAGGTATATGTATATACATAATAAGTACCGTCAGCAGGCATCTGGGTAGTAGTATGTGTGAGCAGTTTATTTTCATTGTCGTAAGTATATGTTTGAACTGTAGTTGTTACCCAGATCATTCCGTCCCATTCCTTGAGAGTTTGCGATACCAGCCGGTCCATTGGATCATATACCATTTCAACCATGCTATAGTTTTCTCCTCCCATGGTCAACAATGCACTGGTAAGGCTGTCGCTTTCATTGTACCAATACTGAATAGTGTAGAAATTGACCCATAAACCGGGTGAGTCAAGTATCAGGAGATCTGTCTTGGTGAGGTTTTCGCGCGAGTCGTAGGTATTTATCACCTTGGTGTACAGTTGCCATTTATCCAGTGAAATATCCAGATACCAATTGTAGGAGCTGTCGGCCACTTTTGTTGTGTTGACTCCCCTGCCGGGGACATCAAGTGTTTGTGAAAAGGCACTCAGTGAGAATGCCACTATTCCGATAAGTAAAGTTGCTCTCATATAAGTTCGGTTAAATTTAAGTTATAAACGTAATAACCTGATTATATGTTCGTTTAGCGTTCGGCGTTCAGCGTTCAGCGTTCAAGGTTGTTCAATATTGTTCAACGTGGTTCAACGTGGTTCAATGAGGTTACTTTCCAATGCTCCTATACACGCTCAACGATAGGAATCCATCATATCCTTTGTTTTCAAGTTGATATGGGATTCCGCCGGGTGAGCTCATGTTTTCCACATTCATAAGCGTAGCATCGAAATTGGTCTGGTAGGAAAGCATTATTCTGTACATATCGGTTATCTGGTAGCCGGCCCCGACTTTCAGGAATACACCTAAAATTAGGTCCCTGTAGCTGGACAAAAATGTATTTTCTCTTAAAAGAACGCTTGCATCCAAGCCGCCACCGACAAGAAACCTGATCTTGTTTCCAAAATTCAGGTTAATTCCTATGGGAGCTGTGAGGTAAGTTGTGTGCCAGTTTGATGGGAACCTACTAACCCTGCGGTCCAGATTCAGGCCTGTATTTAAGCTTAAAAATCCCTGCTTGGTTGTGTATGTATAACTGCCTCCTATCTCATAAAAAGGGCCAAAATCAGCATCCAGTGGCATGACAACCTGAATGTGAGCATAATCAATTGCTGTTCTTCCATAGCCTACATTTAAGCCCAACTCCTGCTTCTGGGCCAGGGTTTGTGTGCCTATGCACAATGCGACTAATACAATAAGTGGTGCTATCAGATGTTTTGGTTTCATAAAGGGCTCTATTTCGGTTGTTATGTCATCCTTTATTGTATGACAATTTATATCCGTTATACCCTAATATAAATTTGAAATATTTACACCCCTGCTATAAGACTTACACCCAAGCTGTGGGTTATGGTCTGTCTTTTAACAGCTTCTGAACCATTACCTTCAGTTCGTCAATTTGTTGCTGCTGCGATTCAATCAAAGCCTGCTGTTCCTGAACCGCCTTGATAAGCGGGACTACCAGGGTTGAATAGCGGAGTCCGTATTTATCTACTTTCATGTGATTGACTTTCTAATGTAGCGAAACTCAATTTGGGTTTTCCGGCCATGATGTAAAAAAAAATTGGCTAACATGCTAAAAATCATTGGTTTTTACCAAATTATTTCGTATATTTGGAGTACTTGCATATCTATCATGATTTATTTTTTTTATGGTATGAAACGCATCATCTTATTTTCTCTTCTTCTTGCAGCCATTAGCCTTACCTCCACAGCCCAGAATGCTGAACTGGATTCGCTGATCAACGCCGAAAAAGTTTATACACAACAGGACAACAGGCGCATGGCCCTGCTTGCTGATCTGATGTTAAAACTCAGGCAGCCTGCCCCCCGGCAATGTATGGAGTATTGCAATAAAACCATTATCCTGGCCAATATTCTTGGCGACAAATCATCTGAAGCACTGGCATATTCAAACAAAGGCATCTGCTATCATTTCATGGGCAAACCGGACAGTGCCATCGAACAATTGAATCATTCACTTTCGATTTACAGGGCCATTGCAGACAGTGCAGGCATAGCCAAAGCGCTCAACAACTTATGCAATATTTTTGTCATGAACCGGCTCGACGTTGTGGCAGCCGAGCTTTATGGTCTCGAATGCGTTGCCATACGCGAAAAAACCGGCGATAAAAAATCGCTCATCGGGTCGTATCACAATCTTGGAATAGTTTATACGCTGAAGGATGATTACCGAAAAGCCCAGGCTTTGCTTTTAAAGGCTGTTCAATATGCAGAAGAAACAGGCCAGGCCAACAGGATATCCAATGTTTACATGCAGTTGGGAACCGTGTACAATTACCTTAATAATAACGAAAAAGCCCGCGAGTATTATAGTAAAGCGCTGAAGTGCACATCTCCCGGCGATGAATTAGGCATAGCCCAGATCAACATGAATATCGGGGTCACTTATATGAATGTATTACCCTGCGACGAAGCGTTCAGATACTTTAATCCGGCGTTGAAGATTTTCCGCAAATACGATAACAACATGGGTATAGTGACGGCACTGACCAACATGGGACATATGCTGAACAACATAAGTGATACAAGTTTCAGGCGTATGAAGCAGGCCGGCTTATTTGATGAGCTTAACCATGAAGCTTCCGATCAATTCAAACTGGCGTCGGAGTGCCTTCAGGAAGCCCTGAGATATGATAATAAGGTAAGTAGTTCGGGTTCAACAGTATTAACACTTACCCTGATAGGCGAAAATTATGCTTATTATAAAAATTTTCCGGAAGCGCTCAGATATTTTAGAGAAGCCCTGAACCTGGCCGACAGTCTGAAAATACCCGGCAGCAAGAAGGTGGCGCTTCATAAAATGGCTTCAATATACGAAGAGATGCATCATTGGGATTCAGCTTACTACTACTTCAAAGAATACATAAGTGTCCGCGATACCATCGACAATAAATCCATCCACGATCAGCTTGCCCGCAAGGAAGCCGAATACGAATTCAGCATTAAGGAAAGAGACCTGCTCCATCAGAAAGAGCTGAGCGATGTGGCGGCTGCCAGCGCCAATACTGAACTGCAGCGCCAGTTGCTCCTCGCCCGCACCCGCGAACAGGAAATCCTGCTCAAAGACCGCGCGCTCGAAATAGGGCAGAAAGAGAAAGAGATGCAGCACCTGGCCTACCTTAAAAAGATGGCGGAACTGGATGTGGTGAAGCTGGAGAAGCAGGACAAGGACAAGCAACTCAGCCTCACAAAACAGAATTTTACCCTGCAGGAACTAAAGCTCGGTAAGCGCAAACTGGAGCGCAACCTGCTGATTGCCGGGGTAGTACTTAGCCTTTTGAGTATCTTTCTGGTTTTCCGAAACTACCGGAACCAGCGTAAGGCAGCCCTGCGACAGAAAGAGCTTAATACCGTTATAAGCGGCGTGAACCAGGAATTGACCCTGAAAAACAACGAACTGGCCATTACGCTCGATGACCTGAAGCAGACCCAGGCTCAGTTGGTGGAGACCGAAAAGCAGAAGGAAACGGAGGTAATCCGCAGGCGCATTTCCCAGGATATTCATGATGATATTAGTTCGGGTCTGACGCGTATTGCCTGGCTGAGTGAACTTGCCAGGGAGCAGGCTAATAAAGGGAAACCAGGGGATAATGAAACTACCCTGCAGAAGATTGTGGCTACTTCGAGGGAGACCGTCGAACGGCTGGGAGAGATCATATGGGCGATTAATCCCGACAGGGATAACCTTGAGGGCTTCTTTGCCTACCTGAGAACATATATTGTCAGGTTCTTTGAAGACACTCCTTTCAAATTAGACCTTGACTTCCCCGAAAAGAAACCTGACCTGAAATTTGAACCTGACCTGAAGCGTACGCTGTTCCTGGTGGTGAAAGAAGCCTTGCACAACGTTGCCAAGCATTCTCATGCAACAAATATTTCCGTGGCCTTTCATTGTCCTGATCATAAGTACCACCTCACTATCAGCGACGACGGCAAAGGTTTCGATGTTGAAATGGCTGGCATGAAAGGCAACGGCCTGAAAAACATGCAGAAAAGGATGGAAAGCGTGGGTGGGTTGATTGAAATTTCCAGCCAATTGCAGCAAGGTACCGTTATCACATTGTCAGGGGAAGTCTACAGTCAGACAAACTCGTCTCCTTAATATCAAACCCCGATTCATGCTGAACTTACCTGCATGATGTACACAGGCCGGATTGCCGCAGTGTAAAATGCTCAAAATTTTAATCCCTGACAACCAAAGTGTATTTATCTACTTTTATGTGATTGCGCCCGCTATTGTATGTTTTAAATTTGTAGTAAAATTCAATGCATGACTGCTATACAGCGCATATATCAAAGATTTTAACCGGAAACCAAATTTTTAAGCTATATCCCATGAAAAAGTTAATCTTACTCTTTATTGCAGGTGCAAGTGCAATGTTTTGTAACGCCCAAGAACCTGAATGGATTCAGTATTTTGGAACCTGTGAAATCAGGAATCTATATTATGAGGAAGGCGAATCCATGTGGTTGTCAACCGAAATGGGCATTACACAGCTCGCTACAGAAACAGGAAATCCAACTTTCTATAATAAATGCAGCTCCGGAATCCCTTCTAATAGAATCAATTGTTTCGTTATTGATCAAGAGGGAACCTGGTGGGTTGGAACCGACGATGGATTATTAGAATTCGACGGAACTGAATGGACAACTTACAACACTGAAAACTCCCCATTGCTGAATAACCTCATATTCGACATTAAAATTGACAGCAGCGGGAATAAGTGGATAGCTTGTGCACTTCCAGGAGGATTGGTAAAATTTGACGGAACAAACTGGACAATTTATAATACCAGTAATTCAGGGTTACCACAAAGCTATGCGTCGCACATTTCTATTGAGAGTAACGGGACCTTATGGATTACATGTAAGGGACTCGTAAAATACGACGGGAATACCTGGATACTTTACGACGACAGTAACTCAGGATTACCTCAAAATGGTGTCACTTCAGTTGAATTCGATGAAGAAGGAAATAAATGGATAGGAACTCACGGCGGGGGACTGGCAAAATTTGACGGAACAACTTGGATTGTTTATAATACAAATAACTCAGGGTTACCGCATAATGATGTTAGTACAATCAATATTGAGCCTGGCGGGATTATATGGATTGGAACCGTTGGAAGCGTGGCAAAATTTGACGGAACAAACTGGACTGTTTACAATACAACAAATTCAGGACTACCCGGAGATGAAATTAGCTCAATTATCGTTGATGAAAACCAAATGAAGTGGATTGCAACCAGGTGGAATGGGTTGGTTAAATTTGATGGTACAAATTGGGAAACGGTGACCACAGCTAATTCAGGACTACCTGATAATAATATCGGGCCAATAATTCCAGAAGACAGTGGCGCCTTGTGGATTGGTGCAGGAAGCAGTTTAGTAAAATATAACGGAGCGGACTGGACGGTTTACAATTCATCAAATTCGGGAATGCCGAATAATGGTATTAATAGTATCGCAATTGAAGATAACGTGACCAAGTGGATTGGAACCTATGGTGGCCTTATAAAATTCGACGGTGTGACCTGGTCTGTTTACACTACATCAAACTCAGGTTTGCCCGACGACCAGATTAACAAATTGGCTGTTGACAATTTCGGAAATAAATGGATAGGCATGGTTAACGGCCTCGCAAAATATGACGATTCGAACTGGATACTATACAACACTTCCAACTCGGGTTTACCCAATAATTGGGTCAATTCAATTATTTTGGATAATGTTGGGAATAAATGGATTGCTACCGGAGGCGGTTTAGTAAAATTTGACGGAACATTCTGGATAATTTATAATACGCTCAATTCAGGAATTCCCAGCGACGATGTAAGAGGAATTGCTTTTGACATTGAAGGGAATAAATGGATAGCGACTTCAAACGGAATGGCAAAATTTGACGGAACATCGTGGGAAATATACAACACCTTGAATTCGGGTTTACCGAGTGATGATATGAATGCATTAACCTGCGACAGCAGCGGCACTATTTGGTGCTCCACCTGGGGAAATGGTGTCACAAGCTTTAATGGTACTATGTGGACAACATACAACACTGACAACTCCTGCTTGCCAGCAAACAATATTCAAAACATTTTTGTTGATAACAGCAATGACAAGTGGCTGTCAACTCAAGGGATAGTGATCATTAATGAAAGTGGAGGTTCAATCTCAGTTAAAGAACACCCTATGGCTCATGACGATTGTGATATTTCTCCCAATCCGGCCCATGATTATATACAATTACAACCTGTTGCAGGCATCAGAATTCATGATGTTGATATCCTTAATATGCAAGGCATTACGGTAAAAACTACCCGCATAATAAACCTCCTGGATAGAATTGATATCAGCAATTTGCCTGCTGGCGTCTATATTGTAAAAATGCATACAACTAGTGGCGTTGTATTCGAAAAACTGATTATACAATAGCTGGATTTGTTAAATTCTTTTAAAGAGCAAACAGGGTGAATTATAATAAACCGGATAAATCAAATAGTTTGCAGCCAAATTTAACAACTGGCATCCATTCATTTATCTACTAATATGGGATTGCGCCCTGCCTTTGTAATGATTTAAGTTTACATAAAAAATCATCACATGTCAGCTATACAGATTATTCTGGTCGAAGACGACAAGGAAATCAGGAATTCGATGGAGTTGTTCCTGTCGAAGCCCTCGGATTTTCATATTGCAGGTTCCTACAGTTCGGCCGAGGAATTCATGGAGGCTTTTGAGGATACAGTTGCTGATGTGGTGCTGATGGACATTAACCTGCCGGGAATGAATGGCATCGATTGTGTGAAACTCCTCAAGCCCCAACGACCTGAAGTCCAGTACATGATGTGCACGGTACACGAAGACCAGGACAAGACCTTTGCCGCCTTATGTGCCGGAGCAACCGGTTATATCCTCAAGAATGCCACACCGGCGCAGCTTATTGATGCCGTGAGGTATATCGCACAGGGCGGTTCGCCCATGTCGCCGCAGATTGCACATTACGTGTTGAAAGCATTCCAGTTTCAGCACCAGAACCCGGAGTTGCTGCAAACCTTTACGCAGCGTGAGCAGGAGATGCTAAAGGCACTTTCGAGAGGTTTCCAATACAAAGAGATCGCCGACCAGATGTTTATAAGCATCGAAACAGTGCGCACTTACGTGCGGAAAATTTATGAAAAACTGCAGGTCCACTCCCGGACGGATGCGATTAATAAGGTGTTTGGGCAGAATTCCTGATCCTGTTTTAATGTGTTAATTTATCTACTTTCATGTGATTGACTGCCCTTTTTTTGTGGTGTAAATTAGTTTCACTATTCAGGCTATCAGATTATTACTTGATTGCTATCACAACTTCCAGAATTACCAGGCCTAAGTATTAACCTAAAATCCAAACTTCCATGAAAAAAACAGTTTACCTTTTCATCTGCATGGCCGGGAGTATTATCATGTCATTCTCCTCTTATTCACAGATTTCGCACCAGTTTGACTGGGTAAAGCAGATCATGCCTGACGACAATGGCAACATCAGCATACACAGTACTGATGTAGATTATGCCGGCAATATCATTACCACAGGCTGGTATGACTACAACGTCGATTTTGACCCCGGTCCGGGATTTAGCTACCTGACCAGCCCATCCCCCGAAGACAGGGAGATATTCGTTCAAAAGTTAAGCCCTGAGGGCAATTTGTTGTGGGTTTTGCGTTTTGGAGCCTATACAGGCGATTTTAATGAAGACGTTGGGCACAGCGTCAGTACTGATGCCTCGGGCAATATTTACGTAGCCGGGAATTTCACCGGCACTACCAGTTTTGGCAGCATTACCCTAACAGCACAGACGGGACGCGATGATTTTATTTTGAAGTTGTCGCCCGAAGGTAATGTGCTTTGGGCCAAGCAGCTTGCATCACCAGATTTCGATGCAGGATATGGATGCGTTGTAAAGGCAGGCAGTGACGGCTTTGTTTATGCCGCGGGTGAATTCAGAGGCACACTGGATGCCGATCCCGGGCCAGGGGAAGTACTTTTAAATTCTAATGGCAACACAAATGATATATACATACTAAGGCTTGATGCCGACGGCAACCATGTCTGGAGCGGTATGTTAGACGGTAACAGCGGCATGGCCTGTTGCCAGATGTCAGTTCACACCAGTGTTGCCGGATGGGAAATATACCTGGGAGGCGGTTTTAGCGGCACGGTTGATTTTGACCCGGGATCAGGCTTTTATAACCTGACAGATGTTGATGGCGACCCTTTCTTACTCAAAATCATGAACGGACAGTTTTCTTGGGCAAAAAAATATGACGTACCCGGTGTTGCCGAAATTCATGGGTTATGGTATCACCCTGACGGCTACCTCTATACAGTTAAATTTATTGGAGTTTACAACACAAAAACCAGCTCTGAGATACAGAAAATAGACCCGGCTACCGGGAATGCCGTTTGGACTGCCTTATTGATAAGTCCCAAAACCACCGATCTTATTGCATGCAACAACCTGTGTATGGATGCAGCCGGCAACCTTTACGTAAAAGCACTATACAGGGGGAATATTGATTTTGACCCGGGGCCGGGCAAATATATTCTGAGTAACCCGGTAACTTTCGACGGTAACTCGGTTATTCTAAAATTAAACAATGCCGGAGCTTTTGTATGGGCTTTTGAATTTAAAGTACAATGCTGCAGCGGTACTGTAGAGATACGCATTGATCCTGCTGAAAACCTTATTCTGTATGGTCATCAGGGCCAACCCATCGATTTTGATCCCGGTACCGGGACATATTATATGGAACCAGGCAATCGTGGTTCCGGCTTCCTGCTAAAATTGCGTAACGCCGGCTTGCCGGGCTGCCAGCCACCAACAGCCATCCAGGCGCTGAATATTGAGCAGAACAGCGCAACAATAAATTGGATCAATGCAAACGGTACCGGCAGTTACAACCTGCGATACAAACTGTACGGCAGCGCTGACTGGACAACCCTGAACGGCGTCGCCTCCGGCATCCTGGTGAATGGCCTGGCAACAGGAAGCATTTACGAATACCAGTTGCAGGGCGTTTGCGGCGGTACGCCGGGAGAATGGTCAACACTCTGCTGGTTTAAAACAATTGCCGATGGTTGCAGCAATGCCGGGGAGCCTAATAATACGCAGGCAACAGCTACACAAATCAGTACCGGGGTGCCGGTAACGGGAGTGATTAGCTCCTTTACAGATATAGACTGGTATAAATTCAACAATACCAGCGCCCAGAAGAAGATAAACCTCACCCTGTATAACCTGCCCGGGCCTTATAAAATGGAACTGGTGAAATCAAGCGGCACTATCCTGGCAAAGTCCTCCACGATGGAGGATGGCAGCGAATCGATCGTGTACACCAGGGGGGCTGCAGGAACATATTATATAAGGGTTTTCGGCAATTACGGGCATTTTAACCAGAGCGAATGCTATACACTGCAGGCAAATATCTATAAGAGCGCCGAAGTTGAACCTGTTGAGGAGATTGAAGAAGAAACCGCTTTAAAGCTCTATCCGAATCCTGCAGCGACTCTATTAAATATTGAGTTCAACAGCCTCACGGGTGGGGCCGTGACCATGCGGATGCTCGATATGACCGGCCGGCTGCTGAAGCTGGTCGAAACCAAGGCTTCTGAAGGAGAAAATAACTTCACTATCGGCCTGGATAATATGCCGAACGGCCTGTACCTGTTCGAGATTGCACAGGGCGATTTCAGAGAGTTGAAGAAAATTGTGATCCTGAAATAAGCCAATATCATCATATAGTTGTGTAAGTACTAATCCATTCCAACCATGAAAACAGCAAAATTCATTATTGCAGCAGCCGTCCTGCTCGTCACAGGTGCTGTGAATTCCGCTTGTTAGAAACCGGCACGCAGCACTGGCCACCGCCTATTCCAGCAACTTTTGAACCATCACTTTCAGTTCGTCAATTTGTTGCTGTTGCGATTCAATGATGGTCTGCTGCTCCTGTACTGCCTTGACCAGCGGGACCACAAATTCGGCATACCGGAGGCCGTAGAAGCTGTTATCATTTTGGGGGACATCTACCCCGCTGAAGTTGTATCCGATTGACTGGGCTGCCTGCTCTACCTCTTGGGCGATGAATCCTGTATAGGTGATGGCGGTCTTTTCGTTGCGCGATTGGATTTCAGATGTAGAGAGTACCCGCTGCCTGGTATTCCCGTTTTCATCGGGTTCACTGTCTTCGCCGAGTTCAGCTGCCAGTCGGTTAACATCCAGGTGATAGGTTACCGGTCGCAGCTTGAGTATGAATTCCAGCCCGGCTACGTTTTCTTGTATGGATGTTTTATACCTTCCATCCGAGAAATCGGTCCAACCGGCATAACCGCCGATGCTGGTTACTGAGGTGTTGCCGATTCTAACGCTGTTACTGGTGGTGGGATGGGCATTGTACCCGACGGCGGTGATATTAACGGCACTTTCGAGCGTAGAATAGGCATTATGCCCTAAAAATGTGCCTTGCGAAACAAGCGTGCGGTAGTAACCTGCCTGATATCCTACGGCAGTATTGTATTCGCCCCAGGCATTCTCATACAAAGCCCGGCTTCCAAAGGCCGCATTATAGTTCCCCAGATCATTTGCATGCAGTGCATCGAATCCGCTGGCAGCGTTATAATCACCTTCTATATTCGAACCCAGTGCTTTTTCGCCGGTGGCCGTATTGTAATTGCCTATGGTGTTACTGTAAAGTGCCTCTGAACCGGTGGCGGTATTGAGATAGCCGGTGGTGTTGCTGTATAATGCCTCACTACCTGCACCTGTGTTATGGTGACCTGTTGTATTGGCCTGAAGCACAAAGGTTCCTGTGGCTGTGTTATAGGTACCTGTACTAATGTGTCGTAGTGCATTATCACCCACTGCTGTGTTGTATTGACCGGTATTGTTTGGAATGTTGCTGCTTCCAAAAAGGGCTTCAAATCCCACGGCAGTATTGAATGTTTCCCGTCCTGTTGTCCGGTTGTCGGCATTGTGCATCGCATAACATCCAATGGCGGTACTCCTGCTATTGCCCTTGTTATTATAGAGTGCATTAACGCCCAGACCTATATTAAAGCCTCCTGTTAAATTTTGATTGAGGACCATATATCCAAATGCCGTATTGTTATGTCCTTCTGAACTTAAAGTAAGGGTACTGGCTCCATAGGCAGTATTGTATTGGCCAGTGGTATTGAAAGCCAGAGATCCATATCCGCCACCGGTATTATAATTGCCGGTGGTGTTTAAATATAATGCCTGAAAACCAATAGCAGAGTTATTGTCGCCGGAGGTATTATTGTGCAGGGCATCTGCTCCAATTGCGACGTTATGATTTCCATCAGCGGTATTATGAACCAACGCATCATTACCGAACACTGTATTAAAAAGGCTGGGTACAACTCCATCACCCACAGTGACTCCACTGATTAAGGCATCTCCTGACACCACAAGTCTTTCAGTGGGATTAGAAGTGCCAATGCCAACATTACCACCGGAATAGTAGATGTTATTTCCGGAAAACTGCCATGGACCGGCATTGCTTCCTACCATCACCCAGCCGGCACCTGTGCTGAAATAGGGACCAAAATTATTATCCAACTGGAATATCATTAAACCGCCTGCAGGATTTGGTATTAGATCTCTCTCCGCCATGGTCATTCGGGGAATGAGTAATCCCTTGGTGGTAGATTTTACATCCAGCATGGCTGAATTGTCGGGGGCGCTGCCGTCGGTGTTGACCGCTACCTGTGCAACGGCTGATACCGGTACAATGGCTGCTACCGGTGCAACGACCGATAAGATCAGCCAGAAAATGACTTTTCTCATGATTTTTTTGAATAACCTATAAAGTTAAGGAGAAAAAGAGGGAAAGTCAAGAGGGGTTCAAGGCTATGCCATTACTTGGCTTCAAGCGCCTCAATCCTCTTTTGCAGTTTCTCAATCAGAGTCTGCTGCTCCTGAACTGCCTTGATTAGCGGGACGACAAGGGTTGAATAGCGGAGTCCGTATATATCGTTTTCATTGTCAGGGGTATCTATTCCGCTGAAGTCGTAACCTATGCTTTTGGCGGCGGCTTCTACTTCCTGAGCTATGAGGCCGGTTTGCAGGATGGCTGCCTGTTGATTGCGTGCCTGAGCTACCTCTGGTGTGGGTGATTTGGTCTGCATGGTGCCGTTTTCATCCGGTTCACGGTCTTCGCCGAGATCAGCTGCCAGTTTGTGTACATCCAAATGGTATGTTATCGGGCGCAGCAACAGGATAAAATCGAGTCCGGCAACTTGTTCGCTGATATCAGTCTTGTATCGTAAATCGCTCACATCAGTCCAAGGGCTATAACCGCCGATGCTGGTTACGGATGAATTGCCAATCCTTATTTGGTTGGAGGCTGTATTTCGGGCAGCGTAGCCCAGGGCCATTGAATTGGTGGCATTGTTTAGCTCAGAGTATGCCGAACGACCGAGGAATGTGCACTGCGTTGTTATGTTGATTTGTCCTGCGTAAGCACCAACGGCTACATTGCCGGCACCTGTGGTATTGTCGTGGAGGCCCATATAACCGATACCTACATTTAAATTTCCTTCAGTATTCTGACGCATAGCAATCCTGCCTACGGCCACATTATTTGCACCGGTTGAATTAGCATACATTGACTGATGTCCCATGGCTGTGTTGGATGAACCTGAGGATGTAGTATACATCGATTCATCTCCAATTGCTGTGTTGTACTGACCGGTGTTCATAGTTGGCTCAATGCTACCGGCCAATGCATAATATCCCAAGGCAGTGTTGTAGGTCGACCTGCCGTTGGTTGTCCTGCTGTCGGCGTAGTACATTGCTCCATATCCTACGGCAGTGCTGCGGCTGTTTACAATATTATAGATAAGTGCACCATATCCAAGGGCTGTATTCAGATTTCCTGTTGAATTGTATGTAAGAGCACCGTGACCTATGGCACAATTACTTGAACCTGTAGTATTGGAGCCTAGTGCATAATAACCAAGTGCGGTGTTGAAGAAACCATTGGAACTTAAATTAAGCGCAAATGCTCCAACAGCAGTATTTTCAGACCCAGTGGTGTTGGCATAAAGTGCCTTGTGTCCAATTCCCGTGTTGAGTGACGCTGATGTATTTGAATAGAGTGCCTGATCGCCCACGGCTGTATTGTATTGGCCGGTGTTATTTGCAGGAGTGACACTGCCCCATAGTGTTTGGTATCCTATTGCAGTATTATATGTTGACCGGCCAGAGGTTCTATTGTCAGCATATAACATTGCCTGATATCCGATTGCAGTACTCCTATTGTTCGCTACATTACTATATAGTGCATACTCACCAACTGCAACATTTTGGTTACCTGTTGTACTATTTTGTAGGGCTCCAAAACCAAATGCCGAATTAACGCCACCTATTGTGTTCTCCATGAGAGCATTGGCTCCCATGGCTGTGTTCCAGGAACCTGTAGTGCTTGCAGAAAGTGAATTAAGTCCAACAGCTGCATTATCTGATCCGGAAATATTGTTATTAAGCGCTTGATAGCCGATGGCCGTATTATTAAAACCAACTGTATTTGAATAAAGTGTTTTGGAGCCAACTGCTGTATTTTGAGCCGCATGGTAAGGAGTAGTAGCATCCAATCCATTATTATATAATGCACTGTCTCCAATGGCTACAAGGTTGCTTTTTATGGTGTTTGAATATAGAGCACTTATGCCAACAGCGACATTTGAATTTCCTGTTGAGTTCAATTGTGATGCATAGATTCCAACGGCAGAGTTGGCTTTACCCGTTGTATTATTCAACAGTGCAGCCCCTCCGATGGCAGTATTTTTAGTACCGGAAGTGTTGGAATAAAGAGCAGATGCTCCAACTGCGGTATTATCAGTGCCAGAGATGTTGTTTTGAAGAGTATAGATTCCCAATCCAGTATTGAAATCGCCCGTTGTGTTGCTGAGGAGTGCGTTGTAACCAACCCCCACATTAAGGTAGCCTGAGGCTGTATTATTTCCAAGTACTGATACTCCAATCGCAGTATTTGAAATTACAGATCCACTGCCTATCCCTATTGTAAGACCATGTATCCGGACATCTCCACCCGATACTTCAAGTTTCGCTCCGGGTGTTGAGGTCCCAATGCCCACATTCCCGGCGTTGTAATAGATGTTGCTCCCATTTGTAAGCCATTGCCCTGAAGAGCTGCCTACCAATGACCAAATGGGCGACGTGGTGCCGCCATAATAGTAAAACCCAGGATTGTTATCCGTTTGGTAGATCATCAGCCCGGTGGCCGGATTTGGTATCAGATCTCTTTGCGCCATGGTCATTCGGGGAATGAGTAATCCCTTGGTGGTTGATTTTACATCCAGCATGGCTGAATTGTCGGGGGCGCTGCCGTCGGTGTTGACCGCTACCTGTGCAACGGCTGATACCGGTACAATGGCTGCTACCGGTGCAACGACCGATAAGATCAGCCAGAAAATGACTTTTCTCATGTTTTTTTGAATAACCTATAAAGTTACCAAATTAAATATGAAAAGTCAAGACCTAGTTATGAGTTGAGAAGAGGCTATCAGCAGTCAGCAGTCAGCTATCAGCTATCAGCAGTCAGCTAATTCCCCTCTCCCACTTTGCCAATTTTGTAATAAAGGCTCAGCGACAGGAATCCATCATATCCTCGGTGATGCCTGTAATTATGGGACATGCTCACCGATTGATGGTCGCGCACATACATGGTGGTCAAGTCAAAGTTGGTCTGGTAGGTAAGCATTATTCTGTACTTGTCGGAAATCTGGTAGCCGGTCCCGACTTTCAGGAATGTGCCGAAAATGAAATGCCTGTAATCGGCCCAGTTGGGGATTTCACTCAGAAGGACACCCACATTGAAGCCTCCACCTGCTAAGAATCTGAGTTTATTTCCATAGTTCAGATGGAATCCTATGGGTGCTTTCAGGTAGTTTACACTGCTGTGCGTTGGCCAGTGAACACCCCTGTTATCCAGATTTAATCCGGTAAAGAAACTGATTTTATTATTTTTGGTAGTAAGGGTATAATCAAAGCCAACATGGTAGAAGGGTTCACGGGTATTATCATACAAGAATGGCAAAACAACTTTAATACCTTGATATTCTGTAGTTGTCATCCCATAGCCGACGTTAAGGCTTAGTTCTCTTGTCTGGGCAAAAGCATGTGTACCAATGTATAAGACTACTAGGATAATCAGTGGTGCTATCAGATGTTTTGGTTTCATAAAGGGCTCTTTATGTTGGGTTATGCCGCTCTCAATTGTATGACAATTTATATCCGTTTTACCCTAATATAAAATTGAAATACTTTCACCCATCTATAATACTTTCACCCACTCCGTGGGTTCCATTGGTCTTTTCCCCCAAATATATTTTTATTTAAAATATTTTTATATTTGTAATACTAATCTCAAACCACCCTTCACTATGAAAAGGTTATTTTTTGTTGTAGCTCTTATTGCATCGTTCACATTATCAGGTTTTTGCCAATTCCCGAGGCTTTCAGTAGATGTGGATGATAAAAAACATGATCTTGAAATCAACAGTATCCAAGTATCCATTGAGGTCATTGGGAATATTGCCACTACTACCTTTGATGTTTCTTTCTTCAATTCCTTTAACAGGAATCTGGAAGCCGAACTCACGCTTCCCCTTGCTGAGGGTCAGCAGGTTAGCAGGTATGCGCTGGAGATAAACAACAAGTTGCGTGAGGGCGTTGTGGTGGAAAAAGTTAAGGCAAGACAGGTTTTTGAGGCGATTGTTGCGCGAAAGGTGGATCCCGGCATTGCCAATCTTACCAAGGGCAACACATTCAGTACAAGGATTTTCCCCGTGCCTGCCAATGGATATAAACGGGTGGTGATTGCCATTACTGAAACGCTGAACGGCGACGATGCGAATCTCTATTACACGGTGCCGGTGGTATACGAGCAGAAAATAGGGAAATTCAATCTGAATGTGAAGGTGCTTACTTCTGGGGCCGTGACAAATCAACGGTTGAAGGGGTTTGACAACATCGATTTCGATTCGCAGGATAATGCCTATTTGCTGAACTTTGAGCGTGAAAACTATACGCTGACAGAGCCCATTAAATTTACCATTCCGCGATTCAGTAATGCTGACCATGAGTTGTACACGGGTGAGTTTGAGGGTCGTACTTACTTTTACCTGATTGCAAAAACGCCTGAATTGCCTGCTACTTCCAAGCCTGACCCCGCCTCTATCGGGATTTACTGGGATAATTCATTCTCCGCCTACCAGCGGGATATCCGTAAAGAGCTTGATTTCCTTGAGTTGTATCTTAGCGCCCTTCCCGGAACTAAAAAAGTTACGGTCAATACCTTTAATTATAAGTCAGGTGATACCCGAACCTTTGACATCACGAAGGATGTTTCACGCTTGAAGGATTACCTTTTCGGACTGAAGAATGACGGTGCAACCAGGCTTGAAAATGTTGTGATCGGCAATAAGTACGATGTTGTATTGCTCTTCACGGATGCGCTGAACACTGTTTCGACGGATGATTTGAAACTTCCGGAAATCCCGGTGCATACGATTACATCGGCAGCAGGAAGTAATTATAGTTTCCTGAAAAGGGTGTCAGCGCTTACCAATGCTGAATTCATTGATCTTAATTATCTGAAACCCGATGAGGCTGTTGGGAAGTTGCGTAAGAATGAAACACAGTTGCTCAGAAGTTCCTTCGATACCCGGGAGATGGAAGAGGTTTATCCGGATTTACCGTCTACCGCCGGAAAATATGTTGAGGTATCAGGTAAACTGAAACGGTCGACCGCCCTAATCACTTTAAACTTCGGTCGTGCCGGACAAATAGAAGCGTCCATACCCGTAACTATTGCCAATGGAATCAATGCACCTGTAACAAGGATCTGGGCGCAAAAGAAGATTGAATCATTGCAGACCTATTTCGTCAAGGGTACGGAAGAGATAGCTCAATTGGGTACCCGGTTCAATATCATCACACCCGGCACCTCCTTTATAGTGCTGGAAGATTTAATTGATTACTACCAATATCAAATTGAACCACCCGATGATATGAAAGAAAATTATTTCAACATGGTGTCGGCCATGTCCAAAAGATCGGATATGGGGGAAGACAAATCGCATATAGGCAGGAGCAATCAACGGTACTTTGAGAATTTAACCAAGTGGTATGGAACCGATTATAGTTCAAAGAATGTCGGGAAGGATGGTTCAGGCGGGAAAAGTACTGTTATAGGTGGCAATAACCAGACACAACAGGATGATTCTGATTTAATGAATGTAGAGGGGGTTACGGTTACTGCACTTGGAATAGCGCGGTCAAGCAGGGACCGCACATCTGTAGGTGCTACGGTAGCAGTGGAGGAAATTGTATCAGATAGTGAAGCAAGTGAATATTCAGTAAATGAACTTGCCGGTGGTTCCCGTAAAAGACCTGACAATAGATCATCCATAAAAATCCTGGCATGGCAGCCCGATGCGCCGTATATGTCCATTTTAAGGGATGCAAGGGATAGTGTTGAAATGGAAGAATTGTACTTCCAGGTCAAGGAGGATAATCTGCTAAGACCATCCTTCTATATTGAGGTTTCTGATTATCTCTTCAGTAAAAAGATGCATGATATGGCCGTGAGGGTTATGACGAATGTATTGGAGCTTGATCTTGAAAATCCTGAGTTGTTGAAAGCTGCGGGACATCGCCTGCTCAATGAAAAGGAGAGTGAGCTTGCCATTCAGATTTATCAGGAGATAAGTAAATTAAGGCTCGAAGAGCCGCAGTCGTTCAGGGATCTTGCAAAGGCATATATTGCCAACGGGCAGTATGATTTGGCACTTCAGCAGTATGAATTTATTCTGGACAATAGCTGGTTGCGGTTTGAAGGCATAAGGGATGTTGTATTGAACGAATTCAATCACCTGATTGCGGCTCATGGAGAGGATCTTACTGTGAGTGAAAAGTTCAGGAAGTTTATTAAGCCTATGCCATTGGATGTGAGGGTGGTGATAGACTGGACCAGCAATGAAAATGATATCGATTTATGGGTGACCGACCCCAACGGCGAGAAATGCTATTACAAGTATTCTACAACCAGTATGGGCGGTAAAATCACCTCCGACTTTACAAGGGGTTACGGTCCTGAGGAGTTCTCCGTCAAGAAAGCAAAACCGGGAATCTATAAGATTGAGGTGAACTACTACGGTGACAGCCGGCAGTCAATAACCGGTCCGGTAACGGTTTATGCAACGATGTATACCAACTACGGCAAGCCGAATGAGGAAAAGAAACAGGTTGCCATTCAGTTAACCAAAGGCCAAAAAGCGGTTTTGGTTGCTGAGTTGAAATTTGATGAAGCAGGACAGGTTAAGAAGTAGTTCAGCGTTCCGGGTTCAGCGTTCGGCGTTGTCACCTGTCAATGTTCATATACAGGCTTAGTGACAGGAATCTATCTGCTGTAAATACCACGGCTTTAATAACATGTTGCGTAGTTAGGTGTTACCTTTATATGAATATTAAGGAAATACTTACGAAGCGGCTGGATTTTATTGATTCTTTAAAGGGTGTAGCAATTTTTTTGATGGTATGGGGGCATTCCATACAGTATTTGAGGGATGGTGCCGATTTTATACACAATCCGGTTTTTGAGATTATATACTCTTTTCACATGCCCTTGTTTTTCCTGATGAGCGGCTTCTTCTTCAATTCATCGCTAAAGCTGAACTTGAAAGATTTCCTGAAAGGGAAATTCCTGCAGTTGCTTTTGCCGGTGATTACCTGGGCGGCATTGTACTGGATAGTGCAGATGGTTCACGAAAATAAATTTGATTTGATGGCATACACCCATTTGCAGGTGCGGAATGTAGAGTGGCCCTTTTGGTTTTTGAGGGAACTATTCATCAGTTATGTGCTGGTGTATGTTGCTTATAAAATCTTTAAAAACAAATGGGTTGTATACATTATAAGCATCAGCATAGTGTTGATTGCTCCCTATTGTGGTATGCAACGATTTCTTTTACCTTTATTTTTAGCCGGGATTTTTCTAAAGGATAATTATCCCTTTTTCCTGAAACATATCAATTGGGTAATACTTGTATCAGGTGTGGTGTTTCTGGTAAGCCTGTTTTTCTGGAACGGAGAATATACCATTTACAGAACACCTTTCGAGCAACTCATTGATTGGAAAACACTGAGTTTTACCTTCATCAACTTGGATATTGCGCTGTTTCGTTTGCTGATTGGACTCGCCGGAAGCGTATTCTTTTTTCTCCTATTCCAGATGTACTATAAGGATAATTGGATCAACATTCAGTTCAGAAGAATTGGCATCCAGACACTTAGCATCTACATACTTCAATATACGCTTTTGGAAAAAATAGCGAACAGATTCGTGGACTTCTCCATGGTAAATAGTTGGATGTACAATCTGGTCATCACTCCCTTGTTCTCCTTATTGATTTTAGTAGTGTGCGTCTGGATTAGAGACATGATGTCAAAACGCAAATATCTTTTATTAATATTATTCGGATGTTTGATAAAAAAGAAGGAGCCGGTGCTGTAGCTTTCAGCTTTCGGCTATCAGCAATCAGTTCCTCAGTACATGTATCAATTTAAATTTTGTTTTTATATTTACCTGTTGTAATGCATAGATGGGAATGTATAGTTTTGGCAAGAGATAAAAATGATAGAAACAGACCGCCTTATTTTAAAACCACTGGATTATAGTCAGTTAATAAAATACATTAAGTGTGACAGCTCCCTGGAAAAGGAGCTTCATTTGAATGAAACTTCAAGAACAATTTCTCCTGAACTGAAAGAAGCGCTTGAACAGACTATTCTGCCCAATGTAGCAGATGAAACAAAAAACTATTTGTACTCCACCCTCTGGACCGCTATTTCAAAAGCAGAGAATAAAATGGTTGGGGACCTGTGTATAATTGGTGAACCAAACGAAGACGGGGAAATTGAAATTGGCTACGGCACTTATGAGGAGTTCCAGAATAAAGGATTTATGACTGAAATTGTTAGCGGAATTGTTAGTTGGGCAAAAACACAGCCAGGTGTAAAATCAATCTGTGCTTCTACTGACAAGTCAAATATTGCCTCTTATACAGTGCTGGAAAAGAATGGATTTGTCAATATTGGAGAAACTGGAATATTCCTGAAATGGAAACTTTCAATGATTACTAAATAACATGTTTATGATAAAAGGATTGAAGATTGCGCTGGTGCTGATTTTATTCTCCAATTGCCTGTTTGGCCAGGTGGATAGTATTCAGATGCAGATTATGGGATACGATGACTCCAGATCGGCAATCATTGCGAAAGGTCGTTCGCTGTTGCTGGATAAGTTTCTGGCGGGTGATCTGAACAAGGTGAGAGAGGTGAAGGATTATCTGGTGAAAACCGAGGATGAAGATTATTTTGCCTTTTTCCCGGTAGAGTATTGGTTAATCCTTTACTGGACAAATGAATACACTGAATTGGCCTATGATATTCAACACTTTGATTCGGCAGTACTAGCAAGCTTCAATACACGAATTTCGCCACAGCAGGACAAGCTTCTCATGAAGCTCAATGAAAGGTCGTTTGAGTATGAATTTCTGTTGAAGGGGCAAATTAAGGATGCTGATCTGGACGAGGAGACCAAACAGGTGCTGCTAATGAATCTCGATAATATTTTGCTGGAAAACAGGAAGGATATGTATGCGCAGGATTCTCTGAACATCCGCGCAGACGAGTTTCTAAAAAGGTACTCCCCGGGCACGTATGATGATTTTACCAAGAAGTATATCAGGTATAAGCTGGTTCCTAAAAATTGGGGAATGACCTTTGAGTTTTTCAGTGGTTTCGGCATCTTCAACGGCAAGTTAGGTGAGACCTACACCAATAACATTCCCATTGGCGTTGCCTTTGATATATGCTATAAGAACTTTGAATTATACCTCAGGGATTATATTGGGTTCAACAAGACAAGGGTGGATCTGGATTATTCAGCAGGAACATGGGAGAAGGATTCCAAACTAGAGGTCTTTGTGCCCGAAGCATCGGTGGGTTATGTTGGTTACAACGATAACAGGCTAAAGGTATCGCCGTTTGCCGGAATAGGTGCAATGAGTATTATTCCGTCACCAAAGCAGCTGGAAGATAATCCAGATTTGGAAGAACTTGAACTGGATTTTACCACTGCCTACATTGTGGGGCTGAACCTCGATATTAAATTCGGTCCATACAAAACACCTGCGCACAGTCCGAAAACATCTTACGGATTCATGAGAATCAGGTACGGTTTAAGCATGCCGCAGTTTGAAAATAAATACACAGGGATGACGGGTAATATGCATTATATTACCGTTGGGTTTGGTGGAATGTCAAGGGGTGTTAGGAGGGAATTTTAACCAATAGCCCATGGTTTAAACCATGGGCTATTGGTTGATATGGAGGAATGGACTTGAAATGCTAGACAAACAATAATCTTAATATTCAATTTTATGAAGAAATTTTTTATTATCGCATGGTCAGTATTTATACTTGGGCTGTTTTTTAAGTTGTTCATGTTTCCGGGATCAGGGGAATTGCTATTTTTTGGATGTTTGTCGATTTGCATTCACAGCATTATCTTTCTGGTTAAAAATGCAAGGAAAGATATAGCTCTCTCTTTTCTGTATTTATCTGCGGCTCTTTGGACAATTTATTTATTGATTAAGGTTAAATTTTGGGCAGGAGGGCCAATAATACTAGGATTTAGTACGATATTCATTATTGCATTTTTGGTAACATTAGTATGGTTCATCTTACAAATTGCAAAGCGATCAAAATTTAAATTACCTCAGTATGCTTTGTTAGTATATTTTGTGTTTTCGATCATACTATCATACACACACTCGTACCATGTATTTTATTTCTTTAACCTCAACACGGTTATTCATAATGAATCCAGAAATCAAGATTTTACCTCATGGGATAAATACAGTTGGTTTTTATTCATCGCGGATAAAGAAGAAGAAGCATTAGCAGCAAATAACGAAGCCCAGAAAGCATTGGACGAATATTTGAAAACTAGTAAATCGTATGCCTCAGAAAATTATACGAACCTCATCAAACAACACCGAGAGCAAATCTCCAATAAATCCTGGACCACATACCCATACTAGACCTAAGTTAGCACCATGAAAACCGGAAATCTTATCAATAACTCAATATTAGGCTTTATGAGCGTTTTATTATTCAGTGCCTGTTCCACTATCCCGAAAGGCGCAACCGCCGTTAAAAACTTCGATAAGGACAAATACCTGGGTAAATGGTATGAGATTGCACGACTGGACTTCAAGTATGAGCGCGATCTGAACAATACTACTGCCGAGTATTCCCTGATGGATAATGGCAAGATAAAGGTGGACAACCGCGGCTTCAACACTAAAACCAAGGAGTGGAAACAGGCAATAGGCAAGGCTAAATTTGTGGGTGATCCCACGGTTGCTATGCTGAAAGTGTCGTTCTTCGGTCCGTTTTATTCCGGCTACAATGTGATTGCCCTTGACAATGAGTACAAGTACGCCCTCATAGCCGGCAAGGACCTGAGCTACCTGTGGATTCTGGCCCGGGAAACTACCATTCCTGAGAATATAAAACAAGATTACCTGTCAATTGCCAAAAAACTGGGCTACAAAACCGAAGAGCTCATTTGGGTTGAGCACAACTAGGGACTGAGTTCCATCGATATTGCACTCAGACAGTGCAATTTTTACAATTATTTGCACTTTGAGAGTGCATTTTGTATATTTGTGTGCAAATTGATCTAGCCATGCAAAAGTTATTGGAGTATTCGCACAATTTAATCAGAGAAGTTAAAACTGATTTTTACCGGTATAAGTATTCACAGATTAATTGGGATAACCGGATGATTGGATTAAGAGGGGCGCGTGGTGTCGGGAAAACCACCCTGATACTTCAGCATATAAAAAACGACCTTAATCGAGACAAGACTCTTTATGTAACGGTAGAGGATTTCTATTTTGCTTCACACAAGCTTGTTGATCTGGCCGGCGAGTTCCAGAAAATGGGCGGGAAATTCCTCTTCATTGATGAGATTCATAAGTATAAGGATTGGTCGACTGAATTAAAATTGATTTACGACTATTATCCAGATTTACAGGTGGTATTTACCGGTTCGGCAATACTGGATATAAATAAAGGCGCTGCTGACTTAAGTAGAAGAGCGGTAATGTATGAGATGAAAGGTTTGTCATTCAGGGAATATTTGAAATTGTTTCATGATATAAATGCCGATGTTTATTCACTGGATGATGTTTTGAATCACAAAGTCACTCTGGCGGAAATAGAGCATCCCCTGCCCTATTTTCAGGAATATCTTAAGCATGGATACTATCCCTTTGCTAAGGAAAACGATTTCCAGATACGACTGGAACAGATTATCATCAAAACATTGGAAACAGATATTCCTCATTATGCAGAAATGAATGTTGCTACCGGCAGGAAACTGAAACAATTGTTGGCAATAGTGGCACAAAGTGTACCTTTTAAACCCAACTTTTCCAAGATAGGAGAAATGCTGGGTTCAAGCAGAAATAATATAGCAGATTATTTGGTTTTCATGGAAGAAGCCGGACTGATAGCACAATTGCATGATTCAACCAGTGGTATCAGGGGATTGGGAAAAGTAAACAAATTGTATCTTGATAATACCAATCTTATTTATAACCTGTCGCCTGAGAATTCAAATACAGGCAACTTAAGGGAAACCTTCTTCTATAATCAGACAAAAGTTAATTACAGGGTAATTTCATCGCCAGTGGCTGACTTCCTTATAAATGATATTACCTTTGAAGTTGGAGGCAGGAACAAAAAACAAAATCAACTTAAGAACCTTGAGAAAAGCTATATCGTTAAAGATGATATCGAATTTGGCTTTAATAATGTGGTTCCGCTGTGGCAGTTTGGTTTTCTGTATTAGAGTTCCAAAACGCCTACTAAACTCAACAATTTAAACATGGAGATACTTCAAAAAGATGATGGTAAGAACGGTATGTTTTATGTTGAACAGGATAATACCGTGTTGGCTGAAATGGTTTATGTATGGGCTGGTACTGATAAAATAGTCATTGACCATACGGATGTTAGTGATGTACTGGCCGGTAAAGGAGTCGGCAAACAAATGCTGACAAAAGCAGTTGAGTTTGCGAGAGAAAAAGGCTTGAAGATAATTCCTTTATGCCCCTTTGCAAAAAGCGTATTCGCCAGGGTAAAGGAATTCAGTGATGTGCTTTGAACATTTTTGAACGCGAAGCTTTTTACAACCTTTAGTTGTTGAATTACAACTATAAGTAGCCTAATTACAACTATAAGTGTCTGTATTTATTTGGATTGCGGCAAAGCATGAGAATAACTTTGTCGTGTTCAATAATCTTTAAAAAACTCGCACTATGTTAGACACAAAAACAATTGGTAACAGGATTACCGATGCACGAAAGAGATTAAATATCTCACAGTCGCGGCTTGCTGAACAGCTATTCATCAGTTCTCAGGCTGTGGGCAAATGGGAGCGTGGAGAATCGCTGCCCGACATTATCACTTTAAACCGTTTGGCGGAAATACTGGGGGTTGATCTCAATTACTTTTCAGAGGATCCAACTGCTGGTTTTTCTAATAAGACATCCACTGGATTTGCGCAAAATGCTGACGGGTTTACCCATAATTCATCAGAAGGATTTTCAGGCAACCAACAGGAAGAAATGCATTCGGCAGATCAACCCATCCGGCATTCCGCAAAGGAATCTGCTACTCAGAAAGAAAAGCCCCGTTGGGATATGTCGAGCGGCAATTGGGTGGATGCTGACTTTTCAGGGTTGGATAATCTGCAGGAGAAATTCAGTGCATCAAACATGCAACGTTGCAAGTTTATTGGTTCCAATTTGTCGGGACTTCTCTTGAAAAACAATCACGTGGTTGGCTGCGACTTCTCTGATTCAAATATCAGTGGCAGCCATATTCAGGGTTCGCACCTAGCCGGCAATAAGTTTGGCAACTGTTCACTTACGGATGCTGAATTTTCAGGGAGCCATATTACGGGCTGCGATTTCTCGCACACTGATTTCACCGGTGTGTCAGTTAAAAACAGTGCTTTCGTGAAAAACACCATGACAGATGTGGCCTGGAATCGCACTTCCTTTAAAGGGACGCAATTGACTGATATTGTTTTCAATGGTAAGGTGGAAGACTGCTCTTTTGAAAACTGTTCCTTCACCAGAATAACCTTTCAAAATGCAACGCTAATCAATACTTTCTTCAAAAACAGGAGTCTGAAACATATCAAGTTTATTGACTGCAAGGCCGATCGTATGACTTACGAATTCCTGAAAAACGGAAAAGCTGATCTCCATGGTATCATTCTGGTAACAGTATAACGGCACGGTACTAATTTCTGCAGGGCAATATTGAGATAAATAAGCTATCTTGCACCTTAATTACCTTCTATGGTAAGAAATTTGCAATAAACAGAGCAGGTTCAACATGAATCATTCCAGGTACAATTATCCAAAATCCATTGATGTATATTCGCCCATACCTTCAGGGGTTAAGTATTATGTACACCACATGGAATATAGCTGCATTTCATTGAATGCTCACCGGCTGGATATTTATGCCATTTGTTTATTAAGTGAGGGGGAAATGACGGTTGAAACAAATCTATTTCTGCATACTGTTACTGGTCCCGCTGTTTTTGTGATTGCCCCTGGGGTTATTCGAAGATTCCTTGCAACTGAAAAGATTAAAAAAGCAACCGTTATTTTCTTTCACAAGGATTTCTTCCTTGAAAACCAGGCAAATATTCATTTTCTGGAGAAATTCAGTTTCTTTGAACAGAGTGACCAACATATTATAGAGCTTGACGAGCTGCAAAACGACAGATTTCATCATTACTTCAGACTGATTGAGGAGAAGGTCACGGATAACGCTCCGCATACACCCGATATCATAAGAAGCTTTATCTATATTCTACTGAACGAACTCCACGATATAGCAGGAAGCAGAAGCATAGCACAGCCTCCTACGTTCAACCGCAATGAACAGATCCTACAGCAGTTTAAGATGCTGTTAACTCAATATTTTGTGGATGAACGCCAGCTTTCCTTCTATGCCGAAAAAATGAACATCACACCCAAATACCTGTCGGCAGCTGTTAAAGAAGCAAGTGGGAAAACAGCAGGTGACTGGATTACCGATATGCTAATACTGGAATCCAAAATCCTGTTGCAGAACAAAAAACTTTCTGTTACACAAATAGCCGATAAGCTTCGCTTTACGGATCCTTCCCACTTTGGAAAGTTCTTCAAAACACAAACGAAACAGAGTCCTTTAATCTACCGCAACCAGGTTTAACAGCACCGGCAGTTTATACCAGTTTGTCCTCCAATTGTACCTTGTGCTGCCTTACTGAGGGCCATACCTTTGCACAATATTTATAACATGGATTATGGAAAACAAATATTTGGAAATAATAGAATTCACTGACCCCGTATGTACCTGGTGCTGGGGTAGCGAACCAATTTTACGCGCATTGGAAACACATTTCGGCAATAAGCTAAAAATCAGTTATGTAATGGGTGGATTGGTGAAAGATATTACCGCCTTTTACGATAGTTATAACGACATTGGAGGTGATCCTGTAAATTCAAACAAAAGCATTGCAGCTCATTGGGTAGAAGCTTCGGAGCGACATGGTATGCCGGTAAAAACTGACGGATTTAAACTTTTCACGAAAGAGCATACTTCTACCTATCCCCAAAATATAGCTTATAAAGCGGCACAGTTGCAGGATGAGGTAAAAGCAAACCGATTTCTAAGGAGAATGCGCGAAGCCTCTGCAGCGGAAGCACAACAGACTAATCTGACTGAGGTTCTGGTAGAGCTGGCATCAGAAACAGGCTTGGATATTTCCCGGTTTCTGGATGACTTTAATAACGGCAAAGCGAAATCAGCCTTTGAAGCAGATTTATATACCACTGCTCAGTATCGGGCACACGGTTTCCCTACTTTCTTAATTAAATATGGAGAAAAATCTGCCCTGTTACGCGGCTATCAGAGCTATGCAAATTTCAGGGCAATTATTAACCAGGTGTCAAATGGAGAGGTTAAGGAAAAAACGGTTACACCAGCGGAAGAAAATGTTCTTGATTTTATTCGAAGAAACAGTTCACCGGCTCCTATAGAAATTAAAATGGCATTTGACTTGTCGGACGAAGAATATGAAAGAACAGAACGTTCACTCATGGAAAAACAACTCATTCACAAAAGGGAAGCCGGAAACGGCTATTTCATTTCATTGAAAAACAATCCGTTGGCTTGTGATATGGAAACCGGTGTTTGTTCACAATAATAATTGATTGGAATTTTTACACAAAGACCCCTGAAATTTGTGGTCTTTATTTAACCTGATAAAAACAAATAAGAAAACAAACTATGAATAAACACATAAAGAAAAGCCTTGATACAGGCATTCATTCCAATAACGTTTCATTAGCCATGCTGTTTCTGCGGATTATTGCCGGGACTTTTATGCTCACACATGGTTATCCTAAATTTCTAATGTTGATTGGCGATGCACCGATACAATTTGCCGATCCGTTGGGAATAGGCGAAACAACTTCTTTAATACTCACAGTATTTGCTGAATTCATTTGCTCCTTGTTCCTGATATTTGGGTTGGCAACACGCTTTTCAGTTATTCCCTTGCTTATTGCCATGCTTGTAGCCGCATTTATAGTGCATGGACCCGATGCTTTCGGTAGGAAAGAGATGTCGCTACTTTTTGCCTCCATATACACCGTGATTGCCATTGTGGGAGCCGGAAAATACTCTCTGGATGAATGGCTGTTCAAGAAAAGAAGATAAAAATTGAACAGGGAGCATTTAATTTTGTTTGCTACTCGAATTCCCGGGGCAAGCAGGTATTCTGTTATGTGCCTTACTTTTAACCAGATATTTACTATATTTGGTTAAACTTTTTTTTGCAAAATAGAAATCAAACTAAAATACACAGAATTTATATGGAAGAAAATTCAGAAAACATCAGCAAATGCCCAGTAACAGGTGCTACAGGCAAGCATGGCGCCGGTGTGGGCGGTACAAAAAACATCCATTGGTGGCCTAATCAGTTGAAGCTTAATATTCTGCGACAGCATACCTGCAGATCCAACCCTATGGGCAGAGATTTTGATTATGCCAAGGAATTCAAGAGTCTTGATTTAAAGGCCGTTAAGGATGACCTGCACAAGCTTATGACCGATTCACAGGATTGGTGGCCGGCAGATTTCGGTCATTATGGCCCATTCTTTATCCGCATGGCATGGCACAGCGCCGGCACCTACAGAATTGGCGATGGTCGTGGTGGTGCAGGCAGCGGTCAACAGCGTTTTGCCCCGCTGAACAGTTGGCCCGATAATGTGAATCTGGACAAGGCCCGCCGCCTGCTGTGGCCGATTAAGCAGAAGTATGGAAAGAAGATTTCATGGGCCGACCTGATGATTCTGGCCGGCAATGTTGCGCTGGAATCCATGGGATTCAAGCCTTTTGGTTTCGCCGGAGGGCGTGCCGATGTTTGGGAATCGGAAGAGGATGTTTATTGGGGATCGGAAACTACCTGGCTGGGCGGTGATGTGCGGTATGCGCATGGTTCAGCAGGGGTAGAAAAGGAAGGTGGGGTAACTGTTTCAGACGAGAATGCTGACGGAAATACCCATACGAGAAAACTGGAGAACCCCCTGGCCGCTGTGCAGATGGGATTGATATATGTTAATCCTGAAGGGCCTGATGGAAATCCTGATCCTCTTGCCGCTGCACATGATATACGTGAAACGTTCAAGCGTATGGCGATGGATGATGAGGAAACCGTGGCCCTTATTGCCGGTGGACACACTTTTGGGAAGACCCACGGCGCCGCTCTCACAGAAAATGTTGGTCCGGAACCTGAAGCCGCAGGCATTGAAGAACAGGGATTAGGCTGGAAAAACAAGTTTGGAAAAGGGAACGCCGGTGATACCATAACCAGTGGAATAGAGGTTACCTGGACCCCCACTCCTACTAAATGGAGTTTTTATTTCTTTGAACATCTCTTTAAGTTTGAATGGGAATTAACGAAAAGCCCAGCAGGGGCTCATCAATGGGTGGCTAAAAATGCCGGTGATATTATGCCTGATGCACATGATCCTTCGAAGATGCATGCGCCTACCATGCTTACCACCGACCTGTCGCTGCGCTTTGACCCCATTTATGAGAAGATTTCCAGGCGTTTCTACGAACATCCGCTGGAATTTGCCGATGCCTTTGCCCGTGCCTGGTTTAAGCTGACACACAGGGATATGGGGCCGATTACCCGTTATTTGGGTCCCGAAGTGCCGAAAGAAGAACTTATCTGGCAGGATCCCATCCCCGCAGTTAATCATCCGTTGATTGACGCTAATGATATTGCTGCACTGAAGGCTGTTGTGCTGCAATCAGGACTTTCCGTTTCACAGCTGGTATCCACGGCATGGGCTTCGGCCTTTACCTTCCGCGGTTCCGACAAGCGCGGCGGTGCCAACGGTGCCCGCATTCGCCTGGCTCCACAGAAAGATTGGGCAGTGAATAACCCGGCAGAGCTGGCCAAGGTATTGGAAAAGCTGGAAGCAATTCAGAATGATTTCAACAGCACGCTAACCGGTGGGAAGAAGGTTTCACTGGCCGATTTGATTGTCCTTGCCGGATGCGCAGGCATTGAGAAGGCTGCCAGGGATGCCGGTCACCCCGTTACCGTTCCTTTCAGTCCGGGACGTATGGATGCTTCACAGGAGCAGACTGATGTGGAATCGTTCAGCGTAATGGAGCCTGTGGCCGATGGTTTCCGCAATTATCTGAAGACAAAATACAGCGTTTCAACCGAAGAGTTGTTGGTGGATAGAGCGAATCTGCTGAAACTAACCGCACCTGAAATGACCGTTCTTATTGGAGGTATGCGGGTGTTGAACACGAACTACGACCATTCAAAGCATGGTGTTTTCACCAAGAAACCCGAAGTGCTGACCAATGATTTCTTCGTGAACCTGCTGGATATGAGCACGGTATGGATGCCTGCTTCAGAGGACAAGGAAACCTTTGACGGCCGTGACCGTAAGACCGGAGAGATACGATGGACTGCCACCCGTGCCGACCTTATATTCGGCTCAAATTCAGAGCTCAGGGCAATTGCCGAAGTCTATGGCAGTGCTGATGCTCACGATAAGTTCATAACCGATTTTGTGGCAGCGTGGAATAAAGTGATGATGGCCGATAGGTTTGATTTGAGATAGGCTTTGAACGTGAAGCATATTCCTACCTTTAGTTGTTGAATTACAACTATAAGTGTCTGTATTTATTTGGATTGCGGCAAGGCATGAGAATACCTTTGTCGAGAACTGACAGCAAATATATGTTGACAATTTAACTTTTCATGCTAATTTTTGTTAGAATTTATAAAGACATGGATCAATTCCAACATTATAAGTTCAAATTTTTAATTAAAACCAGATTATGAAGACAAAAATTTTCCTTTTGGCTGTTATTACAGCAATCATGGCATCGTGCACACCCAAAGATGCCGCCATCAACAAGGCAGTTCAGGGTGTTATTGCTCAGTATTCCACTGACATAACGGCTTCCACCCAAAAAGGGGTTGTTACCCTTACAGGTGAAATTCCGCAGGAGATCAGCTTTGCAGAACTTGAAACAGCACTCAAAGATATAAAAGGTGTTAAAGGCGTGGTGAATAATGTAACCATTAAAGTGCCTGAGCCTGTTATTACGCCCGATGATGCACTTACACTGAAATTAAATGAGTTGAAGACTGACGAAAGGTATACCGGAATTACATTTACTGTTAAAGACGGCGAAGTTACCCTTACAGGAAACGTTACAAAAGCCAATCTGATGGATTTGATGCAGGCAATCAACGAACTACAACCCAAGAAAATCAACAATAACCTGACTATACAAATAAAATAAGCCGATATGAGTGCTAAAATAAAATATCAAAGTGTGATAAACCTCGCTCAGGTGCTGGGTTTCAAGAATCTGGAAGCCATTGAAAAAGATGGCGTGCTTTACCTTTCGGGGATGGCTGCCAGTGAGGCCGACAAGCAGGTGGTATGGGATGCCTACAACAAGATTGACCCCGATATGCGCGGTGCCGATATGATCCTGAATATTGACGTGGATCCATTGGCAGTTCCACCGGTTGCTAAGGAAGAGATTTATGAAGTGGTTGCCGGCGATTCGCTGAGTAAAATAGCCAAGAAATACGATGGACTTAAATGGCAGGACATTTATGAAGCCAACAAAGACATCATCAAAAATCCCGATCTCATCCAGATAGGCTGGAAATTAAAGATTCCGAAGAAAATGTAACGCGTAGGGACAACTCGCGAATTACGCGCTTAATGATAACCCGGAAACGGACGAAACGGACATCCTCATGGGAGTCCGTTTTTGTTTCTATCGATTACCGGACTCGTCCGAATTTTGTGCAACACAGAGCCGTCTTAAAATAATTCTCACTTCGTGCAATTTTTAATACTTTGTGCAGTTATATAGAATCTCCAACCTTTTATAACTAATCTCAATCACCTAATCATGAAAAAAACACTCATTATCCTGATTGTATTAATTGCAGCATTATCCTCACAAGCCCAGACAACCAAGGGAAGCATGTTTGCCGGCGGCGACTTCCGTTATTACCATTCAACCAGTAAAAATAACAACCTTCAAGCTGAAAGATATAATCAGTTTGAAGTCAGGCCTCACTTTGGTTATTTTATTACTGATAGGTTTGCCTTGGGAGTTTCGGCAGAATACACCATATTAAAAGCAAATTACGATACCGTGACATCTGAGTATCTGACAACTATTAAGAGATACGGCCCTGGCATATTTGCCAGATACTATGGATCCATTGCCGGGAATTTTGGTTACATTGTTCAGGGCGACGTTGGGTATCAATACCATGAGTATGGATATTCTTATGAGCCGTTTGATAAGGAGAATACTATAAGTATTGGAATAAAACCGGGGCTCTATTATTTCATAACGCCTAAATTTTGCCTGGAAACAACCCTGGGTAGCATCAGTTATGTGATGGGTGACAGGAAAAATCCTGTATTAGGCTATGAAAGTAATTCGAATACATTCAGTATCACCGCAGGTCTTTCAGCCATTTCCCTGGGTTTGAACATATATTTCTAACCCAAACTTCGGTATTAACCTGACAATTCAACAACTTGAAACATGAAAAAAGTCATAATAATCCTGATTGTATTTCTAACTGCATCAGGACTTAATGCACAAACATTAAAAGGAAACCTTTTTGCCGGAGGTTATGCAAATTACTATCACAACAACAATATATATGGTGAATCAGAATTCCCAGAATATAACATCATCCTTAATCCTCGTATCGGATATTTCTTCACGGATAACTTCGCAGCAGGCATTATGGGAACATTCAATTTATCAAAAAACAACTATGATATCGAAAAATCTGATTATGATAATGTGAGCATTTCGCCGGGTGCCGGAGTCTTTGCAACCTATTATAAGAACCTCTCCAACAACCTCTATCTCTTTTGTGAGGGTGGTATTGCATATAGTTTCGACAGGAATGAATTTTTCGGTGAGGAACACTCAACGGGCAACTCCATCAAATTGCACCTGAACCCAGGTTTAGCCTATTTTATCACACCTCACTGGGCATTTGATGTTGGTGTTGAACTGCTGAGATATGAAGTCAGTTATTATAAGTTAACAGAAACCGGCTCAAAAAGAACATCCAAAGACCTAAGGATAGAAGCCGGTATATCGAACATTACCCTTGGAGTGAATTATCATTTTTAACTAATTATCCGGAAACGGTTAAAAAAGGGACAACCTTCGGGTTGTCCTTTTTTCATTACTATCCCGGTTGATTTTACACATTTATTTGATTTTGAAGCATTCACAATTTACACTGTTATTTATGGTAGGATATAGGAAACTATTACTTTTTATTATGTAACTCCCGTTTATAAAATGAATCCCACCTTTGTCATTCTATAAATCAACATTGTAACCCTATGGGCAAACTTAAAATACTATGGTCATCTGTTGTCGGCTCTTTGAAATCAAACCCGATTAAGCCTTATGAATACGAGCTGGCAAATACTCTGATAGAAAAGGAGATTATTGCGAAAGAACTCCATTATCAAGACCTTATAAGCAGTCATTTGAGAGATGAAGAATTGCTGATCGCCTCAGAGATTCGTTACCGCCGGCTTTTTGAATCAGCGAAAGACGGTATTCTTATTCTTGATGCTGAAAGCGGAATGATAATAGATGTTAATCCATTCCTAATAGAAATGCTGGGCTTTTCAAAAGAGCAATTCATTAAGAAAGCAATCTGGGAAATTGGCATCTTCCATGACATAATTGCCAATCATGAGAAATTTCTGGAACTGCAACAGCTGGAATACATCCGCTATGAAGATATGCCCCTTAGAACTATCGATGGGCATATGGTAAACGTTGAATTTATAAGTAATGTGTACATAGCAGATGGTCGCAGGGTAATTCAATGCAATATACGTGATATTACTCAGCGCAAGCTGGCGGATGCGGCATTGGTGCTTGCTAAGGAAAAGGCGGAGGAAAGTGACAGGTTAAAAACGGCTTTCCTGCACAACATCTCACATGAAATACGCACTCCAATGAATGCAATTGTTGGATTTGCCGGGTTTCTAAATGAACCCGAATTATCCGCTGAAGACCGGAAGCATTTTGTTGATATAATAGTGCAAAGCAGTGATCAATTACTGTCAATCATTTCTGATATAGTAAGTATGTCGAGCATTGAGGCTGGGCAGGCAAAAATTATAGAAAGTGAATTTGAACTCAATGGTGCAATGGCGCTTTTGCAGGAACAGTTTATAATTAAAGGAGGTAATACAACACTTTTCTGCGACTTGAAATCATCTTTACCCGAGCATGAAGTTTGGATTATAACTGATGAAACAAAGTTCCTTCAAGTATTTACCAATCTCATTGGCAATGCCCTTAAATTCACAGAGCAGGGATTCGTAACCTATGGATATGAGATTAAAAACAACAAGCTGCAATTCTACGTGGAAGATACAGGCATAGGGATAAGCAAGGAAATGCACAAAGAAATATTCAAGCGTTTTCGTCAGATAGAGACAACCAATGTGCGACAATTCGGTGGCTCAGGTTTGGGCCTGGCCATTTCAAAAGCATACGTTGAACTACTTGGTGGCAAGATGTGGGTGAAGTCAGTATTGGGTAAAGGTTCTACCTTTTATTTTACTATCCCTTTTGTACATGTGAGGAAAAATAATTTATCAGAAAATAGATCAGACGATCCGTTAAATGATGTTATCAATTTACCCAAAACAATTTTAGTTGCTGAAGACGAAGATTCCAATTTCAAGTTTCTTGAAGTGCTGCTGTCAAATAAAAATATTAAAATAATCAGGGCAGTAAATGGATTGGAAGCAACCAAAATAGTCACTGCAAATGATGAAATTGACTTGGTGCTGATGGATATTAAAATGCCCGAGATGAATGGTTATGAGGCAACTAAACAAATAAACAGTTTAAAGCCTCATCTGCCGATAATTGCCCAGACTGCCTATTCAAACGAGGTAGACAAGCAAAAGGCGTTGGCCTGCGGTTGCGCTGATTACATAAGCAAGCCCATCAATGCTGACTTGTTGCTATCCAAAATAAGTGCCCAGCTCAACAGAGCGTATAATTAAGAATTGAATGGTTCAATAAAAAGGACAACCGGTGAGTTGTCCTTTTTTTTGTTCAGCGTTCAGCGCTCATATTTTCTGTGATAGTTAGGCCTTATCGCCCGATTCCTTTCGAGGGAAATCAGGAATAAACATTTTTTATGTTGACTTTGTTATAGAGTCGCGAATGAAAATACTACTCACCGGAGCATCCGGATACATTGGAAAACGACTGCTGCCTGTATTGGTGGAAAATGGCCATCAGGTGATAAGCTGTGTCAGGGACGTAACACGGTTTTCTCCCCCCGAATCACTGAAATCAAAGATTGAGATTCTGCAGATTGATCTGCTCGACAGGGATTCGCTTGAGCGGATTCCAAAAGATATTGACGGGGCTTACTATTTGGTGCATTCCATGTCGTCGTCGTCTGATTACCATCAACAGGAGCAGGAATCGGCGGAGAACTTCAGGGTCGCACTGTCAAATACAAACGTACGGCATGTGGTCTATCTTAGCGGGATAGTGAATGAATCGACGCTGTCAAAGCATCTGGCTTCGAGGAAAAATGTGGAAACAGAACTTGGCAGGGGTAGTTACAATTTTACCACGCTGCGGGCAGGAATTATCATTGGCTCGGGCAGTGCCTCCTTTGAAATAATGCGTGATCTGGTGGAAAAGCTGCCGGTGATGGTTACACCCAGATGGCTGAATACCCGCTGCCAGCCCATTGGCATATCAGATGTTGTGACCATCCTATCGAAAACGATCTTTAACCCTGAAACTTTTCAGAAGAACTTTGATATCGGTGGGCCGGATATCCTGTCGTACAAGGATATGTTGCTGAAATTTGCAGAGATCAGGAAGCTTAAGCGCCATATATTCATTGTACCGGTCATGACGCCGAAGCTCTCCTCCTACTGGCTGTACTTCGTAACGTCAACCTCCTACAAACTGGCCGTGGCACTGGTAAACAGCATGAAAATAGAGGTGATATGCCGGGATGATGAGATCAATAAAATACTCGGCATTGAGCCGATGAGTTACCAGGCATCGTTGGAAAAAGCCTTCAGCAAAATAGAGAGCAACGAGGTGGTTTCCAGCTGGAAGGATGCCTTTATTAGCAGCAGCCTCAGCCTTAATCTGTCGGAATTCATACAAGTGCCTACGTTTGGATGTTACAAGGATAAGCGCGAAAAGGCTTTCGCCGATAGGAAGGAATGTACTGAGAGGATCTGGAGCATTGGCGGTGACAACGGGTGGTATTATGCCAACAGATTGTGGCGTATAAGGGGTGTTATGGACAAGATGGCCGGCGGTGTGGGATTACGGAGAGGACGTACATCGGCTAACAGCCTTAATGCAGGCGATGCACTCGATTTCTGGCGGGTACTGTATGCCAATAAAAGTGAGGGACGCCTACTGTTGTTTGCCGAAATGAAACTGCCGGGTGAAGCCTGGCTAGAGTTCAGAATCGTGGAGAACAAGCTCATACAAACAGCCACCTTCCGCCCCTGGGGATTACGTGGCAGGCTGTATTGGTATTCGGTTTTGCCTTTCCATGGATTGATTTTCAAGGGGATGATTCGGAAGCTGACGGAAGAAAGGGTCGAAAAAAGGTAGGGACAACACGTGAGTTGTACGTTATACCAACAATCTCAAGGCAATTATTGATCGTTATGCTTACAGCTTAACAAACTTACTCATAAAATACTTGCCTTCAATACAAACCTTCAACAAATACACTCCCGGCTGGAGGGATGTGGTTTCAAGGACAGTCTTGACTTCGGTGAGGTTTGTAACCAAAAGCTCCTTTCCCTGGAGCGAGCATACTGTAGAAACAGCACCTGCTGTATTATTTCCCGTCAATTCAATAGTAACTTTCTCATCGACCGGAACCGGATATAGCCTATAAATGCCGGTAGCTATTCCATCGATAAAACTGTTGGAAACAGTGATGGTTAAATGTATATAACAAAATGGTACCATGGCATCGGCAATATAAACGTCATACAACCCCGGGGCAAGTCCGGTAAAAACGTTGCTCATCTGCCATGGTCTGATAACGGCAGTGCCGCTCAGCAGTTGATACTGATAAAGGCCTGACCCGCCGATGGAATTAATGACAGTAATAGTGCAATGAATAGAAATCTGCTCGAGGTTGTGCAGAGATGATTGAACTCAGTGAAAATAAAACAACAGTCAAAATCAATGCTTTCATAATATCTAATATTTAGACGAAGATAAAGATTAATATTTATTCGCTGGCATGTACTATATATAATTTATATATTTGATTGATTTTTTAGCTGGGTGATTGACTACTTCTCTAATCAGCCTCAATCTTAATCTGACAAAACAATGAAACATTGGTGCTTAATAATTTTAATGGGTTGGCTTCCGGTACTATCTTTTGCACAAGGGGAATATTTTACAACCGATAGTCTGACATCGTATGGCTTGAAACTGATAGACAATGGCGATTTGATGAATTCCAGCATTTGTGAGGTAAAAATAAAAGACAGAATAGTTAAATACTCTCCTTACGAGGTAAAGGAATATGGATTTAAAGATGGTAGGGTATACAAGTCAAAGGAAATTCAAATGGGAGATTCGACCAAGAAAGTCTTCATGGAATGCCTTACCAGTGATAAAACCACTCTTTTTTACTACAGGGGAAAAGGAATAAAAATCTTTTATCTGGCGAAGGACAGTACTCTTTTTGCAGAATTGCCGAAGAAATATGCGGGAAAGGAAATTTATACTGAACAGCTGTCACAAATCACCAGTGATTGTTTCAATGTTTCAGATGCCTGCAAGCTTGTAAGTTATACTAAAAAGTCATTATCCAAGCTTATAACACGATACAATCAATGTGTATTGAAACCTTTTCCTCACTTTAAATATGGCTTTCTGGTTGGTTATGAGTTTTTGAAGCTAAACCCTTCCACTAAACAAAATGATCATTTGGAATATTTCAATTATACGCATGATGGTAGTTTATCCTTAGGTATATTTCTCGACTCTCCAATTCAAGCAAGCGATCTTTCCTTACATGCTGAACTCAGTTTTTCAGATCACGGATATTCATATAATCATGCTTCAACAACAGAAGACCTGAATTTACTGGTAAATATATCCTCGTTGAGAGTACCTGTTTTACTCAGGTATACACTTCCCATCAATAACTTAAGGCCCTATTTTAATGTCGGCACACAATTCTCATACAATAACAAGAAGGAAAGTGGCCTTTATAAGTCAACTTTTTCTGAGAATATGATTGAGATCAATAATCTGCTTGATGAAACAATCATTTCAACTTACTACATGGGATATCTTACAGGATGTGGTGTAGAGTGTGACCTCGATTATAAGAGATCAGTATTCCTTGAGATAAGATATGGCAACCAGTTCAGCATATCAGATAATATAAGGAACAGCAATTCAATGGTACTTATTTCATCAGGCATTAATTTTTAAAAGCATGAAAAAAGTTGTTTTATACCTTTTAGTTTTTATAATTCCCTTATTCAATAACTGCAGTAAAGAGGCTGAAATTGGAGAAAAGGATTATCCCTTTATCCTCACAGGTGAAATAACTGATATAACCGGTACAAGTGTTGTGTTTAATGGTGAAATTATCAGTACCGGCAAGGATGAAATTATTGAATATGGGTTTTTGTGGGACAAGACTGAGCCAAGAATTGAATCCGCCAATAAAGCAGTAGTGAGTAATCCAGCTGCAACCGGATCTTTTAGTCTCAGTATTAATTTCAATTTGATCAAGGATTCAGCACAGATTGTCAGGTCTTATATAAAAACCAATAACCTTGTTGTGTACGGCAATCAACAGAGGTTTACATGCAATGGCGGCATGCCTGCCGAGATATATGACTTCAGTCCCCGCAAGGGATATGTAAATTCAACGGTTGTTATAACTGGAAATTATTTCACCAATAGAAAGGACAAGGTATCAGTTTTCTTCGGAGATAAAAAAGCAGTGATTGACAGTTGCAGCAATGAAAGATTGGTGGTCAGGGTGCCTGATATTGATGTAGATATGGAGGTTAGTATTACAGTATCAGTATACAACAAAGCCACTGCGTCAGATAACAAATTCAGAGCCTTTACCTATTGGAAAAGAATCTCAGATTTTCCCGGAACAGTAAGATACAGCACTTCAAGTTTTTCCATTGATAATATGGGGTATGTTGGTTTGGGCGCCAATTCTGACGGAGGATACTACCGTGATTTTTATAGGTATAATCCGCAGAACGATAGCTGGAGTAGAATTGCCGATTTTCCCGGAGCAGCATGCGCTTATGCCATCGGGTTTTCCTATAACGGGAAGGGTTATGTGGGCTTTGGTTACTCCAATCAAGTGTATTACAGAGATTTATGGGCGTATGATCCAATTACAGATCAATGGTCGAAAGTAGCTGAGAATGAAAATATATGGACATATAAGGATGCATGTTTTGTGATTGAGAATGAATTATTTATTGTTGCACAAAGTGGTGTTCACAAACTTGATTTAGATAATATGGAGTTTACCAATTTAGGCTACTTTACAGGAAATTACAGGTTTTTCACTACCGGATTTTCATTAAACGGCAAAGGCTACATGTTTGCCGGCCAGGAACCGGGCAACAGATATTTAAAAGATTTATGGGAATACAATCGAAATGAAAATAGCTGGGAAAAGATATCAGAGTTAAAAGGTTCCAAGTATAGAGATTCACCAATAAGCTTTACTCTGGGCAATAGGATGTTCATGGGTATGGGAGGCTTTTCCACCGCTTACAATGATATTTTTGAGTATGAAATAACAAATAACGCATGGGTTGAATTGGAAAGATTACCCGGCAAGGGTCGCAAACATGCTGCATCCTTCACCGTAAATAACAAAGCCTATGTTGGGACAGGACGCGCAGGGTATTACGATGAGCTTTCAGACTTCTATGAGTTTGATCCTTTTAAGGAATGACGATCTGTCTGGAACGCTCAATCCGTTTCACATTTTCATAACCTTTATGGTTAAAGGCTTATTGCCTGAAATAGCTTTGATGATATAGAAACCAGCCGGCAATTGAGTTATATCAATGAATTGCCCATAGGGAAGATAAAATACTTCTTTACCGTTTAAACCATATACATGGATATCTATAACAGGTTCGTTTGACTTAAATGAAAAGATTCCAGTTGTTGGGTTTGGGTAAGCGGTTGCCTGTTCTTTTATGGCTGGTTCAGGGATTGCAAGCACCCCAAAGTAATATGCCGTGCTGTCAGCACTGGTAACAATGTTATCAGTATAAAGTCTCTTGGATTGACCCATTAAGATATTATTGGCATCATAGCTGTACCGGTATTCCTCATTTTTATCTAATATGTTGGATGGCCAGAATCGTTTAAGTCCTAGTCTATGTATAAGAAATCCGTCTTGATTATACGTACTTGTTACGATTTTATCGTTGACCCATGCACCAGATTGTTTTTGTTGAAGAAGAACGGTTATCACATTTCCCTGCTCATCATAAGTGTATGTATACAATAATATATTTTCAAAAGTGCCGGAAAAACCCAAGCTTTGAACTAGGATGGAATCCACCTGATTGAGTTCGTTATATGAGTATATATCTTTATTAGCATCATTTCCAGGGAATTCCTCCGAGGGAAACTTAACAATTCTTGTAATCAGCCTGTTTTGGTCGTCGTAAATATAAATTGTACTGTCTTGTGGGGAATATGGATCTGGAGCTTTGAAAGTAACCAAAAGGGTGATAAGGTTGGAAGTATTATATTCCTTTGTCTCCCGGTAAGTGATTTCTGGAAACCAGTCCCCATGATAAATTTTCACATATTCAATCAGGTTCCAGGCCGTATCATAGGTTTTGACATTCTCATTCCTGTCTATCCATAAGTTGTCCCAATCCTTGAATAACTGGTTTGTGTGGTAACCAAGTGTATTGTACGTATTGATTTCAAATTTGTCGTTTTCCCAATTCTCTGACCAGGAAGTTTCAGTCAACACGGTAAGCTTGTTATTATTAGTATCATAAGTGTATGTATAACGGTAATCTTCATAGAAGATTCCATATTTACAGAAGGTAAGGAGATTACCCCGATTATCGTATTGGTAGTCCTTTGTCTTGCTGAAATGTTCCCATCCACCGGGGACACTTGCCTTGATATAATAATTGGTGCTGTCGTATAACGGTACCAGATCACGGGTGTGGGGATTTTGAGCGACAGTAAGCAGTGATATCATGCTTAACAGTACAGAGTAAAGTAATTTCATGGCATTAGTTTTACACCATCAAATATAAGAATTTTTTGTAATAAGCTGATTTGATTTCATTTTTTTTACGAGCAGGAATTATTAGTCAGATAAAAACTAGTTCTGCACTACAGCCGTACAAACGAAAAGGCTTAAAGGATTAAAATATTTAGCGTTATGTCGATTTTTCGTATATTTACACTGCAACCATGTAAACTAAAAAGAGATGAAAGACAAACGATTCTATTCAATCCTCATTCTGCTGGTGATAATTCAGGGTTCCTTGTTTGCACAGGATCCTGTTGCATTGAGTGATGAGCCGGGGGCGTGGAGTTATGGGTATCTCAACGACGCCAATACTAAAATGTACGGTCAAAACTTTGGCATGACGCCAAAAGAAATGGCTGATTTTAAAGTTAAAATGGATAACCTGGTTGAGGTGCTTCATCACAATCCCGTAATGGCAAATCCCCGGGGCTTTGATGCTGCCGTAGAATCACGGCCAATTTATCCTGCCGATTTTAAAAAGCATACTGAAAATTATGGGTATATCGGGGAGATCAATTTCAGGCTTCCTACATGGTTTGAATCAAAAGGAAGAAAGTACAAGCAGACCATTGAACCGCCAAGGACAACCGTGTATTTCAACAATATTTCCATCCTAAGACATAGTGCCTTCAATGTGGTGCCGGTGGGTAATGACAGTCGTGCTTCAGACAAGGTGAACGACATTTGCCGACCCATGGTCATAAAGGAGTTGGCACCCGGTGTTATATTGTATGATTACGCAATTGTGTTTACCAACCCCGGCAAGCAGTTGTATTTACCCTGCACAGTTGGCGAAGCATACAGTCGATTGATGGCTTATTACGAGCAGGCCGCCAAGGCTGAACCCTTATACGCCATGTTTCTTGACCCCCTGAAGGAGGAATATCCACGGCTTACACCCGGCCAGTTGAGTTCGCCGGCCTACTTTGGCGGCTCCACAGGCATTACTTACGAGAAAACTCCTGATCCATTGATGCTGTTCAACAATGATTTCTTCAACCGCAGCATGCCCAAAACAGCCGTACAGGCCATTGTGTTCCCTATCAACGCCGACTATTTCAGGAATCCATCGGATTTTTACCCCACCGATGTAGGTTTTCTGAGGATATACCAGTTTTTGCATTCCCTTGACACAAACGCTATCTCGGAGGTGTTGGATTGAAACAACTGTAGGGACAACTCGCGGGTTGGCCGTTATTTCCAACCATCCCAATAGTATCAAACGTAGGTTCTAGCGTAAAGCTGAAAGCAGCCAGTTACCCTAATGTCGGGATACTGACATCTATGTTCCTTAGAGAAAAAACAAATAACCGGGAACTATTTATTTTTGCTGGTCTGTGTTATGTATAATTTATATATTTGAATGATTTATATAGAGGTGTATCCTGCCAGGATATTGCTGTTACAATGGCTATTACCATATCTATTGCCGGACCTAAACATAACTAGTTAAAAGTCAGTGCTAAAACTATAAACTGAATATAAATGGAAAGCTTAAGACCAAACACACAGAGAGCAAAAAATGCTATTACCCTTATCTGGATTATGCTGGCATTGGAAATTACATCGCTGATTTCAGGTTATTTCCAATATGATTTACTGGAAGCAGCTGCCAATGGCGAGGAAGTCTCAGCGGTAACTGCAACGGCAAATGACTTAAGAGAGCAGATAATAGCTATATTCTATATGCTTTTTCTCATTATATCAGGTGTTACATTTATACAATGGTTTAGACGCGCATACTTTAATCTTCACCAAAAAGTACCGTATCTTTCACATACTGAAGGTTGGGCCGCCGGTAGTTGGTTTGTTCCTATAATTTGCCTTTATAGGCCGTATCAGATTATGAATGAGTTATATCAGGAAACAAAAGAGTTGCTGATTGCAAAGGGATTGCGCGTTAATGCTGACTTTAAGACGAATCTATTGTGGTTGTGGTGGACTTTGTGGATATTGACCAGTATAATTGGGCAAATTGTATTTCGCCTCTCCTTGAAAGCTGAATCAATTGTTGAATTAACCGATTTTACAGTTATAAGTATGGTTGATAATATAATAAGAATACCCCTTACTTTAATCACAATAAAAGTCATTAAGGACTATTCGAGCATTGAACCGCTTCTCAATGAAATAAAGAGTGATGATCAGTTATCCGGAAGTATTACATCTAACTCAGAAAGCATTTTAACAAGTATATAATCATGAAAAAGTACGTCTTATTACTAATGGCATTATTCGGAATGAACCAAATTATTACAGCTCAACAGGACAATTACCAATGGCTCGAGGAAGTGGATGGTAAAAAGGCGTTGGAATTTGTAGAAGCCCAAAACAAGGTTACGCTTGAAACATTGAGTAATGAAAAGGACTACCAACATATCTTCGATAGATGCCTTGAAATATCCAACTCGGCCGAACGTATCGCCTACCCCGCCATTCGAGGCGAATATGTGTATAATTTCTGGAAAGACAAGGACCATGTTAGGGGCATTTGGCGCAGATGTCTGCTATCAGACTATATCAAAGGCAAGCTAGATTGGGAAACCCTGCTTGATATTGACGAACTGTCAAAAAAGGACGATATCAAATGGGTGTTCAAAGGTACCAATGGATTGTATCCCAACTATAACCGATTCCTGATCAGCCTATCAAAAGGTGGCGGCGATGCAGTGATTATCAAAGAGTTTGATGCCGATAAAAAGGAATTCATCGAAGGTGGATTTTCTTTGGATGAAGCCAAAGGTTCAGCTGCTTATGTAGATGAAAACACACTGATTGTTGAAACCGATTTCGGCGAAGGCACTATGACAACCTCCGGTTATCCACGTCAAGTGAAACTATGGAAGCGCGGCACCTTGTTGAAAGACGCCCAACTCATCTATGAAGGAGAAACTACGGATGTATCAGCTGGTGGTTATATAATGCGCGATGGTTCAAAGGCTTACACAATTGTCTACCGCGGATTAACCTTCTATCAATCGCAGAACCTGGTCTGGATGGATAATAAAGCCATCAAACTGGATATTCCTGAAGATGCCGGCATAAATGGTATTTTGAACAATCAGCTTATCATGGAATTAAAATCGGATTGGACGGTCAATGCCGAAACCTATAAGACAGGTACGCTGGTAAGTTTGAATTTCACTGAACTGTTGAAAGGAAACAAGGAAATCAGCGTGATCATTGTTCCCGATGAATTCTCTAGCATTTCAGGCGTTTCCACCACTAAAAACAAGCTGCTCATAAATATGCTGACCGATGTAACGAGTCATCTGTTCATCTATTCATTCATTGATGGCAAATGGACTTCGGAGAAAGTGCCGGCACCTGATTTTGGAACTATTTCAGTGGCTGAAGCCGATGACCTGTCGGACCAGTATTTCTTCACGTTTGCAAACTTCCTTACGCCTACTACCCTGTTTTATGCTGATGCAGGCAAAAACACCTTTGAAGCCTACAAATCGCTGCCTGCGTTCTTCGACGGAAGCAAATACCAAGTAAAACAATTCAAGGTGAAATCCAAGGATGGCACGCTGATTCCCTATTTCATGGTTTCCGGCAAGGAGATGAAAAACGACGGCACCAATCCAACGCTTATTTATGCGTATGGCGGATTTGAATCTTCGTCCGAACCTTTTTACTCCTCCACTTTTGGAATTGCCTGGCTGGAAAAAGGAGGTGTATTTGTACTGGCCAATATCCGCGGCGGCGGTGAATATGGTCCTAAATGGCACCAGGCCGGACTGAAAGAAAAACGACAAAATGTATTTGACGACCTATATGCCGTATCTGAAGACCTAATATCCAAAAAAGTGACTTCACCCAAACATCTGGGCGTCATGGGCGGAAGCAATGGCGGTTTGCTGGTGGGAGTTGCCTTCACGCAGCGACCTGAACTATACAACGCCGTTGTGTGCCAGGTGCCGTTGCTCGATATGCAGCGCTACAACAAACTATTGGCAGGCGCCAGCTGGATGGGGGAATACGGAAATCCGGATATCCTTGAAGAATGGGCCTACATTCAAAAGTACTCACCTTATCACAATCTGAAAGAGGGCATAAAATATCCCGAAGTATTCTTCTATACCTCAACACGTGACGACAGAGTTCATCCCGGTCATGCCCGAAAAATGGTAGCCAAAATGAATGATATGGGTTACAAAACCTATTATTATGAAAATATGGAAGGCGGACATGCAGGCACATCAACCAATGAGCAAGGTGCTAAAATGAATGCCATGACGTTTTCCTATTTGCTGATGAAGTTGAAGTAGTTGCATCTCGTGGGTTAGCCGGCATTATGAACTATCTCACATAGTATCTGAGCCATCTCACATGGTATCTGAGCCATCTCACATGGTATCTGAACCTATAACCTATTGTCATTGTTACACTTTCAATATTTATTACAAGAATGAGAAAGAAAATATCTATATAATTCAGAGCGAGTTGACAATATAATTAACAGAGAGATGACAAACAAAATATATCCCTGCTTATGGTTTGACGGACAAGCCAAGGCAGCAGCAGAGTACTACTGCTCAATATTCAAGAACTCAAAAATTACCGAGGAAAATCCAATGGTCGTGACATTTGAGCTTGATGGTAAAAAGTTCATGGCACTAAACGGTGGCCCGAATTTTAAATTCAATGAAGCCGTTTCATTTGTGGTTGATTGTGATACCCAGGAAGAAATTGATAACTATTGGTCCAAATTGACAGCAAACGGTGGCGAAGAAAGCAACTGTGGCTGGCTGAAAGACAAATTCGGCGTATCGTGGCAAATAGTCCCAACCATATTACCCAAACTCTTAAGCGATCCTGACAAGGCACCCAAAGTAGTTGAAGCATTTATGAAGATGAAAAAGTTTGATATCAAGACACTCGAAAATGCCTGAGGATAAATGAAATTGGAAGATTTAGGATATACGGATAAACTGGAGAAATTAAGGATTGAAAACAACCTTAAAGACTTCGAGATAGGGAGAGTCATCTCTGAACACAAAGAGAGATATATTGTAAAAACTAAAAAGGGAGATTTTGAAGCAGAGATAACCGGTAACATGCGATTTGCAGCTAAAAATCGTGAAGACTTTCCCGCTGTTGGTGATTGGGTTGCATTGACAATTTATGACGCTGACTTTTCAATCATTCATAAAGTACTCCCGCGATTCTCTATTCTTTCCAGACAAGCTGTTGGCCAATTTGGCGAAATTCAAATCATAGCGACAAATATTGATTATGCACTTTTAGTTCAGGCGGTCGACAGGGATTTCAATATCAATCGCCTTGAGCGATATCTTACAATTTGTTATTCATCCAGAGTAAAACCAATAGTTGTCCTGACTAAGACAGATCTCATAGACGAACAGTCAAAAAGTGCATTGATCAAAGGCATTCAACAACGATTGAAAGATGTACCGGTTTATGCAATCAGCAATGAAACACAAGATGGATATGAATCATTGAAACCGGTATTTGAGAAGGGTAAAACGTTCTGTTTGCTTGGTTCTTCGGGAGTTGGCAAATCTACCTTGCTAAATAACCTCTCTGGAAGCAGCATAATGAAAACCGGCTCAACCAGTGAAAGTACCAGCAAAGGCAGACATATTACCAGTCATAGAGAATTAATTGTATTGGAAAATGGAGGTATTCTAATTGACAATCCGGGAATGCGGGAAGTTGGAATCGCGGACACGGAAGAAGGATTGGAAACTACGTTTGATGCTTTAATCAGTCATGCCCAAAATTGCAAATATAGAGACTGCACCCATACCAATGAAGCGGGATGTGCGGTAATTGAAGCAGTTGAGAATGGCGAGCTTGATGAAAACGTATATGCCAATTACCAAAAAATGCAAAAGGAAAAATCATTTTTTGAGACCTCGGTGATGGAAAAAAAGAAAAAAGAGAAATTATTTGGAAAAATACTTAAAGACTATCAGAAAAAGGATGTAAAAGGGAAATAGTGGCTGAATACTGATGGCTGCAGCTATCAAAAAGCATAAAAAGGGGTATTAAACATGAATGTACAAGAACAAATCAACAATTTTATTTCCAATCAGCCTGAGCCAAAACGTAGCGACATGCTGGAATTGCACCGGCTCATACTTCAAGTGATGCCGGAATGTAAATTATGGTTCGACGAAGGTAAAAACAGCGAAAATAAAACTATTAGCAACCCTACTATTGGATATGGATTGTACACAATAAAATATGCAAATGGAAAAACCAGAGAGTTTTTTCAAATCGGCATGAGTGCAAACACAACTGGAATCTCTGTCTATATCCTTGGGATCAATGATAAGACATACCTAGCCCAAACTTTTGGTGAGAAACTAGGCAAGGCAAAAGTAACAGGCTATTGCATCAAGTTCAAAGCTCTAAAAGACATAAACATTGATATACTTGAAGCGGCAATACGATATGGGGTTAAGACTTCGAAATCAGCTTAGGACTATTGCCAACAAGAATTTAAATGATAATCTCCTGAGAGCCAAAAAATCATTTTCTATTATGTAAAAACCGTAACGGATTTTACAAAACGAATAGCATTTGTGAGATGTATTCCTCGTGTGATGGCTGGAGTATTCCCAGTAGTCAGAACAACCTAAGAGAAAAAACCACTTCAACAGTTAGGGTAAAAGTCAATTTTATTGTCATATAAGAAATAGAACTTATATGAGAGCATTTTTCTTAATTGCATTAACACTATTCGCCAGTATAACAACTAACGCACAACTTGTAGCAAATGCGGGTCCTGACAAAGCCAATTGTTGGAATGCGGATAACAATGAAGATCCGATTTTAGGCGCTGATACAGTTGCCTCTGGAGGTACGGCTCCATATACTTATAAGTGGGAAGCCCATGACATTGTTGCAATAGGTCCTTATAGCTGGCATTATTTTGCCTCCTATTTCCTAACTGACACAACCGCAGCAAATCCAGTTATGATCAACTATAGTCAGAATGAAGAGGTTGTATTTAAACTAACTGTGACAGATGCAAATAACCAGATTAGCATTGATACTGTGGTTGTGAAGCATTCAACATTCTCTTGGACACTGGACTATTGGGAATTCACGATTCATCAAGGTGAATCAATCTACCTTCAATGGGGGGCAGCGGCTTATAGTGACCGTCCACCATTTCAATTTTATTGGCATCCCACCCATGGTTTGTCAGATTCAACGAGTGAAACATTCTGGGCACATCCTGATCATTCCATCAGATATTTTTGTAAAGTAACTGATGCTCTAGGATGTTATGTTGACGCCGGTAGATATACAATAAATGTCATACCGGTAAGCACCAATGATATAGAACTTGTTTCAGCCTCCATTTTCCCAAATCCGGCCTCAAATAGGCTAAACTTTAAGCTGGACGAACAGTTGAATCAGCCACGCGAACTGAATATCTATAGCCTAGATGGGAAACTGATATATAGACAGGCTGTTGAAACATCCGAGTTCTCTACAGATATTTCGGTCCTTCATGCAGGAGAATATTTATATCGTATTTCAGGAAATGGGAAGAAAGTATATTCTGGGTTATTTTTAAAGGAATAATATAGAGTGCCCTTTTGAATAGTTTTAGCCTCTTAGGGGCCGAATATCTGTAACAGTTGGTGAAAGTCCATCAGAAATAAAGTCGCATGGTTCTTTGCTACACACCAAGAAGCGCAAACCCCGAAACCGAAATTTGTTTTATGTGTTGCATATGTTTCATAAAATTACTATATTTGATTGGAATCAAATATCCTTATGAAAACATTAATTTATTCAATGCTAGCAGGAGTCGCAATGCTGTTTTTTATTTTTAGCTGCGAGAATGAAAAAGAAAATCCTGAACCTTTAGTCTTTTCCGGAAAATTAACAAGTCACTCCGACTGTAACAGTTTTAAATCAGATACAGCAATAAATACTGCCGATAGCTTATCCTGTGCTGAATATTCATTTGATGCTGCTACCAATAAGTTGTATATAAAGCATATCAATGCCGGATTTAATTGCTGTCCTGACAGTTTATACTGCAATGTAAGTGTCAGCAACGATACAATTACCATTCAGGAATTTGAACGCTACGATTTTTGCAATTGCAATTGTCTCTATGATCTTTACATAGAAATTGAAGGCGTTGCTTCTCAAGAGTATCAGATTGTTTTCATCGAACCATACATTAGAGCCCAGGAACAATTAATATTCGGCGTAGACCTTTCAACTCAACAGGAAGGAATCTATTGTGTGACAAGAAACGTTTATCCTTGGGGGATATATTAGAATCTAAGTGGAATAATAAATCAAGGGATGCTTGGGCGACACTAAAAGCCAAATAAGCAAGAAAACATTAACAATTTTAAAAGCATCATGAAATGGGCAGATATATAGACAACAATCTAATCAGAGATGAAAAAGTTGAATTGGAAACAACATATCATTGGATAATCTTCTGCAATTTAAGGGCATTATTTACTCTGTTCATTGCACCGCTAATTGACTTATACACAGATGAGTTTGCAATCACAAACAAACGTGTAATTATCAAAACAGGGTTGATCAGCAGAAAGACCTTTGAGATGAACCACTCAAAAATCGAGAGTGTAAATGTTGACCAAAGCATATTGGGAAGAATTCTTGGCTACGGAACCATTAGTATTGTCGGTTCAGGCGGTACAAAAGAAGTTTTTCCCAAAATTAAGAATCCCTTGAGATTCAGAAAAAAATTCCAAGAGTTGTCAATCTAATATGCTCATTACGTCTGGTTCTTATGAAAGTTACTGAAGAAACTTTAAAGCAAATCCTTGATGCATTCAATCTGCATGACCTTGATGCGATAATGGAATTCTTCGCCGATGATTGCTCATTTGATTTTCCAAAGGGACCAGAACCCTGGGGCCAAAGGTTCATTGGCAAGGCTCAGGTGCGAGAGGCACTTGCAAGTCGCTTCAAAGGAATTCCTGACGTTCACTATGGTGAAGACCGTCATTGGATTTCATTAGATGGAGATATGGGAGTGTCTGAATGGACACTTACTGGAACAACAACTTCAGGGCTCAGTTTAAAGGTGAGAGGTTGTGACCATTGGGAGTTCCGTAAAGGCAAAGTTATCCGAAAGGATTCCTATTGGAAAATAATTGAGCCAAAAGTGAAATAGTTCCTCGTATTACGGGAGTCCGCTAACTCATTGCATGCGAAACCATAGTCTCCAATCAATTTAGCATCTATGAAAGAGAATTCAACTCCATTTAAAAATTCAAAAACCGGTAAAGTAGTCTTTATAGTGAGCATTATCTTGTCTGTATATTGGTGGCTCGTTCAGGTCATAAATGTATATAGCATTGCTTTTATTGGCGCAATCTATGAGATTCTGTGGCTCCCGTTTCTGTTAATGCTATTTGGGTTACCAATATACTCCTTGATATTGTGGATAAAAGAAAAATTTAATTTCAGATCACTATACCTTTATTCTGTTCTCATAAATGTTACAACTATTCTATTGATGGTTTTAGTGAATAATAACTCGCCTAAATAAAGGTAACTCCAGAATCTTTAACCACTTGACACTAATTATGCTCTAAATTAATATCATCAAAATAACACCCAAAAACACCCATCCAAGAATCAACTGCGACCACTGCCGTCCCGTTAATCGATAGATGATGCGAATCTGAATGATGAAACGTTCTTTTTGCAATCTGGTTGTAGAGACTTTCTGAAATAAAAGGCTAGTCACTAATGTGCCTAAGAAATGCAAGTCCCTACGGGACATAAGGAATAAAAAATAGTAGAGACGTTGTATACAACGTCTCTACTATTTTAATGAATCACAATCTTCTACCCTTTTATTGAATCACAATCTTCTTTACTTCTCTCCATTCCGGGCTTACTACCTGCAGAAAGTACATTCCCTTTCCATAGGCGCTCATATCTAGTGAGATGTTATCGCCATTCCAGGATATGATTTTAACCGGTCGGCTCATATTGTCGTAGATGATGATCTCACCGTTTTTCAGGTTGATGGGTTTGTCGAGCGATACTTCAAACAACCCGGTAGATGGATTGGGGAATACTTTCAATGCATTTTCAGCAACAGGTACTGCATTGGTTTTCACCACAATCATCGGACTGGTTGAATAAGAAATCACATAGCAGGCAACATCCAGCACCGGGTTGAAGCCATCGCTACAATCCGTACAGGTTACGCCGGTGACACAGTCGGGGTGGTTGGGATGGCAATAGTCAACATAACTCTCGAAGAATTTGTAACCCAGATTTACATTTCCGGTGGCAACATAGTCGTTCAGGCTGAAGTTAAACCAAGGGGCAATGCTGCCGGGGCACCATCCTGCACGGTTGTAATACCATGTGCCGTTCTGCGGCTGACAGGCATCAGGATTCGGGTTGCAGGTGCTCCAGTTGGCTTGTGAGTACTTTTTGGCTCCGTTTACATATATATCATGTGTGGCATTGTAAAATTCAGCCGCATTGCCGGTATTCAGATCCCCCCATCCATGACCTGTAGAGACCAGTTTTAGTCGTGAAGCCTCTGTGTTGTCCGGGTAATTATACTCGAAATTGGGAACAGGCTGCAAATTGGCATAGTCGCCAAAGGGGAATACTTCACGCCATACCTGAGCCACTCTGCTATAGGGATACGGAACAGTTCCTGAACGGTAATTGAAATCAAGGGTGTACATATAGCCGTTATCCAGTGTTGGACAGGAGGCACGGAAGGTGGTTTTTCCCTGCAGGATGCTCATATAATCGGTAAGGTCAATGGAATGAGAACAAGCCACACCATACGGGGTAACGTACCGGATAATTTCCACCCAGTTACCCTCTTTGTCGCGGGCTTCAATGTACGCTACCCTATCCCATTCACCGCAGCCACCCGGAGGACAGCTCACAGTAAGGGTTGCAATGATCTGGTCATAGGCACCCAGGAAGGACGGGAGTTCCGCCTCCATGGTTTGGGTATACATAGTAGGACTTAGCCATATATCGCTGAAAGCAGTGGTACTGGTATTGCTGGCTGCGGGCTGAATTGTGATGCTCATGGTTTCTGTTTTCACGGCACCAAAGTTATTGGCCGACAGCACTTCAACCGTATAAGTGCCATAATCGGCAGGAGCCCACCATCCGGTGAAATGACCATTCAGGAAGTTCTGGGCATCAATGGTTACTCCGTTGATCCTGAATTTCACCCATGCTACTGAAAAGAGCTCAGGGAATTCAATGGTAGAGATAGCGGCCAACTGTATGGGCGCCAGATCAGGTACATACACATTTCCCGGCAAGGGGTTGCGGATATCAATTACCGGCAGATGAGTCATTGGATCCAAAACATTGAACCGCTGAATCACCGGTTCCGCAGGGTCGTACTGACCGGCACCGGGTTGTGAGGCCTCTACCTCCACCAAACCGGGTTCGCCCGTAAGGGTAATCAGGTTTCCATCCACGGTAGCAGGTCCTGAAAGGATTGTGAAGGTTACCGGCAAGCCGGATGTGGCAGTGGCTTCTACGGTAAAGGGCGGTTCGCTGTTCAGTTTATTGGGTATAGGCGGGAAGGCAATGGCCTGATAATTGGGGTCCAGCGTTCCGTTGAAGTTGGAGGTTTCACCGGTCATCCTGAAGTTTACTAGGTCGGCATCACGCAGGGGCGAATCCACCTGTGAGGTTAGTTTGGTAATGGAGGTATTGTCGCCACCGGGAACGCCCTGGTTAAATTTGTAATACAGTTGAAGCCCTTCTTCCTGTCCGGTAAGCTCATTGTCCATCATGTCCTGTATTTCAGTCTGGGTGAGGGCTTTTGACCAAACGGTGACCTCGTCGGTACGGCCGCACCAGTAAAAGTCAAGGCTGCCAACAATGCTGCGCCCTATGGCAAAAGCAATATTGTTGGCGTTGAAGGTGCCATTGGCGGCCTTGCTGCCCTTCAGTATGCCATTCACATAGAGTTTAATGGCACTGCCATCGTACATCCACGCAAAATGCTGCCAAACCTGGGGAATAATGGTATTGGCCGGCGCCACGTACTCAAACAGCGTACCGGCTGAATTCTGGAAACGGCATTCAATCCTGCCATCGGCCAGTTCAATCATGTAGAATCCCTGGGTTCCCCTGAAGCCCATCATTCCCTGACCGTAGCTCAGCTGATCCTCATAAAACCATCCGGCAATGGTAAAGCCGGGTGCATTGGCAATATATTGTGATGCGTTCTCGAGCACTACATAATCGAGGTTGGCACAGTCGTAATGCAGGTACTGGTTTGATTGTGCCTTAAGACTGCCAAAGGCCGAAAACAGCAGGATCAGCAGCGTAAAACTGATTTTCAGGTAATTGTTTTTCATAGGTCCGGGTTTTGCTAAGTATTAAAGATCGTATTTTTTTGCTTCAGATAGTGAGTCATTTATGAAATCCATCATTCATTTATAAAATCCACCATTAGTACTTCGTTTATTTAATCCACCATATTTTTACGGAAGGGTCATCCCCACCCTGTTTCACTTTCGCATCATTCATGTTGGTCTGGTTGTATTGAATTTCAGAAGGGGGATAAGGCATCCTGAAGTGAGCCGGTTCATCTCCCTGACGGGGTGTCATATTGGTGCGCCTGACCTCGGCATAAGCTTCCCAGGGTTGCCTGAAGGCGTCTATCCAGCGCTGGGTATAAATAAACCGTAGTTTTTCTTCCTCACTGGTGGCATTCCACGACCCAAATTTCATCAGCACGGAAGCAGCGGAGAGATTCTGGGGAATGGTAATTTTATCGGTAAACTTCACGCCCGAAATGGGAAGTCTGAGCCGGTCACTCAGTTGCACCCACCATTCTATAGAGGCGTTGATACCATTCATGTATTCAATGTCGGCAGCCGCCGGATCTGCGGCTACGCCAATACCCCGTAAGTAGGCTTCTGCCTTTATAAAATGAACCTCGGCACCGGTCATCAGCATCACCGGCATATTGTCTTCATCGGCAATGATGAAGAAGTTGAAGGGGGAGTAATTTACATTGTTTTTTATGTGGTAGTTGCCATTGTCGTCGCGGTGGCCGCCATAGGGAATGCCCTGGGAAGATGGGGTACCGGGCTCCGGAATCTGTGGAAAGGGAATCCATTGTTCATTCTGATCGCCTTCGAAGAATATATAGGCCCGTGGGTCAAAGATGCCTGAACCGGCAGGATCATCTGTGTCAGAGAACTGCTGCCAGATGGTGGTGCCCATACGGAGACCATTGTGTTCACGGAACGACCAGCTCACACTTTCATTGGAGAAGCCGTTGGCTCCCGGCCAGATGCAGGCACTTTCAAGCACCGGTGTTATAAAGTCGTAACCGTATAGTACCGGTAGGTTGTTGCCGATCACCTCTCCTATGATGTCAGCTGCCAGCACAGGTTCCTTCTCTACCATCCGCATGGCATAACGCAGCCTGAGTGAATTGGCGAACTTGCGCCACATATCACGGCGACCGTTAAAAAGCTTGTCGAAGTTGGCAAATGTGGTGTAAGGTTCCGCCACAGCAGCCGTATCGTTGATGTTGTCAGCCGCCCATGCAAGATCCTCTAAAAGGGAGAGGTATAGTTCGCGCTGATCGTCGTACACAGGATACAGCTTTTCCAGGTTCTGATAGCCGTACCCCGCTTCACTGTATGGCATATCGCCGAATATATCGGTAAGTCTGAATGTTTTAAAGGCCTTGACGATCATCAGCATGGCCTTCATATTGGTGGTTGCAGGTGATTCAGGATAGGTGGCAAATCTTTTTTCCAGTTCCCTGATGGCCGGCAGTGTCTTATAGTAATTTGACCACATATCTTCGGTACCCTGGGTGTAGTTTCCCCAGGCGGCTTTGGTCAGGGCTGCCTGCTGTGTCTGGGCATATAATATCTCGTTGTTGACATAAAACTGTTCATTCCACGTGGGAAGCAACGATTGAACAATGCCATTGAAGAGCGGCCCGTCACCTGCCGTGGTGAAACCTTGCGGATTGGTGTCAATCTCTTCAAAATCCTTGCGACAGGAACCCAGAAGTGCGACAGTAACAAGTATAAAAATGAAATATCGGAGTTTCATGCGGTTGGTCTTTTCGGTATTGGTATATGTTGAATGTTTTGTGTTTTTTGTTGCTTTTTATATCGCATCAGAAGGTGGCGCTGGCCCCGAAGGTAATGGAACGAACGCCCGGGAAAGAGGCCCATTCAAATCCCTGCGCATTGCCTGAACCCATAATCCCTTCCGGATTAATTTTGTCGGGTAATGTAGTGTATATATAAAACAGGTCTCTGCCGGCCAGGGAGAGTGTCAGGCTCCTGAATACCCCGGTTTTCTGTATGAGTGCCTCAGGCAGTGTGTAGCTGAGTGAAATCTCACGCATCTTCACCCAAGTGTTTTCAAGGATACCCGGGGTGGAAACAAATTTACCCCAACCGCCCATATTGGGCAGGTACTTGTAATAGTAATGTACCACCTTGTCGTTCACGGTTCCGTCTTCATATACTCCTTCCAGAATAACACCCACATTCCGGGTAATACCATCCGGGTCAGTATAGGGCAGTCCGCCACCTTCACGTTCCAATAGTGTAGAGGGACTTTGGCCTGTTTGTTGGGATATTACCCACGATCCGCTGTAGATGTCGCCACCCCACTTGGTATCTATCAGGGTGCTGAGTCTGAAATTCTTGTAGATAAATTCCGTGGTAAAACCACCGATGAAGTCGGGTGAGGCATTGCCTATCGGTACACGGGTATCGGTTATTTTGTAGTGGGTGCCTTCATCATTGAGTATTCTGTTGCCCTGGGCATCATACACATAATCGTAGCCGGTAATGGTACCGTATTCGTCGCCTTCATAAAGCTCCATGGCCGGACCGTTCAATCCCCATATATCGGCCAGATGATAGGCGTTTGAATATCCGCCAAGGCTCAGAATGCGATTCCTGTTGTGTGCGAAGTTCAGGCCTGTTTTCAGGATAAAATAACCGCTCTTGACAGGTACGGTATTGAGAATGATCTCAAAGCCCTGGTTGGAGAGTTCGCCCCGGTTGATGATGATGTTGTTCGACCCCGAACTTACCGGTAACGGCAGGCTCAGAATCTGATCAAAGGAGTGCTGGTAATACCAGGTGATATCCACATCTATCCGGCTGTCGAGAAAACCCAGGGTAATGCCCGATTCATAGCCGGTAACAAACTGTGGCCTGAGTTCAAAGGGCGGTATTACATCCGGCAGAAAACTGGCTTGCTGTCCGCCAAAAAGTGCGCTCCTGTAATAAAAGTTTTTCTGGTATGCCATGGCCGGACTGGCAGTCTGGGCAATGGCTCCACGTATCTTCATGAAGTTGAACCAGGGCAGGTGCTTCTCCAGGTTGAATGCATCGCTGGCAATAAAGCTCAGGGAGGCAGAAGGATAAAAATAGGAATTGTTGTTCTTGGGTAGTGTGGACGACCAGTCGTTGCGGCCGGTAACTTCAAGGAACAAGTAATCACTGTAGGAGAGATTCAGGAAGGAGAACACTGAATTTGTGCGCTGGCGGAGTATGCTTTCAGCAGGAATCAGCCCGGAACCCGCATCACCGCTACCGGGGTTGATCACTACAGTATTGCCCTCTTCGTCAACTTCATAAATAGACTCGGTAAAATTGAAGAAGGTGTACATGTTGGGATAATACCAGGTGCCCGATTTGCCGGCAATGCCGTAATTGTCGTAATCCCAGCGGCTGCTTCCCACACTTAGACGGACGCTAAAATCTGATCCCAAGATTTTCTTTTTACTTGCCGTGAGGAGCACTTCCATATTGTCGTTGGTGGTCTTGGCCAGGCTGTTGCTGTATCCGCCACCAAGCATACCGATGAAATCCACCGGTTTGTTTTTGGAGGTAAACTGTTCTACGGCATAGTCACGACCAATGCGGCCGGTGGCATTCAGCCATGGGGCAATGTCCCACACCAGGGCAATGGATCCTGTATATTTGTCGCGGTCCTGCCATGTATTGTTGTTGTAATAGTTCCACCAGATATAGCGGTCTACGTAAAGAAAGGGATAGTCGTCAAGTAGATTGCGTGAACCGTCGGGCAACTGATAGTTCTCTTTGTCAATGCCCTGGTAACTGCGTGGCCATGAGTAAAGGAATCCCTTGCTGAAGGAGTTGCCGTCCTCCCCTATCATGGGGCTGTTTTTCCTTTTGAACTTCACATAGGTAATCGTTGCATCGGCTTTCAGCTTATCTGAAATCCTGATGTTGGTCCCAAAATTCAGGGTGGTCCGGTTGTAATTGCTGTTGTCAATGATGGGTATATGGTCCTGATTGGTCATGGATAACCGGATGGTTCCCTTATCGTTTCCGCCCTGTACGGAAACATTGTGCGTTTGCGTGATGCCCTGCCTGAACGGTATGGATTGGTTGTCAGGCTGGGGAGAATAGTTGCGCATTTCGCCATCCCACCATTTTATGAGTTGTCCTTTCATCTCCGGCCCCCAGGAAACTGCCGAGCCGTAATAACCAAATTCGGCCGAAGTGGTAGAGGTATTCCCTTCCTGATCCAATATCAGGTTATCGTTCCCATAAATACCGGGATAAAGCAGGGTACCATTCTCATCCACCGGAAAGTCAGGCTCCGTAAATGAAATCGGGCCACCATGGCCATATTTATTCTGCACTTCCATGTAACGGTAGGGATCGCTCACCTTAATGGAATAGTTGTACGTAACCCCCAATCCCTGCTGCTTTTTCCCCCGTTTTGTGGTAATCAGTATCACTCCATTAGCACCACGTTCACCGTAGAGTGCAGAGGCTGCCCCGCCTTTCAGCACGGTATAGTCTTCAATGTCAAAGGGGTTGATATCGGCAATGCCATTACCCCAGTCTACGCCACGACCTATATTGTCAAGTCCCGGACTGTTGTCAAGGGGTATATTGTCAACCACAATCAGGGGTTGGTTGTTGCGGGCCAGGTTGTTGTTTCCACGGATAACAATACGGGTGGAACCACCTTCCACACCATCGCCCTGTGATATCTGCACCCCGGCACTGCGACCGGCCAGTGCACTGATCACATTCGGCGTGCCCGACTTCACAATCTCATTGGTATTCATCTTCTCGGATGAGTACCCAATCTCCCGTTTCTCACGCTTCACACCTAGGGCTGTAACCACAAATTCATCTAGACTGCGGGCTTCGGGCTGCAGAAATACATCCACCGCTGTTTGTCCGGTAAAAGGTACTTCAACCGTGCGGTAGCCAAGAAAGCTGAACACCAGCACTGCCGACCTGTCAGCAACCTGCAGCCTGTACTTGCCCTGAGTATCTGTAATCGTACCCTGCGTTGTGCCTTTGATCAGGATGCTCACCCCCGGCAGTGTTTGTTTGTCGCTTGCATCGGAAACTACCCCGGTAACTACTTGTGCCTTGGCGGATGTTAGCAGGGCAGTAAGAAATAAAACCATTGCAAGAGTATAAATTCTGGTCATAGGACAGGAATTAAACGTGTGAAAACTAATCGACCTTTGAAGTGAGCGCTATGCAAAATCAGCTGTAAACTTAATAAAATTATTAAAGAAGTGAACAGAAGAATTTATTTTCGTTCAGCGTTTTTCATTTAGCGTTTTCGGTCAGAGTACAGTGACTGTGAAATGGCTACCGGAAAACATACTCAAATTGAGTAACTGTCCGCTCTCGCGATGGATTATCATCCGATGAATGGTGCCCTGAGGTGTGGATATGAACCCTTTCAATTACGTATTCTTCTGAGTCCAATGTATAGGTATAACTGTCGTTTGAAGATACAGTGGAAGGGCCTGAAGGACAACCTCCTGGAGAATAGTCAGAGCATAGGTTTGAATTCAGTTTACCCATGAAATCACCTTCAAACTTTGCCAGGTCTATTTTATTGGGAAGGTTGTTATAGGAGTAATTCCCTGTACATTGATCCATAACAACAAACTGAGTCAGGTTCCCATTAATGCTATAAATGTAATCTATCTTGTGGTCGAAATCCAATACTCCCTGACTATTCGCAGTAAAGGATTCTTCTTTAAATTTGTACCCATATTTATATTCGTACAAGTGAATTCTTGCTGACTTGAATTGATCATTCGCAAATGCACTATCCACCAAACTGTCACACAGTCCGTTGATAAGGTAATACTGTTTGATGTTTACCAATGAATTAGTAGTATTATGCTTCACGGCCCGCACATACTCATCAGTGTAATTAAATTCCAAAACATATTCTAAATTATCAGCCTTGGTATATGTCACCTTATAAATGACATTGTCATGATCGAGCTCAATTGTGTACTTGTCATTGACGGTAGGAATGTCATCTTCTTTCTTGCATGAAAAGAAACCCAGAATAATGACCAATATCAGGACTTTGTTTTTCATTTGCCATCTATTTTAATATATAGACAAAATAAAAGTCGTTTTACCCTAAATAATAAAAGTATTTAGTTGAATTTATTATTGATACTCTTGCCATTTCTATCTTAAGCTGGAGGTTGGAAACTAAATACTTTTTACCTTTAAACCCGTTTAATATGAAATTATGAAATCACACATCCTTACCTTCTGTTTTTTCTTAAGCCTTTCTCTCAGCGCGCAGAATACTCCTGTTGAAATAGAGTGCAATCCTGTCTGGCAGCAAAATATTCTAAGTGTTTGCATTGGCGATGGGGGAATGTATCTGGGCGACTACAACGCCAATGGCAGGGATGAGCTTATTTTGTGCGATTACAGAGTCTGGAATATACTGGAATATGTTCCCGCTACTCAATCATATCAGGTCATCTGGGGAAGCAAGGAGTATGGAAGCCTCAACCAGCTGTTTGTTGCAGATGCCGATAATGATGGAATCCAGGAAATATGCATTTTGCACACCGATTCTTATATTGAATTATATGATTTGTACACGCACGAGCACAAGGCCGATTACCATCTTGATTTCAACACCGGGTCGGGTAACACACATATAACACCCGGGGATGTTGATAACGACGGTTTGATTGAACTGGTAGCCATGCATGGTGACTATGTCCATATTTTCAGGATCGTTAACGGTGCCTGTGAAAAAACTTTGCAGATATACCATACAGCTACGGATGCCCGCATTGGAAATGTGAGTGGCGATAGCCTGAATGAACTGGTATTCAACAGCGGCCGTGTGTATCGTATTGTCAACGGCCAGCCTCAGTTTATATGGGAATTCCTTTCCTTTTCGTGGTATTTCGGGTTAGTGGAATTAGCTGATATTGACAGTGATAACATCCTTGAAATCATTAGCGTTTACGACGGATTCAGGGTATTTGATGCCGATTTGCAATCGTTAAAATGGCAGATTCCGAGTGTTTGGGCTGATGCGCTTACGGTGGACAATATCGACAATACCGGTTTGCCCGAAATCATCTATGTAGAAGACCAGTGGGGTGATGCTGTTTGCGTTCAATCAACCAATGGTTCCGAGCTCTGGCGTGTTGACCATCCCGATCATGGCGCCACAAATGTTCGTGTGGGAGATACGGATGGTGACGGTAATAAAGAATTTATGTTCGGCACCAATTGTAGCAGCTCGGGTCCCGACCATCTGATTTTCTACCAGCTGCCCGATCTCAACATGGAATATATTACTGTTCATGACCAGGGAGACCACAGGACAATCAGGGTGGCCGACGTGGATGCCGATGGAAGTAATGAACTCATTACCCTGTCACGCGGCAGTGAAACAAATGGCACAGGTATCATTTCAGTTTATAACTCTGAAACAAAACAACTGGAGTGGAAAAGCGACGATTCTTTAACCTGGCTCCAGAATTTTGTTATGTGCGCCATGCAAATTGAAGATGTGGATAACGACTCCGATCTTGAGTATGTTATTGCATCCGGCCACGGCTATGATCCCGCCATTTCTGTCATAAATGCCCGTACACACCAGGTTGATACCATCCATGTGTGGGAAGTAAACGGAGGCGATCAGCAATTTTACGCACTTGCCATTGCCGACCTTAACAGTGATGGAATAGTTGAATATATCGCTTCTAACGAAGACAGTCTATTCATTATCAATTCGCAAACTTTTGAAAAGATCAGGACATTTTCCGACAATACGGTTTACGACTTCACAACACCGGTGGCCGGAAATATTGATTCCGACCCTAATACCGAGCTTGTTTATGTAAAATACAACGTGTTTGTATTTGATGGCCTTACGGAAGAAACATGGGTGCTCGACACGGGCGAACGGTTTATGTGTTGCCTGTTGTTTGATTACAACAGCGATTCTGTAACTGACATCATTGCCTCAACTTACAATGGCAACATCTACATTATTGATGGCATAACCCACCAGGCAACAGTCATTGGCAATACAGGCCTGCCGGTTACCGACCTGCAACTGGCAGATATTGCAGGGAACAGTGAACCCGAATTTATTTATACTTACAACGAAGTACTTTACATCATGAACAGCCCAGGTGATGTTTATGCCACCACTATCATTGATGACGCCCTGTTTGATGCTAACTGCGAAATAACCGATTACAACAACGATAACATCAAAGAAATCTTTCTTGGATGCGGTTACTATGTTCAGCAACTTGATGCCGGATGTTACGCTTGTATTAATTTGGATGCAACCACACAAACCACCAGCACCTTATGCAACGCCTCAACCGGTACAGCTTCAGCATTCCCAACCGGTGGCACTGAACCTTACACTTTTCTCTGGAGCACAGGTGCTACCACATCCACGGCTACAAATTTACAGGCAGGCGTTTATCATGTTACCATTACCGATAGCATTGGCTGTATATTAAACCTTGAGGCGGAAGTGCCTGAGATGGTTTTCCAGATTGATTCAGTTACCTTAACCCCCGACAATATCAGTACCGAAGAATGTGAGGGAACAGTAACATTCCATACCTCCGGTGGAACCCCACCCTATTCCTGCTACTATGATGGTTTTTGGTTTCCTCTAACCGGTTCAACTTTATCAGGGCTCTGTTATGGCAATTATGTGTTCGACCTTAGAGATGCCAACTACTGCTTAACCGATGTCGTTATCTACATTCTTACAAAGGTAACTGATGCTGCCTCGCCGGCATTCTCCATATTCCCCAATCCATCAACCGGCATATTCCAACTCCAAACCAGCCTCAAACCCGGTTCTGACGCCTACGCTGAAATCACCACCATACAGGGACTTCCCCTGAAACGGATACTAGTCACCACGCAAAGCACCACCATTGATCTTTCACAATTCGCGAAAGGCATCTATTTAATAACTCTTATAAGCAATGAAGGTAAGAGTACCGCGAGGTTGATGGTTTATTAAAACTGTCAGCAGTGAGTTTTTTAAAACTTCACCGGTATTCCATTGTATATAATATGGCTCTATGCCTCCTTCGCGAACAAGGGCAGCAATGCTTGTCACTTAGGCCAATATCTTATTTCCTAACTATTTTTCCACTGTAAACCATGCCTTCGCCGGTGTTAATAAGGTAAAAGTAGGCGCCCTTTGGCAGGTTTGGTTTTATGGTGGCCTGGCGGGTGTTGCTGAAGTCGTTTATATAAACCTGCCGGCCATGGGCATCAAAGAGGGTGATGTTAAGTGTTGAGTGTTGCCTTTCAAAATCAAACCTCACCTGGCTGGTAAAAGGATTTGGGTAGGTATGGACTGATAATTCCGCTATTACCTTTTCCGCCGGAAGGCCGGTGATTACATCTCCCTCACGATACACAACAAACCCCTCCTGGGTGCCGATCCATTTATTGCCATATTTATCTATGGAAAGCGCATTCACATTCCCGTAGCCAATATGAGAGTTCAGATAAGTGAAATGATGTGTAAAATCAGTGCCATCAAACCTGTTTACGGATAACAGAAAATACTGCCATATACTTCCGTCGGTTTCAATCACAGGGGTTCCTTCGCCTATACCACCAATGTAGTTATTTACAAAATGCACAGTGTCACTGCCTGTAAATTTATATAGTCCAAATTGCCTGTCACTGAACCATACAGTACCCGCTTGGTCTATGGCAATTTTGTTCACATCATTAAAAGGCAATGATGAATTTAAGGAATTATAAACTGTCCATATCCCGTTTGAAAAATGCGCCAATCCTTCCATAGTGCTAATCCATACACTTCCGTCAGGGGCCATTTTAATATCCTGAATATAATTGGAAGGGAGCGGTGAATTATCAATAGTGTACGTAGTCCAGATATTTCCGTTATAATGTGCAATTCCGTCGTACGACTCAGGAAAAGTAGTATGTTCGATGATCGTGTCTGTAAAGTCCATCCATATCTCACCTGCGTCACTAACAACGAAATTAAGGGCATCACCATATACTTCCATTGATGTTTCAAGAAAAGGACAGCCCGGAATACTAACCGTATCATTATTTATTAGCTTATAAACCTTGTCGTATTTAATGTACAGGCTACCTGTGCCATCAGTACCTATGCTGTATCCCGGGCCTTTGTAAAATGGTATGGGAGTCCATGTTTCAAGGTTGGTCCTGTAAAGTGCATATCCTCCCATATCCGGCATCCAGGTGCCGACATAGCCATAGCCTCCCTTATCGGTGATAATATTTTTAACAGTAGGGTCATCAAGTTTCGATGGTGCCAGATCATAATAGGTGGAGCTGGTAGTATTGACGAATTTTCCGATATCGCCACTTTGGTTTCCAAACCATTTGTTACCGGCATAGTCAATCACCAAACCATTCACATTTACATCATTTATTGAGGAATTGCCTGTATCGTATTTGGTCCAGGTATTATCTGAAAAACTCATAAGTCCGCCTATAGGCGAATCCCAGGCACTGAACATACCGCACGAAACCCATACAACACCCTGCTGATCAACTCCGATTGAATGCATACTGACTTCCGGAAGGTTGGTATTTTCAGAATTATACACGGTAAATCCTGAAATATCAAACTTCTGGAGCGCAGTCCCGTGCAATAACCACAAATTTCCCTCATTATCCTTTTCCATATCCGAAATCTGATATACCTGATGTGGCGAAGTATAGGTTAACCAGTCAGTGCCGTCGAAGCTGGCAATTGAATTATTGTTGCCTACCCATAAGAGTCCGTCGGCAAAATATATTTTATCAAAATATTGGAAAGGCAGCCCGCTGTTACTGTTTGTGTAAACATGCCAGTTAACACCATCAAACCTTATCAGTTTATTGTAGCCATCAACCCATATATCATCATTGTTTCCTGCCACAACATCACGGGCCCAATTGTAGTTGCCAATATAATACTGCAGTGAATCATAAACCGTCCATTCTTCGCCATGCAGCTTATACAGAATTCCGGCATCACAGCAGAACCATTTATCCCCATCAGCATCAACCGTCATTCCGTTTATCATCCTATATGGAAAGGGGGAATTCTGTTGATTATACCACGTAACCTGTCCGTCGCTTTTATTAATACGTGTTATTCCTGAAACAGAGCCCGCCCATATAAAGTCACTGTCTTCGGCTATACAGTTAAGCCCCGATGTTTCATAAAAGCACATCCATTCGCTGTTCTGTGCCGTAAGCACATGCGTAATGAGAATAAAAATGACGATTGGTAGAATTCTTTTCATACTGTATAATTTTAGCTTGAATGACTCAATCGGGAACAAAGTTAAGTTTTATACATTGCCAATCATAATATTATAAGAAGACATGCAGGTGAATGGTGGTATTATATTTTACTGGCAGTGGAGCGATAGCAATAAACCTTTGTAGCAAATAATCAAAAGTTTCATACCTTTATATACTTCCTGGAACTATCTCAACTGCTCTTTACCTACCGCAGTGCTTTTTATTTTGTAGTTATAATACTTCAAATCATTGCTGTTAAGCCTGATCAGAATCAAAATTATATAACAACCTAAATAAACTGATATGAATAATTCAAACGGAACTTCAGACAGTCAAATCTCAACAATATGGTGGAGAAGGGGTTTGGTTTTAATTCTTTTGGTGGAATTTGCTGTACTCATCTGGGTTACAGTTGGTAGCTATTACAGAGATTCACAGCCTCCGATTCCTGAAAAGGTTATCGGCCTTTCAGGACAGGTAATATTTACTGGTACTGATATCCAGTCGGGTCAGGAGGTCTTTCTGAAAAAAGGGTTGATGAACAATGGAAGTATCTGGGGGCATGGGGCCTATTTGGGACCTGACTTTTCTGCCCAGTATCTGCACAATCTTGTTCTCGAGGTAAATAATTACCTGGCTTTCCAAAAGTATAATGCGCCCTTTGAAAGCCTAACTGCTGAACAGAAAGAAACTCTCGTGGGATTAAGCGGCGACTTTTTAGCAAAAAATCAGTATAACCCTGATAATAAAAGCCTGCTCTTTACTGAACCTGAAATAAATTCATTCAATCAACAGCTGTCCTACTGGAAGGACTATTTTCAAAATCCATCCGCAAATCGTGGTTTACCGGGCTTGTTGATAGCTGACCCGCAGGAAATGCGACAATTGACCGCTTTCTTTTCTTGGGCTGCATGGGCAAGCGTGGCTAACTCTCCGGGTAAAAATTATTCCTACACCAATAATTTTCCTTATGAACCACTCATAGGTAACGGCCCTTCCACTGCAACAATCTTGTGGAGTGCTTTAAGCCTTATTACGCTGCTTGCCGGAACTGCCTTGATTCTTCTTTTCTTTGGCCGTTTTAATTACCTGGGCTGGCATAGGACAAAGGACGACCTTCCCCCCTTAATGGTTCCGGGTACAGTAACTGCCATAGAACGTGCCTCCATTAAATTCTTCCTGGTGGCCATTCTGCTTCTTCTGTTTCAAACAATGGCTGGTGGAGCCATGGCTCATTACTTTGTCGAACCTGAAGGCTTTTTCGGCTTTGACCTGTCATCATTACTTCCATCCAGTGTACTCCGCTCGTGGCATTTGCAGGCGGCCATTCTTTGGATAGCAACGGCTTTTATTGGGGGTGGTATCTTTGTTTCTTCCCTTCTGTCACAGCGGAATCCCAAAGGACAAGTGGGCTTGATCAATTTCCTCTTCATCGCTCTGGCAATCGTCCTTGTTGGAAGCTTTGCCGGACAATATCTTGGCGTAAAAGGCATGATTGAGGATTTGTGGTTCTGGTTTGGCAACCAGGGATGGGAATATTTGGAGATTGGCCGTGGATGGCAGGTATTGATGGCTATAGGCCTTATCCTATGGGCGTTCCTTCTTTACAGGATGGTACGACCATCCGCAAAGGAACCTGAAGAAAGAGAACTGAAAACGCTCTTCCTGTTGGCTGCCCTGGCCATTCCGTTCTTCTACCTTCCGGCATTTTTCTTCGGTTCAGCCACCAATTTTTCAACGGTCGACACTTGGCGCTTCTGGATTATCCATCTGTGGGTAGAAGGATTTTTTGAGGTGTTTGCAACCGTTATGGTAGCCATCATGTTTTATAAACTGGGTCTGGTAGCAAAGCAAACGGCCACACGTATTATTTACCTGGATGCCGTATTGTTTCTGGGTGCCGGTATTTTAGGAACAGGGCACCATTGGTACTGGAATGGCCAAACCGATGTTTCCATGGCGCTCTCAGCCTCTTTTTCAGCCATGGAAGTGGTACCCCTCATTCTGCTTACCCTTGAAGCATCGGGATTTGTGAGGCTTATGCGCCGAAAAACAAATGAAAGAGGAGAAGAACTCGATTTTCCTCATAAATGGACATTCTACTTTTTGATTGCCGTAGGGGTCTGGAACTTTATTGGCGCGGGAATTCTGGGTTTCTTGATTAATCTACCGGTAGTCAGCTATTATGAAACAGGCACAAACCTCACCCCAAATCACGGACATGCAGCCATGATGGGTGTATTTGGAATGCTTGGACTGGCTTTTCTGGTATTCGCCATCAGGCAAGTATCCTCCACTGAAAACTGGAAACGCATTGAAAAATTTGTAAAAATATCTTTCTGGGGGATGAATATCGGCCTTGCGGGAATGATCATACTCCAGTTGTTTCCCAGTGGTGTGCTGCAGCTGATCGATGTAATCAATAATGGATACTGGCATGCGCGCAGCCTTGAATTTTCGGGCCAGCAGCATATCATTAACATGGCATGGCTACGATTACCTGCCGATGTAATATTCATAGCTGCCGGAGTAATCCCACTTCTGGTTGCCGTGGTATTAACCTACGTGAACATGCTGAAGTCTGATAGACGGTAAAATTTGATAAACGGTAAAATCTGATTGACGGTATAGTCTGATAGAAGGTAAAATCTGATCGACGATAAACAGTTAAACATTAAACTGCAATTCGCTCAAACTCCGGTATAAGCCATTATCTGACTGCATCAGCTTCTCATGTGTGCCCTGCTCCACTATGCGGCCATGATCAAGCACTATTATCAGATCGGCTTTACGGATGGTTGCCAGCCTGTGGGCAATCACTATGGATGTGCGCCCTTTCATCAGTTTTTCAAGCGCATCCTGCACCAGCCGCTCACTCTCTGAGTCAAGCGAGGAAGTAGCCTCGTCCATAATTAGAATGCGCGGATCCTTCAGCACGGCACGCGCAATCGCCACCCTCTGCCGTTGGCCGCCCGACAGTTGCATGCCCCTTTCGCCCACCAGCGTGTCGAGCCCTTTCGGGAAACTGCCTATAAATTCCCAGGCATTCGCCTTACGCGCGGCATCTTCAATCATGTCATCCGTGGCACCCGTGCGGCCGTAGGCAATGTTTTCACGGATCGTCCCGCCGAAAAGGAAAATATCCTGCGGCACAATAGCCATCTGCGACCGAAGTGCCGACAGCGGAATCGTTTGACTGTCAATACCGTCAAACAAAATCCTTCCGACAGTGGGATCATAAAGCCGCAGCAGCAGTGAAGTGAGGGTTGTTTTACCGGCACCGCTGGGCCCCACCAGTGCCACCAGCGTATCGGGCTCAATATCCATGCTGATGTCAGCCAACACAGCCATTTCATCCCGCGAAGGGTAACTGAATGACAAGTGCTCAAAGCGGATAGCTCCCCGCAGCAGTGGTCCGGTCACGCCCGTAATCACCTCTGTAATCGGTTCAGGCGTTTCATTCATGATCTCAAGCAGATCTTCGGTTGCCCCGATAAACTTCTGCACCCGCGCAAATACATCCGCCATGCCGCCGATGGTTCCACCAATGAACACGGTGTAAATAACAAACGAAAACAGTTCGCCGGTGGCAATTTCACCGGTTGAAATAAGCATGGAACCACGCCATATCACAGCCACCATCGTGCCAAACAACCCCAGGATCACAAACGAAGAAAAAAGACCGCGCAACCTGCCATTTTTAATGCCGGTGTCGGCAATATCATGCGTTTTCAGGCGATATCTGGACATTTCGAAGAACTCGTTGGTAAATGATTTCACCGACTGAATACCCTGCAGTGTTTCTTCTACAATGGTGTTTGAATCGGCCACCTGTGCCTGCGCCTGTTTGCTCAGTTTCCTGATATAACGGCCGAAAACAGCGGTGAGGATCATAATGGCCGGTAGTATCATCAGCATGAAAACGGTGAGTTTCCACGAAGTGAGCATCATCAGGCTAACCCCGCCGATTATCACGATAAGTTGACGGATGAATTCAGCCAGGGTGCTGGTGAGGGCATCCTGCAAAAGCGAAATATCAGCCGAAATCCGACTGTTGAGCTCCCCTACCCTTCGGTGTTGAAAGAACTTCATGGGCAACTTAATGATGTGATTATAGGTGCTTTGGCGAAGATCGGCAAGCGTTTTCTCGGCAACTCTGGCAAAGAGGAATATCCTGAAATAGGCGAATACCGATTGGGCAACCAGCACAATGAGAAGGATGCCGGCCAGCCTGTTGATCTCCTGACCAAGTATACCCCTGTTGCCATAATCCACCAGGTCACCCAGCAATTTTGGAAAGACCAGACTGGCACTGCTGGCGCCAAGCAGGAACAGCAAGCCTGCCATATACTCCCACTTGTAAGGCTTTATATACACATACAACCTGAAAAGCCGCCGCAGCCCGGGTATAGTAATTTTACGCTTCAGCGAATCGTCGTTCATTTTCTGCATAATTCTATCAATAACAGATGCGGGTAGAGAAAGTTTATGCAGTAAATGAAACAGTCCGCTTTGTCATTTCACTGTAATCCAGACATCGTTGCCGGTGATTGTAAGGTTTTTATGGGTACATTGGCGGCAGATAGCAATATACGCGGTCCTTGTCATGGTAGTTTTAGCTTCCGTATTATCAGATGGGTCCGTTTTAACAACCTCCTTAGTCCGCGCTTTGGACTGTTTTTTAACCAAGTGCGAAAGACCGAGCCCAATGGCAAAACCACTCAGCAATCCTCCTATATGACCCGCATTGTCTCCACCGGATTAGTACTCAAAAACCAGAACTCCCGACTTTTATAACCTTAATGGTTTCCATCACCTCCTTCTCTGATCTGAACTGGAAGAGGTAAGTGCCCGGGGGAAGCATTGTACCCTGGAACCAGATGCTGGTTGTTTGAGGCTGAATGGTAGAGCTGTATAGCTGCACGCCATTCAGGCTGAACACATTCATCTGGTAAGCTGTGTGTATTTCTTTGTCTGAAACTTCAATACGTATGCCTGACTGGAATGGATTAGGGTAGGCATGGAATTTTGATGCCAAGGGAGGATGGGGTTCCTCACCCAGTATTCCGCCGGTTGTGGTTTTATGAATGATATTTCCGCTGAAAATGTATCCTGTTTCATTATCTGTGAATTCAACATTAGAATAAGGAAACACATCCGGAGCATGAATTGGATTCCAGGTCAGTCCCCCGTCAGTTGTTTTTAACACATTCTCATAATTTGATTTACCAACGATATAGCCTAAGTTCTGTGAAGGGAATGTTAGATCATAGATCCTGAATCCCGGCACATTAATACTACATCTTGTCCAGTTATAGCCGCCATCGGTTGTTTTGTACGCCAAAGTGTCAGCTATTATGAATCCTGACAATTCATCGATGAAATATAACTCGCCTGATTCAGGTATGGTTTCATTAATCATTGACCATGTTACTCCATTGTCATTCGATACCAGTAGTATCGGGCCTAATTGGTCTGTAGCCGAAATGACAATCTTTCTTGCTGAAACATAACATGCACCTTTAATTCTCACATCAGCAGCAAAAATCTTTTCCTGCCAAGAGTTTCCTCCGTTGGAAGTTAACAATAGGCTTGGATTAAAAAAGAATGAAATTATCCCTTTCTTTCCATCATAGAAATCAATATGCCGCACAAAGTTTGAATTATCAAGTGTATCAATAATCCATGTCACGCCACTGTTGGTCGTCCGGGAGATCATCAACAGATCGATATTTGGATTTCCACTGACAACATATCCCGTATCCTGAGCAGGAAAGTCGATCGTAAGAGGAAAAAAACTCAATACTTGTAGAAGTGTGTCGAATGTATTAAACCCATCATTTGATTTTACAATTTTATACCCCGAGGTCATATCTGGATTTTGATACCAGTCAACAAAAATCCCGGTGTTTTCATCAATCAGCTTTACTTCTTCAATAGCTCCGGATATCGATTTATGGCTGATCTTTTCCCAGGTAAGTCCACTATCAACCGATTTGAACATACAACCGTTATCACCCGCAGAAAACAATGTATTTTCATCGTAATAAACCAGATCATTGCAACATATATTTTCTCCGGACTGAATGACAGGCTGCCATGTTAAGCCTCCATCAGAAGTAAGAAAGAAAGCCGATGGATAAGATACCGACTTATAATATGCGATGCCCTTAAGACTGTTATAAAACTCAAAATTATAGCGTATGGGACCGGTATATGTATTATCATGAAAAACCTCCTGCCAGTGTGATCCCCCATCTGTTGTCCGGTATATTTCCCGACCTGCTGATGCAAATCCAATTGAGGATGAAATAAAATGGATATTATTAATTTCACCTTCTATACCTTCAAGCGTAGATTCTAAGTTCCAGGTCTCCCCCTGGTCATAGGTTTTAATTATACCAAAACCACTTGTAAAAACCTCATGACCTGTTATAAAACCATCGTTGCTGCTGCGGAAGTCAATTGATGTAAAATCATAGTCCAGTGCATAAACACCTTTCTCCTGCCAGTCTTCGCCTGTGTTGTATGTCTTCAATATAGTTCCAAATTCACCAATTACAAAACCATAATGCTCATCAGAAAACACCATTGCATATAAATCGCTGTACCAACCGGCGGGCAAACTACATAAATGCCATGTGAGTCCGGCATCAGTGGTTTTCAGAATAACAGGACCTTCGCCATAAAGAAAACCTGTCGTGTTATTCAAAAAGTATAATCCCACCACTTTGAAGTCACCTTTCAAGTTAGCCGGATACATGATGGTTTGCCATGTTTCACCACCATTATCTGAGATAAGTACTGAGCTGTATTCACAAGCAGCTATTAAGCGGTTGGTTCCAGGTATTTTTTGTATTTCAACCACCGTTTCACCAAAAGGAAGCGGATTAACCCGCTGCCATGCAGGGGTTTGTGAAAAAAGTGCATCAGAACATACAAGGAAACAGAGTACTATGAAAAATCGCATCAGGAAGGATTTTAAGGTTTAATATAAAAACGTTTCATTATTATGACAAATTTATTGCAATATACCCTAATGACATTTCATCATTTTTCTTGCAACTCTTTTATACCTTTGTGTAAATGAAGCATAAATATGGCCATTCCAACCTCGAGAACCAAAGAAAAAGCAACTATAAATATAGACACTGGCAAGTGTACCGGTTGCGGTGAATGTGTGCAGGTTTGTAAGGATTTCAGCCTTTACCTGGAAAATAACAAAGTGAAGATCAGCAGCACACCTGCCTTTGGGTGTATTGGTTGCGGACATTGCATGGCTATTTGTCCCACGGGTGCCATTGAGATATCCGGCCGCGAACTATCGAAGGAAGATCTGTTCGATCTGCCACCTGCATCCGATGCCGCAAATTACGGTCAGTTATTTAATCTCTTCCGCAGGAGAAGAAGCGTGCGAGAGTTTCTCGACAAAGAGGTAGATCCTGCGTTAGTCGAGAAAATACTCGATGCTGCCAGGACCTCCCCCATGGGTCTGCCCCCCTCGGATGTAAATGTCCTGATACTTGACAGTCTGGAAAAAAACAGGAAGTTTGCTGCTGATTATTGCGAATATCTCGAAGGAATGAAATGGCTTGTTTCCTCATGGTTCCTAACCCTTATGCGACCATTCTGGGGCAAGGCAAACCATGAAATGTTCAGGGATTTTGTAAAACCACTTTTCGATATATATACCCAAAGCAACCGTCAGGGCAACAACCTGGTTACCTACAATGCCCCTTTCTCCATCTATTTTTATGGCTCACCCTATACAGATCCGGCCGACCCGATTATTGCTGCCACAACCGCCATGTATGCGGCAGAATCGTTGGGATTGGGAACCTGCATGTTGGGTGGCATTCATCCTCTTATTCAAAACGGTAAAAAAGCAAAAAGATTCAGGGAAAAGCATGGAATAAAATATGCCAGCAGAGAAGGATTATTCGTCATATTTGGATATCCGGCAGTAAAATACAGAAAAGGCATCCAACGGACTTTTGCCTCCACCACCGTTTTGAACTGAAAAGAGTGGCATGTCCTGAAAAGACCATATATTTATCACCATTAAATGAAACACACAGGAAAACAAAGATCAGGCCACCCATGCGCCCTGACCAACTCCTTGGTGTTAAGCTCAGGGTAGAATCAATGTTTTAGTTAATTTAAACCGGCATGAAAGAATCAGCTAAGTTTTCAATGGGTAAAAGGATTAAAAGCTTCACCTTTGCCATTAATGGATTCAGGAACCTGATCCGGAATGAACATAACGCCAGAATTCATGTAGTGGCTATGTTTGCTGTTATTGTGGCGGGGATCTTATTGAAAATTGAGACTATACAATGGATTTCCATTGCCATCGTAACCGGATTGGTATTCATGGCGGAACTCTTTAATACAGCCATTGAAAAACTGGCCGATATGGTTGAACCGGAATGGAACCCCATGATTGGACAACTTAAAGATTATTCAGCCGCAGCGGTATTGATCTCAGCAATTATCGCAGTAATTGTTGGCGGACTTGTTTTCATACCCAAAATAATGGAACTTCTCAACACATTCAGTGCGGCTTAACTTAAATAACTGCAGAACCTTCAGCTATCAGGGAAAATACCATCTAATATACACAATGAGACTATATACGCTCAAAATATTTCTTTGTCTGATCCTTTCATTCCATGGCTTTTCAACAAATGTTGGTGCACAGAATCTAGACATTCGATGGCTACGAGATATAAATTTAAACCGGAATACAGATCTTGACCCTACCTTCCGGTTAATAACCAACAGTGCCAGTGCTGTGGGTATGGCAACGCCCGTTCTGGTTTATTCCATTGGCTTGATTCATAGAGATTCTACCATCCAAAAGAAAGGAATCTATGTGGCGGAGACATTTCTTGTTTCAGCTTTTATCACAACGGCCTTGAAGTACAGTGTTAATCGCGACAGACCCTTCCTTACCTATCCTGACATTGAAAAAGGGACCGGTGCCGGCAGTCCTTCCTTTCCATCGGGGCATACGTCCACTGCTTTCGCTACAGCGACCTCCTTAAGCATAGCATTTCCTGAATGGTATGTGATAGCCCCCGCGTTTCTTTGGGCGGGTGCGGTTGGTTATTCCCGCATGCATTTAGGGGTACATTACCCAACCGATGTGCTGGCAGGTGCACTCATCGGCAGTGGTTCAGCCTATCTCACGGTTCAGCTGAATCGCTGGATCAATAAAAAAATAAAAAGCTACCATCAGGATATACACTGACAAGTGTACCGGTGGTGGTGAATGTGTGCAGGTTTGTAAGGATTTCAGTCGTTGAAGCAAATATTTATACAACTTTATGTCGACAGATTTAAAATAAATTACTTATCTTTGCCGTTACTAATGTAAGAAGTCATTATGATAATCTCGTTTGGTTCATCAGATACTGAAAAGATTTGGAAGGGTGAGTTGGTTAAAAATTTACCAATTGAGATACAACAGATCGGGCGGAGAAAACTAAGGATGCTTAATAACTCTCAGGATTTATCAGATCTTAGGATACCGCCTTCAAACAGACTTGAGAAGTTGAAAGGGAGAGCAAAAGACTTTTATAGTATTCGGATAAATGATCAATGGAGGATAATATTCAAGTGGGTAAACAATCAGGCTTATGAGGTTGAGATTGTTGATTATCATAAATAAAGGAGGATAAAGAAATGGAAAAACTGTCAAATATACACCCGGGAGAAATTTTATTGGAAGAGTTTCTAATACCACTAGGGATTACTGCGTACAGACTTTCAAAGGATACTGAAATTCCTCAGACTCGCATTTCCCAAATTATAAAGGGCAAGCGGAGAGTGACAGCTGATACTGCGTTACGGTTGAGTTCTTATTTTGGCAATTCAGCAAAATTCTGGTTAGGTCTTCAAGATGATTACGATATTGAAGAAGAAAAGGAAACCAATAAAGAAATAATCAGTAGGATTGGAAAAATAAGAAAAAACGCACCACAGCAAACACTATAAAAAATACCCCATCAACGAAGTAGAAAAAGGCATCCTGCAACAAACAAACGAGAGAGGGAGAAACGCTAACTATGAATTAGTAGATTTTAAGTCTAAATAAAAAAATCTTTTTACGTAAAATCCGTAACGGAATTTACGTAATGAATGGCATGTGTACGATGTTTTCCTCATGCGATGGTTGGAGTAGCTGCATTGTCCGCTAAAGCTACCTCACCTTGATAAATTTTCCAACCTTAACTCCATCACTTCCCTGAGTCTTGACCAGATAAATTCCAGGTTGAAGGTCACTTATGTTGATATTGGTTTCAGTGCCAGATGATGGTATGTCTCTGATAAGAATACCATTTATATTCATTATCTGGATCTGAGAAGATTTCTTATTATTTGGCAACGATACCGTAATAGTTTCTTTAGCCGGATTAGGATATGGTTTAAGCATATTATTACTCCCTGCAAAATATTTATTGGAGAGCACAATTCCTTCTTCATTAAAAAGTGACACGCCAGTCCATGTACCGATCCACTTGGTTCCAAGCGAGTCAATAGCAATCGTTTTTACATAATTGCAGCACAGTCCTGAATTTGTCACATTATAATTTGTCCATACAGAACCATCAAATTTATATAAACCGGCACCATCACTTGCTACCCATATATTCCCTTCATTATCAGCGGCCACATCGTTAATTATATAAATTGAATGACCGGGGGTGCCCAGGTAATAGCTGTTCCAGTTTGTACCATCAAAACTTGAGATACCACCCTGTGTGCCAAACCACATCTTTCCCTGGCTGTCACAGGCTATTTTCTCCACAAAGCCGCTTACTATGCCTGAATTCGACATGTTGAAGTTCTCACAACCTGATTCATTAAGTTTAACAACTCCATGAAAATCATCGCCTAACCAAATGCTTCCGGTGCCATCAATGAAAACATCTTCCACCCAGTAACCCTCCATACAAGTGTTTGAGGGATTAAATAATGTCCAGTCTGACTGATCAAATTTAGCCAGTCCGTCATTTTGTGTGCCTATCCAGATATTATTATCCTTATCGGCGAAAAGTGACCTCACATAATTACCTGGTAATCCGGAATTGATAGTGTCATACAAAACCCAGGAAGTGTCGTTATATACTAAAATTCCATGATACATATCTGAAATCCACTTTTTCCCTTCCATATCAATCACCAGTCTGTCAATAAACTCAGTACCTGAATCAGGTTGAAATAACGACCACTCATTGTCATTAAACTTAATTAGAGCCGCATTATCCCATGAGCCCATCCATTTGTTTCCTGCTTTATCAATAGCAATGGTATTAATGTAATTCTCGGGAATACCGGAACTTGAAGTATTATAAGTTTGCCACGGTGAATTGTTGAACATGGCAAGACCCCTCCAGGTACCAATCCATTTATTATTTTGCGCATCTATCTCAATTGCGCTTACATGATTATCGGTTAACCCGTTCTGATTCGGATAGATAAATTCCCACGATGTGCCATTAAACTTACCAAGCGTATAATAGGAACCGACCCATTTGTTTCCTTCGGCATCTATCTTAACGGATTGAGCCATTGACAGTTGAGACGGGGAATACTTAACTAAAGTAACATCATTATATTTAACTAATCCTTCCCAAGTACTCATCCATTTAACGCCCTGGTCATCAATAGCGATCGAAGTAATAAAATCATACCAACCCGTAAGCTCAATATCTGTCCATTCATAACCGTCAAAATGCCACAGGGTAGTTCTCCCCCCTACCCATATCTTATCCTGATCGTCAAGTACCATGCAACTGATGTAACCGATTTCAGCGAATTCCCAAATTGAGTCATAATTACTTTTGCAGATGGTCCAATCATCTGCCACATAGGCTACTCCGCTGCTGTCAAAGTCAATGGCTTCAATTGTATTTGAAACAAGTGGAGAATTAGATGTATCATACACTTTCCAATTAACACCGTCCCAAATATTTAGTCCGCCCTGGCCTGTTCCAATCCACTTTTTACCATCAGGAGCAACCTTAACCGTAGTAATCCAGTTGTCCGTAAGACCTGAGTTGAGTTTATTGTAAAAGGAGGTTGCACCTGTAGTTTTAACTATCTTCACTAATCCACCCTGGGTTCCCACCCACATAGTGTCAGCATCAGAAGTTATCTCTGTAATCTGATTTCCATTGGTAAAATTCATCCATTCAGGATTCTGTCCATAAAGCTTGCCTCTGTTTAATATGACAGCTATGAAAATGAACATCAGAATGTAATAAGCTGGTTTTCTCATAATATATCTAATCAAGTTAATGCGTGAATTGAGATAACTTTTATATATAGACAAAAAAAATGAGTTATACCCTAATGAAGTTTTCAGTTTTTAATCATCAAGCTTCACCGAATTTCTGAGGTGCCGTTTCCAAAGAAATGCAATGAATCACTTCAACTTTATTTTTGAAACTATCTCCTCAAACCTCCAGGCATTATAGTCGTAAGTGTTGCGGGTTGCCGTGAAATTTATAAAGCACATTATATCAGTGCCATTAAGGTAAACATCCTGTGAATAAAACCAATTATCCTCGCAAGTGTAAAAGTATCTTAAGGTGGAATCGCTGTCTTCAATTAACCCGTAGTTGGGTCTGGACGCACGGGGTGATTTTGTGCGCTTTTTAAAATCATCGAATGTTAAGGAGTCCGATTTATACTCCCAATACATGATCATTGCATTAACTACCTCAAATTTGGCAGGGAATGCTGCACTGATGGCATTTTTATAGTTTGTAGTTGTAACATTAAGCCATTCAGGGACTTCAAGTTCCAAATAATTTAATTTGTCGCGCAGGACATAATTCTGTTTTGATTTTTGGATGCCCGACAATACATCCATATCAATATTTGCACCATAGTGCCTTACCGACCTGGCAACTGCTTTCAATTTTTCCATCTCTACCTGCATGTTTTCACCTTCGTATAAAGGAATGCTAATTGCCACGGTTTGCAAACCATACAGTGTAAAACTCAGGCATAACATATGCGTAACATCATAGGTTTCAACGTCAACAAAGGTAGCAGTCTCCGTATCGAACATCTTTCCATCTTTGGCCATTGTATTATCTTCTCCTTGCGGAGGATTTTTATGCCACCAGATCAGGAATGGCTTGGAATCGTAGTAATAAAATTCCTCACCGCTTTTCAGTTTTGTCCCCAGAACCTCCTGTTGATACTTCAATTCCCACTTTTTGTGTACTTTCAGTGCTTCCTCAATAGTGCCTGATTTTGAGTTTGGTAAAAACCTTTGGATCGGGATTACATTTATCTGCATAATTCTCTTATTATCATAGATAATCATGCCGTTTTCATCCTGATAAAGCGTATCTGCCTTCAATTCAAAAGTAAAATTATGATCTATGTTATTATCTACCACAAGCCAGGTGCTGTCACCCTTGAAGAAATAGCGATTGGCTATATCGTCAGTTTGCCCGATTACCTTGCGGGGATTTCCAAAAACCAGACATAAAGTCATCAAAATCAATGACAACTGAAACTTACTTCTGTCCATACCGTAGATTTATTAATACCAATCAAATATAAAAAAATGTTTCTTACTTTTAATCCCTCGTTACATAATAAATCCAGCAATGAAATCGAACAATCTAATTTTATGCTTATTGCTTTTTTTCACAACCTTCCCAAGTTGTGAGGATGACAATACATCAATTCTTTCTGTTGGAAATTAATACTGCAGGCCTCTGGCGTCTTTTGAAGTAATTTAGACCTCAAATCAAACATACAAGTTTGCAGAACCTATTGGCGAAGCAACAGAATCCTATTCCTTCACACGTGGTAACATTTAGCTTGGCGAACTGTGGATAAAGTATGTATCCATCGATGATGGCAATTTATTGTTAGAATCAAGTGGCCTTGATACCATCAAAGAACTTATTGAAGCGCGACGAATAAAACCAATAATTGATAAAAGCTATACATTCGAAAACATTGTTGAGGCTCACAGGTACGTTGAAAGAGGCCATAAAAAAGGTGGAGTAGTAATAAAAGTAAAATAAAGGGTGCCAGGATTCCTCATCCCTGCGTCATAATTTCACAAACTTACCTGTTTTTATGCAATTTACAGATATCAATCTAATCACATAAATACCTGGGTCCAATCCTACTAAGTCTATTTTTTGATGTGGTGATGTTATGCAAAGATTTTTTACAACCTTTCCATCCTGATTAATGATTTCTATGATCCCTGAAGCGTCACTCTCATTAAGATTGATGAGTTCTGTTGCAGGGTTCGGAAAGATAGTTAGAGAATAAACTGGTCGCCAGTTTTCAATATTTTTGATATTTACAGGAATACCTTCTTCATTGTAAGCGCAGATTCCATTAAAATAAGTAGACATCCATTTCGTATTATTTTTATCAATGGTGCAACAAGAAATTCGGTTTGATGAAATTCCTGAATTCAGCATTGTATAGTAATCCCATTCTAAACCATCAAACATTGCTAGTCCGTTTTCTAAAGTACTCACCCACAAATTGCCAAGTGAATCGGTCGTGATGTCATAAACATTTTCATCTCTAAGACCAGAGTTCGCCGGAGTATATGCGGTAAAACCCGAATCATCATATTTAGCAACGCCACCCGACCAGCATCCAATCCATAAATTACCATCCTTATCAAATTCAAGATCAGTGATCTGATTAGATGGTAAACCGTAGACGGTTGTATATAATTGCCAGGTATTATCTTCAAACTTCACCAGTCCGCTACTTTTTGTTCCAATCCATACTGTGTTCTCATTTGACACGGCTATTGAACTTATAATATCAATTGGAACACCGGTATAGTACTCCGTATAGGTCACCCATTCTTCACCATCAAATGCAGCCAATCCACCTCCATTGGTACCAATCCAGAAAACTCCATCCTGGTCAACTGCAATAGCCTGCACATCATTATTTGGGAGCGATGAATTGGTTGTGTCCCAAAGTGTCCATTCACCATTGTTGAATAATGACAAACCAGCCATGGTTCCAATTAATATACCGTCTTCAGAAGTAAGGCAAAGTGCCTGAATGTTATTTGAAGGCAGTACAGAATTAGCTGTATTCCATATAGTCCATTCATCTCCCTCTTTTTTCGACAAACCACCCCAAATGGTGCCTGACCAAATATTACCTTGCTGGTCCGAAATGACATTATTCACTGCATTATCAGGCAAAGGTGAATTATGTAGATAACAGGTATCCCATTCCGATCCTTCAAAGCTGCAAACTCCTGCAATATCAACAGAACTAATCCAAATTTTTCCTGTATAATCAACCAGTACGTCATTCACACAACCCGGATAAACAGTCCAAGTCCCCTGATTGAATAGTGCAAGGCCTCCAAGGGTTCCTATCCATATTTCATTTCCATTACGGATATCCAGATGATAGGCATCGTCATTCGGCAGTCCAGAATTGGCAACAGTATATTCAGTCCAGGTGGATCCGTCGAATTTATGCAGGTATACACCTCCCAACCATAAATTCCCTGATGAATCAAAATCAATATCAATTACCTCAGTGATATTATATGATGTGGTTTCATTATTATAATAGATAGCGGTTAAACCGTCAAATTTAGCAACACCGAAAAATGAGTATCCCACCCATAAATTTCCGGCAGTGTCAAATTTGAGTGCGTTGATAGAAGTCTTAATCAAGCCTGAATTCTCCACATTATAAGCAGTCCAACTAGTTCCGTCAAAAGAAGCTAATCCATTCCAGGTTCCGGCCCAAACAACATTATTATTATCAACTTCAACAGCAGTGATATGTTCTGATGGAAGCAATGAATTTGTTGTACTGAAGACTTCCCAATCTTCACCATCAAACTTTGCCAGTCCGTTTGAAGTACCTATCCACTTATTCCCTTCAGAATCAAATGCTATATCATCCACTCTATTTGCCGGCAGGCCAGAGTTGGCCGTATTATAATACGTTGTATCACCAGTTGCGCGGTCAATTTTTACTAACCCCAGATGAGTTCCAAACCATAATATATCACCTTCCTCAAGAATTTTAAACACTATATGCTTATGAGTAAATTGCTGCCATTGTTGATTTTGCGCATATCCACTCATAGTGAAGGCAAATGTAAATACCAAAAAGGTGATGAAAAATTGTGATTGGGATAAAAATTTCTTCATAACTTAAGTATATATTTATATGACAATAAAATCACAATTTACCCTAAAGTTAGTAGCAAATATTTATACAACTTTATGTCGACAGTTTTAAATAAATTACTTATCTTTGCCGTTACTAATGTAAGAAGTCATTATGATAATCTCGTTTGGTTCATCAGATACTGAAAAGATTTGGAAGGGTGAGTTGGTCAAAAATTTACCAATTGAGATACAACAGATCGGGCGGAGAAAACTAAGGATGCTTAATAACTCTCAGGATTTATCAGATCTTAGGATACCGCCTTCAAACAGACTTGAGAAGTTGAAGGGGAGAGCAAAAGACTTTTATAGTATTCGGATAAATGATCAATGGAGGATAATATTCAAGTGGGTAAACAATCAGGCTTATGAGGTTGAGATTGTTGATTATCATAAATAAAGGAGGATAAAGAAATGGAAAAACTGTCAAATATACACCCGGGAGAAATTTTATTGGAAGAGTTTCTAATACCACTAGGGATTACTGCGTACAGACTTTCAAAGGATACTGAAATTCCTCAGACTCGCATTTCCCAAATTATAAAGGGCAAGCGGAGAGTGACAGCTGATACTGCGTTACGGTTGAGTTCTTATTTTGGCAATTCAGCAAAATTCTGGTTAGGTCTTCAAGATGATTACGATATTGAAGAAGAAAAGGAAACCAATAAAGAAATAATCAGTAGGATTGGAAAAATAAGAAAAAACGCACCACAGCAAACACTATAAAAAATACCCCATCAACGAAGTAGAAAAAGGCATCCTGCAACAAACAAACGAAAGAGGCCGAAACGCTAACTACGAATTAGTAGATTTCAAGTCTAAATAAAAAAAATCTTTTTACGTAAAACCCGTAACGGAATTTACGTAATTCACTTCATAACCTTCCATAGCGCCAGCACTATCAATATTCCCAAAAATGCCCTTCCCAAATACACCTGTGTCCACTGCCATCCCGTTAATTGGTTGATATACCTGGTTTGCACGATGATTTGTTCTCTTTTATCATAGGTAGTACTGGTTTTAAGAGCACCCTTCAGTGTGGATGCCACCGCCGTGTCCTTCTGTTCCAAGCGGTGGTGGAGTCTGCCATCAGCAAGCCAGATGGATGAAACTCCAAGCTGTGTCTTTAATCGGCTTACCTCAGTTGACTGATCCGATGCTAATGTAGCATTCAGTCGAACAACATCATTCAAAAGTACTGATGACGCAGCCGTATCCCCAGGTATCTTCACATAAATGGTGGTGTCCCGGATCACTGTATGTGTATTGGTGCTAGAGGTATTGTTGATGTTGGTGCCTGCACCGGCGCCGGCAAACCGCCTCTCACAAGCCCGCCGCGTCACGCACGAACACAGCAATAAGGATAATATGAGTGCACTTATAATCTTCTTCATAGTCTGCTCTTGTTTTTAAGGTAATGAGTGATTGTGTTCCTGTACTGACGGCCCGTTTGGATCCTACGTCAGCGTTGCACTCTGTGCTACTTCTTTCTCTACTTTTTTTACTCATGTCAGTAACTGAAATATTTCAATGGATTCTCCCAAATACCTTTTATTCGAACGGTGAAGTGCAGATGTGGACCGGTGCTACGCCCGGTGTTCCCCGAAAGGGCGATTTGCTGACCTTCCACTACCGACTGTCCCTTCTGCACCGACCTCTCCGACAGGTGCGCAAACCCATACCGTATGTCCTTCAGGCTCACCATGGCCAGGCATTTGCCGCCCAGCGCATGATCCCACACTTCAGTGATGGTGCCGTAGTCGGGGGCCACAATGGGCGTTCCTTGCCTGCAGGCGATATCCACCCCGTTATGGAAGCTGTAGATTCCGGTAACAGGATGTCGGCGCTTGCCGAAATGACTGGTGATCCTTCCACTTACCGGTTTCATGGCTTGAAGTGCTGGTTGAACTGCCGCAACTGCTCCATGAGCTTCTCATTCTCCACTTTCGTTGCCACGAGCTCCTTCTGCAAACTGGCCATCTGTGCCTGCAGGGCATTGTTTTCGCGGGTCAGCGCATTCAGCTTTTCACGCGTATGCCGGTTCTCTTCACGCAATTGGTCAATATCTGAGGTCAGTCGTTTGGTTACCCCTTCCGACAGTTCTCGCCAAATCTTGGTAGCTCTGTCCAGGTTATCAATCTCCGTAGTATCAGCCTCCAGATTGGCTTTCTTCACCTCCACCGCGTACTTTCGCCGGGTGAAGAAATAGGTTAGCACTAATGTGATAATTGCCGGCAATCCGGCTGTCAATATCTCTTTCATGATTATTAAATTGTTCAAGATTGTTCAAAGTGGTTCAAATTGGTTCAAGATTGTTCAAAATAGTTCAAGATTGTTCAAGATTGTTCAAACCTTTGAACGCCGAAGGTTTTGAACAACTATTGAACGCGTAGCTTTGAACTAGTTAAAGAACCCCCATTTTCCTGCTTCCTCTGCGTGAGTATGCCGTCAAAGCGGCCGGGGGATGTTTCCTGCCCTGGATCTTGCTGCAGAGTGGGAAAACGGGGATCCTTCAAATTATACCACAGTTATTGTGTCCGGATAACGGTGTCCCGGATAACTAGGCCACGGTTACAGTGCCCAGGTTATCGCTGTTCGATAACTGGTCGGTTGAAGTCACCTGTGTCAGGCCTTCGCGTACGAAGAATCCTATCACATGGATCAGGCGTGAGCTCCATCCTGTAGGAAGAGTGATCACGGCCGATTCATCCCCACGGGTGATGAGGGCTGAATGCATCAGCACCTCGCCGGTAGCGCTGTCAATGATGCTCAGCTTCAGCTGATCAGTCTCCTTAGCGTCATCGTTGTTGCTGTTGTTGGTCCAGGCAAGACTTACCGAACCGGGCACGGTTGATGTCAGCACAGGCGCATTCAAGCCAAGCATAGTACCCTTGCTGAGTGTTACCTTCGTAAGATCGAGTGACAACTCGGGGAAAGTACCGGTAATTGCTTCCGGAATGTTGTACTTCATGGCGTTGTTGAATGCGGTGAGCTTCTGGTCAATGGCAGTCATACCCAGCTTCACAAGCTTGGCATTGGCATTGAGAAACGCTGACACCAGCCTCCATTTCATACGCTGTGTCTGTTGCGGGATGGTATTGGCATCCGTAAAGGAAGCTGCACGAATGCGCATCACACATCTGCCTTTCCAGAATGTGCCGATAACATTACCGACTCTTCCGCTGTAAGGGCCATAAACGCCCTGGTTGTATATACCCATTGTTGTTAGGTTTTATGTTACCGGCGACGTTGCCGGCAACAACCTACCCTATCAACTTTGGAACAATTGTGCCAAATTCCTGAAAATGTCCATGTAAGTCCGCACATTGACATAATGGCTGCTTTTTCACCTGACACAGCACCTGACAGATAGCGGACTTATAGGGACACTTTAACTGACAGGAAGAGGACTTAAGGGGACAGCCAACAATACGTATATTGTTTTGCCCGCGTTTCATATAATTCATACATTTGATTGAAAATTTACCGGTATTGAAACAGAACTGAACGCTGAAATCAGAAACCAACATCCTATATTTGCTCCTAAAATATTACTTTATGAAAAAACAGATTCTACTTTTTATCATCGCAATAACCGTGTTATTCGCAAAGGGGCAGACCACAGAAACGCTGTATTTAAACAAGCATTATAAACCTGTAAGTGAATCCAAGGCTGTGTATAAAAAAATAACCTCACTGCGGGATGGCATTACCACAGTCCGGGATATCCATTTAAAACGAAATAGTGAATCGGTAACGCAATTTAAAGATAATGTACCTGTTGGAAAGTGGCAGAAGTTAAAAGATGGTAAAGTAGAAAGCGAAATTGATTTTAATAGCTTGGTTTACCTAACATTAGAACAATTTAAGGAAGAGGTAAATCTAAGGGATGGTTCTACATTTGATTCCACCGGATTCATCAAACCTTCCTTTATCGGTGGAGATGAAGCCAGAATACGTTTTTTAATAGATAACATTTATTACCCCCAATTTTCCAGGGAAAATGGAAAGCAGGGCACCATATACATTACTTTTATACTTACCAAGGAAGGGAATATTGAACGGCCAACAATTACAAGAGGTGCAAGTCCTCACATTGACTATGAGGCTGTAAGGGTAATAAAGCTTATGCCAAAATGGAATCCGGCAACAATGAATGGCAAACCGATTGATGTGATGTTCACTATGCCTGTTAGGTTCACTTTAGTGGGATAAGGAGTTGCGCATGCCGCATGGGCACGTCATGCCTGCAAAACTGTTTTTTTCAATATCATCGATGATATCATTGGCTCAAAGTGGCCACTATTGTCTACTTCACTGTTGCTTTGGATTTGCATTGACTATATTTTTACAAACTTTTGTACTTTGTATTCTTTATCATTGCTGAGAATGATAATATAGGTTCCTCGTGAAAGCGATGAAACATCCAATTCAGATTTAGTGCCCAAATCAGTTGTTATTTGTAATTGACTGTCTATGGAATATATTGAAATCCTTGTATTTCTGCCTGATCTGGTAATGGCTTCTTCTGTAAAAATTATAGTATTCACAACAGGGTTCGGATAGAAGAATGGCTTTGTACTTACATTGATTTGCGGGGTACTGACTATATTGGTAAAAGCATTGAATATTTCGAAAAACCCGTTGTCATCTACTACATAGCCATGGAATTCATCAAGAAATTGCATTGAAAAAGAATTCCCATAATAACTTGAGTAAGGCTGAAATGTAAAAGTATCCCCACCATTTCTTGTTATGCCGGTATTACCTTGTTCACCGACTAGAAATACCACATTTGTGTCAATCATCTTAACATAGTCCGGGAAAACATACCATGCAGGTGTCGAACTCCATGTTAATCCTCCATCGTGGGTAATGCGTGTTCCTGATCTGGCTGCCAGAGCCCCGTGTTCAGCATTATAAAAGTCAATACAATATATCTCCTCTCCATATTCAAGTGAAAATACCGGTTGCCATGTCAATCCACCATTTGTCGTTTTTAGTAATGCATTATCAACATCAGCTATATATCCCGTCAATGAATCAGGAAAATCAATGTAACTTCCAACAAAATCTTCACCAGGTGTTATATCTGACCATGAATATCCTGAATCACTTGAGAAAGAGACGTGGTCCTCTGAAATTGCATATAAATAGTTGGGATGAGGAAATGATAAAAATTTAAAGTACTCATCCTGCATGTTGATATATCGCGTAGACCATGTATATCCACCATCGCTAGTAGCAAAAAGTCTTTCGCCGGCAGTTGCAAGGCCATTAAGTGCATCAGTAAAATAGATACCGGTCATTACAGATGCAGTATCCATAAAGCAAGGTGTCCATGTAAAGCCACCATCGAATGTTTGCTTAATCACCGGATCTGTATTATCTATACCGGCAATAAAACCATGCAGGGTGTCAGAAAAAAAGACCGATTTAATATCAGTTGTAAATCCGTCTGACATACTGACATAACTACCTCCAGTATCAGTTGTATGAGCTAATAGACCATCGTTGCCCGCCACAAATCCATGTTCTATATCAGGCCATGACATGTTTGTAACATTACATCCCTCAGGAAATAAGCTTAGCATATTAAAATATTGCCAGTTGATACCCCCGTCAGTAGTTGTATATAAATGCACCTTGTTTCCAACATATCCCTCCAATTCATTAAAAAAATGGATATCAAAGGCTGAAAAAGGAGCGTTACTGACAGTACCCATGTTTAATTGCATCCAACTATTGCCCCCATCTGTTGAGTGATAGATATAAACATTATATGGTGGTCCATATGCCTGGATATAGCCTCCAACAAATATTTCTTCCTCACTCAAAATTGAGATTGAAGTAAGTGAAAAATTGAACCCCGTAATAGGTTCACTCCAATGTAAACCTCCATCTGTTGTTTTTCTCAGACTCCTTGTGTATGAGTATAAAGTAACAGCATAACCAATACTATCATTTACAAATTCCAGGTCAGAGATAGTAAAATCATCAGAATTTCCAATAACAGGCGACCATGAGACTCCCCCATCTTCTGTTTTCAGCATACGATCACTGACTCCGTATATATATCCAACTAAATCCGTTCTGAAATAGAGTTTATTATAATATGGATCCAACATCTGATATGACCAGGTTCGTCCCCCGTCGCTAGTGGTGTAAATTCTATTATATGACAGGATGAAGCCTTTGTTTGTATCAATGAATTCAAGATCATACAGCGTTGTCGCAAATGTTGTAAAGTATATATCAAGCTTTTGCCAATTCTCTCCGGCATCAGTAGTCTTAAATACATAAATGCCATCTGAAATATAACCCGTATCAATGGAAGGAAAAGAAATTGCTTTTATATCCATGGCAGTAGGTATCGGATTTACATGTGACCAACCTTGTGCAAATGATAACTGCCTGTAAATACAAAGGGAGATAATAATAAGCAGGATATTAATGTGTTTCATGATTTCCCAGGTTATAATTTGAGAATTTATTAAGACTATACTAATATGACAAAAAAAACTTAAATTACCCTAAATATTAAAGGAATTTTCTGATTGCGAGCAATTGCTGTATATTAGGCCAGTGAAAGTAATAAAGCATTGCAGGTTCTGGTAATTGCCGACAGCTCTATTGCTTATGCCAATTTGCACTTTAAACGCTAAGCATTGAACTACTCTGAATTAAGAACGGGTTTTCCGTTTGCCAGTGTTTCGTATAATTCATACATTTGATTGAAGATTTACAGACATTGAATCAGAAATGACCACAAGTACTGGTGTTATTCACTATTTAACACCCAACTCTCACAACCATAAGAAATTCTAAATGAAGTATTTATTAATCATTTGTTTGCAATTAACTTTTGCAATTTCAACATTTGGGCAAACTGGTGAAATTATCGAATTGGATACGAATTATTTCCAGCTTAAAGACTCCTTGAGCAATAAGCTAACCTTTGAGCAGACTGTAAATGAAATTAACAAACTTTGCACAAATGATGTACAACGTATTAGCTTAATTGCAGGCTGGATCTACAATAACATTGACTTTGATTTAACCAAGTTTTATAATGGTGGAACTGTCAACGATTATAAAACTGTGTTTACCAATAGAAAAGGCACATGCGGAGATTACTCAGCAATATTCTCAGAGTTTTGCAACAGATTAAATATTGAAAACGAGATAATTGAAGGATATGTTCCGGTGTATAATTCAGAGAATAAGGTTTATTATGAAACAAACCATGCATGGAATGTCGTCACAGTCAATGGCAACTGGTATCATTGTGATTTACTAGGCTTCTCAGGTTACTTAAGGCAAGCCTCATTTAGTGAATATGAATTTATTAAAACCCCTTACACAAACAGCCTTTTCACACAAGCATTGTCATTTTTATCAGAGCATATTCCTGCTGATCCTATGTGGCAACTTTCAAATTACCCTATACCACTTGATACCTTAATCAAGTATGGGAGTGATTCAAAAGTAGATTCAACCTGTGGTTATTTGGATTATAAGAAGGAAATTGGAGAATACATCAAATTGTCAGAGCAGAAGAAACTTCTGAGATTCGCTGATAACGCACATAGATACAATAAAAACAATCATAATGTAGTAATAATCACAAATTATAACGCCTCAGTCGATTTAATCAATGACTGGAATGGAGATAAGCAAAAGTTGCTATTGGCAAGAAAATATTTAGTGAAGGCAAAAAATCACATAAACAATGCAAGGAATGGAGTAGAAGTATTGGCACCTGAAATAGAAGTATCACTGAATATCATAAAGAAATACGTGCCTTAATGGCAAACCGATTGATGTGATGTTCACGATGCCTGTTAGGTTCACTTTAGTGGGATAAGGAGTTGCGCAAACCTGAACCCCCAATCCTCCCCATCCGTATCATGCGCATGGTGAAGGAACTGCACATGAGAGGTTATGGCAATTTGTAATACCTTATGCCAATCTTTGAATATGGCTCAAATTTTTCTGATCTGTAAAACCGTCCCCCAGCTTCAGAAATTTCCTTAGTAACTAATATCATCGTCTAATCGTCTCAATTCTATAATCAATAATTCATAGAATATGAGAATAGTATTGGCTTCAGTATTATTTTGTGTATTTATCCTTAATAATACACTCGCACAATCCGATGAAAAACCAACTCAGACAAAAATAATGACACTTGGCGTTTTTCATTTTGCATACCCTAATCTGGACGCTGTCAAAACTGAAGATAAAGACAAAATATCTGTGCTGGATGAGCCATTTCAATCTGAAATAGAAGCTATTTGTAAATCCATTGAGGAATTTAATCCTACAGTTATCGCAATAGAACAAATTCCAACCAACCAGCACATCATTGACTCTCTTTATTTACAATACAAGGAAGGCAAATTTGACCTGAAGAAAAGTGAAGCATACCAACTTGGATTTAGGATTGGCAAGCAATTGAAATTAGATAGAATTTACTGTGTTGATGATCAGGGAAGGCATTATGAGCGTATTGAAGCAATTTTCAAGGATAGTTTGAGACTTTCAAAATTTGAAGATTATTTTATGAACTCAAGAGACACCGTTCATGAACCTCCCGTTACCGGAAATAAAGTTTCAAGCATTATTGATGCATTATATGAAATTAATGAACCGGCGCGAATAAAAGAAAGACTGGCCACCTATTTACTCCATCCTTTTAAATATGAAGAAGTTGAAGGAGATTTTACCGGAGTCGATTTCGAAACAGGAAGATGGTTTAATAGAAACCTGCGAATATTCCGCAATATTCAACGAATCCCCAATAAAAGCAATGAGAGAATTTTACTAATCATTGGCGGTGAACATCTGAATCTTCTTAATCCATTTTTTGACACCTCCAAAGAATTTGAACTAGTTTCACCCCTGCCCTATTTGGAAAAGGCAAGACAAAAATGAATGTTACTCTCTCCTGAAGTAATACCTTACACCAATTTGATAAATCATTGAATTTTGCGTGGAAGAGGTTGCTGTGACAGTCGAACACCACCACAAAGGCTGGTTTCCATGCCTAAATTCTATTGACAAGTTTCAATACTAAACGTCTACTCCCCCACCAACATTGACACTGAATTGGCCAATATTGACAATAGATTGACAAGATTGACAAAATCACATTTTTAAATATAACTGTAATTATCTGTATGTCAATAAACTAAATATTTTTGTTTTTTTATTAAATATTTGTATTTTAAATTTGGGCGTTCCTGAAATACAGGAATGACCGGTTCCGGTCCATCATAAACTTCATCAGGAAGGAATGCATGAACCTAATGAAATTTTGAATGAAATTCTGTCGGATAAACCGGCGGAAACCCATAATCAAAATCCTACGGATTATCCGGCAGATTCCACTCCTACTGCCGAAAATATTCTGCTGGCTGCCGTTGAACTTAAAGCTAGCCTGGATGACTTCAGAAAAACAGTTTTAAATGCCCTGGAACAGAAACGTGTCCGCAACCATATACGGGAACCCGTTTGGCTGAATTCGCGCGAAGCCCAACAAATGCTCAAGATCTGCAGCAAAACCCTGTACCGATACCGCCAACAAAATCTCATAGGCTTCAGGGTAATACATAAAAACTACCTGTACCGATATTCAGAGATTGTTTCCTTCATAGAAAATAAATCTAATTGTTTATAATATTATATTGCTATCTATTGTTATCTTATATAAATATATATACAGTCTATTGTTTTACTGATATAATTTGTAAATTGCCCGCTTTAAAAACCTTAATACTGGCAATACTAAATCCCCTTTTTACATAACTATTTATTTTACTCTTAAAATGAAATCTTTAGAAACAACATCCAAATGGATTGAAAAAATTTTAAACCACCCTGGCTTCGATGCTATCGCTAATCACGAGGTAATTAAATTTCCTGATGGTTATATTCAAACTTTTAAAGGTGGGCCCGGGGCGGCTAATGTACTTGTATATCTCTATCAGCCGATTATTATGGAGCCTAACAGGCTTGAGGAAATTGATCAAAAGAGAGAATATACCATTGAAGAACCGGTATCTGAATATTCTTCAGAGCAAGAGGTTGAATTTGTGGGCGAATATATTTTGTCAATTGTCCGTCGCAAAAAGGATTTCCGTCTTGTCATGGCTAACTTGAGACAAATGGGAATTTTTTACACTAGTGGTAAATTCAAAAAGAAATATAGAAATACAAAATTGATATCGGGAGTAATACAGTTGCTTTTCGATCAGGAATACTTCCTGGAAACAGACGATCAAGGCAATCAGATTTCTCTGGTAGCCATAATGCACGCTTTTCAAGACCAATTCACTATTACTTCATTACAACCCATTTATCGCAATCCAAAAGGGTGCGCGGAATATGCAGATTTAAAAGTCCCTATCATCGGCATTCTACAACGAGAAAAATCAAAAAACATTCAAACCCTTTACAAACCCAAACCATGAATTACATAATCGAAATCAATGCCTTTTACGAATGGCTTGATACCCATCCCATTTCGCGCTCCGCCGTGGCGCTGTGGTACGCCCTCATGCACATAGACAACAAAACCCACTGGCAGAAATCATTTACCGTGGCCATTTCAACGCTGCAGCACAAGGCTCGCCTTACCCGCGTCGAGCTCTTCAAGGCCCGCGCTGAGCTCATTGAGTCCGGTCTCATTACCTGCACTCCCCGCGAACGGCAGAAATCAGCCAAATACTCCATCCTGTCCTTTTTTCAGGATGATGGTACGCTCGCTCCCCGTTTACCGGATTCAAATCAGAAAAATCCTATCGATGCTTCGGATAAAAATCAGAAAAATGCAGCAGGAAATCCGGTAGGAAATCATCACGATGCTTCGGATATAAATCAGCCAAATAAGATAGGAAATCCGAACGATGATCCGGTCAAAAATCAGTCAAATCTGGAAGAAAATCCGAACGAAAATCCGGTCAAAAATCAGTCAAATTCGAATGAAAATCCGAACGGAAATCAGTCAAATTCGAACGAAAATATCTCAAAAAATGACCAGTTTTTGAACGAAAACACATCAAAAAATGATCCTGATAGTAAACTAAACAAAACTAAACTAAACTTTGAGCAAGATAAATCTTGCTTGTCAACTTGCGTTGACGAGAGGCAAAATCAAAAATATCTTTTTGGAAAGGATATTTTGCTGAATGAAAACGACCATCCCGGCGACACACCCAAAGCCAAACCCAAAAAGAGAATGACAGAGTACGATGTGATGAGGCTCTACAACAAGATCTGCGTCGATCTGCCGCCCGCCACCAAGCTCACCGAAATCAGAAAAGGTCATATTGCAGCCCGGATGAAGGAATTTGACGACGACACCATTCGCCAAATGCTGCTGCAGGCCGCCAAATCTCAATTCCTTTCGCAGGGCAATGAAATGCACTGGACCGCCAGCATCGACTGGCTATTCCTTCCCACAAACTTCGTCAAAGTGCTCGAAGGGCATTATGCCTTTCTGCGACCTGCAACTTCCAACTTTGAAAATTTCATCGGCAAACCATCGCCTCTGGAGATTCTTGAGGAGGCATATAACGGGATCATGAACCATGAAAACGAATACTAACAAGAGCAACCTACCGGCCATAATCCGCAATAGTGGCAGTGGTCCCGCGAAGCAGGGAAATTTGCTGCCTGAAAGATACAGCGGAATCAGCCCCTTCCTTTCCAAGCACGACCTCGGTTTTGTCAAGGCCGCCCGTGCCATAAAGGTGTCTGACCTCTCACAACCCGATGCCCTGAAGGGAATCATTGAGTGCATGAACATCGGTTACGCCGAACTCGGCCTTACGCCTCCAGGTTCCCATTCTGAGAATCGTAAGGAACATCTGGTTGGCATGGCAAATCTCATAATTACTGACCTTGCCTTCTACTTCCCGCAGGTAACACTGGCTGAAGTTGTACAGGCAATAAGGAAGGGCATACGCAAGGAGTACGGCGAATACTACGGCTACAACGTAATTGCCATACACTTTTTCGTGGAAGAATACCTGAAATCAGAGGAGCGCGCTGCGGCGATGGAACGCCAGGAGCGATACCGACAGTCGCAGGAGGCATCTGAAAACCTTACGCCCGGTCAGCAGCGGCAAATTCTGTTGGATGGGCTGAAGCAATGCCTGGAAACCTACCGAAAAACGGGCCGCATCATCGACTTCGGGCACGTGAACTACCAGCTGCTGGTCGACGACGGTCGCATCAACCTCACCAACGAGCAGAAGCAGGAAATCTATGAGATCGCCGAATGGCAGATACAACGGGAGAAGGAGACACAGGAGCTCTCCCTGTCCAAGCAGCTCTACCTGATCAAAAACCCACCCGACAACAAGCCGGAGGTAATTTCACGGGCAAAGGAGCTGTCGCTGAAGAAGTATTTTGACAGCCTTGAACCCCCAGCGGGGGTGAAAGTACACTAGAAATCAGATAATTCACAACAAAAAGAACCCCCAGCGGGGGTGAACAACAAAATAAACCCCCAGCGGGGGTGAAAGTATAATTTTTTTCAAACCCCTTTGGAACCCTTTTGGAACCCTTTTTCGCCTGTTTGCGCCGCATTTGCTGCAGAGATGCCCCAGATTTGCCGATGACTTATCCGGCTGCTACAACAGCAGAGCATCGCTGGAGCGAAGGGAGAATATTGGGGGCAAAAAGGAATCCAAAACAAATCCAAAACAAATCTAAAAAAACATGGCAAGAGTTGATGGATTCGGAAACATCTCCGGAAGATTAGGTGATCAGATTTATTACTATCACAAAGGAAAAACGTACGTGCGTAAATTCACCAAAGCCAAGGATGCCAACACCCCAAAACAGCAGGTACAGCGCGCCAGGATGCGGGCAGTCAACAAGTTCCTTCCACAATTCAGGGAAGTTATCCGCATTGGCTATCAAACGTCGTATGATAAAATGACCGCTTATGGCGAAGCCGTGCAGTTTCACCTGTTCAATGCCTTGCAACAGGTACCCACTCAGGAAGGCGAAACGCCCTTGTTTGAAATCATCCTGGACAAGGTACAGCTATCGCGCGGCAGCATCGACAGTCCGTACATCTATTCAAGCATCCGCACCGGACAGGAAATTGAATTTACCTGGAACGATAATCTGGGATATATTGCCAACCGCTACTACGATGTGCTGATGACAGTAGCCTACATACCAGGCAAGAAAGTGCAGGTAGAATACAATACAGGCACTCGTAGGTCGGGCACCGGCAAAATGACGCTGCCATCAGACTACACTGAGCCCGCGCATGTGTGGGTACTCTACCACAACAACGAGAAAGGCACCCGTCCAAACAAGGATCACATATCGCATTCGGTGTATTTGGGGGTGCTTTGAAATGGTTCAAGGCCTGCGGTGTTCAATAGTTGTTCAATGCCTGCGGTGTTCAATGGTTGTTCAATGCCGCCGGCGTTGCCGGCGGCTTACGTTTTAAACCTCCTTGCCCCAAAGTTGATACATTTTGTTCGAATTGCAAACATATAAGCGTTGGGATGGCAATCGCTCCAGCGGAGCGAAATGTCAATAGAAGAGCGAAATACCTACCGCCCCCTCGTCACCACGTCAATAGCTCCGTAGGAGCGACACGTTAATAGCTCCGTAGAAGCGACACGTTAATAGCTCCGTAGGAGCGAAATGTTAATAGCCCCAGAGGGGCGATATGTTAATAACTCCGTAGGAGCGAAATGTTAATAGCCCCAGAGGGGCGCCACGTTAATAGCTCCGTAGGAGCGACACATTAATAGCTCCGTAGGAGCGAAATGTTAATAGCCCCAGAGGGGCGATATGTTAATAGCTCCGTAGGAGTGACACGTTAATAGCTCCGTAGGAGCGAAATGTTAATAGCCCCAGAGGGGCGATATGTTAATAGCTCCGTAGGAGCGAAACGTGAAACACGTTTTGCGTTCAGCGTTCAGCGTTCAGCGTTGTGATGGCAATCGCTCCAGCGGTGCGAAACGTGAAACGCGTTTTGCGTTCAGCGTTCAGCGTTGGGATGGCAATCGCTCCAGCGGAGCGAAATGTCAATAGAAGAGCGAAATACCAACCGCCCCCTCGTCCCCACGTCAATCGCTCCGTAGGAGTGACACGGTGAAGGGGCTCCATGTTCCTGGTGATTTTATATTTATTTTTGACGAAATCAAAAGAAATTAGTATTAAATTGCATGGGCAGATTGTCCGTATTAAATTGCAGAAGAAATATAAATACCAATAGGTGAGGATATAAACTATGTTAGCGTGCAAATTTTAAAGTAACCAGATAAACCGATAGATATGAATGAAGCTATTAATTTTCAAACAATAAACTGGACAGACATACCGAAAGAGGAATTCAGAGGTGACAACGGTTTCGCCTATTGGCAAACTAAACAATTCGATGGACTCCGGATAAGATTGGTTGAATATTCACCTGGATATATTGCCGATCATTGGTGTAAGAAAGGCCATATTGTGCATTGTTTGGAGGGAGAGTTTATCAGTGAGCTCCATGATGGAAAAGAAATCCTTTTGACTAAAGGGATGACATATATTGTATCTGATGATTTAAGTTCACATCGATCAAGAACAACCAATGGCGTCAAAGTATTAATTGTTGATGGTGATTTTTTGAAGTTAAACCATAATAAATAAATCTGCATCTAATAATGTACGAAAGCCATTGCTGGCAGTGGGTTGCGGTGGCATCACTCTTGGTTAAGTTCTGCTAACACGACCAACATGCCATTTAAATCGCACAACGGCTCATACACGCCAACCGTTAGCGCCAATTTTATGAAAGAAAGCAAAGACAAAGAAAGCTTATTCCGACGAATGTTCATTACTAGAACACACGGATTCATTGATATTTCAAAGAAACGGGAATTTTGGAAGGAATTATCAGATGAATTCAATGGTGTTTTTGAGGTTAGACATACAATTTCAAAGGATTTACAAAGGTTAACACTTCAGATTCCATATAAACAATACATGATTGAATTTTCAGAATCTGACACACATCCATTAAAAATAGATGCCACTTTGAGGGCAAATCGTGATTTTGAATTTATTATAAGTTATGAAGACGCAATAGAGAAATTATTAAAATTGTTTGGACAACAGGATGTTGAGGTCGGAGATAAGGCCTTTGATAATAAATATCTAATAAAAGAAAAAAATACAAACTTCATTGGACATATCCTGTCTGAAGAAGGTATAAAAACAATTTTATTGAAGAATAATGTGTTTTCTTTCGGTTGTAATTATCAGAAAAAGGATAATACATTGCAACTTTCAAGTTTAGTGAGTAGAACTATAAATTCAAAAGATGAATTGTCAGAATTATTTAAGCTATTTTGGTTGACAATTGACAAAATGAAAGAATTAGATTTAATAAAATAATAAAACGCGTTAATACATGGTATAGTGCATGCGTGTTTCAGGAGATTCCTCCTGCGTCGGAATGACGAGGCTCAGTGTTATTTTGAGAGGGAAAGAAAGGGCGGCTCTGCCGCCCTTTCTTTCCCTCCGTTTTACATGAGAAGGCATCGTCATTCAGATCCCGAAGAATTCGAGAGAGGAATCTCCGGTGGTTCAGAGTGAATCATCCTGAAAAAGGTTTGACCGGTCACTGTCTTTTATATTAATATTTGACTTTATCAAAAGAAATTAGTATTAAATTGCATGTGTAAATAGTCCGTATTAAATAAGTGCGGAGTCAGCACTTTAATCACTGACACAAATCAAATGAAAAAACTTCTACTAATCGTACTATCAATTTGTGCAATGGAAATATCTCTGGCGCAAACGGCATCAGATTATTTCATGCCTTTATGCGTGGGCAATCAAACGGTATGTCATACCGATCATAATGATCAGGGGTGGGCTGGAAGAATTTCAACTTATACTATCATTCAAACAGATTTAATTGAGGGTGAATTATATTTTGTTCAAGAAGGAATGGAATACGTTTTTAACGAACTGGGAATGCCCAGTCCTTTCCATTATCTTTGGCTTAGGAAAGATCTAAATGGCGAGATTCTTTTAAAAGCATTCTCTGAAGAATATCCGTTACTGGATTACGCACAGATATTGCCCACCCCAGTTGTATTCCTTTCAAATAATATTTTTACTACCGGTTATTCTCAAAGCATGGAAAACGGGTCGCAAATACAAACTGATTCGGTGATCAGTACCCATGCCACATTTGGCATTTTTAGTAATTGTATACAAATAAGGGAAACTACCAAGACCAACGGAATTATTGATCGGATAGGTAATACTTATTATGCATCAGGCGTCGGCCATGTTGGCAGCGACAGGTCATACCCGCCTGACGAAGTTCATACCGAAGAATTTGCATCGGCATTTGTTACCGGCTGCGACCCCATTATTGATTCATTGCCCGCGCATGTGGTTGATACTTGTCTGGGACAGTACCTTGATTATTATGTAAACAACCTCCAGGTAGATACCATAAACAAGACTGTGACAGTAACATGGGTTTTTCAGGTTGGTATAATTACAAACCAGTTTATCGAAACATACAATTATCAACATCAGGGGAATAATGTCATTGGCATTACCATCAACTGTGACAGAGCATCAGTGTCTTATTACAATACAATTGATATCAGTTCATCCTTATTAAGTGTGAATGAACCCCTAGCGAAAAACACCAATTTTGTATTATTTCCCAACCCGGCGTCAGATATGATTACTGTAAAGACCATAAATGACATTAATGAGCCATTAACATTGAATATTTATAATATAATGGGTCAAAGAGTTTTGTCAGAATTACTGAAGCAAAACCAACAGCAAATTAATATTGGAGGTTTAAGCAACGGTGTTTATATGGTAGAAATTGAAACCACAAAATTGACAGGGAAACAAAAACTAATAATTCAGAATCAAAAATAATTGTCAATATGAGATGGGACTAGACAAATACTCGTGCAGGAAGTGGATACTACATCATAACAGGTGAAATGATAAAAGAATAATGAATACCCTACTGATTAGCTTTTGAGACACTTACGTAAATCAAGTTGAAAGACAATTTAGGTAAGGTTATACTCAGGTAGTGGCATGCATAAAAATTGCAAACAGACAATAACAGAACATGGAACAAGCATACGTAGTAGAAAAAAAGTTTGAAAAAAATGATTTCAAAAACAATCCACTGCCAAAAGGAGAATATGAGCATTGCAGTTTCCTAAATTGCGACTTTTCGAATGTGGATATGTCTGATTACAAGTTCTCAGATTGTGAGTTTTCAGGATGCAATTTAAGTTTGGTCAAACTAACGAAAACTGCATTTCGGGACATCAAATTTCGGGATTGTAAAATGCTGGGGCTGCATTTTGGTAGTTGTAACGAATTTAGACTTTCCTTCAGCTTTGAAAATTGCATTTTAAATCATTCGACATTTTACAAGACAAAAATCAAAAAAACAACCTTTAAGAATACACAATTGCAGGAAGTCGATTTTACAGAGAGTGACCTGACAGAATCGCTGTTTGATAATTGCGACCTGACAAGAGCAACCTTTGACAATACAGTTATTGAAAAAGTTGATTTCCGCACGTCATACAACTATTCAATAGATCTGGAAATTAATCGGATCAAGAAAGCAAAATTCTCTATTCATGGGATTCCCGGACTTTTAGAAAAGTACGATATAATCATTGATAGCACAATATAACGGTCAACCTGGAATATAGTGGATAATCCGGAGCATGCTGACCCAACGTTCTTAAGGTGCTCCAGGATCTCGGCAATTATCTACTAAACCAACTTTCTAGTCATTGATTTTATTCCTCAATGGGCGCTTCATTATTTTTACCCTAAAATAATAAATAGGTGCATATATACCACCAAACAAGAACAAAGGGAAGATGGATGCAGAATATCTGTCGTACTTAAACAGAAACCAAATGCAGTAAATCCAATGGAAAAATGGAAACGGAGAAAGCAGACTCAGTGAAAGATTGTAAAGATTATACCCCGAGTTTTCTGTAATCTTGGAGAAAATATCAAAACCAGCCACTGCCATAACCGGTATCCCAACGAAAATAAACACGATTAGGAAAGTATGAATTAGAAAAGAGGCAAAGACAAACTTGTCAAGGAGTTTCATGGAGATTAGTTTATAGGAAAATCAAGCCTGCCAGATAATATTTCCATCAACAAATATAGAAATGTTGAGCTAATACCTAAAACCAAAATCTTTCTATTTTGGCTGGTTTGTGTTATGTATTATTTATATATTTGATATACTTTTCGGCGAATGGAGTACTTCTAAAGCCCCTGTCATTAAAAATACTGATTGCAGATTTCTTAATTCATTTACATTTTAAAGAAGGTAATTATGAAAAGAAACATTTTTTTATTGGCCCTTATCGTTATTTTTTTAAGTATGATTGAGCCTTCAAAGGCTCAGGTAGATAAGTTTAAAGAGCGGGTTATTGCAACCATACCCGATTCTTATTTGACAGTAACATTCGCATATGTTGCACCCGACGGTGAAACATATGTATATGCCGGTCAAAAAAATGACGGCATTGCTGTAACATACAACGGCAAGGAAATTGCCACAGGATTAAATAGCGGATTATATCTATATCCACCTGAAAAAAGTAAAAATATTTTGTTGGAAGGGTCGTGGGGCGCTGAGAAGTATGTTTTAATTTTTAACGATCAAGTATTCAAAACTCAAGCTAACAGAGCAGGAATGTATCTTGAATCTGTATCGCAAAGTCCTCGAGAACCACATATAGCTTATCTGGCAAAAGAAAACAATAAACAAAATTTCTACGTTGATGGTCAATTGATAGTTACAAACGCCCAGTATCTGGGATCATCTATGAGATCAAATAGAGAGGTCCAGATAACAGATGAAGGTTTGTGGGCTGTAACAGCATCAAGAGATAAAAAGGACTTCATATTAACTGCAAATCGCGAATTTGGCCCGTTTGAGCATGTCGGACAACCGGTTTTTAGTCCTGACGGAAAACATCTTGCTTTTTTTGCAAAGGACGAAAAAGGCAGTTATATAATGTTAGACGGTGAAGTAAAGTACCAAGTGGGAGATTTTTATTACAGAAGCGGCGATATAACCTTTAATCCCGATGGAAGTTCAATGTGTTTCAGAACTAATAAAAACGGTGCATATTACTATACTGTTGATGGGAAAAATGAGTTTCCTGCTAAAAATGTGAAATTTTTTCCGAAATGGGTAGCAGGCAAATTTCTTTATGGTGTGGAAACAGATGATAATAAAGTAAATATTGTCTATGGTGATAAAACGTTCGAATGTGAAAAACTCGATGAGCTTTCTGAACCAATTGTAAGTAAGGACGGCAATGTCATTGCTTATAGCGGCAATTTATCAGGAATCACTTTCACACCAAATGGTGAGCAGAAACAGGTTTTTGAAGGATATATTGTTCTTAATGGTGTAAAGGAAAAGGCTTTGAGTTGTGTAAAGAAATTTGTTCTTTCGGATATTGGAAAAATAGCTGCATATGTGGCTGAATACAGGCAGATAAATCAAAACCAAATATTTAGTCAACAAGTAGTAGTAATCAATAAGCAGCCTGGAAAAGTATACAAGAAAATAGAGCATCTTTCATGCAGTAATGATGGGAAAAACATTGCTTATGTTGGACTAGATAATGACAAGGCCTACTTTGTTTTGGGTGTGCAGGAAAGTGAACCCTACGATAGAGTATTTCCACCTATTTTCAGCGATGATGGCACAAAAGTAGCCTACGCAGCTCAAAAAGGACACCAATTATTATGGAAAGTTATTGAAAATAAGAAAGTTATCAAATAATTAGAGCATTGGTTCAGCGGTTGGTGTTAACCACTCAAACCGCCAGCCGTTGAATAATACTCTAAAAACAGAGAAATGAGATATTTATTTATAGTTGCAATAGTTGCAATTTTTGCTTCTTGTACGTCTACCAAGAAGATTAGAACGCCTAATGGGATAGCTGAAATTCAGTATTTAGAACTCAATAACACGAAGCAATATGTGCTTATCAGGGCTAAAGACAAAAGCAATCCTGTCTTGCTTTTTTTACACGGCGGACCAGGAGCATCGGCCACAGCCTTATTACGGAAATTTAACAGTGAATTGGAAGAACATTTTACCGTTGTTTATTGGGACCAACGAAATGCAGGAAAATCCTATAGCAAGCAAAACTCCAAAGAAGAAATTAAGGTTACTAAATACATTCAAGATGTTGACACCTTAGTTGCGTATCTCAAAAACAGATTCAATGTTTCTAAAATATTCTTAGTCGGACACTCCTGGGGTTCAAGGCTTGGCTTATATGCTATTCAAAAGAACCCTGAAGATTTCATGGCTTATGTTGGAATAGGACAAGAGTTGGCATCATACCAAGGTGAACTTCTTTCTTATAAATATACTTTAAATAAAGCAAAAGAAGTAAACAACTTAAAAGCGATTAAGGAGTTGGAGGAAATTGGCGAACCTATATCAGGTGATTACACTAAAATGTATAAAAATGGCTTTTGGGGATTGGTACAACAAAAAGATTGGCTTTTGAAGTTGGGAGGAGAACGTTATGCAAAGACTAAATATACTGACTGGATCTCTTCCATATGGTTTTCAAGGGAGTATTCATTCTTTGATTTACTGAAATATGGCAAAGCTTCGGGTTTTTCGGCAGGTAATATCATATATGACCCCGATTTCAACAACATTGATTTCTTTAAACAGATTCCCGAAGTAAAAGTGCCTGTATTTTTTATCTCTGGAGCTTACGACTACAATACACCCTGGGAACTAGTAGAAAAGTATCATACTATGCTTCAGGCCCCTAAGAAAGAGTTCATAAAATTTGAAAAATCCGGACATAGCCCAGTTTTTGAAGAACCTGAAAGATTCAACCAAGAGATCCTAAGAATTTACAACATCGTGAAAAACAATTAAGCCCAGCACATCACGGGCTGGTTTGTGTTATGTATAATTTATATATTTGATTGATATTTGAGCTTAATGAGGATTACCTTTCAGGCATAAAGGAATTTAAATACAAGAAGAAATCACTCACAAATAGAAAAAATCACAACTGTGGGTGATGATCTCAGGTTGGCAAACATTATGAAAAAGACATTAACGACATTCATTCTACTGCTTACAATTTCAATCAAATCATTTGCTTGTGAATGCCCTGAATATGAACTGAGAGAATTGGATAGTTTAAGTTACGAATGGAGTGACTTGGTAATAATTGGAAACGTCATAAAGACGGGGACAAATTTTCAAATCCAGGTAACTGAAATTCTGAAAGGAATTGTAAGTGAAAAAATAATTTATGGGACGACCATAGCTAAAGACGGTCTGGATGATGGTTGTTCATTTTCACCCAATCAAAAGGGAGAATATATATTCTACCTCAAAAAGACTGAGAAAAATGGTCAACCTTTTTACTTATACTCTCAGTGTTTAGGAACAAGACCTTTGAATTTTGACTTTTACCCAATTCCATTGAGGACAGACAAAAGTAAATCTGAATTAATTGCAGCAACTGAAAATTGGATAGACGAATTAAGAAATAAACCGCCCATGCGTTAGTCCCAATAAAATGAAGAGGCATATTCTTGTAATTTTTTTGATATTTTTTTCCTCAACAATTAGCGCACAATATCCTTTTGAGCAGCTTGATACATTAAAATATCAAACTTATTCAAATTGGATAGAGTATGATTGGAGTGAAAAAAAACATACAATCCATCATACATTGACAATCAAGGACTTTTATGAAAATCACGACCCATTGACTATTCAATTATCAACTTCCACTATTAAATGGGATAGTTCATATATTCGAATATTTAGAAATAAAGATGAAATTCAAAAGGTTTTTGAAGCCATGCCATTTCTGGGCTACAACTTTTGGGGGCCACTTCTGGTAAGTGATTTCAATGGTGATAGTTTAAAAGATTTAAAGCTGAATATCACATACATGAGTAATGGACTTGGAATGAGATCTCGCATTATATACCTTTTTCAGACACCGAATAATAATTTTAAAAAGATTTCATTCGATGATAATTTGGAAAATGGAAATAGGAATGAAAGAGACTTTGGACATAATGGCAAATTTGAAATCATTACAATGACCTTAAATGGGTATGAAGGTCATAATTACTGGACATTCGATTTATTCAATTATGAAAATGGCAAATTGATAAATGTTGATGATGAATTTGATTATCCCATAATGATTCAATTTTTAAACAGGCGTAATTTTAAGATAACGGATAAAATAAGTAGTGAAAAGATGAAAGGATTTAAATTGAATTTGCCTGAAGCAATTGATACAAGATAATAAACTGTGGTAACGTCAGCTACATTGATTATATCCATTATTATAACCATGATTTAAGAACAGTATCAGCAACCAAACATTCCAGATGATGGCATCCATAAAAACGAGTTTGCTTATTGTGACCTTTGGTCTTTTTATGACAGCAATGGCTGTTGCTCAAACAGTAACTGTTGATGGGCACGCCTTCCTGGAATTTGCAGAGGTGCATGATGGTATCAAGGTGAAATTTGAAAGGTTGGCTCCTTCCTACCTCAAAGATAGTACCTATACGGATAGCAGCGGGTATTATTCCATCCCGTTGGAATCGGGCATTTACCAACCTACCTTCACAAAAATGGGGTATATCGGCGTAGACCATGCTGAAACGCCCATCTATCAAAACATAACGCTGGATGATCAGACCCTGGAGAAATCGGGTTTGGCAGGGGAACTCACGGGCCAGCTGGCTTCGGGCATATATAAAGTGGACGCCACTGCTTATGTTCCGGCAAACGGATCGCTCACCATTGAACCGGGGACAACACTAAAATTCAAACAGGATGTGGTGTTTGAAGTATACGGGGAGCTAAAAGCCATAGGAACCCTGGAGGATAGCATTGTCTTCACCAGATACGCTGACGATATCCATTGGAAAGGAATAGATTTCAAGGCAAACTCTTCTGATTCAAGCATCCTGAAATATTGCACGGTAGAATACAGTGACGACAGAGGAATCAGCATATACCACTGCAGTCCGACGATATCAAATACATTGATTCAGAAAAACAACCATCGATATATCACCAACGGGTATGAGGAAGATCATGGTGGAGGAGCCGGTATAAGCCTGCAATTTACGAACACCAACCTTGATAAAGTAGTAATCAGGGAAAATTCGGGGGTTACCATAGGCGTAGGCATCTATTGCAAATTCAGCAATACCAGGATCAGTAATTCCATAATCAGCCACAATGCCAATCCATTAGCCTATGATGATTATAAGCCCGGGGGAGGTATTTTTTGCGATTCAGATAATATCATGACTATTGAGAACACCGTTATCAGTTATAATACCAGCAATTTAGGAGGCGGGATATGTGTTGGCGACAATTCGATATCAGATTCTGAAGTTACCATAGCAAACTGCATACTTTACGGAAACCATGTTGCCGGAGATTACCCCAAAGGCGGTGGCATCTATACCTACAATGAACCCACCCTCACCGTAGTAAACACACTGTTTTGGAACAACACCCTTGAAGACGTAAACTGTGATGATCCGTGGCTATGTGTAAACGTAACGGTCAACAACAACCTGGACTCGTGCGATGCCTACGGAAACCTGACGCTCGATCCCCAGTTCGCATCACCCGAGACTGAGAACTACACCCTTGAATCGGGCAGTCCGTGCATTGATGCCGGAATAAACACCATGGTAACCACCGAGACTGATTTCCTGCATAACCACAGAATATGGGATGGCAACAACGACCAAGACACCATAGTAGACATAGGAGCCTATGAATACTTATCGCCAGCCAATCCGGTAGGGATCAGCACCCATGAACTGCAGGCAACAAACATTATGGTTTACCCGAACCCTGCCGGGGAACACATAAACGTCAACATCCAAAACATTTCACAAGTACGGATCTATGACAACTCCGGCCGATTAATCCTGCAGACCAACCAACCCAGCATTGACATCTCCGATTTGAATCCAGGATTCTACCTACTGAAGGTTATTGATGAGGAGCAGAGATGGTATACGGGGAAGGTGGTGAAATATTAGAAAACAGTAAGTCAATTTTATTGATTTTCAGATGATAGCAATATTAATAATCGTTCTAATTGCCTCCATCGTAATACCACGATGGATCTTCAATATTAATCGTAAACGGCGAAGAGACTACTACATTAACGAGTATCTTAAATCAGATGCATGGCAGCGAAAGCGATATGTAGTACTCAGAAGAGATAACTGGCGGTGTGTGTATTGTGGAGCACCAGCAACACAAGTCCACCACAAGAGATATGCAAGAAAGAACATTGGAAAAGAGCCTATTGAATGGTTAGAGTCAGTCTGCTATTCATGTCACAAATCTCAACATAAATGAAGAATAGTAATCTTCACATACAATTGTACTTGCAGACAGTGGAGCAATAAATTGCCCATAAAGGTTGAATATTGGGAAAGATGAATGTACGCCCTTCAGGAAAAAGGAGTCAAACCACGAACCACAAACAAATAGACCGAAGGACGGAAGCTGATAACTCATATCTCATATCTCAGAACTGTAAACCAGACCTAAGAACCAAAATCTATTTATTTTCGCTGGTTTGTGTTATGTATAATTTATATATTTGATAGGTTATTGAAAGATTTAGTAAGTATCTTTAGTAAAGCAACACCAGTTACGCCAGCTATATTGCTCAATAAGCAAATAAAACCTTAAATATTAAACAACATGAGGGCTAAAATTTTTACATTTATCATTGTTGCGTTCACAACAATAGCAACTTTTGCTCAAACTCAAACTAACGCAAACGAAACAGTACCAATAAAGTCCCAAATTATTGAAGATAATGCTTATCAACTCTTCCCAACACAAAATATCTGGACTTTTATCAAATTGGACACGAGGAATGGCAAAATGTGGCAAGTTCATTTTACAGTAGATGCAGATGGAATAGATGGTGAGTTAATCTTAAATTCCGAATCATTAGTATATAAGAAGGAAGAAGTTAATGGCAGATTTACACTTTATCCTACTGAAAACATGTACAATTTCTTATTACTTGATCAAATAAACGGTTATGTCTATCAAGTACAATGGTCAATGGAAGCAAACAATAGAGGCATTATTTTAATTGATTAGAAGATTATGGTTAATCTAAACGACTATAAAAAAGAATTAGAATGCAATTACAAAAATGAGCATTACTCTGTTCGTGACAATGGTGCAGTACTACGCCACCCACTAAAAAACGATAAAGTTCGTCCTACTGATAATAAATGGACTTTCGGAAAACCAAATAGTAAAACAGGGTATATGGAAATTGCAACTGAACGAGTTCACAGGATTGTTGCAACTGCATTTCACGGAGAACCACCTACCAAAGAACACGTTGTTGACCATATTGACACAAATAAACAGAATAATAGACCTCAAAATCTACGCTGGGTAACAAGGTTAGAAAACGTTTTGCTTAATCCAATCACAGTTAAGCGTATTGAAACAGTTTGTGGATGTAGTGTTGAGGAATTTCTTACTGATCCCTCAAAATTTCGTAACAAGTTTCAAGAGCAGAACTATGAGTGGATGTGTACAGTTAGTATTCAGGAAGCACAAGCTTGTAAAGAAAGATTATTGTCATGGGCAGAAAGTGATAAATTGCCAGCTGGTGGTTCTTTAGGCGAATGGATATATAAACGCAGTTTTACAAAAATAGTTAATGATAGCATACAAGAGTTTGCAACATACATAACGCCAAATGCTGTGCAAAAGAATTGGCAAACACCATCAGAATTTCCTTGCTGTCCGAAAGATATTAGCAATAATTCAATAACAGATTATGTTGCAAACCTGAAAACAGAAAAAGTATTTTCAAAAAATCAGTACTCAGACTCAATCATTGAAGATTTTGCAATTTCCAAAGACGAAACCACGATGTGGGTACTGTGCAAAAGCAGTATCAGCAATGCAATAAAGCCTTATTTATTAGCAGAGGTTACCTTAGAAAATAATTATTTTGTTCACAATAATCTTGGAACTTTTTTCAAGAAAGATGGTGCAGAAAAACAATTTGCACTTGCACAAGGACTAGAATGGGCTGGAGGCGAAACCTTTGATGAATTATGTTAAAAAGAAAATCAAATAACTTTCTGAGAAAATGCCGAACCTCAAATTTGTGCTTGGCGTAATGCGTAGTGATGTACTTAAATTCAAGAGCAGTTTTACAATTTAACTTTAATGGTGGTTTGACAGCATGTAAATCGTAAGCAAAATATTTACCAGCAAATTAATAATTTTAAGGTGTGATTCTCAAGCAGTAGTCTATCTTGAATCACACAAAATTGAACATGGAAACAAAAAGCAATCAGCCCCAAGCCATTTCAAACAATCTCCACCATGTTCAACTACCCCTATACCTCCATACACGCCAAAACAGTACTCATTTACAAAGATATTTGGAATATCAGCTGCGTCACCAGCCAGAATACAACCGACAACCTCAAAATGGAACTGGGCATCCTTTTTACTGATCCTTCAGTCTTTCAAATCGGCCAGAAAAACCTTACCGATGCCCTTACCCAAGGCACTACATGAAACATATAACAAGGTGTAAGTAAGATAAAAAGACTCCAGTAAAAATAAATGGTATTGATAGGAAATAATGTATTTTTGCAATATGACAAATATAAAAAACATAGATACAAAAATTGGAATTTTTTCCTTCTTCGCTGGTGCAGGTTTCTTAGACTTGGGTTTTGAAACTACAAAAGGTTTTGAGACTTTATTTGTAAATGAATATCATAAGCCATTTATGGATATTTATAAATCTACAAGGAAAGGACTTGGGATAAATGAACCTATTTTTGGTCATAACACAGATGATATATGCACATTTTTAAATAAGGCCAAAACAGCAGAACTAAAAAAAAACATTAAGAAATCTAGACAAACCCACTCTTTAATTGGCTTTATTGGTGGTCCCCCTTGTCCAGATTTTTCGGTTGGTGGCAAAAATAAAGGTATAGAAGGTGAAAATGGCAAATTATCTGCAACGTATATTGAATTAATTGTAAGGAATCAACCTGATTTTTTTCTTTTTGAAAATGTTAAAGGCCTTTATAGAACTAAGAAGCATAGAGCTTTCTTTGACCAGGTAAAATTAAAACTCATTTCAAATGGCTATTATTTAACTGAAAACCTAATCAATGCAATTGACTATGGTGCTCCTCAAGATAGAGAAAGAATAATTCTTATTGGTTTTAGAAAAAATGTTCTCAGGGACTTAGGAATTGAGTTTAATGGTTCGCCAATAATCGAATCGTTTAATTGGAGTGCTAAGACAATTTACAATTCGAAGGAGGTTTTTTCTAAAAACTGGCCTAAACAAGAGCCTTTTATTGAAAATTCCTTCAAGCAAATTCCTAGTGGAATAGATGAAAAATTAACCGTTCAATATTGGTTTGAACAGAATGATGTTGAAAATCATCCAAATTCAAATGACTTTTTTCAACCCAGAGCAGGCTTGTCAAAATTTCTAGTCATTCAAGAAGGAGATGATTTAAAAAAATCTTACAAGCGTTTACATAGATGGCGATATTCACCAACCGCAGCATACGGCAATAATGAAGTTCATTTGCATCCTTATAAACCAAGAAGAATATCAGTAGCAGAAGCTTTGGCAATTCAATCATTACCAAAACAATTCATTATACCTGAACATATTTCATTATCAAATATGTTTAAAACTGTTGGGAATGGAGTACCTTATCTTGCAGCAAAGGGACTAGCAGAAACAGTAAGTGTATTTATCGAAAAAGTCAAAAAATAAAGAGTTGAAATATGTCAAAACTTTCAGCAAGTAACCTAGTTGCATTTATAAATCAATTAGATAAAAATCAAGTATATAATTATGTGAATCCAAAGACATCTGGCGTTATAAAAATTGAAGGAATTGACATGCCAGAAGGTCCAATCAGAATCAAACGGTGGAATCCATCGGCGGGAGAAATTGGAGCAATCAAACAAGTTGAAAGTATTTCAAGTGAATTAATTTGGCGAGTCGCTAATGCTTTTAATCAAAACCAACCCATTAATATTGACAGAATTCTAGGTGCAAGTTATAATACGAGGAGCGTTTTTGAAGCTCTTCTAGCTCACACACCTGAATTCCATTTTTGTTATCCTGGTCGAATTGAAAATAAGGCAGGACAAACTTCAATAAAACACGGTCATAAACATTTGATTTGGAATCCAGATTTACCTCATAAACTTGGTGTCTTATCAAAAATAGAGACAGATATTGTAATTTCAGAAATACCTGCTTTAGATGCTTATTATGATTCACTTGTATTGCCTGACAGTTTTCATCAGTCAGAAATAGATATTGATCTTCAACGTCGCCATGCTCAAATACAAATTGCTTTATACTTTATTGGCAAACAATTAAATTTTAGAACTTGGATTGCTCAAAACGATAAAGGAATATTGTATCAAAATAAAAGAATTGGTGAATATGAAGGGGTAATAGCTTCCTTGAAGGACGAAAAATTAATGCTTGCTTATGATGATGCTGTTCAAGCAGCCTTATTAATTGACTGCATTTGGTTTAAAAATGGTAAACTTATGCCGGCTGTTATGGAGGTTGAACATTCAACTGGTGTTACAAGTGGTCTAAGTCGAATGAAAAACTTCAAAGATAAATTTCCACCGTTTCCAACAAGATATGTTATTGTTGCGCCTGATGAAGATAGAGCTAAAGTAATCAAGGAGGCAAATAAACCACAATTTAGAGACCTTGACACAAGATATTTTACTTATTCAGCAGTTGAAGAACTTTATGCACTTTGCCAAAAACGCAAATTAAAAGGTGTTACTGAAGAATTTTTAGATTGTTTTATGGAACCAGTATTAATAGAATGATTACACTATTACTTATTGTCTAGCTCTAATTAACCTTCTCTGTTCCTGAACTACTTAGCTTAGCTAATTTAACACAATACATTTGATATAAACTAATCAAATATGATCTTTTCCGAAGATCAACTAACCGCAGTCCAAAACATGGCAGGATTCTTCTACACGCCTGAAGAAATAGCCATCAACATCGAAGTTGATCCTGACGATTTTGCCAACTTAATAAAATCCCAAATCGGTGATGAATACAAATCTTACATGGCCGGCCGTTTCTCTTCAGACATTGAATTAAGAAAGGCAGTCCAGCAAGCCGCCCTCAATCACTCCACCCCCGCCCAACAAACCATGATTGGCTGGCTTAATGAGATAAAATAACTGTTTTTTTACTAAAAGAAATATTCATAAATTTATCAATGTAAATATTTCTTGTTATTGATATCATGTAGTAAACCTAAAACATCAATCACCATGAAAAAAATGGCCCTATTACTATTCGTAGTTGTTTTATTAAGTTCATTGACTTTTCTCTCATGCAAAAGCAAAAAACCTGATTTGAGTGAGATAGATGCTGAGACTGCAGATCAAATTATGCACGGTACTTATAAGGAAAAGAGTAATCCCATTGGCAATATTTTAACTTTTCTAGTACTTGGAACTATTGGTATCGTTGTTGCTCGTAACGCAAAGAAAAACAAAATGAATCCTTGGTTTTGGGGAATTTTAGCATTTATTTTTAACATATTAGCACTTCCATCCTTTTTCACTCATCGCTGGTTAAACCGAGGCAAATTGATTTCAAACACAATATTCGAAAAAAGAAGAGTAAAAATTCTGCAAAGTTCACTTATCTTAACCGCAATAAGTATCCTTTTCCTTTTCTTGTCAACTCTAGAAGATAAAAATACTCAAGAAGAAAAGCAAGCACGTAGCAATATTCTACTTATTGGAATTGTAATAGGCATACCAAGTGCCATTAGTGCGATAATTACATATACAAATAAACAGAATGAACTTGCCTCAAATATTTCATACAGTTCTACCAATTCAAATGCTCAATTAAGTAATAATGAGAGATTGCACTTTTGTCAGTCATGCGGTAAGCATATTTTGAATGAGAATGCCCAGTTCTGTGCTAGCTGTGGTGCCAAGCTATAATTGAGCGTATTTTAGATCATTTTCCGACTTTTATTAAAATGAGCCGAAAAGCCCTCGAAGACCACAAATACGAAGCAATCAAAGCCCATATACTGGAACCTGACAATTCCCCACTCTCCGTTGAGCAGCAGGAAATAATGGATCGTGTCATTTCCCTGGCAAAAATTCTGGACAAGAACCCCATCCAGAAGCAGGCAATTTCAATCCATCAGGCTAAATATCCAAACCTCTCAAGAACTCAGGCTTATGAAGACAGCCGTTTGGCAGTGCGTTTATTCAACACCCTGCACAACTTCGACTATGACTTCTGGCAAACCTGGCTCATCAACGACATAGTCCGCAACATTGAGAAATGCCGCAACAACGGCAACCCACAGGCTCTGAAAGTAATTGCCATGGAACACGCCAATCTAATTAAAGCCCTTGGTGACCGCCCCGATGAACTTGAAGATCCACGCCGAACCGAAAAGCACAGCTTCTATGTGTTGGTTCAGAATAATAATACAACAGTTAAGCTTGACATGAATAACATTGATAAACTCCCCACTTCAACACTTAACGAACTTAACCACGCTCTTTTTGGTGGAAAAGAAGTAACAGATAATGAAGTATGTGATATCTTTAATTCATAATTCATTCTCTTAAAGACTATCCTTCATGAAACTCAAGGTATTTTATTCCTGGCAGTCTGATTTGCCAAATAATTCAAATAGAGGCTTTATTGAGAAATGCCTTATTGAAGCACTTAAAGTAGTTCACAATAAAAATCTATTAATTTCAGAGTGGGTTATTGATAGTGATAGCAGGGGAGAATCTGGAACGCCAGAATTAGCGAGTAACATATTCTCAAAAATTGATCAATGTGATATTTTTATAGCTGACATTTCAATCATCGCTGAATCATCAAAAAGGAAGGTTTCTAATCCAAATGTTTTAATTGAGTTAGGTTATGCAAGTTCAAGATTGGGCTGGGAAAGAATTTTATGCTTATACAATCTTAATTATGGAGGTTTTGATGACCTACCATTTGATGTTAAACATAGAAAGCCTTTATCTTACAAAGAGGATAAAATTGCTTTAACTAAATTATTAGTAGAGCAAATAAATTCAATAGTTGTTAATCACATAAGTGATAAAAAATACTACACTTCTTTAAAACGAGATATAGATTTAACATTACAATCCATTCTGATTGATATTTCTAAATTGATATTTTTTAATAATGGAGAAAAGAAGTACAATTATTCACTCATACTTCATTTAACTCAGGAAGAATTAGAATATGAACTATTTGAGAAGAAAATATACGGTTTTCAAGTACTCAAAAGAGATTATTCAACATTGGTAGATGAGTTTATTAAATTTTATAATGATCAAATTCACTTAAATTTTTTTAATGAAATTGAAAGACGCACTTTAGCGAAGATAATCTTAGAATATAAAAACTTCACTAAAGTACTTATGGATCTAGATAACTACAATATACTGGATAATGACGATAATGTTACATTAGCTGATTCCCATAAAGTCAATCAAGATAATCCTATAGGCTCATTTTTAGTACTAAGAAAAATAAAAGATAATAAGCATGTAGTTATTGATAGTGGTCAATTTATTACATCACAATTGAAAATTGCTTCACATCATTTGGTGTTTCAATCTGATGCTATAAAAATCATAATCTATGCAATTACTGAGCTATGTTTTCAAATAAATGAATGGATAAGAATCTCAGGTAGTTATTTCATCTTCAACCAAAGACAGATAGAGAAGTAAAATTCCTAACATTTGCCTTCTCAATGCTCACCCAACTCGTCACACTCAACAACCCTCAACAAATCTCCGTCCTTAACAACCCCGTCTCAGAAGTCGACATCTGGGGCCGTGGGACTGGTAAGTCATTTATAGTGGACTGGGCACTCAAACGTACAAATCATAGACTATTTGAGGAAAATAAATTTCAAAAGCCCATTTTGAAGAAATATTTAATTTCTAAGATTCAATACATTAAATTTACTCTTTGTAAATTGTCTGTCTAATATTTAAAATCTTCACTATGAGCAAATGTGTTATTATTCCAGCGAGTTTTCCTTATTATAAAGTAAAGCCTTGTTATGGATTTAAGATTCCAAATGTAATCATCAACTCACCAATAATGCGTGCTAAAACTTGGATCAAGGATGATGAGTTATATATTAAGCTTGAAACCAATCATGGCAAGATTGTTATCAGTGCTTCTCAAATGCGTGCTGCAGGCATAAGCTGTGCCGAAGGAAAGTCGCTTGAATTTGAAGAAGGAACTCATTGCATTACTAATGCAGATCCTTTAACTTTCGGGCAAGTTCCTATGCCAAAGCCACGGGCATCTACAGATTATAGTTGGGGCTGAATAATTGCTCTGTTTTAACTACCCATAAAACTTCTTTGTCACACCAATGCTCTCCCATCTCGTAACATTGAACACCCCTCAACAAATCACATTCCTTAATAACCTCGTCTAAGCAGTCGAAATCTTGGGTCGTGGGACTGATAAGTCATTTATTGTAAGCTGGGAACTAAACCGTATCAACCGCACCTTGCCCCGGGCCGTTTCCGTTATCACCAGGCAAACCTTTGGTCAGCTCCTCAATAGAACCAAATCATCGACTTTTAAGTTCCTGGAGTCACTAGGCTATGAGAAGGATAAAGCACTATGTTATAAGGCATAAAGCCTCCCAAAACGCTCCTAGACCCTGCTAGTTAAGAACTTCAACTTTTGTTAATTTACCCTTATAATTTTCCCAATTTAATTATATTTTTTTTAATACTTTTGAAGTATAAAAAAGATACTCATGGATAGAATAACGGAAAGCTTAATTGCTGAATTGATTTCGAATTATGAAATGCAATCGGAGGGTGAATCTAAGGATTTTGAAAAGCTAGCAAATTATACAGTTATTTCAAATGATTACAACAAAACCTTTGATATTGAATCGGTTACTGTTGGAGATGGTAATGACACTGGTATTGATGGAATTGCAATAATAGTTAATGGTCAACTTGTTGAAAGTACTGATGAAATAAACGATTTATTAGAAAAGAACAACTTCCTTGAAATAGACTATATTTTTGTCCAAGCAAAGACGTCTGCTAATTTCGATAGTGCTGCAATAAATACGTTCATTTATGGGGTGATGGACTTCTTTGCTTTAATCCCCAAACTTGTCAGGAATGATGACATTCTCAAGTTTGCAGAATTATCAAATTATATTTTTAGCAAAGCATCTAATTTCAGAAGAAATCCAAGTTTAAAATTATATTATATAACCACTGGCAAATGGACTAATGATCAAAATCTTACAGCTGTTATTGATAGTGGAAAAAATACTTTAGAGAATACTAATCTATTTGATAGTATCGACTTTTATTCTCTTGGTGCAAGAGAATTAGCTACTGCTTATCGAAAAACGAAAGAATCTATATCTGCAACAATAACTTTTAGCAATCGAATTACTATTCCTAAAATAAATGGTGTATCACAGGCCTACATTGGGTTATTACCTTTTTCAGAATTTCTGAAAATTGTTGCTGATGACAATGAAACTTTACTAAATGTATTTGAAGACAATGTTAGGGATTTTCAAGGAGACAATAATGATGTTAATGGTGGTATTGCTACTACTATCAATAGCGATGATTCGGAAATCTTTTCTGTTTTAAATAATGGAATTACTATAGTTGCCAATACAATTTTACCAACTGGCGATCAATTTACAATAAATGATTATCAGATAGTGAATGGTTGCCAAACCAGTAACGTTTTATATAATAATAGAAAAGGTGCAAATACACCTAGAGTTTTTATACCAGTCAAACTTATTGCCACAAGAGATGAAGAAATAAAAACAAGAATAACACTCGCAACGAACAATCAAACACCTATCAAAAAAGAACAATTAGCCGCTCTCACTCAATTCCAGCGTAGTCTTGAACAATATTATAATTCATTTAAAGGTGATTCTAGAATATATTATGAGCGCCGTTCCAAGCAATATAATTCAGATCCAAGTGTAAATAAATCAAAGATAATTACAGTCCCTTATCAGATAAAGTCATTCGCAGCAATGTTTCTTGAAGAACCTCATAATGTAACCAGTTTTTTCGGGGTAATTGTTAAGCGTTTAAATGAGGGTAAAGCACAACTTTTTAGTAATGATCATGCATATGCACCATATTACACTAGTGCATTTGCTTATTATAAATTAGAATCATTTTTCAGAAAAGGTGGTATAGATAGTTCGTATAAAAAAGTAAGATTTCATATTTTGATGATTTTCAGAATCTTATTTGAGAATGAATCAATACCACCATTTAACAGCAGCAAAAAAATTGAAACTTATTGTGATTCGCTCCTGACAATCTTAAACGATGATAATACGGCATTGAGATCTTTTAAGAAATGCATTGACGTTATAAATAGTTCAAGCTTTGATAAATCTGATAAACAAACGCTTAAATTAGTATCAAAAACTAAAATTCTAGTTGAAAACGCAAAATCGTTTAAATCGAGTATTTAAATACTTTAAACAATTATGGCTCAAAAGAACGATACTCTCGATGCACTAATTTTCATAGATACCAATATTATCCTTGATTTTTATAGAATACGGAAAAATGATGTTGGAATCGAATATTTAAATAAAATTAGATCGAATATAACCAAAATAATAACAGGGACTCAAATAGCAATGGAGTTCAAGAAAAATAGACAAAAAGTAATTTTAGAATCAATAGAAAAAAAAAAGCCCTGACTGGAATTTATTGACTCCTCCTGCTATATTAGCAAGTTCCCAACGAGTTAAGATTATAAATGATAAGAAAAAAGAAATTCAAAAACAAGAAAAGAAAGTAAAGGATCGAATTATAAGCATCCTTGCTGATCCTAATAAAGATATAGTTTATAAAACACTTCAAGTGTTATTTAAAAGCGACTCGCCATATAACCTTGACCGTAAAAAAACAGAAAGAATAAAAATCAGAAACTTGGCAAAGAAAAGATTTTTATTAGGATATCCTCCTAGAAAAAAGATGATAATTCTATTGGAGATGCTGTAAATTGGGAATGGATCATTCAGTGCGCAATTAATAGTGGGAAACACATTATTCTTGTTACCAGAGATAACGATTTCGGCATAAACTATCAACAAAAATCTTATCTAAATGATTGGTTATCACAAGAGTTTAAAGAAAGAGTAAATTCTAGAAGAAAGATAATACTGACCGATAAATTGTCAGTAGCTTTTAAAAAGGTAAATATAAAAGTAACAAAGGAAATGGAGCTAGAAGAGAAACAATTGTTGCTTTAGGACTTTAAATTTATTAAGGGTGAATTGCGTAATAATATTACATTTAAAGAATTAATAGAGAAATTTAAAACATTTGGCTCCTAAACTCCCAAGGCGCTATCGGCGCCTTCATTGCCCATAACCCAACCTTCAAACTCCGGGCAGTAACTTCTAACTGCGCTAGTTCCAGGTCCTGATTATACTTTTTATAATGCCACGCCATTCCCTGACGTAATAACTCTTCATTAACACAAACATCTTGAACATAAACAAAAGCAAGGACTCGTCCATACCTATCTGTGCCGCTCTGCTCAACACGCACTTCCTTGCCAAAACAAAGCTCCGATGTCGCCTGCTTTGCCCTCGAACCAAAATCCTGACTACTTTCCGGACAATCTATTCCCTCAAGTCTTATTTTTATTTGCTGTTTTTGTTTATTTAAGACAACAACAGTATCACCATCAATAATACTGACAACTTTTCCATAGAATGAATTATTCTGGGTAAAACCTGAAAATACAAGTAGCAATAAGCTAATAATTACTTTAAATTTCACGATTGAACAATTTTAAAAGTCATTTCCTCTTACCATTCTCGTTTCCCATCTTAATGCTAATACACAATCTTATGGAATGTTTCTAATTTATCAATTGCATCTTGAACACTTCTGATCACTTCATCAATGAGTGGAATATCCTTTTCATCAACTACCATTGTTATACCACCAACAGTTACATGTTTTTCTAATGCATCTTTTACCTTTCTTAAATTTGCTATATGTTTTGCATATTGGTTCAATTTTAACTCTCTAGGTATTTTCTTTACAACTGGCTCTTCTTTGGGATATTCTCCAATTATTAAATCAGTCTTATTTCCATTTTTACGAAATTCCCTTTCAGCTATTCGCTTCTTTTTTCTTTCAAATCTTTTATCAAAATATGTTTCAACAATAAGTTTCGTCTCATTAGTAACGGAGATATCAGTTTCCATTTTTGTTTTTTTTTGCAAATGTACATTTAATATCTAATATTATCCAATAACAAAATATAGTTTACATTTTAATTCCAAATTCCACACAAGGGTCCATTGATACTTGAAAACTATGTTAAGATTTTATGAAATCTTAACATTCAATCTGGAGCATACTACTATATTCATTCTGGAATAGATGAGATAAAAAGTGATTTATTTGTTCTGACATTATTGTAAATAGAGTATAGGTAATTTAAAGTTGATTATCAGCATGAGCAATTATTTATAATCAATCTTTTAGACCAATATTAGTATAGATCTATTCTTGATAATTATCCTGATATAATATTTTTGATAAACTTTGAATACGTTATATATAATTGCTACTTTTGATTGAATTATTGGAAAGTAAGCACTGCGAAAATTGGATTAATAATATGAGTTGTGATAATTTATACTCAAGAACGCAAACGATAACTGCTCATAAATGGATTTCGGAACGCCATGGTAAGACTATATAATTAGATGATACTAATCCTTGATCATTTGAACATAAATTAAAAATCATGAACCCAGAAGAAACTAAGTTTAATTTAAAGATTTTCCAAATCGATAAAACTTTCTATGAGTTAAAGGATAAGTCCACACAAGAAATTATCAATGTAATTAAAGATAATCATGAAAAGATGCTTCTAAATAAGTTTGGAAGTCTTGATTTGGTCAAACCTCAAATAACACACCAAGTTGATGGTAAATATGAGTATTGGTCATATTGTTATAATCAGCCGAAAGAGAAATACTATTGGAAGTTATTTTTACCAGAGGGTTTAACAGAAAGTCAAAATTTTGATGTTGTAGAATTTTCTTTTGTACTATTCATTAATTATAAATCTGTAATATATTGTGTCATCAGTGGAAGCGGTATGAGTGTGATAAAAAAATACATCCATCCAAGTTTTGGAATTGATGTTTATCAAAGAATTGCACATCCACAAGAAGATTTAATAATTGAATTAGAGACTAGAGGCATAGCAAGCAACATTTCTCTGAAAACACAAACTTTCAATTATAATCAAACGATAGCAGAGACATTAGAATATTCAGAGGTACCAAGTAAAATTAAGCTTAAAATTAGAAGAGATTTAAAGGAAAATGAGTTTAAAAAATACAATTCTGATGATCTAACTTTATTAGAAGTAGGATCCTATTTCTGTTTGAAGAAAAAACTAGATTTCAGCGAACTTAAAGAACTCATCAATGATTTACATGAAATAAGAATTAATAATCATCCTGTTCAATTAACTCTTTTTTTTAAAATTAATGAGCCTAAACTAACGAGTGAGTTAGATGAGAATTTAAAAGAAATCATTGTAGATGATATATTATTGCATAACACTCCTGACCAATTAAATAAACTTCAAAGTGATATAATCGAAGTCGTTCATCCTTCAAGATTAGAAGAATTCTATGAATGTGATAGATTCATTATAAGGTCAAAGTTTTCAAGAGGAAAAAAAGATATAGAGGTTAAAGATCGTTCTAAATTATATACCGAATGTACAAGACATATTTTCAATAGTTTGGGAAATGTAACTGATAGAATAGATGCAAAAAGTAAATTGTACACACTGAATATTTCTGGACAAATAAATTCATCTGAAGTCACGTATGCTAATTTCTTTTCTCATATTATTGCTGAGTTAGAGTATCAAAAAAAGAAATACTTTAAAATTGATGGTAGATGGTATCTTCTTGAAGATCACTTTTTACAATTAATGAACAAAGATGCGGTTGAATATTATACAAAATATAAATTAGAAGACGATATCCTTTTAAATTGGCCAAACGATTATGATGAGGACTTATATAATAAGAGCCACAATTGTTATGTTAGTCATTATGTTTTAGATAAAGTCATATATGATAATATTGAGTTATGTGATTTATTAATCCTAAAAAATAAGAAAGTATATTTCGTGCATGTAAAGAATGGGTTTAATACTAAGATGAGAGACCTTTATATTCAAGTGATACTATCTGCTAAAAGATTATCTAATGATTTAAAAAACAATACGGGAAGCAATTACTTAAAACAAACATTAAAAAAATATAATAAAGAAAATCCAAAAAAAATGATTAATTACAAAGAATTAGTTGACCGTCTTAGGAAAGATCCAACTCAGATTAATTTTGTAATGGCATTCAATAATTATCATTACAAAGGTAAACCAACACTTGAACGTATTGAAAAGTGCAAATCAAATATTGCAAAATACTCACTTGTTCAAGTTGTCAAAGAAATGCAACAATATAGTTTTGAGATTAAATTAATGGATATCTCAGAACTAAATGCTGTCACCTTACACAATAAATGACTCACCAAATTGCATTATTAATGACTATTGTTGACCTCATCTTTCAGTTCTCTCCAACACCTTCACAAATGCCTCCGGCAGACACACATTGCCCAGCTTCAGGGCATCCCTGAAAAGGGGCGCTATCTGCTCGTCAGTAAAGCCCGCGATGCCGCAGCCAATGCGGGTTACGTAAAATATCTTTTCGGGATTCGCCTGAGCGAAGTGGATGAATTGATCTACATAGGGTGCTATGGTTTCTATGCCGCCCTGCATGGTGGGTATGGCATAGCTCTGCCCCTGCAGTCCTACTCCCTGCCCATAGATGGCGCCAAACTTTATTGCTGCTACCCGGGCTGCTCCTCCTGCATGGTGTCCGGCAAGGTTGCTTCCAAAGACAAAGACTTCATCGGGCTGGAGTTCGTTGATCTGTTCTGGTGTGTAAGTGTGTCGTTTTGGCATGATTGGATTATTTAAAGGTCACTTTCCATTCTCATTTGTTAAACAGTCATTTTATTTCTATTTCTTCACCTGTCCTATTCTATTCTCCACCATAAGTATGTTCAATAAAATATCAAAAATTCAGGCATTGAAGATTATGTTGGGGCTGCTCTCAGCTGTTATCATATTTCATTTGCTGGTAATTATTAGAATTATACCTTATGAGATTGTTTGGGCCGGAAAACTGAATTCTGTTAGCGAAATGGTTGTTTTTGAAATTGTCTCAATTTTAATAAATATACTCTTGATTACAGTACTGTTATTGAAAGCTAACTTTATAAAGCACACAATAAATGTCAAAGTAATAAACGGTGTTTTGTGGTTTTTTGTTGGCGTTTTTGCTTTAAATACTATTGGAAATCTATTGGCAGAATCTCTTTTTGAAAAAGTAGTTTTTACTCCTCTCACGCTAATTTCAGCACTTTTAATCTGGATTATCATCAGGAAAGATAAAAACAACCGAAATTCCAACGCAAGATTTAAAGCTTATTGAAAAGCCAAATTTTCAATGGGCTTATGAAATATTAGTAATTTTTACAGACAATATCCAATGTCAAAAAAAACGATAGTTTTAATTGGTTTTGTAATTCTTAAGTTTCTTATACAATATTCTTTGACTAGTCAGGAATACGATTTGCATCGGGATGAATTCCTTTATCTCGATCAGGCAAATCATTTGGCTTGGGGTTTTCAATCAGTCCCTCCTTTTACTTCATGGCTTTCCTGGATCATTCTTTTTCTTGGTAACTCGGTTTTCTGGGTTAAGTTTTTCCCTGCTTTGTTTGGAGCGCTGACAATTGTAGTTGTCTGGAAAACCATTGAAGTGTTAAATGGGAATTTGGCTGCTCTAATTCTGGGAGCAACCTGCATTTTGTTTTCTTCTCTTTTAAGAATAAACTTGCTCTTCCAACCTAATTCATTGGACGTTTTGAGTTGGACAGCTTTCTATTTTATCCTTATCAAATATTTTAATTCAAAGAATACAAAATGGCTTTTTATTGCAGCTACTGTATTTGCGATTGGGTTTTTGAACAAATACAATATTGTGTTCTTACTTATCGGACTTTTTCCTGCTATTTTACTAAGCGAACAGCGTAAAATATTTACACGAAAGCAATTATATTATTCTATTCTTTTAGGGCTATTGTTAATTTCCCCTAACCTTGTATGGCAGTACAACAATAATTTTCCTGTGGTGCATCATCTCAAACAATTGGCTGACACCCAGTTGGTAAATGTTGACAGGTGGGGCTTCTTAAGAGGACAAGTGCTCTTCTTTATTGGATCATTGTTTGCAATTATTGCTGCCCTGTATGCTTTAATATTTTACACTCCGTTTAAACCGTACAGATTTTTCTTTTTGGCTATAGTTTTTACTCTCATAGTCTTCCTTTATTTCAGGGCAAAAGACTATTATGCTATTGGTCTATATCCGATTTATATTGCCTTTGGTTCTGTTTTCCTTATGGAAATCCTTAAAACCGGTTGGAAGAAATATTTGCAACCCATCGCTATTGCGATTCCTGTATTATTTTTTGTCCCCATGTACAATATTTCTTTTCCGAATAAAAGTCCGGAGTACATAGCACAACATCCCGAACAGTACCAAAAATATGGCTTACTTCGATGGGAAGATGGTAAAGAGTACCCTTTACCCCAAGATTTTGCAGATATGCTTGGTTGGAAAGAACTGGCTAATACTATTGATACTATATATTCATCTGTTCCTTTTCAATCACAAACACTTATTCTTTGCGACAATTACGGTCAGGCTGGCGCTATAAATTACTATACAAAAAATAAAAATGTTAAAGCGGTATCCTTCAACGCAGATTATATTAACTGGTTTCAACTGAATAAAAAGTTTGTGAATTTAATACGGGTGAAAACTTTAGAAAGCGTGGACACTGAATTAAATGAAACGAGTGCTTTTTTTGAAACTGCCTATATAGCAGGATCCATATCAAATACTTATGCCAGAGAATATGGAACAACTGTATTTGTTTTTATAAAGTCGAAGGTTAACATCAATAAAAGAATAGAACTGGAAATTAACCAATATCAATGACATGGAGGGACTTTTAATGTAATTGACGGCATTGCACCATTTTATGGTCCGAATTCCGCGCACAGGCATCATCACCACTAAATTGCACTTTCATCCCCGCAGGTGGCTACACTCTCAATGCATTGTACAGTATTTATCCCATTAATTCTGTCACAAATCTTTGCTAAATTTGTGTCAGTACAATTAATAAACGATGCTGCTTCTTTTCAGTATTTTACTTGCCTCAGTTTTAATCGGCTCTGCCTATATCATCACAGAGAAGAATGCGCGCTATTATCTCTCGGGTTACTGGAATTTGAAACCCGCCGATAGGGAGAAAGTGGACCTAAAGGGATATCTGATGCACTGGAAGAAATGCATGTGGATTGCAGGAATGCTGATCTTCATTACCGGTGCTATTCTGAACTTCACTACAGAATCCCCCTGGGCCGTTTTAGCACTGCTGAGTATGGTTATACTGAGCTTTCCCGTGCTGATTTTTACAGGAAGGAAGTATTGGAAGAAGGTTTAAACTGACATTAATTTAGACTATCAGGCATGAACCAGTAGCAGATGGTTAAAATAAAATTTAAAAAAATTGAATAACACTAAACATTATTGAATTATAACCGTTTACCTTTAACTAGACGACAAAGCGAAAGCTTTATCTTTTATAAAAAGAGACAACTTCGGTTGTCTCTTTTTCTTTCACTATCGTGGCCTTATAAAGTTCCCTCTTTGTAACTTTTTGCATAGTTACTCTACTTTATCTCGATTTTCTATGTATAAACTGACATTAATTTAGACTATCAGGTGTGAACTAGCAGCTGATGGTTAAAATAAAAATTAAAAAAATTGAATAACACTAAACATTATTGAATTATAACCGTTTACCTTTAACTAGACGACAAAGCGAAAGCTTTATCTTTTATAAAAAAGAGACAACTTCGGTTGTCTCTTTTTTTTTCAGTACCGTGGCCTTCCAAAGTTAATAACGATCTTGGGTGTTCTATCCCACTCTTTACATTCCTTCGCAAAGCGGGTTGAGCTGCCAAATCAACGGTTTGATAGCTCTTAGCGCTTAATAATGACGGTAATGCTTCTTCTCTGAAACTGTTTTAAACAGGCTTAGTTTCGAACACACCTGACACTGAAGCCGAAGGATTTTACCGGTATGGCCGACCGGTTAACCTGACTGCTGACATTCAGTAGCCTACGGGTCCAAGCATTGGTTGGTGACGCGATGTCCTCGGTAGAAGTCCACCAGTTGGCCAATGTGCTGGTGCCAAAGAAATTACCGGTAAGGCTGTTGAGAATCCCCCCGGGCAGTGCAGTAAAACCACTGGTATTGGTACCATTGCCATTGGCCAGCCACCCACTGGTAGATTTCATCTGCGCTCCCTCGTCTGTGCCACGATTGACGGTGGCATCAGCATCTGCCTGCGACATGCCCAGGGCCATTTCAAGTTGTTTGAACTCGGCATCACTGGGCAAATGCCAGCCTTCAGGACTGGCAGTCATGGCTGCAGGCCAATTGTATAATGCCCCATAGGTTGTATAGTTGGGTTGGCTTTTGGCTTCATTTACATCTGTACCGATATAGCCAAAAACATAATAATGGGGTTCAGTCAATGAAATTACGGAATTCGGACTAACCTCAGGAAGCCATGCCAGGTTTTCTGCCATCCATACCTGTGTACCGATGTGCACCACCGAATATCTTCTACCATCCCTGGGATCAAGAAATGAATTCATCACACCTTCCATCCAAATATCCAGTGCAGAGCCGGGCGCACCCCTGATCTCTACTTCCAGTACCGATTCTTCGGTTACACCGCAGATTTGCATAGTATAGTGTTCCTCAGAATGTGAAAAATCAGAAGTGTTTAACAATACTTCTCCTTCAAACCGGATGATGGCCGACGATACCGGCTGGCTACCATTCCTGCCGCTTGCTACGTTCAATATAAAACAGTCTTCATAGTCCAACAGGTTGAAACTGCCAATGGGCAGCAGCAGGACTTCCGGTTTTCCGGTTTCCCTGACCACCTGATCTTCAAAGACTACATCCAGATTACTGTTGAGCAGATAATCGGCAGTTACTTCACTTTTCAGCGTGGCTGAAAATTTCTCTTCTTCTTTATCCTGGCACGACTGCAGTATGCCGGCAAACATCAATGCCATTAAAGCAAATGGAACGAGCTTCCTTCTTTTTGTCTTCATAGAGTGATTTTTTAATGATGTGTGAATACTGAATATTTATATTATATTCTTAACATCAACATACGGATTTAGTTTTACTAAAATTTTACATTTTTTTTCTGACAGTCAATCTGTCTGAAAACAAAAGACATAACTCCTGTCTGGGTTTCATTAGGCACGGTGATTATGGTAATACTGAGCTTTCCCGTGCTGATTATTACGGGAAGGAAGTATTGGAAAAAGGTTTAAACTGACATTAATTTAGACTATCAGGCATGAACTAGTAGTTGATGGCTAAAATAAAAAGAAAAAGAGACAACCGAAGTTGTCTCTTTTTCTTTTTTCAGCTTTGAACGCTTTCACCAACAGGGCTCAATGTGACGCTGGAAATACTCATCATATCAGCTGCAAACTCCAGCAGCATTCTCTTTTTAGATAGGTAATTGGAGGAGAGTAAGCCTGAGAAGGTATTGATGGCTTGATAGAGCATTGAAATATTTTGCTCGTGATACTTTGTTACTCCTACATATTTCCAATCATTGGAAAGGTATAACTCAATGTTTTTAATTTCTTCAGGTCCTATCATAGTCCTGTTTTCTGGGGTAAGGAGTTCCTGAATGGCTGATTTAAACCGTGGTTCGACTGCATCAAGTTTCAATGACTTGAATCTGATCGTGTTCTGGTCATTGTCTTCACCGAAGAATGTTACAGCTTGCTGCATGTCATTCAGTAGTGCCTGATGGCGGTCATAATCGCTGTCGGCTACTTTTAGAGCGATTGCAAGTGACTTGTATTGGTCCAAACGGTCTTGATTTTCAGCCAACTGAAGGAAATAGGCATATATTTTTCTGTCGTTTTCCAGAAGCTCAGCTTGCATCGGCTCAAGTTTCTTTTCAAGCATGGTTATAAGCTCACTCAACTTGCCGGGTTTATATCGCACTCCGTCATACATGATTGATCTGATATTACTTTTAGCATTGATGTTCTGCAGGTATGACAATTCCATCTGCATGAGCTGGACAGTTTTTGCCAGGTTAACAATTTCATCAGAGAACAGCTTGTTAGCGGTTAGCCCGAAGTCTTGCGTATTTTGCTGAATGATTTCTTCAAGATCAACGCCCTCAAAGGGATTTCTGGCGTAGAAATAACCATTGAAAACGACAGGGAGAGCATCTTTCTGAAGCTTCAGGATAAACATCTCAAGAAAGGTTTCAGAATCGATAAGTTTAGGTTCTTTCTCGTCATGAGGAAGCAGCAAAACTGCCAGTTCACTTTTTACCTTATCGGCATTGTTTATCAGAGAAATTGCCGCTAATCCATCGTCGGGTCCATTCATGAACTGAAGTTCGTTGACTCTTCTGATTCTCTCGCTCGTTTCAGGATGCGTGGCAAAGTCAGCATTAATTCGAAGCTTTGAAGGGTTCTGTTTGATAAGTTCATTAACCGTAATTGTAGGCAGGGATCCTGACATGGCAATTTTGTTTTTCCTGGCGTCCCAAGACATTAAGATCAGGTGGTCGCTGTAGATGTCCATGGGTCGAAGATCAGTTTGGTAGAAGCCAATAACTTCATCAAACATAGGACTTGCATATTCTAACCTTGCAAGTGCCCGTTCAAAAGCAGCCGGACCTGAAACATAGGCAGCAACAGCATCTGCATGGAATTCCATTTCGCGCGAAAGCGCCTTTTCGGTGATATTAATCAGAATATGCATCTTCTGCAATATCCACTGGATACCTGCTATTAGCTTGAACGCAAGGAAAACGAAAATGGCAAAGTATTGGCTTCCCTGCGCAAAAGTGCCAAAAATTCGCGTGTAGGTATCATTTTCGTAAAGCAGGTTATAGATGACCCTGTTCACATTGAACGCATAGCTTCCCACTTTCATGCTCCGTTGTGAAAAATGGCCAAACTCATGTGCAATGATTGCCGTCAACTCGAGGGTGGTTGTTATATTGATCAGACCCATTCCTATTACCAGATTTTTCCTTACCGGGAAAAACATGCTCCAGAAGTCGGATGCAAAATACACTGAAGCATTGATGTCGGGGCTTAGAAAGACCTTTTTTGGAAAGTGTGTACCGGTTTTCCGTGTTATTTCCTTAAGCATTGCAAACAACTGTGGTTGCTCTTTTGCCGTTATCCGGATTTGATTAGGCCTGTTGCTTTTTACCCATGAAAAGACGAATTTAAGGATGAAGAACAAGATCATTACTCCAAATGCCATCAATCCCACACCTATCAACAGCATAAACAAACTGCGCATGTGGAGAATCAACTGCAATCCTGCCCATCCGCAGACAACAGTAATACCAACTGCTGCGGCTGTAAGTAGGAGATAAACAAAAAAGAACAGCGCAATCGCAGCAACCGCGGTAGCTGCTTTCATTCTGAGTTGTGAGGAGGCTTTTACCATTGGATTTTAATTTTCAATCACTTTATCATCAAAGAGCTATTTAATCCTATTCTATGCAAATATATAAAAGTGATTTAAATAAGCAATAATGACAGATTATATTGTCTCCAGAGTAGCTGTTATACTGTTATTTAGTAACTTTACTCCGGCTAGTTTGGAGCAGCCGACGGGGATTGTTTATTAAATAATTACTAATCGTATATAAACTTCAGATTAATCATGGAAATCTTACAAAAAGATGATGGCAGTAAGGGTTAAGAAATTCAGGTAATTGTATAAAGAATCTGCCCACAGTTTTCAAACCCGGTGAACATCCATGGATCAAGACGAAAATGGATACTACTGAAAATATCCTGGCAGCGGTAGCCAAATGTCCTTCAGGAGCGTTGAGCATAAAAAAGGATGGTTAATATGCTTATGATAAGTTGTCAGTCATCTAAAATCAAAAAAACAGTCAATAATAAATCATCAGTTGTCGGGTTAGAAATATTAAGTCCATGGCAGAAATAAAAACCAAACAGACGGATGTAGATGTTGCGGAGTTTATTCACACATTTACTGATAACGAGCAAAAACGCAAGGATAGTTTTGAGCTGATTAAACTGATGCAGGATGTTACAGGCTTTGAGCCAAAAATGTGGGGACCCTCTATCATTGGGTTTGGCGTTTATCACTACAAATCAGAGAGAAGCAGTCAGGAAGGCGATTGGCCATTGGTAGGATTCTCACCCCGCAAGGCTGCTATTTCACTTTATGTTTTTACTGGAGCCAAGGAACATGAACATCTGCTGGAAGGATTGGGAAAATTCAAGATGGGCAAAGCGTGCATTTATGTTAAGAAATTATCAGACATCAACCAGGATGTTCTCAGGAAGATGATTACAGAGTCAATTAAATTCCTGAGGGAAAGGTATTGAAGTACAAATAGACTAACCGCCGATCAAGGATTATGATCAGCGGTCAGTTCATTTACAATCTTCAGTTTGCAATCTTCAGGCTACAGTTTTTAGTCCATATCTTGTGCTTTTCTTATTAGCTGCTGATAGGAAATTTTATAGTTTTCCTTTGTTTTTCTCATTATTTCAGCTTTATATGCTGCATCATTGAAGAGTTTGTTTAAACTTGGGTATTCGGTGATATTGATTCCTTTTTCCCGGAATGCATTCTCTAAATAAAGCATGGCATCTTCCATTATTTCATCACTTATTTCGGCTGGCATATAAGCTTCTACCATTTCGGCCCTGGTCATCTGCTTTTCCTGCGGAATTTGGGCATTAACCGGTGGAATAACTGCAACTTCCTTAGCTGGTGCATAATCAGTGCCGTTCTCAAGTGACAGTAAACGTTCTTCCAGTGATTTGTATTGATTTTCAATATCACGGATCTTCTTTTCTTGTTGAACTGCCAAATTAGCAACATCATTTGCATTCAATCCGATGGCCATATTTATCAAGGAAACTCCATTATGATTTAGGCTATTGGACCATGCTACACCAACGATTTCACGATACTGTTCAGCCTTAATTTCCTCAGGTGATACAGCAATACCGGTGCCATCGTTTAATCCGGAAGGAAGAATATAATCACCTGCAAAAACTATCCCTTTAACTTTAACCGGAATTTGTCCCATGAAAGCAACTTTTTCATACAGATATTCCTGACCTTCCGTTGGCATATTTCCCAACATGGCAGGTTTGGTAGAAATGACAAGGAATTGCCGTGCATTTTGGGTATATTTGGAAATCTTACCACTGTATACACCTACAATATCACCTGCCGACATGAATTCACCAGGATTATTGCGCTCAAGCCACTCCGCGTAATCTGCTGATCCTGACTGATAGGTAACCCCCATGTTTGTAAGTTCAAAAGCGTTGAACGCGACTAAATTTGCAGTTGCCAGTACAAGGTCGGCGATCGTTATGGCTATACATGGAGAGCATGGACCAGCTGATACCCCAAGGCCACCCACTACAATGGGAATCAATGCTAAACCTACATTGACACCGGCTGCCACTTCTTCTGCTATGAGAATTGATTGTTCAAAAATGAATTCAGGGGTAGCTGCTTTTTCAGCGGCTGTTTCACCCTCAATACGCCCAACTGCACCTCCGCCACTATCGAAGAAAGTGATAAAATTATTGGAATTATTGGGCGTTCCTGCAGTAAGTTTCACAGCAATACCCTGTCCACTACCCTGAACTCTTAAGGGATAGGCACCATAACTGGACTCCCCGCCTCCTAAGCTTGCACTTATGGTAACCTGACCGTTAAGCCCGGTGGTATTGTTAATGGTGGTTGCCCCGTCAACACTTAAAGTGTTGTTCAGATTGGTGGCACCATCAACGTTTAATGAACTGTTCATATCGGCAGCACCGTTTACGGTAATAGTACTACTCAGATTGGTTGCCCCGGTTACCCCTAAGGTGTTGCTTAGTGTGGTTGCGCCCAATACACCTAATGTGCTATTCAGACTGGCAGCTCCATCTACTCCTAATGTACTTTTAAGGGTAGAAGCTCCATCTACGTTCAAAGTTGTATTCAGATCTGTAGCCCCGTCTACTTCAAGCGATCCGGTGAAATGAACCGGACTAGCATTGTTGACATTGAAGCCTGCATTAAGGTCGGTTATTCCATCAACTTCCAGTGAGCCGGTCAAGTGTGAGGGACTGTTATTGTTGACATTAAAAGCTTCATTAAGATCAGTGATTCCGTCAACGTTCAACGTGTTGTTTAGATCGGTGGCTCCATCAACTGTTAACGTGTAATTAAAATCAACAGGACCATCAACTTCTAGAGAATTATAAAAATCAACAGACCCATCAACACTTAACATACTATTCAGATCAGTGGCACCATCTACCCTCAGAGTTCCTGTGAGTATTGAGGGACTCAGGTTGTTGACCCTCAGGGCACTGTTCAGATCGGTTTCACCGTCAACATTCAGTGTACTGTTCAGATCAGTGGCTCCGTCAACTGTCAAGATATCGTGCAGCGTTGAAGCACCATCAACTGTCAATATATCATGCAATGTTGTAGCTTCATCTACTTCAAGAAGTCCGCTAAGGTTGGTTGGGCTCTGGTTGTTAACTCTTAAGGCACTATTCAGATCGGTTTCACCGTCAACATTCAGTGTACTGTTCAAATCAGTGGCTCCGTCAACTGTCAAGATATCGTGCAGCGTTGTAGCTCCATCCACCTCAAGAAGTCCGCTAAGGTTGGTCGGACTCAGGTTATTGACTCTTAAATCATCGTTCAGATCGGTTTCACCATCTACTTCAAGAATTCCGGTGAGGTTAGTTGGGCTAAGGTTATTGACTCTTAAAGCACTGTTAAGATCGGTTTCACCGTCTACATTCAGCGTATTGTTCAGATCAGTAGCTCCGTCAACTGTCAAGATATCATGCAATGTTGTAGCTCCATCCACCTCAAGAAGTCCGCTAAGGTTGGTCGGGCTAAGGTTGTTGACCCTCAAAGCACTATTCAGATCAGTTTCACCGTCTACGTTCAACGTATTGTTCAGATCAGTAGCCCCGTCAACATTGAGTGTTCCATCGAGATCAGTATTGCCCTGTACCTTTAAATTGGCTCCGACATCCAGGCTGTTGCCCATATCTATATCGCCGTTGGCTAAAATACGCATGCGCTCAAGGTTATTTGTCACCAATATCAGGTCGGCAGCATCTGTTGTGCCCAGTTTGTCAGTAAGAGGGTTTGATCTAAAGTTTCCGAACAACGACCAGTTTTGGGAAGTAACCCCAGGTTCTCCTTCGCGGGAAAAGTTTTCCGTGAGGGTTCCGGCCGATAGGGCATACAAGGCATACGGTACACTAAGTATTTGGCTGGTGCCGTTTACTGTGTAATTATCTCCTCCGTTGGGATCAATTTCCGTTTTGATGAAATAGGTGCCCTCAGCCCAATTTATCTTGCTGAAGGCTTCATTACCGCCAAATTCTATGGAAATTAATCCATTATCGTTGGTTACCGGGGTTTGGATTTCTTCATAAACCACCAGGTTATTATACTGTAAAATACTGATCCGTAATCCGATCATGGAATTTGAGATGAGCGTATTATCTTTATCCCTTACAACGGCCTGATAACTCATTTTACCGGGCACCTGGGCTATTAATGGCAATGCAAAAAGCAAGGCCAAAAGGAAAGTGGTAATTTTTTTCATGTGGGTGGCTGTGTTAATTTTTGATGATGGTAAATTCAACGAAGGCATTTTTGTTATTGAAAACCTGGAGTATATAGGTCGACATGGCCAGGTTATTCATGGGTATGACAGATTCAGCATCAGTTATTCTGTTCATCTGAATGAGAATGCCGTCGATAGTGTAAAGCCGGTAAGATAAATTGATCAGTGAAACCAGCTCATTACTTTCAACTCGCAGTATAAGTCTGTCTTTTACGGGGTTAGGATACACAATACATTCGATTCCATATTTTACAGCATTTTCAGAACCTTTGGTAACTGCTATAACATAAGGATGCTGAACACCCTGGATTACTGTACCGTCCATGGCTTTAATGGTAGAAAACACAAGTTGCCCCACCGTATAGCTCACAGAGCCTCCAGTACCTGAAGCGTCGCCTCCTGCTATCGGGATAGTTTCCTGCGCCTGCACTCCTGTCAGGCAGAACCTGAACAGGAGCAATACAATTAGGTTAATTCTGATGTTTCTCATAATACTAATTTTAAAGAGGTGAATTTATTGGTGTACTGACGGTACAAAGATCAGCCCAGCACAATGGGAATCAAAGGATTTGAGGGCGATAGATGTGTCGATTTCGGCAAAAGGACACAAAGAAATCAGGAAAAACTGCCGAAAAAAATGAAATTGACAGGACAATATTATAACCAACAACTCAACCTGCGCTGTTACAGCTTGATACGGTTCATTTAGAAACTACTTCGGTACTTTAACTGGAACCTACTTTAAAACAGCCATTGTAACCTGCGCTGCAAAAGCACCTGGGGTAGTGCCAGTAGATCTTTTAAATGCAGTAAAAAATGCTTTGCGCGACAGAAATCCTGAGGATAATCCAATGGCTTCGAGTGTCAGTCTTTCAGCCCTGCCTTCATTGATCAGATTTTTTGCATGATTTATCCTCCATTCATTGCGGTAATCAATAAACGACTGATTTTTAACTTCCCTGAAATAATAGGCTACATGATGGGCAGGAATTTTAATCGCTACAGATAGTTGGGTCATATTGAAATCAGGCTCAAGGAAAGGCTGGAATTCCTTCATGCAGGCGTCAGCCTTCTGCCCGATGGAAAGCAGATAGAGGTTTTCGTAGTGCGGTGCCGCCTTTGACTTTGTTGATTCAGGCATTTGTGGCAAACCGTATAGGATACGCGGGAAAAAGAAGGGTGAGACCAGCAATCCGGTCAGTCCGGCCTCTGCCAGTATCTGGAGTAAATTTAGGGAGTATAAGATCATGGAGTCTTCATGGTGAAATGCTTGCGACAAGCTCAATGTATGACTCACAACACTTAAGGGAAGAAAGGTTAACAACAGAGGGAGCCATCTGATCATGAAGTATTGTCGGGAAAGCACCAGTAATTCCATTTTTTGTGTTCGATAGCGGATATACAATACTGCAGACCAAATGGCATACAGCAGAATATGTATAGGTCGCATCAGGTATATTACCCGCACCGGTAGTATTTCATATAGGAAACCGGCTTTGAACGTTCGCAGAAAATTTGCATCTGCCAGGATTTGGGAAGCGATTTCAAGTTTATACGAGTATGGTGTAAAGATATATGGGAGTGAAAAAACAAGAAACAACACCATAGGGACAAAATGCCATAGGTCTATCTTTTTCAGATGACTGTTATCGGTAAGAATACTTCGGACATACCAATAAAGCATAGGTCCGATAAGAAAGGATAACCAGTTGATATTGTAATAAAGGATACTAACCAGCAGGACTGATTCTGAATAGAGGAAAGCATATATCGCCAAGCCATACAGACTTACCAGGAAGAAGAAAATTCCCAGATAAATGGTAGCATGGTATTTTCTTACATTGAAACTTATAAGGATCAGTGAAAGAAAAATCCCTGTAATGGTTGAAAATAAAAGCATCTTGTCAGCACACCATATTTCCCGGGGGGAAGGAAAAATTGAATTTGTTATTCAAATATACGAATAAAAATGGTAAAAATCAAATAATTATGATTCCTTTTAATCGGAGACTTTGCAAAGGAATTTAGCATAAATCTCACCAATGACACTTTTTATGGTTACTTTTAACCAATCCATATATTAATATATGAATCACTAAATCCCTCAAGTTCTTCAAGGCCGACCCCCTAGTATTTAATATCTGTGTAATTGGGAAACCACTTTAAAAAACCAATACATCAAAATTGTTGAGACTTGACAAACTAATCAATCAAAAAAAAAATGAAAACAAAACTGTTCCACTTAGGTGGTATTATTCTGATTAGCATTGCAATGCTAATGATTTCCTGTGAAAAAGATGCTGACTCGGATTCCAATAATGGTAGTTCCACTTTACGTATTCTGAAAAGTCCTACAGGACAATATCAAACACTATCAGCCAACATTGACGAGAACGGGTATACCAATTTCAATGCCCAGTCAGTTCTTGCTGATGGTGGAAGTCCTTTACATAATTACACTTGGTCGCTCGACATGAGTTCAAATCCTCCATCAGGTGTTACGATTGAACCGCTTACAGGGGTAATCAACCGATTGGGCACATCGAGCACCGGTTTGTCGGTGGGGTCAACATCTTTTAAAGTAACGGTTTCAGACGGGAATGCTACCCGATCAGAATTCGTCACCCTCAACGTCACAGGATACACGCCGGGCATGGCTGCCATCCTACAGCAGCTTTCTGCTAACTTTCAACTGGTAGATGGTGAAGCTAACAAACCTTATGGCGCCACTTTATTTATTACAGGAGGTACTCCACCCTATAAATGGCATCTGGATAATACGTATGCCGGTAGTGCTGATTTAACTGCCGCAGGACTTACTGTTGAAGCCAATGGTGGTATTGTCACTGGTACAATTATGAACAGTGCTGCCGGAAAAACCATTAATTTCAAGGTAACTGTAACTGATAGCAACAATGATGTTGCAGCGTTTAGTCCTGTTTATACTATTAATGTTAAATAACATCCCAATTATCAGGATGGCGATATATCAATCCACGGATTTAACCGGGGGTTTAAGAATACGACCACTCTAACCGACTCTTCTCAAAACAACCCAAAGCCTGCGGTAAAAACCGCGGGCTTTTCTCATCTACAGAAATTAATTTTATAACTTTGTTCAATTAGCGCACGAATGGATAAATCGAAAATAGATCAATAAAAATATCACCTTTATGGAAGAACGGCCGGTTCTTAAATTGGAATGGACATTTTTAGATAGAATTTTGGAAATAACCGGATGGAGTTGCTATAATGGCACTCTGGATTCTGGTCATCGTAAAGTATCCCGGTTTACCCGATTCAATACCTACCCACTTTAATGCACTTGGTCAAGTAGACGGTTATGGCGGAAAGGTTACTTTATTGATTCTGCCGATAATTGTGACGGTTATATTTATCGGGCTAACCATACTGAACAGGTTTCCACATGTTTTCAATTTCCCTGTCAGCATAACACAGGACAACGCCCTGAAACAATACACCAACGCAACAAGGTTTATCAGATATTTGAAGTTGGTGATTGTGCTGATATTCGGGATCATTGCCTTTAATATGATACAAAATGCACAGGGACAGGCTGAGGGCATGGGAATCTGGGTTTTACCACTGATGCTGGGTCTGATCTTTATCCCTCTAATAATCTATATAAGCTGGTCGTTTAAAAACAAATAAGAATAAGGTATTTACAATTTCCCGTAGAATAGGTCGACATTGAAATAGAGGGCCTCAATTCCATGTTCGTTCTCCTCTAAATCCATTTTATCGTAATTATGGTTGTTCTCCATGATAAGCGACTGGCCTGTAAATTTTAACCGGAAGGCCCGTATTACATTGTATTCATCAGAGGTTTTGGTGACCATAAAGGCCGTTTGTGCACTACGGCCATCACCGGTGGAGATAATGGCTGTCAACAGATTCTCATATTTCTTCAGCCATATCCTTGCCTGATCCTTTTTATTCAGTTTATCATAGGCTATTCCGGTAAGGAATACCTGCTCGAGGTTAAAGGGAAATTCCTTTAGTATCAAGCGGGTGTAAGTTAGCACCTTGTTGAAATCAGGATTTTCAACTGTGTTCAGATAGGTATTTAATGCCCTGATGGAATCATGCCGTGAATAAGGCCGGTAATCATCCCTATATGCCTGTCCAAAGTAGAGTGTCCTGTAATCAGTCAGTGTCAGGGCGGTATCATTTTGCAGAAACCTTTGGAAGAGCTGATCGTAAGTGGGTGAAGTTGCTATGCTTTTCATTTCCTTCAGATCAACAGGGGTTATTTGTCCGTAGGCTGCGATGCACAGTATTGCAAAAATCTGAAGAAGCAATAATTTTCTCATAATGTTGATTTTACCGGACTGTTTTTATCGTCAGTATCATTATTGTGGTGACTATGATCTAACAATACTCTACTATTTTCATGAGTAAAATTAGCAGTTCTGCTGTTCATAAAAAAATAATATTCGGGTGGCAGCCTTGATCCCGTCAGACGGTAATTCTCTTATATTTGATTCTTCAATCAAGGATAGTTGATTTTTCTATCAAGTATATTTGATTTTTCTATCAAGAAGTTTTGATTCAATAATCAACTTAGAATGACTCTTCGAATAATTCATACAGCCGACTGGCATTTGGGACAGACTTTTTATGAGTACGACCGCTCATATGAACACCGGATGTTTCTGGATCGGTTGACCGAAATACTGGTGGAGCAAAAGGCTGATGTGCTGTTGGTGAGTGGTGACGTATTTGACGGGGCCAACCCTCCTACTACAGCCACGCGCATGTATTACCGGTTTCTGCATGAAGCGGTGACACGACTACCTAAGTTGCAGATAATAATCATTGCCGGTAATCATGATTCGCCGGGACGGCTGGAAGCGCCGAAGGATCTGCTGGAAGCCTTTAATATTAAGGTAGTGGGAATGGTGGAGTGGGATGATAATCGCCGGCTTCTGTATGATAAGCTGCTGATACCTCTGATGGATAAGCAGGGTAATTGCGCAGGTATTTGTCTGGCAGTACCTTTTATTCGGCAGGGTGATTATCCCGGCAGGCCTGAAATGCCTCTCACCTATGAACAGAGTGTTGCGGCACTTTATCAGGATATATACGCTTACGCGGAATCTCACAAGCAGCCTGGTGAGTTTATTGTTGCCATGGGACATCTGCATACTGTCGGGGTTGAAAGCTCCAAGGATGACCGCAGCGAACGCCCTATTATGGGTGGTTTGGATTTTGTGTCACCCACTGCCTTTGATAAGGGTATAATCTATACTGCCCTCGGACATATCCATAAGGCGCAGGTAACGGGTAGTGCGGGTAATATCCGTTATGCGGGTAGCCCTGTGCCAATGTCGTTCTCCGAATTGAATTACCATCATAAAGTGTGGTCAATAGTGATAAATGAGGATCATCAGAGTGGTGATCATCAGATCGCTGGGCAACAAGACGTTAATCATCAAGGTGCTGGGCATAAAGGCGCTAGGCATCAAATCGACATCACGCCTATTGAAATTCCGGTAAGTGTGGGTCTGATACGTATTCCCGCAAAGCCCTTGCCGTTGCCGCAAGTGCTGAAACTGCTGGAGGAATTGCCCGAGGCACACAATTCAGGTACAAACGGTCAGCGTGGTGCTTCCACTGAGGCAGAGCAAAAAACACCTCCACCCTATTTGGAAGTTCTGGTAAGTATCAGCGGACCGGAGCCTTCCCTGAAGACCTCCATTGAAACTGCAGTGCGGGGAAAGCATGTGAGGCTGGCACGAATTACCCCGTTTTATCCTGAAAAGACGGCTGTTGAAAAGGAAAGTTCCGCCACACTGGAACTACAGGATATACATCCATTGGATATTTTCAGTAAGAGATACCGTGAATTGTATGATGCTGATATACCAGAGGAGTTGTTGATGCTGTTTAATGAAGTTGCCGGAGAAGCAGAGAGGGAGGATAATACAAGATGAGGATATTAAGCATCAAAGGTAGGAATCTAGCCTCCATTGAAGGGGATTTCAGTATCGATTATACCGCACCCCCACTGAGAAATGCAGGGATTTATGCCATCACAGGACCTACGGGATCGGGTAAATCTACCATTCTTGATGCGCTTTGCCTGGCACTTTATGGCCGCACACCCAGACAAAAAGCTGCAAGGGAGAACACGGTGAAAGTTCGCGACGGGAAGGATAGTACGCTGAGTCAGAGTGATTCACGCCTGATTATGCGTAAAGGCTGTGCCGATGCCATGGCCGAAGTATCGTTTGTTGCCATGGATACTCATAGCTATACCGTCAGATGGACCGTAAAAAGGGCCCGGAACAACCCAGGTGGACAAATGCAGGATCCTGTGATGGAACTGCTGGAAAGAGAAACAGGCCGACCGTTTGCAGGAAAGAGGACAGAAATACTGCGAGAGATTGAACGTCTGACAGGGATGACCTTTGACCAGTTCACCCGCTCAGTATTGCTGGCACAGGGTGACTTTACCGCATTCCTGAAAGCCGATCAGAATGAAAAGGCCGAGCTGCTGGAGAAGCTTACCGGTACAGAGATATATACAAAGATTTCAGCATTGGTTTACCAAAAGGCAAAGGAGGCTGCCGCTAAAGTAAAAGAGGTGGAAACCCAACTTGGCGGAATCACGCTGCTCAGTGTGGAAGAAACGGAAGGACTCAACCAAAAGCTGGAAGCTCTCAAAGGGGAACAGAAAATACAAGATGAGCAGAAGGCGACACTTCTGCAGGCCATCGAATGGCATGTAATGTCAACCCGATTGCAGCAAAATCTGGATGATGCCCATGCCAATATGTTGACGGCGGAACAATATCTGAAAGATTCTGATGAAAGACAACACCACCTACGCTTGGTAGATCAGGCACAGGAGGCACGGAGTATTTACCTGGCTAAGATAAATGCCGTTCAGATACTGAGCGACCGTAATGCAGAACTCGGAAATGTACAGGTTTCTTTGCTTAAATTAAAGGAAGAAATTGATAGCAGCGGAGTGAAATTGAAGGAGGCAGAAGATGTTTATCAGAAGGTGGTAGAGTCATACAGAAATGCCCGACCGACACTTGCCAAGGCCAGAGAGCTTGATACGCTGATCACCGCCAAGAAGACACCTCTGGAACAGGCAAGAACAGTCCTGGAGGCAGCTCAAGCAAAAGTCAGTGCACAAAAACAGGAAATGGATACCCGTGGGAAGCTTCTAAAGCAGATCACCGGCACCAGAGATGAGCTTCAGGCATGGCTTAAGGCTAATGAAGCCCGTCGTCCGGTAGCGGATAATGCTCCTGAAATCTCCACCCGCCTGAAAGAGGCTGAACGCGATCTTAGGCAGTTTAACTATCATACCACCATAGCCGCCAATGCAACCACCAAGTTAAACGGTATTGCCAAAGAAATCGAATCAAAAGAGGTCGGTCTGCTTCATTTGACCGACCAGCTTGCGCCACTGGAAAAGGCAAGCAGAGAAAATGAAGTCCTGCTTAAAGAGGTGGACAAGGGAAAGCTCGAAATGGAGATCACCTCCTCCTTGAAGATGCAGGAAAACTTGTCTGCAGCGCTAACCATATTGGAAAAGCTGACCGAAAGCCGAGAAACTACTCTCAGGTTGAATTCAGAGCTGGATGCCAGCGAGAAGAAGATCATGGATGCAGGGATACAGCTTGAAGAGATTAACAGACGCCTGCCCATTGCTGAAGCCACTAAGGAACAGACAGAAAAATTATTGAATGCCGCAAAACAGCGGATCACCGAGAATATTGAACAGTTACGCGGCACCTTGAAGGAAGGAGAGCCCTGTCCGGTATGCGGCAGCAAGCATCATCCATATATTACAGGAGAAGAAGATCTGCACCCGGATTTAAGCTTTCTGGTAAACGAAGCAAAGGAATGTACTGATGCGTGGATGAAGCTTCTGAACGATAGAACATCGATTACCGAAGCATTGAAACACCTGGAAGATGAAAGGCAACGACTGAGTCTTGAAAAGGGTATCAGCGAAAGCGTACTGGAAACACACCGGAATAAATGGTTCTTATTGCAGAAACAGTTCAAGGAACAGTTGGAAAAGGAATCTATACAATTACAGCATCCCGGATTATTGCAACCAACGGACAATATGAACTGGTTCAGGGAAGTATTTGCTGAAAACGAAACAGGTTGGAGAGAAATAGATGAGGAGCATTTAAATGCAATACGGGAGAAAATAACCGCCAATAGAGATAAAACAGAAGAATTGTACCGTCGAAATACGGAAATCAGGGCATTATGGAAAAATCAGGAAGAACTCACAACTAAAATTGCCCTGCTGAAAGAGGAAGTCGTTCACGCTAAGAATGAGCTGCTGGTGCTTAATCACCAACAAGGACTGACGCAGCAGGAACTGGAGACGGCAAAGGCCACCATGCTGGCTCATCAGACCAATATGGAAATAATTGAAAAGGAACTCAGTCCCTGGTTTTTGAAGCAGGGATGGTTTGATGCCTGGAAGACCGGGACCGAAGGTTTTATTAACGACCTGCTACAATTCAGTGGATTGTGGAATACTAAAACCGATGAATGGCAACGGACGGAACAACAGCTACAGAATCTCTCTACAGAGTTGGATGGTATAAAAAAGAGCCTGGCAGATAAAGAGCTGGAAGCAGCGACTAAAGAAAAGGCTCTGGGGGATTTGACGGTTGAATTTGACCGGTTGATGCAGGAACGGGCAGGTTGTTTTGGGGGCAAGGAAGTTAACCTGGTTGAGAAGGAATTCGCCGAAGCAGAATCCAATGCCCACCAGACACAGGAGGATTTTAAAAAACAGCAGGAAGGTCTTGTGCGACAGTTCAAAAGCAGGGAGGGCGTAATGGAGCAATTGGCAGGTGACATTAAAAAGATGGAGATAGACCTGCAGCATAAGACTGAAACGCTGAATAACTGGTTAAAAGGTTTCCATGAAAAGTACTTCACTGATGAAACCGCTCAAGACCAGAAACCAGCAGATGAGGCGAAGTTAAAGGAATGGCTGGAAGTTCCTTCCGACTGGATCAAAAGGGAACGTGCAGCACTTAAAGAACTTGAAAATGAACTGATGCGGGCAAAAGCCACGTATGACGAAAGGAATAAGCAACTTAACAGACATCTGGCTGAGAGGACCTCTCCCCTTTCATTGGAAGAACTACTGCAGGAAAAGGAAATATTGGAGGGTGTAATAGGACTAACTACCTCCACCATGGCCGAGATATCTGCCACCATGAAGCAGGATGGCCGCAATAGGATTCAGGCCCGTTATCTTTTGAGTGAAAAGGAGGCGCTGGATGCAGTAAGCAGTCGCTGGCAGCAGATCGATCAGGTAATAGGCTCAGCCGATGGCAGGAAGTTCCGTCAGGTTGCCCAGAAGTACACGTTGGAGGTGCTGCTAGGATATGCCAACAGGCATCTTGCCGACCTTTCTCCTCGCTACAGTCTGGAGCTGGTACCCGAATCACTTGCTCTGCAGGTAGTTGATCACGATATGGGTGATGAGATCAGGAGTGTTCATTACCTCTCAGGCGGTGAATCATTTCTCGTGTCGCTGGCTCTTGCCCTGGCATTGGCATCACTTTCCAGTAGTCGCATGAGAGTGGAATCCCTCTTCATCGATGAAGGGTTCGGCTCCCTTGATCCCGACACCCTTAATACAGCCATGGATGCACTGGAAAAACTCCAAAACAGCGGACGTAAAGTAGGTGTAATTTCGCATGTTCAGGAAATGACGGAGCGAATCCCCGTACAGATCAAGATAGTGAAGAGTTCAGGGGGCAAGAGTAAAGTTGTTGTTACAGGATAGTTTGTTATAAATTTTTCTATTATATAAGGAATTTGCCTTCATATTCCTATCTTTACTCTTTAAAGCGAACGGATCATCAACCTATCATGCAACCCTCATGAAAAGAACTTTACTCATTGTTTTTCTGCTGATTATCATCAATCTGAGCTTCATAGGAAGGGCTCAGGCACAGGCATATAGGCCCATGGCTGTGGATAGTGCACATTGGATTGTTAAACTGGCTGACGGTGGAATGTCGTGGGCTGTCCTCGATTTATGGGAGTATTACTGCTTGGGGGATACGGTTATTGAGGATATTGCCTATAAGAAGGTGTTCAGACGGGAACTTGAGCCTACTATGGATCCACCTCCCTTTACACCTGTTTCCTCCTATAATCTCTATGGATTTCTAAGGGACGATACATTAAACAAAAAAGTTTATGCACGATCAGAAGTAACGTATTACAACGGATGCCAACAATGGGAGGAAACCATGCTTTTCGACTTCTCCCAGCAAATCGGTGATACGTTGATGCAGTGCAACCTTCCCTATTTTTATGAGGATACATTATCCAGCATTACAAATGAAGTAGTATTTGATATTGCTACCAGAGTCTTCACCACCTATTGGTCGAATTTCAGCTACTATGAAGGGATTGGATCACAATTCGGACTGTTTGAAGAGATGTTCATGCCAATAAAATCAACTTCAGAGCTGGAGTTTACACAGTTATATTACTACTGCCCCGACAATAGCTGTGGTTATGTGCTGCCCGACCTTACACTGCTCACTGTGGGTGAAGTTTTTGATTTTGAAGTTGGGGATGAATTTCAATTCCATAATTCGGCACCTGCGGCAATGGCCAATGCTGACAGGATCAATATCACCGGTAAATATTATTCAGCTGAAGGTGACACAGTATTCTATTCCAGATTCCATCATTCATATACCAGCAGTCTGAATCAGAATCCGGGTGATCGTGATCTGGTTTATAACTTTTACACTTTTGATGATACAGTTTTTTATACGAATCTGCAGGCACCCATTTCAGTTTATGATGAAAACTTTCTTTTAGATGGATATATTGCCAATTATAATCACCTCTGTGATTCAACTGTCAATGGTTATTACTTAATTGTAGGACCCGGATTTGAAGATGACAACATTAGTAATGAATATGGCAAAGGGTTGGGATTGACAAAATCATACTTTTATAGTGGTACAGGAGGTGTAGTTCAAAACAATAACAACTTGTTCTATTACCGGAAAGGCAGCGAAACATGCGGTGTTCCTGATGTAGTTTCGGTGAAAGACATTCCCGATGGACAGTCAATGGTTATATTTCCTAATCCGGCAGAGGACTTCATCCAATTTAACCTTGAATTACCGAAAGGATCAGGCAGTTATATTCTATTCAACTGTCAGGGCAAGGAAATATTAACTGGCAGAGCCGTTCCCGGATTAAACACCATCAACCTGGTGAAACAACCTCAAGGAATTTACTTCCTGAGAATAATTTTCGACGGACAGGTTTCAATAAATAAAATTGTCAAAAATTGACAGACCGGGAATTTGAGCAATCACTCAGTATAAGTTCCTTCGGTCACATCCTGATACATCAGCTTTACTGTTATCGGATTAAAACCAGAATCACGAACACCAATGATTCCATACTGGGTTTCTCCGGCACGGATATCCCTGTTCATGATGTCGTATTCATAAAGTTCGCGGGATAATTTGGAATTTGCATTTGCTGCGGTTATCGTATTGATGGCGGTGAGTCCCGGTCCTAGTGCCAATCCAATAGGATATGATTCTATTATTCTGCCATAATTATCCGTGGTGCCAAATTGTAATGGAGTAAAAAGCAAGTACAGGAAATATCCGGGTACACTTTGCTTAAGCAATTGCTTGCATATATAGGGATCAACAATATTAAGCCTGTCCTGCCCTGAATAGAAAACAATATCCCGGCCAATATTCAGTGTAGTATCGTAATTATTGGTAATCTTGACTGCTACTAGTTTAATACCTTTCCTTAGTTCTTTTTTAGAGTATTTCTTATTGCCCCGTTCTCTGAGTACATCATATTTGTAGGAGAAACTGATGCCTTCAGCAACGTCCAGATTGTTATAATTTAAGGCAGGCGGATAGATTGGTCTATAGTAGGCAGCACATCCTGTCAATAGCATGGAAATCGCAAAAAGCATCAATACGGGAATCAGTTTTTTCATGTGTGGTTGGTTGAAGGTTGTTTATTATTGGGTTGTAGTCAATAAACTATGTGGTTGAAGGTTGTTAATGTTGTAGTTTAATGTAACTGAATATTTGGCAAGAAGTGGTAATTAAGATGGCTGAAAGTAATTAACTATATAAGGTTCAGTTAATTAGCATTAAGATAATAATTGCCAATTATTAAGAGTAAATATAAAAAGATTGTACGTATTACAAAATTGGAAAAAATTATTTTTTTACCACTCCGTAATATTGGTCGGAATTCTGCCAAAAATCATGAAATCAATGGGAATATTAGAAGGAGATTTCCTTGGTGCCGAAGATGGTGAAAGCCATTCTAACCCCAACCTGCTGGTAGGTAAAACCCTGGAAGCCGGCAAATACACCAATATTGAAAAACAGTCCTCCAATGCCATATCCCGGTTCCAAATAGTTTTTATTTTGGGGAGTATAGAGGTAACTGAAGAATAGGCTTTCTGTCCACATGCGGTTGCGTATTATCGGCAGGCGCTTGAGCAGAATGAAAGGTGATTTATACTGCAGATGAGCCACGGCATAGTGCTCGTTCGTGCTGAAGACATAACTGTTGAGCATCAGAAAATAGGGAAAGAATTCCTTGATACCTGCAACCAGCGGTCGTTTGGCAAAGTGCTGGAATTGGGTGAACCACATGGATTTAGTATTTATGAAATAACCGGCTTCAAATCTGTAGTTCAGTCGGTCACTTAGTCCAAGCCGTTGCTGCTGAAACACTGACACTTTTACCAGGTCATAGTCGGTATCAAAGATCCCCACAGGAATTCCCTTGCGCCAGGTAAGGCTGAATTCGGGTGAGTTGTTGTACCTATAGTAGGGTATCTTCATCCCATCCTTGATAAAGTAATAAGGCATTGCCTTGTATTTCAGGGTAACTTCAGCAGAAAAGTCCTGGTGAAGGGTCATGAAGTAATCGGGATTACCCGGAATATTTGGTTCAAACTCCTTTACACCCTTATAGAAAAAAGAAAAATCGGCAGTATTCTCCAACCGTTTGTTTTCATTGAAAAACAGTCCGGTTGTGATTGAAAAGCCGTGCAGCAACTCTGTTTCGTAATTTAGTTCGAGGTAGGAGGCGTGATAGAACCGTCCGGGGTTTTCACGAAAAATCAAGGCAGCGACGGCACTTTCATACGGATGAGTGGCATCGTTGTTGTAATCCAAAGTCTGCTGCCCAAACTTTAGTCCGATTTGTCGTTTGACTGCACTGATTCTATACAACCCGAGTATTTCCCAAAAGAATGTCTTACTGGAAAATGCATAACCCAGCATAGGCTGAAGACTGGCACTCCGCTTACCGGGGAGCCACCTCATGAGGTTAAAACCGGTATTATAGGTCAGTCCATCCACTACATTGTAGCCCAGACTGAATGGATTGATAAGCCCTCTGGTACGTATGGTAAAGAGGCTGTCATCTCTTATTGTCCCACTGAAAAGCAACTTCATTGGCCAGTTGGACTTTCGGGGAGAGCCAATGGAATCAGTTTCCTGCTTTCTCTTCTTGACGAAAAGGGAATCAGCCGCCCTGATGCCGGTCATCTCGGTTACGGTAAGCGGTATGGGTCTAATGCGGTTCCAGTAGGATGTGTCCTGTTTACGCGCGTTGCTGTCAATTTCCGTTATATACGTTTCGACGAATTCATGGTTATAGCGCAGGGAATCCTTGATGCGTAACTCCTCCTGTTTCTGCTTCAGTCTGGCCAGTTTGTATGATTCGGCAGTATTGAGATCTTCCTTAAGAGCAATTCGGTCAATGAGTACCTGTTTTTCTTCCATCCTTGCCTTGGTTTTTTCGTGAAAGGCTGATTGCTTCTGCTTTTGTTTCATTTTTGATCTTTCGGAAGCATTCGATGGGACTTGAGCTACGCCATCCGCCGGCTCTTGATCAGACACTTTATCGGGAGAGGTCTTTGCTACTTTTTGGCTTTTTGACTTTTTACTACCAGGGACATTTACCACCAGCTCATTGTAACGTATGGAAGTATGGTAGTTGAAGGAACCACTGTTCCCAAGCAAGTCCATCTCCAGCTCAAGACGATTGGAAACAGGTAGCCACGCACCTTCACGTACCTCTTCGTAATTTTGTGTAAGGGCAAGCGTTACACCTAACTGCTCTTCCTTAGAAATGGCAAAGTTACTTACACACCAAAGTTCATCGACAATATAGATAGTTCCCTGTACATATTGTGCGCCTTTCCCTTTTGGAAGGATGGCAATTTTATGTATCTCCCGGTTATTGAATTTCGTTTTGCCTTCATACCTGTAACGGTAATATTTAAATGCACCCGTATGAATGGGTGAAAAGGCAGCACCGAAACCGTTGGGTTGATATATATTGCCCGATATGAAGCCCATTGCATTGGAGGAACGGTTATCACTAAACCCGGGGAAAGTGCTGTTGATGGATATTACTTTCTGTTTGGTGTTATTGGGAGCCGTGAATTCAATTTCATTCACTGATTCTTCCAAATAGATGTCGCCTACCTTAATGTCCATCTCTTTCAGGTCATCTTTTGCCATCCATTTTACCAGCGAAGAGATACTTTTGATTTGAGCACTTCCCTTGATATAAACGCCGGCTTTGAACGACCTGACCATCCCGGCATATTCCGGTGCTTTTGATATTACCTTCCGGATAATACGATAGGCTGGGTCCTCTATCCTGCCGGATATCTCCACCATACTAAGGTCATAAACCATGTCGGATAGAACGATTACCAATGGCTGAGATGATGCATTAACTTCAACCTGCTGTATAACTGGTTGATAGCCTAGGCTCTGGAACACGCATTCGTACCGGCCTTGAGGGATATTAAGCTCAAAGTTGCCTTCTATGTTTGCCGCAGCGCCCAACGACAACTCCCTCACAAACACAGTGGAGAACGGAATGGGGTTTCCGGATGAGTTCTTAATGGTACCCTGAAGCACTTGTCCGTAGGCAGTTCCAAGGTATAACAGGCTAAAGAAGATAAGTAACCGGATTCTGCGCATCGTGCGTATTTGAGATACAAAATTATGCATAACTATTCATTATTTTCTTTATCTTTGAAAATACATCCCGGAACATAATTTATTTGCCAGCGTTATTTTGTTAAAATAATAACCAACTGTAACAGTATGAAAAACCTGTCCCTACTGATCATCAGCTTTTTTATTTTGTTTTCCGCAAAGGCTCAAACACTCCTTTCGGAAGGAACTCCCTATACAATACCTACAGTGGGAATAATACCGGACTTAACCGATGAAGAATTACTTGATGTAGTTCAGCGGCAGACTTTCCGCTATTTCTGGGATTTTGCGCACCCGGTTAGCGGACTGGCACGCGAACGCAGCAATATAGCCTATGATTACGGCAGTGAGGTAGTAACTACCGGTGGAACTGGATTCGGCGTAATGGCAACAATAGTGGCCGTTCACAGAGGCTGGATCTCCAGGGATTCTGCCGCACGGCATCTGCTGAAGATGGTAAAATTTCTGTCAAAAGCCGATGCTTATCATGGAGTATTCCCCCATTGGCTGAATGGAATTACAGGAAAGACCATTCCTTTCAGTCGCAAGGATGACGGTGCCGATCTTGTGGAAACATCTTATCTTTTTCAGGGATTATTAACCGCCAGGCAGTTCTTTAATCGCGACAACCCTGCCGAATCAGAACTGAGAAACCGCATTAACTGGCTTTGGAATGATATTGAATGGAACTGGTTCACCCGGGAAGGTGAGAAAGTACTCTACTGGCACTGGAGTCCCAACAACGGATGGGCCATGAACTTTGCTATCAGAGGTTTCAATGAATGCCTGATTACCTATGTGATGGCCGCCAGCGGTGAGCGTTATCCTGTGAGTGATGCCGTTTATCACCAGGGATGGGCAAAAAGCAGTTTCTTTAAAAACGGTAAGGAGTACTACGGTTATATGCTGCCATTGGGATTTGACTTTGGAGGGCCCTTATTTTTCGCACACTACTCCTTTCTTGGACTTGATCCTACAGGACTAACAGATCAGTATGCCGACTACTGGCTGCAGAACGTGAACCATACACTCATCAACAGGGCACACTGCATTGAAAATCCCGGTAAATTCACCGGTTACGGTGAAAACTGCTGGGGACTTACCGCCAGTGATAATCATGAAGGTTATAATGCTCATTCCCCAGATAATGATCTAGGAGTTATAACACCCACAGCTGCACTCTCATCATTCCCCTATACACCCGAGTATTCAATGAAAGCTCTTCGCCACTTCTATTATAATCTGGGCGATAAAATATGGAGCGAATACGGATTTGTGGATTCCTTCAATGAATCAAAGGGATGGTATGCAAAATCGTACCTGGCCATTGACCAGGGACCTATAATTGTTATGATTGAGAACTATCGCACCCGTCTGCTTTGGGATTTGTTTATGAGCTGCCCTGAAGTACAGGGAGGATTGAAAAAACTGGGATTCAAGTCACCCCATATTAAATGATTTTTAGAATTTTGGAATACAGGACTTTAGTGATATTTAAATAGTGTATTATTAGTAAACGACCATTAGGACTCTGGTAAATGACCTATTGGATTCTTACACATAGACTATTGGATTTTTAGCACATGATAAATATGAAGCACTTCATTATATACCTGCTGGCAATCATAACTGTTTCCTTCAGTTACGGACAAAATGCCGGAACTTACTGCAACCCCATGAACCTTGATTACGGTTACACACCCATACCCAACTTCTCCACAGGTGGAAAGCACCGGGCAACGGCTGATCCGGTTATTACACAGTACAAAGGTGATTATTACCTTTTCTCCACCAACCAATGGGGTTATTGGTGGAGTCCTGACCTAGGCAACTGGCACTTTATACACCGCAATTTCCTAAAGCCCTATCATAAAGTGTATGATGACCTCTGTGCTCCTGCAGTTTGGGTACAAGGTGATACGCTGCTTGCATTCGGTTCAACCTATACCTCCTCCTTCCCTATCTGGATGAGTACGGATCCCAAGTCAGGAGTATGGAAAGAAGCCATTGATTCGTTAAAGATTGGTGGCTGGGACCCCGCCTTCTTTGTTGATGATGACGAAAAACTTTACATGTATAATGGAAGCAGCAACCAATACCCGCTTTACGGAATTAGGCTAAACCGCAAGACCTTTGAGCCTTATGGCACCAGGAAAGAGATGCTGTTGCTGAATCCTGACAGGTTTGGCTGGCATCGATTCGGAGAGCATATGGACAACACTTTCCTCGATCCTTTCATTGAAGGAGCCTGGATGAACAAGTACCAAGGCAAATATTACCTGCAGTATGGGGCACCCGGTACAGAGTTCAGCGGCTATGCCGACGGGGTAGCCATTTCTGATAATCCGCTTGGTCCGTTCAGTCACCAGTCGCTTCCTTTCGCCTACAAGCCTGGCGGTTTCGCCAGAGGTGCCGGACATGGTTCCACATTTCAGGATAATTGGGGTAATTATTGGCACATAAGTACCATGGCCATCTCTGTAAAGAATAACTTTGAACGCCGCAACGGACTATGGCCTGCAGGATTTGACAAGGATGGCGTGCTTTATTGCAACACCGTATTTGGAGACTATCCGCACTACCTGCCTGATGGAAAAGCCAATCACCTTGAAAGCCGTTTTACGGGATGGATGCTGTTGAACTACAATAAGCCGGTAACTGTATCATCCACTTTCGGTGGTTACCACCCCAATTATGCCGTGGATGAAAAGATTCAAACTTATTGGTGCGCCAAATCGGCCAATGCAGGTGAATGGATAACCACTGACTTTGGGGAGATTAGCACGGTGCATGCCGTCCAGATCAATTATGCCGACCAGGATGCAGAGTTTCTGGGCAAATCAGAAGGTGTTTTCCATCAGTACAAACTCTACTACTCAACCGATGGAAAGAAGTGGAAAATACTGGTGGATAAAAGCAAAAACACCAAAGATGTACCGCATGATTATGTTGAACTACCCAAACCTGTGGAGGCACGGTACCTTAAGCTGGAGAATATCGCCATGCCTACCGGTAAGTTCGCCATCAGTGGATTAAGGGTATTTGGCAAAGGACGTGGTACCATTCCTGATATGGTCGACAATTTGATTGTTCTTCGCACTGAGAGTGACAAGCGAAGTGCATGGCTTAAATGGCCTCAGGTTGATAATGCCGTGGGGTATAATATTTACCTTGGCGTTGATCAGGAAAAACTTTATAATTGCATAATGGTTTATGGTGCCAATGAATATTGGCTCAAAACAATGGATAAAGAGATGCCTTACTATTTTTGCATTGAAGCATTCAATGAAAACGGAGTTTCACAAAAGACCAAGGTAATAAAAGTAGAATAATTCAGAGATATCAGATAGTTAAACAAAAATGACAAGTATGAAAAGACTTACGCTGATTTTAGTGATGTTGTCAATGCTGATTCCGGCATTTTCTCAGGAAACAGGAGATAAAAAGATGGATGATTTTATCAATAAGCTGATGGCCAAGATGACCCTGGAGGAAAAGATTGGCCAGATGAACCTTCCGGGCGCAGGTGATATTGTCACAGGACAGGCATCAAGTTCCGACATAGGTCAGAAGATCAAGGAAGGAAGTGTTGGAGGACTATTCAACATCAAGGGCGTGGATAAGATTAGGGCCGTGCAGAAAGTGGCTGTTGAAGAGAGCAGGCTGAAGATTCCGCTGATCTTTGGAATGGACGTTATTCACGGGTATCAGACGGTTTTCCCGATACCTCTTGCATTGGCAAGTACGTGGGACAGAGGACTGATTGAACTCAGCGCCCGCATTGCCGCACAGGAAGCAAGTGCCGATGGTATCTGCTGGACCTTCTCCCCTATGGTTGACCTGTGCCGTGATCCGCGGTGGGGACGAATAGCTGAAGGGCATGGTGAAGATCCTCTCATTGGATCAGAAATGGCTAAGGCAATGGTTCATGGATATCAGGGTAATAACCTGGCTGACAACAATACAATAATGGCCTGTGTTAAGCATTATGCACTTTACGGAGCAGCTGAAGCAGGCAGGGATTACAACACAACCGACATGAGCAGACTGCGCATGTACAATGAGTATTTCGCCCCATATAAGGGAGCCGTGGATGCTGGAGTTGGCAGTGTAATGGCCTCCTTTAATGAGATTGATGGCATTCCGGCTACAGCCAATAAATGGCTCATGACAGATGTACTGCGCGATCAGTGGGGCTTTGATGGCTTTATTGTCACCGACTATACCGGTATAAATGAAATGATTGACCATGGAATGGGCGACCTGCAGCATGTTTCAGCATTAGCACTCAAAGCAGGAATTGACATGGATATGGTTGGTGAAGGATTCCTGAGTACACTCAAGAAATCACTTGCTGAAGGAAAGATCAATGAAAATCAGATTGATGTGGCCTGTCGCCGAGTACTGGAAGCAAAATACAAACTCGGATTGTTTGATGATCCATACAAGTATGCTGATCCTAAGAGGGCTGCAACAGAAGTTTATACCATGACTAACCGTCAGGCAGCACGCAAGGTGGCAGCCAATAGTTTTGTGCTACTCAAAAATGAAAAACATCTGTTGCCATTGAAGAAAAAAGGCACCATTGCCCTTGTAGGTCCTTTGGCAGATGCCAAAGAGAATATGCCCGGCACATGGAGTGTGGCAGCCGATTTCGCTAAAAGCATTTCCGTTTTGCAAGGTATGACTGAAGTTCTGAAAGATCAGGCAAATATCCATTACGTTAAGGGAGCCAATGTTTATAGCGATTCATTGACAGAAGCCAGAGTGAGTGTATTTGGCAAGCCAACAGGCTGGGACAACCGCCCAGAGGATGTTATGATTGCTGAGGCACTGGATATTGCAAAGAAGGCTGATGTGGTAGTTGCTGTAATGGGTGAAGCCGCCGAGATGAGTGGTGAAAGTTCCAGCCGTTCCGATATTGAACTACCCGCCAATCAGCGAAGACTACTGAAAGCCCTTCTGGAAACCGGAAAACCTGTGGTACTGGTGCTGTTTACCGGTCGCCCGCTTGCCATTAAATGGGAAAGTGAGAATATTCCAGCCATACTCAATGTTTGGTTCGGCGGTAGTGAGGCAGGATATGCCGTTGCCGATGTACTCTTTGGCGATGTGGTGCCCTCTGGCAAGCTTACTGCTACATTCCCGCAAAACGTGGGACAGGTTCCAATTTATTACAATCATAAGAATACCGGAAGACCATTGCCAGATGGACAATGGTTCCAGAAGTTCCGCTCCAACTATTTGGATGTGCCCAATGAACCGGTTTATCCATTCGGCTATGGATTGAGTTATACCACATTCAGGTATGGTGAACCCGTATTGAGCAGCAAGGAAATAGGGATGAACGATAAGTTGGAGATTCGTTTCAGTGTCACCAATACCGGAGATTATGATGCCGAAGAAGTAGTACAGCTTTACATTCGTGATATGGTTGGAAGTATAACCCGCCCTGTAAAGGAACTAAAAGATTTCAAGAAGATAATGCTCAGAAAGGGTGAATCAAGCCAGGTATCCTTTACGCTGGATGTTGAAGATCTCAAATTCTACAACAGCGATCTGCAGTTTGTTGCCGAACCAGGAGAATTCAAAGTATTCGTAGGAGGTAATTCAAGAGATGTAAAGGAAGCAACTTTCATTTTAAAATAATATCAGACTTCCGTATATTGACGGCAGATCTATGTTGTACTACAGACTTCGGCTTTTAGTCGGAGTCTGTTGTTTAATACGTATTCATTTTCCCAATAAGGACGCGCCTTCTGGGAATTTCTAACTTTTGGAATAAAAGTGTGTTAGTATTATAATTATCATATTCAACTTACTAACACTCTTAATCTTAACAAAATGAAAGCTATCATTATGACGTTACTTGCTTTGTGGTTTAGCATGGATTCTGTGGTATATGCACAGAAAGAAAGTTTGCCGCCACTCATTGACCGGGAGCTTCTTTTCGGTAATCCTGAGATCTCAGGTGGTAAATTATCACCCGATGGTAAATTCATTTCGTTCATCAAGCCAAATAAAGGGACCATGAATATTTGGGTCAAGAAAATAGATGAATCCTTTGATGCTGCCCGTCCGTTAACTGCCGATACTACACGGCCAATCAGGCAATACTTCTGGTCAAAGGACTCGAAGTATATTCTTTATTCACAGGATAAAGGGGGCGATGAGAATTTTAATCTCTATGCAGTAGATCCGCAGGCTATTACAAAACAAGGTCAGATACCTGAAAACAGGGATCTTACCAAACTAACAGGTGTAAGGGTTTTCCTGTATGCAGTGCCAAAGTCAGATCCTGATGCCGTTTACATTGGTCTTAATGATCGCGACAAAGCCTGGCATGATCTGTACAAACTTAAAATCTCCACTGGTGAAAGAACCCTTGTATTTAAAAATTCAGAAAAGGACAGGATAACTGAGTACATATTCGACTGGGAAGACCGGTTGCGCCTTGCCATGCGTGCTAATGAGGATGGCAGTAATGATATACTGAGGGTAGATAACGACAGTCTGTTTAAGATTTACTCCACTTCAGTATTTGAAACAGCTTACCCAGTTGCATTTACCAAGGACAATAAACAAGTATTAATGGTAACTAACAAAGGAGAACAAACCGACCTGATGCATCTGGTTAAGCTTGACCCACTTACACTTAAAGAAGAAATAGTAGAATCTGATCCAATGGGTCGTGTTGACATCACTAATGTAGTTGTTTCAGATGTAACCAAAGATATTATCTACACAGTTTATGAGGATGAACGCGATCGTTATGTATGGAAAGACAAAACCTATGAGAAGGATCATGAGATTATAAGGAAATCACTACCGGATATGAACATTGATTTCTCAAATGCTACTGCCGATGAGCAGTTGTGGCTCATAAATGCGTATAGCGATACCCACCCTGCCAATGCATATATATATGACCGCAAAAACCAGAAACTCACTTTTCAGTATAATCCGCGTCCGAAACTCCCTACTGGAGATCTTGCACACATGAAAGCAGTGAGTTATAAGTCGTCTGACGGGTTAGTAATACCTGCTTATCTAACGCTACCTAAAGGAACAGATGGCAAGAACCTTCCGGCGGTGATACTGCCACATGGTGGCCCGTGGGGCAGGGATAGCTGGGGATACAATTCTTTCGTACAGTTTCTGGCAAACAGAGGATATGCTGTACTGTCGCCTAATTTCAGAGCCTCAACTGGGTACGGTAAAAAGTTCTTAAATGCAGGTAACAATGAGTGGGGACAGAAGATGCAGGATGATATAACCTGGGGTGTGAAATACCTGATTGAACAAGGTATTGCCGATAAGGACAAAGTTGGTATAATGGGAGGCTCATACGGAGGATATGCTACACTTGCCGGACTAGCCTTTACACCTGACGTATATGCTTGTGGTGTTTCTATTGTAGGACCATCAAACCTGATCACACTGCTCAACTCCATTCCTCCCTACTGGGAATCTATACGCGCAGTGTTCCATTTCAGGATGGGCAATCCAAATACACCTGAAGGAAAAGCACAGCTGGAGAGGCAATCACCCCTGAACTCTGCAACCAGAATAAAAGCACCATTACTGGTGGTGCAGGGTGCCAATGACCCAAGAGTAAACATACATGAATCTGACCAGATAGTGGTTGCACTGCGTGAAAGAGGTGCACCTGTGGAATATATTGTTGCTCCGGATGAGGGACACGGTTTCTCACGACCTGTTAACAATATGGCCATGCTTGCTGCAGCAGAGAAATTCCTGGCTAAACATCTGGGAGGCCGCTATCAGGAGTCAATGACACCTGAAGTTCAAAAGAGACTCTCAGAGATAATTATGAATGTTAATGACGTGAAGCTGGCTAAGAGTCCGGCGGCAGAGTAATAAAATAAGTGGTACACTTGGCTGAACCACAAAAAATAATTCGTTTGATGCTTTAATGTTTTGTAATTCAGGAGGGAGATGAACGGAAACACTTCTCCCTCCTGTTAAAATTGATTAAAAGATAAAGTTCTATCCATAAAATGTCTAATTTTATGCGTTGATAATGTAAAGTAGATTGACAATACTCTAAGGATGAAAAGAACACTAACAGCACTCTTGGCACTAATTTTTCCTGTCATGATAATGGCTCAGGAGGCAGGCGGCAATTTATCAGCCGGTGCGGCATTGCCTGAACCCTTTAACCCCGTTCATTTCAACCTGCAGACAGGCATGAACTTCGGGGCATCTGGCTGGGGCGGTAATTACCTGCAGTCATACCTGGCGCCTTCCTTTGCCATGCCTCTGAACAAGAAGCTTACCATCTCTGCTGGCGTTAATTATTCACATACTACACTTAACAATTCCCCTGTAATCAATAGTGAAGGAGCAATTCAGAACTATTCGGGAGAGTTGAATTCGCTTACTATGTTTACCTCGGGTATATATAGGGTAAACGACCGGCTCACTTTTTCAGGATCGGCGTTCAAGACCATCAACCCTGCATTCAATGCACGTCTGAATCCTCAGTCATTGCAGATGGAGGCGCAAGGTGTAAGTTTTGGGATTGGTTATCAGGTTAGCGAGAACATGCATATTGGTGCTGAAATAAGGGTTCAGCAGGGGAATTCAAATATCTATAATCCTTATGGTAGTCCATACGGCAATTCGTTTGGAAATCCTTTTGGCAGTCAATTTGGCAATGGCTTCGGTAATCATTATAATAGTCCGTTTAACAATGGTTTTGGTGGGCCTTTCGGCTATTAAACCATACAACAGCGATTTTACTCCTACTGATTTTTTACACCAACTTATTAATTCAAGTTTTTATAGTCACCAAAATACTATACAGTGAAAACAAGAAACCTGATGCTGATTATTCTGATAATTCTGAATATTGTTGTCCTTCTCGGTCAATTGTGGCCTGAGGGAGCCCCTCCTTTTGCAGGCATCATTAATATTACCTTCTTGATACTTTCACTGGTGTACTTTATTTACACCCTTTCAAAAAAGTAAAAATATCCAATAACCTGATCATCTGACTATCGGCATTGTCTGTCCATGTTAAGAACTTACAGGCACATAAAAAAACTGCCCCATGACCAGTGGAGCAGTTTTTAATTAACCAACATTACTAATTGAGCAAGATCATGTGGATATTACCTGTGTGCTTGTCAGACAAAGCAGTTAATGCCCTGGAATAATTCAGCAGATTTTTGATTACAGCATCACTTGGATTTAATGTTTCCTGCATGGTGTTTTCATAATAACGGTCATCCTCGCTTGAATTATTCTCTGAAATGTTGAATTCTAAATGAGAGTAGTTTAATGTCATAGGCTGTTTTGCGTTTATACCAAGATAAACGCAACTAAACAGTCTTTAGTATAACACTTTAGAAAAAAAACAAAGTATTTTTCAATGAACTGACTAAAGGCTCAGGCTGTGAGATTAATTTCCTTGCGTTCCATCATTTTCCGCAAATTTATCAATGCATAGCGCATTCGTCCCAGTGCAGTGTTGATGCTTACATCAGTCTGTTCGGCGATATCCTTGAAGCTCATATCGGCATAATGCCGCATGATGAGTACTTCACGTTGCTCAGCAGGTAGGAATTCAATCATGTTCCGGATGTCCTGATGGATTTGTTCGGTAATCATCCTATCCTCGATGGATTCATCATAAACCCTAAGGTTATCGAGAATATTGAATTCATCGTTCTGGCTTTCAACCACAGGAATTCTTTTGGCTTTCCTGAAATAATCAATTACCAGGTTATGGGCAATACGCATCACCCATTGGATGAATTTGCCTTCTTCTTTATAGGTACCTGACTTCAAGGTAAAAATCACCTTGATGAAGGTATCCTGAAAGATATCATCAGCAGTTTGCTTATCCTTAATAACCATATGGATATAGGAAAAGACTTTAGACTTGTGACGGTGGATTAACTGTTCCAGACAGAATTCCTCACCGGATAAATATCGGTTTATTAGCTCCTGATCGCTAACGGTGTGGGCAAACATAGCGCCTTCGTTTATGTTAGTAATTCAAAGAGTAGTTGTCTAACCGATAATTGTCCTCCTGAGTTTTAAGTAATTGATGAAACAGTTAACTTGAAGAAAGGTTTAATCCCTCTCATTAGTGAACAAATGTACGGCAAAAAAATACAAAATACAAACATCACGCAAAAAAAATTAATTTTGCTGCATGAAAGGCCTGCCGAATGCTCAATGACCAGCTAAAAAAGGAAATCCTTATTAAAGGAGCCCGCATACATAATCTCAAGAATATTACTCTTGCCATTCCGCGTAACCGTTTTGTTGTATTTACAGGGTTATCCGGTTCAGGCAAGTCATCCCTGGCATTCGATACGCTCTATGCCGAAGGGCAGCGGCGGTATGTTGAGAGCTTGAGTGCATACGCACGACAATTCCTTGGCAGAATGAGCAAGCCTGAAGTAGACCAGATAATTGGCATTTCACCGGCCATAGCCATACAGCAGAAAGTCAATTCCAGGAATCCAAGGTCAACGGTTGGTACCTCAACTGAGATCTATGAGTATATTAAACTCCTGTTTGCCCGTATTGGCAAGACCTATTCACCCGAATCAGGCAAACTGGTGAAGCGTGATACTGTGGATGATGTGGTTAATTGGCTGATGTCGTTGCAAGCCGGGACAAAGGCCACCGTGCAGTGTCCGCTGATACTAAAATACGACCGTGACCTGTCAACTCAACTCAAGATATTGCTCCAGCAGGGCTTTACCAGAGTAATGTTCAACAATGAAGTTTTCCGCATTGAGGATATCATTGATAAGGCTCACGATAATAAGACAACCTACTTCCTGATCCTTGAAAGGATCACCATCCGTCACGATGATGATGAACTGGCCTCACAGCTTGCTGATTCTGTTCAAACAGCTTTCTATGAAGGTGAAGGAACATGCGTTTGCTCAGTTGAGTTGGCAGGAAAGGTATGGGTAGAATCATTCTCCAGCCGGTACGAGGCTGACGGGATTACTTTCGAGGAACCTTCCGTTAATTTATTCAGCTTTAATAATCCTTTCGGCGCTTGCAAGACCTGTGAAGGATACGGCAGCATAATCGGCATAGATGAGGATCTTGTAATTCCCAACAAGAGCCTCTCAATATATGAAGAAGCCGTTGCATGCTGGAAGGGTGAAAAGATGAGTGAATGGAAAGATGCACTGGTAAAGAATGCCTATAAATTCAGTTTTCCGGTACATAAACCATGGTATGATCTCACTGAAGAGCAGCAGCAACTGGTGTGGCAGGGAAACCAGTATTTCCATGGTATAAATGATTTCTTCAAGTCTGTGGAAGAACAGACCTATAAAATACAATACAGAGTACTGCTTTCGCGATACAGGGGTAAAACGGTTTGTCCTGACTGTAAGGGAAGCAGGTTACGCAAGGATGCCAACTATGTGAAGGTTGAGGGATTATCAGTTACGGATATTGTACTGATGCCGATCAGCCGTACCTTGGAACTATTCAAGAATCTTACACTAAATGAAACAGATAGGGTTGTTGCAAAACGCCTGTTGGTGGAAATAAATAACAGACTTCAATTCCTACACGATGTAGGGCTTGGGTACCTCACACTTAACAGACTATCTTCGACACTTTCAGGGGGTGAATCTCAACGAATCAACCTTGCCACCTCACTGGGCAGTAGTCTGGTGGGTTCCATGTATATACTGGATGAACCAAGCATAGGACTACATCCGAGGGACACACACCTACTTATAAAGGTACTGAAACAACTGAGAGACTTGGGCAATTCAGTGATCGTGGTTGAGCATGATGAAGAAATCATGAAGCAGAGCGATTACATTGTAGATATTGGACCATTGGCCGGCGAAAATGGCGGCGAAATAGTATTTGAAGGTACTTTTGATCAGCTGCAAACCGTTGAAAATAGTTTGACCGCCAAATACCTCACCGGGAGGATGGCCATTGAAGTACCATCCATAAGACGCAAGTGGACTGATTACATTGAACTATCAGGGGTGCGTGAGAACAATCTGAAGGGATTTACCGTAAAGTTCCCCCTCAATGTATTGGTAGCCATAACAGGTGTCAGCGGTTCAGGCAAAACCTCTCTGGTGAAAAGAATTCTTTACCCGGCATTGAAAAAGATTTATGGTGGATACGGTGATAAGACCGGTCGGTTTGACAGGATTACCGGCGACTATAACCGGCTTTCAGATGTAGAGATGGTTGACCAAAATCCTATTGGCCGGTCTTCGCGTTCCAATCCTGTTACCTATGTGAAAGCATATGATGAGATAAGGTCACTATTTGCCGACCAGCCATTAAGCAAAACACGCGGATATAAACCGGGATTCTTTAGCTTTAATGTGGAAGGCGGACGTTGTGAAGAATGCGAAGGTGAGGGCGTTGTTGAGATCGGAATGCAGTTTATGGCCGATATTCATCTCGTTTGTGAGAGTTGCAAGGGTAAAAGGTTCAAGGATGAGGTACTGGATGTAATGTATCACGGCAAGAATATTGCTGATTTATTGAGCATGACTATTGACCAGGCCATTGATTTTTTTGCCGAAAATGCCAAAAGCAATAACATAGAAGCTCGTATCATCGCGAAGCTTCAGCCACTGGCCGACACAGGGCTGGGATACCTCAGGATGGGGCAATCTTCAGATACACTCAGCGGCGGGGAAGCTCAACGTATCAAGCTGGCAAGCTTCCTGATAAAGGGTAGTTCAGAAAAACCCATGCTCTTTATCTTTGATGAACCAACTACCGGACTGCACTTTCATGACATCAGGAAATTGCTAGATTCATTCAATGCGCTTATTGCCAAAGGACACAGCATCCTCGTTATTGAACATAACCCCGATGTTATCAAGTGTGCCGACTGGATTATTGACCTTGGACCAGAAGGCGGTGATGAGGGAGGAAACCTTGTGTATGAGGGAGTTCCAGAGAAGATGGCAGGCATAAGCGGCTCGTATACCGCACAGTACCTTAAGTTTTCTTGATTTTTATTACACCCGGTGGGTTACATTCAATGTAATTAGCCATTAAATAGTAAAGAACGGGTACTTTTCACTTAAAAATATTTTCTGGGAATATCAAATTGTTTTGTACTTTAGTTGTTAAAAATAAACGGGGCTTCATCATAGATTAAAGTTTGCATATGGAAAACATGGAAAATAACTCTCAACACTCTCCTGAGGATCTTTTGAACATTATAAAATCCCTAAAAGAGGATCTCAAAAAACTGGAATACCTTAAGCTTCAGGAAAGTGAACTCATAAAGGCAAAGGAGGATGCGGAAGTTGAAAATCGCATGAAATCTGATTTTCTTGCTATGATGAGTCATGAGATTAGAACCCCGATGAATGGCATTATCGGGATGACCAGCCTTTTGCTGGACACTCCATTGAATCAGGAACAGAAAAACTATGTGGAGACACTCCGCATAAGTTCTGATAACCTGATGACAATTATCAATGATATACTCGATTTTTCAAAGATCGAATCGGGTAAGATGTTGCTGGAAGATACTCCTTTCGAACTTCGCAACTGTATTGAAGATGCCCTTGATCTGTTTGCCCCGAAAGCCATTGAGAAGGGAATTGACCTTCTTTATCTTATACAACCCGATGTATCACCTTTCCTTGTGGGCGATGTTCACCGCTTGAGACAGGTAATGATCAATCTTATAAACAACTCCATCAAGTTCACGGAAGAAGGCGAGATTTTCATTTCCATTGAAAAAACCGGCGAAGGCGAAGGATACCAGGAACTCCTGTTCTCTGTTAAAGATAGCGGTATTGGTATTGCCAAGGAAAAAATGGATATCCTGTTCGAGGCATTCACACAGGCAGATGCCACTACTACCCGCCGTTATGGAGGCACCGGACTAGGGCTCGCCATTGCCAAGCATCTCATTAATCTGATGGGTGGTAATATATGGGTTGAAAGTACTGTTGGGAAAGGTTCCACTTTCTTCTTCAACCTAAAACTTACCACTTCAGGCATTGGTAAAACCAAACTATACGTCCGCGGACAAATTCCTGAACTCAAGAACAGTCGCGTACTGATTGTTGACGATAATGAGACAAACCGCCACATCTTTACACTGCAATTTGAATCATGGGGTATGATTCCTTACACTGCACGGTCAGGTCAGGAAGCATTGGAGATCATTGAAGAACAGGAAGAACCGTTTGAACTGGCTGTAGTTGATATGCAGATGCCATCCATGGATGGACTTGAACTGGGCAAGATTATAAAATCAATGCCGTTCAAGGGCGATATACCCATGATTATGCTAACATCCTTAGGCAAGATCAACAAACTGCCTACCGAGATATTCGATGCACAATTATCGAAACCAATCAAGCTGGCTGAGCTCTTTGAAGAAGTTCTGCGTGTGATTGCTGAAACAAGGAACCGTAGGAATAACATGGCCGACCATAACATTGACAAGAATCTGGCGGAAAAACTCCCAATGCGCATATTGCTTGCCGAAGACAATATCACCAACCAGGATCTTGTAATCACCTTACTCAGCAAAATGGGCTATAAGATTGATGCGGTAGAGAATGGACGTAAGGTACTGGAGATGCTTGAACGCAAGAAATACGATATAATCCTGATGGATATCCAAATGCCCGTGATGAACGGAATGGAAGCCACCAAGGCAATTTGCGAGCGTTATCCTGAAGATGAGCGTCCTAAAATCATCGCAATCACTGCCAATGCCATGTCAGGTGACCGCGAAAGATACCTAAGCGCAGGAATGGTTGATTATCTGCCAAAACCGATAAAGTTCAAGGACGTACAATCGGTGCTGATAAAATGGGGTAAAAAGAAACAGGAAACGGCCAAATAAAGTAACTGTTATCTATTGTCTCCCTTAGTATTTGAAAACATCATTTGTTGCGAGCTATTCTGCTCCTGATAATTAATCTATGTTTTAATTCTTGAAGTATTCCATTCACTGGCACGGGAAGAACTGTCAGTTTGTTTGATCATGCTTCTCTTCGATTAAAAATTTAATGAAGGCAAAGGGATTTGTTTTTACCAAATCCAGTTCATCTCCAGTTCATCTCCAGTTCAAATGTTGTAAATTGGAGCTCTGACAGGATGTGAACTGGAGATGAGAAAAATTGATCCTTAACTTTTCTATGTTATGGATTTTAATACCTCTGATGAAAACCCAGCTTGAAATGCTCTTTAGTTGCATAAATTGGTTGAATCTTGCTTTCAATAATCACTACTTTTGCAGCAAATTCACCGTAATGAAAGTATCAGGATTTACCTTTATAAGAAATGCTGTAAAGTTTGATTACCCAATAGTGGAAGCCATTACTTCTATTCTGCCGATATGTGACGAAATAGTTGTTGCAGTAGGAAATTCAACGGATGGAACACGCGAACTTATTGAGCAGATCAATTCACCAAAGATCAGAATTATTGACACTGTGTGGGATGACAGCCTGAGAGAAGGTGGTAAAGTCCTGGCGGTGGAGACTGATAAGGCTTATGATGCACTGAGTCCTGACACTGACTGGGCAATTTACATTCAGGGTGATGAGGTTCTTCATCAAAAATATCTGCCAGCAGTGAAGGAAGGAATGCTTAAGTGGCAGAAGGATCCGCAGGTTGAAGGATTACTGTTTAATTACCAACATTTTTACGGTTCCTATGATTTTGTTGGCGACAGTCGCCGCTGGTACCGCCGGGAAGTTAGGGCAGTGAAGTACGATAAGGCCATCAGATCATACCGTGATGCGCAGGGATTTAGAAAAAACGGACGGCCACTTAATGTTAAGCGGATTGATGCTACCATGTATCACTACGGTTGGGTAAAGCCCCCTGCAGCACAGCAGGCAAAGCAACAGTCGTTTAACAAACTTTGGCACAGCGATGATTGGGTAGATAAAAAAGTACCCAAGGTGGATTCCTTCGACTATACACAGATAGATTCACTGGCACATTTCAACGAAACACACCCGGATGTGATGAAAGAGCGGGTAAAAGCACTCAATTGGGATTTCAGTTTTGACCCAAGCAAAAAAAGATTGCCTTTCAAGTCATGGCTTCTTCACAAAATTGAATCTATTACAGGATGGCGTCCCGGGGAGTATAAAAATTATAGGATTATTTAAGGCGGAAAGTTTCATTCAAATTTGTTACTTTTGCAGTGAATTAAATGTACATTGTATGAACTTAAAGGAAATTATGGCAATTGCCGGGAAACCCGGACTCTACAAGATGGTTGCACAGGCTAAAAACGGCATTGTGGTTGAATCAATCATTGATCAGAAAAGAATCCAGGCATTTACACATGATAAAATAAGTACACTTGAGGAGATCAGTATATATACTGAATCGGGCGATATGCCTTTGCGGGAAGTACTTCGTACCATTTATGAAAAACTCGATGGCAAACCTGCTCCAGAGAATAAGGGTGACAACAACAAGATCAAGCTGTTTTTTGCCGATATACTGCCCGTATACGACAAGGAAAGGGTGTATGTATCACATATGCAGAAGATAATCAACTGGTACAATCTGTTGCTTAATCATGACCTGCCTGAACTCCTGAAAGAGGAAATAGTTGAAGAAGTTGTTGCTGAGAATAAAGAACCGGAAACTGCTGCTGAACCAACTAATGCTGAAGATGAAGAAAGCAAGACAGCAAAAGGTACCACAAAGAAAAAGGTTGCTGCAACCGATAAGCCGGCAGCCGGAAAAAAGCCATTAAATAAAAAGAAGGCAGGGGAAGAAAACAAATAAAGATAGTGAGTCCGTACATGATACGGACTTTTTTATAATTTTATGCTTCATTACCTAGATATGAAAAAATATATTGCAGATCTGCTGGTTATAAAGAACACCCAACTCAATAAGATTCATCATCTATTGGAACTTAAGGCAGCCACTCCCCTGCCGGATATGGTTCCCGGACAATTTGTAGAAGTAAAAGTTGAGGGTTCCGATACTACTTACTTGAGACGCCCTTTTTCAATCCACCGGGTGGACAGGAAAAACAATACTTTACATCTCCTGATAAAGATTGTTGGCGATGGGACTAGAAACCTGGCAGCGCTGAAAAACGGGGAAACTGTGAATGTGATGTTTCCATTGGGTAAGGGATTTGAGTTGACGGAGCATAAGGAGGTGTTGCTGGTAGGCGGTGGCTGTGGGGTTGCTCCCCTGTACTTTTTGGCTGAGCAGCTTCATGCAAAAGGCAATAAGGTAAATGTACTTATCGGCGGCAGAACTGCTGGCGATATCTTACTGGCAGATCAGTACAATAGATTCGGAAATGTATACATTGCAACTGAAGATGGAAGCAATGGGGAAAAAGGAATGGTTACAGCCCATTCGGTTCTGCACGGGGACAGGGATACTACTTCTGATTACACAACACCTGAAGATAATCTGAGTATTCACTTCGATAAAATATACTGCTGCGGACCTGATGGTATGATGCGGGCTATTGCACATTACGCCGAGCAAAGAGGTGTACCATGCGAGGTCTCATTGGAAAACACAATGGCCTGCGGTATAGGGGCATGCCTCTGCTGCGTGGTTGAAAGTAATGAGGGAAATGTATGCGTGTGCACGGAAGGTCCGGTGTTCGACAGCAAAAAGCTTAAGGGCTGGACAAAGGAAACAGAGGTTGGATGCTCATTGGATTAAGGCAAAGGACAATGGTCACTAAGGTGGTATGATCCTTGGATTTATAAATTGTATTCAATAATCACGACTCAAAATAGATAATTCAATAAAACATGGTTGATCTTGGGGTTAAAGTACATAAGCTTGATTTGAAGAATCCGGTAATGACGGCATCAGGCACTTTTGGATACGGCAAAGAGTTTGATGACTTCATTGATGTAAATGCACTTGGTGGAATTATTGTGAAAGCCACTACTTCAAAGCATAGAGAAGGCAATCCTTATCCCCGGATGGCGGAAACAGCCATGGGAATGCTGAATGCAGTTGGATTACAGAATAAAGGGGTTGATTACTTTGTGAAGGAGATATATCCGAAACTCACTGATTATACAACCAATGTCATTGCCAATGTATCTGATTCCACTATCGAGGGATATGTTCAGGTTGCAAAACTGATGAACAAACTTGAGCATATAGCAGCCATTGAACTCAATATCTCCTGTCCGAATGTTAAAGAAGGTGGAATGGCGTTTGGCACAAGTTGCCCTTCAGCCATAGCTGTTACTAAAGCTGTGCGGGAAGTGTATGATAAAACACTTATTGTTAAGCTTTCACCTAATGTAACCAGTATTACTGAGATAGCCCTTGCTGTTGAGGAAGCAGGTGCTGATGCTATTTCACTGATCAACACACTACTGGGGATGGCTATAAATTCAGAAACCCGTAAACCTGTTCTTTCAACCATAACTGGCGGACTATCAGGGCCTGCCGTTAAACCTATAGCTCTTAGAATGGTATGGCAAGTAGCCAAGGCGGTGAAAATCCCTGTAATTGGTCTTGGAGGAATAGCAACGGCTGCTGATGCCATTGAGTTCCTTCTCGCAGGTGCAACAGCAATCCAGATCGGCACGTCAAACTTCATTGATCCGACAACCACTATCAAAGTAATCGCAGGAATTGAAGATTACCTCACCAGGCACAACATGAAGAGTGTAAGTGAGCTTACCGGTGCTCTTGTATGTTAAACTTATATACAATTGAATGAATTAAACCATATCTGGTCTTCTGCGTCTAACATTTTGAAATGAGAATTCTTTTACAAATTAAAATTATTAATAATTTTCTTCTGAATTGGAAAAACGTGTTGAATTATTGTCATACATTTGAAATGTATAAATGATTCTTATTCCAATCTGATATGAGGTCTCTTAGTACTATCCTTTTCCTCTTAATTCTATCATCCACTTACGCTCAGAAAGAAGCAAATGTCTGGTATTTCGGGAATAAAGCAGGCTTGGATTTTAATTCAGGCAGCGCTGTTGTTCTTGAAGATGGTGCATTAGACAGCTTTGAAGGCGTTTCTACTATTTGTGACAACAATGGTAATTTACTATTCTATACTGACGGAATGACAGTATATAACAAGAACCATGACGTAATGCAAAATGGAACAGGATTGTTGGGCCATCCTTCAGCCACACAGTCAGGAGTTATAGTACCTGTCCCTTTATCAGCCTTCAAGTACTATATATTCACAGTTGATTATGCATATACAATTGGAGCATTACACTATTCCATTGTAGATATTTCTATGAATGGAGGCTTGGGATCAGTTACCACTAAAAATGAATTTATACAGAATAATTCTACTGAAAAAATATCAGCAGTAGTTCATGCAAATAAAAGTGACATCTGGATCGTGATTCATGAGAGGGGAAATTCTACCTACAAAACTTATCTTCTTACTAAGGATGGACTGTCATCCACTGTAAAAACCAGTAGTACCGGACCAATTATTGGAGTTAATGGAGAACAGGGGTGTTTAAAGATTTCACCAGATGGTAAATTGCTGGCTATGGCCACATATCTTAACAAACGGGTTGATATCAGTACCTTTGATAACACTACTGGTCAAGTTAGTTATAGTTTTGGCTTCAATTTTAGCGATGCTACCTATGGAATTGAATTTTCACAGGATTGCAAACTACTTTATATCTCAGTTGCATATGATGTTTCCGAGCTTTACCAAGTGAATCTTACGGATCATACCATCATCAGGATAGCTACCCCGGCTAAATTACCCGGAGCACTTCAGATAGGACCTGATGGCAAGATCTACGTGGCCAGGTACATGCGACCCAATCTGGAAACAAAGTACCTGGGTGTTATTAATAATCCTGAAGTTATCGGAAGCGGGTGCAATTATGTGGATGAAGCAATTTACCTGGGCACCGGTGCTTCTAAAGCCGGACTCCCTACTTTTATACAATCATATTTTGACTTTGCCCTTTCTATAGAAGGAACCAATGTTTGTGAGGGTGGAACTTCGCAGTTTAATGCATTTTTATCAGCCGATTTGCAGGCAAATCTCGATTGGATGTCATGGGACTTTGGTGATCCTGGCAGTCCTGATAATACTTCTTCATTACCTTCTCCATTGCATGTGTATAATAACCCCGGTATTTATACGGTCACCTTCACTATGTCGGCAGCCGGTAATCTACTGACTAAAACCACAACAATTAATGTAAGCGCCAACCCACCACTTGATCTGCCTGAAATATCCTACTTATGCCCTGGTCAAAATTCCGTGCTCGATGCAGGCATGGGACAGTATTTCTATGCATGGAGTAACTCGAGCACTTCGGCAAGTATTTCAGTGGACATAACCGGAGAATATTGGGTGGAAAAAACAGATTATTTTGGATGTATTTCCAGAGATACAACCAGTGTGGAAGTGGCTGTGAATCCCGTATTACAGTTGCCTGACACCTTAAGAATTTGTACCGGTGATACTGGAATTATAGATGCGGGAGCTGGTCCATACACATTTATCTGGAATAATTTAAGTTTAAATTCAGAGATTACCGTTACTAATGAAGGTGATTATTGGGTTAAGAAAACAAATTCAGCAGGCTGTTCATCTTATGATACTACAAACATCCAATTGTATTCTGTAGCTGAATTAGAACTTGGGAAAGACTCATCATTATGTGATGAAAGCGGTATACTCTTGCAGGTTAGTGGTTTCGAAACATATACCTGGCAGGATAATAGTCACGGAAGTTCTTTTCTGGTTAATGCACCAGGTATTTATTCAGTAGAAGGAACAACTATAAATAACTGTAAAGCATCGGATGAGATTACTATAACACCATGCTGCAGATTCAGCCTTCAATTGCCTAATGCTTTTACTCCTAATGACGATGGTATCAATGATATTTTCAAACCAATTATCAACGGTGCCAATCAATATAAAATGACCATTGCCAATAGATGGGGTGCAATCCTTTTCACCACCTTGGACTTTCAAGAAGGTTGGAATGGTATGTTTGAAAACACAGATTGTCCCGAAGGTGTTTACGTCGTGGTCCTTGAATATAACAGATGTGACCTGATTGAATCAGGTTTTATTGAACAGAAAATTGGATCAGTTACTTTAATAAGATAGAAGCAGATTCTTAATCTGTAATTCTATCTGTATAAAGAGCAATTTCACCAGCAACCTGCCTGTTGTATTCAAATGCCAGAGTTTGATAATTCACCAGGTCAACAATAGTTCCGATCAGGCATAATCCCCCTGTAAATACATAGAGAATGCCCATCCCAATCTGATTTATAAGGAATCTGTGTATACCAGCAATGCCTAAAAAGCCGATAAGACAGGTAAGCAATATTATTTGCGGATCCTTCCTTCGTGAACGGTAGATAGCGGCAAATTGAGATGCCTGTTTGTCGCTGTAATCCTTGATGATTGTCTGAACATGATTAAGTTCCATACCCTGAACCTCAGGAAGATGTAAAAGTGCGTTTGCCATGATTGAGTGTGTTTGAAAAAAAATGTTTATGTGTGTGTGAATGTGTTAAGAATCATATTTAGTTATCGGCTGAACTACCGGATTTCTGATTAATGAAATTATGCGGTACAATAGAATCATGACTGCAAGCCATCCCAAGGGATGGGCATTAAATGAAGCCATAGGATCTCCATGAAAAAGCCATGAGATGGAGTGCCCTAGTCCACAACCGGGACAGAAGCTTAAACCTAATGCGTTGAATGGACACAAACTGGCGTGCTCGTCCTGTGGCGACATTGTGGCAAGTAGCACTAATGCAACTATCCAAAAGGACACCTCAAAGTACCTGTGGAAATAATAGCTTATTGATTCCCGAAAATTTCCCTTCATCTTGCGGAATAATCCTCAAAGTTAATATATAAATTTTCTTTGTTGCAAATAACCTCTGAATTATAGACGCCATCTTCAATAAATAGTTACACTCTGGTTATCATAATAATCAGCTTTATTAATGTCTAATCACATACAATAAAACCTGCATAAACAATTCAAACAGGGTAAGCTTGCCACCTTGAAAATTTTTATTTCCTGATGTGAAATGATTGAAAAATATTTGTACCTTTGCCGGCCGTTTCAGGGTACCGTTTATTGTTCCCCACGTTAAGGTTACATACATACATTCTTCTGAAAATCAAAACAATCAACAGTTTGTTCTTTCAGATCAGATAATTTTTTTTATAATAATCAAACAATGTCAACAGTCAAATTAAGGAATATTGGAATTGCTGCCCATATTGATGCAGGTAAAACTACAACCACTGAACGTCTTCTCTTCTTCACCGGAGTAAACAGAAAAGTTGGTGAAGTGCATGATGGACAAGCCACCATGGATTTTATGAAACAGGAACAGGATCGTGGTATTACCATTGCTTCTGCAGCTATAACATGTTTCTGGAATGATCACCAGGTAAACATCATTGATACACCAGGACACGTTGATTTTACGGTAGAAGTAGAACGTTCACTCAGGGTTATTGATGGAATGGTTGCCTTGTTTTGTGCAGTGGGTGGTGTTGAACCTCAAAGTGAAACAGTGTGGAATCAGGCAGAGCGTTACAAAGTGCCCAGAATTGCTTTTGTAAATAAAATTGACCGTACCGGTGCTGATTTTTTTGAGGTAGTAAACCAGATGAATCAGAATCTTGATGCTCGTGCACTTGCTTTCCAAATACCAATTGGACAGGAAGAAGAGTTCGAATCGCTTATTGACCTTATTGCTGAGAAAGTTTATACGTTTGACGGTAAAGAGACAGTTACAACTGAAATACCTGAAAACATGAGGGAAAAGGCGCATCATTACCGTCAGGTGTTGATTGAGAAAATTGCTGAGTTCAATGAAGAGATTCTTGAATTGTTCCTTGAAGATAAAGAAGTTCCATTAGAACTGCTTAAATCTGCCTGTCGTGATGCTACACTCAAACTACTTATCACTCCAGTCTTTTTAGGAGCATCCTATAAAAACAAAGGTATCATACAGTTACTTGATGCTATAGTTGACTACCTGCCATCACCGGTAGATAAGGGTGCCATAATAGGTATGGATGTAGATGATCATGAAAAAGCCCGTCAGCGCAATCCTTCCCCTAAAGAACCATTCTCCGGACTGGCTTTTAAACTTATTCATGACCCTTATGTAGGTCAGCAGACTTTCGTCAGAATTTATTCAGGTACGATAAAGAACGGAATGCAGATTATGAACTCTACCAAGGGGAAACCTGAACGTATTGGTCGTATACTCAAGATCCATGCGAAGGATCGTGAAGAAGTGCATGAAGCAGGTCCAGGCGACATTATTGCATTGATCGGACTAAAATATACCAAGACAGGTGATACCCTTTGTGACATGGATCATCAGCTTCATCTTGAATCAATCCATATTCCACCCAGTGTAATTGAACTTAAAATTAATCCTGCCAACCGTAAGGACCAGGGTAAATTAGGAGAAGCACTCTCAAAACTGGTTAATGAAGATCCTTCATTCCATGCCCGTTTTGATGAAGAAACCGAAGAAACCGTTATTGCCGGTATGGGTGAACTCCATCTGGAGATACTGGTTGACCGCCTGAAACAGGAGTTTGGTGTGGATGTAGTTGTAGGTGAACCTGCTGTTGCATTCCGTGAAACGATAACTCAGGAAGTTGAAGTTGAGTATCGTCATTCCAAACAAACGGGTGGTAAGGGACAGTTCGCACAGACTTATCTCAGACTTGAACCTAACGAAGGTAAAGGTTATGAGTTCATTGATAAGATCAAAGGTGGTTCAATACCTGCTGAATATATCACTTCAGTTAACAAAGGAATTACAAAGACATTGGCCGACGGCGTTCTCGCCGGTTTCCCGGTTGTGGATGTGAAAGTGGTACTTCTGGATGGACAGTTCCACCCCGTTGACTCTTCCGACTTTGCATTCCAGATATGTTCTTCCATCTGTTTCAAGCAGGGCTTCATGAAGGCAACACCTGTATTGCTTGAGCCTGTGATGAAGATTGAGATAAATACCCCCGATGAATATATTGGTGATATTGTTGGTAATCTTAACAAGCGTCGCGGTAAGGTAGAAAGCATGCGCCGTCATCGCAAGGGCTCACAGAAGCTTAATGGAATGGTGCCTCTCATGGAGATGTTCGGTTATGCAACTTCGCTTAGGAACTTATCAAGCGGAAGGGCCAACTACTCAATGGAGTTCTTCCAATATATGCCTGTTACTAAAGCTGTTCAGGAAGAAGCACTAAAGAAAATAGCTGAGAAAAAACGTCTGGACGCTGCCCGCTAAGACTACTGTTCTTTTCTAATGGTGTAAACTGTAATACATTACGTAGAATAAATATAAGCTGATAAAATGGGCCTCCCGATAAGGAGGCTTTTTTTATTCGGGCGGGGGGCAATAAGTTCTCATGCAGGTTTGTATATTTCGTTACTTTGCAAAAAAAGGAAAATGAACATTCTTTTATTAGGATCCGGTGGTCGGGAACACACACTCGCATGGAAAATTGCTCAAAGTCCACTTACTGAGAAACTATATATTGCTCCTGGAAATGCAGGCACTTCAATTGTTGGTGCCAACATATCAATGAACCCTAATGACTTTAAGGCAGTTAAGGACTTCTCTGTTCAAAATAAAATTGACCTTATTGTTGTTGGTCCTGAAGAGCCTTTGGTAAATGGCATCTACGATTATTTCAAGGGAGATGCCAAAGCCAGGAATATTCCCATAGTTGGGCCTTCCAGAGCCGGTGCTCGCCTTGAAGGAAGCAAGAACTATGCAAAGGATTTCATGAAGAGACATCAAATCCCTACGGCCTCTTACCGCTCGTTCACCTCACATGAAATTAAAGATGCTGAAGCGTATATAAGATCATCAGAGCCTCCTTATGTGCTGAAAGCTGACGGACTTGCCGCTGGTAAGGGTGTTATTATTGTAAATGATGCAGAAGAAGCTATAACTCATATCAAGGAAATGCTGCTGGATAAGAAATTCGGCAAAGCCTCTGAAAAAGTGGTTATTGAGCAATTTCTAAACGGTATTGAACTCTCAGTATTTGTGATTACCGATGGAAATGACTGGATATTACTTCCTGAAGCAAAGGATTATAAACGAATTGGGGTTGGCGATACCGGACCAAATACCGGGGGAATGGGTTCCATATCTCCTGTTCCATTCATGGATGCTGCATTTCTTAATAAAGTAACTGACAAGATTATACAACCTACTATCAATGGATTATGGAAAGACAAGATCGATTATCGGGGATTCATTTTCTTTGGACTGATCAATGTTGATGGTGATCCTTTTGTTATTGAGTATAATGTAAGATTGGGTGATCCTGAAACAGAGTCGGTTATTCCGCGAATCACTTCTGATCTGGTACCTGTTTTGCTGGCATGTGCAGAAGGTGATCTAACTGAGCATTTCATTGATACTGATCCAAGAGCTGCAGCTACGGTAATGTTGGTTTCAGGAGGCTATCCCGGTGAATATCAGAAAGGACATGTAATTAAGGGACTACCCGGTGATAGTGGCGAATCAAGTGACGATGATCAAATCTGCATGGTCTTCCATGCAGGTACTGCAACAAATTCTGCGAATGAAATTGTTACTGCGGGTGGCCGGGTTATTGCTATAACAACACTAGCTGAAACACCAGATGAAGCTTTGAAACTTTCATTTGACGGCGCTGCAAAAATTGATTTCACTGACAAATACTTCAGAAGTGATATTGGTTTTGATATCCTCTGATAAGATTAATTCATAGCATGCTGAAGAAATTAACAAAATCAGGAGAATACACCCATTTACTGCTAATATTTGTATTATTGGCAATATACTTTTTCACACCTTCTGTTGGTTTTAATGCATCTGTAGGCTATCCTTATGCCGCTCCCATTGGGAATTGGATTCAGTTGCAGGTACTGGCTTTTCCAGTATTAAGCAAGTTCGTCAATATTATATTGATGATCGTGATAGCCAGCTACCTTAACAGAATTGGCATTAGAAGTGAGATTATTCCGCGACAATCATACATAGCGTCGAGTTTCCTCGTAGTATTCATGCTTTTTTCCCCAGGAGAGGCATATTTTACTAGTACGCTTCTGATCATGCTATTACTGGTTTTCAGTTATGGTAACATGATGGGAATGTTTGGCAAGCAATATCCTTATATGCAAGTACTAAATGCTTCCATGGCCATTTCGGTCTCTTCCATGATACTTCCACACACTATACTCTTTGTATTCTTTATTTGGTTAGGTTTTTTCACCTATAGTGTCAACTCATGGCGCGAATGGGTCATTACACTGATAGGTTTGATAATCCCATATGTTTATTTGGCTTTTGCATTTTTCTGGAATGATAACCTGAATTACTTCCTCGACATCTATAGCTCCTTTTTCCGCAATCCAGGCATTGGATTTAATATACCATCCATATATCAGTTGATTACAACAGGGCTTTTAGCTGTTCTTTATCTTATGAGTATGCTTCAGTTCATAAATGATGCATCAGATAAGGTCATCAGCATTCGTAAAAGAATGTGGCTCACTTTTCAGTTTTCCTTTATAGGCATTATTGTAATGGCTACAGGAGGTAATTCCATTTATATGCTACTACCTGTTTTATATGCACCTCTGGCCTTGATGGTTAGCTATGACATTCATAATCAAAAGAGAAGCCGGGTGTATGACTTAATGTTTGCCGTGTTGTTCATTTCCATACTGATAAACCGTATCATTGGCTGATATGCTTAAATCCCGCTACTCATTAACTGAACTTATTGAAGCAGGGGCCGACGAAGCCGGAAGAGGTTGCCTGGCCGGACCTGTTTATGCTGCAGCAGTAATCTTACCACCTGACTATAAAAGTCCATTGTTAAATGACTCAAAAGTGCTAAGTAAACGCGTTAGGGAAAAGCTACGGGTAGAAATTGAAAACGAGGCTGTTTCATGGTCAGTTGCAAGCATTAGTGCTGAGAAAATTGACGAGATAAACATACTTCAGGCATCTATCAGTGCGATGCATCAAGCCATAAAGGGATTGAATACTATTCCTGAATTATTGTTAATCGATGGCAACAGATTTAATCCTTACTCCAATATAAGGCATAAGTGCATCATAAAAGGTGATGGATTGTATATGTCCATTGCTGCGGCTTCTATTCTTGCTAAAACACACAGAGATGAATTCATGCTTTCTTTAAGCAATAAGTTCCCTATGTATGGATGGGATCATAACATGGGCTATCCTACTGCCGAGCACCGTGAAGCAATCAATAGATATGGGATTACTCCGTGGCACCGCAAATCCTTTCACACGAGCATACAACTTAGTATAGACTTACATTTATATTAAAGATAAGGACTAAAATTTCACTGAATTCAGCTTACTTATTCATTGAAATTCAATAGGTCCCTGAAAATTATCTTTACATAGAAATTCATCTGGGGTGTAAAAACTGAACCTTGTTCCAGATTAACCTTCATGAAATGCGTAGAAAAACCAGGTTCAATAGCTACTACAGGGCTGAACTCAATTCGTGCGCCCACACTTCCGAAAATGCCGAAACCTATCCCTCCCTGTCGGATTTCATATTGCTGCTGGTTGCTATTCGGTATATAAGGTCTGTTCCCGTATACCCGCATCAGATTGTATTTTTTTCCACCTAAATAGATGGCAGACTCTTTAACGAGGGTATTATTCATGTTTATACCTGCACCCAGTGTTAATCTTGCAGTCTTGCTCATCCCAATAGAATGTGTAATACCCAGATCAAGCAAATTCCGCTCTTCAACCCCTCTGATGGGACAAAGCCGAATATCAGGTTCAGTAAGATAATCTTTGGGATCTACTTCAACTGTAACAACATCATTCGCTCTTAATTTCGCATAGTAGAATTGCGCATAGATTCCGGTTCGACAATTAAAATCGTACTTAACGAAGAGTCCGAAGGAAAAGGCAGGACTATAACCCATCTTTTCAGGGTATTCCCTAACAAATACCGTATCATAGAAATCAAGCAAGTGTCTGATTTCTTCATACCAGTAGGAGTTATTAAGAATATAATCGACATTGTTTTCGTTTTCGGGCTTACCCGAATAGAAGTCAGCTGTACTGTTACTGGCAATATAGATTCCACCGATGCCTCCATATTCAAAACCGCTTCTTTTAATGCAATCTTCTTTTGAATACAGCTGTTGAGCAGCAGAATTTAATGTTGCTAGAAGTACCAACGAACTAATGACAAAAACAATGATTGAAAATAGTCGGCTCATGCCCTTTAGGGATTTGTAAGCCTCTTTAAGGTGCACAAAATTGATTCCTTTAAAAAAGCATTGATGGCTTGCCATATTTCGCGCTTTAAAGATCAAATTTAAGAAATAATTCAGTTAAAAACTAATATGGCTTTAATCATGAGTTTATTAACATTCCATTGTTCATTAGTAAGCGCAAAACAAATGATACAGGCTGAAATTAGCGATTATCTTTGATACTCAAATTCAGGATAATGAAGAATTTGCGGGTTGTAATATTCGTGATAATCTTTCTGGTAATTGCAGTATTTATTGGCTCAGCTATAAGATCCTGGTATCGATTTATGAAAGAGCCGGTATCGCCGGTAGTCAGCGCTCTTCCACTGAATACTTCAGTTGTTATAAAGTCTAATTCGGTTTTTAAATTATTTGAATCTATCAATAGTTCTGCTTTGCTGGATCTTTTCAATAACCAGGAGGGTATTTATTATGAAATCAACCGTAATCTGGATTCCATAGCCGTTAAAAATGCTAATCTTTATGAATTACTAGAATCCAGTGAAGTTTTATTAGCTTTTATTGAGAATAAAGATGACAAGCCAGTTCTGCTAATTGTCACTTCCATTGGCAAAACAAGTCCGGGCAGCATAAATAATCAGGTTAAGGATTTTCTAAGTGATCAGTATTCTATCAGTAAAGAGAATAATCTCCTGTACAGGATCGATCGGGAAAATGCGAGTGCCTGGTATTATGTCAAGCAAGGTATTTTTGCATTAAGTAACGACAGTGCCACGTTGGCAGTTTCCTTGCAAAGTCTTTCTTCCAATTCAAACCTCTCCCAAGATAAATCGTTTCTCAAACTACTGGCCACTGGTGGTAAACGTGTAGATGCCAACATTTTAATCAATAATAAAGTTCTGGCATCTTCCATCTGGCCGGGCAAATCAACCGGTTTGGCTAACGGCACACCTTTTGACCAATGGACTACCTTTGATATGAATATCAAGAAAAGTGAGATTCTTTTAGGTGGTTTCACTTTTACACAGTCTGAGCATCTATTCAAGGGACAACAACCGGTTGAATTCAATCAGTTAGAGGTTTTACCGGCGAACACTGCCATGGCTGTTTCCTTGTCATTAAGTGACCAAAAAAAATATACTGGTCAATTCCTCAAAAGTGATACACTTCATGTGAAAGGATACGATGCTTCCATCCAGCAAAGTACGGATGAAATATTCACACCGGGTAATCATCTTCGAGCTTGGATTGGCAATTCCGTCAGCTTAATTTTCACGAATGGTTATTTCAAGGGGAATATGTCAGAGCAGATGATCCTGATTGCGTCAAAGGACCAGGATAGTGCTGCATACTATCTCAAACCATTTATAGAACCAATCAATGACTCATTGGGAGTATTGCATTATAGTTCATTCGCCGCCGACCTTTGGGGAAGTATCTTTAAACTGAAAGGTAAATTGTATTGTCTGGTAACCGATAAGTACGTGGCAATCTCCCCGGGAAGGGATTTATTGAACAGATACACTAACAACAAGATAAAGGGAAAAGACAATTTCACTATTGACAAGGAAAGTGCCGGTAGCAGTTCAAATATTTTCCTTTACATAAAACCTGAAACAGTGGCGAAGTGGTTTGCCCGATCCAATAGGAAGTATGATAAGGAATTAGTTGGTTTTCTTAGCAAAAACAGCGCCATAGGCTTTCAATACAGTGCCGGCGATGATTTACAATACACCCACGCGTGGGTTATTCCCGATCCGAAGCACCACAATGATTTTGCTCAGGTAATAGTTAAAGAAAAGGAAGAAAAAATTACAGTTGATACAGCAAAACCTATTGCCGGAGATTCAAAGAAAGGCAGTGATAAAAACTTAGTCAATGAAAAAGTCACCAAAACAACTAAAAGATCGGGTGGACTGTTTTCAAAAAAAGATAAAGAACTGGACCAAGAAAATAGTATCGCCCAAAAGGAGACAAATATAAAGACGGGATTACGCCCACCCCAGGTTGTTTCAGGTATTAATAAGAATAAAAAACAAATTGCTGTTTTAACTGAGAAAGGACAGCTCAATATGTATGATAATCAAGGCCGGTTGCTTTGGAACTTTAAATCATCAGGTCCCCCTTCATCACCAATCATTGAGGTTGATTATCAACGCAATGGCAAAACGCATTACCTTATTGCAACAAAGCAACATATGCATATACTTGGACCCGAAGGCAAGGAAGTAAAAGGCTCCCCGATAAAACTACCTGCTCCTGTTTTAGGAGAGATTTCAGTCTTTGATTATGACAATAACAAAGATTATAGATTGCTTTATACTGCAACAAACCATCAGATATATAATATAACACTTAAAGGTGTAGAGTTGCCTGACTGGCAAAAGCCCAAAGTAAACGGAAATGGCAGGATATCTTTCTACAGAACAAATGGAAAGGATTACCTTGTTTATCAGTATAAAGATGAGGCTTTACGCATTTTTGACCGGAGAGGGAAAGAACGCATAAAAATAAGCAATCAAGTAATCTTTTCTGAAAAGAGCACCTTGTTTGAAAATAAGACTAACAGCAAAGGGATATTCCTTACCATCACTAAGACTGGGGAGCTTGTTTATATAAACAGCGATGGATTGATCAGCAAAAGTTATTTTGGCAAGTTTGATAATAACCCCTGGTTTTGCTACACTGACTTTGATGCAGACGGTTCAATGGATTTCATATTCGCCGGAAAAGACAAAATTGTTGCATATAACCGCATGAAAGAAGTGATTACCTCCAAAGCTGTCAAAGACGGATTGCTGGGTATTCCTTTTGTTTATTCATCTTCATCAAAAGACACTTGGATCTTCGCAAGAAATGCCCGGAACGATGAGATCATTGGCTTGCATAATTCCGGCAGAACATTGAATAACAAGAATATTAAGTCGGATACTGATCCGATTGTATTCAATCCCGGTGGAAGTTTAAAAGAAATTCTTGTAACAACTAAAAAAGGGAAGCTCGTTCTTAGATCACTTGACCGACTGTAATTAAGATTAAGAATAGCACTTCCTTTCATTGAAATAAACAGAGAAGCACCTTTAGGGGTGCTTCTCTGTAACCAATGTTCAACCTAATCAATCTGTCAAATAGAAATGTGTGCAGTATCGGATTTGTTTGCCGGATTATCCGGTTTACTGACAAATTTGCTTTGATATAGATATATCATTAAAATTCAAAAAAGTAACTGGTTTTCAACCTAATAATTGATAAAATTGCAGGTTGAGTTATTCCGGATTAACTTTAACATTATTTCAGATTGACTCTAGTGCCGGGCAATGGTTCGTGGCCATCCTTGAGTTCATTCTTTTTGTATAGCTCTTTTAGTTTAACGGCATATAACTGCGCAACATCTCGCATCTGCTCTCCTTCTTGCATGATATGAAATTCAGTGGAGGCTTTTTTCTTCTTAGGCTCAATATAGATAATTGAACCTGCACTGATAGTTTCCTTGCTTCCTAGTTCATTGTATTTCAATATCTGGAAAGTATGCACTCCAACATCATCGGCAATAGACTCGGGAGTATCTCCAAGTCGTGAAATAACTAATCTTACACCATTATTCACATAGATACTCCTATTCCCATTTGTCACCTCAACATATTCAAAATCATACTTCATAGAGGCAGTATGATTCTTATTGGCTAAACCATTTACCTTATTATGATTGATCTTATCTGCGGGTAAAGACTCACTTCGAGCTCCGCTATCATATAAATTCAACTCATTTTCTTCAATGATCTTGATCAGCATTTCAGCGTACATAGGATTTGTGGCATAACCTGCAGACTTAAGTCCATAGGCCCATCCTTTGTAATCATGAATATTCAGATTGAAAAGCCCTGCATACCGGGGACGTGAAGTAAGAAAAAGGGAATGATCATTAAAGGATTCTTCAGGTGATGAATATTTCCGAAAGCACTCCCCTTTTTCATCATCGTCCATGATATAGGTCATACCAGTCCATTCTTTATGGCATTTAATACCAAAATGGTTATTTGCTTCCAGAGCGAGTGCAGAATTACCACAGCTTGATTCAAGCAATCCCTGTGCAAGTGTAATACTTGCAGGAATTCGGTATTCATGCATTTTCTTGATAGCAATTTCTTTATAGGTTTCTATGTATTTCTGGTAGTTGATGCTTGGATTTACTCTTTGAGAAAAGCCAGTATTAGCAAAATAAATCAGTAATAATATACAAGTAAATGAGCGCTTTGAGATCATTGGAATTTTTACTATTTCGTTGCAAAGATAATTAACCAAAAATAATGAATCACATCAAAGTGCATAGAACGTCTAAAATGTTTAATTTAGTGGTGAAAACTACCATAGTCCTTATAATATGCCGGATACTAAAATATTAATTGTTGAAGATCACTTGAAAATGGCTGATTCCATAAGTAAAGGACTGTTGGAGAATGGATTTGTAACAGATGTTGCCTACGATGGTTTTATTGGTAAGCGACTTTCTGATTCGAATGATTACGACCTTATCATCTTGGATATTAATCTCCCGTTGCTGAATGGCTATGAGCTTTGTACTGAAATAAGAAAAAAAGATTCTCAGGTACCAATCATCATGCTGACAGCCCTTGGTAGTACTGAAGACAAACTAATTGGTTTTGAAAAAGGGGCCGATGATTATATTGTTAAACCATTTGAATTCAGGGAGTTAATGGCTCGAATTAAAGCCTTGTTGAAGAGAATGCCTGAAAATAAAAAGAACCAGACAATTCTGAGAGTCGCTGATTTGGAAATGGATACTGAAAGCAAGACTGTTAAACGTGGAGACAACCAAATTGATCTTACTGCCAAGGAATTTTCTCTGTTAGAATACCTTGTCAGGAATACTGGAAAGGTTATTTCCAAAGCTGATATTGCTGATAAAATCTGGAATATCAATTTTGATACGGGAACTAATGTTATTGAGGTATATGTGAACTTCCTGCGTAAGAAAATCGACAAGAATTATCCTGTTAAGCTGATTCACACTCAGATTGGAATGGGTTATGTATTGAAAGAAATCCCCGGGAATGCAGATTAGAAATAAATTAACACTCCGCTTTGCTTTGCTTGTCGGGAGCCTATTGCTTGGCTTCTCTATTATTATTTACACTCTATCAGCCACATACAGAAAACAGGAATTCAATCAGCGTCTCAAGGAAAGAGGTGTAAATACTGCCAAGCTGCTTATTGATGTCAAAGAAATTGACAATGAACTGCTGAGGATTATTGACAGTTCAAATTATAGTGCCTTGATTGGTGATGAAGTTGTTGTATTTGACTATTTCAAGAAAAGCAAAATATATGCTTCTGTAGATTCATCTAGTATTATTATTGATGAAGAACTGCTTTCAAAAATCCGCAATGAAGGCGAGTATGCTTTCAGACAGGGAGGACGTGAAGCTATTGGATTGCTTTACAGCAACGATTTCAGGCGGTTTGTGGTTATCTCTTCTGCCATTGATATCTATGGAATGAACAAGCTTAAGAACTTGTTCTGGGTAATATTTGTGTGTTTCATTGGCTCTGTTGCCTTCATTTTGCTGATTGGTAGATATTTTTCCATGCAGGCCCTGAAACCAATTATTCATGTTATTTCAGAGGTTTCATCCATTGGCGCAAATAATCTTAGCCAACGTGTAAATGAAGGTAATGGCAGCGATGAGATAGCAAACCTTTCTATAACATTCAATAAAATGCTTGATCGCATTGAGACTGCCTTCAAGATGCAAAAAAGTTTTGTCTCCAACGCGTCTCATGAACTTCGAACTCCGCTGGCCTCCATTACAAGCCAGATTGAGGTCGTGCTTATGAAAGACAGGCCTGAATCAGAATACAAGGAAGTTCTTTCCTCCCTGTTGGAAGATGCCAGGGGCTTGACCAATCTTTCGAATAATCTGCTCGAAATTGCAAGATCAGAGCAGGAAATCGGCACACTGCAGATACAAAAGGTTAGATTGGATGAACTTCTTATTCAAACACAACTTGAATTTTTAACACTTAATCCTTCCCTTAATATTGATATCGATATCATTGATAATACAAACGACGATAATCTTGATCTGGCCGTTACAGGAAATGAAAACTTGCTCAAACTTATTTTTGTGAATCTTATTGACAATGCCTGCAAGTTTTCGGATAATAAGCCTGTTAAAGTTATAATTGATTACAGGAAAGATACTGTAAAACTCAGTTTCCACGATCAGGGGATTGGCATTGCTCCTGAAGATATACCCAATATACTTGAACCGTTTTACAGAGCAGCAAATGCACAGAATAAGAAAGGACATGGAATAGGACTTTCACTCATCTCTAAAATAGTCAACCTGCATCATGGCTCGATCCATATCGATTCAAAACTGGGTGCCGGGACTGTGATTGAGGTGATTTTACCCTACAAACCCGCATAACTAATGGATGCTATCACAAAATACTTTAAGGATCTCTCTGACTCCCAAATAAACAGTTTTAATAGGCTGGATGAACTCTACAGACAATGGAATGAAGCCATTAATGTTATTTCACGGAAAGATATTGATAATCTCTATATTCATCATGTACTTCACTCCCTGGCAATAGCAAAAATCATAAAATTTGCACCCGGTACTTCAATCATAGATGTTGGTACAGGTGGAGGATTCCCCGGTATTCCGCTAGCAATCATGTTTCCTGAAGTGAACTTTCATCTGGTTGATTCAGTAGGAAAGAAAATTAAGGTAGTAAATGAGGTAACCAAAGCGCTTGGTCTGGAAAATGTCACTGCCACTCAAAGCAGGATGGAAGAAATTACTTTCAGGTATGATTTTGTTGTTAGTCGTGCTGTCACTTCTCTTCCGCAATTTGTTGCATTAACTAAGAAGAACATTACAAAAAGATCGATCAATCCACTGCATAATGGTATTCTATACCTCAAGGGGGGTGATTTGCAGAAAGAGATCAGGGAAGCAGGCACTAAGAACATGATTTATCCGTTATATAAGATGTTTGAAGAACCATTCTTCGACACAAAATATCTTGTGCACCTTTGGTTTTAATCTGAATCACGTTTTTTTTGTTATTCTGTTACCATGTTGTAGTTTGATAAGCTGTTGTTTAGCTTTTTTAACAGATGTATTCATCAGATACAGGTAGCATGAAAAGATATGTGAACGTGAAATTTTATTACTTTTAGCCCTGTTTACGAAATAGAACTCTATAAATTTTAAAAACACATTTTATATGAACAATCAGATTTTAAGCCTGAAGCCTGAAGCAGTATGGAAAAACTTTCATAGCCTGACACAAATCCCAAGACCTTCAAAAAAAGAAGCCAGAATTATTGAGTTTATGAAGAACTTTGGTGAATCATTGGGACTGGAAACAATAGTTGACAGCGTTGGTAATGTTATTATCCGCAAACCTGCAACGCCTGGGATGGAAAACAGAAAAGGTGTGGTACTTCAGTCTCACCTGGATATGGTGCCTCAGAAGAACAGTGATAAAACACATGATTTTGAGAAAGATCCTATTGAAACGGTAATAGATGGTGATTGGGTAAAAGCCAATGGCACAACACTTGGTGCAGATAATGGCATGGGTGTTGCCGCTATTATGACGGTGCTTGAATCAAAAGATATGCAGCATGGCCCGGTTGAAGCCCTTTTCACTATTGATGAGGAAACCGGTATGACTGGCGCATTCCATCTAAAACCAGGTTTATTAAAAGGTGATATTCTGCTGAACCTTGATTCAGAGGATGAAGGAGAACTCTATTTTGGATGTGCCGGAGGTATAGATGGCACTTTTACTTTCCCTTTCACCAAAATTGCTCCCGATTCTGACAGCGCAGCATTGCTGGTAAAAGTTTCAGGATTAAAGGGTGGTCATTCTGGTTTGGACATAATTCTTGGTCGTGGTAATTCATGCAAGATTCTTGCACGCGTAATATGGCACGGGGTTTTGGATCATGGCTTGAAGCTGTCATATATTGAGGCTGGTAACATGAGAAATGCCATTCCTCGTGAAGGATATGCCATAGTTACTGTTCCAAAAAGTGAAAAAGCAAAGTATGAAAGCTGCATTAACAAGTTGACTGAAGATATCAAGTCAGAGCTGTCAATGACAGAACCTACATTGAATATATCTGTATCAGACACATCAATGCCTGCAACAATTATGGATACCGATACTCAAAACCGAATGCTCAGGGCAGTTTATGGTTGTCCTAATGGCGTGATGCGCATGAGCGATGCAATGCAGGGATTGGTAGAAACTTCAACAAACCTTTCTATTATCAGTACTTCAGACAGTGCCGTTGTTGTTAAATGTTTGCTCAGAAGCTCTGTGAATTCAGCTAAATCAGATCTTTCCGTCATGATGGGATCCATTTTTGAACTTTCAGGCGCACAGGTTGTATTTGAAGGTGAATATCCGGGTTGGAAACCTAATCCTGATTCAGCAATTTTGAAAACTATGCAGGAAGTTTATAATAACCGTTTCGGTAAAGTACCCGAATTAAAAGCCATTCATGCAGGCCTTGAATGTGGATTATTGGGAGCTGTTTATCCAAACTGGGATATGATTTCTTTCGGTCCAACCATTCGTTCACCGCATTCACCGGATGAAAAAGTTTATATTCCTTCAGTAGAAAAGTTCTGGATTTATTTATCAGAAACACTGAAAAACATACCAGCAAAGGGTGTAATTGCCTAAATTACAAAGGAATAGGGTTATAAAACCCTATTCCTTTGTTTATTAAAAAAAAGTACGAAGAATGTTTGCGGATTAAAGATTAGTTTATATCTTTGCAGTCCTAAAAAATACGAATATGAGCAAGAGAACATTTCAGCCGTCACAAAGGAAAAGAAGAAACAAACATGGTTTCCGCGAACGTATGTCTAGTGCCAATGGACGCAGAGTTCTTGCTGCACGCAGAGCTAAAGGCAGAAAAAAACTCACAGTTTCTGACGAGACCAGACCTAAATAGGTTACTTTCAGCTTCTGAGCTGTTGAAGATATAATAAAAGGAGATAATTTATGTTATCTCCTTTTGTTGTGTAATCAGGTCATTGAAGCTTTTAGCGGCTACATTATTTTTCATGAATATACTCCCACAAAGAGCACTTTAATACACAAAGAATATCTGATAATGCTTAAAAAAAACTAATTTCGCATTATATCCAACGGGCTTAAAATAATATTGCAATGTCATTTCTTCAGTTAGTTGTTTTGATTCTGACACTCTACCTGTTTTTCAGAATCTTTGCATTGTATCTTTTACCCTGGCTCATGAAACTTTTCATTAGACGGATCCAGAGCAGATTCTTTGAACAAAATCCGGATGCAAATCCTAATAACAGACAGCAGAAGGGTAAGGTTACAATTCACAGGATGAACAAGGAAAAAGAAAATGAAATTCCACCTGATTTGGGTGATTATATAGATTATGAAGAGGTAAAAAACAATCAAACTCCTACCGATGAAAAAGATTGATTTCAAGAAACTGACTCCTCACCTGATAGCTATTGTTATCATGGTAATTATCACTTTCGCCTATTTCCATCCTTTACTTGATGGAAAGAAATTGTTCCAGTCTGATATTACTCACTGGAAAGGAATGTCGAAAGAGATCCTTGATTACAGGGCATCTACAGGTAAGGAGGCATTATGGACCAACAGTATGTTTGGAGGAATGCCTGCCTATCAGATTTCTGTAAAGCACACCTCTAATATTATCGGATTCTTTGATAAAATCTTTACTTTAAGTCTTCCACATCCTGCCAATTTATTGTTTCTATACTTCATAGGGTTCTATATTCTGTTAATAAGTCTAAGGGTTAATCCATGGCTGGCAATTGGAGGTGCATTGGCTTTTGCCTTCTCTTCTTATTCCCTTATTATTCTAGAGGCCGGGCATAACAGCAAGGCACATGCCATAGGATATATGGCACCGGTTTTGGCTGGAATTCTGTTAACTTTCAGAGGAAAGATATATCTAGGCAGCATTCTCACAGCGCTGTTTCTGTCTCTGGAGCTTAAAGCAAATCACTTGCAGATTACTTATTACTTATTGCTAATTGTGCTTCTATTGGGTATTTGTGTTTTTATCGATTCCGTAAGAAACAAGAAAATCAATGAATTCATAAAAGCTTCTGGTTTCCTTATTGTCGCTGCAATTCTTGCAGTTGCAACCAATATCACAAACTTATGGTCAACTTGGGAATATGGCAAAGAAACTATTCGTGGCAAAACAGAACTCACAACAGAAAAAGAAAATCGCACTTCCGGTCTTGATAAGGATTATGCTACCCAGTGGAGTTATGGTATAGCAGAAACTTTTACCTTGTTGATCCCTAATGCAAAGGGTGGAGCTTCAGATGCACTGGGTAATGATGAAAAAGCAATGAAAGGCATTGATCCTCAAGTTGCCAATAGTATTGCCGGACAAAATCACTATTGGGGCGATCAACCATTTACATCAGGCCCTGTCTATGTCGGGGCAATTATTATGTTCTTGTTCATACTGGGTCTGTTTGTCACAAAAGGCAATACAAAATGGTGGTTGTTGGCTGTTGTAGTGCTATCAATTGTGCTTGCATGGGGTAAGAATTTCATGCCGTTGACCGATTTCTTCCTTCACTATGTACCAGGTTATAATAAATTCAGAGCCGTTTCCATGACCCTTGTAATGGCTAACCTGGCTATTCCACTGCTGGCTATTCTAGGTCTACAGGCTATTCTAAATAATAGGGACGTTTTATTACGCAACAAGAAACCTTTATGGATTTCTCTAGGCATAACCGGCGGACTAACCTTATTGTTTTATATTCTGCCTGACACATTTTTTTCTTTCCTTAGTCAGGGTGAGATAGGCGCCATTGAACAACAGCGTCAATCTCTCGACAGTAATCAGTTGCAAGGATTTGATTTGGTGGTTTCCAATCTGAAAGCTGCCAGAATAAATGTCTTCAAAGCGGATGCTCTCAGAAGCCTCCTACTTGTATTGGCTGCATCAGGATTAATATACACATGGTTATATACCAAATTAAACAAGGGATACTTCTTTGCTGGTTTTGCTCTTTTAGTTATAATTGACATGATCCCTGTTGCATCGCGTTATCTGAATAAAGATGATTTTCAAAGCCGAAGTATGGTTGCCAATCCTTATAAACCAACGGAAGCTGATCAGATAATTCTTAAGGATACAGATCCAAACTTCAGGGTTTACAATCTCACCGTCAGTACATTTCAGGATGCCAGCACATCATACTTCCATAAGAGTATTGGAGGATACCATGGTGCCAAGTTGAGGAGATATCAGGAGATTATTGACCATCATATTGTAAAGAACAATATGAATGTTCTGAATATGCTTAATACAAAGTACTTTATTGTCCCCGGAGCAGACAAGCGACCTGAAATTCAGATCAATTTCGAAGCACTTGGTAATGCATGGTTCGTAAGTGAAGTGAAAACTGTAGATAATGCTGATCAGGAAATTAATGCTCTTACCGATTTTAATCCTGCAAATACTGCAGTTGTTGATAAACGATTCAGTAATCTAATAACTGGATTCAAACCTGTCATTGATTCAACGGCAACCATTAAACTGACCAAGTATGCTCCTAATAAACTCAATTATACTACTCAGAGTAATTCTGATCAATTGGCAGTGTTCTCAGAGATATACTATGATAAAGGGTGGAAGGCATTTATTGACAATAAACCAACTCCGCATTTCAGGGTAAATTATATTTTAAGGGGAATGGTTGTTCCTGCTGGAAATCACACAATAGAATTCAGATTTGAACCTTCAGTTTACTATACAGGGAATATAATTTCATCCGTTAGCTCGATAATAATATTATTGCTTGCTGCCGTCTATATCTTCCTTGAATTTAAGAAGAAGAATACAGGTGCAGCTATTATTAAGGAGGATGAAACTAAAGATTTAAAACCCGTTTCCAGAAAACTAAAAGGTTAAGACAATCATATAAGCATGCCCGGCAAAGTTCTGATAATCACATATTACTGGCCTCCAAGCGGAGGTGCCGGTGTACAGCGATGGCTTAAATTTGTGAAGTACCTTTGTCTATATGGATGGGAACCAATAGTTTACACTCCTGACAATCCAGAACCTCCGGCATTTGATGAAAGTCTTCTAAAAGACATTCCTGAAAAACTTACGGTTGTTACCCAACCTATATGGGAGCCCTATCAATTCTACCGGAAGTTGATTGGTGCCGGAAAGGATGAGCGGATAAATGCCGGTTTTCTAAGTGAAAAAAAAGCACCGGGACTGGCTCAAAAATTTTCAATATGGTTGCGCGGGAATTTTTTTATTCCTGATGCCCGGAAATTCTGGATAAAGCCATCCATAAAGTTTTTAACAGACTACTTAAAGAGCCATCCTGTTGATGCTATCATATCAACAGGCCCTCCTCACTCAATGCACATGATTGCATTGGGTGTAATAAAAAGAACCGGCTTACCCTGGTTGGCTGATTTCCGTGATCCCTGGACTAACATTGATTTTTATGATCAATTAATGTTAAGTTCATTCGCCGATCGCCGTCACCGGAAAATGGAACAGCAGGTTATTAAAACAGCTGATAGATTAGTAACTGTTAGTCCCAGTTGGGAGGATGATTTCAAGAAATTAGGAGCCCAAAATACAACAGTTATAACCAATGGATTTGATCCGGGTGATTTTCCAGCAGTTTCATTGAAGAAACCAGCTAAATTCATTCTTACCCATATCGGATCCCTTAACAAAGATCGCAATCCTGAATTCCTTTGGAAAGTTATCAGTGAACTGATCAATAGTAATGAAGAATTCCGTCAGAATATTCTTATTCGATTCATCGGGAAGACAGACATCAGTGTTTTTGAGGCACTTGAAAAGTACCATATTCTTGAATATTCGGAGAAAGTTGAATATATGCCTCATGACAAAGCATTAGAATTGTCTTCCGAATCAGCAGTTTTACTGCTCCTTATTAATAATACGCCCAATGCCATGGGAATTATACCTGGTAAGGTATTTGAATACCTTGCATCCGGGCGACCAATTCTGTGCATTGGACCACCTGAGGGTGACAGCTCAGGAATTATAAGAGAAACCAAAGCCGGGCAAGTGGTTGACTTTAACGATGAAGGAAGTCTTCGTACTACCATTTTAAAGCAATTTGAGAATTATCAGCAAAATAACATTTCTGAGAACTTCCATTTAATTAATAAATTTTCCAGAAAGAATCTTGCAGGTGATATCGCACGAATTCTTGATGAAATAACTACAACCAGATAATAATGAAGCCTGTTAAAATCTTGATCATTGCCGGTGCGCGGCCTAACTTTATGAAAATAGCCCCGATAATTCATGCAATGAGGCTTTCTGAAAAACTGGAACCTGTATTGGTACATACAGGTCAGCATTATGATGTGTTGATGTCAGATACCTTTTTTAAGGAGCTGAATATTCCTCAACCTGACATCTCCCTTGAGGTTGGCTCTGACACACATGCTCGGCAGGTTGCCAGAATAATGGAACGATTCGAGCCTGTTTGTGATGAATACATGCCAAAAGCTATTCTGGTAGTTGGAGATGTCAACTCAACCATGGCATGCAGTATCGTTGCAGCAAAAAAAGATATAAAGGTCATTCATGTTGAAGCAGGGATCCGTAGTCGCGACCGGTCAATGCCTGAAGAGATCAACAGGATGGTTACTGATTCAATAACCGATATCCTGATGCCTCCTTCAAAAGATGCAGTTGAAAACTTATTGGCTGAAGGTCATAAACCAGAAAGTATACATCTGGTGGGGAATATTATGATCGATACATTGCTTGAATCACAGGAGATGATCAAACAATCAGGAATTCTTGAGAATCTTGGACTTTCTGCCAAGAGTTATGTTACACTTACTCTGCACCGTCCTTCAAACGTTGACAATATTGAGAACTTCCGGAAAATTCTTGCTGCATTGGCTTTTATACAGAAAGAAATCCCTATTGTTTTTCCGATTCATCCCCGTACAAGAAAAATGATTTCTGAGTTTGGGTTGGAAGAGCATGTTGCCTCTCTCAAAAACTTAATTCTTACCGATCCTCTAGGTTATTTTGATTTCGGCAGATTAATATCTGAATCCAGATTTGTATTGACGGATAGTGGAGGAATTCAGGAAGAAACTACTGTTTATGGGATTCCATGCATCACACTTCGTGAGAATACAGAAAGACCTGTCACTGTGTGGGAAGGTTCTAATGAACTTGCCGGCTGTGATACTGAGAAGATAATTATACTGGCCGAAAAGATTTTTAAAGGGCAGTGGAAAGAAAGTCATATCCCTGAATTATGGGATGGTAAAACCGCTGCCAGAATTATTAAGGTTCTTGAAACTATTTTATAAGGGGCTTGTGATGCTTATGGATTTCGATTAATTTATTCATTATCAGTCTGTTTTTCATTCTAACCATTAATAAATGATTCAATGAAGCACTTTATTTGGGTACTGATTCAGAAGATACTTAATCCAGACTGCACAATCCATGCAGCTAGTCTTTGCCGTCATGTTAAGCTCGGGAAAGGAGTAACCATAGGATATGGATCACATATCTGTGCAGGCAGCATTGGAAAATACACATATATCAACAAATACTGCCTGATCGACAGGAATACTGCATCTATTGGAAGCTTTTGTTCCATAGCTTATGGAGCTAAGATAGGACTAGGTAATCACCCCACAAATTGGGTTAGTTCTCATCCATTTGCGTATGATACAAAATACGGATTCGTTAAACAATCCAGGAACTTCCAAGAACAAATAATTGATCGTTGTACTATTGGAAACGATGTATGGATCGGGGCAAATGCTATAATTCTAGCTGGAGTTAAAGTTGGTGATGGTGCAATTATTGGTGCCAACTCCTTGGTAAACAAGGATATCGAACCGTACAGCATAGTGGCAGGTTCTCCTGCTAAACATATTAGGTTCAGATTCGATGAACCGACCATTGTAAAGCTGTTAAATACAAAATGGTGGGAATGGGAGGACCGGGAAATAAGGGAGAAAATTAACCGTTTCGATAATCCGGATACGCTGGTTACACCCTGATTACTTACCCATTAATTTGGGTTCATTCTTGAGAATATTGCTGATAAACTTCTTTATATCATAACTTCCGGTAAATACCTTATTGAGTTCATCCAATAACAGGTAATTCTCTGGATCTGCATTGATTGCCTTCAGTTTATTCATTATAATATCCACTGCAACCCTTCCTTCCAATACAACTTTTCCGGAAATATCCTCTGAAAAGAATCCTTTACCAATAAGAAGTCCCAATGTCCTATTTCTGCTAAGGTCATTTAATGCTGTTAGACCGAAATCACCTATTCCACAGTATCTGAACATAGTCTCCTGCTTCCCGCCAAATAATATCAGCAGTTGCAACATTTCATTGAAGGCACGTGTGAATACCAGGAAACGAAGATTTGGTGAGTTAAAGTGAGCGTCAATGATGCCGATTATAATAGCATAAATATTCTTCAGGATACTTAGGATTTCAACTCCTGTAACATCGGATGAATAATCCGTATGAATGACTGTGCCTTTAAAAATTTCATGCAGTTGGCTATATATACCAAACTCAGAAGCACCAACGGTCATTGCTGTTGGCATATTATTGATCAGTTCCCTGGCAAAAGTTGGTCCTTTAAGACTACAGACAGGATTAACCATAAGAGTTCTAAGATCATCAACAATTGTCTCATTATTACTTGCAAATCCTTTGGCCATGTTGATGAGTACTGCCTTGGAATTGATAATTTCCTTGAATCTAGATAGGTAAGGGATTATGGCAGTTGAAGGAATTGCAAGGAAAATATAATCTGATGTCTGTAATATCGACTCATCAGTGGTAGCTTTTAACCAGTTATTTAGTCTGATCTGCGGAAAATAAGTTCTGTTTATATGCAGATCATTTATATCCTTAACAACATCCTGTTCAATAGAGAGGAGTGTAACTTCAAGTTGTTCACAGTTAGCAAGAACCTGTCCTAAAGCTGTTCCAATAGAGCCTGCTCCAATGATACAGATTATATTCTTTTGCTTCATCGTTTATATTATTCCGGCATGCAAAGATACATTAATTCAAGTGTACTCAATCTATCAGCAACTGCAGAGCTACTGCATTATTCATGCTAATTCCGAATAATATCAAGTATCCTTTCTGATGTTTTCCCATCAATTCTATACGCATATTGTTCTATATATCTTGTATATGCTTCCATATCAACCTTTAGATCACCCAATAATATACCTCTTATGATTTCATTTAATTCAGATTGATTCGTCGCTTTAAAAGCTACACGTTGTTTAACATAACCAAGTAGGTCCTCATTTAGATGATCAAGTATAATCAAGGGCTTTCCAAAATAGATAGTTTCAGCACCAACTGTTGATGAGATAGTTATCAAAAGGGTGCATGATGCAATTACCAGATACAAATCAGTATCTAACACAATTGAGTAGTTTGTGCAACCTATTTGCGCTGCTATCTTATTGTAATAATCAGATTCATTTATTTCTGCTGGATGTAATTTAATCACCAGATGTACATTATCCATTCCACTAACAGTAGTGAAAACATCAAAAGCAGCCCGTTCCCGTATCATCTTATCCCGAAGTGGTTGAGATGCAAATACAATTATATCCTTATCAGGAAGTTGCAGCTTGGCTGAAAGTTTTTGATGCTCATTTAATAAAACTGGAATAATATCTGTACGTGGTTGCCCAGCAATAAATAACATATTCTCAGGATATCCAATTTTCCTCATCATATATTGCTTCCAATTCTGCCCCCACACTATAAATTTATCATAGAGAATTTTCCTTTTTATATCTTGTGGTGTGATGACATAGGCAGGATGAAGATCATGTATTATTCCGTGTTGAATACCAACAGTTTGGATATTGTGTAAACGTGCGGAGTCAAGAATACTTTTTACATTGGGACTATTCTCATCAATGGTAGAAATACTAAGAAAATTCCTATCCTTAAAAAAATAATCGTATGCTTGTTTCTTATATATGTATAATTCCGAAGCCCTGTGAAACCTGTGCAATTGCTTCAGAATCCATGCAGTTTGTCCACTTGGATATAATTTCACAAGTTCTGATACTGAAGCCAACAGTCGTTGCTTTATTTCTTTAGAATTTCGCCTGACCGAGCTATGAAAGAATGCGCTCAAGAGTATATACTCTCCGGGAATGCGGAGAAGATGTTTCCGGGTATTTGATAACATCCATCTCTCTATTCTGAATGGCTGACCATTAATGAATTTAGGAATTTCAATCTCGTCTATAATGGCAAAATCCTTATCAGCTTTAGCAAATAAATAAGCTAAATTGTAGTTCTCCTTCTTGATACTCAAATCATTGAGATCAAGGCATGATTGTCGTGCTGATCGATCTATAAAGAGGTGCTTTACTTTATTCGTTTTCTTTGAGGCGACAACTCCCTGTATAAACCGAATGGAAACATAAACGAAATAGTAAAACTTCGACAGCAGCATTTTACTTTTACCTTTTGGGTTTCGTGCTAGCTTAATGCTGACATTGCTTGGTATTAAAGTCAGCAAAGAAGGATCGGGCCCTGATGTATACCAAATCACTTGATCATATCTTGCTGAATAATCCCGCATGATGTCGACTTCACTTAAGAGATTACTCAATAGAAAATAGATTCTGAATTTATGGTAATGCCATAAACTCATACCATTAATAGTTAACCTTTCAGTAATTGAGATTCCCTCTGCCTCAATTTCTCCAAAACCGAGAATGCCTGCCATAGCATCATGATTTGCTCTCTTTTTTAGATCAGTATCCTGCACAACTACTTCTGCTGGAAAGGGCAATGTTATGTTACTTGTTGTATAGACAATTGCAGATGAATCTCTTTTGAGCACAAATTCAACTTCATGAATCTCTTCTTTAGAAATCGGTCTGTTGATTAATACTGCAATCATAATTTACCAGTTTTTATAATCTCAAGCATAACTCCTTCTCTCAACTATATTATCATTGTCTCCATACCCTTGCAAGTATCTTTTGTAATTCAATCCGATATAGAAATACCATACCGGCAAATGTCAATATGATTAAGCTACCGGCTGTAATATAGGGATTGATATTAAAGTAAATCCTGAAAACATCAGCTATGATGGCAAAAAACACCACACTAAAAGGGAAATACAATAGTTTATTTTTATTCCATTCAATCTTTACAATGGTTTTCTGATAATAATATATGCCAATTACCATTATTAAATCAGCTATTATTCCAGATGCTATTGCCCCATAAAAGAAAAATTTAGGTATTAGCACATAATTAAGAACCAAGTTAACTACCATTCCTGTAGTATTCAAATACAGGAAGATCTTGGTTTTCTTCAGGTAATAGGACGGGTATGAGAATACTATGAATTGAGTTCTTAAGATACTCCTAACAAATACCAGCGATATAATATTTGCTGCCAGCCGTATATCTGTTTCATACAATATACTCAAATAAAGCATTGTAGGCAATATCGCACCAATAATAATCAACATGCTTTGCATTAACAGTGCATTGGAAAGTTGCCTAATCTCATGCTGATGTTGATTAATACCTTCCTTCATCACCCTAAAGACTTCGGGTTGATTCGCCCCCTGCAAGCCCTGCAGCACAATGGCAATCCCTGTTCCGAAGGTGACAGCTGTATTATATATACCAAGGTCAACAGGGAATCTCTCCAACAGGAACTTATCGGCATAAGTAAGTACCCAAACTATCAGACTATACTGCGTCAATGGCAGGGCAAATTGATTAATCGGCTTCATTATCAAACGAGCATAGGAGAAACCAGCTTTCCTGAATACATAGATCAATATGAACATGGCAACAATAACAGTACCTATGGCACTTCCATTTATGTAACCAAGAAACGACATGTCGAAATAAAAAAGGCCTATCAGTTGGAAGCCTGTCCTGAATACCCCAAGTCCCATACTGACCAGTATGAATGCCAGAATCTTTTTTTCGTTCCTGAATAGTGAGGCTGCTGTTATATTGATTGCTCTTCCTAAACCAGTAATAAGGCAAGCATAACCATACTTACTGAAATCCTGGAGTTCAGGCTGATTAAATAGTCTTCCAATGTAATCCTGAAAAATAAAAACCACCAATAGCACAATGAGTCCTCTAAAGAGGATACTCATAAAAATGCTGGAGATCATCTTTTTATAATCATGACTACCTTCTTCCACATCATAATAGAACCTCGCAATGGCATTGCCCATTCCATACAAGGTAAATGCGAAAATGAGGGAAGTAAACAGCTCAGTTATAGCAATGTGAGAAAAATCTATGGCATTCAGTCGACCGCTTCCTTCATAAATAGGCTGGATCAGGACTTGTATTATTGGTGTGAATGCAGCTGTGGCCGTATAAATGAAAGATAATTTAAGCTGTTCTTTCATATTTATATCTTTCATACCCGACACCTTAGATACTATTATAGCTCCTTCTTGCTACTGAAATGCTTGAATTTAACTCCCAGCCTACCAGAATTATTAATGAATTGAAATAGAGCCACAACATGAAAATGATCAAGGTACCAATTGATCCATAAAGGGTGTTATAACTGGCTAGATTATTTACATAAAAATTGAACCCAATGGATGTAGCTATAAAAAGCAATGTTGCAAGTGTAGAACCAGCCGTAATAAATCTATACCGATGTTTTACTGTTGGTGCAAAATAATACAACACGGAAAATGCAAAGAATAATAAACCAAATATTATCACCCATTTCCCAATACCAATCATATAGAGAGTAAGCCAATCTGTCAGCAAACCCATATTTTCAACCCACCTGAGTGCAACAGGACCAATTGTTATCAAGCTAATAGCTAGTACTACAAAAACTGAAAGTACAAAGACCAAAAAGATTGAAACCATCCGTTGTTTGAAGGCTGAGCGTGTCTCAACAGTATAATATGTTCTGTTGAATGCATCAATCAAACTGTTCACACTATTGGTAGCGAAGAACATTGCCAACAAAAAACCCAATGATAACAATCCACCCCGCGGACGTTTAATGATATCAAACAATGTGCCTTCAACAGCAGCATAGGTCTGACCCGGTATAAACTCTTTCAACAAATTCAAAAGGCTATCCTGAAAATCATGAATCGGGATATAAGGAATAAGAGTAAAGAAGAAGATTATGGCCGGAAAAATGGCAAGAAAGAAGTTAAACGCCAATGACGAAGCTCTTGTATTAAGGTCTCCCTTTTTCAGTCCATTATAAAAAAAGACGGCTACATCATAGAGAGGAACACCTTCGAAGCCGGGAATTACGATTTTTTTTGTTCTTTCAATGATTGCAGTAATAAACTTACTTGCAAGAAAACCGGAATAAGCACTGTTAAACCATGCAATAATATGTTCCGGTATTTTTTTCACGATCAGTTTAACAGTTTAACATGCTTTGAGACTAAGATCCAGGCTTTTTATTTGGTGTGTTAAAGCCCCTACTGAAATATAATCAACGCCAGATTCCGCAAAACCATGTATAGTTTCCAAATTTATTCCCCCGGAAGCTTCTGTTTCATAACGACCATCAATCATTTTAACTGCAACTTTAAGATTCTCTGGAGTGAAATTATCCAACATTATCCGGTGTATATGCCCTGTATTCAATGCTTGATTCAGTTCATCAAAATTTCGAACTTCAATTTCAATCCTTAGGTCCAGGTTCTTCTCTTTTAGATATTGCAATACGGCGTGGATAGCTTTATCTATACCTCCTGCAAAGTCAACATGGTTGTCCTTTATAAGAATCATGTCATACAATCCGAACCTGTGATTAAATCCACCTCCATCAATAACAGCCTGCTTCTCAAACTCTCTCAGTAATGGAGTGGTTTTTCTTGTATCAAGTATTTTGCCATGCTGGTCACTGATCGCATTCACATAAAGGGCTGTTGTAGTTGCAATTCCGCTCAAGCGCTGCATGAAATTCAGCACCAGTCTTTCAGCTTTCAATATGGATATGGAGGGCCCAGTAACTACAAACGCAATATCTCCTGGTTTGATTATGTCACCATCCTTCATAAATTCCTTCATGGTGATTGATGGATCAACCTTTTCAAAAACCAGCTTTGCAAGTGACATTCCTGAAAGAACACCCGACTGTTTAACCAGCAGTTTGGCACTTCCCATTTTATCAGTGGATATCGTAGATTGAGATGTATGATCTCCGGTCCCGATATCTTCAGCTAATGCGTATTCAATAATTTCATCAACACTTAAGGGTTGTTTCATAGGGGTGCAATTAGTCTTCTCTCGACTCGAATTTAAGTTGATGAATCAGCAATTGCCCACTAATCTGTTTCGCAAGATAATAAGTTCTGAATGACAGTGAACTGCTTTTATATGTTCCAATAGCATAGATAGATCCATCATTTGATTTTCCCTGATGATTGATTGTAAAAGAAACCGGGGGATATTTTACAAAAAAGCTCTTTACTATCTGTTCGGCCTGCACTTTACTATAGGTTCCTTCACTGCCCGGGATGGTAAGATCAATTGAGTTGTTGAAGTACTTGGCTAATTCAGTGGCACTGGATGATTTTATAGCCAAAGTAATCTTACTATTGACATCCTGTGCTGCCAAACTGCCTGTCATAACAATGTATGTCAGTATAGTCAGCAGAAATGCTTGTATAGTAGATTTCATGATCCTTTTATCTGGTTTATTCATAATGTATTTAAAATTAATCAACTAATGCATCCAATACAAAAACCGCACCAATTAATACTGCCTAAAAACCTACAGTATTGCAAATATACAAATATAGTAAACCATGAAGTAAAAAGCTATTTTTGTAAAATGAAAATTACCATGCTCACTGTTGGTAAAACAGATAACAATTATCTGAATGATGGAATCAGGATTTATATAGAACGGTTAAGCCACTATATTAAGTTCGATGTTCTGGAAATTCAGCTGCCTAAGAATCTGAAAAAGTTGAATGTCGATCAGTTAAAGGATGCAGAAGGCAAGTTATTACTCAGGTATTTTGAGGATGCTGACATGGTCATCCTGCTGGATGAGAATGGGAAGTCATACAGTTCAGAAGAATTTGCTGTTTGGCTACAGAAACAAATGAATGCCGGAATCCGTCATCTGATGTTTGTAGTAGGCGGTGCTTTTGGTTTCTCACCAGAAGTTTACAGCGCAGCCAAAGGTAAATTATCACTATCAGCCATGACTTTTTCCCATCAAATGATCAGACTGTTTTTCACAGAACAATTATACCGAGCATTTACCATATTACGAAACGAACCCTACCATAATTCTTAGGCATGAAGTCACTCATATTCGCTACCAATAATAAACACAAGATAGAGGAAGCTACACATATCCTTCACGATAAGTACAAACTTATATCATTGAGTGAATTAGGATTTTCAGATGACATACCTGAGACAGAGCCAACACTTGAAGGAAATGCATCGCTGAAAGCTTGGTTTATTTATAATAAGTTCAATACGGATTGCTTTGCCGATGATACGGGACTGGAAGTAGATGCCCTGAATGGAGAGCCTGGAGTTTTTTCAGCCCGGTATGCAGGTGATACCCATGATTTTAGTTTGAACACATCCAAACTCCTGGGTAATCTTGAAGGTCAGACAAACCGTAAGGCACGTTTTCGCACAGTAGTATCTCTGATCATTGAAGGTGTGGAGACCCGTTTTGAAGGCATTCTGGAAGGCATTATTATCAATGAACGGAAGGGTAGTCATGGTTTTGGTTATGATCCTGTGTTTGTGCCCGACGGTTACACCCAAACCATTGCTGAATTACCTCCTGATCTTAAAAATAAAATCAGCCACCGTGCATTGGCAATGCAAAAGATGGCTGATTTTTTAAAAATATGAGCTTTTCCTTCCAAGGAAATTATAAATCGTATTTACCTTCCGCTTCAGGTTGAAATATTATATCGAGTATAACCAGTTCTGTTAATCCATTTGGGGTATTCCACTCCACTTTATCACCTTTGCGATATCCCAATAGTGCTGTACCAACCGGTGCAAATATGGATATCTTTTGTTTGGTAAAATCAGCATCCTCCGGATAAACTATCTGGATCTGCATATTCTTGCCTGTTTTCGTATTCTGCAGTAGAACAATTGAATTCATGGTGACAACATCACCAGGCATTTTTTCCGGCTTGACCTTCTTTGCTCTATCTATTTCCATTGATAATGGCACCAGATTTACGGGTGCATTCAATCCACCTGAGCGTGCCCGTGCTATACAACTTTGTATTCGGGCTGCATCTAATGAGCTTATCAGTATTTCATTCATAATTGTTAGTATTAAGATTCCAATAAAAAAAATAAAGCCGGAGAAAACCCCGGCTTTATATAATATAGAGTTTTCTTCTGAAGTTTAGCTGTAAGACTTAAATTGTTGAATCATATTCATAAGTAGTATTATTTGCTCAAAGATAAGAATAATTTCATTTCCCTTGGCTCAAATAGTAAAATTTAATTTTAATAAACTGACTAGGAAACCAAGCTTAATGGTTTGATTGTTGCCACTTTCTGATGCGCATTATACTCTGCCCTCAAATCATGTACCAAACGCTTAACAGTTGTTATTTCCTTGATTCTCCATACATTGCTTCCTGCAAATGCATATCCTTTCAGAAAATTACCTCTTAATGCAGCGGTTAATGATCCTATGATACAATAGGGCACTTTATCAACTTGGCAGGTCCTGATACAATTCACTGGACACGACTTTGGTTTACGTTCACCAGCCTCAACTGCCTCAAGAAAAGGCGAATTGATAGCCCTACCAGGCATGCCTACGGGACTCTGAATAATCTTGACATCTTCTTTCTTTGCATCTACATATGCTTGCTTGAATTCGTTCGTTGCATCACATTCTTCTGTTGCAACAAATCGTGTTCCCATCTGAACTGCAGAGGCTCCTAACAAAAAGAACCTGTGAATATCTCCTCCTGTATAAATACCTCCTCCGGCAATAACAGGGATAGTACAATCATGCAATGCACCAAAATCTCTCATGGATTTCACTACCTCCGGTACTAATTGTTCTAGAGCAAATGCCTTATCCTCTATTTGATGCAACTTGAAACCAAGATGTCCACCTGCTTTAGGTCCTTCAACCACCACTGCAGCAGGTACATAACCATAAGTAGCATACCACTTATTGCAAATCAGTTCAGCTGCTCTGGCAGATGATACAATAGGTACCAGCAGAGTTTTGCTTCCAGGCGTCAAATATGAAGGTAGATCCAGTGGCAAACCTGCTCCTGAGAATATGATATCTATTCCAGCTTCAATGGATGTCCTTACCATGTCGGCATAATTGGATAAGGCAACCATGATGTTTACCCCAATGACCCCATTACTTAAACTCTTTGCCTTCTCAATTTCAGCACGTAAACCGTCAATGCTGTTTTTTAAATAATCGCCACCGTTTTTATAGAGCATTCCTATTCCTGCGGCTGATATAACGCCAATACCTCCTTCATTAGCAACGGCTGAAGCCAAACCTGACAATGAAATACCCACGCCCATACCACCCTGTACAATAGGCAGCGAGCATTTTAGATGACCTATGATAAGTTCCTTCATTATGTATCCTTAATTTAGTGCAAGAATACATATAACCTTTAACATAGGTCAAAATATGGTTTGTATTACTGAAATAGTGAGTAATTACAGTATTTAGGGATGAATTACATCAGATTGTGGGACGAATTGCCTTATCAGCCATCAGGATTTTAAGCTCACTTACCTTGTTCCTCGATACCGGGATATCAAAATCAATACCCTTTAATTGCAGGGAATAACTTCCGGCTGCGCTGATTACCTTGTTTATGAAACTACTATTAACCAAACAGCATCTATGTATTCGAACCATATTAGGATATACCGTTAACAGGTTTTCAATATTTGAAAGTGTTTGCCGTATCAAGGATTTCTTTACTAGATTTCCGTCCAGATAATAGATCTCCACATAATTGCCCCCTGATTTTAGTAGTACAATCTTTTCTGCGTCATACTTCAAGGACTCTTTAGAATTTTCAGAAACTAATGTCACCATATGCTGATCTGACTTCCTTTCTTCAGCTAACCAATGCTTGCCAGTATCTATCACCTTTACTACTTTCATCTTCAATGAATTATTGTAATTACTCAAATTGAATAATACAATAGGCAATAGTGCAAGTGCACTGGTATAAAACCATGGATATGAATAGTTTATAAACTCAATCTTAAATATATAAGCTAATAATCCAAAGGAAAATGAGAGAAATAAAAACATACAGATATTCTGAATGATCTCCTTTTTTATTGTCCATTTCTGTGAATCGAAGGTCTTTGGGAAGATACCAGGCAATATCTGCGTGTTTATAAAGAAAGTAAGTGCGGTCAATATCCCAGTACCCAGTACATAATATCCATCTGTTGATGACTTCAAAAAGTTTATTCCAAAGGGCTGGAAGTAAAGCACTATCAGTATGTATGCCATACTAACCAACAAGATAGTCTTGACACTATGCTGGAAATTATTATTGAATATATAGGGTTGATTGAGGTTCTCGAACATGTTATATAATTCCGAAGTAAAGATAGTCATTACTTACATCTAAAATGTCCGGCTTCCAATCATTATAGCCTTCAGCGAATTTCAATGAACAAAACAAATGCGGGAATACAGCTATTTAGCTGCATTCCCGCACAATATTCCAAGGTTAGAAAGTAACCTTTAAAGATGTGATAAAGTTAATACCGGGTGCACTGATGCCTGAAGCAAAAGGCCTGTAAAGTTGATTTGTAATATTTTCAACTCCGGCGTTTAATGAAATATACCTGCTTATGAACCATGATGCTTTAAGATTCAAAGTATACCAACCGGGAACAAAAGGTAGTCCCTCATCATTTTTTGCATAGGGCGCACTATCGGAGATTTCCGACAAAGGCAGGTCTTCGTAATCGATTCCTGCATTATAATCCGCATACAAATCAACTATAAGCTTATGCCTCTCCAAGATAACATGTGTACTCCCAAACAGAGGAACTGAATGACGCAGAGGATAATATTTCAAACTATCTTCACTCTGCTCCTGCCCGTATTGATAGCTTAATTTGCTCCTTATTCTGAAACCTTTGTAAGGTATGAATTCAACACCAGCCTGTAATCCATAAACATAAGCGCTGGTGATATTTTGAATTGCTTCAACTTTACTCATTATGCCATCGTATGGAATACTATCCAACCCGTTATAACTAAAATCACGTCGGGCTAAGGCATTATTCAATAAAGTATAATATACCGAAAGATTTACTTTGAGGAAATCATCCTTGGTGAAGGCTGTACCAATTTCTCCATTCCATGCATACTCAGGCTCAAGATCTGCATTCGGCACAACAACCGTACCCGGTTCTGAATCAAATACTTTACCAAGGTCATCAATGTTAGGTGAACGGAATCCGGTAGAGAGATTTGTATAAAACTGGGTGCTTTTTGATGGCAACCAAACCAAACCAAGACTTCCGTTGAGGGCCCCGTTACCCAACTCTGCACTGGTAAAGGGAAATGGGAACATAGTTGTGTCAAATTCAGCTTGCAGAGTAATATAGCTATACCTGAATCCGCCATTTACGATCCATTCAGGCGATAGTTCATACTTCAAGTTGGAGTATAGAGCATACGACTGCCATGTTGACCCGTCAGGATATCGCGTGTTTACAGACGACTCTTCATTGGTGAAGATATTTTTTCTATCTGCAGTAGAATTCACCTTGTTATAGATACCTTCCACACCATAAAAAACAGTAGCCTTACTATTTACCCTTTTGTCGAGGTCAATGTTAAGTGAAATCGCATTTACTTTTTCATTTTGGTTCCGTAAACGTGCATTATTCATCTTCCTGTCGTGGCGGCTCTCTTCGTATAACTGATGAGCGAACTCAATTTTCACATCATCAAATATGGCGGAGTTACCAGCTAATTGAGCTGACAACCTGTTCATCATCCATTTCTGAGGACCGTAATACCACTGAGCATTCGTAAGACTACCATCATCATTAGTAAGATAAAGCCTATCGTACCGGGGCGCATCTGATGTAGCCGAGTAATAGAATCCATAATCCAGATCCACCCTTTTATTTGGTTTGAACCTGATTCTCTGAAGGAAGTTGGTCTGACTGTATCCTGAAGAAATTTGTTTCTGAGGATCAGAATTAGCAAGAGTAGTGTCTCTGCCATTTATAGTAGTTTGGTAAACCGGTCGTAGAAAGTATTCATTGCCATTCTTCCCTGCTTTTAGGTCATCATAATCTGAAAAAGTGGCTGATGTTCTGAATGCCCATTTATGAAGTCCTATATTAAAGTCCAGATGTCCTGTTTTTTCTACATTGGCAGAACTGAATCTTCCAACAGCACTGCCCGTAACAAGGGGCTTGTCGTTCGCTGAAATGATAGGCTCAAGCGTATGAAAATCCATTACCCCGCCAATGGCATCACTGCCATACATTACAGCTCCGGGACCAAATAGTATCTCATTACTTTGAACAGATAAGGCATCAAGCGAAATTACATTTTGTAGGTTTCCTGTCCTGAAAATCGCATTGTTCATTCTAACACCATCAACTACCAGAAGCACCCTGTTGGTAGCAAAACCTCGTAGAATAGGTGATCCGCCAGCCATCTGACTTTTCTGTATATAAGCGTATCCTCCCGCTGCCAAAAGATCAGCAGATGTTTGAGGATTCGAAAAAAGTATATCCCGCTGTGTCATTTTTTCAATCTTATGCGGTACTTCTCTGTTCTGTTGCTCCCATCGATTGGCTGAAATAATAACCTCATCAAGCGATATATTGCTCAGTTCAAGCACAACTATCTTTTCAGCCACCAACTCCTTGTAAGTCAGTAGGCGCATGTCATAGCTGAGATGCTTGATATAAATGCTGTCCAGTCCCTTGAATATATTTATCTCTGCTACACCCCTTGGGTTGGTAATAGTGGATAAAGGAGGATTGTTGGAAAAAATGGCAACATTGGAAATTGGTTGTGCGGTTACATCGTCAATTATAGTGATCTTCTGACTGTAAAGATTAACCGCCATCAGATTTATTAGTATTATTAGTAGTAATTTGTATCTCATTTGAAGAATATTAAGTCCATTCATTAAAATTTCAGATAAAACAAATCATCATGAAAAGGCTGCAATAAATGCTAAGGTTTATAACATAAACCATGCCTCCATCATTGATCTATTTCAATCAATCTATAGTTTTATGTCTATGCTTTGGGAGGCAAGAAGGACACTTTCAGAAATGGGGACTTATAGTCAGGTGTATAATCAATCCAATGAATCTCTTCTGACACAAAGATCTGTTTCCTGTTTATTGATTCAGGGGGATATAAACTACTGAATAAACTGGATAACAGGTTATTGGCTTTAGAATTGGCAGGATTGGCATTCATCGTATTATTCACATACTTGCTAAGATTCTTAAACAGCAAAGTTTCCTGGTGATCAGTAACACAATGGTATATAAATCTGGTTTCCGATACTTTTTCCAAAGAAACAATATCATACATCGTACCCTTATACCTGAACTCCTTACTGTGTATCCAACTGAATTCTCCGGCATTCTCACTTGTTTGAATTAAAGTAACCAATTCCTCCTGTGGAACTTGCTGTTTAATCCTTCCCTTGATCTCTTTTCTGATTTGCTTCTGCAGATGCCTGTGCATAAAATAATACCCCATGCCATTAAAGCAGAGAGCAGACAACAATAATATGGCTGTGATTTTTTTCAATTGGCCAATCTGAAAACAGTGCAAAAATAACTATTATATCAGGTTATGAGGCAAATCAGGTATCAATTTTAAATTGACTAGATACGATTCTGGAGAAACTCCTGCCATTTGGCAACAACTTCAGTCATATCTGAAGGTAGCTCAGAATCAAAATACATCTTTTTTCCTGTAATAGGATGCAGGAAGCCTAAAGATTTGGCATGGAGTGCTTGACGCGGCAAAAGTCTGAAGCTTTCTTCTACAAATTTCTTATAACTGCCTGAGGTTGTACCCCTCAAAATCTTATTGCCTCCATACCTCTCATCATTGAATAGAGGGTGTCCCAGATACTTCATATGTGCCCTTATCTGGTGAGTTCTGCCTGTTTCCAGTTTACATTCAATCAAACTGATGTAACTAAGATTTTTCAACACTTTATAATGCGTTACGGCATGCTTTCCATGCTCTCCATCCGGAAAAACAGCCATAATAAGGCGATTTGAAAGATTACGACCAATATGTCCTGTTATGGTGCCTTCATTCTCCTTTGGCACGCCCCATACAATTGCTTGATAGGTGCGGTCAATGGTATGATTAAAAAAATTGCGGGCAAGCCTGGTCTGGGCTTCCTCTGTTTTGGATACTAGTAATATACCTGAAGTATCCTTATCTATTCTGTGCACCAGCAAAGGATTCATACCCGTATTACCATTTTGTTCAAAATGCCATAACAGGGCATTTACCAGAGTACCATCCCAGTTGCCGTGACCCGGATGTACCACCATGCCGGCCTCTTTATTGATTACCAGTAAATGCTCATCCTCATATACTATGTCCAGGGGTATTTCCTGTGGTATCAACTCGTTTATCCTGGGCGGATGCGTCATAACCACGGATACCACATCCAGCGGCTTAATTCGGTAATTTTGTTTTACCGGCTTATCATTTACAAATATATTTCCGGCTTTGGCTGCCTGCTGAATCTTATTGCGAGATGCATTCTCAATTCGCGACATGAGGAACTTGTCAATCCTCAACAATCCCTGTCCTCGGTCAGCTATTATGCGATGATGCTCATAAAGTTCTGATTCTTCACCTTCCTCCTCAAGCAGATCAGGCAACTCATACTCCTCTTCCAGAGGAATCAAATCATCCTCCATCAACGATTAATTATTAATTTTTCAGCGGCAACAACTCTACGCTGATTCCTTAGCTGAACTATATAAAAACCGCTTGGAATACCATTCAGATCAAGCGTTGAATTGAAAGGCATTTCAGCAATTATTCTCCCGTCAGAAGCTGATATCAGTATCGAATAATTGCCATATTCAGATGGTAAAATATCCGTCTTCAGCTTAATCATGTTTCCTTGTGAAGGATTGGGATATAGGGAGAACTTCTCTTTCCCGGGCTTTTCATCCATTGCCAATACCTTTTCTATACCTATTACCGGACGAATCATCAAAGCTCCTTTAAACAAGCTGTTATTCCAGGTATTGACAGTCCTGAAGAAAATATGCTGGGAAGCATCGGAATTTTTATCATAACCAAGATTCAAAACATTATCATCAGCCTGCTCCCACCCTACATAGAATATGAGATTAGGGAACTTACCAGGCTCTATCATAATAGCACTGTCGAGTTCATAATAAAAGAATTTATTCAGTTCATCTTCAATTACTGGCTTGTATCCATACTTGGAGTATATGAGGTCCCCTGGTTCTCCAAAATAATCACTCCATACATTAAGATAGAATTCATTTACATTTCCATCATTCAGTGTTTCATTGAAGAACATATTAACACCAAACAGTGAATCATTTTTATTCAACTGGAATTTATAAGCTACCTGAGCACCCAATGGTGTGATGCCATAACCTGCTTCTGCGGTCCCGTCATCATAGGCCAGATAATTACTAAAAATCTGAGTGTGTCTGATTGTATCATTACTCTGCCTGCCAAGGTTAGCCTCTGTATTAAGAATATGCACTGTTGTAAAAGAAACCGGCTCAGGGCTGCTTATTGGGAACTGGAATCCAACCGGTGGACTGGCAAACGCGGGTTCAGTGACATAACCATTTGTCGCATAGGGTGCAACAAAGTAATTACCACCACTGTATGCATAAACAAAAGTGCCATGGTTATCCATAACTTCGTATCTGTAGGATGCATTATAACTTTCAATATCAAGATTGGTGATTTTGATATCCAAATCTTCTGCCATCTCAGTAACAAACTTCTTTCTGTACTGGTCATATGGCATGGAAGTATACCGTTTTAACATATTTGGCGCTTTGGCAGCAAAAGCGACATCAGGATGTGCCGTATCATACACTGATCGGTCAATATTCAAATAGATGTAGTCCACATTCCACTGGTCGCCATTACTTTGCCAATCAGGCAATGTGCCATCAGCCAGACTGGCATAATTTTTAAACCGAAATCTGAAATCAGGCTTATAGAATCGAGCGCTATCACTAATAGGCACAAGCACCTGCCTGAACCATGTACTGTCCTGATTATAAAAAACCTGAAGGGATGTACCTGCGGAACTCCACACCCTAACCCAATTTTCATAAATTGTAGTATCTGCAGGATAATAGAGTGTGTCAGTGCCTGTAATGACGGTATCTGCTGGTATAATAATCACTAGATCTTCATCGGGGGCAAGAAATTCAAGAACCAGTGAATCCTTTTCAGCAGGTGCATTTCCATATCCCTGAGGCTGATAGAAAAAGCTGAAATAGAGTGAATCAGCCCTGGTCATTATTCTTGTATTGGTGGCAAAAACAGAATCAAGTCGAATCTCAACAGAAGTCAGTGAATCTGCAAGAAAGGGGAATGGACTGGCATGACTGTATAAATGTCCGAAGTTATCAATAGCATCAAATGTTGCCACACCAATGGTAGGTGCGTTTACCGGGTAATCATCATTGATGAAGACAAAATTGTCCGTCCAATGACTTTCTGAAGGAAAAGCACTTCCTGTATTGCTGAAATCATCAAAGAAAGGTAATTTCAAACGCTGTTGCAGTTGCCGGCCTGACTGATAAATTCCTGAAGCTTTCTTAACTTCAGGATTCGATACCAAACCAGAAAGACGTTCCTGTGCTGACAGACTTTGGAATACCAATGTTAAAATCAATGTAAGAATGGATATTCTCATTTTGTATATTTTCGTGTCTCTAAGCTTAATAATATTAAAAATTATACTCTTCTGCGGGCTCCTGACTTTCATCCTGAGTATTCAGTGATTCCAGATACTCATCAAAATCAAACTTTTCAGGATCACGATAAACGAGATTAACAGGCTGGCCTGCTGTAAGATATTCATCCTGATCAGCTGACGGTGACTGCGAATAAACTCTGGCAGTTTCAGGATCAGCACCATCTTCAAACGTCTCATCACCAATAATGAAATAGTACCTATGCAGTAGTGCTTCAGCTTCTTCTCTTGTTTTTCCTATCAGGAAAGGTACCTTATATTGACCTACTCCGGTTTCTTTACCTACCTTGAGGTCTATAATGGATCTTTTAAGCAGCTCATGACCGGGTTCAATAGATTTCCCTTTGTAATACTGTCCTAAAACGGCATTGGCCGCAATATCAGGCACATAATTCACTTGTCCTAACCGCAGACCATACGTTTCAATCGTAGCCTTGGCCTGTCGCAATGTTAAATCAACCAGATTAGGCATATTAACCTGTTCCGGCAATACTGCAACAGTGGTTAGATAAATTTTCCTATTCTTCTTAACGTAAGAACCAGGAGCAGGCTCCTGTATCAGCACGGTACCCTTTAATTGACGCGAATCAAACACAGAATCAATAATCAGGACTTCAAAGTTATCTATGGTTGTAAGCTCCTGTATTTGTTGTGGTGTAAGCCCAAGCAATGAAGGAATCTTATACGAATCACCATGATGGGTATATCCCTTTAACATTGTCAGTATTACTGTAATTAATACTGCCGAGAGTACAACAGAAATAATAAAATGACGGACAAATACTTTAGTCTTTATAAATTCAATAAAACTCATGTCCTAATATTTGCAGGATTCTTAAAATGAACGAATAACCAACCTAAATCCAGTTCAGCAATTACAATAAACTCACAAAGGGCAATTTTTATTGTTTCCCATGCAAATATACATAATTTTAAAAGGGGTATAATAACCACATACAGTTCCTGCTTTTTCTATTATTTTTGCATGTCTAAAACACACCTGGCTATGACTAAAAAGAATATTGCCTTGTTGACCGGAGGTTATTCAAAGGAATACGATGTATCCGTAAGCAGTGGTAAAGTAATTGCAGCAAATCTGGATCCTGATCTCTTTAATGTATACCAGGTGAATATTTCAAAGGACAGGTGGACCTATCAGGATGGAAGCAACCAGGTTGAAATTGACAAAAACGATTTCAGTTTGACACTCCAAAACAGCAAGATCAGCTTTGACGCAGCGTTTATTGGAATACATGGTACTCCCGGTGAGGATGGAAAACTGCAGGGATATCTCGATATCATGAATGTTCCTTATAATACCTGTGGCCGCACTACTTCTGCAGTTACATTCAATAAATACTTCTCCAATGAACTCATAGGTGCATGGGGATTCAATGTAGCCAAGACATTGTACCTTCATCGTCGCGATGAAGTTGATCACAAAAAGATATTGGAATATACCGGCTTGCCCTGTTTTGTTAAACCTAACTGCAATGGCTCGAGTGTCGGTATTTCAAAAGTACATTCGCCCGAAGAACTTCAACCTGCATTAGATATGGCTTTTGCAGAGGATGACGAGGTTCTTGTACAGGAATTTGTTCCAGGTATTGAAGTAACCTGTGGCATTTATGAGAAAGATCAGCAACCAGTGGTTTTCCCATTGACTGAAATTGTGAGTGTAAATGAATTCTTTGATTATCAGGCTAAATACACTCAGGGGTATTCTGATGAAATAACTCCGGCTCGTATAAATGACGAACTGACCAGGCAGTGTAAAGAGATATCACTCGTTCTTTATCGTAAGTTGAATTGCCGGGGAATCGTGCGCTTTGACTATATACTGACCCCTGAAATGCCCGGAAAAGAAAGACAGTTCTATTTCCTGGAAGCCAATACTATTCCAGGGCTATCCGAGGCAAGTATTGTTCCAAAACAGGCAGCTTCAACCGGCCTTTCCTTGAAAGACCTGTTTACTGACGTTATTAATGAAACATTACGGTATTACTAACACCAGAGATCTACCTGGGTGAAAAGAGTATCTTATGATATTCTTCCTGATCTCCTGACTTTACTCCCACCAGATACAATCCAGCTGGATAATTTAAGAATGAAAATTCAAATTGGCCCTCCGTTCCCGGCACGGCATATTCAGCAATTTGTTGCCCCATAGGATTAACTATCCTGATTAAATGTTCCTCTACTGAATTTCCAAATAGCACAAATACACTATTCCTTGTAGGATTCGGATAAACTACCGGGACAACCTTTATATAATTCTCCAACAATACGCTATCTTCTCCCCAGTCGTTGCTTACTACCAGCAATACATCATAAGTACCGAGCCTATCATAATAAACTTCGCCTGGATCCTGTTGATCCGATGTACCCGGATTACCTCCTTCAAATGTCCAATCCCAAGTCAGCGGACTATTGATACTTAGATCAGTGTAATTAATATAAGTACCGACAGGAATTACTGTTTGATCTGCCACGAACTGACCAATGGCAACCTTAGTATTGTATGAACCATTGAGCACTTTCAATCCTGAATTAATTGGATCAAGCCATGGTTTTAGTCTAACTGAATCATTTATCCCATTCTTATCCCATGAGAAATAGAATCGGCCAAAATAATCATTACCCGTAAGATTAGTGCAATCTGATTCACCGCCCGTCAATTGCCCGACAATTAATTTCGATTCATTGAATAATGGTCCACCTGATGATCCACCTTCCGTAACGCCATGACCATTGAGCGTTCCACTCCATGTTGCCATCAGATGTGTTTCAGGTGTATTTCCCCATTGTGAAAACTCCAGCTGATCAACATAAGTGCTTATCTTTTTTACATCACCTGCCGGGTGATGCAAACATACCCCACTGTTACTTAACTCATTAGTCGCACTCCAGCCTAGAAAGTATGGTTGGTAGCTATTGGGAATTATGTCATTAAGCCTGAGCAGGTAAAAGTCGCTGCCATCATTTCCATTAGGAGAGCTGCTGGCGAGTTTCACAGCTCCTGTGAGACTTCTAGAACTAGCAGGGTTATCATCTTCGCATGAGATACCTTCAAACTTAAAGTAGAATACCCACTGTGCCAAGTCATCCGGAGTCGAATAGTTGTCATAGGATAAGGCGCAATGATCGGCCGTTAAAATATAGGGAGTAAAATCAAGAGCTGTGTTATTCATGATGGATCCTGTACACCAGTATGCCGTTTGTCCATTTCTAACCATTATTCTTACAACACCGTTTATCTGATCACGCCAGTTATTACCTTCAGCACAAATAACATTGACTTCACATTCATCTGATTCACCCAGAGATTCTCTATCCCCATTCTCAGATCTATTTGTATCTTCTTTTTCAGTGTCATTGGTTCTGTCAGGATCATCTGGATTATTCTGCCAACTATACAGGGCAAATTCCATCGGAGTATATACCACCAGAATATCAGATATCAGGAATTTACTCTCGCCCTCATTAGATTTATTATCGACAAACTCAATAATGATCGACTCCCCTTTAACTACTTCGGTAGCAAAGAGCCTGCTTTCCTGATTATTTATCTCAGTAAAAGCACCAATCAAGTGTGTTTTATCTTCAGAATACACAAATAACCTATCGCCTTCGGCCATATAAAAATCCGAAAAGTAAAGAGCTAAACCTATGGCATCCTTAACTTTAATTTGTTTCCTCCAGATTCTTTCTTCCGCGTTTATATCCAACCATGTACCTGAGTTATCAGGAGCTATGGAAACCGGCAACGCAACACCCATACGTTCAGGTACGCCCATTGAACTTACAGAATCATCCTCATGCTTTAATAAATCATAATCAGGTGCGTCAAGAACAACCTGATCAATGGATTGCCGGGATAGTTCAGTATTGAAACCCGGTGGAATCCCACCCGTGCTAAGTTGAGCCTCTACTCTATTTGAAAGAAACAGAATAACAAATGATATAATTATTAAAAGAGTAGATCTCTTCATTGATGTGGGGTATTATTCTGATACGAAAATAATAAATTAACCAAGCTGAAACATGAAAGCGGGTCATTTTAGTATCTCGGGTGATGTAATTTTCAAGTCACTCAATAGTGAAAACCAAATTATTGATGTGATGTTAATTCCATTAATAAGGAAAAGCAAAAGGTATGCGATATGACTCTATGGAGAAGGGTTTTTAGTTTAAGCATATTTTACACGTTAATTAGGCGTTAATTAAACGATCAAAGACGCTTAAACAACGCTTAAACAACGCTTAAATATCGCTTACTGGAAAAATGGATCGGTTTTTTGAACTATTTAGAATTCATTTAAGTTTCAGCTTCAAAACTTGGTTGATTCATGTATATTTCTTTTCCGAGTACAACGCAATTTTTAATAAAATTTAACTGAGTGATGATAGGAAGTTGATGGAAAATATTGAACATGGCACTTTAAATAATGTTTATTTAGGATGACAACACTAAGAATAATCACCATATCAATGCTGATGATGCTGCCAATAAGTCTACTAACCGTTGCGCAGAATCAGGTAACCAAAAAAAACATGGACAAGAATAAACTTGAAACTGCTACATTCGGCTCAGGATGCTTCTGGTGTACCGAAGCAATTTTCCAACAATTAAAGGGAGTAGAGAAAGTTACACCGGGTTATTCAGGAGGTCAGAGAGCAAATCCAACCTACGAACAAGTCAGCTCAGGTGCTACCGGGCATGCTGAAGTAACACAAATTCTATTTGATCCTACGGTTATTAAGTTTGATGATCTACTGGAGGTTTTCTGGCAATCACATGACCCTACAACTCTAAATCGACAGGGAGCCGACGTTGGGACTCAATACAGGTCAGTCATTTTTTACCACAATCAAAAGCAGAAGGAGATTGCTGAACAATACAAGCGAAAACTAAATCAGGCAGGTGCATATCCAAACCCTGTTGTTACAGAGATTACTGAGTTCAAAGCATTTTACCCTGCTGAAGATTATCATGTAAACTATTACAATAATAATAAACGGGCACCCTACTGCACTTTTGTGATACAACCGAAACTGGATAAATTCAAGAAGGTATTCAGTGATAAGTTAAAAATAACAACCAACAACACGATGTAGTTGCTGGTTCTTATAGATTTAATGAGGTAGTAGTGCGGATAAGGAGACTCGAACTCCTACGCCTCTCGGCACCAGATCCTAAGTCTGGCGCGGCTACCAATTACGCCATATCCGCTGGTAAAGAGGTGCAAAGATAAACTTTTTTTGAAAGATACATTACCTACAGGAATTAATTTATTCATAGCTCCCGTCCATTAGTTTCTTGGAAACTTTTCAACAGAGAAACTGTTAATTCTGAGATACTTTTAAATTTCATCCGATGAAAATTCCAACTTCCATATTTGCAACTGTTCTTATATTCACTGCTTTATTTGCAAGCTCACAGGAAGTCTTCCAAAGTGATAAGCTGGTGAAACTGTGGGAAACTTCAACAGGCCTCAAGACCGTGGAATCTGTCCTGTATGATCCAATTGAAAAAGTACTTTATGTTTCAAACATCAATGATAACCCTTGGGAAAAAGATGGGAATGGATATATTTCCCGTCTTAAACCAACTGGTGAAATAATTGATGCAGTATGGGTGAAGGGAATGAGTGCACCGAAAGGAATGGGAATTGCAAATGGCAGACTTTATGCGACAAATATTGATGAAGTCGTGGAGATTGATATTAAAGCAGCCTCAATTATTAAAAGATATACCCATGTACAAGCTTCCAATTTTAATGATATTGCTGTTGGCCCAGAAGGTAAAGTCTATGTTTCCGATAGTAAGGGGAATTACATTTTTGAGATATACAATGGAGAAATGCAAATACTTGCTGAATCCAAGGATGGTCCAACCAACGGATTATTCTATGAAAACGGAAAATTATTCTGCGGACAACAAAACCGCATAGCTGTACTTGATCTGAAATCAAAAATCATCAGCACTTTCATTGATAACACCGGATCTATTGACGGTTTGGAAGGTATAGGCAATGGTACATACCTGTTTTCAGACTGGTCTGGTCATATTCACCTTGGACAGAAAGACCAGGATAAAGTACTCTACTTGGATACCACAACTTCAAAAATCAATGCTGCTGATATTGAGTATGATCCTATTAATAGAGTTCTTTATGTTCCTACATTTTTTAAAAATTCAGTAGTTGCCTATAAGCTCAAATAATCCTTAAGCAATTACTCATAAAGCTAAGATCATGAGGCGATATATCATACTGATTGCGTTTGTTAACCTGATTCTTATAGTTGGGTGCAATAAAAGACTGGAAAGCCAAAACAGCGGTGGCCCTACTCAACTTGATACAACTATTGTGGCTCAAGGACTGGAAGTTCCTTGGGAGATCCTTTGGTCACCAGATGATCATATCTGGGTAACGGAAAGAATAGGTAGGGTCCTGAGGATTAATCCCGATAATAAACAAAGTCAATTATTATTAGAAATTGAAGTGTCACAGCAAGGTGAATCAGGATTGCTTGGAATGACATTGCATCCAGATTTTCCCGCCACACCATGGGTGTATCTTGTTTATAATTATGACGATTCCAATTTGATTAAAGAGAGGCTCAGTAAGTTTATTTATCAGCAGGACCAATTGGTAAATGAAGAAATTCTGATCAATAATATACCCGGAAACACTTACCATGATGGCTCCCGACTTGCTTTTGGTCCTGACGGAAAACTATATATGACTACCGGTGATGCCGGGAATATGTCGTCAGCTCAGGATCCAGGCTCGCTGAACGGTAAAGTATTAAGGATTAATCCGGATGGAACGGTGCCTGATGATAATCCCTTTGCAGGAAGTTATGTGTGGTCACTGGGATCACGTAATGCCCAGGGGCTTGTTTTCTCACCGGCAGGTATACTGTATTCTTCTGAACACGGTCCTGATTCTGATGATGAGATCAACATCATCGAGATGGGCAGAAATTATGGTTGGCCTAATGTTAAAGGCATGTGCAATACTCCGGATGAAATATTGTTCTGTGATGAATACAACGTTCGCGAGCCAATCCAGGTGTATACCCCTACCCTTGCATTGGCTGGCATTGCTTACTATGACCACGAACTCATACCTGAATGGAACAATTCATTGATTGTCACTTCGCTAAAAGCCGGCAAGCTTATGATCCTTCACCTTGATGAAGCTGGATTGGCTATAACCGGCACGACCATTGTTTATGACAATACGTTGGGGCGACTTCGTGATGTGTGCGTTTCAGATGATGGAAGGGTATTTATATCTACCAGTAACAGAGACGGACGCGGTACTCCAAAACCAGGCGATGATAAAATAATTGAAATCAGACCAGAGGGAACAAATTCCATTGATAAGAAAGACAAATCTTCAGGAATGAGAATAATTCCCAATCCTGTAAACAATCAGTTCAGAGCCAGTCTGGATAATGAGTTAAAAGATGGCACTTTCTGCTTGTATGATATTCAAGGTAAACTTCTAATGGAAGGAAATTCTCTATCGCTGACGTCTGACACTGATATATCCTTCTTGAAACCAGGATTGTATAAAATAATTCTCACCAATCAAACTCAATATTCTTCCGCTTCAATTTTAAAATTGTAGGATAATATTTTGGGGTGTTCGTAACTATTGCCTTGATATGCTAAACAATGGCAATAAAAAAGACTGCAATTAGCAGTCTTTAAATATTTAAACGGTCAAAAAAAGCCTGACCAATTCGAGAAAGTATTTTCCTGGTATTAGTTAGCCAGATGTTTGAACTGAATAGCGTTTAATGCAGCTTCATAATTTGGTTCATCAGCGGTTTCGGGAACCTGCTCAGTATATTGAACCGTGCCGTTTTCATCAACAACAACTACAGATCTTGAAAGCAAACCCTGGAAAACACTATCCAAAATTGTCACGCCGAAATCATTGCCGAAAGAATCATCTCTGAACGCTGAAGCAGTTATAACATCCTTTATTCCTTCGGCTGCACAAAAACGGTTGTGTGCAAATGGAAGGTCTTTTGAAATGCATACTACAACTGTATTGTCAAAAGCTGCAGCCTTCGCATTAAATTGTCTTACTGAGGTAGCACAGGTTGCGGTATCAAGACTTGGGAAAATATTGAAAATTACCTTTTTACCTTTTAAGTCACCATAAGTAAGAATGCTCAAATCAGATTTTACCAGTTTAAAATCAGGAATTCTTGATCCTATTGACGGTAGTGTGCCAATAGTGTGGATGGGATTGCCACCCAGTGTAATGTTTGCCATAATAATAATTTAATTAATTCTTTATAGATTTTTGAATGTGACCCAAGAACAATCAAAGTGGCTTACTGTTCACTCAAAACGGATAAATTAGCCTTTTTACTCTTCCCTATTGCCTTGTAAATTATTTCGTGAATATTAGTGCGGATATTCAGTTTTGTTATCAAAGAGTTTTCAGCATCTGGGTATACCCTATTACTCAGGAATACATAAACCAACTGCTCCTCAGGATCTACCCATACATACGTACCTGTAAAACCGCTGTGTCCGTAACTGCCTGCAGATACCGAATCACATGCAGGACTCGGTTCACCTTTAATAAGTGGTGGTTTATCAAAACCAGCTCCACGTCGGTTACCTTTACCGGGGAATTGAACGGCAGTAAAATCAGCAATGGTGGTTGAATCAATAAACGATTCTCCTCCATATTTCCCATTTTGTAGAATCATCTGCATCAGAATACCAACATCCAAAGCATCGGCAAACAGACCGGCATTACCTGCAACACCACCCAATAGAGCAGCAGTCTGATCATGCACATCACCGTGCACTACCTGTCGTCTGAAAGTTCTATCATTCTCTGTAGGTGCAATTCTGGATAAACTGAAACGATCACGTGGATTAAATCCCATGGTTGGCAATCCCAGTCTGCTATAGAAGTTTTTATTTAGCCAAGAACTGAACGGTTGATCCACTAACTGCTCAAATGTTTTTGCCATCAGGATAAAACCAAGGTCACTGTATTTGTACCCCTTATTTACCAGTAAGCCTGATTTCACTATGGAATCAATGATCATCTCAGGCAAATCATCTCTGCCATATAGATTATCCGCTATTCTGTGCGTGTAATCAACACTGGAATGTCGGGCCAGAAGTTCACTAAGAGGCTTGGTGGTATCCGTACTAAAACCATGATGAAATGGAATAAATGACTGTAATCTGGCATCATGGGCCATGATCTGCCTTAAGGTAATGTCCTTCTTGTTTGATTTTTTGAGTTTATCGTAATAGATACTCAATTTCTTGTCAGGATTGATGATCATCTCATCGGTCAGCTTCATGGCCATCATGGTAGTTCCCAGTATCTTTGTCAACGAAGCAAGATCAAACAGGTCATCTGTTTTCAATGGTTCAAGGGACTCATAAGTCTGTTTGCCGAACGCTTTATTCATGATAACTTTCCCATCCTTGATCACTACCACCTGTGCGCCTGGAAATACCATTTGGTTAATTGCATCCATAACAATGGAGTCAACAGGCGTCAATTCATGAGACGCTATCATCACCTCTTCAGGCATACCAAACGATACACGCAGTATTTCATTACTTTCAAGTCCGTCACCAACTTTGAATAGTGCATTAGCAGAAACCGGCAATTTACCGTCGATGGTTCTGCCTCCAAATATAGCCTGGGCAGTTAACTCCTGCATGAGTGCATTATCCTGATATGAAACTATCAAGCTCTCAAGATTATCCGTGTTCTTAAAGAATCCCAAAGAATATGGACTAGCAAAGAGGCTAAGTATCATGCTTTTCTCCCCAGCCAGGGAATCTATGAATGCTGCTGCTAATTCCGTTACATTAAATCTTTTTTGAGGCAGGTCACTTGATCGGGTAAACCCTGCAATGATAAGGTTAAATGGCTCAAGAAGACAACTGATGGAATCTTTTTGAGCGTCTGTTGGATTACCGGGTAGATTAAAATGAGTAACCGGTGCATATTTTGACAGCATCCGCTGAAACGGAGTCACGGCAGTATCACCAATAACCAGCGTTGCTATGGATAGTGTATCCAAATATGCAACTGGAACACGGTTATGCTTGTTTCTTACCATAGTTATAGCCCGCTCGTTGGATCGAAGGGCAATTAGCCGGGCATTCTGTGTATTGAGATCTTCAGACAGCCCCGCTAATTCAATTCTCTGAGGCTTGGTTAGTCCTGTTTCATATTTCCATGCAAGTACCCGTCTACACTTTTCATCTATCATCTTTTGAGTAATGTAACCCCTGTCAATAGCATTACAGATATTATACATGGCTGCCCGGGCATCAACGGGTAAGAGCAAAATATCATTGCCGGCTTTCAGTGCATCAGCTTCAACATTACCCACATCTGAAAAGTCTACCAACCCTTTCATATCCATACCATCTGTAATGATCATGCCTTCAAAGCCCATTTCCTTTCTCAGCAGATCCTGAAGAATGGGTTCTGATAAGGTGGCAATAGAACCAGCGGAAGTGTCCAATGCGGGGACTCGAAGGTGCGAAACCATGATTCCTTTTATTCCTCTTTCAATAAGATACCTGAATGGGAATAATTCAATTGAATCAAGCAATGTTCTTGATTTATTAATGATTGGAAGACTATAATGGGAATCAGTATCAGTGTCACCATGACCTGGGAAATGCTTACCAACAGCAATGATGCCTCCATCTTGCATCCCTTTCATATAGAAATAGGATTTCTCGGCAACACGCAGTCGGTCTTCTCCAAAGGAACGTGCATTGATTACAGGATTGTATTGGTTACTGTTAATATCAGCCACCGGAGCAAAATTCATCTGTATTCCCAATCTGCGCATCTGCCGGGCAATTTCAACGCCCATTTCATATATATACTGATCGTTTCTTATGGCGCCCAGTGTCATCTGCTTGGGGAATGACAAAACACTATCCAGCCGCATACCTAAGCCCCATTCACCATCAATGGCAACAAAAGCAGGCACAGATGACTTTTCCTGAATCCTATTGGTGAGCATTGCCTGACGAACCGGCCCTCCCTGAAAGAAGCAAACCCCTCCTAATTTCAATTCACTGACTAATTTGACCAAATCATCGTTGTAGCGTGCATCGCGATTGGAATAGCCTCTGATCATAAGCAACTGGGCAATACGCTGATCAGGTGTTAAGGTATTGAAAACCGAATCCACCCATTTTTCTTTAACAGTAATCTGTGAGAAGCCGGGCTTAGAGATCAACAAAACGACAATTGCAAGGAGAAATATCTTATTTTTAATAGGAATTTGAGTCATAATTGGGGGTAACAAACATTTAACTTTAATAGGCAATATTATGAATTTATATATTTACACATCATTTCAGAAACAACAATATCAGCTTATTAAGCCGGATCCTGATATGGATTAATCTTTTGCTTTGCATTCAATTGTGCGGCAGATAAAAGATCTGGTCAAAGGTAAGATGAATCTTTTCAACAGTTTCCATTTTTAATCAACAATTCAGAAAAGGCAATAAAAAAGAAATAAATTTGCGAAAAATTACCCTATGCATAATTTACAGAACCTGGAAAATATTGCCACACAAGTCCGGAGGGACGTTCTACGTATGGTACATGCCGTACAATCAGGCCATCCGGGAGGAGCCCTGGGCAGCACTGAATTCATGGTAGCACTTTATTTTGAAATCATGAAAACGGATCCCGATAATTTTACTATGGAAGGTCATGGAGAAGATCTGTTTTTCCTGAGCAACGGTCACTTATCTGCTCTTTGGTATAGTGTGCTGGCTAGAAAAGGTTTTTTCCCTGTTGCAGAGTTGGCGACTTTCAGGAAACTCAATTCACGTCTACAGGGTCACCCGGCTACTGCAGAGGGCTTGCCCGGCATCAGAGTAGCCAGTGGTTCACTTGGACAGGGCCTATCTGTAGCCATTGGTGCTGCAATGGCAAAAAAACTCAATGGTGACAATAGCCTGGTTTATTCATTACATGGTGATGGAGAAATGGATGAAGGCCAGATTTGGGAAGCAGCCATGTTTGCTGCTGCTCATAAAGTTGACAATCTGATAGCAACTATTGATTATAATGGCCAGCAGATTGACGGACCAACTGATAAAGTTATGCCCTTGGGCAACTTAAGAGCCAAATGGGAAGCCTTTGATTGGGAAGTTATGGAAATGAATGGCAACGATATGCAAACTGTAATTGATTCGTTGAAACTCGCAAAACAGAAATGCTTCAAATCCAAACCTGTTGTTATAATCATGAAAACTGACATGGGCTATGGAGTTGACTTTATGAAAGGCACACATCACTGGCATGGAATAGCACCTAATGATGATCAGCTTAATACTGCGTTAAATCAGTTACCTTTAACCCTTTCTGATTATTAATAATAAACTGTAAGGTCTTGAGGAAATTTCTTTTATCCCTGGTTCTGTTTCCTTTGATGATATCCGGACAAAATGAGGCCGGATTATCAAGGAAAGAACCCCTGACCAGAATTCTCTTTGTTTTTGATGGCTCCCAAAGTATGTATGGCCAATGGCAAAGTGATATAAAAATCAACATTGCCAAGAAGTTGATGATCAATCTGCTGGATAGTCTGGCATCTTTTGAAAACCTGCAGATTGGTTTGAGAGTATATGGACACCAGAAACAATTTCCACCTGCCGATTGTAGTGACACACGTCTCGAAGTGCCATTCGGACCAGGGAATATTGATAAAGTAAAAAATAAAATCCTTGATATTGTTCCCCGGGGTACTACTCCCCTTGCCTATGCATTATCACAAACAGTCAATGATTTCCCTGCATGCGAAGATTGCCGTAATATTATAATCCTGATCACTGATGGTATTGAAGAGTGTGATGGGGATCCTTGCGAAGTGTCTGTCAATCTGCAGAAAAACCGGGTGATCATGAAACCATTCATTATTGGGATTGGTCGTGATTTCAAACAAGCATTCAATTGTGTTGGCACCTACTTTGACGCACGGAGTGAAACAGCCTTCCAGCAAGCGCTAAATACGGTAATTTCACAAGCTTTAAGTGCAACAACCCTGCAGGTAAACCTGTTGGACAAGTACAATAAGCCATTGGAAACCAATGTAAACATGACCTTTTATGACCATGAAACAGGCAAGATGAAGTACAACCTGATGCATACGCTTAATAGTCATGGATTGCCTGATACACTGGTAGTTGATCCAATGCTTACCTATGACATTGTCATTAATACAGTGCCACAATTAAGAATTGAAAATGTGGGCCTTGAACCCGGAAGGCATATAACGGTTGCAGCTCATGCTCCTCAAGGTTATCTCAATCTTCGAATGGGTAATAATGAGCGTATAGTTAAAAACCTTCAAGCTATTGTCAGACAGAAAGGGACTACAGCAACGTTAAATATTCAGAATTTCGGCGATGCAAGGAAATACCTTTGTGGGACCTATGACCTGGAAATACTCACCTTGCCAAGGTTGTACATCAATGATGTAGTAATCTCGCAAAGCACCACCACAACTATAGATATCCCATTGCCCGGGATTGTGGTTATCAAGAAGAGTGTTAAAGGGTATGGGAGCCTGTATATTGACAGAAATGGCACTCTTGAATGGGTTTATGACCTGAGAGATACACTCTTGCAGGAAACTTTAATCCTTCAGCCGGGCACCTATAAAGTTGTATTCAGATCAGCCCAAACTGACCAATCAATGTACACTATCACCAATGACTTTACCATTTATCCCGGTGGAACAAGCAATGTTAATTTATTTACTTATTGAAACAGTTTTCGGCAGATTAATCAAATTAAGACAAAACAAATAAAACAACTATATCGATGAAGGAATATACGTTTACGGAGAAGAAAGATACCAGGTCTGGCTTCGGACAGGCTTTACTTGAACTTGGGAGAAGTAATCCATTGGTTGTTGCCCTGTGTGCTGACCTTACAGGATCACTAAAGATGGATGCCTTTGAAAAAGAGTTTCCGGAGCGGTTCATTCAAACAGGGATAGCTGAAGCTAATATGATGGGTATAGCTGCAGGCCTTGCCATAGGTGGCAAGATCCCATTTACCGGCACGTTCGCCAATTTTTCAACTGGTAGGGTCTATGATCAGATCAGGCAGTCAATTGCATACAGTAATAAGAATGTGAAGATAGCTGCATCACACGCGGGACTTACCTTAGGTGAAGACGGAGCTACACATCAGATACTTGAAGATATTGGCATGATGAAGATGCTACCAAATATGACCGTTATTAACCCTTGTGATTTTAATCAGACACGATTGGCAACATTGGCAGTGTCAGAGTTCTCCGGACCGGTATATTTGAGATTTGGTCGTCCTAAGGTGCCTAATTTCACCAGTTCAGAACAGCCTTTTGAAATAGGCAAAGCCATATTGTTGAATGAAGGCAAGGATGTTACAATTTTTGCTACAGGACATTTGGTGTGGGAAGCCATTCTGGCCGGAAAAATACTCGCAGAAAAGGGAATTGAGGCAGAGATTATCAATATCCATACAATAAAGCCGCTGGATGTAAAAGCAGTACTTCTCTCAGTTAAAAAAACCAGGTGTGTAGTTACTGCTGAAGAGCATCAGATAAACGGCGGATTAGGCGACAGTATTAACCAAACGCTTGCATTGAACATGCCTGCTCCTGTAGAAATGGTTGCAGTGATGGATTCATTCGGTGAAAGTGGAACGCCTGAACAGTTGATGAAAAAATATGGGCTTTCTGCTGAAAATATAGTGGACAAGGCTTTAAAAGCAATCAGCCGGAAGTGCTGATTTATTTGAGCAGCAGGTAAAAGCCCGTACTAGATCTAAATTGATCTAACCAATCTTGCTAATAGTTTCCAACATGGGAATATTTAACAGGTGTATGGTATTGCCATCAACGGTTATGATATTCTCATCCTTAAAGGTCTTCAAGGCTCTTACAACGCTCTCTTTGGTCATGCCACACATATCAGCCATATCCTGTCGTGATAGGCATGAGGTGAATGGATTCTGTCTATATACGACCTGCGACAAACGCAAAAGTGTTTCAGCCATACGCCCGGGTATTTGCTTATGTGTAAGATTGGTGAGCTGATGGCAGAGATCAATAGCCTGCATGCTGATCTTCGCAATAAAATCATGGGCAAAATCACTGTTGGTCTTTACCAACTCCTGAAATACATCGGTAGATACAAGACAAACAGATGTTTCTTCACAGGCAATAGCTGTAAAATGATGCCTTTTGTCAATATATGCCCCGGGTGAGAAGATATATTCTATCGGTCGGACAAACCCTATGATGATCTTCTTGTCGTCTTCACCTTCAATAAAGCATTTTACAAGACCGGAAGTAACGCAAACAAAGTCATGACAAGGAGATCCCTGTTTGAAAATTATTTCGCCCGCAGAGTAATTCATACGAACACGACAATCATTGACTTTACCAAGTTCCAAATCATTCAGGCCGGAAAAAATATCCGACTTGTTTCTGCAATGGATACAATGGGTGTTTTCTTGTTTCATCAGATTGCTTGATGTTAATCCATGCGTTGATTTAAATCAACGGCTTGGCTGATATTTGTTTGTTATCGGATACAAAAATATCAATTTTCAATTACATACAGTTAACTATATAATTACTTTCTTTGATCAACCAAATCTAACCAAATGATGAAACTAATAAATAGCAAAAAAGTGACAAGATTGGCCTTAGCAGGAGCAATTCTAATGACCTTATTATCAGGTTGTGAGTATGACTACATGGAGTTTCCAGAACCCCCTCCTATTACCACTGAGCTTAAGTTTTCAAGCGACATCATTCCGATATTCAATGAGAGCTGTAATATGAGTGGTTGTCATTCAGCAGGTGCCTTTGAACCTGATTTATCACCAGCCAATGCTTATGCAAGCCTGAATAGTCTTAATATGATAGACACAGCAAATCCGGCCAACAGCTTAATATATAAAGCGATGGCTACCGGTAGCATGAAGAGCTATTCTTCAGCAGTAAAGAATCAGACTGTTCTGACATGGATTCAACAAGGCGCAAAAAACAATTAATCTGGTCATTATTAATACTCATAAAATGAAAAAAATATTTACCACTTACGGAATGATGACCTTACTGATAGCATCATTTCTATTCACATCCGCAACTCTATTTGCTCAGGAAGAAACTGAAGCAACACCTGAAGAACCTCAGAAAGAACGTCCGGCACGTCCGGCTTTTGAAAGCGGTCTGTTATTCGACAATGCTACTTCAACCATCCAACCTTCCAAAACTCTGGAAATGATCATCCAGCATAGGTTTGGAACTATGGATAATGGAGTATCTGACCTTTTCGGAATCTGGGCTCCCTCAAATATCAGGTTAGGACTTAATTTTAGCATCCTAAACAATCTAATGATTGGGGTAGGTACTACCAAATACAATAAAATGCAGGACATTCAGATTAAGTATAATGTATTGCAGCAAACAAGGTCTAATTCCATTCCACTTACCATTACCTTATATGAAGTAATAGGAATTGATGGAAGTGCCGATGAGAAATGGGGTCCAGACTACAAATTCTCCAATAGGATGTCCTATTTTTCACAAGTTATCCTGTCCAGAAGGTTTAATGATATGTTTTCCTTACAGGTAGCTCCTTCATTTACACATTATAATGCACATATAGTTGACACACTGGATCATGATAGAATTGCAATATCAGCAGCTGCCAGATTCAAATTCTCACCACAGAGTTCCATTATTGTATCAGGAGATTTCCCACTGGAAATTCAATCTATTTCTGAGCAACATGATGTTACCATCCTGGATTCAAAACCTAATATCTGTATAGGTTGGGAAGTGTCTACAAGTACTCATGCATTCCACATGTACATTGGCTCAGCACAGAATATCATACCACAGGAAAATATCATGTTTAACAAGAATGATTTTTTCGACGGTGGTATATTGATAGGATTGAATGTAACACGTTTATGGAGTTTTTAGTAAATCAGCATATTTAATTAATAAAGAACACAATGAAAAAATCAATCAAACAACTCGTATTACTTAGCAGTGTAATAGCTTTTACCGTAACTATGATGTCAATGACTCAGAAACCAGGTGAGCCATGGAATATTCCAGCTAAGTATAAAACTATGAAAAGCACTATTAAAGCTGGTGATGCAAGCATCAATGCAGAAGGTAAAGAGTTATACAATAAGCATTGCAAAGCATGTCATGGTGCCAAAGGATTAGGTGATGGACCAAAAGCAGCTAGCATGAAAACCAGTACAGGCGATTTTTCATCAAAGGCTTTCCAGGCACAGACTGATGGTGAAATATATTATCAGTCAATTGTTGGACGCGGTGAAATGCCAAACTTTGAAAAGAAGATCCTTGACGAAAACGACAGGTGGGCAGTAGTTTACTACATGCGTAACATGAAAAAATAAATTAAACTGACCCTTGAATAGAGTCTTCTGATAAAGAAGGCTCTATTTAACGGTTTAATAAAAACAACTTGTTAAAGACTCTTAAAATGATCAAACGATTAATATCCGGCAAACAGTTTTACCTAGCTGCATTTATCGGAATACTATTAGTGTTTTTCTCAGTCTTTTCAGTAGTCTCTCAGGAAAAAGCACCACAGCTGTCAGAAGAAAGCCAGCAGTGCTTGAATTGTCATGGAGGTGCCCATTATACATTAAGTGATTCAACTTCAGGTGATGAAGTTAAGCTTAGTATGTATCGTGAGTTACGTGTTGACCCGCTTTTATTGGCAGGTTCCACACATGGAAATTTCAAATGTACTGATTGCCACTCTTCTGATTATGAAATTACACCCCACCCTGTAAGTGTAAAATTTGAAACCAATTATGCTTGCATTGACTGTCACGGTGGTGATGAGGCTTATGCCAGTTTCAAGTTTGAGACTATTGAAGAAGAATACGGTAAAAGTGTTCATGCTCAAATGTTAGGAGAGGACTTTAGTTGCTGGAGTTGCCACAATCCTCATTATTATAAGCTGTCGGGAGACATCCCTATAGAAAAAAGAGTGGCCGTTGATAATGAAATGTGTCTGCAATGTCATGGTAATCAAATTAAGTTCAGTGACCTTACAGAAAGGGAACTACCGATATTAATTGATAAGCACGACTGGTTACCCAATCAGGCACTTCATTTTAGGAAAGTAAGATGCATTGACTGTCATGCAGAACAGAATGACAGTATTATGGTTGCACATTTGATCAAACCAAGTTCTCAGGCTATTAATGATTGTGTTAAATGCCACTCCACAAATTCAATTCTGGTTACTTCCTTATATAAACATGAAGTTGCCCAGCAAAGGAATGAAGCCGGCTTTTACAATGGTATTATTATGAATCAAGCATACATGATCAGTGCAAACCGTAATTATTTCCTCAATTTAGCAAGTATCATTGTATTTGGCTTAACCTTGCTGGCAATAGCAGTACATGTATTTTTCAGAACTCGTAAATCAACTTCAAATGCAAGCAAATAAAGTCTATTTATATCCAGTATGGGTGAGGTTGTGGCATGCGTCAAATGCCATATTATGCCTCCTCCTTATATTTACAGGAGTGAGTATGCAATATGCCAGTGCTGAATCACCATTTATACGCTTCAATATCGCAGTCTCCATGCACAATATCAGTGGTATACTTTTAACTGTTTCATACCTAATGTTTGTCATTGGAAATCTCACTACCGGAAATGGTAAATATTACAGGCAACGAATAAAAGGTTACTTAGCTGAGGTATTAAAACAAGCCAGATATTACTCTTATGGCATGTTTGTAGGGGAATCGGCACCATTTAAAATTAATGAAGAACGGAAATTCAACCCAATTCAGAAATTGACCTACATATTGATTATGTATGTTGCAATGCCATTCATTTTCATTACCGGATGGGCACTATTATTTCCCGAATTTATTGTTACACGCTTATTCCAGTTTGGAGGTATCACACTAACCAGCATCTTTCATGCAATGTTAGGATTTCTGGTATCTCTGTTCTTAATAATTCACGTATATTTTTGCACCATCGGCCACACTTTTGCATCAAACTTCAAAAGTATGATTGATGGTTACCATGAAACTCACAACTAAAATTAACACACACAAACAAAAAACAAAAATCGCTTATGAAAAGAAAAACGTTTTTATTCACACTAGGACTTGGGTTGATGATGGCTGGAAGCCTTCTCACCGGATGTACAAAAGAAGGACCTGCCGGTAAAGATGGTATTGATGGCGCTGCAGGTGCTGATGGTACAGATGGTACTGCTACCTGTATTGAATGTCATAGCCCTGAGGGAATTGAGTTGGCAGCAACACAGTATGAATTATCTAAACACAGTTACGGTGAAGCTGCTTTTGAAGAAGCTGGTAGTACAACATGCGGACCATGCCATTTATCAGAAGCTTTCAAATATGTTTGCGCCAATAACACACCCGCAACATTCACACTTAACGCTACAACCAACAAGTATGTAAACGACTATTTTGTTGCGCCTGATGCAGCTTATGGTGAAATTACCTGTTCAACTTGCCATAGCGAACTTCATACAACATACGCAGTCGGCGATTTAGCTCTGACTACTGTTGCTGCTGTTCCTATGTCTATGTGGGGTGGTGCACAAACTATCGACCTCCCAGCTGACGGCGGACAAAGTAACCTTTGCGTTAAATGTCATCAACCACGTCCTTTCACAGCAGGTTTAGCTGATGGTCAGGTAATTGACTATGCTGGATTGGCTAGCAATCCAACAGCAGTTTTTTATAATCCTGATGCTACTTCTGGTAACAAACTCAGACCAGCTTACAGAACTCATACCCATTATGGTACCGCAGGTGCTGTATATGCTGGTAAAGGTGGCGTAGAATTCCCAGGTGTTGCTTACACTAACTCTGTACATACCACTCTTGCTTCATGTCAGGATTGCCACATGGCTCCTATGACAGGTAAAGCTGGTGGTCATACCTTCTTTGCTAAAGGTAACTTCAATGGCTGTAATGCCGATGGTTGCCACACTGGTGTAGATGCAACTTCTGCAAGTATGTGGACAGGCCCAAGAGCTGACATTAAAGCTTCTCTTGATGCACTTGCTGCAGCACTTAAGATCAATGGCGTTGATATCCTCAACAGAAACCCAGATGCTGAACACAATCTTTGGGCTGCCAACACAACCAGAAAATATGATGGTTACTTAAACATCTATGATCCTATCACTAACCCTGATGGAGTTGCAAACAACCCTGATGGAGTATTCCAGAACCCAGCTCCTTCAAATTCATGGAGTCAGGCTCAGAAAGATTATAACCTTACTTTACCAAAAATTACTCTCACCAATGCTCAAATGGGAGCTCTTATTAACTTCCAGTTATGCTTGAGAGATTATAGTCTTGGTATCCACAATTACAAATACACCAAAGCTCTATTGCAGAATTCACTTGCTGCTTTATAATGCTTGATTGCGCATAATTGATACTTTAAGAAGCCGTTGCACTTAAATTGCAACGGCTTCTTTGTTATAAATGAACTGCTTGCTTTGCTAGTATGCTAATTCCCATTTCAAATAATTCATTAGATTACGGGCCAATTCAACACCCGTTATTTAATTTCTTTAGTAATTTAGTGAACTATAAATATTTAACAATGAAACACCTACCCATCCTCTTAATACTCTTCGTTAATTCGTTCTATATAAATGCACAGCCATTGCAACTGGACTTGGCTTTCCAGTCGGGTATCAGTGTTCCATTATTTGATTATTCGTCAACCAATCTGCAAAAGGGCTGTTTTACGCTGCCTGGTTTCACGGGTTCTACCGAAGTAAAATTATTAGTTGATGATAACTGGTCAGGTGCCCTAATGGCAGGGCTCCAGCTTAATCCTGTTGATGTTGGCCTGCTAGGTTATGAGAAAGTTAATGCTGATCCATTTTTGGAGGATTTATACATACGCAGCGACCCTTACAAAGTTATTCATCTGATGATAGGGCCTGGCTATCGTGCACCTATTTATAAATCATTTTCACTGGAAGGGCAGTTGATTGCAGGGGTATTTCTTACTTCAACGCCTTACCAATTATACAAACCTGAGTACTTCTTTACCGGTCCTCCTTTCTATGAAATTACTCCTGCAAGAGATATAAGCTTCGCTTATGGAGGCACTGTCAGGCTTTTGTACCAGGTAACCCCATGGTATCAGATTGCCATTACCAACCAATTGATGCAATCAAAAGCATCCTTTACATTTAATAAATCGACTACTTCCAGAACGGATGTCAGGAATATCAGCCTTTGGAATGCATCATTTTCAATCATTCTGAAATTATTCACCTGGCGTGATCAGGATGCATTGATTTAGATCAATCAAAACAAGGTGGTAAAACAATGAGAACTTGGCTCGAATATTGTATCTACTAATCGATATATATAAGTATCTTTGCGTTAGTCATTAGTGCAGAAATTAAACAAGTACAAAAATAAATCAACTAAAATCCAACAACATGAAAAGAACAGTTAAGTTTTTTACGATTCTATCATTAGTATTATTATTCGGCGCAGCCAATGTAGCGATGGCACAGAAAGCTGCCGCTCCATGGGTAGTACCGGCTAAATACAAGACTATGAAAAGCACCATAAAAGCCGGTGACGCTTCCATTAATTCAGTAGGCAAGGAACTATACAACAAACATTGCAAATCTTGCCACGGTGCTAAAGGTTTAGGTGACGGTGCTAAATCAGCAATGATGAAAACCGCTATGCCTTCTTTCGCAGATAAAAAATTCCAGGCTCAAACTGATGGTGAAATTTACTATCAGTCAATCGTTGGCCGTGATGAAATGCCCAATTTTGAGAAGAAAATTTTGGATGAAGGTGACAGATGGGCAGTAGTAAATTTCCTACGTACGCTTAAATAATTGATATTTTAAGACAGGTGACATTATACAAAGTGTCACCTGTTTCATTTTTGCACAGTTCGATTTCTCTAACTACTTCACTTATGTATTGTTCGATCTCTGTTATTGAGTAGTTCCCAACTATTTATTCCTATAATTTCGTTTGTTTTTTTCGCAAATAGAGTAAAATCCCGTACCTTCCAAGATAATTTCATTTAAACACCTATAAAAATGAAGATGCCTAAATCAATTTACAACTGGGTAAGTATCAGTGGCTTTATTTTAGCAATTAACAGCTTGGTAGTCATATTGATACTTTTGCTGTTCTCTCTGTTTTCAAAAGAGAGCAATACATACATGGGCTTATTTATCTATATAGTGGTCCCGGCCTTCCTTGTGTTGGGTCTATTATTGATACCCATCGGGATGTTGCTCAAGAGAAGAAAAAAAGTGGCAGAAGTTGAATCGGCAGGTAAATGGCCTATTCTGGATTTGAACCTTAAATTTCAACGAACTGCTTTAATCAGAATTACCATTATTACAGTCATTTTATTGATTATCTCCTCTGTTGGAAGTTATCAGGCATTTCATTACGCTGAATCTGTTGAATTCTGCGGTACATTATGTCATGATGTAATGGAACCGGAGTATGTTACTTATCAGCACTCTGCACATGCAAAAGTAAAATGTGTTGAATGTCATGTGGGTGAAGGCGCCGGTTGGTATGTTAAATCAAAACTCTCCGGATTATATCAGGTCTATTCAGTAACCTTTAATAAATATCCAAGACCCATTGCTACTCCGTTACATGACTTAAGACCGGCAAGTGAAACATGTGAAAAATGTCACTGGCCTGAGAAATTCTATTCACAGAAACTGAGAAATCAACGGTCATATCTCGCTGATTCAAGCAATACGGAATGGGATATTTCCTTGTTGATGAAAATAGGACCCGAACAGAGCGCTCATGGCTTGTCAGAGGGTATTCACTGGCACATAAACAAAGATTATAAAATAGAATACGCTGCCAGCTCCAGGGATAGAGAGAATATTCCATGGGTTCGACTCACTAATGTGAAAACAGGTGAAGTAAAGATCTATATGGATGAAGAAAATCCAGTTGAAAAGGCTGCGTTAGATACGATGGAAATGAGATCAATGGACTGTATGGATTGCCATAATCGTCCTTCACATATTTATAAATCAGCTCCTGATTACATTGATCTTGCAATGACTGCAGGTAAAATCCCAACAGATATTCCTTACATCAAATATGCTGCCATGCAGGCGCTGAAATTGCCCTATGAAACTAAAATGAACGCACATAGAGAGATTTATGCCGCTATTGTTGGTTTTTATAAAGATGAACATCCTGATATCTATCTGAAAGAATTTAATCGCATACAGAAAGCAATTAAAGTAATCCAGGCCGAATATGATGATAATGTATTCCCATACATGAAAGCTGATGCCAGTCAATATCTGAATCATATAGGGCATCTGGAATCTCAGGGTTGCTTCCGCTGTCACTCCGACAGACATAAAACCGATAAAGGCGAAGTTATATCAAAAACCTGTGAAAACTGTCATGGTATCCTAGCACAGGGTGCTACCAAAGATATAAAGACTGTCTCTCTTCAGAATTCTATGGAATTTTTACATCCCGTTGATATCAGGGATGCATGGAAAACTGCCATGTGCTCTGATTGCCACAAAGTTCTTTATGAATAAAAACAGGTATTAAAAAATTACTCTGAATTATATATTGGAATGAAAAACAGCTGCCAGTGAATGGCAGCTGTTTTTATATCACGCATAAAAAAAGCCCTGCAAATAGCGGGGCTTTTTTATTATATGACTAATGTGGTTCAAAGTTTAACCATTCATAGAGATTAAGAACTCCTCATTCGACTGGGTATACTTCATCTTATCTTTCAAGAATTCCATTGCTTCAAGTGGATTCATATCAGCAAGGTGATTTCTGAGAACCCAAATCCTTTGTAATGTCTCTTTATCAAGCAGCAGGTCCTCACGGCGTGTGCTGGATGCAACAATATCAATGGCAGGATAGATTCTCTTGTTGGAGAGTTTCCTGTCAAGTTGAAGCTCCATATTACCGGTACCCTTGAACTCTTCAAAGATCACCTCGTCCATCTTGGATCCGGTATCGGTAAGAGCGGTTGCGATAATGGTCAATGAACCACCATTTTCAATCTGGCGGGCTGCACCGAAAAAGCGTTTAGGTTTCTGCAGAGCATTAGCTTCTACCCCACCCGACAATACCTTGCCCGATGCAGGTGAAACAGTATTGTATGCGCGTGCCAATCTGGTTATTGAATCAAGCAATATAACTACATCATGACCACACTCAGTCATTCGTTTTGCTTTTTCGAGAACGATATTAGCAATCTTAACATGACGTTCAGCCGGTTCATCAAATGTAGAGGCTATTACTTCAGCCTTTACACTTCTTGCCATATCCGTAACTTCCTCCGGACGTTCATCTATTAGGAGAACTATCAGATAAGCTTCAGGATGATTGTATGCAATGGCGTTGGCAATTTCTTTAAGCAACACTGTCTTACCAGTTTTAGGCTGAGCGACGATCAGACCACGCTGGCCTTTTCCAATAGGAGAAAAAAGGTCAATAATCCTGGTCGACATATTGTTACCCGGGTGACCAGTTAAATTAAATTTCTTTTCAGGGAACAAAGGAGTAAGATAATCAAATGGTATTCTGTCTCTCACTTCATCAGGAGTACGACCATTGATTAATTCCACCTTGATTAATGGGAAATATTTTTCACCATCTTTCGGCGGACGGATAGTACCTCTTACAGTATCGCCTGTTTTAAGACCAAAGAGCTTGATCTGGGATTGTGATACATACACATCATCCGGTGAATTCAGATAATGATAGTCGGATGACCTCAGGAACCCATATCCATCAGGCATGATTTCTAGAACACCATCGCTGGAGATGAAGCCATCAAATTCCCAGGTAAATTCATCACGTTTCTTTTCAGGTCTATCTGGTCGGTCGTTTCTCTCTGGAAACCTCTGCCTTGGATTAGGATATTCTCTGTTAAACCTTTCAGTAGGACGATAAGGCTCAGGATCGGCACTCTTCTCAACCACAGGTGCTGACTGTTCAGATGAAGTTTCTGCTTCCTGAATTTCAGGTTTGGCTTCTTCAGTTATTACTTCAGGACTTGCCTTGATTTCCGGTTCATCGATAACAGGCTCATCAATTGGTGCATTGCTTAACAGCAAAGCTTCCTCGTCAATATGATCAGATTTAGAAGCCACTTTATAATTCTGCTGATCAGAGTTCGTTGTAGGATTGAAACTCGGTTGATCTGCCTCAGTTTCACGGTTAACAAATAAGTTTAACTCTTTATCGTGAGTAGGTACTGCAGGTGCCTGTGGTCTGTTACCCTTTTCAGTCAGTTCTCTGGTTGGCCTGCCTCTTTTAGGCTTACCTGGTCTGGCATCAACTTTATTCGGCCTTTCTTCCTGACCTTTTGGGGCTAACGGCTTGTTTTCTAAGGCTGCAGTTGGCTTGATCAGTTCTTTCTTTTCTTCACCTTTCGGTGGAATATTTGCCTTTGGTTGATTAGCAGAAGGATTGGAAGAAGCTATTGGTGCCCCCTTTTCAGGTTTTACAAAAGGCTGTGGACGGGGTTTATTAAATCTTTCGTCAGGGATTCGTTGTCTCTTGAATTTGTTGTCCCTGTTTGCCTTTTCTTTATCAAGCATTTCTTTGGAAGGATTCAGTGCCTGAAAATCAAGGATTTGATAGATCAGGTCTTGCTTCTTCATGGAATCATATTTGGGAATATTCAGTCCACGGGCGATGTCTTTTAACTCCTCGAGAAGCTTGTTGTTAAGCTCAATGATATCGTACATAAAAATTAATTAGTGTTGTGTAATCAGAAATTGATCAGAATAAATGGTGTATATCTTTATCGCACTCCAGATTAATTCTGGTACTTAAAAAAAGCGAGATTGAAATAATGAGAGTGGATTGAATTATTTAAGAGTTGCAAATATAATGCTTTTTATTTCTTGTTTAATCTTTTCACTATTAAAAAATAAAAAAAACCTTACTCTAATACACAACAAAGATAAAGGGATTAGGTTCTTCATGAATTTTTCAGGAATATTTGGAATTATTTTCCAAAAACTGCGTAGGTTTGCCTTAAATATTTAAAACTTGTTTTAAGATGAAAAATACTGCATTTACTAAGATTCATGAAGCACTGGGTGCTAAAATGGTGCCTTTTGCAGGCTTTTATATGCCTGTTCAATATGAAGGACTTCTTGTAGAACATGAAACTGTTAGAAAAGGTGTCGGCGTATTTGATGTTTCCCACATGGGACAAATATGGGTTAAAGGCCCAAAAGCCCTGGATCTTATTCAATGGGTGAGTTCAAACGATGCATCTAAACTTACTGATGGTAAAATCCAATATACCTGCTTCCCTAATAATGAAGGTGGTATTGTTGACGATTTTCTTACTTACAGAATTGATGCAGAGACTTATCTATTGGTAGTAAATGCTTCAAATACTGAAAAGGACTGGAATTGGATCAATTCACAGAATAAATTTGGTGCTACTCTCTATAATGCCTCTGATGAGATTTCACAGTTGGCAGTTCAGGGTCCTTTAGCACTTAAAGCTATGCAGAAGCTTACCAGTACCCCGATACTTGACATGGAATACTACACCTTCAAGAAACTTGAACTTGCTGGTGTTAAGGATGTTATCCTCTCTATCAATGGATATACAGGCGCCGGTGGATGTGAAATATATTTTGCCAATGAAGATGCTGAGAAAATCTGGAAAGCAGTATTTGAAGCTGGAGCTGAATTCGGTATCAAACCTATAGGACTAGGCGCACGTGATACACTGCGTCTTGAGATGGGATTCTGCTTATACGGCAATGATATCAACGATACAACCTCCCCTATTGAAGCAGGACTTGGATGGATCACCAAATTTACTGACACCAAGGACTTCGTAAACAAGGCTGCATTACTTAAACAAAAAACCGAAGGTGTTCAAAAAAAACTGGTTGGATTTGAGATGATTGACAAGGGTATTCCCCGGCAGCATTACCCAATCCTGAATGCTGATGGAAAAGAAATCGGCGAAGTTACTTCAGGCACTCAGTCTCCATCATTGAAAATAGCCATTGGTATGGGCTATGTTGCTACAGAATATGCAAAAACTGATATGGAAATATTTATCAGTGTCCGCGATAAATCTTTAAAAGCAAAAATTGTTAAGCTTCCTTTCTACAAAGGTTAAGAAATTGTAATAATTTTATAACCGGGCATTGTCATGATGTCCGGTTATATTTTATACACCTCACAAACAAATCATGCCAACCATTGAAGTTTGCTTCTCTCCTGCCCTGTACTCATTTCTGGATAAAAAGGATGATACCATTACGGTGGTCATTGACGTACTGAGGGCAACAACTTCTTTCTGTACTGCCTTTGATTATGGGGTTAAGGAAATAATTCCCATTGACTCATTGGAATCTGCAAGGGTTATAAAAGAAAACGGACATCTGGTTGCTGCTGAAAGAGATGGTATCAAACCTGCGTTTGCTGATTTCAGTAACTCAGCCTTTGATTTCATGAATGATGATATTGCCGGAAAAGTGATCTATTACACCACAACAAACGGCACCAAGGCAATTGAATTGGCAAACCGTAACGGCAAGGTAGCCATTGCATCATTTCTGAATATTCCCGTTATTACCGAATGGCTAATTTCTCAAAATGCCCATGTAATTCTTTTATGTGCCGGCTGGAAGAACAACTATTGCATTGAAGACACCCTGTGTGCCGGTGCTATTGCCAAAGCCCTGATACAAGACACCAGGTTTCAATTAACCGGTGATTCCGCGCAAACTTCCATTACATTATGGGATTCCTGCGATGGTAATCCTGAATCAATGATTCGTCAATCCACTCATTTCAACCGGCTCAAAAAGTTAGGTTATGATAACGTTCTGAACTACTCGCTGGAGATAGGCAGGTCAAAGTCAGTTCCTGTAATGCTTGGCAAGAGCATTATCAATATATCCATTGCAAATCACAACAAATCTGTTTAAAGTCTGTTACAAGCCATGAAAAAATTAAATTCAATTATCATCATGTTAGTCACTATTACTGCTATCTCTTGCAATCAACCCTCTGCACCTGAGGAAAAGAAAGATGACTTCAAGTATCTGCTGGAGCAATTCGCTGATCTGAAAATAATGAGGTATCAGGTTTCTGGTTTCGATGAACTGACACTTAAACAGAAAGAACTGGTATATTATCTAAGCCAGGCAGCCATTGCAGGAAGAGATATTCTTTTCGATCAGAATTTCAAGTACAATCTTGCTATTCGTCGTACTCTTGAGAATATTGTGGAGAATTACGAAGGTGATCGGAATACGGATGAATTCAATAAGTTCATGGTCTATACCAAGCGTGTATGGTTCAGCAATGGAATCCATCATCATTATTCAAAAGATAAATTCATACCAAAGTTCAGCAGTGAATATTTCAACAGTCTTGTAAAAAGCACCACAAAAGGAGCTTTCCCATTAAGGGAGGGACAATCAATAGACGAATTCATGGACGAGTTAACTCCGGTAATCTTTGATCCGACAATTGCCCCCAAAGGTGTAAGTCAGGAAGCAGGCAAGGATCTGGTTACAGGTTCTGCTTCTAATTTCTACGACGGTGTAACAGAGAAAGAAGTAGACGATTATTATAAAAACCTAAAAGCTCAAACCATTGCTACTGGTGGAGACACCCTGATCTCATGGGGACTTAATACAAAAGTTATAAAGGAAAACAACCAGGTAAAAGAACTGGTATATAAAATGGATGGCTTATACTCAGAAGCGATCGAACAGATCGTTTACTGGCTTGAAAAAGCAGCAGGTGTTGCTGAAAATCCTCATCAGGAGAAAGTTATCAATAAACTGATCGAGTACTACAAAACAGGCAATTTAACTACCTGGGATGAGTATAATGTACTTTGGGTGAAAGATCTGGACTCACAAGTTGACTTTGTTAATGGATTCATTGAAGACTATGGCGATCCCCTTGGAAGGAAAGCTACCTGGGAAAGTGTAGTTAACTTTAAAGATGTGGAAGCTACAAAGAGAACAGAAATTATCAGTAACAATGCCCAATGGTTTGAAGACAATTCTCCTGTAGATAAAAAGTTTAAGAAGGAAACAGTTAAAGGGGTATCAGCAAAGGTAATCACAGCCGCTCAACTGGGAGGCGATTGCTATCCAAGTACTCCGATTGGAATCAACCTGCCTAATGCCGACTGGATCAGAAAAGAACATGGATCCAAGTCAGTAACCATTGAAAATATAACCTACGCTTACGATCAAGCATCTCTTGGTAATGGAATGATGGAGGAATTTGCTGCATCCCAGCAAGAGATTGACTGGGCTAAAGCTTACGGTTCATTGGCCAGTAACCTTCATACTGACCTTCACGAATGTCTCGGTCATGGTTCAGGACAACTTTTGCCGGGTACCCGCGGTATTGAGCTAAAAAATTATAGTTCACCACTGGAAGAGGCTAGAGCTGATTTGTTTGCGCTATATTACATGGCTGATCCGAATATGATTAAGCTGGGATTGTTCGATAAGGAAGAGGTTTACAAAGCTGAGTACAACAGTTATATACGCAACGGACTCTTGACTCAACTTACACGTATACAGCCGGGTAAGAACATTGAACAGGCTCACATGCGCAGTCGTCAACTCATTGCTGCTTGGTGCTTCGAGCAAGGAAAATCAGCCAATATTATCGCTAAGGAAGTCAGAGACGGCAAAACATTCATTGTTATCAATGATTATAAAGGTTTGCGCAATCTTTTTGGTCAGTTGTTGGCTGAAATCCAACGTATAAAATCAGAGGGTGATTATGAAGCTGGTAAGAATCTTATTGAAACTTATGCCGTCAAGGTGGATCAGGACCTTCACAAAGAGGTTCTAGACCGTTTCACCAAACTAAACATCGCCCCGTATGGTGGATTTATCAATCCGGTATTTGTGCCTGTTTCTGAAAACGGAAAGATAACTGACATCCAGGTGACCTATCCGGATGATTACACGAAACAGATGATGGACTATTCAAAAAATCATTCTTTTTTACCAACATACAATTGATTTCATAAACAACATGAACTCCTGTATGTTCTTATGATTTAAATACCTTGAATAGGAATGGAACACACTTATTTAATAAGATCTGACTCTAAAGTTGCTGATGTAATTGACAGGAACCCACTTCTACTGTTGATGCTTGAGCATTTGAATATTCCCCTTGGATTGCATGAGAAGAATGTTGAACAGCTATGCAATGAATTCAATATAGAAACCACACTGTTTCTGGTCATTGCTAACTTATATCTGGATCGAATCCCCGATTCCTCTCAAATAGATAAGATTCATGATATTACCCATATTATCAAATATCTTGAAAACAGCCACAAACATTATATAAGTGAGAAATTTCCCTTGCTCACATCGTATATAACGGAAATAAGCAAAATAAATACCCACCCGGAAACTGAGCTGCTTAAACGGTTCTATAATGATTATCTTGTTGAAGTTACCGAGCATCTCAAGTATGAAAATGACATAGTCTTTCCTTATGTGATGTCGCTTATTGCTGAAAACAGGCAATCAGTTTTAGCTATCGGCAACCAATATACCATGGCAGAATATAGCAGCCATCACGATGATATTGAAGAGAAACTTGCTGATCTTAAAAATCTTTTGATAAGGTATCTGCCACCAAATCAGGATATGCAATCCCGACGCAGACTACTACTCACATTGTACGAACTGGAATTTGATTTACATATCCATAGCTTGATAGAAGAAATTATCCTGATCCCTATTGTTGAACGTTTAGAGCATTCCATCAGGGTTTAGTTTATGGACAGCTACCAACAAGTCATTGCAATTGCCGGTCCGGCCCATGTCATCAGGCATGGGTTGACTAGCATTGTCAGAGAATTTCTGCCTTGGCTCAGAATACTCTATTTCAATGACATGCAATCTCTGCTCAACTCTTTTAATCATCAGGATATTTCCGTTGTGATCATTGATGCATCAATTATTGATGGAAGTCAAAAGAATATTATGCTTCTCAAGAAAGAGCATTCAAACACTGCATTGATTGCTTTCCAATATCAATTTCTGCGTAATTCAATCCTCAGTCAGTTTGATGACATCATCACGATTGATCAGCAAGATTCTGAAATAGCTTCAACCATTAAAAAGGCTATTTCTAAATTCACCGACACTTCAGATGAAAGCAAGACTGAGAACCTGAGTGACAGGGAAACAGATGTACTTAAACTACTTGTTACAGGACTATCGGGCAAAGAGATTGCCGACAAACTTAATATCAGTGTGAATACTGTAATCTCCCACCGGAAAAATATTTCACAAAAAACAGGCATCAAATCATTAGCCGGGTTAACTATCTATGCCGTGGTTAATAAAATAATCTCCATGAGTAGTCTTCAGAAATGAGAATACTCATTATTTATGATGATTTGAACTTCCTTATTTCATAAATATTGAGGATTGCCCCTGTTCATTACCAACTCTACCTTTGTTGATATAAATATTACCTATTCGCATGAAATTGTTTAGTCTTTTATTGTTCGTTTTAGTGAGTCTGCAGCTTTCTGCTCAGAATGAAACAGTAAGTAGGGAACAATCATTAACATTGCGTTCATCGTACATTGGCGAGGTTCTGACAAACCATCGGGGTGGTATTAAAACAGGTAGTTGTTATCAGGGTATGGCTAATTTGATTCTTTCCTTTGATACTCAAAAAGCCCGACTTTGGAAAGGCGGAACCTTTTATATCAATGCAGCACATACACACGGTGGAGATCCATCAGATCAGTTTATCGGCGATTTTCAGATTGCATCAAATATTGAAGCCGACAATCTAACGTATTTTCACGAAATGTGGTATAACCAGTCATTTGGCAGGACTGATATCACGATTGGATTGCAGGACCTTAATGTTGAATTTGCATCAAGTGAATACGCCTCAACCTTTATAAACAGCTCATTTGGAGTGCATAGTACCATTGCCGATAATATTATTGCCCCTATTTTCCCGTTGACTGCATTCGGATTTCAATTCAGATACACTATTTCTTCTCAACTTTCAGTTAAACTGATTGCTTTCGATGGTTTCCCTACTGATTTCTCCCAGAATAATCCATACAATTTACGCTGGAACTTTAAACGGGAGGATGGATTATTGAATATTGTACAAGTAAACTGGAAACCGCTTTTCAATGAGAAACTAGCCGGCTCCTACAGTTTCGGGAGTTATACTCATCAACACATGTCTCCTGAAGATGTTAAAAAGAAAAGCACCTGGGAGATCACTAATTATGGTTTCTACGTGACAGGTGATCAGGAGTTGGGCCGCTATTATAATGGCTCCATTCTTTCATCCTTCATGCAGGCAAGCATCAGTCCATCCCAGAAAAACGAAAACTGCTACTATCTCGGGTTCGGCTTAAATTATTCAGGCGTTTTTAGTCAGGGTAACGATGATGTACTAGGCATTGCAGTTGCCCATGCAGGCTTTGATAATCCGAAAAGAAATGAAACAACCCTTGAATTGACCTACCAATATCATTTAAACGGACAGATATCTCTTCAACCGGATATACAATACATCATTAATCCTTCGGGCACAGATTTAAAATTAAAAAATTCATTGGTCACCGCCATCCGATTCATTGTTGAACTTTGATTACCAGGTTCATGACAGTTGACTATACCATATTCCAAACTGTTTTCCCAAGTTCAGATCACTAACATCCATCCTTGAATTCACAATCACCTGATTCATTCTCATCTTCGAACTCCAGTGTAACATGATCAACATTAAAGGAATGTGCTAGTTCCTTGATCTCCTGCTTGATTTTAAGAATATGTGCTGATGTGGTGGAATTTGCAGTAACCACATGCAGTGTCATAATATTCCTCTCTCCATCCAATGACCATAGATGGAAGTCATGAACATTAACTACAGAAGGCATTTGAGTGATCTTCAGGAGTAGATTATCAACATCAATATTCTGTGGGACCTCCTGCATAAGCACTTTGAATGTATCCCGAAGATTCCTGTAAATATTGGTGAATACCCAGATAGTAATAGCTATGGATAAAATGGGGTCCAGAATAGGGAGGTCAACAAACAGCATCACCACACTCACAATCAGCACGGCAACCCACCCCAATACATCTTCCAGAAGGTGTATGGAAACAGCCCTTTCACTTAAAGAATGCCCTGACCGTAATCTATAAGCCGCAAATCCATTGACAGCTATTCCGATGAATGCAAATATCAGCATGCCCTTTGCATTGGTTTCCTGCGGATCCATGATACGAAGGATACTTTCCCTGAGGATAAAAAATGAAGTAATAAGTAGTATGGCCGAAATCATAATTGCCCCTAACAAAGAGAATCGCTTGTAACCATAGGAATAGTTCTCATCCCTCCCCTTGTTTGACTTCTTCTGCAGAAACCAGGCAAAACCAAGGGAAATGCTATCGCCGAAATCATGCAATGCATCTGAAAGAATGGCCACACTATTGGTATACAATCCCCCAACCAATTCAATCAACGCGAAAAACAGGTTAAGGAAGAATGCCAGACGGATATTGCCTGTTTGCTTATCAGTAGTGTGATTATGCAGATGATGTTCCATTTTATTCCTTCTCTTTCTCCAATTGCCCCTCAGCCTTCTTGTAATGCTCATGTACCTGAACCGGTTTTACATCGGCACGGCTCATTCTCATTTGGATTATATCTACCATCAAAGAGAATGCCATGGAGAAATAGATGTATCCTTTGGGAATCTCAATGTCGAATCCTTCGCTCAATAGTGAAAATCCTATTAGAAGGAGGAAGGAAAGTGCCAATATTTTAAATGCAGGATGGGTATTAACAAAATTACTAATCGGCTCAGCTGCAAAAAGCATGATCCCAACAGAAATAACGATGGCCGTATACATAATCCAAAGGTGATCGGCCAAACCAACGGCTGTAATAATGGAATCAAGTGAGAATACTATATCCATGATCAGTATCTGGATTATCACCTGTGCCATGCTTGCAGCCTTGATGTTTTTTGATACATCACCGGGCTCCCCTTCCATCTTATGATATATCTCACTCGTACTCTTATACATGAGGAACAAACCTCCCAGAATAAGAATAAGGTCCTTACCCGATATACCATAATGAAACACGGTAAACAGATCATTCTTAAGCTGCATGATCAGAGATATTACTGATAGCAAGCCCAACCTTAAAAACATTGCAAGCAATAAGCCAATTCGCCTTGTTCTTTTCTGCTGATGTGCCGGAAGTTTACCAGATAATATTGAAATAAATACTACATTGTCGATGCCTAGTACAATTTCAAGGGCTATAAGTGTCAGCAGCGACACTATGATTTCATAATCCATAGTTGATCAGTCGTTAGTTGTTAAACAGAATACTATGCCGGAACCTGAAACCACCTCTTTTTGAAGTAAAAAGCGGCATTTACCAAGGCTACCATAACAGGAACTTCCACCAAAGGACCAATGACAGCAGCGAATGCTTCCCCTGAGTTAATACCAAATACAGAAATTGCTACTGCAATGGCTAATTCAAAGTTATTACTTGCTGCCGTAAACGATAGCGTTGTACTCTGCTCATAGTTTGCACCTGCTTTCTTGCTCATTATAAATGAAACAACAAACATTACTATGAAATAGATCACCAGCGGGATTGCAATTCTTACAACATCCAATGGTATACGCACTATCATTTCTCCCTTGAGGGAAAACATGACAAATATAGTAAACAACAAAGCAATCAGGGTTAACGGACTGATCTTGGGTACAAATTTTCGGTGATACCAATCTTTATCTTTTATCCGGGTAAGGAAGAAGCGGGTGAGAAACCCTGCTGCAAATGGAATACCGAGATAAATCAACACGCTCTTTGCTATCTCTGCAATAGTGATCTGTGAAACCTTATCATTTACCGGTAAACCAAACCATCCGGGCAATACGGCAATGAAGAAATAGGCATAAACTGAAAAGAACAGCACCTGGAATATTGAATTGAATGCTACAAGTCCTGCTGCATATTGAGTATCTCCCTTGGCCAAATCATTCCAAACAATAACCATGGCAATACAGCGTGCTAGTCCTATCAGGATAAGTCCGTACATGTAGTCAATGTTAAATTGCAGGAAGATAATAGCCAATGCGAACATGAGCACCGGACCAATCAGCCAGTTTTGGATCATGGACAATCCAAGTATTTTAGTATTCTTGAATACATCACCCAATTCTTCATACCTGACTTTTGCCAAGGGTGGGTACATCATAATGATCAATCCTATGGCAATGGGGATGTTCGTCGTTCCTGATGACATACTATCCCAGAATCCAGCTATTTCAGGACTAATCCAACCGACAAATATCCCGGCGAACATTGCCAGAAATATCCATAATGTGAGATATCTGTCCAGAAATTTTAATCTTGGTTGTGAAGGCATATTTCCAATAGTTTTTGTTAAACAGAATTCAGTGAAATGAAAGTATATAGAAATACTGATAAATTAGTACAGGAATTCCATGTATGGAATTCCTGAGTACTTTAAAGCAAATATAGGATCACTTATTAGCAGATACAGTGATACTGAACAATCCTGTACCGCTTTGTTTGAACTGCCTTAACTCCTCACTGTTCAAATAAAACGACAGTATGTCATCTGGAATTTCTATCTGCTTAGAGGTATGTACCTTAACATCTGTAAATCTCTGTTTTTCAATGATACCTATATATTCATTCCAATCTACTGCGCCTGAAATACAACCTGCATACATTTCTGCATCATAAAGTATTTTTTCAGGCAGGTCACCTTTTATCACGACATCCGACACACAAAAATGGCCCCCGGTTCTTAGTACTCTATGTATCTCTGAAAATGCCTTGTTTTTATCGGGAACCAGATTTAACACGCAATTGGATACAACAACATCAACGGAATTATCAGGAATTGGCATTTCTTCTATGTCACCTTTTACAAATTCTACGTTGGTATATCCCAGTTTATTACGGTTCTCATTGGCTTTTACCAACATCTCATCCGTAAAATCCAAGCCGGTAACTTTACCGGTTTCACCAACAATGGAGCGGGCTACAAAACAATCATTGCCTGCACCGCTGCCAAGGTCCAAAACATGATGCCCTTTTTCAATGCCGGCATACTGAGTAGGAATACCACAGCCAAGGCCTAAATCAGCTTCTGCATGATAGCCTTCAACTTTTTCATAGCTGTCACCAAACACAGAATAATCAGTAGTTGAACAACATCCAGATGTTCCACAACAGGAGGAAGCATTTTGTTGCTTACTCTGATTAGCTATCTGACCGTACTTTTCTTTAACGATCTCTTTTAGTTCACTAGGTTTCATAATTGTATTTTTAAAGTTTCTGAATAGAGTTTATAGAATGAATTCCTTATTTCATCTCTTACGCGTATAAATTCGCTTTGTATGAATTCGTCGGTTCCTGTTGCTTTCGACGGATCATCAAAACCCATATGAAGCCTGTGACGAACCTTGCCGGCAAAAAACGGACATGCTTCATTTGCCTGGTCGCAGACAGTGATGACATAATCCCATTCGGTGTTCAAATATTTATCCACCTGATCAGAGGTGTGATGACTAATGTCGATACCAGCAAGTTTCATTACAGCAACTGCCTGCTGATTAAGCTTACCGGAAGCTTCTGTTCCGGCAGAGTGAACCTCCAAACGATCATCAAATGATTGGAGAAAGCCATGAGCCATCTGGCTTCGGCAACTATTTCCCGTACAAAGAATAAGTATTTTCATGATTTTAGTGATTTACATTACAGACAGCTTCTGATGCCTTTACCGGTTCAAAGAAATCATCAAAAAGCTGTACATATTTGTTGATATGAGTGGAACAAAGACAATAATTGATTTTTAGTCCGTCAATTTCACCGTGTATAAGTCCTACATCACGCAATGCCTTGAGATGTTGCGATACGGTAGTCCGGCTTAATGGCAAGTAATCAGAGATGTCCCCTGATATACAACCGGGTGTTTTTGAAAGATATTCCAGTATTGCCAGCCTTGCGGGGTGTGATATTACCTTAGCGAAAACAGCAAGATCCCGAAGATTGTCATCGAATTTTTCAGACTTGTTCATACGTTGATTTTTAATGTCGCAAACATACGACATAAACTATTAATAATTACAAATCAGGAAAAATAATTTTAAGTACAGTTTGATTCCGGTGGCTAATTCAATAAATTTGTAAAAACAACTGCCATGAAAAAGAAAACTATTTTTCTTATTCTCCTGATCCTCTTAATCTTAATACAACTCATAAGAGTAGATCAAACGAATCCAGAAAGCAAGAACGAATCCAACTACTTTGTAGTGGCATCCGTACCTACTCAGGTTCAATCCATCATGCAGGAATCGTGCTACGATTGTCATTCAAATCAAACCGTATATCCTTGGTACTCCAAAGTGGCACCAGCTTCCTGGTTTATGAATAATCATATCAAGGAAGCGAGGGGAAAAATAAACTTCTCTGAATGGGATAAGTACACTGCCGAAGATCAGGTTAAAATACTTGAAGAGTGTATAGAGGTTATAGAAGAAAATGAGATGCCATTGAAGTCGTATATTCTTATTCATCCTCAGGCTAAATTGTCGGATGAGGAAAAGGATGCGCTCCTTAAGTGGTTTATGCCTGGGAATTTATCCGGAGAAGTGCCGGTCTTGAACTAAGCTCGATCAGTCTTATTTATGCTAGTTCTTATGATCAGTAAAAGATATACTTTTGCGGAAATTTTACTGTAATGAGAACTGTTGCACTACTGATTGCTTCCAATGTATTTATGACGTTTGCCTGGTATGGCCATTTAAAGTTCAAAGAAACTGCTCTGTGGAAGGTAGTTCTGATAAGTTGGGGCATCGCCCTGTTTGAATATATGTTGATGGTGCCGGCTAACAGAATTGGACATGGCACCTTTAGTGTAGGTCAGTTGAAAACTATCCAGGAAGTAATAACCTTACTCGTATTTGCCGGATTTTCAGTATTATTCCTGAAAGAACCGCTCAAATGGAATTATCTGGTGGGTTTTGGCTTTATAGTCATTGCCGTCTTCTTCATTTTCAAGGAGTGGTGAAGATTACTCTCAGGTATTCAAGAGCAATCTCCCTCCCCTAGTATATATTGATTAGAATTCAACAATAATTCCAATAGTCGGTAATACTGTACCACTTCTGCTTGAAATTTCCCTCAGCTGGTAGCGCGACGGATCACCATCAACCGTCAGCCTATTGCCTTCGGTATCTGTATTTACTACAATAAATGGCTGCTCGGCAACCTGATAATTATACACATTCTGCACGTCAGTATAAAGAGTCAACGACCATTTGTCAAAGAAGAATTGCTTGTCAATTCTAATATCCAACTGATGGAATGGCTCCAACCGTTCTGTATTGAACTTGCTGTAATCAGGATAACCTCTTGATTGTACATTGTAAGCATCTATTATGGATGATCGGTACAGGTCGGTCGGGGTATAAGGAGAACCTCCTACTAATCGCCATTTAAGACCGGCATCCCAATCATTCTTGAATTCGCGCGAAAGCGTAAGATTAAGGATATAACCATTATCCCATGCCGATGAAATGTATTTATTAGCATTGTCTTTAAACTCACTCTTCACCAGTGTAAAGGAGGCAATCAAATCAACCATATTGAACAGTCGCTCACGAACATAAGTCTCCAGTCCATAAGCCCTTCCGGTACCGGTCGATGTAACTTCTTCACTTCCAGTAACACCATAATCTCCCCCTTTATTCGCCAGTGCAATTGAATCAAGTATTGAAACGGGATAATCGCTATAGATTTTATAGAATCCTTCAATGGTTATAATGGAGCTTTCCTTTCGACGGTATTCAAATCCAAAGACGAAATGATCAGACTTGATATACTCCAGATCGTTTTCCTTGTTGGCTAGTACGCCCTCTCTTGTTCGATAACCCAGGGTTGTGTATGCAGGAAGCTGCAGAAAACGACCGGTATTCATGTTTACGAAGAACTTGTCGGTTAGTGCATAGGCTGCGGAAAATCTCGGTGAAAGTTTACTGAACAGGTTCTTGAAATTATCAGAGTAGTTATTCGCATCGGCACGGATGCCTAATGAAAGAACCAGACGATCATCATAAAATCCTTTACTCACCTGACTGAATAAATTCCATTTAAACATATCCAATTCCGAATTGAACTGTAATGACCGGATGGTATCCTCAGCCAGAGGGATAAATACCTTCTGGAAGGTAGATGTATTGTATTTTGCATATTCAAGACCGGCGCCTGTTACTACCCTGTAACCATTATACCTGCCCGTGTTCTCATATCTTACCTTATTTTCAATTTCCTGCGAAACATAATCCTGCAGACGCGGTTTTGCCTTATCATTGTCTTCATGCTTATAGGATTCATTATTAAGCATATTGCGACTATAGACCCATGTATCGTAAGAGTTCTTGCGATAATGCTTGTAAACTGCTCCTAAAGCATAGTTCCATTGTTCAAAAACAGGAAGATAATCCAACAGGTATTGCTGGCTTTCATCTGGATTTTCAATGCCTGTATTTAAGGATGACTTATCTATGGCGCCAATACCAAGAATAGTCAGCTCATTCTTCTGATCAAAACGTGTCTTTACCTTAAACTGAAAATCATTGTATGTTGGCAAAAACGGCAATCCTATCAAATCAAACAGGAATTGTAGATAGGATCTCCGGGCAGAAAAGAGGAAAGTTGTTTTGTCGTTTATGGGACCATTCAATGCCAGCGACATGTCTGATGCCCCAACGGCAACTTTGGTTACCACCTTTTCCTTGTTACCATCAATCTGCTTCATTTCAATGATTGAACTCAGCGCATTCCCCCTGTTTGCCGGAAAAGCACCCGAATAAAAATCTACCTCCCTTACGAAGTCAATGTTAATCATTCCCACTGGACCGCCTGAGGCTCCTTGTGTTGCAAAATGATTAAGGTTAGGTATTTCCATGCCATCCAAGTAGAATTTGTTCTCCCCCGGACCACCTCCCCTAACTATAACGTCATTGCGGTACGATACTGTTGATGAAACACCCGGTAATGCCTGAATTACCTTGCTAACATCACGATTACCACCCGGATTGCGTTCTATATCCTTGATACTTAAGGTACGCATGGATACCGGACTTTCTTCCGTCTTCCTGAAAGGTGAAGCTTTGATAATTATCTGTTCAAGTTCAATATTTGTCTGTACCATTGGGATATCAATAAATACCACCTTGGCATTCGTTGCCATGATCTCTTCACTTATAAATGGCTTGTATCCCACTGAAGTGGCCGCTATTTTAACAAATCCCGGATGAATATTTTCAATCACATACTGACCTTCAAGATCAGATGTAACACCCTTGGTAGTGCCAAAAATTACAAGATTGGTAAAGGGTAAGGGTTCATTGCTGTTAATATCATAAACTCGTCCTTTAATAGTTGCCTGCTCCGAGTGCTTCTGAGCATGCGCATTTATGGCAATAAATAATAATAGAAGTAATATGGTTTGTTTCATTCTGTTTAACGTTTTAAGCGTATCCATAAACAACAAAGACCGTTCTTTGTTTTCGAAATAAAATAAAATGCAGAAAATATTTATTACTGCAGCAGTCACCACAAAATCAAAACGATATTACACCAACAGAATACTGGTTACCATATTAGAGTTTGCTCAAGCCACCATAAATTTAAAACATTATTACATTATTAGCCTACCGATTATGATATTGGAGGTTACTGAAGCCAACTTAAATTCATAAGGATATTATACCTGCAGTCTCAAGATCATTTTTTACAGTTGCAATAACCTCCACAGGATCTGGAGGCAGCCATTTTATGGCAACACCCCTGCGTTCCATCCTCCTGAACCACGTCATTTGTCGTTTGGCAAATTGGTGGATTGCTGTATTGAGCTGACTCACCATCTCTTCATAGGTGAGTTTTCCTTCCAGATATAATGCAATAAACTTGTATTCAAGACCATAATATACAAGCGTTTCAAAACTGACACCGCTCTTATGCAGCTTCTCAACCTCCTCAATCAGTCCTTCCTTCAGCCTTTTCCTAAGTCGCTCAGTTATCCTTGATCTTACAATCTCCCTGGGCACCTGCAATCCATAAATTAAGCTGGTTCGCGGACTATTATCATAAGCTGCTTTTGGAACAATCACATTGTCAGAATCATCTTCAACAATAGGATCAGCTGGCTGACCCATGCTGTTATAATCTAAGATTGTAGAAAACATACTATCCAATACATCAGGACCCGCATCCTTAACTCCAGCATTTACCAAAGCTATTTCAACTGCCCGTTCCAGCCTATCCCTGTCAATCAGGTCAGTGGTATTGTGAACTTTACTCAGTGACTGAAGCAGCAGTATTAATTCTTCGTTGCTTTTGGAAGAGAGATACTCTCGTAATGATTCGTTCTCACTCACTTCTTTAAGATCATACAAGCCTAGTGCACTCTCAATATACATGCCGCTGCCACCACACACAACAGTAATCTTGCCCCTGCTTGATATATCTTCAACCGCACTGTCGAAATCAGTTTTGTAATTGAACAGACTGTACTTCTCACCGGCTTCCACAATATCAATCAAATGAGTCCTGATCTGAACGTCATCTACAAAATACTCATCCAGATCTTTTCCTGTCCCAATATCCATTCCCTTGTATACTTGTCGGGAATCTGCAGAAATGATCTCTCCACCTATTGCATGAGCCAGCAATGCTGCTATACGTGTTTTGCCTGTAGCGGTTGGTCCTAAAAGTACTATCATCGGGCTACTCATGCTAGCTGGTATTTTCGTTGTAACTGACGTTCATTGACAAACATTAAATCACGGATCAAATTGAGACTGTTCACCGGGGCATGTTCAAATCCAAGATCTTTGACCTGTTTGAGAGCATCCAAAATGACAACATCCACATTAAAGTTATTTGTTAGGAACCTTTCAAGCCTGCTCTCGCTACGCTCACTATACTGGGCATCCGATGATTTAAGGTATTGAAGTATCCGTAATCCGTCAACTTTCTGCACTACTGCCTTCACGAACTGAGAAACATTCGGACTATTGGCCCTTAACGGTCCCCAAACATCACTTATTTCAACTTGAAAGGATTCCGCAAGAAATGAATCCATTGGTGTCGGCACATCTGCATGATACAATTCGGGCATTAGGTCATAGGTAGCCTTGATCTCCAAAAATAAATCCTGATCATATATCGGATAGCTGCTCCAGTTACCTGCACGACCGCGAATCATGGCAGGACCAGTGCCAAAATATACCCTGTCAGAAAACCGTGATGCCGGATAAATCACTTCTTCACAATCAATGATGATATTGCCAGCTTTTCTAAGTTTCTGCACGAAATAGAAATCTTCACCACTGAGTTTCGGGGTAATTCCTCTTACCTTCCTGTATGTGCCGGCTTTGCATGCCATGCCTGAACCTATTGCCGAGAAGCAATAAGGATTCCTGATGAGCAGCATATTGAGGGCATAATTGCGCATGTAAAGCTCATAGCGCAGTATACATCTGTCGGCGACTTCATCTCCTGTTAAAGGGTGATAATAAGGTACAGATAACCCAACGGCTGACGGATATTGATCCAAGGCATCAACAACAGCTTTGAAATAGGTCGAAGAGTAAGAAGTATCGGCATCCACGCTGATGATTATATCCTCATCCTGTGCCATTTGATCGGCACTATCCATGGCAATCTTGCGTGCCCACCCTACTCCATGCTTTCTGCCAATCCATCCATTACCCCGACTGCTTTTGTCGATGCAAGTTATCCTGCTATCGTTCAATGAATGGATGTATTCAATTGTAGAGTTGTTATGCACGCAAATAGGAAGTTTATCGGGCATTTGCCACCATTCATCCGGCTGATTCACACAGATAATCAGGTGTAATTCCACCTCTTCCTGATTTAAAAGATCGTTGATAATCACCGGTACATTGTCGGGTTCATTTAAAACCGGCAGTGCCGCGTAAACTTTAATCCTTCTACCAATGTTTATACTCAACGATATTGAAATTTAAGAAGTCACAAAAGTAATACTTCGAACAATGGAAATGAATGATGTTCTTGAGAAACTCCCTCAACACCTGATGAGTCTGGTCATTGAGCAACCCTACAATGCGTACACTTCACGTGATCATGCAGTGTGGCGGTATGTGATGCGACAGAACGTCAGGTTCCTTAGCAAGGTAGCCCACGGCTCTTATGTGGAGGGGCTTAAGAAAACAGGTATCAGTATCGACACAATCCCTCACATGTATGGCATGAACCGCATTCTCAAGGAGATAGGATGGGCTGCCGTTGCTGTTGATGGATTCATTCCACCTTCTGCTTTCATGGAATTCCAGGCATTTAATGTGCTGGTCATTGCTGCTGATATACGTCCTGTGAACCAGATTGAATACACCCCGGCACCCGATATCATACATGAAGCTGCAGGACATGCTCCTATAATTGCAGATTCAGAATACGCTGAATACCTGAAGTTCTTTGGACAAATTGGCTCCAAAGCATTCGCTTCAGTGCGCGATAATGATCTTTATGAGGCCGTACGGCATCTTTCCATTCTTAAATCCGATCCATATTCCTCCGATGAAGAAATTGAAACCGCTGAGAGAAATTTGGCGGAGATAGATGCAAGTATGGGTGAACCATCAGAAATGTCGCTTATCCGAAATCTGCATTGGTGGACCGTAGAGTATGGATTGATCGGAGAACTGAATGCACCTAAAATATACGGCGCCGGACTGCTTTCATCCATTGGAGAAAGCCACAACTGTTTGTTGCCTCATATAAAGAAACTGCCCTATAGTATAGAAGCTGCGAAATATAACTTTGATATTACCACTCAACAGCCACAGCTATTTGTAACTCCCGACTTCAGTCACCTATCAGATGTGCTCAACCAGTTTGCCGATACAATGGCTCTCCGCAAAGGAGGAAAAGAGGCAGTTGTCAAGGCTCAGGACTCAGGTACAACCGCCACAGTGGTGCTTGATTCAGGCATCCAGATCTCCGGAACATTCGACAATGGTATCTTTGATCAGGATGAAGTTGTTTATCTGAGAACAAAAAGCCCTTCAGCTTTAGCATTCGGCAACGTAGAACTTCCCGGACATGGCAAAGCCTTTCATTCTGAAGGATTTGGCACACCGGTTGGCAGAATTGTCAACTCTACAAAACCCCTGCATTTATTATCCGCCACCGAATTAAAGGATCTTGATATAGAAGAAGGGAAGGACATTCAAATTAAATTCACGAGTGGGGTTGTTGTAAAAGGTCATCTTCTTTCTACTAGGAAATCCAAGGATGTGAACCTCGTTTTCACCTTCCATAATTGCATGGTGACCTACCGTAACGAAATACTGTTTGACCCCTCATGGGGCAGATATGATATGGCTATAGGACAAGAAGTTACCTCTGCTTATCCGGGACCGGCTGATCCACAGGCATTCCGTTTATCCTACAAGGCACCGGCTGAAACTACCCATAAGATCATTCATTCGGAAAAGGACCTCCTTGTTTACTCGTTATATCAGAAAGTGAGGGACCTTCGGGAAATGCACACAGATACTAAAGCCATTTCCAATAACGCTTTGAGTGACATCTGGGAGCAGGTAAAAACCGACTACCCCAATGAATGGCTTCTTATGCTAGAGCTATTGGAACTGTTGAATAGTAAGGTGACCAACAGAGTACTGGCCGATGATATCCTCACTAAATTGAACACGCTCAAGGAAACTGACACTACCATCACCAAGCTTATAAACGATGGATTACAGTTACTTAACACACCATTTGCCGTTAAGGAAACAATCTAAAACCCTGAATAAACAAATTTGGCATAGTGCTTTTTAATTATATAGTTTTTTGTAGTAGCTTTGTAAAAAAGTGAGAGGTGAACCAAACTAGTAATGGAAAGGCATCAAAACGGACAACAATTGTATTGTTGGCATTCATGGTGTTTGGTCTTTCCTTAAGTTCACTCATCAACTTCCATCTCTTCCGCATCTACGGAAGTCCTTTAAATACTGAATTAATCCAGTCAAAGAGAGAAGAACTGTCTTCTCCTGAAATCAGTAATGTTGCCATAGCTGATCTTGCCCATGCCATTGTTCCGGTTAATCAGGGCATACCTGAAATCTCCGTAATAATCCTGCAACTTGAGGATTTTAGCGAATCATTACCCCAATATTCTTTATCCGGGAAGGTTATCTACAGCCTTCGCGCACCCCCGTTAGCATAGTCTTCTTTTAAAAATACTGATCATCAGGGATTTCCTCTCTGATATACAAGTATCTCAACATGTCTGTTATTCAGCATATTGATATTTTAAACGCAGTTCTGTCAACCTTTAAAACCTTTACAATGAAGATCTTTACCAAATTAAGTATTGTTGTATGCTTCGCTTCAATGATTTCCGGCAAGGCTATTGCCCAGGAAACAAAAACCATTGAAATGGGCGCCTCTTATGCCAACGAAGTATACTATTCCATGGAAAACGGTGTAGTAATGACTTCACCGCGCAATACATGGGATATTGCGTTCTATACCACCGCCTTCAGTGCCGGCATAATCACCAATGATGGCAACGGAGTGGAGCTTTATCAATATCCTGATGGCTCCAATGAAGGATGGAATGACTTCGATACCATCGGCATGTCGGGCTGGATCAGGCTCTACAACGATGTTACCAACTGGGAGAATGGGGCTTTCAACCGACTTGAGAAGGGTCATCCCGATTATGGATGGGGTATTTACAGCATGACCTCCCATGATGTTATTGGTGACTCACTTTTCCTGATCAAGACGGCTGATGGCAAGTACCGTAAGCTGAATATCGTAAGGAAAAGGTCAACGCTTAATCAGTATGAAATCAGGTACGCTGATCTGGATGGTTTGAATGATCAAACTATAACACTTGATGCCAAACCTTATGAGTCCAAACTATTCATGTCGTTCTCCTTTACTGACGGACTCATTGACCGTGAACCGGATGCTGATTCATGGGATTTATTGTTCACACGTTACCTGGCAACTGTAATGAATACCCCTTATCCGGTAGTGGGTGTATTGCTCAATCCTGCCACTCTTGCTGCTGAAGCAAGGGGTGTTGCTCCCGACTTTGATGCATGGGAAACCCTGAATTATGAAACCGGCAGAGATGAAATCGGCCACGACTGGAAGACCTTTGATTTGGGTTCCATGACTTACATCATGGAGGATTCCCTCTACTTCTTTGTAAAAGGACAGGATAGCAGCATCTATAAAATAACCTTCAACAGTTTCAGTGGTTCCGCATCGGGCATTACAACCTTCGACCAGGAACTGATATCAGCTCTTTCAATTCCTGAAAATCAGGTGTCATCAACACTGGTTTATCCTAACCCTGCAACCTCTCAGCTGAACATAAATACACCATCAGGTGAGGAAGGTTTCATCACCATTTGTAATCTGACCGGGCAGGAACTATCCCGTTTAGAATTTACTAAAGGAGCCAAACATTCCCTGAATATCGATGGATTGGTAAAAGGCATTTATATCGTAACCATTGTAACAGGCAATAAATCAGTTTCTCAAAAGGTAATTGTTTTAAATGACTAATACTCCCATAAGGTACTTGTATTAAATGACTAATAAGCTATTAACGATTGTGTTTGTGTTGTGTGTTATTGTGACCCAATTGCATGGACAGGTTAATCCTGTCCGTGTAGTTGATCACAGTACAGGTAATGCCGTGCCGTTTGCCCATTTAAAAGTAACCAAACTGAATTCAAAATACACAAAGTATTACGTTACCGATACATCGGGTATTGCCCGCTTCTCTATTGACCAACCGGTCGAAATAACCGTTTCCTATGTGGGTTATAAAAAATACATAGACACCCTACACCCAGGTAACCAGGCACTTATCAGATTAATCCCTGAGATTGTGAGTTTCGAAGAACTCGTGGTAACTGCTCAATATTCACCCGTAAGTGCTGATAAATCCTTGTATAAGGTTAAGGTAATCAACAATATGCAGATTCAGAAGAAGGCTGCATATGACCTTGCCGGATTACTACGCACACAGATGAACATCAGGCTTTCGCAGGATGGCGCTATTGGCACCGGAATGAGCATGCAGGGACTTTCAGGCGAAAACGTGAAAATTCTGATCAATGGTGTTCCGGTAATCGGCCGACTCAATGGAGTCATTGACCTCAGCCAGATAAACCTTCAACAGGCGCAGCAGGTTGAATTGATCGAAGGCCCCATGTCGGTAATCTATGGCAGCAATGCACTGGCCGGAGTGATAAATATCATTTCACGTGAGAACACCAGTGAGAAATTCAATCTTACCGTCAACAGTTATGTTGAATCGGTGGGCGTATATAACTTTGATGCTATAACAGGCTTCAGAAAAGGGAAACACAGCTTTGTCCTTACCGGAGGCCGTAACTTCTTTGATGGCTACTCTTCCACTTCCTCAGGCAGAGTCATGCAATGGAAGCCCAAGAGACAAGTGAATGCCGATCTTGATTACGGACTCTATTTGGATAAAATCAACATTAAAGCGCACCTCAGCCATTTTGACGAACTCCTGCAGAGTAAAGGTGAGTTGATACCTCCCTATTTCGAAAAGGCATTCGATAATCATTTTCAAACCCAGCGTACAACCGGCAAACTGAGCTTTGCCACCAAGGGTACCAACAATTTCAGTTCCGATAATTCCTTCTCACTTTATGGCCGTACCAGAACCCTTTGGTACAACAACCTCTCTTTACTGGAGAAAACGCATATAGAGGATGATATCACCAGGTTCAAAGCGCTACTTTCAAGAGGTATTTATACCTTTAAATACGATCCTTACGATATCGGTCTCCAAACCGGTTACGACCTGAATGTTGAATGGGCTGATGGGGAAAGAATAGGCAATGAAACAAAAAACATTACGGATGCTGCCCTGTTTCTGAGTGTTCAGTATCAGCCTGTCAGCTATTTATCGCTGCAACCAGGTATCAGGGCAGCCTACAACTCCAGATACAAGTCACCGGTTGTTTATGCCTTTCATGTAAAAGTCGGACCATTTAAGGATTTCCTTATCCGCACTTCCTATTCTTCAGGATTCAGGTCGCCGTCACTGAAGGAGTTATACATGAACTTCGTCGATGTAAACCACAATATTATAGGCAATGCTAATCTCAGGGCTGAAACCTCTGACAATGTCCAGTTGGCCCTCTCAAAGAAAATTACCGGTCATAAATATATGGCTGATGCCGAATTCAATCTGTTTGCCAATAATATCAACAACATCATTACGCTAGCCGAGATGCCCGATAAGAGCTACACCTATGTGAATGTGGATATCTACAAAACACGCGGATACAACCTCAAGTTCCATCTGTTTATGAAAACCGGACTGGATGCAAGCATCGGTTACGGTATGATTGGAAATTCAGGGAATACTGTGACTACTGACAACCAGTATGTTTGGTCGCCAGAAGTCACTACGGAAGTATCCTATAGCATACCCTGGAACAAGTTGTCACTGTCTGCCTTTTATAAATACACCGGCGAAGTGCCCAAGTTCCTGGTAGACGCTGAAGGCGATGTAACAACAAGCAACATCAAAGACTATCATACACTGGATGCAAGTCTCAGTAAGAAATTCTTTAACGAGCATTTCAGTCTTACCGTAGGTGGAAAGAATCTGTTTGATGTTACAAACATTACTACAGGCGTTTCGCAGGATGGAGTACATGAAGGATCTTCCTCATCCATTCCTATTGCATGGGGCAGAACAGCTTTTATTAAATTATCCTATGATCTTAGGGGCAATAAGGCAAATAAATAACCGAACTACACCATACAATCCGGAAAAATAAGAACCCATGACTAAACTACAGATATTGCTTGTTTGCAGCCTGTCGCTACTTCTTACCTCCTGTTTCAAGGAGGATGAGCGGGTGTATCCTTACACACCCGGAGATGTTGAAACAGCCACCATTGTCATGATGGAAGACTACAGATACCAGTCGTTCTTCAGTTTCAAGGAAAACAAGGTAATTGATTCAGTCAACAAGTATAGCTGGCACCTGGCTTTGAGCTGTACTGAGGGCGATTATACCCTTCATCCAAACACATCACTGTTTATGAAGGTGGCTCATACCGGTTCTTACAAATTTGACTCCACCTATACTGTAATTGACAGCCTCGATTGGAAATTTGACTCATCCGATGGGGATTCCACCGGATTTGCCGTAGGTAAATGGTGGCTTTCAAATGATTCTTTACTTCTTGATCAGGGTGAAGTACTCTTGATTGACAGAGGTATCGATGATGAGGGACTGCCGTTGGGCTATCTTAAAATCCAGCCGGGCTTTAATCAGAATACCCGGCAAGTTGAGATCAAAATTGCTGAACTCAACGGATCGAATGAACGCACCTTCCGTTTTATTAAAGATCCTGCGCGACCCTTTGTCACCATGAGCTTTGAAACCGGACTCAATGAAAAACAACCATATCCTGCTACGGAATCCTGGGATCTAATGTTCACACAATACACCACCCTTCTGTATACTGATGAAGGTGAAGCCTACCCATATCTGGTAACCGGAGCATTGATCAATCAGGCAACCATCCTTTCAACACTCGACACAACCATCGCATTTAATGATGTTACCCGTGAATATGCCGAAGCACTGGACTTGACGGACAGACTGGACATCATCGGCTACGACTGGAAGGAGATAAACGGCGATGTTACCAGCGGCGACATAACCTACACTGCACGACCGAACTATATCTATATAATCAGAACCTCCGAAGGGTACTATTACAAGCTGCGTTTCGTAGATTTCTATAATGAAACCGGGTTGAAAGGTTATCCAAAATTTGAGTACCAGCGTCTTTGATTATTCACTTTCTGAAATGAAGCAAACATTCAGCGCTTCCTGAATTCTTTTATTTTCCAGCAGAGCCTTAATTACCGTGTGAAGTTGTTTATGCCATTCATTCAAAGGCAGTCCGGACTTGTTCTCCAGACTCAGGAGTTCCGGCAATAGCCTGGCTGATTCCACCTGATCCTTTGTTGGCAATGCAAGAGCTGAACCCAATTTTGCCAGATCATTTCCTGTCAGGATTTCACTGTGCCTGATATGCTGAGGCAAGCTGTCAATCCCAATAGCGGGAATAAGAAGTGGTTTCGGGACTTCAAACAGGGCATTGCCATGAGCCCTTACATAGTACTCCCCTCCCATCCTTCCAACCAGATCCACCAAGGTAGGGTCAATTCCCCCGTTGGCAGTTAGAATACGTTCATCCACATGCACCATCAGTACTTCACAAACAATAAGGTTGGCGGCACCTCCACCGGTTCCCGTCTCAATAATATCCCGCACCTTGCATTCCCATTGCACCGGTGACTCCTGCACTCTGAAAGGTCTTATCTTTTCTGATTTAAGCATGGTAAACCCGGCTTTCTCAAATTCATTCACCCCTTTGGGGAATTCGGCACTGGCAAGACTAACCTGCTCCACCATACTGTAGGTAACGGCATTAATACATACCTCAGGTACCAACTTCAGATTCTCGAAGGTATCCTTGGTTGTATTATTCCGTCCCCTGCGTGCCGGTGAAAATATGATAGTACTCGGATTTACGCCAAAGGCATTGAAGAAACTGAATGGCGACAGATTGGGCACACCGTTTTCATCTACCGTACTGGCCAGGGCTATTGGTCGCGGAGCAATGCCCCCAACAATCAGACGGTGCAAGTCCTGCTGTGAAATAACCGATGTATCGAAAGTCTTATGCATTTGTTTTAGCCGGTAAAATGGTTGTTTCACACACTCCGAAGCCTACTCTTACGCCCTCTTTACTGCCATATCCCCGCAATATAATGGAATCATTATCTTCAATAAAGGTACGTTCAACAGCACCCACTTTAACAGGATTCTTCCCTCTCCAGGAAAGTTCAAGCATCGAGCCATAGGAATCAGGAGTCGGGCCACTGATTGTACCCGACGCACACAGGTCGCCTGTATTGATATTGCAGCCGTTGACGGTATGATGTGCCAACTGCTGACAAATGTTCCAATAGAGATACTTATAATTGGACCTTGACACTACTGACGCATCTGCACCTTCCGGCTTTATGCTTACTTCCAGATTAATATCAAAGCTATGCAGTCCTTCTGACTTCAGGTAATCCATAACCACCGGCTGTTGCACAGGTCCTGCAGTTCTGAAAGACTCAAGAGCTTCCATGGTAACTATCCATGGTGAAACTACTGAACCGAAGTTCTTTGAAAGGAATGGGCCCAAAGGCACATATTCCCACGATTGAATGTCACGGGCAGAAAGATCATTAAACAGCAGAAAACCAAATATATACTTCTCTGCATCCACAGTCTTCACTGAAGACCCCAACTCCGTTGACTTACCGACAACAAAAGCCATCTCCAGCTCAAAATCAAGCATTTTGGTGGCACTGAATACCGGAGTATCAGCATCCTGCGGCAGTATCTGTCCGTGAGGACGGTGAATTTTGTGACCTGAAACAACAATGGAAGAGGCCCTGCCATGATAGGCTACCGGTAAATGCCGCCAGTTAGGGAGCAAGGAATTTGATGGATCGCGGAACATACTGCCCACATTACTAGCATGCTCTATACTTGAATAGAAGTCGGTATAATCTGACACTTTCAATGGCATCATCATCTTGACTGCCTTATAACCAAGCATATATTTTGACTGAAATGCCTGCTTATCCTGGATCTCCGTGTTACTTTCATCCAGCAGATCCTGAATTCTTTCCCTGACCTTATTAGTGACACTTTTCCCAAGATCGATGAAGTTATTCAACACCGGTTCCCGGAATACTCTAGTAAGATCAGCATCAATACCTTTAAAATAACCATCCTGTTGCAAAGCTGCCAGGTTGATCACCAAATCACCAATGCGGCTCAGAGCAACCACAGAATTATCGGGTAACTTACCAATACCGAACGGAATATTGTATATGGAGAAATCACTTTCCTTATCAGGCTTCAGCCATGAATTTCTGGACATAAAATGCGGATTAGCAGTCATTATAAAGTACCTCTCTTACTTTGTTCCAGTTCAATAGCTTCAAAAAGAGCCTTAAAATTACCCTTTCCAAATGACTTTGCACCTTTACGCTGTATAATCTCGAAAAAGAGCGTGGGACGATCAACCAGTGGTTTCGTAAATATCTGAAGAAGATAGCCTTCATCGTCGCGATCAACCAGAATCCCAAATTTTTTGAGATTTTCAATCTTCTCATCAATTTTCCCAACTCTTTTTTCAACTATTTCGTAGTAGCTGGAGGGTACTTCAAGGAATTCTATGCCCCTCTCCCTTAATTCACCTACTGTCTGCAGAATATTATCAGTTTCCATGGCAATATGCTGCACACCACTGGTTCCATAGAAGTCGAGATATTCTTCCACCTGCGACTTTTTCTTTCCTGCAGCAGGTTCGTTGATTGGAAACTTGATACGATCATTGCCGTTAGTCATTACCTTACTCATCAAGGCCGTGTACTCTGTCGAAATATCCTTATCGTCAAAACTTACCAGTTGATTGAATCCCATAACATCCGCATAGAAATCAACCCATTTATTCATTTCACCCCAACCTACATTACCTACCATGTGGTCCACATACCTAAGTCCGGTAGGTACCGTTTTATAATCGGATTTCCACTCTTTGAATCCGGGAAGAAAAGCGCCGTTATAGTTTTTGCGTTCAACGAACAGATGAACAGTCTCACCGTAAATCTTGATTCCGGAGGTCACTACCTCACCGTTCTCATCTTTAGTAGTAGTCGGTGCCAAATAGGACTCCGCACCACGACTGGTTGTTTCCTTCCATGACTGAGTTGCATCATCCACCCAAAGGGCAATGGCCTTCACACCATCCCCATGCTGCATGGCATGTCGGCTTATTTCATTTTCACCGTTGAGTGAAGAGGTGAATACCAGCTTTATCTTTCCCTGTTGCAGCACATAAGAAGTACGATCGGTCAAACCTGTTTCCAGTCCTGCATAAGCCAGTGGCTGAAATCCAAAGGCAGTTTGGTAAAAGAAGGCTGCCTGCTTTGAATTACCGACATAAAACTCAATATAATCAGTACCCAGAATTGGCAGAAAATCATTAATATCTTTCATTGTGGTCTCTTTTGTTATTGGAAATAAATTAAAGCGCTATTCCTGTAACCATGATCTATAATAGTCAGGATCCTCAATTTCCATGGCTTCTTTCGTAAGCCAGAGTGGCCTGAAGGTATCGACCATCACAGCCAGTTCTTTCGTTTCTTTGGCACCAAGGCTCTTTTCGACTGTACCGGGATGTGGACCATGTGGTATTCCAATCGGATGCAGGGTAATCTGTCCCTTATCCACATGACTGCGGCTCATAAAGTCGCCATCCACATAATACAGCACCTCATCTGAATCCACATTGCTGTGATTGTAAGGAACCGGAATGGACAGAGGATGATAATCATACAACCGGGGAACAAAAGCACACATTACGAAATTGTGTGCTTCGAAGCTCTGATGAACAGGAGGTGGCTGATGAATACGACCGGTAATGGGCTCGAAATCGTGTATTGACAGTATGTATGGATAAAGATAGCCATCCCAGCCTATCACATCAAATGGATGTGAGGCATAGTGATACGGGAATAACTGATGTTCCTTCTTGATGTAAATAAGGAAATCACCCTTCTCATCATGGGTAACCAGTTCAGAAGGCTTCCTGATATCCCGCTCATGGTAAGGAGCATGCTCTTCCAACTGTCCGTATTTATTGACATACCTGCCCGGGAATCTGATGTGAGAAAACGATTCTACGATAAATAATCTATTATCCTCACTCTCAAACTCTATCTGGTAAATCACCCCGCGCGGTACAATGATATGATCACCGTATTTAAAAGGCAAATTTCCATAAAGACTCTTAAAAACACCTGAGCCTTTGTGGATAAAAATCATCTCTGAAGCCTGACTGTTCTTGAAGAAATATCCGTTTGTCCCCTTGGTTGGTGCAGCCAGTGAAATGTGCAGATCGTTGTTCACCAATACCGGCACACGGCTCTTCAGATAATCATCTACTGGTTTTATCTTGAATCCCTGCAGACTCCGGTGCTGCATGTTATTCTGCACGGCAATTTCAGGCTTTACATCTATCGGTGCATCAATCGCCTTCACCATAGTTGGAGGATATGTATGGTACGTAAGCGAATAGACATCTGAGAAACCCTCGGTCGACAATAACTGCTCTGAGTAGAGCGTACCGTCGGGTTTCCGGAATTGAATGTGACGTTTTGAGGGGATTATTCCCAATGAATGATAATGCGGCATAGTTTCGTTATTTTACAAGGCTCTTTCACCTCGCACCAATAACAAACACATGCAATAATTGTTTGCTACTTACTCTTATCGCCCAGCAACGGAACAAATTTAAAAGTGCCGTGGCGCGATATTTCGATGGCATTATCTGCATCCTTGGTGATTAGTGTCATTACCTGGTAATCACGTTCATCCACGGGGATAACCATTCTACCGCCCGGTTTAAGCTGTTCAACCAGCTTTTCAGGAATAAACGGAGCACCGGCAGTCACAAGGATTCTGTCGAATGGGGCAAAAGCAGGCAATCCGTTATAACCATCGCCGAAATGGACTTTCACCATACAGCCGATCTTGGGCAACATCTCTTTCGCTTTTTGAAAAAGCACCCTCTGCCGTTCGATGGAGTATACCTTTGCCCCCATCTGAAAGAGAATGGCTGCCTGATAACCTGATCCTGTGCCTACTTCCAGCACTTTTTGGCCTCTCTTTACATCGAGCAATTCAGTTTGATAGGCAACGGTATAAGGCTGTGAAATAGTCTGACCTTCACCAATAGGGAAAGCCTTGTCTTCATAGGCAAATTCCAGAAATCCTGAATCAAAGAAAAAGTGGCGGGGAAGTGCTTCCATTGCATCGAGCACACTTTTACTACTGATACCTTTTTTCTTGATTGATTCTACGAGCTTTTTCCTTAATCCCTTATGTCTGAAGGTATCAACTAAATTTGATGTCATCCTGAAAAGTAAGTTATATTATGCAGCTAAATTACTAATTTCGCCACGCATAAAAACAATCAATCATCTAAAACGCAAGTAATGCTCAAAATCGGTGTTGTAGGGGCAGGTCACCTTGGAAAGATTCATATTAAATGTATTCAACAGATTGAAAAATATAAGCTGGTAGGCTTTTATGATTCCGATCCTGAAAATGCTCAGAAAGTCTCCCAGGAATTTAATATTCCTGCTTTCAGCAGTATCGATGATCTGATCACCGAAGTGGATGTGATTGACATTGTTACCCCTACCCTTTCCCATTTTGACAGTGCCAATAGTGCGTTGCGCAGATTCCGCCATGTATTCATTGAGAAGCCTGTAGTAACCACACCGGCTGAAGCACTTGAGTTGATAAGGATAGCTGATGAGGCCAATGTTAAGGTGCAGGTAGGTCATGTGGAGCGGTTCAATCCGGCTTTTGTTGCTGCTGTTCCCTTTATCACACAACCATTATTCATTGAAACGCACCGGTTGGCGCAATTCAATCCCAGAGGTACGGATGTTCCCGTAATTCTCGACTTAATGATCCATGATCTGGATATAGTGCTCAGCATTGTCAAATCGGGTATACATAAGATCAGTGCCAGCGGTGTTTCTGTTGTAAGTGACACCCCTGATATAGCCAATGCACGTATTGAATTCGACAATGGATGTGTTGCCAACCTTACTGCCAGTCGAATATCGATGAAGAACATGCGCAAGACGCGCATCTTCCAGCGTGATGCCTATATTTCTGTTAACTTTTTAGATAAAAAGACGGAGATAATCCGCATGACGGAGAAAATTGATGAATCAAATCCCTTTGCCATGATACTTGATCTGGGAGCAGATAAAAAGCCCAAACAAATATATGTAGAGCAACCTGAAATCATACCTACCAACGCCATACTAACTGAACTTGAGAGCTTTGCCGATGCAATAATTCATAATTCAATCCCACCCGTAACAATAACCGACGGCTACAATGCACTTGACCTTGCCTACCGGATAATAGAGAAAATGGAAGACGCCGCTAACCTGGCAGAATAATTCTGCATTTTGGTTAAAATTTGTTAAAATTCAGGCAATAAATAAAGTTTAAAGCCGTTGATGCTACACGGTTACTTCAAGAATATTTATATACGATGATCATTTCTACCCGAACAGCTTCTTTTTACAACATTTTTCTTTTTTTGACAGTCATTTTCTTCCTTAGTTGTGAACCGAAAAATGATACTGACCTTGTGCCCTCATATCTCCATATTGAAAAAATTGATGTAACCTCCACGTATCAGCAAGGCACCTCTTCCTCCAAGATTACTGATGCATGGGTTTATATGGATGGAACCCTCATCGGATCATTCGAGTTACCCGCAACCATACCAATACTTACTGAAGGCAAACAGAATATCACCATATATGCCGGCATAAAACTGAATGGAATCAGCAATACCCGAAGTACCTATCCGTTTTATAGCCCCATTATCAGGGAAATAAATTTCGTTAAAGACAGTGTCATTAACCTTGGCGCTTTAACCGTCGGGTATCATGCCAATGCTATTTTCCCCTGGATGGAGGATTTCAACATTTCAGGTATTTCACTTGATACCACCTCAAAGAGTACGGTTAGTATAGAAAAAACGAACAATCCCGCTTATTTATTTCCTGAATCTGACAATCCTTATTGCGGCATCGTGCAACTAACTGCCGATTCTGCCATCTTTGAAGCAGCAACTATTGAAAAGTTTGAATTCCCTGCCAATGGAGGTTCTGTATTTCTTGAAATGAATTATAAAATCAATCACCCAATAATTGTTGGCGTGATCTATATGGCCTCAGGATTAAGGGTTCAACGACCACTATATGGACTGAATAAAAGTGAAGAATGGAATAAAGCATACATCAACCTGTCAGTAATCAAATACGACACACCTTCTGCTACTGACTTTCAGATATTCTTTGGAGCCCAAAAGGAAGATGGAACGGATGATGTATTATTCCTGCTCGACAATTTAAAACTTGTGCATTTTAATACTACGAAATGAACAGAAAACTACAAGTCGCACGTTATGTAACAGCTGATATGTTGGCTGCTATTCTAGCTTGGGCAACATTCTTTGTTTATCGTAAATATAATGCCGATCCACTGATCTTTGATCATCCTGAAATGATCTATCAGGATAAGAATCTGATCTATGGTTTGATCTTCATTCCCATTTTCTGGCTCTGTTTATATATCATGATGGGTACTTACCGTCGTATATATCGCAAAGCACGGTTGAGGGAACTGGGTCAAACGCTGCTCATCACTATTATCGGGGTCATTATTTTGTTCTTTACCCTTGTTATTGATGATATGATTACTGAGTATCATCACTATTATGACTCCATCCTGGTTTTATTCTGCTGCCATTTTATTCCCACATACATTTTCAGGCTGATACTCACTTCCATAACCACCTACAAGATCCATAACAAACTGTTGGGGTTCAACACCATTATTGTAGGCAGTAACGGAAATGCCATAGGTATCTATAATGAAATAGAAAATCAGGAGAAATCCAGTGGAAACAAATTTGTGGGATTTGTAAATGCCGCGCCATATAAGGATTACAAGCTTGAAAAATTCCTGCCTCATTTAGGACAGATTAACCAGCTAAAACAGATAATTATGGAACATAGTGTGGAGGAGGTTATTATTGCTACCGAACGGTCGGAGGTCAAAACTATTGAGCAGATCATCACCGAGGTTGAAAGCACCAATGTGATAATCAAAGTGATACCCGATATGCAGGATTATTTGTTAGGTACGATACACTCGACCTCTATTTTCCATACACCATTACTTGAGATCTCCCCCGATCTGATGCCTGCATGGCAACAATCGTTGAAGCGCTTGATGGATATTTTTGTGTCGATCATTGCAATGATCATACTTTTACCTGCTTATATCGGTGTTGCCATCGGAATCAAGCTAACATCCAGAGGACCGGTATTATATCGTCAGAAACGCATAGGAATTCATGGCAAACCATTTACCATGATCAAGTTCAGGAGCATGTATTGCGATGCAGAGAAGAATGGAATTCCACAGCTTTCCTCCAAGGAAGATCCACGCATTACCTCATTCGGACTCTTTCTGCGCAAAGTAAGATTAGACGAAATTCCTCAGTTCTGGTCAGTATTGATTGGTGATATGTCACTCGTAGGACCAAGACCTGAACGACAGTTCTTTATAGACCAGATTGTACAGCGTGCCCCACATTACCGCTTACTGCAAAAAGTAAAACCCGGTATTACCTCCTGGGGTCAGGTGAAATACGGTTATGCGGAGAATGTTGAAGAGATGGTTGAGCGACTGAAATTCGATATCCTCTACATTGAGAACATGTCGTTGGCTATGGACTTTAAAATCCTTATTTACACAGTGCTGATCGTATTACAAGGCAGAGGAAAATAATCTGGAATTAACTTCTATTGCTGAATTTCCAACACCAAAAGAATCAGTATTCAGGCGCCAAAGCAACTGGTATCAGTTGAAAGATGTATGTAGTTTGAAGCCAAATTGCGGTTAAATCGTCCCGTTTTCAATCCTTTGGACAATAATTTCAATATCCCGGTCTCTCCCGTTGGGATCATACTTATCCTTCAGGTTGTATCCGAATAGTCGGCTAAGGTTCTGCCAGAAGAATGCAACGAAAGTACCCCGAAGTTCCTTTACGATATTGTAGGTGGGATTACCAACTTCCCGATCAACCAATTTCAATAGAATATGTCCCTGAGTAATGGTGAGTGCTTTCAACTCTTCCCCAAATTCTGCTTTAAGTTCATCCTCTGCTTTCCGGTATAGTTTCTTCTGCTCTTTTTCCGACAAGCCTGCCATCATTTCATCATACTCCCGCAACTTGATTCCGGCCAGGTGTGCATAAGGATATACCTTCTTCACATTACGCACCAGCTTATCGTACCTGCGCTGTTCGCTTGGAGTACGGTAAATAACATAACCCTTGATCCTTACCTCAGGCAAGTCCATCATAGGAATGGTATCCCCTTTAATGATCCTGGCCTTAACCACAATATAATCACGTGGTGATTGTGCCAAGACTGCCGGTAAAAGGGAAAAAGTAAATAATATGCTAAAAACCAAACGGTTCATTCAGTCAGTCATTTATATTCAATATAAACAAAAAGAATGCCAATATATTGTAAATGCCGCGACAGTTTAAGCTACGCGTAGCTTCGACTGACTGATCTTACTCAACTTCTGTTCTGCGTAGTCCAGGGTCAGTTTGAACTCCGTTACATTCTTGTCCGACGGAAATTCAAACATTGCATCCGTAAGTATAGTTTCCATAATTGACCTCAGACCACGGGCTCCAAGTTTGAATTCAATAGCCTTCTCCACAATAAACTCATAGACAGGTTCACTTATCGTAAACTTAATCCCGTCAAGTTCGAATAATTGTGTAAACTGCTTAACCAGAGAGTTCCTGGGTTCAGTAAGTATTCTGCGCAAAGCATCCTTATCCAGAGGACTCAGATACGTAACCACAGGCATACGTCCCACCAATTCAGGTATCAGACCAAAGCTCTTGAGATCCTGCGGAGCAATATACTGCAACAGGTTATTCTTATCTACTTCCTGCTCTTTTGCAGCAGCATAACCCATAATGTTAGCCTGAATTCTGGAGGCGATCTTTTTCTCTATTCCATCAAAAGCACCACCGGCAATAAACAGGATATTCTGGGTATTGATCTGAATCATTCTTTGCTCAGGATGTTTCCTGCCACCCTGAGGCGGAACATTTACCACTGCACCTTCAAGTAGTTTAAGCAGTGCCTGTTGTACTCCTTCACCCGATACATCACGGGTAATGGAAGGATTGTCACTCTTACGGGCTATCTTGTCAATCTCATCAATAAACACGATGCCCTTTTCAGTTGCTACTACATCATAATCGGCAGACTGCAGCAGTCTGGATAAAATACTCTCCACATCTTCACCCACATAACCGGCTTCTGTCAATACAGTAGCATCGGCAATACAGAACGGAACATTCAGCAATTTGGCAATAGTACGTGCCAGCAGTGTTTTACCTGTCCCGGTGGCTCCTATGAGTATAAGATTTGATTTCTCGATTTCAACTTCAGCAGTCTTAGCCGAAGGGTGGTTAATCCTCTTGTAATGATTGTAAACGGCAACCGACAGTATTTTCTTGGCATCATCCTGACCAATGACATATTGGTCAAGATAAGCTTTGATCTCTGCAGGTTTATATAGTTTTATTTTGGAGAAATCCTTTTCCCTGCTTGATTTTGATTCCTCCTGAATGATATCCTCCGCCTGTTCAACGCAGTAGTTGCAAATATGGGCATCTAAACCTGATATCAGCATATTTGTCTCACTACGAGGTCTCCCGCAGAACGAACATCTTTCTTCCTTTTTCGGCATAATATTATATTATAAGATACAAATCCTTTATGGCACTATTATTTTTTTGTCCTAAGCAGAACTTCGTCAATCATACCATATTCCTTTGCCTCTTCAGAAGTCATCCAGTAATCACGGTCAGAATCTTTTTCAATTTTCTTAAACGTCTGACCTGAATGATCTGCAATGATATCATACAGTTCTTTCTTCATCTTTAAAATCTCGCGGGCAGTAATTTCAATATCTGAAGCCTGTCCCTGAGCGCCGCCCATTGGCTGGTGAATCAAAATACGAGAATGCTTTAGGGCTGTTCGCTTTCCCTTAGTACCGGCGCAAAGCAATACGGCACCCATGGATGCAGCCATTCCGGTGCAGATTGTTGCAACATCAGGAGTTATGTATTGCATGGTATCATAGATACCTAAACCTGCATAAACACTGCCTCCCGGTGTATTCAGATATATCTGGATATCCTTTTTTGAGTCAACCGACTCCAGGAACAAAAGCTGAGCCTGGATAATGTTAGCCACATAGTCATCAATGGGGACTCCAAGAAAGATAATCCGGTCCATCATAAGACGTGAAAACACATCCATCGTGGCTATATTCAACTGACGTTCCTCAATAATTGTCGGTGAAATATATCCCGTTGCAACTGATTGATACTTTTGCAGAGTTGTGCTGCTTATACCAAGGTGCTTGGTAGCATATTTGTTGAATTCATTATGATCCATAGTTTCTTTATTTAGCTGAGGCCATTTTCATGAAATCCTCGTATGTTAAATCTTCCTGTTTAGCCTGAATTTTCTCTTTCAGCAGGTCGTTTAATTTCTTTTCAAATAATTGATTACGAATGCGCCCTGCATCTTCCTTATTCTTCATGAAAGAATCGGCAATGCCGTCAATGCGCATCTTAGTCTCTTCGTCCATTTCTTCAGTGCCCGGTCTGCGGAAATAGCCCCTGAACACATCCTTAACTTCCTCTTCAGTAACGCCGATATTGTTTTCAGTTACCAACCTGTTTTCAATCAATTGCCAGCGTAATGATCTGCCATAACCTTCATAATCCCGTTCCACGTCTTCGGTGGTGAGCTTATCAGGATTGGTTTCCACCAACCATCTCTTCACGAAATCATCAGGCAGTGTAATATTTGCACTCTCTATGATAGCTTCGATGGCATCGTTGAAGAATTTGCGGTCAGATTCAGCCACAAACGACTGGTTTGCTTCCTGTTTGACCCTTTCAAGCATTTCAGCTTCCGTCTTTATTTCAGCGCCCGGGAATATCTTCTCATAGAATTCCTCGTTTAGCTCAGAAGGAATCATCCTGTTGATTTCAGTAACAGTGAATTCAAAAGATGCATTTACCGTTTCTGCCACTTCAGGTGTTACGCCAAGCAAGGTTGCTTTTTCATCATTGCTTTCGGTGAGCTTATCAGGATCAATCTTAACAACTGAACCATTGGTAATTCCGATAAGGGCTTTCAGTGTTTCTTCATCCTTTACGGTCGTAGTATTGATAGTACCTGAAGTCTTTAAACCGTTCTCATTAACTGATCCATCCTCATTCAATTCAACGAAATCGCCTTTGATAAGATCATTTTTTGCTGCGGACTCCACTACTGTCAATTCGCCTTGTCTTAGGCGGATATCTGCCAGATAGTCAGTTGCCATTTTGTCAGATGCCGTAATGTTATAGTAGGTTACACCCAGTTCAGGTGACAGGTTAACTTCAAAAGAAGGAGAATAAGCAAGGTCAAAATAGAAGCTCATATTTTCGGCAGTAGAAAAATCCATCTGCTCGGTTTTCTCAGTATTGGCAAGCGGATTACCCAATAACTGAATATTGTTCTCCCTGATATAATTATCAAGTGTCTCACTCAGCAACTTGTTTATTTCGTCAGCAGTAGCAGCTTGTCCATACATCTTTTTAGTAAGTCCGAAGGGTACCTTGCCAGGTCTGAAACCGGGCATCTGAGCCTTTCTCTGATAATCTCTAAGCACTTTATTTACATTCTCCTCATAGTCCGATGTCAACAGATCAATTTTAAGGGTTGCGGTCAGGTCGCCTGTTTTCTGAAGTTCAATATTCATTTTAATGTAAGTATAGATTAATGTAATGTAGTTCTAATGTGTATCCTGAAGGACAGTAACGTGTATCCTGAAGGAGTGTGCAAAGATAGTTAATATATTTTGTTTTAAGCACTTTCAGTCTTTGCGGACAACTTCAATGGTGAAATTGGCAGCCAGCGCAGCCAGTGCACCAACGGCGGCGAGTACCGGAGCAAAAACCGCACCAATAACGCCAATTGTCACCGGAATTTCAAGGTACACTTTACCCTCTTCATTTTTGATAATGATTCGGCTGATGTTACCATCGTGGATCAACTGCTTTATCTTAGAAAGCAACTCCTCCCCTTTTACTTTAAATTCGTTTTCCATGGTTACCAATTTTGAGGTTATAAAATTACAATCGTTCACCTGTCGGCAGACGACACTTTACAATTAAGTATCACCACTAACAAATTTCGTGCAATTCCGGTTTTATGACAAAAGGGGAACTGACAGACTCAAATTTGGAAACCTCAAAAATGGAAACACACCTTTTATGGAATGTAATCCGAAAATGTTTAAACATTTTCGGATTACATTCCGAAAAAGTTGGAATTCACTACCACCGCAATTAAAAAGAGGCCACCACATTAGTGGCAGCCTCCTTAAACTTTTGACTTCTTTATGCTTCCAATGCTCTGATAATATCAGGATCTTAAGACTATTGTAGTCCTGAAGCAATCAGGAAGGTTGCAGCAAATGCTACAATGGCGTAAAGCTCAGGGAATACAGCCAGTACCATGGTCTTGCCGAATACATCAAATCCTGAAGCTATGGATGCAATACCATTGGCACATACCCGGCCTTGTACAATAGCTGAGATCAGACCTACTGTTCCTAAAGCCAACCCGGCTGCCAAAATGGCCATACCTTGCAGCATTGTTATATCAGGAGAAATTACGCCTGATGAGTTTATGATAAAAAATCCGGCAAAACCATAAAGGCCTTGTGTACCGGGTAAAGCGCTCAGTAGCATATAGCTGCCGAATGCATCGTCTTTCTTTTTAAGCGCTCCTAAGGTTGCATTGCCTCCGATTACAACGCCAATAGAACTACCGGCACCTGAAAGGATAACCATCAGTGCAAGACCTATATAGGCCAGAATAATAGCAGTTGACATAATTTACTCTCCTTTTAAAAATTAGTTTTATTGATTGGATAGATTGATTTTATTTATAATTGTTTTGAATAGGGATTATACTTCTTACCTCCACCTATAAATCCTGCATTCTTGTAAAATTCTACAAATGTCAGACGCATCGGGTGTACAAATGCTCCCAATCCCGACAAGGCAATATTTGCTCCATGTCCCACTATCATCACAATGATGAATAATATGGGTCCTAAAACAGGTATACTATCAAGCAATGGCAGTGAAATACTGTTTATGACATAGCCAAGGATACCTCCTGAAGCGCTTAGTGCAAACAACCGGATGTATGACAGTACATCACCAAAGATACCGGTAATGGTACTATACAAATCCCACAATCCTTTTCCTACCCTACCAAAGATAGAAAGGTCAGGATCACTGAAAAACAGCATGAGGAATATTCCGGCATATAAGCCAAACTTGGAATACTCACCTCCCATTTTAACAAGGAACATATCAATCATGGCAAAAACGCCGATTATTATTCCAATAAGTGATAATGCATATTGAAATCCAAACTGCTTGGCCCTTGAATAGGCTTGTAATACCATTCCGTAAATGATCTGTACCAGTCCTATTCCTAATGCCAGATAAAATATAGAGGTGTCGTCAAGCATGAACTTGTGGATAGGTTTCAGGGAGGATATTTCATCCATATTAAAACCTAACAACGTGCCGGTAACCACTCCAAAGATCATGGTGCCAATTCCAAGAAAGATTGCCAGAGTGAGATAAGGTTTGAGTGATGCGGATACTCGGTTGCGTAATAGTAGTCCTGCAAGTACAAGTATAACGCCATAGGCAAAATCCCCCATGCAGAATCCGAAGAACATCATGAAGAATGGTGCAAAGAATGGTGTCAGGTCCATTTCATTGTAACTGGGCAGCGAGAAGATTTCAGAAATAGGTTCAAATAGCCTGGCATACCAACCATTCTTCAGAAGGATTGGCGGATTATCAACCGGTATAGGTCTCTCACGGTAATGAATTATATCAGATTCAGCCAGATAACTCTCCAGTGTTTCATTGGATGAAACAGGTACATAGCCTGTTAATACACACAATTTATCCTCAACCTGGTGCGCTGTTTTCAGCAACACCTGCTGATATTCCACTTCTTCCGTTATCTTCTTCTTTGATTCATTCAACACCGGAATATAGGCTGCAGCATAATCGTCGAGCTTCTTATTGGCCTCAGCAATTTGATTTACAGTTTCCTTATAGGATTCTTTGAGCTGACTCAGTGATAGTGCAGGAATCTTAATCTCATCGGCATCAATATCCAGCACTACATCCTTGCGTTGGATTGCGACAAAATAGACGTTTGTTTGAAACCTGTTGATTTCAATAATATCCTCATTCTTGATTAGATCATCAGTAAACCGTCGCTCTGGTGTGATGAAAAACCTCAGGGTATATCCTTCGTTATACAACTTTTGGATTAACTCTGTTGAATAATCCCCCCAGGGTTCCGCCAGGGATATCTCTTTTTTGATTAAGCCGGCTTTGTGTATGAGTTTTTCAATATTCGATTGAATTTCCTTAACTTTCGTTATAACTTCAATGCCTTCCTTTTTTATGGAATTTTTAACCGGAGTCACTTTCCGGTTTTCAAGTGTACGTATCAGATCATTGATCTGAGCGCTTGCCAGCATTTTATTGCGAATGTTGTCATCGATGTCATTCCGATTGATGGAAACATCCACGACACCCAGATCGGCTATTTTCTTAAGGAATTCATCATACTCCCTGTGATAAACTACAAAGGAGTACTTGTACATGGGCACAATCATTGCATAGCCTCCATAGTTTGACGTGTTTTAACAATCTTTTGGGCAGACTTGGAGAGGTTCTCTTCATCTTCCATAAAACGCTTGATTTTACGGATTGCTTCTTCATATCCCGGAATCTGTACTTTCTCATACAGATTTACCTTCTGAGTAGTTTTTCGTCGTGCATGATCCAACAGATGCATGGTGCGTAGATGGAATTCCCGCTCTATGCCTATTCTTGCCAGATTCTTGATAATGGCAATTCCTTCGGTATACCACGAAGGGCTGTTGAACAGATTATATTCACCGATACTGAACTTCACTTCATCCAGAATTGGAATTCTTACTCCTGCAATCTTCTTGATGGATAAACTAACGTCTTCCACTTTTACCAGTTCTTTATCAAACTCATTCCAGAAGCGTGACATGGAAGAATGTGCCTGAACACTGCTTTCCATTTGGTGTTCAAAGGAAAGGGCAGCATCTTTTGACTTCTTTACTTCCATGCGGAGTGCTGATTCTTTATTCTTTATTGTCGGCAATGCACGAACACGCACCTTTAGTTGCTTATTCAGCTCCTGCAGTGATGTTTTGTTATATTGAAATTTTATTGCCATAGTGAACTATTTTTTTTCCTCCGGCCAGTATAGATCTACAAACTCCTGTTTGATACCGACTTCTGCTTTCGAGAAGTACTTAGCAAAGAGATCCCATGCGGTATCAAGCATCTGGGTTGTATCAATGTTGACATCGATAGCCAATAGGTTATTGGAGTATTGACGGGCAAACTGCATGGTTCTCTCGTCATACGCCGTAAGGTCAAAGCCATTCTCCAGTTTGGTCTTTGCATTGGCTGCATCAGCATACAAGCGAACGGCAGCATTCATAACCTGTGGATGGTCAGCTCTGGTTTGCTTACCGATAACCAATTGTTTCAATCGCGACAGTGAGCGGAAAGGATCGATGATTACTTTGCCTATATCAGAGTCTCGACGAAGGAATAACTGGCCTTCGGTAATATATCCGGTGTTATCAGGGATTGCATGCGTTATATCGCCTCCTGAGAGGGTAGTAACGGCAATAATGGTAATGGATCCACCGTCAGGGAACTGAACAGCCTTTTCATAGATCTTTGCCAGATCACTGTATAGTGAACCCGGCATACTGTCTTTGGAAGGAATCTGGTCCATACGGTTCGACACAATGCTTAATGCATCGGCATACAGCGTCATATCCGTCAACAATACAAGTACGGTTTCTTTCTTATCGTAAGCGAAATACTCGGCAGCGGTAAGTGCCATATCAGGCACCAAAAGACGCTCAACCGGAGGATTTTCAGTGGTATTGACAAAGCTGATGATACGGTCGAGCGCACCTGCGTTATCGAATACATTCTTATAATAGAGGTAATCGTCATTGGTCAGTCCCATGCCACCCAGTATAATCTTGTCAGCTTTGGCGCGCAAGGCAACCATTGCCATCACCTGGTTGAATGGTTGATCAGGATCTGCAAAGAATGGAATCTTCTGTCCGGTGACAAGTGTATTATTCAGGTCAATACCGGCAATTCCGGTAGGAATGAGATCAGAAGGCTGCAAACGACGCACCGGATTCACAGATGGTCCACCAATTTCACGCTCTTCTCCTTCTACCTCAGGACCTCCATCGATGGGTTGACCATAAGCATTGAAGAAACGACCTGCCAGATCCTCCCCTACTTTTAACATGGGCGGATGGCCAAGGAAGGTTACTTCAGCATTTGTTGGAATTCCTTCAGTGCCTGAAAAAATTTGCAGGGTAACGTTGTCACCGTTTATTTTTACAACCTGTGCCAGTCGTCCGTTAACTTCAGCCATTTCATCGTAGCCAATACCCGTTGCCTGCAGGGTACAGGTAGCCTTAGTGATCTGAGTTAGTTTAGTATATATCTTTTTGAATGCTATAGTTTCCATCAGGCTGCTTTCCTTTCATTCAAAGTGTCAGTTAATTCTTTTTCAAATTTGTTGAATGCCTCTGATTGGAATTCAGAGTAGTTCATCTGCTTGAGTGTATTGATAACGCGTTTGAAGAAGGGGTTGACTTCATCAAAAGTATCAAATTCAAGCGGGGTATTGCAAATATCCAACACAACATCAAGCATGTACTGCTGGCGTATCATTGGAGTGGAGCTATCTATCTTATCAAAGGCATCCTGTTGCAGGATCACAAAGTCAATGACTTCCGATCTCCAGAATCTTATGTGGTAATCAATCGGCACACCGTCATCTCCAAGGATATTGATCTGCTCATTGGCTTCCTTGCCTCTCATCAACAGGTTACGGGCTTCTTCCACTTTATTGATCCACTGATCAGAAACATGACTTGAGAGATATTCCTTCACTTCATCGTATTCCAGATATTTTGAATAACTATCAATCGGGTCAACTGCCGGATATCTCTTGCTGTCGGCACGCTGCTGTGACAAGGCGTAAAAACAACGGGCAACCTTTTTGGTCGACTCCGTTACCGGTTCTTTCAGGTTACCACCTGCCGGAGAAACTGTTCCGATGAAAGTGATGGATCCGGTTGCATTATTGTTTAATACGACATAACCTGCACGTGCGTAGAAATTACTGATAATGGCAGGAAGGTCCATAGGGAATGCATCAGGTCCGGGGAGTTCTTCCATTCTATTTGACATTTCGCGGAGTGCCTGAGCCCAGCGGGAAGTAGAGTCAGCCAGCAGAAGCACTTTAAGGCCCATAGAGCGATAATATTCGCCAATGGTCATTGCAGTGTAAACGGAGGCTTCACGTGCGGCAACAGGCATATTTGAGGTGTTCGCGATGATGGTAGTACGCTCCATCAGCTTACGACCGGTACGCGGGTCATCAAGATGCGGGAATTCATAGAAAATTTCAACAACCTCATTGGCACGTTCACCGCAGGCGGCAATAATGATCAGGTCAGCATCTGCCTGACGTGACAATGCATGCTGCAAAACGGTTTTCCCTGATCCGAAAGGTCCGGGAATGAAACCTGTACCACCTTCAACGATTGGATTCAGCGTATCAATAATGCGGATACCGGTTTCCATCAGTCTAAATGGGCGTGGTTTTTCAAGATAGGCTTTGATGGCAAGTTTTACCGGATATGTTTGAACCATGGTAACCGGAAATTCTGTACCATCAGCATTTTCCAACACTGCCATTGTTTCAGATGCCGCATAGTTACCGGCTTCGGCCAACCACTTAACACTGTATTTCCCTTGCATTTTGAAGGGAACCATAATTTTATGATTGATCCAGCTTTCCTTGACTTCTCCAAGCCATGAACCGGCAATTACTTCGTCGCCCACTTTAGCCAGTGGCTTGAATTCCCACTTATCTGAAATATTGATTGCTTCGGTATATTCACCCCTGCGAAGGAAGGTTCCTTCCATTTTATCGAGGTCATGCTGCAGTCCGTCATAATTCTTTGACAGGATACCGGGGCCCAGTGTTACTTCCAGCATGTGACCTTCAAACTCAACGGTATCTCCGACTTTTAATCCTCTGGTGCTTTCAAATACCTGAACATAGGCAATGCTGCCGATTACCTTGATAACTTCAGCCATCAGCTTAACGCCCGACAGATTGATATAACATATTTCATTCTGTGAAACAGGTCCATCCGCATTTACCATTACCAGGTTAGCAATGATTCCTGACACAACGCCATTTGTCTTTTTACTTTTTTCCATCTTTTATAGAGAATTCATTTGGAAATTCATAACTTGATTGCAGATCACCCAATAATCTGCGGAATAATTCTTCACCGGTTTTAGGATCCAGTCTAAGCCAACGCTCAATGATCATGATCTTTACCATATAACTGAAGACAATCTCAATGGAGAAGTAGTTAAAGGTATTCATCTCATCGAGGACTGTCCAACGTAACTGATCAATGGCCTTTTCCTTGGTGAAAATATCAGTACCATCGGCCAGTTGATTGACTCTGTCATAGTATTCCCATTCAGCAGCTTCACCTATATCTCGGCCGGTTCTTTGCTTGAGAGAGTTTACCAGAGTGGTATCACCAACCAGTTGATTATCCAGTGGTATATTGAAATTCTGGGCAGTATTGAAAATGAGGACATTCTTGAGGTTAATCTCAAATTCCAGCCATTTGCGGAAGAATGTATTGTCGGCTTTGAGCGCTTCTTTGAAATAGAGTGCCAACAACTCATTTTCAGCAGATTTCTCCGGCATTGGTTCTTCTTCCTTGAAATAGCTGACAAGGAATTTCTTGATGTATGGCTTGACAATGGAGGCCTCCTCTGAGAGTATCTTATCAGGGGTGGCAACTTCGGCAATAGATAATTCCAGTTCTTCACGGGTATATATGCCCGAATTATTAAAATTGCCTTCAGTCTTCTTCAGTATCTGCAGTAAATTCAGATTATCATGAGGAAGAAACAACCACTCGATTAGCTGGTAATCACTCTTATGAAGTTGTGATTTGAGATATTCTCTGAACTCAAGAGAACCAAATTGCAGTTTACCCTGGTCTATGGTTAGATCAGGTAGTCCTGCTATCAGGAAATAATAATTGTGCCTACCCATTACTATTCACCAAAAAGAAGTTGAATTGTTTTGGGACGCATAAAACCCTTGAAATAGTTTGCAAAGTCCTCGTCTGTAAAGCTTATGGTATAATTACCTTCTTTCGGGCTGATCTTAAACCCTGCCTTCATATTTCTATCGAAATCAATCTGTAGGCTCTTCCTTAGTTCGGCAACTGTTTGATCATTGAAATAGGCGGCTATGGCATCTTCATCAGCTTTTGGAAGTACCAGTGTGCCATTAGTACCCAGGTTATCAATAACCTTCTGAATCAATGTTCCAACAAATTTCTTATCCTTCAGTGTCTCTTTAACAGGCGCATCTATTGCCTTGAGGGTAACCAGTTCAACAATCTGCTGCTTTAATTTATTGGCAGCCTGCTTGGAAGCCATCCTTATTTCGGATTCAGCATTACGCTTGACTTCAGTTGCGTTGTCAAGAGCTTTCTTAGCTATATCAACAGCATCCTGCTGAGCCTTTTTGATAATTTCTTCCGCTGTTTTCTGCGCATCCTGAACTATAGAAACTGCATCTGACTTCGCCTTTTCTATCCCTTCAGAATAAATTTTTTGAGTGAGTTCCTGGAGTTTATTTTCCATAATCAGTTACTTTACAGTTTTGAGTGGGCAAAGTTAGGCTTATTTTTTTGCCTTAAAAAATATTATTGGGGAATCTTTTGACATATAAACATGCATCTTGATCAATATGTTACATATTTATCAATTGAGCTTTACTCTTGAGAAATCTGCATATTTATAGATTGCGGTACCTTGATTTTCATACCCTCCGCCATTGGTTTTACTGAACCTGAAATCATTACTCAGCCCTTCATAATTTAGGCTCTCAAGGCAGTTATGAAATCCATTGCCATATTCCTTCAGTGCCTGGAGGAAAAATAAGGTTGCATCATACCCAAGAAACGCATATTTGTCAACCTCGGGTTCAGCAATATACCGCGTGCGGAATGTCCTGAGAAAATGCTTAACTCTCTTGTCGCTGTAATCAACAAACCATGGCTTGAAGAAATGGGTATTAAGTTTCATGAGATAATTGTAATCTAGTTCCAATTCTTCCCATTCAGGAAGCCCGATCACTGATATATTTTGACCATTTGATTGTTCTGATAAGTCCCTGAGAAGGGCAGGCAATACAGCCTTATCATTCGTAGTTATTATTACCAGATTGGTTTTTGACTTTGACAAATTCTTCTGAATTCCACTCCATCCATTCACACTATAGATAACCTCCTTGATTCCTGATGTACTCATGCTATCATTGCTGAGGGAGGTTTTTATCACTTCGGCCATGCCGCTGTTCTCTTCCTTATTCCGTCGTACAAGAATGATATTGTCATTTTTGTGGTTCATTCCAATATACTCTGTCAGTGCATGATACTGCGACCAACCTGAAGGTTGTAACTTGAAAATATATTCGTTTCCTTGCGTTAGCTCTGACCGGTGAGAGAGCGGATTGATTATAGGGATTTTATGCTGCTGTGCAAATCCGGCTACAATGTCAAAACTTTCAGCGAAGAATGGACCAATAATCAGATCCATATCTGACATTTCATGTTTGGCTATCAGCTTTTTGGCTTTACTTGTATTATCTCCGTAGTCAGTATCATACACATGAATCTTAACCTTCATTCCGAGTGAGGCCATGGAGTCAGCTGCAATAATTACACCTTCATAGAATTGGATAAAGTCAAAGGAGACATATTCGTGTGCAGCTTTTAAACCACCGGAGCCGCTGTCTGAAATACTATCAGCCAGCTCAAGCATCATTGGAACAAGCAAAGCTATATGGTACTCTTCGTTATTATCACCAGAGATTTTTATACAGGGTTGCTCAGATTTGTTTTCAATGGCCGCTTTGTTGATTGCCCGACCCATAATCACTGTATCAGGTTCCAGAACGACCCTGATTTTCTTTGTGATTGTTGGAATCCTCAGAATATCACCTTTGCGAAGGTTACCGCTATAGTTAGGATTCGCTTTTAAAATGTCATTTATATCCACACCATATTGCCTGGAAATACTATAAAGTGTTTCCTTTTTGGCTACGACGTGTTCAATGTATGAAGTGTCTTTAACCTGAATCTTAAGTGGTTCGCTTTGGATTACAGGTTTATCTTCCTGTTTCTGTGGACCAACGGTGATTCCCTCTCTAAGCATTGGAACCATGAGTATCTGGCCTACTTTTAAACCATCCTTGATAGCAGGATTTAGTCGGGTTAGTTCATCAACGGCTATATTGTATTTTTTGGTAAGACTGTATAATGTTTCCTGCGGTTTGACCACATGCTCTGCATAATTGCCAGTAGTAATTTTATCAGCCTGAGGGACCTTTGGTATCTGGATAGTCATGCCAATACGCAAAGTATCAACACCCGGATTGGCATTCAGCAGGTCCTTAACAGGAATCATGTATTGCCGTGATATTCCGTACCATGTTTCTTTTGGCTGAATCACATGCCTTGCGTAAGGGGAATCTTTCAAGGTAATATCCTTGCTTTTTTCACTTTTAAATGGATGGCTGCTTTTAACAGGAATGCGGACAATCTTATTAGGCAGAAGTCCTGCAGCTATTTCAGGATTTGCCCTGAGTATTTCAACATTGGTAACTTCATACAATTGGGCAAGTGATTGAACTGTTTCACCTTCTACCACAAAGTGCATATAATATGACTCGCCTTTATAAGTCTCGACAATATCAGTTTTCTTTGATACAGTCTGCGCAGACAGATACTGTAAAGAAAATGCAACGAACAATAGTATGTTAAGAAATATTCTCACTTATCAATGTGTTATATTTATTTGAATCAATGCTATTCCCATTCAATGGTAGCAGGCGGCTTTGAACTTATGTCATATACCACCCGGTTAACTCCCTTCACTTTATTGATGATATCATTTGATACCTTGGCAAGAAACTCATAGGGCAGGTGCGACCAATCAGCCGTCATGCCATCCGTTGAGCCAACAGCCCGTAAAGCTATCACATTATCATAAGTACGTTCATCACCCATCACTCCAACTGATTTAACCGGAAGTAATATGACTGCTGCCTGCCATACTTTGTCATATAGACCGGTTGATTTAAGTCCTTCAATGAATATACTGTCAGCCTCTTGCAATATAGCAATTTTAGCCGGAGTAATATCGCCTAGAATCCTGATACCTAATCCAGGTCCCGGGAAAGGATGCCGGTTAAGTATGTTCTCACTGATGCCTAAACCAAGGCCCACCCTCCTCACTTCATCTTTAAATAAGCTCTTCAGGGGCTCAACTATCTTAAGTTTCATATAATCGGGCAGACCACCCACATTATGGTGTGATTTGATGGTTGCCGATGGTCCGTTGACTGAAATTGATTCAATAACATCAGGATAGATTGTACCTTGTCCGAGCCACTTTACATTCGTAATGCGGTGTGCTTCCTTATCAAATATCTCAATGAATGTCTTTCCAATGGCTTTACGCTTTGATTCAGGCTCTGTGAGTCCTTCAAGTGCTTTCAGGAATTCAGTGGTAGCGTCAACTCCGGTAATATTCAGGCCCATGTGTTGGTAGGAATCAAGTACCTGTTCATATTCATTCTTGCGAAGCAATCCATTGTTAACGAAAATACAATGCAGGTTTGTAGAGATAGCTCTGTGAAGAAGTACGGCAGCAACGGTAGAATCAACACCTCCTGACAGTCCCATCACAACTTTATCGTCACCAATAAGTTGTTTGAGTTCATTTATGGTCGTTTCTATAAAACTTGTTGGGGTCCATAGTTGTGAGCATCCACAGATATTGACTACAAAGTTTGAGAGCAGTTTACCTCCATCCGTAGAGTGATAAACCTCAGGATGGAACTGAATGCCCCAGGTCTCTTCATCTGATATCTGAAAACCGGCTATCTCAACATCAGCAGTGCTAGCAATGATATTAAAATTATCAGGTTTCTTGAGGATGGTATCACCATGCGACATCCATACCTGGCTTCCCAGAGAGATTCCCTTGAGCAGAAGATTATCGGCATTAACAAAACCAAGGTTGGCTCTGCCATATTCCCTGTTCTGTGATGGTTGCACCTCACCTCCATAGTTCTGGGCTAGAAACTGTGCGCCATAACATACTGCCAACATTGGCACCTTCCCTTTGATCTTACTCAGATCAGGATTCGGCGAATTGACATCACGAACCGAGAAAGGGCTTCCTGATAGTATGACACCTTTTATGTCAGAAGTAATCTCAGGAATTTTATTGAATGGGTGAATCTCACAATATACGTTCAACTCCCTGACTCGGCGGGCTATAAGTTGTGTGTACTGTGATCCGAAATCCAGAATAAGTATTGTTTCTTGCATGGATGCAAAGGTATTATTTAATGGTCAATTATTGAATTGCTTACTGATACTAATCTTTACTAAACTCATCTTTATCAGCTTGGATAGGATAAAAATAACTACGAAAGCAAAGATAATGGTAGCACCGGATGGAATATTATAGAAGTAAGATAAAATCAATCCTCCAATAGAACCAATTATTCCAAAAATTATTGAGAGGACGATAATGTAGTTGAACCTTTTAGTAAAGATATTTGCTGTTGACTGGGGAATGGTAAGAAATGAAATTACCAAAATTATTCCCACTAATCTGATATTCAGCACTATTGTTATGGCTACCAGACTAATCATCAGGTATTTTATGAGATTTACGGGTGCTTTGTGTGAGCGGGCATATTCTTCGTCGTAAGCCACAAAGAGTATCAGATGATAGAAGACTGCAAAAACAATTATCAGCACAAGAGCCAGCACTCCGATTAACCAGAGATCAGTGGTACTAACGGTTAGAATACTACCAAAAAGATACGACATCAGGTTGGGTGCATACCCTGGGGTCATGAATATGAATATAATACCAATGGCCATGCCAAATGACCATAGTATTCCGATAGCCGAATCCTCCCTTACATTTGATTTCAGTGAAGCCCATTCAATGCCCAGTGCAGCCAAAACGCTGAAGACTGCAGCGCCCAATACCGGATTTAATCCCAGGAAGTAGGCTATACCAATTCCACCGAAAGATGCATGTGTGATGCCCCCGCTGATAAATACCATACGCTTGATGACGATGTATGAACCAATAATTCCACAGGCAACACTGGCCAGCACTGCAGCTAAAAGTGCGTTGTTGAAAAATTGGTAACCGATCAGGCTTGATAACTGTTCAATCATCTTTAGTGAGTATGGTTATGGTCCTGGTTATGGGAATGATTATGGTTGTGGGTATCTGTCTTATCATCGGTATGGCCATGGTTTTGGTCAAAACTATGAAAATGATCACCCAACACTGTATGAGGCACCTGTCCATGTGTAATCAACTGAATAGGACAATTATAGGATTCCAACTGACTCTGCGTAATAATGTTAGACTGATGATAGTGGAGATTACGGTTAATACAGGCAATTGTCTTTACATAGCTTGTGATGGTACCAACATCATGTGAAACCATCAATATAGCCATTCTATTATTCAGCTCTTTAAGCAACTCATAAAGATCATGTTCAAAGCTGTTGTCGACAAAGGTATTGGGCTCATCAAGAATAAGCAGTTGTGGTTCTGATACAATCGCTCTGCCTAGAAAAACACGTTGCATTTGTCCGCCCGATAATCCACCGATATTCCTGTTGGCAAGATGGCCTATCCCCATAAGCTCTAATACCTTATGTACCTTCTGTCTGTCGTTTTTGGTAAATCTGCCGATAAAGTGCTTTTGTGACATAAGCCCCGACAAAACAATTTCAGTAACAGAGACAGGGAACTGCTTGTCATTATCAGTCGATTGAGGTAAGTAGCCAATATGTATTTTATCTTTATTCTCCTGCCATATAATCTCCCCGCGTAAAGGCTTGATCAATCCCAGAATCAGCTTGACCAAAGTAGTCTTTCCACCACCGTTAGGTCCAATTATCCCAATAAAGTCAAGCGGATTAACCGTGAAATTAATATCCTTTAGAATAATCTCATCAGCATAACCGGCGCTAACTTCCTTTATCTCAACAATTGGCATATCGCTCACTTAACGGATGAATTGATGATGTTCCCGGTAATGGATAACAGATTCTCCTCAACATTTTCTGCCAGGGGATTAAATGGAGTTAAGCTGATTTCCAACTGTTTGGCTATTGTTTCAGCACTTCTTTTATCAAATTGCTCAGAATAAAATATAGTTGTTGACTTCATTGTCTTTGCCTGGTCAATCAATTCCTTCAAATAGGCGGGACTTGGTTCTTTTCCTTCCAATTCAATTGAAATCTGCAGTAGTCCATAATCCTTGGCAAAGTAACTTAACGAAGGGTGATAGATCATAAAGGCAACCGGCTTCTCCAGTGCATTGAATTTTTCAGCTATTATTTTATCAAGTGAATCAAGTCGGCGGACAAACTTTAGCTGGTTATCCGAATAAACTGATTTATTTTCCGGGTCCATCTTTACAAGAAAATCAAGGATAGTAGCGCTCTGCACTTTAATGGCTTTAAGCGACAACCAAATGTGCGGATCAACTCCTCCGGCATGATGATGATGTTCTGCGTTAGCATGGTTAAGTTCTCCGTCATGTTCCTCATGTTCTGCATCACCTGCATCAGCTTCAGTACCTTCATGATCAGCATGACCTTCTATCAACTCCACTCCTACTGACGTATTGACTATTTGAAGATCAGGATACTGATCACTGATTTTTGTAAGCCAGGCTTTCTCAAAATCAAGCAATCCGGTAATAATACAGGCTTTTGACTTACTCATTTCCTGCATTTGCCTGGCGGTAGGTTCATAGGTTTCAGGACCACTTCCATCAGGAACCAGTACATTTATCTGATATCTGTCACCGGCTATTTGTTCCAGAATATATTTCTGTGGAATAATGCTCACCGTAATTGTATCATTGGTTGACTTGACCTTTGAATCATTGCAACCAAAAAGAAAAAGGAGCGATAATAACCCTAAAATGAATCGACGCATAAGTCTATAATTAATAATGTGCAAAAGTAGTAAAATGCGACCAAGGAATCTCTTTTCCCCGTCATTGATTATTGTTCATGACCAATCTGTAGAAAATAATACACAGCAAAAAAATCAGCGAAAAAACACTAAATGGTCTATTATCTAGGACTTTAGCACTTTAACACTTCTTTGGCTTTAATTTTGAATACCATGATCCAAAATAACAATAAACTCTAGAACACATGAAAAAACTAATGGTAATAGCTCTGATTCCTTTTATTTTCGCCGCTTGTGAAAATAAAGAACAGACAGCTCGTATTAATCAACTTCAGGAAGAACAAGCAATGTTGATGAATGATACAAGAACAAAAGATTCATTGATCAATGACTTCATGCAGACACTTAATGAGATTGAATCAAATCTCGCTGAGATAAAATCAACAGAAAAACTCATAAGCAAGGAAACTGCTTCAGGCACAGAACTTAGCAGATCAGCTCGTCAGAGAGTAAATGAAGATATTAAACTTATCAATGCCCTGATGGCAGAGAATAAGGAAAAAATTTCTTCACTTAACTCTAAACTAAGACAATCAAATATCCGCATCGCTGAATTTGAAAAAATGATTGAAGCTACCAATCAACAATTAGCTATTCGGGATAAGGAAATTGATTCACTGAAGACAGAATTGTCGACGTTGAATTTCACAATCGCAGTGCTGAATGATACAATAAATAGCTACGCGAACAAAACAGTGGCATTATCAACTCAGGTAACTGAAAAGACCAATGAACTGAATACTGCCTATTATGTAGTTGGAGAGAAAAAAGAACTCATTGAACATAATATATTAAGCAAACAAGGTGGACTGTTGGGAATTGGCAGAACTCAAAAAGTTGCCGGTGATGTCAATCTTGATGATTTTACAAAAATTGACATTCGTAATTTGAAATCAATTCCCCTTGACGTTAAAAAAGCAACGGTGATGTCAGTACATCCTGCAGGTTCATATGAGCTTGTTGGAACAGACAAAAGAGTGAATGAATTGGTGATTAAGGACCCCGTTTTATTCTGGCAGAAATCCAGGATGCTTGTGATCTCAACTGACGTTTAATCTTTGCTTCTTTGTATTTTTATCCCCCGTCAATGATTTGGCGGGGGATTTTTTACATTTTATTGTTAATACATTTTATCGTTAACTTTATGCCCAGATGAAAAAGGGTACAACTTCAACAGGAATAAAGGGTAAGATCATAACCGGTTTTGTGCTGCTGCTTACACTTATCTTTATATCCGTTTATGCTGTATTTAAACTCGCCAATCAACTTTTACCGCCTGATCCCGGTGTTTCTTCATCTGTTAGAAAGTTAACGCTTATAAGTAATCTGCTCTCCAGTCTTATTGAAACTGAAGGAATGGCCCGAGCCTATCTAAGTACCAATGACACCCTTTATCTTGAGAAATTCTATGAACAAGAAGAAATTACCAGCCGGTATATAGATACCCTTACATCAAGCAGCATTAATAATACCAAACAGTATCTCAGAATATTAACCGTTGATAGTCTGCTGAATCTTAAGGAACAGACTTACAACAACTTTTTCCAGCTGAAAAAGGAAGCTGATCTTATTGGATTGGGAGATCTTCACAGGTCGGTAAAAAGTTATGACGATTCTATAAGTATTGCCAACAGCACTATTTCTAAAACGATCACAAAGCAGGTCCCTTCTTCTCAGACAAAAAAGCCCGGTTTTTTTCCCCGGCTCTGGAATCGGGTAACCGGAAAAAAGAAAGTTGATTCAACTCAAATACTTAATCCCAATCCTGTAATAAGCTATGATACAGCAATGTCATATCAGGTGTTCCATGACAATGCCCTGAAGAGAGTAAGATCACAGCTTAAAAGATTTGAAACACAGAAACTTGTCGAACAGCAATTAATTACTGAACGTGAGATGATGCTTCTTCAGGCTGATCAGAAAATAATGACGGAGATCAGGGCGGTGTTGTTGCTTTTTGAGAAAGAAGAAATTGCCAATGCTCTCAATGAAACAGAGAATAGTCGCTACATTCTCAATAATTTATGGATTACTGCTCTCATTTTAGCCGGAGCTGGTTTATTAACTACCATAGCGTTTATCATATTGATTCTTAAGGATCTTGCCAAAAGCGCATTTTACCGACGTCAACTGGAACAAGCGCGTTCACTCGCGGAAAGCCTGTTAAAGGTAAAAGAGAAATTCCTTGCCAATATGAGCCATGAAATCCGTACTCCTCTCACTTCTATCATAGGTTTTACAGATATGCTTGCTGAAACGCCTTTAAATAAAGAGCAGTCAAAATATCTCAAGCACGTAAACGCCTCTTCTGAACATTTGCTCGAACTGATCAATGATCTACTCGAATTCTCACGTATTGACAGCGGGAAGTTGAACCTGGATGCTAAGCCGTTCAATCCGGCAGTTTTAATTGCAGAAGCCTTTGAATCACTTGAACACAGGGCAAAGGATAAAAATCTTGAGATCACACTCCGCCAAAATCTTCCATCTGTTGCACTCTTGGGCGATTCACTTCGTCTCAAACAAATCGTTATAAACCTTCTGAATAATAGCATCAAATTCACTGAAAAGGGGAAGATTATTTTACAGACCAAGGCTAACATAGACAAAGACGGGAAGACTGCGCTATTGATCATCCGTGTGGCTGATACAGGTATTGGAATTCCTCAGGAAAAGTTGGATGCCATCTTTGAAGAGTTTACCCAGGTTGATCCGGGTATTACTCGTAAATACGGAGGCTCAGGTTTAGGCTTGGCCATAAGCAGCAAACTGGTAAAAATGATGGATGGCTCAATAAATGTAACCAGCCGCATCCACAAAGGCACCATTTTCACCATCAAGCTAACTCTGCCGGTATATCAGGATGAGATTGTAAGTCAACCTGTGGCAGAAATTCATGGTACAACTGATCTGCATAATATCAAGGTGCTCCTTGCGGAAGACGATGCTACAACCAGTATATTGATTGCCGATTTATTGAAGAAGTTCAATGCTCACGTAGTTGTCACCTCCAATGGATTTGAAGCATTGGATAAATACAAGGAGGATAATGGTGCCTACAATCTAATCATAACCGACATTCAAATGCCGGGACTGAGTGGTCCTGAGTTAATTAAACAGATCAAGGAGATAAGTCATTCAATGAACTATCAGCTTCCAAGTGTTATCGGACTGACTGCACATGCTGAAACAAGGGATATAGAAAAATATCAGGCCCTCGGTATGGACTACTTTATCCTTAAACCTTTCAGAAATCAGGATTTTATTAAAGTACTGAATCAGGTTTCAGAGAGATTACCTGTAACTTCTCCGCTAACTGAGCTTAACGGACAGGAAATGCTCCAAACCGAGTCATCAGATACGGAAAACATTGGAGTCAATGATGACAATCCTGATTTAACCAACTTCATGAAATTCGCCGGCGAAGATGAAGACTCGCTAAAAAAAATATTACTGTCACTCGACTCCAATATAATTGCTACTTCGGACGAAATGCGGAGCGCATTCGAAAGCAGGAATTTTGCTAGGTTATCCCTCCTCTCTCACCGTATGTTACCAAACATGAAGCTGTTGGAAGCGAAAACCACATCCTTCCATTTGAAAAAACTGGAATTAATCTGTAAGGAAGAACAGCCTGATGAGCAACTCATTGAGCACACACTTGATGAAAGCATTAAGTGTTTGTCAGAAATCAGAGAAAAGCTAAGCCAATTGCAGACATCACGCTATAGTTGATCTACTGTAACGGGATATTGAATTGCCTCATTTTATTATACAGTGTTTTCCTGTCAACATTCAGAATCTTGGCGGCTTTTGACTTATTAAACCTTACCTTTTCCAGCGTAGCAATAATCAATTCACGTTCACCACGCATCGCTGCATCCCTCAAATAAACCGGAGGATTATTTTCAGATGCAGAAGGGAAATCACTTCCCATTAATCCGGGAGCAGATGTTTCTGAGGTGATATTCATACCGGGGGGGAAAGACTCTGATGTGGTATTATAAAGGGCCTCACTGATCAATTCCTCAGGTAATGTATCTTTAAATATAGTATCGCCCTTTGTGAGCAGAACAGCACGTTTGATGATGTTGCGAAGTTCCCTGAAATTTCCGGGCCAGGAATATCTGTTGAATATATCATGAACTTCATGGTCAAAAAACTCAACATTCCTGTTTAATTCAGCATTAGCCTGAATTAGGAAATGCTTTGCAAAGATGAGAAGATCATCCTGGCGTTGTCGTAAAGGAGACACCTGTATGGCAAATTCATTGATACGATGATAGAGATCTTCCCTGAATTCTCCCCTGGCAACTGCTTGTCGCAGATCCTCATTGGTGGCAGTTATAATTCTTACATCAATGGTAATCTCACCGGTTGACCCGATTCTTCTTATTTTCCTTTCCTGAATTGCCCTTAAGAGTTGAATTTGAATTTCATAGCTAAGATTACCTATCTCATCCAGAAATATTGTACCTCCATTAGCAGCTTCAAACTGTCCTTCCTTGTCAGTGAAAGCGCCTGTATATGAGCCCTTTTGATGACCAAATAATTCACTGCCGGCCAACTCTCGTGGCAAAGCACCACAGTCTATGGCAACAAAGGCTTTATCAGCCCGCAGACTCTCAGAGTGAATTTTCCGGGCTATAAACTCTTTACCGGTACCACTTTCCCCCATAATGAGCACCGACATATTAGTAGGAGCTACCAGACTCACATATTCATTGATCTTTCTGGCTGAGGAACTTGATCCTTCCACAAAGAAGCTGCTTTTTTTATTTGACCGCTTACTCTCAACATTATTCGTAATTGCAGGGCTTAAAGCTCTCTTAATGGTCGACAATACTTCATCCGGATTAACCGGCTTAGCAACATAATCAAATGCACCAAGTTTCATTGCCTGTACTGCGGTTCTGATATCGGCATAACCGGTCATCAAAACAACCGGCACCTGCGGACTTTGAAGCTTTACGGCCTTTAGCACTTCTATGCCGTCATTCTCAGGCAGCCTCAGATCGGTTAATACTATATCCGGTTTAAAAGCCTTGAGTTTCTTAATTGCATCATTAAATGAAAATGACTGCTCTACCTTATATCCTTGTTTATTGAGAAAAGTCTCAAGCATCAGGCAAAACGTAACATCATCATCAACCACAAGGATTTTATTCATAAAGGAATCTATTAAAATATAATGCCGATAAAAGTATAGTTTTTTCTTGAGTAATCAACCCTGACAAATCAAGTGACAACTATTCAATTCCTGAAAAATACTTCATAAACTGCACCCGTTCAAAGGCTGCAGGATTATCGTTCTTTGATATGCCGAGCGTTCCTATAAACTCTGAAGTGTGCTGAAAATTATTCTTTACCATCCAGGTTTCTATTTCTTTATTGATACTGGCAATCCTTTCAAAACCATTTTTGTAAAGGGTTGATACTACCTGCACAGCTTTTGCACCAGCCAGCATTTGCTTTATGGCACCAGTACCGTCATAAATTCCAGTTGAAGCACATACATCACAATGCATTCTTTTAGATAACATTGCTATCCATCGGAGTGGGATGGTTATATCCTCAGGTGAACTGAATACGTTCGAAGAAATCACTTTCCTTTCATCAATATCGATATCCGGAGAATAAAATCTGTTAAACATTACAATTCCCTTTATTCCGGTCCATGATAATTCAATGATGGTCTTTGCCAATGCAGAAAAGTAGTAGCTGATTTTTATTGAAACGGGAATCTTGACAACATTAAGAACCTCTTTCAAAATATTGAAATATACCTGTTCATTTTTATTACTGTCCATTGATGGATCACTTGGCAGCACGAAAATATTCAGTTCAATGGCACTGGCTCCCGCTTCTTCAAACTGACGTGCGTAGGTAATCCACTCATCGGTCGAAATACAGTTGACACTTGCGATTATGGGTATTTCAGAATTGGCGGAAGCTTTTCTTATTAATTCAAGATAACTGCTGACATGCTTTTCCTTACTATAATTGGCAATGTAATCATACGCTTCAGGATACTGCAGATCTATCTTCTCAGTATGAATTTGAATATTGAGTTCCTGACGGATTTGTTCCTCAAACAAAGATTTCAATACAATTGCCCCAGCCCCCAATTTTTCAAAGGTTTTGAGGTTATCCAGTTTGTTTGTTAAACCTGAGCTGCCAACTATTACAGGACTCTTGAGATTCAGGCCCAAATAGGTTGTTGAGATGTCTGCCATTTGAATGAGATTATGGGTTTTATAAGGCAAACAAATATAAAAATTAAACAATTACCCGGCTCTAAAAATCTATTTTCAGATTCCCTGCAATAAAAAAAGCAGACAGGAGAGTCTGCTTTTTTAGTTAAAGATTGTCAACTCAATGCACTATGCTTAACTTTGAGAAGAGAGTTCCTTCTTCCATTACTTGTTTTGCATGGATTAGTTCATTATCAATAGGACTAATAATTTCAAAATAGCTATTGGTATCGTAAATGTTTCTTGAAATGATGCCTTTAATAATATGCCTGATTTCATTTCCTGATTTTTCCATAGAATCTTCTGCCGGCACAACACCCTTGTCCTTTGCAAAAGCCAGGAATTGAGACATAAGCTGCTCATCGATAGTAAAACTATTTTTGAAGGATTCAAAGCTCTTATAATCTCTGGTTACCTTATTTCTGTTTTGTTCCATATAACCCAGCACAAAGTCGTTAAAAACGCCTTTACGCCATAAATCAGTATAAAATTTAGAACTGCTAGTTGTATCCAATGGAATAAATACATCAGGCATTATTCCACCTCCACCATAGACAATTCTCTTTGCCGGGGTGTAATATTTCAATGAATCAGGGAACTTGATACTGTCGGCCGACACAAACTCTCCGTGTTTAAATCTGTTGGTCAGATCAGCGTAATAATCTTCCGATCCATCTTCATAAGGTTTCTGGATGCTTCTTCCTGAAGGAGTATAATAACGGGCGGTAGTGAGTCTGATTACTGAACTATCCGGTAAATTAAAGGGTCTTTGCACCAAACCTTTACCAAATGATCTTCGCCCTACTACTAATCCGCGATCCCAATCTTGTACTGCTCCTGCTACAATTTCACTTGCCGAGGCACTTCCCTCATTGACCATCACAATTAATTTACCTTGTTCGAAACTACCCCGGTTAGTAGCTTTGAAGTCTATTCTTGGACTCCTGAGACCTTCAGTATAAACAATGAGTTTTTGTGCTGGAAGGAACTCATCAGACAAATCAACGGCGATATCCAAAAAGCCTCCTGAATTATTTCGAAGATCCAGTATCAGGTTCTTCATTCCCTGCTCTTTAAGTTTCGCAATAGATTCCTTCATCTCAGTCATGGAGGTTCTTGCAAACCTTGTGAGCTTAATGTAACCTATGTCATTGGAAAGCATGAAGGTAGCATCAATACTGTTTAAAGGAATTTTATCACGGGTAATGGTATAATCTATTAATGGAAGTTGATTATTGCGCAGTATACCAACAGTTACCTCAGTCCCTTTTGGACCGCGTAAATGTTCCATAACATAGTTGTTGGTGATTTTCTCACCAAATGCCTGCTCTCCATTTATTTTGATGATCTTATCACCGGCCCTTACACCCAGCTTGTCAGATGGCCCACCGGGAACTGCAGCAATTACCAGAATGGTATCTTTATAAATCTGAAACTGAATTCCTACTCCTTCAAAATTCCCAATGAGCGGCTCATTGGCCTTTTGTACCTCCTTTTTTGACAGATATATTGAATGGGGGTCAAGTTCCTTTAACATTGCCACAACAGCAGTTTCAGTCAAATCAGACTGATCAGTGGAATCAACATAATAGTAATTGATTAGCTGAAGCAACGAGGAGAATTTATCAACGCTTTCGCGAATCTCATTTCGCTGAGCTACCGCCGGATTGATGGATAGAAGTACACCAACCAATAACAAACCTACGGCTATCCTATATTTAATAAACACTTTAGTCATAATGTAGTAAAGTTTTTTCTTGTTAAGCAGAACAAAATTAAGCTTAAATGATTTATTAAGTTAACTCTAAAAAAATAATGTGTGTTATATTAACATTTTTTGGCTGCCCATTTTGCCGGGAAATTATTTTTATATTTACACTCTAATCTTCATCTGATGAATAAAGCATTTTCACGCCTCTTCACATTTATTCTAATAACCATCTTTTTATCCATGTTTTCATGTAAGCATGAGCCTGATGACATTAACCCGGGTGATCCGAACAACCCCGGTGATACAACAGGTCTTATAACCTGTGATCCTGATACAGCCTATTTTAAGAATGATGTAATGCCGATATTTCAGTCGCATTGCGCAGAATGTCACAATGAAACAACCTCTGAACATGGCTTAATATTGACTTCATATTCCAACATTATCAACAGTGATCACATTGAAGTTGGCAATGCTTCTGAAAGTGATATATATGAAGCTATAACAGATACTGATCCTGAGGACCGTATGCCTTTTGGACGCCCTCCTCTGTCGGCAACCGAGATTGCAACAATACGCGATTGGATAAATCAGGGAGCCAGGAATAATTATTGCGATTCAGGATGTGATACTACCGTTTTCACCTTTGCAGAAGCCATTGAGCCTATGATTGATCTCAATTGCAAAGGTTGTCATAATGCCTCAGTGGCAAATGACGGTGTTCGATTAGATACCTATGAATTTATTGCTGAAGTGGCACAGAATGGAAGACTCATGGGTGCCATCACTCATGCAGACGGATATGCTAAAATGCCTTATTTGGGAGATAAGTTATCTGATTGTCAGATAACTCAAGTAAGAAAATGGATCGAGTCAGAATTCAACAAATAGAATCAATTCAATAAAAGATAAGGATGAAAAAAATACATACACCGGTTAAATTACTTGTATTGCTTACAATTGTAATGATGCTTTCTTCCTGCTATTATGACAGTGAAGAAGATTTATATGGCAATTCGATCAATAATTGCGATACAGTGAATGTTTCCTTTTCAGCTACCGTGTTACCTATTCTTAATGCGAATTGTACTTCCTGCCATAATTCTACAAATGCAAGTGGAGGTGTTATTACTGAAAGCCATGAAAGTTTAATTGAACATGTGCAAAGTGGAGTCTTCGGAAGGGCAATCAATCATACAGGTCCTATTGACATGCCTCTAGATGGGCAAAAATTGCCTGCGTGTGAATTGGCCAAGATTAACGCGTGGATTTATCAAGGTGCTCTTAAAAATTAACCATATGAAACAACTTTTACGACCATTTATAATTCTTTCTTTTTTATTAACTATCAACATTCCATTATGGAGTCAGGAATTAATGGATGTTTTTGGCGAAGAAGAACCTACCACTGAATATGCTACCGCTACATTTAAGACCACCCGGGTTGTTTCAGGTCATTCCATTGAGAATCCGGCAAATGGGGTGTTACTCTTTACTATCTCCCATCATTTCGGCAGAATCAATACTGGTCCTTATGAATTCTTTGGACTCGACAATTCCACCATCCGTTTAGGACTAGAATATGGAATTAACAATTTCCTAAGTGTGGGCGTAGGAAGAAGTTCTTATCAGAAGACCTTTGATGGTTTCCTAAAGGCTAAACTATTTCGCCAGAGTAAGGGAGTAAGGAATTTTCCAGTTTCGATAACCGCATTTTCAGCCATGGACTTGTTCTCAGAAAAATGGAAAGATACTACGCGTACCAATTATTTCACTTCAAGAATGTCATTCGTTCATCAGTTATTGATTGCACGCAAATTCAATGAAAACCTTTCCATTCAGTTAACGCCCACATTCATCCATAAAAATCTGGTAGCGGAAACGAATACCAATGATAATTTTGCTGTGGGAATTGGAGGACGATATAAATTAACGAAAAGACTAAGCGTGAATGTTGAGTACTTCTATAACTTGCCCGGATACATTGCTGATAACTTTGAAAATCCTCTTTCCATTGGTTTTGATATTGAAACCGGTGGGCATGTATTTCAACTTCATTTTACGAATTCGCAGCCAATGTTTGACAGGGGACTAATAACAGAAACCACAGGCAAATGGGGCGATGGCGATATTTATTTTGGTTTTAACATCAGCAGGGTGTTCACCATCAAAAAGCCTGAAGCTTTTAAATAATGTCAACCAACGAGGAAAAACAGCGCTTACTGTCGTCTGCATTGATAATTGCAGGATTGATAGGCTTGCTATGGCTTGTTAAATCTTCTGAGTTAATCTTCGGTATCTCGTTTACCCGTTTGGGAATACTCCCACTTAAAGCGGAGGGATTGAAAGGAATAATCTTTGCTCCTCTTATTCATGGCAGTATCAAGCATTTGGTTTCCAATTCAGTTCCACTATTTCTGTTGGGTGCCGCCTTGTTCTATTACTACCGGTCAAAAGCCTGGCTTATACTGATCCTCTCCTGGCTGTTGACAGGGTTCTGGGTATGGCTGTTTGCCAGGGGCTCAGCCTATCATATTGGGGCAAGCGGTGTGGTTTATGCCCTTACTGCCTTTCACTTTGTGAGTGGAATTATCCGTAAGGAACCACGCCTTATAGCATTCAGTCTGCTTATCACTTTCCTCTACGGAAGTTTTGTCTGGGGCATTTTCCCAGGCTTTGCTATCAAAGAGCGCATCTCATGGGAATCACACCTTATGGGAGCGATTGCAGGAGTAGTACTGGCTTATGCCTTCAGGGATATAGGCCCTCAAAGAAAGGTCTATCAATGGCCTGAGGATGATGAAGAACAGGAAGAATATGAATCGGGTGACCCGTCAAAGGATCTCTTAGAGAAGAATGAAGAAACAGATGGACAGAGTGAGGAAAAGATTACGGATAAAATTGAAGTGAGGTATGAGATTAAAAATGAACCCAAACTTCCTAATGAATCCTAATATAGGGCCTTAGTTTTCTAAACAAGCCTGGTTTGCCAACGAGTGCTGATTGAATCTCCATTAAATTCCTGAATCCACCCAATTGTACTCTTTTGTCTATTAGTGCTTTTGCACTATAGTAGTCCATATAAGGGTGCTTGCGCAGATCTGTCAGAGATGAAGTATTGACATCAATTTCCTTTATTAAGGCAGTATCCACCATTATCTGATCTGCAATGCCTGAGAACCTGATACTATCCATTCCATAAACTTCTGTAAGCTGCTCTGATGAAGCAAAACCGCCCAGTTTCTTTCTGTACTTCAATATCCTGGATGCAAATACAGGTCCCACACCATTAATTCTCAATAACTCCATCGAATCAGCGCTGTTCAGTTCAACCTTGATACCGACATTTCTGTAAATAGTGCTGTTGCCAAACTTATTGTAAGCATGTTTTCCATTATCTGTTTGATTGTTTTTGCCTTCTTGACCGGCTTTATAAGTTGGATTGTCATTGAATGACTCCTTTTGGAAACTATCGTGAATGGCAATATAGGGCTCAAAAATCCTGTATGTCTCCTCATCCACAATATAGAGCCTGCTAAAATCTTCTTTCCTGCTGAAGTGACCTCCCTTGTTCCTGTATTTTAGTATCACGGCAGCCTGCCTTTCAGAGAAACCCATCTTGATCCAGTCTTCCAGCGTTGCAGTGTTCGGGTCAAACCGAAAAGGAGTAAAACGAGTCTTTTTATCACCTCCAAATGCCTTTGAATTATTCCAAGCATTATTCCCTGAATTATATCGAGTATTATTCCATGAACTGTTCCGGGAATCCTTCCATGAATTGTTTTCTTTATAATGAGTCTCATGAATACCCTTCATGAATGCCTCAACCTCAACTTTATACAATTCATCAGTGGTTTTGACCGGTACAAGTTTCCTATTCACCTTTACCACCTGAGGTAGAAGAATAAGGAACATAATTATTGAAATCAGTATGATTATGCCTATTCTTTCTGACTTGGAGAAACTGAAATAGTCTTTAAGATGACTTTTCAAAACAATAGACTAAGATTAATCGTCCTCATCACCTGATTTAGGTCTAGATGTCAATACCTTGTAAAAGAAATATCCTGTCAAAAGAATAACTGTTACTTCTACACTTACCATCATGATCAATGCTGTTGTATTCACTTTGCTATCTCCTTTCTTGACCTATTTTTATAAGCTACATAAACCAGCGCACAAATAAACAGAAATACGCTCACCAGCAATACTCTGGCCATATCAAGATAAAACACCCTGTTTACCACTTTGCCTGAATACAATTTATCGCCGGTAATTATATCCTGTCCTAATGTAACATTCAATTGATGTTTTTGAGGATTGAATTTATAGGTTTTCGACTGTTCAGCACCATTATCGTTGGCCCCGGTGATGACAACATAAGATTTGTTTTTTACCGAATAAAGGGAGTCAACTGTTCCATTATTCTCGGTATAAAACTCATCAGAAAACCAGGTATTGTTGGGCCCAATACCTTTATGCTGCAACTGGCCTATAATACTTTCGTTATGTAACGTCCAGCCTTTAAAGCTCAATAAGCTCCAATCATCATTTGCAGGGCGCACCAAGGCACCAAGGAACACGATAATAAGTGCTACAGGAGTAACAAACTTGATAATATACTTATAAACCAGTGGCACTTTGATATCTGCTCCTGAGGTAATTTCCCGCCACCCTTTCTTCATTCCAAAAATCCAGGCGAACAGAATGGACTCAAAAAGGGCAAAAACTACCAAGGAAACTGTTCCCGCCCAGTAATCATACTCATCAAAGACCCCTTCATTGAAAAAGAAAATAGTGGGTAATCCCAATAACAAAATTATAATCCCAAATGAGAGGGCTGCGTTTTTACGGGTCCATCTAAATTCATCCATTAAGAAGCTTATTCCCGGTGTGCCCATGGCCAGAGAAGAGGTGATACCGGCAAAAAACAGCATTCCAAAGAAAGCAGCCCCGGCAACAGCAGAAAGAATTGGTCCCCATTGCTCAAAGAGGAATGGCATGGTCCTGAATCCAAGTCCAAGTCCCCCTATCTGGGTAAGCTCAACAACCTTATCTATCCCAAGGTATCCAATGGCGATAGGGATTATTATGGCACTTCCAAGCACTATCTCTACGAATTCATTCATCCAGCCGGCAGACATCGCATTGAGTGCTATATCCTGATTCTTCCTCACATAGGAGGCATAGCATTGAATTGATCCCATACCAACTGACAGGGTAAAGAATATTTGACCTGCAGCAGCCAACCATACTTTAGGATTAGACAACGATGTAAAATCAGGAGTCCAGAGAAAATTCAAGCCTACCGTTCCATCGTTGATAGCACCTCCGGCACTTGCTTTAAGAGTAATTCCTTTTATGGCAAGGAATATACCAAAACCTATTAGGAGTGGTACACCTATCTTAGCCACTTTCTCTACTCCATCCATAAGTCCCCTACTCAATATGTAGGTGTTCAGCGCAAGGCACAAAACAAACATTACAATAGCTTCATAGGGGATACCTGTTGTTGAAGTCGTTACATCGAGATAATCAGAAAAGAAATGAGCAACCTGCGACTGGTTCATGGAATCGAATGTCCCTATCAGAGAATGTATCACATAGGAAATAGTCCAGCTTTCCATGTAACAATAATAAGCTGCTATGGCAATATTGGAGAAGATACCAAATACCCCTACATATTTCCATATCCATCTTTTATCCATACTATCCATGATGGATGGAGCAGAATGGTTGCCCGATTTACCGGCAAAACGACCTGATGACCATTCGATGAACAGTAAGGGAATACCCATTACAAGAAACGAGACGAGATACGGGATGATGAAGGCACCTCCGCCATTTTGAACGGCCTGTACCGGAAATCTGAGAAAGTTTCCGAATCCGACTGCATTGCCGGCCATTGCCAGTACTAATCCAACTCTTGAACCCCATTTGTCTTGGTTGCCCGCCATCAGCATTTGTATTTTTAAAGATGAGTATTCTATTGGGAATATTGATTCTATCGGAACTAATGCAATATTAAAAAATATTCTTTATTACTACAGCATATTGAAGGCACTTCTTTTTATGAACTTATTATTCATTAACTACTCTGCCATGTAACAAATTACCTACCCAGCCCGGTAACAAAACCTGGATCTTTAAATATCAGATTACCAATCCTGCAGTTCAGACAGGCCTGCTTATCGCAATAGGCAACCTTCAATCCCATCAGTGCCTGAGTCTTATAGGCAGTTGAAACGTCCAGGCCAGCAGCCTTCCATTCACTGATAGATGTATTTTTCTCTCCCGGCACTTGTTCAAACAGACTAAGTGCCTTATTGCATAATTGATCCTTGCCAGTAGAACTCCCATACACGAACATAAATGGAAGTACGGCATTTATTATGAGAAGATGAGCTGCCGCATCACCAAGCCGCTTAGGTTTACCCTTCGTGAAGTTATCAAAAGTATAATGGTCATCCCAATAGCCCGAAGCCTGTACCTTAAAAATTGCGACCATTTCATCCATGGAATTCATGGAAATTATTTTGGACAGTAGACCGGCATTTCTACTCAACAAATCGGCGAACTGTGAAATCCTGATGGTAGGGAAATTTACCGGACGCAGTCTCATGAACTTCCATAGGGAAGTTGCAATAGGTACAAGATTATATTTTTTACGCAGGAAAGAATATTCTTGGAATAATGACTGACCATAAGGATCCAAAATGTCCTGAGTGAGCATACCGGCCTGTCCGAATAACAATGCTTCTATCTGAAATGTATTTCCGGCATGGTGAGCCAGAATCTTGTAGGTTATTGATCTGGCAAGCATCTCAAATGGCAAACCATTAATGTTAAAACCGAAACTGCGCGCTATAATATGGTAAAGGGCTTCCTCCCAGTCATTTTGTGATGTAGTGAGTGCATCCTGAATAAAGTCAGCTTTATGTTCCAGCTTTTCAATCAACATTCTTTCAAGCCATAATGAAATATCCGTTTCTGCAACTTGATTGATCCTATTGGCACAATGTATGAATTGCCTGCTTCCAATGAATTTCAGGTAGGCATCAAATAACTCAATATCAATTTTACCGGCCAATTCACAAACAGGCATGCCCGGGAATTTATCCACGGCGTCATGATTGTAGACAACATGCAAAACAACATTCCTGTATGCCTCATCATCCTGATGGCCATGTTTGAACCAATCGGAAGAGTTGACGTGTATTTCAACATTACCGGCCCACATGGTATCGCCGATACTCAGGCGGGCATCAGAGAAATCAGGTCCGGCATTAAAATTATGGAATCCGGGATTAATTACATTTATAGGTTCATCAAGTGTGGTGGTCAGCGCATGTGAAAAAAGCCGGTTTTGCCACATGTAGTGCAGGAAGTTCTCAGTCATGACGTAATTTTCAGTGAAAAGTGATAATTAAGTTAGAAGTGAAGCGTTATATTAGTATATTTGAGAATTAAATGATCAGCTTTCGGTGGTTGGCAATTTATAAACTTTAACTTATCTTTGCAGCTCAACGAAAGTTTCATGAAAAGTGCAAGTACATTAATTACAGGCATTGAATACAAGGTTCGTAAACTGATTGAGCAAATTGAGAAGCTTGAAAATATAAATTTACAACTGAATACTAAAATTGAACAATTAAATACAAATATAAAAGATCTGGAGCTTGCTATTGATGAGCAACAGGAAAGAATTAAAGTACTAAAATTAGCAAAATCTTTGAATAAAGAGGAGAGCAAGACAGAAGTTAAATTAAAGATTAATGAACTTTTGCGGGAAATTGACAATTGTGTACGACTTTTAAATAAATAAACTGTTAAAGGTATAATGGATGAACTCTCTATAACTGTAGTAATTGCTGACAGGCCATATAAGCTGAAGGTTGACAGGAAGGAAGAAGAGGGAGTGCGTAGAGCGGCTAAAGTTATTGAGGAACAAATAGAGAAATATGCAAGTTCTTTCCAATTTAAGGACAAGCAGGATTTACTTGCAATGGTAGCGTTACAGTTCTCAGCCAGTACTATTGATCTGGAAGAACAGGTAAGATACAGAGACAATGAAATGCTGGATAAACTGGCAGAGATTGACAAGGTTTTAACAGAACATTTAGATTAAAGGATCGCACATCAGTTCTTTGAAAAGCATCAAAAATATCCCGCATTGAATCGACCAAGTTTGTAAACTCAACATTTTCAACTTTGGGGCAAAGCTCAGTTAAGGATGAATAACAGGCCTTATCCGGTTTCGGCCGGTCTCTCTTAGGGGAGCGTTGGAAGTTTGACATCCCTGGCAGCTCCAGTTATGTAGTTTTGGGGTTTACCAAAACTCTAGATCAATGCGGGTTTTTTTTGTCTTCTTTACTCCATATTTCACCATCATAAACTAACCAAATTACAACATGGAGACAGTTATTATATGCATCGTGGCAGCACTCATCGGACTGGCTGTTGGTGCAGTGATTACCAGTACTTTTCTCAGAAAGGCAATTGAAAAGAAAAGTGAGAATATTCTGAAAGACGCCGAAGAAAAAGGCGAAATGATAAAAAGGGATAAAGTCCTTCAGGCCAAAGAGAAGTACCTGCAACTGAAATCAGATTATGAAAACACTTTTCAGGAAAAGAACAAGGAAATTCTTAAAAACGAAAACAGGTTAAAACAAAAAGAAGCTACAATTTCACAGAAATTAGAAGAGCTTCAACGCAAACAGAAAGAAGTAACCACAATCAAGGATTCCTTAACAGGACAGGTTGAGATCATCAACAAGAAACAACTGGATCTTGATAAGGCAATTAAACAACAGGTTGATCAGCTTGAAGCAATTTCAGGCATGTCGGCTCAGGAAGCTAAAACACAATTGGTTGATACTTTGAAGGATGAGGCTAAGGCCGAAGCAATGGTTCATATCAAGGACATTGTGGAAGAAGCCAAATTAACCGCCAATACTGAAGCAAAGAAAATTGTTATTGAAACAATTCAGCGCACTGCCGCGGAGCATGCGATAGAAAACAGTGTTTCAGTTTTTAACATCGAAAGTGAAGAAATCAAAGGACGTATCATTGGTCGTGAAGGACGAAATATACGTACGCTTGAATCATTGACCGGTGTTGAAATTATCATTGATGATTCGCCTGAAGCAATCATCCTTTCCGGCTTTGATCCGGTACGCCGTGAAATTGCACGACTTTCCCTGCATAAACTTGTTACCGATGGAAGAATACACCCTGCACGCATTGAGGAAGTCGTTGGTAAAGTTAAGAAACAGATTGAGCAGGAAATCATTGAAACAGGCAAGCGTACAACCATAGACCTTGGTATCCATGGACTGCATCCTGAACTTATCCGCATGATTGGTAAAATGAAATATCGCTCATCTTATGGCCAGAACCTTCTGCAGCATTCAAAGGAAGTTGCCAATTTATGTGCAACCATGGCTGCTGAATTAGGATTAAGCCCAAAGAAAGCAAAACGCGCCGGTCTGCTTCACGATATTGGCAAGGTGCCCGATAATGAACCCGAATTACCACACGCAATTTTGGGAATGAAGATTGCTGAACGATTCAAGGAACCTGCTGATATCTGCAATGCCATTGGCGCTCACCACGATGAAATTGAAATGGAGAGCCTGATTGCACCAATTGTTCAGGTGTGTGATGCCATTTCAGGTGCACGTCCCGGTGCCCGTCGTGAAGTGGTTGAAGCTTACATACAACGACTTAACCATTTGGAAGAAATGGCACTCTCCTATCCCGGTGTAGTTAAGACTTATGCCATCCAGGCTGGTAGGGAATTGAGGGTAATTGTTGGTGCTGATAAGGTAACGGATGAAGATGCCAATAAGATCTCCTACGATCTTTCACGCAAAATCCAGGATGAAATGACTTATCCGGGTCAGATAAAGATTACTGTAATCAGAGAAACACGAGCTATCAGCTTCGCGAAATAGTGGTTTATATACAATAAAAGAACCCTTCATGAAAACAATCATGAAGGGTTCTTTATTTAACATCCTTATTTTGGTGGTGTTAAGCGTCTGTTCTTTGAGGGTTATAACGCAATAATCTCTTCTATAATCGAAGCTTTTCTATAGCGTTCAATAACTTCCGCCGGATCCATCATCATTTCCTTAATAGTGACCGACATGTATTTGCCTTTGGTGGAATGCCGAACGCTGAATTTTGAAAGCTCACCGAATATGCTGCGTAGTATGGCATAGTTCCGGTTATTATCGGGCATAATGAATTTGAACATATACACCTGTGGCCAGGGTCCATGATCACCGAGTTGTTTTTCAAGCCGTTCCAGGAAGTCGTTATGTATTGACATCGCAATAATCAAATTAGGTAGCTGTTCAACCGTCTACATCATTTTCATTCTCTTCAGGAAGAAGGGCATCAATATCTGCCTGAAGCCAAGGTTTATATCAGCTTCAACAAATTCAATGTGATATTGTGCGCAACGGCGCATCAATTCCGTTTTAAATGTATCCAATCTCTTCACATAATCATCCCTGATCTCATGGGGACGTATCTTTATTTCTTCGCCCGACTCAAGGTCAACGAACTTGTATGGTTTATTATCAAACGAGAAGTCCATTTCAGCTTTCTTGTCTGTAACATGGAAGAGGATAACCTCATGTTTATTATGCTTTAAGTGCTGCAGTGCTGAAAAAAGATCCTCGTCAAATGCATTATCAAACATGTCACTGAATATGATAACCAACGAGCGTTTATGGATATTATCAGCCACCTCATGCAGCGCCTTGGCTGCCCTGGTTGATTCTCCGGTCTTATCCGCTTCTTTCCTCTCAACAAGCTCATTCAGTCGTGTAAACAGAAATTTCCGATGTACGAGGTTAGAATGCGCTTCTGTGTGCAATGTTATTTTATCCGTAAAGATACTCAAACCCGATGCGTCTCTTTGTCTGTGCAGCAATTGTATAATAGCAGCAGCGGCATATACGGAGAATGTCATCTTATCCATACTCTCCAGGGATGTCTTATCATGCAAGGGATAATACATGGAGGATGAACCATCAATCACTATCTGGCATCGCAGATTGGTTTCCTCTTCATAACGCTTAACATACATCCGGTCAGTCCTGCCGAATAACTTCCAGTCAATATGCTTGACTGACTCGCCCTGGTTATACAGGCGGTGTTCGGCAAATTCCACTGAGAAGCCATGAAAGGGGCTCTTGTGCAAGCCGGTAATAAAACCTTCAACCACTTGGTGCGCCAACAGCTCCAACGGCAGCAATTCATCAAACCGGGCTTGTTCTATAGGCATTTGGATGTTTTTTAGGTCTTGTCACTCAACTATTGGTAAAACTACAACAATCTATAAAACAAACCGGGATACAAGCAGCGTTGCATCCCGGCAGAATATTTTATTTGCTGGTTACAGTAACTTCTCGAGCTTGGATGCCAATACTGATTTTGGTGAAACTCCCACATGTTTATCCACCACTTCACCACCTTTGAAGAAAAGAATGGTTGGAATGTTGCGTATGCCGTATTTTGCCGTTATGGAAGGATTGCTGTCAACATCCAGTTTGCCTATTACAGCTTTACCGGTATACTCATGACCCAACTCTTCAACTATTGGACCTACCATGCGGCATGGGCCACACCATTCTGCCCATAAATCAACAAGTACAGGTTTATCTGATTTCAGTACGATTTCTTCAAAATTCGCATCGGTTAACTCAAGTGCCATATTTCTGATTTTTTGTATTGTTAAAACTGACTTCAAAGATAGTATTATTCTTCTAATTGATAAAAACTTCCACTTCTTTAATATTCCTGATTACCTGTACGGCAAAAGCAGGCGATACCGGCACCCTTGACACCATTCTCACCGTCACTTTATCAGCTTCATCGAGCACCTCATAAGCCAGGGAGCAATTGCCCCTATTGCTGTCTCTGAGTGCTTTAAGTTTACTTATCAACTCTTCATTCACCAAAAAAGCATCTATTTTTACCAGAATCTTCTGGGTCATTCTTTCCAGTGTTTCCGAGAGCAACATCATGGATGATACCTTGAACTCCCATGCTTCTGAATCCCTGAACCGTTTCTGGAAACTTCCTTTGATCAGCACAGAGGTCCCGTCTGCTATGAGATGTCTGAATCGCATGTAGTCTTCAGAAAACAGTGCCAGATTAACTGAGTCAAGCATATCCTCCAAATTGAATGTTCCAAACGGTTTATTCTGCTTTGAGATGAGATGCCGGGCACCGGTAATAATACCTGCAACGGTTATACTAACCCCGGCATTCGCCTTGCTGTTTTCTTCGAGCAGGTCATTCACCGTATGTTTGCAGAATGATTCAATCTCCAACAGATAATCATGGAGAGGATGTCCGGAGATATAGAATCCGGCAATTTCCTTTTCGTACTTCAATTGTTCAAAGTTGCTCCATGGATCGCACTCAGGAAGCTTGATCTCAGGCATTTCAATCTCCGAAGAACCTCCAAAAAGGCTCACCTGCATACCCATTTTCTGTGACTGGTATTCTGCTGCATTCCTTATTACCTTCTCCAGGAAAGTCATTCCATCGGCTGAATCCTTATGGAAATACTGTGCCCGGTGTGAATCAGGAAAGTTGTCAAAAGCTCCAGCCATAGCCAATACCTCCAGACTCTTACGGTTCACCGTACGCAGATTAACCCTGCGTGTAAGATCAAAAATATTCTTGTATGGTCCGTTGTTATCCCTTTCTTCAATAAGGGCACTTACGGCATTTTCACCAATACCTTTGATTCCACCGATTCCAAAACGGATCTCGTTTTTCTTGTTTACAGAGAACTGGTACCCCGACTCATTGACATCAGGTCCAAGCACAGGAATACCCATGCGCTTGATCTCATCAATAAAGAAGGTAATCTTCTTCTGATCATTTAAACTGTGTGTCATCACAGCAGCCATGTATTCTGCCGGATAATGAGCCTTTAGCCAGGCAGTCTGGAACGCAACGAATGCATAGCAGGTTGAATGTGATTTGTTAAAGGCATACGAGGCAAATGACTCCCAGTTTGACCATATCTTTTCAGCAACCTGACGCTCAATGCCATTTTTCGAAGCACAACCCTCTACAAACTTGGCTTTATTCTTAGTTAGTGTATCCTGGTTCTTCTTACTGATGGCCTTTCTTAAAACATCCGCATCACCCTTTGAGAAACCTGCCAACTTCTGCGAAAGCAGCATGAGCTGTTCCTGATAAACCGTAATACCATAAGTCTCTTTCAGGTACTCCTCCATTTCAGGAGTGTCATAAACCACCTTCTCCCGTCCAAATTTTCGGGCAATAAAATTCGGGATAAACTCTATAGGACCTGGCCTGTAAAGAGCATTCATGGCAATCAAATCCTCAAACCTGTCGGGCTTCAGTTCCCTGAGTGCCTTCTGCATACCCGGCGACTCAAACTGGAAAGTACCGTTGGTTTCACCCCGCTGATATAATTCAAGGGTCTTTTGGTCATCCAGTGGAATATCGTCAATAACGATCTTAATCTTATGGTTCTCCTCAATAAGTATCAGCGCATCACGAATAATGCTCAGGGTTTTCAATCCCAGGAAATCCATCTTTATAACCCCTGCATCCTCAATTTCCTTCCCCTCGAACTGGGTAATCAGTAAATTGGTTTCCTTGGATGTGAGTACCGGAATAATATCTGTAAGATCTGACGGAGCAATGATAATTCCTGCGGCATGTAGTCCGGTACTGCGCACACTGCCTTCCAGTGAAATCGCTTCTTTCAGCACTTCAGCCTTTAGATCCTTGCCCGATGCTATTTCCCGCAGTTTCTTAACCGCCTCAATATCATCGTTATTGTATTGTTCCTTTTCTTTCAGACTGTCCTTCCCGGTCAGTGGGGCCAGCATCACTCTTCTGAGTTCTGTTCCGGGCTTATCAGGCACAAGCTTAGCAAGTGCATTTGATTCACTCAATGGCAGATTAAGTACCCGGGCCACGTCCTTTATAGAGCTCTTGGCGGCCATTGTACCAAAGGTAACTATCTGTGCTACCTGGTTTCTGCCATATTTTTCCACTACATAATCAATAACCTTCTGCCGGCCTTCATCATCAAAGTCCGTATCAATATCAGGCATGCTCTTCCTGTCGGGATTCAGGAACCGCTCAAACAGAAGATTGTACTTCATTGGATCGATATTGGTTACCCCGATACAATAGGCAACCACAGAGCCGGCAGCCGAACCACGTCCCGGGCCTACAAATACACCCAGATCACGACCCGCACTAATAAAATCAGATACGATAAGGAAGTAACCGGTGAAGCCCATCTTACGGATAGTATCCAGCTCAAAATGAATCCTCTCTTCAATCTCCTGTGTTATAGTGCCATACTTACGGCGTGCCCCTTCAAAGGTCTTTTCATACAGGAATTCAAACTGATCAGTTCTGCCATCAGGTAAGGCAAAATGCGGCAGCATGATGTCCTTCTTAAGGTTCAGCAGCTCCACCTTGTCAATAATCTCATTGGTATTATCTATTGCCTGCGGCAGATCACTGAATGTCTCCGACATCTGAGCCGTTGTCTTGAAAAAGAACTGGTCATTATAAAATGCAAACCGCTTTCCTTTTACTGAAACCTCCTCGTCATTGTAATCCTTCATGGAAGGAGTGCTCTGCAGTTCATTCGTATTCACGCATAGCAGAATATCATGGGCATTGTAGAACTCCTGCTCTACATAATGTGAATCATTGGTGGCAATAATCTTAACCCCATATTTTTCAGCAAACCTCACCAACACTGCATTCACTTTGTCCTGATCGGCTATTCCATGGCGCTGAAGTTCAACATAATAATCCTCACCAAACAGATCCAACCACCATTTGAAAATCTCTTCAGCTTCTTTCTCCCCTTTGTTCATAATAGCCCGGGGCACTTCGGCAGCCAGGCAGCAGGTGGTGGCAATTAGTCCCTTGTGGTACTGAAGAATAAGCTCCTTATCTATACGAGGATACTTACTGTAAAGCCCGTCAATGTATCCAAGTGAGCAAAGCTTCACCAGATTGTTATAACCCTCTGCATTCTTTGCCAGGAACAACTGGTGGAAACGTGCATCCTTGTGATCACGGGTGAACTGTTTCTTATGACGGTCCTCCACCAAATAAAACTCACACCCTACCACAGGTTTAATTACAGGAGGCTGTCCCTTGATATTATGTTTCTCAGCCTCAGCAACAAATTTAAAGGCACCGAACATGTTTCCATGATCAGTGATGGCAATACCGGGCATACCATCGCCAACTGCCTTTTTAAACATTTGGCTAATATCAGATGCCCCGTCAAGTATGGAATATTTTGAATGTACGTGTAAGTGTGAAAACCTGCTCATTAGTTATTTGGTACTGTTCCCCCTTAGTATCAACGAGGTATGAATTATGAATTATCCTCGTAAAAATAAGTAATTACCGATGGGTAAAACAGGATACTGGCAAGAAACTTATTAACACATTTTGCCTGAAAGGTTATCCTTTCCTGTCACTAGTCACCTCCGACATAGTTCAAAGCATCCTGTGCGAATTTCTGCCAATGATCGCGATAAGCAAAGGGTACTTGCACCCATTCCTTCATTGGCCGGTTTTTACCGGATGGATCAAACAACCTGGAACCATCCAGACTCATGGCTTCCTTATGAGCATCGCCTGTAAGTTTAAAGACCATGGCATTTTCAAAGAAGCTGGCGAATGCTTTTCCGTTTATCTTAAAGCAGGGCTTTCCAAACATCTGACTCTCTATGGCGTTCGTTAAATTATGTCCTGTTGCCAGATAGAATTCCTGTTCCTGTGTCATCCGTATTTGTGTGTTTTAAGCTTCAAATATACGCACTCATATCAAATGTTCACTGCCCTCCAGCCGATTATATTTCCTGAAAAAGCACTATTTTTACCATAACTTAACACTCTTGTTTCAATACCCCGGTAAGGTGAAAATCAAAAATGTAGATTCATGAAAGCACTCTCAATAAGTATGGCCATATTACTCACAGGTCTACAGCATTCTGTCGTGGCACAAACAGGCAGTAAGGAATCAACAGCCGACAAGGCAATCTATCAATCAGAGGCATTTTCTGTTTACAGCAACCGGGTGGAACAGCAGGGCTTCAGGGCGGTGGCTGCTTCTCCCTTTGAAATGAACTCTGACTATAAGAGTCCCGATGCCGACAAATACACTCCTGATATCACCTTCAAATTCAGCATAAATCTACGTGACAATGAAATGGCTCCCGGCAAAAACCATCAGCTGACATTGATTCCTGAAAAAGGGAAAGTTGTAACCAATGTTACCTTTGGCAAACAGCTGGTGCAGACCACTCCCCTGTCACCTGAAGTTAATCTGGAAAAGGGCACTAAATGGGTCATACGCCTCGACATGCGGGATGTTTTCAAAGACTTTGACACAAAGGGATATTACACACTGTTCAACGGCGAGCGACTGGAAAAGGCCGACTTCAAGGGAGTCTATATTGCCGGCGACAAGGCACCCCTCATGTGGGACTTCAACAATCTGCATAACCGTGCCGAACTGCAGCTCACCGATCCTGACGGCGACCATATCTATGAAACCACCCTCCTGCTGAATGTGCCGGCAGATCTAAAACTTACCGATACACAATGGAAGAAATCACTGAACACGGATGCATTCCCCCAGTACAAGTCTGATTACCTGATCTCTGATGCCATCTACAACCTTTCATTGGAAGAGATGATCAAGGCAGTTGAACCCGACAGCACCTTCCGCACAGGTAAGGAATGGAGCGGCGTATGGACCAGAGACATCAGCTACAGCATCATGCTCAGCATGGCACATCTGCAACCGAAAGTATCCATCAACAGCCTCATGCGTAAAGTGAGTCCGGCCAAGCGTATCATTCAGGATACCGGTACCGGCGGAGCCTGGCCCAACAGTACCGACCGCATGATCTGGGCCACTGCTGCCTGGGAAGTGTACAAGGCAACCGGCAACCGCGAATGGCTTGAACAGGCATATACCATTATTAAAAACTCTCTGGAGGATGACCTTCAGAATATATATGATCCTGTAACAGGACTGGTTAAAGGAGAATCCTCCTTCCTTGATTGGCGTGAGCAGACCTACCCGCTGTGGATGCAGCCCGCCGATATATTTGAAAGCGAATGTTTGGGTACCAATGCCGCACACTATCAGGCCAATATAGTGCTGGCTGAGATGGCTGTAGTACTTGACCACCAAAGTGTGGCTGAAAAACACCGTATCATCGCCGAAAAGATTAAAGCAGGCATCAACCAATACCTATGGATTCCTGAAAAGAACTACTATGCCCAATATCTGTATGGCAGGAACTTTAAAATCGTCTCTCCCCGCTCAGAAGCACTGGGTGAAGCCTTGTGCGTTATTTTCGGTATAGCCGACAAAGCGCGAGCTGAAAAGCTGGTGGCCAACACCCCTGTCACCCCCTATGGCATTCCTTGTATCTGGCCGCAGATACCGGGCATCCCGCCCTACCACAATAATGGAATCTGGCCTTTCGTACAGTCATTCTGGCTTTGGGCAGGTGCTTCGGCAAATAATGAGCAGTCGGTACTGGAGAGCATCAGCGCCATTTACCGTCCTGCGGCGATGTTCCTCACCAACAAAGAGAATTTCGTTGCTGAGAACGGCGATTTCAGCGGCACGCAGATCAATTCAAGCATCATGCTCTGGAGCCTCTCGGGCAACCTCTCACTGGTACATAAAGTGCTTTTTGGCATCCGGTTCGAACCGAATAGTATGTCGTTCTCTCCTTTCGTTCCCGAAGCATTGAAAGGCACCCGCACACTCACCAATTTCACCTACCGCAAGGCTATCCTGGATATTGAGTTGGTAGGCTTTGGAAGCAGAATCACCTCCTTTCAGCTGGACGGCACGGAATTGTCCACCATAACCTTGCCGGGAAACCTCGAGGGGAAGCACACCCTGCGGATTCAGCTCGACAATATCAGTCCGGCAATAGCATTAACCAACCAAGTGCCGGTGCTCTTTACGCTCCCCGCCCCCGAGGTGCAAATAAAGGATAACTCACTGATATGGTCCCCTGTGGAGCATGCCATCGCTTACAAGATCCTAAGGAATGGAGTTCCCGTTGGCATGATAAAACCAACTTCCATCCTCCTTAATGAGTCCGGAGCAAACACACCTTATGCGCAATACCAGGTGATTGCCGTCGACCACCAAGGGATTGAATCCTTTGCATCAGAACCTGTCTCGATCATGAATTCCGACAAGGGAAAAATACAAATCGAGGGAAACATACAAATCAGTAGAAACATACAAATACTGCAGGCCGAAGAGTTCGCACCAAAGGCAAATCAACCTTACAGTGGAGCCTCAGAAGGTGGCTTTGTAGAGATAAGCAGGTCGATTAACAGAATTATCAACTTCCCCATAGAAATAGCCGCAGAAGGGCTCTATTCCATCGATTTCAGGTACTCAAACGGCAACGGACCCACCAATACCGAGAACAAGTGTGCCATACGGACACTCAAGGTGGATGGCGTGCCCGTGAATGCCGTAATATTCCCCCAACGCGGAAAGGAAGAATGGTCTAACTGGGGCTTCAGCAGCGCGCTTCAGGTGTATATGCCTACCGGCAAACATACACTGACCCTCTCTTTTGAACTTGCCAATGAAAACATGCATGGGGAAATCAACCAGGCCATGATTGATTATCTGAGGGTGGTGTTGATCAAACCGGGAAAGGATTAATTGCAAGTGATATTTTTGATGATTGGCTAGAGAAGGGTTATGCTGTTGAGAGAATTGCTCCAATACTCCACATCATAAATGCATTTCAGGTGTTTAAGTACTATATGCATTTTCAATAAATGTAGCATATACTTTTGTCCTAACTTTGCCCGAAAATCAACTGTCTTGAACTACCTTAATCTAAAGAATCGTAAGCTACTCAGAATCATTCTTCTGAGTCTTGCAGCACTATTCGTACTTGGTATAATACTCTTCTTCAGCTTCCGCAACACTATACTGCGCAGTGTAATCGACCGTAAGCTGGCGACCATTGAAAACCGATACAACCTCCATATAAAATATACCGACGCCCATTTTTCAGGCATCACCACCGTAAGCCTGGCCAACCTCTCCATGGTGCCACACGACAGAGATACCCTTACTACCGTTGACTCCCTGAGTGTGAGCGTCAAGCCATTGGATATAATCCTCAACCGCATACGCTTTACCAACCTAAGCATGAGCGGCACCCACATAAACCTGCAACGTACCGACTCCATAAGCAACTACCTGTTTCTGCTGGAAAGCAAAAAGGACAGCACAAAAACCGACACCCTAAAAACTGAACGGGATTATGGTGCCAGGGTCAATACCCTCATGGATGCCCTGTTCAACCACATTCCCGCTACAACACGCATTCGCAATTTCAGCATCACTGCCAATCTCGACAACAACTACTTCTCCTTCCAGATGCCCGATCTCCACATACGCGAACGCAATTTTTCCACGCGTGTTCAGGTAACTGACGACACCCTGAAGAGTGAATGGCTCGTTGCCGGACATCTGGATTCGCACGAAAAGGATGTGAAAGTCACCATCCGGTCGGCCGATAAAAAGAAAGTAAAGATCCCTTACATCCAGAAACGATGGAATACCTCCTTTGCCTTCGACTCAGCCGGAATAGAACTATCCTACAGCCGTGCGATTAACGGAACAGCACAACTGAAGGGTGATGCCATACTGTCGGGGCCGCTGCTCAACCACCCCAGGATATCGCCGGAGGACGTTGAACTGAAGCACAGCGAGATTGCCTTTTCCATCAACGTTGACAAATCATCCATCGAAGTAGACAGTTCCACCTATGTGTCGTTCAACGAAACAGGCTTCCATCCATACGTAAAATACACCCTGCAGCCTGAGAAGCATGTTACCCTGCGCATAAACGAACCTGAATTTGATGCTCAAACATTCTTCAACTCATTGCCTGCCGGACTGTTCAGCAACCTCACAGGAATAAAGGTACGGGGCAATCTCAGCTTTAGGCTTAACTTCCAACTAGCCTTCAACCAGCCCGACTCCCTGGTGTTTGATGCAAAATTAAGCGGGAAGAAATTCGCCGTAGAGCGCTTTGGCAACACCAACTTCACTTACATCAACCAGCCTTTCCTGTATACCGCCTATGAAAACGGACAGCCTGTAAGAGTATTCATGGTAGGAGAAGAAAATCCGAACTACCGCTCCCTGCAGGAGATACCCGAGTATCTGAAACATGCCATCATGACCTCGGAGGACGGGCAGTTTTATGGCCACAACGGATTCATACCCGATGCCCTGAGATCAAGCATCATCACCAACATCAAGGAAAAGCGATTCGCCCGGGGAGGCAGCACCATAAGCATGCAACTGGTTAAGAATGTATTCCTTAACCGTAACAAAAACATAACGCGCAAGATCGAAGAGATGCTCATCACGTGGCTCATTGAATCACGACAGATGGTAACCAAGGATCGAATGCTTGAAGTATACCTGAACATCATTGAAACCGGTCCCATGACTTATGGCGTGAATGAAGCGGCACAATTCTACTTTAAGAAGGATGTATCCAGGCTCACACTGGCCGAAAGCATTTACATAGCAAGCATAGTGCCCCGCCCGAAACTCTTCAAATACTCCTTTGATAAAGAAGGAAACCTGCGCGAATATCTGGCCAGCTATTACACCCTTGTATCAGGCAAAATGCTCGGCAGGGAATGGATCACCCAGGAGCAATATGACAACCTCAAACCAGAGATCACCCTCAAAGGTCCGGCCCTGAAGTACATAGTAACCGACACCATTCCGCCCGATGAAGAACTTATAATGGAACAAAGAGGATTCAAATCACTGTTTGATATATTTAAAAGGAAGAAGAAGTAGCCATCAAATTAATCTTCCTGCAACCATTTGGCAAATTGCTCCATCTTAGCGTGATTATTCTCCAACCAAACCTGAGAATGAATATTGTTTGATTGACTAATAAAATAGCAATAGGTATCTATATGTTCAGATTCAGCAATCTCAAGAAATAAAGGCACATATAAGTCCCACCATAAGCCTTTATTTTTCTTCCTAAGCTCACCAAGAATTTTAAAAAATGAAGTTGTATTCTCAATGAACATTAGGTCTTCACTTTTATCCTTATTTTCTTCAAGCGCTTTTGAAGCTTCCAGCATGGAAATCATCATGGCAGCAGGTGCAAATTCCGACTCTGATTGATTTGGATCTATGAAAATGTTAATTTGGTTAGGTTTATCTTTATCTCTCTCAACATTACCGCCAAACTGTTTCTGCAATAAATTGTAGGCAGTTTTAGATCTCTCGGTATTAGGTTCCATGAATAGGAAATAATGTAAGCAAAGGAGACTCTGAACTTTTTGATTCCTTTCATTCATTACATAGCCTAAAAGCAAGTGACTACTTGCATGGTCTGATTTAGTATTTATTGCGTTTATTAATGCTTCCTCTGCTTTATCGTATTCTTTCAAGTTATAATAAGTGTAACCCAGGTTGTAATACAATAAATGATCGTCTCCAAATTTCTTGATTCCCTTTTCAAAAAGCTTTATTGCCTCAGCTGATTTTCCCAGATAGTCAAGACATGAACCTTTAGTTATGTATGCTTGAAGCAGATACAAATCATCTTGTTCAATCACCTTGTCACTATGCAAAATTGAATTTTCATAATCACCCTTATACATATAGGTCAATGAAATCTCATAATTGATCAATGCTGAATTAGGTTCAATCTTCAGAGCTGCTTTATAGGATTCTATAGCTTTATCAAATTGACCTTCATCGTGATACTGAATACCAATTTGAACCAAGCTATCAACAGTTGATTGCGAATAAATCAACGAAGAGATTAAGAATAATCCAAAAACTAAAATTAGTCGTTTCATAACAATGCGGTGTTTACTTTTTAATGATTTTATTAGCTTGGGTGTATTAATTTATTTTAACCTTCTTAATTCCATTGTTTGCATTGAAGGTTGGATAATACATCAATTCAATTTTTGCAGGGTTAAGTGTATAGGTTCCTGAAAAACGAGGTAGCAGTTTCACTTCGAATCTATATTTGCCTTGATGAAGGTGCTGGCAAAAGATAGTAGTTTCATTTTTGTAATATTCACGATGGGATTCAGGATAGGATCCCTTGTCCTTATTACCGTATGAACAACCGCCCGGAATAGGTATATTGATCATAACATAATCAGCATCCTTAGTGACTGTTACTTCAGCAACAAGTGTTACCACTTTTCCTCCCTTCAATATTGAACTGGTTTGTTCTTTAAACCTCGTTGCAATCTCAAAGTCAGTGCTTTTTGCTTTGGGATCAGCATTCCATTTCCTCTGGTATGTAGTCATATAAACAGGACTCGAACCTGTCTTTACTATTTTTAGTGAATCACTTGGTTTAAAAGTAGTCACATACGGGAAATCAGAAATCTGCTTACTGAATGGGTCTTCAATTTTTAGCTTTGGCTGGGTAATTTGAAAGTCATGGGTTAGCATATCAGGTAAAATGGTTTCAATGATCCTTGATGATTCATAGGTATTGCCCCAATAACGGCTTCTTCTTGATTCAAAAAAGTAATTCCTAATCTTGTTCAGCACAATATTATTCGTTAAGGAATCACCTTTAAGGATTTTGTAAACCAAAAGAGTATTCTGGATATCGTTTGAAGACAAGCTTTGTTTTGAAATAGTATCGCTGAAATAAATATTACCCAGCATGGTATTTTGCTGAAAACGGAATACAGTATCTAAATTATAGGGTAATCTGCATTTCTGCCTTAGTTCTATTATTTGAAGAAGATTATTGAGTGATAGATTTTTTAGTTTCACCAACTGGTCAAGATATTCTTTGTAATCCACTTTTGAACCTGCAAGGTACATCATGTTAACTATCCTGATCTTGGTGTCAGTATCTTTGCTATCGGCAAATTTCCTGACCAGAATCCCCATTGGTGGAGCATGTTTGACAAAGTAGCCAAGATTCTGTGCTTCTGCGAGGGCTTCAAGCACATGCAGACTGATCCACTCACTTTCTTCCGAATCTTTCCACCAGCCCCAGTAACCGTTTGGCTTCCGGTTCCCGGATATAAGGTTGATTACTTTTTTTATTTCTCTTTCATACTTGAAATCTTCCTTTTTATAAGAGGCAATTCTCTTTCCTGCAAGAAGGGCTTTCAATTTAGAAGCCAATTGTTCGTTGCATTGGTATTTATAGTTGGTAAGGTATTTGATTTCATCTTCAAGTACTTCTATATTATCAGTAGTTGCGTATAGTTGTACATCGCCCAGGGTGGGTTGGAACCCAATCTTTAATGAGGTGTCATTTTCCAGTATGAAGAAACAACCTTTTGTCTCTTCCAGTCCGGCAGGGAGCACAGGAATATTCCTGGTTTCACCGTCGTTAAAACCATCTGTTTTTGAAATGGTATAAGAGAGCGAAAGGATATCATCGGTTGCCGAAACTAATAAAGTATCAATGAGCGAGGTATGATAAATGCGGGTAGTATTGGATTTCAATTCATCATTTTCATAAAAGCAAGTTGTTACCCATGAAGAGTCATTTAAATAATTAAGGACCTTCCCGATAAGCATCGTGCTATCATTTTCTATTAAAAACCGGGGTACTGCCAGTTGAGCCATAAGAGGCTTGTATGAACGTATTGTATGGTTCACTTGACCAGATTGCCTTTTATCGTTTATAGCAAGATAATTTGTTTGCCAGCTAGTTACATCACCGGGGAATGTAACCTCAAAACTGGCTTTACCCTCCTTGTTTGTTGTTAATTTCGGTTGCCAAAAGGCAAAATCTGAGAAGTTCTTTCTGATGGTGCCCGAATTGAGTGATGAGGAATAAAGATTCTGCATACGTTCGTCTTTGATATCCTGCTCTTTGTCATCATCCGGGCTGATTTCCGGCAATGGATATAGATTTTTAACCATGACACCACCAACTCTGCTTGCGAGGTAGCTCACAGTAGGAAACTCAGCTAGTTCTTCACCTGATATTTCACTTGCTGCATACGATAAGGAATTTTTGGTTCTAGAAATAGCCATACTTGTAACGACCACTCCTTCAATGTCAAGATTATCATGCTTTAACTTTATGGAGAGAAAATTATCGCTATTTATTTTCTGTATAACAGTTACATATCCAATAAAATTAAAAAATAATGCATCATTTGCCTTGGGCACATTAATGCTGTAATGACCATTTATATCAGTTATAGTCCCATAATTTGTATTTAGAATTCCTATCACAGCACCTATTATAGGTTCGTTAGTTACTTCATCGTAAACATAGCCACTTACTATTCTGCCTTCCCCACTGAATGTATAGGTTCCCTTATATGCACTGTACAAATTGTTAAGAGCTCTTTTTGAATCGTTTGTTCCAACAAAAGGATTGAAAATACTATTACTAATTAGTTGACTGCATTTCAAACTGAATTCATCTTTTTTCAATTGATCCGGCATTTTTATCCGGCAGTAAGTTGAGCCGTTTATGTTGACAAAAACTGAATCTGTCAAATGATATCGCGAGCCTGAAAAAAACAAGATCACTTTATAGTAACCCTGCTTCAGTTGGTGTATTAACTCAATCTTACCCGGATAAACACGAATAAATTCCTCATCATTGTTTTTAAGGAGAAGTATATTTATAGGTCGTTCATCAGAATACTGATTTTCCTGGTAATAAAGCTGCATTTTACCATAACCGGAACTTGTTGAAGTAGGGTTTTCAAATCTGGCAAATGAAGATCTTTTGGAATCAATCTGTTGCTGCCACATCTCTTCAATTCTGGTTTTTGTCAAACAATATGCCTTCAGGTTATCGATGTCTGAGCTGGCGTTATGAAGCATAACAGGGTACTTTGAACGTTCAAAGGTTCTCATCTTTAGAAGATGATCTCCAAATTCATACTCAAACCCTGGTTCATTGTCAAAGTTGAATGAAGAACCATTCAAAATATTAAACTTCAGATTACCGGTAAAAGGGCCGGCAAACATAGTACTCCATTTATTATTGTCTATACTTATCAATTGATAATTACCTGCATCTTCAATATATGCAATCTGGTCATCAAAAGTATTTCTATAAGGAAGTACATAAGGATAGAGCACATTTTTCTCAATTTGAGAGAGTGTGGGTTCAGTTTCTTCTATATGGATATTCTTTTGCTTTATGTTCACATCCATGCTGATGATCAGCTTTTTGCCATCTCTCATATAAAGACTGTCAATGGTAATTATATGGTGCGATGTTCTTAAAATGACATGATGATATCCCGGATTGGCCTTAAAGGAATATGGCGGGTTGTTTGATGACCAGCTGAAATATACGGGTTTACTGTCTATGTAAATAATGTGCACCGGTAAGGATTTCCCGTTATTTACAACAAATGGTGCCAATTGGGTAATACTGTCTGGGGTGTTATACTCAAACCTGTATAGCTGATTGCCCGGGTAAATAAACTTATAATATTCTATAGAGTCAATACCGGCAAAGGTTGCCCAGGCTTCATAATTAAGATCCAGATGGTTGGTTGACTCATCCATTGTGGTCTTACTATATTTATTCAGGTAAGGCTTTAACTTTCTTTGTTTTCCCAGATAAGGCACTTTAGGGATCGGCGAATTGAACTTTTTTGTAATGGAAAAGGCTGTCAGATCAACATTTTTAACAGGTCGACCTTTCATATCCTTGACAAGCAGGTCAATCTTTGTCTTTTGACCCGGAAAAACGAGATCCGGTTGATCGACCTCAATTTGAAGCATTTTATCGAAGTAAGGGATCTGGTATTTTTCTTCAACCACTTCCCCACCCCATAAATATCTCAAGGAAATCAGATAGTTTTTTACTGATGTAACCTTTTCCTTGTAATTGAGGGTATCAGAATAACCACCAGCTACGCGTATATTTTTACGATATAGTTCATAGGTGAAGGGTATTTTCCTGGGATTATTCATGTAGATGAACAGCGAATCATGTGTTCTTCGCTTAAAACATTGTAATAGAGATTCTTCCTCAGGTAAAAAATAATAATCAATTATATCACCGGATTGAACCACAAAATGATCAAAGAAAGGATTGAGAGGTATGGTTGCCGGGTTTTTCCCTTCGTAAAGTTTTACTTTTTTTGATTCTATATCAACCCCTGAAATTATCAATGATCTATTAACTGAAGTACCATTTTTTACAAGATTGAATTTCAATGAATCATTTATTGCTTCAATCTGAAAATTTTCTTCCTCACCAGAATAATCAACCGTAATAGTTTTGATTACCGATTCATTTTCTGAAGTAAGTAATTGTATTATAATCTCATAAGCGAAATTGGCAGGTGGAAAGGCTGAATCTATAATAGTTATTTCAGTTTCGCCCTCGGCAACAAGTTGTTTCTCAAAAAAGAAAAGTGTATCAGGTACATAAACCAGATCCCGTAAGTACTCCTTAACTCTTAATGGTTTAGCAAGTAATTGCACCCGCCCATCCATAATATCCAATTCATTTTCATCAACTCCTTTAATAAATAAGCTAAAATTTTGGCCTTTAAAATGAGTATCTCCATCAGTCCGTACTAGAAGTTCGTTTTTTGCAAGTTCATAATCTTCATAACTGAACGACCCTTCTGAATAGACTTTATCCGTTTTAGTGTTCTGTAAAGAAACACTATATTCCCTATCAAGCCTTAAGTTAAAAGAATCGCATAATGGGAATCCGTATTCATAGCCGCCTTTTGTATAAGGCACCAATTCAGTTAACTTTACTGATTTGTTATTGACTTCCAAGATCACAGCTACTTTTTTATTTAAAGCCCTGCCCTTTCTATCTAATACAAAAGCTTTAAACCGAACTGTATCTTCAGGCCTGTATTTAGGCTTATTGAATACAAAATAGCCCTTGTTATAATTTTTTGAATATTCATTGCAATGATAGCCTGAAAGCAGGCATGCTATATTGCTGTAAGCTTTATTGAAAAAATAAATAGTGCTGGATATTGATCGGTGTGGATAGTGATGAACTAAGGATTTTATTCCGTCGTACGGCAATCTGCCAACATAATTAACAGGAATCCAGATATATTTAACAGGTGATCTCCAAAGAATTTTAAGACCGATCCTCACAATCCCTGAATGACCATATTCTTTCACAATGTCATAAAAAGTCGTTGTTCCCTTCCATGATACCTTAAGGATTCCCTTCCTGCCTGATTTTTTGTCTTTATATAATTGAGTCTGAGAATCAAATTTTAACGTTTTGGATCCAATAATTACCCTGGCGTCATTAACAATTCCACCCGTTTGATCACACACCCGGATACACAGGTCGGTATAATTATTAAGAACAAAGACATCCAGTTCAGGAACGGAAAGAAGGTAGCATTTTTGCCTGTTTTTTTCAGAATAGATTTTGATATAATGTCCTGGTGCAAGAACACGTTTATATATGCTGTCTGTTGGGCATGAGTCAACTAATGTGTGGAATATTGTGCTGTCAATTTTCTCATCACCATCTTTATAAATCCTTTCAGCTTCATCGTTCGTAATACTGTAGATATAAGTATTGTAACTGGTAGTACGACTATTAATAAGGTTTTGACAATGGATTTCAGTCGCAAATAATGAGGCTAGTGCAAGAAGAATAATAAGATGTAACCTTGACTTTAAACAGGTGGGTTGAATTACCTTCCCCATAACGAATAGATTATAAGAATGAAAGAGGACGCCAAGTTAGGAAAACCTTTTAAATATATTTCATATTCACAACAACAAATAATTTAGTTAAAGCAGAATCCACACAGCGCCCAATAAACTCAACAAATTACACTCACCGGCATTACGCTTTTTTTATTCAATCACTTCTATTGGAGTTCTCATTCTCTTTAACCATTCATTATCAATATAATGCAGAGTACCACCAAAACAATCATATTCGCCGGTTAAGATACCCCTGTTAAATAAAGCATGAGCATACAATAACATATCCTTATCTTCAGGTATCCACTTTTCCCATTTCTTATCTTTAATTTCCAGAATCAAAGAATCTATACTATTGGACTGTTCGAACTCCTTGAAGTCAGCATCTGAATAATTATCCAATCCTAAATTATTAAGCGCCGATGTGTCAGCAAATTCAAAATAGCGGGTTTTATTTGCAAGTGCAATTTCGTAAAGACTATCTATCCCTGCACTATCATTAACAATATTGTATTCTCTGGTCAAGGCACCCATGAGAAAGTTACCTTTAGTACAAATTTCTCTGGTAACGTTAGTGTTCAGATCCTTAACCTTAATCACAATGAAGAAATTCAGTGTCCCTTGCCGCTTAACAGCTTCAGAATAATTCTCATATTTTATTGAATCCAAACGAGTTGGAAATTCATCGTTTGCACTTTGATCAGTTGATTCAATATTATTGCACGACACTAAATACATAAATACAAAACAGAAGCAAGACATCATGATTGGCTTGAACTTGCTACCTAGGGCAATAATACCAGTGTAATCCAACATATCTAGCTGTTTACTTTAATAACCAATCCTTTTGAGTAAATGATTTATTTTGACATTTACCTTAATCACAATCCTTAACAAAATTATCAATTCCCTTCGTATCTCCAAATGTTTAACTACTGCATCGACATATTAATTTAAAATCTTCCTACATTTGAAAAAAATATTGATAATGAAACAAAATTTGCGAAAGGTTATGATTCTAATCCTAGCCTTGCTTGTCATCACACTTACTTCCAAAGCGCAGTACCATAAGCTGCTACTGAATACAAATTTTGAACAACCTGCAATCACAAGTCTTGATGATGCAGCATTAATTGCAGGTAACCGGATAGCCAGATGTGGGAAGCTTGACATTACCATAAAATCAGCCAATCTTGTTACCAAAGATGATGAACTGATAGCATGGGTATTTGACCTTGAGCCCCAGGGATATGTAGTTGTTCCAACTTCTGCCATACTTCCTGCGGTAATTGCCTATTCATTTGAGGGCGATTTTGGCAAATATGAATCTGAAAATCCATTGTTTGAATTGTTGATTACCGACATTTTAAATAGGCTAAAGTATTATACAGCCAATGGATTAATTGCCAGGACATCCTTTGCAAATGAAGAGAATGGAAGCATGGTGCTCTCGCGAAAACTCTTTGAACAATGGCCGGCTACCGGTGATGGTTGGCTGAAAACCAACTGGACACAGAATTCTCCCTATAACGACATGTGCCCTATGGATCCGGTAACACAAACACGAAGTTATGCCGGTTGTCCTTCAGTAGCTATGGCACAAATCCTGAATTTTCATGAGAATACCAACAACACGCATTTTGATGATTCAGATGACTATTTCCATAATTACGCCGGCAGACAGTATACAATTGATGATGACTACTTGCAGATAGACTTTGCTTCTTTCCCGCAATTAAATGATTACCTTGATACCTTAAACCAACACTGGTTACAAAACATACCACTTACGGCTTCTGACGAAGCTGCCCTTACTTTTGCCTGCGGAGTAGCATGCAAGCAGGTTTATACTTCAGAAGGATCCGGCACTTTCAGCGTTGATCAGGCATATGATGCTTTTCTGAGATTTGGTTTTTCCACTTCACAACTGCTTCATGAAAATGATACAACATTATGGGGCAGGTTGGCACAAAATATAAAAGACACCCTTCCCGCCCATCTGGCAGTGGTGGATGAAGCCTGGCAAACCGGACATAATGTAGTGGTTGATGGCTATAATTCAGATGATTACTATCACATCAATTTTGGATGGGGCGGTACAAACAACGGCTGGTATCTCTTACCCGAAGAAATGCCCTATGGATTGACGGTAGTAGAAGGAATAATAATTGACATCATGAGGGATACCACGGTAAAAACAAAAACTTACCCCCTCTTTACATGCAAGGTATTTCCCAATCCATCCAATACATTCACCACCATTACCTTTCCAAATCAGGATAATGAAAATCATTCGGTCACAATTTACAGTTCCACGGGGCAGTTGGTTGAAACGATCAGTGTACTCACAGGTAACGAAGCAATAATAAAAACATCATCCCTTAAACCGGGCCTCTATTTCTTTACATTACAAAATTCCAGCGGACTCCTTTCTACAGGTAAGATCATAGTAAATTAAGGCTGTTGTTGCAATACCTAGGTGCTGTTATCTACTGCCCTTTTATTGCACTGGCCATGGTCCACAGAATAGTCAGTTCTTCACCTCTATTTTCAGTTACATCGCCATTGCTGGAATTGGAATATCCGGAAATAATATACTTACCATCAAATGTTTGTTGGATATCAGTGGCGATATCATTAGTTGTACCTCCATAGGACTTTTGCCAGACTAAGTTTCCTGAAACGTCAATTTTAACAATCCAGACGTCTCTTCCCCCGTGATTAACCGTAACATCACAATTGTTTGAGTAGCGTCCGCTACGACCAGATCCAGCCGAGTAACTGTAGTACTAAACGCTTCGGAATGTCGTTCCAATGGCAAGTAAAACAAAGCCAATTAGTAACATTTCATAGTTATACTGTGACAGTATATCTATATTGGTGTAGTGTCCCAAAATGCCTAAAAAGCCGATGATGAGGGCAAGGATCCAAAGTATTTGGTTGGGTGCACTGGGCATAAATTTTTTGTTTGCCATAGTTATTTGATTTAATTAAGATTGAATGATTCTTTTATGAACCGTTTATTGAGTAATGATGACTCCCTGCAAATGTCGGCACCAAAACCCGGCTTAGGGCTAGGTGCTGTTATAGCCCATTTTTCTTTAAATATAAATATTTTGGGAATATTGAATCGTTTTCCATTGTATTAATTTTTTCTGTCCATTCAGGAAAATGGTATTTCACGACAATTACTGTGTCATTAAATAAACTGTATTCACAAAAAACATCTCCAGCTTTTGGAAACTTTTTAACTCCATGTGATTTTCTCAGAAAGTCCATCGTTAATAAACAATCAGTTTTATATGACCATAAAAGTTCAATTTTATCAGCCTCATGTCACAGCCCATGATTGTTATTACAACTAAAATCAATATTACCAATTTCTTTGTCATACTTGTCTTCTTAAAGTGGCATACATGGGAAGCTAAATGCAGAGGTGGATTGCGGGTCGCGAGTACTCGGGATCCATATTAGCGATAGTATTTATTTTAAAATCGCTTTCACTTTGTTCTTTGAAAGGCTCTTTAAGTTACTTCCGTTATTAAAGCTCCATAAAATTAGAAAATTCCCCTTTGAATAAAATTCTTCAGGATGCTCTTTTGACGGTTTCTTCCCGCCCCATATTAATCTTTAATTGTCAATTGTTTTTACTATCAAAATATCATTACTTTTTAATATTGTTCTCCATTCTGTCATATACAGAGGCGATTGCTGATGAATTAAAACCTTTAATAAAAAGCCATATTGGAAGAAATAATTCAAATAAACCTCCTGGAAGATATAAAAGCATACCTGCACCATCATTAATATTAAAAATGCTAAACATATCCAACACAACTCCAAGAAATAACATTAAGTACCCTATTATTCCAAGTCCAGACAAATATCGCGGAACAAGTTTTGACAGATATAATAAATAAGAAAATATAAGTCCTCCCAGGGCAGTGAAAACAAAAATTATCATTTCGTATTTCCACATAAATTCTAATAATGATAATAGGTAGATTCCGCCAACAATTATAATTGTGCACTCAATAATTCTGAATATAACATATCCAAGTGCTAGTCTTTTTTTAAACAGTTTTAAAATCGGAAACATCAAAACTCCAATGCCAACAACAGCAACTCCACAAATAATTTCAAGAATAACACCCAGAAATAATGGGGATTTATTTTGAGACACATCAATTAAAAAAGATCGTATCTGGTTACTCCCTATCATAAACGTTAATGTCGATACCAGAAATAATAGACCGACAATTACTGCAATTCTTTTAGTTGATTTCATTTTTTTATTTTTTTGTCGCATCTAAAATGCCCCATAACGAGTAGCTAACACTGCTTTCATTTCATATTTTCAATCAAATATAGGAATTATATAAAACCATCCTTAGTCCTACAAATTATTTATATAGTACAATCAAATCATTTTGATTAAATGATATCTTATTGCTCCAGATGAGGATTAGGGCTATCTGTCAACCTGTCACTTTGCTCTCATTTTATTTCCTTTTACATCGTGTGTAACTTCGGCAAGTCCATGTTTCTCCATTAGTGGCGGAACATACATTCCAAACCGTCCACGAAGCACATTGGGGATTGCGGGTTGCTTTCCTGTCGAACCCCGACGCAGTTGTTGCAGGCTGCTAACTCTGTTGTCCGCAACGAATCGAAGATCAGCGGAGCTAAACCTCAATTGACAAATAATTTTTATTAGCAACAGAATTATTTGTCATTCTCAAGGTTCAGATAATATAGTTTAGCTGCTTCTCCAATTTCATCGTCCAGATTACCATCAATATCAAATGCAAATAAAGTCCACTTATTATCTGGTTTGTAGAGTTTAAACGTAAATCTTATTGGTTGTCGGTCATATTTCAGCATGTACGAAATAAGCACAAAACTTTCTGAAAATTGTTTTTTGGTAATTAACTCATGTCCATAATATTTACCCATATAGTCTATGGTATAGCTATTTACCTCTTTTTTAAGCGATTCAATTCCATCTTTTATTCTTGTCGACCAAGGATTTGTCGCATAAATGTCGTCTACAGCTTTACTTGGATTCTTTGTGTACTCGTCAAAGAAGTCATTAAGCAAGTCTTCAGGAGCACCTTGTCCAGAAGACGATAATGAAATAATTGTCACGAAGACAATGAAAAGTAGTTTCTTCATAATTTGTGTTTATAGGTATTAATTTTGGTGTCAACGTTCGAGGCTATATGCAGTTTGGGATTGCGGGCTACAAAACTATCCGCCGACACCGAAATCAGAGCGGGGCAGAATGCTTGAATTACCTCTAAAACTTTTATTGGATATAGCCTTTGTTCTGTCAGTATTTTTTATTATTCTTTATTTATATGTGGTCTGCTTAATTTAAAAAGTCTAATAGTAAACATAATCATCCAGGTCATTAGCATCAGTCCGCCAGGCATTGCGAAAGTGGTTGCCATAGTTTCTACTCCAGGAACAAAGGTAACCAATACTAAATAAAGCATAATTAAAATGCTTCCAATAATACCAAGCCAAGAATTTGTCTTGCTGAATACTCTGCCTTTCAACATCACAATTGACATTATAAGACCTGCCATGTTTGGAATGAAAAACCCAAGGAATATTCCTGAACTACCATGTGCCCCTCTTGCAAGCATTGCTTCTCCTGCTGCTGCATAAAATGCTTTCTGCGATTCTATAGATGTTGCAAAATATTTGTGGCTTAACTCATACATGGGTAAAGCAGTATTGTCTGCAACCATAATTATACTGCCGAATAAGAAAATAATTAACGCTAAAAGGCTATAAGACTTGTTAACATAGCGGTGAGATGCATACAGGGCAAAATAGACTGGAATCATAATCATCTGGTTGATTATATTAAGTAAGTCAAGGTTATATAATCCCAGAAACTTGTTATCATGAAATTGGGCAAACCTATCTATTGCTGTCTGTGGAAGTGCTGATAAATTACCGCCTGTTATATTGCCTATTATTACATCAATTAAAATGCCGGTTAAAGCAATTATAGCAGCAATTCCGCCAAGTCTATAAATACTCTTCCATTGTTTTTCAGTGTTTTCGTTGCTGAAAAAATCATTTTGTATTTGTGTCATCTTATTTCCCTCTTATTATTTATGTTTTGAAAGTTTAATTCTGTACCAGATGTAAATGGCAAGTCCGAAAACGAGCATTAGCATATCACTTGCAATAGCAATAGTGAAAGAGTGATTATATAAACCTAGTCCGACTTTAGTCGAACCATTAAAGAATAAAGGAAGGTCGGGAGGTAAAGGCTTATCACCAAAAATAGCACCCATAGGATGTGTGATGAGATCAATTACCCAATGACTGAAAACAAGCAGTCCGATAACCAGACCTGAACGACGGTCATGATATAGATGGGTAGCCAGCAGTCCGGCAATCACTGACCAAATCACTGACATGAAAAGACTGTGCGACCATGGGGATGAATCTGTACCAACCAAGCCCCTGTCAATACCTGTAAAGTAAAATAAAACCCAAAGAATATCTATCAACTCTGAAGCAATCAATAAAACTACAAGATATACTTTAGGTGCAATGGGCTTTGCAGCAAAACCAAATCCAAGATGTCCTAAACCTGCCATTTTATTTTCCTCCTTATACCTTATTTCACAACAAACTTGCCTGTAACACCACCGCCTGAATAATTTGAGCCTTTACCACAGTCGAAAGCGAGATCAAAATGTATATGAACAGAACAGTAATTGATTTCATAATCAAGGTTGTTATTTATATACAAAGCTATCAAAAAAGCTGTGAGTAATATGTAGTGAGTTGGGAGAAAAAAAAGTCATTTAATTTATAATTACCATTGCAAAAGTAGGATCAGTGGGGATTTAGAAGAAGGAGATCGACCAGTCGGTTGCCTAGATCACATTGGCTTCAAATTCTCATTAAGCCTGTCAATAATCTTTTCTAACCGTGTTACTCGGGTTTTGTCAGTTTTAGCATCAAAGTAAAAACCGGTATATGTACGCTGTATGGAATGCGACATGGCCATCAAATTGCTATACGCAGGCTCATACGGCTGAATGATATCCTTAAACATCTGGATTTGATCATCGTCAATAGCGGTATCTTCAGCATTGTCCCAAAAATCGTATTTTCTGGCGTTTGCTATAGCTTCAAGACCCTGCTGAGTCATTAAACCCTTTACAATGAGAGTTTGCGCCAGCTTTTTGTTTTTGACTGACCATTTGCTTTTAGGCAAACGCCGCGCAAAATATTTTTTATACGTATTGTCGTCAATTGATTGCATTTGTCCGTCAATCCAACCATGACAAAGTGCCTCTTCCAATGCATCATTTGCAGATAGGGTGACAATTTTTGCCGTTTTACTAAAGAGCAACCATACGCCATCACTCTCAGTCCCATTCTTTCCAAGCCATTCGCGAAAGGCCTGTCTATCAGTGAAAGTTAGTATTTCCATAATTATTCTGTTTTGATACTGTATTTCCATTATCCAATGATCCCGATTATGATTCCAATCAATGGAACGCAATTGTTTGCCATGTGAGCTATGATTCCAATCCAGGTGTTTTTTCGTTTATAGATTACATACGAAAGGACTAAACTTGTTGGTATAAGTATAATCAGGTTCCATTTCCAAAAAACATGGAATAGTCCCCAAAGCACCCCATGTACTACCCAAGTCCACTTATTGAAGGCTAATTCCTGTCGCGGCAGGATGTACCCGCGCCACCACAGTTCTTCACCAAAAATGTTGAATAAGAGCCATATAAAATATGTAACAGCAATCCACCAATTCCCTTTCAGAGGGATGCCCAGAAAAGTGTCTATAATGATGTTTTGTTCAAGTCTCGGATCAACCGCCGGTATTAGAAATTCGGGAGGAGCGAAAAGTTTAAATTGAATCAACCAATTTGAAGTGAATGAAAGTGCTCCATAAATTATGCCCATGGCAATAAATAGTGCAAGAGAATAGATCCAATCCTTCCTTGTCATCCTTTTAAGTCTGAACCTATTAGAAAACGCAGTCCAATTAAAACTGTTCCCCTCAACTTTATAAGCTATTAATGCTGCAACAAGCATCAATGCCAATGGAGCAACCAGTGTTACATAGAAGTTGACAAATTCATTAACTCCATTCTGGTGGAGTTTCTGCATAACATAGTAGATGCTAAAGCTTAAAATCGCAGATGGTATCCCGAAAAACAGGATTGAGGGCAATACCCCCATCGGTTTCATTTTAATTGCAGGAGGGATTTCCATTTTTATAGACTAATTTTTTCAGCAAGATAAGCTACCTTATATTGCATTTATTTGACTCTTTTAACAAAGCATTCTCCCATACCATATTCATCAGTCTCTTTTGAATGCAGCTGAATGGTAATCTTATCATAATCATCGTCCCTTTGGTATGTGTCAACTGGCTTTTTGATCTGTATTAGATAACCATACAAATAAGCGCCTCTGGCGTACTCCTTTATTTTGTTTATACCGACTACTTCTGATTCAAGTCCATTGATATGAACTGTTAATTCCTCTGCTGTAATGGATTCAGGTGCAATGTCCATTAAACTCTTTTCTGCTGTGGCTGTTCGTTCTACCTCCTTTATACTGCGCTTTCCTTCAAATTTGTGCGATTTGGTGAGGCTCATCGGTCGGAAGTAAACCATGTAGGTTTCATGCGGACTGACCTGCGGTTCAAATGCATTCATGATATAAACCTCCATGCGTTCATATTTGGGGTTGATCTCCAAATCATGGAATGCAGGTATATTCCATGCCCAATATTCAAGTTTTGTTTTAGCATAGTCAACTAACCTTATCGCATAAAAACAGTAGTATGAATTCTTCAGAACAGTTAGTGAATAATTACCGTTCTTATCGGAAACTGTTTCATAGAGATTTTCAAAGTTTTTGTTCTTAAGCATGATAGTTACACTGTCAATTGCGATGCCATTAAAATCTGTGACTTGTCCATGGATCCTAACCGAATCCTGCGAGTACAGGGCTGTGTATACACATGACAATAATAGGATAATCATTAGTTTTTTCATTGATGCCGTACTATTTGAATTGCTTAATCATCATTATTGATAATACTCATGTTATAAAGCGACCAGTATTTATCGCCTATCCTGGTTGTGTCCTTTAGCAAACCTTCTTTTGAAAATCCGCACTCTTCATAACACCGTATTGCCTGATGATTAAAATCAAAAACGCCTAAATGCAATCTATGGAGGTGCATCTCAGTGAATGCAATTCTGATTAACTCCCTGATGATCATTTTACCGTAGCCTTTGTTCCGATGTAAACTATCACCTATCAGTACACGACAAATTCCGGCACTTCTATTTTTCATGTCTATCTTATCCAATTCACAGTGTCCGATAGTTTCACCCGTTTCCACAAGAACTACTTTATAAACCATCCTTATCTGGTCATCTAAATACTTTTCAAGCTGTTCAATTGTAATAGGGTAGTTGAAGATTGTACCGCTAAACTGGATCATTAATTCTTCTGAATCAATCCAATTAATCAATCTGTCGAAATCCTGCTTGTCAAATTTTTCGAGTGTAATCATTGTACTCATTGTTGATCGTTATTGCTCTGTCCCATGTGGACAACTGTATATTGATAAAGTATTTCAATTCAGGTTTTAACTTCCCCCCTTACCGATTTCAAATGAATGGTGGAAGTATGTTTGTCTGATATCTTTTACTTGCTCAATCCATGCATCCATACCTATTTTCTTTATAGTACAGAGATTGAATAATTTAAGATTATGCGGATATTTTTCGGCTCCATTTGCCAGAGGCATTAATAGCCTGCAGGGGAAATCATCACATTCGTAGCAGAATTCAACTTTTTTCTCATTTACACAATCAAGTGTTTCACAACGCTTTCCCTGAAATTTCAGAAACAAGCACAGATTCCCATCCACGCAACCAGAACACGTAATCTTCTCAGCCGGAATTTTAGTTATAGCAGAGAGTCGGTTTTGCATCTCGGTGGTAATATTGTCTTCATATACTTCGCAATTGAAGCAATCAATCCCGCATGGGGCAATAATTTTCTTCTTCATTTCCATATTATTATATTTCGTAAAACCCTTTGACCCTTAAGAATGTGAAAAAGTTACATTACATCCATAAAAGGATGGATCAAAATTAAATATTTTCCGTTTCCCGGAATCCTATCATTTTGAATTAAGTTATATATTTACAACACTCTTATTAAATTTGCACCATAAAAAGCTTGTTGATGGAAAGCATAAAATCACTTGACACAGTAAATTTCAAATCTATTTATTCATCCTTTCAGGAGGCATTCAGTGATTACGAAGTGCAGGTTAATGCAGAGGAACTGCGAATTATGCTGAGCCGGCGTGGCTTTGATCCTTCCTTATCGTTTGGGCTGTTTGAGGATAATAAACTAACCTCTTTTATCCTGAATGGTATAGGAGAATTCAATGGCATTAAAACGGCTTACGATGCCGGTACCGGTACATTAAAGGATTCGCGGGGTAAGGGTTACGCATCCAGGATATTTAATTATTCCTTGCCTTTCCTTAAGCACTCTGATGTTAAACAGTATCTGCTGGAGGTATTGCAGCACAATGACAATGCAGTTTCCGTTTATAGAAAACTGGGTTTTGAGGTTAGTCGCGAGTTTAATTATTTCATTCAGCAAGCTTCCCTGGTGAACATACCCGTCAAGATTCTGCCCTCAGGATATGAAGTAAGGGAAATAAGCTCCAGAAAACTTGGTGATATGGAAGATTTCAGTGATTTTAATCCTTCCTGGCAGAATGGATATGAGGCTATCTGGCGACGCATTGAGGATTTCAGGCTCTTTGTCGCATTTAACGATACCAAGCCGGTAGGGTACTGCATTTTTGAGCCCGTATCAGGCGACGTAACCCAAATTGCCGTTGCCCGTGCCCATCGAAGAATCGGAATCGCCTCAGCATTGCTTGCAGAAGCCCTGAAAACAAACCTGCATACCAATGTTAAGGTAATCAATACGGAAATTGAATGCAGCAATATTACTAATTTTATGAGCTCTTGCGGAATTCCGCCGATAGGACGGCAATTTGAAATGATTAGAAAATTATAGGAGGTCAGACGCATTATGACTACTCGGTTACACATACTCATCGTTCTATTGGTAACATCGCTCACTGCCTTTGCACAGGTGAAGGAAAACTCAGTTGAACCAACAATTTACAAGGGCGATTACTTTGGACAAATACCACCCGGCGATTCAGCTGTGTTATTTGCGCCGAACGCGATATCATCCGCATTAAATGATCGTGATTTTGCCATAAGTCCCTTGGGCGATGAAATATTTTTCAGTCGCGAGGCTGGCAACTTTACCTATACAACTATATTCCATACACAACGAATTGATGGCATCTGGACCGCTCCCGAAGTTTTTATGTACTGCACCAATCCTCGCTATAAGTATATTGAACCCCACCTTTCGCTTGATGGTAAAAAGCTATACTTCATCTCAAACCATCCATTTGATTCATCGTTTGTAGGTAATGAGGATATATGGGTATCAGCAAAGGTTAACGGGAAATGGGCACAGCCAAAAAACCTGGGAACTCCGGTAAACACCAAAAGCAAGGAGTTCTTTCCTTCTGTTACAAATGCAGGCACAATTTATTTTACACATTATGATTCCATTGCCAACGATGAATTCATTTACCGTTCACGACTATTAAACGGAGCGTACCAACAGCCTGAAAAGCTGGGGCCGAATGTAAACATAGGCAAAGCCCGCTACAATGCATTTGTGGCAGCTAATGAAAGTTACATTATAGTACCTGCCTATGGAATGACTGATAGCTATGGTGGAACAGACTACTACATTTCATTCCGCGACAGTTTGGATAATTGGAGTCAGCCAATAAATTTGGGACCCAAAATCAACACTTCAAATCCCAGGGAATGGTCGGCAGCGACAACCACTGATGGGAAGTACCTGTTTTTCATGTCGGCCCATATGGGAAATAAAAAGCTGGAAAAACTCACCAATGAAACGATGCAAAACTTTTTCAATGCCCCGCAGAATGGCAACACTGATATATACTGGATCAGCAGTTCAGTAATTCAGGAATTGAAATTAAAGGCCGTTTATTAAGAAATTGCCATTCGCTGAAGAGCTAAATTCGTTTCCATGCCGAAATCATCTCGGCGCTATCAGGATGCTCAAACACTATCTCTGCATTCCATTGATAACTAATAGGCCATTCTTTGAATACCTTAACAACTTTATAGAGGAATTTCAACAACCATCTATGTTCATTGGGTTGCCATCCTAAAGATGGATGGATTTCAACGGAAATCTTATTGTCCACATTTTTTAGTGAATAATTGCCACCGATGCTTCCGCTTGTATTATCAGTGGTGATACTAAATGTGCCGTTGAGGGTGATTTGGTTTTTCATACAGGCAATGTCAGGCACCGGCGGTTGAAAAAAGACAGTTATTTGGTGATTTCTGCTTTTTGTACTCATCCTATCAATTTCGTAATGACCTTCATTGTTTATTAATTGGTAGGTTGTCCCACGGTCGTTGTATATGTTTTCCTTATCAGGATTCAAGGGATTCAGGGTACCCTTGAAATTCTTGTTCCAATCAACATTGAATGTATCGGCAGAATAGCGCGAGAAGAAGTTTGATGCGCAATCAAATGGCAAGAAAAAGGTATCGGGTTTATGCTTCCTCCCTCCTATCTCAATGGAAATATTGGTATGTTTCCTATTGGTAAACGACATATCATAAAGTGAATAAACAGGGAAAGTTTCAGGATTTTTAGCAACTACCCCAATAGGTGCAAGCATGAAAAAGGGACGCTTTTTCAACCTTCTATGTTCATTGACTTCCACTCTAATAAGTCGACCATACTTGTCGTTGAAAGAAAAGTAAGCCTTCAGATTATCGGAATCTATTTCAAAGAGAGCGTCATTCAGAGGTCTGACAAAAAAATCAGCATCATTTAAAATAACAGCTTGTGAACCCATTGGGTACGAATCATGATGATAGATGTCTACAGCTCCATCAATCCGATAGGCAATGATAAGCAGTCTCACCCTGTTCTCGGTATCGTGTGCTTTTTGCAGTTCAAAAACATTGTAGTATTGATCAGGATCTTTCTCAAAATTGATTAGCAGAAGATGCTCCATTTTGTCAATACTGAAACTAAAAGGAGAATAGAAAAGCCCCTTGGAAGATTTTGAATAGATATTCTTTCGTGAAGTTGTCAATTGATCTTTCATTACCAAATATTTTTTGATCTTATAGAATGGTCACAAAAGCTATAGACGGGGGGAATAAAGAACAAGTAAATTAATAAAGAACCGTTGTATTGATTTGCGAAATTATAAAAAATATTAACGAAATAGTGTTTCATTCATCGCTCCTACAAATGTATAAAGAAAGAATTGATGTGAAAAATAATTAGGTACAGGAAATTGGAACTTTAAAGGAAAGACAGATGATAACAGTGCAAAACAGTTGGATTGAGATGGTGGAGAAGGTGGAATGGTGTTGGTGGTAAGTGGTTTCATGTCCTCCATTTCCGATAATTCTCCCCGAATGGGCTATAACCAAGACTCATGAACTGTTGTGGCCACTATGTTCAGCGACCATCCACCGTCCCTTTTGCTGCTTCCCTGCAGAGTATGGTTCTGACTCTTTTCCATTATTTCACCGGATCTGCCATCACTGTTTAAGTTTATTCTAACATTGGCAACCAATGATGATAATAAAAATCCGTATCTGACATTATCATATTATTCAGTAATTCTAAGGATTTCGCATCTATATTATCTCTCTTTGACAAGTAAATATAGTTATTCCAGTCAAAGTTCACAAGATGAACTACGCCCAGTTCTTGGTTATAAAACAGTCCTTCATGACCATCCATGATAATCGGCCAAATAGATTGATAACCTTCTATTTTATAATCTTTACCGTTGACTTTATAACTTCTAAAACCAATATATTTCAAAAATATATACCCGAAGGATGAATTATAATAATATGGGTTTGATGGAATAATGTGAAAAAGAAAATAATTACTATCTATCACAGCATTGACAATCTTAATATTATCCCCTTTCGTTTTTCCCAAATAATATACATCTTTAGAAAAAGATCCGTCTTTGGACATAGTATAATAAACCTTTTCCCTGCACCCAATTAGTAATAAGAAACTTATTGGTATGATTAACGCTCTTGCTTTTTTAATTCCAAATATCTTTTTATCCATGAGTTTATATTATAATCTCTTTCTTAGCATCAATGCTTATATCTTCCACATCGGGTCCACACTCATCCAAATGCTAATCCTCGGATCATAATACCTGGCACCGTAATAATACATGCCACTTTCAGCATCCAGCTCCTTGCCATTGAACTTGTAGTTGAATTCATAGCTGGTGTTTGTGCAGCCTTCAATCATTATTACACCGAAAGGTACAGAAATATCCTAACTTAAATATTTCCAAATCAATAGTCAATCTCTGCAATTTATTAAAGATCCAAGATATAAAAATTTATCTCGTACAATGCCAAAATAATACTGGTTCCAACTATCGTTAATGTATACCTCGTATTTATCATCGATTATAAAAGTTTCAAACCGATTACTTAATGTAAAGACTTTATCCGGTGTTTTACTAAAAAAGAATAGCTTGTGGGCTTTATATTGCATAAAGGCTATAGGTTCCTTATAGTAAAAAAAGAGATCTTACATCAACATCTGGTTCAAATTACAGTACCTGATTTTCCATTCCTCAATTAAAGGGTGCTTCCGATAATTTTGCGATGTACCATTGCGGACCACTTACGGATTTTTGAATGTGCCATAAAGGCGGATTGTCTATTTCACTATTACTTTACCAGTGGAAACAACATCAGAATTGTTGACTATTCTAATTAAATAAATGCCATGTTTCCAAGAAGTTGTATTAATCACCTGCTCTTTCAATCCTTCCGGCCATAATTTATCATATATAAGCTTTCCATTAGAATCGAAAATATTGAGCTTTAAATTATGAGCATTATTTTTTAGGATACGTGTAACTTCTTGTCCGTTGGAAATTTCTTTTAAAAGATTCGTTTCTGGAAGATAAATTACAAAATGATCTTCACAAGGATTTGGACTGATTATCAAATTCTCTGTCCCTTGAGTAATTCTGTCATTTATCTTAGTGATTACATCACAAGAAAAATCAATATTTCCTGAAATTATGCTTTCAGGACATAGACTGTCATAAATTATTTGCTCTGTATAAATACTATCATACTGCAATTGACTATTATATTTAATGATCATAAAGTCTTGAAGATCATAGTCGTGCTGACAGGAAAGAAGTATTTTATCATCACTGGTGCCAATAATGTCGTAAACATAAGGATCGTAAGGTGGCACTCTTTCGTTAATAAAATTTCCAGATGAATCGGTAACCTGTACAGTGTAAAAACCAGTGTTATCACAGATATTTTGAACACCAAAAATAAAATTACCATTATTCATTTGACTTGAACAAGTAATATCTATCTCATTGACAGTGTCAGCTTTATAGAATATATTTCTTCCTAAATAGTTTCCATCCTTGTCCAGTTTAAAAAGTCTTGTAAAAGGGTCATAAGCTGAAATTGCAGGTAAAGAGATATTTCCATTATTATGAAAAAGTGGTTGGTCACATGCAAGTCCCCCTATGTATGATGTATCAGGCATAAGAAATCGCTCCCATAAGAATTCACCGTTATTGTCGATCTTACTATAATATGGTTCAGTAGAAAGATTAACAGTATCATTTAAGAAGACATGACCATACAATAAAAATGTACTATCAAACTCTGAAATGCACACTCCCATTGGTATTTCATTTCGATAGCTGTTATTTGTAGCATAGGTATTTGACCATATTAAGTTTCCAGTACCATCTACTTTAAATAAACTAATTCTTTTGTCAGACAAATCATAATAATGATTAAAAACGATAAAAACAAACGTACTATCCCATGGTACATATTGGACAGCCCCTGCCCAATCATACAAATTTGGTGTATGATATATTTTACACCACTCGGTATTATAACAAGCATCCAGTTTCAGAATGAAAGGATCACCAGAAGGATCTTCAGAAAATATCTGACCAGAAATGATCACACCACCATCATCTGTAATATCAATATCACCATTATGAATGCTATATGAAGTGGAATTTCCTATATGTTTGTCAAATAGCTTATTGCCATTTATATCCGTTTTAAGCAGACCTATTTCTTCAAAAGAACTCTGAGTGTGCTGGAAATTGTAGCAAATCAAATATCCTTGATCATACGTTTCATAAATATTAAAGGGTGCAGCCCAATAGTGCTCCTGTCCATAAATTCTTATCCAATCCTGTGCTTTTGCACAATGACTATATATAATTATGAGACAAAAGATTAAACGTTTCATAGAATTAAATGCGGGGAAGAAATATTCTTCCCCGCTAATATAAGTTAATTAATTAGATGACAGAAAATTTTGCTGAATCTAGGATCTTATTTTCAGAAATCACAAAGATAATATATAATCCAGGCTCAAAAGATTTAACAGAGATAACCTCTGATCCTGATGTATTATTGTTTATCCTAGTTAATATATCTCCTTTCATGTTACGAATTTCAAAGGAATATTTCTTATCCTTAACAACATCATATTGCAAAATTATATAATCTGACGTTGGATTCGGATAGAGAGATAATTTAGTATTTGTTATATTGGTTAAAGAATTCTTTTCACCACTAACTCTTACTTTCCTAAGATTAAGATTTTCAGGATCTGCTGCTTGCAACGTTTTTATAACCATACCAACAAGTAATGTTACCGATCCAAAAAAAGGCTCTATAACATTACCTTTTGGTGATTACCTGGCATTTATATTTCTAAAGTAAATTTACTTTCACTCACACAAATATTTAAAGAAGTATTTGATGTAAAAAACTGTTATAAGAAAGTTGGCAAGTGGAAGTCAAAAAAAACTCAATACACCCCCAGGTAAACCGAATTTGAAATGTGGTCCTTGTTGGGACGGCTGCTCTTTTGATTGTTGTGATAGAGTGCCCACAGGTGCGCGGGCTCTGTGTATTCAACGGGCAGTATCATTTTCCCGGTGCCCGATCGGCGGGTGCCTGCATTGAATTCGGTAACTACCTTCCTGCCCGGTATAAAGGCCACTATCATCAATACATCGTAGTACCGGTTGTATTCATAACCAAGCTGATCGTCATACGTCAGGTTGATCTCACGCCCCTCCCTGGTGCAGTTGTAAATGCGAGGAGTGTCAATATATCCCCTCGATAGTTGTGCCTTTTCAATGATGATTTCAAAGAGCGGGGGCTCCCCTTCCGGTTGTGCTACCTGCTGTATGGCATTGAACAGATGATACTGCATGGCTTCGCTGTAAGCGGTCATCTTACCATAAGCCGTTTGGTAGCCAATTCGCAGTATGTCCTTGAAAGGTGAAAGGAACCTGTTGGCTGCCCTCATCCTTGCACGCTGCACCTGTTGTTTGGGCGTGTTGGCATCTCTGCCTCAATCATTCCAATAATATTGAAGATTTGTTTTAGAAACCTTTTTCCTCCCTTAACTCTGGATTTACACCAGTAATGCTCTGGTGCTGTTGCAACTGATTGAATCGTCAGCCAATCTGGAGCATTTCTGTAGTAAACCTGGAATAATCAGGCGAAAAAGGGTTCCAAAAGGGTTCTAAAATAGTTCTCTGTAACTATCAAACTCTTACTTACTGTGTTTTGTACCTTCTCTTCTTGATAATCTGTTATTTATCCTGTGCAACACTTCAAGCTTTAATCTCACATAATGCTATGACCTCATGGTTGTTTTTATAGGGTTCCATTAAGGATTCCTTTTTATGTGCTTCGCCTATACAACACGTTTGTTTGGAGTCCGCTTCGCAGTTTACCCGTAGCGAACCCGTTGAGGTTGTGTTGCAGATATGCAGCAAAGGCGAAGTGATGTAAAAGGGATCCTAAACAAAGCACAATGTCTTATGCCTGTCTTATGCCTGTCCGCTAATGTCCGCTAATGTCCGCTCGATGTCAGTTCGTATGTCAGTAAAAACGGCTGACAATATGGCAAACAGCGGACAACAGGGGACATTTCATTTTTTGGTCCGGTTTTGGATTATTCCATTGAAAACATCTGCCATTATGTCAGTTTTGATACCCTTAGATACCTTTTGATACCTTCTGATACCCTATGTCAGTTTTCGTGTCAGTTGCTTTTTCTGCCAAAAAACATGACACAGGGTATCAAACGGTATCATTTTCCAAAATTTGGCACAATTGTACGAAAGTTGATAAGGAAATAGAAAATGTTCCGGGTTTCTTTCAGTGTTCGTTTTTGCAGAGACGCATTGTATTGCGTCTGAAAATTAACGCAGAACACAGAACAAGTTTTAACGCTGAACAAGTTTCAGTTCTTTGACATCTTGAAATCAATTCCCCTAAAGTGTTGTGAAATACCCAAGGGAAGAGAAATACATACGGTGATGGTAAATGGGGAATTGCCCGCCATGTGGAGGTAGTATGCTTTCTATTCTTTGATTGTGTGACCAGGCAAAGTTGGTAAAACCGCCTTTGCTGTCTATATATAAAAGGTAATGCAGGAATGTTATTGTTCCTGCATTACCCTTTTTTTTACTGAGTCTTACTCTCACCCATCATTGAGAAGTACTCTATGTTTAGTTAATCTAACGATTACAATCATTACAACTGCCCCTAACATGGCTAACGCCATATCTTTCTGCCCATCCCACATATCACCTTGCTGCCCGTTGTAGGCATCCGCAAAGTCAGGCGACATAAAAACTGCCAGCATCCATTCAATTAATTCATAAATCATACTTGTGGCCAGGACAAAAAGAAAGGCCACATGATTGGATAGTCGCTCAGGTAAATGTATCCACTTGTTGTATACTTCACTTACCGGAATAATCATTAACAAGCCATACATGAAGTGGACAAACCGATCATAGTGATTCCTTTCAAAATCAAAGTAGTCATTGATGCTGAATCCCATGATTGATTGGAACCATTTGTCATAGGGTGTATCAGAATAATTCCATCGTGCTCCTACTATGTGTATACTCAGCATGAGTGTCAAGCATAAAAATGCCTTGTCTGAGATATTCTTCTTGATTGTTGCATAGACCAGAAATGCCAGGACTAGTATTGTGGGAATATGCTGTAATAATATTTCATTGGGGTACACCGGATTGATGCAAAAGAGGCATAACAGTATCAGCAGAAACAGTAAAAGCGCCAGTTTGGTTTTTCGTTCATTCATTGCAGATTCATTTATAGTCCTGGGTAGCCATATACTTGCTTTCCTTTTGTATCTTTTCTGATTCTCTTATATTCATCAGGCTATAAACCAATGCCCCTATAAAGATTATTTTCCAGAGGATCCCCTGGAGTAGTGTAATTGGTTCTATAATAAAATTCACTAAGTATGCTGCAATGAGAAGTATCAATGGAATCAACAGTGAAATAAATGGTTTCTTCTTTGCCATGATACCAAAGATTAAAAACAATATCCCTATCAACATGCTTATTTCCATCACAATCCAGCCAGACTGAGTATTTGCAAACGAAAAAATGGGTACAATAATATTAAAACCGGCTATGATAAAAAGTATAATCCTGGCTTGTTTTATACTATCCCTGGTGTCACTTAACTTCCCTTTTTTTAGTATGTGATGTGCCACAAAATGTGCTCTTTCATCTGGTGTTCCTGAAAAAGGATAACCACAATTCCCGCACTTATCAGGTTGCTGCTCAAACGCTGATTTGCAGGTTGGGCATTTAATCATTTCAGCTATTTCCATTTTATTATGTACAATTTTAATCAAATGTAAAAAAAAGGACAACCCGCAAGTTGTCCCTAAGACTAAAAAACCAATGTATCCTATTATAATAATGCCATATTAATTAAGTTCAATCCCTTCGTACAATTGCTGCTTGTAAAACAATTCAAATATATAGGTTGTTAAATATAATTATTAGTCATTACTCCATTATATTTAAATAATTGTACTTCATAACATTAAACCCTCCATTATGAAAACAATTTCCACAATCAAGTTAGCAGCGCTATTCTTCATTTCTGCAAATATATTTTTCTCAGGCAGTTGTAAAAAAGAAGAAACGGATAAAGAACCTAAAGAAGATTCACTTAAATATCTGGGATCAGGGCAGTTTGCAGCATGGTCTCCTGATGGTAAAAAAATTTCCTTTGTATCAAATGACACGCTTTATACAATGAATTCTGACGGATCAGGTAAAATAGGAATTTGTACCGGAGGTTTCACTAGTGCACCAACTTGGTCCAATTCTGGAGAGTATTTTATTTACATCGACACCTTGGCGCAAATTTATAGGGTAAATAAAGACGGTACAGGATTGAAGAACCTCACAAATGGGGCTTACACTTGTATGGTACCGGTCTGGTCGCCTGATGATTCCCAGATAGCATTTATAACTTTTGGAACTCAACCTGATGTGTATGTAATGGATAATGAAGGGTTGAACATTCAAAAGTTAACAAATCTGGGAAGCTGTGCTCCATTTCAGCTACCTTCATGGACATCGAATGGGAGTTCCTTGTTGTTCACTGCCGGTCGAAATGAAGAAAGCGATCTGTATTTTATTAATGTCGATGGTACTGGTTTGAGGAGGCTTAACTTTCCTGATCTGAGTGAAGTAGATGCACAACTTACATCCGACGATTTAACCATCTACTTTGGCACAATGGATTACTTCAGCACTGAACGTCATATTTATAAAGTAAATGTTGATGGAACAGGTCTCACAGATCTTACAATTGGTGAAGGTTTCCACACTACCATAGCGCTTTCACCGAATGAATCTCTCATTGCTTTTTGTGAGACCAATCATACTTCCGGACCGCTTTATATTATGCGGACAGATGGTTCAGACAGAAAACTGCTTCAAGATGCGGATGTTTATTATTACAGTTGGTCGCCTGATTCAAAATATATTTGTTTTGAAGGTGGTGTGAACGGACGCTTTGGGCTCTGGCGGATAATAGTTCCCGGATAAATCTCACAGCAGGCATTGATCTCAAAGTAATAAATTCTTCTAAACAACAATGTCAAGTTTTCTGCACCATAAACTTGACATTTCACTGTATACTCGGAGTGCCAGCTGACAAATAAGGTATGGTTTTTCAATCATTCATCCAAGTTAATTTTCTCGACTGACCAAATACCGTTTTGTTTGGTAAGTAGTGAATTGGCTTTAAAATTTCCATTGGTCCCAACAATTGTAAAGTCAAGGTCGGCTTTACCGTCTTGTCCAACAGAAGTAATACTTCCCCCTACCAAAACCCCATAGAATTTTATGTCGCCTGTTTGCAATATGATTTCCTGATTACTCTTACAATATTGTTTTACTGCCTGAAATGCTTCTGAACGTCTGATAGTCAGAACCATTAATAAGACAAATCCCATCCACAGGAAAATACAAAACGTCCAAAACCTAAACATGTGACTTGCATTAAAATCAGCGCCAATTATAGGTTTTTTGCTGATCTTGCAAAGGTTGTTCCAAATTGTCTTCAATGTTGGAAAGTGGCCTCTTGTTTCATAGTAATTTTTAAGCAGAAACAATACACCCAAAACTGTAAGTATAGGGGATACAATAATGCCTAAAGTTGAATACGGCTGTGCACTTAATGCCTCACCAAAGAAGGAAGCACACCATAAAATACAACCTGATGTGATTAAAATTCGAGGGGTTGTTTTCACTTATTTAATGTGTTTTGAAATATATCATAAAAGTGTGAATATTGTGAAACATCAAAAATATTAATGATATCGCAATAAAAATCCAACGTCTATAAGGCAATTTGAAATATAATGAATTTCCAATCATTCCTATGGCGATCAACCAAAAAATTGGTGTAAATGCAGGTGCTGTGAAGCCCAGTATAGAATTACTCCATGCACTGTCTGGGTAATAAATCAGGACGAGCCAAGAGGAAAGCTACCTTATTTATTTGATTTTCTTAGGATCAAATCTAAAAATAAGATATCCACCATAATCATCTGAATTTCCATAGTTTCGATATCCAAAATAGGAGTACCCATTAATAGAGAATGTGTAAACCTCCGTTTGAGAATGAAATAAAGGAAAGTTTTCTACTTCTTTCCAACTTTTCAATTCCGGATTATATTCCCAAAAATCAGTTGCCGGTGATGGAGCTCCAGAATAACCACCATAATAACTAAGCCCCCAATAGATTTTATCGTTTTGTGTAAAACTTAGAATCTTGCCGTTCCATTTACCAGGATATTGTGTTACCATCTGCCAAGTGTTATCTTCAGGATTATAAGACCAAATCGATTTATAATCTCCAAAAACATAAACTTTATTATCAATAACCCCTGCAGTATAAATATTATTAGAAGGAATATCTGACTTTTTTGACCAAGTATCAGTAGACTGATCGTATGAATAGAAATTCTCTCTTGATAGAAAATATCCAGTATTGTTAATAGAAAATCCCAAAAAACCAATAGAACCATTTGGACTAAATGGTCTATTCCCAAGCTTTGTCCACAGGTCATTTTCTATATCGTACCTAAGTAGTTCCTTAGAATCATTTGTTAGAATATACAGGTAGTTATCCAAATTGAATGAAGCATAGTATGTACCTGTATTGCCGTCCATTGGAATATTCTGTTTTTTATCTACAGTGTTTGTTTTAGGATTATATGAATAAAAGTCTCCACTTTGAAACAAAATTAAACCAAGTTCATTATTTGAAGTGCCAAGAGCATTATGCCAACCATCTATATTGGGCCGAAGGATTAAATCCCAAGGATTGAATTTACTTCCCTTACTTAAAAACTCAATGTTATTACCATAGATAACATGATTATCAGTTTTTGCAAACGCTTTTACATTATAAAGAATATTACCGGCAATGTTTTCTGAAATTGATTGCGAGAAACCTCCGTTAGTAGCATTCGATGCTATTATCAATGTGTCTGAATTTTCAATACTTGGTTCGTCTATGCTAAAAACAAATCCATATTCAGTAATATGTGAATATCCAAGGTCAACAAACTCCCCATTAAATGTAACGCCATTTGAATCAATATTTGAAACATTCTGAGTTTGTATTACTGGATATTGTTTACTAACCAACTCAGCATCCTCCTTACATGATGTCAAGAATGAAGTAAATGCAATTAAGTAGAGTATATTTATTTTTCTCATATCTAAAAGTTAATCCCACTTATAATTTCTAAAGTATTTTTATTAAACATATCTTTTGATTTCATTGAATATTCCCTATTATATCGAATCTCAACAAATAAAATTCGTTTGTAACTAAGATGATATTGGATCCCCAAACCGCATGCATAACCAACCTGATGGTCATTGATTAGATCTTCCTGTAAAGGAGATTGAAATTGAATTACATTATTATTAAATTCAGCTTTATAAAGTTTAGATTCATTTCTCAAGTTATATGAATAGTTAAATCCAATATTAAAGTATGGCCTATAGTTGAGTGATGGAATTGTATATCTAATCATTAATGGGACCTTAATGGTCGTTTGATTAATTAATACGTCGGCATCAAATGCAGCTGACAATATGTTTGAAGAAAACGAACTCTGATATAAGCCAAAACTAGTAAAAACACTGAAATCACTTGCATTTATTGGCGCATCAACAAATAATCCCAGGTAAAGATTCTTATCATTTTCAAAGGACGCTTTCAATAAAACTTCATCTGAGATATTAGAATTCATAACTAATTTTGATTGAACCATTCCTATAAATAAACCATATTTTAAAAATGGAAATGGTTTTAATTCACAATTATTATAACGAGATATAAGTTTGGATAATGACTTCTTATTATAACTTACAAGCTTGCAGGCATCTGAAACATTGAAACAATCGCTGGTGATTTGTGACAGCTGTTCAGCGTAAATTTCCTTTTTCGCATATTTCCTTGGCAATTCTGCAAAAAGGGTACTATCCTTCTCCAGATAGAAGGTTTTTATTCCCTTTCCCCTGTAGTAAAAAAGACTGATTTCACCACTGGTAAGGCATTCCAAGAAGACTTTTTTGGACGAATCTCCCAGTTGAATTTCCCGCGATATGTAAACCCTACCATTTTTAAACCCATATTCCTTGACCTCAAAAGGGGTGTATTGAACAATTTTGTCTTTTATTTTCACCTCACAAATACTGGAATTCATCAAATCACCATTATCTATCAGTTTCAATCCAAACGATGTCAGACTGTCGGTTGTGAAGTATTCACCCTGTCCGTAAGAAAGTATTGGAATCAATACAATAAGGGCAATTGCGTACCATTGTTTCATTGTCGAGTCAGATATTGGTCTAAAAAAACAATCAAATATATAAATAATACATAACACAAACCAACGAAAATAAAACGATTGCAGTTCATTGAGTTCTTATAACGTGTCATTAAACGGACAAATATGCTAGTCTTTGTAACTTTTAAAACACATTAGAAAGAAGATAGAGCCGAATATTGGGCCAGTGAAACCTTTTTGAGGATATCAGTGTTATCTATTTGGAATCTATCTATTTGAATATCACACTAATAAACCTCAAAACTTTACAAAGATGTCAAGGGAACAAATTTATCAGGAGATCGAACATACCATGGGTCTTGTACCATCAATGTTCAAAGCAGTGCCCGATGCTACTCTGGAGCTTGAGTGGCAACTGTTCAAGGCAGACCTGTCGTTACCAATATTTCGGCCCAACGGTGCTTTACAAGTGAACAAGAATCATTGGATCAACGGAACACGAAACTACTTTGCATTTCTCTTGGATAATTGAAATTAAATCCGTTACTTTGCACCCCAATTTAAAAATTCTAATAACACATTAAAATCTAAGATTTTATGCCAACAAAAATGAGATTACAACGCTATGGTAAAAAGGGTAAACCTTTCTATCACATTGTAATTGCGGATGGTCGTGCACCCCGTGACGGAAGGTTCATCGAAAAGATCGGCACTTACAACCCGGTTTCAAAACCTGCTGAGATTGACCTGGACTTCCAAAAGGCTTATGATTGGTTCCGCAAAGGTGCTGATCCTACCCCTACTGTTAAGAATATTCTTTCAGATGAAGGTATTCTCCATTACAATCACCTCATGAAAGGTGTTGATAAAGGTGCTTTCACCAAAGAAGTTGCTGAAGTTCGTTTCAACGAATGGAAAGAAGCTAAACAGTCAAAACTGATTAGTGCTCTTAAATCTGAACAGCTGACTGAAAAAGAAGCTAAGAAGAAGATTATTGAAGCTGAAGTTAAGATCAACGAGGCTCGCGCCGCTGAGATTGCAAAGAAACGTCAGCAGGAAGTTGATGCTGCTAAGGCTCAATCAACCGATGCTGCAGAAGCTACAGAAACCTCTGTTGAGGAAGTAACTGAAATGCCGGAAACAGTTGTGGAAGATATGCCCGAAGTAACTGAAGCACCTGCTGAAGAAACTCCGGAAGCTCCTGCTGAAGAGGCTACTGAGGCTCCTGAAGAAAAAGCTGCTGAATAATAACCTTTATGGAGGGCTACTTCTATCTTGGTAGAGTTTTAAAACCTTTTGCCGCCAAAGGAGCCCTTTTGATCAACTTGGATGTTGATTTTCCTGAAGATTATGAAGATATGGAATCAGTTTTCGTTCAAATGAACGGACAACTGATTCCTTTTTTAATTGAACGCGTAGAATTAAAACATAATAATAAAGCCGCTGTCACCTTTACGGATATCGACTCCATTGAGCAGGCTTCCATTCTGATTGGGTGCGATTTGTACCAGCCTCTTTCATTTCTGAAACCTCTTACGGGTAACCGATTCTATTATCACGAGGTGAAAGGCTATGAAGTTCATGATGCTAATCATGGTTTCATTGGTACAGTCATTGAAGTACTTGAATATCCTCACCAGGCAGTGCTAAGCATTGCTTTCAAAAATAAAGAAATCCTGATACCGGTGACTGATGAGATTGTTACTGCCGTTGACCGGGATAAGCGGTGGCTCTATACGAATGCTCCGGAAGGACTGATAGAGATTTACCTGGAATAAAGCTGCCATGGCTTTCCATTTTAAAGAATTTTCTGTTGATGATTCGGCCTGTGCCATGAAGGTGGGCACAGATTCGGTATTGCTCGGTGCCTGGACTGATTTCTCCGGATGCTCCAATATCCTAGATATTGGTACCGGCTGTGGATTGCTTGCGCTGATGGCCGCACAGGAAAGCAACGCCCTAATTACTGCCATTGATATTGATGAGGATGCCTGCCGTCAGGCGGAGAAGAATTTCAGTGAGAGTCCATGGTCCGACAGACTTCTGTGCATACCTCAGGGACTGGAAGAATTCACCATCAGCCGACTGGCTTCAAGGAAAGACGCCTTTGATTCTTTGGCTGACTCCGGTGACCATTTGGCTGGCTCCTCTGGTCATGTGGCTGACTCCTCTGGTCATATGGTTAACACCTTTGATCACCTCATAACCAATCCCCCCTATTTCATTAACTCGCTTAAATCGCCCGATACCGGCAGGAACACTGCACGACACAATGATGGTCTGCCCCTAAAGTCGTTGGTGGAATTCAGCTATATGCTACTCTCCGATTCAGGGAAGCTGTCGATGGTCTTTCCTTACTCCGACAGTCACCTACTGATAAGTCTGGCTGCAGAGCAGGGGCTGAATCTGGTGCGCCAATGCCTCATCATCCCCAAAGAAGGCAAAGAACCCAACAGGATTCTGCTGGAGTTTCAGAAAGGGCAGGTTGAAAGTCAGGGGACTGCTGCAATCAACAAGGTTCAGGACACTTCGGCATTCGGGGATGGGCATTTCACTCCGGGAAACAGGGCGGATCAGCACAAGTTAACCACACTCACAATCAGGGATAGTCATGGGAAGTATACGCAAGAGTATATCAATCTGACCGAAAGATTCTATCTTAGTCTATCCTGACCAGCTGAGCTAATAGTGATTTGATTTGTGGTGATAGTGATGGGTAGTGGAATGGCACATATTTTGCAGATAAAATGCAGATAAACAGTGCTAAATCCATCTGTATGAAAAGGAAATTACTCCTGCTTTTTTCATTGGTAGTATTTTCAGGGATCGCCTCAGCGCAATTGATATTCTCTTGTGAGAATAGGTACGATGCCGATATTAAGATCTTTATTGTAGAAAACCGCTATGATGCCGACTTGCTGGTATATAAGGTTGATAACCGCTATGATGTTGATAAGGCAGGCCGCTGGTTCTTTGTGGAGAACAGGTACGATGCTGATAAGAAAGTATTTTTTGTTGAAAACCGCTACGATGCTGACTTACTGATCTTCTTCGTGCAGAACAGGTACGATGCAGGCTGGAAGAATAGGAGTAAGATGCATCTGCTTTATTAAAGGTTCAAAGTTGTTCAAGATGGTTCAAAATGGTTCAAGATTGTTCTCCGATAAATAGGGAGAAGCATGATTGTTCAAGATTGTTGGATACTTCTAACCTTGAACGCGTAGCTTTGAACGCCATAGGCTTTGAACTAATCTTTGCTCTTTTTCTTCGGCTTTTCTCCCAGCACTTCATTGAAAATGTAGTAGAGCCGGAAGGTGAACATGCCGTTGTACTGATCCCTGACATTGGGATAGCCGGTCTTGGAATCCACGACTTCTCGGGTTGCAATTGGACGTATTGAATAGGCATATCGTACATCGAAGTGTAGTCTGTCAACAAGTCTGAATCGTACATCCAAAAGCATATTTATATCGCTACGCCTGTAGATTCCACTGTTGAGTGTGGTTGAGGTCATCTCAATTCCATTGCGTTGTTCCCATATCTTAACCATACCACCCCACGATGCTCCCGCTCCAAATGCTACTATATCCTTATCATTATACTGAACAAGAACAGGTACATCCAGGTAATTTATTTTAAGATCATACGAGCCGTCGAGTGAATCGAGGTACTGAGGGCGTTGGTGAGCTCCTTTTTCAGAGTATATATTTTCAATGGATATTGCCCAGTTTCCTTTTATAGGAACAATGGCAGCGGCTCCAACATTCAGTCCGAATTTATGATACCCGAATACTTCATCGCCATCAACCTGCGTGGCGTTCACTCCTGCAATCAGGGCACCCTTTATACGCTGCGCATTTGCTGTCTGGCTCGCAAGGACAATCAGCAATGCTGCAATCAGGACAGGGAGTATTTTATGTTTCATGCTAATTTTTGGTCCGTTATTGAACGTCATTCAAATAATAAAATTGCACCAACGATATTTAATTGAATTGATTATCGGACAGGTCACGACGCGATAATCGGACAGGTCACGACCTGTCCCTACGTAATATCCTTCATGGATAATGAAATGCGTTTTCGCTGAACATCCACCTCCATCACCTTGACCTTCACGTGCTGTGTCAATTTTACTATTTCGTTGGGATCCTTGATATATCGGTTGGCCATCTGGCTAACATGCACCAGTCCGTCCTGGTGAACTCCTATGTCAACGAAAGCTCCGAAAGCAGTGATGTTGGTAACAATGCCATCGAGCACCATGCCGGGCTTGAGGTCTTCCATGGTATTGATATTTCTGTCAAATTCAAAAAGATCGAACTTTTCACGCGGGTCACGACCCGGTTTTGAGAGCTCTTCAAGAATATCAATAATGGTAGGCAATCCGGCTTTATCGGTAATGTATTGTTCAGGTTTTATTTTTGTACGGATCTCTTTGTTGCCAACTAGCTCCTTTACACTACAGTTCAGGCTTTGGGCCATTTTATTAACAATATGATAGCTTTCAGGATGTACGGCGCTGCTGTCGAGTGGGTTTTCTGCATCTCTGATTCTTAAGAAACCGGCAGCCTGTTCGAAGGCTTTATCGCCGAAGCGACTTACATTCAGCAGTTCACCCCTTGAACGGAAGGCACCGTTCTTTTTACGGTAATCCACTATCTTTTCAGCAAGGCCCGAGCCAACACCCGATACATAGCTGAGCAGTTGCTTACTGGCAGTGTTAAGCTCCACTCCTACCTGGTTCACGCAATTAACCACCGTGTCCTCCAGACTGCGTGAAAGAGCCGGTTGGTTCACGTCGTGCTGGTACTGCCCTACTCCAATGGATTTGGGATCTATCTTCACCAGTTCGGCCAAGGGATCCATAAGTCGCCGACCAATGGATACAGCCCCTCTAACGGTGACATCATATTCGGGGAATTCCTCCCGGGCGACCGGTGAGGCAGAATAAACCGAAGCTCCGCTCTCATTCACCATGATGGATATCACTGAACGGTCAAAAGGTATTTTCCGGATAAAGTTCTCTGTTTCCCGTCCTGCCGTTCCATTGCCTATTGCAATAGCTTCGATTCCGTAGGATTGAACAAGGTTTTTAATCTTTGATACGGCCGGTCCTACTTCATTTTGTGGGGGATGCGGATAGATGGTTTCATTATGCAGGAGATTCCCTTGCCTGTCGAGGCACACAACCTTACAGCCTGATTTGAATCCGGGGTCAATGGCCAACACCATCTTCTGTCCTAATGGCGGTGCAAGCAGCAATTGTTTCAGGTTTATGGTAAATACCCTGATGGCCTCAAGATCAGCTTTCTCCTTGACTATTTGGCGCATTTCATTCTCGATGGATGGTTTTAGCAGTCGTTTGTAGGAGTCATTGATTGCCTGTATAACTTGCTGTCCGGCCTCGTTGGTTGATTTGATGAATATGCGCTTCAGCGACTCAATAGGAGTCGTTTCCTCGGGGTCTATGGAAAGTTTGAGGAAACCTTCCTCCTCGCCTCTGAACATGGCTAAAATGCGATGGGAAGGTGCTTTGAGGAGGTTCTCGTGTACATCATAGTAGTTCTGATATAGGATACCTTCCAGCTCTTTGCCTTTTACAGGCCGTGAACTTATAACAGCTTCCCGGCTGAACACATTTCTCATCCTTTCGCGGGCTGTCTTATCTTCACTTACCCATTCGGCAATGATATCTCTGGCACCGGCCAATGCATCATCAACAGTAAGCACGGATAGTTCGGGGTTGATAAATTCAAGTGCCTTCTCCGCAGGATCCACCGGCAGTTGTTTCATGATTATGGTTGCCAGCGGTTCTAGTCCATGTTCCCGGGCAATTGTGGCGCGGGTTCTTCTCTTGGGCTTGAATGGTAGATAAATATCTTCAAGTTCAGTGAGGGTGGTTGCAGCTACTATTTCTTTCTCCAGTTCAGGTGTGAGAACCTCAAGTTCAGCCATGGAGCCAAGTATGAAGTTTCGACGCTTCTCAAGTTCCTGCAGGGCTTCATAGTGATCGCGGACGGCAGCAAGTACCACTTCATCCATCCCTCCGGTCATCTCTTTACGATACCGTGCCAGGAAAGGTATGGTTGCTCCGCCATCCATGAGATTGATGGTGTTGAATACCTGCCCTACCGGTAGGTTCATTGATCTACTTATTTGACCTGCAAACCATTCTTTACTTCGTTCCATCATGTTTGCCATTAATGCGTCTGTTAGTTATGCTGATTGAAATGCTGTTTAAAAATCTGATTGTTATCCTGTTGTTATGCTATTTAATTTGCTTGATGCTATTTATTATACCGTTTATGAATTTGACTTGAGCGGGCTTTAATCATCTGTTCTTGGTACCTGTGACAAAGCAGTTGGGACAATTCTTATTTACAATGACTTTAACAATTTCAGCGGTATCAAAGGTACGCTCAAATTTGTTTACCAAGGCCTTAACGGCATTCACCTCTTCCTCTATTCCATCTGCCTCAATCGGCTGAAGTTTGTTGAATACAACTTTTCCGCCCGGATTAAGGCAACGGGCAAGATGCTGAATAAACCCAATAGTTTCAAATTGTACAGGCACCTTATCATCAATATAGATATCAACTGCAATAAAATCATAGGTTTCCGTACACTGCTCCAGATATTCGTATGCATCACTGATGATTACTTTCAGTCCGGCCACTTTATCCAGTGAGAAATGTTTCCGGGCAGCGGTGATCACTGCTTTATCAATCTCCACCCCTGTGATATCGCAAAATAATTCAAGTTCTTCCCTCAGTATCCTCACAATACTGCCGGCACCAAGTCCCAGCAACAGTACCTTGGAATCATTATTCAGCAAGGGCGGGTCTTTATGGAAGTACTTTCTGAAGGCAACATGCAATGGTCCAAAGGAGTAATTTACGCTGCCGGCATTGAGTTGGTATACTCCATTTATCAGTGACACTTCAATCAGGGGATTTATTTCACTGTGAAATGTATCAATAACCTGCTCATTGAAGTAACTGTTAAAAACCAATTTTATCTTCTTCTCCCGGCGCATGATGATGATATATTCAGCTGAATATTGTTTATTACTCTTAAGGGATCATCCCTTTGATCAGTGCAAAAATAAACAAAGCCGGAACAACCGGCTTCATTCATAGTTCAATTTAAAGTAACTTATCGGAACAACATAAGCGTTCCATTGAGCTTCACCATTCCGTTATTCATGATATTACCCGGAACATTAAGGGTAATACGCCAGTTATATATACCGGCAGGAACAGGATTGGAGCCCATTTTACCATCCCATTTATCCAGGAAATCATTGGTTTCCCATAATAATTGTCCCCATTTGTTGAAAACGGATAAGGAGTAATCAACAATACCCTCCTTGGGACCAAGAGCACGGAAAGTATCATTGATACCATCACCATCGGGGGAAAATGCATTGGGAATCTTTATATCAAGTGCTACTACTGTAAGAGTATCCATGCTTTTGCAACAGTTCATATCCTCAACAAGTACCGTATAAATTCCTTCAGAGGTAATATTATATCCCTGGTTGGTGCTGCCGTCCTGCCAGAAATAGGAATACATCCCATCATTGCCATAAACCGCCAAACTTGAGCCATTTACAATAAAGGCACTATCGGTAGGGAAAGTATTTTCAAAGCTGGGTTCGGGCAGTGAATGGATGGTTACCTGGAAAGAGTTCGTCCAGCTGCCACCTCCAAAATTTTCAGTGTATGTAACGGTAAAAGTGGAATCCTTACTGAATACATGCGTTGGGTTGGTAGTACCACCGATAAGAATATTATCGGTTGAACCCGGATCACCGAAATCCCAGTCTACATCATCAATATTTGAGGTATTGACCATGGTAAAAAGTGTTCCATCACCAAAACATTTAGTGTCATAATTCACAGCCGGTATATCCAGAAAACTGGATACGAAATTTGGTAGTCCGTTAAATGCTTTAACATCAATCAAGCCGAGTGAACTTTCTTCATAGTTACAGTCAACACCTGCACGATTGGGATTAGCAATAACGCCGAGCACATATTCATTTCTTCTGAGCACATAAATCTTGCCGTCCCTCGCCAATTGAATGGACATAACATCATCACTCACAGCTGAATTGAGATTCGTTTCTGTATTTCCATTAAGCAGATCATACTGGTATAAAGTATTCTGATTACCATTCAGTGACTGTAGATTGACCACTGTAGCATAAAGTTTGGTACCATCAGGAGAAAACTCAATAAAATATGGCCCGTGATTGCTGGTTGGATTGGTTACATTTATTGTTATAGGACTGCTGACTGCACCGCTGGCATTGTCGAAGGAGAAAAGATAAATATTACCCTGACCGTAGGAAGCAAAGGCCACTTTATCACCTTTCGGCGAAAACTTCATGGTACCAAGATATTCATTGGCCATGAGTGAAGAGCTGATTGATGGACCGGCTGAGCTGACTTTTGGGTTGGTATTAACCCCATTTTCATCCACTTCATAGGCGTAGAACTGATCACTGTCAAGTTTGTGTGTCATTACCCAATAATCAACTTCGTTATCCTGTTTCACGCCACATACCATGGGTGCTGCAGAAGGCAGTAAAGAAGTGTTGAGTTCCATTACGGCCCCGTTACTACCGTATGCACTAAGGTCTACTCTCGAGAAGTTGAGACCTTGTGAAGTGGTATTGGTAATCTGGTCAGTAGTAAACACATATAGCATTTGACTAACAGCAGGATTCTGAATAATCAGGGCAGTTTGTGCTGCTCCAGGATCCCCGGCCAGATTATCGGCTCCCGTAATATTCATGTGCGCACCATTAAATACTTTTTGACCTGAAGTATACAGAAGGAGTTTCCCTGTTTCATCAGATAAAATAGCACAACTGTTGCCGGCTGGTAAATTCGGACTGGATGGCGGCAGGTTATTCACCACTACCCCATTGTCAGCAAAACGGATGCCTCCATTATTGTAGAAATACCAGTTATCAGTTTGTCGCGGGGTAATGTATGAGCACCTGTTAATGGTGTCGTATTCTGCATTTTTCTGAGCCTGTGCCAATGTAGCAATTGCTGAAAATCCAATCAGAATAGCAATAAGTTTAAAATTCTTCATTAAGTAACAGATATTTGGTCGTTAGGTTGTCGATTCAGGTTTTCTTATCTGATAATAATTTTCTTTATTATGGCTGCTTCATTATTCATTAGTTTAAGGAAATAAACCCCATTAGGTGCGTTGCTCAGATCAAGTTCTTCACGAACAGCAGCACCCCTGTTGAGCTTGTAACTATTTGACCATATAAGTGAACCATAGGCATTAAACACCTGCAACATGGTGGAGCCATTTAAATCTTCCATTAGCATGTTAAATACTCCGGTAGAAGAAGGATTCGGGTAAACCTTAAAACGGCTGTCCATTTCTTTTTCTTCAATACCATAACTGCAATTTTCAAAGTTGAAGTAAGCTGTAATATTAGCTGTATTCGAACAGAGCGTAGCAGGGTCAGTTACTGTTACATTGTATGCCTGCTGATCAAAGCTGATACCGGAAGTGGCAAGAGTAATTACCTGTTCCGAAGAACCATTGCTCCACTCATAAGCCGCACCGGGATTACCTGCATCAATAGGGATTGAGTCAAAAACACAAAGACCTATCTCAGTTGGACTCATTACCAATACTCTGGGATCATCAGGAATAAGATCAATTACCGGCAACTGATTGACAGTCACAGTTACAGAACCTGAAGTAGTATTGTAACCATCGTCAACAACTACAGTATAAACTGTTGTATTATTAGGTGTAACTGTTGGTTCTGCAACGTTAGAGGTAAAGCCCGCAGGTACTGAAGTCCAGGAATAAGAATCATACGAATTATCACCGCCGCCGGCCATTGCCTTGATCTGAGTGCTTTCATAACGGCATATAACCGGTTGCATGGCAATAGGATTAACCTGCAGAGGACCTCCTTCAATGGAAACAGTCATTTCATCTGTCTGATCACATCCCTTACTGTCAGTTACTACCAGGTTAAAACTGGTTGGGCTGTATAAGTTGTGTGTCTGAGTAGTGGCATTGGTTGGAGAATTGAGAATATTGGCAGGTGTCCATGCATATTGATAAGGAGAATTGCCTCCTGTTACAGAAGCCGACAACGTAGTATTTGTTCCGTGAGAAATAGTTTGGTCAGTTCCGGCATTCACAGTTGGCCGTGCATTTACGGTCAGGGTGAACTGAGCATTTATTGTGTTGAAATTATCGTAAACTGAAAGGAAATAGGTAGTTGTAACAGTGGGTGAAACCGTAACATCTTCTAAATTTGAATTAAAACCCGGAGGGTTGGAAGTCCAAGTATAGGAATAGATACCTGAACCACCTGAAGGCATGCCGTTTAACAGCATACTTTCTTCTATACAGATTTCAGTGGCTGCTGCAGTAATTACTCCTGATAAAGGTCCGCCGGTGATGGTAACTTTCATCTCATCGGACTTCTGACAACCATTTGCATCCAAAGCTGTCAGGGTAAAATCAACGCTACTGGCAAGCAGGATAGTACTCGGATTCAGTATTGTAGGACTAACCACTTTATCCGCCGGTATCCATTGGTAAGTATGAGTTCCGGAACCTCCAGAAGCGCTTCCATTCAGCTGTGTGTTTGTGCCATAAGGAATGGAAACATCACTGCCTGCCGATACTGATGGCGTGGGGCTGATAAGTACCGGGAAACTGGCTGATTTGGAACAGCCATTGTTTGCTGTTACCGATAGAGTGACATTATAATTATTCGCATTTGTGTAGGTATGCGTTGGATTAGGAAGGTTGGAATGCGGCGTCAGATCTCCAAAATTCCAGTCCCATGAACTGACACTCCCTCCTGTTACCGTACTCTGATCAGTAAATTGCGTAATCAGATTTGCACATGGATTGGAAGATGAAAACAAGGGAATGGGTTTAGGTTTTACATTGACAGTAACTGCACCTGACACGGTTCCACTGCAAGCATTGTTACTGATGCCGGTAAGTGTAAAAGTGGTCGTATCACTGGGATAAATCCAGAAAGTAGTTGACGACTGCCAGAAGTTGATAATAGTAGGAATTCCATTGCCACTGCTCAATACTGCCCTGAAAGGTCCGACACTGGTAGCTGCTATGGTCAATTGTACAGAATCTCCCTCGCAAATTGTGGTATTGCCGTTAGCGGTTAAAGTAGCTGTGGGCGGGTCATAAACAAAAATCTCAGTATTGGTAGGATCACTGGTGATACCTTGTACTGTGATGGTTAATGAATAAACACCTGCATTGATAAATTGAGCATTTAAAATGGTTGGATTCTGTTGGGTGCTCATAAAGTTGTTTGGTCCGCTCCAGTTGTATGTTGCTCCCGGTGCATTTGCTGCATGCAGTTCAATAGTTTCATTTACACAAACCGGTGAGTTGCTTGTAGCAGCCGGTGGCAGAATGGTACAGTCGGTAGTACCGGTTCCGCTGTTTTGCTGGAAAGTAACATTACATTGCTGATTCGAGTAATTTGTTATAATCAGAATGTAATATTGCCCTGTCTGTCCATTGGGTATATTGGCAGTTTCTGTTGGATTGGGTGAATAGCTGCAATCGACCACTTTGTTGGCAGTGAGCCCACCATTGGTATTAGTCATCGGACAAGGAGTAATGGGGTCAGTAAAAGGTCCCCATAAACAGAAATCGATATCACGAGATGGTGTACTAAACATGTATATGGCAATCGGACCCGGGTTTTCAATCTTCAAATGGTACCAGGCCGGATTTGGTTGTGTACTCAAACAGTTATAATTAGGGCCATTCTGTGATTGAGTATTGGTACCTGCAGGAAATGAATAAATGGTACCGGTGCAGAAAGGCATGGATAAATGACAGGAGTCATTGTACGTTTCAAGAATTCCCGATTTGGAATAGTCAAGTAACCTGTCGCCATAGGTATCTTTCAATTCCTTTGTCACTAATTCCTTCTCTGCATTGCTATAGTTGAGATCCTTTGTAACAGAACTAGTTATAATAGCGTTTACCTGATCATGAAGATCAGATAGTTCAATATCATAAGGGTATACATAAATAGTATGCGCTTCGGGCGATACAATCACCTTGGCATTCTGCAACTGGTCCAACTCACTTACGATAAGAGTATTGCTGAAAGAGCTGTATTTTGTAAGATCCAATTTAAGAAAGGAGGATCCATCTCTTGAAACGATCTCCTGCGAATAAGAAATCAGTGATAACAATATAAGCAATAATGGCAATAAACCAAATCTGCTATATAATCCTATTCTTGTGTAATTTTTCATCTTACCATAATATTTATTGATTCAATCTAAAAATTCAGATTCTTTCCTTCCGAGTTCCCGGCTGAAGGACTAAGAAAATGACCCATTAATTTCAATGTAAAATTCTCAGTTTAAGCGACCCAAAATTAAAAATTAATTGACATGATAAACCTTATCCTTTAAAAAATGCACTTAAAAAGTTTTAATATGGCTTCGTTGACTGAATAATTAATGAGTGATTACGAGCTTTCTGACAACATTACCTTTAGATGAAGAAATTCTGAAAAAGCAGATTTCGGCAGCAATATCTGACAGATCAATAGATTGATTGTAAATGCCTGTATTTGTTTTTTCTATTTCTTGTTTGTAAATAAGCCTGCCATAGAGATCTGACAGTTCAATTATATAAATATCCTGATCGCCATCTATGGAGACCGTTACAGAATTATGGGCAGGATTTGGAAATATTTTCACCAGATCCTTCAGAGGGATTTCATTAATGCCGTATGAGCATTCGGTAAAGGTAAATGCAACACCCACTGAATCATAGTTCGAACAGCCCGTTAATGGATCTGATACCACAATAAAATGTTCCTGATAATCAAAGCTGATTCCTGAGGTGGCAATAGTATTAGTGAAAGATGTACCACCATTGCTCCATAAATATTCGCCATTCTGATATGCCGGATCCAACACAATTGAATCAAAGACACACGACTGGATTATATTATCAACAACATGGTATTCGGGCTTTACAAGATTGATTACCGGTAAAGGATTGACTGTAATGCTGACATTACGTGTTATTTGGCTTGCACCATCATCCACAACCAAGGTATAGGCTGTGTTTTGAGAAGGAACAACCGTTAGTGACGGTGAAGTAGAGAATTCTTCCCCGTTGATCTGCCAGGAATAAGTATAGGCAGTAGTATCACCACCGCTTGGCAAAGCATAGAGTCTGGAAGTATCTCCCAAACAAATTACTGCCGGTTGGGCTGAAGGAGAGGCAGAGAGTGGTCCGCCAATGATATTGATTGTTACAAGATCAGGAAGACTCACACATCCGTTGCCATCAGAAACAACTAAACTGAATATGGTACTGCCGCGAAGTTTTCTGGTGACAGGGAACTGGATATTATTACTCCAAAGAGAATCAGCTGGTTGCCAATTCCATGTATAAGGAGGTGTTCCACCCGGCACTGTGCCTATGAGAGAAGTAAAGGTACCATGGAATATATCCTTATCTACTCCAGCATCAGCAACAGGTAGTGGATTTACAATTACAGTAACCTGAACAGTAACCGGATCATATCCATCATCAACAACAACCGTATAGGTAGTAGTTTCTGTGGGAGCAACGGTTGGATTCTCCATGGTTGATGACCATCCGCCCGGAGCACTCCATGCATAAGTATAAGGCTGAAGTATGTTGCCACCCACAGCATTAACATTAAGTAGGGATGTTTCACCAATACATATTTCATCAGGTGATGCCGTTGCTGATGCAGCGAGTTGATCACCTACAAATAAAGTTGCACCCGCGGATTGTGACGGAGGTGTACAGTCGCCGCTGACAATACATCTGTATTGATTTTCGCCAAGATCCATCGTAGCTGGGTCTATGGTAAGGGTATTTGTTGTTGTTCCGGAATATGGTGCAACTTCAGGAACATCTGACCAAAAGCCTCCATCCTGTCTTACTTGCCATCTAAAAGTATGGGCTCCAATAGTTTCAACCTGAAAAGTAGCAGGACTGCCAATGGGCACAAGAGCATCATAAGGACCATCTGTAACCTGCGGCAATGGTTCCATTTCAGCGTAAAATTCAACTGACGGAGCTATAGAAGAATTAAAGCATAAGTCCTCAACTTCTCCCACCATATTAAGAGTATAAGTCCCAGTAATTGAAATAGGAGGAGTGAAATTACTTAGTGTAAAGAATTTTTCCTGATTACCACCGGCAAGGCATCCTGCTCCGACTACATTGTCTACATAATGAAGACCATCAGGACCTGTCACCGTGAAATCTGAGGCTTGAACTGATGAACAAAGAATATTTTCATTAAAATCAAAATTAATACTTGCAGAACCAGAGCAACCCTTCACAGTGTCAATTGCAGTAATTACTGCTGGAATGTCATCAAAGATATCAGCAGTTGATGCACTGAAATCGAGTGTATATCCAGCTGATGAAGAAGGTGTCCAGTTACTTACACACAATACATATGTATCACCTGCCTCCACCGGTAAATCAGCATTCCATTTGTTGGTAGGACCACCACCATTACAATTATTAGTACCTCCGCTTGGTGAACTGATACCGGTGGTACCATGATAGCCTGCTCCTCCGGCAGCATTGCAGCTTTCCTGCATGAATACAGCATTACTGTAAATATCGCTGCATTCGTAATCATTTAAATTATATACTGCCCAATCATAATCATCATCTATTACAACAGGAGAAATAGCAATTCGTAGCAGACCACCGGTTTTCACTGATATTACATACCAAATAGAATTGGTTTCTCCATCCATGCAGCTTCTAGGACATGTTTGGCCTGCGTTTATTTCATTGGGATAAGCGCCAGTTCCACCATAAACTACCGGTTGAAAATAGGTATCCTGACATACAGGGATTGCGCCCAAACAATCCTGAACTGTAGGTATTTGCGCTAAGGCAGGACCGGAAATTAAAGTAACAGCCAAGGCAAAAAAAGCAAAAGTAAGAGATGAGTAGAGTTTAACCAATTTCATTTTCTATTATTTTGATAAGAGAAGTTGAACACCTATAAATTAACGAGTTAACCTATAAAGGTACAAAAAACAGACAGTAGTTCAGGGCAAATGTAAAAAAAACTTCAGACCTTTGAAGGAATAATAAAAAAAGTGGGGAAAATAAGACCTGATAATTACCGTTTTATTACTTTTACGCCGACTGAGAGAACTCATAGATTCTAAAGTATGAATAAAATAGCCTTGATAATCACAATAATCATCATCTTTTCAGGATGTGGAAAGGATGATGATAACACAAAAAACCATGTACCTATAGCTTCATTTTCAGTTTCTCCTTTGCGTGCTGAAGCAAATGATCCAATTCAATTTGATGCCAGTTCAGTAAGCGATACGGAAGATCCGACTGAAAGCCTTGAAGTACAATGGTCATGGGCAGGCAATGATAATTTCACCTCTTATTCTACTGAAAAAACAGCCATTCATTCTTATGCTACTGAAGGTGTGTATTTGCCAAAACTCAGAGTAAGGGATACACAGGCATTGACTGATTCAATTCATAGTATGGTTGTTATAGTGTATGACTTGAATAACCTGCCACCTGCGATTCCAATTCTGGTTTCACCACCTGAATGGCAGACCTGGATGGACCCAACCATTATATTTAGATGGAAAGCAGGTATAGATCCTGAAGGTGATTCACTTTCATTTGATTTATGGATTGGACGAAGTCATGCCACTATGTCACTGCACAGACCTGATATTGATTACTATACCATGATTGCAGGTGAGAAAGTCTATGAAACTACTGAATCAGGATTTCTGTTTGATCAGGACTATTATTGGCAGGTTGCCGCGAAAGATCCAAATGGCAATTATACGCTAGGGCATATTTGGAAATTTACTACGCGTCCGGAGAATTTTTAACTGTTCATCACACAGGATCATAACCTGATGCCAGAACATCCACCAGATGTATAGTCTTAATGGGCAATTTATTTTTGTCGATATAACTTTGTAAAAACATCAGGCAAGAGGCATCGGTAGAAACGATAAACTCAGCGTTGGTATCTATGGCATAATTGATTTTTTCAGCTGCCATTGCATTCGCGATTGCTTCATTCCTGACAGAAAAAAAACCACCGAATCCACAGCACAAATCCGTTTTTTCCATTTCAACCAGTTTTAGTCCTCTAACATTTTTTAAAAGTATCCTGGGTTCATCCTTAAGGCCATATTCCTGTAATGCAGAGCAACTATCATGAAAGGTAACCTTGTGGTTAAAAGTTGCCCCGACATCAGTGATATTCATCTTGTTGACCAGGAAATCAGATATCTCAAAAATGTTCTTTTTGAGTAACCGGTATTCATTGTGAAGTGCTGAATTGTAAAACAGTTCATCATAATACTTGCGTACCATTGAAACACAGGAGACAGAAGGGGCTACCACATACTGACAGCCCATAAAGTCACGGATGAACTTTTCACCGATAGATTTAGCGTGATCCCAATATCCTTCCTTGAAAGAGATTTGTCCGCAACAAGTTTGATTCTTATTATAGTTGACATCAACACCAACTTTCTCAAGAATTTTAACCATGCTGAATCCTGTTTCAGGATAGAGTTGATCTATATAGCAGGGAATAAATATATCGACTTTCATTAATGCTCATAAAGTTGGAACAAACCTACAATATTTAACTGATACTTCAAATTACAATTATACACTATTGATAGATTTTTCGTGCAACTTACCAGACGTTGTATCACTAATCAATAATAAAACCAGTAGAAGTCAGGTCGGTCCAAAATTCTGGATAGGACTTTCTAACAACTTCCGGATTATTGATGAGAAGAGGTCCATTGGTTAGGCAGAGCATAGCCATTGCCATTGCAATACGGTGATCATTGTAAGTTTCAATTACATTGCTGGTTTGTTCCGTTCTGCCTACAATTATACGAAGTGCATTATTTGCTTCTATCTGGCATATATATCCCAACTTCTTCAATTCTGACTTAATGGATTCCAGTCGGTTACTTTCCTTGATCACCAGTGTTTCCAAACCCCTTATTGTGGCACTTACCTGTAGTCCGGCACATGCAACAGCCAAGGCCGGTGCAAGATCAGGTTGCCCATTCAGGTCTATATCAATGTGCTTTGCAACATTTCCAGTATTATTCAGATGTAAGTCGCCGTTGCACCATTTTGATTCTATTCCAAGTTGTTCATATATTTTAGCAACCAGCCGGTCACCTTGCATAGATTCGAATTTAAGACCATTCAATATAATCGGAGATTCTTTGGTAGATTCTCGTTTCAGCAGAGCGGCCATGGTATACCAATATGATGCTGCTGACCAATCAGCCTCATGTATACCTTCTTTAAACGTATAATCACCCGGATTTACAATAACACTAGATACCCCTACTGTTACTTTGATACCATTTTTTCTCATCAAATCAGCAGTGAGATGAATATAGGGTTGTGATACTGCGAAGCCTTTAAAATTAATTAATAATCCATCAGACATCAAGGGTGCTATCATCATGAGTGCTGAAACGAACTGACTACTTACAGAAGCATCAATAGCGACTGTTCCACCCTTCAATCTTTTGCCTTCAATTAAAACAGGAGGATAGCCATGCTTATCTGTATATGAACAATGAGCACCAAGCTCAATCAATGAATCTATTAGTGGTCCGCATGGTCGTTCCAACATTCTGTCGGAACCTGTAAGCAATGCCGTTCCCGGTGTTATTGACAATAATGCACTTAAAAATCTGAATACCGTTCCTGCATCCCCGGTATTGTATATATTATCCTGAATATCAACATGGCTATTGTTTTGATATTGGCCAAAATAGCTTTTGCTACGAAGTTTCTGAAGCAAAGCTCTCATGGTAATGGAATCAGCACAATCAGGGAATTTGACCAAATCCTCGTTCCCGGTTATATAACCTATAATCAGCATCCTGTTGGCAATACTCTTGGAAAGAGGCAATGTAACTGTAGCCTTAATTATTTCTACGGGTGGTTGGATGTTCAGTTGACTCACTTTACGATGTGTTTTCTGAAATCAGTATACCTGAACAAGCTTTCGCGAATAAGCCCTGTTTCACATTTTTGCCCATCAATTGCCTTACCTATCTCTTTTATAAGTGTAAGTATAACATTACCATTCCTGTTCTTCTTGTCATAAATGGAGATCTCAACCAGTTCATCAATGGCAGAAGTCTCAATATGATAATGATCAAAATTCAGCAGGATATTGCTTATAATCTCATCTCTTTGGGGAAGTGATAAACCAATCATACGGTATGATATGTATGCTTCACAGATCATTCCCATGGCAACAGCTTCACCATGACTTAACGGTGATTGATCATGCCTTAGAGAGTAAGTTTCAAAAGCATGTCCAATAGTGTGTCCAAAGTTCAATAATCGACGGGAACCAGTTTCAAGAGGGTCGTTATTGACAATTTTACATTTTATCAGAGCAGCATGATAAATTATTTCGTCCCAATTATTATTGAGAGCCATGGGTATTTTAAATAGTTTCTTCCAAAAATCAGCATCAGCGATAATGGCATGTTTCATTATTTCAGCATATCCTGAAAGCATATAACGATGTGGCAAAGTCTTTAGGAAACCAGGCCAAACAAACACACCTAATGGGCTTGCAAATAATCCCACAAGATTTTTAAGTGATGCAAGGTCAACACCCGTTTTTCCACCAATGCCTGCATCAATCATAGACATTAGGGTTGTAGGTATATTTATGTAGGACATTCCCCTATGAAAGGTAGATGCAGCAAATCCTCCGATATCAGAGATAACACCTCCTCCCAGATTAATCATAATTGAATTCCTGTTAGCTCCCAAAACTGCCAGTTGATTCCAGATAACTTCACATGTCTGAATAGTCTTGTGATCCTCACCCGGTTCAATAACAATTCGGCATGCTTTGCTAAGTGAGGGGATCTGCTCAAGTAAAGGTGGCAAACAAAGTTGAGCAGTATTTGTATCTGCAAGAATAAAAATACTTTGTTTATTCTTGAGGTTTGTCTCTAATTGGTTGGCAAGCTCAGGTAATGCTTCTTGACCCAAGTATAGAGGACTACCGGCAATATCAAGAGTTCTTAGTTTTTTCATTATTGTTAGGAATAGCAATATTTCTACGAAAATAGTTAAATTTAAGTCAATGTTAAGGATGGAACAATCAACAATTGTTATTTTTGAGCAAATAAATCATTAGAAAACGGGTAATGGAAATTGATATAAACGACACAAACATTGCTTTTAAAAGCAAAACAAACAAAGAGCTAAAAAGTGCATTCTATCTATTCAGAATTATGAAAAATAATTCATTGGTTAAAACCGGAAGTGCACTTTTTACCACTGCCATGAAACTGCATTTACCAGTTTCATGGATAATTGAAGCCACCATTTATAAACAGTTTGTTGGAGGTAAGACCATTGACGACTGCCTGCCATCTGTAGAAAAGCTTAAAGATTTCAACGTACATACTATACTTGATTATTCAGTTGAGGGTAATACCACTCCTGAAGGAATGAAAAAGACTCTTGAGGAGACCTTGCGAACGATAGAAAATGCATCAGGGAACCCTTTCATTCCTTTTGCAGTATTCAAACCTACAGCCTTTGCATCCACTCATTTATTCGAGAATGCAAGTGAAGGAAAACCACTGGATGAAATACTATATAAGCAATACATTGATTTCCAGGAAAAAGTTGAGACTTTATGTAGAAGAGCATTCGAGCTCAATGTGCCAATACTTATTGATGCTGAAGAAACATGGTACCAATACCTAGTAGATGAAACTGTTGAGAAAATGATGCAGAAGTATAACAAGAAAAGAGCCATTGTATTTAATACACTTCAGATGTACAGGCACGATAGGGTTAAATTTCTGAAGGATAGCATTGAAAAAGCCAGAAATGGAAACTATTTTCTCGGGGTTAAGTTTGTGCGAGGGGCTTATATGGAAAGAGAAAGGGCCAGAGCATTGCAAAGAGGTTATCCTTCTCCAATTTGCGCCACTAAAGAGGAAACTGATAAGTCATATAATACCGCGCTAAAGATCTCGCTAGATAACATTGATATCACTGAAATTTTTTCAGGTACACATAATGAAGAGAGTAATTTATTGTTAATGAATGAGATAATTAGCAGGAAACTTAATCGTGATGACAAAAGGATCTGGATTTCCCAGCTTTACGGAATGAGCGATCATATAAGTTTTAATCTGGCTCACCATGGTTTTAATGTTTCAAAGTATGTGCCTTATGGCCCAGTTAAGTCAGTGATGCCATACCTTCTACGCAGGGCAGAAGAAAATACGGCAATTGCAGGACAGACTACCAGAGAACTAAACCTGATAGAAAAAGAGATGAAGCGCAGGAAGATTTAATTTTAATTGTGTGATTCTGGTAATTATATTTGCAGCCGAAATAACCAATAAATATAACCACTACTCTCATCGGTAATTGTTATATTTATTGGGTCAATCATGGGTAAGTGATAATTTCTTCTCTTTTAATAATAAAATAACCCTAAAAACTTGAATTGTCTCTTCGGCTTGTCTATATTTGGACACCAGTAAAATCATCATTATGGAATTAACAACATTGAATGCAATATCCCCTTTAGATGGCAGATACAGGAAACATGTAGAGAGCCTGGCCTACTATTTTTCAGAGGCAGCACTCATCAATTACAGAGTATTTGTTGAAGTGGAGTACTTCATAGCCCTCAGTAAAATTCCTCTGCCCCAGCTAAAGGATATAGAAATTTCAAAGATTGAAGAATTACGTGCTTTGTGTCGTGATTTTACTTTCCAGGATGCCCAGGATGTTAAAGATATTGAAGCTGTTACAAACCATGATGTAAAAGCAGTTGAGTACTTTCTGAAAAAGAAATTCGACAAGATGGGTCTTGGACATTATAAAGAGTTTCTTCATTTTGGGTTAACCTCACAGGATATTAACAACACTTCATCTCCGTATGCTATCAAGTTGGCTTTAAATGAAATCTACTTGCCGGTGATTGAGGATCTAATACAAAAGTTAACTGTAAAAGCCAAAGCCTGGAAGAGTGTGCCTATGTTGGCACGGACGCATGGCCAACCTGCAAGTCCAACCTTTGTTGGGAAAGAGCTTTATGTGTTTGTTGAAAGACTCAAACATCAGTTGAAATTAATGAGAGCAGTACCAATCACCGTGAAATTCGGCGGTGCGACTGGTAATCTGAATGCACACTATGCTGCCTTTCCCGATATTGACTGGAACAGTTTTGCTGATTCCTTTACCAAAGACTTCCTTGGACTAGAACGTCAGAAATATACAACGCAGATAGAACATTATGATAATCTTGCAGCGCTGTTTGATTCAATGAAACGCATTAATACAATACTCATTGATCTTTCACGTGATATGTGGATGTATGTTGCAATGGATTACTTCAAACAGAAGATTGTAGAAGGTGAAGTAGGTTCCTCTGCTATGCCTCATAAAATAAATCCGATAGATTTTGAGAATGCAGAGGGCAATCTTGGTATTGCTAATGCTATTTATGAGCATCTGTCAGCGAAACTCCCTATTTCAAGATTGCAGCGTGACCTGACTGATTCCACTGTTACACGCAATATTGGTGTTCCCATTGCTCATTCTGTTATTTCGATGAAATCTATTATCAGAGGTTTTAATAAATTAATTCTGAATGAAGATAAGATAAATCAGGATTTGGACAATAATTGGGCAGTAATAGCTGAGGCCATTCAAACCATTCTGAGAAGAGAGGGATATGGCAAACCTTATGAAGCATTAAAGGAACTCACGCGAACCAATGCTAAGATAACTTCTGATACAATAAATAAATTCATTGATGGATTGACAGTATCACAATCAATCAAAGACGAACTCAAGAACCTGAATCCGCATAATTACACAGGTACCTTTAACATCTGATATTATCTGTAGGCTGCCAACAATAGCTCGATGTCTTTATGCGGAAGGTTAAAATGGTCACTCAGATACCTATTCGTAGAAATACCGTTATATAGATACACGCCATTTCGAATGCCATGATCTGCGCGAAGGATATTGGTGATTCCACCCTCCTCTCCTATTCTGAGAAGAACAGGAACAATCAGGTTGCTTAAAGCCAGTGATGCAGTACGTGGGACTTTGGATGGTATATTGGGTACACAATAATGTGTTACTCCATGTTTTTCGTAAACAGGATTTTTATGATCAGTCATGATGGACGTTTCAAAACAACCGCCCTGATCAATGCTCACATCAATAATAACGGCACCTGCATTCATTTTCATCACCATCTCTTCAGTTACACAAACGGGGGAAAACCCAGCCTTTGAGCGAATAGCTCCAATAGCTACATCTGCAGAAGCCAGTGCCTCACTTAATGCGGATGATTGAATAACACTTGTATATACTCGAGTACCAATATTATTCTGCAGTCTGCGTAATCTATATACTGAATTGTCGAATACTTTGACAAAAGCACCCATACCTATTGCGGCACGGGCTGCAAATTCACCTACAGTGCCGGCACCGAGAATAACCACTTCAGTTGGTGCTATGCCACTAAGACCACCAAACATTAATCCTCTTCCATAATCAGGGTGACAAAGATAGTCTGCGGCAATAATTATGGAAGTAGTACCGGCAATTTCACTCATAGCCCTCACAATGGGGAAATTCCCATCGCGATCTTTAACATATTCAAAAGCCAGAGCGGTTACTCGTTTTGCTGATAATTGTTTAAAATGAAGATCAGTAAGTCCGGCAATGTTCAGAGAAGAAAGCAACACTTGCTTTCCTCGCATCATGGATATTTCATTGGATGTAGGAGGTGCTACTTTGACAATGATATCAGCTTGATATACAATATTTGATTCGTAAGCTATTTCAGCTCCCATATCACTGTAAAGGTGATTTGGGAAATGAGCAGCACTGCCGGCTTCATTCTCAACAACAACACGATGTCCGTCCTTAATCAACTGCCTGACAGCTTCAGGAGATAAAGATACCCTGTTTTCAAGCCATATTGTTTCTTTTGGTATGCCAATAGATAGTCTGCATGCCTTGTTAGGAATTTCCAGCCGTTCTTCACTTGGCATGAGCTGGGTAGTTGAAGATGGGTATAATTTGAAATCTTTACTCTGATCTTCCATTTCAATTATAATTATCCATTCATGCAAAGCTATTAAAAAAGCCCGAATCCTCAACTTAAAAGATTCTTTTAGAAATGCCTAAATGCTGTTTTCTAAACTTATCAGGAAAACGCGGTCCCCAGTTTTCTCCTCAACATCAATTTTTATCATAACAAAGGATGCAGGAAGCAGATCAATAGCTAATTCAGGCCATTCTATAAGACATAAAGAATTACTAAAGATATATTCTTCATATCCAATATCCATTAATTCCGTGGGCGATTTGATTCTGTATAGGTCAAAATGAAAAACACTTGAACCATCGATAGTCCTATACTCATTTACGATTGAAAATGTTGGACTGTTAACCACATCAATTACATTCAAGGCACGACAAAATTCTTTGATCAGAGTTGTTTTGCCTGCTCCCATCTTACCAAAAAAGAGAAATAAATTCTCCAGGGGATATAATTCAAGTATCCGTTTTGCCACATTGGGTAATTCACTTAGATCATGACACTTGATTATTGTATTGGCCATATTTTATCTGGATTTTAGAGTGATGAAGGGAACTATAATTTCCTCCATTGAAATACCTCCATGCTGGAAGGTGTTCTTGTAATAATTCACATAATAGTTATAATTATTCGGATAAGCGAAGAAGTCAGTATTTCTGCAAAAAACATAGTTAGAACTGACATTTGTGCGAGGCAAAAAGATATCAGCGGGATTCTTTACTTCAAATACTTCCTTTTTATTATAACTCAAACTTCTACCGGTTTTGTATCTCAAATTAGTATTTGTGGCCTTATCTCCGATGATTTTGACTGGCGACTCAACACGAACAGAGCCATGATCAGTTGTAATAACCACAGGTATTTTCCGATCTGCCAGAAACCGCATAATATCCAGTAATGGAGAATGCTCAAACCATGAAACAGTAATGGACCTATAGGCAGCCTCATCATCAGCCAACTCACGAATCACTTCCATTTCAGTGCGAGCATGCGACAGCATATCCACAAAATTATATACAATTACATTGAACCTATTACTCAACAGGTTTGGCATTATATCCAGCAACTTACGGCCTGCCGTTAGGTTCAGGATTTTATGATAGGAATATTTCATATCCTTGCCAAAACGCTTTAACTGCTCGCCTAACAACTCCCCTTCAAATTGGTTCTTTGTCCCTTCTTCATCTTCATTGACCCAGTATTTGGGATATTTTTTTTCTATTTCAGTTGGTAAAAGTCCTGAAAACAATGCATTTCTGGCATATTGGGTAGTAGTTGGCAAAATAGAATAGTAAACATCATCATTTTCTACTCTGAAATAATCTTCAATAATAGGTTGCAATACCTTCCATTGATCATACCTGAGATTGTCAATAAGTATCATGAAAATTCCAGGATTCTCTTCAACAAGTGGAAACAGTTTATCACGAAATAATGTGTGCGACATCACAGGTCTGTCAGCAGTACGTGAATTTATCCAGTCAAGGTAATTATTTTCAATAAACTTGCTGAACATCTGGCCTGCTTCAGATCTTTGCATCTTTAGTACATCTATGATGCCGCTGTCTTTTGACTTTTCAAGTTCAATATCCCAGTAGACAAGTTTCCTGTAAATCTCAACCCATTCAGTGAAATTCAGTTTATTACTGATCTCCATACCAATATTCCTGAATTGTTGCTGATAGATGTGTGTTGTTTTCTCACTGATCAGTTTCTTGTTTTCAAGGTTTTTTTTAATACTCAACAATATCTGGTTAGGATTTACAGGTTTTATAAGATAATCAGAGATATTTGAGCCAATCGCATCCTCCATAATTGTCTCCTCTTCACTCTTTGTTATCATTACTACAGGTAAGTTGGGATAAGCATTCTTGATCTGCATTAATGTTTCAACACCTGATAAACCAGGCATTTGTTCATCAAGAAAGACAATATCAAAGTCAAAAGGCTGTGACTTGATAATTTCAATTGCCTCTACTCCGTTATTCGTAGTAATTACATTATAACCTTTTTCCTTTAGAAACATTATGTGCGGTTTCAAAAGGTCAATTTCATCGTCAGCCCATAATATTGATATATTTTCCATAAATTACAGATAAGTAAATTAAATATTTAATTGTTGTATTTTTGTCTCTAGTGGTATAAACACTATTATAATAACTTTTACTGAGTTTTATTATACAACCTTTCTAATCTAAGCAATTTTTAACATACAAAGATAGACTTCGTGAACCAATTTTACCCCAATCACCGAAAAATTGTAAATGATCCGGTCTATGGATTCGTAACAATTCCGGGCGACTTTTTATTTTCAATAATTGAACATCCTATTTTTCAGCGTCTACGAAGAATCAGACAATTAGGTCTAACATCATTTGTTTATCCTGGAGCTCTTCATACTCGTTTTCATCATGCCTTAGGCGCAATGCACCTCATGATGGAAGCAATTGAAACGCTTCGCATGAAAGGATCAATTATAACAGAGCAGGAAGCAGAGGCAACACTTGCGGCAATACTTCTTCATGATATTGGACACGGTCCATTTTCGCATTCTCTGGAGCATAGTATTGTCACCGGAATGAGTCATGAAGAACTTTCAGCGATTCTGATGGAAAGGCTGAATTTGGAATTCAAGGGCAGGTTGGACCTTGCAATCAGTATTTTTTGTGATAAATACCATAAAAGATTCCTCCATCAACTGGTGTCAAGCCAATTGGATATGGACCGCCTTGACTATCTGAAGAGAGACAGTTTCTACACGGGCGTTTCAGAAGGAGTTATCAGCACTGATAGACTTATAAAGATGCTTATTGTTAAAGATGATGAGCTTATGATGGAAGCTAAAGGGATCTACTCCATTGAAAAGTTTATAGTTGCCCGAAGGTTAATGTATTGGCAAGTTTATTATCATAAAACTGTTGTTGGTGCGGAAAACATGTTGATTAATATACTCAGGCGTGCAAAATACCTTGTTTCAAAAGGTGAAGATCTGTTTGCCACACCAGCATTTATGTTTTTTCTCAAGAATAGTTTTACGAAAGAAGACTTTATCAATAAACCAGATTTAATTGAACAATTTGCCCTGCTTGATGATTATGATGTATTTACAAGTGTTAAAGTATGGGTTGATCATCCTGATGTCATAATTTCCCATCTCGCCAGTGGGTTGGTCAACAGGAAATTGATGAGAACTGAACTAAACAGCACACCATACACAGATCTAGAAATTGATAATCTTAAAAATAAAATAGCACACGAGTTCAAGATATCCGATGATACTGACACAGGTTATCTGTATAGCCGGGGAACAATTACTAACAATGCCTACATACCCGAGCACGATAAAATAAACATTTTAAACAAAGATGGAACGATAGTTGATATAGCTGATTCATCAGATCAATTAAATGTTTCCATTTTGACTAAATCAGTGACTAAGTACTTTTTATGTTATCCAAAATGCATAAATCGTAAGTAAAGACAGATTAACAGTTTTATTAGTCAGATATTGAGTTAAATTAGGTAAATTGCGCCACATTTTATCATGTCTGATTATATCTTATCATTTTCCCAATTTATACAGGAAACCGCTGATAACTAATATTTTATAAAACGAACACTACTCGATGAAATTTACTGCATTAGCTATTGCATCAATGATAAATGGCAGAGTTGAGGGTAATCCTGCCATTGAAGTCAATAAACTTTCTAAAATAGAACAGGGTCAACCGGGTGCTATTTCTTTCCTTGGAAATCCAAAGTATACACATTATATATATGAAACCAACGCTTCAGTCGTCATAGTAAGTAATGACTTTATTCCTGAAAAGGAACTATCATGTACAATTATTAGAGTGGAAAATCCTTATGAAGCTTTTGCAAAGATGCTGGAGGCATATAATCAGATGGTTCAGGATAAGAAGGGAATTTCAGGGCATGCGTTTATTGCCAAGAGTGCCAGTTATGGCGAGGATTGCTACATTGGAGAATTTGTCAGTATTGGAGAAAATGTAATGATTGGGAATAAGGTGAAGATTTATCCCGGGTGTACTATAGGTGATAATGTCAGCATAGGCGAAAATACAACGTTGTATGCCGGTGTGAAAGCCTATATTGGAAGTTCAATCGGATCAAATTGCACAATCCATGCAGGAGTTGTCTTAGGTTCTGATGGTTTTGGATTCTTCCCGCAAAGCGATAATCAATATCAAAAAGTTGCTCAGACTGGCAATGTTGTTATAGAAGATAATGTAGAAATTGGCTCCAATACAACTATTGACAGAGCAACACTTGGATCGACCATTATTGGTAAAGGTGTGAAATTGGATAATCTTATTCAAATTGCTCACAATGTAGAAATTGGAGAGAATACCGTAATTGCTTCTCAGACCGGTATTGCCGGTTCTACCAGAATAGGCAAAAACTGCATGATTGGCGGGCAGGTTGGCATAACTGGTCATCTAAATATTGGCAATGACGTTAAAATAGCAGCCCAGTCAGGGATATCAACCAATGTTGCTGATGGCTCCATAATCATGGGGAGCCCTGCATTTGATATTTCAACTTATAGAAAATCTTATGTACATTTCCGCAATCTGACTAAGATTGCTGACCGAATAAGCATCATCGAGAAAGAACTTAAGGCCAGACAATAAGGCTATATAAAAATATACTAATTTTGCCGACCATATGTCAGTAAAACAGAAGACACTAAAAGAAGCCGTTTCAATATCCGGCGCCGGTTTACACACCGGTAAAGAAGTACTTATTACACTCAATCCCGCACCCGAAAATCATGGATTTAAATTCCGCAGGATAGATCTACCGGATCAGCCAATAATTGATGCTGATGCAGATCTTGTTGTTGATACTTCAAGAGGAACAAGCATTGAATATAAAGGTACCAGGGTTAGTACTATTGAACATGTTTTAGCTGCCCTGACAGGTACTGACCTCGATAATGTTCTCATAGATCTTAACTGTGCCGAGACTCCAATTTTAGACGGTAGCTCACGCTATTATGTTGAAGCTATTGAAAGTGTAGGAATTCAGGAACAGGAAGCTGACAGAGAGTATTTCATTGTTGATGAAGTTATTAGGTATTATGATGAAAGTAAGGATTCGGAATTACTTTTGATTCCCAATGATTCTTTCAAAGTATCTGTAATGATTGATTATAATACCAAAGTACTTGGGACTCAAAATGCACACCTTGACGACCTTAATGACTTTCCCATAGAAATAAGCACATGCAGGACATTCGTGTTTTTACATGAGCTTGAATTTCTTATTCAACATGATCTCATCAAAGGGGGTGATCTTAGTAATGCTATTGTTTTTGTAAACAGATTGATTGAAAAGGATGAACTTGACAGGCTGGCTACTTTTTTCAATAAGCCTCATGTTGAAGTGCTCAAAGAAGGTATTATCAATAATCTTGAGCTTCACTTTACCAATGAACCGGCAAGACATAAACTGCTTGATGTTATAGGTGATTTGTCGCTTGCTGGAATGCGTATTAAAGGTCATGTGATTGCTACTAAACCGGGGCACAGTACTAATACTCATTTTGCCAAGATTTTGAAACGCAAAATTCAGGCTTCAAAAGCTCATTGCCATCCTCCTAAATTTGATCCCAATGCAGCTCCTCTTTATGATATTAATGAAATAAAAAAGCTTTTGCCTCACCGTCCACCATTTCTTCTTGTTGACAGGATTCTCAGGATGAATGAAAAAGAGGTAGTTGGGCTTAAGAATGTGACAATGAACGAAGGATTTTTCGTTGGACATTTCCCGGAAGAGCCATTAATGCCAGGGGTACTAATTCTTGAAGCAATGGCTCAAACAGGTGGGATTTTGGTACTTAGTTCGGTTGAAGATCCCGAGAATTATATAACGTACTTTCTCAAAATTGACAATGTAAAATTCAGGCAGAAAGTTGTGCCTGGTGATACGCTCATTTTTCACCTTGAATTGATAACACCGGTACGCCGTGGCATTTGTCACATGAGAGGTACTGCTTATGTAGGTAATAAAATAACAACAGAAGCTGAACTGATGGCTCAGATAGTCAGGAAACAAAACCAATGATATGAATCAACCACTTGCATACGTTCATCCTCAGGCTAAGATTGCAAAGAATACTGTAATTGAGCCCTTTGTAAATATTGAAAAAAATGTTGAAATAGGTGAAGGCACCTGGATAGGGTCAAATGTCACTATTATGGAGGGTGCCAGAATTGGTAAGAATTGCAAGATCTTTCCTGGTGCGGTTATTGCTGCTATCCCTCAGGATCTTAAATTCAATAACGAAGAAACGTTGGTAAGAATTGGTGATAATACGGTAATCAGGGAATTTGTAACTATAAACAGAGGAACCAAAGCAAATTGGGAAACTGTTGTCGGTAATAATTGCCTATTGATGGCCTATGTTCACATAGCACATGACTGCATATTAGGCAATAATGTAATCATGGCAAATGCAGCAACTCTTGCCGGACATATCGTTGTTGATGACTGGGCAATAATAGGAGGATTATCGGCTGTTCACCAATTTGTTAACATTGGTGCTCATGTTATGATCTCAGGAGGATCATTGGTACGTAAAGATGTTCCTCCTTTTACGAAAGCAGCGCGCGAACCATTGTCTTACGTTGGAGTAAATTCCATTGGTCTGCGCCGTCGAGGATTTACGTCGGAGAAAATCAATGAAATTCAGGATATTTACAGGTACATTTATCTAAGAGGAAATAATGTATCGCAGGCATTGGAATATATTGAAGCTAATCTTCCTGCTACCAGTGAAAGAGATGAAATCATTACTTTCATTTCCAAATCAAGTCGTGGTATCATGAAAGGATATGCAAAGCAACTTTAAGTGCCTTATTTATTTTAAAATGGCCATCAACATCTATATAAGGGTGGCCTTTTTAATGCCGGCTATTTGACATGGTTAATATTACACTAAAGAACGTAGGCAAACAATACAATTCAGATTGGATATTTTCTGATCTTTCCGTTGATTTATCACCCGACAGACCTACTGCAATCCTTGGTTCTAACGGTTCAGGCAAATCAACTCTTCTTCAGGTCATACTCTCTTCAATAACCCCAACATTAGGTGAAATTATTTACCAAAACCATGGAGTTGTAGTCAGTGCTGAAAATGCTTTTCGTCTAATGTCAATTAGTGCCCCATATATAGAACTTATTGAAGAATTTACACTTGAAGAAGTTATAAGTTTCCACTGCAGACTCAAGCCACTCTTTAAGAATATGCAAGCACCCGATGTGGCCAAAATTTGTAAATTAGAAAAGAATAAGCACAAATTGATACGCAATTTCTCTTCAGGAATGAAGCAAAGAGTTAAACTCGCTTTGGCAATTCTTAGTGAAACTCCGGTACTGTTGCTGGATGAACCTACTTCAAACCTTGATCAGGCTGGAATTGAATGGTATATTGAACTTGTTTCTCAATATCTTAATAACAGAGCCGTCGTAGTAAGTTCAAATTCCATTCCACATGAATTCGGTTTCTGCAACCAATTTATCAATCTTGAAGATTATAAGAATATACCAAAAACAGACGCATCTTTAATGTTATTCTGAAATAGAATTTCCCTTTTTTACACAAACATTTGAGAATGTTGCTGATTCGGGATTAATTGTTAATTTTGCACCGCAAAAAACTAGTAGAAATATATGGCAACTACCGCTGATTTTAGAAATGGACTCTGTATAGAATATAATGGTGATCTTTATACTGTAGTAGAATTCCAGCATGTTAAACCTGGAAAAGGAGGCGCTTTCGTAAGAACCAAGTTAAGAAACCTTAAGACAGGAAAAGTAATTCCCAATACTTTTAATGCTGGTGTCAAAATTGATGTAGCACGTGTTGAACGTCGCCCTTATCAGTTCTTGTATAAGGATGATAATGGTTATAATTTCATGCACAGTGAAACATACGACCAGGTTTCGATAGAAGAATCAATTATAAACGCACCACAATTCCTGAAAGAAGGCCAAAGCGTGGAAGTTTTAATCCATGCTGAGACAGAAACTCCATTGAGTTGCGATCTACCTCCATTTGTAGAATTGACCGTTACATACACTGAACCTGGTCTTAGAGGTGATACAGCTAACAATGCCTTGAAACCAGCAACAGTCGATACAGGAGCAACAGTTAATGTACCTTTGTTTATTGGTGAAGGTGAACGTATAAGAATTGACACAAGGACTGGTGATTATTCTGAAAGAGTTAAATCATAATTATAAATAATCTAAACCGGGTCATTCACCCGGTTTTTTTAGATAAACTAAAAATTGTATGGACCTACTACCATCCGTTAGTCTGAAAACTATAACTGAAATTACAGGATCTGTTTCAACATCAGATGATAATTTACAGATAACTGGTTTGAATGAGATTCATATGGTACGTAAAGGAGATCTCACCTTTGTTGATCACCCTAAGTATTATTCCAAAGCTGTAAATTCTCATGCCACTTATATAATAATCAATAAAATAGTTGAATGCCCAGAAGAAAAAGTTCTTCTACTGCATAACGACCCCTTTGCTGCTTACGTTTCATTAGTAAAAAGATTCAGGCCTTTTGAACCCGCACTTTCAAGTATTTCCCCCTCAGCAAAAATAGGAACTGGAACAGTTATTCAGCCTAATGCATTTATTGGGAACCATGTTACCATTGGAAAAAATTGTATCATTCACGCTAATGTCAGTATTTACGACCATACGATTATTGGTGATAATGTTATTATTCATTCAGGATCAGTATTAGGAGCTGATGCCTATTATTTCCAGCGCAAACCAGAAGGTTTCCGCAAATTTGAATCATGTGGCAGAGTGGTTATTAGCGATAACGTTGAGATTGGCGCTTTGTGCACTATTGATAAAGGTGTATCGGGCGACACATTTATTGGTTATGACACAAAATTTGACAATCATGTTCAGGTTGGACATGATACTTACATTGGAAACCACTGTTTGATAGGCTCTCATTGTGCTATTGCCGGAGTCACACGAATAGAGGATGATGTTATACTTTGGGGAAAAGTAGTGATCAATAAAGATCTTGTTATTGGCAAGGGTGCTATTATTCTTGCAACATCAGGAGTGGATAAAAGTCTGGCTGGTGGTAAAACTTACTTTGGAATTCCTGTTGATGAAGCACGAAAGAAATGGCGTGAACTTGCAGCTCTTAGAATGTTGCCTTCAATGCTGGATCAATTGAGAAATCTCCTTCCAAAGGCCTGAATTGCGTAGGTTTCTATAAAAGCTTGAAATGCTTCAGTTTCATTAATTGAACCAAATTCTATCCCTTACTCTATTCGTCTTTAATGGCAATTTGATCATCAGTAGGCTTGATTTCTTCAGTCCCTTTATGATAAATATCTAAAGCAACAATCATTGCGAAGAATCCCCAGAAAGGAATAGATGCTTTATCAGTATCCAAGAAGTTATTTAATAAACCATGGACAAAATATGTGCATAATGATAGCACTGCAATAAGGCTATATAATTTAACTTGCTTGTCTTTTGCTTTTCTGTAAACCTTGACTCCCGTATACAGAATTGTAGTCATCATTATCAGAATAATAATTAAGCCGGGTAATCCTTGTTCAGATAATGGTCCTATGTATTCGCTATGTGCATTCCCAAGATCACCTGCGTTGGTACTAATAATAGTGCGTTCCTGTGAGCGCTGAAAAGGGGCGTAAATAAACTGGTATGTTCCAGGTCCCCAACCAAAAACCGGTCGCTCATTATACATTCTGAAGGCCGATTGCCATCTGTTAATGCGTTCCAAATTTGACGCATCTGATGAAATGTTGTAGATTGACTGAATATGTTCAATAAAGTTCTCAGATGAATCTTGTTTGTTCTTCTCAAGAACAAACAAGATTTCTGTTTGAAACATATAAAAGGCAGATATTAAGATAACCATGGAAGACAATATCCATCTTAGTTTGATCTTAAAAACGATTAGTAATGCAATTACAATTATAGCTGCTACACTAACCCATGCAGCTCGACTATACGATAGATAAAGAGCTGTCAATAGCATGACGGATAATATTCCGGCATAAAGACGATAGGTCCTTGATCTTTGGGTATTAAATGTATAACCAACAAAAACAGGTACAAAGAATGCTAGAATGCCCCCATAGGCAGTATGATCATTATAAAAAGGCTTCATTACCCAATGACCTTGTTCCTCAGCAAAACCGTAAATACTATGCTGGTACGTAGTATAAATTATCACTATGCCCAAAGCAATGACATAAAGCCAGTTGAATAGGGTAATATTTCTAACATTTTTAAAAAGTGCAATACCGAGAAAATAAAAAGGCACTACAAACCATAGACGTGCAAGTAGGAATTTAAATGATACAAGCGGAAGTTCACTCGTAATACTCGTTATAAGTATCCAGAAGAGGCTTAAATAGACAGTCCATGAGACAGGATGAGTGAGTATATTCCTATCATAATTTCCATTGAAAATAGTTTTTAGAAAAAACAAAAGGAGTACTCCAACAAGTAATGGTTCGGTTGGGATGGATATTCCAATTCCCATTTCATTATCTGCAAAATTTATAGCTAGAGGCGCAAGGAATACAATAAACAGTAAAAGTTTATCCAGCCAAAAGATATACATCAAGGCAACAATGATCAAAACCGGAATAAAAATACCCCAATAATGCTCCTTAACAATAAGAAGTGAGTTCAACAGAATAAACAATCCGCTGAGTAAATAAAACCATTTGACTTTTATCTTTGTCAAGCCTTCCCCTTCTTATTTGTTAATCATTATCCTTTTTTGGCAAGATCAGTTATGGCCTGGTTTATTTTGCGGTTTTCTTTAACAGATATAACAACAACTGAGAAGAACAACGCTGCAACAACTGAATAAACAACTATCAACCAACGGATAGGATATGACTTTTTATCAGCAATTGTTGGGTAAGTGATGATATTCTGGAAAGTGAATTCCTTCTCAGCATCATAAACAGCCATATCATATTTCAGCTCAAAATCAGCATAAATATGCATGATATCTTCGCGCCTTTGAGTCAAAACGGCTAATTCTCCAGCTTTCTGTTCAAAGTTCGTCTTCATGGATGAAACATCTTGTGAAGGCCTTGAACCTGACGAACCATCATAGGTTTTTAGATATCCTCTTGTTATTTCTCGGGCTTGACTTTCATAATCAAACAAACCAAAATCTTTGCGCAGTGTTGCCAAAGCCATTTCTACACTGTCAAGTTGCTGCTTCTTTTCTTTGAGAGTCCAACCAAGACTTTTTACAACCTCATTGTATTTATCTTTATGGATTTTTCTAATTTTCTGATTACAGAAATCAATGATAGAGTTAACCATATTGTATGCAACTACAGGATCTTTATCAGTCACTTCTATTTCAATTGACTCCCATTGGGTTTTGTTGATCTTTACATTTTCATTGTATAGATACATCATGGTAGAATAGTAGTATTTATATCCGGTATCAATTTTATAATGACTGCCCAGATCAAATTTCTTGATAATGCTGTCTTTTATATCCTTTGACTGCAACCACTGCAACATTTGTTCTGATTCACTTTCATCAGAGTAAGGTGCAATATTGGATGGATAAACAAGAGCATAGGATTTAAACCTTGGCTTAATAAAGAAAGGAGAAGAAAATATCATGGCAAGCAAGGCAGCTAAAACTGCTATGATCAGTAAATGCCATTTCCATTTAAGGAATATTTTCATCAGGCTTAGGTTATTGAAATAATTTTCCATATTCGGCTTTACTATGTTCATTCTGAATAAGTATCTTACTTTTTTAAAGAAAGAAAGTTTTTTTTTAATAATCCCTTAGAAATTAATTTATCTAGACTGATAATGATTAAAATCGATATCAAAATAGAAGAAATAACTGATACAAGAACGATTACCCAACGGATTGGATAAGATTTTTTCTCAGCTTTATATGCCGATTCAACTACAAACTTCTGGGGTAGATTCTCGGTAGCATCAACTTTTGCTTCTTCATAACGAGCCTTCAAATAACTTAATTGCTTTTTCTCATGTTCTAGTTGATCACGTATTGAAACATAAGCTCCACCATATTTAGCCAGAACATCCAATTTTTTGTTCAATGCATCAATACCCCTTTGATTACCTTTTGCAATTTCTATAGCCAATTGTTGATTCATCATCTCTGATTGGGTTTCATAATCAAATACACCCAGCTCCCTGATCTTCCTCAATGAGTCTTCAAGGTTGGCTATTTCATTCTGTAGGCTATAATATTCTTTCTCAACGATTTTGAACCCTTTATAAGCTCGTTCCCGTTGCATAGTATTCTTGGTTGAATCAAGCAGTTCAGATATGGAGTTAGCAATGTCGGCAGCTACTTGAGGATCATGGTCAAGAACAGTGATCTTGACTGCCATAAACTCAGTTCTCCTGAAGGTAATATTGTTCTCGTATTTCCTGAAAAGATTGGTATACTTGAATTTTGAATTTGGATTAATTCCATAGTGCTCTATCAGATTAAACTTCTGGACAATTTTTTCACGAATTAACCCCGAATTAAGTATCTGGAGCATTTGCTCAGTCTGTTCATCTTCTCCAAATTCCAGGATATCAGACTTAGCCGAAGGTTGATCAGTTAATAGTGCCTTTGAAACAGAATTACTGGATACCGGAAATAATATCACTGTTGATTTAAACAAAGGTGTTATAAACAGTGGAGACGATAATAAAATTGATAAAGCACAGGCTATCGCACCAATCACTAAAAGGTGCTTTCGCCAGGAATAAAGAAAAACTCCAAGACTGGTCGAGTCAAAATCCTTCATACCATGTTGATTATTTTCAGGCATTATGGTTTTAAGCTGAGGTGGATTTTTAAAGTTGTCAAAGATAAAAAAAAATAGCTACACAACATCCTGAACAAGATAATAAAACAACCATATATGTATGGATGCAAAGTTATTCAGGCCTGTCTTTGAGAATGGCCAGGAAATGACCTATATGAAGTAACCTTAGTAGTGCTGCCCATGCTAATGAAACAATAACCATTAAACCACAATTGATAATCCAGTTGACAGGTAATGAAGGCATAAATACACTCAGAAGTATTACTCCTGAAACGAACATTACCAATTTCAGCAAATATCTGTAATGTATTTTAAAATCAAAATAAACAGTACAAAGTATAATTTGTAATATAGCCATGATAGATTGTGTAATCAAACTTGCCCAAGCTGATCCAAATGCACCTGATCTTGGAATTAAAATTATATTCAGGATTAGATTTAAAACCATTCCTGCCGCAGCAAGATAATTAAGCTGACGTAAATTGCCATTTGCGGTTAATAGCGTACCGAAAACATACGTTGTTGATATAGCAATAAAGCATGCCATGAGTACAGGAAATAGCCTGGCTGATTCCATGATATACTGATCATACAACAGATTAATTATTTGAAAACTATAAGTAAATGAAACTGCGGTAACAATTACTGACAGAACAAACAAGAGGGTAAAAGAGAGCTTAACCATTTTTTCAACCTTTCCCTTAGCTTTAATCAGCTTAGCAAAAATTGGCAGCAATAAAAGTGAAAACAGGAAAGCTAAACTGTTTGCCGCATCCAACAACCTATATGAATGTGCATAGATTCCCGATTGGATCTTTCCGGCAGGCCCTTCAATCAAACGCACTAGCATTACTGTATCAAACTTGTTATAAAAAGTCATTAATAATACAAGAACTGCATAAGGCAGACTCTGCTTAAGAATTACCAGAAAGAACGGATAGTTCCATTTTAACTTTTTGAAGGATGCTTTCTTGATAACAACTAAGAAAGCGACTAAAAAAGTGATGACATAAGCGATAGTTTGTGAATAAACAAACCATTCAATTTTAAAAGGAGTTTTTGTTATTCCACCCCACAGCAATACACTGCAAATAGCAATCATGACTATTCTGTCAAGTACAGATAATATACTATCTGTCTTGAAAAATAGCAAAGCAGAAACATTTGACCGGAGATAAAGTATAAAGGAAATCAGGAACTGGTTGATCCCCAGGAATAAAAGCATGTGTAATTCATCTCCCTTATATCCCCAGACAACAGCTACCAAGAAGGTAATTATAAAATAAACAATTCCGAGTAGCACTTTTAAGATCAGAATACTTGAAAAGTGCTTGTTAAGTAATTGATTATTCTGGGCAATGTTCCTGTTATTAAAATTTGTAATTCCAAAATCAAACAGGATATTGAATAGAAAGGAGAAATTAAAAAGATTAAAATAGAACCCGTATGCTTCTGCGCCAACAGTATTCTGCACATTCAAGTCAATCCCGAATATCCATACTGGTTTAATAATCAGGTTAAGCAGCAACAGAAAACTTAAATTGGCAAGAAACTTACGTTGCATGAAATAATAAAATTGCTGCTTTTGGGTTTGATAGAAACGTATAATTTAATAGAGAGTCAATAAGTTTATCTTCTCCAATTATAGTAAATTTGCGCAAATTTAGGATTATTATAGATAGTATCTCTATAAAAACAAATAATACTGTCATCATCCAAAACCAGATATTTTGAGAATAGCTATCAATACGAGATTACTGCTGAAAGGGAAGCTTGAAGGTATTGGGTGGTTTACTTATGAGAACCTGAAACGTATTACACAGGCACATCCGGAACACCAATTCTTTTTTCTGTTTGACAGGCCTTACAGTCAAGAATTTGTATTTTCGAATAACATTACTCCACTTGTACTATTTCCTCAGGCTAGACATCCATTTTTATATTATATATGGTTCCAGTATTCAGTTAAAAATGCGCTTAAGAAAATTAATGCTGATCTATTTATTTCAACTGACGGCTATCTGTCATTAAGCACTGATGTAAAGACACTAAATGTTTTTCATGATCTTAATTTCGAACATTATCCAAATGATCTGCCATGTTTGGAACGTTGGTATTATCGCACTTTTTTTCCAAAATTTGCACGAAGAGCAGACCGTATAGCCACCGTATCAGAATTTTCGAAACAGGATTTAATCAAATTATATCAAGTCTCTCCTGATAAAATTGATGTAGTATATAATGGAGCTAATGAAATCTATGCCCCTGTTGACAGTGCAGTTAAAAAAATAACTTGTGAGAATTTAACAGGTGGACATCCATATTTTTTCTTTATTGGTTCATTGCATCCCCGCAAGAATTTAGGCAATCTTTTTAAGGCATTCGATATTTATCGGGCTTCTACCAGTTCTACTACAAAACTAGTTATTACCGGGGCAAGAAAATGGTGGACGAAAGATATTGATAAAATTTATAAAAATATGAAGTTCAGAGATGATATCATTTTTACCGGACGTTTAACTATTTCTGAAATAAGGAATGTAATGGCCTCATCTCTAGCTCTCACCTATGTATCTTACTTTGAGGGGTTTGGAATTCCAATAATTGAAGCTTTCAGGTGTGGGATTCCTGTCATAACATCCAACGTAACTTCAATGCCTGAAATTGCCGGTGATGCAGCATTAAAGATTGATCCATTTAATCCATCTGCCATAGCTGAAGCCATGATGAAAATAGATTGTGACGCTGTTTTACGCGAAACATTAATAAAACGTGGTTTTCAACGTGCCCAAGAATTTACCTGGGATAAATCAGCTGATAGGTTGTGGAAGGCAATTGAGAGAGTAATTTAAGACAGGCTTAATTTGTTTTTAAACAATATTTACTTCAGGCTCAAGTTGAATACCAAATTTTGTGTATACGGATTCTGAGATTTTATTAGCAAGGTTTTTAATCTGACTACCCGTACCATTTCCATAATTAACCAATACTAATGCCTGGTTTTTGTGTACACCCACATCTCCTTCCCTATAGCCTTTCCATCCACAGTTTTCAATAAGCCACCCAGCTGCCAATTTGTAACCGTCATCAGCAGTAAAATATTTAATTTCTGGAAATCTATCCCTTAGAGCTGTGAATTGTCTTTCGTTTATAACAGGATTCTTAAAGAAACTTCCAGCATTTCCTATTTCTGAAGGATCAGGTAATTTGCTTCGTCGAATATTAGTTACTGCCTTACTAATTGATTCAATGTTCATTGGTAATCGCAGCCTAGCAATCTCATCTCGTATAGCGCCATATGACACATTGAGTTCAGGATTTTTAGTGAGTTTTAGAACTACAGATAATATAATATAAACACCTTTGTATTCTCCTTTAAATACGCTATATCTATATCCAAACTGACATTCCTTCTTATCGAACTCTCTAAACTCACCTGTTCTGGTTGAAACAGCCTCAAGAAGATAGAAAACATCCTTTAACTCGACACCGTAGGCTCCGATATTCTGAATAGGGCTGCTGCCAACAGTTCCTGGTATTAAGCTCAGATTTTCAATCCCACCATAACCTCTTTGGACACAATAATTTACAAGATCATCCCAAACTTCTCCTGCTTGAGCCCTAATATATACAAAATCATCATCTTCATCGAGAACTTCAATTCCTTTAGTCTCCACTTTGACAATTAAACCATCCCAATCTTTGGTAAACAATAAATTACTGCCTCCACCAATGAACAACACCTTTCCCTGATATACAGAGACATAGCGCAAAATATCTGACAACTCGTTCTCAGAAGTTAGCCGTATTAAGTGTTTGGCATTAGCCTGAATACCAAAAGTATTCAGTGATTTCAACTCAATATTAGTCTCAATAGTAAGCGCCATTTTCTTTTCCATACCACAAAAATAGTATTTTTGCACCATCCATAAGTTATGAAGGTAAATTGAAAAAGGTCATCGTTTCAGTCACTAATGATCTAAGTACCGACCAAAGAGTTGATAAAGTTTGCTGTACTCTAACGACTATGGGCTTCAATGTTTGTTTGACAGGCAGGTTACTTCCCGGAAGTTTTCCTTTAAACAGGGAGTATCGCACACATCGTATGAGGCTTCTCTTCCGCAAAGGACCTCTATTTTATGCTGAATATAATTTTCGGTTATTATTATTACTGTTATTTAATAGGGCCGATCTTCTGGTTTCAAATGATCTTGATACATTACCAGCCAATTATGTTGCTCATAAATTAAAATCAATTCCTTTAGTTTATGATAGTCATGAGTATTACACAGGTACTCCTGAATTAGTTAGCCGACCGTTCATCCAGGGAATATGGAAACGCATTGAAAAGTTTATTTTCCCTAAGTTGGATAAAATCTTTACTGTTAATGAATCAATTGCAAATCTCTATTATCAGGAATATGGTAAATGTATAAATGTTGTTCGTAATGTGCCACGAAAAGCGATCATGAATGCATCGTATACGCCATCTCAATTGGGTTTTGATCACGATAAACATCTGATAATACTTCAGGGTGCCGGAATTAATATTCAGAGAGGCGCAGAAGAAGCTGTATTATCCATGCAGTATATTGATAGTGCTGTACTTCTTATTGTGGGTGGTGGTGATATTATTGAAGCACTCAAAGCTCTAGTTCAAAAATCAGGCTTAACCCGGAAGGTTATTTTTATGCCACGAATTCCATATGCTGAATTGATGAAGTATACTTCAGCGGCAGATATAGGGCTCACCCTGGATAAAGATACCAATATCAATTACAGATTTAGTTTGCCAAACAAACTTTTTGACTATATCAATGCCGGCACACCTGTTTTATCCTCACCTTTACCCGAAATTAAGAAAATAATTGACCAATATGAGGTTGGGATGCTTATTGAAAATCACGACCCAAAACATATTGCTTCAAGAATGCAATATATGATTGAGAACAATTACAAGTCTAAACTAAATGATAATCTCAAGCGTGCTGCGGCTGAATTAAATTGGGAAAACGAAGAGAAAACACTGAAACTGGTTTATTCTAAATATGTCTGACAAACACCTGCATATTGTTGCATTTGATGTACCCTTCCCTCCTAACTACGGGGGTGTGATTGATGTATTTTACAAGATAAAGGAACTTCACGATAAAGGAATCCGGTTACATCTGCACATTAGCGAGTACCCTGGACGAGAGAGAGCTCCTGAACTGGAATCATATTGTGAATCAGTAATCTACTATCCCCGCTTGACTGGAATCAAATCAGCATTCAGCATACAACCATATATCGTTAAAAGCAGGAGGTCTCCAGAAATGATTGAGAACCTTCTTAAAGACAATTACCCTATACTTTTTGAAGGGTTACATTCCTGTTTCTATATTGATGATCCAAGGTTAAGAAAACGACTTCTAATATACAGGGAGAGTAATATTGAGCATCACTATTATTTCAATCTCTTCAAAGCTGAACATCATTGGGGGAAGAAGGCATACTTTCTTATGGAGAGTTTAAAATTGCTCATCTTTCAAAAGAAATTGAAATATGCTGATATCATGCTTGTTGTTTCAAATAGCGACAAGGATTATCTAATAAAGAGTTTTCCGGAAAAGGAGATTCATTTTTTGCCGAGTTTTCATGCAAATTCAGATGTTATTAGTTCTGAAGGCAGAGGTGACTTTTTCCTCTATCATGGCAACATAGAAGTTCCTGAAAATGAAGTGGCTGCAACTTACTTAATACGCAAGGTATTTTCTAATTCCAGGCATAAACTTATTATTGCAGGAATGAATCCACCAAAATCAATATATCAGCTGGCTTCCAAGTATGAGAATGTTGAAATCATTGCCAATCCTGATGAAGAAATGATGTTTAAACTAATTCAGAATGCGCAGGCCAATATTCTGGTAACTTTTCAGGGATCAGGGTTAAAACTAAAATTACTGAATACACTTTATAATGGAAGATTCTGCATTGTTAATCCAACAATGCTGATTGGGACAAATCTAGATGAACTTTGTATTATTGGCAACCATTCAACTGAATTAACCAGAATTCTGGAAGAGGTAGCTGAAAAGGAATTCACTAGGGATATTGTAACAAAACGGGAAGAAATCCTTCAGCGAAATTTCTCAAATATTGTCAATGCTGATAGAATGATCGATATTATCTTCAACAGATAATACTTTGCCATTTTCACATTTTAAAGTTCTTGACGGAAATTTTTCCATAAGTGCATAATTATGTGTGGCCATAAGGACAGCACGTCCACTCTTGCTAATATCTATTAATAATGCCATGATTCCAGAGGATGTCTCCGGATCAAGATTACCTGTAGGTTCATCAGCTAATATAAGTTCAGGATCATTTATTAATGCGCGTGCAATAGAAACCCTTTGTTGTTCACCACCTGACAATTGATAAGGCATTTTAAACCCTTTGGTTTTTAAACCTACTTTATCCAAGACATCTTCAATTCGCTCGTTCATTTCATTTTTGTCCTTCCAGCCAGTTGCCTTCATCACGAATTTAAGGTTTTCATTAACACTCCTGTCTGATAGCAATTGAAAATCCTGGAATACTATACCCAGTTTACGACGCAGATAGGGAACTTCATTTTTCCTAATCTTGTTAAGGTTGTGTCCAACTACCTCTGCCTCACCCTCAATAACTGGCAATTCAGCATAAAGTGTCTTCAACAGACTGCTTTTACCGGTTCCTGTTTTACCAATAAGGTAAACAAACTCACCTTTATCGATGGTAAGGTTGACTTCAGATAAAACCAGAATTTTTCTTTGAAAAACACTAAGATTTTTCAGGTCAATGATAGTATCAAGTGGCATGGTAATTCTATTTGGTGCCAAAGATAATTAATTTACAAGTCTGAATCCAAACACCGGTAATTCGCCTTGCATGAAATCCAAATCTTCAGATCTTCTAAAACCCATATTCTCATACATTTTCCAAGCTGTCTGCATGGCCATTGTTGTATGTATAATTACTTGAGGAAGTTTTCTATCTTTAGCCATTCTGATACAAGCTAATGTTAATTCTTTACCTATACCCATTCCTCTGCTTGATGGATCTACTGCCAATAATCTAAAACCAGCTGCATCTTTTTCCTTGGTTGCTGTTCCACCTGATCCATAGTATTGCATATCATCAAAAAACACAACTGCACCTGTAATTTGATTTTCAAAATTTAATGCTATCAGAAGCTGTACTCCCGGCTTATTCGTTAACTGTCCAACATCCGCCAACATTTTATAATAACCCGGTTGCTCAGACTCTTTGGGGAATCCTTCCAGTTGCGAATATACTTTGACCATTAACCGTCCCACTTCTTCATATTCTTCAGGATTGGCATTCCTAATAATGCAAGTTGGTTTATTCATAATTGCATAATTTTACAAAGCAAAATTAACATACCATGAAAGCAATTTCATTGATTGCAGAAAAAAAATAATCATGAATATATGGTGTTTTTTCTAGATTACTATCTTTGCTCACCTATGCAAAGACTCAAAATTTACCTTTCACTCCTATTTATACTATGTGCTAACTTAGTAACAGCGCAGAAAAGTGAAGACCGACCAACTGTTCAAGCCATCCGCGTGTCAGTAGCACCTGAAATAGATGGCGTTCTTGATGAAGCAATATGGCAGAATGCAAAAATTGCCACTGGATTCAGACAGGAAAGCCCTGATTTCAACACGCCTCCAAAATTCAACACCGAAGTGAGCATATTGTATGATGATAAGGCTATCTATATTGGAGCAATGATGTATGATACCCATCCTGATAGTATTAAAAAGGAACTTGCAGTTCGTGATAGTGATGGTAAAAACGCCGATTACTTTTTCATTGGGTTTGACACTTACAATAATAAACAAGATGCCTATGTTTTTGGAGTTTCAGCTTCAGGAATCCAAGTTGACCAGAGAATTGCAGATGTAACTTATGACGCTGTTTGGGGTAGTGCTGTTAAAATTACCAATAATGGCTGGGTGGCTGAATTTAAAATACCCTATTCAGCAATAAGATTTCCTGCTTTAAAGACTCAAGAATGGGGCCTACAGATTATCAGAACTATTCGCCGAAATCGTGAAGAAGACCAATGGTCACTTGAGCCAAGAGATACTGATAATACACTGAATTATTGGGGTATGCTCACCGGACTTAATGATATCAATCCACCACTCAGACTCTCCATCCTGCCTTATATTTCAGCAGGTATTCAACATAATAGCAGTCCTGCTGTGAAGAATAATGCATATAGTTACAATTATAACGGAGGCATGGATTTAAAATGGGGCTTAAACGAAAGTTTTACCCTGGATATGATTTTAATGCCGGACTTTAGTCAGGTTCAATCTGATGAGGTTGAAAAAAACCTCTCACCTTTTGAGCAGGTTTATGATGAAAATAGACCTTTTTTCAATGAAGGAATTGATCTCTTTCAAAAAGGAGATTTGTTCTATTCACGCCGTATTGGTCACGTACCGATCAATTATTCTAGTGCCTATGATTCCTTAAATGACGGGGAGCGTATGGTTACCAATCCATACTCATCCAGACTACTCAACGCGGTGAAATTATCAGGAAGGACTTCTTCAGGACTTGGCATCGGAGTATTTAATGCTTTGACTGGAAATACTTATGCTGTTTGCGCAGATTCTACTAATAATAAAAGGGAAATCCTGACTGATCCATTGACAAATTACAATATCCTTGTAATCGATCAAAGCCTTCCTAACAACTCATCTGTTTACCTGATAAATACCAACGTCACCCGTCCAAATGGATGGAAGCAATCAAATGTTGGTGGTGGTGGTTTTAAATTAAGTGAAAAATCAAATACATACCAGCTCAAGTTCGATCTTAGTCTTTCAAGTATTAAAGCGCCCGAATATATCTCTGAAAATTCAACCAAATATTCAAAACCCGGTTTATTTTACAATGTTGAATTTCAAAAAACAAAGGGTAAATTTCGCTTTAGCCTTTATCAGTTGGCGATGGACAATAAATACAACAGAAATGATCTGGGTGTGAATATGACCAATGATTGGGTGGACAGAGGGATAACTCTTGGGTATAATATTTTCCAGCCTTTTGGCATCTTCAGATATTTATACCAGAGTATTAATTTCTTCAGAGAGGAAAAGATTACCACAAGTGAGAATATTAATTCCGTAATTACCTACAGATTTAACACAACACTCAAGAATTATCTCAGCCTATGGGGCAGCCTGAGTTATTCTCCATTTGACAGGTATGATTATTATGAACCAAGGCTACCTGGCAGGTTTTGGATTAATCCAGGCTACTATTCTGGTTCATTGAGTTTCTCAAGTGACTATCGTAAATTATTTGCACTCGATGGAGATATTGAAATAAGTAAAGATTTTGAAGAGACAGTCTGGAGTTATTATAGTGTTAAACCGATATTTCGTTTAAGTGACAAGTTCAAACTAACACCTGAAATGACCTTCCAAATTGGAAAGGATGACAAAGGTTATGCCAATAGTATTTTTGATACAACACAGAGTTTGAAACCACTGGTTATTTTTGGAAACCGAGATATTCAAACAATTACTAACTCCATTTCAGGGGAATACATGTTTAACAATAAAATTTCCCTAAGTCTATGGGTCCGTCATTATTGGCAAAAAGGTGAGTATAACAGGTATTTGCTTTTAACAAATGAGGGAAACCTGATACCAAATCCGTATTATACTGGAACTCATGATTACAACTATAATTCATTCAATATAGACATTGTTTTTGGTTGGGAGTTTTCACCAGGAAGCCTCATAAATGTAGTATGGAAAAATGCAATTCAGAACGAGGATAATCAATATCTAATCAATTACTTTAAGAACTTTGACCGTATGATAGGCTCACCACAGATCAATAACATTAGTCTGAAAGTTCTTTATTACCTCGACTATCAGATGCTTAAGAAAACCAACAGAAGACCTTAGTTTTAATCTTATACCAAGCCGGCAAATCCCATGAATGCCATGGACAGCAATCCGGCAATTATTAGAGTAAGTGGGAAACCTTTCATGCCTTTTGGCATATCAAGCAGTTCAAGTTGTTCTCTTATCCCTGCCATTAATATTAGTGCAAATGTGAACCCAATTGCGGTTGCACTTGAATAAACTACGCTTTCCAACAAGGAGTACTCCTTTTGAATTGCAAGAATCGCAATACCCAATACAGCACAGTTAGTTGTAATCAATGGAAGGTATATTCCTAGAGCTTGGTACAATGAAGGAGCCGATTTTTTGAGTATGATTTCCACTACTTGTACCAGAAAAGCAATAATCAGAATAAATGTGATGGTCTGCATGAATTCCACCTTTAGAGGTATCAACATGTAGTATTGTATGAGATATGTCACCAGATTTGCCAAAGCCATGACAAACACTACTGCCGCACCCATACCCAATGAAGTGGAAACCTTACCTGAAACGCCAAGAAATGGACAGATTCCAAGGAACTGTGCCAGAACAACATTATTAACAAGCAGGGCTAAAATAATTATATTTATGTATTCCATCTAGTGCTGGTTTTATTTGAACTTCAGTCTGAGTTATTATACTGTGTAAATAAATAAATTATTAATTGCTATACCTGGCTTTCAACCTATTCATCAATGCAATCAGGTATCCATAGGTGATAAATGCCCCAGGAGGGAGAATAAACAATAAAATGGTTGAAACATTGTCACCAACCAGTTTTATGTCAAATATTGATCCATTTCCAAGAAGTTCCCGTATACTTGCAAGAAGGGTTATAGCAAGAGTAAATCCAATCCCCATACCCAGTCCGTCAAGTATTGCAGGTACCACTTTGTTTTTTTGTGCAAAAGCTTCAGCACGTCCTAGGATAATACAATTAACAACAATCAATGGTATGAATATACCAAGTGTATTATATAAATCGGGGGTGAATGCTTTCATTACAAGGTCTACAACTGTCACAAAAGATGCGATGATCAGAATAAATGCTGCAATTCTAACTTTATCAGGGATATAATTTTTCAGGGCAGCAATAAGTAGATTGGAACAAACAAGTACAAAAGTTGTGGCAGCACCCATGCCAATACCATTAATTGCAGCGGTTGTCACAGCTAAAGTTGGACATGTGCCTAATACCAATACGAAAGTTGGATTACTTCTAACTAAACCTTCGGTAAAAAATTTCATGTTCTTCATTTCCGTCCTCCGATTTTTTCATTAGCTTCTTCTTCCCTTGTATCACTGGTTAGGGGTGCTGCATTTGATTTAGTTGTATCAACACTTTTTCCTTCCATTGACTTGGTAATCAGGTTTTTCATTAAAGCATCATATGCTTTCTGAATTCCATCACAATAAGCCCTCGAAGAAATTGTTGCAGCGGATATAGCATCAATAGTTCCGCCATCTTTCTTAACCAATAAACGCTGATTATTCAGATCACCAATGTTAACATTCATAAATTGATCGCTGAATTTAGCTTGCAGAATGTTATTACCTAGCCCCGGCGTTTCCTTTTGTTGTAATACAACAACTTTATTTAGCGTTCCATCAGGGAGAAATCCCGCCATAAGGTCAAATCGACCACTATAACCTTTTTCTGTATAAGTTTTGGCAGCATAACCTACCGGCAGTCCGCCTTTGGTAGCTGAATAAAAGATCACACCTTCAAATTCCTTCAAAGTAGCAACCGGATCATTATCAAAAGGAGGTAATACTTCTTTAATCGCATTGACTTCTTTGGCTTTTATTGCTTCAGCAATGGGTCCTTTTGTAACATTATTAACGAATCCCAATGCCGCAGACATCACAAGTGATATTCCAAAAAGCGATAAAACCATATTCTTGAGTGATGATTCAAGCTTTGCCATATTCTATACCTATTGAGCTGCTTTAATGGTAGATTTAACTGGAATTGATCCATAACGTTTAGGCTTAAAGCCTTTATTGATCAATGGTGTGCAAGCATTCATAATCAAAATAGCAAATGAAACACCTTCAGGATAAGCGCCCCAATTTCTTATAGTAATTGTCAGAATTCCTGCGCCTACACCAAATAGAAGTTGTCCATGAGAAGTCATTGGGGTAGTTACCATATCGGTAGCCATAAAAAACACACCAAGCATCATTCCACCGGCTAACATACTGATTACAGGATCCAAATACGATTCTGGATCTATTAACCATAAAATACCCGAGAAGATAAAGGCTGAACCCAAGTAAGCAATTGGAATATGCCAGGTAATAATCTTTCTTGCAAACATGAAGATGGCTCCCAATAACAATGCTAATGCTGAAACTTCACCTAAAGACCCGCCCTGAGCACCTGTTAAGTCATTGAAGTAACCTGGGAATCCAGCAGTAGATACAATTTCACTAACAGATTTCCCCGCCATTATTCCTTCTTTAAGCATTCCCAATGTTGTTGGACCTGTCATAGCATCAACAACATCAGTATTGAAAATTGGCATTGGGATTGGCCATGTTGTCATTTGAACCGGAAAAGAAATCAAAAGAAATACCCTTCCGACAAGTGCTGGGTTGAACGGATTTTTGCCCAAACCACCAAAGGACATTTTGGCGATGGCAATTGAAACAAGAGCACCGATGATGATCATTAAAGCCGGCAAATTTGAAGGTACATTGAAAGCCAATAATACACCGGTTACTATTGCGGAACCATCTGTTATCGTAACCGGGCCTTTTAACAGGTATTTCTGAATTAGCCATTCAAATAGCATACATGATACGATAGAAATCAAGATTACCCGCGCAGAGTCAATTCCAAAAAAGTAAACTGACACTAGAATCGCAGGAATCATCGCTATTACGACTCCGTACATTATTGACCTGACGTCCTGATTGCCATGTACATGTGGAGATCCTGATACAGTTAATAAGCTCATATTAGTTTTTTACTCTGTTTCTTATTATATTACCAACTCTGCTTTTACCTAATCTCATATAATCAAGCAGAGGACGGCCTGATGGACAAGTGTATTGGCAAGAGCCACATTCAATACAATCCATAATAAAAGCCGTTTCTGCATCTTCATATCTTTCACTGGCACTTAGCTGAGCGAGAAAAACTGGCTGTAAGCCGATTGGACAAACAGATACACACCGGGCACATCTTATACAATTATGCATTGTAACACGATGACTCTTCTCTTGCGGAACTATTATTACACCTGAAGATCCTTTTACTACTGGTACTTCAAGTGATGTCAGAGCTTTACCCATCATTGGTCCTCCATTTATAACCTTACCTGTATCTGAAGGTAAGCCACCTGTACTTTCAATCAGGTAATCAACGGAAGTTCCAATCCTAACCATGAAGTTACCAGGATTACTGATCGATTCACCTGTTACGGTAACTACTCTTTCCAATAAAGGTTTATTCTTCTGTACTGATTCATAAACCACAAATGCAGTTCCAACATTGTAAACGATACAACCTGTTTCAATTGGCAATTTTCCTGATGGTACTTCTCTCCCAGTTATTGCATTGATTAATTGCTTTTCACCTCCCTGCGGGTATTTTACCTTTAGTGGAACAACTTTGATTTGTTCATAATTCTGAGCAAGCTTCTCCAAATTTTCAATAGCATCAGGCTTATTATTTTCAATACCGATAAAAGCTTTATTAACGTTCAGAGCTATCATCAGAATGCGAATACCGGTGATTATCTCTTCGCCCTTTTCAAGCATTAAGCGGTGATCTGAAGTCAGGTAAGGTTCACACTCCACTCCATTAATAATAAGCATTTCGGCTTTTTTATCAGAAGGAACCATTAGTTTAACATGCGTTGGAAACGTAGCCCCTCCCAAGCCGACGATCCCATGTTCCTTTATTTTCGATATAATCTGTTCACGAGAAAGAGTGATTGTATCATTAATTTCCGGCGAACGATCAATGGTTTCAATCCAGTCATCACCTTCTACTTCTATTACTATAGCCGGCCTTCTGTAACCTGAAGCATCGGTTATTTCATCAATTTTAACAACTTTTCCTGAAACAGATGAATGAATGTTAGAAGAGATGAATGATTCTCCTTGAGCTATCAATTGTCCTGTCTTGACAATTGAACCTTTCTCTACAATAGGTTTGGAAGGTGCACCCAGGCTTTGTGAGAGTGGAATACACACTTTGGAAGGCAGTGGGAGATTTTTTATCGGTTTATCAGCAGTGATTTTATTTTCTTTAGGATGAACTCCGCCTAATTTAAAAGTCTTCAATTAAAATTCCTCCGACATTTAGTGTAACGTTAGCTTAATTTTGGTCAGATGATCATACCGTTTCAATTGGAACAGACACTTCTCCATTATCTAATTTTTCCTTTCTTTTAGGGAAGTTGAGTTCCGAAATCGCCTCAGTTGGGCACACTATTACGCATTTACGACAGAGTGTACATTTCAAAGGATCTATATAAGCAAGATTTTCTATAAGGGTGATGGCTTCAAAGGCACATTCTTTCACACATTTTCCACAACCAATGCAAGCTACAGAACAGTTTTTTCGCGCAACAGCACCTTTTTCCTTGTTAATGCATGAAACATAGATACGTCTGTTTTTCTTCCCTTTTGGTCGCATCTCAATGATTGACCGCGGGCATGCTTTAACACACGCACCACAAGCAACACATTTATCATCTGAGACGATAGGAAGACCTGATGTTTCATCCATTACAATAGCATCAAACAAACATGCTCTCACACAATCGCCTTCACCCAGACAACCATAAGGGCAACCTGATTCACCAGCAGATAAATAATGTGAAAAGGCGCATGATTCAGCTCCTTCATACATAACCCTTGTCGGAGCATTTGCTTTACTTCCCTGACATCGAATTACCGCTATCAGTGGATCTGACTCAACGGCATTTAGTCCCAAGAATTCGCTAATTTGTTTCATTACATCATTGCCGCCAACAGGGCACTTCTGTAGACTCAGATCCTTAGATTTTACTATGGCTTCTGCTAATGCCCGGCACCCTGCAAATCCACAACCTCCACAATTAGCTCCGGGAAGCATATCATTTACGATATCAATATTGGGGTCTTCAATTACCTTGAACTTCTGTGCAATATAGTAGAGTATTACAGCTGCAGCAATACCAAGAATACACAGAGTAATTATTGCGAAAAGAATAGTCTGATTCACTAAACTCAGTTTTGGACCACTTAAATTATTTTAAGCCACACAAAAATATAACTATTCAGGATAATTTTCAATTTTTTTACGAAAAATAATACATGTAACTAATTGAATATCAAACACGTGTTTAGCAGTTCTAAGATAATGAAATATAGCAAATTACCATGTTAGAACTTAACTCAGTGTAAACCGAAAGTATTTTTTTATTTTAATCCTGAATAAGAAGAGCATGAAATAATAAGGAATTAGGATAGCTAAGGATAGTATTGCTGAGAGCGCTTCATCAGTGAAATTAGTGGCAATGATTAGTGTGGTCATTAATAATATGAATGGAATGATGTAGCCCAATACAACAGCTTTCCATCCTGAAGATGATAGCATTTGAATATTTACATTATCGCCCGGCAAAACTTTCTGTTCATTGTTGAATTCAACCTCAATAATTCTGTCGCCTGAACCAAGTGAAGTGCACACCCCTTTTGAATGACAGGTAGAGCAGGCGCTATTATTGTGAATCTGAACCTTGAGTGTATTATCCCCCACACTCTCAACAGTTCCACTCTTTACAATGCAATCAACTCTTTCGCTCACGATGTTCTCTTTTATTAATTAATATGGTGCATTTCCGTAATTGCATTTGATGCAATTTATTATGGTAGCTTATACAGTATTTAATAACTTCATTTAATATACTTCGTACTCTATGAATATATACCAGCTTGAATTATCTGAAACACTCAGGGTGTTGAAACTGAGACCGGAAGAATTTTTCCATTCATCCATCTATATCCATTTAAAGCAAAATCAGCAATAAATTCTGCCATTGATTCACTTGTCAACTGCGCCTTATATCCTGGAAATGCCTCTTCAAGCATAGAAGTCTGAACACTACCGAGAGCTAGACAATTGACTGAAATACCCAATGGATTCAACTCTAAAGCCAGGCACTCTGTAAGTGTGGCCAATGCACCTTTAGACGAACTATAAACTGACAATCCCGGGAATTTTAAACTTCCCTGAAACCCACCCATACTACTTATATTGACTATATGTGCCCCCTTATTTAACAAAGGCAATAGCCACTGAATGAGAAAAAATGGGCCTTTGAAATTAGTATTCACAATCCGATCAAAATCTTGAATACTAATATCACTAAAAGGTTTGTTCACTATAGCACCAGCATTATTGATTAGTACATCAACACTTCCTAATATCTCTTTGATATTGGATATCAATGATGAATAATCATTAGAAATCAAATCAAACGGAATAACATTAACTTGATTTTGATTCACCTTGATTTCTTCCAAAACGCTCTTCAATTTGGTCTTGTCTCTTGAAATCAGTAATATTCTGTTGTTGGAATCTTCACTTAATTTGATGGCTGTAGCTTTACCAATTCCACTAGATGCTCCTGTAATAATGATATTCTTCATTTAGCTATCTATAAATTTCAAATAGTGTTAAAAATTCCAATTGCTCTATTATATATTCCATGTATCCATGCTATCGTCATTCCATAATTTGTAACCGGAACACCTGCATCTACTGCAGCTTTAACTCTATTCACCACCTGTTTCCGGGTCAGCACACAACCACCACACTGGATAACTATAGCATAACTTTTTACATCGCGAGGTAATTGTCCTAATCCTGCCACGACATCAAATTCCAGGTTTTTTTGCGTAAATTTTCTAAGCCAAGCTGGAATTTTGTGTCGTCCAATATCATCACATGTAATATGATGAGTGCACGATTCCAATATCAGTACACGATCACTGTCTTTAAGGTCAGCTAAGTGTGGAGTGCCCTTAAGGTAATTTTGGAAATCGCCTCTTTGTCTGGCAAGCAGGATACTGAAACTGGTCAATGATATATCATCCGGCACGAGATTACCTATCTTACCAAAAACCTGGCTATCGGTTATTGCCAAAACAGGACGTGGATTAGCTTTAGCAATAAAATCCTCCACGTCATTCTCTTTACAAATCATAACAATGCCGTCATGATCAAGTATATCTCTTATTGCCTGAACCTGAGGCAGTATCATTCTTCCTTCAGGAGCCTCATTATCAATAGGCGTAATGAGCAGAACTGCTTCACCCGGTTTAAACAACCCTCCTGTTAAAGCTTTGGATGTATATGCAGTATCAGGCATCGCGGCAGCCAGTACTTTTAACAGCTCATTATTATCAAGAACTGTTTTAGCACTATATTCCAGTATCTTACAATCAAAACGGGTTTCTATTGAATGCCTGAAATCATTATTTAGTGGTACAAGGTCACTCTTATTATGAATTATTACAAATGGAATATTATAGTCCATAAAGCCCATAACAAGCTTCTCTTCTTCTTCATCGAAAAGATTATCAACTATTATCAATACTGCCAGATCAATGATCTTCAATACATCAAGTGATTTCCCGATTCTCTTTTGGCCAAGTTCTCCAGAATCATCAATACCGGCGGTATCTATGAGTACGGCCGGACCAATGCCCGGAATTTCCATGGACTTCTTTACCGGATCGGTCGTTGTTCCGGCAATTGGTGAAACTATGGCTGTTTCGTTCCCTGCAAGTACATTAATAACAGAACTCTTGCCATTATTCCTACGACCAAAAATACCAATGTGTGGTTTTACTTCTCTACCCTTTGACATTTATAATAACATTATATAAACATCCGACAATCATTTAATTGCCGGATAATAACCTGAGCTCTACAATGAAAAGTAGGCACAGATTCAATAAATCAAAATTACAACAAAATGACAATGCGTTAATGGTATTGGTTATTTTTGTAATACTTTTGAATGCTTCAAATATTTCTGAAATTACTCTGGTTTAACAAAATCCTTCTCAATGAGTGAAAAAGTTTTCAGCATAGAATCATATAGTCCTTTAGAGCTATTAGGAATTGGTGAAAGAAATCTAAATACTATTAAAAACCTGTTACCCAAACTTAAGATTATTGCACGGGGTGAGCATATTAAAGTAATAGGCGATGCAGCTGATGTTGAATCGTTTGAATCACTTTTCAATCTAATGCTCATTCATTACGATCACTTTGGCAGGATAACAGAAGACGATATCAGGCAACTGGCTGAACCCGGAGCTGCTGATATTACTATCAAGAGCTCTCCCGATGTTCTTGTACACGGTCGTAACGGACAGGTTATAAAAGCCAGGACCACCAATCAGACGAAAATAGTGGAGAGTATTGACAGAAATGATATGGTATTTGCCATCGGACCTGCCGGCACAGGTAAAACTTATACAGCTGTTGCGTTGGCTGTAAGAGCTCTTAAAAACAAGGAAGTTAAAAGAATTATACTTACACGCCCTGCCGTAGAAGCCGGTGAAAACCTAGGCTTCCTTCCAGGCGATTTGAAAGATAAGCTTGACCCTTATATGCAGCCACTCTACGACGCATTGCGCGATATGCTGCCTCCTCAAAAGCTTTTAACTTATATTGAAGATGGCACCATTGAAATAGCACCTCTTGCTTTTATGCGGGGACGTACATTGGACAATGTCTTTGCCATACTTGATGAGGCACAGAATGCAACTGGAAATCAGCTTAAAATGTTTCTTACCAGGATGGGTAGATCCTCTAAATTTTTTGTAACTGGCGATATCACACAAATAGACCTGCCTAAAAACCAGCAATCAGGATTAATTCATGCTACTAAAATACTTCAGAATATACAGGGTATTGATATCATTCAATTGGATGAATCTGATGTAATGCGGCACAAACTGGTAAGCCAAATTATTAAAGCTTACGACAGGGATTAAGCAGGTTATACTTTCATATGCACTTTTGTTATCCTATCAATAAAAAAGATCCTGATGATTTCAGGATCTTTTTTATTATTAGTCCAAATTACAGACTCTAATAAGCCAGTAGACTGTAATTAATAAGTCAGTAACCTATTTTATAATTATCTTCTGATAACCACTTTCGGTATCTGTCCAATATTTTACCAAATAGATTCCTGATTTCAACATTGACACATCTGTCATGATAATCATTGGTTCAGCAGTTGATTTTCCATCAAATACCTTATTGACGATGCGACCTTCAGAAGAAATAAGTGCAATATTGATGTTCTGTTGTTCCTTAGTTCTCAATTCCAAACGCAACCAATTGTCAGCAGGATTAGGTGAGCAATATAGATTAATATTCTTGTTAGCAACATCCAGATTTTGAGCATCAGTAACTGTTGATGTATAGGAAACTTCCCATCCCTCATCGCTGATTGATTGATTGGTTACGAATATGATATAAGCCTTACCTGAAGGGATCCTCACATCATCAGGTAGTTGATCACCTGAATACTCACCCATCAGCGTTTGTGAGATCATATCATAAACCTTAACCTTATCAATATCTGCTTCTGTATTAAAAGAATCAAATGAGACTGTTATTGTGGCAGCATTTTCCGGTTCAATGATATACTTGCAAATGCTACCATTTCTGTAGTCACGTGGTCCACTACCATCAGAGAATGAACCGGCAGGTTCGGTATGGTGACTGATACCAGGGCAATAATTAACCAAATAACTACTATAATGTGCTCTCCAACCTTTACCAAGGTCGCCTGAAGTTAAAAACTCGATATATAAATTACCGCTAGTAGAAGGTATGGAAGAAGGAAGATTGGTACCAGTGAAACTTCCAACCAATGGAGCTGAACTATTGGCTCCATCAAACACATTGATCACATCACCAGTTGCAAGATCAAACTTATCGAAATAAAGGGTTAATCCTGAAACAGAATCTTCAGGTGCGATCAACCAACCGCATTGTAGTCCATTCGTATAATTGTTCACAGGACCGCTACCATCTTCAATGGTTCCATTATGTCGTGTTAATGTTGTTACACCGGAACAATAGTAAGGATAATTGGCAGTATTCGGATGAAAGTTAACAATGGCACCTTGTCCCCATGAAAAATCATTACCTCCGGGATTAAGGTTTGTTAAATAGAAATAACCGTTATAAGATCCACTCCATCCCCAGTTAAAATGAAAGAAATCATCTCCCTGATAACCATCCAAGTTAAAAGCATGCCCACCAGAACCAAAACCATGATAATAAAGTGGCCAACCATTATCAAGGTTATTCATGATTAATGTCGCCCAAGCTGCATCACTGTAGTCGTCTTTATATTCCAATTCCAATTCCGGTGCATAACCAAAATAAGTTCTCAGGGCTTCTGCAGCATCATCGCTGTATGCTCCTGAACCATTCGGTGAATACATCATATCAACAGCTATTCCACAATGGTACTGTATCTCTGCCATCTCATAATTACTCTCACCATTAATATTATCATTCATCTGACTATAGTCATAATTTGAGGCACCGTAATCAGCAAAGAGGTACCCATAGTCGGAATAATAGCCATGAGAGCCAGTACCCTGAAGGGGATAACGCCAGTAGTTGATTACCTGTGACATGGCAGTTGCCACACAACCTGCCCACACCCGACCACCCGGACCACCGGCAGCTTCGGGACAAAGCTCATTGTATCGTGCACCTTGGTCCCAAGTAGTGGTAAGCAATGGTGTTACTTCACGGTTATCCCGGCTGAATGTAATATTTGTTCCATTTAACAGATTATCCCACTCTTGCTCAATTTCACTTGTTGCCTGAATATTATTAGACCTGATGTCCTGTATCTGACTGTAATAGAATTGCATCCAATCAGCTACAACATGCGGAATTTCAATGGTAGAGAAACTGCCCTCATACGCATAGCCAAGAATTGGTCTGGATGCATTATCAGCGGCAATCAGCACAAATCCCCTGTTATCATGGAAGTTAACTGCGTAAGCCATTGTTTCACCTTGTGATAAAGGAACTATTTCCTTAATATCCATCGTTGGTGATAACTGAGGGGTATATTGCATGGATTTCATTTTCATAAAATTTACTGCAACTCTACCTGCTATAGCTTCATCTACAGGTGATGCCTGAATAAAGATTGAAGAAATGGCAATAATGAAACTAAAAAGTAGTTTTTTTAACATAAGGTTGATGCTCTTTGCGGTTATGTTTTTAATCGAAAAAAAGGGCCTTCATAAAGAAAGCCCCTAATATTTATTATATAAATTACTAATTAACTACAAGTTTTCGTACAATAGAGCCCTTATCACCGGCTATCTTAACCAGATAAATGCCTTTTGATAGGCCATTTAACTGAATAGTGCGACTGACAAATCCTGAAAGCATCTGTGATGGTGTATTATATATTTCCTCACCTAACAGATTATGGATTGAAATCTTAATATTTGTAGGTTGATTCAGATTAAACTTGATATCTGTATACGACCCAGCAGGATTAGGGTAGATGGATAGATTTTCAGCTATATCTTCATTTGATGTGTTAACATTTGCGATATAATAGCTTGCTTCAAATCCTTGGAAATTATTATAACCATTAGTTGAAAACATCAACATGAACTGTCCGGTAGGTGAAACAATTGGATCAGGAATTTCACTTCCAGTAAGATCTGCCAACAATACATTCGTTGGAATGGCAAATACTTTCAGAAAGTCTTTTCCTTCTTCCAAATCAAATGATGTAAATGCTAAAGTAAGATCAACAGCCCATGGACCGGGTGTTATCTTCCATTTACAAACACTGCTGTTATTATAATTAAAATCACCACTACCATCAGAAAAATCACCTGTTGGAGCAGTTAATGTTGTAACACTATTGGTGCAATAAATAGGGAAAGTTGAAGAGAAATCAGCTTTAAAACCATCACCTTCATCTGATCCGTCTGTTAAAAACTTAATAAACATTCTGTTTCCGGGAGAAGTCAATGCAGCTACAGCTGAACCTTGTCCATAAGTAGCAAGCAACGGTGCGTTCTCATCTGCTCCAGCATATACTTTAATGGAATCACCTAAGCCAAATGCTATTTCAGTGAAGTTTAAAGTAATTGATGTAACTGAGTCAGCAGGAGAGATCAACCAGGTACATGCACTGTTTGCAAGATAGCTGCTGAGTGGTCCGCTTCCATCTTCAATGCTGCCAATTTGATGATCAACAACATGATTATCGCAGTTGTAAGGATAATTAGAAGGATTTGGAACAAAGTTACGAACCATACCCTGTTGTGAACTGAAACCACCAACATCCGTTAAGGAGTAATAATCGTTACTACTACCACTCCAACCAAAGTTAAAATGATATAATTTTCCTGTACCAGTAACCTGATAACCATCGCATACAAAAGCATGACCACCAGAAGTACTTTGACCAGAGTAATACAATGGTTTTCCTGCATCAATATGTTCAACCAGAATATTTTCCCATGCAGAGAGGGTGTAACCCATCTTTTGGATGAATTGTGCAGTGCTGGAATAACCGAAATAAGTTTTAATTGCTGGAGGAACATCAGCGCTGTAGGCACCTGATCCATCAGGTGCGTAACCCATTCTCACTGAAACGCCACAATGGTATTGCAGTTCTGCAACTGCATTAACAGCAGGACCCATGTTGCCATTTATAGAATTCTGCATTGCATCCCAGTTATAATGGGTTTCACCGAAGTTAACTGATTGAGTACCATAATTGGCAGCATAATATGAATATTGACCAGTTCCTACTTCAGGATAACGATAATAGTGCATTATCATAGACATGGCAGTAGCAACACAACCTGCATAAACATGTCCACCTGGGCCAGCTGGATCTTCAGGGCAGTAAGCATTGTAAGGAAAATCCTGATTCCATAAATTACTCAGCAATGGCTCAACATCTCTTTCACCTGAAAGTAACATACGCGGATTACTCATCGTTGAGTACTCATTCCATTTTACGATGGTCTCATTATCAGCAGTTATGTTATTTGACCTGGCAAAATCAATCTGGTCAACATACCCCTGTAGAAATGAAGCATAATTATTATCAAGGTCTCCTTTAGGAAAACTGCCATCAGGGGAAAAGCCAATGATTGGTGAATAAACATCATCAGCTGATACTATTACCCATCCACCATTTTCAATGTTAAAAACATAAAATGCCGGTTGACCGTTTGATTCACGAACCTGGAACAATTGAGGCTGAATCTCGTTAATACCGATTGAAGATCCATAGCGAACAAAACGTTCATACATGAAGTTACGAGCCACATTGGCAGCCGATTCTGGTTGTACAATGGCAGCCATTATATTGCCGGTAAACAGAAAGGCAATAATTAGTGAAAAAAGTAGTTTTCCAAATTTCATAGAGGATACTGATTTTGAATGATTTTTAATAACACAGGGTCCAAAAGTATAAAAAATACTTTTAGACCTAACCTGTATTATAAAAAATGATTATATTTTTTTGCTCACAATCAGTTTAGTGACAACAATTTGCTTGTCCATCAGCACTCTTACCATATAAAGCCCGGCTGAAAGATTGTTAATTTGCAATGTCTGATTTTCAAGTCTTTGAGTAAGTTGACTCCGATATACTAATTTTCCCCGGGCATCTCTTATCTCAACAGTTGAATTTTCCTTGATATTGGATACAACTATATTAACAATACCATTAGCCGGATTTGGGAATACGCTCAATTGGGTGTCTGATTTATTTAAAGCAACAACTGGAACGCTATTGACAATTTCAATGTTATCAATAAACACATTGTCACCCTGACCCTGAACTTTATCAGAGAAACGGTTACATGCCTGTAAGGTGATATCAAATACACTACCGGCAAATGGAGTCAGGTCAAATTGAACCCTACGCCATGGATCATCTCCCGGTGTTAGAGGATTAAAATCAATGGTTCCTTCAAAATCAGCAACCGGATTGCCGTTAACAAGTACTCTAAACCATGAATATTTTTGTCCCAGACTGTAAGTCTGTCTCAAATCTAATGCCAGCTTTACATTGGTGAATCCACGTGCATCCACTCCACATAAATGAGCCTCACCCTGAAATGTAAGGTTCTCATTCCAGGCTTGTGCTGGAGTACCACCAGTAGGGGTTCCTTTCCATCCCACGGGGATTGGGTCACCATGAAAATGAATTCCAAAGGAGCTGCTGTTGGCGGCTCTTAAATCAACAGCCGACTGTGACTTTAAAGTATCCCAAAGCACAAAATACTGTGATGTTCCATCTTCCATATCCAGATAGTATGCAGGAGCAACACCTTGAACATCTATAGCGTTTTCATATAACCTTAAACCTGCTCCATTCTGATTAGATGCTGCGAGTGAAATATTATATTGGCCCTGACGCAGAAACTCTACCTGAGGATTCTGCGAAGATGCTGTTGTTCCATTCACATATTCAAAAGTGGTTGGTTCAATTGTCCATTCCCAGCTTACCGGATTATATAAAGAACTATCAGATAAAGTAACAGCTTCTGCAATACATGGGAAGCCTTCTGATACATTTATTACGACGTAAGGAACAGGATTTGCTACTACCTGAATATAATCTGTATATGTTACGCTATTAGTGCCGAATGCATTTGTTACTGATAAAGTCACATCGTATGTACCTTCTGCTTGATACAGAATACTTTGCGGATTTGTATCATTGGAAGTAGAGGGTGTTCCACCTTCAAATGTCCAGCTCCAGGTAGATGGTATTCCGGTTGAAAGATCCGAGAAATCAATAGCTGTTCCAGGTATAATTATATCAACAGGAGTTTGAAATACTGCGGTTGGTTCAAAAGGTGTATTTGAAACTGCTCGGAAAGCATTGATTCTTCCACTTCCTAATAATCCTATAAAATTAGGATTCTGAGAAGAAATGTCATCTGCTGTTGATTCAAGTATCTGCTCTACTTGAGCAGGTGAAAGGTCAGGATTTATTGATAGAATTAATCCTGCCAGACCTGCAGCAACTGGACTTGCCATTGAAGTTCCAATATAAGCATCATAATTACCGTAAGTACCAGAGCTGTATGTAGTACTTAAAACTCCTGATGGACCAGGAGAAGCAACACCTCCGGGTGCAGACACATCAACTGTATTACTATAATTCGAGAAATCACTTTTCACATCATTCCAATCGATGGAAGCAACAGAAATCACATTCTGAAATGCTGAAGGATAGTGTGGTGCAGATACATTGTCATTTCCGGCGGCTGCTATCAACACAACTCCCATATTACTGATTGTATTAATAATGTTCTGATTGGTTTGTGAGAATTGATTACCACCCCATGACATATTGATAACATCAGCACCGTTATTTGCAGCCCATTGAATTCCTGAGTATCCACTGCTTATAGATCTGGGAGTATTATTATTTGCGGCTTTAACCGCTATTATACTAACATTAAATCCTACGGATGCAACACCAATATTGTTATCACTGGAAGCTCCTATGAGACCTGCCACATGAGTTCCATGCGACCAGTCACCGGCATCTCCGGTGCCAGGAGGGTTGGCATTGTTGGTGCCATATACAACATCACGCTGAGCAATTATTTTATCTGTCAGGTCAGGATGATCTACCCATACAGCATTATCCACAACCGCAACTTTTATGTTTGAATCACCCCGTGTGATATTCCAAGCCTGATCAGCCTGTATGAGTTCCAGATGCCAATTCCAGTTCTGTGGTCCGTTATACAGATTATAAAGTGAATCATTAGGTGTATACATCACCCTGTCAAGAGGCACTTTCTCAACATACTCTAGCACTTCTTCCCTGCTTAGTCGACTTATAACATTTTCAATCTGACTGTAATCGCCAATTTCAAGCATTAACGTTCTCAGTAATTTATGATCGTTGTTTAGGTAATAAGGCCGACTGAGTGCTGTTATGTTAAATTCCTCAGCCAATTCTTTAATGAACGGCACTGAATTGATATCAACATTATTATCGGCATTAACAATAAATGTTATAGGCTCTGTATCTTTCAATTTCAAGTAAAGCTTCCCATCCTGAAAATCACTATTGTAGATTTGAGCGAATGATCCAAGAGACGTTAGAAGAAGGAAAGTGACAACAAGCCAGGCAAATGCACCTTTTGCTATAAAGTATTTCATACTATTCTGCTATTTAAATTTCACTATTAACAAAGAACATGAAGTTTTGTCACAACATCAAAAGCCTTTATTAACTTTGCCAAGCTAAGATAATCTAAATAATAATGTCTAACAGTCTGATCCTAAGAAATATAAATTCTCTTGTCGGCATTGAAGAGGCAGGTGTATTATTAAAAAAAGGCATAGGTATGTCTGAATCAGGTATTCTTAATAATGCCTGGTTATACATAAGAGATGGCAAAATAGCGAATTTTGGTAATGAACCTTTCACTGGGAAGGAATATTTAGAAAGTAATGATGTACAATCTCATAGACTCGAAGATAACATAGAAATGATTGACTGCATAGGCAGGATGGTATTTCCTTCCTTCTGTGATTCTCATACCCATCTTGTTTATGCAGGTAGTCGTGAGGTTGAATATATAGATAAGATCAAGGGTCTTTCGTATGAAGAAATTGCCAAGCGCGGTGGTGGTATTCTCAATTCAGCGCAACGACTTCATGAAACCTCCGAAGAATTATTAACCAAAGACGCCATGAGCAGACTTGATGAAGTGATGTCTTATGGTACAGGTGCTATTGAAATAAAGAGTGGTTATGGACTTAATACTTTTGATGAACTTAAAATGCTCAGAGTTATCAGGACTCTTAAGAGTTTAAGCCCGTTGTCTATTAAAGCCACTTTTCTTGGCGCTCATGCAGTTCCATCAGAATTCAGGGGACGACAATCAGCGTATGTTGACCTGGTGGTAAATGAAATGATACCCCAGGTTGCAGAAGAAAAACTAGCTGACTTTATTGACGTATTTTGTGATAAGGGCTTCTTTACACCCGAAGAGACATCACGGATGCTGGAAGCTGGAATTGCTTACGGACTTCGTCCAAAAATTCATGCAAATGAACTTGATTATTCTGGTGGCATCCAAACCGGTGTAAAATTTAATGCGCTCTCAGTTGATCACTTAGAATATACCGGCGATAATGAAATTGCCGCACTACTGAATTCAGATACTATGCCAACACTCCTTCCCGGAGCTGCCTTTTTTCTGAATATGGTTCATGCACCGGCACGTAAAATGATCAATGCCGGCTTACCGGTGGCCCTTGCCAGTGATTTCAATCCCGGCTCCTCCCCTTCAGGTAATATGCAGTTGATCTTGTCAATGGGATGTATTATGTTCAGGATGTTGCCTGCTGAAGCAATCAATGCATGCACGATTAACGGTGCTTATGCGATGGACTTGAGTAATCAGCTTGGAAGCATTACCAACGGGAAAATTGCTAATCTGTTCATCACTAAGCAAATACCGGGTATTGAATATTTGCCTTATTATTATGGTAGTAATAAGATCGATACAGTTATTCTAAATGGCAAAATAATTAGATCAGGCATTCCGGCTTAATGACAAAGAAATAATTCACATTAACTTCAATTATTACAACAAAATTAAAATTCTTGACGACTAACCTTTAACCTTTAAAAGCATCATGAAACAGATTATTGAATGTGTTCCCAATTTCAGCGAAGGACGTGATATGTCAGTAATTAAGCAGATTACTGATCAAATGAAGACTGTAGATGGCATTAAACTTCTTGATGTAGACCCGGGAGCAGCAACAAATCGTACAGTAGTCACTATCGCAGGCGAACCGGAGCTGGTGATTGAGGCTGCTTTCAGAGCTATAAAGAAATCAATGGAGGTGATTGACATGAGCAAACACAAAGGAGAACATCCCCGCTTTGGAGCTACCGATGTTTGCCCACTAGTGCCGATCTCTAACATTACAATGGAAGAAACAGTAATTTATGCACGTAAATTGGCTGAGAGAGTTGGTACAGAATTAGGCATTCCGGTGTATTGTTATGAAAATGCTGCTTTAATTGAGAACCGTCGCAATTTGGCTAATTGTCGTTCGGGTGAATATGAAGGATTACCCAAGAAATTATCAGATCTTTCATGGAAACCTGACTTTGGCCCTGCCAAATTTCTTCCCAGATCAGGGGCAGTTGCCATTGGAGCCCGTGATTTCCTAGTGGCTTATAATGTTAATCTGAATACTACATCTACCCGTAGGGCCAACTCAGTTGCTTTTGATATCCGAGAAAAAGGACGTCCAATGCGTGAAGGTAATACTATTAACGGAAAGATTGTGAAAGATGCTCAGGGTAACCCTATCAATATTCCGGGATCTTTAAAGGCATGCAAGGCAATAGGGTGGTTTATTGAGGAATATGGAATTGCACAGGTTTCAATAAATCTTACAAATATCAGTATAACACCGGTACATATTGCCTTTGATGAAGCTTGCAAAAAAGCGCAGGAAAGAGGAATGAGAGTTACTGGATCAGAACTGATTGGCCTCGCACCTTTAAAAGTATTTATTGATGCCGGTAAATACTTTCTGGAAAAACAACAACGATCAACCGGGGTATCTGAATCTGAATTGATTAAAATAGCAGTTAAATCTCTGGGACTTGATGATCTCAAACCTTTCAATCCTTATGAGAAAATTATTGAATATGTACTTCAGGATGAAAACTCAGCTCCTAAACTGATGAACATGACCTGCAGTGCATTTGCTGATGAAACAGCCTCTGAATCACCGGCACCTGGCGGAGGTTCCATCTCTGCCTACATGGGTGCATTGGGCGTTTCACTGGCAAATATGGTAGCCAATCTTTCCTCTCACAAACCTGGTTGGGACGATCGTTGGAAGGAATTCTCTGATTGGGCGGAGAAGGGACAATCGCTGAAGAAAGAGCTTATTCACCTTGTTGATGAGGATACAAATGCTTTTAACAAGATCATGGATGCATTTAGTCTACCCAAAGCAACTGATCAGGAGAAAACTCAACGTACTGAGGCTATCCAAACAGCTACTAAATATGCTATAGAAATACCGTTACGGGTAATGAAAACGTCATTTGAAGCCTTTAAGATAATTAAAGCAATGGCTGAAACTGGCAACCCCAATTCTGTTAGTGATGCGGGAGTAGGTGCTTTAGCAGTCCGGTCAGCCATAATGGGAGCCTTCCTGAACGTAAAGATCAATGCTTCAGGACTTCATGATAAAGATTTTGTTAATAAGGTGTTATCTGAAGGTGCTGAAATTGAACTGGAAGCCAAGAAGGTTGAAGAGGAAATTATGGTTATCGTAAACAGCAAAATATGATCTCACATGAACTGATCACCATTGCCCTTCTTTATTTTACTTCGTTTTTTGCCATCATAAATCCGCTTGGCGTTATGCCGGTTTTTATGACAATGACGGCAGACATTTCTGAAAAACAAAGAAAAAGAACTGCTACGAAAGCAGTTTTTACAGCATTCATAATACTTATGCTGTTCGCATTTGCTGGTCAATTACTATTCAGATTTTTCGGAATTTCTGCTAACGGCTTTAGAATTGTTGGAGGCATAATCTTCTTTATTATGGGTTTTGATTTGCTTCAGGCGCGGATAAGCAAGATCAAGATGGATGATGAAATGGTGAAAAAATATGTTGACGACATTTCTATTACCCCTCTTGGTATCCCAATCATAGCCGGCCCCGGTGCTATCACGAATTCGATTGTACTAATGGAAGACAGTCCGGGCATTGACTTGAAAATAGTACTGATTCTCAGTATAATCATAACCTTGTTCATCACTTGGATCGTTCTTTTAAGTTCAGGTAAATTACTTAACATAATTGGTCCTACCGGTAATAAGATTATGATGAAACTTATGGGACTGATCATGATGGTAATAGCTGTAGAATTCTTTTTTGCAGGTTTGAGACCTATTTTGATTGATATTCTAAGGGCTGTATAATACACCGGCTATATATTAATAATCAAGAATCCTTCTGGATTTCAGATACTTTGTTATGATGGATTTCAGGATTTTCAAGATTGATTTTAATGACTTTAATCTTTCGACTGAACAATTTGACCGTCAAAGTGAACTTCACGGAATTAAGCACAGTTACCGTGTAATGCTTCATTGCTTGAGACTTGGCATATTAACCGGTCAACACAAAGAAGCTACTAATGCATTCTTTGGTGCTTACATTCATGATATGGCTCGTACACATGATGGTTATTGTACTATACATGGGACTAATTCAGCCAATTACAAATTACCTTTATATCAGGATCTGTTTTTTAAATATGGGGCTTCAATTGAAGATCTTAAAACTATCCAACAGATTGTTGCGCACCACTCTCTTCCCGCTGAATTACCGGGCAATTCTAGTTTGTACAATACTTTAGCAATCCTGAAAGATGCTGATGCTCTTGACAGAATTAGATTGGGCAAAAACGATCTTAATCCTAAATACTTGCGTATAGAAGCTACACATAAAGCCATAACTTTTGGAGAAGAGCTCTTTTTTCGTACCAATAAAATACACATAGGCTCATTCAAGGAAGTAATTGACCTTGCATTAACTATTGAGAACAGTTTAAATTTTCGCTAACTTTTCCCATGAATCAAATTTATCATAGACTACGGTTACACTACGATTACTCTATCCTAAGGGTAGACTAACGCAGAGTAACCGTAGAGAAAGTGTTGAGTAACCCTAGTTTAATCAAAAATTAATCCCTTTAATTTGATTATCCTTCTGGAGTATCATTTTAGTCTGGTGGTATTCGAAAAAAATATTAATTTCGCCGATTGAATTTCAACATATCTGTTTAAGGATGTGTTTCTGATTTTTCATTCATTATATTTAAGAAGTGAGAATCCAGTTAAACTCAAAGTAAGAAAATGATATATTCAGTTATAGCAGGATCAGGAAGTTACTTACCTGAACGAACAGTCACCAACGCAGATTTCCAGAAAAGTACTTTTTATGAATCTTCCGGTAGTAAAATTGAACGACCAATAACAGAGATTATTGAGAAATTCCAGCAGATAACTGGTATCAATGAGAGGCGATATGTTGAGGATCATATGGTATCATCAGATATGGCCCATCTTGCTGCTGAAAAGGCTATTGCAAATTCCGGAATTAACAAAGAAGAACTTGATTATATAATTGTTGCCCATAACTTTGGAGATGTTAAAGCTGGCGCTACACATGTGGACATTGTGCCTACATTGGCTGCCAGAGTTAAATATAAGTTAGGTATTGAAAATCCATATACCGTTGCTTATGACCTTCCTTTTGGTTGTCCAGGTTGGCTACAGGGAGTGATTCAGGCAAACTATTATATTAAATCAGGTGATGCAAAAAATATTCTTGTAATAGGAAGTGAAACTCTGTCACGTATTTCTGACCCTTATGACCGCGACAGCATGATCTATTCAGATGGTGCTGGTGCTGTCGTTCTTAAAGCTGTTGAAAGTGATGAGCCGGTTGGAATACTCTCACATAGCACACGTTCAGACACGCTTGAGCATGTTTTACTTCTAAAGATGGATAAATCATATAATCCGGAAGTACAGGATCAGCTTTATTTGAAAATGAATGGTCGTAAACTCTATGAATATGCCCTGAAGACAGTTCCTCAAGCAATAAAGGACTGTATTGACAGAACAGGATTAGACATCAATCATATCGAGAGCATTCTTATTCATCAGGCCAATGAGAAAATGGATGATGCCATTGTGAATCGTCTTTATGATTTATATGGGATAAAACAGCGTCCGGAGTTTTCAATGCCTATGACTATTTCAAGATTAGGTAACAACTCTGTTGCTACACTTCCAATATTATTTGATGAAATCATAAATGAGCACGTTGATAATCACCTTCTCAATTCAGGTGACCATTGTGTATTTGCTTCAGTTGGAGCTGGAATGAATGTAAATGCACTGGTTTATAAGATGCCTTAATATCAAGAGAATAACAACTTGATATGCTTCCTCTAATGTCAGGGAGTTGAAAAATGAAGGTAATGAGATAAAAAATAAAAGTATACTGACCGTTAATAAGCAACATCAAGCTTAACTGTCTTGCGTTTAATCTGCTCACCTTTAATTTGTCGAAGCATTGACTTAACGACTGAACGATCTATAGCTACAAATGATGCATAATCCTGTAATTCAATACGCCCGATTTCTTCTTTTTTAAGTAGTCCCTTCTGCATCAAAAATCCTGCTATATCTCCTCTACTGATCTTGTCCTTTCGGCCAAGATTGATATAGATAGTTTCCCAAGGAGTTGGTTTGGGAAGTTCTGCTTCTTCTGTAAGACTAATTTCCTTGACCGACTCATTAATAAATTCAGGTACATAATCATTCTCTGCCAGTAATAACCATGCTGATCCATGTTCGTTCATCCTTGCTGTCCTACCGTTACGGTGCATCCATGAGTTTAACGTGGTTGGCAATTGATAATGAATAACATTCTTGATTTCAGGTATATCCAAACCACGTGATGCCAAATCAGTGGTAAGCAATACATGATGAGTGCCATTACGGAATTTGATCAGCGATACTTCCCGCTGTTCCTGATCCATACCTCCATGGAATATCCCATGGGAAATACCCTTGTCAGAAAGCAATTCACTGATTCTGTTGACAGCATCCCGATGATTACAAAACACCAGGTTAGACTCATCACCAAGTTGGCAAAGAAGTCTGAACAATAAATCAAGCTTATCACTTCCAGATGATCTGACCATATTAAGTGTAAGCTTTACATCATCACCCTTTTCTAAGTAATCAAGGCTAATTGGATCTTTTAATTCAACAAAAGCCGGAATTTCTTCTAGGTTTGTGGCTGAAGTAAGTATTCTGGTTTTTATTGAATCGATAGAATTAATGATAAATTCCATTTCGTCTTTGAATCCAAGCTCAAGGGATTTATCGAATTCATCAAGTACTAGAGTTCTAATATTCTTTGTACTGAAACTCTGTCTGCGGATATGATCGGCAATTCTACCTGGTGTTCCAATGAGTAAAGAAGGAGGAGTTGACAGGTTATTAAGTTCAGTAGTCATTGGATGCCCACCATAACAGGTGTTTACCTTAAAACCGGATTGTATTCTCTTGAACACTTGCTCAATTTGGAGGGCCAACTCACGTGAAGGTAATAAGATCAGCGCCTGAACACCAGAAATTGATTCATCCAGTATTTCTAATAAAGGTAACAAAAAAGCTAATGTTTTACCTGTGCCGGTTGGTGACAACAATATAACTTGACTTCCGCTTTTTATTGTATCAAGTGCTTCAACCTGCATAGGTTTAAGCTCCTTAATATTTAAAAGTTGCAAATAATTACTAATCATTAATCGAATTTTTGCATCAAGTCTAACTGTAACTTGATCCTACGAAGATAGGCAATATTTAGAGGCCTGGAATTGTTAGTGTCAAAACCCAATAGATCAACATTGATATTATCATGGCTGCCGGGATAGTGAGGAACCATGCTGTGACAATATTGGCGGCCACTCTCCATCTAACTGCTGAGAACCGACGCGTTGCTCCCACACCCATGATTGATCCTGTGATAGTATGAGTTGTACTCACTGGTATTCCGGCTATTGTATTTGCTATAACGGTGATTGCTCCTGCTGTTTCAGCATTAAATCCATGAACTGGTCTTAGGTCAGTCAGTCCCGCTCCGAGTGTTTTAATTACCTTCCAGCCACCCAGATACGTACCAAGAGCAATCGCAGAATAGGCACTAATCACTACCCAGGTTGGAACATAGAATACAGGTCCTAAATAACCGGTACTAAATAATAAAATGGCTATTATTCCCATTGTTTTCTGAGCATCATTACCACCATGACCCAAGCTGAATACTGCTGAAGAGACTAATTGCATTACCCTGAAAAAGGAATCAACTTTGTATGGTGATTTGTTTCTGAAGATATACATGGTTAGTGACATCATCAAAAAGCCAATAATAAAACCTATTAACGGGGATAGAAATATGAATAATCCAATCTTGATTACACCAGCAGCTATGATATATTTTGATCCTCCAATTACTATTGCAGGGCCCAGTAAACCACCAATCAAGGAATGTGACACACTAATTGGCAAGCCGAAATGTGTACAGAAATAAACCCAACTTATCCCACCGATCAAGGTAGCCAGAATAAAATATTCATTCACTATCGATGGTTCAATTATCCCCTTACCGATGGTATTTGCAACGGATAAGCCAAGTACCAGAGCTGCAGCAAAATTCCAGAACGCAGCCCAGATCACAGCCAGCCTAGGGGTTAGTACCCTTGTTGAAACAATTGTCGCAATTGAATTGGCCGCGTCATTCATCCCATTCATAAAGTCAAAACCCAAGGCAATGACAATACAGAGAATTACAATAATTTCCATTAGTTATGAATTTGATGTTATCAGGCGTTCTTTACAATAATGGTTTGAAATACGTCGGATACATCCTCACAACGGTCCATTGCTTTCTCCAGCGCGTTAAGGATATCGCGTTTTTTGATAAGACTTATAGCATTTGTTTCCTGATCGAATATTTCAGAAAGGAAGGAATAATTAAGAGCGTCTGATTCATTTTCGAGTTCGCCTATTCGAATACAATTCTCCTTAAACTGTGATATCTTATGAATGTCATTAAGTCCCAGAGTTACTTTATTTATTTCAGCCGCTGCCTCAATTAGAAGTTCAGCCATCTGCAGAAATACCGGAGGAATTTCATACAGTTTATATAATTGTATTCGCTTTGCAGAAGTATTGATAAGATCAACTACCGTATCAATCCTATTTGTAAGTTTGTGAATATCCTCGCGATCAAAGGGCGTTATGAAAGTTGAGTTAAGTTCATCAAAAATAGTGCTGGTGATCTTATCACCGATCTTTTCAAATTTTTTAACTCTCTTGACAAGTTCCGACCTTTGATCATCATCTTTAGCTAAAAGTAATTCCTTAAAAGCAAGGGTACAATCAATAAGGTTTGATGATGCCTGACAGAATAATGGATAGAATTTTTTATCTTTCGGCACCAGTAGTTGGAATACTTTATCCAATTTCATAAATTTACACTATTAAGGATGTGGGTGAAGCAATTATAAAAGCGTGCAAAAATAGGTTTACTTTAGAGTTGTTTCTTACTCCAATGTTAACTTTACGTTAATTATTTAAGATAACTTCACAAACTAGATATTGACTATCAATCACTTGTTATCCCAACACAAATATAGTAAATACTATATGAGTGTCCGGAAGTTTTATAAATAATATTCTCATTAATACATTAATACATTTGCACATTGAAAACTTATTGGAGGCAATTATGAACAATTCGGCTAATGCTATGGAAATTGCAGGAATAATCCTCTCAATCCTTGGCTCACTTGCTTTGTTTCTTTTTGGCATGAAGACAATGAGTGAGGCACTCCAAAAGTTGGTAGGCGAACAAATGAGAAGGTCTTTCTCATCAATTGCTTCCAACAAGATAAAAGGATTCCTGTCAGGATTCCTGGTTGCGGGTACCATCCAATCATCCACAGCAGCCACTATCTTATTGGTAAGTTTTATTAATGTTGGTTTCTTATCTTTTATTCAGGCGCTACCAGTAATGATTGGAGCAAATGTTGGCACAACAGTAACTGCGTGGTTAATTACTTTGCTTGGTTTCCATTCAGGATTATCTTTAGTTCTCTTGCCACTTATGGCTTTTACGTTACCATTGCTATTCCGAAAGAACAAAAAATACCGATTTATTGCAGAGCTTATTACCGGATTTGTGCTAATTTTTACCGGGTTCTATTTCCTACAGGAATCCTTACCCACTATAAACTCCGGATCAGGTTTCGTTGCCGCTGTGTCCGGATTGAGTTTCGGTAACTTGGGAACAGATTTGCTATATGCTCTATTAGGGTTGATTCTTACCGTACTGATAAGGTCCTCAAGTGCTGCAACTGCTCTAACCATGGTAATGTGCTTTAGTGGATGGATGAATTTTGAAAACGCAGCAGCCATGATCATTGGTGAGAACATAGGTACTACACTAACAGCTAACCTTGCAGCAAAGATTGCCACTAACCCTGCACGACGTTTGGCACTTGCCCATTCTCTTCTTAATATTATCGGTGCATTATTCTTCTTTATATTTTTTAAATATCTTATTAAAGCCACTGATCAGATAACTATCTTACTTTATGGTAGTTCCCCTACTATTAATAACCTAGCTGCACCCATCGGCCTGGCTGTTTTTCATTCAGGCTTTAATATCGTAAATGCTATCCTTGCTTTTTCATTCTTCAACTTGTTCAGCAAACTTCCTTCGCTTATTATTCCTGTTAAACTTAATGAAGACAGGAAGTCCAGCCTAAAATATATAGATACGGGTTATCTTTCCATGAACGAACTTTCGCTCATGCAGGTACAGGAAGAAATCGGACACTATGGCCAGCATGTATCAGATATGTTCTCATTAATACCTGACTATCTCTCTGAAAAGCGCAATGATAAATTTTTAAAACTACAGCATAAAATTTACAAGTATGAAGAAAAAGCTGACACAAGAGAAATAATCATTTCCAATTATCTTACTCGGTTGGCTGCTAATGGACTGACTGAAGCTGCTTCGCGCAAAGTAAGTTCCATGCTTAAAATAATTGATGAAATTGAAAGTATTGCTGATCAATGTATGCAACTTGAAAAGACAATCAGACTTAAAAATGAAGCAAATGCCTGGCTTACACCCGAAATAAGAGAAAAAATATTAAACATTTTCAAACTTGTTAAGGACGCAATTGATAACATGAACAGGAATCTTGCTAAGAATTATAGTCCTGGAATACTCATCAAAGCTACCGAGTTGGAAATTAAAATTAATAATGCCCGCGACAATTTCATTAATGATAACAATAAGTATATTGAACTGGGACAGTACTCTTTTCAGAAAGGATCTTTCTTTATCGATATAGTGAATCATTGTGAAAAGATAGGCGACCATATTATTAATATTAATCAGGCAATTGCTTCAAATATAAAATCATAAAACCCTTTATAGGATGAATACTATTTATTTATTCTTTATCATTATTCTGTTTATTCTGGCATTCAGTGATCTGTTTGTTGGAGTTGCCAATGATGCAGTCAATTTTCTGAATTCGGCCATTGGAGCGCGGGCTGCATCATTTAAAGTAGTGATGATAGTAGCCTCGGTAGGACTAATTGTTGGTGCAACTTTCTCGAGTGGTTTAATGGAAATAGCGCGAAAAGGATTGTTTTATCCTGCAATGTTCAGCTTCTCAGATGTAATGGTCATTTTCCTGGCTGTCATGTTGGCCGATATCATCCTCCTCGATATATTCAACACTTTTGGATTACCTACTTCCACAACCGTTTCCATAGTTTTTGACCTATTGGGAGCTGCTGTCGGTGTTGCCTTAATTAAGATTGGAGAATCAGGATTAACTATGCAGGATCTAGGCCTCTACATTAATTCAGGTAAAGCCCTTGCCATTATTACAGGTATCTTGGTTTCCGTAGCTCTTGCCTTTACCATTGGGGCTTTAGTTCAGTATATTACCAGGATTATTTTTACTTTTAATATTCGGCACAATCTCAAATACTTTGCAGCTATATGGGGCGCATTAGCCATTACTGGAATTCTATATTTTATTATTATAAAGGGAGCCAAGGGTGCTTCATTTGTGTCACTCTTTCATCTTGCATATATTGAAGAACACACTGCACGGATATTACTAATGAGTTTTATTATACTGTCGATCATTCTTCAGATTCTGATAATGCTTTTCAGACTTAATGTTCTCAAGCTTATAGTGCTAACTGGTACATTCGCTTTGGCACTTTCTTTTGCCGGTAATGATATGGTAAATTTTATAGGAGTACCACTTGCCGGATTGAAGGCTTTTCAGATCTTTTCCTCAACTCCAGGGGCTGATCCGTCTACTTTGATGATGTCTGGGCTGGCAGATGATGTTGTAACTGAGACATGGGTTTTACTTATTGCAGGTGCCTTCATGGTGTTTACAATCTGGACTTCAAAAAAAGCCAGGACAGTGATTGAAACATCAGTTGATCTCAGTCGCCAGCAGGAAGGTAATGAAAGGTTTAATTCATCTATTCTGTCACGCAACTTGGTCAGAGGTGCTATACAGTTCTCGAATACATTCAGTAGAATTGTACCTACAAAAGTATCATTATGGCTTGAAAAGCGCTTTGAAGAACCTGATCAGATTACTAGAGATCAAATGCCTGAAGGGGCTGCCTTTGATATGCTTAGGGCAAGCGTGAACCTGGTAATTGCCAGTATTCTTATAGCCTTTGGAACATCATTAAAGCTCCCTCTTTCTACAACATATGTCACTTTCATGGTTGCAATGGGAACTTCCTTAAGTGATAGGGCATGGGGAAGAGAAAGCGCCGTATATCGAATTACCGGTGTTTTGTCAGTTATTGCGGGTTGGTTCTTTACTGCACTTGCTGCTTTCACTTTTGCCTTGACTGCTTCATTGATCATTTATTACGGCGGGTTTATATCCATTTTAGTTTTGTTAGGGCTTGCAGTTTATCTTGCTTATAGAACCCACATTATTCATTTACGGCGGGCTGTTGATCGTAAAGCCGATCTTGCACTCGATATGGAACCAGATGATATTACTACGGCCAACGTTATTACACGAAGTTCAAAAAACATACAGGAAGTCCTGAAAGTGGTCCTTAAAATCCTAAATGATACTATTGCTGGCTTGGCCGATGAAGACCGAAAAGCACTCAGAAATGCTAAAAATGCTGTACTTCATCTAAACAATACTACAAAACGCTGGAAATCCCATATGAGTACAATTCTTGCAAATCTTAAGGAAGATTCAGCTGAAACTGGGCAATATTATGTCCAAGCTGTTGACTACCTGCGTGAGGTTAATCACTGTATATCATATATTGTCAATCCGGCATTTGAGCATATTGAAAATAACCATAAATCTCTGATAACGGCACAGATTGAAGAAATCTCCCGAATTCAGGGTGAAATAACCATCTTTATTGAGGAAATTATAATTATCCTGAATAAGTGTAGCTTTGAGGACTTTGACCTCATCGTTAACCGACAACAAAACATTATGAGGTTGTTGGATGAAGCCCGAAAAAAACAGATTAAGAGGATTAAAAATAATGAAACAGGCACAAGAAATAGTGTCCTCTATCTGAATATATTGGCAGAAATGAAAAATCTATCATTATTCTGCGTGAATCTTCTTAAGACAGAACGAGATTTTGTTGCAGCATCAAAAATAAAACAACCTGAAAAGTAAGAAACTCTTACCTTTTTGGCAAAACGACCAATGAATCAAGAATATGTTTATAGTTACCTGATTGTGCATAGAACTGATAAACTCCGGACTTTGTTGGATGAAAATCAAAACTAGAATCAATGGTTTGGTATATCTCAGTGCATATACCATCAGTTGATTCATACAAACCTATTCCTGTAATGTAAACTAATGAGTCATTCTGTTCAGTCAATATCAGTTCAAGATTTGACCAACAACCGTTAGGAGCTCCTCCTTTTACCAAAACCTGAATAGTGTCGCCAACACTTGTTGTATCAGGTATGGTCATTTTATCGATATTAATATACCCTGTGAATTTAGTATAATTGCTGCCTTCATCCAGACAAGAACTCATAATTAAGGACATAATTAAAAGGAAGATCATTTTTTTCATAACGAGATTAGTTTTTTGTTGTTTGAGTTTCAGGATTAGATTTTCGCACAAATTACTTGCCACTTTTGATAAATAACCTATAAAATCAATTATATTGTCTTGAATTATTGATTTTATTCCAAAACTTTAATCTTAACTTTGCATTCAAACTATTCTTGTTAATACTAATTACTAGGCAAATGTCGGCTATCATAACGCTAACAACTGATTGGGGACTACTGGATCACTATGTTGGAGTGGTTAAAGGTTCTATCATTAGTCGCTTGCCAGATGCCAGGATAGTTGATATCACACATCTAATACCTCCCTTTGATTTAAAGAAGGCAGCTTTTATTCTAAGAAACACATACCATTTCTTCCCAAAGAAAACTATACACATTATTGGTGTAAGCACCGAAGAATCAGAATCTACACCTCACATAGTTGTTAGGCATGATGATCAGTACTTTATTGGTGCCGATAATGGAATCTTTACACTTTTATTCAACGGGGTACCTGAGTTGATATATGAATTGAGAATAACCCAAGATTCAAACTTCTTCACTTTCTCAACACGCGATCGGTTCGTTAAAACAGCAGTTCATCTTGCATTGGGTAATGACATTGAAGAATTGGGTGTTCCCAGGACGGAACTCAATACTTATATTAATATGCAGCCCCAATTAAATGGCAATCAGCTCCAGGCAAGAGTAATGTATATTGATAATTACCAGAACATCTACCTTAATGTAACTTCAGAACAGTTCACACAGATGGGCAAAGGAAGAAGTTTTTCCTTGTATATCAAAGGCAAACCTGAAAATATTAAAAAAGTCCAGGATGCCTATGGTGAGACTCCTGAAGGTGAGATAGTTGTAATTTATAGCACAACAGGATTTGTTGAAATTGCTGTTAATAAAGGGAATGCGGCAAGTTTGCTAGGATTTAAGCCCGACCAAGTGGTGATTATTGAATTTCATGGGTAATATCAGTTGTCTGTAATTCAGTTAATATCCTATTTGCTATTCTTATTATATAGCATTGCCCATGGTTACAGATTTTTTAAGTAATTTAGCGGCGTTAATTCCCGTCCGATAATACCAATATGTTTACACTCTTTAGAAAAGAAATCCTCAGCTTTATTAATTCCTTGATCGGCTATATTGCGGTCATTGTTTTTCTTGTTGTCAACGGACTCTTCTTGTGGGTTTTCCCTGCAGGATTCAATATTGTTGATTTCGGTTATGCATCACTCGATAACTTTTTTGTCCTTGCACCTTTTGTATTTCTATTCCTGGTACCGGCAATAACCATGCGGTCTTTTGCCGATGAAAAACGATCAGGGACAATTGAGATTCTATTCACACGACCAATCACAGATTTTCAGATTATTCTGGCTAAGTATCTTGCTGCTATTACCCTTGTTCTTTTTTCTTTGCTTCCTACACTTATTTATGTGATCTCCGTTTATTACCTTGGACTTCCTAAAGGTAATCTTGATTTTGGAGGACTTTGGGGATCCTATATAGGATTACTTTTTCTTGCATCAGCATTTACAGCTATCGGATTGTTTGTTTCCTCAATCACTGATAACCAAATTGTCTCATTCATTTCTGGTCTCGTATTATGTGGATTTGCATTCATTGGATTTGACTTGATTGCTGATATGACGATATTTGGGAAAGCAACACTTTTTGTAAAATCACTTGGAATACAGGAGCACTATACATCAATGAGCAGAGGTGTTATTGACACCCGCGATGTTATTTACTTCATTAGCATAATATCTATATTTTTCTTACTCTCTAAAATATCACTTGAAAGCAGAAAATGGGAGAAATAGTTCTCGGTGTTTTCTTCCGGAATAATGTTTCCCAAGCTTCATCAGTATGGAAAAGATAAAAAACAAAAAAAATGATCCACGATTTGACAACATTACCCAACTTGTTGCCGGATTAATAATTGTGGTACTCATCAATATCATTGGTTCCTATATATTCACACGATTTGATCTTACTTCTGAAAAGAGATTTACCCTCTCCTCCTCTACCCGCCAAGTTATAAGGGAAACTGATGATATAATCTATTTCAAAGTGTATCTTGATGGCGACCTCCCATCTGAATTTAAGCGCTTAAGCCAGTCGACCCGTGAGATGTTGGATGAATTCAGAGCATATAGTGATAATATTCAATATGAGTTCATCAATCCAACAGCCTCTGAAGATGCCAAAACCCGCTCTGATGTTTATGACCGGTTGGTGGAACAGGGATTAATACCTACTGATATAGCTGTAAGAACTAAAGAAGGTCAGAAACAGCAAAGCATATTTCCCGGTGCATTAGTAACCTATAAAGGAAAGACCGTTCCCGTTTCTTTACTAGCCAATCAGCTTGGTGCAGCACCTAAGGATATCATCAATCAATCAATTCAAGCTCTTGAATACAACATTCTAAGTTCAATTCGCAAACTCAGTACAAATACAAAACCTAAAATTGCCTTCACTCAAGGACATGGCGAGCTTACAAGCCTTGAAACAGCAGATATTGCCATTGCATTATCTGACTATTACAATGTAGAATATGTTGACCTGAAAGGACAATTAAGCACTTTTACTGAAAGGATTGAAGTTGATGGTGGTAAATATAACCTCGTCAATAAATTTAAAGCTATAATAATTGCAAAGCCTGATTCAACTTTCAATGAGAAAGATAAATTCATCATCGATCAGTTCATTATGCTTGGTGGAAAAGTACTTTGGCTGATAGATCCGGTTTTTGCTACCATGGATAGTCTTCAGACTGCCAATAGGACTATTGGAATTACTCAGGACATCAACCTGAATGACCAGTTATTTAAATATGGCGTAAGGCTCAATAGTAATCTGGTTATGGACTTGGCGGCATTACCAATCCCTATGGTCACAGGTTATATGGGTAATCAACCACAATTTGAATTCTTTCCATGGCCATATTTCCCTGTGCTCACAGCAACTTCTTCTAACCCGGTTGTTAAAAATATAAATGCAGTCCGTACAGAGTTTATAAGCAGTATTGACACACTGGATGATCCATCCATCAAAAAGACAATACTTCTTTCCACATCACAGTATACGAGAGTAGCTATGACCCCAGTGATGATCAGTCTTGAAATTCTTGGTCGGGATCCCGATACCCGCGATTACAGCGAAGCACCTCAACCTGTTGCTGTTTTACTCGAAGGACGATTTAAGTCAGTATTCAATAATCGTGTGCCTAAAGAAATTGCCAATGCTCCTGAAATCGGATTTACCGGCGAAAGTCCTGAAAACAGAATGATCGTAATTTCCGATGGTGATATTATCAAGAACCAGGTTCAATTCTCCAATGGCACTTACACTCCACTCCCCTTAGGATACGACAGGCATACAGGACAAACATTCGGGAATAAAGAACTGATACTGAATGCTGTAAATTACCTTTGCGATGATGCCGGGCTTATGTCGGTCAGATCCCGTGAATTAAAGCTCAGGGCTTTAGATGTAAATAAAGTTCGGGAGAATCTCCTTTTCTGGCAACTCATTAATATACTTGTGCCGGTTGCACTCATTATCTTTTTTGGAATTATTCAGTTCGCTGTTCGCAAAAAGCGTTTCAGCAAGTAAATCTGATTCTCATGAATAAAAATAAAACACTACTTGTTATCACACTGCTATTGGCTGTTGCTGCTGCTGTACTCCTTTTTTCAAGATCAAACAGTACACTTAACCCCGACATTAGTGAATTTACAGTTAAAGATACTGCCACAATAACTAAAATTTTCATGGCTGATAAGTCTGATCAGCAGGTTTTACTCGAGCGATCAGAGACAGGTACTTGGAGACTTAACACAAAATATGAGGCTATGCAGGAAAACATGCAGATATTGCTTCAAACACTTGCCAACATTGAATTGAGAGAACCTGTTGCAAAGTCTGCCCATGATAACATTCTGAAAATGCTGGCTGTTAAATCAGTAAAAGTTGAGATTTACCAGATGAAACACCGCATTAGCATTGGAAGTTTGAAGCTGTTCCCTCGTGAGAAACTCACTAAAACTTTTTACATTGGAGATGCTACTATGGATAATACAGGCACTTTTGCATTAATGGAAGGTGCCAATTCGCCTGTGGTGATTTATATGCCGGGTCTAAGAGGGTTTATTGCAACCAGGTTCTCAACATCAGAAACTGATTGGAGGGTTCATACTGTCTTCAATAAAAAGTTACCTGATATAAGAAGTATAAAAGTTGAATTTCTTGATCAGCCGATGGAATCATTCATAGTAGAGAACCAAAATAATTTAAGTCTCAAGCTTACCAGGTTATTTGATAATACGGTTGTCGCCCCATATGACACCTTAAAGCTGGTAAGTTTCGTGAATGCATTCCGTAAAATAAACTACGAAGTACTAATGAACGATATGGAAGCCCATAAAATGGATTCTATTATGAGTTCAGCTCCAAAGCATATCATAACACTTGAAACAAAAGATGGGCAAAAGCAATCAATACGAACCTTTGTGCGTTTATTACCTGAACCAGAGATAGATATATTTGATGGATCACTCATTACCTATGACCTTGACAGGATGTATGGCTTAGTTAATGAAACTGACTTTGTTGCAGTGCAATTTTTCGTATTCGATAAGATACTGATTCCATTATCCGGCTTTACCAGTTCACCATCTCAAAAGGTTCTTAACTAACCGCAATATTTCAAGGTATGAATAAACTTCAATCATCAAGTGTTCTTGTAACAGGGGGAGCAGGATTTATCGGATCAAATCTGATTGAAGCTTTACTTGATCAGGGTAATAAAGTCGTCTGTCTCGATAATTTTTCTACAGGCAAACGTAATAACATTGTCGGCTTCTTAAGCAACCCTTCTTTCACTTTGCTAGAAGGAGATATACGTGATCAGGAAACATGCCATAAAGCCTGTAAAGGGGTTGAATTTGTGCTTCACCAGGCAGCCTTAGGGTCAGTACCCAGGTCAATTAATGACCCTGTAACCTCCACAGAAGTCAATATTGATGGATTTGTCAAGATGCTTATTGCAGCAAGGGATGCCGGAGTGAAACGATTTGTTTATGCAGCCAGTTCTTCGACTTATGGTGATCATCAGGCACTTCCGAAAGTTGAAGATGTCATTGGAAAACCCCTTTCACCTTATGCAATCACGAAATACGTTAATGAGCTTTATGCTAAGGTATTCGCTGATCTATATGGTATTGAAACAATAGGTTTGAGGTATTTTAATGTATTCGGTAAACGCCAGGATCCTGAAGGTGAGTACGCTGCAGTAATACCCAGGTTTATCAGGTCACTTACTAAAGGTCAGTCGCCCATTATTAATGGTGATGGTAGTCAAAGCAGGGATTTTACCTACATTGATAATGTGGTACAGATCAATCAACTGGCCCTATTGACAACCAACCCATCTGCCATTAATACAGTCTATAATGTAGCTTTTGGAGATAGTACAACTCTTAATGAACTTTATGCCTATCTGGTTGAATTTCTTGGCAAACACAATCAGGATATATATGGAATAAAGCCAATTTATGGACCCTCGCGATTAGGTGATGTAAAGCATTCCCTTGCATCTATTGACAGAGCAAAAACAATGTTAGGTTATGACCCTCAATTTAGTTTACGTGCAGGCTTGGAGCTTGCAATTGATTGGTATGTAGGCAATTTAAGCTAAATTATCAAGATATAATACTGGCCACCAGTTTTCTGGAACCACCATTGTTTCGAAATTCACATAAATAAATACCCTGCCAGGTTCCAAGGTTTAATTTGCCCTGAGAAATAGGGATATGTAAACTATGACCTGTGAGCACCGATTTAATGTGTCCCGGCATATCATCCATTCCTTCTTCAGCATGTATATAAAAGTATTTACCTTCAGGCACTAGCTTATTGAAGAAAATGTCAAAATCCTTAAGCACCTCATGGGCAGAGTTTTCATTAATACAAATACCAGCCGATGTATGCTTGATGAACAATTGTAATATACCAACGTCAGGCAGTTCATGCAAATGCTTCAACACCAAATCAGTAATGAGATGGAAACCTCTTCTGAATGGAGGAAGAGAAAACTCAATCTGCTCAACCATTTATCTTAATCCTCTATGATAACAGGTCTACCTGCTGCAAAATCTTCAAGCATGTCAGTTGTGAGTGACTTGGGCCTTTCGAGAGGATATCCCAATGCCCTGTCCCAAATTATATTGGCACAGATACCAATGGAACGGCCAATACCAAAAAGAACGGTATAGAAATCATACTCCTTTACCCCATAATGCCATTGTATAACACCTGATTGTGCATCCACATTAGGCCAAGGATTCTTTGCTTTTCCTTGTTCCTTGAGAATTGGCGGTACAATATCATATAGCATACTTACCACCTCAAATAAAGGATCTTCACGCAGGTTCTTCAGGCTGAATTCCCGCTGTAACATATACCTGGGGTCAGTTTTACGTAATACGGCATGTCCAAAACCCGGTATTACCTGTCCGGATTTTAAGGTATCCCATACATATTTTTTAAGGATTTCAGGAGAAGGTACTTCTCCATTCATTTTTTCCATCAGATCTTGTAACCATCGCAAAACTTCCTGATTAGCCAAACCATGTAATGGACCGGCAAGACCATTAACCATAGCCGAAATTGAGAGATAGACATCTGAAAGGGAACTTGCAACAAGATGCCCGGTATGCGCACTTACATTACCAGCCTCATGATCCGCATGAATAATGAAATGCATACGGGAAACATCATCATATGGTTTTGGAATTCCCATCATATGGGCAAAATTACCACCCATATCAAGGTTGGGATTTGATTGAATACGTTTACCGTCACGATAAAGCTTGGCATATATGTATGTGGCTATTTCAGGCAATTTAGCTAATAAATTGAGGGTATCCTCATAAGTAGGATCCCAATAATCAGCTTTCTGCAGTCCTGAATGATATTTTTTTGTGAAAAATGATTCACGGTGCATAGTCAGGATGGCGGTTGAGAAAATAGTCATAGGGTGACTACAACATGGCATACCATCAATCACTTCATAAATATACCGGGGGAGAATCCTTCTTTTGTTGAATTCATCGGCAACTTCTGAGGCTTGTTCTTCATTAGGGATGTCACCTGTAAGAAGAAGATAAAACAGTGATTCAACTGTTGGGACTTCAGAGTTTTTTGCCTTAGGGAGTTTTTCAAAAACCTCAGGCAATGTATAACCTCTGTATCTGATTCCTTCCATTGGGTCGAGATAAGATATATCAGAAACCAAGGAAACAATTCCTCTCATTCCACCCAGAATCTGGCCGATAGTCACTTTATCAACTACCACATCACCGTATTCTTTCATCAGGCGTTCAGTCCTTGGTCTCCAGTCCTGGATTTTCTCGTACAATGTATCTTTAAGCCTTTTTGCCATTTTTGTTATTTATAAAGGTTTTACAATAATTATTCAGTATTAGCAATTGCACTGATTAATTCAGTTGCGAACTCTGATGTCTTTAATTTGACTGCATTTTTCATTTGCCTGTGAAAGTCGTAAGTAACTTTACCCGCTTTAACTGTAGTTTCAAGTGCTGTATAGATCAACCCGGCCGCCTTATCCCAGCCCATATATTCAAGCATCATGGCACCTGACAATATTACAGAACCAGGATTAACCATATCCAGACCAGCATATTTGGGAGCCGTTCCATGTGTAGCTTCAAAAATTGCATGCCCTGTAACATAGTTGATATTAGCACCAGGTGCTATTCCAATTCCCCCTACCATCGCAGCAAGCGCATCTGATATATAATCTCCGTTGAGATTGAGGGTGGCAATAACTGAGTATTCTGCCGGTCTCAGTAATATCTGTTGAAGGAAAGCATCAGCAATAACATCCTTAACAATCACCTTTCCAGCTTTTGTTGCATTAGCCATTTGCTCTTCTGCTGCTTCCTTGCCTTCAGCTTTTACAATACGGTCATACTGTGCCCAAGTAAAAACCTTATCGCCAAATTCCTTTTCAGCAAGTTCGTATCCCCAATTCTTGAAAGCACCTTCAGTGAATTTCATTATGTTGCCTTTATGAACCAGCGCGAGCGAAGGCAAATTACGTTCAATCGTATACTTCAAAGCAGCTCTGATCAAACGCTTACTTCCTTCTTCAGAGACTGGCTTAATACCAATAGAACTACTTTCAGGAAACCTGATATTGGTCACTTTCATTTCATTGATCAGAAAGTTCTTTATCTTATCAGCTGCAGGGGTTCCAGTCATGAATTCAATACCTGCATAAATATCTTCAGTATTTTCCCTAAAAATGTGCATGTCTACTTTTTCCGGCTCTTTTACAGGGCTGGGAACACCTGGCAAATACTTAACAGGACGCAAACAAACGTATAGATCCAACTCCTGGCGCAAAGCCACATTAAGTGATCTGATCCCTTCACCAACAGGCGTTGTAAGAGGACCTTTTATACCTACTATATATTTTTTAAATGCATCCAATGTATCTAACGGCAACCATTGCCCGGTCAGTTTAAAGGACTTTTCACCGGCAAATACTTCCTTCCAAATGATCTTCCTTTTGTCACCATAAGCATGATTTACAGCAGCATCAAGTACTCTCACTGAGGCAGCCCAAATATCAGGTCCGGTGCCATCACCTTCAATAAAAGGAATTACCGGCATGTCAGGAACGGTCAATTTCCCGTCTTTAATAGTTATAATCTGTTCGTTCATTATATAATTTTAGGAGCTAAAGTTAGATATAATTCTCAAATATGCAAGTTATTGCATTTATAACAGCATATTTTTCTCTGTCCCGCTAATAACAATTGATTGCTGCATTTGTTTAGAGCAAATAAACGTGTATAACTTGGATTTTTACCACCGTTTGATACAAAGTTACTAATCATTGACGTAATATAATGAAATACACTGATCATAGCCCTGAAACTGGTATTGTGTTTTTTGATGGGTACTGCGTTCTTTGTAATCGTGCTGTAGCTCTTTTAATTCGTCTTGATAGGAGAAAGCGTTTGTTTTTTGCCACTTTTAATTCAAACGCATGGAAGGGAATTGCTGATTCCAAGCCTTCTAAGGCTGATAGTATAGTGTATTATATCAATGGCAAACAATATCTCCAAAGTGAAGCTATAATACATATAATACACACACTTGAGTATCCTTGGAAATTAGCCTATATTTTCAAATTTATCCCATATTCAATACGAGAGAAGTTTTATATGCTGATTGCCCGAAACAGGTATTCACTATTTGGAAGAAGAAAAACCTGTAAGGCACATTCTACCGCATTAAAAAGCAGATATTTGACATGAATATCTATTACCGCTGCCTGTTTTTTTTTACTTTTGCAATCCTACTCATAATATAGACAAAACTCATGAGGTTTTTTAAAAGATTATCTTCTGCCATATTCATTCTTTTGGCAACTATATCAACTATTTCAGCACAGGATGGCGTAATCAGAGGATTTGTATATGAAAAAGAGACAGGGGAACCTGTCATTTTTACCAATGTCTATCTGAACCGTACATCTTATGGTGCAGCAACGGATGTAAACGGATATTTTACTATCTCAAAAATACCAGCCGGAACATACACCCTCATGGTTACTTACATGGGTTACGATACAGTACGTGAACAGGTTAACATAACAAAAGGACTAATCCTTACAAAAAAACTATACGTTACAAAGTCAGCTTTTAATCTGGAAGAGGTGCAGATTACTGCAGAACAGGCAGAAGCCCGCACTGATACCCGTACCTCGGTTATTAAGATTACTCCAAAACAGATAAGCAGGATTCCCACCATAGGTGGTCAACCTGACCTTGCACAGTATTTACAGGTGCTTCCTGGAGTGGTTTTTACCGGTGATCAGGGAGGTCAATTGTATATACGCGGAGGCTCTCCTATCCAAAACAAAGTGATCCTGGATGGAATGGTAATCTATAATCCATTTCACTCAATAGGTCTCTTTTCGGTTTTTGATACAGATATTCTTCGTAATGCAGATATTTTCACCGGTGGATTTAACTCGGAATACGGAGGAAGGATTTCCTCAGTAATGGATCTGACAACACGAGATGGTAACAAGAAAAGATTAGCCGGCAAAGCAGGTTTCAGTACCTTCGGAGGCAAACTTATGCTGGAAGGTCCTATTAAAAAACAAGTGGATGACGGGAAGGGAAGCATTTCCTTTATCCTGACTGCTAAGAACTCCTATTTAAAACAAAGCTCCAAAATATTTTACCAATATATTGATACAGCCGGACTACCATTCAACTATACAGATGTCTATGGAAAGGTCTCTATCAATGCCAATAATGGATCAAAAGTTAATATTTACGGGTTTAATTTCAGTGACAAAGTCGATTATGCTAATCTTGCCACCTATAAATGGAAATCTAAAGGCGCTGGTGCTAATTTTGTTGTCATTCCGGGAAATAATCCAGTATTAATGGAAGGTAATGTTGCCTATTCAAGCTATAATATAAATATGGAGGAAGGAGCACTTCCGCCGCGTTCAAGTGTAATTAGTGGCTTTAATCTTGGACTTGGATTTACATATTTCATAGGTAAAAACGAGATAAAGTATGGTCTTGAAATGCTCGGATTCAAAACAGAGTTTGATTATGCAAATTCTGTAGGGCTCAAATACAATCAAACTGAAAATACTACTGAAATTGCTGCGTTCGTCAAATACAAGATGACCAAAGGAAAATTGTTATTCGAACCTGGTATGCGTATTCAATACTATGCCTCTCTATCAAACTTCTCTCCTGAGCCACGCCTGGCAGCAAAATACAATATAACTGACCATATCAGGTTTAAATTAGCAGCAGGTCTTTATTCACAAAATCTTATAAGTGCAAATTCCGACAGGGATGTTGTCAATCTATTCTACGGATTCCTTTCAGGACAAGACAATCTTCAGGATACCTATAAAGGAAAGGATGTTAAGCATAAACTTCAAAAGGCCCAGCATCTTGTTGCCGGTTTTGAATTTGATCCATTCCCATATACAAGTATCAATTTGGAGGGTTATTATAAAAAGTTTTCACAGTTAACCAACATGAACAGGAATAAGATCTTCATTGATGCCGATCCTTATTCAAACCAAACAAGCCCTAATTATGTAGATGCATATTACAGAAAGGATTTCATTATTGAGGATGGTGATGCCAATGGAATTGATGTATCCTTTAAATACGACAGAAAAAAGATCTATCTGTGGGCAGTTTATTCACTCGCTTATGTTAACCGTTCAGATGAAATGGAAGAATATGTCCCACACTATGACAGACGTCATAATGTCAACCTTGTTTCATCCTATAGATTCGGCAGTGAACTAACATGGGAATTCAATGCACGCTGGAATTTCGGATCAGGATTCCCATTTACTCAAAATCAAGGTATTTATGAAAAACTACCATTTGAAGATGGAGTTTATACAGATTATGTAACTGAAAACGGACAGATTGGTCTTGTTTATGGTAAGTTGAACGGTGAAAGGCTCCCCTATTACCATCGTCTTGATCTGAGTATCATGAAAAGGTTCAGAATTGGCGAAAATGGAATACTTGAAGCCAACCTGAGTGTTACTAATGTCTATGACAGGGATAATATCTTCTATGTAAACCGGTTAACGAGTGAGAAAATATACCAATTACCTGTTATGCCGAGTTTCGGATTAACAATGTCATTTTAAAACAGGACACCGTTATCAGGCTTTACTTCTAAGTATACCAGCTATTCTCTGTCTTTCGAATCAATCATGATAGTGACCGGACCGTCATTAATTAATTGTACCAGCATGTGTGCACCGAACCATCCGGCCTCTATATGCAACCCTGTCATTGATTTCATAGTTTCAATAAACTTTTCATAAAGAGGTATAGCCTGCTCAGGTCGCGCAGCTTTAATGTATGAGGGGCGATTCCCCTTTTTTGTGGAAGCGTGTAATGTAAATTGACTGATTACTAAAATATCGCCTAAGACATCTTCCACTGATAAGTTCATAACACCTTGATCATCATCAAAAATTCGAAGTTTTGATATCTTTCCTGACAGATATTCAACATCAGTATTTTCGTCCTGGTCTTCTATGCCAAGAAATACCAACAGTCCATGATTAATAGACCGCAACTCTTTGTTTTCATTGCTGACCGAAGCAACACTTACTCTTTGTATTAATGCCCGCAAGATTGATAATTTTATTTTAGAACTGATCCAATATATATTATACGACTAACTAATAGTCCTCTTCCCTCAATATAATAAATTCGAAAATTAGCTCAAAGTAAGTAGAATTTATACTTTACTCAATATATACATTAATCGTATTCTGTTTCATCAAAGTACTCATCATTCATTATACTGATATAATTGGCATAACGAGTTTGGTTAATCAATCCTTTTGCAAGTGCAGCTTTAACAGCACAACCCGGTTCATGCACATGTGTGCAGTTGTTGAATAAGCATTGGTGCATTAATTGACGCATCTCAGGGAAACGCTCAGCGATTTCCTGTTTATCAAAATTGACCAGTCCGAACTCTTTAATTCCAGGAGTATCTATAATATACCCACCAATACTTAAAGGGAGCATTTCTGCAAAAGTGGTTGTATGCTTTCCCTTCTGATGGAAATCAGAGATTTCACCTACCTTTCTCATTAAATCCGGTTCAATTGCATTGATCAAGGCTGTCTTGCCAACACCTGAATGACCGCTGATAAGACTCACCTTATCCTTAAGCAACTGTATCACTTCATCTATGCCTGTTTTCTTAAGGGCGGAGGTTCTATAACACCTGTAACCAAGACTCTCGTATAGTACAATTAGTTTATCAAGTTTTACAGAATCATTTCCCGAAATAAGATCCATTTTATTAAAGATTAATACAGCAGGTATATGATATGCTTCGGCTGTAACAAGAAAGCGATCAATAAAACCGGTTGAAGTACGGGGACTAGCCAGTGTTACCATCACTACTGCCTGATCAATGTTGGCTGCGATGATGTGCGATTGTTTGCTCAACCTGGTGGCTTTGCGTATTATATAGTTATGCCTTGGTTCTATTAGATTGATCAGTCCCACCTGTTCACCTGGTTGCATAATGTACTGTACCTTATCACCAACGGCAAGTGGATTTGTACTGCGAATATCCTTTATCCTAAAGTTTCCCTTTAAGCGGCATTCCAGTACTTCACCTGAAGGGGTGAGCACATTGCATGAGCTTCCGGTAGAACGAACTACTATGCCGCTGTTAATCTTCATTTTAATTTTGTTCAATTACAAAGTTTATACATCTTTCCGGGTAAGCTTTTTATGATTCCTTCAAACTCAAGGTTTAACAATCCTGCAGCAACTTTGGTAGCTGAAAGACGTGACTCTATACACAACCTGTCTATGCTGCAATCTCCATATTCCTGTAGAATACTTACAATGGTTTCCTGATCTGGTTCAAGCTGAATAAATAGTTTCTGTTGAACAGGCGCTTTTTTTTCGATTGTCTTATCCCACCCCATGATATACATTATATCCTCAGGTTTTTGAACCAATGCAGCACGATTGGTTTTAATCAGATTATTACATCCTATAGAATAATTATCACTGACCCTTCCCGGAACAGCAAAAACATCCCTATCATAAGAGTTGGCAATGTCGGCAGTGATAAGTGCCCCTCCTTTAGTACCAGCTTCAATCACAATAGTAGCATCCGATAGACCAGCTATTATCCTGTTTCGCATAGGGAAGTTTTCTCTGTCAGGTTCATTGCCACTCATAAATTCTGTTACCAATCCGCCGTTTGCCGTCATCCGATGTGCCAATTCTGTGTTGGCGGAAGGATAAATTCTATCGAGTCCATGAGCAAGGACACCAACGGTAGGTAATGAAACATCCAATGCATTCCTATGAGCTGAGGTATCTATCCCATAGGCTAGTCCACTTACTATCAGCACACCAAGATCCTTCAGTCCACTAATGAGTGTACGACACATCTCTTTACCATAGTCCGTTGCCTCTCGGGTACCTACGATGCTGAGTATATACTTTGAATCAAGATCAGCATTACCAACACCGTACAACAGGATCGGACAATCAGCACATTGCTTCAAGCGGTATGGATAATTCTCATCCGTAAAAAACAAGGTCTTTATTTTATGCTTTTCAATGAATTGCATCTCTTTTGCTGCACGATCCAGATAAGACTGACTGTTGGTCAATGAAGCAATTACAACATCACCAAGACGAGGTATATTTGAAAGTGACGATTTCTTTTCTTTAAATAGAGCTTCTGCACTGCCGGTATGTTCTATTAATTTTCGGGCATTTATTATCCCGACACCAGGCAGCAAGGTTAAAGCAATCTGGTATAAAAGCTGATCTGGAGTAGTATCTGGCATGCGGCGAATTTAGAAATTTTTTATTTATAAAAATAAACCCTCACCATCATTGTTGAGGCTTTTATATATTTGTGGAAGTAAGATAGAAGGAAATGAACAAAAATGGAATGCCTAGAGTGATGGTTTGTCCACTTGACTGGGGCTTGGGTCATGCTTCACGCTGTATTCCTATCATTAGAGAATTGGTTTCACAGTCCGCTGATGTGGTTATTGCGGCTGATGGTTATGCGTTATTGCTATTAAAGGACGAGTTCCCTGATTTGCCAACTTATTTTTTGAAAGGTTATAGAATTAACTTTTCAGCCCGTTTACCTCTTGGTATCAAACTGGTTATTAACCTACCCCGAATATTGACCAGAGTGATAACTGAGCATTATCAGCTTACTGAATTAGCAAGGAAGCATAACATTGATATCATTATTTCAGATAACAGGTACGGCTTGTGGAACAGAAACATCCACAGCATCCTTATTACTCATCAACCCAATATCATTCCCCCGAAGTTTCTTGGTTTTTCAGCTTCTTTTCTGAGATGGGTCACCAGATGCTTTATGAAGAAATATGACGAATGCTGGATTCCGGATGCTTCTGGCCCAGTAAATATCTCTGGAAATTTATCTCATGGCTATTCTCTTCCTAAAAACACAACATTTATCGGCCCCTTAAGCAGATTTGATAAATACGCTTCAAATGTTGCATCATACAATGAGGAATTAAGAAATCAGCTTTTATCTAACAATTATGATGTTATAGCCCTATTATCAGGACCGGAACCTCAACGAAGTCAACTGGAGGATATCTTAAAACAACAATTAAGTGAATCGCCTGTTAAGAGCCTGTTGCTGAAGGGAATTACAGGTACTAAGAATTCTATTGTCCAAACTAATAACCTGACAATTCTCGATCATCTATCTACAGCCACTCTTCATTCTATTCTCAAAAAAGGGCCTGTAGTCATTTGCAGAGGTGGTTACAGCACATTGATGGATTTAGCATTTACCGGCAACAAAGTGATCTGTATTCCAACACCAGGTCAGACAGAACAGGAATACTTGGCAAAGAAAGGTAAAAGGGAAAACCAGCTGGTTTATGCAAAACAGTCAGACTTTTCTATTAGTAAAGACTTAAAAGAGGTGGCTGAAACAACAGGCATCACTTTTGGAATGATAATGGAATCATACAGACATACTATTAGCAACCTGATTATGATGACAGTTAAAAACAGCTCAAAATAAGTTATTCATTGAAACGGCATCATTTTAATGGGTTATTCTATACCTTTGTAAGCAAAATATATCTTATATGACCCTAAATCAAATAGTCTGGGATATCAGCCCAATTATAGTCAAATTAGGATCCGTACAGGTCAGATGGTACGGATTGCTTTTCGCCACTGCCTTCCTATTAGGATATATTGTCCTTGAGCGGCAGGTCTTCAAACGTGAAGGACTCAAAGTTGATCTGCTTGATAAACTGGCAACTTATGTTATTATTGGTACTGTTATTGGTGCTCGGCTTGGTCATGTATTGTTTTATGAACCGGCTTACTACCTAAGTAATCCTTTAAAGATCCTTGCAATATGGCAGGGTGGATTGGCAAGTCATGGTGCTGCAATCGGAATTTTACTGGCTATCTGGTTCTATGTTAAAAAAACAGGCAAAACTTATTGGTGGGTAATTGACAGGGTTGTTATAGTCGTTGCACTGGGAGGATTCTTTATTAGAATGGGAAATCTCATGAACAGTGAGATATACGGCCATGTAACCTCACTGCCATGGGGATTCGTATTTGTAAGAGACGGTCAGACTGACCCAAGACACCCCACTCAGATTTACGAAGCGCTGTCATACCTTATATTATTCTTTGTTTTACTGAATTATTACCGGAAAAATTATACTACTATGCGCCCGGGGTTTATATTCGGGATATTCCTTATCGTTTTATTTGGCGTTAGGTTCCTTATTGAATTCCTGAAAGAACCACAGGTAGCTTTTGAAAATAACATGGCATTGAATATGGGCCAGTGGTTATCACTTCCATTCATCATATTTGGAATTTACCTCCTTTGGAGAAAAGAGAAAGTGAGTGCTAAACTCAAATAGTTAAGTTTTTCAAATAAGTCAAGAGGTAGTATCACAATATCATAACTGCAAAAAAGAACAGACGCCATAAGTAGCGTCTGTTCTTTTTATAATCACTTAGATAATTCGTAATTGTTGATCTACTGCAAACCACTAAATATACAATCCACTGATCATACCAATCACTAGTCAAACATTTGCTTCAATTCATCAGGTAGCATATATTGACTTTCAAGTTCCTTTATAAGTTGTGGCTGATTATTCTGTTTTGCAACACTGAACAATCGAGCCATCACCATGAGGGCTTCTTCAGAATCTTCCTTATAATAAGTAGCGAATTTTGGGTCAACCTGATTGTAGAATGTCATATTATCACCATAAACCTTAGCCAATGTCACCAGGAAATTATTTGCCTTGACAGTATCACCAGCCCTGTAATAAACATCTATCAATGGTAACATGTATAGATCAAAAGTGAACTTCTCATTAGGAAACTCTTTTACCAACCTGTCAACAACCGCAATGGCTTCTGTATTTTTATTTTTTGCTACCAGTGCCTGTGCTAACCGCAGATAGCTTTGTTTAGCCATCATATGGTTCCTGCTACTTTCACGGTCAACTTTAACATCCGGATCATTAAGGTTACCCCACTTTGCCTTATTCATCAGAATATCATAACTGGCCACTTCATCTACCCCGCCCAATCCTTTATAATATTCAGTAGCAACTACAGGAATAAACTTATATACAACTCCCGTTTGGTGGCAATATTTATCCAAATCAAAGACTTTACTTACACTAGACGGACTGGCAAAATAAAGAGGTCTTTCCCAATTATTGTTTGCTAGGAAATCCATCAGCATGATGTCATTTTTATAAAGGTAATTAGCCTGAATGTCCCAATCGATAAACGGCAAAATGCTATCTGCCATATACGTAGGAACAATGCCACTTTTAATGGCGTTTTCCTTGTTAACTGTCAGCCTTATCTTACGGGTAGGTACAAAATTAAGTTGCTCACCATTATTCATAGGAATTTTACTGCGAGGGTCATCACTTGCAACAAAATTCATGATTTCCTTGAGCTCAATTCTGTCTTTTGTCTGTTCATAAACAGGCAATATTTCATTAACACCCTTATTATATTGAGCGGGGGTAAGCTGAAACTTAAGAGGTTCAGAATCATATATTTTGCGAGCAAGTTGGTGTACATACCAATCACCTGAGGACAACATATAATTTACCACTCTGATATCCGTTCTGATACCTTCCACCTCTTGTGCATACCATAGAGGGAATGTGTCGTTATCACCATGAGTTATCAGGATAGCATTTTTATCACATGAATTCAGATAATTGGCAGCAAAATCCCTGGCGGCATATTTACCTGACCTATCATGATCATCATAATTTTCAGCAAGCATCAGTACCGGTACAGCAAGTGTTAATAGAGCAGTAAGCGGAAGTGCAGCATTTGCCGCAATATATTTCTTCATACTGTTATAAATTGCAAATACTCCTATTCCCAACCAAATCGCAAAAGCATAGAAAGAACCCGCATAGGCATAATCCCTTTCTCTTGGTTGAAACGGGGTTTGATTTAGATACAGCACAATAGCAATACCAGTCATGAAAAATAATAGTGCCACTACCACACCATCCTTGTAGTTCTTGTTGAAATGAGCTAACATTCCAATAATACCAAGAATAAGCGGTAATAGGAAATAGGTGTTGCGTGCATTGCTCTGCATACTTTGAGGTAGATCAGTCTGCTTACCCAATCGCATTTCATCGAGGGCTGTAATACCACTGATCCAATTCCCATTCTTTATACCTCCGTGTCCTTCAATATCATTCTGACGACCACTGAAATTCCACATGAAATACCTGAAATACATATGGCTCATCTGATAGCGGAACAAGAACCTCAAATTCTCTGTGAATGTGGGTTTATATATTACCTCCTGTTGTCCTTGTTCATTTGTTATGCTGATTGGACGGCCTTCTACTTTACCCCAGCTTTTATATGCTCTAACATGATTAGCCTGAGAACTATACATACGCGGAAGCAAAGTTGTGAACCTTGAATCGTAGTTTGGTATAGAGTTTTTACGCTCATCCGTAATCACATACTTACCTTTACTCTTGTCCCTTATATAAACAGGAGAACCATCCTTTGAAGGATTCTGAGGGTCATTTGGTGTATTGTAGTATTGCCCGGAAAATATAGGCCATGTACCGTATTGTTCTCTGTTCAGATATGATAACAAACTGATGGCATCATCAGGATTGTTTTCATTTATAGGTGTATTCGCATTGGCTCTTATAACAAGCATAAGGAAGGATGAATAACCAATGAGTATAAAAGTCAGAGAAAGTAATACAGTATTGGCAAGGAACTTTCTTCTCTTTTGCGACCACATAATTCCATAAATCAATCCCCCGGCTATCAGTAAAAAGTAAATGAGCGTACCAGAATTAAATGGCAATCCTATAGTATTAACAAAGAATAATTCAAATTTAGCAGCCAGACTTACCACACCTGGTATAATAATATACATGATGCTAGCCAACACTAAAATCGAAATTGCCGCTGTAACGGTAATTCCTTTTGAAGTTACCTTGTCATATTTCTTAAAATACCAGACAAACGCAATGGCAGGTATGGCTAATAGATTCAACAAGTGCACACCAATAGATAATCCTACCAGGAAGGCAATGAAAATGATCCATCTTATTGAATGTGTTTCATTCTGCTGTTCTTCCCACTTAAGTATGGCCCAGAAAACTACGGCAGTGAAGAATGATGACATTGCGTACACTTCACCTTCAACAGCTGAGAACCAGAATGAATCACTGAAAGTATATGCAAGTGCGCCAATAAAACCACTGATCAATACAATTGCACCATCCTTTAGATTCAAAGCATTGCCATTTGAAACTAATTTCTTAACCAGGTGTGTGATCGTCCAGAAAAGAAACATGATTGTTAAGGCACTAACCAGAGCTGACATGAAATTAACCATATAGGCAACATTTTCAACATTACCTCCTGCAAATAGTGAGAAGAAACGTCCCAGAATCTGGAATAAAGGCGCTCCCGGAGGATGACCAACCTGCAACTTAAAAGCGGTTGAAATATACTCACCTGCATCCCACCAACTTGCTGTTGGTTCAAGCGTCAGAGTGTAAACAATGGCAGCTATCGCAAATACGATTACACCACCGATGTTGTTTAAACGTTTGTAATTTTCCATTTACTAATTATTTATTCAGGATTTGAACATAAATTTCAATCATAACATTGATAAACAATGATTTGCACAAGAACTGTCGAATCACTTCACGGGAAGCGAAGGTAATTCTTTTTTTTAATATTTATTGGTTAACTATACAGTGTCAGCGCTAAATTCTGATTATTAAAAGATGACAAACACTAATAGCCATTCATACATATATTCCCTTTTGATCTGTAAACAAAAGCAACTCGCAACTGTTATTTATACCAATTCTAAATTACTTAATAAAAACCATTTTAATAAGGAGAAAAACAATGAAATTTGAATTTGCAGAATTGCCCTATGCCTATGATGCTCTCGAGCCTCATATCGACCGTCAGACAATGGAAATACATCATACTAAGCATCATAAAGCCTACTTTGATAAATTCACAGCTGCCTTGAATGATTCAGAATACTCAAATCTGTCAATTGAAGAGATATTCAGAAATATCAGCAAGGCACCGGCTGTTATACGTAACAACGGAGGTGGCTATTATAATCATAACCTTTTCTGGCAGTGCATGTCACCGAATGGAGGTGGCAATCCAACAGGCAAAATAGCTGATGCTATCAACAACACCTTTGGTTCATTTGAAGCATTCAAAACCAAGTTCAATGATGCCGCAGCAAACCGTTTCGGTTCAGGATGGGCATGGTTGTGTGTGAAAGATGACAAATCATTGTCAGTATGTTCCAGTGCGAATCAGGACAACCCACTTATGGATGTAGCTGATTGTAAAGCAACGCCCATTCTGGGACTGGATGTCTGGGAACATGCATATTATCTGAAATATCAAAACCGTCGTCCTGATTATATCGGTGCTTTCTGGAATGTTGTTAACTGGGAACAGATTAATGCCAATTATGAGAAAGCAATTTCTAAATAATTAAAATTTAGACAAAAGAATCACTTTACCTCTCAATGTCCAAGTTAGTAGTCAATATATAAATAAATATCAAGTTCAAAATGAATTCAAAATTAATTGTGACTGTTTGTATAGCATTAGTTGCTACAACAACATTCGGTCAGGTACAAACCACAAAAAAACCAACTAAAAGAATCAAGGTGCCAAGTGCTCAGAGTACAACAGATGGGAAGTCTGTTATGCCCGATAGACCTATGCCCGTAAAACCCGCTCAATTCATCACAGAATGGCTGGTACCGGCTGCAGATCTGAAATTTAATACCTTACCTTATGCCTACAATGCACTTGAACCAGTAATCGACAGTAAAACTGTTGAGATCCATTACGACAAACATCACCGGGGTTATTACAATAACTTCATGAATGCAATCAAAGGCACTGAACTGGAGAAGATGCCAATATCAAGAATATTTGCCAACATCACATCTCAGTCTGATGCCGTAAGGAATAATGCAGGTGGTTTCTTTAATCATGTGCTTTATTGGCAGAACATGTCACCAGATGGTGGAGGTGTCCCTTCAGGTGATTTAGCTGAAGCTATCAACACAACATTCGGCGATTTCCAAACTTTTGTCAATAAATTCAGTGATGCAGGAAAAACACGCTTCGGCTCAGGATGGGCATGGTTGGCAATTGACCTGAATACCGGTGAACTGTTCATTACTTCTACAGCCAACCAGGATAATCCACTGATGAATAATGTGGAGCGTCGCGGAATTCCAATCCTTGCACTGGATGTATGGGAACATGCCTATTATCTCAACTATCAGAACAAGAGAGCCGATTACATAACCGCTTTCTGGACAAAGGTGAACTGGCCGGATGTTGAAGCCAAGTACAAAGGTTATAAGAATATGCGTGAAGAATTGAAGAAGTAAGTTTACGGTCTTCCTACCTTTTGTTGATCATGGAGTAAAATTCATTTCATCACATATCGAACTAAAATAAAAAAGTTCCGGTGAACACACCGGAACTTTTTTTATTATCTGATTCAAGCTTCAATACTGGAACACTTTATGGTAAAAATCAATAACTCAGTTGATCAATTACTTATTGCCCCAAAATGTCATGTATTCAGAGATACCTAAAATATGAGATGGTTCCCTTTTATCAAACCATACCAATTACAATTTTCGTTTAATTTCCGTTTCTTCATAACCTTCAATGATATCCTTCACTTTAAGATCATTGAAATTATCGATGTTCAAACCGCATTCATAACCGGCAGATACTTCCTTGACATCATCCTTAAATCTCTTAAGTGAACCAAGGTTACCTGTGTATACAACAATACCATCACGGATAATGCGGATCTTGGTGTTCCGATGAATCTTTCCATCAAGTACCATACACCCTGCTACTGTTCCCACTTTGGTAATCTTGAATACATCACGTACTTCCAAGTTACAAACGATCTTTTCTTCAATATCCGGTGAAAGCATACCTTCAATAGCTGCCTTTATCTCATTGATTGCAGTATAGATGATTGAATACAATCGTATATCAATCTGCTCCTGCTCGGCAAGTTTGCGGGCACTAAGTGAAGGCCGCACCTGGAATCCTATGATTACCGCATTTGAAGCAGATGCCAGCAAGACATCACTTTCAGTTACAGCACCGACAGACTTATGAATGATATTAACCTGTACTTCAGGCGATGACAGTTTGAGCAGTGAATCAGCCAAAGCTTCAACTGATCCGTCCACATCACCCTTAACAATAACATTAAGTTCTTTGAAGTCGCCAATAGCAATACGACGGCCAATTTCATCCAGAGTAATATGCTTTTGAGTTCTAATACCCTGTTCACGCTGTAACTGAAGTCTTTTGGCAGCAATATTCTTTGCTTCACGCTCATCACGCATCACTTTAAACGTATCACCTGCCTGAGGAGCACCATTCAAACCGAGTAAAAGTAATGGAGTACTTGGTCCCGCGTCAATAGAAGGAGTATTTCTCTCATTGTACATTGCTTTCACCTTACCGTATGTTGTTCCGGCCAAAACGAGATCACCTGCGTGTAAAGTGCCATTCTGAACAAGAATCTTAGCTACATATCCACGACCTTTATCAAGAGATGATTCTAATACAGTTCCAGTAGCCAGTCTTTCAGGATTTGCCTTTAGATCCAGCAATTCTGCTTCTAGTAATACTTTTTCCAACAACAGTTCCACATTCAACCCTTTCTTGGCTGAAATTTCCTGACTTTGGTATTTACCACCCCAATCTTCAACGAGTATATTACGCTTTGATAATTCCTCCTTGATTTTTTCAGGGTTTGCATTATTTTTATCAATCTTATTAATGGCAAATACAATTGGAACATTCGCTGCCTGAGCATGGTTGATTGCCTCAATGGTCTGCGGCATCACCGTATCATCAGCTGCAATAACTATGATAACAATATCAGTAATCTTAGCTCCACGGGCACGCATTGCAGTAAATGCTTCGTGACCCGGAGTATCAAGGAATGTTATTTTTTTACCATTCTCCAGCTGAACTTCATAAGCACCAATGTGCTGAGTAATTCCCCCAGCTTCACCACCAATTACATTGGTATGTCTGATATAGTCAAGCAATGATGTTTTACCGTGGTCAACATGTCCCATGACAGTAACAATCGGAGCTCTTGATACCAATACATCGTCTGAATCCGGTTCATCTGCTTCTTCACTTCCCTCGGTTGCTTCAACACCAACAAACTTAACTGAGTAACCAAACTCATCTGCAACCACAACAATTGTTTCAGCATCAAGTCGTTGGTTGATTGAAACAAATAAACCAAGTGATAAGCAAGTGGATATAATCTGATTTACAGGCACATCCATTAAATTTGCCAATTCATTGGCTGTAACAAACTCAGCAACCATGATTGTCTTCTGCTCGTCGGCACGCTTAATTGCCTCTTCAGCCATATGCTGACTGGCAATCGATCTTTTTTCACGGCGATGCTTGGAAGTCTTGGATTTCCCTCCTCCACTTAATCGTTGTAAGGTTTCCTTTATCTGTTTTTGGATATCTTCAGGTGATAGCTCTACCTTCTGAACATCTCTACGGGCCGGACCTCTGCGATCCTTGGATCCAGCTTTCTGCTGTGATCCAGCTCCACCTTGTGGGCGGTTGAATTGTCCTTTCTGACCTTGTTGACCACCCTGAGTTGGTTTGCCACTCTGATCAGTAGTTGCATTTTCTCCGGCAACGGAAGAACCTTCACCTTGCTTCTTAATACGTTTGCGCTTCTTTTTCTTCGACTTAAGTGAGTCGTCTGATGATGATGCTACCGGTTTCTTAGGCTCAATCTTTCTTGGTTCAGGTAATTTCATTGTACCAAGAATGGTAACGCCTTCAAGTTTACGGAAATCCGTTTTCAAGAAATTTGATTCTTTCTCTACAGGCGCTTTTACAACCTCTGGTTGAGTAGGTTCAACAACTTCAGGTGCAGCAACAGCTTCAGCTTCAACAACCGGCGCTACTGGTTCTTCAATATGTTTATGTGCCGGCTTTTTATGTACAACGGGCTTCTCAGGCGCAACTTCAGCTTCGGCTACCGGCAATATTGCAGGTTCAATAGCTGTTTCAGCTTCTTTCTTTTTTGAATCCTTACTCTTTTTAGGTTTCTTTAGAGAATCAAGATCCATTTTTCCCAGAACTTTAATCTGGTTCACTCCCCTTTTCTCTACTACCGGTACTGCCTCACTGGATTCAGCAGCAATAGGTTCAACAACTGATGGCTTAACTTCTTCGGCCTCTATCTTCGGAGTTGAAGGAACTTCTTTCCTTTCATCAACCTCAGGTCTGGATTCAGTCTCAACATGAGCAGGCGCATCAACAACCTTTGTTATTGGCTTTTCTTCAGTTCCTTTCTGTACAACCGGTATACTATCCGGAACAGGCTCTATTGCAGGAGTTTCAACAGGAACTTCTTTCTTCTCAACAGGTAGTTTAACTTCTTTTGCTTCAGGTGTCTCAACAGTTTCCTTTGGCGCAGGCTGTTTTGCAACACGACTATCAACTGGCATATTCCGAATGACTAATTCCTCACGGCGGATTTCAGCCTCTTCTTCCTCCTGAGCATGTTTCTTATCATCAATAGAGATGCTTCTGTGCTGGGTATATTCCAACTCAATTTTCTTGGAAGTTTCCTTCACAGTCTTTTCAGTTGAATATTCCTTCACCAGTAAAGCGTAAACCTCAGGGCCAAGTTTAGTGTTGGGATTATTGTCGATCTTGATTCCCTTTTTAATAAGGAACTCAACAATAGTAAGTGCTCCAACATTAAACTCTTGCGCTGCTTTCCCCAGCCTTATGCTTTTCGTTTCTGCCATATTGTAATCTGATATTTGTGTCCGTAAATTATAACGGATTTTCTGTAAAAATAAGCTAATAAAGTTATTCAAGCCGTACGGGTTGCTGATTAGTAGTGTATTATCAAAATCATCCTGTAGTTCCAGCTAGTAGTTTAATCAAACTCAGCCCTTAGAATCTTAATAACTTCCTTAATTGTTTCTTCTTCAAGGTCAGTGCGTGTTACAAGCTCATCAATGCTCAAATCAATAACACTGCGAGCTGTATCACAGCCAATGGCCTTGAGCTCATCAATTATCCACTGATCAATTTCATCAGAGAATTCCTGTAAATCAACATCCTCATTATCAACTTCTGTATCTCTGTAGACGTCAATTTCATATCCGGTTAGCTTGCTTGCCAGCTTGATATTATAACCGCCCTTTCCAATTGCCAATGATACCTGATCAGGCTTCATGAAAACATCAGCCCTTTTTCCTGCTTCATTTATACTTATTGATGAAATTTTTGCAGGACTCAATGCACGTGTAATGTATAATGAGGGATTACTAGTAAAGTTTATAACGTCAATGTTTTCATTCCTGAGTTCTCTAACAATACCATGAATTCTGGATCCCTTCATACCAACACATGCTCCAACCGGATCAATGCGGTCATCATAACTTTCAACGGCAATCTTTGCTCTTTCACCGGGTACCCTTACAATATTGCGTATGGTAATGAGTCCATCATAAACTTCAGGTACTTCCTGTTCAAATAATCTCTCCAGGAATGCAGGAGATGTACGTGACAGAACGATAACAGGCGTATTATTACGCATATCCACTTTCGACACAACTGCTCTCACAGTATCACCCTTACGGTAGAAATCAGAAGGTATCTGCTCAGCTCTCGGCAATGTCAACTCAATATACTCATCATCCAGCACAAGAATCTCTTTCTTCCATACCTGGTATACTTCACCGGTAATTATTTCACCGATTTTTTCCTTGTATTTCTTGAAGATGTTATCCTTCTCATACTCCTGAATTTTAGACATCAGATTCTGTCGGATAGTCAATATCTCGCGACGACCAAAGTCCTGCATTTTTATCTCTTCAGTAACCTCTTCACCAACCTCAAAGTCAGGCTCTATCTTGATTGCGTCAGAATAGGCTATCTGCCTGTTTTCATCTTCAACTTCACCATCTTCAACAATCTCACGATTCCTCCATATTTCAAGGTCTCCGCGGTCAATGTTCACGATTACATTGAAGTTTTCATCCGATCCGTGTTTCTTCGCCAACATATGCCTGAATACATCTTCAATGATACGCATCATTGTTTCACGGTCAATGTTCTTGAATTCTTTGAATTCGGAAAAAGTTTCGACTAAATTGATATGTTCCATCTGTTGTTAAATATTCTTGAAAAATGTATAATCGTTTATTTGAATGAGATAACTTCTTTAACGCTTTTAATAGTATTGAATGGTATTTCTGTTTCCTTTTCAATTATTTCCTTTTTGATCTTGGTAGTTGTTTTAACCACGATCTTTTCATCGTCTGCTGCCAGCAGTATAGCCTTAAGCACGGTTTTATCATTAAGCTCTACATCAATTTCCTTACCAATAATCTTAAGGTATTGACGCAAAAGCTTCAATGGCTGCCCAATGCCTGCTGATGAAACTACCAGACTATAATCTTCCACCTCACGATCATATTGTGATTCAATAAACCTGGTAAGTTTAATGCAATCATCAATTCTGATACCAGAGTCTCTATCCAGAAGAATAGTAATATTATTACCGGTCTTCACCTTAATATCTACAACAAACATATCCGTTCCTTGCAGATGGTCTTCAACAGAATTTTTTAATTCGTCAGCTTTTATCATTTCTTATTGTTAATAAAAGAGGGGACAAAAAAGCCCCCTCAACCTCTTTTCACCTTCTCTCTCGCTATAACGTGCCTGTTGGTGATATGATTCTATCAGTTGTCCGACCAGGGCTCGAACCTGGAGTCTTCTGAACCAAAATCAGACGTGTTACCATTACACTATCGGACAGACTTCCCTTAAAAAGGTGTGCAAAAATAGGCATTTTTTTTGAATCCCTATAGTATTTTGTAAAATATTTACTGAATCAATCGGGTGTTAATTGGTTCAATGCCATGGTAATGGTTCATTTCCTATATTTCCAAGCATATATTATCAAAAAATCTAATCGATATCGCAGCTTTAAATCCGTTGAAAATATCTGATTTGATATAAAATATTACTAGAAATTAACCACCAACTTTAAGTTTAATTGTCTGGGAGTTAAATAATTCGGAACGGCATATTGCCTGTTTGTAACATCCTTTACCCATATATAGGATATGGTGTTGTTTACCTGTAGCAGATTTAAGATTTCTAGACTTATCCATGCATCATTGATGAACTTCAGATGGTTACGAGTTTTAACTTCCGAATAGCGTGATGTCCCCAATAGCTGTTTGGAGAAACCTATATCAACTCTTCTGAAGGAAGGCATTCGTTGTGCATTTCTTGACCTGACTGAGCCCGGCGGACTATAAGGTATCCCGGTTCCAAATACAAGGTTCAGATGCATTTTATAAGTTGGGTTCTTTGGTAAATAATCCTGAAAGAACATACTGAACGTAAACCGCTGATCTGTAGGACGTGCAATATATCCTTTGGTTATCAGAACACTATCAACTGCAATATCATTGCTTGTGTATCCCAATATTATGCGTTCACCTTCATCATTGTAATAATTATAGTAATTATCGTCATCAATGTCTTCACGCGTCTGCATAATGGAAAGACTTGCCCATGATTCAATTCCCTTAACAAACTCACCGTTTACTTTCAGGTCAAGGCCTGTAGCATACCCTTTGGCACTATTGGTAGCATAATACCTGATGCGTACATTGTCCACATCATAGGGTACAAGGTTCTGCAGGTACTTGTAATATGCTTCAGTTGTCAACTTGAATGGACGCCCCCATGCAATGAAATTATAATCAGAGCCCAATACAAAATGAATGGACGACTGTGCTTTCAGATCGTTGTTCAACACACCATATTTATCTCGTAGTTCACGATAAAACGGAGGTTGATAATACAACCCTGATGAAAAACGGAATACAACATCATTCTTCCAATCGGGCTTATAGGATATTCCTCCCCTAGGACTTACCAATAACTGGTTGTTTAAATCCCAATAATTTGCACGCACTCCCAGGTTAATGTTCCACACACCCGATTCATCTCCTAATTCCCATGAATTCTGAACAAATCCAGATATTCGGGATGAATTGAGTTTAATGGAAGTTTTCACGATATCCTGTAACGTAATATCCGATTGGTTACCGATTTCACCTGGTATACCCTGTGATGCAGGCAATGTAAATCCGGCCGAGTCATTCATCACCCACTCATTGAGCCTGTCATTAACTTCTTCAAGCTGATATTTGCCCCCCCACATCAGTGTTGAGGATGACGATAAAAACATGCCCCTGTGTTCAAAGGAAGTCACCCTTGCATCCAGATAATTACGCGCATGATTATGATAGGTACCCACACCTTTGGCTTCAAGCATTTCACCAAAGTTTGAGCTGGACTGGTCTGTTTCAAGATTCCCTATCCAGTATTGGCCTGTAATATCAAAGGTTTCACTTTCAATAGTCTGGAATGAAGAAACAATGAGCTTGAGGGAAAGGGCATCATTAGGTTTGTAATGTGTAGTGAATGCGCCCATGTAATTGATGAACCTGTCAGTTTCACTGCCATCAAAATATACTTTTAGCTGAAGGGCTTCATTCACCGTGCCAAAACTTGTTTCACGTGAGGTTGGAATTATACGATAGAAATTGCGGGCATAATTCCCAAATACAGAAAACTCAAGTTTTGGATTCGCTTCAAATATTACCATACCCTGTAAATCAGTGAAAGAGGGCTTATAATCTCCTTTGGTCTCCAATGCCTTCAAGAGGTATTGATTGGTTTTATTCCGGAACCCCAGCATGTACATAAGTCGCCGGTCTTTTGATGATCCTTCCAAATGAAGTGATGCACCCAAGAGACTGGCACTTACAGATCCCGTTGTAATGGTAGGGCGCTTATATTTTATATCAAGTACTGACGACATCTTATCACCATATCTTGCATCAAACCCACCTGCTGAAAACTGAATGGAAGAAACCAGATCAGAGTTGAGGAAACTTAATCCTTCCTGCTGTCCTGAACGGATCAGGAATGGCTTATAGATTTCCACATCATTTACATAAACCAGATTCTCATCATAATTACCACCTCTAACCGAATATTGGGAACTCAATTCATTATTGGAGGCAACACCGGGAAAAGTTTTTATCAAAGCTTCCAGTCCCCCTGCAGGTGTGGGTATTGATGTAGCTAATCGGGGATCAAGGTTTGAAAGTGTGGTTGTTCTTATCTTCTCATCTACAATTATAAAGCCCGGCAATTCAGTAGTGGATGGTGACAACTTCCTGTTAAGTTCTTTTCGCTCACCACCTTTTATTCTGATCTTAACATAAGAGGAATTGTATCCAACGTAAGAGAATGCGATAATTACCTCCTTATTGGCAGGTACTTTTAGTTGATATGTACCATCCATCCTTGAAATGGTGCCACCCGGTTGATTCGTTATAGCAATATTGGCTAATGGTACCGGATTGTTTGATTCATCTGTTATAGTACCGTATATTTCACCGAATTCTTGAGAATAACCGGTTAAAATAGAAAATAGAAGTAATATTGGCAGTATCGCAAATCGGCTAAATCGGGCTGGCTTATAGTACATAAAGGATTCTTCCGGTAATCACATATAACGGTTTCTACTAAAAGTATTGTATACTAAACAATTTTTTCTTTCAACCGGCAAAGATAGAAATATAATCAGGAGCAAAGAATTATGAATGACCGTAACCAACAGCCCCATTATGAACACTTAATCAGGAAGCAGTCCTGCTTATAAGCAGCTTATCTATTTTACTACCATCCATATCAACAATTTCTATCTCGTAGTGTCCATACGTATACTTATTTCCAGTCTGCGGCATTTCCTTTGTGTGTGAAAGCACGAAACCTGCTACGGTAGTGTACTCTATCTTCTCAAAGTCAATATCGATATCACCAAGTGCTTCCGCAAGTGATTCAATTGGAGTGATACCACTTACAAGTAAAGAGTTATCAGCTCTTCTTACAATCATTGGCTCTGCCATATCCTCCTTGTCTGGCATATCACCCAGCAGGTTCTCCATCATATCGTGAACAGATAATATCCCCTGGAAACTGCCATACTCATCAACCACTGCCGCAATGTTGACCTTCTTATCCTTCATAGTCTTCAACACCATTCTTGAACTGGCTGTTTCAGGAAAAATAAGTGGCTCGATAATAAGGTCAATAGGTTTAACTGAATCAGAGGCCAGTTTTCTGATCAGATATTCCTTTACCTTGAGAAATCCAATGAAGTTATCTATATCATCTCTACATACTAACAGCTGACTATGACGCGCAGCAATAATCTCTGCATGCACCTCCGCATCATCCTGATCCACATCAATCCACTCAACCTCGTGACGGTGAGTCATTATATGCCGGGCTTTTTTATCAGCAAAGTGAAATACTTTCTGATGCATCTTATTCTGCTCAGTTCCTATAATTCCTTCTTTGGAGGCTGTTTTTATCATTTGCTTTAGCTCAGCCTCTGTAATTCCCGATGAATGTTTCTTTATACCCAGCAAGGCATTGATAAGGTTGGTTGAAATAGAAAGAAACCTTACAAAAGGGTAAAAGGTATTTGTAATGATCCTGATAACAGGGGCTACTTTTGCAGCTACACTCTCCGGATTGCTTAATGCAATAGTCTTGGGGACTAATTCACCAACAACAATGGAGAAATAGGTAATCAGGAAAATAGTCACTAAGAATGCAACCTGATAAGAAGGTTCAGGAGCCATACCTATCAAAACAAACAAGGGTGATACCTTCTCCGCCAGAGCGATCCCTCCAAAAGCACCGGTAACTATTCCCACAAGAGTAATTCCCACTTGTACCGCCGAAAGGAAGTTCTCTGATTTATCCAGTAATTTTAATGCAACAGCAGCGCCGGTACTTCCAGAAGCCTTCATCTGCTCGAGTCTGCTTTTTCGCGAGGATACCAAGGCTATCTCTGATAGAGAGAAGAATCCATTGACCAGTATAAGCAATAAAATAATTAATATTTCCATGAAAGTCAGTGATCAGTTCTGCCAATGTTTGATTAATCAGACTGATATTTAGCAAAGTTACAAATAAAAAAAGCTGTTGTAAGTATACAACAGCCCAATTTCTTTTATATAAAGCCTTATTACCTTACAATAAATCCTTTTGCAATGGCATCTTTAAGACATGCACTAATACCTTTTTTACTGATATGACGCAAGCCGTCGGCTGACACCTTTAAGGTGATCCATGCATCCTCTTCAGGAATATAGAATTTCTTGGTCTGCAGATTAGGATAAAACCTGCGTTTGGTCTTTATATTTGAGTGGGAAACTTTATTACCCACCATCATTCCTTTACCTGTGATTTCGCAAATTCTTGACATAACTATATTATCTTATGCGGTTTAATTTTTGGGACTGCAAAGAACAGCATTTTTTTTCATTCCTCCAAATATTCTCGCAATTATTTTCAAAAAGCATTCCCATAAAGTTTACTGACTATCTAAACTTGAAAGAATCTGCAGATTTCATCCGCTCAACTGCTTTTTAATAATGCCTATTAAAACTCATAATTCTCGCTTTTACTGAATTTTATGAGTTGTGGAAAGAACTCATTAAAGGATGAACCATAGAATTCATAATTATTTCGCAAATGCTCAACGGAACTCTCCAATCCCGAATTGAATTTTGTGCGTCTGGCAATTCCACTCAATGCCTGATGAAGTCCGTCAAGATGCCGGTAATTAAGTAGCCAGTTCCCGTCTATCATATAAGGCAGGATATACTGCGATCTTTTCGGAAGGAGACTCATATGCGAAGTTAGAATTGCATACATCCGCTGGGTGAATTCAGGCAATGGCTCTATAGAATATTGTGACCATTGTGTTCCTAGAAAATGATCATAATACATATCCAGGACCACTCCGGCATATTTCCTGTAATATGGACGCAGATTGATGACAGTATCCATAACTATCTCATTCTTATCAGTGTATTCATCAATCATCCGATGAAATCTGATACCTCGCTTTATATTCTCGCTATATAAATTGATACTATTCCCTTTAACATGGTCAGCAATGAAATTACCGATGATGCTTTCGTTATCATTACCTGCAAGATAGAGGTGTGCCAGAAAATTCATGCGTGATTGTAGTTACTGAAATTGAAATAATGCTTAAAACCAATCAGTTGTCATTTAGTTCAGATTCTTTTCCTTCAAAGTAGATTCATCAGGTTCCCAAAGTTAAACAGTTTAAATTAATTAACTAATCGGCATTTATGGACACTGTTTGCCCAATTTTTATAATTTTGCAGGCGCAAGTACCTAACTGACAAATCAAAAACTTATATACGTAATGCAAAAATTATTATTATTGGGTGATGAGGCAATTGCACAGGGTGCAATCGATTCCGGCCTATCAGGAATTTATGCCTATCCCGGCACCCCCTCTACAGAAATCACTGAGTATGTAATGAACTCCAAAGAAGCTAAATCAGGAAAGATCAAAGCAGCATGGGGTGCCAATGAAAAAACAGCTATGGAAACAGCCCTCGGTATGTCATATACCGGTAAGCGAACCATGGTTTGCATGAAGCATGTTGGATTGAATGTTGCTGCTGACCCTTTCATGAACTCAGCAATTACTGGTGCTAATGGAGGACTCATAGTACTTGCTGCCGATGACCCTTCAATGCATTCATCACAGAATGAACAAGATTCTAGATTTTTTGGAAAATTTGCCATGATACCCATATTTGAACCTGGCAATCAACAGGAAGCCTATGATATGGTACATTATGCCTTTGAGCTTAGTGAAACACTGTCTACTCCCGTGCTGATGCGAATTACCACCCGCTTGGCGCATTCCCGCGCTGGTGTTACCCGCAAGGAACCAAGAGCACAAAATGAAATAAAACTTCATGATAATCTCAAGCAATTCATTCTTCTGCCTGCCATTGCACGCCGTCAGTATAAACACTTGCTGGAAAAACAGGTTAAGTTTATTGAAAACGCTGAAACCTCTCCATTTAACAAGTTGATTGATCATCCTGACAAGAGCCTCGGTATCATCACCTGTGGTATTGCATACAATTACCTGATTGAGAATTTTGAGAACCATCAAGTTTCACATCCTGTATTGCATATCGGTCAATATCCATTGCCCGAACAGATGCTCTCTGATTTTTACAATGCATGTGATTCCATTCTGGTACTTGAAGATGGGTATCCAATAGTTGAAGAGGCTCTGCGTGGTTTCATGAATAACGGCAAGCCTATTAAAGGGAGGTTGGATGGAACTGTTCCCCGTGATGGTGAATTAAACCCCAATATTATTGCCCGTGCTCTCGGCTTAAAGGATACTCATGGCAAGGAAATTCCTTCACTTGTTGCTTCACGTCCCCCTTCTCTCTGTAAGGGATGTCCACACATCTACAGCTATGATGCATTGAATGAAGCTTTGGCAAGTGTTAGTAAAGGCAGGGTATTTGCTGATATCGGATGCTATACTCTAGGTGCTATGGAACCTTTTAATGCCATCAATTCTTGTGTAGATATGGGTGCATCCATTACAATGGCCAAAGGGGCAGCCGATGCCGGATTTGTTCCTGCCGTTGCTGTTATAGGCGACTCTACCTTTACCCATTCAGGCATGACAGGTTTATTGGATGCAGTAAACGATAATTCAAATATTACCGTTATGATCCTGGATAATGCCACTACCGGAATGACCGGAGGACAGGATTCAGCAGCTACTGGTAAAATTGAAGCAATCTGCATGGCGCTGGGAGTAGAGGAAAATCACATCAGAGTAATCAATCCATCACCGAAATATCATGAGGAAAACCTCGGTATCATGAAAGATGAGATCAACTATCAGGGTGTTTCAGTGATAATTCCCCGTCGTGAATGTATCCAGACTGCCACCCGCAAAATAAGGGACGAAAAGAAAAAAGCATTAACTGAAAATATTAAGGCATAATCATGAAGAAAGATATAATTTTAGCAGGAGTAGGTGGTCAGGGAATATTATCCATTGCAGCAACTATTGGAACAGCAGCTTTAAATGCAGGCCTTTTCCTAAAACAGGCCGAGGTACATGGTATGAGTCAGCGTGGCGGCGACGTACAGTCCAATCTTCGCATTTCAGACCGTGAGATAGCTTCCGATCTTATACCGATGGGAAAGGCTGACATGATCATCTCAGTGGAACCGATGGAGTCTTTACGCTATCTTCCAATGCTCTCACCCAATGGTTGGCTTATTACAAATACCAAACCCTATATTAATATCAGGAATTATCCTTCGATGGAAGATCTAATGTATGAGATTGAATCTCAGCCTAATCAGATTGCCCTAGATGCTGATGAGATAGCCAAAGAACTTGGCTCCCCAAAATCAGCCAATATGGTAATTCTTGGTGCAGCCTGTCCATTTCTTGACATCTCATACGAAGAGCTACAGAATGCAATCAGATCTATATTCAGTCGCAAGGGAGAAGAAGTAATCACCACTAACCTGAATGCATTGAAAGCAGGTTACGAAATAGCCTTGCAAAAACTACCCATAACTCAATGATAAAACTCCCTGAAAGAAAAAAAATTCTCACGTTCACTGCAATGGTATTATTGACTGTTGCAGTGATTTTTTCACTCGATTACTACTTTACTGGTTTAAAAAAAGCCCCTGAAACCGACAATCATCTTTTACCTGAACCCAGAGTTGAATACGGAATTGTGGTTGACTCATTTCAGGTAGTAAAAGATGAAGTCAAAGAGGGTGAGAATCTGTCAACTATATTGCTTCAGTATAATCTCGATATGGGCTCTATTGAACAATTGGTGCAGAAAGCAGCCGGTATTTTTGATGTAAGAAAGATCAGGAAAGGGAATAAATACACCATCCTTCTAACTAATGATTCTATACCAAAAGTTCACTATTTCATCTATGAGAGCAGTCCTACCAAGTATGTAGTATTTGAGGCAGGCGACTCACTCCATGTGCATGATGGCGAAAAGGATATTGAAATCAGGTTAAAAACCGCATCAGGAACCATCACCTCCTCCTTGTGGAATGCCATGATGGATATGAAGGCAAATCCCAATCTCACTATCGCTTTAAGTGAAATATTTGCCTGGACCATTGACTTTTATGCAATTCAGAAAGGCGATAATTTTACAGCCATCTATGAAGAACTGTTTGTTGACGGAGAGCCAATAGGCTTGGGAAATATCCAATCTGCACGCTTTAACCATAATGGTAAAGACAACTTTGCCTTTAGATTTACCCAGGATGAAACTGCTGATTACTTCGATGAGAAAGGTCAGAGTGTAAGACGGGCTTTTTTAAAATCTCCGCTTAAGTTTTCCAGGATTAGTTCACGCTTCTCGAATAGCCGTTTACACCCCGTATTAAGGATCAGGAGGCCACATCATGGTGTCGATTATGCTGCACCAAAAGGAACCCCCGTTCATACAATCGGCAGCGGCACTGTCATTGATGCCCGCTATGCCGGTGGAGCAGGAAGAATGATCAAAATAAGACATAACTCCACCTACACCACAGCATACCTGCACTTAAGCGGATATGCCAAAGGAATTCGAAATGGTTCAAGAGTACAGCAAGGACAGGTTATTGGATATGTGGGTAGTTCCGGACTATCAACCGGACCTCATCTCGACTTCCGATTCTATAAGAATGGAACTCCGGTTGATCCTTTAAAGGTTGAATCACCACCTTCTCTTCCAGTGAAAAAGGAGAAGCTGGCAGAATATACAAAGCTTCGACTGGAAATGGGACGTATGCTTGATTCCCTGAATATGCCGGTAAAAGCATCATTGATGCCGTTATAAAGATTCGTTGATGTTCTTATTAAGTTAAGTTGATGCCGGAAAAAGCCTAATAGATAATTGGAAATAGATAAACTGACTCCCGTCTAAAGGTGATCTGATAAAAACAAACGGCTCCAGTTGATCAATATAAAAAAGCAGAGATAATTCCTTATCTCTGCTTTTTTATTATATTTCCTTAAGCGTTTTAAAATGACTACTTATCAATAATCATTCACGTTTAATGGATTGAGGGTTATTTCACAACCATCTTTTTGGTAATGCTATTACCATTAACAGTTACAGTATAAGTATAAACACCCTTCGTCAAAGATGGAGCATTAACCGGAATTACAATCTCACCTGCAGAATAACTCTGAGCAGGGATATCCAAAACCTGGCGACCTAAAAGATCATTAACCTTCAAACTAACAGAAGAAGCTTTCTTTAAAGAAACGCCAATCTCAGTTGCACCGGTAAATGGATTAGGATAATTCTGAGCCACTTGGAAATCACTAACGGCAATACTCTTTACGCCGATATTGATCACATCTGACTTGTCGAATTCAGCATTGTAAATGATGTTTTCTGATGGTGCATCTTCATCACCTCTAATTGCCAGTCCCGGTTCATTATCAGCCTGATAGATAATATGAACCCTATCAGTTGAGGTACGGTTTGCAATAGTTGGGAAAACACACTCGTCTAGCATATGGAGGATATCACCAGTAACATCATAGAAATCATTCCAGGTAATACCACCATCACTTGATCCACGAGCCCAAATGTGTCTGTATTGCTGAGTACCATTATCAAATGTTTCAGTAAGCCCTGAATAAACTACATAAATGTAACCATTCTCATCAACAGTTATCTGAGGCATACTGGATGGATTAACATAATAGCGTCCGATATTTGAGATATCAAATCCAACAAGGTCTAATGTACCATTTTCATTAATATCCTGCATCCAGCCAATCAAATTGCCACTTGCGAATAAAGCATCAGGATCCAAAGCATTGATTTGATCGCCACCTGTCCAGGTTGGCATATCTTCGTTCCAATAGGCAAGTCCATCGACAAACGGAAACCAGCTTGGTAGAGTAGCACCTTCTTCAAATAAAGCACGGTTGACTCCAAAGGTTACATGTAATTTACCGTTCTGGTCAAAGGCTGCATGAGCAGCGCCATCCGCACAATAGAATGTGTCAGTTACAGTGGCACCATCCCACATTGGGTAAGGATGCTCCCAAATAACGGTTTTTTCCCATGTATCACCATTATCGGTAGATTTCATAACAAAAAGATCATGCCAGTTATCAGCAACCACAAATGCCAGATTATCCCCTTGCGGTTCAGCCCAGGAGTATGTATCTCCATTAAAACCGGTATAATCAGCAGAGGTCATTCCGGGCAGTATTTGATGTTGCTTATCCCAGGTAGCACCACCATCGGTTGATCTGTAATAGAGTAATGCAAGATCCAATCCCTGGTATGCTGAATAAGTAGAAGCAAGTAGATGAATATTCATATGATCTGCACCACTGCTAACCTGACGAGGCCATGAAATATCAACAGCACCGGCAGGACCTGCAAGAATACTTTGTGTCCATGCACCGGTACCACGAGTATCACGACGACTAACAACCAAACCCTGGACGTCATGATGAGCAACCACAATCTCACCGGTACCCATTGCGGCATATGATGGCCACCCAGTACGGGCAGACTCAATACGTGCAGTTGGAGGAGCGCCCCAATCAGCACCGTTGAAATAGTTATAACCGGTACCGCGATCAGGATAACCTGAGGTATTAATACCTCTGGTCCATACTGCAGCCATAGTACCATCAGCATACCTGTAAAACCTGTTTGCAGGAGCTGAAGTATTTGATTGCAGATCGTAAAAAGTTGTACCAAGTTCAAATTCAGCTACTGCTTTACCTGAGTGTACATATGGATTTACTATTTGTGACAGAGGCATGACACCTTCCCGAACAGCACTTTTATCAGGTATAGCAATATTCTTGATATTCCTTGGAACTCTTACCGGCTGTTGTGCTGATAAAAGAAGTCCAAAGGAGAGTAATAATGATAAAACGTAGATTCTTTTCATAGACGTTGTTTTATTGGTTTTTAAATAATAGCTCAAAAGTATTAAACAAATCAATCAAATCAAAGTTACAAAGACGCGAATTTTATAGCTGTATCTGCTTTCAAATAATAAACAAACTAAACAGAAAGGGCAGATACCATGGTATCTGCCCTTTCTGTAATAGAAATAGACTAATGTACTTCACTAAACATTACAGAACATTAATCCTTGCAGTTGATGACTGGTCACCAGCTTTTACTTTAACAATATATAATCCTGAACCAAGATCACTTGCATTAATATCAAGTTTAAACATACCTGCTGGATATTGTCCGTATGTCTGTTCCATTACTTTTTGCCCAGTTACAGAATAAACTTCGATCGAAACATCAGCTTTCTTCCCTATAGTTACATCTAAAGAAGTAATACCCTTGAATGGATTAGGATAAGCTGAAACCTGAATCTCCCTCATAATTGGCAAATTGGAAGTAGCAACAGTTTGTTTTTCAATGGTTGCATAATAAATAACATTTTCACCTGGGGCATCGAGATCACCACGAACGGCTAGTCCTGGTTCAGAATCTGCCTGGTACATCAAATGAAGTTCTTCCCTATAATTGCCATTTTCACGAGCGACCGTAGGAAATACACATTCATCTAGCATATGAATAATGTCTTCTGAAAGATGAATAAAATCGCTCCATGTTGTACCACCATCAAGAGAACTCCTCAACCAGAGATGTCTGTATTGCTGAGCTCCATTATCATAACCCTCTGTTATTCCACTATAAATCATCCAAATATCATTATACTGATCAATTACAAGCTGAGGCATACTGGATGCACCAACATCATATTTACCGTAATCATCAACAATATCTAAAACACCATTATTATTTAAATCAAGATTATAAGCAATAAGATTGCCAGTTTCAAACAACACATCCGGATCTAATGTATTAATATCGGTATCAATCCACGGTTCCATAGTTTCATTCCAATAGGCAATTCCATTTAAAAATGGATAATAGCTAAAGCCTGCAGACCAATCAGTAACTATTGCACGAAATACACCAAATGCTACGTGAAAATTTCCGCTCTGATCAAATGCGACTGCACCTGCACCATCTGGAACATATGTCGTGTCAGTTTGTGCCGGCGTGCCATTGTATAATGGATAAGGATGTTGCCAAACAAGAACTTTCTCCCAATTCTCACCATTATCATGAGAAACCATTGCAAAAAGATCAGTCCAGCTGTCAGTTAGTAAAATAGCTATGTTACTACCAGACGCAGTAATTGAGTAAGAATCGCCTCCAATTGCAACAACATCAGAAGACCCCATACCATCTAAAACAACAGGAGTTGACCATGTGGCACCTGCATCAGTAGATCGGATATAAACAAGTGCTCCATCTTGTCCGTTATAGACTGTTCCACCATTACCAGTAGGCGCAGTAAGAGCTATCACATGAAGGAATTCATTGTTAGGACCACTAGAAGTCATACGAGGCCACAATAGGCCGGAGGCTCCTGCTGGAGCAGCAATAGTAGCACCAGTCCATGCACCCGTTCCTTTGACATCTCTTTTATAGAAGTTAAGCGGTGTTGTGCCAGAAATGTGTGAAACAAATGCTTCGCCCATAGTGCCACAGGAAGTATATGCCGGCCAGCCTGAACGAAGTGTTTCAACCCTATTAGTGGGAGAAGGTCCCCATGCAGCTCCATTAAAGTAGTTGTATCCGGTTCCTCTATCATTATAAGCAGTAGGGCCAGTGCCACGATTCCAGGTAGCGCCTACTGTACCATCTGAAAAAACCTCTAAGCGGTTTGATGGTGATGCAGCATTTGACTGTAGGTCATAAACAGTACCGCCTACCTCAACTTCATTTTGATCCCATGGAGCCCTGTTTGTATATGGGTTAACAGTATTCTGCAAATTTGAAGTTTCAATAATTGCTGCTTCTTTTATAAAGGATTTATTTTTCAATGCCTCAGGGATATTAACTCTTTGAGGTCTTTGGGCAAAAACACTTAAAACAAGCGATAAAGCCATAAATGATAGTAAAAGTTTTTTCATTGGGTTTTTAAATTTGGTTAAACATGTAAAAATCTCGCTCGGCGAATGTAGTAATAATATTAAATTGAAGAAAAAAAATAGATTGCTTTAATCACAATTATTTTTACTTAATCCGGAATGAAATGCATTATTCCCACCTTTCTGCGAAAGGAAAAAATCTAAAAAAAAGTTATCCATGGAACTTAAATTGCTTAAAGAGACATGTTATTATTTATCTTGACAAATGGAATGGGATTGTATTCTCTTCCATATATCCAAAGTAAATAATTGCGGTTGCTCACTTCTTAAATCACCAATAATAAATTGCATTTAGAACTTAATCCTGAAAAAGAAACAAAAAAAGAGAGGTAATGTTATCCATCTGAAAACTTCACTAAACTATCATAGCGAGGATATGTAAAGATATATCAGTAATGTTGTATGCTGAGAGTGTAAGCGAAATACTCAAACTAGCCATTTTATGGCAACAAATGCTCATTAATTATCCAAGATAGATAATAAGTAAAATGGCAATAGCATTGTTAACTTTAATTAAGTTTAAGAGAATAGTTGATCCATCTTTACTTATCTAAATAAAAGTGGCTACTAATTGGTTTCAAAGGATCCGATCTCTTTTCACCAGTGTTATGATTATATTGAAAACCAAACCTGAATAAAAGATTAACATTGACTTTCCACCGAAGAGATTTGAACTGTTAACTAATATTAAGCCAATTACTCAAGTTTGGTTGATTCTAGCTTTTATAAAAAAGACAGGCTGTATAATTACAGCCTGTCTTTTTACTTTGATTTCTTTATTCTTCTGTACACTTGAAACTAATGCTTGGTCCAATTGAGGGAGGATTCCATCCAATACCATTTACACTAATGCAACTGCCAATTGCTGGGCAAAGTGTATTATACAAGTTTGCCGATGAACATACGATACCAGAGTATGATGGACTGAAACCTCCAATTACATAAGTTGATTGTCCGTAAACAAAATCTTTTGTTACCGATGTTCCATCTCCTGTAGTTACAGTTATTGTTCCATAAGTCGCAGGTGTTGTATTACTTAAACCATTCAGAGTGATTACAAATACTCCATGAGGAACTAATCCACCAGCTTTCGCATCATGAGAATATCCATAAATAAGTCCAAATGTTGTAGCCAGAATGATAAATCCGGCTAGTAAGCTAATTAAAGACTTTCTTTTCATAACAAATGTTTTTAGTTAATTAAATGATTCTTTGGTTAATATAGAGTAGCAAATTTAATAAGTAAAATATAAAAAACAAGTATTATGTAATTTTATTTCCATCTAATTCCATTAAATAAAAAAATAAAGGTAACAAATACATGCCAATCAGGGGACTTGGAGCTGAATTCTCATTTATAGTTTAACTAAATAACAGCTTACAAAATACACTCTTGCAATAGGAAGATTGCCTATTTATTTATATCTCAGCTATAAAGGTGCTTCCTCACAAAGCACTAATATAGGTCAGCACAATAAAAAATTTCTTTAGATTTGGTCACTATGAATAAATTTCCAGGCATATCCATTTATATCTTAATAATGTTAATTAAGAATAAAAGATAATTCAAGAGTCTGTTCACGTTTTCAAATAGTCGCTTACATCTTGTTTTAAGGATCAGGAGGCTACATCATGGAGTAGATTATGCAGCCCCATAAGGAACCCCTATTCATGCAATAAGAACCGGCACTGTACTTGGTGTCCATTATAAAGGTGTTGCCGGCAGTAAGATCAAGATAAGACATAACTCCACCTATACTACCACTTACCTACACTTAAGAGGATATGGTAAAGGTTTATGTAAAGGTATAAGTGTTCAGCAAAGACTTGTTATTGGAGATATAGGCAGTTCCGGACAATCAAGTTGTCCTCATCCCGCCTTTCGCTTCTATTAAAACGACACTCCAGTGGATCATATGAAAGTTGAATCTTCTCATTTTCTTCGGGTAGAGAAGAAAATGCTGGCAGATTATACAGGGCTTCGACTGGAAATGGGAAGCATGCAAGATTCCTAGATTAAGCCGGTAAAAACAGCATTGATGCCGATATAGTTTTCTGATATATTTTAAAGTAATAATAATTCTTATTAAATAAAGGCAGATTAAAATCTGCCTTTATTTAATAAGAATTCAGCTAAAATGAAGTAATTGTATTACAATACTTGAATTTTAGTTGTTGATGATTGTTCACCAGCCTTAACTTTAACAAAGTATAACCCTGATTCAAGAGTTGAAGCATCGAGATTGATTTTAAACATTCCTGCAGGATATTGGCCATAGTTATGTTCTAAAACTTTCTGGCCAGTTAATGAATAAACTTCTAAAGCAACATTGGATTTACTTCCTGTTGTTACATCAATCGATGTGTTATTAGTAAAAGGATTCGGATAAGCAGAAAGCTGCATCTCTTTGACTGCTAATGGCTCATTACCGGCACCTACAGTAGGTTTGGTAATTTCCATGTAGTAAATAATATTATCAGTAGGAGCATCCAGGTCACCTCTAACAGAAAGACCTGGTTCAGAATCAGCCTGGTAGATCAGTCGGACTTCCGGTTGATAAACACCCGTTTCACGTGCTATAGTTGGGAAGACACATTCATCAAACATATGGATGATATCTTCTGAGAGATGATTCATATATTCCCAAGTTGTTCCACCATCAAGTGAGTGGCTCATCCACAAGTGCTTGTAATCCTGAGTACCTGTACTATAACCTTCTGTTGTTGCACAAAAAACAACATAAACATCATTTACCGCATCAACCATTAACTGTGGGAAGGATGCTGGAGACTGTCCATCGTATACTCCGATGCAATCACCTGTTGTACAAACCCAGTTATAAGTTCCATCACCATTAACATCTGGAGCCCATCCAACAAGATTGCCAGATAGATCAAGTGTTTCAGTATCTAAAGCATCAGGATCATTGCCAAATGTCGGCATATCTGAATTCCAATAAGCTAATCCGTTTACACCAGGATACCATGTATAAGTTTCACCGGTTTCATAAAGAATTCTGGTTGTTCCAAATGCAACATGTAATTTACCATCATGGTCAAAAGTAGCATGAGCAGAGCCATCTGGTGAATAAGTAGTATCAGGAAATGGAGTATCCCAATTGAATAATGGTACAGGATGTTCCCAGATAACTGTTCTTGTCCAGTTTTCGCCATTGTCATTAGACACCATTGCGAACAAATCAGTCCATTTACTACTATAAAGCATAACTACATTGTTGCCAACAGCTGTTAAGTTATATTCATCAGCTGTAAAGCCGATATAATTATCAGGAGTCATATCAGGCAGGATTTCGTAGGCTGACCAGGTAGCACCTGCATCAGTTGAACGTGAGTATAAAACAGCACCATCAAGGCCTTGGTAAATTGCTCCACCATTTGCCACGTTAGCAATACATCCAAACAGATGCAGATAATTATTATCAGGACCGCTGGAAGTCATTCTTGGCCATAGCATATCAGGTACACCCGCAGGATTGGGAACTTGAACCGTCGTCCAATTTCCGGTTCCCTTAGTTTCCCTTTTATATACGGTAATTGGCCCAGTTCCGGTATGGCAAGCAAAAGCTTCGCCATTTGGTCCGCATGCCGTGTATGAAGGCCAACCTGTTCTAACTGTTTCAACTCTGGCTGTAGGGTTTGGTCCCCAAGCAGCTCCGTTAAAATAATTGTAACCAGTTCCTCTGTCAGGATAACTACCTGCTGTAGTGACACCTCTCGTCCAGACTGCACCAATTGTACCATCAGCAAAAGCATCTATTCGATTAGATGGCGTTGATGAATTTGATTGCAAGTCAAAAATGGTTCCTCCAATTTCTGACTCTGCAGGCGGATCAATCTCTCTTGAAACATAAGGGTTAACTTCTGTTTGAAGATTTGTGATCTGGTCAATTGTAATTGTTCTTCCAGCTGGCATTTCCACTGTTGCTGAAGGTGCTTTAGCCCTCTGCGGTTGTGCGGAAATACCTAATACAATAAAAGTTGCAACTAAAAAAAGTAAAAGTTTTTTCATTGGGTTTTAAATTTGATTAAACATGTAAAATCTCCTCCGGCGAATGTAATAATAAAACTTAATTACTGGATAAATACTTTACTTTTTCTCAAAGTTATATTGGATTAACGCGCTAAGTAGTGTATCAAAATACCACTGCAAAAAATGTATTAAGTATTATTGTTAATGCCTAATTATCTTTAATTTAGTCTACAGTACCATTAAAAACATCATAAGGTGATTGTTGAAATCTTTGCTTATTACTTTAAGTGGACATTTTATTATATCTGATGAAGCTGAATAAAAAAAACCTGCTTGATTGGCAGGTTTTTTTTATAAGTATTACTTAAACGTTACTTTATGGTCATTTTTCTTGATATACGTTCACCATTTGCAATTATGGAATAAATATATACCCCATCTCTCAGTCCACCAGCATTCAGATCAAGTGTATGCGTCCCTGCTTTATAAGAACGGGTAGGTACTGAAATCACCTTCTGCCCTACCAGATTATAGACTTCAAGGCCTATATCTGCCGGTTTATCCAATGTCAGAGTAATCTGAGTCTGTGACTTAAATGGATTTGGATAATTCTGTGAAACAGCTGAATTTGAGATAACATCCAGATTTTTGGCTGATACCATAATACTAATGCCACTCACATAATAGTGGTTCATAGGGTTATCCTGATTAGTTCCTGGTGTGCTTGGTGCCGATGTAGTCATAGGGATTTGATATTCATCACCATTAACCAGCGCTTTATCGCCTACATGCAACCATAAGTTATCACCCCAATAGTCACCCAAAGCAGTAACATTAGTAGCGGGAGAGACACTACCGGTAAATAAATTCCAGCCCCAGGTATAGATATCGGGCTGTAAATTCGTAGTAATACCACCACCCCACAAAGCTGGATCTGTATCGGCCCATGCAGTAAATACGCTGGAACCATCTTTTGAACGGCTCATTTGAATGCGTTGATCCCATCCCATACCAAATGGATCCGTATCAGGAACAACTTCTGTTCTTACGGTGTCAATAAAAGCTGCATCCCATGTCCCGTCACCATTCATGAATACATCAAATACCAATACCGGTTCAAGCGTATAAAAATAGTTAAGTGAATCAGGATGGATAGAATTAGTACTTCTTATGATACCTGAAATATGGAGATTTCCATCCATATCAACGGTAGCACCATTATTACGGTTTCCACCGACCCATTTATTATACCATCGGGGTACTACAAGATCTAGATTTGCAATAGTAGGATAAAGCATTTCATTGAAAATAGCGATTTGAGAAAAGTCAAAGGGTTCTATCTTTTCCCAGGTCTGTCCATCATCAACAGTCTTGAAAACAACTGGCCATTCAACTCCATAAGGGTTATACTCCGTATCTGTATCAACCCCGGTGCCTAAAAGATACCCAATTGATCCGTCAGGTGAAAACACCAGACTACTTGCATCAATTCTATTGTCATCACCCAGTGGTGGATTTACCTGTACTCTTGGCAATTCCCAATCAACCTGGTTAGTGGCAGTGTTGAATGTGCCATTGAGCACTTCCCATCCCTCACTGGTATACGATGCAGATGTTCCGTTTAATCTTTGTGATGCTACATGAATTTTACCGGTAGGAGTTACATTGAGGCCGATATTCATGTGGTTAATGTAAACTGTAGGCTGATTTACCTCAAAAGTAATGTGTTTATCAGTTGTACCGTCAAATTTCACACTTCCCCAATATTGACCTTCCCAACCTGCAGAGTTGGTATAAGGGCCTGAAAATATAGCGTACATATTTGCCGGGTCAGTATTTCCGACCGGATTATAGAAAGTAGTGCTAGGATAGCGGAACCACTTATTGTCGACACCCGGAGTAACAATGAAATTAGTCCAGTTAATCCCAAGGTCGTTTGACCAACAAATTCTAAGGTCATTACCTGTAGCACCAATCGGGCCGCCGGCCCTGTTACCAAATACAATAAAGTCCAGATCCGGATCACTTGTAAGTACTGTTTGATCCAGTGTGAATATACCATATACATTTGAAGAAGAAGAAATCTGGGTTTTTAATATATCCCTGCTGCCATTGAGTAATTCGGCAGAGCTATTCCCATTTTGTAGCGCTGAATTGAGTTCTAAATAATTACGTCCATAATCCAATGGTCTTGCCTCAGCTTTATAAAGCTTTGTGAAGTCACGCTGCTGAGCACTCACCATTAAACTAATGCATAATACAAAACCTAAAAGTACAGATTTTTTCATTTTGATAAGTTTAAGTGAAACAACATATTGTTAGAGAATTAGAAGAATACATAATAAAATTCTAAAATCTTTAAACTTAATCGTAGTAGGAATTATCTGCTAAGATAATAATAAATTTTAAAGAACCTAAAGTCAAGTATTTAAGGCAACTCAAATTGCGAAAAAAAATAAAACGTTTTTTTTAAAACAAAGGGGAGGTGACTATTTTACCTTCCATTTGTGCTTATAGGCATAATGCTATTAGTTTCATCCAAAATAGCTAGAATCAAGTTGTAATGAAACAATTAACTCTGGAACAAAGGTACAAAAATGAAAGCCTATTTTCAAGTGGAAATATTTATCATGAAATGGTGTACAGAAATTATATAGCAAGATGATGAATACCAATCTTGCCGTTTCAAGGAAAAATATGGGAATAATTAGTGCTCTGTTTTTCTCAACTCCAGTACAACTCTTGTACAACTCCTGTTCAGCTCCTGTTGAGCCTGTATTTACAAGACTTGTACTGGAGTTATACTGGACTTGTACTGGAGTTACGCCAAAGGGTACCTAAATTTCACTCACATTCCGCTTATTAACAATTTTCTCAATAAAGGTATGCAGATAAGAATAAAAACCAACTCTGCATATTTTTGAACTCAGTTATGCTGCATTTTGATTTGGCTGAAAAAAAAGCAGCCGATTACTTGAATCGGCTGCTTTAAGCGTATGATTTTAATGTAGTAACAAAATCTAACCCATTTCTTTTAAATTGCCTTAAAAAGGCTATTTAACGGTCATTTTACGTGATACACGTTCTCCATTGGCAATAACAGAATAAGTATAGATTCCTGATTTTAAACTGCCAGCATTTATTGTTATTGTGTGATTTCCTGCTTCCAGTGTGCGTGGTGCAATGTTAACCACTTGCTGACCCATCAGGTTATATACTTCAACACTCACTTGAGCTTTCTTATTCAATGTTACGCTTATCTGAGTGTTTGCAATGAAAGGATTAGGATAGTTCTGTGAAACTGAAGCATTTGAGATTGCATCCATTGTCTTAACTTCCTGGATGGTATAATCGCCTTCGCTAAAACCAACCTCACTTACATAAAAATGGTTCATAGGATTATCCTGTGTTCCACCGGATGCTGAAGGAGCAGAAGTTGATAACGGAATAAAGTAATCAGTGCCTGATTCAAGAACTTTATCACCGGCATGAAGCCAGAAATTGTCGCCCCAATAATCGCCCAATGCTGTAACATTCACAGCAGGTGTATACATATGGTCAACAACATCGTAACTCCAGATATAAATATCCGGTTGCATGTTGGTAGTAACTCCACCGCCCCATAAGGTTGGGTCAGTATCAGCCCAGCTAACAAAGACTTTTGAACCATCTTCTGTGCGGCTCATCTGAATACGCTGATCCCATCCCATTCCGAAAGGATTGGTATCTTCCACAACTTCACTGCGAACTGTGTCAATGAACTGAGCATTCCAGGTACCGTCACCATTCATGAATACGTCGAACATAAGAACAGGTTCTGCTGTGTAGAAATAATTTAAGGAGTCAGGATGAACTGAATTGGTACTTCTGATGATACCTGCAATATGAAGATTGCCATTCATATCAACGGTTGCGCCATTATTACGGTTACCACCTACCCATTTGTTATACCATCTTGGAACAACTAAGTCGAGGTTTGCAATAGTAGGATAGAGCATTTCGTTGAAAATGCCTATTTCTGAAAAGTCAAAAGGTTCCGTTTTTTCCCATGTTTGACCATTATCTGTTGTTTTGTAAACAACAGGCCATTCAAGGCCATAAGGATTGTAAGATTGATCAGTATCAACTCCTGTACCAAGTAGGTAACCAACTGATCCGTCAGGTGAAAAAACCAAACTGCTGGCATCAATACGGTTTTCATCTCCTAGTATTGTATTGACTTTAACACGTGGAAGTTCCCAGTCAACCTCGTTTGTTGCTGAATTGAATGTTCCATTCAATACTTCCCAACCAATGCTTGTATATGATGCTTCAGTACCATTCAAACGTTGTGATGCAACATGAACTTTACCGCTAGGTGTTACATTTAAACCAATATTGACGTGGTTGATATAAACGGTTGGTTCGTTAACTTCAAAAGTGATATTCTTATCAGTAGTTCCATCAAATTTTACACTTCCAAAGAACTGACCTTCCCAACCAGATGCATTGGTATAAGGACCAGAGATAATTGCATACATGTTAGCAGGACTTGTATTTCCGGCAGGGTTGTATACTGTAGTACTCGGGTAGCGGAAATTTTTGTTGGCAACGCCTGGTGTAATAAGGAAATTGCTCCAGTTACCACCTAGGTCAGTTGAATAAGCCACTTTTAAATCATTGCCTGTACCACCGTTTGGCCCACCTGCACGATTACTGAAAGCAACAAAGTTCATATCAGGATGAGTAGTAAGAACTGTTTGTTCTAATGAGAAAATGCCGTAGACATTGGAGGATGACGAGATGTTTGTTTTGAGGATCTCTCCACTTCTGTTAGATAAACCGCCATAAAGATCGCCTTCATGTTGGTTTGAGATCAATTCAGGATTGTTGCGACCATTATCAAGCGGGCGTACTTCTGCTTTGTAAACGCTTGATAAGTTGCGCTGTTGGGCACCTGCCATCAAGCATAAGCTCAAAGCAGCCCCTAAGAGTAACTGTTTTTTCATGAATGTAATTGTTTATTAAGATGTTAGTAAGAATTAGTCAGGTCTAGTTGTTTGAAGCAAATGTATAAATAATCTTAATATACCAAATATTTACCTAAGAACTTTCTCTTTTGTGTCAAGTGGAATGGATGTTGCCTGCTGAGATTCACCCGGTGAATTAAACAGATAACGGTATGTAATATGCCTTTTTGCAAACTTCCCTCCTACAGCTTCATGCAATTGCCGCATTTTAGGATTAAAGTCACCCACCCATGAGAGCTCAACTTCTGTATATTGTGGTCTTGCCTTCATTACTTTGTCCAAATGCCAGAATATAGCCGATTCTATGCCAGATTTCTGGTACTTGGGACGTATTCCCATGACAGTAATGCGCGAACGAGTAAATATATTTTTCTTCTTTAGGTAAAGGAATTTCAGTTTATCGAATAAATTCAATTTCCCCTTAAAGTGTTTCAGTATTTCATTGGCATCAGGTATCATGATAAGGAAAGCAATGGGGTCGCCCTCAAAATAAGCAAACCATATAAACTCAATGTCTGCAATTGGCTTTATCTCATTCAATTGTTCGCGGAGTACATCTTTGTTTATGGGGGTAAAGTTTTCATGAAACTGCCATGCATCGTCATAAATAACTTTGAAATCTTCAATAAATCTATCACATTCCTTCCAGGTAAAATGTTTAAAGGAGTACCCTGGTCGCTGCCTTACCCAATCGGCTATCTTCCAAAACCTTTCAGGAAATGGTTTGGTCATGTCCAGATGGTTGGTTACCTGTTCAAAATAGGGTCTGAATCCATAATCTTCAAAAAACTTTTGGTAGTAAGGAAAGTTATAATTCATCCCGAAACTCGGAGGTGTAAAGCCTTCAACCAGCAACCCCCAGAAGTTATCATTCTCGCCAAAGTTGATAGGTCCATCCATCGCTTCAATGCCATGATTTTTCAACCAATCCCGGCATGTATCGAAAATGTAGAAAGCAATCTTTTCATCTTCAACACATTCAAAAAAGCCCATGCCACCTGTGGGTTGCTGGAATTTATAGGCTTTGTTGCGGTTAATGAATGCACCGGCCCTGCCGACTATCTTTTGATTGTTATCTTTAAATATCCACCTAATGGCTTCACCATGTTTGAAGAATACATTTACAGCCGGATTAAAAACTGCTTCTACCACATTATCAAGCGGACAAACCCAATAAGGATCATTTAGGTACAACCACTTTGGGAAATTTAAGAATTCACGAATTGTTTTCTTATTATTTACGACAATATGCTCCATGACCCACTATTATTTTTTATAGAAGAGGCAAATCTAAGGAAGAATTTATAACCTGAGCATAAGATATTGCTGTTTATTTCGTTTTGGCAAGTATATTGACGAATGATGCTATGCACTCTTAAAGTTGTATTTTTGCATAAAATTTAGCAGGCCTTGAAAAAACTATACTTGTTGGTGCTCCGTTCTTACCTGGGTCCGTTGGTTCTTACTTTCTTCATTGCTCTCTTTATTCTTGTGATGCAGTTTTTGTGGAAGTACATTGATGATCTCGTAGGTAAGGGACTGGAGTGGCATGTGGTAGCAAGACTGCTGTTCTATGCTTCAACCACCTTTGTACCCCTGGCTCTGCCACTAGCTATACTGCTATCATCACTTATGACCTTTGGCAATCTTGGAGAACGATATGAACTGGTGGCAATAAAATCAGCCGGCATCTCCCTGAGTGCTGTTATGCGTCCCTTAATTATTTTGTCAGTCCTAATTAGTATTGGTGCTTTTTTCTTTTCAAATAATGTACTTCCTTATACGAATCTTAAGTTTAAGTCCATCTTGCATGACGTAAGGCAACAAAAACTGGCCCTGAATATCAGAGAAGGGATATTTTATGACGATATTGATGGATTTGTAATGAGGGTTGGTAAAAAGGAAAGCGACGGTTCTACTATTCGTGACGTGATTATTTATGATCATACCAGTCGTACCGGTAATAATAACGTTACCAAAGCCGAGTGGGGCACAATGATTCAGAGTGATGATGGAAACTATCTGGATCTAACTCTCTATAATGGGTTTAATTATGATGAGAAAATTGACCGGCGCAATGATATGAAAAGGCCTTTTCAACGGACATTCTTCAAAGAGCAGTACCGACGTTTTGATCTATCTGATTTCAGAATGATGCGCACTGACGAGAGCCTGTTCAAGAACCATTACCAGATGCTGAATCTTGAGCAACTTCAACAATCTACTGATTCATTAAATAAGGAGCTTGAAGAAAAAGTGGAGAATTTTAATCGGACAAATATGCTTAACTATACTTTCCTTAACCAGGTTGATTCCATTATTCCATTGGATTCAGGTATTGTTGTAAAGAACCGCTTGTTTGCCCTGAATGATTTGACAAAGGAGGAAAAACTCCAGGTAATTGAAAAAGCCCTTACCAACTCAAGAAATGCAAGAAACAACGTGGAGTATGAGAGGAATGATCAAAGTCAGAGAAAGGAACTGATTAGAAAACATGAGGTGGAATGGCATCTTAAATTTACACTTTCATTTGCCTGCCTTGTGCTCTTCTTTATAGGCGCACCTTTTGGCGCCATCATCAGAAAAGGAGGATTGGGCTTACCTCTGGTTATATCGGTGGTGTTCTTTGTGATCTATCATGTAATCTCCATGACCGGTAAGAAATCAGTAATTGCAGGGGAGATGGATCCTATGTTTGGCATGTGGCTCTCCTCCATCGTATTGCTTCCGCTTGGTATTTTATTTACTTACAAGGCAACCAATGATTCGCCCCTCTTCGATGTAGATGTTTGGTTAAGGAATATCATCAGGTTCTTTGAAAAGTTCAAATAAAGCTTAGTTTGACATGAACATCCTGTTAGTATGCAATAAGTCGCCATGGCCACCAAGTGAAGGCGGTCCTATTGCCATGAATGCCATGGTGGAAGGACTGCTTGAAGCCGGTCATCAAGTGAAGGTACTTGCCATCAACAGCAATAAATATCATGTTGCCAGCGACTCAATACCCGCGACTTATAAAAATAACACTAACATTGAACTGGTATATATTGACCTGAAAGTTAAAGTTCTACCTGCTTTTCTGAATTTATTTTCATCGGAGTCCTTGCATGTTAAAAGATTCATTACAAAAGACTTCTCCATTGTTCTGGATAGAATACTCCGGCAATACGAATTTGACATCATTCAACTGGAGTCACTTTTCATTACCCCATACATTCCATTAATCAGGAAATTATCAAAGGCGCCTATTCTACTCAGAGCCCATAATATAGAGCATTTGATTTGGCAAAGACTGCAGCTTGGAACTAAAAATCCATTCAAAAGATGGTATCTCAAACATCTGGCTAGAACATTGCGTGATTATGAATTGGATATATTGGGTAAAGTTGATGGTGTTATAGCAATCACTCCAAAGGATGCACAGTTTTTTACAAAACACTTACCGGCTGATAAAGTAATTGCCATACCCTTTGGCATTCAACCCGGTGTGATTGAAAAATACAACAGGGGAAATAATACCTCCACCGAAGAATCTGCCATTTTTCATCTGGGATCCATGAACTGGATGCCAAATCAGGAAGGAATACTATGGTTTCTTGAAAATGTATGGCCGGAGATTTCTACCACACATAAAAACCTGACACTTCATTTGGCAGGACGAAATATGCCTGAGCGTATCAGCAGATTCAGATCAGAGCGTATAATCATTGATGGAAAAGTACCTGATGCTATTCATTATATGCACAGGTTCCAAATCATGGTTGTACCCCTTCTATCAGGTAGTGGTATCCGAATTAAAATAATTGAAGGGATGATGGCAGGCTGTGCCATAGTTACCACGAGCATTGGCGCAGAAGGAATTAACTACACGCCCGGCAAGCATTTGATGATTGCAGATTCGGCCGGTGATTTCATAAATGCAGTCAATAAATTGCTCAAAGATCCCGAATATGCTTTAAATATGGGAGGTGAGGCATCACAGTTTGTGGTTCATCAGCATAACAATGCAACACTCATAAAGGAACTTGTTACTTTTTACAAGCAACTTCTTCATTAACCAAATTTGCTATCTTTGTGACGTTGGGATGCACTCACCATCAAAACATCCTGACTGGATTGAATGAAGCTTTTTGTAATATTACCACGCTTTCCTTTCCCTACTGAAAAAGGTGATAAATTAAGGGCTTTCAATCAACTTAAAGTTCTTTCAAAGCACTTTGATATTACACTGTTTGCTCTGAGTCACGAAAAAGTAAAGGACAGTGATCTGGAAAAAGTAAAGCCTTTCTGTAGTTCAATTACTATTTACCGATTAAGAATTCTACCGGTAATATGGAACCTCTTTGTGACAGTATTTAATGGAAAACCTCTTCAAGCAGGCTATTACTACAATGGGAGAGCACAAAGACTCATCAATAAAAAAATTGCCGCACTGAAACCTGACCATATCTATTGCCAGTTGCTTAGAACAGCTGCTTATGCATTTGATACGGATATACCTAAAACATTGGACTATCAGGATGTTTTTTCAAAAGGAGTGGAAAGAAGAATTCCATCAGCCAATTTTTTGATGAAGATACTTTTTGCCTTTGAAATGAGAAGACTCAGAAAATATGAACGTATTGTTTTTGATAAGTTTGATAACAAAACAATCATCTCCAAGCCTGACAGAGATTGTATACCCCATGAAAAGAAAGAACAGATAGTAATTATACCTAATGGTGTTGATCAGGAATACTTCAAGCCATATAAAACCAAGAAAATTACAGATCTTGTATTTATTGGGAATATGGGGTATCCGCCTAATATAGATTGCGCTGAATATCTGGTAAATAAAGTTTTACCACTTATTCATCGAAAATACCCTGAAATTATACTTACTTTAGCAGGTGCAACTCCGCATGCCAGAGTAAGAGCATTGGCCTCAGAAAAGGTTATTGTTACAGGATGGGTAGACGACATAAGAGAGTACTATGCAGGTGCACGTATTTTCTTGGCTCCCATGCAACTGGGCACCGGGCTGCAGAATAAACTATTGGAGGCAATGGCTATGAGGTTGCCATGCATTACCTCAACATTATGTAATGCCGCGCTTATGGGGAGTGAAGGCAAGGAAATACTCATTGGCAATACTCCTGCTGAGGTTGCTGAACGTACAATTGAGTTGCTGGATAAAATGGAATTTGCTGATGCTATAGCCCTGAATGGCTATTTATTCATTAAATCGACCTATAGTTGGGAAGGAGCAACCAATAAACTGGCAGAAATTATAGAACGCTCATTAGTAGATGAATCAGTTAAAGTTTAAGTTACATTTTGCTTAAAAATACATCAATATCTGAACCCAAATTATAATGCGCAAGGCAATTAAAACATATCGTTTACTTCTGTTCATCCTTCTGCTTTTTGTAGTCGGTACCAGCCTTGCTTCTGATATGGACGACAAGAAGCTGACTGAGCTAAATGAACAGGCTAAAGAGCTGATGCAGGATACGCCTGATGAAGCAATTAAGATACTTAAACTTGTACTTGATAAAACCACTGATTCCGAAAACGAAGAAATCAGGGCTGAAGCACTGAAGTTGATGGGAACGTCACAATATTACAAGCAAAATTACCGACAGGCTCAGGAGTATTATGAGCAATCCCTTAAAATATATCGTGAATTGGATGACAAGAAAGGCATAGGTGCAATTTTAAACAATTCAGGTCTGCTATATGAAATACAGGGTGATCCGGCTAAAGCACTTAAAAGATACAACGAAGCATCAGACATTTTCAGTCAGCTGGAAGACTCCAGGGACAAACTGGCTATTTCTATTTCCAATATTGGTAATACCTATTATACCTTAGGCAGATTTGACAAGGCTCTTGACTATTTAAGCCAGGCACTCAAAATATCTGAGGACATGTCAGACAGCGCTGGTATGGCTCCATCCTATAACAACATTGGCAATATTTATCTAAGTCTGAATGAATTCAATAGTGCAATCCAGTATTACTTCAAAGCTGAAAAGATTCATAAAAAGTTTAACGATAAACGAAAATTATCTACGGTTTATAACAATATCGGCGAAGCATATCTCGGTCTTGGTAAAGTTGGGGAAGCAATCAAATACAACCAGCTTTCCTTGGAAATTGCCAGTAAAAACGAGGATACTGAAGGAGTAATTTCCAGCCTGATAAATATCAGTGATATTTATAGCAAGAATAAGGAGTACAATGAAGCTCAAGTGAAATTGAATGAAGCGCTGCGGCTATCAAACATTAATAAGGACAAGTTCCTCCATGCAAGAATACTTAAGGGCATTGGTGCACTCAAGTTCCATCAGAAGGCATATGACGAGGCGGTTACTTCCTATAAAGATGCTCTTTCATTGGTGGAAGAGTCGGGTTCTGACCTTCTGATACAGGAAATATATGTTGGCTTATCTGAAGCCTGGCAGGCAAAAGGAAATTATCAGCTTGCTTATGAGTTTTTGAAAAAACATCAGAACCTGACTGATAGCATGTACAACAAAGAGAGCATGAACAGGCTGAACATGATCAGGGTGAGCTTTGAACTGGAACAAACCGAACGGGACAACCAATTACTTAAGCAACAAAATATCTATAGTACATTGGCATTATCCCGGCAACAGACAATCAGGAACCTGCTGATTGTAATTATTGCCATTGTTATAGTTTCTCTCGCATTCCTATTCCTGATGTATCATTCCAAAAAGAAAAAGAATGAATTGCTGGCTTTACAAAATGAGCAGATTTCCAATCAGAAGGAAGAACTTGACAAGCTTTATCTGGAACAGTTTAAACTTAATGAAACTAAAACAAAGTTCTTCAGTATCATTGCCCATGACCTTAAGTCGCCATTCCAGTCGCTGCTTGGCTTTTCAGAACTGCTCAGCCTGGAATATGATCAATTCACCGACGAGCAACGACTTGATGCCATAACTAATATGTATAAGGTCACCTCTGATACCTACAAACTGATTGAGAACTTACTGGAATGGGGCAGAATACAAACTGGCAATGCCAATGTAGTATTGAAATACATTAATCTAAAGGATCTGGTTGAATCAATTGTCCCGATTTATGAAATTCCATTTAGGAATAAGGATTTGAAACTAAGTATAGATATTCCACCACTTCAAATGGCACATGCCGATCCAAATATGATGGGCGCCATTCTGAGGAATTTGCTTTCCAATGCCATTAAGTTCTCTAATCAGGGAGGTACCATATCTATTAAAGGAACAACCAATCATGAAGCATCCAGATTATCAGTTTCTGATACTGGCGTAGGTATCTCTCCTCAGGTAATTGAGAAACTCTTCACCTTTGACCCCAAAATACGCAGAGTTGGAACAAAGGGAGAAACCGGAACAGGCATGGGACTTGGATTATGCATGGAATTCATGCAGTTGAATCATGGTATGATCAAGGTATCAAGTAAACCAGGTGAAGGGAGTACATTCACCATGATAATGCAGCCCGGCAGTAAAATAGCGGCAAGGGAACCTGTAGCCTGATACCAATCGGTTTGAGGCTCGTTACCTGAATTCTCCCATTTTATTATCTACATTTATATTTTGACAGTCATCTGAATAACCGGATCATACCGGTTTATATTTATCTTTTTGGATATTTGACTGATGCGGTTAATTTGCTTAAGTTTGCCGAAAACCTTTGGATCATGGCTGAAGACAATAAGATCATTTTTTCTATGGTCGGTGTGGGAAAGGTAATTCCACCCAATCGTCAGATATTAAAAAACATATACTTATCCTTCTTTTTTGGAGCAAAAATAGGTATCATTGGCTTAAATGGTTCCGGCAAGTCAACCTTGTTGAAGATAATTGCAGGACTCGATAAATCTATTACCGGTGAAGTTGTATTTTCTCCGGGTTATTCGGTTGGAATCTTGTTGCAGGAGCCACTGCTGGATGATACTAAAACTGTTCGCGAGATAGTTGAGGAGGGTGCAGCTGAAACTGTTAAACTTCTCAAGGATTTTGAAACAGTAAATAATCGCTTTTCAGAACCACTGGAAGATGAAGAAATGAATGCCCTGATTGAAGAGCAGGGAAGACTTACAGAGTTGATTGACCAGCAAAATGGCTGGGATCTTGATGCCCGCTTGGAAAGAGCCATGGATGCTCTAAGATGTCCAGATCCTGAAAGTCCGGTAAAACATCTCTCGGGAGGTGAACGCCGCCGTGTAGCCTTATGCCGGTTACTACTTCAGGAACCTGATATACTCCTACTGGATGAGCCTACCAATCACCTGGATGCTGAAAGTATTGAATGGCTGGAACAGCATCTCAAACAATATAAGGGTACGGTAATTGCCGTTACCCACGATAGGTATTTCCTTGACAATGTTGCCGGATGGATATTGGAACTCGACAGAGGCGAAGGTATACCATGGAAAGGTAATTATTCCTCATGGTTGGAACAAAAGTCGAACAGACTGGCTCTGGAAGAAAAAACAGAAAGCAAGCGTCGCAAAACCTTGCAACGTGAACTTGAATGGGTACGCATGTCGCCTAAAGCCCGGCATGCTAAATCAAAAGCCCGCTTATCAGCCTATGAAAAGATGATGAGTGAAGATACGAAGCAGAAAGAGGAAAAGCTTGAAATATTCATTCCCAATGGTCCCAGGCTGGGTAATAAGGTTATAGAAGTACAAAATATCTCTAAAGCATACGGTGATAAACTGCTTTTTGAAAATCTCAGTTTCAGTTTACCTCCAGCAGGAATTGTAGGTATAATTGGCCCTAATGGAGCCGGTAAGACTACTTTGTTCCGCTTGATAATGGGTTTGGAAAAACCTGATTCAGGTACTTTTGCAGTAGGAGAAACAGTAAAGCTTGGTTACATAGATCAGGCTCACACAGAGATAGACCCTGAAAAGTCAGTTTGGGAAGTAATCTCTGAAGGGAATGAAAATATTCAGCTTGGTGGCAAGTTGTTTAATTCCAGAGCGTATGTAGCACGATTCAACTTCAGTGGAGCCGACCAGGGCAAGAAGGCTGGCGTTTTATCAGGCGGTGAAAGAAACAGAATGCATTTAGCCCTCACTCTCCGCTCAGAGGCTAACGTTCTTTTGCTGGATGAGCCTACCAATGATATTGACGTTAATACACTCCGTGCTTTGGAAGAAGGACTCGAGAGCTTTGCCGGATGTGCAGTAATCATATCACATGACCGTTGGTTTCTGGACAGAATTGCCACACATATTCTTGCTTTTGAGGGTGATTCACATGTTGAATACTTTGAAGGTGGTTATTCTGATTATGAGGAGAATAGAAGAAAAAGAATTGGCAATGATACACCTCACCGTCTGAAATATAAAAAGCTTCAGTAACTTTGCTGCATAGCACTGATCAGCTCAGTTTCTTATTTATTATTCTCTACAGTCAACATTACATGGATTTTCAGAAACCTTCCATACCTAAAGGCACACGCGACTTCTCCCCTGTTGAAATGAGCAGGCGAAATTACATCTTCAGTAAAATCAGGAATGTATTTGAGCAGCATGGTTATATGCCGATTGAAACCCCTGCCATGGAGAACCTGACTACACTTCTTGGCAAGTATGGGGAAGAAGGTGATAAATTATTATTCAAAGTACTTAATTCAGGTGATTTCCTCTCAGGGATAGATCGCAATGTTCTTCCTACCGAAGAAACCCATAAGATTGCATTTAAGATCAGTGAAAAAGGCCTTAGGTACGACCTTACCGTTCCTTTTGCCCGTTATGTTGTCCAGCACCGGAATGATATTACCTTCCCGTTTAAAAGGTACCAGCTTCAAACTGTATGGAGAGCTGATCGTCCTCAAAAAGGCCGTTATCGTGAATTCTATCAATGCGATGCCGATGTTATTGGATCAGATTCCTTGGTTAATGAGGCGGAACTACTTGTGATGGCTGACCGCATATTTGGTCAACTGAATGTTCCAATTGTCATCAAGCTGAATAATCGTAAGATATTAAGCGGTATAGCCGAAGTAATTGGTCATCCCGACAAAATCATTGATATTACGGTTGCCATTGATAAACTTGATAAAATAGGCATTGACAAAGTGAACGAGGAGCTTGAAAGTCGTGGACTTGATAGAGAAGCAATCAATAAGCTTCAACCTATTATCAACCTGTCGGGAACGAATGCCGATAAGCTGCGTAATATCAGGGAAGTACTTGCTGACAGCACTGATGGAATCAAAGGAATAGATGAAGTTGAGACAATTTTTGCACTGACAAGTGAGATGGAACTGAATAGCGAATTGGAACTTGACCTCACACTTGCCAGAGGATTGAACTATTATACCGGGGCTATCATTGAAGTTAAAGCAAAAAATGCAGGCATCGGCAGTCTAAGTGGTGGCGGGCGTTATGATAACCTCACCGGGATATTTGGATTGCCGGGCGTTTCAGGTGTCGGCATCTCATTCGGTGCCGACAGGATCTATGATGTCATGCTTGAATGCAACTTGTTCCCTGATTCAGCTATTGCATCTACTAAAGTGCTTATCATTAACTTTGGAGGGGAAGAAGAAATCTATAGCCTCAAATTAGCCGGTGAGTTGCGTAAACATGGTATAAATACCGAATTCTATCCTGAAAATGCAAAGATCAAGAAACAGTTCGTGTATGCCGATAGTAAGCAGATACCCTGGGTTATTATCATAGGAGAAACAGAAAGGCTCAGCAATACTCTTCAGCTTAAAAATATGAAAACCGGCGAACAGCAATCATTACAACCGCAGGACTTGTATAACATATTTACAGGATCATGATCTTCAACTGGAATCTACATTTCAAGGTAACGATCAATCGTACCGGTTTAACTAACAGAACCTGATTTTACACAGTAATTCACGTTTTGTTAAACAGTTAAATAATCAACTAATGAAGACTTTTTCAATAAGCTCAAAACCTTTGAGCCTCGATACAATAAGAGAACTGATCACCAACGATGTTAAACTTGAGTTATCCGCGGAAGCCGTTGATAAAATTCAGCATTGCCGGGATTTCCTAGACAACAAATTAAAAAGCCACAGCGAGCCGATATATGGTATCACTACCGGTTTTGGATCATTATGCAACATTCAGATCTCTTCAAATGACCTTACAAAACTGCAGGAAAATCTGGTAATGTCGCATGCCTGTGGTACAGGAGATGAGGTAAACAGTGAAATCGTAAAAATAATGCTGCTTCTGAAGGCTCATGCTTTATCATCAGGCAACTCAGGAGTGCAGGTTCAAACAGTTCAGCGATTGCTTGATTTCTATAATCAGGATGTACTACCCATTGTTTATGAGCAAGGTTCATTAGGTGCCTCGGGTGATTTGGCACCATTGGCACATCTGGCACTTCCATTGCTTGGAATGGGTGAAATGAGAATGGCAGGTAAGATAGTTCCGACAAAAAAGGTATTCAAAGAATTTGGTTGGCAGCCACTAACTCTTCAATCAAAGGAAGGGCTTGCCTTGCTAAACGGCACGCAGTTTATGAGTTCCCATGCTGTTTATATTTTGTTGAAAGCTAAAAGGCTGTCCCTTTTAGCAGATATCACAGGGTCAATTTCACTGGAAGCATACAACGGAAAGTTGGATCCTTTTTTCGAACAACTGCATACAATAAGGCCACATGCCGGACAGATAGAAACAGCCTCAAACATCAGGAATCTATTGAAAGGCAGCAAACTCATTGAGCAAAAAGACAAAAAAGTTCAGGATCCCTATTCCTTCAGATGCATACCACAGGTACATGGCGCTGTAAAGGACACGATAAATTATGTGGAATCAGTTGTTGTTACTGAAATTAATGCTGTTACTGATAATCCAACCATTTTTCCTGATGAGGATCTTGTACTATCAGGAGGCAATTTTCATGGTGAACCACTGGCGTTTGTACTTGATTTCCTGTCAATCGCCATGGCCGAGCTGGGCAACATATCTGAAAGACGCGTCTACAGATTGATTTCAGGACAGCGTGACCTGCCGGAATTTCTGGTCGCAAATCCTGGGCTTAATTCAGGCTTTATGATTCCACAGTATACTGCCGCCAGCATTGTAAGTCAGAATAAGCAACTGGCAACCCCAAGTTCCGTTGATTCAATTACATCATCCAATGAACAGGAAGATCATGTAAGCATGGGAGCTAATGGAGCAACAAAAGCCCTGAGAGTTGTCAATAACCTGGAAACAATAGTATCCATAGAATTATTCACGGCAGCACAAGCTCTTGACTTCCGGGGAATAAGCAAGACCTCTCCATTTCTTCAGGCATTTATAAATGAATACAGAGGGATAGTACCATTTATAAAGGATGATATTATTATGCATACAGAGATCGCCAAATCGATAAACTTTGTTCAGAATGTTGCCTTTGATTTTCCAAGTAACTAATTAACAAGATATTATCAAAATGCAACCTTTTTTATTAAGCTACATCTTATCTAATTGTAAATAAATGTTGGAAAATCAGCATGATAATGCGGTAAGTCAAAAACCCCGATCGTCAGGATTAACATTTATCTGCATACTAACATTTATTGGCAGCGGATTTTCAGCATTTGCGTTCTTTGTAATATTCCTTATCTATTACGAGATTCCTTCAATCATAGCACAAGAGGGATTTCCAATGGATAATGAAGGTATACTTGCTCTCATAAAAAATGCAGGGAGACATTTCTTCCTGGCTATGACAGTATTATATTTAATATCCTTTACCGGGGCTGTAATGATGTGGAAGCAAAACAGGAAAGGTTTTCATTTTTATACAATAGCTCAGTTGATGATGTTACTTATACCTTTTTTTATGGTGACAGGATATACAGTACCATTACCAAATGCCTTGATTACATCGGTTTTTATAGGTGCTTACGGCTTGAATATGGGTGAAATGAGGCGAAATTGACAGAAAAATGAGAATTTGTTAACAAAATGAGCTTTTTTTTTAACTTTTTTTGACATTTTGATGGAAAATTCTATACATTAGCACAACAAATCGAGCATAAAACAGGCTAATACCCACACATACAGACACTATACAATAAATATTATAAGGAAAATAATAGGATGTGTATATTGAACAGAAGTAGAACAACCAATAAAAATTAATTTTTCTGAATTAAAATCATGATTTGGGCATTCGTGCCAATATAAATGATGGAAGACTTAGTCAAACTAATATAAACTTAAAAGGGAGGTCACATAAATACATTAAGAGAGCCAAAAACAATAATATTGAGATAAATTTTTTTTCACTAAATCAATGTTTAACATTTCAATCACCAAAAACACACACTATGAGAAAATTTGCAATGATGCTTGTACTTCTGATTTTTGCCGGAGTACAGGTAGTTCTGGCCCAAACAACCATTACTGGTGTGGTTTCCAGTGCTGATGACGGGCAGCCTATACCAGGCGCTGCCGTACAAGTAAAGGGTACCACAATTGGAGTCACAACAGACGTTAACGGCCGTTACTCATTAAGAGTACCAGCTGACGGCAAAATACTTGAATATCGCTTTGTGGGAATGACAACTAAAGAAGTAACCATTGGAACTCAGACAGTTATTAATATTGTTCTTGAGACAGAAGCAATGGATATTGAAGGAGTAGTTGTAACCGCTTTGGGTATCAGCCGTGAAAAGAAAGCACTTGGTTACGCGGTGGAAGAGGTTAAAGCCGATGAGCTTAACCAAACCCGCTCAGGTAACCTGATCACTTCACTTTCTGGTAAAGTTTCAGGGGTGAACATTACTTCTGCTTCCGGTAATATGGGTGGTTCATCACGTATTACTATCAGGGGTATAAAATCAGTTTCAGGTAATAACCAGCCATTGTTTGTAGTAGATGGTGTTGCTATGGATAATAGTAACTACAATACTACGGATACACAGCGTGGTGCCGGTGGAGTTGACTACGGAAATATGGCTAACGATATCAATCCAGACGATATTGAGTCAGTTTCCGTACTTAAAGGACCTACCGCAGCTGCTCTTTATGGATCACGCGCTGCCAATGGTGTTATCCTTATTACTACCAAGAAAGCTAAAGCTGGTAAAAAAGGTTTAGGTGTTGAAGTTAACAGTTCAGTTTCATTTGAACAGGTATCACTCCTTCCTACTTATCAGAATCAATATGGTGGAGGTTATGTCTATACCGGTGAAGGTACAGATCAGGGATTTGCTCTCCAGGAAATCAATGGTGTCAATTATCGTGTAATTGACTACGCACTGGATGAAAGCTGGGGTCCTAAATATGATCCAAATATTCAAACATTGTCAGCATTTGACATCTTTGACTGGGAAGCCAACGGAAAACAGGGAAATCCAAATACTACTCCATGGGTTGCTCCTGAAAAGGATGTTGAAGACTTCTTTGAAACCGGTGTTGTTTTCAATAATAACTTCGCAATTACAGGTACCAATGAATCATCTGCCTTCAGAATGTCATATACCAATTATGATCTGAAAGGCTATATGCCAAACAGTACACAAAACAGGAATTCCATCAACTTCAATGGTGAATCACAGGTAAGTAAATGGGTAAAAGGATTTGTAGGTGTTAATTACGTTAACACTTATACATTGGGTCGCCCTGAAACCGGATATGATGACAACAACATCATGCAGAAATTCAACCAATGGGGACAGCGCCAGCTTGATATGGGCGTGATGAGCAATTATGTTAATCCTGACGGCACTCAGCGTGTTTGGAACCGCAGCTCATGGGATGATCCAACGCCTGCTTATTCTGACAATCCATACTGGACAAGATACAGGAATTATCAGGATGACGAAAGAAACCGCTTATTTGGTAATGTAGGTATCTTACTTACACCTATGGAAGGTTTATCAATCCAGGGTAAATGGAATCTAGACTATTATAGCCTCGTTGAAATGGAACGCAATTCCATGGGTTCACAGGCTCAGTCTTCTTATGATGAGAACAGACGTGAGTTTATGGAAACCAATGCTGAAGTGATTGCAACCTATAGCTTCAAAGCTACAGAAGCTTTATCAGTCAATTTAATGGCAGGTGCCAATAACAGACACAAAGAATATCAGAGAATGACCTCCAATACCAATGGTGGTTTGATTATTCCTGAATTATACAAAATTACCAATTCAATCAACAAACCTACAGTTGCTGAATATGAGGATGCAAAAGAAGTTCAGAGTGTGTTTGGTAGTGTAAACTTTGGTTATCTTGGCATGTTGTATCTTGATGCAACCTACAGAAGCGACTGGAGTTCTACAATTAAACCTTACAGATTTTACTATCCATCAGTAACTATGAGTTTTGTATTCTCAGAACTAAATGCACTGAAAGATAATAACGTACTGAGTTTTGGTAAAATCCGTGCTGGTATTGCAAAATCGGGTAATGACACTGATCCTTACAACAACGATTATTATTATACTTATGTAAGTAATTTCGGTAGTCAGGCTAACTACTCAATTTCCACTACTCTTAACAATAAGGATTTAAAACCAGAGTCCACCAATTCATTTGAATTAGGTACAGAACTTATGTTCTTCAGCAACCGTGTTGGTCTGGATTTCACCTATTATAATGAGAGTACTACTAACCAGATTCTTGCTGTAGCTGTTTCAGCTGCTTCAGGTTATGGTTTTAAATTCATCAATTCAGGTGAAATTACCAACAAGGGTATTGAAATTGGGTTGAACCTCACCCCGATCAAAACTTCCTCATTCAGTTGGAATATTAACGCCAACTTCACTAAAAATACTAATGAAGTTGTTGACCTTGCTCCAGACCTTAAAGTTTACCAGTTGGTGAATGGTCCATTTGCAGTTTCAGTGAATGCTGAAGTTGGTCTGCCATACGGTTCATTAATAGGTTCAAGTTATGTAAAGGATGCTGAAGGCAACATCATTGTTGATACTGACGGCTACACACTCGTTGGAGCTACGAAGTCAATTGGCACCGTTTTACCTGATTTCTTACTTGGCGTTTGGAATAGGTTCAATTTCAAGGGACTTGAATTATCAGCTTTAGTTGATTATCGTGAAGGTGGTCAGTTATTCTCAACAACCAGTATGTGGGGGAGATACAGCGGTATTTTGGAAGAAACTGCTGCAACCAACTATAATGGCAAAAATGTACGTGATCCTCTCGAAGATGGCGGTGGAGCTTTATTTGAAGGCGTTTATGGTGAAGTTAAGGACGATGGTACAATTCAGTATCTTGACGCTGAAGGCAATCCATCAGATGTTCCTGTAGCTAATACTACTCTCATTGATGCAGAATCATGGGGTGGATGGCACTATTCAGGACCTGCTGAAGCAAACGTTTTCGATGCTACCTATGTTAAACTAAGAGAACTTCGTCTCAGTTATACTCTTCCATCAAAATGGACAGGCCCTGTTCAGAACTTAGCAGTTTCTGCTTTTGGTCGTAACCTAGCTATCTGGGGAGAAGATATTAAACATATCGATCCTGAGAATACAACCGGTAGTGGCAACATACAGGGAATTGAAGGCGGTGCTCTACCCAGCCTGAGATATTTTGGGTTTGGTCTTAACTTTAACTTTTAATAAATATACAATATGAAAACAAACATCCTAAAATATACACTAAGTCTCTTGGTACTGGTGGTGATGGCTGTCGGTTGTACGAAAGATTTCGATGAAATCAATACAGACCCCAACCGTCCTAAGGAAGTGCCAACCGTTAACCTGATCTCAACCGCACAGCGGTATCTTACTGATGACATCTTTGATGAGTGGTTTAGTGCACGTCAGGGTTTACTGTGGTCACAATTCTGGGCTCAGCGTAACTACACGGAAGAAGATAGATTCATCATCCGTCAGAATACCAATAATACCTACTGGCGTTTAATCTATACTGACATGATGGACTTGCAGAATATCATAAATATAGCAAGCGATCCGGACAGAAGGGCAGAGATTAACACTTATTACGGTGATGCCGATGGTCAGATTGCTGTTGCAAATATTCTGAAGTCTTATGTTTTCCAGCTGCTGGTTTCCACCTATGGTGATATACCTTACGAAGAAGCATTTGATGCAATTAACAATCCTACACCTGCTTATTCAACACAGAAAGTTATTTTCCTTGACTTATTTGCCAAGTTAAAAGCTGCTGCTGAATATCTGGAAGCATCTGAAACTACTGTTTTTACCTCAGGTGATTTAATGTATAATGGAGATCCTGCACAATGGGCTAAGTTTGCAAATTCGTTACGCCTGAAACTTGCTATCCGTTTAAGTAAAACTACAGACCCCGATTTGATTGCTGCTCGTGATGCTGCCATTGATGAAGCTTCTGGAAATGCATTTACTAGTAATGCAGACAATGCAGGCGTTACTTACTTAGGTGATGGCGAAAGCAATTCACCAATGTATGATGGCTTCTATGTTGCACGTCGTAATGACTTTACCGTAACAGCCAATTTTGTTGATTTATTGAAGGGTATCAATGACACTCTGAATAATAAAACAAATCCATTCGCTGGTATTGAAGATCCTAGGTTGGCTATCTTTGTTCCGAAAAGAGGTGGCGTTTATCGTGGTATGCCTTACGGTATTGTAAATCAGAATGCATCAGCGTTACGTTCTGTTACAGCTGACTTATATAATTCACAGAACCTGGTTGCTCACGCTGACGCTACTGTTGTATGGATGGATTATGCTGAAGTTTGTTTCATCCTTTCAGAATTGAATGGCTGGAGTCAGGCTCATTATGAGGCAGGTGTTGCCGCATCATTGGAACGCTGGGGTGCTGAAGGTGCTGCTGATTTTATAGCTGCTCTTCCTGCTGCTAATGCTGAAAACGTTATGACTCAGAAATACATAGCTTTATATATGAATGGCTATGAGGCATGGGCAGAATACCGCAGAACAGGTTTCCCGAAATCAATCATTGAAATTGGTGAAAAAACTGGTCCATTATCTAATGGAACAGTGGTAACTTTTGGCCCGGAAACTCTTGCAGGTAACGATATGATTCCTCGCCGTTTGACTTATCCAAAACAGGAGTATTCAATCAACAAGGATAACGTTGATGCTGCTGCTGCTACTATTGGTGGTGATACTTATAACTCAAAACTGATCTGGGATAAATAGTAATCTCAATTTAGTTAACATCAATAAAAGAGGCTATCATTTTGATAGCCTCTTTTATTGATCGATAGTTTCGTAGATCTTAGTTATTATTGAATTGAAAGATTTTTTGGGGCATTTCTCTTATTGCAGATGCCCGGCTAAATTGGACATAGATCCAGGCAACTACCTGATTAAACTAACAGAAGATAAAAGTAGAAGCCCGGCCAAATTGGCCGGGCTTCTACTTTTGAAAAATAAATAATCCGCTTATTCGAACGATTTGATTGATTCAATGATTCGTCTGATAGCTTCACGTAATTGCTCTTCAGTAATTACCAATGGAGGTGCAAACCGAATGATATCACCATGGGTTGGCTTTGCCAATACTCCATTATCGCGCATCTTAAGACATACGTCCCAAGCTTCCTTTCCATTCTTTGGGCGAATAATTACTGCGTTCAGCAATCCTTTACCACGAACAAGTGCAATCATATCTGATTTAACTTTTCTCATTTCATCGCGGAAAATATTACCAAGATATTCAGCCCTTTCAGCAAGGTTTTCATCTTTAATCACCTGTAAGGCAGCAATGGCTACTTTCGCAGCAATTGGGTTACCTCCAAAGGTTGATCCATGTTCACCAGGTTTGATGGTTAACATTATCTCATCATCAGCCAATACGGCAGAAACAGGATAAACACCGCCTGATAAGGCTTTTCCTAAAATTAGAATGTCAGGACGAACATTCTCATGGTCACATGCCAGAAGTTTACCTGTACGTGCAATGCCCGTCTGTACTTCGTCGGCTATGAATAACACATTCTTATCCTTACACATCTGCGATGCCTTGGCAAGATATCCTTCATCGGGAACAAAAACTCCTGCCTCACCTTGGATAGGCTCAACAAGAAAACCGGCAACATTGGGATCTTTCAGTGCTTCAGCCAGTGCATTCAGATCATTGTATGGGATCTTGATAAAACCAGGAGTAAATGGACCATAACCACCATAAGATTCAGGGTCTGAGGACATGGATACAATAGTAATTGTGCGACCATGGAAATTACCGTCGCATACAACTATTTTAGCCTGATCTTCAGCAATGCCTTTTACTTTATATGCCCATTTACGGCAAAGCTTCAAGGCTGTTTCATCAGCCTCTGCCCCTGAGTTCATTGGCAATACCTTGTCGTAACCGAAATACTCTGTTATATACTTTTCATAAGGGCCCAATGAGTCATTAAAAAATGCTCTGGAAGTGAGTGTCATTTGTTGTGCCTGCTCAATGAGTGCATTGACGATTTTAGGATGGCAATGTCCTTGATTGACGGCAGAATAGGCTGAAAGAAAATCAAAATATTCTTTCCCTTCTACATCCCAAACCAAAGCTCCCTCTCCTTTTGCCAGTACTACAGGCAGTGGGTGATAGTTGTGTGCACCGTACTTGTCTTCCAGTTGCATCAGTTCTTCAGATGTCGTTAAGTTGATCATGATAAAAATATTTATTAAATGATTGTTATTTAGTGCAATAAATGGCAAAGATATAACTTAAAAACCAATGGCCAAAGGAAATAACAGTGGTTTCAATTATCATTTATCAGGTTGAAATCATACTAGCCGTGGGGCTTGATTCTTAATCTATTTATGATAATTGAACTCAATAATTTATCTAAACTTTTTCACTTCATTTAGATATTACTTACTCATGACTTTGATTACCTTTGTGCCCTGAAATTAGAAACCAACAAATAATTTAAAGAATTATGAAAAGAATACTATTTTTATCAGCAGTTGTCTTGCTTATGGTATCATGCAACTCAGGTAATGAAAAAAAATCAGCTGGAACTTCCTACACTAAGGTGATAGAAACCTCCATCGAAAACGTTGATTCACTTAACAGTGCAGTTCCTTCTACGTGGAAAAATCTAAAGACTATAGTTGAGGGAGTAGCTCATTCAGGAAAGATTGCCAGTAAAATAGATTCAGTCAATCGCTTCAGCTTATTGTATGAAGCTAAGCTAAGTGATATGGATAAAGCAATGCCAAAGGAAATTAATTTTACAACTTATGGATGTGCACTTGTACCTGATTCAAAGGCAATATTGGTTGTTTCAATCAATGGAGATAAGTATTATAAGGGTGTTACCCTGGATACTCTTTTCACCAATGTGAACGAATGGAAACAGATGAACGCAACCTTCAAACTACCTGAAGGTCTTAAGGATGATGATATACTAAAAGCTTATGTTTGGAATACTGGAAAAGGTGAATTACTTGTAGATGATTTCAAACTGGAAATTGCTTACTAATCCACGAAACCAATCAAAAAAATTAATTATTCCGGTTATTCACCATCAGAATAATTAACATCTTTGAATTCCTGGGGCACCTGGTCTTTGTTATATTTGGAAGGGCATTTTAAGTTCATCTTATGGGCTTCAAAATGTCCTTCTTTCATTTTGCCTATCACCACAATCTGCTCAAGTTTCTCAAAGTCCTGAGGCTTACTGTCGTTATACTTAACCAGCATTTCAGTTCCCTTGTCATCTATCATGGTAAAGCTAAAGCTGTTGGCATCTTTGGCTGCATCATAAACAATCTCCTTGCCAGGACTAAGCTTTCCCATTACATGAAATTCACGGTTTTTGTGCTCGGCAGCTTCGTCAAACCCGGCATAAGTAGAGGTATTCATGGAGAGGCTTAGTACTACTCCAATAGCAGCTACCATTATAATCAGAATAAGTATATGAATCCTTTTCATCAGTCTATCAGTTAATTGAGTTACAAAAGTAGGTTAAAAACAGTTCCTATTTACTGTCATGTTTGCTGTCAATAAGTTCTTTCTGTTTTTTCTCTATCTTGCTCAGCTTTCTGTCGAGCAGAAATAAATATACAGCCAGGCCAGTAAAAATAATAGCCATTACAATAGCTACCACCATAAATTTATCTTCTCCGATCATTTTGTTTCTTTTAGGGTTGTTGTTGTAATTCAAGTATTCTTTTACGCTTGCGGATGTCAAGAATCCAGAACGCAATTAATATCCATCCAATGGCTGCAGGATAAAAAACCATCCTCATTGTAGGGTCAAGATCCCCCATAGTAGATGAATTTCCTCCCTTTCCTGGATGCAGTGAACTATCAGCTAGTCTAGGTAATATTCCAAGGAAAATCACTAGCAGCATAAATGCAAATATATTGTATACAGCAGATACACGCGCTCTTAAGGCTTTTTCATCAATGGATCCTCTTAAAATAGTGTAAGCCAGGTAAGCCATCACACTCACCGCGGCACCATTTAATTGAGGATCATTGGTCCAGAAGTCTCCCCAGGTGAATTTTGCCCATATCATGCCAGTCAATAATCCCAGAAGACCGAAAAACAAGCCGGTATTAACTGCCTGTGAAGCAGTCAGGTCATCTTTTAATTTGAGACTTCCGAGATATTTAATACTATAGATCAATGACGTGCCGAACATAATAAACATTGCAAACCACATGGGCACATGAAAAAACAGATTGCGTATAGTTTGATGAATGACAGGTAATACGGGTACTTCAACCAAGATGCCGTAAATTATGGAATATAGTATTAATATTAGTCCGAGAACTTTCCACCAAATGCCTTTAATCATAAACCAGGTATTAATTTATTTTCGCCAAAGATAAGGAAAAAGAATAACTGCCAGGATAACCACCACGGCATCTATCAGAAACAAAGAAGTTAGCGATTTGATCATTTGGAGTGTTGAAATATTCACTTGTAAGGCTAGTTTGAAGGAATTGATCACAAGCAAAAGCAATGGAATAACTACAGGAAACCCTAAAACGGCCATTAGAGCGGCGTTATTTCCGGCACTGGAAGCAATAGCAGATACCATAGTCAATGCACTAGCTAATCCAATACAACCAAGTATGAAGGAAGGATAAAGAAGCCATGGATTAAAATCAGGCATACCCAGAAAAAGCACATAAAGCCCAAGACTCAAAAAGCCCAGAGATACCATCAAAAGACTGTTATAAACGATTTTAGAAAGAACAATTGAGACCGGGGCAGCAATCATGAAATAATACAGTCGACGTGCAGTATGCTCCTGAACGAAACTCTTACTTACAGCGTTAAAGGCAGCAAATAAAAGTATGATCCAGAATAGTGCTATCCAACTGGTTTCATCAATTATACGACCAAAAGAAAGCTGAACTACAAATACTGTTGAAACAACATACAACAGGATTGCATTAAGAGCATACTTCTGCCTTATTTCCAAAAGAAAGTCCTTTTTTATAAGCTCTATTATCTCTCTCAAATCGTAGTTATTTTTACTTAAGTAACTAAGTTATAAAGTATTATTCGGAGTACTGATCCGATGCCTGTAAGTCAGTATTTTCCAATGCAATAAGATGAATGTTCAATGTTACAAAATGTCCAGACAATTGCTACATAACACCCGGATAATGATGATTATCTGTCAATTTTCCGGATGATGGTTTGAGTTCTTCCGGGTCCTAAAGAGATTACTGATACCGGAAGATTGAAACTATTCTCAAGATACTTAATGTAATCCTTAAAGGCATCTGGCAGATCTGTCCAATGTTTATAATCACTGATGGGCTGATGCCAACCTTTAAGCATCTTTACCTGTGGTTCCACTCCTTCAGTAATGGTTTCAAAAAGTGGGAAATCAAACAGGCTATCCTTGATTTTATATTCCGTACAAACACCTATGGTTTGGAGTTCATCTAAAACATCAGCCTTCATCATCACCAGATCAGTAACACCATTAAGCATAATGGAATATTTAAGAGCGGGGATATCTATCCATCCACATCTGCGGGGTCTTCCTGTTGTAGAGCCAAATTCATTTCCTTTGATCCTGAGTTTATCACCTTGTTCATCCAATAATTCTGATGGAAAAGGGCCGCTACCGACTCTGGTGCAATAAGCTTTGAAAACACCGAACACTCTACCTACTTTATCCGGTGAGATACCCAACCCTGAACAAACACCCGCGGTAATAGTGTTGGATGAAGTGACATAAGGATACGTACCGAAATCAATATCCAGCATAGAACCCTGTGCTCCTTCAGCCAATATCTTCTTTCCCTTGGCGATACTTTCATTGATAAATAGCTCACTATCTATTAGAGGAATATCCTTCAGATACACTATACTCTCAAACCATAGGGCTTCGTATTCTGCCAGCAGCATTCCATCAATAGTAAGTTCCTCTGGATTATGTCCATAGGAACGAATAATTCTGAAATGGCTTTCTTTTAATTCATTATACTGGTTTCTGAAATCAGGCATGTTAGTATTTCCCATTCTCAGCCCTGATCTAGAGACTTTATCAGTATATGAAGGTCCGATGCCTTTCAAGGTTGACCCAATCTTAGATGCGCCCTTTGAAGCTTCATAAACATAATCCAACAAACGATGAGTCGGTATAATCAAATGGGCGCGCTTTGAGATCAGGAGATTCTTTTCAGGTGCTACTTTCTTTTCACGTAACTGCTTTATTTCTATTGATAAAATATAAGGATCAATAATAACACCATTGCCTATAACATTTGTTTTATCAGGGTGGAATATCCCGGATGGAATAGTATGAAGCACATGTTTACCTCCATCAAATTCCAGTGTGTGACCTGCATTAGGTCCTCCCTGAAACCGGGCAATAATATCATATTCAGGTGTAAGTACATCCGTAATTTTCCCTTTCCCTTCATCTCCCCATTGAAGGCCTAATAAAACATCAACTTTCATCTGTATGATTTTAGTAAAACAACCAGAGCGCCGTGATTAGCAACTACATAGAATAGTTGCGTGATATTTTTTTTACTCCCTTGGTTTTGTTGCAATATTAAGAAAAAGATGCCAATTAAAAACTTTGATGCGTAATAAAATCACGTCAGACTAATACTCCTTCAAAGTTGAATAATATCGCAGAAAAGGATCCATAATACTGCAGAAACTCTTATCAGGAAAGTCGGGAAACTATAAGACTTCCGTTGCTTCAGAAGGATTCTCTTCAGTTAATTTCTTCCTTTTAGGCTTTGGTTCTCCAATATATCCGTAAAAAGTAAGAGAATGGTTGGTAATTTTCACTCCCAGCATCCGTTCAACAGAAGCCTGAATTTCCTGAAGTCTGGGATCACAGAATTCAAGAACTGTTCCATCTTCAATATTGATGAAGTGGTCATGTTGCTTGAATTTGAATGATCTTTCGTATTGGGCATAATTATTCCCAAACTGGTGTTTGGTGACCAGGTTGCAATTCTGGAGTAACTCAATTGTATTATAGAGGGTGGCACGACTGACTCTATAACGGTTGTTTTTCATTCTGATATAGAGCGATTCTATATCAAAATGTCCTTTGGTTGAGTAGATTTCTCTTAATATGGTATAACGCTCAGGTGTTTTGCGATGACCATTACTCTCAAGGTAATCTGTAAATATTTTAGTTACCGTTTCGAAATTTAAACGTTCATTATCTCTCATAACAAATTGAGTAGTTAAAGACAGCTATTGCCTGTTTTATGCTTTCAGATGGTAAAGTTATAAAATATCCTAATTACTATTTAGAATAAATAAAAATAAAGCAGGTTTTCTTTGGTGAAAGAGTCATTGTGACTAGCGATTCTTGGTGGGAGTGTCAGTTAAACGGCTGATGCGATAAACGTTATTGATTCCTTTAAGTTTCTTGAGCTCAACCATTAAGCGATTTAAGTCATCGGTATTGTGAACAAGCAGCATTATGGTAGCTTCAAACACATCACCGGTTGAATCAATATGAAATGAACGGATATTCAGATTCATCTGACTTGAAATAATTTGTACAATATCATTCAGTAATCCCATGTTATCAAAGCCAACAATTCGGATTCCGCTAAGGAAAGTACCCTCCTCTGTGCCGGTCCAGTTAATCTTGATTATTCTATTTCCGTATTTTGACATCAATTGGATCGCTTCAGCACAATTGGTTCGATGAACCCACACTCCACCCTCCTGAGGCATAAACCCAATCACCTCATCACCTGGAATTGGATTACAACAGTCTGATATCCTGTATTCCACTTCACCATTTCCACTAACCGGGAGATCCTTATTAAGTAACTGCTGATTTACAGCATCAGAGATTTTATTTTGCATAACGGGTTTTGATCTTGTAAAGGGGCGTGTAATAAGATTAAGCCACCCTGACCTGTCATGTTGCTGCATACAATCTTTAATTTCTTTACTTCCAATCTCTCCCTTATCAACTTTATAGTATAGATCAATAGCAGAACTAATTTGTGTGCACTCCTGTAATTTCTGCAAACTGTTTCGGTTAAGTTCTATTTTCAATTCATTAAACAGCTCCTCGAGTTTAAATTTGCCAGCATCCACATGCTTTTTCCTTTGTTCTTTAAGCGCATCCTTGATAAATGACTTAGCCCTGGCAGTAACCACATAATTCATCCATTCCTCCCGTGGAACTTGTTTTTTCGAGGTAATAATTTCTACCTGATCGCCGCTTTTAAGCACATGATTAAGAGCTACTAGCTTATGATTCACCTTAGCACCGATACATTGATTGCCTATTTCAGAATGAATATTATAGGCAAAATCAAGTGTAGTTGAATTTGAAGGCAATGTTTTAACTTCACCTTTAGGGGTAAATACAATTATTTCATCAGCAAAAAGATTGAGTTTAAATTCATCGAGGAAGGCAAGAGCATTTGAATCAGGTGATTGCAGCAACTCTTTTATCTTATTCAGCCATCTGTCGAGCCCACTCTCATTATTGGATTTCTCCTTATATTTCCAATGTGCGGCATAGCCCTTTTCGGCAATCTCATTCATTCTCCGGGTTCTGATCTGTACTTCTACCCATTGACCTGTATGACTCATAACGGTAGTATGGAGTGACTCATACCCATTTGCCTTTGGAGTTGAAATCCAGTCGCGAAGCCGATTCTGTTTAGGGCTATAAAAATCAGTTACAATCGAATAAGCCTGCCAACATTGGTATTTTTCATTTTCAAAACTAGCATCAAGAATAATCCTGATAGCAAAAATATCAAATACTTCGTCAAAAGGTACTTGTTTGGCTTTCATTTTCTGCCAAATTGAGAATATAGATTTCTCTCTGGCAATGATCTCAAATACAAGCCCTTGTGACAGTAATGCTTTTCTTATGGGATATATGAACTTGTTGATAAACTTGGTTCTTTCCACAGAAGATTCTTCCAGTTTTCTGGAAATAGAGGTATATATCTCAGGCTCAGTATATTTGAGAGCCAGGTCTTCCAGTTCACTCTTGATCGCATATAAGCCTAGGCGATGCGCTAAAGGCGCAAAAAGATATATAGTTTCAGATGCGATCTTCAGCTGTTTCTCATGAGGCATTGATTCAAGCGTACGCATATTGTGCAATCGGTCAGCAAGCTTGATCAAAATCACCCTGACATCATCAGAGAGCGTAAGGAGCATTTTGCGAAAGTTCTCAGCCTGAGCTGAAGGAGTATGATCAAAAAGTTCCTTAATCTTCGTTAATCCATCAATGATTCTGGCAACCTTCTCACCGAACATACGGCGCATGTCATCAATGGTGTAGTCGGTATCTTCAACAACATCATGGAGTAAGGCGCAGATTATGGAAGTTTCACCCAATCCAATTTCACCGGCCACAATACGTGCCACTTCAATTGGGTGGTAAATATAGGGCTCGCCACTCTTCCGGCGCATATCCTTATGAGCAGATACTGCCAGATTGAACGCTTTTCTGACCATCCGCTTGTTCTTCAACTCAGTGCCGTTACTCCAGGCATTCAACAGGCCCCGGTATCGTTTTAGTATTTCTTTCCGTTCCTGCTCCAGATCAGCTACGTACATGCAAATGCCAACTTTCTTTTTAGATTACAACTACAAATGTATCGAATTATACAATGAAAGATTCAACATCACGTTGATTCATAAAAAAAACAAGTCAAAAGGCAAAAATGCCCTATATTTGTTCTTATTAACGATGCTGGGCGGTTTTTCGCTAATACAATATCTTACTGATGATCACACCAAAAGCTACATATATCAAATGGTTTAAAACCCTTTTATTAGCATTGGCATGTGTTATATTGTTTGATTTACCTCTATATGCTACGCATCAGCGTGCCGGAGAAATTACTTACAAGCACCTTAATAACCTTACCTATGAAGTTACTATTACTACCTATACATTTGCGCCAAGCGCAGCTGACCGTTGTGAATTAACATTAAACTGGGGAGATGGTGAGAATAGTATCCTTCCAAGAACAAACGGCACCTCAGGTGTTACACCTGCCGGAATATCATGTGATCATGTAGGAGAAATGGTTGGAAAGGATATCAGGAAGAACATATATGTTGGTGTTCACACATATCCTTCAGCTTCAACGTATAGAATATGGCTTGAAGATCCTAACCGCAATATGGGCATTCAAAATATCCCAAATTCAGTTGACGTTCCTTTGTATATTGAGACTCTCCTAGTTATCAATCCATTTCTAGGGAACAATAGTTCGCCGCAGCTTCTGCTCCCTCCTATTGACAATGGTTGTATTGGTGTACCTTATTTACATAATCCGGGTGCATTTGATCCAAATGGAGATAGCCTTTCATATAAACTTGTTACACCCAGAGGCGCCGGTGGATTAAATATAATAGGTTATAAATTGCCAAGTGAAGTGGATGTAGTAAATCCAGGCACTTTCACCATTAATGCTGTTACAGGCGATATATTATGGCAGGAACCTACTATTCAGGGAGAATACAATTTTGCACTCATTATTGAAGAATGGCGCAATGGAGTAAGAATAGGCTATGTTACCCGAGATATGCAGGTGAATATTATTGCTTGTGACAATGAGCCTCCCGTGCTTAGTTTTGTTACTGATACATGTGTGGTTGCAGGTGATACTCTGAAGGTAAAGGTTACTGCCACCGACCCCGATGGTGACATGATGACATTAACTGCCAGTGGCGGACCGCTCATTTTAGCCTCAAGTCCCGCTACATTTGAGATAACGTACGATTCTATTGGAATTATTGAAGGTGACTTAACTTGGATAACAACGTGTGCACATGTTAGAAACCAAAATTACCAGGTATACTTTAAAGTCGAAGACAATGGAGCACCTGTTAGCTTATTTGATCTAAAAACGCTTAACATCAAGGTAATTGCACCACCAGTAGTTGGTACAAATGCTGAACCATTGGGAAATGCAATAACCCTTTCTTGGCAACGAGCCACTTGCGGGGAAGCCAGAGGTTACAAGATATACCGTAGAGCAGGCAGTTCAGGATTTATTCCGGGGGAATGCATTACCGGTGTACCACCCGAAACCGGGTACCAGATAATAGCGACAACAGAAGGCATCAACAATACAACATTTACTGATGATAACAATGGAGTGGGACTTGTAAGAGGAATTACCTATTGCTATATGGTAACCTATTGGTTTGCAGATGGTGCGGAGAGTAAAGCATCAGAAGAATTTTGTACTGATTTAAAAAAGGATCTTCCTGTTATTACAAATGTAAGTATTGATACCACATCAACAGATGCAGGCCAAATATATATCGCTTGGTCCAAACCTACTGAACTTGACACACTTCAAACACCCGGTCCATTTATTTACAAGTTATACAGATCACAAGGTTTCAGTACATCAAATGCCTTGATTGTATCGGAGTTCAATGATCTGAATGACACTACATTCATTGACAATGGAATGAATACAAGAGATGAGTCATGGACTTATCGACTTGAGCTTATTAATAACACGCCTGGCAATGTCTTTTCAGTTGGCTTCTCTGTGCCGGCGTCATCTATTTACCTGACTACAGCACCCTCCGACCGACAAATCACCCTAACGTTCAATGAAAATGTTCCATGGGCTAATGAAGAATATGTTATATTTCGCAAAAATCCGGGTTCTACTATATTTGATAGCCTTACTACTGTTCCACTCAGACGGTATGTCGACACGGGTCTGATAAATGAGAAACAATATTGCTATTACGTTAAGACTATTGGGACCTATGGCACACCTGGGTATATTGATCCGCTAGTTAATTTCTCCCAGGTTACATGCGATACACCTGTTGATAATGTGGCTCCGTGTCAGCCAATGCTTACAGCTGATATCAATTGTGAAGAGCTTTCTATATTTTTCTCCTGGGAAAATATTATGCTCACCTGTGCACCTGACATTGCCAATTATCTTCTCTACCAAAAAGGAAATCCTGACCAACTAATAGCTACAATTGACCCGGAAAACACAAGTTATACGCATATTCTAACGAATCTTTCCATTTCAGCATGCTATTTCATTGTGGCAATTGACACCAACGGTAATGTAGATACAACTGCAGCTTTTGCATATTGTCTGGGAATAGATGATTGTCCTAGATATCGTCTTCCGAATGTTTTTACACCTAACAGTGATAACATCAACGATTTCTTTGTCCCTTTCCCTGGATACACATCTGTTGAGCGTGTGGAAATGCAGATATTCAACAGGTGGGGAGTATTGGTTTTTGAGACAGTCGATCCCCAGATAAAGTGGGATGGGAAGGATAAGAACACAAATAACTTATGCCCCGAAGGGGTCTACTTCTATAGATGTATTGTATATGAAAATGTTGGCTCGCCTGAATCACCGGAGCAGATTACACAACAAAAACGCATCTTATCAAACAGTATACATTTGCTTTACTAAGCAAAGTTGGATTTGAGATTTTCCCTACAAGCTAATTATTTCTAAAAACAAGCACTTTTTTATAGAGAAGATGCTACTTGTTCCTAGCGAAGGAGTTACTTGTTCCAGATAAAAATTACTTATTCTAATTAAACGGGCACAGGAAAAATAAATTTTCCTGTGCCCGTTTTTGGAGGTTGTATTAACGACAAAGATTTAGAGTAAAGTCGTTAAAGTCCTTTCATTATTATTAAAACATCTTTTCAGCAAGGTCAACAACTCTGGAAGAATAACCCCATTCATTATCATACCATGAAAGTACTTTAACGGTACGACCATTTACCATGGTGCTAAGTGCATCAAATATTGAGGATGCAGGGTTATGAATAACATCAACTGAAACTATCTCATCTTCTGTATATTCAAGTATACCTTTCATAGGACCTTCAGCTGCTTCTTTCATAGCAGCATTGATTTGTTCCTTGGTAACTTCTGTCTTCAGATTAACCACTAAATCAACCAATGATCCGGTAGGAGTTGGTACACGAACTGCTAATCCATCCAATTTACCCTTCAGTTCAGGAATAACGATACCAACTGCTTTGGCAGCTCCTGTAGTAGTAGGTATTTGAGAAACAGCAGCTGAACGTGCACGTCTCAGATCACTGTGAGGTGCATCAAGAATTGTCTGATCGTTTGTATATGAATGGATGGTTGTCATTAAACCATTCTCTATTCCGAACTTGTCATTAAGTACTTTGGCAATTGGTGCCAGGCAATTTGTGGTACATGAAGCATTTGACACACACTGATCAGTCTCTTTAAGGTCATGATCATTAACACCAAGAACGATGGTTCTGTCAATGGCATCCTTGGAAGGCACGGTAAGAATAACCTTCTTGGCACCATTTTTCAGGTGATCTCCATATCCGCCTTTAGCACTTTCCTTTGAACGGAAAACACCAGTGGACTCAACAACAACATCAGGAGCCTGAGACCATGGGATTGTTAAAGGGCTTCTTTCTGCATGGACAGGATACTTTACACCATTCACAATAAGTGAGGTTTCATCAAATGTTACTTTACCGTTGAATTTACCCTGTGTTGAATCATACTTCAGAAGATAAGCAAGTGTTTTTGTATTTGTAAGGTCGTTAATCCCTACTATTTCAATGTTTTCGCGCTCAAGTGCGATTTTGAAAACATTACGTCCAATTCTACCAAACCCATTGATAGCTAGTTTAATCTTTGACATATTTTTGAAATTTATAATTGTTTATCGGTTTCAGTTTACAAAATTAGTCACAAAATTTAGTACAATAACAAATTAATCTTTTTTTCTACCTTTGCACCGATGAAAAATACCCGTAATTTTTGTATAATAGCCCATATTGACCATGGTAAAAGTACCTTGGCAGACCGTTTACTTGAATTAACAGGTACCCTATCTGAACGTCAGCAACAGGATCAAGTTCTTGACGACATGGATCTAGAACGTGAACGTGGCATAACCATTAAAAGTCATGCTATCCAAATGGATTACAATTTCGAAGGGACTGCTTATAAACTGAACCTTATTGACACTCCGGGGCATGTCGACTTTTCTTATGAAGTATCACGTTCCATTGCAGCCTGCGAGGGCGCTTTGCTTATTATAGATGCTACGCAGGGTATTCAGGCACAAACAATCTCAAATCTTTACCTGGCACTTGAACACGACCTCGAGATCATTCCTGTAATGAATAAGATGGATATGGATAATGCCATGCCGGAAGATGTTGAAGAACAGATCATCGATCTTATAGGTTGTAAAAAGGAAGATATTATCAGAGCCAGCGGCAAAACAGGATTAGGTGTTGAAGAGATCCTTGAGGCTATAATCAAGAGAGTACCCTCTCCTACCGGTGATCCGGAAGCTCCACTACAAGCACTTATATTTGATTCAGTATTCAATAGTTTCAGGGGTATAATAGCCTACTTCCGTATTATGAACGGTCAGATCAGGAAAGGTGATCTGGTAAAGTTCTTTAATACAGGTAAGGAATACAATGCCGATGAGATTGGGGTGCTTAAGTTGGTTCAACTGCCAAAGGAGACATTAAGTGCTGGTGACGTAGGGTATATAATTTCGGGTATCAAAACATCCAAAGAAGTAAAAGTTGGCGATACTATTACGCATGTAAAACGTCCATGCGAAAAAGCCATTGAAGGTTTTACCAACGTCAAACCAATGGTTTATGCAGGTGTCTACCCCATTGATGCTGATGATTATGAAGAGCTCAGATCATCCATGGAGAAATTGCAGTTAAATGATGCTTCTTTGGTTTTTGAACCTGAATCATCGGCTGCATTAGGCTTTGGATTCAGATGTGGTTTCCTGGGATTACTTCACATGGAGATCATACAAGAAAGACTCGACCGTGAATTTAATATGGACGTTATTTCAACTGTTCCTAACGTTTCATACAGGGCTTTCACAACAAAGGGTGAAATGCTTGAAGTACATAATCCATCGGGACTTCCGGCACCTAATTACCTTGAATTTATCGAAGAACCATACATAACCGCTCAGATTATTTCCAAATCCGACTTCGTTGGAGCAGTAATGAAACTTTGTATAGAGAAAAGAGGAACACTACTTAACCAGGTATACCTTACAAGTAACAGGGTTGAATTGACTGTTGAACTTCCTCTGGGTGAAATCGTCTTCGACTTTTACGATAAACTCAAGAGTATTTCCAAGGGTTACGCTTCTTTTGATTATCATATTACCGGTTATAAACAAGCTAAACTTGTAAGACTTGATATTTTACTGAACAGTGAACCAGTTGACGCACTCTCTACTTTAATTCACGCTGATAATGCTTATAGATTCGGGGCTAAGATGTGCGCCAAACTAAAAGAACTTATTCCAAGGCAGCAATTTGATATAGCTATACAAGCAGCAATTGGTGCAAAGGTTATTGCCCGCGAAACTGTAAAAGCGGTTCGTAAGGATGTGACTGCCAAATGTTACGGAGGAGACATTACCCGTAAAAGAAAACTGCTTGAGAAACAGAAAAAGGGGAAAAAGCGTATGCGTCAGGTAGGTAATGTTGAAGTGCCACAGTCGGCATTTCTTGCAGTGCTGAAACTTGATTAAATATCTATTAGCTGGTGCTTTAAGCCATAGATAATAACTTCAATTATATTCTTGGCACCTATTTTAGTCATCAGATTCGCCCTGTGCTTTTCAACCGTTCTACTACTTATAAAAAGCTTATCAGCAATTTCTTTGGTTGACAGACCCCTACATACCTGGGTAAGAATCTCAAGTTCACGTTCTGAGAATCCAATGTCATCTATCCTTTTTTCTTCATTATCCTCATCCTTGTAAAACAGGGCTCGTAGTTTTTTTATCAGCTCTTCTGAAACATAATTTCCTTTGCCACCAATAAGATCAACAGCTTTCTCAAATTCCTTCAGGTCATCAAGACTTAACCCTCCAATGGTCTGATCATCAACCATTGCAGGTTGAATTGGTGAGATTATGCCCAACAGACTGGTGCGGCCTTTTACTTTCAACCCTTCAATACCGTATACCTCCACATTAATAAAGTTTCCTGCTTTATGTTTAGCACGAAAGCTAATGTGTATTTCTTTGTTAAAACCCTGTAAACACCTGTTAATCTTATCCATGGAAGACTGTCGCTGGTCATCGGCAATTAAATGCTGAAATCCCATGGATAGTAATTCCTCACGGCTGTATCCCAGTATATTTGATAGGCTTGGATTAGTTTCAATAAATTTATCACCCTGGAAGATGTATATTCCATAAGGTGAAATCATAGAGAGCGCAATAAACTTCTCCTCATTTGCTTTTCTATATGCTTCAGCTTTATTTAATCGGGTAGCAATTGATGTCAGTAACTCATCATATTCAAATGGTTTAACAATATAATCATCTGCACCAAGCTGCATTCCAAACCTTATATCCTTGAGTTCTGATTTAGCTGTCAGGAAAACAAAAGGAATCATGGCCGTAGCAGAACTTTCCTTAAGAACATTAAACACGTCATAACCATTAATCTCCTTCATTGAAATGTCACAAAGAATAAGATCAGGAAGAATTTCAAATGCTTTTTGAATACCCACGGCCCCATCCGGTGCATGAGTAATTTCATAACCCTTCACTCTTAAAAGGTTTATAATGGTAAGAGCTAAAGCTTTATCATCTTCAACCAGAAGAATTTTTGCCGAAGTGTCATTCGCCCCACTCATAAATTTTCCCGTTTTAGAATTTTAGATTTACTGGTAGATCAATAATAAATTTAGTTCCTTTTCCAAGTTCACTGTTAATTTGAACTCTTCCTTTATGTAAAAGCAGGCATTCTTTAACAATTGCAAGTCCTAGTCCTACTATATTTGTTTGTAATCCATCAGAACTGGCAAAGAAAACAGTCAGAGCATCCAATTGTTCCAGGGTTAAGCCAATTCCATTGTCTTCCACAGTAAATTGAATATAGCCGGTTTCTATTATTTTAGACTCAAATAATACTTTATGGTTCTTTCTTGAATAACTTAATGCATTAAATATCAAGTGAGTGAAAAGACTTGTGAATAAATATTCATCAATTTCCACCTCCTGTATCGATTTGTCATGTATATATTCCACCCTGTCGGATACAACTTCTGCTTCGTTGAGACCTCTTACGAGACTCTCACATACTGTTTTTAAATCTACCTGGCTAGGTTTGAATTCCAACCTTCCTTTATTAATAGAATCCACCACAGTAACTTTATCCAATACTCTGAGCAATGACTTAACAGCCATACGGCTCAATGAAAATGCATCTTCAATAGTAGCCTGGTCCAATTGAAATTCATGGTATTCCAATAATTGAAGATTTGCATATATTATTGATAGTGGAGTCCTGAAATCATGTGAAACTGACGAAATACACCTGGAGTTGATCTTGTTCAGATTCCTCTCTTTTGATAACAGATGATTGCAATCTTCCAGAATTAAATTAAACTGATCAAATGGCCTTATCAGAAAATGATTCTGTTCTTGATCATTAATTTTAACATTGTATCGTGATATTAAAAAGCGGCAAGTTGTATCATCAAGTTCAATTTCCTTGATAAATTCATCAAAGCCAACCCGATCATCACAATTACTTTCTTCCATCAAATCCCTAACTACATCTCTGAAATACTCTGGAACCGGGCGATTAAACCCCGAGTATGGCAAATTAGAATTAGAATCTGCATAATTAAATGACAAACATTTACCTTTATTATCCTTTACGATGAGGTAATACTCTTGTATTCCCCTTTCAGGTAAGGATAAAATTGATTCTTTCTTAGCCGGACTATCTACTTGATTCTGGTCAATTGACATTTAACTATTCTGTCAGGTTGTTAGGTACTACAAACAAAGATAATAAATATAATGGTTAACATTAAATTGTGGAAATATTTGACAAATAAAACGAAATTTCACCAACAAGCTGTAACTTTTTACCCATCAGGATTGTCTTAGTAATATCTTAATTAACTGTATGGATTCAGTTGAGTACAACAAATGCGTTAATAACTATGCCGACAGCGTTTATCGTTTCATATTGAAGAATATCGGCGATAGGGAAAAAGCTCGTGATATAGTTCAGGATTCCTTTATGAGGATGTGGGAACGATCAGCAGATATTACGTCCGATAAGGCAAAGTCATATTTATTTACTACAGCCTACCATACAATGATCGACATGATACGCAAAGACAAACGAATTACAGCTGCAGATGACACTCACATGAATAATCTGGTCACTTTTAATTCATATAATGATTTGCAGGAAGTATTGAACAGAGCACTTGACACATTGCCTGAAATTCAGAAAGTTGTGATTACTCTCCGTGATTATGAAGGATATTCTTACGAAGAAATAGGTAACATAACTAATCTCACTGAATCACAGGTTAAAGTTTATATTTATAGAGGAAGGGTAGCATTGAAAACCTATTTAGGAAGTATTGAAAGGGTAATCTAAATGATGGGAGGAAATGAAATGGAAATAAATATTGACAACTATGAAGTTTTTATTATCGATTATCTCGATAGTAAATTAGGGCCGCTTGAAACAGCGCAGTTACTCTTGTTTCTTGAAAATCATCCCGGTCTGAAGGATGAATTTGAAGATCTAAAAACTATTAACATTACTCCTACCTCTAAAGAAGCTTTCGGATTCAATGAATCATTAAAGCAACCTGCTGATAAAGATGCTGTTAACCTTTCTATTCTTAATTATACACATTACTTTATTGCTGCAACTGAAGGCGATCTCTCTGAAACAGGCTATAACCTGCTCTATCAATTTCTTCAAAAACATCCAGAACTTAAATCTGAATATAAACTATTTGAATCTTGCAAACTCAAGCCGGAAACCAAAGTCCATTTCCCTGAACCCGAAAAGCTGAAGATAAAGAGTAAACCAGTCTTTATGAGGTATTATCTGTCCATCGGTATAGCTGCGAGCCTGTTATTGATTGTTACCGTGTTTCTAAGACTAACTCCTGAAACAAATAAAGACCTTAATAATACCATCCTGAATTCTATTGAACAACAGGCTAATGCTGATGGTACTACAACAGTAAAAAAAGAACTGGATAAAGATATAAAGCCTGAATCACTTGAAAAAAGCGAAACTGAATCTCAAATTAGAAAGTCTACACCATTAGAGAAGAAAGTAACTGGTTCAAAATCTTCTACCATAGAGCTAAAAGAAAGAACTGCGCCCATAAGAAAGATTGAAAAGAAAAATATGATCATTAATACTACCCCATTGATCACTGCAAATAGAACCATGAATTTCTATTCTAATCTATATGATGATATAAGATTATCACAGGAACTTGCCATGGCGGAAGAAGAAGATCAAGAAGAAATCATAGCCGAAAAACCTACGCAAAATATCAGAAATATTAAAGCCGGACGAATACTTAATTCTGTTTTAAATTCTGGCGAGCAGCTCGCTGAACAAATACCGCAATCCATGAATGGATGGCTGTTTGCAGACCTTGGAGTTAAGGGCTTTAATTTATTGACAAATAATAATTATTCAATTAACAGAAGTTACAGCGAAAAGGGCAGAATTGAACAGCTTAATATCAAGAATATTGAAAAAAATCTTTGATTTCCATGAAATCCATGTAACAAAGTAAAACCATTCGCCGTCATAACAAAGTAACTTAAACACACTAATATCATGAAACCACTACTTAAACGCCGGATCACTTCCCTGACACTGATAGCAATAGCCGTATCAATGTTGCCTTTCTTTACTTTCAGCCAGACTGAAGGAAGCGGAACTGTTCAGAAACAAAATCGTCCTCTACCTCCATTTACAAAAATAGAAGTAGGTAGTGCATTCACTGTTATACTGAGCACAGGTGAACCAAATGTCATTGTTGAAACTGATGACAACCTCGGTCAGAATATTGAAACCCTGGTTAATGATGGAGTCTTACAAATCAATTCGAGTGGAATAAAGAATCCTACTTCACTAAAAGTTTATGTTACAGCTCCAAACATTACCGATATTGGGCTTTCAGGTGCTGCCAGGCTTGAATCAAAGGGTGTACTTGAATTCCCGGTATTACATCTTAGTGCAACCGGAGCATCCCGTGCTAATATTGAAGTCAGTTCACAGGAAGTAATAACTGAAGTTAGCGGTGCTTCAAGAGTGACACTCAGAGGTACAGCAACCACCCATATATCAGAAGTATCCGGAGCTTCCTCAGTCAATGCATTGATGATGAAAACAATCACTACCACGGCCGAAGTCACAGGCGCCGGAAGAATGTCAGTCTTTGCTAAAAATCAACTCAACGCTGAGGTAAAAGATGCAGGTACAATATCCTATTTCGATAATCCTGAAATTAAAAAAATCAAACAATCAGGCAATTCTGTAATTACCCTCAATAACCCTGATGATGCAATGCCGACACAATCTGAAGAAGTAGTTGGTGATATTGAAATCAAAGTTTTTGAAGATGGCGACTCAACTTTTGTCAAAATCGGCGATATAGACGTCCATGTCAATGAAATGGATGATATGACAAAAATAGGAATAGGCCGTCATGATCTGGAAATAGATGATGAAGGCAACGTAAAACTCAAGAGACACAAAAAAGAAAAATATGATGGTCATTGGGGTGGTGTAGATCTTGGTATCAACGGACTTCTAGATGCTGACAATACATTAAATACTCCAGAAGGTTTTGAATTCATGGATCTTAAAATGGAGAAATCAATAAACTTTGCACTTAATATCTTTGAACAGAACTTCAATCTAATAGATGAAAACTTTGGATTAACAACCGGATTAGGACTTGAATGGAATAACTACCGTTTCCGTAACAATGCAGTTATAACTGATCTTGATGAAACTTTTGACGGTTTCCTTGATGAAGGCAGTGATCTTAGTTATATCAAAAGCAAACTTGTAACAACTTATCTAACCCTGCCGGTGATGTTTGAGATTCAAACAAACAGTTACTCAAAGACTAATAGCTTTCATTTGGGTGTTGGCGTATTATCAGGCCTCAGAATTGGAACCCATACCAAGTTAGTTTATGAAAATGGCGATAAAAAGACGGATAAAAACAGAGGATCCTCTGCTATGAGTCCCTTTAAAATGGACTTGATGGCACGCATTGGATGGGGCAAAATAAATATCTACGGAAAGTACTCCCTGGTAGAACTCTTCAAAGATAACAGGGGTCCTGAATTGTACCCATTCTCCGTAGGTATCAGTCTAGTCAATTGGTAACTCTAAAATAACACCTGAGAATGTTTAAATTGTTTACTCAGAGATAAGTAACATCACATAACAGAAAATTACAAAATGCTGTTCTTCCACCAAAGAACAGCATTTTTCATTGTAAAAAATTATATTAATTTTACACGCTCAAAATGAAATTATACGAATCAACTAATTGAAGATGTATGTCAGGACACAATAAATGGTCAACCATCAAAAGAAAAAAAGGAGCAACTGATGCAAAGCGCTCCAAGATTTTCTCAAGAATTATAAAGGAGATAACTGTAGCTGTAAAGGAAGGAGGTCCTGACCCTGATGGAAATCCGCGATTAAGGCTCGCCATTGCCAATGCAAAAGGCGCCAGTATGCCTAAAGACAATATTACAAGAGCCATAAATAAAGGATCAGATAAGGATGCTGCCAATTATCAGGAGACTTCCTATGAAGGCTATGCACCAAATGGAATTGCAGTTTTCATTGACTGTACCACTGACAACCTCCAACGCACAGTTTCCAATGTAAGGTCGTACTTCAACAAGTTTGGAGGCAACCTAGGCACTAATGGTTCACTGGCATTTCTATTTGACCGAAAAGGTGTCTTCACTATTGCCAAGGGTAACATCAATATGGATGATCTTGAAATGGAATTGATTGATGCCGGAGCTGAAGATATTCAACTTGAAGACGATTTAATCACAGTAACCACAGCTATGGAAGATTTTGGACAGATGCTCAAGAAACTGGAAGAGATGAAGATTGAAACAGAGAATGCCGAGTTACAGCGAATTCCAAAAACCACTGTCAAGGTTGATAAGGAAACAGCCCGAAAAGTGATGAAACTCATTGATTATTTTGAGGATGATGACGATGTAACAAATGTATACCACAACATGGAGCTTACTGATGAAATAATGGAAGATCTGGAATAGCAATCACTTTCAAACAATAAAAAAGGCCGCTTTTGCGGCCTTTTTTATTGTTAACTCCTTACTTACTTGCTTGCCTGCTGAGCTTTCATGCTCACAACAATCTCATAAGTATCAAGTGCAATAACGAGTTCTTCATTGGTAGGAACTACCATGACTTTAACCTTTGAATCATCCGCAGAAATGACAGCTTCTTTGCCACGGAGTCCTTTATTTTTTGATTCATCGAATTTAACACCCATGAATTCCATTTCAGCAGTAGTGAACATGCGGGTGGCTGGGTCATTCTCCCCTACTCCACCAGTAAATACTATTACATCTACTCCACCCATTGCTGCAGCATAAGCGCCAATGTACTTTCGAATGCGATAATAATACATTTCGAGTGTTACTTTAGCACGCTTATTTCCTTCTTCCGCTGCCTTTTCAACGTCACGCATATCACTTGATATACCTGAAACCCCAAGCATTCCAGAATGCTTGTTTACGAGTGTATTTGCTACTGATAGATCAAGTTCCTCCTTATTAATGATCTGGAGAAAAGCTCCAATGTCAAGATCACCTGTTCGTGTTCCCATGATTAGACCTTCAATAGGCGTCATGCCCATTGATGTATCAAGGGATTTACCATTTTTAATAGCTGCAATTGAAGCACCATTTCCTAAATGGCATGTAATAATCTTAAGACTATTATAATCCATGCCTAAAATATCGGCAGCTCTTTGTGAAACATACCTATGACTAGAGCCATGAAAACCATAACGGCGTATCTTGTACTTTTCATAAAGCGAATAAGGAATGCCGTATAGGTAAATATAATCAGGCATTGTTTGGTGGAATGCTGTATCAAATACACCTACCTGAGGAATCTCAGGCAATAAGTTGGTGATTGAATATATACCTTTGAGGTTTGGTGGATTATGCAATGGAGCTAAATCAATGCACTCTTCCAGTGCAGCAATGACTTCTTTTGTGATATATACACTGCCCTTGAATTTCTCACCGGCATGAACTACTCTGTGTCCTACAGCATCAATCTCATTGAGATCTTTTATACTACCATATTTCGAGCTAATGAGAACGCCAAGTAAATATTCAATACCTTGCTGATGATCCAGAATTTCACCTTCCAGTTTCACTTCTACTCCATCCTGACGGGAATGTTTTATCAAAGAGCCTTTGAGACCTATTTTGTCAACAAGCCCCTTTGCCAGAACTTCTTGTGACGGCAGATCGAATAATTGATATTTAATGGATGAACTTCCACAGTTCAATACTATAACTTTCATTTCTTTTCTGTTTTTTTGATGTGAGGAGTAAAATACTATACTCTACCAAGGTTATTGATATGACCATGTTTCGTTAAGCGCTTATCACCCTGATAAAGATAAAATCCTTCACCAACACGACGTCCATAAAGGTTAGCGCGAACCATCCTCTTAAGTACCGGTGATGGTTTGTATTTCTGATCACCAAACTCAATGTACAAGTTCTCCATCCATTTCAATAGCTTGTCAAGACCAATCTTGTCGGCCATTTCAAATGGTCCAAGCTGTAACCCTGAAGTCTCTCTCATTGTCTCATCAATATCAGAAACCGTTGCAACACCCTCCATCAATATTTCACAGGCTTCATTGATCAGCGGTACCAACATACGTGTGCTAATATTTCCTGATGACTCATTTACATTTATCATCTTCTTGCCTATTAATAAGGCAAGTTTGCTCACAGTGGCATAAGTCTCATCCGAAGTGTAAACAGAACGCACAGTTTCAACAATCTTTACTTTGCTAACCGGGGAAAAGAAATGTAATCCCATTGCTCTTTCCGGATGAACAAGCACCGATGCTATTTCAGAGATCATCAATGTTGCTGTATTGGAAGCAATGACAGCAGTTGGCGACAAAACCGACTCCAGCTTTCTGAAAATCTGTTGGCGAAGTTCAAGACTTGTTCCCTTTTTCTTGGAATTAACTGTCTCGAATACTATATCACAATCAGCCACTGTTTGGTAATCAGTTGATCCCTTTATACGCGACATTATGAGCTTTTTTTCACTGCCGGTTAAACCCCATCTGCTAATGCGGTCATCAAGCATTGCTTCAATTCTAACCAGCACATCAGCCACTCGCTCTTCACTGATATCTATAAAAGCGATATCAATACCTGATTGGCTGATAAGCACTGATAATTCCTGTCCCATCGTTCCACATCCAACTATACCTACTTTTTGTATAGTCCCTTTCGACTGCATGGATTTACCCAGACTAAAATCCTCTAATCTATCTGACATTTGATTTCTATTATTATAATTTGTTTATGTTACTCTACCTAAGCTGACTGGTTGGCAGTAATTGCAACCAGATTAACGATGTCACTGACGGAGCATCCGCGTGAGAGATCATTTATTGGAGCAGCCATCCCCTGCAATACCGGTCCTATGGCTTCTGCCCCCGCAAGACGCTGAACCAGCTTATATGCAATATTGCCGGTTTCAAGACTTGGGAATACCAATACGTTAGCCTTACCGGCAATGTTACTTCCAGGTGCCTTACTGGTACCGATGGATTCAACAATAGCGGCATCAGCCTGCAACTCACCATCAATGGCTAACCATGGGGCCTTCTCCCGAGCAATACGTGTGGCTTCAACTACCTTGTCAACCAATGCATGCTTGGCACTTCCCTTTGTGGAAAAACTTAGCATGGCAACCCTGGGTTCAATCTTGGCAATATTCTTTGCTGTGTGAGCAGTTGAGATAGCTATCTCAGCAAGTTCTTCGGCTGTTGGATCAGGATGAACTGCACAATCAGCAAATACAAGAATGTTATCTTTAACATAAGGATTGTCTTTCAACAGCATGATAAAGGCACCTGACACAACACTAATACCAGGTAAAGTCTTCACTATCTGGAATGCCGGTCTCAATACATTACCTGTTGAGTTCATGGCACCAGCCACTTCACCATCAGCTTCTCCGGCTTTAATAAGCAATGTAGCCAGATAAAGTGGATCCTGTACTAATTTCAATGCTTCATCATAAGTCAAACCCTTTGACTTCCTTAATTCAAACAACATCTTGGCATACTTCTCATTATCCGGATTATTCATCGGATCAATGATGGTAGCCTCTTCAATATTCAGCAAACCAAACTCTTTGCCCTTTCTGATGATCTCTTCCCTGTTTCCTAGAAGAATAATCCTGGCAAGTTTATCCTTAATAATTAATGAAGCGGCTTTAAGTGTACGCTCTTCCGTTCCTTCAGGTAATACAATGCGCTTGTTCAGTTTCTGCGCATTTTCCCTGATAGTATCCATCAAACTCATTTCGTAGTGATATTTATTAAATAGGTAATAATTTCTGCGGCAAATTTATAACTTATTAAGGGGTGTTCCTAAAATTATTTCATTCAACAATCAACTTAATCCGTGATTACAGCCCTCACCTTTTAACCTTCAAATTTGACTAAAAATCAAACCAACTGTTTATTGTCGATACTGCGCTTCATTATGATTCCAATGATTTACCGTGGTATCAGCTTTCCTGGCTCTTGAACCATTGTCCTGTTTCAGCCCAGGAACTCCATGCCCGTAACTTATAATAATTAACTACTTTTGTCGTTGTTTGATCACTGATATAAGCCATGCTTCGTACTTCTATACTGTTAACATTACTAGTGTTATTTACCATTGGAGTCTCCGCTCAGGCGACCAAGAAAATTCGTCTGGTTCAGGCTGATGAAGCAGTCTATGACAAGACTCTGGGTGAGAATGTCCAGCGTATACTTGGTAATGCGATATTTGAGCACGAAGGAGCATTTATGTACTGTGATTCTGCCCATCTGAATAATGCCAACAACAGCATGAAGGCATTCAGCAAGGTACATATCAAATCGAGTGACACATTGCATCTTTACGGCGATTCAATCTATTATAGCGGTGAAACCAAGATTGCTGAGGTATTTGACAATGTGAAGCTTATTGATAATAAAACCGTTCTCACAACAGATAAGCTTTTATTCGATCGCAATACCGGTATTGCCTCTTACCTTACCGGTGGTCATATAGTTAATGAAGGCAACACTCTCGATAGTAAGAGAGGATATTACCACACTAACTCCAAGGACTTCTTTTTCAAATTGGATGTTGTTCTTGTGAATCCTGATTATACCATGCTTTGTGATACTCTTGAATATAATACCCAAACAAAGATTTCCAGATTTAAAGGCCCAACAACCATAAAAGGAGAAGACACCGATATTTATGCCGAGAACGGCTGGTATAATACAGATACCGATATCTCTGAATTCAATGAGAATGCCCGCGTACGTAACGGTGATCAGGTGCTTACCGGCGACAGTTTATATTATGAGCGCACAAATGGTTATGGTCAGGCATTCAGGAATATCCAGGTGATTGACACAGTGCAGGATGTTATAGTCTATGGGCAATATGCTGTTTATGATAAATCATTGGGATATACCATGATTACTCAGCGACCTGAGGCACACATGATAGATGAAAATGATACTCTCTTCATGCACTCTGATACTATGAGGGCAACTTTTGATTCGGCCCAGAATACAAAAGAACTCTATGCCTATTATCACATGAAATTCTTTAAATCGAATTTACAGGGAATGGCAGATTCTCTTATTTATTCGTTTGCAGATTCTACCCTACGCTTACACAAGCAACCAGTATTATGGACAGAGGGCAACCAAATGACTGCTGACTCCATTTATGTTACTACAGGCAAGGAAGAGATCAAGAACCTATACTTATATAATTCAGCATTTCTTGTTTCAAAAGATACTACAGGTTATAACCAGATAAAAGGGAGGAAAATGATCGGATCATTTTTCGACAATGAATTGGTCAAAATTGCCGTTGTAGGAAATGCTGAAACAATATACTGGGTGCGTGAGGAAGATGGTACGCTTACCGGTATTAATAAAGCATTTTCAAGCAATATGAACATTCGCATCCGCGATAAAAAGATTAGAAAGATAACCTACCTTGATAAGCCTAATGCAGTTTTATATCCAGAAAAGGAACTATCATCAGACGATTTGTTGCTCAAGGATTTCCATTGGTGGAACGATCAAAGGCCATTAAACAGATTCGATATTTTCAGGTGGGAATAGTGTTTTATAAAATGCTCCTTATTTATCAAATACTACTTTAACGTTTTCTGAATTAAGCCTTTTTTTAAGCCAAACCTTAATTTGCTCCTTATCACTTTCATTTAAATCCTTTTCTCCTGTTGTGATATAGACGATAGCTATTTTAGGAGCTTTACTTTTAGCATTGCTGTTAAGATAACTTTCAGAATAAGATGAGGATATAATTGAAGGATATAGTGCCCTCACTTCCGTAAACAATTGCTTTCCAAGTGCATGATAATTTCTAATACTATCCTGTTGGTTTTTTAATCGCGAACTTAAACGATTGATTTCAGCATTAAATGACTCTTCTTTACTGTTCTCCAATCCATTCACAGAAAAACCTTGCTGGATACGTAAAGAAGTACTATCAATTGAAAACTGACGTGCTGTATTTGTGATTAGCAATTTCTGCTCATCAGTGAGCATGTTCCCACCATAAATCATAGTCACTGTTTTCTTATCAGCATTCACTTCCTGTCTGAGTAAATAACTTCCTTCAAGCACACCAACTGAACGCGTAAACTTCGCAGCATTTTCTGAAAACCTCTCTTTCTGAACGAGCTTATATCCAAAATAGATACTTGGAATAATGGTTACAAGGATTATGGTTGTAATCCAATTGTTTACACGTTTCTTGTGCTTTCCTTCTACCATTGTTGTAATGGGAAATTTAAGCACTTGTGACATTACTACGGCAGAAATAGCAATGAATACGGTATTTATAGTAAAAAGGTAAAAGGCACCAAAGAAGTAACTAAATTGCATTGTAGCCAACCCATAACCTGCTGTGCATAATGGAGGCATCAAAGCTGTTGCTATAGCTACTCCAGGAATTACATTACCCTTTTGTTTGCTGCTTATTGCCAGAATTCCAGCAAGTCCACCAAATAGAGCAATGATAACATCATATATTGTTGGACTGGTGCGAGCAAGTAATTCAGAATGAGCTGTTGACACGGGACTTATCAGAAAATAGACAGACGATGCTATTAATCCGGCAATTACAGCAAATGAGAAGTTCTTTAATGCTTTCCTGAATAAACTAAAATTATATGTTGCTATACTATAACCTAGTCCATTTATTGGCCCCATTAAGGGAGAAATAAGCATCGCTCCAATAATTACCGCGGTAGAGTTCATATTCAACCCAACTGAAGCAACTACTATTGCAAAGACTAAAATCCATAGGTTTGTTCCTTTAAAAACAATATCTTTTTCAATAGTTTGATGGATTTTATCATAGTCCTCAATTTCACTGTCAATTTCTATATAATCTAACCACCTTTTCATCGATAGAACTACTTTAAACTATCAGATAGAGTTATAGAACCTGACTTTGATGTTTTGCCAAAAATTGAAAAATGGACATATCGCTTAGGATTTTTTCGTATGTCCTCTAATAACAGATCAAGTTGTCTCGAAGATGATTCAAGCTCATTATAGAGTTTGTCATCATTAATCAACAAACCAAGATTACCCTCGCCCTTTGAAATCTTATCTGATGTTGCAGTAAGATTATTAATCGATCTTTCAAGATTAGACAGTGTTGCTGATAATTTGAACTTTGCAATTGTATCGGTTATTGATGCAGCATTCGATATTATCCGGGTCAATTCATCATTGTTTTCACTTAAATTGGTTGTAATCGATTCAACATTTGTAAATATCCTTGATAATTTAACCTTTTCCGACTTCATTAGCGTATCAGCTGAATGAGTTGTACTCTCTATGTTTGCGAGCGTATTCTTAAGACTTTCAACACTTGCGATAAGATTATTGCGGGTCTTGACATCCAATACATACCCAACGGCTGTTATCACAGAATCAATGCTGCTCATCATGCTCCCAGCCTTTTTCAGGATAGGTTGAACCATTTGATTTACTTCTTCCTGCAAGCTCATAGCTATTTCTGATTTGATGGTATCACCATCTTTCAGAAAAGTCCTGGAGTCGCCTAATCCTATTTCTATAACCTTCGAACCCAACAAATCAGAACTTAAGAGACGGGCAAATGAATTATCAGGGATCTCAAGATCATTCGATATAATAAGTTCAACTATTACCTCTGAGTTACTATGTGCACTGAAAAAAATATCATCTACTTGACCAATACTCAATCCACTACTTGTAACCGCATTGCCTTTCATCAGGCCCGATACGTTTTTATATTTGACAAAAAAAGTTCTTTGCTTAGTGAGCAGATCTGTTCCTTTTAAATAATTAAATCCTAATATAAATGCGATGATAGTGATAATCGCGGTTATTCCGATTTTTAGTTCTCGAGATAGTTTGAAAATTTTCATTATAAAGTAGAGGTGAAATCAATTACTAATTAATCTTTTGGCTTCTTCAACATCGATGCGTTCGTTATTTAAAAAGGCAACAACAAAACAATCCTTAAAACCGACCTTGTTTAAATCTTTAATGAGTGAAGTAGCAGATTCAGGTGTTCTCTCATTACCATAGGTATACTTAAATAATCCGTTATGACTGTAGTATTCAACGCCCTTAAGTCCTTTGAATTCTGACCCGGAAGTATTCTTTTCAAACTTTGAAACCAAAAACTGTACTTTAAAAACAACAGATGGTTCGGAAGGTTTTGGAGAAATTGATGCTGGCATATCTGCTTTTGATGCAGAAGCGCCAACATTATCATCAATAACGGGAGTATTACCTGTTTGTTCTTTAGGTGGGTTATTGATGTAAACAGGTTCTTTTTGAGCTACAGGTAGGGTTTCTGGTTGTGAAACTGGTTTAACATCTGCCTTCTTAATAACAGTATCTTCTTTTATTTCCTTCGGTGGTGTCGGCTTATGAATGACTTCTTTTTCTGGTAGATTATCAGCTGCCAGTGAAGGAGTCTTTTCAATGGATTTCTTATAATCCTTGACTGCCCTGAAAATTGCTGAGGCAATATAGGTCTGTCCTTCATCTGAAGCCAACATTTTTTCTTCTTTGGCATTACTTATAAAACCTGTCTCAATCAATATTGAAGGCATTGTAGTTTTATAAAGCACAAGAAAACCGGCTTGTTTAACACCCCGATCAAATAAATTCACTCTGTCTTTAAAATGTTGTTGAACACTGCTGGCAAGCCCTAGACTTTGATCAAGATATGCATTCTGAAGCATTGAAAAGAAAATATATCCTTCGGGTGAAGTAGGATCAAATCCCTCATATTTCACATGATAATCTTCTTCCAGCAGAATCGAAGCATTTTCCAGTTGAGCAACTGAAAGGTTTGCCTCACTTTTATGAAGCCCCATTACATAAGTCTCAGCACCGTATGGAGTAGTAGATTTATTGGCATTACAGTGAATGGATATGAACAAATCAGCCTTAGCTTCATTGGCAATTTTTGCACGCCTGAACAACTCAACAAATACGTCAGTTTTACGGGTATAAATAACTTGCACATCCGGAAGGTTCTCTTCAATAAACTTGCCTGTTTTTAGAGCAATGGACAAGGTGATGTCCTTCTCTTTGGAAGTCTTACCTACTGCACCGGGATCATGCCCTCCATGCCCCGCATCTATGACTACTTTTTTCACTTTTTGTCCTTCAGCTTGCAGTGAAAACATGCAAACTATCACTGATAGAATAATTAGAGAAAAAAAGCGTTTTAACTCCATGTTTATTTTAATTAGTTTTGACCATAATTTCAATCACTCAACATAAGAATTGAAATGAGAATTAATAATCTAGTAGTCAAAGATTTAACTGTACCATTTTTAATTTGCTAACACAATAAACTCACAATTTAATGAATAAAGTGGGTTATTGTCAACTAACCAACACACAAATTTAAGATAATTGAAGCACACTGAATACAATTTTCGCATTGTTTTTTGGCCGATCCAAAAGTTTCTTTGGACTTTGCTTCTTTTGTTTGCTGCTTTTAATTTAAAAGTATCTGCCCAAATTGATACAATTATCAAGAGTCCGGTAGATACAATTAATCTTATCAAGCCTTTACCAAATGATTCTGTATTAATTCACCTGGGCGATTCACTTCTATTGACAGATACACTGCAAAAGAATGTACCTGACAGTAAAAAGAAAAGCGCCATCACATCAAAAGTTGAATATAGCGCCACAGATTCAATAAGTCTTGACCTTGAAAACCAGAAGGTTTTTATGTACAGGGATGCTGATATTAAATATGAAAAGATCCATCAAAAAGCAGCATATATTGAGATCGATTTTGAAACAAGCATTCTAACTGCATTGCCCAGGGCCGATTCTGCCGGGAAAGCCTATGGTATGCCTGAATTTTCTGAAGGCGACCAGACTTTCAAGTCGAAAGAAATGAAATATAATTTCAACACAAGAAAAGGATATATCAGGAGCATAATTACGCAGGAAGGCCAGGGATATCTACATGGCGAGGTCGTCAAAAAGATGGAAAATGATGTCAGCAATTTGCGTGGTGGAGGTTTTACCACCTGTGATCTCGAACACCCTCACTTTAGTCTTAAGTTTACCAAAGCCAAGGTTATACCCAACAATAAGATTGTTACCGGACCGGCTTATTTAACCATTGAAGATGTTCCTTTACCCTTGATACTTCCATTTGGTTTGTTTCCAAATAAGAGGGGACAGACTTCAGGAGTACTTGTGCCCACTTATGGAGAATCGACGGAGAGAGGTTTCTACCTGGAAAATGGAGGTTATTACTTTGGTATCAGTGAATATATGGAATTAAAGCTTGTTGGCGACATCTATTCAAGGGGTAGCTGGGCTATCAAGCCGATATTCAACTATAGAAAGAGATACAAGCATAGCGGATCATTTAACTTCAATTATGCCATAAACACTTCAGGAGTAAGAGAAACAACAAGTTTCACGCGTCAACGGGACTTCAGGCTAAATTGGAGCCATCGCCAGGATCCTAAAGCCAGACCTAAAAGTCAGTTCAATGCCAGTGTTAATTTTGGATCATCCACTTTCAATAAATACAACCCGGTTAGTGTATCAGACCATCTGACAAACACTTTCGGATCAAGTATAAGTTATTCTACTACTTTCGGCGAAAGAGTTTCATTCAGCACCGCATTAAGGCATAGTCAGAATACCTCCAATAAAACTGTCAACATGACATTGCCTGAAGTTGCTTTATCAGTGAACCGGTTCTTCCCATTACGCAAGCAAGGTAAGGTGTCAAACCTTAAATGGTATGATAACATCAGTGTAAACTACAGCATGAATGCCCGTAATGAAGTTGACACCTATGATTCTTTGTTATTCACAAGGAACATGCTTAACAGTTTCAGAAACGGAATCCAGCATAAAATACCAGTCAGTCTGACTTTGAAAGTGCTTAAGTATTTCAGCCTTACCAATTCAGTTGATTTTACTGAACGATGGTATTCAATGAGCATCAATAAACAATGGATTAATGATACGTTGTTTACCGGTAATGATACTGTAGTTGGTTATGTACGCACTGATACAATAAGTGGATTCAAAGCGGTGCATGAATATGGTTTTAGTTCATCACTGAACACTAACCTCTATGGAATGGTCCAATTCAAGAAGGGACCTGTCAGGGCATTGAGACATGTTTTCCGACCATCAGTCAGTTTCTCATACCGTCCTGATTTCGGCTCATCTAAATTTGGTTATTATAGAAGTGTTCAATCAGATACTGCGGGCAATTACAGACGCTATTCCATCTTTGGTGGAGATGGAACCTACAATTCAGTTTACGGCACACCGGCGGATGGCAAATCCGGAAGAATGGGTTTCAGCCTGAATAATAATCTGGAGATGAAGGTGCGGTCCAAATCAGATACAGTAACCGGCATGAAAAAGGTAATGCTAATTGAAAGTTTTACAGTAAATGCATCCTATGATCTGGCAAGGGATTCCTTAAAATGGTCCCCACTTTCGATGAGCGCAAGAACCACCTTATTCAAAAAACTACAGATTCAGTATTCGGCCACATACGATCCTTATATTAAAGATAAAAATGGCAGATCATTGAATAAATTTGAATGGGATGTAAATAACAGACTTTTCAGAAAAGAGAACTCATCGTGGAACTTTTCATTTGCCTATAATTTTAGTTCAGGAAAAAAGAAAAAATCAGGCAGTCAGACCTCTGTTGCTATTCCCGCTTCACAGGCTGAGGAAATTATTGAAGAGCCTGATAATTACATCAATTGGAACAATGCATGGAATTTTAGCTTTAGTTACAACTTAAGGTATAATGATTTTATGGATTACAAATCCATGAAACTGAATAACAAGCTTATTCAAACACTAGGCTTTAACGGCGATGTTAATATTACTCCAAAGTGGAAAGTTAATCTTACTTCGGGATATGACTTTGAGAGCAATAAGCTGTCATATACATCCATGAGCGTATATCGCGACCTGCATTGCTGGGAAATGCGCTTCAACTGGATACCAATCGGCTACCTCAAAAGCTGGAACTTCTATATTAAAGTAAAGGCTGAAATGTTGCAGGATCTCAAGCTGAATCGTAAGAAAGACTTCAGAGATAATTAATCGCTCCTTTCTTTTGTAAAGAATCAATCACTTAATTCCTGATTCTTATCATCAAATTTATACTTTTGCATACATGATGTTAAATTTCACCTTTATCAGGTTGCAAAAGTGGAGGCTCAAACATATGAGCTCCCGTAATTTCCTGTATATCCTGAGTATGGTGGTCGGTTTAATCAGTGGACTCGCTGCAGTGGTGCTCAAAAATACCGTTTATTATACACATTACTTCCTTACACAGGGCTTTGCACATGACGAGTCTAATTTACTGTATCTGGCATACCCCCTTTTCGGTATGATACTTACTGTATTGTTTGTCAAATATTTTGTAAAGGACAATATTTCTCATGGCATCAGCAAGGTCCTTTATGCTATTTCGAAAAACAATAGCCGCATAAAGCCTCATAATAATTATTCTTCACTTATTTCAAGTACAATAACCGTAGGATTTGGCGGGTCAGTAGGACTTGAGGCACCTATAGTGCTCACAGGTGCATCCATTGGCTCAAACCTTGCAAGAATACTGAGAATGGACTACCATTCCATAACAGTGATGATTGGATGTGGAGCCGCAGGAGCAGTTGCAGGGATATTTAAGGCACCAATTGCCGGTGTACTTTTCGGACTTGAGGTGCTTATGCTTGATCTAACTATGGGATCACTGATTCCTTTATTGATTGCATCAGTTACCGGTGCTACCATCAGCTCATTCCTCATGGGCAAGTCAGTCTTGTTTTCCTTTAATTCAATTGCCCCGTTTAATCTTGGAAACATTCCTTTCTATATTATCCTTGGCATTGTTGCCGGTTTTGTTTCCCTCTATTTTGTAAGGGCAAATAGGTTTATTGAGTTGAAGGTAGGTCTCATTACCAAGCCTGTACAAAAGCTGCTGCTTTCAGGTGTAATTGTTAGCTTTCTGATCTTTTTATTACCACCACTATACGGCGAAGGGTATGATATTCTGACCGATATATTGAATGGGAAGGGTGATGTCCTTTTTAATGGCAGCTTTTTCTACTATTTCAAGGATAATTCATACCTCTTTCTACTATTTGTAATATTGGTGCTTTTCTTTAAGGTGGTGGCTATGTCATTTACCACTGCCGGTGGGGGTATTGGCGGCGTTTTTGCACCTTCACTGTTTATGGGGGGAATAACCGGATTTCTGGTTGCACGATTTGTTAATACATTCAAGATAGTTGATTTACCTGAAAGCAACTTTGCTTTGGCAGGTATGGCAGGTGTAATGGCGGCTGTTATGCACGCTCCTTTAACAGCTATTTTCCTTATTGCTGAGATAACAGGCGGTTATGAGTTCTTCATACCTCTCATTATCACCTCTACTATCGCTTATGTAACTATTAATCTTTACGAGAAACATAATATTTACGCCAAACAATTGGCTGATCGGGGTGAGCTCATTACTCATGATAAAGATAAAGCTGCATTAACAAGAATGAAGATCAATAAACTTGTTGAGCATAATTTCATGACAGTAAACTCGGATGCTACCTTAGGCGAATTAGTTAAGGTCATTGCTAAATCAGAAAGGAATGTGTTCCCTGTTGTTGATGAAGAGAATAACTTCCTGGGTGTAGTCTTTATCAATGATATCAGGAATATTATTTTCAATACGGCTTTGTACGATACTACCTATGTCAGGAATATTATGTTCATGCCTGATACCATTATTAATCTGGATGCTACCATGGAAGATGTGGCCAGGAAATTCAATGAGACATCGCATTATAACCTTCCGGTTCTTAATAATGGCAAGTATATAGGTTTCGTATCAAGAGCAAATGTATTCTCCGAGTACAGAAACCTTGTTAAAGAATTTTCCCAGGATTAATCTATGAACAGCACTGAGCGGAATCACTTCAATAATATCAGGGTATTCCTTATTGTTATAGGTATTTATTTAGTTGGATTAAGCTTGTTCTTGGTAATTTGGGGCTATCAAGAGAGTTTTTTACTTCTTAATGGACATCAGACACCATGGCTCGACTGGCCAATGTTTATTATAACTCATCTCGGCGATTCAATGATTCTGGCTTCATTATTAAGTTTGGTCCTGGTTAGAAAGCATCCTGATTCAGTTCTTACGATGATCGTAATCGTAATTATAACCGGATTAATAGGACAGGTTTTAAAGGTCACTCTATTTGATGGCTGGGATCGTCCATTAAAGATCTTCAATGAGAGTGAGATTGTGCATACAATGGATAATTACAGGTTATTCCATAACAGTTTCCCCTCTGGTCACAGTATCACAGCCATGTCAGCCTTTACAGCACTAATGTGGTGTTTGAATCCACGGGTCACCTACCAGATACTTGCTGCACTCACTGCAATCTTAATCACTTATAGCCGAATATATCTAGGTGTGCATTTCCCTGGCGACGTACTTGCAGGAAGCCTTGCAGGCATTCTGATAACACTTCTGATCATTCCTTTCATTCATACAAGGCTTAAAAGAATTAATTATAGCCAAGCATTCAGGATTACTATGACAATTGTGGCAGTCCTGTTATTAGTGGCAGGCACATGGTTCCTGAGAATTTACTTTCCCCTGATATAATCAAGTTACCGGCATTTGCTTTTAAGTAATTATGCCACCTCCAATCCGGCAGGTACTATCATATTGTGTTTATGAAAATGAAGCAACTAAATCCGCTTTATATCCAACTATAAATGATTGTCAAACCAGTTATGAACTGTTTTTGGTTTAAGCGTTGTTTAAGCGTTATTTAAGCGTTGTTTATGCGTTTATTATCGTTTAATCAACGCTTATATATTGTGTAAATATTGCTTATGCCAAAACCCCTTCCATAATGGCTCATATATTTTTCCAATATCTTATAGCTATCATTCATTGTAGATTAAACATCTATGGGTATAAATACGTATTGCCTTACACCAATTCAAGAAAAATATCGAGGTCGCCTACCTATATTAAGTATTTATACTTATTTTGAATTCCCTCTGGTAAAAACTGCTAAATTCTGTTGTAATTTCACTCCTTGAACGGGAAAGATTTCTTCATTATCGGTGACTAATATATTCAATGTCCTATGCTACTTCAGGTAAAACAACATAACTTAGTCATTGATCGTGGTGACAAGTTTATAATCATAAGTGAGGAAGAGAATTCTTTCCTATCCTATCGTATAACTGATCAATCTCTTGATCTTTATTGTGCTTATGTTCCTGAAGTATTAAGAGGAAACGGGCATGCTACTTCCCTGATCCTGTTTGCCCTCCAATTTGCGGTTATGAACGGATTATGGGTAAAACCCAATTGTGCTGCCGTCAGGGCATTCTTTAAATTATACCCTGAATGGCGTTATATCATCGCACGCTAACTTCTTGACTTCTTCTTTTTACAAACAAAACTCTTCAGAATAACTCCAAATATTCCTTATATAAGGAATACTTACACCTTTAACCTTTCCCCTTTCCGGGTGTTTGGTTTATTAGTGCGTACTCTAAAGTTAACAATGACTGGTAAAAAAGAGAAATTCCGAAACCGTGGATTACAGGCTAATATAATAATATTATTTCTGATTACATTGGCCGCTGTCATATACGCCGCATTCTATGTCAGGCAGAATGAACGTATACTTAGGAATACAATTAATGAATTAGCGAAACCAGAGAAGGAGCTAACCTTGCTGCGTGATATACTGTCATTCCTTCCGGAGGCTGAAAACAAACTTCGTTTCTTTGCGCTTACCAATGATGACAATTATTTCAAGCAGTATGAGGTCGTTATAAATGCTGTTGAGTCAAATATCAGAGAATTAAATACAAATGCAAAGTATGATTCTCTTACTATCCAGAAACTTGACAGTATTTCAGGTCTCCTCGAAAAGCGCAGGAAACTGATTTCCGCTTATCTGGAGATTAAAAACGAACAGATGAATTTCAATTTTGTCGATATAGCCTATCAGACTATAAGAAAAGCCACACCAGATTCTTTAGTAAATGAGCATAAAACCAGTACAACTATTATTACTGTTTATGATACTATTCCCAGTAGTAAGGATGAATCAACAAAAAACGAAGACAAGAATAAAGGATTTTTCAATAAATTAAAGAAAGTATTTTCAAAAAAAGATCCCATCTCTTCAGATACTGATATTCCTGAACCAATAATTAGATCTACGACAAAAATACAAACTGATACATCAGCTATAACTCCTGCTGACACTTTAAAATTGGATAGAATAAAGAAGGAGTTGAGACAGATTAAAAAACAAGATCTTATTATTTATACAACACTCAAAGAAAAGGAGCTTATGATGCTCCAAAATAGTGCTTTAATAATCGATCAGATTACCGATATTTTTAAAAGGTTGGAAATCTCAATTTTAACAGAAAATGAGATTAGGTCTTCCAAAGCAAGAAAGGAGGCTTCAAATTCCTTGCTTTTCATTGGAATGCTCAGCCTTGTAGCCCTAATCCTCATAATGATACTAGTTATTCTCATACTTAACGGTATACGAAAAAGCAACCGCTATAGAAAAGAACTCATTCAGGCTAACAGACAGGCAAATGAACTTGCTAAAGTAAAGGAGGAGTTTCTATCGAATATGAGTCATGAGATTCGCACACCTCTAAATACAATCATAGGATTCTCACAGTTACTTTCAAATTCAAGCCTTGACCATAACCAGGCAAAATACACAGATGCAGTAAGAAGAGCATCAAGGCATCTTCTGGAAACTGTTAATGACATACTTGATCTTTCAAGACTGGCAGCCGGCAAGTTTCAAGTTGACATTACCCCTTTTAAACTTGAAGAAATATTTGATGATGTCATTCCCCTTTTTAAGCTCCAAGCGCAGGAAAAGGGTCTGGAATTTAACACTGAATGTAACTACGACAACGATATAGTATTGGAAGGTGATCCTCTTCGATTAAGGCAAATACTTTATAACCTGCTAAGCAATTCAATCAAATTCACTATAAATGGGCATATTAGTATTGGTTGTAATAGTAAAATAGAAAACGAAAATGTAACGCTGGAGATTTATGTGCAGGATACTGGTATCGGGATTGCAGCAGATAAAACAAACAGCATCTTTGAAGATTTCCAGCAGGCTGAATCATCTTCCGCCAGAAAATATGGAGGGTCAGGATTAGGCTTGGCAATAAGCCGAAGATTAGCCAGAATGCAGGGAGGTGACATTATTGTTGAGAGCAAGCCCGGAATAGGTTCCACTTTCAGAGTATTAATAAAATATCCTCTCGTAAAAAAGCAACCATTTTCTGAAACTCTCTTGGAAAATGAATTACCTGTGATAGATGATTACAGACTGGCGGGCAAAAAGCTGTTGGTTGTTGATGATGATTCTTATAATAGTATGCTTGTCAAGATAATAGGTGAAAATAACAAAATCAACATCCACTTGGCTTCAGATGGATATGCTGCTGAAGATTTGCTAGGTATTTACAATTATGATTTGGTTTTAACTGATTTGCAAATGCCGGGTATGACAGGCCTTGAACTTATAAAATACATACGCGAACACAAGGATACCCATATTTCATCCATACCTGTAATTGCTTTTACGGCAAATAAAATAGACAGGTTGGATGAGAAGTTGCTATCCATCGGATTTAATGAAGTTCTTCAAAAACCTTTTCTAGAAAATGAGTTTCTTGAACGAATTGCCTCATATCTTATTCCGGAAGCTGTTATACCTCGGCAAGAAAATGATACACGAGAAGTAACTGACACAGTCAATCAAACCGATGATAAGCTCTTTGACCTTGAGCAATTGCAGGTTTTTACAGGTGGGAATGAACTACAGACAGCAAATATCCTGCGTACTTTCCTTACATCTGCCAAAAATTCATTACAGCAACTGTGGAATGCTTACGGATCAGGCAACTACATTGAAATAAAGGAAATCGCTCATAGATTGCTTACATCGTATGGCCAATTAAGAATCAGAAAATCACACTCGGTGCTATCCGCACTTAATGAGATTGACCTTAATCAAATTGACAACGATGGAATCAGACTTCTATTAATGGAATTTGAAGCAAATAACAATGAAGTATTTCCTCTTTTGGAGCAGGAGATTAGCAGGTTAAGTATTAAAGATTAATTGACAACATATAGGCTTAACTGCCTGATAGGAAAAAAGTTAGCTTTCTTCGAGTCCGTATAATTTTATCTTATTATAAAGGGTTTTCCGATCAATATTAAGCAATTGGGCAGCTTTGGTTTTATTGAAATAAGTCTTTTTCAGTACACTCATTATAGTGGCTTTTTCTTGTGATTCAGCTATACTTTTCAAGTCAGTGGTAGTAACAGCAGGTGTCTCATTTTTTGCACCGGATATAAACATGATGGCTGGCAGATGATGCTTGCTTAGCATACCGGATGAAGCGAGCAGGACAGCTCTTCGTATTATATTCTTTATTTCCCTGATATTTCCCGGCCATGAATATGTTAATAAGTGTTCAATCACTTCCTTGTCAAATCCTTTTACATCCTTATCCAATTCCCTGTTGGCGATTTCAAGGAAGTAATTAGCAAATTGGAGTATATCCTCCCCTCTATCACGTAAAGGGGGCACATAGATACTAAATTCATTGAGCCTGTGAAAGAGATCTTCCCTAAAAGTACCCTTCTGAACATTTATTAATAGATCGTCATTGGTAGCAGCCAAAATTCTCACATCAACTGATTCCTCTTTATTGCTGCCCATCTTATGGACTTTTCTTTCCTGGGTTGCCCTTAAAAGCTTGAGTTGATTTTCGTAGGATAGGTTTCCTATCTCATCCAGGAATAAAGTGCCACCATTGGCAAGCTGGAATTGACCCTCCTTTTCGCTCTGGGCATCAGTAAATGCACCTTTTACATGACCGAAAAGCTCACTTGCTGCAAGTTCATTTGTCAGGGCACCGCAATCCACTGCAATAAACGGCTTATGATTCCTGGCGCTCTTAATATGAATCATGCGGGCAACATACTCTTTACCTGTACCACTTTCTCCCTGAATAATAACCGACATATCAGTTGGGGCAATCAGGTTTATATAATTCTCTGTTAATTTGGCAGCTTCACTTGTTCCCCTCATATAAATAAAAATACCTGAGTTCTCCAATGCAACATTCTGTTTTAAAGGCTTATCAACCTTACCACTTTTGATGGCATTATTGATAATAGATAATAAATCATCAGGATTTACAGGTTTGGTAACATAATCAAAGGCACCCGACTTGATGGCATTGACGGCTGATCTTATATCCCCATACCGTGTCATTAGTATTATTGGAATATCAGGTTCTACCTTTTGGATTTCTCCAATCAGCTCTAGTCCATCAAAATCAGGTAAACGAAAATCAGTGAGTATTACGTTAAATTTATCTTCTTTCACCAGCTTTAAAGCCTTCCCCGCCGTATAAACCTCTGAAACCTCAAATCCCTTGTTACTCAAGTATGATTTTAACATTAAGCTGAAAGTAGGATCATCATCCACGATCATTATTTTGGTCATGTAGTTAAATGGTCTTTTCCTTTAAACAACCTTAATGGCCTAATGTTGAGAATGAAATCACAGTTTATACTTATGATCATCGCAAACTTTGGTATTTTAGCAGTGTGAAATCCATTCTATGATGAAAAATATTATAAGATCTTTATTGCTACTCGTTTATTTTCAGACTATTGCATATTCCCAGAACACTTTAATACTAGATGATTGGGAATTTAGGAAAGCTGGAACTTTAAAATGGTTTCATGCAACAGTTCCTGGCACAATTCATACAGATCTTCTGAATAACGGGATGATAAATGATCCTTTTTATAGAATGAATGAAAACGATTTACAATGGATTGATAAAGTGAACTGGGAATATCGCACCAAATTTAAAGTATCGCCCGAGTTGCAATCGGCTGATAAGCTTATTCTGGTATTTGAGGGACTTGACACCTATGTTGATGTGTTTTTGAATGAAAAAAAGATCCACTCCAACTCAAGTATGTTTACAAGTGCAGAGATAGAGATTGAACCTAATTTACTCACCACTGATAATGAGCTTAGAATCTATTTTAAATCGCCGATAGTAATCGGATTGTCAAAACTGGAAGAATTTGGGATGCCGTTACCAGCTGATAATGATCAATCAGAAAAAGGAGGACTTGGTCCACACAAGGTTAGCATCTTTACGCGTAAAGCAGGTTATCATTATGGCTGGGATTGGGGGCCCAGGTTAGTCACTTCAGGTATATGGCGCGTTGTTTCTATTAAATCAGTAAAGAAAGCGACCATCAATGATGTCTTTATCAAAAAAGTGAGCATTAGTGAGAAAATGGCTGAACTGACAGCTGTTATCGATTTGTTGAAATTTAAGGATGATCCACTGGAGATAAATATCCTAGTAAATAATGAACCGGTAGAGACCAGAAAACTGTTATCGAATGATTTGCAAATCGCAGGAAACCAGACTGGTTCTGAAACAGTTAAAACTATCAATATACCTTTTAGCATCCCTAATCCAGAGTTATGGTGGCCAAACGGTCATGGAAAACAACCCTTATACTCCATTAAGGTGGAGTTGCTAAGCAATGGAGAGATAATTGATTTAAAGCAGCTTAAAACAGGTTTAAGGACTATTAGATTAGTAAGGGAACCTGATAAACAAGGTGAAAGCTTCTATTTTGAGGTGAACGGTAAGCCTATTTTTGCAAAAGGTGCCAATTACATTCCAAATGATGTCTTTCTACCTAGAGTTGATTCTGCCAAATACAATCACATAATCGCATCAGCGGCAATGGCTAACATGAACATGCTTAGAGTATGGGGAGGCGGGACTTATGAAAACGAAATCTTTTATGAGTTGTGCGATAAATACGGAATCATGGTTTGGCAGGATTTTATGTTCGCCTGTGCCATGTACCCTGGTGATAAGGAGTTCTTAGAACTTGTAGAGGAAGAAGCTGAAGATAATATTAAAAGACTGCGTAATCATGCTTGTATTGCTTTATGGTGCGGCAATAATGAAATAGAACAGGCATGGGCACATAACGAAGAAAACAGGGGATGGGGCTGGAAACAGAGGTATTCCATGGAAGAAAGAAATTTAATATGGAAGGCTTATGATACTATATTTCACAAGATCTTGCCCGGGCAGGTTAAGAAATATAATCCTGAAATTGCTTACTGGCATTCATCCCCATCTGCAGGAATGGGTAAGCTGGCAAATCACGTAAATACATCCGGAGATATGCACTACTGGGGTGTGTGGCATGGGAATGAACCTATAGAGAGCTTTTCAAAATACAAGGCAAGATTTATGAGTGAATATGGGTTTCAGTCATTTCCTGAATTTGAAAGCGTTAGGAAATATACACTTCCTGAAGATTGGGATATCGGCTCAGATGTTATGAACGCTCATCAACGGAGTGCTATCGGGAATCAAAGGATCAATGATTATATGGTGAAATCATACAAACAACCATCTTCCTTTGAAGATCAATTATATGTGGGACAACTACTGCAGGCCGAAGCAATAAAAATTGCCATTGAAGCACACCGCGCTGCAATGCCTTATTGTATGGGTTCACTGTACTGGCAACTAAATGACTGCTGGCCTGTGGCATCGTGGTCAGGAATTGATTATTACGGCAGATGGAAAGCATTACACTATTTTGTGCGTGATGCGTTTAAACGACAGATTTTAAGTACAAGCATAAAAGATAACGCCATAAATATTCGAGGTATTTCTGACATAGAAAGCACTACTGCTTCATTAAGGGTGAATCTTATGGATTTTAATGGTTTATCCTTATGGAACAGATCATACAGCGTAACATTGCCATCTAATTCTGCTAAGCTCTTGACATCTATTGATTTGAACACCATTCCCGCATTGCAACACAAGACTGATGCTCTTTTGTATGTTACCTTGGTTAAAAATGAACGAATAATTGATTCGGATATCTTTTATATGGACTCCCCTAAAAATCTCATACTCCCATACCCCGATATAAATATTCATATCAGGCAAAAACCAGGGTTGTTCGAATTAGAGATCACCAGTCAGAAACTTTGTAAAAACCTAATGCTTATCAGTGAAGGAAATGCGTATTCTTTCTCTGATAACTATTTTGATATCTTGCCAGGAGAAACAAAGGTTATATCAGTTAAATCTGATCTTACTTATGAGCAGTTTGAGGATAAACTAAGCTATATTCACCTTCAGCAGGTTAGCACTCAATAGAGATCAGAATAATTACGGTTACCACAGATATTCACGCTTTCTCAGGATTATTGGTTGATTCGTGTTTTTTTAATATTTGGCAAAGTGAATCATAGTAGTCTTGTAAGATTCTATTATTGACTTGAGGAGATGGGTCGTTTGGGATAGTAATCGGCATCTCGTCAATAAACTGGTCGAATTCAGGATACTTTTCATGAATCAAATTGGTCATCTTTGTTATTCGGTCCATCAGATCGTGCTCTGACTCCGGTTGACTGTTTTTGTGCTGTTCTTTAATATTATTCATTGGGTTATCTTTCAATCATTACTTAAAGGAATGGTAAATTTGACTGCTGTACCGACACCAACCATACTTTCAATCTTCATATCACCACCGTGCATTTCAATAAACTCTCTGCAAAACATCAATCCCAAACCCTTCCAGCGTCCTTCTTTAGACCCCATTGCTACATTCTCCTCAGGATTATAGATTAACTTATCCAGATCGTCCTCATTAATTCCCATACCATCATCCCTGATCTCTACCTCAAGAAGCTTATCAACAACTTTAGCAGATATGAGAACATGTCCACCCTGATGATTATATTGGATTGCATTGGTAACAAGATTTCTGATAACTGTTGCCAACATATTCTGATCAGCTAAAGTTTCCAAATTTGCCGGTATATTATTAACAACATTTATCCCCTTCATTTCAGAGATTGGCTTCAGGTTGTCAAGCACCCCTTCTACCACGTTATCCAGATTTAACAAATTAGGACTGAACTTTCGGGAACTACTATTTAAAGTAGTCCAGCCTAGTAGGTTGTCAAGAAGTTCAAGTGAATTATTCGTTGTATTATAGATCAGGTTGAAATAAGAGCTCAACTCCTCCTTGTTCATGCTTGCAGCATTCTGCCTGAGAAGATCAAGTGCATCAAGAAGCGAGTTGTATGGACTTCTAAGATCATGAGCTATTATAGAAACGATTTTCTGATTATGATTGAGAATCTCATTAGTTTTGTAAGCTCTGTTTTGTAATTGTTGCTTTAATTGAGTATTCTCGATGAGCAATTCTTTAATCTTTCTGTCAGTTGATCTTTGTTCAAGGACATTGCCATGGTTGAGAAATTGCAGAATTACTTCATTTTGGGTCTTTTCTGATTGAATAGGTTTCCGGGTAGATTCAGTTTTCATGAGATAATTGAATAGTTTTCAAGTTCCATAAGCACAAGGTATCTATTACTCGATTTCCGAAAAATAATTGGTTTAGGATGCCGATTTTACCATGTCATTGGAAGTTTTGCAAAACTACTATCAGAAACAGCGGTTATTCTTATATAACTCTGCTAATTTATTACATCATTTTCAGTTTTAAATAAAAAAACCGCCACGAATTATCGGGTGGCGGTTTGTTGAGGGGGGAGAGGAGGGAATTTTAAATTAACTAATATCCTTCTTTATCCAAAACATTAGAACTCAAAAAGCAATTATACTTAGAATCTGTAGCCTAATGAAATTCCAAATCCGGTATTTTTCATTGTTTCTTCAGTTTCAACCGGATATGTAGGATTAATATCGATCAATCCTAATTGTGCATTCAGTTGAATTGAAATCATACTAGCCAATTCATAGCCTATAATGAAATTAGCACCGGCATCAAAAGCTTTGACATATGCTACATCATCTGGATCACTTTCTGTAACTTCACTCTGAAACTTAACATCCCATTCAGTAGTAGTGTTAGGAGTTTCGATGGTATACTTACCGCCAACACCATAGCCAACATAAGGGCCAAAACCAAGTAGCATGTGACCTGTTCCAAGCAAAGGCTTGAATACGATATTGAGGGGCAATTCAATGTATGAAAGTGCTAATTTACTTTTAATAGTTTCGCCAAGAATTACCATCTCGTCTTTTGCACCTTTGGTTGAAAATAGTAAGCCCGGTTGAAAGTAAATATCAGTTCCAACCATCATTTCATAATTTACTCCAACATTGAAGCCTAATGACATGTCATTTTCAAGCTTGTCACCCAATGCATCTTTACCATTAATATTTTGAAGATTGACTCCGGCTCTAACTCCGAAGCCCTGTGCAAATGCAGCATTTGCAAGGAATAATAAAACTACGATTGTTAATATGGTTTTAGTTGTTTTCATAATGTTTTTGTTATTTAGTTACTACCCTGGGCTTCTTTTTGAGCTTCAGCTTTCATTTTTTCATTTGCAGTGATAAGGAATTCAACCCTGCGATTTTGAGCACGGCCATCCTCGGTTTCGTTACTGTATTTTGGCATTGTTTCACCATAACCTACGGCACTTAAACGAGCGCTTGCAATATTCTGAGTTCTCAGATAATTCACCACAGTGTTAGCCCTTTTTTCAGAAAGTGTCTGGTTATAGCTGGTTGAACCTTTGCTGTCAGTATGTCCCTGGATTACAATGTCTGTATCAGGGTATTTGTTAAGGATTGTAGTAAGGCTATTGAGATTATTGGTTGCTTCAGCAGTAAGTCCTGCTTTATCGAATCCAAAAAGCACTTTACCACTGAACTCAATGACAATACCTTCTCCAACACGTTCAACTTTTGCACCGGGCACTTCTTTTTCCATTTCTGCCGCCTGTTTATCCATCTGGCGTCCAATAACGGCCCCTGCAACTCCACCAACTGTAGCGCCAATAATGGCACCCATGGCTGTATTTCCGGCTGCCCTTCCAATGACAGCACCTGTTGCACCTCCTCCTGCAGCTCCGATTACTGCACCTTTTTGCGACTTATTCCAAGATGAACAACTCACCAGGAGTACTGCAATCATTAAATAAATTAATACACTTAGCTTTTTCATAATTGATTTTATTGGTTAATATAGTTTAAAATGAATCGTTAATTTATTGGTCAAAATCTAATTTTCTTAACTTTTGGTCTTGTGGTGGTTTTTGTGCCAGTTTGTCCTGAACTATAACCACTTGGTTTTTTAGAAGAGGCTTCATAGTATTTCATAGCCTCTGGCATTAAATTCTGCAGTTTGGTGATACGCGTATCATCAGCAGGGTGAGTACTCAGGAATTCAGGCGGTTTGCCTCCTCCTGAATTAGACATTCTTTGCCAAAATGGAATTGCTTCCTGTGGGTTATATCCAGCCATGGCTGAAAAGAATAATCCGAATTTATCAGCTTCCAGCTCCTCTTTTCTTGAAAAGGGAAGTATTGCACCCACAGTAGTTCCAATACCATAAGATGTCATGAATATATTCTGCGTTTGTGCAGGCTGATTGGCAATGGCAATCTGCAACGCCACACCACCTAATTGCTGAACCAGTTGCTGACTCATCCTTTCATTACCATGCTGGGCAATGGCATGCGCAATTTCGTGACCGACAACAACGGCTAACGCTTCTTCATTCTGAGTAACAGGCAGAAGCCCTGTATATACAACAACCTTGCCTCCGGGCATGCACCACGCATTGATATCCTTGCTGTCAATGAGGTTAAACTCCCAGTTGTAACCATCAAGAATATCTCCCTGGCCAACACTTTGGTAATAGTTTGAAATTGCAGCAGCTATATTATTACCTACTCTTTGCACCATGGCTGCATCATTATTTGCACTTGGGCTTACAACCTTATTCTCCTTTAAGAAAGTATTATATTGCTCAGTTGCCATTAACTGAAGTTCTGATTCAGGAACCAGACTAAGTTGCTTGCGACCTGTAACCCTGTTCATTGAACAGGCAACCATCAAAGAAGCAACTAAAATAAATGAAATGATCTTTTTCATGCTAGAGTCTTTATAATTGTTTAACCATATTTTCCGTTGCTTTCAAAAACAATGCCAAACGGTAAGTGTAAATATAGTAAAAAAAACGCTATATATAACAACACTAATAGTAATAATATAACTATAAGGATTTCAACCATTATGCTTTCAGCTCAGAATTTAAATCCAGCACCGAAAAATTATCTTCAATGCATCAAGCTGATCTGGTTGTTTCCAATAGTTTTCTTACCTTACTAATGGCAACTTATTTAACTGCCAAAAAATAATTTAACACTTCTCCCAATATCCTATGCAAATATGTGATACATTTCAATAACTTATGTTACATAAACTCCCCTATTTATTACATCATTCCTCATAATATAGTAAGGATTATAGAATAATCCATTCAATTTTATCAATAACAAACAATTATCATGCCTATCACTAATAAATTACATTTGTACATAATTATTAACAGTTGAATGGATAGACTTGTTCTCAACATCATATATTCCTGATCCATTTTTATTTGGACTGGAGACAATGTTAATCCTGAATTAAAATCAGGCTGTTATTAATAGAGAACCTATAGTATTGATGATCAGAATGGATGCGCTTGCAACTTTAAACTGATTCGGGATTTCTATGAATACCATCAGCCTGAATAGTTATAAGTTTGAGCTTATACAACTTACCAATGGTTTGCTTAAAGTTCTTTTTACTCATTCCCAAAGCTATATAGATATCTTCAGGGGAACTTTTATCATTCAGAGGTAGAAATCCTTGATTTCGTTCCAATTCTGAAATAATCATTGCAGAGTGATCATCAATTTTATTGATGTAACCAGACTTATAGAGACTTAAATCAAGCTTATGATCTTCACGTATTTGCTTGATATAGCCTTTCAGCTTCTCTCCTTCCTTAAGCGTTTGGAAGACTTCATTAGCATAAATCATACCCTCAAACTGGTTATTTACAATGGCTTTAAAACCAAGATCGGTTGCAGCATATAAAAGCAAGTCGACCTCCTGGCCAATAGTAAATTCACTTGTGTTTGTATCAATAAACCGTTGAAGTTGTGTAGATGCAGCAATACGGCCCATTTCATCAGAAAACACATAGACTACATAGTACTTGTTAGCTTCAACCCGGTATTTTTGTTCCCTGTATGGCAGCAACAGATCTTTGTCAAGTCCCCAGTCGAGAAATGCGCCTACCTGATTTACAGCGCTAACTTTTAAATAAGCAAATTCACCAACAATAGCAAGAGGTTTGAGCGTTGTTGCTATTAACCTGTCAGATGAATCAAAATAAATAAATACGTCAAGTTCATCATGTGGTTTACAATTATCAGGTACCCACTTCATGGGTAAAAGTATTTCACCAAGATCACCGCCATCAAGGTAAACACCAAATTCCACTATTTTAGTGATACTTAGTGTATTATATTTTCCAGGTGTTGCCATTTTGTTTATGATTAACTTGAAAAGAGAAGTTTGCCTAGTTGTTCTACTTTGCTCAATCCCTCGATCTTAATATTTTTAGCACTACTCTTGGCTGCTTTAAGATTATTCTTCGAAATAATAATAGTGTTAAACCCAATTTTTTCTGCTTCTGACACTCTTTGCTCTATTCGGTTAACTGGTCTAATTTCACCAGAAAGCCCTATTTCACCAGCAAAGCAGATCTTTGACTGTATAGGGATATCAATATTTGAAGATAATATGGCACTAACTATTGCCAGATCAGTAGCAGGATCAACCACTTTGATTCCTCCGGCGATATTAAGGAAAACATCTTTCGTGCCTAATTTAAAACCGCACTTTTTTTCAAGGACCGCCAGTAACATATTTAATCGCCGGGTATCGAAACCGGTACAGGTGCGCTGTGGAGTGCCATATGCAGCAGTACTTACCAAGGCTTGTGTTTCAATAAGCATTGGTCTTAATCCTTCAAGAGTAGCTGCTATAGCTGTACCACTAAGTAATTCATCATGTTGACCCAATAATAGTTCAGAAGGATTACTCACTTCCCTTAGTCCCGAGTTATTCATCTCATAAATGCCTAACTCTGATGTACTACCAAACCTGTTTTTGATTGATCTCAAGATTCTGAAACCGTAATTTCTATCACCCTCAAACTGCAGCACTGTATCAACCATATGCTCAAGTACTTTTGGTCCCGCAAGGGAACCATCCTTTGTGATATGGCCAATGAGGAAAACAGGAACATTCGTGCGTTTGGCATACTGGAGCAGCTCAAAGGTGGTCTCCCTTATTTGCGATATACTGCCTGGAGAGGAATCCATGCTTTCACTAACCATTGTTTGGATAGAATCAACAAGTATTATTTGAGGCTTCAATTTTTCACACTGATTCAGAATATTAGTGGTAGATGTTTCTGTAAGAATGAAGCATAGATTATTATTCAAACCAATTCTTTCAGCCCTCATTCTTATCTGTTGTTCACTCTCTTCTCCCGAGACATATAAGAAACGCTGGTTTTCAAGCCCAAGGGCTATCTGCAACATGAGAGTTGATTTGCCAATACCAGGCTCTCCTCCAATTAATACAACTGATCCCGGTACTAAACCTCCACCTAATACTCTGTTGAGTTCATTACTGTGTGTATCAATTCGTTGCTCATCTTGTAGGGATACTTCATTTATAAGTATAGGTATTTTTTCAGTCCTATACCCAGTAGTAGAGGATTTTTCGCCACGTTGTATAATTTCTTCATTATATGTGTTCCATTCTCCACATGATGGGCATTTGCCAATCCATTTGGGTGATTCACTTCCACAATTGCGACAAAAGAAAGCTGTCTTGGATTTTGACATGATATTTGGTTGGAGATTATTCTTTGATTTTCTTCTCAATAGCACTGGTAGAAAAGCCTGGTAGGTAGTCAAGTGTTACCACCTTCCCTCCTTTTGCCGTAACAATATCATAACCGATTATATCTGATATACTATAATCCGCACCTTTCACCAATATGTCTGGTTGGATAGTTTCAATCAAATTATAGGGAGTATCCTCAGAAAAGAACACCACACCTGAAACGAATGAAAATGAAGCGAGTAAAAGTGCACGGGAATATTCATCAATGATAGGTCTGTTGCTTCCTTTTATTCGTGAAACTGACTCATCAGAATTTAATCCAATAATCAAAACACTACCGAGATCAGCAGCTTTAGCGAGATAATCTATATGACCCCTGTGAACAAGGTCAAAACATCCGTTAGTGAAAACAATCTTATCGTGGTTGTGATGCCAGTTGTTCAGTGCCTTTTGGAGACTCTGTGGATTGAGAATTTTCAGTTGTATCTGTTCGAGTGTTGCCATTTCCTTTGGCATTATAGGTGTTTAGCAAAAGTAAGGAAAAAACACCTGCAATCAGAATCATAATCGTTTGTGATGACCAGATAAGCCACCCCATAGCATATCCTGTGGTTGATGTAATAGAGAACAATAATAAGGTTTCGGCTACAATTGCCGGATAAATTCCTATACCTCCTTGTACTATCATGATTCCAACAGAACCAAATACAAGTACCGCCAGCCCTGCTTCCAATGATAATGAAGCTGTTTCCTTAAGACTAAAAAACACCACATAAGACATCAACAAGTAAAGAAACCAAATTAACACGGTATAGAGAATGAATAACATTGGGTGTTTAATCTTGAGTAATGACTGCATTCCCAAAAGAAATCCACTGAATATTTTCCTTACCTTAAGATATAATTTAGAAGACTTGATTCCTTTCCTGAAGATGAGAAAAAATACTACAACAAGGATTGTAATGCTAGCCAGAATCCAAATCATGCTGTTACCAAAAGCCTCTGAAATGTTCAATTTATCCTGTAGTGGAGCATATATTTTCTGGTGAACATAGGCACTGAGTTTGGCTGACATTGTGAAGATCATCAGTAAGAACAATGCTACAAAGGCAAGCATATCTATAGCTCTTTCAGTTATAACAGTGCCAAAGGACTTATTAAAAGGTATTTTCTCATATTGTGTCAGCACACCACATCTGCTCACTTCACCCAAACGAGGCAGTGCCAGATTAGCCAGATAACCAATCAAAACCGCCATATAGACATTCAGTCTTCTTGGTTTATACCCCAATGGTTCCATTAACATACGCCACCTGAGAGCACGAACCCAATGGCTCAACATTCCAAGTATAATAGCGACAATAATCCAGGAATAATCAGCAATCTTAAGTGCTTTAATTATTTCCTGTTTCTGATCAGTGGTAAGATTTCTGAGAAAAAGCCAGATAAAGAAAATTCCAATACTAAGGAAGAAGGCGAATCGAAGAATAACAAGTATGTTTTTTTTCAAACCTATTTGACTATTTTATTATGCTGATCAGGGAATACAATTGCAGGTTTATAATTCTTCGCTTCATCAGGAGTCATCTGCGCAAATGCTGCTATTATTACAAGATCTCCGGCAACAGCTTTTCGGGCTGCAGCACCATTAAGAGAAATCATGCCTGAACCTCTTAATCCTTTGATGACATACGTTTCAAGCCTTTCACCATTGTTGATATTAAGTACCTGGACCTTCTCAAACTCAATGAGATTAGCTGCATCCATCAGATCTTCATCTATACCGATACTGCCTATATAATGCACATTAGCTTCAGTGATAGTAGCTCTGTGTATTTTAGATTTTAAGATTTCTAGAGTCATAGATTTGCAAAAATACTAAATTAATCGAATATTATCGATAAGACGGATTTCGCCGGCAAATACAGCAATGAAGCCATAGGCATTGAGTGGGATTTTACCTTGAATATGACTGAGTGTCTCCCCATCAGCAATAGAAAAATATTCCAACTTCAGCAATTGATGTGAATTAAAAGATTTCCGCATCCAATCTTCCAGTTCTTCTGAAGTCATGGAAAGCGCAAGTTCACGTGCTTTCACCAATTGAGCATGTATAAATGGGGCCGCTTCACGCATCTCAGGTGTTAACCTTGCATTGCGGGAAGATCTAGCCAGTCCATCATCTTCCCTGCTAATAGGACAAGGTATTATCTGAACAGGCAAATTTAAGTTTCGTACCAATGATTTTATTATCTGCAGCTGTTGGAAGTCCTTTTCTCCGAAATAAGCTCTATGAGGCATCACAATCTCAAAAAGTTTATGCACTACTACTGCAACTCCATTAAAATGGCCTGGTCTGAATTCACCCTCCATTACTGTACTTAATGGGCCGAATTCGTAATTAGCAGTAACAGGTTCTGGATACATTTCTTCAACTGAAGGCGCAAAGATTATATCAACACCGGCAGCTTCAAGCATCTCTTGGTCGCTTTTTAAATCCCGGGGATACTTCTCCAGGTCTGTAGGATTGTTAAACTGTATAGGATTAACAAAAATACTAACTACAGTTATGTCGTTTTCAGAAACTGATTTCTCCACAAGTGAAATATGGCCAACATGCAATGCACCCATTGTTGGCACAAAACCAATTGTTTTACCTGACTCACGCTTATGAAGTATAAAGGAGTTTAAGTCCCTTATTTTTTCGAATACTATCATTTAAAACTACTTAGAATATTATTGCTGCTTAATGATATTGACCAGATCCTTTTCTAATGATTCTACTGGGGTTTCTATAATACGGCCAATTTCCTCCCCTTTAGATGTAATAATGAAGGTTGGAACGAGCGTAATATCAAAATCAGCAAGACAAAATTCACCAGCTTTTTTATCGCGATCAACACCTACCATAAATACCTTGGAAGCAGGATAATCTATTCTATCCATTATTTTATAAAAGTGAGGAACATGTTCTTTACTATCACCACACCATGTTCCTAAAACTACAAACACATAAGGAAGCTTCTCTCTATTCTGAATAAGATAATTTATTGAAGCACTATCTGGAACATATAAATCATACTCTTCGGTGAACCATGTGCCAATGTTAGTGAGGCCCTCTCGGGTAACAGCTCCTAATAATATATCATTGCCGGTCTTTGTATCTTTCACGATTTTGTCGGATTCCTGTGCAATCAGGAAATTACCGGTGCAAAAATTTAAGAAAACAAGTAGGATAAATATCTGATTTTTCATGTGGTATTTTTCAGTTAGGATTAAATAATATCTTTAAGCGGTTGCAAAGTTATGAAAAGGTTTAATGGCAGATTAAATAGGATGGGAAAAGGACATAAAATCGATTATCAATTGAACTAAATTGGATTAGAAAGGTTATAGAGGAGCAAAAATAGTACCAATAGAAAAATTTTAAAAGACAGATAATCAGAGGGATAAAATAATCTCTAAATATTTTGCAATGTTTTGGCGATTGAGTTTATATTTGCAGCCTCAATTATCAAAATCAGACTAAAACCACACTTGAAATGGCAAAAATTGGAATTTTTTACGGGGGAAGCCTTAAAGGTAGTACATATAAAACAGCAAAGACCATCTGTGATCATTTTGGTGAAAGCAATGTTTCGTTGCATAATGTAAATGAAGCTACTCGGGAAGATCTGGAAAACTATCATTTCTTAATATTAGGCACTTCAGCCTGGGGGATTGGTGAAATGCATCAGGACTGGGAAAGATTCATTGATGTATTAGCCGAAGCTGACCTTGATGAAAAAAAAGTAGCCCTATTTGGTTTGGGTGATCAGATAGAGTACCCTGAAAGTTTCGTGGATGGAATGGGAACTGTATTTTGCAGACTACCTAAAAAGGAAAATGTAGTTGGTTTTTGGCCTACAAAAGGATACTCGTTCTACTACTCCACTGCTGAAATGGATGGAAAATTCGTTGGCTTGGCAATTGATGAAGACAGTCAACCAGAACTTACAGAAGAACGAATTTCCAAGTGGGTTGATCAATTAAAAAATGAATTCCAAGTTAATTGATCTGTTATTGATCCATTCTTTCTTAACAAAGTTGATGCTTTTACTGCTATAGTTATTCTCACTCTGAACGGGTAAGTGATATAAGTATTTATTTATCTTTGCTAACTTACTTTTGAACAAGGTTAATACTATGAAAAAGAAGACTTCAGGCCTCCTTATATTATTATTTTCGGTAATTTCTATTTGTGGTCAAAATGCACCTTCACAGGATTCCTTGAGAAAGCATGTAACCTATCTCTCATCGGCTGAATTAAGTGGTCGTAAGGCAGGTTCTGAAGGTGATTCTCTGGCAGCAGTCTATATAAGAAACCATTTTGTTTCGGCAGGGCTTAATGTTGCATACAATAAGGGATTTCAGTATTTCTCCCTCGTTACTGATGTAAAAGGTGGAGCCGGGAACCGTTTAAGTATTGCTTCTAAAGAATTCGAATACGAAAAAGACTTTCAGCCATTTTCATTTTCAACATCTGATTCTGTTGAAGCACTTGTTGTATTTGCAGGATTTGGTATTACCGGACAAAGTGGCAGCATGTATTGGGATGATTATAAACTTATTGACATCAAGGATAAGTGGGTTATGCTAGTTAGAGGTGATCCTGAACCTGACAATCCATCAAGCGCTTTTATTCCAATGGCATCTGACAGAGCTAAAGCACTTACTGCAAAGGATAAGGGAGCAAAGGGAGTTCTATTGGTTTCGCCCTCTTCTATTGACAGATCTGATCATACGGTTGATATTACATTTGATAAATCAGTCTCGGATGCCGGTATACCGGTTTTAAGTATTACACGCAATCTTGCATCGTATATCCTTAATCTACCTGTGACTTCTATTGACTCTCTTGAAAAAACGATGCTCAAAACCAAGCAAACAATTGGTTTTACCACTAACAATGTTGTTAAGGCTACAACTCAAATAGTACGGGAGAAGGCTATCTCTCGCAACATCGTGGGTACAATTACGGGTAAAGATCCAATGCTTAAAAATGAATATATTGTGATAGGTGCCCATTATGATCATTTGGGAATGGGTGGTAACGGATCAGGTTCAAGAGTACCTGATGAAATTGCAGTACATGGTGGTGCAGATGACAATGCATCAGGTGTTGCCTCCTTACTGGAACTAGCCAGGTATTTCTCCAAAGAAGAAAACCGGCCTGCCAGAAGCATAATCTTTGCTTCATTCGGTGCTGAAGAGATGGGTATTATTGGAGCTCGTTATTTTGTTGAGCATCCTCCCGTAGATATCAAATCTATCAAAACCATGATTAACCTGGATATGGTAGGCAGACTGAAAGAAAAGGAAGAAGGAATAGATCCATACCTGAGTATATCAGGCACAGGCACATCCAATGTCACTGATTCTATTCTAAACATACTTGAGGCAGGTAGATCATTCACTATAAAACGCATTCCTGATGGCTATGGCCCTTCAGATCATGCAGCTTTCTATACTGCAGGTGTACCTGTGTTATTCATAACAACCGGGGCTCATAGTGACTATCACACACCACTTGACACACCAGATAAAATTAACTACACAGGGCAGTCAGATCTTACAACCTTCACTGCTGACCTTGCTAAGAAATTTGGTAATCTTGGAAAAGCTCCTATTTTTGCCGAAGCCGGAGCGAAAAAAGAATCAGGTCATTATGGTCGTAATTTGAAAGTAACGCTTGGTATAATGCCTGACGTTTCCGGTGCAGAGACATCAGGTGGTATGAAAGTGGAGGGAACTCGCAAAGATGCTCCTGCAGCTAGGGCAGGAATGCAAAAAGGGGATATTATCACTGCAATAAATGGAATGAAAGTGGCCAATATATACGATTATATGAGCAGGTTAAGTAAATTGAAACCAGGTGAGACTGTGAATGTTGAGATCCTTAGGAATAATGTTACAGAAATCCTGATTATTCAATTGTAATTTCACTCTTTAGTTAATCAGACATTGTAACTTGCAGGCTTATGGTCGACATTCTAACAACAGCAACTATTCTTAAATTTCTCAAATTTGGCGTTGTTGGATTTTCAGGTGTATTTGTTGATTTCGGTTTTACTTATTTATGTAAGGAAAAACTTAAAATTCAGAAATACATCTCCAATGCTATAGGATTTACTATTGCTGCCAGTAGTAATTATATTCTAAATCGAATCTGGACTTTTAGAAGCCATAATCCGGAAATAGTAATTGAGTATAGTCGATTCCTGGGAATTTCTTTAATTGGCCTATTGATCAACACTCTGGTAATTTACCTATTGGTATCAAAGACCAAGACTAACTTTTATCTGGCGAAACTTGTAGCAATATTTATTGTAACAATATGGAATTTCCTTATAAACCTGAATTTCACCTTTGTTAGTCCGGGTTAATGTGTCTTCGTAAGTGATGTTGGTGTTACAATAATGAAATCAGCTTTATTCTTATTATCTTCACTCAAATCGCCTATATCATCCTGTTCTACAGAACTGATAGTTATGATACGAAGATCGGGTTTTGCCTGTTGAAGATACCACATGATTCCTTGAAAGTTGTCAGAGTGGTAAGTTCCATGGAAATGAATAAAAGTGCTTCCTTCACTTAAGTTCTTGAGAATGGAATTGGCCATGGTTGCATCCTTTGCAGCCTGTGCCTTTGGAAGGTTTTGATTTGAATGACCACTTCCTTCCATCATTGACAGCATAGATTTATAACCTGAAAGCTCAGCATCATAATTAATGGGCAAAGGCGCAATCAGATCCTTAGCTTGAGTATCCAGACTATTCAATCCTTCAAAGCCTTCACGATTCACAAGTGAAGCATAACGTCGCGGAATGTTTGTTGCTATAAAATTAATACTGCTGTCACGAGCAAACACCAGTAATGGCTTATAGTCGGTTTTATAGTTTGGCCAAAGCCGTGCTTCAGCTTCAAAATTTTTATCTTTGACTTTACCCTGTAAGTATTCCTTGATTATAAGGGAGTTGTCTGATTCAAACATTTCAGCACCCATAATTAGTTTATCACCTATCTTCTCATACAGAGCCTTAGACAACTCCAGTTCAAGCCAGTGATTTATTGGATTGTTGTGCAATTCGCCGAAAAGTACAACATCAGCTTCTGCAGCCTTATCAACTAACTTTTTAAAACCTGTTTCATTACCATTAGTGGTATAGATCTTAAATGCACTTATATCACGGTCCATTGACGTAAAAAGAACAGCAACTAGCAACAGCAGAATATATTTCTTCATAGAATTTATTTTATTATTTGTCGGGAAGATAATCAGCATTAAAAGTAAAAGGAAGCAATGTATCAATTCCTTTGATCAAGATAGTTTTTCCTGATTCAGCAGAAAACAATATTTCAATTTTACTGCCTTGCCTATGTTCAAATTCGGCAATAACCTGCCGGCAGGCACCACAGGGTGCCACTGGTCTGTATGAATCTCCATTGCTTGTTTTGACAGCAATAGCAATCCGGCTGATCTTAGTATCAGACTTCTGGGAAACAGCTGAGAAAATTGCCACCCGTTCAGCACACAAACCTGATGGATAAGCGGCATTCTCCTGATTATTGCCTGTAACAATTCTTCCATCGAGACACTTGACAGCGGCACCTACTTTAAAGCCGGAATAAGGTGCATATGCATCTAAACAAGCAGCTGAGGCTTGCTTCATCAAGTCCTGATGCTCAATGTCCAATTCTTCGATTGTATCGAATTCAACATACTCGGTACTTACTTTTTTTATTATCATAACAAATGATGCACTTGAGAAACATTGATCAGTTTAATCGTATTCCGAAAGACAAAGCTAACTATTTTAAATACTCATTAACTATAGTTTTGCTTTTTCATCAACATCTCTGCCAATATTAAACAGTAGCAAAGCGCTGAAAAAGGCATAAAAAGTAACCCCGGCCTGAGTTTCCAGAGTATCCTCTGTTAAAAAGGATATGATTGCAATAATAAAGAAGATGAAGAAATAGTAGTTGGTGAATTTTCCAAGATATACAGCAGGATATATAAGTGCAAACAAGAATATCAAGAGTCCTGCCAATCCAAATGCAATTGTTATAGCGAAGAACTGGTTATGTGACCTGTGTCTGTATTCAGGTAAAAGTTTCGAATTGGTTTCATTGTATGCCTTATCGAATACTGTCTGTAAATCACCTGTTCCATAACCAAATGCCGGCTTGTTCTTGATCAGGTATATCGATGTTTTCCAATATTCTATCCTTTGTATAAATGATGAAGCATTGGGATTATTGTTATCCCGGTATGCCGTGTAGCCCTGCATAACTTGTTCAATTCGGGCTCTAATGTTAAAACTATCCAGATAATTGGCATTTGCAACTCCGCTTTCTATCTGACGAATCTCCTCGGATGTAAGCTTATTGACGCCTTCAGCATCTTTCTTGTATCCTTTTGAATGCAAATACCTTATAAGCGTATAACTTAACTGTTGACCTTTTTCATCCAGTCCATCATAATCCAGTAAACTTCGGTCATTCCAACTTTGCCTGAGTTCAATTATCGAAAGATTGAGTCCCACGAAAGTACCATTCTCCACACCATAACTTAAGGTATCGTTTATATAAGGATTACCGTTTGCAGTATGCCTATCCAGTTGTTGAAAATTGACTTTTTCAGCTACTGTACCGCCTTTATAAATATCATGCAAGTAAAACCAGGCACTGAGTACCAGAATGATCAGAATTATTATGGAAGGTATGGTAAACTTCTTTTTCTTGAAAATAAATACAATAAACAGGCAAAGAAAAAGCAGTCCGGCTATAATTATTCCTGTTAATGATTTCAGTATGAATAAGAACACAACCAGCCAGATAATTGCCAATACTATAGCAACATTAGCAACTATATTCCTGTATATGTTTTTTACCAAAAAATTCAATAAAATGAAGATTGCAAAACAAATAAACAGACCGAACCGAATATGGGAGATAAAGACACTGATTTCTCTTGGATCACTGATGTTAAGGTTAATTTTTACATACAAGCTTATGAGGCTTCCGGCAATAACCGACAGACAGAAAAACAGCAATAATTTAGTAAATCTTTTAAAATCCAAGGTCTTAGTTGATGCAAGCATTACTGGCAGGCTCAACAAAGGCAGTTTTACGCGAAGGTCATTAAAGGCATAATCCAAGTCGGAGGAATAGAATAGTCCGATGATGTGAATGAAATAAACAGACAGGAATACCAAAAGAACATGGTTACTGATCACCATTCTGAATTTACCGGCAAGATTCTTAATCAGCACTTTGAAATATCTTGCAAGCTTGTTATGAATATTTAAGGAAGGATCGTGAAAATTAGCACCCTCATGAATCCAGAAACCTAGCAGAATAAATTGTGAAATACTCATTCCAAACTCCGAAAGTGGAAGACTTACCACCAATAGAATCATCGTATAAAATATCCATAAAGGAGCATCTCCCCGGATCGTTTTGTTTTGAATCATGGCAATCGCATTCCCTGATTCTTTCATTCCAATTCTATGATTTTGTGCTACTAACAGTGTGGCTTCCGTCGAGGATACTATTGTATTTTCTAGAATCTTTCAATATTTCACGGGCAGATTTCACTTCATTATCATCTGTTATAGCGGCTTCTACCCTTCCTTTTTGGTTAAAGTATCTGGCAACAATTTCATTCTTGAGAATTCTTTCTATTTCAGGTCTGAATTTTTCAAGATCAGATTGTTTATTATGTATCATTTTCGATTCCAACAATTGGAACTCAGTCTTCAAATCATCAAAATACTTCTCACTTTCAGCTGTTTTCTTCAAGTCAGTCAATATACGTTCACTCCGGCTGATATAATCATAGTCCTTATCCTGCAACCAATTGACAAAATCAGTATAAATCTCATCAGTGACAACAAATTCTTTGGCAGCAGGGATTGTATCATGATTTCGTTTAAACTTATTGGCATAATCGAAGATTAAATACTTGGTCAAAAGACTAATTGTTATATTACTGTATAATGGCTGCTCAAGTGTTATGTCAGGATGAATACCAGCACCATCAAACACTGTACGCCCACCCTTTGTCTTAAACGCATTGGTGAGTGAATCAGGAATACTAACAACTCTGCCGAGGCTATCACGATGCGTATAATCAATCGATTGAATGCATCTGCCACTTGGAATATAGTACTTTGCAACAGTTACCTTCATTTGAGTGTTATACGACAAAGGAATGATGTTTTGTACCAATCCCTTTCCAAAGGTCCTTTCCCCGATTATAACGCCTCTATCAAGATCCTGAATGGCGCCCGCAACAATCTCTGAAGCTGAGGCACTCATACCATTAACAAGCACGACAAGAGGCAAATTAGGCTCCAAAGGTTGTATTACCGTTTTATAAGACTTATTCCTATCAGGAGTTTTACCTTTTGTACTTACTACCATCTCACCTTTCTTTACGAAGAGATTTGTGATGGTTACAGCTTCATTTAACAAACCTCCCCCGTTATCTCTGAGATCAAGGATGAGGCCTGTTAAAGTTCCATTCTCTTTTAGTTTCAGTAGGGCATCTTTAACTTCTTTTCCTGAATTCTGCGTAAATCCGGTTAACTTGATATACCCTGTACCATCATCAAAAAGTGAGGAATATGCAACATTGGGAATGGATACATTTTCGCGAATCACCGTTTGCTCCATTTGTTTACCATCCCTTTCAATAATGAGTTTGAGCTTCGTTCCAGGCTGTCCTTTCAAGAGTTGACTTACATCACTTACTGATTTGCTGGTTGCATCTTTATCATTGATACTTATAATACGGTCGCCTGCCTGCAGTCCTGCTTTTTGTGCAGGTGAATTTTCATAGGGTTCAGAAATAACCACAGTATTACCCTGTTTATGTATCAGAGCACCGATTCCTCCATACTGTCCAGTAGTCATAAATGTGTAATCTTCAATCTCAGCTTCTGAAATGAAAACCGTGTACGGATCCAGCTCATCAAGCATCGCATCAATACCTGTTTTCATCAGATCACCATAATTCAGCTCATCAACATAATTGTTGTTTAACTCTTTATAGACAGTTGTCATAATATCAAGGTTCTTCGAGATTTCGAAGGATGAGGAATTTACCACCTGTGACGACAAGTTAAGTTGCAGTCCTGCTATTAAGATGAGAATTAACTTAAGTGATTTCATGATGTTACATTTTATTTATTTGTCAAGGCACTGGATCGTAACCACTACCACCCCATGGATGACAAGATGCAATTCTTTTTATAGTAAGCCAACCGCCTTTAAAAGGGCCATATTTCTTGAGGGCTTCAATTCCATAAGCTGAGCAACTAGGTGAATACCTGCAAGATGGAGGCAGATAAGGAGAAATTGCCAACTGGTAAAAACGGATAATGCCAATGAATATCTTAGCCAGCAAGTTTTTCATAGTCCTTTATTAAACGTTGAAACAATTCAATTATTATTGGTTCAAGTGTGCTCTTTTCAGGAATGTCATTACCTGCATATATCAGAGCAAGATAGCATTGACTGCTTTTTAATCCATCTTCAAGGATGAATTTATTAAGCCTAAAACACTCTCTTAATAATCGCTTGATCTTGTTTCTGTCGACTGCTCTTTTAAATTTATGTTTTGATACTGTTATAACAACCATTATTTGATGGTTGTTGTCCCATTTGGCAGGAATCCATTTAATTTTGATCGGATGCTTAAAAACAGAATACCCTTCACTAAACAAATGAGTGATAGCCAAAGTACTGCATAATCTCTCAGATTTAACAAATGTCGGCATATCTTCCCAATTAGGGGTACTGTGGTAAAGCTAAGCTATTTTGCCTTGTTATTGCTGGAAATAAATAGTTCAATAGCTTTGGCCATAGACGGTGCTATTGCATTTGGACCTTCAATGGTAATATTCAAACCTGCTTCACGAGCTGCTGTAGCAGTAGATGATCCTGAAACGGCAATACCCATTTCACCCTGAACATAATCAGGAAAATTCTTGAATAATGATTTAATCCCTGCAGGGCTAAAAAACACTAATAAATCATACTTTTTAATATCGAGGAAGGTCATATCCTCCGAAACAGTGCGGTACATTATTGCCTTAACGTAAAAGATCTTATTTGTATCTAAAATATCAGATAGCTCATTATTATGCTCTTCGCTGCAGGGAAGAAGGTATTTCTCAGTTTTATGTCTTTTGATAAGTTCAATCAAATCATTTACATTATTCTGAGTAGCATAGAATATCCTTCGTTTTCTGAATTGAATATATTTCTGCAAATAAAAAGCTATTGAGTCAGTAGAGCAGAAATATTTCATACTGTCGGATGTTTCAATTCGCAGTTCATTAGCTAACCTGAAATAGTGATCTACTCCGTTCTTGCTGGTGAAAATTGTAGCAGTGTGATCTGTAAGTCTAATCTTACTTTCCTTACGGAAATCAATAGAACTATACCCTTCAATTTTAAAAAATTTATGGAAATCTATAGAAACATTATGCTTCTTGATAATCTCATAATAAGGAGATTTTTCCAGATCAGCTGGTTTGGGTTGAGAAATTAAAATGTTTTTAATCTTCAATGTGATAAGGATTTATTGTTCAACTGTTCTTTAGAATATTTGCCTAAAGCCTTGCTAACCTTAACTTATAAGTAATTTATAAATAACAAGAAATGGCAAAATTTCGAGGGTGCAAAGATACAAAAATAAATAGACAACCGGAAACGATTGCGCTGACAATCCAACAAAAATACTTCTCATAAATTTGGATAATAATCCTACTGTGAAAATCAGTAGAGCTATTATCAAACTAACTTTACTATCACCATAATGGCCTGCAAAAACAAATGGGAATGCCACTAATCCTGCCACTATATTATAAATAATATTGGTAACCATATACTCCGATGATTCATTTTTAGTACGGAAAATCTTGCCACTTATACTGATGAATAATAATTGCAGCATCCAAAGGATCAGAATTGCACTGATCAAAATAGAGAACAAAAGGAATGGACTCTCCACCCACTGAAATGGAATATTTAGTGGTTTTATCAAAATCATTAATAGAGTAGAGAAACTTACAAGATACAGGAACATCAGCGCTGGAGTGATCCGTTCATGTATGATATCACCATCTCTAAGCATCTGGTTTACATTGTGACGGGCAATAACGGCTCTGAATAATTGCGAAACCCTTTTACCACCTTCATATTTAATCCATGTCAGGATGATAAGGCATAATAAAAATAACCCTGTCAGCCAATCCATGCTTACTTCATTGCGTGCTTTAGGCAGAATTTCTACCGGTTTTGACTTATATGGAACAAAAATTGAAGGTTTATCGAAAACGACCTTCTGTATTGTGTCACCTGTATCTGGTAACACTATTTCCTTTAGTTCCAAGTGAAAGGTCGAATCTACCTTCCTCACATTAAGACTATCATAAAGGAACTCAACGTATGCTTGATGCCCAACTAATGTATCAGTTGGAGGAATAAAAGGCAACCCGGTATTAAACTGCTGTTGTGCTATTTGTCCTTCTTGCATAAGGATGCAAAATTAGGTTTTTATGGAATGGAACATTCCTTTGCAGATTAAAAAAAATCTTGTACGTTTGGGGACTATTAAAAAAGGAACTGCAATGACTCCAAGTTTCAATCCCAGAGACAATTACAATAAAACACGTAAGACTGCCGGTTACGTAAAACGGAAAGATGCTACTCAAACTGACTATGATCGTATAGGTTTCATGTCAGGACTGGAAGTGCATCAACAATTAAAAACCAAAGAAAAGCTTTTCTGCCATTGTCCGGCGGGAAAATATCATAAACCTGATGTTTTCGATGCGGAAGTAATCCGTCATATGAGGCCTACACTAAGTGAGCTTGGTGAATACGATGGAACCGCACTCATGGAGTTTAAAACGCGTAAAAACATCGTTTATCGACTGAAGAATGAGACCACCTGTACCTATGAGGTAGATGATACTCCTCCATTCCCAGTGAACAGGGAAGCTTTGCAGATTGCCATTGAAATCTCCTTGCTGTCAAAACTTAACATTGTTGGAGAGGTACACATTACACGTAAACAATACCTTGATGGTAGTATACCTACAGGATTCCAAAGAACAGCTATCATTGGAGTCGAAGGAATGCTTCCTTTACCAAAAAAGAATATCCGGTTAATTCAACTCAGCCTTGAAGAAGACTCTTGCCGCGAAGTATCAGATATTGGTCATACACGTATATACAGAACTGACCGATTAGGCATGCCGTTGATTGAAACTGTTACTTATCCTGATATGGTAAATCCGGATGAAGTTAAAGAGACCTGTGACTATATCAGATTTCTTAACAGGAGTACCGGCAAGGTAAGGACAGGAATTGGTGCAGGGCGTCAGGATGTAAATGTTAGTTGTCGCGGAGGATCACGTGTTGAAATAAAGGGTGTTGCCCACACCAAGTGGATTCCTGAACTTACTCATAATGAATGCTTTCGTCAGTGGTCCTTACTTTTGCTTCGCGATGAGTTAATAAAACGAATCGCCCACACTGATTCATGGAAGATTAATCATGTAACACTTGATTACCATGATTACAAGTTTCAGTATGCTCCATTAGAAGAGGCCAAAATCAAGCAATTTGAAATAGTTGCTGTTAATCTTCCCGGATTCAAGTCTGCTTTAAGTCATTTTACACAACCGGGTAAAATGTTTGCAGATGAAATAAGTGAGCGACTGAAAGTCATTGCCTGCATCGAACATCCAAATATGACCCACAGTGAGGAATTCAAGCAAACAATTGCAGAAAAAGATCTTGAAAGTATAAAATCAAAGTTAAAAGCCGGTACTGATGATGCACAGATCATATTCTGGGGACCTAAAGATGATATAAAAACAGCCCTTGAAACTATCGAGGAAAGATGTTTGATGGCATTTAAAGGTGTCCCTCTTGAAACCCGTAAATCCTTTGAAGATGGAACAACTATTTTTGAAAGAGTTTTACCGGGAGCTGACAGAATGTACCCTGATACAGATTCTGCGCCTATACCTCTTGAAGATTCATTTATTGATGAGTTAAGTACCAAATTACCCCAGGAGGTAATTGAAAGATATCACATACTTAAGGAATGGCGTGCGCCTGAGGACACTTATACATATATCTTCAAGCGAGATCTTTTCCCTTTGATAGAAAGAATTATAAAAGAACTTGGCTATAATCCTGTTTTTGTTACCACCCTGTTTGGGCATAAACTTAAATTTGTGGAAGGACAGATCAAGCCAGTTGCTGAATTTAATTATAAGATCATTTATGCTCTGTTGAAATTCCTTAAGGAACAAAAGCTACAACCTGAACTGGCCTGGCGGATGCTGCCAATTGCCTATGAACACCCAAAGATGGATTTCCAGTCAATTCTGGAGAGTATAAAATTCAAACGTATTACTGCGGATGAAATCATGGCTAAGGTTCCTTTCCTCAAGTCTAAATACGCTGAAATCAGAAAGTCAGAGGATATTAAGAATGAGAAAGAATGGACCATGGGCCAGTTGAGATATTCGGCCATAGGAAATATCAATCTCAGCGAACTTTCAAAAATGATTCAATCACTGTAAAAAACTAAAGTAATGTCTGACGATATATTTCAAGGTTATAAGGGAGCTGCACTTAATATACTTAAAAAATTCAATGTAAGAGTTTGGGGTCAAGCTGAAGTAAATACCACCAGGGGTTTGTTCCAGGGGACTATTCTTCCCCGAAGCGAAAACGATGATGACAAGCATATTGTTATGAAAATCATCACAGGATACAACATTGGTATAGATGTTCTAACCATAACCGGAATGAAGGAAACCGGTTATAAGAAAGCAAACTATAAAATTCCTGAAAAAGAATTCCCATATACTGAAGGATTGCCTAGTGTCAAGCTTATCGGTACCGGTGGTACCATTGCTTCAAGACTAGATTACAGAACAGGTGCCGTAATACCAGCCTTTTCACCTGGTGAATTATATGGTGCAGTACCTGAACTTGCGCAAATCTGCAATTTGACAACTGAAAAGGTTTTTGCTGTTTTCAGTGAAAATATGGCGCCTGATAATTATAAGAAATTAGCCATTGCTATTGGCAAAGAGATTGAGAATGGCGTTGATGGCATTGTTATAGGCCATGGAACAGATACTTTGCATCATACAGCAGCTGCTCTGACCTATATGGTTCAGGATTCGCCTGTCCCAATTGTTTTAGTGGGCTCTCAACGCTCATCTGACCGACCAAGCTCAGATGCTGCCCTTAACCTTATGCATTCTTGTACAGCAGCCGGACACGGCGACATTGCCGAAGTAATGGTTTGTATGTTCGGACCTACCAGTGATGAATATGGCTTCCTGCATCGCGGCACACGTGTGAGAAAGATGCATTCCTCCTACCGCTCTACTTTCAGGACTATTGGAGACACACCACTAGCAACGGTTACCAGAAAAGGAGTTGTCCCTATTAAAGAAAACTATAACCATCGCCGTAAGGATAGAAATGTAAAAATCCTGCCATATTTTGAGGAAAAGGTAGCTATCATATACTACTACCCAAACATGCAGCCAGACATTATCGATTCACTGGTAGCCAATGGATACAAGGGTATTGTTATTGCAGGAACCGGTCTGGGACATGTGAATAAACCACTATACCCGGCTATTGAAAGAGCCTATGCTGCAGGAGTGCACATGTATATGACAGTTCAAACTCTCTGGGGATACGTCCATATGTTTGTTTATGATACAGGACGTGACCTTATGGCAAAAGGTATTATTCCTGCTGGAAATATGCTCCCTGAAGCCGCTTATATCAAACTTGGATGGGCATTAGGCCAAACTACCGATCGTGAAGAAGTCAAACGAATTATGTTGACTCCAATCAATGACGAAATTACGGTACGTGAACCTTATAATGGTTATTTGGTTTATCAGGGTGGTGTTAAAGAAGTAGATGACTTTGTGCGGAAATTCCGTAAATAACCCGGTATTCAAAAATCTTGATGAGATATATCCTATTATTATTGGTTTTCGCACTATCTGTGAGGATATCTGCTCAGGATTCCATTACCGTTCTACAATACAACCTGCTGAATTACGGGAACTATACTGACTATTGTACTAATGGCAATAACAATCACATTACCAAGGAAGGATATCTGCGTACAATCATAGATTATAGCAAACCTGATATCTTCACAGTCAATGAGATTACAAATCTGAATTTTTATCATGACCGGCTATTAAACGAAGTCATGAACAGCAATGGCAGGGGTTATTATAAACGAACTCCAGCCACCAATAATGCAGGTTCCGACATCATCAATATGATGTTTTATGACAGCACAAAATTTACTTTGCATTCAATGGCAGTAATCCAATCCTATATAAGGGACATTAACCTTTATAAACTGTATTACAAAACAGGAGAATCTGTAAATGGCGATTCTATTTTCATCAATTGCATTGTTGCACATCTTAAAGCAAGCGATGGTGCTGCGAATGCTGAAATGAGAGCTGAAATGGCAAGCAATGTAATGGAATGGCTCGGTGGGAATGCCTATCCGGGCAATTATTTGCTAATGGGTGATTTCAATTTATATACTGCCCAAGAGCCAGCCTACCAGATTTTCACTACTTCTTCAGCCGGTTCATTCCAGTTCTTTGATCCGGTTAATACGCCAGGTGACTGGAATAATAATGCTTCATTTGCTGCAGTTCACACACAATCAGTTGCTTCATCCGGTAACGGCTGTCAAGCAAGTGGTGGAATGGATGATCGTTTTGATTTTATTCTTGCCACAGATGAAATTATGGAGGGTTCCCACAATGTCAGATATAAGGCAAATAGTTACAAGGCTATTGGTCAAGATGGAAACCATTTTAATATATCCATAACATCTCCTCCAAATAACGCCGTTCCTCCAGATGTACTGAATGCACTGGGTAAAATGTCAGATCATCTACCAGTGACTTTGAAGATTGAGGTATTAACAGAAGAACCGGGAGCCATTGCAGAAGGCCTTGAATTCAAAAATTCAACCATTACCTTGATTTCTAAATCTGAAGCAATACTTAGATTCACACAAACAAAGTCCTCACTATTGTTTATCAACATATACAGCTTTGCAGGTCAGCTGTTATCCTCACACAATGAAAATGCTGTACAAGGTTTTAACAGTATTTCATTGCCTGTTGGAGACTTACATCCAGGATTCTATCTCATGAATGTGCATGATAAGCACGGCAACCAGATAACCTTGAAATTAATCAAATAAACTGCATTTTAAACTGTCTGGAAACACAACCTGCGGTAAATTGCCTTCCACATCTCAACTCCCGTAGAAATAATCTCATCGGGAAAATCATAGTGGGGATTATGCAGTGGCAGATGATCTACTCCACTTCCTATTCCAAACAATGCACCTTTATTCCGAGCAGTAAAGTGTGCAAAATCTTCCGACCACTTGAAAGGATTATCTAAATTTAATGTTTCAAAGTTCAAACTCTTAGCTGTTTTCCTTAGTATTTCAACCGCGTCCATATGATTCACAGTTGCCGGAAACACATCAGCATATTCGATGGAGTATTTTAGTTTCTGAGCAGTTGCCAAATGATCTACCATATCATTAATTTGCCGGTTTATTTGTTCAATAGTCTGATTTGAATATGCTCTTAAAGTCAGCATAATAACAGCATCTGCAGGGCTTGTACCAAAGAATGGAGCACCCATGTTAGCGTGAACAATTGTCAATAATGAAAAACCCTCTTCATCATCTTGATCATTGTTCGTTAGTAATGGCAGTCTTTTAATCAAATCGCCAAAAACATAACAGGGACTTATACCTTTCTCCGGCTCTGAAGCATGTGCACTTATACCAAACAATTTTATAATAACACCCCTTGATGCTGCGGCAAAAGTATTTTCCCTAATAACAACACTGTTTATTGGATATCCAGGTAGATTATGTAGGGCGAAGGAAAAATCGGGATTGAATGTAGTGAATTTATTATCCTCAAGAATTTTCTTAGCTCCATCTCCAGTTTCCTCAGCTGGTTGAAACAACAGAATGATCTTTCCCCTTTCAGGAAGATTTTCAGCACAGAATTCAGCAAAACCACAGAGTATAGCAATATGGCCATCATGTCCGCATTTATGTGAAGTTCCAAGAATAGATGAGGCATACGGTAATATATTAGTTTCGGCAATAGGGAGCGCATCCATATCAGCCCGGAACAAAATGGTATTACCAGGCTCACCGCTATCAAAACCGGCTATAATGCCATGACCACCGACATTCTTCAGGAGAAAATGAGGATTTAATGGTTTAAGAAATTCATAGATTAACTCGGAAGTCTGAACTTCAGAACCAGAAAGTTCTGGTATGCTATGCAGTTTATGTCGTATACTTATCAGGTCAGTCATTAATATTTCTAAGTGTTTCATGAAAGATGGGGCAAAGATAGGATGATCATTAATTCTTTAGGACAAGAATAAATGGATAACAACACTAAAATAAAAAAAATAAATAATACTTCTGAAGAGATACGAAGGAAAGCAGAATAGAAAGGATGGAACAATTGGCAGGCATAAAAACAACAAAGGCCGCCTTGTGGGCAGCCTATGTGTTATAAGATCGGCGACGACCTACTCTCCCACCGGAACGGCAGTACCATTGGCGCTGATGGGCTTAACTTCTCTGTTCGGAATGGGA